>Ga0209565_1000003_pt1 | contig 1099648 bp, 971 predicted proteins | sample Araplaol_mTSA_r2_2_FD_184283 | JGI IMG/M metagenome (GOLD analysis project Ga0209565, IMG submission 184283) | Arabidopsis root microbial communities from North Carolina, USA - plate scrape MF_Col_mTSA_r2 (SPAdes) (version 3) | ecosystem: Host-associated > Plants > Roots > Endosphere | place... | reverse complement strand
GGCCATCATTGGTTCCTGAGGGAAGGCCATGTAGACCAGCCCGGGGCTGCCATCAGAGCGGTAATAGGAGGCTTTCCACTGCAACATGTTTTCCATATAAACCCCATACTCAAGGGCAGAACATCTGCTTCAGAGTGTCCTACAACAAGGTCCAGACCGTTGCCGCTTGCAATGTCATGCGAAAAACATCGTTCGCACCGAATGTGGTGTGGGCTGAATGAGAAATTGTCGAAGTGGGCGCTGACCTTTTCTTGCCCTTACTTTGGTTGAGCGGTCACTCGCGTGACCGTGGCCACCTTCTTCAGGCTATACATCCCTACTAAGCTCACGGTGTATTCGCGGCTTTCCATTTGGAGCGCGTACACGGCACGTTCACAAATCAGGCCCGGTATCACATTAACGCGACGCGTGGCGGCATGGTGGCCGCATTCAGGTCCACCTGCCTGCGCGCCGCAATGTTCGGCTCCTACTGCGTTGGCGCCTGGCACGGCAGGGGCGTGGTGAATAGGGCGGGCATCACTACTTCGGCGTGGACCCTGCGGTGACAGCACGCGCATCAGAATTTGTGCGGGAATTGAACACTTGCGTAAATAATGCCAAGCCGGCACACGCCCCTTTGCGCGGTTGAGCCGAAGCGCCGACGTGACGAGCTTGGCCGCGTCGCTGTCCACGCGCCGGTCATCGTTCTTGCTAGTTGATGTAATCGGTGTCATCGGAGCTACCTCATTGCCTGCGATTCGTATGCAGCGTGTCTTTCTTCGCTCGCTTCGATGTCATTTGGCCCGTCATCGGTCAACGAGGCGGCGCACTCCACCGCGGAGGCGATAGCGGTCACGGCGTCGCAGTCAAGCACGCTTTCCATATAGTCGGCATCGTAGCGATACCGACGTCGCAATTGCGGCGACGAACGCTGGCCGCGTAGTGAGCGGTTTGAATTGGGCATGGCGATCTCCGTCGAACTGAAAGTGTTGCACGCGAGCGGAGCAAGGAATGACAGGTTTTACGGAATTGTCAGTGCGATGAGGCCAGACAAGGCCGAACCCATATTGAGAACAGGCGCGAGGGTGCGATACATCTACTATACGCGCTTGTGAAGCGCGCACGTTGGATGCGATTAAATATATATTTGGTTCCTTCGGGAGATAGCGCTGGGGCATTGCTGAAGTAGTAGGGCTGACGGCATCTTCCCGCGCACAGATGGCGTATGCCGGTCGCTGTACGTGGTGGTCCGGTCGGGAGATCGGGCGTGGGCGACGGACGTCGCGGCAGCGTTCGAAACGCACCAGCGGCCGGTGCCGTTTGGGAAATCTGCCCGCTTCAAAATAAATGCGAAATGATTAGGAAAACCGGCGGTTATCCTGTATGGTGAAACTGGCACTGCATCAAGTCGTCTTATTGTTGGTCCCTCTCTCCTGTCTCGCCGTCGCGCGGTCCTGTTTGATGTCCTCCGTTATCCCTCTTGGTCAGATGTGCGCCCGGGCGTCTTGCCCATGCATTTAAAAGGACTAAAAATGACTACCCAAACCGGAACCGTAAAATGGTTCAATGACGCCAAAGGTTTTGGCTTTATCACCCCGGATGCAGGCGGTGCTGATCTATTTGCGCACTTCCAGGATATCCAATCGGATGGCTTCAAGAGTCTGTCCGAGAACCAGCGCGTTTCATTCGAGCGCTCGAATAGTCCCAAAGGTGAAAAAGCAAGCAATATTCGTATTATTTGAAAAACGCATGTGAGATGGACGTTCCCGCTGAAGCGAGGAGCGCCGATACCTAAGGCCGACTCTTCGCCGCACGGCGCTACTTGTAGGCCTTTCCCTTCAATAATCCCACTGGCACTGGCACTGGCACTGGCGGACGGCATCAGCGCGCAGCAGCTGTCAGCGGCGCGGGGAGTCAGATCTTCGGAGATCCCCCACTGTTTCCATGACGGCATCGAGCGGTGGCACGTCCTTTACTCGTGCCAAATACCAAAGCTGAAATGCCTGTTGGGTCGGGGTCATCTTGCCGAGTTGCCCGGCATTCATGACAGCAAAAGCCGGCGGTCTGAACCTGTCTGGCGCAACGGGCAGTGTGATGGAGCGCGGTATCGCGGGTTTGCGTCAATTGGTTGACGCGTCCCTAGTGGACATCAAAGAGGTCAACCAACAGGGGCGCCACGACGAGTTGTTTTCACTCGCAGAATTCATCGCTGAAGCCAGTGCCGCCGCTGCTCTGTCGGCACAGGCGAAGGCCGTTCAATTTCATGTGCTGGCGGTAGAACCCACGCTCGCCATTCGCGGGAAGCGAGAATTGTTGTTGTCTGCGGTAATCAACCTGCTGCAGAATGCGTTCAAGTTCACCCACCCCAGCAGCGAGGTCGTCCTTACCGCCTATGCCTCGGCGGATCGGATATTGATCGATGTAAAAGACCACTGCGGTGGCCTGCCTGCCGACGTAGAACAGGCGATGTTCCTGCCCTTTGCGCAGGGTGGCAAAGACCGGACTGGGCTCGGATTAGGACTCACTATCTCCAGACATGCCGTGGAAGCCAACAGCGGTGTCTTAAGCGTGCGTGATATTCCAGGTAGTGGTTGCGTGTTCACAATTAACCTGCCACGTTATTCGGTCCCAACGCCTTAGCGCGCGGTCCGGTCCAAACGCTGCGTGCAGATTCCAAGGCAGCAGCTTAAACGAATGGATAGCGCAAAGCCTTGCCCATTCACGTTGAAGTGCAGGTGCACGACAGTGAGCGGATTTCTGCGAATGCAGGATCCCCTGCTGGCGCCATCCTGATCGATGACGCCCACTTTGGCACTCTCTACGTGATGAACCGTCGCAATCCATTGGCAAGTTAGCCATCTGCATAAGGCCATTTCTACCTGAAATTGACTCTTCGGTCCGTCCCGCCTTTGCCTGTAGTAGCTCTGATTTCAGGACTTGGTCTGGCGAAGATTGCGCCGATCAAATCAGCGTGGACCCCGGCCGTGAACCCTATCTGGTGCGCAAATCTCGCGCCAAATCTGGCGCGAGCAGCTAAGACAATCGACATTTTGTCAGCTAATACGTATTCCTTTCTTCTTGTCACATTGCCTCCGGCGAACTTTAATTAAATTGATGATTTGATGCAGTGTGACCGCTACTGCGTATTTGCGGTAGAAGGGCCGTGTTGTGCATGATTTTTACTGTGCGATGGCAAACGTACTCTGGTTCTTGCCAGGGGGGCGCGCGTCTGGGCGTTGAGTCTCGAAACTTCGCCCACCTGGCGCGGTGATATTGGTATATCATTTAAAATTGCAACCATTCTAAAAAGAACACTCGCCCGTTGCAAAGGCTCATTTTGACGCTGTCCTGCCTGAATGCATGCAATGTCCGATTGGATTATCTAATTCGCTGTGTATTCAGTTTTATATGGAAAACCCCGGGGCTCGCCGCCAACAGATTGCAGACTTACTTGGTTCACTGCCTGCCAGTGAACCTGGCGGCGGACTATTTGCGCTACTACTGCCATTGCGTGTGCAGTTGGCCTCGCTCGTGAGCGAAGAGGGATTCGGCTTCCTGCTTGAGCGGACCGTATACCAGACCGCGCGGGCGTATCAATGGATTTGCGCAGAACCGGCCTCAACGGGGGAGGCTCGGCTGGACGATCTGCGGGCGACGTTGGCACTCTGTACACATGAGGAAGCACTTGAGGCGAGCATAGTCTTGCTGCTCAATTTCGTCGACCTTGTGGCTTCATTAATAGGCGACCCCTTAACCGTCGGAATATTGCGAGCGGCCTGGGGGAGCGATGCCCTTGGCGTCTTGGGCGAGGATAATCAAGCATGAGCAATAAGGTATTAATCAAACGCCTCGCAACTGGAATTCCTGGTTTGGACGACCTGCTCGGTGGTGGTATTCCGGAATTCTCGTTCAACTTGATTGCAGGTGCGCCAGGTTGCGGGAAAACCACGTTGGCGCATCAGCTCATGTTTGCCCTGGCTGCGCCGGATTGTCGGGCCATCTTTTTCACTGTGCTGGGCGAGCCTTCACTGAAGATGCTGCGTTACCAGCAACAGTTCACCTTCTTTGATTTCAAGAAAGCAGGAGAGTCCATCAAGTTTGTGAACTTGGCGGACGAAATTCTGAGCGGGGACTACGACCTGGTCCTGGCGCGCATTGTCGAGGAAACCAAGGCGTTCATGCCCAGCTTGATCTTCGTGGATTCTTTCCGCTCGATAGTCCAGGCCAGCCAATACCACGACAAGGGACCGACCGACTTGCAGCACTTTGTCCAGCGGCTGTCGATGCAGATGACCAGCTGGCACGCCACGACTTTCCTGATCGGCGAGTATGTCGAAAATGAAGCGCAGACAGGGCCGGTTTATACCATTGCGGACGGTATTTTTTGGCTGTCGCAAAGTGCGCAGCGCAACTCCGTCGTGCGCAAGATTCAGATTGTGAAGATGCGGGGGCAAGCCAATAGCCCAGGCTCGCACACGTTCCGGATCAGTAAAGACGGCTTACATATCTTTCCGAGGGCAGTGGTGTCGCGCAGCGCGTCGGCAAGCGTGGACCGAAAAGTGCCGGCCGCGCACAAGCGGCTGTCAACCGGAGTGGCGGAATTGGATGCAATGCTGGGAGGGGGCATTCCGGTTGGTTATTCGGCGTTGCTGGTGGGGCCATCCGGCTCAGGCAAGACCGTGCTCGCTACTGAGTTCCTTGCGGAAGGCGTGCGCAACGGAGAGACCGGGGTAATTGCAGCGTTTGAAAAGAGCCCTAATCAATTACTTAGCCAGAAGCTTGACGATCTGGTCCAGGCAGGGAAAGTTGGCTTGATTGATACCCATTCGCTGGATCTCTCTATCGACGAGACCCTGTACGAGCTGGTGTCGTTGATCCGCGCCCTTGACGCCAAGCGCGTAGTGATCGATTCGCTATCGGGTTTCGAACTCGCGCTGGCGCCGGCCTTCCAGGATGACTTCCGCGAATCCTTATATCGCCTGGTGGCGGTGCTGACCAGCATGGGCGTGACGGTGCTGATGACAACGGAATTGGAAGACCGCTACACGGATCTGCGGTTTAGCCCCTATGGCAATGCGTTCCTGGCGGACGCGATCATCATGCAACGCTATATTGAAATGGCAGGCGAATTCAAACGCGTCTTGTCGGTGGTAAAGGTACGCGGCAGTGGTCACAGCAAGGCAATACGGTTGTTTGACATTGCTGATGACAGCATTGTGGTGGGCCCTGCGCTGAATGAATATGAGGGCATCTTGTCAGGATGCCCGAACAAGACACGACGCAGTGACACGTCCGAGTCATAGGGAGGCTTATGACCACATGGGGAGAGCGTCGGAAGACAAGGCGGGACCGGCGGTTAGGCCTTGGCACGTCATCCTCGGGTGTAGTCATCGCCAATCGGCGCTATCGCCGCCAAGCCAGGGCGGAAGGTGCGGCAACACCTGATCTGGTCGCGCTCGAGAACGCCCGCCTGCACGATGAGTTGCGAAGCCACATAGCGCGGCTGCAGGAAGCAAATCGGCAGTTGCTTATCTCGAGTATCAATGCGCAGGCTTTGGCCGAGCAATTGCATGAAGCAAAGGCAGAGATGACCCATCTCGCCCATCACGATCATCTCACCTCCCTGCCCAACCGCCTCCAGTTCAAGAACCAACTCGCAGAGCATATCGCGTATGCCCGGGCACATGCCAGCAAGCTGGCCTTGCTGTTCATCGACCTGGACCGGTTCAAGGTGGTCAATGATTCGCTTGGCCACAGTATTGGCGACCTGTTGCTGCAGGCGGTTGCACAGCGCCTGGCTGCCAGTGTCCGCGGCTCGGATGCGGTGTGCCGGCAAGGGGGGGACGAGTTTGTGGCGATGCTGGCAGATGTGGTGCACGCGGAAGATGTTGCAGCCCGCGTCGCGCATATACATGACCTGCTCACGGCGCCCTATACGATTGCCCATCACGTGCTCCACATTGGGGCCAGTATCGGCATCAGCATCTATCCAGATGACGTGGGCGATCTCGACGCGCTGATGCGCAGCGCCGATATTGCGATGTATAGCGTAAAGGAGAGCGGACGCAACAGCTTTGCCTTCTTCGAACCACCCATGGATGTACGCGCCAAGGCGCGCCACCACATGGAGGTGAATCTGCGCAATGCGCTGGAGCGTGGTGAATTCATTTTGTACTACCAGGCGCAAGTCGACCTTGCGACTGCGCGTATCGCAGGGGCTGAAGCGCTTATTCGCTGGCACCATCCCACGGAGGGGCTTCTGACGCCGAAGTCATTCATCGGATTTGCCGAGGAATGTGGGATCATCAAACTGATCGACCGGTGGGTACTGCGCGAGGCCTGCTTGCAGGCGAAGGAATGGCAGGGAGCTGGGTACCCGCTGGAGACCATTAGCGTTAATATCTCGGCGCAGGAATTCGAATGCAGCGATTTTCCTCAGACGGTATTGACGACTTTGAGTCAGACGGGGCTGGCACCACAATCGCTTGAATTGGAATTAACGGAAGGCACCTTGATGCGCGATAGCTCCTCGACGATCCAAAAGCTCGAGTTGTTACGTGGAGTTGGCGTGCGCATTGCAATCGACGATTTCGGCACCGGGTATTCCAGTTTGGGCTATCTGCGGCGCTTTCCGATCGACACGTTGAAGATCGATCAGACGTTTGTTGCGGACATTCGTCCAGGTTCGGACGAAGTGCTGGTCGATACCGTAATCAGTATTGGCATGAGGTTGCACCATCACGTGGTCGCCGAGGGCATCGAAACGGTGGAGCAGCTCGCCTTCTTAAAGGCACACGCGTGTGACACCGGCCAGGGATTCCACTTGGCAGTCCCTATGCCAGCAATCGAATTTGCGCGGGCCCTGGCAGATATGCCCGTCGGGAAAAGCGCTTGACTTTCACTCTGATAAGAATATCGTGGCAGGATGCTATTCGTTAGCGCGTCTTGGGGGCTGGGATGGAATTGCTTGACGATGAGTCTGCTGCCGGACCAGACAGCGACAGGTCACTCATCTTGCGCCTGCGGGAGGCGAACAAGAACCTGCTGTATGCTGCACTGAGCGCGCGTGACTCCTTGGCGGACGCGGAAAGCGCACTTGACAATCAGGAGCGCTTCTTTGCTGTACTTGCACATGAATTGCGTAGTCCTCTTGTTCCAATCAAGCTGGTTGCGTCGGCATTAGATGCGCTTCCGGAGTCGCGGGATGGATTGCCGCGGCTGCGCCAGACGCTAACACGGCAAGTGGAGTATTTGGTACACCTGGTCAACGGGCTGGACGACGTCACGCGCATCAAGCATGGAAAGCTGGTACTGGATATGCGGATAGTACGCCCGGCTGAGGCGATGGAAACTGCCCTGGTGATGGCGCGACCGCTGACCGAAGCCCGGCAGCAGCATCTCACGTTACAGTTCCCCCAGGATCCGCTGCTCGTTCGCGGGGATCTTGATCGATTCGTGCAGGTATTCTTCAACCTGCTGTCGAATGCCGTCAAGTTCACACCCTCGCGAGGAACGATTTCGGTGGCGCTCCAGCGCAATGGCGACAGTGTCTCTATCGCCATTCAGGATAGCGGCCCCGGCATCGCTCCCGCTTTCCTTCCGTTCATGTTTGATATGTTTGCTCAGAATGAGCGCACCCCAGGATCATTCGCGGGCCGGTTCGGGCATTGGCCTTTCATTAGTGCGCTCGCTGGTAGAGTTGCACGGGGGGACGGTGTCAATCGGCAGCACAATTCCTGGTGCTGGTTGTACCGCCACGGTCACACTACCGCTAGTATCGCTCCATGCAGGAGGCACGTGAATCACGGTGACTCCACCCTTGCGTTGCGCAATTTTGGGGTAATTCCGACATTCACAAGTGTCTGCCAAACCCGGCGCACTTAACCATCGTATGTGGTACACGCAGCACCTGCGAAGGACATATCGGCATCAAGGCCTCCTCTGGACTTCGCATGCGAGGATTATGGCCGGCCAGGGCGCGCGTGTGCGCGCCGCGACCTATTGTGCTGTGGATTGCAGGTCTTTCATCGACGTCATCGAGCTGCCGATGTGGTACCACACTTGGTGTGGCAAGGCCGCCAATTCGCTTGCCCCCAACGAGCCATTTGGCTGATTGGGGTCGTTGCCGGCATAATGGGCTGGCCCTGACTTTGCTGTTATTCAATCGCTGTGGGGGCGCTTCTCGGCGTTTGGATCGTCCCAGTGTGCAAGGTGTATTCAAACAGATTGGCATAGAGCCCATTCTACGGCCACCCGCAGCGCACTTTCCGCTTCTTCGGGATGGAGCGTGAAGCGCGGCAGACGCAGGATCAATTCCTTGGACAAGTCACCCGACCGGTCCTGTGCCAGGCCGTGGCGCGCCCGATGCCTACGGTGGTCGTTAAGCAGATGAACGTATTGTCCCGACCCATTTCCCGGTGCCCGGCCATCGGCCGGGACAGGAGAGTTAATATACCTTTAACGAAGGTTCGCGTAGGCTGGGCAGGCAGCTGCGTACATGAGCGCAGCGTAACTCAGGGGAGACGCGATGAACAGAATGCTGTGGAGTGCGCTTGTCGCAATGTTACTTGCCACAGGCATTCGCGTGGCGAACGCCACCGACTATGCAGTACGTCAGACGTGGACGCTCGATGGTGCAGGGCACTGGGACTACTTGGATATTGACGCAGCCGGACAGCGCTTGTTCGTTACCTGCGGCGACCGGCTTCAAGTGTTGAATTTGGTGTCTGGGAAAGTGGCCGGACAGATCAGCGGCCTTAGGCGTGCGCATGGTGTTGCATTAGCCCCTAACTTGGGCGTGGGTTTTGCCAGCAGCGGCGAAGCCAACAGCATCATTGTGTTTGACTTAGCCAGTCTGCAGGTAAAACGCGAAGTGGCCGTGAGCGGCGAAAATCCCGATGCGATTCTGTATGACGAGGGGAGTAACAAACTGTACTCGTTCAATGGCAATTCGTCGAACGTCTCGGTATTTGACGCCGCGACGATGGTGCCCGTCGCCACCATCTCTCTTGCAGGAAAGCCGGAATTTGCAGTCAGTGACGGTTCCCGCGTGTATGTCAACATCGAGGACAAAAATTGGATCGAGGTGATTGATATCGCCGATGGCCGTGTGATCGAGCATTGGCCGCTAGCTGAATGCAAAGAGCCTACAGGTCTAGCGCTCGATACGGCACATCAGCGCCTGTTCTCGGTCTGCGGGAATGGCGTGATGGTGGTGACTGATGCGCGCGACGGCCGTCAAGTGGCCCGTCGTGCAATTGGGAAGGGGGCAGACGCGGTGGTTTATGACGCCACGAGGATGACCGTTTTTTCCTCGAACGGTGAGGGAACGTTGAGCGCCATTGACCAGATTGATGCTGACCATTACACCACGCCGATCAGCGTTCCTACCGCGAAAGGCGCTCGCACGATGGCCATGGATCATGCGAGCGGACGCATCTACTTGCCAACCTTGGTCGGCCAGCGCTTTACCATTTTGGTCGCGGCGCCATAGGGCATGCCAGCGCGTGCCCGATCGATGTTTTCGGAGTCTGCAGGCGCCGACATCCCGGATGGAACGTTGAATGTCCGAAGCCCGGCACAGCAGGGCGCTTGCCGGGCAAACCCGTGATGAAGGGACTCTTGTGCGACAGAACAGAAGTCGTGGTAGCGCCGCACTTCGTTTCGTGGCGAAGCGACCCGATCGTTCGGGCTGGCGATCGTGTTCGACGGTGCGGCGCTACCGCCAGCGCGGCGGCCAACAGGGTAGGTGCCATGTGAAACGCGGTGTTGTTGTCGACATGCGTTCCTGAACCAGCGGCCGCTTTACCATGCGTCGTTTGACAACCTGATCCGTAATTCTTGCATCGTAAGTCCGATCTATGAGTGGTCCTGCTAAGATGCTACGAAACAATGTCTGCTGATTGAATGTTACATTGGCACATCCCTTAGGCATTTCAGGAGACCGCATGCTCAAGAACCTTTCTATCAGGGCAAAATTGGGCGTGGGTTTTGGTGCCGTCATCACCATCATCCTGTGCCTGCTTGCCCTCGCGTACAGCAATTTCGTCCGAATGTCCGAGGCCAGCGAATGGGACAAGCACACCATGGAAGTGATGCTTGAAGCAGAGCGCATTTCCAGCAGTGTTTTCGCCATTCAAGCCGTCGTGCGGGGCTATCTACTCACCGGAACGCCGGGCGACCTGGTGACGTTGCCCGAACTCGAGTCGGCGATGCACAGGCACCTAGTCAAAGCGATTGAATTGACTGCAGATAGCCCGGAACGACAGAGCCGCTTTAAACGCATTGCTGTACTGGCTGACGACTGGGCACAAAACCAAATTCACGGATTAGTCGAGCTGCGTGAAATGTGGGGCCAAAAACCAGGGGGGCTGAGCAAGCTGGTGCTTCCCCAGCGCTGAAAAGGGCGATGCAGACTTCGGTTCAGATCGCACAACTGAATGAGGCCGCAAGTAACGAAGAGGAGCGCCTGCTCGTTGCGCGTTCTCAGACTTCTTCAGCGTTGCAAAAGGCGATGCTGCTGGTCCTGACGGCCGGCGGGGCCTTGTGCATCGGGCTGGCGCTAGCGGTTTCGGTTTGGCTGGCACGGTCTTTGTTGGCACCGCTAAATATGCTTACGAATGCCGTCACTCGGATCGGCCAGGGCGACCAGTCGGCGCGTGCTGAAGTGATCTCCAGCGATGAAATGGGGCAGGTCGCAGCAGCGTTTAATCGAATGGCGCAAGCGATCCAGGAAAGTCTTGGCAAAGAGGTCGCGGCAGCATCTCTCCTGAAGTCGAAAGTTGATGCGCTGTTGGTCGTCGTGTCCCGGGCGACGGTAGGTGATCTTACCGGGTAGGTCAACGTGACGGGGAGCGACGCCATCGGCCAGTTGGGCGATGGCCTGGCAAAGATGCTCGCTAATCTGCGTGCGCTCATCGACAATGTGCAAAAGGCCGGCATCCAGGTGACGACGTCGGCGACGGAAATCGCAGCATCGGCCAGACAGCTGGAGGCAACCGGCGTGGAGCATGCCCAGACTTCGCTTGAAGTGTTGAGCACCACGAAGGAAATATCGGCCAACACGACTCACCTTTTGAAAACAATGGAGGATGCAGTAGCTGTTGCCGAATACACTACCACCGCTACGGCGCAGGCGAAGGGTGATCTTACGCGTATGGACGGCACCATGCAGGACATAGTTGCGGCCACCAATACCATCAACGCGAAGCTGGCAGCGTTATCGGAGAAGGCGAGCAACATCAACAGCGTGTTGGTTACCATCACCAAAGTGGCAGACCAGACCAATCTTCTGTCGCTGAATGCGGCGATCGAGGCAGAGAATGCCGGCGAAGCAGGGCGCGGCTTCTCGGTTGTCGCGTCGGAGATCCGACGATTGGCAGACCAGACGTCGGTCTCGACGTGGGATATTGAGCAGATGCTCAAGGAGATGCAGTCGGCCGTGTCGGCCAGCGTCATGGGTATGGACAAATTTTCTGAAGAATTACGCCGCAGTGTTACCGAAGTGCGTCGCGTGTCGCTGCAGCTGTCGCGTGTCATGGAGGAAGTGCAGAAGCTGGTGCCGCAGTTCGATATGGTGTTGCAGGGCATGCAGTCGCAGTCGGTCGGCGCGACGCAAATTTCCGACACAATGTCCCAACTCAGCGATGCCTCGCAGCAGTCCGTGGAATCGTTGCAGGTGGCGAGCCAAGCAGTTCACCAACTGCAGCGTGCTGCCAGTGGTTTGCACGCGAGTGTCGCCAGTTTCACTCTCTCGACGACGCAATGAGGCTTGAAGACACGGCAGGCTAGGGCCCACGCGGAGCGGAACGTGCCTACACGGCTGTCTTCCCGTGACGGACGCTGGTAGCACCGCCGCGGTTCATCGGCGGCGGTGGCATTGCACGTTGCCAGTGCTGCATTTTTCCCTATCACGGCATATGATGCGCCCGTTGCTCAGGTCGTACGGATAGCTCGAACGTTTTCCAGTTCAAGGGGCGGGCGTTTATCTGTTCGCAAGGGAGTGCCGGCATAATGAATAACTGTTATCCTGATTGTCTCTTCCGAAACCACTGGTGGGCAGCATGGATGATGATGAGCGATTCTTTGGCGTGCCGGAAGAGAACATTGCGGCCGCGCAGCGCCGGACGGAGGGACAGCGCAATCCGCCGTCGAGCAACGTGCCGACGCAGCGAGATGTTGCGACACTGCCAGCGGTGGAACTGAAGGCAGTGTTAACCGCTTGGATGGAGCATAGCGCAACTGAAATTATCCCAAGTCGCGCGCAGATTGCACTGGTGCGGGACATTCTTCTCAAGCGTCAGGACACAGCAGAAATTGTTTCCATTGTCTGCATGTGTGGTCACTATATTGAAGGCGCCTAAGGCCAATATCCCTAGATTCATTCGCTCCTATGGGCGCTGCAGTTGCATAGTCGCGCCAACCAGAGGCCTAGTCACGCAGGCGCGTGCAACCACCAGTGAAGCCGCCGGTTGCTGGTCTCGCATTTGGCGGCCCGCACTAATCGGGCGCGATCCAGTTTTCGCTGCTCCTTTGCTTTGACGACGCCGCATGTAATCAACGATGGGGAGCTGGCGACTGGGTGTGCGCAATGCGGATGTCGACTTCCAACAAAGCTCAGGTATTTATAAGCGTAGCAAGGGCGCAACATCTCCTTGTCTGCCTGACGATGCAGATGGCAACGCAAGATCGCGCTCAAGACCTCGATGATAAAAGGCGAAGCTCAACTTCAATCGTCGTCCCAAAGTGGCTACACTAGGCACACATTCGTTGCCTTTTCGCCTTTTGGACTTGGGCTACGTTCGAACGAGACTTTCTGATTTTCACTCAACGATTTGAACCCTTCCACTCGGATGTCCTGGAAGTGGACAAACACGTCAGGACCGCCGATGTCTGGCGTGATGAAACCAAAGCCTCTGCCTGGATTGAACCATTTTACGATGCCGGTTTGCGATGTCATGATGGAACCTCATAGGAAAGTCGGAATCCGGGCATTGCCTGGTGGCTGGTGCCAACAGGCGAGGTCAATAAGCGGGGAATCGGACAGGCGTTGCCGAGAACGGCAAGACAGGACAGAGTCCATCGGTTATGTGAGATGCTTATACACGGTAAACCCACTATACAACGCTGCGCCATGTGCATCTAGCATTATTCTATGAAGAGAAGGCGATCATTCGCCATGCCGTCAAGATGATGAGGTGCGTGGTAAAAGGACCATTACGCTTGGGATAGCTGGTTGCCGGTGTTGTGGCAATGCTGCAGCGCCGCCAACAGTTTGGCAGCGTTTTATATTTGGGTGTAATGGTGAGGATTAAGGTTGAAAGCACCGGTTGGGCATTGGCGACAACCTAAGGACGAGCGCTGGACGAAGGCGCAGAGGAAGGAGACTGGTATGCCGCACCAGTCGACAAAGGGTGAGCTCACGATGCTGCTTCGGGTGGCTAAGGCACTCATGTTCGCCGACAGTGTGGAAGCCGCCATGCGTGCCATCGAACATGGAACGGCGTTACGGCCGGATGCGGTTCTGATCATTACCAACAGTGACAGTGACAGTGGCGATAGCGCTTATTTCCTGGATACGTCGCGCGAGGGCGCCTGCCTTGAGTTAGATCATCAACTGTGCAGAAGGCTACGCGAATCCATCAACGGCGCGGCTGGTTTGCCGTCTGATGCCCAGACGCTGGACGGCGGCAAACTTGTTGTCGCGCCATTCGATGCGGAACACAGTCGCGGCTACATTGGATTGGTATGGCAGGCACCTCTCGAGCACGCTGTGCGACGACATGCCCTCAAGCTGCTGCCTTGTGTGGCAGAATTGGCCGGGGTGCGTCTCACCCAGCTGTTGGAGCAATTGCACAGGGAAGAGGAACAAGGCGAGATATTAGCTGCAACGCAGTCCCGTCACATCGAAGAGCTTCGTGCAAGCGAATATGGAAGGATGGAAGCGTGTGAGCTGGCGGCGCGGGACGAATTGACCGGCTTGCAGAATCGTCGCGGATTCCTCGCGAAGTCGCAGCAGTGCTTGTTGATTGCGCGCCGCCAGGAGTTAGCGTGCGCCGTGATCTTCGCGGATGTGGACGGCTTAAAGTTGATTAATGATAAGTTCGGCCATGCTGCTGGTGATGAGCTGATACGTGATGCGGCACATGTCTTCAATAGCGCCTTCCGGCATGCGGATGTGGTCGGGCGGGTTGGTGGCGATGAGTTTGCAGCCTTCACATTTGACAATGCGACGCCGCGTGCAATCGTCGAGCGTATCAAGGAAAAGACTGCACAATTCAACATCGGCAGGCAGGATGGCTTCACCCTGTCGCTCAGCATCGGCGTGATCAATTGCGATATGCATGGTGAAGATTCGCTGCCAGACTACTTGCTGCGTGCCGACATAGAAATGTATCGCCAAAAACGGCGCACCAAGCCATCAGCACATTAATGGCGGCCGCGCAAAGAAGGGCGCGGAAGGGGGGATATCTGCCAGACGCCGAATACGCATGTCGCCCATGACCCAATGCAGCTGACGCGCTACTAACGAGTCCAGTTGCGCGCCGTCCAACGTTCGGCAATTGGGTACCTCTGCACGCGGTACGCCTTGCTGGAAGGCGCCACATGGGAACAGGTTGGGGAGCAAGGGCATGAGGGCGTGCGGCGAACGCTTGGCGTTAGTGCACACGGTATTCACGCCGCTATTGCCACATTGTTCAACTCCGCTTTCGCCACACATCAATACGCTTTATTCACCACGGTGCGGGTTTGCGCTTGCGGTATAGGCTCGGAGGAGATGGCGCGCATGGCCACGGACCGGTGGACGACGACGCGTAGAAGGATGCCATCAGCACAGTTAGATAGCTGCGTTCGGATTATTTCCAACGCCTCAGCTTCCGTTGGTTTGGAGTCTTGCTCTTGGTACAGTGAATGCTCTCGGCTATTCCGATCCGAGTAGCGAATACGCCAGATCTTCATTCGCCCTCCGTCCGAATTTTTCCGGCCACTAACTACTCAGTGTAGGAACACGTTCATTAATCTGCGATGAAAAGACTTGCTCTTTGGGCGCCGAGGCACAGCTGAAATGTATCTGTGCGGACTGAGCAGCCATTGCGCTATTTTTTCGCTGCGACGCTTGTGCGCCACGATTTCCAGAGATCCTACCTGCTATGCTGGCTTCTGGAATGGTAGCACTGACCCCGCGTTTGCCCGTGGGGCTTCCCCAGTGCTCCATTTCTTGTGCCTCTGAAGACCTGGCCCACCTTGGCGGGCTTTCTTTTACCCGCGAGGCGTAATTTGGTAATCAGTTTCCTCAATAAAAGGCAGTCTGCGAGGTGGCTGCGGTTCCGGAAATTCTCTTGCCTGCATTAAGACGAATGTCATAGTGTCCCTCTTGGCTCTACGATCCATCGCCCGATAGGCGGCCAGCACGCAGGCTTCTTCTGTCGTGAGGTCCGTTACCATGGCGTCCTCCTGGCTTCCGTGCGGCGGGCCTTATAGGCGGCGAAATCGATCACCTTCGCCGACCTGGAATGATCTAGGCACGCACACACTGTCTTGCGCGTTACTGCGTGCCTTGCCTGCAGGCTGTGCCGACCTATGCATTGCTGACCCGCCGTACTGCGACACCAGCCTGGAATGGGATAAGGTGGTTGACGGCTGGCTACGGGAAGTAGCGCACGCGCTGAAGCCGAACGGCTCGATCTGGCTGTTCGGTAGCCGCGCTACGCGAAGGCTGCACTTACATCGGCTTCGAGGACAAGGCCGAATACTTCGGACGGTGTGAGGATCGCATCCATAACTTCCTGAACCCCGTGCATCCAGACATATTCGGAGCGGCCGCATGAACCTCTCAGTCCATAAGCATATGCGTTTGGAAATTGAGGGCCATCGCGTGAATGATGGCGGCAAGAATGATTGGGTTATCCGATCCGTTATAGGACTTGAGATAAATCTCCTTGGCCTTTTCCAATTGCCGCTCAGTGATCCCAGCGATGTACTGCATATCCTTTTCGCTTTCGGTGCTCATGATGACTTCCTTCCCGGTGAACTAATGAAAGGCCAGCATAGCACGCGCGCCATCATTCACCGACCTGAACAAACTCAATCGGTCCATCAGGCTTGCCGACGTTCTTTAGCTTATTCCGGTAGCCACAACCCAGGCAGAGGAAATAGCAGCCGAAGTGGTCAATGGCGGGCTCGCATTCGGAGAACTTCAGGTTGGCAGTGCAGCGTCTGCAAGTCCACATGTGACGCCTCCCGCTCAGTTTCGCGGCGTGGCTTGAAGATCGAAATCCAGCTGCATCGCCACGCTTGCTGATTCCCTGCAGCCTAGCTTTACCACCTGAAGAATACTGTCTTGGCACCAGTCCCAGCCAGGCAGAAAGGTGGCGGCCGTTTTTGAATTCCTTGGCATCGCCCACAGCTGCCACCATCGCGGTGGCAGTGATCGGGCCAACGCCTTCAATGGTTTCAATTTTCTTGCAGAGCTCCGAACTCTTCATGAAGGACATAATCCATTGATTTGTTCGTGCAATGCGCTCTTCCAGCACCCGTAACTGCTCCAGCAGCTCGGTGACGAGTGTTTGACAGATACTGGTTAGCTCGCCTTCGCAGTTCGCCAGGATGGACGGCAGTGAGCGCTTAAATGCCGTGGGCGTTTGCGCCATGATCACGCCTCGTTCAGCCAACAGCCCCCTGACTTGGTTGATCAACGCCGTTCTTTGATGCACCAGTAACTCGCGCGCCCGATGGACTGCTCTGATGTCCTGCTGCTCAACCGTTTTGACGGTCACGAAGCGCATCGTTGGCCTGCACGCCGCCTCGACGATCGCGGCGGCATCGTTTGCATCATTCTTGTTGGTTTTGACGAAGGGCGCCACATACTGCGGACTGATAAGCCGCACCTCAATCCCCATTCCCTGGAACTGCCGCCCCCAATGATGGGCCGAGCTGCAAGCTTCCATAGCAACCACGCGCGGTTGCAGTTTCCGCACGGCGCCAACCAGTTCTGCGCGCATCACCTTTGAGCTGTGCAGTGCATGACCGCGACGATCTGCACCGTGTAGCTGGAACACTCGTTTGGCCAAATCAATCCCGAGAATGTCGATATCCATGGCAAACCTCCACACGTAGATTGGACGAAACGTTAGTTTGATCCGATCGGTGGTGTCGGGTCCATCTCAGTAAATCAACAACGTTGGGTTACTACTCGCTCCGAAGACCCGCTCAACCGCGAACAAGCAACTATCAACCAATCTATCTACAACAATTAAAACAAGCTTTTCGAGGTGAGATTCAAAACTAACCTTACGTTTTACGAACGCAGAATATGCTGCACTATTCCGCAAAGCTAACTCCTCATTTTGTGATGCCGGTGTCCTTATTGTAATTGGCGATTAATCAAGTGCCAGGTGCCACCTTCTCCATGTCCAATTGTACGTACACTTTGATTTAATCCAGCAGCGTACGGGAACATGCGTGCCGAGGTCTGCAAAGGGGCGGAAGGCGACGGCCGCAGCTTGTGCCGGGGCTAAGCGTCCATGTAAGGAGGCGGCTGAGATCAGATTGAAGGCGTGGCTTCAAGACCCTGAGTGATGGTTGTTACTGTACCGCTCTGTGGTCCGTACTGATGCGACGATGCCGGTATAGTATGGCGAATGTGCCTGATAACATGGATTGCATTATCTTGAAGACCGAATATAATTGCGGTAAATCGTGATTAATCGAGCGCTCTTAACGAACAATAGGTGAGGGTATTTCTGCTGGTATTGATTGTCGCGGAATCCAAAAAGCAGCACCAAATCAAGGACTTCTGTCTGCCGTAAATAATAGAGTGGGAGTGAGTTTCTCGATGGAAATATTGCGTAACCTTTGAGATGTTCTCTCTAAAGCCCTGTATCAGCAGGGCTTTTTTTTCGGAAATATTGCTAAACTATCTTATTTTTCGATCTCGTTGATAATGCGGAAATTATTATCGTTGAGATTTTTAACAGCGCACCCAGGCGCTAATCTGTGCTTTTGCTCGCAAAATTGACCCGGTCGATTGTTCTGCCAGCTGCCGCGTGGCAATTGTCACAACGCGTCCTTACGACTCTTTGCAGCCCAGATCTTTCAGGTCTCCTCGTCATAATGGTAGCGATTAACTGAGGAGGCGGCCGCCAGACCTTTGATAAATAGATTGGTAGACCGCCTGCATAGCCGTCCTGCTAGGCTCGCGCTCCCACAGATAACTTGTGCTACTTGGGCAACTGCGGAAGGCCCTGCTGCGTAAATGGTTGATAGCTCTTATTGTAGTGGGAGCCTGCCCATCCTCTAAACGGCAAGGAGACCGCATTGTTTTGTAGATCGACCTGTTGGCAGTTGCTTTGTACCACTTTAGGATCTGGGTTCGGTCCGCGCGCACTGTTGCACGCCTCGATTGACGGATGGCAGTGTAGGCCATAGGGAGCCTCTTGATCCTTAATCCACTTCTCCTGGTAGCAGTATCCCCGGATTTGCGCCCATTGATCAAAACCAGCCGCCAGGCTCCATGGCGGAAGCCAGACTTCCACTGTATTTGGCGATGGCTTGTACTTCGGATTGATTGAGACAACTGCCCAGCTTTCAGGAACTGAGCCTGCTAACCTCGCTAAATTGTCGGCACATTTTTTCGAGCTCTCTTGGTTATAGATAGCCGTCGGCCGGTCATAGGGTTTGGGTGGGCTTCGCCCCTGGCGCTGGGCCGCATCGTTTACATCTTCAATTGTTGGCACTGACGCACCTGCTGCACGCCATGACGGCCGCAACGAACGCGCAGCATCTCGTCCTTCAGGTCCGTAGATTTGGATGTAGACGTTAATGCCAGCACATAAAGGTGAATCGTCACCTGCACCGTGAGCATGTGTATTGACCGCCGCAACTGGCATGCGAGGTAGCGATTGTGATGGAGAAGTTCCCGGAAGCGCTGGCGACTGCTTCGGTTGCGACGGCGAAAGAGGCGCCACTTCCTCCGATTGTAAACGAGCGTTCTGGCTATCCTGCGTAACAGGTTCATCGCAATAAGTTTTCCTACGCGCGGCGATGGGAATCGTTTCTATGTCTATCAAATGCCGCGCCCAGTACCCACTTGTTTGCATTACTGGTGACGCCAAATAGACGACCTGTGGGCAGACAAAAGTTTGCAATAGTGTTCTGCAGGCTGCGGGCTGTAACGCCAAGCCACGGCACGAATTGGAGGTTGATTGCAATATATCGAAGGCGACCTTTTGCTGGTTACTGATTTCCCTGTCCGTTCTGCCCCCCTTCCATTTAACCATCATGATTTCGGACGCAGTGTCCCCGACCGCTACGGCATTATTGGGCTGTGTATCCAGGAGGCGCCCGTAGGATTGATACAGGGGGCGCAGCGTCGATACATCGACACTTGCGTTGCTGGCAGAGTTGCTTTGCAACGTGGTGAGTAGACCTGTCAACGAGGCGACAATCGTCCCTAGGCTCAAAGTCATAGTGGCCGCCTTTTTGGTGATGATCCGAGCTGGCCTTCGTTGTGATGTCGCTTTGTCACCTGGCGCCGTTGAGCGCGCGGTGTGCGGATTGGTGGCCAGCTGGCGTACATCTTCTAATAATGAGCGCGTTAGCACCCGGGTCAAGTGTTTTCCCAACGAAAAATAGCTCTCCCACTGACTCTCAGAAAAGAACTGGTCCGCTGTAGTCTCCTGCGGAAAGGTGGGATTGTCGCGGCTATAGTTGTAGACGTCTTCGGGCAGATTTCGGGTCATGTTCGGTTTAATGACGATTAGTACCCCAGGTGTGTCATCGTCTAAATAATCAATACGTGCGACGGCCAAGCAGGCATCACTGGTCGCCAGCGCCAGATTGGAAAGCGTTCCGAAGGCGCTTGGCCAGCGTGAGTCTGGCTCAACGAACGAGACGATCGCATCGAGGTCCATACGTGCGCGACGAACCAAATTCTCTAGATCCTTAAACTCGTAATCGGGATCAGCCCCGCAGTCGGCAAGGACAATGAGTTTGCAGCGAGCAGCCAGCAGCGCATAAGCACCGGTGTTTTCGGAGTGCCCGCCGTCGCTTAGAAACTGGATAGGCTCGTTACGCCCTGGGAAGAGGGCGAGCAATTCAGCGCACAACTTGGAATATTTAGGCAGCCGTCGGCGCTCCTTGTCCGCTGCAGGTACGCCGGCATCCCACCAATATCCAAGTCGGACACCCAAGGTAGTCAACATCGCAGCCCAACCCGGCCGCGTGGCACTGCCAAGTCCGGGAGAAGCAGCTGCACCGGAGACTGCCATCCAAGTGCCTAACGTGTGGCGGTTATTGGATAACTCGGCCCAGGATTGCTTTTCTGTGATGAAGTGGCTGGGCGCCGCCAGCGTCATCAAACAGCCCTGGCGATCCAAGTTGAACAAGCCGTTGCGAGCATAAGTCTGATTCACGCAGACGTTAATTAGGTGGATCGGTCCACCCTTCTCATGTGGAGCATATTGAGAAAACAGAACATCATCGAAAGCTTCGGCGCTGGTCACGCGCGACTCTGCATCGCGATCCGGATTGGCCGCCCCGAGATATGCCCTGGTCAGACGTGCGCGGTAAAAATGGTGCAGCGATGAACGGTTGAGCCATTCAAGACTGTGCCCGGAAACGCGTATCCACAGCAAAGCCAGCAACATACCGATGCTGACCCACAAAAGTGCTGCTAAGTAGTCGATCTGCTCTTCCAGTGCATCGCCAGAAGGAGGTGTCCAAACTTTCCCGGTCAACAAAGCATGCACGACGCTGACCCAAAACACGAGCATGACAAATAACAGAAGACGACCAGCAAGGTCAGTGGCAAATGCAAAATTTAGCTTGAGAAGTGATGTCCGGCCAGCGTCTTGCATCATCGGCAGTAAAACGCGCAGGACGGTAAGCATGCTAGCAATGCCGCCGCCTACGAGCAGCAATTGGATAGGCTTTTTGGCAAGCTGCCACGCCAGCCAGTCAACCGTACCAAGACCAAGAAAGGCGCAAAACCAGAGAAGAGAGCGGGCTAGGCGCTCTGTTACTTTTTGCCGCCCCTTATCCGCTAGTTCGGGATTCATTTCGTTGGGGGGGATATACCAATAGCGCAACGCGTAATAAACCATCGTGGCAATTGGTATTGGCAACAGGAGCCACAGTGTTGGCCATTGCGACACCCATTGCCAACTTTGTAGCCGCGCTGCGACTAAATCAGCTTTGGCGATCTCCTGCACGACTCGTACCTCGTCGTTGGCCGTATTGATAACAGTCGCTACAGCCTGCTGTATGAACTGGTCAAAGCCGAACCAGACGAGAACATTAAATAAGCCAAGCGCGCAGCCAATTACGAAACACATCACGCCCAGCTCGATATGTATGCCAACCAGATTACGCAGAAATGTCACTATGGCATACAACCAATCGCGACTACCGCGCGGAATCAGATAGCGGCTATTGGCACGCAACCAATTTAGCTGTCGTGAGCTGCTACTATCATCGGCCAAGATTTCTTGCAGGTCGGCTGCGGTCGTAGCCTCCCTCGAGGATGCAAGGCGACCGACCATCCCGCCAATATATCCTCCACCAGATACTGTGGACATGAAATCGAAGCGCCAAAATACGTTGGATTTGGCAAGTGCAGTAATCACGCCATGGCAGAAAGTGGCGCTACGCACTCCACCTCCAGACAAAGCTAATCCCCAACGCTCAGACTGGCACTTGCCTTTGAAGCGATCCCCAAGTTTGGATCGGCGTTTATCTATCCATTCTACGTACGGTTCGCGCATGACACACCTGCAAAAGAAAAATTCAGTCTAGGTGCACATCGGCGCGAGACAATCACCAATTGTCACGTTGATATTAATTTCGTCGGGAGGAACCACTTTCTGGACGCTGCGTGGGGGCAGGCAAAACTATGCATCACAGCGATCTAAATGCCCCGTAGGGCCAACAAAATTCTTTGCGCCTTCGCCAAGTCTGTTTGAACCTACAATCGGATCCCTAGGGCAGCGGAAATTCCCAAGTTTGTCGATTGGCACTGGGCGGGATGTTTTGCGCCCGGCGTTACTTTTGGAGAGACTTCTGGCGGCTGTTAACGCGCACACTTCCTGAAAAGATAACTCATCAGTGTCTTTGATAACAATCGCGTGGGACGCGGATTGAATCGTGCCCAACGGTGATTTCGATTTTTCCCCAATGCTGTGGTTGTTGCGCGTGTTTCCTGACCAATGCGTTTTCAAGAGGAGCGATTATGAGCCCCAAAGATTCAGTGAGCCTTGAGCCTGAAATTCACGACGGCGTGTCCCCTCAAACACAACAGGATCAAGAGAAGGCTGCGTTTGAAAAAGAAGAGCGCCGCCTCAAACTGAACAATTTGAAGGTTGACCTGTTGGTTAAGCCGCTCTCTTTTGTCAGTGCGCTTATCGCTTTTTCTTTGGCATACATCGCGTTCCAGGGACATTACAGTCAGGCGGAAAAGCTGGAAAATGAACGGTTCATTTTGGAGGAAAAAATTTCAGCAACTCCGACCCCCATCGACAACAAGCGCAGTTTGCTGGTGGTCGATGTGGATCTCGTTAATAAGGGAGGCAATACCTTGCGGCCCTATGCACATGCGCTGGTGCAAAAGCCACTGTATAAAAACGAAGGCTTGTACATGGTGGTATACGAGATACCGCTGTCCCCCAACCGACTGATTGGCGATCAGGAAGGTGAGCTTGTGTATGGTCCGCACAATGTGCTTGGGAAGTACTCAAACGGTGCGCGGCACTGGTACGACAGTTATCGTATCAAACCACACACCACTTATCATGAATCCGAGGCGATTATTCTTGAGCGCGCAAAGCTCTACCAAGTTTTGGTTAGGTTTTTTGCGACGGATGGCGCGGACAGCGGGTGGACCATTACTGAAACCCGCTATGTGTATGTCAACTAAATGTGTGCACAATTGCGCCGAATGTCAAAGGTGCACGCCGCGGTCGTCATAGAGATTCGGACGCGATCCGAACGCCCACTGTGTGGGGGCCTTCATCGGCTCCAATAGGTCAGAGGTCGTAAGAAAGTCCGAGGGAAGCCGAAATCCGCACTGGAACCTGATCCAGAATTCAACGATCATGCAGGATCGCAAGGGTGGATAAAAAGGTGGATGGGGCGCGTGGGAGCTAATATCTGACCCTTAGTGCTGTGGACACTATCTCCTCCAGGTGGCTGACGTTGTAGTTGCGAACGCCGATATTGCGCACCTTTCCGGTAGTCTTCAGTTCGACTAGGGCTTGCCATTGTTCCGGGCGCTGTTCGCTTCCGCGCGGGTCGTGGAGCAGGTACAGATCAAAATCATATTGGTCCTGACAGATGGCGTTGTGCGCTCTGCAGCCGTGCTGTGGAGCGCACAGGTCTAACGATCACCAGTCAAAACGGACGGCGATCTTGCCGAAGTGGCTGCCTTGCGCCATCAGTTCGTAAGCCTGCTTCAGGTCGCGCAGGCTGAAGGTGCGGTCGATCACAGGTTCGATACGGTGTGCGGCCATAGCTGCCACGGCGGCCGTCAGAACCGCCACCGAGCCACCGTTGGCGCCTTGTACGCGCACCTCCTTGAAGATCACGGGCAGCAGGCTCGTCGTCAGGTCGCCACCGCCCAGGAAGCCGATGGCCGCCACGGTGCTGCCGTGGCGCACAGCGGCCACGGAGCGGTTGAAGCCTTCGCCGCCGACCGGATCGATGACCAAGTCCACGCCCACGCAGCCGGTGAGTTTTAGCACTTCTTCATCCCAGGCGACGTCCTTGCGGTAGTTGATGACCGCATCGGCGCCGAGGCATGCAAATACCGCGAGATAACAGTCAACCGTCGGTTGAGGCCGTGATCTCTTGCCAGGCGTCGAATTCGAGCCTCAGGTCATCCAGCCTGGCCCGCACCAACTGCAGCGCGTCGCTACCCAGCAGCAGGTGTGCCGGTGGTGCCTCCGCTTCCATTGCGGCAAGGATCGCACGCGCCGCCTTGGCTGGATCGCCCAGTTGTTTGCCACTCTTCTCCTCGCGCGCACGGCGCACCGGATCAAACAGCGCGTCGTAGTCGGCAATCGAACGCGCTGTACGCTGCATCGAGCGGCCAGCCCAATCCGTGCGAAATGAGCCAGGTGCGACCGCAGTGACGGCGATGCCTAAGGCTTTGACTTCTTTGGCGAGTGCTTCCGAGATGCCTTCCAGCGCAAACTTGCTGCCGCAGTAGTAGGCGATGCCGGGCATCGTGATGTATCCACCCATCGAGGTGATGTTGACGATATGGCCGCGTCGGCGGGAGCGCATAAACGGCAGCACGGCTTTTATCATGGCGACGGGGCCGAAGACATTGACGTCGAACTGGCGGCGCATGTCCGACAGTGGAGATTCTTCCAATATCCCTTCATGACCGTATCCGGCATTGTTGACGAGGACATCAACAGCGCCGACAGTTTTTTCAATGTCTGCGACGACGCCGCCGATCGCATCAAATTGCGTCACATCGAGCAGACGCGCGTGGGCACGCCCCGGACACAAGGCCTCGAACGCTGCAGCAGCCTGGGGGGTTCTGACCGTGCCGACCACACGGTGCCCGCAGGCCAGTGCATGCTCGGAAAGGGCGCGGCCAAAGCCGCTGCTGACGCCGGTGATCAGCAAGAGGTTATTGCTTGTCATATGTGCTTCCCAAAGTTGAAGGAGATTGCATGGTATTCTTCGGCAACTCATTCATTAAGCCATATTCGGCTACTTTTCTTGCCTAAAACTATGTCCATGGCTGTAAATCAGGCACAGCGCCGGATGGTCGAGCTGCTGCATACACTGGCGCCTGTCGAGGGCTACAACCTGACTGCGCTGCCCAGCGTGCGGATATTGCGCTCCGACCGGGCGTTGACGCGCACGCCGGTACTCTACGATCCAGGTATCGTGATCGTTTGCCAGGGCTGCAAGCGCGGCTACTTCGGTGACAAGCTGTATGTGTACGATGCGCAGCATTACCTGGCCGTGTCCGTTCCCGTGCCGTTCGACATGGAGACCGAGGCGACACCGGTGCAGCCCTTACTTGCGCTGTATCTGCACCTCGACTTCGGCATCGCGGCGGACCTCATGCTGCAAATCGACCGCCAGGCCGTGGATGAACCGGTCCAGGCGCCGCAAAGCATGGTGTCGAGTCCAATCGATGCCGATATGAGAGCGTCGGTGCTGCGTTTTCTGGAAACCATGAGCCGGCCGCTGGAGGCCGTGGTACTGGGGCCGGGGCTGCTGCGCGAACTGTATTTCCGGGTGCTCACCGGCCCGCAGGGACGGGCAATGCGGGAGGCCCTGGCGCTCAAAGGCCAGTACGGCAGGATTGGCCGCGCGTTGCGCCGCATCCATACCGCTTATGCGGACGCGCTCGACCTGGCGCAGCTGGCGCGGGAGGCGGGCATGAGCGTTCCAGCGTTTCACAGCCATTTCAAGGCAATCACGCAGACGTCGCCGATGCAATACCTGAAGGCGACCAGGCTGCACCAGGCCCGCTTGCTCATGGTACGCCAGGACCTTACCGCTGAAGCCGCGTGCTATGCCGTCGGCTATACAAGCCCCTCGCAGTTTAGTCGAGAGTTTCGCCGGCAATTCGGTTTGACGCCGGCGGCGGAGGCCAAACGCATGAGGGAGAATTTTGCCATTCCACCAGCGTTCGACGGCGCCGAGTTTGTCTCCTCACACTAAGCGAGTGGAGGAGGCGGTACTGTGTAAAGCTGTGAGTGATTAATGTTGTGACCGTGATTTCTCGACCTAAAATGGACTTAACTATTCATATAAGGTAATATCCTAAACATATTAGGTTTAGGGGATAGTGCAATGCCGAGAGTTGGATTGACGGCGGAGCGGCTGGTGGAGGCGGCGGGGGAGTTGGCGGATGAAATCGGGTTCTCTGCGGTGACGCTAACTGAGCTGGCTCGGCGCTTCGATGTGAAGGTGGCCAGTCTCTATTCGCACTTAAAGAATTCGCACGATCTGAAAATGCAGCTCGCCCTTTATGCGCTAGACCGGTTGGCAGCGCGAGCCGAAGAGGCGGTGGCGGGCAGGGCCGGTAAGGATGCGTTAGTCGCTGTCGCGAATGTGCATCGGAATTTCGCCCGTGAACATGCCGGCCTGTTTGAGGCTGCCCGCTATCGGATCGACGGACCGATCAGCGAGAATAATGGCGGCGTGCGGATTTCCCGCATCATGCGGAACGTATTGACGCGCGGCTATGCGCTTAGCGAGTCCGAATGCGCCCACGCCATGCGCCTGCTGGGAAGCGTCTTCCTTGGATATCCGATGCTGGAACTCTCCGGCAGCTTCGACCATAGCCCACCTGCTGCCAGCACGTCCTGGCAGCGTAATCTGGAAGCGCTGGATTCTCTGCTCAAGAACTGGCCCAAACTACGCTAACACAGAAAAGAACATGTCCAGGCATTCCCTTCCGGTGAACACACCGATTACGCACGAGCTGATTCATGGCGCGCTTGAAGTTGAACCTACGCAGAACGGTGTGTTGTTGCACCGGCTGCCTGCATGGGCCCGCGCTCAATGTCACGATGCGCAGCTCGCGCAGGCCGAATCGCAGCCAGCGGGTGTGCGGATCGTTTTCCAAACCACATCCAGGACCGTCGAGCTGGTCACCTTGCCCACCAAACGTGTGTATGGCAGGTTCCCCCCGCGTCCTGATGGCGTCTATGAGTTGATGGTCGATGGGTGCGTGGTACAGCGGTTGGTCGCAAACGGCGGCAATGTGCTCCACATCGACATGGCGACCGGAACATCGCATGTCGTGGCCGGCGAGCCGCAGGTGCTTCGCTTTGCGAATCTGCCGGCCGAGCCGAAGATCGTCGAGATCTGGCTGCCCCATGATGAGACCACCGAGTTGGTGGCGCTCGGCACGGATGCGCCACTTGCTCCCGTGCTTGAAACAGGGAAGAAAAAATGGCTGCACCATGGCAGCTCCGTCAGCCAGGGATCGAATGCCGCACACCCAACCGGCTGCTGGCCCGTTGTGGCGGCCGCGCGGGCCGGGGTTGATCTGATCAACCTGGGCTTTAGTGGCAGTGCCTTGCTGGACCCATTCACGGCGCGCACTCTGCGTGATACCTCTGCTGACCTGATCAGTGTCAAGCTGGGCATCAACGTGGTCAACACGGACCTGATGCGGCTGCGCGCCTTTGTGCCCGCCGCACATGGTTTCCTTGACACTATCAGAGAGGGCCATCCGTCCACGCCTTTGCTGGTGGTCTCGCCTGTCTATTGTCCTATCCACGAAACCACGCCCGGGCCGACACTGTTCGTTGCCGCCGCCCTGAGCGAAGGCCGCCTATCGTTCCGCGCGTCGGGAGAAGACAAAGAGGTCCGCCAAGGCAAGCTCTCGCTCGCCGTCATTCGCGAGCAGTTAGCGCTGATCGTCCGGCAGCGGCAGCAGGCCGACAAGTTCATCCACTATCTGGACGGCAGGGAACTCTATGGTGCGGCCGATAATGCACGCCTGCCTCTACCGGATGAACTGCATCCCGACGCGGAAACCCACCAGCTGATGGGCGAGCGCTTTTCTCAATTGGAATTTTTGAGGAAATAATAAGGGGGTGTGACGGGGTCGCGTATGTTGCCGGGGCGCGCATGCGCGAGATGAGAGTAGGTAGGCGCTCACGCGCCGGAAACTCTGCCTTCGGGTGCCGCGCTGACGACGTTGCTTGGCGTCCGAGCCGAGCTGGCCGCTCCGGAGAACCGCAACGGTAATCGCGTCGTCATCGCCGGCCGCGATAGCTTGCAGGACAGCGTGAATCAGACCGGCCAGGAGATGACGCGGCGCAACCTCAACATCCAGCCGACCTTGACCGAAAGGCTGGGCCTACCAGGTCGCATCATCGTCAACCGCGATCTGGTGCTACGTCCGTACCAACCGCAGTTCTTCAACCGGGGGGGGGCTTCACGATGAGCGCGACCAAGAAGCTGCGGCTGGGTGTTAGACATGTTCGTGATCCTCAAGTTCGGAATCCTTCGGTGGAGATGTTCCGCGGACAAGGCTCGGAGAGTTTCAGCTAACGGATACTAGAGCGAACCGACCGGCAGTTCGACAACAGGCGGAAAAGGAAAAGCCGGTACCGATGTTGTCGATGCTCAGGTTGATTTTGCGTATCAAGCATTTACAGTAGTCTTAGCGGCTCCCCTAATTCGGGGGGGCAGGTCTGTCCCCGAATTTAGTCTATGGATGCTGGTACGAGCACTTCGCGGCTGCCGTTTGTCGCCATGGATGACAGGATGCCGGCCTTTTCCATGTCTTCCACCAGGCGCGCGGCGCGGTTGTAGCCGATGCGGAATTGGCGCTGGACGGAGGAGATGGAAGCGCGCCTGCTGCGAATGACCCAGGCCACCGCTTCATCGTAGAGCGGATCGGCTTCGCCGGAGATGAGGTCTGTCGGCTGATCGGAGGCTGCTTCCTCGGCGGGCGCGCCGGCCAGGATGGCTTCTTCGTAATCGGGCTCGCCGAACTGCTTCAGGTAGTCGACCACCCGGTGCACTTCTTCGTCTGATACAAACGCTCCGTGCACGCGCTGCGGGTAGCCGCTGCCCGGTGGCAGGAACAGCATATCGCCGTGTCCGAGCAAGGTCTCCGCGCCCATCTGGTCGAGCACCGTGCGGGAGTCGATTTTGGACGAAACCTGGAACGCAACGCGGGTAGGGATGTTGGCCTTGATCAGGCCAGTGATGACGTCCACAGAGGGGCGTTGCGTAGCCAGGATCAGGTGGATGCCTGCCGCACGGGCTTTCTGCGCCAGACGTGCGATCAGTTCTTCGATCTTTTTACCCGCTACCATCATCAGATCCGCCAGTTCGTCGATGATCACGACGACCGTTGGAAGGGTGGAAAGCGGCTCGGGCGCATCCGGCGTCAGCGAGAACGGATTCGTCACGTATTTTTCGGCAGCTCTGCCATCGCGGATCTTCTGATTGAAGCCGGCCAGATTGCGCACGCCCAGCGCGGACATCAGCCGGTAGCGTTTCTCCATCTCGGCGACGCACCAGGTGAGGGCGTTGGCGGCGAGCTTCATATCCGTGACCACGGGCGCCAGCAGGTGAGGGATGCCGTCGTAGACCGACAGTTCCAGCATCTTCGGATCGATCATGATCATTCGCACATCTTCAGGCGTAGCCTTGTACAGCAGGGACACGATCATGGCGTTGATCGCCACCGATTTGCCGGAACCAGTGGTGCCGGCGACCAGCATGTGCGGGGCTTTGGCGAGGTCGGTCACTACCGGTGCGCCAGTGATGTCTTTGCCCATCGCCAGCGTAAGTAAGGAGCGCGAGTTGCGGTATGCGTCCGAGGCCAGGATTTCCGAAAGCTGGATCATCTGGCGGCTGACATTCGGCAGCTCCAGACCCATGCAGGTTTTGCCGGGGATGGTTTCGACCACGCGGACTGAGGTCACGGCGAGTGCGCGCGATAGGTCCTTCATCAGCGCGACGATCTGCGCGCCGCGCACGCCGATGGCTGGTTCGATCTCGTAGCGCGTAATAACCGGTCCGGCGGACGCGCCGAGCACGGCCACCGGCACCTTGAACTCCTTGAGCCGTTGTTCGATCAACTCGCCGGTTGCTGCAAGCTCGGAAGTTGATATGTCGACGGAGACTTCGGTGCACGGAGCCAGCAAGTCGAGGCCAGGAAGCTCCACGTCGCTTTCGGGCGGCGGCGCGTATGCGACCGGTGGGGTGACCGGAACGTGTGGCGGCGCAACGGGCGAGTGCGCTGGCGCAGCGGGGGCTGGCGGAGGTGGTGCTGGCACAGGCATCACTGACACAGGCGGCTCTGGCACAGGCGGCGCGATCGGCGCTGCGGACGCTGGCGTTGGTGGAGGCAGGGGCGGAAGCAGGTTCGTAGCCGGGGCCGGAACCGGAACCGAAACCGGAGCCGAAACCGAAGCCGGAGTTGGAGCCGAAACCGAAGCCGGGGTTGGAGCCGAAGCCGGAGTCGGAACCGAAGCTGAAGCTGAAGTCGGAGCCGGAGCCGGAGCCGGAGGCGGTGGTGGAGCAGGCTTGACCTCGCGCCATTCGACATACTGCGGCTCTGCGTGGATCTCCATTGGCGCGGCGTATGCCAATTGCGCCGGCTCGTCGGCGCGCTCGATGATGACCACTTCCTGCAATGGCGACACCGGCGCTGACGCAGGCGTAGGCGCCGACTCGGGCGCGGGCCGCACAGGCACTGGGATATGCCCCGGTGCAGTGGCGGACACAGACACAACGTTCGGCGCAGCCGGCGGCACGGGCTGCGGCAGTTTAACGATCCTGATGGTTTCAGCTTGCTTGATGCGTGCATTGGCGTCTTCCTCAGCCTTGGCGCGGGCCAGCATGGCAGAAGTCGGGCGAATACTTTCAAACGGCGCCCATTCTTCGCTTGATCGCGCAGGCGGAGTGGCGTTTGCTTTGCTATTTTGCGGCCCGAAGACGGCTGCTGGCGGCGGTTCGCCGGTGCGGCGCTCGGGACGCCGAGTAGGGGTGCGGGGCGTAGGCGTGCGGGACGTAGGCGCACGGAACGTAGGCGCGCGGGGCGCGGGTGCCGCACGTGGGGTTGCCGGCCGTTCCGCTGCAGCCGGCTCCTCTGCGCCGGCCACCGCACGGATGCACCACGACAGCAGGTCGAGTGATCGATAGCCAATCAGCCAAGGCACGAAGAAGGGCGCGGCGGCAAGCATCACTGCCAAACCAGCGCCTTTGCCAAGAGTCGAAGCGAAGAAGGCCGCCGCCAGCATCAGCATCGTGCCCAGGACCACGCGGATAAAGCCCTGGCCGAGCAAAGTGCCCCGTTTCAGCAGGAAGACCTTAACGAATCGCCACACTAAAGGAAGTGACCAAAACACCGACCAACCGAGCAACGACATCACTGCCATTCAAAATCTTTCTTCGAATCTTAAGCAAGTGCGAAGTTTATCACGCGCATTTCACATCCCCGAGCGCTGAACGTGCTTTTTCGCGACGGCTCAATCCGGAGTGGTAGACAGGCGCAGTCGAATACGGCGATCCAGTCCCAATGCTTTGATATCGGGGCCGAAACTCTCCTCGATCAGGCGTGCTTTAAGTCCGGTGGCTTCCGCCTCCTTCAAGGCGCGCTCGATGATGGGCCGATAGCTGGCGGCGGATGCCGATAAATAGAAAACAAAGTCGCCTCGATATTCCACCAGCAGGCGCGGTTCCACCGTCAATTCCGGATGCCGGCGCACTTCGGGCATGACCTCGATGACGCCGCGCGGCAGGTAATCGACGTGGCGGTTTCCCGCTGCCACCATCGCGTAGATGGTATTCCACGGCGCGGTGTGCTCGTACAGCGGCAGACCTGCCTTATTCCATATCTTCACATCGCCCCATCCTTCGCCGAAACCGGCGACCAGCCTGGTCTGCCTCAAATCGGATACGGATTTGACGCTGGCAAAAGATGCCGCGTCAGTAGGGCGGATCAGGAAGACGCGCTGGCCAATCAAGCCATTGGTCAAACCGATGCGCACCGGGACGATCTCCTTGTCGATGTCCCTTTGCCTCTTCTGCAATCCGTAGAAAAGATTGATGTCGCCTTTGCCCAGCATTGTCCACATGCGACGTGCCGGGACATCCTTCACGAAATGGATACGGTAAGGCTGATGAATCAGCGTTAATGACGCTTCCAGAAGGCGAATGAAATAAGTGGCATGTCCATCGGATACCACGGGAATGCGTAATTCAAGAGGTGCGGCGCTGGGCGGAGTCTCGGCGTGCGCGAGTGCCGGGGACGACAGAATGAGCAGGGAAGCAAAAAAGTGGGTGAAGCGCGGCATGGTCTGCACATTACCACAGCTTTGCTTGTGCTCCCCTTTTTGCGGCTGGAAAAGCGTGCTACGCTATGATTGCTTTCGAGGAAATATTTCTGTGCCCCAGGCAGGCCGCCGCTACCCGCGGTAAGTCCGCCAGGATTGTTCCTGCGACACCATCGCATATGAAGGAATCAGAATGAGTCAGGGCGAACCGCTTCGCCTGCACGTGCCCGAACCGACGGGGCGTCCAGGCTGTGCCACCGATTTTTCCTATCTGCGCCTGTCACCGGCCGGTGCCGTGCGCCGTCCCGAAGTCGACGTGCCTCCGATGGAAACGCGCGATCTCGCGTATTCCCTGATCAGCGTGCTCGATGCCGAGGGCAATGCCGTTGGCCCCTGGGTGCCGCAGATCGATATCGAAGTCGTGCGCAAGGGTTTGCGCGCCATGATGAAGACCCGCATCTTCGATAGCCGAATGCTGATGGCGCAGCGCCAGAAGAAGATGTCGTTCTACATGCAGAGCCTGGGCGAGGAGGCGATCGGCACCGCGCAGGCACTCGCGCTGAATGAAGACGACATGTGCTTTCCCACCTACCGCCAGCAAAGCATTCTGGTGGTGCGCGATTATCCGATGGTCGACATGATCTGCCAGCTGATGTCGAACGAACGTGACCCGCTCAAGGGACGGCAGTTGCCTGTGATGTACTCGGTGAAGAAGGCAGGTTTCTTCTCGATCTCCGGCAATCTGGCGACACAGTACATCCAGGCCGTAGGCTGGGGCATGGCGTCGGCGATCAAGGGCGATACCAAGATCGCCTCCGCATGGATCGGCGACGGCGCCACGGCGGAGGCGGACTTCGACACCGCACTGACTTTCGCCCACGTGTACCGCGCGCCGGTCATCCTGAACGTGGTCAATAACCAGTGGGCCATATCGACCTTCCAGGCCATCGCCGGTGGCGAAGACACCACCTTCGCTGCGCGCGGCGTCGGCTGCGGTATTGCATCGCTGCGCGTCGATGGCAACGACTTCCTGGCGGTCTACGCGGCGTCGCGCTGGGCTGCCGAACGGGCGCGCCGCAACTTCGGGCCTTGCCTGATCGAGTGGGTGACCTACCGCGCCGGCCCGCATTCAACGTCGGACGATCCATCGAAGTACCGTCCCGGCGATGATTGGTCGCATTTCCCGCTGGGTGATCCAATCGCACGACTGAAGCAGTACCTGATCAAAGCCGGAGCCTGGTCCGAACAGGAGCACGACGAAACGCAGAAACGGCTGGAGGCGGAAGTGCTGACCGCGCAGAAAGAGGCGGAACAGTACGGCACCATGGCCAGCGGCCACACCTTCAGTCCCGCCGAAATGTTCGATGGCATCTACAAAGACATGCCGGAACATTTGCGCGTGCAACGTCAGCAACTGGGGATCTGAGATGGCGGAAAACACAGTCAAAACGCCCATGACCATGATCCAGGCGCTGCGTTCGGCGATGGATGTGATGATGGAGAAGGACGAGAATGTCGTGGTCTTCGGCCAGGACGTAGGCTACTTTGGCGGCGTGTTCCGCTGCACCGAGGGCCTGCAAAGAAAATACGGCAAATCGCGCGTGTTCGATACGCCGATTTCCGAAGGTGGCATTGTTGGCGTTGCGATCGGCATGGGGGCGTATGGGCTGCGTCCGTGCATAGAAATCCAGTTTGCCGACTACATCTATCCGGCCTATGACCAGATCGTGTCCGAGGCAGCACGTCTGCGCTACCGTTCGGCGGGCGACTTCACCGCGCCCATCACCATCCGCACGCCTTGCGGCGGCGGCATCTACGGCGGACAGACCCATAGCCAGAGTCCCGAGGCGGTGTTCGCTCACGTTTGCGGCCTGCGCACGGTGATGCCTTCGAATCCTTACGATGCCAAAGGCCTGCTGATTTCCTCGATTGAGAACGATGATCCGGTGATCTTCCTTGAGCCGAAACGCTTGTACAACGGACCGTTCGACGGCCACCACGACAAGCCGGTGGTGCCCTGGTCGCAGAATCCGTTAGGCGAGGTACCCGAGGGCTATTACACCGTCCCGCTCGACAAGGCGTCGGTTTTCCGGCCAGGCAAGCAGCTGACCGTGCTCGCATACGGCACCATGGTGTGGGTATGCGAGGCGGCAGCGCGGGAAACCGGCATTGACGCCGAGATCATCGACTTGCGCAGTTTGTGGCCGCTGGACCTGGAGGCGATCGTGGAATCGGTCAAGAAAACCGGCCGCTGCGTGGTGGTGCACGAGGCTACGCGTACTTGCGGTTTCGGCGCCGAGCTGGTGTCGCTGGTGCAGGAGCATTGCTTCTACCATCTGGAAGCGCCGGTTGAACGCGTAACGGGCTGGGATACGCCTTACCCGCATGCGCAGGAATGGGCGTATTTCCCGGGGCCGGCGCGCGTTGGCGCGGCGTTCAAACGTGCGGTGGAGGCATAACGATGGGTATTCACGTCATCAAGATGCCTGACATTGGCGAGGGCATTGCAGAAGTTGAATTGGTCATGTGGCATGTCAAGGTGGGCGATGCCGTCACCGAAGACATGATTCTGGCCGACGTTATGACCGAGAAGGCCACGATTGAGATTCCGTCGCCGGTACATGGCACCGTCGCCATGCTCGGTGGCGCGGCGGGACAGGTGATGGCCGTTGGATCGGATTTGATCCATATTGAAGTGGAGGGCGAGGGTAACCTGAAGGCGCAGCCTGGTGCGGCATCCGCGCCCGCCGCTCAACAGGCGCCAGCGCCTTCGCCGCCGGCGTCCCCGCATCCGGGCAGCGCGCCTGCGGCGGGAGCGGCTCCAGGCGCGCCCGCGAAACCGGTGCCCCCTGCAGTAGCGCCGGCACCGGTGGTGGGATCAGTAGCGGCACCAGCGTCGAACACGGCCGGTGCGCCCGCAGCGGCGCATGCGGCTGCGCTGCCGGCGGTGCCAGCGCCCGTGCGCGTGGCGCGCGAAGCGGGCGAGCGTCCGCTTGCCTCGCCGGCGGTGCGCAAGCGTGCATGGGACATGGGCATCGAACTGCAGTTCGTGCACGGCAGTGGGCCGGCTGGCCGCATCCTGCAGACTGACCTCGATTCCTATGTCGCGCGTGGCGTACAAGGCACACCGTCCGTAGTGGCGGGCGGCTACCGCGAGAATCATTCGGAACAGACCATTCCGCTGATTGGCCTGCGCCGCAAGATCGCGCAGAAGATGCAGGAGTCGAAGCGCCGCATCCCGCACTTCTCCTATGTGGAGGAGATCGACGTCACCGAACTTGAAAGCCTGCGTGCACGGATGAATGAGCAGTGGGGCAAGGAACGCGGCAAGCTGACCGTGCTACCTCTGCTGGCGCGCGCCCTGGTGGTCGCCTTGCGCGAGTTCCCGCAAATGAATGCGCGCTTCGATGACGACGCCGGCATCGTCACGCAATACGGCGCCGTCCATCTCGGCGTCGCCACGCAGACCGACGCTGGGCTGATGGTGTCGGTGATGCGCCACGCCGAAGCACGCGACCTGTGGTCTTGCGCAACCGAGATCGGACGCCTGGCCGATGCTGCGCGTACCGGCAAGGCCACGCGCGAGGAGTTGTCCGGTTCCACGATTACCATATCCAGCCTGGGTCCCTTGGGTGGTATCGTCACAACGCCGGTGATCAATCATCCGGAAGTGGCCATCATCGGCGTCAACAAAATTGTGGAGCGGCCCATGGTGCGTCAGGGTGGTCTGGTGGTTCGCAAGATGATGAACCTGTCGTCCTCATTCGATCACCGCGTGGTCGACGGCATGCACGCGGCGCAGTTCGTGCAGGCCATCCGCGCTTTGCTTGAATGTCCAGCGATGCTATTCGTGGAGTAATCATGAACCAACATACCACCACGCTGCTGGTGATCGGCGGAGGTCCTGGCGGCTATATCGCGGCCATCCGCGCTGGCCAGCTTGGCATACCCACAACGCTGGTGGAAGCAGCGGAACTGGGCGGCACTTGCCTGAACGTCGGCTGCATTCCCTCCAAGGCGCTAATCCACGCGGCCGATGAATTCGAAAAGGCCAGCCATTACGCCAGCGGTTCGGCGCTGGGCATTTCGGTGCAGGCGCCGCATATCGACATCGGCCAGACGGTCTTATGGAAAGACGGTATCGTCGGGCGCCTGACCGGCGGCGTGGCGGCATTGCTGAAGAAAAGCGGCGTACGCGTGGTCAAGGGCTGGGCCAATATTGTTGATGGCAAAACCGTCGAAGTGATTCGCGACGGCGAAAGCCCGCAGCGCATCGGCTGCGAACATCTGCTGCTGGCGACCGGCTCACATGCTACCGAATTGCCCTTTATGCCGTTCGGCGGACGGGTGATCAGTGCAACGGAAGCGCTTTCGCCCAAGACCATGCCGGGCAAACTGGTGGTGGTGGGGGCAGGGTATATCGGTCTTGAGCTGGGCATTGCATATGCCAAGCTCGGAGCGGAAGTGCATGTGGTGGAGGCGCAGGAGCGCGTCCTGCCTGCTTACGACGCGGACTTGACCCGGCCGGTGGCCATTGCGCTCAAGGGCCTGGGTGTCGAAACCCACCTTGGCTGCTCGGTGCTTGGCCTGGACCAGGACGGCGCAGCGGTGCGTATCCGTAATGCAGCCGGTGAAGAGTCGGCCCTGGCAGCGGACCAGGTGCTGGTCGCAGTTGGGCGGCGCCCCAACACGCGCGGCTTCGGGTTGGAGAAGCTGCGCATCGATATGGACGGCCATTTCATCAAGGTTGACGACCAGTGCCGTACGTCGATGCGCGATGTGTGGGCAATCGGTGATGTGACCGGCGAGCCGATGCTGGCGCACCGCGCCATGGCGCAAGGCGAAATGGTCGCTGAAATCATCAGCGGCAAGCGGCGCCATTTCAGTCCGGCGGCCATTGCGGCGGTGTGCTTTACCGATCCGGAGGTGGTGGTGGTCGGCGCCACGCCGCAGCAGGCGCGTGCACAGGGCATCGCTTGCATCGACGCCTTGTTCCCTTTCGCTGCCAATGGACGCGCGATGTCGCTTGAGTCGAAGGACGGTTTCGTGCGCGTGGTGGCTCGCAGCGACAATCATTTAATTCTCGGCTGGCAGGCGGTTGGCAAGGCGGTGTCGGAGTTGTCCGCTGCGTTTGCGCAGTCCATTGAGATGGGCGCTACGCTGGAAGATGTGGCCGGGACTATCCATGCGCATCCGACCTTGGGCGAGGCAATTCAGGAGGCAGCGCTGCGCGCGCTGGGGCATGCGCTGCATATTTGATGCTATACTCCGCGTGTCGGAAAAGGCAGACTTGGTTTGGTAAGCCCAAGTCCTTTCGGTAACGAAAGCTCTGGTCTTTGGCCCTTGCATCAGATCCCCACGACGAATTTTTTGACGCCGCCTGGCGTCCAATAGTTCGTCCGTGTGAGCGCTGAACCTGGGAACGCTCCGGTCGAACATCGACATAGGAGCTAGACATGCATTCCCCTCACACCACCCATTTTCATGATGTCCTGATCGCAGGCGCCGGTCCCGTCGGCCTGTTTCTCGCTTGCGAATTGCGCCTGGCCGGCTGCTCTGTGCTTGTGCTGGAGCAGATGCAGGAGCCGCATACTCCGCTGAAGGATCTGCCGTTCGGGCTACGGGGCCTTACCGTGCCGACTATCGAAAGCCTTGACCGCCGTGATTTGCTTGCCCCTCTCGAAGAGCGTGCGTCCAGTCGCGGAGCGCCAGCGGCCGCGCATTGGATGCAGCAAGCCAGGCGTCCTGCAGGCCACTTCGCAGGCATCCAGTTCTTCCACGATCAGATCGACAGTGACCAGTGGCCATTTCGCCTGCCTGGCTCAGTCAGCAATCTCGCCGCCGATATGGCGAGTATTGAAGCGGTCCTATCGGAGCGTGCAGAAACCCTGGGTGTCGAGATTCTGCGCGGTTGCGGCGTCGAGAATATTGCGCAATCGGCGAATGGCGTGACCCTCTTCGCAAGCGGCCAGGCATTCCGCGGACAATGGCTGGTTGGCTGCGACGGTGGGCGAAGTACCGTGCGCAAGGCGGCGGGCATCGGCTTCACCGGCACAGATCCCGAGTTCACGGGATATTCAGTCCAGGTCAAGCTGGCAAATCCGGACTTGCTCAAGCCCGGCCGTCACTACACTGCGGCAGGAATGTACACCTTTGCAGCGCCGGGCACGATCGGAATGGTCGATTTTGACGGCGGCGCTTTTCACCGCGGCGATCCGATCACGCGCGAGCACATCGAGACTGTGTTACGCAAGATCTCCGGCGCCGACGTGCGGGTCACCGATCTGGAACTTGTGACTACCTGGACCGATCGCGCTTTCCTGGCGACGGAATACAGGAAGGGCCGCGTGCTGCTGGCCGGCGATGCTGCCCACGTCCACTCGCCGTTGGGCGGGCAGGGACTGAATCTTGGCCTTGGCGATGCGATGAATCTCGGCTGGAAGCTCGCTGCGACGATACGCGGCGACGCTCCCGCCGATCTGCTGGATAGCTATGCCCGCGAGCGGCAGCCGGAAGCTGCGCAGATTCTCGACTGGTCCCGCGCACAAGTGGCGCTGATGCGTCCAAGCCGGAGTTCACGCGCATTGGAAGCGATTGTTCGCGAACTTATTGAGACTCGCGACGGCGCAAGCTATTTCGCCAGGCGCGTATGGGGTGTCGGGCTTCGTTATGACCTTGGCGATGCACATCCGCTTGTCGGCCGCAGCGCGCCGGACTTCGAGCTGTCCGACGGAACAAGGCTCAATCACCACCTCCGCGCCGGATGCGGACTATTGCTCGACTTCGACGAAAGCAGTGGTTTAAAAACGTTGGCTGAGCGCTGGGGAGGGCGCATTCGCTACCTCGCAAGCCACGCGAAGGATCGCATGGGTTTAAGCGCTTTGTTGATACGGCCCGACGGAATCGTCGCCTGGGCTTCTGACTCCGCTGGCGACGGAATTGACGCCGCCCGTAGCTTATCGAAGTGGTTTGGAGAGCCTTACGGCGAGACTGCCCATTTTAGAAATTCTGCCTCGTTTTGCTCTTAGATACTTTACATCGCGTATCAAATCAATTGCTGTGACGTGCGTTTATTTTTACCTCATTCATGAGTAGTGTGCATTCGCCGCAGGAGAACAGTGTGTGCCAGACGTGTTTTGCACAGCGAACACTGAAGCCTGCGGCATCTGAAACTCCAAGAAATGCACATTCGATCCGAGGAAACGCATCATGTTTAACAAGTTCAAACAGACGATCTGCATGGGCCTTTTAGCCACGGCAGCATTCACTTGTGCCACCCCGGCGCTGGCTCAACCGATTCCTTATCCATCCTTCTTCAAAGCCGAAGAAATCAATGCGGATGGAGTAAAGCTGCATGTTCGTGTTGGGGGCAACGGCCCTGCGGTCGTGCTGATTCATGGCTTCGGCGATACCGGTGATATGTGGACGGCGCTGGCAGTCGCGCTGGCAAAGAACCACCGCGTCGTCGTACCGGATTTGCGCGGCATGGGCCTCTCATCAAAGCCTGAAGGCGGCTACGATAAGAAAACCCAAGCCGGCGACATCCGTGCCATTCTGGACAAACTGGGCATCGAAAAAGCCGATATCGTGGGCCACGACATCGGCACCATGGTCGCCTACGCCTATGCCGCCCGCTACCCGGACAAAACCACGAAACTGGCAGTGCTGGACGGTCCGGTGCCTGGCATCGCGCCATGGCAGGATATCGTGCGCCTACCGGTGTTATGGCACTTCGATCTGGGCGGCAAGGATGCAGAGCGGCTGGTGAAGGGGCGTGAACGTATCTACCTGGACCGCTTCTGGAATGACTTTGCCGGCACGCCAAGCAAGATCGATGAAGGCACGCGTGCGCATTACGCGAAATTGTATTCGCGGCCTGGCGCTATGAAGGCTGCGTTCGCCCAATTCCAGTCCGTGCGCAAGGACGATCAGGACAACATTGAATACGCAAAGATCAAGCTGACCATGCCGGTGCTTGCTCTGGGCGCGGAGAAGTCCTTCGGCACCATGCAGGCTACACAGATGCGCAACGCCGCAAGCAATGTGACTGAGGTCATCATTCCCGGCTCCGGCCACTGGTTGATGGAAGAGTCTCCGGAGGCTACCGTGAAGGCTGTGCAGTCCTTCCTGGATTCGAACTAACCCGCTACAAAGCAGAAAGCCCACGACGAGTCGTGGGCTTTTTTATTTTCTGGTTCCCAGACTGGACTCCCGACTGGATCTGCGGATTAACGGAGCGACGATCCTGCAAACCTATAGGCATCAAGTCGAAGCGACTTAATGACTTCGCGTTGACGTCACAGGTCATTGCCTCATTGCTCGGCCTGGGGCTACTGTCTCGAAGCATCCCCTTATCTGAGAAGTTATGAAAACTATGTCACAGCAATTGCTTATTCACGGTACAGTCATCTTTCTCATCAGTCTATTGATGGGATTTACTATTCCGGCGTTGTCGAATGGCCGAATGGGCGTATCGGCACACGTCGCTGGAATTCAGTGCGGGCTCATGCTGTGGGCATTCGGCGCAATGTGGGGAAGAGTCGCACTTGCCGATACCGTCAAGGCGGCAACTCAACTCTTCGCACTCGTTGGAGCATATGGCATATTTCTGGCCCTTTTGCTTGCAGCAATCTGGGGCACCAGCAAAGTTACGCCAATCGCGGGCGCCGGACACAGCGCCATGCAAATTCGGGAGTGGACTGTCACCATCATCCTGACCACCGGATCGTTGGCCGCCACCGCTGCGGCGGCATTGCTACTCTGGGGGCTGTATGCATGGAGGGCATAACTATCAGGTGGCTGTTGCGGCTTGGTATGGTGTCGGCGATTGTTATTGCCCTAGGTGCCAAGAGCAACAAGAAAGGACGGGTTCATGCGTATAAAGCTTAATTCTGCAATAGTGATGAGTACAATGGGCCAGAATCGGTTCTGACTAAATATTGGATGGTAGTAGCATGATAAAAGCGTACGGTGAGTTGTCTCAAACGCCGGAGCAGTTGGATTTTCCAGAGCTCTCAAGTCTCTCCATTGCCCTGACTTCTAATGCGATGGAGAAGTTTGCCGCCTTTGTTGCGCATGCAGCGCCGAAATGAAGCGGCTTGGTCCTGACTACGACCATGTTATTTTATGGACTTTTGCAAAGAGTGGGACGAAACCTGGCCCGATATTCAACTAACACGGATCCACGGCGATGCCTCAAAAAAGTAGTGGGCTGACGCCGGCCAGGATCTGTCCCAGCGACTTATATGTTTCAGGAAGAAGATATGCTTGACGAATTTCTGCCCGCGATAGAGGAAGCACAAGCCGATGGTGCAGTAGCCCTTGGGAAATTTGCATTTTGCTTGTTATTTCTATTTTCGACTTTATCCGAACGAGCTATTGCGGCAGACTGTGAGTTGGAAGCTCAAGTAAAAGATGTGGCGATTCAAAATTGCGATGGTGGGCGCTATCTCGGTAGACTAAATGCAGACGGCGGCCTTCAGGATCCAGTGCAGTTTGACGTGATACCTCTTGGAATTGAGACATTTTGGTCGGACCTTTGCCAGTGCTATTTGTGGCAGATCTCTGGTATCGCCGGGGCGCATACTCATGTCGTTCGCTTCCTACGGAGCGACAGCAAAGGAAGCCTTGTCTTGATACCTGGTGGCGAGTTTGGTTCTGAGATCGGAAAAATTTCTCGTGTCAGCCAAGCATCGGGATTTACCGTGGAGGTACGTGATGCAGATGTGTCTGGAAAGCGAAAAACCTTCGAGCGCTATCGTTTCGACGGCACTAGGTTTTTGAGAAATAAATGACGGTCACCTGCCAAGAGCTGCCTGCTGCAGAACATATGAAACGCATACTTCAATCCTTATTCTTGGTACTTGCCTTAGAGGGATGCAGTAACGAGCAGCCTACGTCATACCGCGCAAGTGCGGAAGTCGATAGTTTTCTTATCACGGTCGAGATGGTCCCATTGCACCCGTTTCTGAACGAGTATACAAAGCATATCGAGATTAGAAGAGCCTCAAGAACGCCGATTTCATTCGATCTTTCCGATCCAGGAGGCTTCACATCTCTATATGTTGTAGATGCTGGAGAGCGAATTCTCGTACTAGATGGCCTCGCGAATGGGAAGGCGGTTGATAAAAATAGCGGCAATGCTTCTGAAATCGACCCGTCAACAGTCCCGAGCGATTTCGCAGAACGAAACAATGGCGCATTCAAGTTCGCAGATTCACCAGCGGAGTACAGATGGGTACGGGCCCGATAATTAGATCTCGGGAGTCTGTGGACAGCCAAGAGCTGCCCGTCACAAATTCGCCTACCATAGTGAATTCTTTCCGACTGCATGGCTTTTTACATCACAATAAACAAGATTGCTAAGACTGCCGACATTTGCACTTATGAGTTCTTTGACCAAGAGACCAGCAAGGGAACTCTGCAAATCAGGAAAGATACTGGGGATGTCTCTGAGATCATGGCGGCTCCGGGCGACACAGCTGGACGTATATTCGAGCGAGCAGCAATAGAGGTGCTGCGTCATTGGAATATTGGCGAATACCCAGTAGAGACTTGCTGGGCATCGTAACAATTTAAGAGGATGCACGCTTGCGGCCAAGAGCGGACTGCATGCAGCCCGTCACGAGGGGCATTCGCTCTGTGTTGCTCGACGCGTCCTAATGATTAGCCATTTACATTTAGCTCCATAATGCAACGGCTGCGGAACCACACCGAGTTTCCGCAATAGCACGCTGGAAAGCCGCGCCATTTCGATAGGCGGCATTGGGTTTGGAAGCGGCTGAAATGGATCAACCGCAACCAGCATTCCCGACACCGGCGGTCACTAGTTCACGGCACCGAAGCCCCGCGCGAACTGGTAGGTGTAGTAGAGGCCGACCGTGTCGCGCCGCTGCTGGCGTTCCGGGACGTTCTCGAACGCGAACGTCCGGCGCGACGTCAGGTATTTGAGCGTGACAGCATGGTGGCCAGAGACCCGCCAGGTCAGCGAGGCATCGCCGCGGAACACGCGGTCCGTCCCGTTCGGCCCCGCACTGGTCAGCTTGCCGTCGAAGAACTCAAGCGCCGCGAGTTCGAAGGCGAACCTTTCGTTGCTGATCAGGCGCAGGGTCAGCATCGCTTGCGGCGCGAAACCGTAATGGTATTGCCCGCTCGTGCTGGCGCTAGTGGTGCCAGTGGATGTGTAGCCGATGCCTGCCGACGCATGGCCTTGCAGCGTGTAGTGGTCGCTCAGCAACAACTGCGCATTGCTGCCCAGCGACAGTCCTGTGCTGGCCACCCGGAACACCTGCGGCGCCAGATAATCGTAGCTGCCGTACAGCCCGACTATGCCGCGCAGGTTCCTGCCGGACCCGTATGGCGCACCGAACAGCATGCCCCGTGTCGCAAGGCTTTCGACACCTTGCACGTTCGACAGCCTGACACGGAACAGGAAGTAATCGAAAGGCCGGCGCCAGGTATAGTCGGGTTGGCCCGGCAAGCCGTAGTCGAGCGCGAAGTCGGCCGCGACCTCGTTGCGCCGAGGCGCCAGCGAGGGGCCGACGTTGTTGCTCGTGATTCCGCCTACTCCCAGCTGCAGGCGGCCGTAGATGGCCGGGCTGTGGCTCGCCCACGGCGCCGCACGGCGGCCCCCGGCGACGTGGCGGTTGAATCCGAGCGGTGGCGACACTGCGGCGGCTGCCACTTCGCGCCATTGCGGCGAGAGTCCATACCCTTCTTCCAGCACCAGGTTCGCCATCCTGTACAAGGCTTCGCCCAGGAAGGTGCCGCCGAAGCTGGTCGTGATCTGGTCGTTGCGTGACGGCGGCGTCGTCTCGCCGGCGATTTCCCAGACAGCGCTGCCGGCAAAGGCATAGCCCATCGATTCCCAGAACGTCAGCCCGTTGCTGCGCGCGAGGCCGAAGTAGACGGAGCCCTGGTAAGGATGGCCGAGCTGGTTGATCTCAAACGGGTCCCGGTCGACGACCCAGCTGCTGCGCAGGTTGCGTCGGATCGATCCGATGCTCACGTCATAATCGTCCGGCCGGACGAACGCATGGTCGACCCGGTTCAACACAAGCTGGAATCCCAGGATCTCCAGTGCCGCCGCGCCATAACTTTTATACAGACGATCATCCTGCGGCGGAGCCGGCGCGGCATCCCGCACCGTGTCCTGCAGCGGATCGTCGGCGGACGTGGCATTACCGGTGCTGGCAGCCAGCGCCAACAGCGCTGCGCAGGCACTCAGGCGCGGTTCGAAACCGTTCCTCGATTTCTTCATGTCCTTCGCCACCACTTGAAGATTCCTCCAGCGATGTTGCCCGATGAGATGTTAAATCAAATATATCGAATACTTACAGTGAATGGCGCACAGGACCGATACGTCAGAACAACACCTCCCAGATTACGGTCAATATCTTCGCGTTCCTGGCGAAATCGTCGGCGATGTAAGCCAAGGAGATCCCAGCAAAAACATTTCAAACAGGCGGGATTCAACTCCCGTCGGCTTGGGGCTAAGAACTTGGAGTGACAAAGTGTGAACCTTTCAGATGAGCAAGATGCTACTCTGTACGACGTCGGCCGAGTACGGCCAAAAGCAGTCGCGCAAACATGGCAAAGAGGATGGTCAAATTGCAAAGATGGGAACTTCAGTCTCCTCGTCGCCGGATGCTTGAGCGCATCAGGAAGTGGGTGGCGCTGAGCTCGCTGATATTTGTGGCGGCAATGTTCTGGGGAGCAGTCACTGCTGGACTGTTGAAATACCTTTTCGCTCTTAGTCAGGAAGAGACCCTGATTGTCTTCGTTCCAGCAGCAATCGTTGTCGGTTTATGTTGCTATTTCAATAGGCATAAATTGGCTCGCGCTGCAGGCTTTGATGATTGATAGATGGGCAGTAACCGGCCAGGAGCGGCCCTACTGCGTGTTGCACTCCCAAACGTTAAGCATCATGGAGAAAATATGAGCAAATTTATCCTACGGGCTTCGTTTTCTCTAGCTATCAGCGTGTGCTTTCAAATATGGGCTCATGCTGCGCCAGAGCTCAGTAAAGCCGACTGTACGATCTACAGAGCGCATTATGTACTAATGTCGGACCCCGGCTTTGAACTTACGTTCGTGGACGGCAGCCCTTGGTCAGTCCCATTTCCTGTTTTGGAAATTAATTCGTCAAAGACTAAACGCACGTACCGCTTTTTCACAGACCAAGGTAGTGGTCCGTCCGCACAAATTATTCCAACTATAAACTTCGACAAAATGAGCCCTGGGGTGAAGCCTACACCTCGCTTGTACGAGTATTCGCTCGACCGATCATTAAGTGTAACGAGTAACGCGTACATGACTGGTAACGAAAACGCTCCAGCATATTTGTTCTTTCCTCAGTTGGATGACGTGATGTACTACGGTGCAAATTTATTGGGAATACAAGAAGGGCCACAAACCGTTCGCGAACTCATGCCTCAGGGTTTATTTGTTCTTGACAGGTGTGTCGAGTAATAGTCCGGATTAACGCGGGATCGTCCGCGCTATGCACGGCTTGCGCAATATGCGAAGGTCCGCAAAGGGGCGGCAGCACCAGCCGTGACAAAGTGTGAACCTTTCAGATGGGCAAGATGTTACGCTGCTGATGTAGGCCGGGTTCGGCCAATAGCTGCCTCCCGTTTTTAAAAACAGCATAATGACTAAAATACTCGCAATACTTATTCTTTCTTCTGGCTTCAATGTCGCTGTAGAGACAAAGGACGGCTTTGTTGAGCAGTCATTTCAGAATTCGAAGAAAGGTGTCAGTGATTTTCTGGCGTTCGCTGATCCATTTGTGAAGTCCAGCGACCTGAAGTTTTGCGCAGTCTCCACGGTGGCCGATTCGGGAGCAGTTATGCAATGGATCACGGAGAGCGGAATTCGGATTGGTTTTCTTACGTACCCGGTTTACCAGGCTTACACTGAAGAGTCGAAAGCCGACCCGGCGTCGGCCGCGACAGTAGCAGGTGCCTGTGTCGCTCGGTATGTCATCACTAGATGACCCTATACGGCCAATTGCAGACGTAAAAAACCTCGGGAATAGTAATCATGCCAACACCCTTGTTACCGCATCTGCCAGATGGCATTAGAGCGCTCGTCGCGCCGATTCATCCGGAAATTGTGCCTAGTATGCTCAAGGCGGTTGAGTTGATTGCCGCTCAAGGTAGACCAGATGCTACAGTTGTTAATGACGTCATCAAAGCAGTCGCCTCGCATAGAGTCCCGATTTATGAAACCGCGAGCTATATTCTTGGAGAATTGGCAACCTATTCCCCCGAAGCATTACAGGCACTCTTGGAACTATCATATTCGACAGACTCACGCGTGCGCCATAATGCGCTACTTTGCATCACAGAGAACATGCCTGCTGATGATGTGCATGACTTGCTCGGACGCGGACTCCGCGACAAAAGTAGCCGTGTACGTAGAAAGGCGGCAGATTGGGCCGGTCGATTACGTTGTCGTGCGGTATTGCCTGCCATCCAAGCTGCCTTGAAAGTTGAAAAGAACGCGGAAACACGTGATGTAATGCTGGCAGAGGCTCGGCGGCTTATGAATTGATTTTTTTAGCTTGCAGCAATCGGCCACAAGCAGACATCATATTGAATTTTTATTTTTGAAATCATCGCGATTTGAAGGTATGGATGGAGATTAAATTTCGAGATGGCTGGATTCATCACCCAGACGGACAGTTCGCCGTGGGCCATCCGGTTGTCGATGCACGTCAGATTGATGACCGCATTATTGTGCTTTTCGACTATATGGCATTTCCTGGAGGTGAGCCAGCTCGAAATCTGTTCGCATACACACTCGATGGAAATGTGCTTTGGCGTGCTGATGATATTGGCTGCGGCACTCTTGATGCATATACGAACATCATCTCTACGATGCCACTCGTAGTTGGAAATTTTGCTGGGTTTGTATGCTCGGTAGATGTTTCTTCCGGCAAAGTCCAAGCAACCTGTTTCACGAAATAGGGCTGATACCGGCCAGGAGCGGACATCCAACAGCAATTTCGGCAAAAGACTATTAATGCGATTTCGAGTAACGTCAATCACCTTTGAGGATGAAGCCAGGCTTGTTCTGGCACCATTGTGCAAGATTGAGGATTGGCTGAATGCTGCGATGGCCGATGGCGACTTCGGACCTGGCTTGGATAGCCTTATGATTGTGGTAATGTCATACTACATCGATGAGGCAGGCGAGGTAAGTGATGTTCCCAAACCGTCTCGCTTGAGTAAATATAGAGACCCGATAACGGGGCATGAACAACATTGCTTGGCTCTGCATGTTCCTGTCGAAGATAAGGCGCTTCTACGTGTAGCACAGGAAAATATGGTCGGCTACCTAAGTCGGTTGATTGCGGAGAAGTTGCCCGAGCGTCCGTTACGTATTCCTAAAGGTCTTGACTACAGGCGCCTTAGGGCCACCATACAGAAATGCGTTAGCACTTTTGCGGAAGCACGTTAGGCCGAGACCGGCCATCAGCAGCCGGTCGGGTCCTTAATGGCTATGTGGTTGCACGAATTGCCTGGAGTTTGAATGAAGCTAGACAGCCTGTCTGATTTAAACACTTATATTTCGTTTGTGGTCTTGAGCGCACCGTCGAAATTTCCTCGTGTAGGTCCGTTCACGGGCGATGAAATTAACGACTTGTCTCAGGCTTTTCTCGTATTGAAGAGTGGAGTCAGGAATTTGGGCCATAAGCTCTCTGCGGAAAGTATGGACTTGGCGGCTGCTAAATTTGAAGCTGCTCATCAAGCTTACCGCAGTGGTGACGCACTGAAGGGAGCGCACCTTCTGCAGGACGTTCAAGATGTGCTATTTCCAAATCGCTTCGCGGAGCATCGATAGCGTAGAACCCAGCCCCTTGATCGGCTGCGGTCGGCTGCGGATTCAACCGGTCGACGCAACACACTGGTGAAATCGTTGAGCCGGCGTTTCGTAGTCTAGCGTTTTTCGCGGCCGCTCGTTTAGGCGATTAGCCACGGCATCCAGTTGCCCCTGAGAGTAATTCGACAGATCCAAGCCCTTAGGGAAATACTGCCTCAGCAGGCCATTAGTATTCTCGTTTGATCCACGCTGCCAAGGATTCTGCGGGTCGCAAAAATAGACTTGAATGTCGGTGGCCAGTTTGAAGCGCTTGTGATCAGCTAACTCCTTACCTCGATCCCACGTCAGCGACTTGTAGAGTTCCTGTGGCAGCTTCATGGCGTGCTGGATCAAGGCATTCACAACGGTTTCGGTATCCTTGCCCGTGACTTTCACCAGCATCACATAGCGCGTTTTGCGCTCAACCAATGTGACGATCTGGCTGTTATGGCTGCCGAATAGCAGGTCGCCTTCCCAATGCCCAGGCACGGCTCGATCTTCCGCTGTGGCTGGGCGTTCACTAATTGACACCGCATCGCTGATCCGGCCGTGATCCTCAGTCTTCATGGTGTGATGGCGAGAGCGGCGCATGGCCCTGGTGCGTCGCAAATGCTCAAGCAGTTCCTTCTTCAAGGCGCCACGAGCTTGGATATAGAGGCTGCGGTAGATTGTCTCGTGTGACACTTGATGCGCCTCATCGCCAGGGTAAGTGTGCTTGAGCCAACCGGCAATTTGCTCGGGAGACCACTGCAGTTGGAGTTTCTCGGCCACAATGTTAGCCAGCTCCAAGTTCACTGCCAGTCTACAGCGCTTCGGACGCCTTGCTCGGTCCCAGGCACACCTGTCGGCTTGATTCGCGCGATAGCATGCCTGCCCACCGTTACGTTTGATTTCCCGACTGATCGTCGAAGGTGCTCTGCCAAGAAAAGCCGCGATGGACCGAAGGGATGCTCCCGCCACCAAGGAACGTGATATTTCTTCTCGTTCGGATGAGGTCAGTGCCAACCGGGAGCGGCACCGTTCAGCGGGGCAAATGCCACCGGTGACGGCCAGAATACCCTGTACCGATGAGTGACTTCGGCCAAACATTTGAGCGATATGCTGGAGAGAATCACCTTGCCGCCAGCGCTCCCACATCATTGCTCTCTGGCTTTCAGTGTAATGAATCCGAGGCTTGTTTTTCATCGCAACACTCCTCCTGCCAAAGCAGTTTATAGTGTTGCGTCGACCGGTTGAATCCGCAGCCATAAACGGACGCACTGAAAATGGAAGTATTGATGGAAACGGTTTACTTGGCGATTTCAAAGCATGGGCTTGAAAAAGCGTTGCAAGCCGGCGTTGAAACTGGCGCGACTGTCTGGTGCGGTGCTGACGCGATGTCGGAAGGTGAGTTTGAATCGCTTACCAGATCAGCTGTTTCACGCTTTACTTATTCTATAGATGATGTTGACGACATCGCAGGCGCAGTCGACACAATCCGAGAACATCATCCAGATGCTGTAATCTGGGTGGAAGCGCAATCCTAGTCAGTCGGTATCGGCCAAAAGCCGCCGTTGATGACAGCATGTTTCATGAGAATATGTAGTGAATTGAAACCGGCCAAATGCGGTTGTTCGCGCTCCCGCTGAGAAGGAGTTATTTTGCAAAAGCTTTATCGGTTCACAGATGCAAAAAAAGAATACTGGGAGACCTGGGAGAATGGCGATGGAAGCCATACTATCCACTGGGGTGAACTCGGTTCCCGTGGTGAGTCGCAAGCCGTGCGGTCGCGCTTCTTTTTGAAAGCCGAGAAGACTCTGCTGAAGGAAATTACAGCTCGATCTGAGCAGGGATTTCATTCAATTGACTTCGACGAACACCATGCTTTGATTATCGAGTACTCAGTTGCAGGTATGGGAGACGCGCAGGATCTCGAAAAGCGCCATCGCCTGGAAGAGCGGTTGAACGAGACGTTGGGTTGGACAGGGCTTGGCTCGTGCGATGGTGGCAGCATCGGCAGCGGGACGATGGAGGTTTGTGCGTATGTCATTGATTCCGATCTCGCCAAGACCGTGATTGAGCGAGACCTAGTCGACACTGAGTTTGGAAACTATTCCCGCATCTACGTCGAAGATGCATAGATTACTGGTTGCGCGTAGCTCGTTTAAAGGCGACCGCGCACGGCCAATAGCCGCCGGTCAATATTTAAGCGAAACGAATTTTCATGGGCATACAACTAGAGCCAAAGGACGAGGAGCTTTACCATAGGGTGGATGAAGTTCTGCACTACATTTGGGACCCTATTGGCGTGTCTGGGAATCCCCAGGCGCGCGACGAATATTACTCCTACTTACCGGGCGTATTCCAGCTTGTGAAAGACAAGGCAGCGGCGGATATCATCGCGCAGCATCTGACAGATATCGTTGTGAATAGAATGGGTCTGAGAGGAACTACAGAGGACGCCCTTGGGGTTGTAAGTGTTCTCCAAGATTGGCAAGAGGCACTTGCTGAGAAGTACAGTGTCCGATGACGCACACCGGCCACGAGCAGACCATGAGCAATGTAAGTCAAATGATATGAGACCTGGCGCCCATTACAGAATTGAATACGAAAGTTTCGGGAATGCTGCTGTTCGATTGACGCAGCGGTTGGAAGAGGTCGATCAAGTGCTTAAGTTTGCGAAGGAAAATCTGAAACCTTGTTCGGAAATTTTTGTCGCCTGTCTTGGTGATGGCGTCGACTTTGGCAACTTCAACTGCGAAGTTGACCCGGAAGGGCAAGCTACAATCACTGCCCATGACCATCGAGGGTTTATCTCGACTGGCATATCTTTAGCGCAGGCGCTTGACGTCCTGGCATATTGGCTGCCGGCACAGGCAAGAACTCCCGATATTCGCTGGTCCGCGCAATGATGTCTTGGCGGCTGCCGTTTCCGGACAGCAGCAGACACTTGGAGATCTTGATGTTTTTGAAGTGGTGGGTTTTACAGTGGCGGAAGGCCGACAAGTGGCATGTGCGTTCGATTCCCACATTACTTTGGTTCCCGTTGACGAACTACAGGTGCCACACAGTCGGGCCATTTCAAAATAGAGAGGCCGCATTGGAAAAAGCTAACGAATTGAACGGCGATAGATAGCACTGATTGCCGATTGCGGCCAGTTGCAGACCTTCGCGCTAGACTTCAACCGCTATGCTCAACATCAGATGGCCAGTAAATGATAGCTTCTCGAAAAACATTTAAGCTTTTGATTTGCCTTTTAGTTCTGGGAGCTTGGAGTTATTTTGTCTATGATGCTGGAATCAACCGAGCTGTAGGACGGAGCGCGTACGTGAACGCGACATTCGTGCGGTTAGAGGAAAAATGCATCTTATCGAATGACTTGGAGTGCTTGAAAGTGTACTGGCGAATGCGGGCTGCGGCTGCCGCCGAGTCAGCAAGTCGCTCGAATTCAGGTCTTGGCCCCAACTCTGTGAAACGTGAGCTGGAGGAATATATCGCCTGGGTCAACAAGCTACCAGCGCCGATGTCTCGAAAGAACTAAGACTACCTACGGCCAGCAGCGGCCCCTGGTCAAATTTGAAATCGTAAGCGTGGATTCAAAAAATGGTTAGTTTGGTAGTGCGGATTGAGCAAATTGTTGACGATCACTTCCCACAATTTGTGGGATGTTCTCTCATCGATGCTGACGGTGTACGGCATGAATTCGTTGAGAAGGTGCCTGTGGTGAGTAAGAGCGAATTTAGGGCTGAAAGCCACTTTCCTCAGCCAGGATACATTGATTGCACCATTGAAGATGAATGGCGTGACGACAAAGGACGGGACGTTATTCGAGTCAACACAGAAAAGCCTTGGTCCATCGAATCGGTAGTTGGAGTAAGCAAGTTCGTTGTGTTCAAAGAACAGGTTCACTTCGGCTGACGACCAGAAGCCGACCTAGCAAGATGAACGTGGTTAATCGAATGAAAACGAAGGATGGTATTTTTATATTGGCGCTCGTGTTCGCGTCGCTGTATTTTTTGTCTCTGAATTATGACTTGTCATTGGATGGAGCAGGAACAACTTACTTTGGGTTTCCTTTTCCTTGGAATTCGCGAGGCATTGCAGTTTCGTTAGAGAAAGACATATACGCCGTCCCGCTAGTGCTTAATTTCTTCTTTTGGGCATTTCTTGGGAAGCTGGGCGTGCAATATATCTGCCGACTTCAAAGAAAAATCGAGAATCTTATTCGCTGGGTGATACTAGGGCTTGGTCTGATCGGCATGGGACTAATAGCCGTGACATTTTTGTTCAACGAGACCTTCTTCCACTTATTACCACAACCTGGTCCTTTCCATGTCATCACAGTTCGGCCTGGATTCGGCGTATAACGGCCAGGAGCAGCCGCCTGGGAAACGAAGTTCATGATGACAACGCTAAAAATGAGTATAAAAAGTCAGCTCCCAAATACAATTACAGTTACGCCTGCCGGTGATGAAGTTGGCTCGCCAGAAGTGGCCAAAGGCATGCATCACTTTCTTTCAGCGTCGGTCAATGTAGCTAATAAGGACATCTGCCTTAATTTTTCCACACGCCGAGCAATGTACGACTTTGCAGTATCGCTGTTGCAGGAGGCCGTCTATGGAAATGGTGGTATGGTCAACGGCAAAGGCGGCCTTAAGGAGTTCCTTCCATCGAATGATGAGCGCGTGGTTGATGGTGTTCGAGTTAAGACCGACAGCTCTCGTGTCTTTATCTTTTATGATGAAGGATAAAGGTCTTCGTAAGCACGCGGACCGAAATCGGCCAGAAGCTGCCGGTCAAAAATTGGCCAACTTGAAATGAGAAATCTATGGTTGCTGTGAAAGATTTTGTTCGAACTTATACGCCAGAGGCTGAGCCTAAGATCGCTTTTGCCTGGAATGGAAAGCATGCTAACGAGTTCGTCGATTCAAACATGCTGTTTCGCCAAAACGTATGCGGCTATTTTGAAGATGAGAAAGACGCGTTTTCATTACCTCTGATTGCAGCGCTCTACAAAGCGGAGACACTTTTTGCAAAAGAAGCTTGGGGAGTGAACATGGTCGTATCCAGTCTCGCTCAAGAGCTTCTGGAAAGAGGCGGCGTTGAGTACCTGGACGTCTATTTGGCTGGAGCTAGGTGCGGGATGGATGCCTTTATGGCGAGTGGCAACATCACGCTGTCGAAGCCAAGATGCCTGGAAATTCTTGAAAAGTGTTCAGCTAATGCAACTGCTACCGATGGCACCGAAAAGCAGTGGGGTATGCTAGCCGAGCGCTTCTCATATCTCCTGACAAAGTGAGCATTGGAAGCCGGATTCGGCCACAAGCGGCCCCTTAACAACACGTTTGTTTTATCAGGTCCAGAGAAATTGGGTAAGCAAGTGGCACAGTCTGAATACGGAAAAATCTTCAATGTTGTTGCAAGCGACCTCGCTAGAGGGCCAACTGACGTTCACTTTTTGGACGCCCGGGCGGGACTCGCATGCACGATAGCCTGGGCAAATTCTGCAATTAATCAGTTGGCCGATGCGGGTGACCACGAGCTTGCCCTTCAGTACCTTGAAAAGTGCCGCGTAATACTGGACCTAGTAAAAGATCACGGATGGACAGTTGTGACCAAGAGAGTAGCTATTGAACACGTAGCGGCGATGCGGATCCAGCCTTGGAAATGATGCGGAAGCTATAGAACTTACCTGATGTCCGACTCGATGAAAGTTCTGCATTACACCGCAGTCGGCCATCAGCAGCCGCTTCGAAAGCATGGAGGACTTCAATGCAGGTCAAGCTTGACGCAATAAATGAGTACGATGAACTGGGGATGACACCACTGTTGTTGGCAATATTTGCTGGTGACATTGATGCCGTCGAGGCGCTATTGCGCCAAGGCGCGGACTGCAACAAGCCACAGCGCGACGATTCAACTACGACACCTTTATGGCACGCGCAGGAAGACTTTGGATTGGAAGCAATTGCTGAACTTTTGAAGAAGCATGGTGCAAAGCTTGATTGAACATACGGCCAGAATCGGAAGTTTACCGTCCGAAGAAAACTACCCATAGAGAAAAATGAGCTGGATTGATGTCAATTGGAAGCAGGAAAGACCGAGCATTAAGCAGATTGCGCGCCTTTGGGATTCTGTAGACATTACGGTGCTATCAGAGACGTTCCCTGCTGTAGAGGAATATCTAGCAGAGCTTCGTCGTATCAACACAAATGGTGGTGCATTCATTGCCAGATTTCATATCAACGGCAACGAAGATTTTGACTGGTTTGCGACACGTAACCGTTGGGACGAAATGGATTTCTTTCGCAGGCTAATGTCTCACGCAGCGTTTGCGAACGCACTCCCTGAGGTAGCTAAAAACGTGGACACTGCTGAACTTGCAAAGTTTGAGTGGAGTAGTTCACTTATCCTTGACGGCGAACTCGCTCGCACCCTGGTCGTTGGTGGTGCATATGAAAAGTTTGAGGGTACGCCTAGAGAAGCGAAAACATTGGGTGGACGCGTTGCTGATTCTCTATTCGGTGATCGATTCAACGATGTCTTAGTTTTTCAATGCTGGAAGCCGTGGTCATCGTGGTTTTTTGACGTTGCTTGGGATGGCACAACGGTGTTGATTGATAAAGGTCTCCAGATAGTTACGGTACTTGTTTCAACTGATACCGATTAGATGGCTTTACTAAGACGTCGAACGATCCCCAAAGCGCACTACGCTGGTTGATCGATCCCGAAATAAAAATGTCCGCTTTGGGGCGAATTCGATATTAGGTGCGAAGGTCCGAGTTGGGGCGGAAGTTGCCATACACTTGGCGTAATACAGGGCCGGGAGCGGATTGCGGCGGCTTCAACGACTTCGATCAACACTTGATCATGACCAATTTTCTTTCCTCGCCATTAATTGCCTGGTTGTCTCTTCTTATCTGGGTTGTTTTGCTGGTGGCTCGCGGTGGGTTCTGGCGCGTGCGGCCAGCGCGCGCGCTTGCTGAGACCACCATTAAGGCCATCGGCAACGACGAAGTCAGCCGTGGCGGTGCGTGGCCCGCGCTGGTGGTGGTCGTGCCGGCGCGCAATGAAGCCGATGTCATCGGCCGTGCGGTCGGTTCTTTGCTCAAGCAGGACTATGCGGGTGCTTTCCACGTCATCGTCATCGATGACGATAGCACGGACGGTACGGCGGCCGTTGCCGTGGCCGCGGCACGTGACCTCGATCTTCAGGACCGCCTGACCGTGTTGACCGCAAAGCCGCTGCCACCAGGCTGGTCAGGCAAGGTTTGGGCGCAGTCGCAGGGCATCGACGCGGTCGCGGAGCTCGACCTTCCCGCCGAGTTTCTGCTGTTGACAGACGCCGACATCCATCATCCGGCCGATGCCGCCACGCAGCTCGTTGCGCGTGCCATTCTCGAAGACCGCGATCTCGTTTCACTGATGGTGCGCTTGCGCTGCGATTCGCTGTGGGAGAAAGCGCTGATTCCTGCGTTCGTCTTCTTCTTTGCAAAGCTCTATCCGTTCGCGTGGGTAAGCGACGTCAAGAAGGCGACTTCGGGCGCGGCGGGCGGATGCATGCTCGTGCGACGTTCGGCGCTGGTGGAAGCGGGCGGTATCGAATCGATCCGGCATGAACTCATCGACGATTGCAGCCTCGCTGAACGTATCAAGCATCGTCGCGGTAAAGGCAATGCGAGGCCTATTCGTCTGGATCTGGCGGAATCGAGCGAGTCGCTACGTCCGTACGATTCGTGGCGTGACATCTGGAACATGATCGCGCGCACGGCGTTTACGCAATTGCGTTATTCGCCCCTCCTGCTGGCTGGCACGATAGCCGGCATGTTCCTGATTTATCTCGTTCCGCCACTATTCGCCCTGGCGATGGGGGCGCGTGCCTGGCCTGCCTGGGCGGCGTGGATTCTCATGTGTATCGCGTATGCCCCGATGCTGCGTTATTACCGCAGGTCCATCCTGTGGGCGCCGGCGTTGCCGTTGATCGCCTTGTTTTACGTGAGTGCGACGATTGGATCGGCGGTGCGCTACTGGACCGGCAAGGGTGGGCAGTGGAAGATGCGTGTGCAAGCGCCCAGCCAAAGCGATTCCTGAAGTCTCTTCTTTGGTTAGCGCGGGTGCGCCATACTCGGATGGCGGTGCTTGGCGATAAGCGAACCTTGCTCAGACTTCCGAACGCTCGACCACCACCTCACTGATTTGCAGCACGGGTTGAATATCCGTGTAGTTGGCGATGTCGCCCCTGATCTCCTGCGCGTGCGGGGCGCGGGCTGTCTGGTAGGCTTCGACGGAGGTGCAGAAAAAGTCGCACTTGGCCACGTAAACAGGGTCAGTGCCGGGAGCACCGCCAGCGATGCCCTTGTCCACCGTGTAGTACAGACATGCAGCGCCGAGCCGCTGTTTCACCATTGGCATATGCTTCTCGCGATAGTAAGCATGATCGAATCGCGCGCCTGCGGCGTACGGGTACATGACACTGACTTTGATCATCGGTTTTCTCCTGTTGGTGCAAGGTAGTCGAGGCGCCCTGGTCGGGCGGCTATCGCGTCATCACGGGATGTCGGCCGACTATTCTATGCCATCACGGGAAGGTCAAGTCCAGACCGAGCACGCTGCTAAGCTCGAAGGTGACGAGGCCCAGGCACAGGAGTGACAGAACGAAGACGACAGCCACCTGGCCGCCCGCGCGTAGCACCGCGCGCCGCTCCATTTCCTTCTGTTTCTTCCCTTGATCGTAATGCCACTTGATGGCGAAGAACATACCCGTGCTGAGCACGAGAACCTTGAACGTAACGAAGACTATCGGAATCCAATCCATCATTTTTAAGTATTTTCAGGCTATTACTTGACGCTATCTATCGTGATGAGCACGACTTCAATTCGCCGCTTCAGCAGTTGCGTTGCATACTACTTGAAAGCAATTTCCATACATTGAGACATAATGTCCCAGTTGAAAACCATGCAAGATGAGAATTTGCCAGGGGACCTATCCCTCATTGCTGACGTACATGAGATGTCATCGCACTGGTCGAAGCATGCAAGTACATGAACCAGGCGAGGAGGGGAAGCTCAAGCGCCAGTGCGTACTGGGTACGTGAGACGCCTACTCCGAAGGGGAACCAGATGCCGGGAACGCCAAGCACCGAGAGTTCTCCCGGGAACAAGGCCACACCCATTACGGCCATGGTGAGAAGCGCCGGCAATCGCTGGCGGCCGTGTCGTGCAACGCCGATGCATGACAGACAGTACAGGGCGAGCAGAACGACCCGCGCGCCCGTCTGAAGCGGGGGTAGTTCAAAGCCGGGCAGGGCGGCCAGGCCAGCCAGCGCTCCAAGTGCGCAAGTGGCGATGTCTAATCGACGCTCGCGGACGCCCGCCAGGCGATAGGACGCGAGCAGCCACATCACGACTGCCAGCGGATTGAAGATGACGTAGCGCGCCACCAGCAAGATCTGCAAACTTTCGGCTTCGGTCCAGTAGAACAAAGGCTGATTAATGCGCGACGCTGCGATTGCCGACACGGCTCCGGCAGCCAGCAGCAGAAATGGGCCGTTGCGTGCAAAGCGCCGCAGTGCAAGCGCAAAGAGCGCAAGTATCAGCAGAGCCAACGGCTCCAGCAGATCCACCACATAGCCCCAGAAAGTCTTCCACCACTGCATTTGATAGCGCGCCTGCGCGGCAATGGGTTCCGCGAGAATGGGCGCCACATGAATCCCGCCGGCTTCGGCGTCGCCAGCCGACTCCCGCGGGAGATAGACATGAATAGCTAAAACGCCTTCGCCTGCTGAAGCGGTTTCGCCAAGGGGAATCAGCTTTGGCCGGACGCCGAAGATGCGCGGACGGTCGCTAGTGAAGTCGCCGATGCCATCAAGCCGGCGGCCATTCCAGTAGACTTCATACGCGCTGTCGACCAGGGTTGGTCCGACCAGAACAGGAACAGAACCTGTGGGCACACTCCAGCGGACACGCAGCCGATACCACGCGTGGCCCCACTGTCCAGGGTGGCCGCGTGAAGTCCAGCCCGGAACATAGCCGGGAAGCCCGACATCGCCGTCGTGTGCGTCAGGCGCTGGCGTCAAGTCCACGCGTTCCCAGTCACGATCGTCAAACGCGGGCAAGGCCCAGCGGGCATCGTGCCCCAGCCGGAAGGCCCAGGGACCGTTCAATGGCATTTCCGCGCGCGCCAGCGCAACTTCGTTGGCTGCGTGTGCGGCGTGCATCAGACAGCATGCAAGCGCAAAGGCGAGCAGGGCGCGCGCAGCACTATGCAGCCGTCGGATCATTGTCCTTCTAGCTGCTGCTTGCGCGCCACGAGTGCGCCAGGTGAACCGAGCAGGAAGACATTGTTGTTCAAGGTGTCGTCGCCCCTGCGGTGCTCATAGGACGTGAGCGAGGGCAGAAGATCATGTACCAGCGATTGCTGGCTTGGGATGGTCCTGTCGGACTTTAGCTTGCCGAGGATGAAGGTCTGCACTTGCTCGGATTGGCTGGCCATTTGTTCCAGCGTTGCCTTGGCCAGTTTGCCGTGCCGGTAGTTCAGCGAGACGTTGCTGCCCGCATTGTCTTCGATCTTGTGATATTCGTAGTTCTGCGTTTGCAGCGTTCCATCGAATGACGGCGCGCTGGTTTTGCCGAGGGCAGTGTGATACTGGGCGCTCAAATGTGATTGCTGGGTTTGGCCAACGGTACGGTCATCCTGGCTTGGACCATCGACGCTGGTCAGCTGCGAAACATCGTAAGAGAAGCTGTCTTTCTGCTGCGGCTTGAGCGGATTGGGGTATTTCGGAGTCTGGCTGACGGACGCGCTGAAATCGGACAGGCCGGTCAGCGCAGCATGATCGTCGGCGTTCAGTTGCCAGCTGGATGGCGCAGTGTAAGAGCTGGGGCGGTCTTCAGTGGTGGCCGTCCGGTTCATATCGGAGAAGGCATCCTTGAACATGGTCATCAGCTTCATGTCGCCGTGCCCGCGCGAGGCTGCCTGGTCGAATTGGGCCAGATAATTGTTGATGGCTTTCGCCTGCTGCTGCCTGGTGCCCACGTTCTGCAAAGAGTTCGTGTCCACGTTGACTTCAGCCTGGCCATCCGGGCCGCCGATGCTCACTTTCCGCTGCGTCCCGTCGATGTGGAAATCCAGCGTCTGCGATGCGGGCTGCGAGCCAGAGAGTGCGACTTCGGAGTGGAAGTCGATGGACTGCACAAACTTGCTATCGAACTGAGTCAGTCCGCTGAGCCGCACTTGCGGGTCCGCACCCGCCATGCCATCGATCGCGGACTGGAAGCCCGCTGCCAGATTGGACAGGGCCTTGCGCTCATCATCATTCAGATCAGCGCTGGAGCTGACCTGGTAAATCATTTCGTCATCCACATTGGCCAGCGTAAGCTCGACCTTGGTCCCGCTGCGCGTAGTAATATTCAGCGTGAACTTGTTGTCAACTGACTCCGGCAATTTGGCATGATCGGCCGGAATAGCTGAACCGGCGCCAAGCTGCTTGAGCATGGCGGCGCCGGCGTCTTTGTATCGCTCGCTGATCGAAAGGGGCGCTGAGGCGGCAGCGATTGCTTCGGGGCTCAGTTTGACGACGGTTGACGGCGGCAATGAGGCCGCGGCATCAAGCTGAGCGACGATTGGATTGACATTACGGCCGGGCGGAACACGTGTCGCCGGTTGCCAATTGGAGAGGCTGGATATGGAGCTCATTCTCGCTTAACGGCTGTTTTCTCGCGAAACTTGAATTACTGTCTATAAATAGGGAGTATTGACATGGATTTGCAACTCAACGGTAAGTTAGCTTTGGTAAGTGGCAGCACCGCTGGCATCGGCTACGCAATCGCCCACACGCTCGCCCAGGAAGGCGCCAGCGTTATCGTCAACGGCAGATCTCAACAGGGCGTCGATGAGGCAGTGGACCGCATGCGGGCCGAAACCCGCGGCACCGTTCTTGGCTTTGTCGGCGACCTCAGCAAGGCCGAGGCGGCGCAGGAAGTCGTTCAACGCCATCCGGGTATCAATATCCTGGTCAACAACCTGGGCATCTTCGAGCCCAAGCCCTTTGAAGACATTCCGGATGAAGACTGGCTGCGCTTCTTCGATGTGAATGTGCTGAGCGGCGTTCGCCTTGCGCGCCTGGTGCTGCCGGAAATGAAGCGCACGAATTGGGGGCGCATCATTTTCATCTCCAGCGAAAGCGCTATCCAGATTCCGACGGAGATGGTCCACTATGGCATGACCAAGACAGCGCAAATTGCGGTGGCGCGTGGTTTGGCGGAATCGGTTGCCGGTACCGGCATCACGGTCAATAGCGTGCTGCCCGGCCCGACCAAATCGCGCGGCGTCGGCGACTTTGTGGCGGACATGGCGAAATCGGCCGCCAAAACCTTCGAGCAGGTCGAAGCGGAATTCTTCGATCATGTACGGCCAACCTCCCTGATCAAGCGCTTCGGCACGCCACAGGAAGTCGCCTCGATGGTCGCCTACGTGGCCAGCCCGCTCTCATCGGCAACCACCGGTGCGGCATTGCGCGTGGATGGCGGCGTGGTCAAGAGCGCCTTCTGAGAAGTCCTGGTGTCTGTTCTCCGCAGAATCGTTCCGCGAGTTGATGATTTTCGTAATTGCCAGCGGCTGGCGCGAATCGCACAATGAAGTGAAAACGATTTCAATACGGAGGCAAGATGTTGGGAAGGATAGGGTGGCTATGCGCCGCCGCCATGCTGCTGTCCGCTGCGGCCAAGGCCCAGGCGGATTTGCCGCTCTATGCATCCCGTCCGGCGGACGGCTGGCACGTCGCCGCCGTCAATCCGGATGGCCAGAAGCCGCTGCTTGGCGCCAGCGTATCCATTGACGCGCCGCGCAACGCGGTGCAGATTGTCGATCGCGGTGATGCCCTCAACCTGAGCTGGAAAGACGCCTGGTTCTCCGCCTTGCGCATTGAAGGCACGCCGCTGGATATGCGTCCGTATGCGGCGCATGGCGTGCTGGCCTTCGACCTGAAGGTGAACGATCTGACGCAAGGCGGCCTGTCCGTCCGCATGGACTGCGGCGACAAGTGCGAGCGCAAGGTGCCGTTCCTGCTGCCCGCGCGTGCGATGGAGGGAAAAGGCTGGCAGCATGTGAGTCTGCCGGTAGCCTGCTTCATGCGCGAAGGCGATGACTTCAGCGCAGTCAGCAAACCGTTCACGCTGGAAGGCATGGGAAATGGCGACGTTTCTGTGGCCAATGTACGCCTGCAGCATACGGGCACGGCCAGCGCGAGCTGCCCGGATTACCGGACCGTGTCAGTCACGCCGGATATGCTGAACGAATCCTGGTCCATCAGCTGGTGGATGCCGCGCCATCTGGCCAAGCTGGAAGCGAACAAACAATTGAAAGCGGAGGGCAAGCGCAGCGATGTGATCTTCATTGGCGACTCGATTACTGAAGGCTGGGAAAAGAGCGGCAAGGAAGTCTGGCAGCGCAATTACGCCAAATACAATGCGGTGGCGCTGGGCTTCGGCGGCGACCGCACGGAAAACGTGCTGTGGCGCCTGCAGCATGGGGAAGTGGATGGCACTTCGCCCAAGGTGGTGGTGCTGATGTTTGGCACCAATAACACCGGCCATCGCCAGGAAGCGGCCCAATACACGGCCGCTGGCATCCAGCGCAATATCGACGAACTGCGCGCCCGTCTGCCGGATGCCAGGATCCTGCTGTTGGCGATCTTCCCGCGTGGCGAAAAGGCGGACGACCAGCTGCGGCAGATCAATGAGGGCGTCAATCACATTCTCCCGGGCTTCGCGGACAACCAGCACGTCTACTTCCTGAACATCAATCAAGCCTTCCTTGATGCGAATGGCGGGCTGTCGCGCGACATCATGCCTGATCTCTTGCACCCCAATGAGAAGGGGTATGAAATCTGGGCCAGGGCCATGGCGCCGGAACTGAGCAAGCTGCTGGCGAACTAAGCATGAAACTGGTTCGATATCTGACCGCGCTGGCAGCAGCGCTGGCGGCTTGTGCCGCCTCCGCCGAGCCCTATGTCTGGGACAGCGTCACCATCGGCGGCGGAGGCTTTGTCTCGGCCATCATTCCCAGCCATAGCGAGGCAGGCGTGGTGTATGCGCGCACCGATGTGGGCGGCGCCTACCGCTGGGACAAGACAGCAGCACGCTGGGTGCCCTTGCTCGATTGGCTGTCCGATGCCGACACAGGTCTGCTCGGCGTCGACTCGCTCGCGATTGATCCGCATGATGCCGGCAAGGTCTATCTGCTGGCCGGTATCAGCTACCTGAATGGCGGGCGCACGGCGATCCTGCGTTCGAAGGATTACGGCAGGACTTTCGCCATCACCGAGGTAACGAATCTGTTCAAGACCCATGGTAACGGCATGGGCCGCAACAACGGCGAACGGCTGGCAGTCGATCCCGACAACGGCAATGTCCTGTATGTGGGCACGCGCTGGAATGGCCTGTTCCGAAGCAGCGACGCAGGCGCCAGCTGGCGCCATTTGTCAGGGCTGGATGTCAGCACGACGCCCAATGGCGCGGGCATCAGCTTCGTCATTCCGGACCCTGCGAGCATAGTGCATGGCCTTGCCCAGCGTTTGTATGTCGGCGTTTCGCGTTATGGGGCGCTGGGTCCCAGCTTCTACCGCAGCGATGATGGCGGCGCTACGTTTGCCCCCGTTGCCGGCGCACCGTCCGCTCTGATGCCGCAACGGGCGGCGCTGGACGGCCAGGGAAAGCTCTACATCACTTATGCCAACGGCGCCGGTCCCCACCCCAATAACAAACAGCCGGAACCGATGGACCGAGGGCAGATCTGGCAATACGCCATCGCCGATGGCTGCTGGAAGGAGGTCACACCCGCTGGCTTCACCGCACCGTTCAGCGGTATCAGCGTCGATCCCAGCCGTCCGCAGCGCCTGGTCGCTTCCACCATCAGCACGTATCTGCCGCAGGGTGATGCAAAAGGTGATCGCATCTTTGTCTCGACGGATAGTGGCGCCAGCTGGAGCGATGTAATTGCGCGTGGCTTTGCCAAGGACTTGTCCGGCGTCTCGTGGCTGAAAGGGCACGCAATTCACTGGGCCAGCGTGGTGGAGTTCGACCCGTTCAATCCCAAGGCGGCCTGGGTCACTTCAGGCAATGGCATCTTCCATACGGCGGATATCGATGCGACGCCGGCGGTATGGGCCTTCCATGTGCGCGGGCTTGAAGAAACAGTGCCCTTGAATGCCGTCAGCGCGCCGGGCAGGCCGCTGGTGTCGGCCATCGGCGACTACGACGGCTTCCTGCATGCCGATCCTGCGCAGTATGCGCCCATTCATCAGCCGGAAATGGGCACCACGTTTGGTCTGGCAGTCGCGGGCCGCCAGCCCGCCGCCATGGTGCGCGTTGGTTCGGCCATGTACCTCACGGCGGACGGCGGCGCGCACTGGAGCAAGGCAGCTTCGCTCAAGGGACAGCAGGGGCAGGTCGCGCTGTCGGCGGACGGCAAAGTGATTCTGCACAGTCCACGCGGTAGCGCGCTGACCTACCGTTCGGCCGACGCCGGCGCCACCTGGACTGAAGTGCGCGGCCTGCGCACTCCCAATTTGCGGCCCGTTGCGGACGCAGAAAATCCGCAACTGTTTTACGCATACAACAACGGCACACTATTGGCGAGTACCGACGGCGGCGTCTCGTTTGAGCCCAGAGCGGCGCTTTCAGCCGGCGCATCCGGCGTGCTGCGCGCAGTGCCGGGCAGGGCGCGGGATTTGTGGCTGCCTCTGCACGATGGCGGTCTGGCGCGTTCGGTGGACGCGGGTGTGTCATTTGCGCCACTCTCCAATGTCCAATTCTGCGCGGCGGTCGGTTTCGGCAAAGCGGCGCCCGGCGCCAGCTATCCGGCGGTTTATATCTGGGGCAGCGTCGGCGGCGCGCGTGGTGTGCACCGCTCGCTTGATGGCGGTGCTAGCTGGACCCGCGTCAATGACGACGCCCATCAGTACGGCGGCCCCGGCGATGGCCAGTTCATTGTCGGCGACATGAATCGATACGGCTGGGTCTACATGAGTACGGCCGGCCGGGGCATCGTCTACGGCCATCCGCAGGACAGCGCCAACTAAGCAGGAACTAAGCAGCAACGACCGCTTCAAGCGGTTCTTTTTAGCAATTCTTTGAAAACGTTTTCGCACTTGGTGATTTTCATAATTGCGATAACGAAATGTGCCAAGCAAACTAGCAGCATAGCGTGATGCAACACGCAATCAACGACAGCGAGGAGACAAGAGAGTGAGCCCGTATCCGTTCAAGAAGACCGCAATCGCATTGGCCGTGGCCCAGATTGCTTTTATGGCAGCGCAGGCTGCCAGCGCCCAGGACAGCAATCCGGCTCCGGTCGCCAACCCAATGCCCGTACCCGCACCGGCAGCAGTGGCCGCGCCATCCGCCACGCCGGCTGATGCCTCGGTGATTGTGGTCACCGGCCAGCGCGCCGCGCTGCAGTCCGCACAAAACATCAAACGCAATTCCGACGAAATCGTGGACTCCATCGTGGCGGACGATATCGGCAAGCTGCCGGACCGCTCCGTGACGGAAGTGCTGCAGCGTGTGGTCGGCGTGTCGATCGACCGCACCATGGCCAAAGGCGATCCTGAACACTACTCGGTCGAAGGCTCCGGCGTGACGGTGCGCGGCCTGACCTATGTGCGCTCCGAACTGAATGGACGCGACTCCTTCTCCGCCAACGGTGGCCGTTCGCTGAATTTCGAAGACGTACCGCCCGAGCTGATGGCCGGCGTGGACGTGTACAAAAATCCTTCCGCAGAACAGATTGAAGGCGCAGTGGGTGGCCTGGTCAACCTGCGTACCGCGCTGCCATTCGACTTCAAGGGGTCGAAAGTGGCGTTCAGCCTGGACTCCACTCACAATGCGCTGGGTGGCAAGAACTCGCCCGGCGGCTCGGTGATGGCATCCAACCGCTGGAAGACGCCAGTCGGCGAAATTGGTGCGATGATCGATCTCGCTTACTCGCGCAGCCAGGTGCGCACCGACGCCTTCCAGGTCGAGCCTTACTACCCGCGTGACGACGTTGTCGCAGGCAAGACCGTGTGGGTGCCGAAAGGTTCGCAATGGCGCACGCTGGACTTTGACCGCAAGCGCCAGGGCTACTATGGCGCTTTGCAATGGCAGAAAGACTCCACCCTCAAATCGCACCTGACCTTCTTCAAGTCGAAGTACGAAATGCAGTGGGACGAGCGCGCCATTTTCTCGCAGGCCAGCCCGTACAACATCAAGGTCAGTTCAGATGCGACCTATGGCCCGAACGGCAATCTGCTGACGGGCACCCTGACCGACCCGGCCGACGGCGGCATCAACTTCGGCGGCGATACCCGTACCGCCAACCGCAAATCCGACACCACCGATATCGGCTGGAATATCACCTGGCGTCCTGCCGACCGCTGGACACTGAAGTCCGACCTCCAGTACATCAAGGCCAAGACCAACAGCTTCGACTCCACGGTAGCCACCGGCGTGCAGATGGCGAAGGAGAAGGTCGACCTGAGCGGCGACGTTCCGCGCCTGATTTTCGACCAGGCGGATACCGCCTTCCTGGCCGATCCGAAGAACTACTACTGGGCCTTTACCATGGAGCATATGGACCGCTCCAAGGCTACCGGCAAGGCATGGAAAGGCGATGCGATCTACGACTTCGAGGATCATCCCTTCCTGCGCGACATCCGTTTCGGCGTGCGTCTGACCGACAAGGATTCGGTAACGATGAATTCCAACCCAAGCTACAACTGGTCGCCGATTTCGCAGACCTGGCAGCTGGGTTGGGACATCAGCAAGCTGGCGTCGCTGGGTGATCCGCGCTTCGCCAACAACACCGAACTCCACACGTTCAACAACTTCTTCAACAACAACACGCAGGTGCCGACGCTGGTGTTCCCGAACGTGGCGCTGGCAACCGGCTACCCCAGCAGCTACGCGGCCCTGCACAAGTATCACGACATCCTCTGCGCTGAAGCGCATGGCGGCGATTCGTCCGGCTGCGCACCATGGACGCCTGCAACGTTCGGCACCGATCCAGCCGGCACCAATGACCAGAGCGAGAAAACCAAGGCCTTCTACACGCAGGTACGCTTCGGCTTTGACAATTTGCGCTTCCCGATCGACGGCAACCTCGGTGTGCGTTATGTGAAGACCGACATGACGGCGCACGGCTATACCGTCTTCACTCCGAGCATCAATGTCCCATCGGGTAATTCGGTGACTGGCCAGACGTTTGCAAATATCCCGGCGTTCAAGGCCCCGCAGGACTTCGAGAACAGCTACCACAATGTGCTGCCAAGCCTGAACCTGCGCATGAAAGTGCGCGATGACCTGCAGTTCCGCTTCGGCTTCTCCGGCGCCATGTCGCGTCCGGACTTCTCGCAGCTGCAGGCCTACACCACGCTGTCGCAGACTGCCGACATCACCAATACCGGCACCACGACCCATATCAACAGCGTGAACCAGTCTGGCGACGGGCAGGGTAATCCGAATCTGAAGCCAATCAAGTCCAACCAGACTGACGTAACGGCTGAATGGTATTTCGCGAAGGCTGGTTCGGTGACGGTGGCGCTGTTTAACAAGCAGCTGCGCGATGTGATCATCAACCAGATCTACAATTTCCAGATCCCGGACGTGAACGGCAATCCGCAGAACTTCTCGGTGGCCGGCCCTGTCAATGGCGCCAAGGGCCATGCACGCGGTATCGAGATCGCCTACCAGCAGTATTTCGACCGCCTGCCCGGCTGGTTCTCCGGCATCGGCTTCCAGGCGAACTACACCTACGTCGACAGTAAGCAAAAGTTGTACAGCCCTGTGTTCTCGGCCTATTGCAACGGTTCCAGCCAGACGGCCAATGCCAACACCAATATGAACGGCTGCGACACCAACGGCCAGACCTTCGACGGCCTGCCGCTGCCGCTGCTGTCCAAGAACGCCTACAACCTGGCGCTGCTGTACGACAAAGGCCCATGGTCGGCACGCATGGCCTACAGCTGGCGCTCGAAGAATCTGCAGGCTGTGAACGTGAACGGCACCAACGGCGGCGACGCGACCGATACCAACCCGGCCAGCCCGACCTTCGGCCAGCACACGGTCCGCTGGGCGCTGCCAACCTGGGCGGATTCCTACGGCACGCTGGATGCATCCGTGTTCTATCAGGTGAACGAACGCCTGTCCCTGGGCTTTGAAGGCACCAATCTGACCGATTCCACTTACCGTCAGTTGATGCAGCAGCACACCGGCTTGATGGGCCGTGCGTGGTTCGCTTCCGGTCCGCGCTACGCTGTGAAGATGCGTTATTCGTTCTAAGGAGCGGGGTGCATGAAGCGATCCTTCAAACGTACCCTGGTCTTTCTGTGCATGGCAAGCCTGGCCGCGAGCGGCCTGGCTGCCGAGATGCCACGCCTGGTATCGAAGGATGGCCGCCACGCCCTGATGGTCGATGGCGCGCCTTTCCTGATGCTGGGCGGGCAGGCACACAATTCCAGCAACTACCCGGCGGCGCTGAAGCCGCTGTGGGCGGCCATCAGGGATGCCGGAGCCAACGCGGTTGAAGTGCCTGTCGCGTGGGAGCAGGTCGAGCCCACCGAAGGCCATTTCGATTTCAGCTTTGTCGATACCCTGGTCAAAGAGGCGCGCCAGAATAAGGTGCGGCTGGTGCTGTTGTGGTTCGGCACCTGGAAGAACACCAACGCCAGCTATTCGCCGGAATGGGTGAAGTTCAATAACCAGCGCTTCCCGCGCATGCTGGACAAGGACGGCAAGGTCTTCTACTGCCTGTCGCCGTTCGGCGAAGAGACGCTGAAAGCGGACCGCAAGGCCTTCGTAGAGATGATGAAGCATATCAGGCAGATCGATGAAAAAGACCGTACCGTGATCATGGTGCAGGTCGAGAACGAGGTCGGTACGTATGGCCTGGTGCGCGATTACGGTGCTCGCGCGCAGGCTGCGTTTGCGCAGCCGGTGCCTGCATCCGTTCTGGCGCACAAGAAGCCGCCGGTGCCCGGCGCGGCTTCCGGCAGCTGGTCCGAAGTCTATGGCCCGTATGCGGAGGAATACTTCCACGCCTGGGCCATTGCCAGCTATATCGAGGAAATCGCCAAGGCGGGCCGCGCCGTGTATGACTTACCGATGTACGTCAACAATGCGCTGCGCGATCCGCTGGAGCCAATGGCGCCATGGAAGAACAATTTCGGCAGCGGCGGCCCTACTTTCGACGTGATCGACATCTACAAGGCCGCCGCGCCGCACATCGAATTCGCCGCGCCGGATATCTACTCGCCGGAGTGGGCCAAGGTCACTGCAACGCTGGACAAGTTCCAGCGCGCCGACAATCCGCTAATGGTGCCGGAGATCGGCAATGCTGAAGGCTATGCGCGTTACGCCTGGCTGATCATCGGCCGTGGTGCGCTGGGCTATTCACCGTTTGGCCTGGACTATGCGGACTACAGCAATTTCCCGCTCGGCTCGAAGCTGAAGGACAAGGCCATGGTGGCGCCATTCGCCGCGGTCTACAAGGCGTTTGCCCCGATGCAGCGGCAGTGGGCGAAGTGGGCGTTCGAGGGCCGTACCTACGGCGTGGCGGAAAGCGAAGAGCGTACGCCGCAAACCATCGAAATGAAGGGCTGGAAGGCCACCGTTTCCTTCCGCGAATGGCAGATGGGCGAAAAGCACTTCTGGCCGGACATGAAGGACCTGCCGCCCGGTACGGATGCGCCCAACGGCGGCGCTGCCATTGCGCAGATCGGGGACAGCGAATTCATCATCGCCGGCCAGCATGCGCGCGTAAAGATCAGTGGTTCCGGCCCCAACGAAGGGAAGAGCAGCATGTACGCCCGGGTGGAAGAGGGCAGTTTCGATGCGTCCGGCAAATGGGTCATGGAGCGCAACTGGAACGGCGACCAGACCGACTACGGCCTGAACCTGCCAGCCAGGCCGGTCGTGCTGAAAGTCCGGCTGGGCACTTATTAAGCAAACCCTGACCCCAGGGGAAAAAAGGAGAGACAATGCGTTTTCAAGCGATGCAGGCTGCGGGCGTGGTGATCGCCCTGGCCGCCAGCGGCAATGCCTTTGCAGGCACCTTCGAGCAAACGGCCAATGGCATCGTCGTCAAGCCTGACAGCGGCGCGGCAAAGGAAGTTCGCCTGGAACTGATGGACGATAACATCCTCCACGTGCTCAAGCTGGACGCCAGCGGCAAGGCGTTGACGCCATCGCTGATGACCATCGCCAAACCATGCACTTGTGCCTTTACGGTCAACCGCGGTGGCGACACTGTCACGCTCAAGGCCAACAGGATCGCCGCAGCGGTTTCCCTGGCGACGGGCAGTGTGCAGTTCTCGGACGCCGGCGGCAAACCGTTCCTCAGCCAGGCATCGGAATCGATGAGGCCAATCGACGTCGAGGGCAAACCCTTCGTGACGATCACGGAAGGCTTCAACCACGGCACGAAGGACGCGTTCTACGGCCTGGGCCAGCACCAGAACGCCCAGATGAACCTGAACGGCGAAGACGTGCTGCTGGCCCAGCACAATATGGACGTTGCCGTGCCCTTCGTGATCTCGGACAAGAATTACGGGGTCCTGTGGGACAACAACGCCATTTCCCGTTTCGGCAATCCCCGCGCCTACGGACCGATGAAGCGCGACCTGAAGCTGGACATGACGGCGCGCTACTACGTCGGCGGCAAGCTGGCGCTGACCCGCAAGGAAGACGATATCGCTTACCAGTACCTGAAGGATGTGGCCGAGAACTGGCCCAGGGAACTGGGGCCGATCAAGAACCTGAAAGACGTGAAAGTAGTGTGGGACGCCACGCTGGCGAGCGACAAGCCCGGCGTGCACAAGATGCAGCTTTACGCATCCGATTACGCCACGCTGACTATCAATGGCAAGCAGGTCATGGATGTGTGGCGCCAGGGCTGGAATCCCTGGTATCACAACTTCGAAGTGAAGTTCGAGAAGAACAAGCCGGTCAAGCTGCACCTGGAATGGAAGCCGTCCGGCGGCATGGTCGCCATCACCCACAACGATCCGCTGCCTGATGCGGAACGCCATTCGCTCACGCTGTCATCCGACATCGCACAGGGCATCGATTATTACGTGGTTCGCGGCGACAGCATGGACAAGGTCATCGCCGGCTACCGCCACCTCACCGGCCAGGCGCCCATGATGCCGAAGTGGGCTTACGGCTTCTGGCAGTCGCGCCAGCGCTACGAGACGCAGCAGCAACTGCTGGACACCCTGCACGAATACCGCCAGCGCCAGTGGCCGCTGGATAATATCGTGCAGGACTGGTTCTACTGGCCGGAAAACGCCTGGGGCTCGCATGACTTCGACAAGGTCCGCTTCCCCGATCCGAAAGGCATGGTGGATGAAGTCCACCGCCAGCACGCGCACATCATGCTGTCCGTATGGGGCAAGTTCTACGACACCACGGCCAATTACAAGGAGTTGCTGGAAAAAGGCCATATGTGGACCAGGAACGTCGAGAACGGCGCGCTGGACTGGGTCGGGCCGGGATACAAGAACACCCACTACAGCCCATACGCTCCGGAAGCGCGTGACATCTACTATCGCCAGATGAAGCACAAGCTGGTGGACCTGGGTTTCGACGCCTGGTGGATGGACAATAGCGAGCCGGATGTGCTGTCCAACTCTCGTCCCGTCGACTTCAGGAAGCTGATCGGCCCGACCATTTACGGCGCCGGCGAAATCACCTACAACCCATACAGCCTGGTACATACGCAAGCGCTGATCGACGGCCTGCGCCGCGACCAGCCGGATAAGCGCCAGTTCATCCTGTCGCGCTCAGGCTTTGCCGGCATCCAGCGTAACTCCGTGGCGGTGTGGAGCGGCGACGTGGCCAGCCGCTGGAGCAATCTGTATGAGCAGATTTCGGCGGGCGTGAACTTCTCCATGTCCGGCATTCCGAACTGGACGCACGATATCGGTGGCTATGCCCAGGAGAACCGTTACCAGTACGGCGATCTCGGCTCGGCTCAGGAAAACCGCGGTACAACCGGCGCAAAGATCGATCCGGCCGACCTGAAGGAGTGGCAGGAACTGAATCTGCGCTGGTTCCAGTTCGCCGCCTTCTCGCCCTTGTTCCGTTCCCACGGTGAAGTGGTGAAGCGCGAAATCTACAATATCGCGCCGGAAGGCTCGGAGATGCGCGATTCCATGGTCTGGTACCTGAAGCTGCGCTATCGCCTGATGCCTTATATCTATGCAACCGCGTCCGATACCTATTACAACGCCGGCACCATCATGCGCGGCCTGGTGATGGACTTTCCGGGTGATGAGCGCGTAAAGGACATCAAGGACCAATATCTGTTCGGCCATGATTTGTTGATCGCTCCGGTCTACACCTACGGCGCGCGCGAACGCAGCGTCTACCTGCCGCAGGGCGCCAGCTGGTATGACTTCAATACCGGTGCGCTGCACAAAGGCGGCAGTACCGTTACCGTGGCGGCTCCGGCAGCACGCATTCCGGTCTTTGTGAAGGCGGGCGCCATTGTGGCGACTGCGCCGGTCAGCCAGTACGTCGACGAACATCCCGACGCGCCGATTACACTGCAGGTCTTTACCGGCGCCGACGGCCAGTTCAGTCTGTATGAAGACGACGGCGTCAGCCTGGGTTATACGCGGGGCGAATCAAGCCGCATTCCACTGCACTACGACGATAAGACCGGCACCGTGACCATAGGCGCGCGCAGCGGCCAGTATCCGGGAATGGTGGCAAAGCGCGTGTTCAAGATCCAGTTTATCGGTGCGGGTACTGCGGCCGCGCAGTCCTTCGATAAGGCAGACAAACAAGTCACGTACGAAGGCAAAGCACTGACGGTGAAGCGGTGAGATATAAGACTCTGTTGGTCCTTGCAATCTGCGCAGCGTCAGCCGCGCATGCCGAAGATGCCATGCGCGATATCGGCAGCCTGCAATTTGCCCAGCACATGACGCCTGGCTGGAACCTCGGCAATGCGCTGGAGGCCACTGGAAGTGAGACGGCCTGGGGTAATCCACCCGCCAATCAGGCATTGTTCGATGCCATCAAGGCTGCCGGCTTCAAAAGCGTGCGCATTCCGGCGGCGTGGAGCCAATATGCGGACGCGGACGACAAGATCAGTCCACGCTGGATGGAACGCGTGACGCAGGTAGTGAACTATGCGCACAGGGCGGGCCTGTACGCCATTCTCAATATCCACTGGGATGGCGGCTGGCTGCAGCCCGATTACGCGCACCAGGCAGCAGCGAACGCACGCCTGAGCAAGTATTGGACGCAGATCGCCGGCAACTTCAGGAATCACGGCGATACGCTGCTGTTCGCAGGTACCAATGAAGTCCTGGTCCCCGGCCACTATAGCCCGCCGACTGCAGAGAATTGCGAGGTGCAGAAAGGCTTCAACCAGACCTTCGTCACGGCAGTGCGCAGTACCGGCGGTAATAACCTGCACCGTCATCTGGTCGTGCAAGCGTATAACACCAATATCGACAATGCCTTGAGCTGCAACGCTTCCATGCCGGATGACCGCGTAAGCAACCGCTTGATGATGGAAGTGCACTTCTACGACCCATGGGACTTCACCATCGATGCCAACAGCAATTCCTGGCAGTGGGGTCAGGCCGTCAACCCTTCCGGCTGGGCCAATGAATCTCATGTGGAAGCGCAGATGCAGAAAATGAAGACGGCCTTCATCGACAAAGGTATCCCGGTCATCCTGGGCGAGTATGGCGCCATGCTGCGCACCGAACATGATCCGGCGGGCAGCAATCGTACGCACTGGGATCAGTATGTGACACGTTCTGCGCTCGAACACGGTCTGGTGCCGATGTACTGGGACAACGGCTACAACGATAACCACCAATCCGGTCTGTTCAACCGCTCCACCGGCGCGCAAGCCTTTCCGGACGTGATCAGCGCCATCGTCAAAGCTGCACGGTAGTTTTTAGAGGAATCCATGAAATTGAAGAAAACGAAGTACCTCCTGGCGGCCGCGGTAGCGATGTATATCGGCGCCGCACTGGCCGCGCCGGATAGCCAACCCTGGATGAACCCGCAGTTGAAGCCGGCGGAACGTGCCGGGCTGGCTGTTCAGGAGATGACCCTGGACGAAAAACTGAAGCTGGTCTTTGGCTACTTTGGCTCCGACATGGCGTCCAAGCATTTCCAGCGTCCGCAGCAGGCGCACAAGCAGTCGGCAGGATTTGTGTATGGCGTGCCACGCCTGGGCATCCCGAATCTGTGGGAGGCCGACGCCGGCATTGGTGTCGCGAGCCAGGCTGGCCCCGACGCGCGTGCGGCAACCGCGCTGCCTTCAGGCCTGAACACTGCCGCAACCTGGGACATGCAAGTGGCTTACGCAGGTGGCGCGATGATCGGTGCGGAGGCGCGCGGCTTCGGCTTCAACGTCCTGCTGGCAGGTGGCGTCAATCTGATGCGCGATCCGCGCAATGGCCGCAACTTCGAGTATGGCGGCGAGGACCCTCTGCTGGCGGGCAAAATGGTGGGTGCGCAAATCAGGGGCATTCAGTCGAACGGCGTGATCTCCACGCTGAAGCACTTCGCGCTGAACGACCAGGAGACGGGCCGCAATACGCTGAACGTCAGGATTGATGACCAGTCGGCGCGCATGTCGGATTTACTCGCCCTGCAGATCGCAAAAGAGGAGGGTAATCCCGGTGCGGTCATGTGTTCCTATAATCGCGTCAACGGCGTGTACGCTTGCGAGAGCAGCTACCTGCTGAACGAAGTGCTGAAAAAGGACTGGGGCTTCAAGGGCTGGGTGATGTCGGATTGGGGCGCCACCCATAGCACCGTCCCGGCAGCGAACGCAGGTCTGGACCAGCAATCCGGCGTGCCGTTCGACGTTGCCGAGTATTTCGGACCGGCGCTCAAGGAAGCGGTCCTGAACGGCTGGGTGCCGCAGTCGCGTCTGGACGATATGGCGCGCCGCATCCTGCATGCGATGTTCGAGCACGGCGTGGTGGATCGTCCGGTCGCTGCGGAACCTGGCAAAATCGATTTCGGCGCGCACGCGGCCATCTCGCTTCAGGATTCCCAGGCGGGCATCGTCCTGTTGAAAAACAGCGATGCGGTCCTGCCGCTGACCACCGCCGTGAAACGTGTCGCTGTCATTGGCGGCTACGCCGATAAGGGCGTGCTGGCGGGTGGCGGCTCCTCGCTGGTGTACCCGGCGGGCGGGAATGCCGTGCCAGGAATGGAACCCAAAAACTGGCCCGGTCCGGTGATGGTCTATCCTTCTTCGCCGCTGAAAGCCATGCAGAAGCGCCTGCCGGCAGCAAGGGTGGCCTTCAACGACGGCGCCGACCCGGCAGCGGCGGCGAAACTGGCGCGTGAAAGCGATGTGGCCGTAGTCTTTGCCACCCAATGGGCGGGCGAGGGCTTCGACCTTCCGAATCTTTCCCTGGGTAGCCGGCAGGATGCGCTGATTGCTGCCGTGGCTGCGGCCAATCCGAGAACCGTCGTGGTGCTGGAAACCGGCGGACCGGTGACCATGCCCTGGCTGCCGAAAGCGGCGGCCGTGCTGGAAGCATGGTATCCGGGAACCTGCGGCGGTGAAGCCATCGCCAGTGTGCTGTTTGGCGAAGTGAATCCTTCCGGCCATTTGCCGGCCACCTTCCCGCAATCGGAAACCCAGTTGCCGCGCCCGGCCCTGGACGGCTACCCCGAAGTGGCTGACAAGCGTTTCGATGTCGAATACGGCGAAGGCGCGGCGGTCGGCTATAAATGGTTCGACCTGAAGGGGCTGAAACCGCTGTTCCCATTTGGCCATGGTCTGTCCTACACCGAGTTCGGTTTCGTCCAGCTGGCCGCCGGGATGAAGGACGGCGCCCTGCAAGCCTCCTTCACGGTGAAAAATCTGGGCAAGCGGGCCGGCAAGGAAGTGGCCCAGTTGTATGTCGCGCCGCTCGGCGCCCGCTGGGAAGCACCCAAGCGGCTGGCCGGATTCCAGAAGGTGGATCTGCAGCCGGGAGCGGAAACAGCCGCTTCCATCACGATCGATCCGCGTTTGTTGGCCATGTACGACACTGCCAGCAAGACCTGGCAGGTGGCCAAAGGCGACTACCGGCTGATACTCGCAGCGGATGCCGCCGGCGCCAAGGCGCTTAGCACGGTGGTGCACCTGGAAGCGGCCAGCTACGACGTCAACGGCAAACCACTGCATCCGGAGCGCTGACTGCCCGGCCGGGGGAGAGTGTGCCCCATTTAGTGACTGAACTGCTATGATGCAATCAGCAAGCCCGGCAAGAGGCATTGCGTCGAGACAGTTCAATCACCACAACACTAATGCAAGAGTTTTATAAGAAGGCACTGCTGGCACTCATTGTCTTGGTAGTCGCGGACGCGGTGCTGGCATTTTTCCTGTTTTATCAGAGCTATCTGTCGGTGCCGCTGTTCGCTTCGAACCGTGCGGACCCCGGCTGGCATTACATGACCAATTCGGATGTGGAGATGGGCGGCACCTCCACGGTCCAGGTGACCCGCAGCGAGCGCGGACAATTGCGCTTCGAGTTCAGGCTGACCGACGTCGGCAAGTATCCCTTCGCTTCGGCCGGCATGGCCTTATACAATGCGAAGGGACGCCTGGCCCTGGTGGATTGGTCCAAGTACACCGACATTACCTTCCTGGCCAAATGCGCGCCGGCCAGCTCGATGGTGTTCGGCATTTCGACCTTCGACCCCAAGATCTCCCGCGTGGGCGAATTCCTGACCTACCGCTCGCCCGGCACCTATTTTTCCTGTAACGAACGCGGCGTTCCTGTCTCGCTGGATCTCACTCGGCTGAGTATTCCGGAATGGTGGTTCTACCAGGTCAATCTCGATCTCTCGCACCAGGGGTATGAGTTGAACAAGGTGTCGAAATTCGTCTTCGGCACCAGCATCCAGAGTCCGCATAACGTCGACTCCTATATGGACATTAGCGAACTGACGATCCATGGCCGCGATTACCGGTATATCGCAGCCCTGGTGGCCATGCTATTGGCGAGTTGGGCCGCATTTGCGCTATGGTTTTTTCGCGCCCATTCACAGGCGCTGACCGTAAGTCTGAACTCCAGAATGAAAAAAGACCTGCCGCTGGTCGCTTATCGCGAATTAACGCTGGAACCATACCGCGACAAGGAAAAAGCATCGGTCCTGCGCTTTATTGCGACGAATTATACGAATACCGAATTGGATCTGGACGGCGTGGTGACTGCCACCGGCACCAACCGCAATAAAGTCAACGAGGTCTTGAAGTCGGAACTTGGCATGACATTTACCAGCTATCTGAATAAATTGCGGCTGACCGAAGCTGCCAGATTGCTGGCCGAGAAAGGCGGCGCCACCATTGCGGAAATTGCCTATTCGGTAGGCTATTCGAATGTCTCGTACTTTAATAAGCTGTTCAAAGAGGAATACGGTTGTACCCCAAAATCCTTCCGCAGCCTTGCTGTCCAGCAGGAAACACCGGTCGCCACTGCCTTGCACTCCCAGCAGAACTAATCGCAATTTTTGCACTTTGATAGAAATTTTCCTGTGTGCGTTACTGCCCGGCAGGACCTTCCTCCTATGCTTGGGCAGTGGGTGCGCTCACGCTATCGGCGACCCGCGCCGCAAAAATAAATAATACCGAGGAGACAATGGAAATGAAGCCAAGCGCTGCGTCTGATTGAGGACGCCCATGAATACTACCAAAAGTCATCGTATCGCCTTACTATTCAACGCGAATAAGAGTTTTGATCGAGAGGTTATTGCCGGCATTGCCGCTTATTTGGGAAGTACGCGTGCGGCATGGGATTTATTTCTGGAAGAAGATTTTCGTCTGCGCCTGGCCGGCATTGAGAATTGGTCGGGCGACGGCATTATTGCCGATTTTGATGATCCTGCCGTCGCCGCCGCATTAAGCCGTTGCAGCGTGCCGGTAGTGGCCGTCGGTGGTTCCTATGCCGACGAAGCCGAATATCCGGCGCAAGTACCTTATGTGGCGACGGATAATTTCAAACTGATCAAACTGGCCCGCGATCATCTGATCGATGTCGGCTTGCAGCGCTTTGCGATGTTCAGTCTGCCGGAGGCCAGGGAAAACCGCTGGGCGCAGGAACGTGAAAATGCCTTCCGCAGCCTGATGGCCGCCGACCAGATGGAAGCCGAGATTTTCCGCGGCTGCGGCACCAGCGCCTCTTCCTGGGACGACACGGTGCAGGGCCAGGTCGCCTGGCTGCGCAGCCTGCCCAAGCCGGTTGGCATCATCGCCGTGACGGATGCGCGGGCACGCCAGCTGCTACAGGCCTGCATCATTGCCGGCATTGCAGTGCCGGAGCAGGTGGCGCTGATCGGCATCGATAACGATTCGCTGGTACGCATGCTGACCCGGATTCCGCTCAGTTCCGTGATCCAGGGCGCGCAGGAAATGGGACGCACCGCAGCCCACTTGCTGGACCAGATGCTGCACGGCGTGCGTCTCGGGAATACCCGAATCCTGATGCCGCCGGCCGGCATCAATGTGTTTGCATCGAGCCAGCACCAGGCGGTGCGGCATCCCCATGTGGCGCGGGCACGCCATTTTATCCGGCAGTATGCCTGCCAGGGCATCAAGACCCACCAGGTGGCGGATTATGTCGGCGTGTCGCGCTCCTCGCTGGAAGCATATTTTCGCCAGGAGCTGGGCCGCAGCGTGCACGATGTGATCCTGGAGTTCAAGCTGGACGCGGCCAAGGCCGGTCTGGAAAACGGGGAGCGCAGCATTGCCGATGTGGCGCTGGGCTGCGGTTTTACCTCGACCCAGTACATGCATCTGGTGTTCAAGCGCGAATTGGGATGCACCCCGCGCGCTTACCGCGATCGGGTCCTGGCGGACTGAAGGCCAAACGGGGCCGTCCGATTAGCCAGAATCGTTCCGTGCCTTGGTGATTTTCGCAATTGAATCGCCAGGGCACGGATCGCAGAATGGCAGCATGACCAAACCCACTTTCGGCATCGCATACAAGGCGGACGAACACCGCTTATTCACACTCAGGAATGCCGGCGGCATGGCGGTAACAATCAGCGAGCGCGGCGCCGCCTTGTGGTCCTGGCGTGCGCCTGACCGCTACGGCCGCATGGCGGACGTCTTGCAGCCCCCCTCAGGTGGCGCAATCCACGCGCTTTGGCAAGGCCGGCATGTGGACGGCGCCGTCTCGATGATGCGGATGGAGGAAGGGCGCGCCGCCGCCTTGGCGGAATATCGGCTGGACGACGATGGCTGCCTGACCGTGCAGCATGAGGTGGTGGCGATGGCGCCCACAGCGCTGGCGCTGGCTTCGCATCCTTGCTTCAACCTGAATGGCGGCATGGCCGACGTGTCCGACCACATGGTGCAGATCGATGCCGATTTCTACGTCGAAGTGGATATGGACGGCAAGCCAGGCGGCGTCGCTGCTGTAGGCGGCACCGCCTTCGATTTCCGGCACCCGGCGCCGATCGGAGCACGCTTACGCTGGCCCGACAGCCAGATCCTGCGCAGCGCCGGCTTTAACCACGCCTTTTTCGTTCGTAACCATTTCACGGGAGGCCAGGGACCTTTGCGTGCCGTGGCCCTGATTGTCGACCCGGGCTCCGGCCGCAGCCTGCAGCTGCACACCACCGAAGCAGCCGTGCAGTTCTGTGCGGGCCGGCAGGGCGGCTTTACGATCGAAGCCCGCGCCTGTCCGGACCTGAGGTGCGCTTCATGGCCCGGCATCGTTGTCACGCCGGGCCAGGTATATCGCCAGACTTCCGTCTACCGGCTCGCGCTCTCTAATCCACGGTAGACGAACTGCCGTGCTTTGACCACACCGCTACCGGCGCTATAGATGCCGACCTTCAGGCTGAGGAAGCCTCCGAACACATTGTGATGGAAGCCGGATACCTCCATCTGCCACGGATGCTTGATCCAGCGCTTGCCATCCCGCGAGTAGTGGAAGGTGACGATGTTGGCGCGGTTGGTGAGCTTGACGTGGATGGTCTTCGCCGGTACTTTCTCGCGCATCCAGCTTTGCTCCTCGCTGCAGTGGTAGGTGAACATCTGCGTCTGGCTGAAACCGATGCCGCAGTAGCCGCGCTGGCTGTAGTACAGCAGCAGTCCACCCTGTGCGCCTTCGCCGATCTCCAGCATGACCGATGCCTCGTAATCGCGGTCGCCAACGATGCAGGTCAAGGGCGAACAATTGGCCGGCGAACTGCCTTTGGCGCTCAGCGCCAGGCATTTGTCTTCGTAGCGTGCGCGCTGCATTTCCTGAGGGCCGGGATCGAAAAAGCTCCATTGCACGCCGAACTTGTTGGCGGAGAAGTCGTCCGACAGTGCCTGGCCCGCAGGACCGGGTTGGCCGCCCTTGGGCTTGCGCAAGGGACCTGACAGCGTGCCGCCGCGCGCGCGGAACCAGCCATCGGTGGTCCATTCGATCGGCTCCAGCAAGGTCTGGCGGCCCAGCGTGCGGAAGCCGTTTTCGTAAGCGTGATAGACCATCCACCAGTCGCCGCCGGGGCCTTCGATGATACTGGCGTGGCCGCGCGACCACCACGGTTCATCGGCGCTGCGGGTGCGCACAATCGGGTTATCGGGACAGTCCTGCCACGGTCCGTGGATCGAACGCGAACGTGCCACGATTACCATGTGACTGGTCGGCGGGCCGGAAGTGCCGCCCACCGCCGTCACCAGATAGAACCATTCGCCACGCCGGAACAGTTTGGGTCCCTCTGGCGCGAACATCTCGACCACCCAGTCATCCGGGTAGCGCCAGGGTTCGTAGACCTGCTCCAGTTTGCCGACGGTGGACAGGCCGTCGTCGGCGAGCGCAATTCGGCGCACGCCGTTGACGAACAGGTAGCGCTTGCCGTCCTCACCGACCGCGTGGCCTGGGTCGATGCAGCCGGACAGCTTGAGATCGATTGGCTCGCTCCATGGGCCGCGGATATCGTCGGCATAAATCACGAAGATGGAACTCTTGCCATCCGGGCTGGCGGGGATGTACAGGTAATAGCGGCCCTGGTGTTTGACCAGGTCCATGGCCCAGACGGAACCGAGCGGCTTATGGAGTGCGGCGCCGATGGGCGCCCAGTTCACCAGATCGCGCGAGTGCCAGATCACGGCGCCGGGATAGGACAGGAAAGACGAGAACGTCATGTAGTAATCGTCGCCGTCTTTCAGGATCGTCGGGTCCGGGTGGTCGCCGGGCACGATCGGATTGACGAAGGTGCCGGTGCCAAGGTCCGCCTTGCGCTGGCCTTCTATGCCATATGCCGGCTGCAGCAGCGCGCTGGTGGTGGCGCACGCCGTCGCGCTGACGGCGGCGGTTGGAGCGGCCGGCGCGAGTGGCGCCGCCGCAGCGCCGGCACTGGCAAGTGCAAGCTTGAGCAGGCCACGCCGCTTGACGGCGTCGAGCATGGGTTCATCCTTTTTCATTTGCCGATCACTCTCATCAAAACTCTTCTGCGTTGACATTTGAGGCCATCTTTGCAGACCGGCAGGGCTGCGGCAATTATGAAAATCACCGATGCGGAGAATGATTTACCGCAAGCGGCGATATCGCCGTTCACGCGCCAAATCCGCGGTGATAGCATCGCTGCCACGACTAAAAAATCAGGAGCCTTCGAGGATGAAACACCTGCAACGCATCTGCTTCGCACTATTGGGTGCGGCCTTCGCGGCGTCTGCTGCACAGGCACAGCCACGCCAGATAGTGCTTGATGTGGCAAGGGCGGAGCAGCCGCTGGACCGGTTCTTCGATCTCTCCGTTGGCTCGGATTATCCTGGCACTTTGCGGCGTTCCGACAGCATGGCGCAGCTGAAGACGCTCGTTGAGGAAACGGGCTTCCGCTACATCCGCTTCCATGCCATCTTCCACGATGTGCTGCAGACAGTGAAGACCGAGGACGGCAAGATCGTGTACGACTGGACCGGCATCGATCAGCTGTATGACGATCTGCTGGCGCGCAAGATCAAACCCTTTGTCGAACTGGGCTTCACGCCCCAAGCATTGGCCACTTCGAAGGCGCAGATTTTCTATTGGGAAGGCAATACCTCGCATCCCGAACTGAATGGATGGAAGAACCTGATCGCAGCCTTCATCACGCATCTGCAACAACGCTATGGCAAGGAGGAAGTGCGGAGCTGGTTCTTCGAAGTCTGGAATGAGCCGAACCTGGACGGGTTCTGGGAGGGCGGTGACCAGAAAGCCTATTTCGAACTGTACGACGCGACGGCCAATACGATCAAGGCGGTCGACCCGGCGCTGCGTGTCGGCGGGCCATCGACGGCCGGCGCGGCCTGGGTGCCTGAATTCCTTGATCACGTTGCAGCCAGTGGCGCAGCGGTCGACTTCGTGACGACGCATACCTATGGTGTCGAAAGCGGCTTCCTGGACGAGAAGGGCGTCGACGATACCAAGCTGTCGCCATCGCCCGATGCGATTGTGGGTGACGTGCGCCGCGTGCGCGAACAGATCACCGCGTCGAAGTATCCGCAGCTGCCGCTGTACTTCACCGAATGGAGTACCAGCTACACGCCGCGTGATCTGGTGCACGACTCTTACATCAGCGCTGCCTACATCCTGAGCAAACTTCAGGGCAGTAAAGGCCTGGCGCAGGGTATGAGCTACTGGACTTATTCCGATCTGTTCGAGGAACCTGGCCCGCAGCGTAAGCCGTTCGAAGGCGGCTTCGGCCTGATTAATCCGCAGGGCGTCCGCAAGAGCGCCTACTTTGCCTACAAATATCTGCATGCGCTGGATGGCAAGGAGATTCCGGCCGAGGATCGGCAAGTCATGGCCGCCACGGATGGCAAGTCGGTGCGCGCCGTGCTGTGGGACTTCCAGCAGCCGCAGCAGCCGGTCAGCAACCGCTCGTTCTACAGCCGCGTGCAGCCCGCTGCCGATAGCGCGCCAATTTCACTCCAGGTTCTTCACGCGAAGGCAGGCAAATATCGTCTGCAATTGCACCGTACCGGCTTCCGCGCCAATGATCCTTACACGGCCTATGTCGAGATGGGCATGCCGGCCCAGCTGACGAGTGAGCAGCTGGGCCGGCTCAGCGCCCTGACCCGGGACACACCGGAGTCCAGCCGCATCGTCAGCATCGGCAAGTCGGGCGCCTTCACGCTCAAGGTGCCGATGCGCAGCAACGACGTCGTGCTGGTGACCCTGGAGCCGCTGCGCGGACGCTGATGGCGTAGCGTATCTTCTGCGCGTCTAAGCCGCTGCCGGGTGCCAGAGTTAACCAACTGGCACCCGGCAGCGGCGTACAGTATCGCTGGTCGATGCTGGCGCCATCCGCTACTTGCGACGCCGCTCGGCAGGCTGCCGCCCGCAGTGGCCCTGTATGCCGACCAGCTTGATGCGCTGATCAAGCGGGCCAGCAAAGAGCGACCCGAGATTTTAATCGCGAAGTTCGGCGGGCACTTTGCCGCCATTTTCCGCCAGCTTGGACATCACCTGCTTGTGCAGCCAGATATTCATTTTGGCGGAGTCATTGGTGTCGCCGGTGTAGTGGAGCTCCTGGGCCAACTGCTTGCGCGAAGCGAGACTGCTGTCGAGGTCCAGCAATTTCAACAGGTCGACAATCGACTCGCGCCAATTGAGCGTTTGCCCGGCGTTCTTGGCCTTCCCGGTCAGAATCGCTTCGACATCGACCGGCTCGGCTGCTTGCGCAACCGGAGCGGCGGATGCTGTCGGTGAAGCTGGCGCTGTCGGTGAAGCTGGCGCTGCGGGTGCTGCTGGTGCCGCGCCGACAGGTGAGGGCGCCGCAGTGGTCGGGTTTTGTACAGCCGCCGGGTGCGACGGCGGGAAAATCTTGTGGAAGATATCGCTCAGGATGCCCATGAATAGCCTCACTCATAAATAGCGAAAGTCTAGCCGCGCGCTGGCGCGGCATCTGTACGCGGCCTAACGTTTTCAGAACGCGCGGCGCGCGTCGTCGAGTTCACAGCGCCACTAAGAAGTGCAACGCCAGGCTCGGCCGCGATTGCACTGCGCAGCCACTGGTGTTCTCTCCGGGCGCGGCGCTGCCGACAAGCTGGTCGACGGCAATGCTTCGGCTACCATCGGTTTCCGCGCCTGGCAGCAGGATAACTGGACTGGCGATGTCGTCAGCCTCGCCTTCGCCGTGCCGGAACCGGCATTTGCCGCCATGTACGGCTCCGGCATGCTGAGCCTGATGGGCTGGACAATGCGCCGCCGCCCCCAAGCCTGATCGCCGGTGAGAACCGATAAATTCCGCTGAAGTTTGATTTATATCAAACGACCTCTCATTGACTCCATACCACAGTGTGAAAAAATGACTTCACAAATTTTACAAATTGCGGGGTGGACTGTGGAGCCTGACGGACGCAGGATAAATAATGAGTTGGCGCAAGTCGTTCAATCCGGCATCGGCCTTCAATATATCGCGGGTACTTCCGAGGCGCGTCGCTACCTGGAGAGTTGCAACGTGCCTAAAACCATTGCCGAACGCGTCCTGTCCGGTAATCCAAATATCCGGAGGGCTGTCGACGCGCTCTAGCTCAATTCGAAGAACCAGGCACCGAATCGGTCGATGGTGTGCATACAATCAACGCTTATTTTAGTCCCGCTTTTTTTATTTCCGCGGGTGTCAGCGAGTTGATATTAAATTAGAAACTCTACGCTTGACTTGTGGTTACAGCGTTCTAAGCTTCTAGATTAATATCTGGGAGTTTAAAAAATGAGAACCAGGTTAAGCGTTGGCGCGCTTGCGCTAATTACTACTGCTATCAACGCACCGGTGGCATGGGCCGAAGCGCCGGCCAGTGTGCCGACCGTCAGCATCAACGTGCTGGTGAATAGTGGTTTAAATAATCCTCGGGGTCTGCGATTCGGCCCGGACGGCAATTTATATGTCGCCGAGGGCGGCACCGGTGGCTCTACTTCGACCACCGAACAGCAATGCCAGCAGGCGGCCGGCGTAGGTCCTTACAAAGGCAGCCCAACCGGAGGGCGCATTTCGCGTGTCGATGCGGCGGGCAACCGCACAACAGTCACCGATACCTTCCCGTCCAGCCAGACCAATGATGAAACCGGAGGGCTGGTCAGTGGCGTTGCCGATGTCGTGTTTATCGGCCACCGCATGTATGCGCTGCTGGCGGGAGCTGGCTGCTCGCATGGTGTGCCGAACACGGCTAACGGCATTGCGCGCGTGAACAGCGACGGCACCTGGAAGCTGATTGCCGATCTGAGCGCCTTCCAGATGGCGAATCCGGTGGCGAATCCGCAACCGCTGGACTTCGAGCCGGATGGCACCTGGACCAGCTTTGTGGTCGTGGATGGCGATTTCTACGCGGTCGAGCCGAATCATGGCGAGATCGTAAGAGTAAAGACCAACGGGCATATCAGCCGCGTGGTCGATATCTCCGCTTCCCAAGGCCACATCGTGCCAACCGCGCTGGTTGCCTACCACGAGAAATTCTTCTTCTCGAACCTGGGTACTTTCTCGCCGGATCAACTCAACAAGCAAGGCGTCTACAAAGTAAGCCAGAACGGCAAAGTGCGCCAGCTGGCGACGGGACTCAGCAAGGTAATGGGCATGGTCTTTGATAATCGCGGGCGGATGTATGTGCTGGAGACTTCCTACTCCGCCAGCGATCCGGGGCCGAATCCGCATACCGGACGCCTGGTTCGTATTCTGCCCAATGGTGATCAGCAGGTGCTTATCGACAGCAGCAGTAGTCTGCTGTTCTTCCCGACCGGTATGACTGCCGGGCCGGATGGCGCGCTGTATATTTCGAATATCGGATTTGGCCCGCCACCTGGAATGGGACAGGTCCTGCGCGTTGAAATATCGGATTGCACCGCCCCGCACCGGCATAACGACGATGATGACGAAGACGATAATCCGGATACGCTAAAGTGCGGCCGGGGGAAATGAAGGAATGCGGCCCCGGATTTCAGGGGCCGCTTCCATCGATTTAGTCCGGATTGGCGATCCAGCGGTCGACCTGCTGCTCAAGGATAGGCAGCGGTAAGGTGCCGTTGCCCAGCACTACGGCGTGGAATTTCGGGTAGCTGAATTTCGGTCCCAGCGCTTGCTGCGCCTTCGCGCGCAGTTCCTGGATCTTCAGCGCGCCGATCTTGTAACTCAGCGCTTGTCCCGGCCATGCCATGTAGCGTTCAATCTGATTGGCGGCGCGCTGCTCGCTGTAGCCCAGCGTATCGACCAGATAGGCGATTGCCTTTTCGCGCGACCAGCCCTGGGCGTGCATGCCGGTATCGACCACCAGCCGCGCTGCGCGCAGCAGCTCGTCGTTCAGGTGACCGTAGTAGAAGCGTGGCTCTTCATACAGGCCGAATTCCTTGCCCAGGGTTTCGCAGTACAGCGCCCAGCCCTCGGTGTAGGCGGCCGCATTGAAATGCTCGGTATCGAATTTGCGATAGTCGGGCAGCGGCATTTCCTTGAGCAGCGCCGCGTGCAGATGGTGACCCGGAACGCCTTCGTGCAGGAACAGGCTCACCATGCCGACATCGCTATACTTCGCGGGATCGTTGACCACAGCCCAGAACACGCCTGGATGCGAACCGTCGGCCGCTGGCGGCGTGTAGTGGTCGGAAGCGGTAGCACGCGTCAGCTCGGGTTCCGGCTGCAACTCAAGGCGGGCTTTCGGCAGCAGGCTGAAATAGGCGGGCAGCTTCTGTTCGACGGTCGCGTAGATTTTGCGATAGGCCGCCAGCACTTCGGCTTCCGACTTGAACGGCTTGAACTTGTCTTGCGCTGCCACCCATTGCGGCAAGCCGCCGGCTGGACCGGTGTAACCCAGCTTGGGGCCGAGTTCGTCCATCTGCTGACGAATGCGCGCCACTTCCTTCAAGCCCAGTTCGTGGATCGCTTCCGCCGCGAGCGGCAGATTGGTGTTGTGCTGGATGCGTGCCTTGTACCAGGCCTGGCCATTCGGCAGTGCGCCGTAGCCCGCAGTCTCGCGGCTGGCCGGCAGGTAGTCGTTCTCGATGAACTGGCACAGGCGATCCAGCGCGGGGGCAATGCGAGCGACTGCGGCGCGGTAGTCAGCGGTCAGTTGCTGCTTGTCCTTTGCCGAGAATTGCGCCGGCATGATTTTGATCGGGGTATAGAAGATGCTGGCTTCAGGCGTGCCGCTTCGCAGTTGCTGGAACTGCGGCAGCATCTTCACCGTCAACGCCTTCGGCAGCACCACGCCCTGATGCATGCCTTCCTTCATATTGGCGATGGCCTGGTCGATCCAGGCCGGCAGCTGCTGCAGCCGGGCCAGATAGGCGCGGTACTGCTTGGGATTGGTCAGTGGCTGCGAACCCGTGCCGCTGGCGTAGTTAGCCAGCGTGCTCGGCACGTTATCGAATTGATTCAGCGGCAGCAAGTGCTCCGGGAAGGCTTCCAGATCGAGCATGGCGCTGATTTCGGAAGCCAGCAGGTCGTAATTGAGCCGGGCACTGTCCGAGAGTCCGGCGCGATCGATGGCGTGCAGTTGCCGCTGCATCTTGTGATACAGCGCGAACTGGCGGCTGCGCACGCTCGGGGAGATCGCCATGCCGAGGCGGTCGTCGTAGCGGCTGTCGCCGTTGGCGGTGGCGTACAGCAGGGGATCGAATTTGGCGCGGGCGTCATAGAAAGCGTCGGCCAGGCGGTCAAGGCGGACAGCAGCCTGGCTGGCCGCGGCGGCTGGACGGGGTGCGGCGTGGGCCAGCGTGCCGGATGCAAGGCTGGCCAACAGCGCGGCGGCGAGGGCGCCAGCGCGTAGCGATGGGTTGAAGCGAAGCATGGGTCTCCTCAGGTGATTTTTATAGAGCGTGTCGCTGGCGCGGAGTATAGCTGAGATGCGTTTGGTGCGTATCAGTCAACACTGTGCGTCCGTCAATAGGCCTACCGCCCGCATCCCTTCCTATCTACGATGAGGACATCCAGCCTTTGCTGTGATCTTTGTCCGACAACCCGTGAATTTGGAGATATCGCTATGTTCGCCGTGGATAACAACTCGCGCACTGCCAGCCAGGCGCCTCAGGAGCTGGTTCCTTCCCGCTACGCACTGCAAGTGGGCGAAATTGATGCACTGGTCGTCAGCGATGGCGTGCTGCCCTTGCCAACGTCGACGATGGCCACCAACGTCGATCCGTCCGACCTGTCGAACTGGCTGGACTATATGTTCATGCCGCAGGAAGTGTTCGACTGGCCGCTGAATGTGATGGTGGCGCGCAGCGGCGCGCAGACCATCCTCATCGACGCGGGCCTGGGCGGACAGTTCGCGGGCTTTCCGCGTGCCGGCCAGTTCCCTCAGCGCCTGGAATCAGCCGGCATTGCGCTGGAATCCGTGACCGATGTGATCATCACTCATATGCACATGGACCACGTAGGCGGTCTGCTGGTCGACGACGTCAGGCAGCGCCTGCGCAAGGATGTGCGGATTCACGTTTCGGCCGCCGAAGTGGAATTCTGGACGCAGCCTGACTTCTCCAGCACCGTCATGCCGTCCGCAGTGCCGGCTGTGCTGCGCGAGACCGCAACCAGTTTCTATAACGAATACCGCGACCGCCTGTGCATCTTCAAAGACAAGCATGAAGTAGCGCCAGGCGTCACGGTTCGCCTCACCGGCGGCCACACACCGGGACACGCCGTGGTCGACCTGGTCTCGGGCGGCGAGCGCCTGATGTTTGCCGGCGACGCCATGTTCCCGGTCGGTTTCGATCACCCGGAATGGCACAACGGTTTCGAACACGACCAGGAAGAGTCGGTGCGCGTTCGCGTCGGCCTGTTCCGCGAGCTGGCGGAAAACGGTGGCCTGCTGGTGGCTGCGCACCTGCCGTTCCCCTCCGTTGGGCGCGTGGCAGTGGACGGCGATGCCTTCCGCTACGTGCCGGTTATCTGGGACTACTGATCATCGGCAGCCAGGGATCGAGCGGGATGCTCCAGATGTTCTGGCGTCCGTTGTCCCAGTCGTGAATACGCTGCAGGTCGCGCGCCGTGCTGTCGCGAGTGCGCGGCGTGGTGCGCGGCAGCTGGCGATCGGTGCTGAAGTAAAGTGTGTGGCCATCGGTGCTGAGGCGCGGCTCGTTGACGTCGGTGTCGCCTTTGCCGTTGACGTCCGCGCCCAGGTCGACCGGCGCACTCCAGCCGCCGCCCTGGCGGTAGGCGATGTACAGCCGCTCGTGCGCATCGCCTTTGGCCGGACGGGATGCGTAGATGATGAATGATTCGTCCGGCGCGACCACCGGATCGACGTCCTGGGTTGTGCTATCGCCAAATGAAACCGGCTCCGGCGCCAGATAGTCTGCGCCGCGTGGCTGCGCGCGCCAGATGCGGAATGGTTGTCCAGCCGCGGCGCGCATGATGAAGTAAAGATTGCCGTTGGCTGCGATCGCGGGCGCCCAGATGCTTGCGGTGCGGTTCACTGCTTCGGACAGCTTGCGTGGCTGGCCCCAGCCGTCTCCCTTGCGGTCGACGCGCCAGAGATTGCCGCCGGCAAGCGCAGAAGCACCCGCGGTCGCGGGCCGGTTGGAGACGAACACCAGGTACGAACCATCCGGCGCCATGGCAGGCTGCTGATCGTCCCATTCCCCCGAATACGGCGCAATCTCGGGCTCGCTCCAGCCGTTGCCGCGCTTATGCGAAATCAGCAGCGCACCATTGCGCGTGAATATCAGGGTGTTTCCATCCGGTGTGAAGGCCGGATCGCTGTCGTCGGCGGGACCGGAGATGTTGCCGGGCTCGAAGATGGTAGGTGCAGCCAGCGCCTGCGAGGCGCACATCAGGGCTGCGACGAGAATTGCGGTGGGCTTCATTGTGTCTCCATAGGTTCAATGAAGGCCCCACAATAGGAGGGATGGCGGAATAGTGCCAGATTTTTGCGACGAAGAACGTCAGGAAGCGACGAGCGTCACCAGCCGCGCACGTACGGCGTCCAGATAGCTGCGTCCCACGCGGTAGGTGGCGCCGCGTTCGTCGACCGCCAGCCAGGTGCCCGCGCCGAGGTGGCGCAATTCGCTGATCTGCTCCGCGCGCAGAATGGTGGAGCGGTGAATGCGAACAAAGGTCGAGGGATCGAGGCGGCTCTCCAGCGCCGCCAGCGTTGAGCGCATCAGATAGCTGCGCTCCGCCAGATGGACGTGTACATAGTCGCGGTCCGCCTCCAGCCGTTCGATGTCGGCCAGCGCCACGCGCACGACGGTGCCGCGGTGCGGCAACCACCAGTCGTCAGGCCGCTCCGGCACCGGTGAGCGTGCCGCCAGCAGCTGCTGCGCGCGCTGGCAGGCCCGCAGCAGGCGCTCTGGTTCGACAGGCTTCAGCACATAGTCGACCACCGCGCAGTCGAAGGCTTCGGTGCCGAAGTGGTCGTACGCCGTCACCAGGATCACCAGCGGGGCATTCGACAGGCTGCGCAGATGCCGGGCCAGCTCGATGCCGCTCATGCCGGGCATGCTGATGTCGAGGAACAGAACATCGGCCGGTTGCGCCGCAAGCAGGGCGAGCCCGCTGGCCGCATCGCCTGCGCTGCCGACGATGTCCACCATGCCGGTGCGTTCGGCCTGTTGGCGCAGCACGCTGATCGCCAGCGGTTCATCGTCCAGGATCAGGGCGCGGAAGGTCATGCTGCGCTCCGTAACGGGAAACGGAGCTCGGTGATGAAGCCGGGCGTGGCGGCAGCAGGTTTGCATTCCGCCTTGTCGCCATAGTGCAGAACCAGCCGCTCGCGTACGTTTTGCAGCCCGATGCCCAGGCCCGCGCCTGCGGGAGGAGCAACACCCTGGGCGTCATCCGACACCGTGAGCAGCAGCGAATCGCCCACGGCCTGCGCACGGATGCTGACCGTGACCAGTGAGCTGCTGTGCGCCACGCCATGCTTGACCGAGTTCTCCACCAGTGGTTGCAGGATCAGCGCGGGCACACGCACATCGGCCACTGCCGGATCAAGTGCGATATCGAGCGCCAGCCGTCCTGGAAACCGCCGCAGCTCAATCGCGATATAGCGGGCCTGAAGATCGACTTCATCGGCCAACGTCGATTCGGCCAGAGGATCGGTGGCGAGCGTGGCGCGGAACAGGCGGGCCAGTTCACCGATCAGGGCCTGGGCTTCGTCGCCCCGGTTCTGGCCGATCAGGCCTTGCAGGGAATTCAGCACATTGAAGAAGAAATGCGGATTGACCTGGTAGCGCAGCGCACGGATTTCGGCCAGCCGTGCCGCTTCCCGGTAACGCGCTCCGGCCAGCAAGGCTTCTTTCTGCTCCGCCGCGGTAGCCAGCGACAGGCATAACAGCCCCCACGCCGCAAACACGAAGGACCAGTTGATCATCAGGTCGCTGACCGCCGTTACAAAATCCTGCATGCTGCAAACCAGTCCTGTATCGCAGGTTTCGTTGGGCAGCGGCGCCACCACGGAAAACAGCAGCGTGCTGCAGCTGGCGAAGATGGCCGCGGCGGGAATGGACATCGCGACCGTCAGTCCGATGCGGGTGCCGAGCGAGCTGCCGGACCGGCGCGCAAGCACCAGATTCATCAGCATCGACAAGCCGATACCGACCAGGGCCACCAGCGCGCGCCGTTCGAAGGCTTGCCATGGATGGTCGTAGGCGAGCAGGGCGCCGCGCAGGGTATAGGCGCCCAGAAAGGCCAGCCAGAACAGGGCCAGCGCGAGGACCATGCGCGAATTGCGGATCGATGACATGGCGCGAGCGTAGCACGGCCCGTCGCCGATTGCAGCATTATCAGGGGATCAGGCCTTGAGCGCGGGCGTCTTCCATGCAGCGTCCAAGGATGGCGGTTCCTGATTGCAGATTGGCCAGTGATAGTCCTGCGAAGCCGAAAAGCAGACCGGCGCCGGCCTCACCGCCAGGATAATGCGGCGCCAGCGAGTAGAGGCCGACGCCATACGACTGGGCGTGGGCGATCAGATTCGCGGCCTGGGCGTGCGTGTAGCCGGGCAGCCAGGCCGCCAGATAGGTGCCACGGTCGCCGCCAGCCAGCACGAACGGGGAGCGCGGAATCGCGGCCAGCCCTTCGGCCAGCGCCGCACGCCGCACGGCCAGGCTGCGCACGAAACGGGCGATGTGGCGTTCGAAGCGTCCTTCGGCCATGAAGTGCGCCATGGCGTATTGCTCAAGTGCCGGATGGCCCATGTCGGCCAGGTATTTGGCGCTGGCGAAGTCGCGCTGCAGGGAGCGCGGCACGACCAGATAGCTGAGACGCAGCGCCGGGAACATGATCTTGGAGAAGGTGCCCGAATAAATCACGCGTTCGCCGTCGCCGCTGGCCTTGAGCGCGGGAAGCGGATTGGCGCCGAAGCGCAATTCGCTGTCGTAGTCGTCCTCCAGAATGTAGCTGCCATGCTGTTCAGCGAACTGCAGCAGCTGCTGGCGGCGTGGACCGGACAACACGGCGCCGCTGGGGAATTGATTGGCAGGCGCGATGCTGATCAGGGCTGGTGCTGGAGCTGGCAGGCGATCCACCTGCATGCCGTCCTGGTCGGACGGAATCAGATGCAGTTGCGCGCCGGAGGCGTAGAAAATCTGGCGTACGGAGAAATAGCAGGGCTCTTCCAGCGCGACGGGCGTCCCTGGTTCGACCAGCACGCGCGCCGTCAGGTCCAGTGCCTGCTGAGTGCCATTCACGATCAGCACATCGTCGCCGGTACAGCTGATGCCGCGCCGCCGCCGCAGATAGTCGGCCACCGCATGCCGCAGCTCGGGCACGCCCTGCAACGGCGGGTAGGAAGACGGTGAAGTAGCCAGGGCATGCAGCACACTGCGCCGCCACTGGTCGTGCAAGGCCGGATCATGCACCGGATTCCCGTACTGGAAATCGAAGCGCATGCCATGCGGCTTGAGCGCCTGGGCGCCTTTGAGTGCTTCCCGCGCCCGCGCTGAAAACAGGCTGGGAGGCTGGCCGCTGTTGGGCAATGCGGTGCTTGGGCTGGCGACAGGCGCTGTCACCAGCCAGGTTCCGGCGCCGGGCCGCGCCACTGCGGCGCCTTCGGACACCAGCTGTTCATAGGCCGCTTTGACGGAGTTGCGGCCAATGCGTAATTCCGCCGCGAGATCGCGCGTTGAAGGCAGGGGCAGTTCATCCCGTTCCGGATGCGCGCGCGGCACGCGTTTCAGCGCGCGGGCGAGTTGCAGGTAAAGCGGTCCGGTTCCATCGAGTTCCAGAAGCATGGCGGCTGTCGCAAAAGTGGGTCTGTGGATTTTAGCAAAATTGGGTCTGTTGCAGGCCCGATGGATTGACTACAGTAGAAATCTATTCAACTCTTTTTTGCGCATACCCTCATGACCGCAGTTCGCTCCTTGATTATTCGTACCACGCTGGTTGCCGGCACGCTGGATATTCTGGCCGCTTTCCTGATGCAGCTTGCTTCCCACGTTTCGCCAGTACGTGTGCTGCAGGCGATTGCCAGCGGCTGGCTTGGCCCGGCCGCGTTTAGCGGCGGCGTACCGGCAGCCGCCCTCGGGCTGGTGTCCCACTATCTGTTGATGGCGGCACTGGTGGCCGTGTATGTGGTCTTCGTTTCCGGTCGTGCGCTGGCGCGACAGCAGCCGCTGTTGTGCGGCGTGCTCACGGGCATTGGAATGTATGTGTTCATGAACGCGGTGGTGTTGCCACTGTCCCGCATCGCCTTCCATCCGAACTACAGCATGATGCCGGTGCTGATCGGGCTGGTGGTTCACATTCTTTGCGTCGGCATGCCGATCGCGTTCATGGCGCGCGGCGGGCAAGGAGCCCGTGGCGCTCAACCTGCCTGAGGAAGCACCAGGATCGCCCGGAAGTCGTTCACATTGGTGAGAGTAGGGCCGGTGACCACCGAGTCGCCCAGCGTCTGGAAGAAGCCGTGGCCATCGTTATTGGCGAGGGCTGAGCGCGGCGTGATGCCAAGCTCGCGCGCCCGCCAGAGCGAGTCTGGCGCCAGCAAGGCACCGGCGATTTCCTCCTGGCCGTCGACGCCGTCGGTATCGCAGGCGATGGCGTAAATGCCGGGGTAGCCGTTCAGGGTTACGCCCAGCGACAGCAGGAACTCCACATTGCGTCCGCCCCGTCCGTCGCCTCGTACAGTGACGGTTGTTTCTCCACCCGACAGCAATACGCATGGCGCAGCGAAGGGTTGGCCATGCCGCGCCACGTGGCTGGCGATGCCTGCCATGGCGATGCCCACATCGCGTGCCTCGCCCTCAATGCTGTCGCCGAGAATATGCGCCGGAACGCCGGCCTTGCTGGCGACCGCCGCCGCGGCCTCCAGCGCCATCAAAGGCGTGGCGATCATGTGCAGTTCGCTGCCGGCGAGACGCGGGTCGCCGGGCTTGACCGACTCGCCGCGCCCACTCTCAAGCAGCCTGCGGACTTCGAGTGGCACGTCGATGCCATAGCGATGGAGTACGGCCAGCGCGTCCGCGCAGGTGGTGCGATCCGCGCAGGTTGGGCCACTGGCGATATCGATCGGGTCATCACCCGGCACATCGGAAATCAGCAAGGTGACCACTTTCGCCGGATAACAGGCCGCTGCCAGCCGCCCGCCCTTGATGGCCGACAGATGTCGCCGCACGCAATTCATTTCGCTGATGGTGGCGCCGCTCTTCAGCAGCGCCGTATTAATGGCCTGCTTGTCGGCCAGCGTGATGGCTTCATCCGGCAAGGCCAGCAGCGCCGAGCCGCCGCCCGAGATCAGACAGATGACCAGATCGTCCTCCGTGAGCCCCGACACCAGGCCGAGGATACGGCGCGCTGCGGTCATCCCGGCCGCGTCGGGCACGGGGTGCGCAGCTTCCACAATCTCGATCCGCTCACATGGCACGCTGTAGCCATAGCGGGTCACCACCAGCCCACTCAGTTCACCGCGCCAGTGCTGCTCAACGACACGCGCCATTTCCGCGGACGCCTTGCCGGCGCCGATCACCAGGGTGCGTCCGCGGGGCGGCGAGGGCAGATACTTCGGCAGGCTGACGGCTGGCTGCGCCGCCGCTACCGCCGCATCGAACATCTCCCGCAATATCTGGCGTGGGTTGATCATCGCTGCTCCTTATTCCGGCAGTTCCGAACCGATTTCGAAATTGGCCATTTTTTCCAGCGCTCGCACCAGGGCCGAATGGTCCCAGGCCTTGCCGCCGTGCGCCGCGCAGCTATTGAACAGCTCCTGCGCGGTGGCGGTATTGGGCAGGCTCAGTCCGAGCTGGCGCGCTGTGCTGAGCGCCAGGTTCAGGTCCTTCTGATGCAGTTCGATGCGGAAGCCCGGATTGAACGTGCGGTTGATCATGCGTTCGCCATGGACTTCGAGAATACGCGACGACGCGAAACCGCCCATCAGGGCCTGGCGCACTTTCGCCGCATCGGCTCCCATGCGCGACGCAAAGAGCAGCGCTTCGCCAACCGCCTCGATATTCAGCGCCACGATGATCTGGTTGGCGACCTTGGTGGTCTGGCCATCGCCATTGCCGCCGACCAGCGTGATGTTCTTGCCCATTAGCTCAAACAAAGGCTTGACGCGGTCGAAGGCTTCTTGCGAGCCACCCACCATGATGGTCAGGGTTGCTGCCTTGGCGCCGACTTCGCCACCGGATACCGGCGCATCGAGATAGTCGCAGTTCAGCGCGTTGATGCGGGCGGCGAACTGTTTGGTTTCAAGCGGCGAAATGGAACTCATGTCCACCACGACCTTGCCCGCCGAAAGGCCTTCTGCGACGCCATTTTCACTGAACAGCACGGCCGCAACGTGGGGCGTATCCGGCACCATGACGATAATGATGTCCGATTTCTGCGCTACTTCCTTGCCCGATCCGCAGCTTACCGCGCCAGCCTGCAGCAGTTCTTCCGGAATGGGTTTGATGTCATGCACGTGCAGCGTATGGCCGCCAGCGACCAGGTGGGATGCCATGGGAGTACCCATGATGCCAAGACCGATAAAGCCGACTTTACTCATTTTCCGATTGCTCCGTAATGTGTGGGAAGGTTGGATCACTGTGGGTGCTTGAAGCGGCCGGCCAGTGCTTCGGCATTGCGGGCCAGGATGCCGATATCGCTGCCGACAGCCGTGAACATGGAGCCGACTTCGATGTAATGGCGTGCCATGGCCTCGTCCGGCGATAGAATGCCAGCCGGTTTGCCGCTGGCGCGGATGCGGCGGATGGCTTGCTCGATCGCAGCGATCACTTCCGGATGTTTGGGATTGCCGATGTGCCCCATGGCTGCAGCCAGATCGCCAGGGCCGATGAAGATGCCGTCAACGCCTTCAACGGCGGCAATTTCTTCGATATTGGCGATAGCTTGCGGCGTCTCCACCTGCACCAGCACGCAGATCTCTTCCTCGCATTGCTTGGCGTAGTCTTTCACGCGGCCATAGTCGGAGGCGCGCGCCGCCGCTGAATATCCGCGCACGCCAAGCGGGGGATAGCGCGTCGCGGCCACGGCGCGGCGGGCTTCGTCCGCATCCTGCACGAAGGGAATCAACAGAGTTTGCGCACCGACGTCGAGCAGCCGCTTGATGATCACGGTGTCGTTCCATGCCGGACGCACGATAGGGTGGGCGCTGCCTTGCGAGATGGCTTGAAGCTGGGAGTGCACCATCGGCAGTTCGTTGGGCGAATGCTCGGTGTCGAGCAGCAGCCAGTCGAAACCGGCGTTGGCCAGGACTTCGACCGTGATATGGCTCGACAGACCGGACCAGCAACCCAGCTGCGTTTTGCCGGTTAAGATCGCGTGCTTGAACGTGTTGATCGGTAGATTCATGTGCGGACTCCGTGGACTAGGTTGAACTGCAGGAATTCAATTCGTTTGCCGTGGCATGACAATCAGTAAAGTCATCGTACAACTACACGATTTTGACTTCAAGCTGGAAATGCTGCAAATGCACATAAATTGAGAAAATAGGCTTATATCGCCTTCAATGGCGGAATGTTTGCCATAAAATTGCGGCAGCAATTCCTGTGCGGAAAATTGCTAAGTTGTATGATCTCTTGAATACTGTCGGGTTCGAACTATGTTTAGTGAGTAGCCAACCCTCAGAGGAGACGATCATGCATGCGATGGTGAGAACCTATTCCGGTGCAGGCGCGAAGCAGCTGTTCGATGTGCTGGAAGAACGCAAATCCGATGTCGAGGCGAATCTCAGGAATGTGCCTGGGCTGGTCAGTTACACCCTGGTGCGCAGCGGCGACGGCGGGATGTCGGTGACGGTCTGTAAGGACAAAGCGGGCATCGACGAAAGCCTGAAAGTGTCGCGCGACTGGATTCAGAAAAATGCGCCGGGCGTTCTTGCCAATCCGCCAGCTATCTCGGATGGCGTCGTCGTGGTCCACATCAATTAGGGCCGTGCTTGACGCCGCACAGCTGAAACTACCGTGGCGAAGGCGCCAGCCATCAGCGCTGCCATGCGGCTCGCTGGTGCTGCTGGGCGTGTTCAGGCGGCGATGGCAGGTGTTAGAATCGGCGCATGTTTGAGATCAGCCAGTTGCGATGCTTTATCGCCGTCGCCGAGGAACTTCACTTTAGCCGGGCCGCCGAGCGTCTGAATATGACGCAGCCGCCTTTGAGCCGTCAAATCCAGCTTCTGGAACATAACGTCGGCGTGCAACTGCTCGATCGCAGCAGCCGCGTCGTGCGTCTGACTGCGGCAGGAAAGGCCTTCCTGCCCGAAGCGGTGCGCATCATACGATTGGCCGATGAGGCGGGCCTGATGGCACGCCGCGTCGCGAAAGGCGAGCAGGGAAGTCTTGCGATCGGGTTTACGTCGGCATCCGGCTACACGCTGCTGCCGGAAGTGGTGCGCCGTCTGCGTGAGCGGACGCCGGGAATTGCGCTGTCGCTGAAGGAGTTGGTGAGTACGGCGCAAGTGGAGGCGCTCGATGCCGGCCAGCTGGATATGGCGCTGATGCGGCCGCTGGCGCTGCACGGCGAGCTGGTAAGCCTGCCGATTGCAAAGGAAGGCATGCTGCTGGCGATTCCCGAACGCGAAGCTGACACCTGGCCGGAAGAACCAACGCTGGCCAGCTTGCATCGCCGTCCCTTCATCATGTATTCACCGCACGAAGCGCGTCCGTTTTACCAGATGCTGACCGGCCGCTTCGAACGCGAGGGCGTGGTGCCAGATGTGGTCGAGCATATCGGCCAGGTGCACACCATGCTGGCGCTGGTCAGCGCAGGGATCGGCGCCGCGCTGGTTTCGGAAGCCTGTGCGCGCCTGCAATTCGACGGCGTGGTGCTGCGCCGCATCGCCACCGAGCCGGTAAGTACCGTCTGTACCTACCGGCGCGATAACGAGAATCCCATTCTGCAGCTGTTCATCAACGAGATTCTGCCGACTTTCCCCGGCGCGTGCTGAGACGCTTCAGCGCACGAGGCAAGGGCGCTTGTTATCGAACTTCCAGTTCGGCAGCAGGAATTGCATGGCGACTGCATCGTCGCGCGCGCCGAGGCCCATGTTCTTGTAAGCCTGGTGCGCTTTCTCCAGTTCCGCTTCATCGAGTTCGATGCCCAGACCCGGTTTGGATGGAATGTGCACCAGCCCGCCCTCGATTTTCAATGGCTGTTTGGTGAGACGCTGGCCATCCTGCCAGATCCAGTGGGTGTCGATGGCGGTGACTTTGCCCGGCGCCGCTGCGCCTACGTGGGTGAACATCGCCAGTGAAATATCGAAGTGGTTGTTCGAGTGCGAACCCCAGGTCAAGCCGAACATCTGGCACAGCTGCGCGACGCGCACGGAACCCTGCATGGTCCAGAAGTGCGGGTCGGCCAGTGGAATGTCGACCGATTGCAGCTGGATCGAGTGCGCCATCTGGCGCCAGTCGGTGGCGATCATATTGGTGGCAGTCGGCAGGCCGGTGGCGCGGCGGAATTCCGCCATCACTTCGCGGCCCGAGAAACCGTTTTCCGCGCCGCATGGATCTTCGGCGTAGGCCAGGATGCCGTGCTTGTCGCGGCACACGCGAATTGCTTCGTTCAGCGACCAGGCGCCGTTCGGGTCCAGGGTGATGCGCGCGTCCGGGAAACGCTCGTGCATGGCGATGATGGCTTCCATCTCCTCATCGGCAGACAGCACGCCGCCTTTCAGCTTGAAGTCGTTGAAGCCGTAACGCTCGCGCGCGGCCTCGCACAGGCGCACGACAGCTTCCGGCGTCAGTGCTTCTTCGTTGCGCAGGCGGGACCAGGCGTCGCCTGCATCGGGTTCGCTGCGGTAATTCAGATTGGTTTTCTTGCGGTCGCCCACGTAGAACAGATAGCCCAGCATCTCCACTGCATTACGCTGCATGCCTTCGCCCAGCAGTGCGGCGACAGGCACGTTCATGAATTGGCCGAGCAGGTCGAGTAGTGCGGATTCGACCGCGGTCACCGCGTGAATGGTGGTGCGCAGGTCGAAGGTCTGGTTGCCGCGGCCGCCGGAATCGCGGTCGGCAAACGCGGAGCGCATGGCGTTCAGAATGTTGTTGTACTCGCCCAGCGTCTTGCCGATGATGAGGGAGCGCGCATCTTCAATCGTCTGGCGGATCTTCTCGCCGCCTGGTACTTCGCCCAGACCGGTATTGCCTGCGCTGTCTTTCAGGATGACGATGTTGCGGGTGAACCAGGGGCCGTGCGCGCCGCTCAGGTTCAGCAGCATGCTGTCCTGGCCGGCGACTGGCACGACGCGCAAGTCGGTAACGATAGGAGCGCTGGTAACGGTAGTGTTCATATTAATTCCGTAGGGTTGGATTATTGATTGAGCGATTTCACGAGCTTGACGCGTTTGATGTCGCCGACGACGAAAAGATAGCAGGCAATGGCCAGCGCCGCATTGGCGCCGACGAAGACCAGGGCGCCGGCGAAGGAGCCGGTGGCTTCGACGATGTAGCCGATCACGATTGGTGTGGTGATGCCGGCGGTGTTGCCGAAGGTATTGAACAGGGCGCCGCTCAGGCCACCGGCTTCCTTGGGCGAGGTGTCCGACACCACCGCCCAGCCCAGCGCACCAACGCCTTTGCCGAAGAAGGCCAGCGACATCACGGCGACGACCAGCATATCTGCCTGGATGTAGTTACAAGCGATCATACTCATCGACATCAGCATGCCGATCACGATCGGGACTTTACGCGACACCGACAGCGAGTATCCGCGCTTGGCAAGGCGGTCCGACAGCCAGCCGCCGGCCACGCCGCCCAGGAAGCCAGCGATGGCGGGCAGAGAAGCGACGAAGCCTGCTTTGAGGATCGTCATATGGCGTTCCTGAACCAGGTAGACCGGGAACCAGGTGAGGAAAAAGTAGGTCAGCGTGGTGATGCAATACTGGCCGATATAGACGCCCAGCAGCATGCGGTTGGACAGCAGTTCCTTGATGCAGGCCAGGGTGTTCACCTGGCTGGCCTGCTTGGTGGCGCCGCCGCTTTCCAGATCAACCAGCGCGCCGCCTTCGCGGATGTATTGCAGTTCACTGCTGCTGATGGATGGATGGTCTTTCGGGCCGTAGATGGTCTTCATCCACACGAAGGCCATCAGGATGCCCAGGCTACCCATCACGTAAAACACGCTATGCCAGCCGTAGTTGTGCACCAGCCAGCCCATGATCGGCGCAAACAGCACGGTCGCGAAATACTGGGCCGAATTGAAGACGGCTGCCGCCAGGCCGCGTTCATGCGATGGGAACCAGGCGGAGGCGATGCGGCTGTTGCCGGGGAAGGAAGGCGCCTCCGCCGCGCCGACCAGCATCCGCAGTGTGAACAGCAAGGTGACCGCAGCGCCCCCTGCGACGAAACCCGCCGCGCCGGTGAACAAAGTAAAGGTCGACCACAGGAAGATGCTGAAGAAGTAGGTGATCTTGGAACCGAAGCGGTCCAGCAGCCAGCCGCCTGGCAGCTGGGCGACCACATAGGACCAGGCGAAGGCTGAGAAGATAAAGCCCATCTGGACTGCGGACAGCCCCAGTTCTTTCTTGATCTCGGGGCCGGCGATCGAGATGGTCGCGCGGTCGGCGTAATTGATCGTCGTGATGGCAAACAGCATCGCGAGAATCATCCAGCGCGTGCGCGTCTGGACGTTGGCGGCGCTAACCGCTTTGACGGTTGGTGCTTGTTCCACGGTGTCTCCTTAGAACGTATGGCGGATGCCAAGGTTGTAGCCGGAATTGCCCGTGCCGGCCTCGGTGTTGTTGGCTACCGTGTATCCGGCGCCATTCTTGTTGTTGATATGTCCGTAGGCCGCGTACAGATTGCTGCGCTTGGACAGAGCATACAGGTAGCCGATACCCCAGGAGCTGGCGTCCTGATTGAAACTGCTGCGGTCGTCCTTGTGCATGGCCGAGAACAGGACCGTGCCTGCGCCGACCGGTGCGCTAAATCCCAGCAGCACTTCGCGGCCGTCGGTAGAAGGCGTCGGCTTTACGCCGCCGTAAGGGTTGTTGGCATTTCCCAGCGGCGTGCTGTTGAAGCCTTTGTCGATTTCATAGCCGGCGTGGACCTTGATCCAGCCAAAGTTGTAATTTGCGCCGAGCAGAATATTACGGCCAAGGTCATGATTGACGGCGGCCGTCGTGCCCGTTGCGGCAACGTCGGAGTTCTTGTTGTTGTAGGCCAGCCGGATCGCCAGCGGACCTTCCGTGTAGCCGATGGCGCCACCGAACTGGCGCCCGGCGGAAGCCGTGTTCTGCTCACCGAAGCTGTACGCCAGCTCGGCATCGACGCCGTGCACGCGCGGCGACATATAGGTAATCGCATTGCTGCTGCGGATATTGGCGCCCCAGTCTGGGAACAGGTTCTTCGCCGTACCTGCCGTGCCCGTGTTGAACGGGTCCACGATGTTCACCAGTGTGGTGTGATAAGGCGTGTACTGGCGGCCAAGCGCCACTGCGCCGAAGTCCTTGCTTTTCAGTCCGACGAAGGCCTGGCGGTTAAAGATGGTGCCTGCGGCATCCACTTCGCCGGTATCGATCTTGACGCCGGTCTCCAGGGTGAAATAGGCGGACAGGCCATTGCCCAAATCTTCCGTGCCGCGAAAGCCGATCCGCGAGGCCGACGCTGCGCCGCTGGTGACCTTGCTGACATGTCCATTGCTGCCGCCGTTTTCGCCCACCAAGGCAGCATCGACGATGCCGTAAATCCCTACCGACGACTGTGCGTGGGCAGCGGCGCTGCCCACTGCCAGAACAATGGCTGCGGTTTTCTTCATCATGTCTCCCGAGTTGTGTAGTTGTGAGGAGATCATATGACTTGATCAATACCGCATCAAACCAAAGACTGTATCTATCGATTCACAAATTGGATTGATTCTAGCGATGCACGACGAGCAATGCGTGCATCGCTTCGCGCTCGGCGGGATTGGGCGAGTCCAGGTAGTTGAATTTGCCGGAAACCTGGGTGGCGACGGCCACGCCGTCGCGGAAGAGGATGCGGTTGCCGGCCAGGGCGGGGACTTTGTCGCCTTGCAGCACGGTGCCACTGAGGTTGAGGGGATCGATGGCGGAGATGGCGACCAGAGTGCCGTCGTGAGGTTTGCGGCGCATTTCGCGTAGCAGGGGAATCGCTTCCGGTAAGGCGAATTGTTCGCCGGAGAGGCCGGCCACGAAGCGTCCGCCGCGGACGTCACCGCGGGCTTCGAGGCGGTGGTAGACGGGCAGCAGTTCGCGCCAGGACGGCAGCCAGGACCCTTCACGATCGAGCAGTTTCCAGAACATGACGCCGTAGCGGCGCAGGAGCGTCATGGCGATATGTTCCAGCGTTTCTGGCGCAATGCGCGGGCGGCGGCCGGGCGGCGCAGATGCGGCGGGCGCGCTGTCGGATGCGTCGGCGCTGCCGGTTTTTTCTTTGATCGTGACGGCTTCGGACTGGCGGACCAAGGCCCAGCGCCCGGCTTCTTCCATCGTCGGCCCGGCCCCGCGGCGGCGCCGGCGGTCCATGGTGTTGCGCTTGTTGGCGGGGATGAGCATGGCGCGCAGCCCGGCGTAGCTGTCAGCATTCACCAGGCCCGTGGCGACCAGCTCGCCCAGCGCGGTTTCCAGTTCCGCAGGCAGCAGACGCGCTTCGTGTGCAAGTTCGTCATAGAACATGGCGCCGTTACGGCGTAGCGACTCCAGTACACGCACCGCGCGTGGCGTGAGTTCGACTTCGGTGGCGACGGCAGGCAGGGCGTGCCACAGGGAGAGCTGGCGGCGCGGCAGCAGTACCAGCGGCGTGCTGCGTACCGTGCCGCCGCTGGCACTGGATGGTGCGCCGACGCGGGTCCACACGATGCGGCCGGAGCGGCACAGATCATCGAGCCAAAGCAGGGAATAATCCTTGATACGGGCAGACAGTAGCTCGCTTTCCCAGGCGCCGGCGGGCGCTTCGAATCCTTCCAGCTGCGACAGCACCTGCGTCAGCGTGTCCGGTCCTTGCAAGCGCGTTTCTTCGGACAAGTGCTGCCAGTCGAACAGGAAGCGCATGAAATCCTGGCGCTCGACGGGCTCGATCTCGCGCCGCAGATTCTTGATCGTGTAGCGATGGATGCGCGCCAGCAGATGGCGTTCGCACCATTCCTCGCCCACGGCGCGCGGCGTAAATCGGCCGCGCATGACGTAGCCTTCGCTTTCCAGTTGCGTGAGGGCGATCAGCACCGTGCTCTCCGGCAGCGCAAGCGCGGAGCCGATGGCGGCGGCAAGTTGTGGACCGAAGCCGGACAAGCGTGCGCGCAGAAGTTCAACCAGCGCGTCATCGCGCGTCCATGGCTCATCGCCGTTGAGGATTAGCCGCTCCGGTATGGCGAGTGGCGGCGTGGCGGCAGCATCGGGATAGGCAGCATGCAGGCAAGCCAGTCGTTCCAGCGCCACCCAGAACTCGGCGCCGCTGGCGAGATGCAAACGCGTGGCGCGGCCGCTGTCGGCAAGCGCGCCAAGCCAGTCATTCCAGCCTTCGTTGGCAAGCGCTTCGTCGCGCGTAATACAGGCCAGTTGCACCAGCGCTTCCTGCATTTCATCGGCATTGCGCACGCGCGGCCAGGCTTCGTTGGCGACAGCTTCGATGGCGCCGGCGTCCAGCGCGCCCATATCGTCGGTGGACGCTGGGTCAGTCCAGCGGCGGTTCAACACGGCTTGCGTCCGGCGCTCTTCCAGCGGTGCGTCGTCGAGGAAGGCATACGGACGGGCATTCAGCACTTCCATGGCCAGCGGCGACGGTGCCGGCAAGTCGCGCGAAATCAGATGTACCTCGCCAGCTTCCATGCGGCGCAACAGGGCGATCCAGCCCTCGCTATCCATCGCGTCGTGCAGACAATCGTCCAAAGTCTGATCGACCAGCGGATGGCTGGGCAGCTCACGTTCTCCGACGATGTTTTCCAGGCACGCCGCCTGATCGGGGAACACGGCCGCGAGCAGATCGTCGCTCTTCATGCGCTGCAGCTGCGGCGCTACTTTGCGGCCGCCCGTGAAGCGCGGCAGGGCCAGCGCAGTCGTCGCATTCCAACGCCAGCGAACATTGAACAGCGGCGCATCGAGCAGCGCCTGAACCAGGATATGCTCCGCGCTGCTTGAGCGCAGGTAGCGCCACACCTCGTCCAGTGGGAAGCTGTGGCTTTCGGACAGCGACAGCACGATGGCATCTTCCGTCGCCGCCGCCTGCAATTCGAAATTGAAGGTGCGGCAGAAGCGCTTGCGCAGCGCCAGCCCCCAGGCGCGGTTGACGCGGCTGCCGTAAGGCGTGTGCAGCACGAGCTGCATGCCGCCCGACTCGTCGAAGAAGCGTTCCATGATGAGCGTATCGAAAGTCGGCAGCGCGGACAAGGAAGCGCGGGCGCGCGCCAGGTATTCGACAATCTGGCGCGCGGCATCGTCATTCAGTCCAAGATGCTCGTACAGCCAATCCACCGCATGTTCGATGGCCGCATCGCCATTATCCTTCTCGCCCAGCAGGCGATCGATTTCGCTGCGCAACCGCGCCACACCGAGCGAAAGCTCGTCGCTGCGGCCCGGTGCTTCGCCAATCCAGAACGGGATGTTCGGCGCTGCGCCATGAGCATCTTCCACTCGTACCTTGCCCGCTTCGATACGCTGAATGCGGTAGGACGTATTCCCGAGCTGGAAAACATCGCCAGCCATGCTCTCGACGGCAAAGTCCTCGTGCACCGTACCCACACTCTGGCCGCTCGGCTCAAGAATCACGGTGAAGTCGGCGTTATCCGGAATCGTGCCGCCGGAAGTCACGGCGGTCATCTTGCCGCCGCGGCGGCCACGCAAGGTACCGCTGACGGTGTCCCGGTGCAGATAGGTGCCGCGCACGCCCTGGCGGCTGGTGTAGCCCTCGCTCAGCATGCGCAGCACCGCCTCGTAGCGGTCACGCTCCAGATTCCCGTAAGGCATGGCGCGGCGGATCAGCGCAAACAGTTCGTCTTCGCTCCATTCGCGATTGCCGACTTCCGCGACGATTTGCTGGGCCAGCACGTCCAGCGGCGCGGGAGGTATGTGCAGCACATCCAGCTCATCGCGGCGCACGCAATCCAGCAGCGCCGTGCATTCGATCAGGTCATCGCGCGAGGTAGGGAACAGACGGCCTTTGGGCATGCCGCCGACGTGGTGACCCGAACGCCCGACGCGCTGCAGGAAGGATGCGATGCTGCGCGGCGAGCCAATCTGGCACACGAGATCCACGTCGCCGATATCAATGCCCAGTTCCAGCGAGGCGGTGGCAATCAGCACGCGCAGGTCGCCGCGTTTCAGGCGCTGCTCCGCGTCGAGCCGGTATTCCTTGGCCAGACTGCCGTGGTGCGCGGCCACGTGATCGGCGCCGATGCGTTCTGCGAGATGGCGCGCCATGCGTTCGGCCATGCGGCGCGTGTTCACGAAGACCAGCGTGGTGCGATGCAGGGCAGTCAGTTCCGCCAGCTTGTCGTAGACGCGGTCCCACACCTCGTTTGCCATCACGGCTTCCAGTGGCACGGGCGGCAGCTCCAGGCCGAGGTCGCGCGCGCGTACGTGGCCGACATCGACGATGGCGCAGTCGCGCCCAGCCCCGCTGAGAAAATCGGCCACCAGCGACAGCGGCTTTTGTGTGGCCGATAGTCCGACGCGTACCGGCGGCTTCGTGCACAGCGCATCCAGCCGCTCCAGACTGAGCGCCAGATGGCTGCCGCGCTTGGAGCCAGCTACCGCGTGGATCTCGTCGACGATCACGGTGCGGACCGTCGACAACATCGCGCGGCCGCTGTCCGAGCCAAGCAGCACGTATAGCGATTCCGGCGTCGAGACGAGGATGTGCGGCGCCTTGCGGCGCATGGCGTTGCGTTCGGCCTGGGACGTATCGCCGGTACGCACGGCGGTACGGATGCCGTGGGGCGGTAAGTCCATCGCCTCAAGTTCGGCCGCGATGCCTTCCAGCGGCGCCAGCAAGTTGACGCGGATATCGTTCGACAGCGCCTTCAGCGGCGACACATACAGCACGCGCGTTTCGTCGGGAAGCGGGGCAACGACAGCCTCGCGTACCAGTGCATCGATGGCGGCAAGGAATGCGGTCAGCGTTTTGCCGGAGCCGGTCGGCGCGGCGATCAGCGTGGGGCGGTGTGCCTGGATCAGCGGCCAGGCCTTGCGCTGCGCTTCGGTGGCGCCGGCAAAGGTGGTCGCAAACCATCGCGCCACGGCAGCGTGGAAATCAGCGACAGGTATGCCGGGAGTGGTCCGTTTATGCATGCCGCATTATAGGCCGACGCGAAATCAGGCGTTGCGCTCGACGATGACGTAATGTTTCCTGATCGGTTCGATAACTTCGAACACGCCTTTGAAACCAGCCGGGATCACCAGCGCGTCGCCGGGACCAGCTTCGGCGGCCTTGCCCTGCTCGTCGATTACGCGGCAGCGGCCTTCGAGCACGTAGAAATACTCGTCCTTGTTGTCCGCGAAGGCGATGCGCCAGCTGCCCGCTTCGCAAGCCCACACGCCTGCATTGACCTCGCCGCTGGCGTTGGTGAAATGGTTCCAGGTTGTGCGCTTTGGATTGCCCACCAGCCGCCGCTCTTCGCGCGGGTGATCAAATTCAGGTTGAATGTCTGGGCTGCGAAAGTCGGTAATGGCGGGCATGTTGAACGATTCGGGCTGCGGGAGCGCTATTTTATACCGCGTCCCTTGTACGCTGGCGCAGAAAGCCCAGCAGGCATCCGCCGAAGGCCAGCATCAGCCACTGGCTGGGTTCCGCAACGGGCGCGAAGACCACGGCGGAGGTCCTCCAGTCGAAGTCCCGCACGTTGGCGGTATCGTTGACATAGGTAAGGCTGAAATCCTCGTCCAGAGTTTGTGGACCATTGCGTACATTGATGTACCGGCCGTAATTCTGATTGCCAAGCGAGATACCAAGACTGGCGCCAGCGAAGGAAATACCTTCTTCGATCAGGTTCCCGGTGACTTGAGCGGACACCCGGCCGGAGAACGTCACTTCGGTAAAGGGCGTGAGCTGGGGGAAGATGACGCTTGAGAGTATGGCCTTGGCAAAGTAGTTCTGGCCTAGCTGGAATTCTCCCGATGCGGAGATCGTCCCGTCCAGCAGTGTGTCCATGATCGTACCGCTGGCACGCGCATGGTCGCTGGTGAGACTGAGCGAAGGATTGTTATCGACCGTACCAAACGCGTATTGCGAACTTGCCGGCAGATTGGTGACCCAAAGCGTCAAGCGCTGGTACGAGTCGGAAGGATTAATGATGATACTCGCCGGGCCAGTATTGCCGGGTAGTGCATGCACTTGCAGCTGCATGTTCGAGAGCGTCAGTGTTGCGGTGGAATGATCGCCGATGGATTCGGCGGCGCTCGTTCCGCAGACGGTAGCCGCCAGCAAGGCAACTGTGCAGATAAGCAGGGACCGCGGCTTGAACTGAGTGGGTTTCATGATGTTCTCCGCAAATGAGCGCTGCAGCGCAGCGCGAGCGGACATTATGCCGATTCGTTCAATGACGCGATTTCTCGATGAACTGAACGGCCTGTTCGGTGTCGTATGGAGGCTTCAGAAAGCGGCGCAGGCCATCATAGACTGGAGCGATCAGCTCGGGCTTTGCATCCCTGTCGAAGAAATAGGTCAGTCCGGCGGCCTGGGTGAGGATGCTGCTTGTGCTCTCGCTGAGCAAGGTCGGCGCCGCCAGCGGATCTGCCTGGGTGGAGAATGTCTGGTCAGCCTCGGCGATCTGGCGCAGCGCTCCGCTTTCGGCGAGATAGGCGAGGAAGCGGTTACGGGCACTGTGATTGGTGCCGGTGGCCGGCAACACCAGCACATCGAGCGGCGCTTCTTCGTACTGCGGCATGTCGGCCGCATAGCTTGGGAAGGCGAAGAAGCCCATATCGGCGGCCAACGGCGCCGGGAACTTGGCGGCAGAAAAACTACCCATCAAGGTCATGCCCACATGGTTCCGATAGATGTATGGCAGCACACGGTCCCATTCCTGATCCAGCGTCGCCGGTAAAAAATAGTCTTTGCGCAGCAGATCGCCCCACACGTCAAATACCTGCCTTACCTTAGGATCGGTGAAGCGAGCATCGCCACGCAGCAGCTTGCGATGGAAGTCGATGCCGTTGATACGCAGGTTGAGATAATCGAACCAGCCCGCCGCCGGCCAGCCGCTCTTCGCACCCAAACCCAGCGGCGTTACGCCGGCTGCCTTTAGCCGCTCACACAGCTGCAGGAACTCGCTCCACGTTGCAGGCGGCCGTAGCTCCAGGCGCTGGAACAAGGACTTGCGGTAGACGAATCCCCAAACGTAGTAATAGAGCGGAAAGCCGTACACCTCCTCGTTGATGCGCGTGCCATCAATCGTAGCGGGACGGAATTTGTTCTTCCTCAGCAGGGTGACCAGCTCAGCATCGAGCGGCGCAATCAATTTTCTTTCTGCTGCGTCACGCAAACGCTCACCGGCATACCAGAAAGCCAGATCGGCGTGACCGCTCTGCAAGCGCGCCGTGAATTCCTTTTTGTATTGCTCCTGAGGGAATCCATTGTGCTTGACCTGGACGTCGGGATTTGCCGCTGAGAACTGATCAATAATTCGCAGCAAGGCCAGGCGCTGCGGGCTGTTCGAGACGATATAGTCAATGACCAGCTGTTCCGCGGCAAAGGCAACGGAAGGCAAGCCGAACGCCGCACATAAAAAAACACGCGCAAGCCAGTATTTGATACGTCTTATCATGAAGAAAGTCTCGTCGGGAATGCCTGGTCTGTCAACTAGCTGGCACTTTGATCATAAAAGGGCACGTCAGATAGTCCATACTTAACGCATCATGCGAGATCAGAAATGACTTCCATATTGTCCGTCAGCAGATGGTCCACAGACGATGTTCCATCCGGGCAGCGTCTGGACTACTATGCCAATGCCTTGAGCTCGGCAATTGTGCCTGCACAGCTGGCGGCTGCCGGCAGCGCGGAATTTGCTGCGCACATGGATGCATTGGACCTGGGTGGGTTGACCTGCATTCGCCAGCAGGGCAGTGCACACCGCTGCTTTACCGATAGCCGGGACGTAGCGCGAGGTAGCGGCCGGCACTACCATCTGATTCTGAATCGGGCGACATCCTGGAAGGTGGTGCACAGGGGAAGCACGCTGCTGCAGCGGGGCGACGCCTTTTTCGTCGATTCGCAGGTCGTGGTGGATTTTGACAGCCCGTCGGACTACGATTACCTGCACCTGAAGTTCACCGAAGGGTGGGCGCGTCAATGGCTGCCGTCGCCATCAGCTCTCGCCGGTCTGCGCATCGATGCCAGCCGTGGCTGGGGCCGGGCGCTGACGTCCTTTGCCTCCGCGCTCACGCCGCACTTCCTGCAGCAATCGCCACTGCCGATTTCCATGATGGTCGATCAACTGGGATCGCTGCTGGCTTTGTTTGCCCAGGAAGTGGCTGGCGTACCGGTTGAGGAGCGGAAGCCCACGCCACAGATTGATCGCATCCGTGACGCAATGTGGCAGCTGTGCTGTTCGCCAGCCCTGACAGCCAGCGATGTGGCGGCTTCCGTCGGCATTCCCTTGCGCAGCTTCCATCGTACTTTTACGCGGGCAGGAACCACTTTCGGCCGGACCTTGACCGATATGCGCTGTACAAAAGCAGTGCGCATGCTGCAGTCCTCGCTTTGCAAGCGCCTGACGATCGGGGAAATTGCCTTCCGTTCCGGCTTTTGTGATGCCTCGCACCTGAGCGCCGTGGTGCGTGTACGGACCGGGAATACGCCCTCGCAGATTCGCCGCGAGGCGCTTGGCGGCATGGCGTCGACTTGCGAGGAGCCGGCATGTTAGCGCATGAAACGCCGCCAATTAGCCACTGGAGCACGGATTCACTGGACCCGCAGGATCGTTCTGCCAGCGTACTCGAAGCGCTGGGGCAGGCGATGGTGCCGGTGCGCCTGTCGATCGGCGACCCGGCTGCGTTCGAGTTCCACATGTCGTCCATGGACCTCGATGACGGCATTTCGGTCCTGCACCAGGTAGGCTCGCCGCACGCCTCCGGGCGCGGGAAAACTGAGCTGGCCAGAAGCGATGCGCATACCTTCCACTTCCTCATTAATTTTGCTTCGGACTGGACCCTCAGCCAGCAAGGCAATTTGCGTATTGGACCAGGGGAAGGCGTTCTGGTCGATTCGGCCTACGCGCACGATTTGTCATTGCCCACCGATTTTGAGATTGTACATGTCATGATGGATGAAGCATGGCTGCGCCGCTGGGTGGCCGTTGAAATTCCGTTGGCAGGGCGGCGCTTTGCACTGCAGCCTGGCATGAGCTGTGCGCTGGACCACTTCGCCGCACAAATGTGTCCGCATCTGTTCGCTGGTTCGCCAATGTCCACTCGTGCATTGGCCGATAAGTTCGGCGCCTTGCTCGCCATGGCCTGCGGCGAGACTCAGGTTCGAAGGCTCACGGGGTTATGCGATCTGATTCAGGCGGATATGGCCCAGCGTTGCGCTGAGCCGGGATTGATCGCGGCCGATATCGCACGCGACCTGCATCTGTCCGAGCATGAGGTGCACGCGGGTCTGCTGGCGGGTGGACTGGTGTTTTCGGATGTACTGTCGAAAATGCGGCGCGATGTGGCGCTGCGGATGCTGCAATCGCAGTCTTTCGCACAGTTCACGCTGGAAGAAATCAGCGCCCGGGCCGGATTCGCCGACGTCCGGGCGCTGCGGAAGGCGATGAGGGTTTAAGGCTGGCCTGCCAGTTCTGCTTTGCGGCGAGCGAGGGAGACGGCATAGGCGATCTTGCGCAAGCCGAAAATCTCGTCCGGCGGTTCAGCCACACCTGGGGCAAGCGCGCCTGGGTTGAAAATGGTGTCGTCGCATGGGACATTATCTGATAGCCCGCTGATGTCGACAGTACCCAGCGTGATCTGCTGGCGGCTGTCTTCGTCGGGCCAGCGAATGGTAACGTCGGTGGTCGGATCGTCAGGCCTGTCCAGCAGCGCGACCAGTTTGAAGTGCAGGCCGCCGCCATCGATACGGTTCTTCAGGTCTTGCATCAGGAAATCGTCCGCCTTGCCTTTCGCATCTTCGTCGCTCAGCGTCACTTCCGGGCCGACAGGCACAATTTCCAGTTTGACGAAGCGCTTGGCGCCCTTGGCGTTGGTGACAGGCCAGGAGTGAATGCCGAAGTAGGTGATCCCCGCAAAACTTCCAGGCACAGGATGGCCCGCCACATAATTGGCCTGATTGAGCGTTTCTGGATTGGCTGCCGAGAAAGCCTTGACCTTGGCTGCATCGGGCTTGCCGTCGGCGCCAGGTGTGCGCACCGTCAGGAACTCAAGCATCTGCGCGCCGGATTTGGCAAAGTGCACAGGTGCATTCTCGAACAGCATGTCGGTTGCGTTCTTGCCTTCACCGATGTGCATGCTGAAGCCGCGCAGCACCACGCGATTGGTGTCGGCGACCTTCGGATTGCCGCCGCCAACGGAGAAGCGGCCCAGCACTTTACCAGCGCTGGTGAAACTTTTCGATTTGGTGATGGTGCCTGCGTCCTTGCTGGGTGTATAGCGGCCAACGACGCATTGGCCCTTGGCGAAGCTGGCGCGAACGGCTTTCGGGTTGCCCGCGTTGGTCTTGAGGGCCGAGACAATGGCGACGGGAATATCCGCCGGCATATCCTGAGTTGTAGTGTCCATGATCTTTATCTTTCGTCAGAGAAGAGGGTTATTTGCGGCGTGTTACCGACACTGCATAGGCGCCAGGACGTGCAGCTAAAATAGGATCGTCCGATGGCTCGATTCCTTTGGGAAGATTCAGGGGCATAAAGGTGAAGTCATCGCAGGCACTAGGCGGCTCAATTTCCTGAACAATCAGGGTGCCCAATTCGACGTGCCGCTTGCCCTGCCATTCGACGCTGGGATCGGTGAGAGAATCGCCGGCCTCCGGCAAATGCGCGCGGAGCTTGAACATCACGGCGCCGTCGGCGAGCCGCTGTTTGAGTTCGTCCGCAAGGAAGTTCGCGTCAAAGGATTTCTCATCGGCTTCAGACAGATAATGCACGCCCAGCATTGGCTCGATGATTAGCCGCGCCGTGGTCACGCGGCCATCTTCAGCACGGAAGCAGAAGGCGTTATTGGAGAAGTAGCGCGTAGCGGCATACGAGGCGGTCGGCGGGTGCGAGGCAAGCATGGCTGGCTGGCGCGCGCCGTCCGGATATAGGGCGTTGTGCTCGGCGACTCTGGCTGGATCGGGTTTGCCTGTTTCGGGATCAGGCACGCGCGCGGCCAGGAAGCTGAAGAATGATTCCGTCGTCGCCGCGAAAAACACTGGCTCAGAGAGCAGAATCAGGTCGTAGCGTTCCACCTCGTCGGAAATTGAGAAAGCCAGGCCACGCACAATGCGCGCAGTGTCGGAAGCGGATGGATTGCCGCCGCCAATCGAAAAGCGAATCACGGCTGGCAAGGCAGACGCGGAGAAAAGCGGCGCATGCAGGATTTCAGTGGACTGCGCCGAAGGCAAAAATGAGCCGGAGCAGCAAATGCCTTTGGCATGCGAGGCGCGTTTCGCTTCGTGCCTGCCAAAAGTTTTGTTCAAAGCGTCGACGAAGGCCGCGCCGGATACGGGAGTAGGCATGATGAATTCCTTCTTCTCAGATGCGATAGGTGGACTTGATGATTTCAGCAGCGCGTTCGCCGATGACCACGCAGGGCGCCATCGTGTTGCCGCTGGTGACATGGGGCATGATTGAGGCATCGGCCAGGCGAAGACGTCCAATGCCATAGACAGCAAGCCGGTTGTCGACAACCGACATGGCGTCGCGCCCCATTTTGGCGGTGCAGGACTGATGCCAGTAAGTGACGGCCGCGTTACGCGCAAAGGTCTCCATGGCGGAACGGCTCAGCGATCCCGGCAGCGTTTCCCTTTTTACCAGCTTGCGGAACGCGGCGTGATTGCCCAGCGCCCGGCACAGTTCAATGTTGGCCAGCGCATTCGCCATATCGTCCGGATGCGAAAGGGTGTTGGCTTCGATCCGTATGGGGTCCAGAGGATCGGGACCGGTTAAGCGCAGGCTGCCGCGGCTCTTGGGATGGGCCAATCCGGCGAACATGGTCCAGCCGTGTTCCGGTACGCCGGCATTGGCCGTCTCCGCGCTGGGGACGGGAAACTCCAGCTGGCAGTGGAACATGTCCGGCAAGCGCAAACTGGCGTCGCTGCTCCAATATAGCGTCGCTTCGGAACCACCGGCGCCCACGGATTGCGGTTTCAGGTATTCGAAGATGCATCCAAACGCCACGTGGTCCTGATGGTTCTGGCCGACGCCCGGCAAATGCTGCACCACCTTGATACCGTGCGCCCGTAATTCAACCGCAGAGCCGACACCGGATTGCATGAGGACCTTTGGTGTGTTCACAGCGCCCATGGACAGGATCACTTCCCTGTCCGCGCGGTAGGTCTGCAAGCGCCCATCGTGCAGCGCCTCGACACCAACCACATTGTTGCCCTCGAATATCAGCCGGGTGACCAATGTGTCTGGCAGCACAGTCAGATTGCCGGCTCCAATTTTTGGCTGCACATAAGCCCGGAAGATGGAATTGCGCCGGCCATTCCTGATGATCAAATCATTGATGGCTGCACCGCCGCGGCCTTCCATCATGGCGCCGTTTGGACTATCGAAGGTGGGGATGCCAACGTCGCGCGCCGCTGCCAGCAGGCTGGTGGCCGTCGGTTGCGGGCTTGCTGCGCTCTGGACATGGACAGGTCCGCCAACACCTCGCCGCAGTGCATCGCTTGCGCCTTGCCAGTTCTCGATGCGGCGGTAAATATTCAGAACCGCATCGTAGCCCCAGGCCGGATCATCGGCTTCGTTTGCAAAGTCCTCCCAGTCGTTCCTGTGACCACGCGCCCAAAGCATGACGTTGATGCTGGAGCCGCCACCCAGAACACGACCCATATTCATGGGTATGGCGCGTCCGTTCAGATATGGATTCTCCGCCGCCGTAAATCCCCAGTCGCGTTCGGAGTCGAGGTTATGCGCCCAGAGGGCAGGGTCCATTACTTCGGGGACGTCGTCACTGCCACCCGCCTCGAGGAGCAGCACGCGTACTTCGGGATTCTCAGCCAGTCGGGCTGCCACCACGCTGCCAGCGGAACCCGCGCCGCAAACGATAAAGTCATATGCCATGGACGACTCCATACACCGGCAGCATGACGATGACTTGCCCCGCCAGCCAGCACAAACTCAAGAGCAGGGAGCTTGAATGCTTCATTTTCATCTCCTTCCAATGAGACTTTGGTTAGTCACAATGTACGGCGAAGCAGTTAGTCATAATTTTGTGGAAGCGCCGCTGCCGCTGGAAGTTTTGTGTGAAAGTGCCAAATCTGCAGGTCAACAGCGTGCCGGCCTACCTGAAATGATTGTGGCTGCTTCTTCGCCGGCGGGGCACTTCTCGTGTTGGTCTGGCGTGACAGCCAACCGTGCCTGTTGAGCCAATCTTTTGTCCTGAGGAGCCAGTGCTTGTGTGACTAGATGAAGAACGTTGTCGCGTGGTTAATATGGGTCGTTGGCGGTTTTGCGTGGGTTCTTCTAACAACGATCGGAGACAACTCTATGACCACTCGCTTTCCCCAGTTCCTCGCCGCACTGGCATTGCTCACCTTGGGGGCACAGGCTTCGGCCAATACCCTGACCCAGAATGTTTCGTGGACCATCGACCGGCCCAATACCAGTACGAAGTATCGCGTGGTGGCTTATGGCGACTCGATCTACGCGGGCTACAACGGGTCGATTACCAGTGCGGCCAAGTATTCGGCGCCAACCGTGGATGCGGAATATCTATCGGCCCTGTGGAATGCGGACATCGAAAGCGTGCGTCGTACCAAATCGGGTGCGATCGCTTCGGACGTGTACAACAACAAGATCGTCGCCGAGCGCTCGTATATGCAGGACAGCAGCACGCGCGTGGTCACTTTCGAAATGTGCGGCAACGACGGGCTGCAAGCGCGCACGGCGTTCAAGGGCCAGTCGGGCACCTGCGATGACAGCGTACTGACTGCCGCTGAGAACAACTGTAAGACCTACGTCGCCGCCGCGATGGACTATATCAATGCCAATGCCTACGCGGGCGTGAAGCTGAAGGTGATCTCCAATCTGCATTACCCCGGCTACGCGGCCGACAATGTGCAGAGTTCCTGCAAAGACCCTAACACCGGTAAGACTGTGAACATGCAGGAGAAATTCCTGCCTTCGCTGGCGCGCATCAACTTCATGATGTGCGATACCGCGCGCCAGAAGGGCTTCAAGTGTACCGACAACTTCGCGCAGTACATGGGCGCGGACTACGACAGCAACGGGGATGGGCAGATTGATTCCGACGCCTTGCGTTACGTCGCCGGCGAGACGCAGGCCAGCTATGTCACGCGCATCACCACCACACTGCGCTCCACCCTGCGGGACGCGAATACGCACTTCGTTTCGAGCAGCAGCAGTTACGACTACATTCAGTCCGACGACACGCATCCGACCTACACCGGTGCCACGGTGACTGCGGGCCTGTTTGGTGGCACGACCGGAACTGGCGCGCCACGCTATACCTCGTTCTCAGGCGGGAAGAATCCAATCTGGAACCAGTATGGCCATGAGCGCATGGGCTGGGCTGTGTCGACCTACAACGTCGCCACGCCTTAACGCATGACGCAGCGCTGGCGTCCAAGCCCGGGCTATCTTGCGATAGCGCTGGTGCTTGCCGTCGGGGCCATCAGCCTGCTGTTCTTTCTGTGGCTGTGGTCTGAACCAGTCGACGCAGCGAGCGCCTCGGCGCAGCTGGCGTCGGCGCGCGCCGGTGAAGGCGTGAAGTCCGCATCGGCGCCGCAAGCTCCGCCACAGCCACCGCTTGCGCCGAAAGCGGCCAAGCATGCGCCGGAGGGTGACGCAGATCCAACGCGGGACTTGAGCAGTTATCTGGCGCGCGGCGAGAACCCCAGCGTGGCCCAGGTCATTGAGCGTCTGCATGAGCGCGGGATCTACAGCGGCTTGGGCGCATTCCAGCCGCCGGGCACGCGTCCGCCGCTGGTGGGACTTGCGGTACCCGAAAACTTTGCTCTGCCGCCTGGCTATGTGCGCCACCATCAAGTGACCGATGACGGCCAGCGCATCGAAGCGATCCTGATGTTTGCGCCGGGCTTCCAGCTTTACGACGCTTCCAACCAGGCGATCGCGATGCCGAAGGATGGCGTCGTACCGCCGGAGCTGGCGCCGCCGGGGCTGGCAATCCGGCGCATCACCATCCCCGCACCGCTTGATCCAACGACACACTAAAACCATGAAGCGAATAATTGCGTGCATTCTCGCCAGCGCTGCGATGTCGGCTCTTTATGCGCACGGCGGCGCAGCCTGGATGCTGGGCTTTGTGCTGCTGGCCCCTTGGCTGCATGCATTGGACGGCAGCCGCACGCTGCGCGGCGCGCTTGCGCTGGCCTACGGCATGACCCTGGCGTACACACTCGCGGTGTTTTGGTGGTTTGGCGTTGCGCTTGGCCGCTACACGCATGCAGGCGATATAGCGGGGATCGCGGTGTTGCTGCTTGCTGCACCACTATTTCAGCCGCAATTTCTGGCTTATGCGCTGGTGCGTCACCTGAGCGGGCGCGTGTACAGCCCGGCGTTGCGCGCGCTGGCAGCCGCCTCGGCGTGGGTGGCGACAGAATGGCTGACGCCACGCCTGCTGGGCGACACACTTGGCTATGGGCTGTATCCATCGATATTGATGCGTCAGGCAGCCGACATCGGCGGCGGCGCGGGCCTCACGCTGCTGCTCTTGCTGTGCAACGAGGCCGTAACCACGGCGCTGTTACGTCGCACGGCTGGCTGGCGCGCCGCCGTCAAGCCGCTGGTGCTGGCGGCGACGGCGCCACTGCTGCTGGCAGGCTATGGACCGTGGGTGGTGAGTGGTACGCCGGCGCAAGGCGGCAAGCCATTGCGCATGGCGCTGATCCAATCGAATATCATCGACTACGAAGGCCAGCGCGGCCAGAAGGGCGCTTATGCGGTCGTGCGCGAGGTACTCGACCGTCACTTTGCGATGAGCTACGACGCCGTTGCGCGCCAGCATGCGGACGCGGTGCTGTGGTCCGAGACGGCTTATCCGACGACTTTTGGACATCCCAAAAGCCAGGCGGGTGCGGAGTTCGATGCTGAGATTCTGGCGAACATGAACGCAGCTGGTGTGCCGTTCGTGTTCGGCACTTATGACAGCGACAGCGTGGGCGAGTACAACGCCGCAGCATTCGTGCAGCCGGGCGTGGGATTGCTCGGCTTCTATCGCAAGACGCGTCTGTTCCCGTTCACCGAATACGTGCCGGCATGGCTGGACGGCTCAGCGCTGCGCCGCCTGCTGCCTTGGACGGGCAATTGGAAAGCTGGTAATGGCGCGCGCGTCTTCCCATTGCGTCTCGCCGACGGCAGCGAAGTGCCGGTGCTGCCGCTGATTTGTCTTGACGATGTCGATAGCGGCCTGGCCATCAATGGCGCGCGTTTGGGTGCGCAGGCGATACTGACGATGTCGAACGATTCCTGGTTCAGCGCGGATGGGCAGGGCGCACACTTGCATCAGACAGCGGCGGCGTTCCGCAGCATCGAAACGCGCTTGCCGCAATTCCGCGTGACGACCAATGGCCTCAGCGCGGCAATTGATGCGAGAGGCAGCATTCTTGCAGGCGCGGGGATTGGCGAGCCGGCGCTGGTTGTGGCGGACATGCCATTGCACCGGCCCGCGCTGACGCTAATGGTCTTGTGGGGTGACTGGGTCGGTCTGGTTGCCTGTGGATTTTTGCTGCTCCTGGCGGCAAGCGCCGCTGCGGGATCGTCAGTGCGGCGTGACGAGGGTGTTTTGGCGCCAGAGCGGCCCGTGATGAGCTTTCCGGCGCCCGTTGCGGTCCTGCCGCCTGCTGCGCGGCTGGCCGCAGCCCTGCTGCGCATCGTTGCGCGGGCCGGGTTGCTTGGCATGTGCGCGGCGCTGCTGGTGAACGAGCCGCTGCGGACGAATACCATGGCGATCATCCGCCAGTTCACTGCGCTGTTCCTGGCGCCGGAAGCGGCGGCGTGGTTCCTGTTGCGTGCCTTTGCCGCACAAATGACGATCGTTGGCGGCAAACTGCTGCTGACGCGTGGAACGCAGTGCATCGAGCTGGCGTTGAGCGAGATCGCGGCGGTCGAGCCGTGGCGGCTGCCGCTGCCCGCGTCCGGAGCCTGCCTGCGCCTGAAGTCGGGACGGCGCTGGCATGATGGACTGGCGCTGGCTAATCCTACTGGACTCGTCCACGCGATTGCCGTGGCGGGCGGCCCGCCGGCAGGGCCAGTCAGGCACGCGATGATGGACGTGTATGTCCAGGCGCGGTTGGCCTTGCAGGAGTGGCGACTCGGGCATCCGGTGGCCAAGTTTGTGCTGCTGCCGCTTGCGCTGGCGATTCCAGCCTTTCATCTGCATCAGCACATCACTTACGGCGGCGCTTTCGGCGAATACTATACCTTCGGCCTGAAGGCTTATCTGACGGCCTTTGCATTCTGGTGGGCGGCGTGGTCGATCGGCGTGGTGCTCAGTGCGGCGGTGCTGCGGGCCGCGATTGAAACAGGCACCTTGCTGGTGGCGCTGATGCGGCCCCGACGGACCATGGATGCCCGCCTGGGACTGGAGCGTATCGGCCTCGCTGTGCTTTACCTTGGACTGCCGGCGTGGCTGATTTTGAACATCTACGGCAAGTAGCTGACAATGCCGTGGGCGTCGAGTTCGTAGCGGGCGAACTCGTTTGCGAGGAATAGCCGGCCGTCGTAGGCCTGGCGCGCGTCGGCTTCGACTTCGGCGAGTCCTTCGGGATTGTCGTAGCGCGGGCTGAAGTGCGTCAGGATCAGGTTGGGCAGCCGACGCTCGCTTGCAAAGCGTGCCACGGCCTGGGCGGAGCTGTGGCCGCGTCCCGGACCAACTTTTTCCAGGCCGGCTTCCGTGTAGGTGGCTTCGTGCACCAGCAGATCAGCGCCTTCGCAGGCTTCTGCCAGGAGCGATGGCGTATCGTTATCACCGCCAATGACGGCCACTGCCAGCTCGCGCTGCACGATGCGGAAGTCGTTCGCACGCAGCGTGCTGCCATCGGCCAGCTTCAAATCTTCGCCTGCCTGAAGTTTGCCCCAGTCCGGCCCTGGTTCCACGCCCCGTGCACGCAAGGCGGCGCCGTCCAGTTTCCATTTGGTGGTTTCGACCGCAAAGCGGAAGCCGACGCTCGGCACGCGATGCGACAGCGCATAGCGTTCAATGCTCAGCCCCGGCTCCTGATGCACCAGCCGCGCCGCGTCGACGTCGACGTGGACGAGTGGGAAGGTCAGGAACAGTTCCGTATGCAGCAACGTCGCTTCAACCCAATTGCGTACGGCTCTGGGTGCAATGAGAATCAGCGGCCGCGTGCGGCCCGTCATTGAAGCGCTGGCGAGCAATCCTGGCAAGCCGTAGCTATGGTCGCCGTGGATGTGCGTGATGCAGATACCCACCAGATCGTGCACCGATAGCGGCGTGTGCTGCAGCCGATGCTGGGTGGCTTCGCCGCAGTCCACCAGCCACCAGTCGCGGTTCAGCGAGGTCTGGATGGCCAGTGCGGTAACGTTACGGTTCTTGGTCGGTACGCCAGAGGAGGTTCCGAGAAAGGTCAATTTCAGCATGCCGCATTATACGGCCGGTTCGCGCAGCGGTTGGCACGTGTAGGCCGCACAGCAGCAACTGCCAGTTCTGCGGCGCTACTTCAACTTCCCGAACTAGGTCACGCTGGCAGACCTGTTCCGCTACTACGGTGCGCCGAGGCGCAAGACAGCACGCCCAGAATCAGCAGCACCATCGCCGCGCATTCGAGCGTCGTCGGTAAGCGGGCTTCCCAGATAAAGCCGTACAGCAGGGCAAACAGGGTTTCGAACACAATCATCTGGCCGACCAGCGTCAATGGCAGCAACCGGGTCGCACGGTTCCACAGGCCGTTACCGACGATCGAGCAGAAGATGGCGACTGCCGTGACGACACCCGTGAACAGCAGCCAGTCGGACGAACTATGGCTGTTCGGGATGAAATGGAAGGCTGGAATCGCCAGTACCAGCGCCTGCGCCCCGGTGACGACGCCCGTCAGCAGACTCCATTCATGCGCCGAAACATGGTTGAGCCTGGCCAGCCAGCGGCTGTTGCCAACCGCGTAGATCGTCCATGAAACCAGCGAACCGATTGCGCACAACAGGCCGAATACCGAACCGTGATCGCGCGAAGCCGACAGCGACTGCCAACTAATGCACGCCAGCCCGGCCATGCTCAGCGCCAGCGATGGCAGCAAGCGCCGGATCGGTACGGCATGCCGGTCGCGGCTGCCGGCCAACGTGACTGTGACAGGCAGCAGGCCGATGACCAGGGACGTCATGGCGACGCCGCCCGATTGCACGGCGTTGGCGAGGAAAACGTAATAAATGATATTGCCCGTAAAGCTGAGCCAGGCGAGGGCACGCCATTCCTTCCACGTCAGCGACTGCGCCAGTCGCTGCCAGGACGGCGCAACCAGCAGCGCGGCCACCAGTCCATAGGCCAGGTAGCGGCCCGCTGAAAGTTGCATGGGTTGGAAGCCCCGCGTCAGTTCCGGCGCGAGAAACACCAGTCCCCAGAAAGCGCCTGCCAGAATGCTCGCGCCAAGGCCGAGCCAGATCCTGCTTGAAAACATAAAATCCTCCGATCACCGTCATTATTCCGACGCGGCAGGAGGACTTCTTGACGTTTTCTACGCTTATTTGGACAAATTCTCCCGGCTTTGCCTGCGGTACGCCGCCGGAGTCATATCCATGGCCTTGCGCATGGCACGGGTGAGGGCGCTTTGCTCGGAAAAACCGGCGCTGAGGGCCAGTTCGGCAATCGGACGGTCAGTCTGGGCCAGCCATTCGCAGGCGCGCGCCAGGCGGCGCTCCAGTACCCAGTCGTGCGGGCTGGTGCCGTGCTCGGAGCGGAACAACGCATGCAATCGGCTGACGCTGATGCCAGCGCTCTTTGCCATGGTTTCAGTGGTCCATGGCAGGCCGGGTTCGGCCTCGATGCGGGCCATCAGGGCGGCGAGGCGCGACGCAGGCCGCGGTGCGTCCAGCATGAGCGTGTCCAGCAGGAGCGGAGCCCAGCCCTGCACGACAGACGGCGCAGCGGCGCGCTGTTCAGCCATGATGGCCATGAATTCGATCAGTTTGCGCGATGCAGAGTTGATCGCGGTAAACTGGCGGTCATGCAGGCGCTCGCTGATGGCAGGCGGCAGGCTGCACTCGTCGACGTCGAGGATCAGGGATTGATTGGTTCTGTCGCCGCCTTGCGCATGCCAGGCGCGCGGCGGCACGAAGCCTGCTGTCAGCACATCCAGGCGGCCAAATTTGCCGTCAATGTCGAGCTGAACCGCGCCGCGCAAGGGCAGCACGAGCTGTGCGTAATCGTGGCGGTCCGGATTGCCGAATTCGCCATAACTGCGCACATGAAGGTCAACAGAAGATTGCATAAGCGCGAGTGTAGCATCGGCGGCGCAACGGGACATCCGCGTCATTGAAATCTCCTATTCGACCTGCTACAACGAAAGTGACTTCAGGGGGCGGGCATGGCTGCGATTGTGCGCATCGACGATGATGTAATCGATACGGATTATTTCATCAGAACACTAAAGCTTACTGGGCAGTTTGAAGGGCTAATCGAGCAGCTGGTGCGCGAGAAGCTGACCGTGCGCGCCGCGAAAAAGCTCGGCATTGCCATGCCGCCGGAGGAAGTACAGGAGCGGGCCGACCAGTTCCGCCGCATACAGGGCTTGCACCGTGCTGCGGACATGAACCAGTACCTCGATACCCTCGGCGTCACATTGGATGAATTCGAAGACTTCATCGTGGACAGCCTGTACCACGAGAAGATGATGGCGCAGGTCTGCAACGAAAAAGCGGTCGAACAATATTTCAAGCTTAATTCGCCACGATTTGACGCGGTGGAAGTGAGCCATATCGTGCTGGATACTGAAGGCAAGGCCAAGGAGATGATGTCGGCGCTGACCGACGATCCGGACAGTTTTGCTGAAATGGCACGCGAACATTCCATTGGAGATGAGGCGGAGCGCGGGGGCGTGATCGGGCGGGTGCTACGGGGCTCTCTGAAACCCGATATCGAGTCGCGCATCTTCAACGCTGCGGCGGGCGATTTGCTGGGGCCTTTCCCTTCGCCGGACAAGACCTTCTTTGAGATTTTCGCGGTGAATGCAAAGCATCCCGCCAAGCTGGATGAGGAAACGGCCATCGAAATACGCCGCCTGCTGCGGGAGGAATGGTTGATGGCCAGGGCGCAAGAGCACATTATCGAGGCTTGCCCCGCGCGGTGAGCCAGGCACGGCCAGCGATTGGCCGCCTGCCGATTGCAACGCAGGTTGACGGGCGAGCTTGGCAGGCACCGACATGGACTCTCTAGCGCCAAAACAACAAACACCTGCCGAGTTCCTGTCGGCCGTCGAGATCCTGTCGGTTTTCACTCCGGAAGAGCTGGAGCAGCTGGCTGGCGCCATCGAAACCCGTTCCTTTGCTTTTGGTGACACTGTTTGCACCGCCGGTGAGCCTGCCGAAGGCCTGTACGTCATCCATTCCGGTTCCGTGCGCGTGTTCAGCGACGAGCACGGCAAGGAAATCAGCATGGGCGTGCGCAAGGCAGGCGAAGTGTTCGCCGAAATCGCCATTCTGCGCAGCCATCGGCACGAAGTCTCGGCACGGGCTGCATTGAAGACGGAATTGTGGTTCATCCCGCGCACAGCGTTTCAGCCGCTGATCGGCCGCAATCCGGACGCGCTCAATTTCATCAACAACTACGTGGCGATCAGCTCGGCTGGCGGTCTGGTGGCGCGGCTATTCGAGTTGCGCAACAAGGTCAGCAAGACCGAGCTGGAAGAATTCGTGCGCAGCGTGGGCGTGAAGCGTGTCGGCGCCGGCAAAGAGATCCTGAAGCAGGGCGCGCGCGACGATCACCGCCTGTACGTGGTGCGGCAGGGCCAGGTGCAGGTTGGCTACAGCGACGGCACGGATGAGTTCAAACTGGCCACGCTGGGTCCAGGCGAGCTGATAGGCGAGAAAGCCTGCCTGATGCGGCAGGAACAGCCTGCCACCGTGGTGGCGGCCACCGACGTGATCCTGCTGGTGATTCCTGAGAAAAGCGCCCACTTCATCCTGGAGCGCAATGCCAAGTTCCGCGAGGTGATCGAAGACCGTGTGCGCTTCTTCGAGCGTGAGCTGCACCGGCAGAAGAAGCTGGCGGAACGCCGCAAGCGGCCGGTGGTGCTGGACATGGGCACTGAACCCGCGTCCGGCGAAAAGGTCATCAAGCGTTTCGCCTGGGTCGAACAGGCCGAGGAAATGGACTGCGGCGCCGCCTGCCTGGCCATGCTGTGCCGCCATTACGGCATCAATATGACGCTCGGCAAACTGCGCGAACTGGCCAACGTCACCGCGCAAGGCGCCACGCTGGACAGCCTTGCGCGCGCGGGCGAGGCGCTGGGCTTCAGTGCCCGCGGCGTGCAGTGCACTTTCGACGCGCTGCAAGGCTTCGAGCTACCCTTCATCGTGCACTGGGAGGGCTACCATTACGTGATCGTGTATGGCGTGTCGCCGACCACGGTGTGGGTAGCCGATCCGGCGGTAGGCTTCAAGAAGCTGAGCGTGGAGGAATTCGAGCGCGGCTGGAGCGGCACCTGCCTGGTCTTCACGCCGGGCCAGCAAATGGTGCAGCTGACAGCCACGAGCTCTCCGTGGCTGCGCTTTGTCGGCTATCTACAGCCGTACAAGAAGATCCTGATGCACCTGTTCCTGGCGACCTTCGTGATTCAGATGCTGGGGATTGTGCCGCCGATGATCATCCAGAACATCCTGGATGGCGTACTGGTACACCAGAACCTGAGCCTGCTGCATTTGCTGATACTGGGGCTGGTGATTTCCACCGTGTTCACGCAGATCATGTCGACCGTGCGCGCCTATCTGGCGAACTACATGGTGCGCAATCTCGATTTCTCCATGATGGCGCAGTTCTTCAAGCACACCATGTCGCTGCCGTATTCCTTCTTCGCCAAACGCAAGACGGGCGACATCCTCGCGCGCTTCAGGGAAAACCAGACGATTCGCAGCTTTCTGACCGAGTCCACGGTGACCACGCTGCTTAACCTGCTGATGGTGTTCATTTACTTCACGATTCTCTTTCTCTACAACGTCAAGCTGACCCTGCTGCTGATCGCCTTCACCATTCCCATCATCGCGCTGACCGTGCTGGTCACGCCGAAGATCAAGGACTACGCCCGTGAGGTCTTCACCAGCGCGACCGATGCCCAATCCTTCCTGATGGAGGCGCTCGGCGGCATCGAGACCATCAAGGGCATGGGCAGCGAGCGGCCGGTGCGGCTGAAATGGGAGAAGAAGTACGTCAAGTCGCTGGAATTGCAGTACAAGTCGCAGGCGTTCAACATTCTGGTCGGCCTTGGCAGCCAGTTGCTGAACTCGGCCACCACCATCGTCATTCTCTGGGTTGGCGCCACGCTGGTGCTGAGTCGCGAGCTCACCATCGGCCAGCTGATGGCCTTCAATTCCCTGATGGGCAGCGTGCTGGGGCCGCTGATGGGCCTGGTGGGCTTGTGGAGCCGCCTGGCCGACGCCACCGTTGCCATGGAGAGGCTGGGCGACGTGCTGGATATCGAACCGGAGCAGAAGCCCGCCGAAATCGCTTCGCGCGTGGTTTTGCCCGATCTGCAAGGCGAAATCAAGCTGGATCGCATGTACTTCCGTTATGGCGACAGCGGCACGCCTTATGTGCTGGAGGACATCAGCATCGATATCAAGCCCGGTGAGCTGGTCGCCATCGTGGGCCGCAGCGGATCGGGGAAAACCACGCTGGCCAAGCTGCTGGTCGGCTTCTATCCGCCCAGCGAAGGCAAGATTGTGGTGGACGGCTACGACATCAGCGTGATCGACAAGGATTATTACCGTGCCCAGGTCGGCTACGTCATGCAAAGCAATCTGCTGTTCTCCGGCACCATCGCCGAGAACATCGCCAGCGGCGACGACAGTCCCGACCGGCGCCGCATCGAAGAAGTGGCGAAGATGGCCGATGCCCACGCCTTCATCAGCAAAATGCCCATGGGCTATGAGCAGGTGGTGGGCGAACGGGGCATGGGCTTGTCCGGCGGCCAGGTGCAGCGTCTGTGCATTGCACGCGCTTTGTATCACGATCCGCGTCTGCTGGTGTTCGATGAAGCCACCTCGGCGCTGGACACTCAGTCGGAAAGCAACATCATCGGCAATATGCAGGCGATTCTGGAGGGGCGCACGGCGGTCATCATCGCGCACCGCCTCAGCACCATCATGCGGGCCGACAAAATTGTCGTGCTGTACGAAGGCAAGATCGTCGAGCAGGGCCGCCACGAGGAGCTGCTGGAGCGGCGCGGCATGTATTTCGAACTGGTGCAGAAACAATTGAACTCGGCATGAAACTCTACAACCCCGGAGGCGAGCGTGGATCGGCAATGTCCTATGCCGCGCTGCTGGAAAAGATCGAAATCCTGCGTTCGACCCTGCGCTGGTCGAGCAGGCTCGATCGTCCGGACATCGACAAGATGCTGCGCCAGACCAATGCCTTGCGCGATGAGGTGATGCAGCTGTCGCACAAAGAGCGCTTCGTGCAGGCAGTCGCCGCCACGCCAACGGAAGAAGCATCGACTGGCGAGCGCCGGCAAGCCTTGCTGGCGCGCAGCTTCGTTTTCGAAGGCACCTTCGGCGACAATCCCAAGCTGCTGGATGCGCTGGAGATCGCGGAAAAGGCAGCCCCCACCGATCTGCCCGTGCTGGTGGATGGCGAAAGCGGGACAGGCAAGGAGCTGATGGCCAAGGTCATCCACGCCAACGGCTCGCGCGCCGATAAGCCCTATATCTCGGTCAACTGCGGCGCGATTCCGGACAGTTTGCTGGAATCGGAACTCTTCGGCCACAAGAAGGGCGCGTTCACCGGCGCCGCCAACGACCGCAAAGGCAAGTTCGAAAGCGCGCACAAAGGCACAATTTTCCTGGACGAGATCGGCGAGCTGCCTTTGCCCGGTCAGGTCAAGTTGCTGCGCGTGCTGCAATCGCACGAGATTCAGCGCGTGGGCTCGGACGAAATCATCAACGTCGATGCGCGCATCGTGGCGGCGACCAACAAGAACCTGCGCAAGCTGATCGAGGAAGGCACTTTCCGCGAAGACCTGTTCTACCGGCTCAGCGTGATCCACGTGACCCTGCCGCCGCTGCGCGAGCGCAAGGATGAGATACCTCTGCTGTTGGCCTACTACACCGATGAGGCGGCGGAAGCGCTCAAACGCGGCCCCGTTGCAATGACGCCGCGTCTGCGTGACTTCCTGCTGCGTTACGGCTACCCCGGCAATATCCGCGAGCTGCGCAACCTGATGTACCGCCTGTCCTGTCTGGCGGGCGAGACGGCGGATCTATCGCATCTGCCGGAGGACATCCGGCCAGCGCTGAAGCGGCCCACGGCCGGCAATGGCAGTGCCGCCACCGACAGCGCTTCACTGGCCGAGGCCAAACGCGCTGCCAGCGATGAAGCCGAATGCCGTTGTCTGGAGCGGGGATTGGAGGAGGTGAAAGGATCGGTATCGGAACTGGCGCGGCGCTGGGACATGAACCGCTCGCATCTCCAGATCCTGCTGAAGAAGCACGGCCTGCACTCCAAGGATTACCGCAAACAGGGCTGACTACAAGGCAGGATTGAGCATGGTTTTGTCGCAGTCCGCATCGTCGGCGCGCACCACCACGGCGGTGATATTGTCTCGCCCTCCGTTATTGCGAGCTTGCTCGACCAGCTCCTGCGCCGCATGAGCGCAATCGCCGGATGCCAGCAGATCCTGAATTGCCGGATCGTCGACCGGATTGCTGAGGCCATCGCTGCACAGCAGGAAAACGTCGCCATCGCGCGCGATCACGGTTTTCAGATCCAGTTCCAGCACATCGGCCGCGCCGACCGCGCGGGTGATCATATTCGAATCCGGCTGGCTATGATCCTGTGTCAGCTGCCGCAACTGGCCATCGCGGCACAGATAGATGCGGCTGTCTCCCGCCCACAGGCAGGCCATCTCGGCGCCGTGCGCCAGCAGTACCACGACGGTACTGCCAATCATCGGCACCCTGCGCGCCTGTGCATTGGCGCGCAGCTCCAGATTCACCTTGCTCAGCTTGGCGCGCGCCGCTTCGACGAGGGCCGGCAGGCTGGACGCGGTGCCCAGCGTGGCCAGCGCATCCACCACGGCGCGGCTCGCCACATCGCCGAAGGCATGCCCCCCCATGCCGTCCGCAACTGCCCACAAACCGCGTTCGGGCTGGGCGAGGAAGGCATCTTCATTGCGGCTGCGCACCAGGCCAACGTCCGTGCGCGCGGCGGAAGTCCAGCAAAGTTGGCTTTCGAGCTTCATTATCCACGCAGCGCTTTGTTCAGGCTGCTTTCATCGACCCCAACGTTCAGCGCTGCGTTGTTGCCGGTATTGGTCACGGTCACCGACTGATATTGATTGATCATCTGGTCGGCGTAGTTATTGATCTGGTAGAAGTTAATCACCGGGAATTGGCCGGAACCACCTTCGACAAATGGCCGAATCCATCCAAATACCCAGGGAGCGCCGCCTGCGCCGCGGATCGTGGACATCGCCTTGCGGTCCAGCGCCTTGTTGGCGGGCAGATCGTTGATGGTAATGGTAGCCATGATGAGTCTCCGTGAGGAAAAGGGAGGCCGGACCCCGGCCTCCTCAGTTTAGGCGAACTTCGGGAAGATCGCCTTGTTCTCGGCATTGAGATGGGCGTCGAGATTGATCTTGGGACCCACGAAGCCTGCACCGATGGCGCCGTTGTTATTCAGGGTGTTGACGTCGATATCCTGCACCTGGAAGATAGTCTGGGTCACGTTCATGTTGACGTTGACGTCCGGCTTGAAAGCGAAGCCGCCGCGCACTGCGTGCATGTCCTGCTGGCTCAGCTCGGCGCTGCGGGACAGATCGTTCACTTTGATGGTAGTCATGTTAGTTCTCCTGATGAATGGAAGGTTGTTGGGCGTCCTGGCCGGCTTCGGTAGGCGCTTCGTAGCGCACGAAAAAGGTGAGGCCGCCGATCTCAAGCACCTGGGTGCTCTGCGCAAGTTCTGCTTTGGTTGCAGCGCGATCGATTTCCGCGGCGCCGCACATCTCTGCAATGGTCTTGGTTTTCATGGAAGTCTCCCGAATGAAGCCGGCCAGGTATCGCGTTCTTAGCCGATGATGGTGTTGGCGCCGTTTTGCGACACGTTGTTGTGTACGCTGACGCCATCCAGGAAGGCAGAACCGTTGGCGGTGACCACCTCATTGCTCTGGCCTTGCACCAGGGTTTGCACCCCTTTGATCGAGGAGTCGTAGTGCGGTGCGTAGGTCACATCGCCGAAGGAGTAGTAAGGCGAGTTCATTTTCCAGCCGCCGCGCACGGTGCTCATTGCAGCGCGATCCAGTTGTTCGGTACGGGCCAGGTCTTTGATGGTCAGGGTTTTCATGGTCATGCTCCTTGGTGGGTTTAGGTTGGTGAGGCATTTCGTTTGCGCTCGCTATACATTGAGCAGAAAGCGTGCCAGCGGTTTTCCCTAGGGAGACACCTGAATCTGGTGGGTATTCAGCGACAAATACGGAAAATCTGTTCGGTGGCACGCAACAGCGGGCATTAACCTGCACAAAGGACGAAAAAAAACCGTCCAGCTTGTGGCTGAACGGTTTCGAGGGGACAGACTATTTCAGAAGCCGGCGTGGCTGGCATTCCAGAAAGCGGCCGCTTCATTGACGTCCGGGCCGAAGCCGGCGGCGCCGATGATGCCGTTGCCGTTGAGGACGTTGACGCCAATCTGTTGGAACTGGCCGAACTTCTGGTCCAGGTTGACATTGACGTTGACGTTGGGACCGAAGCCGCCGCGTACGGTGGTCATGGCGCGTTGGTCGAGGGCGGCGCTGTGCGCCAGGTCGCTGACAGTGATAGACATGATGTTCTCCTTGAGCTGGCGCGTCGCGGGAGCCGGGTGTGGCCCCCGCGAGTCTGCCGTTTAGCCGACGATGGTGTTGAAGCCGTTTTGGGCGGTGTTGTCGTGCACGTGCACGCCATCCAGGAAGGCAGAGCCGTTCGCGGTCGCGGTCAGCTTCTCCTGCTGCTGCAGCATGTTCTGGGTGCCTTTGATGGACGAGTCGTAGGTGCCGCCGATGTTCACGTCGCCGACTTTGTAGTAGGGCGAGTTCATGCTCCAGCCGCCTTGAATGAAGGTCATGGTGGCGCGATCCAGGTCTTCAGCGCGGGCGAGGTCTTTGATGGTCAGGGTTTTCATGATAGGTCTCCTTGGGGGCGATGACGGGATGCGCTTACATGCGGATGATGGTGTTGGCACCGTTCTGCGCGGTGTTGTCGTGCACGTGGATGCCGTCCAGGAAAGCGGAGCCGTTAGCGGTGGCGGTCAGCTTGTCCTGCTGCTGGAGCATGTTCTGAGTACCCTTGATGGAGGAGTCATAGCTTGGCGCGTAAGTGACGTCGCCGAACGAGTAGTAAGGCGAGTTCATTTTCCAGCCGCCGCGCACGCCAGCCATGGCAGTGCGGTCCAGTTGTTCGGTACGGGCCAGGTCTTTGATGATCAGGGTTTTCATGGTAATGCTCCTTAGAGGTTTGGGTTAGTGAGGCAATTCATTTGCGCTCGCTATCCATTCAGCAGAAAGCGTGCCAGCTGCTTTCTCCTCTAAGGGCATACCGCGCGGCGTAGAAAGTGGCGGATGCAGGCCAACAAACGCCGAATTTCTGTTCGGCGCCGCGCAACAGGAGTGATTCAGAAACGGTGATTGATGCCGAAAGTGGCGCCGGTCTGGTTCGGCACCCCGACCGTATTCAGCGTGCCGAGCGCCGCCTTGCTGAAGCGTGTGTAGTCGAGTTCGGCGTACAGCACGGTGCGCTTGGACAGCGAATAATCGATCTCGGCAACCGTCATGCCGCGCCGGCGTGCAGGGTCATCCGGCGCCGTGGTCACGTAATAGCCGACGGTGAACGAGGCCTGTGGCTTGAAGCGGTAGCTGACGCCGCCGAACATATTGCGTGTTTTGGAATCCACTCCGGTCTGGCTTTTCACCGTCTCCTGCATATAGCCGCCGGAAATTTTCAGCTTGTCGACGTTATAGGCTGCACCCACCAGGTAGTAGGTGTCGCCGTTGTAGAAGGCGCCGACCGGCACGCTGCGGTGGTTGTAGGAGGCGCCGAAAGCCAAGGCGCCGTTGTTATAGATCAGGCCGACGCCGCGCGCTGCCTTGCGCGCCGTGCTGCCCGCCTGCTCGCCCAGCGAATCCTCGACTTCAAGTTTGACGGGGCCGGCATCGACCACGTATTTGATGTCATTGTCGAAGCGGGTGCCGCTGGAGGCTTTGGTCAAGGGAATCAGCGGTGTGAAGCGGAAGCCGAAGGGATCGAAAACGTAAATGAAGTCGTGCGAGATGGTGTACTGGCGGCCCAGCGACAGTGCGCCGTAGGGCGTCTTTACACGGACGAAGGACTGGCGCTGGAACAGGGTATTTGTCGTATTGTCGAGCTGGCCGGTGCCCAGGTTGAACCCGCTTTCGAGCAGGAAATCCGCTTTGAAACCGCCGCCGAGATCGTCCGATCCGGCGAAGTCCAGCTTGTTCGAATTATAGTAGCCGTTCGAGCTCATCGATATCTTGCTGCCGCCGTCGGCGCTGGCGTTGGTCTGGTAGCGTACGCCGCCGTCCACATCACCGAAGATTGAGACTGATGGATCGGCATGGACGAGTCCTGCCAGCGGGGCGAGCGTGAGCAGCCCCAGAGTAAATCGTTTCACGAGTTGTCTCCTGCTTGTTTTGTTTTAAATGATTGAACTGCTGTGATGCGGATCAGGATGCCGAGTACAGGCGCACCTTGGCGCTATTACGCTCCGGGTCGTCCGGCGGGCGGTAGCCTGCCGTCAGTTCGGCCGCGAGTTTGCCGCGGTCGAGCGCGTTTTCCCAGCGTGCGACGAAGATGGTCGCGACGGCGTTGCCGATGATGTTGATAAACACAAAGGCTGAGGAAAGCAGACGGTGCACGCCGAGGATCAGGGCGATGGACGTCACCGGAATCGTATTGGTTGCCGCCAGCGTGGCAGCCAGCACTGCAATCGCTGAGCCGGCGACACCGGCCCCGCCTTTCGACGTCAGCAGCAGGACCACCAGCAGCGCCAGTTGCTGCTCCCAGCCGAGTGCGGTATTGGTCGCCTGGGCCAGGAACACCGCAACGGCAGCGAAGTAAAGACAGGTGCCGTCATGATTGAAGGCATAGCCGGTCGGGACCACCAGGCCTACCACCGACTTCTCGCAACCCAGCTGTTCAAGCTTTTGCAGCAGCTGCGGCAGCACGCTTTCGGATGAGCTGGTGCCGATCACCAGCAGCAGTTCCGCCCGCAGATAGCGCATCAGCTTGAGCAGGCTGAAGCGGCTCCACATTGCCACCGGCTGCAGGATCAGCAACAGGAACAGGGCGCAAGTCAAGTAGAACTCGCCGACCAGCTTGCCCAGCGAAAGCAGCGAGCCGAAACCGAATTTGCTGACCGTGAAGGCAATCGCACCGAAAGCGGCAATCGGCGACACCCGCATTGCCAGCTTGATGATCCAGAAGATACCCTGCGAGAAGCTGTCGATCACGCTCAGCATTGGCTTGGCGCGTTCGCCTGCCGCCGCCATGCCAAAGGCGAACAACACGGAGAAGAACAGAATCTGCAGGATGTCGCCATTGGCAAAGCCGGCAACCAAGGTCTTCGGAATCACATTCAGCAGGAACTGGCTGGTGGTGGTGAAATGGCGCGCGGTGGTGATGTAGGCATCGGCGCTGCTGGAGTCCAGCGAGGCGGGGTCGATATTCATGCCGACGCCCGGCTGTAGCAGATTGATGGTGACCAGCCCGAGCACCAGGGCCAGCGAAGTGATCACCTCAAAGTAAATCAGCGCCTTGATGGCAAGCCGGCCGACTTTGCGCATGCTGCCGACGCCGGTAATGCCGGTGACGACGGTGCAGAAGATGATGGGGCCGACCACCATCTGAATCAGGCGGATGAAGGCTTCGCCCAGCGGCTGCACGGCGGCGCCTCCCGCCGGCCAGAAGTGTCCCAGCGCGACGCCAAGCGCGATGCCGAAGAACACCTGGAACGACAGGTCGTGGTAGAAGCGGCGCCGGGTAGGCGGGTGATTTGTTGCGTCCATGCTCAAGGTCTCCAATATATTGCTTATATTTTTTATATTTTTATGTTTTTCAGGCGTCGATAAATTCGAGGCTATCGTTCAGGATTTCATCGACAGTCAGCGGGCGCGGTAGCAGCTGCTGTTGCAGGCAGAAATCCAGTACCAGTTCGAGCCGATCGCGCAACCTTTCGACCCCGCCAGGCAGGCGGTCTGCCGGTGTCGGCGGCGCCAGTGCCTTGCCGCGTTCCAGCAGGTCATACACGGCCTGTGCGGCATCGCGGTGACGCTCGGCGACGGCGCGGTGCATCACGACCACGTGGTTGATCGGCACCTGATGATGCATGGCGCGCCAGGCCTGGTCTGCCGCGGCATGGTCCGGGATCACGGGACGGATGTTTTCGTCCTTGGGCAGATCGTTGCCGAATATGGCCGCATCGATTTCGCCGTCCTGCAGCATGCCCAGCATCGTCTTGCCCGCCGCTGCGCGCGTAGCGATGGCCGGGTCGGCGTATTCGGCCAGATGCGCGTCTTCGTAGGTGACCCAAGCGATTTTGCTGGTGTCCACGTCGTAGGTATTGGCCAGAATGCCGCGCACCCACATGCCCGTCGTCTGAGAGTAGGCGCGCACGCCGATGCGGGCGCCGGTCAGATTGTCCAGCGAGCGGGTGCCATGCCTGGCATCGTACACCAGGCAACCTTGCTGCATGCGCGCCGCTACCACGGTCGGGAGCAGCACCAGCGGCTTGCCGTACGCCTTGGCTTGGAGATACGTGACGATGGCCATCTCGCTGACGTCGTAGGCCTGCTGGCGCGCCATCGGTGCGAAGGCGCGGTAAATCGGATCGACATCGACGCAATCGAGGCGCACGCGCGGGTCGGTCAGCTCGCCGGACTTGATCGCGGCCGTATGCGGATAGGTCTTGAGTGCGGTGCGCAGCACCGGAATGTCCTTGTCCATGTTCTTCATGCCTTCTGGTTCAGGCCAGGGTAGATCGAGCGGGCAGTATCGCCGAAAATCCAGGCGCGATCGGCTTCGGTAACCCCTGCCAGCGCGCTGAGCGCTTCATCCAGCAGCGTGGCCAGCGCGCCCTCGGCGGCCGGGAAATTGGAACCCCACGCGATGCGGCTGGCGCCAAAGGCTTCGATCACGCGCGGGAAGAAGGCTGCCGGTGTGGAGGCGCCGCGTGCGGATTCGTGAATCGTGCGGTTGGTCAGCTTCAAATTCACGCCGGGGTATTTGGCGAGGCTGAACAAGGGCGCGGCCGAAGCGTATGGGGGGCCTTCCGCGAGATCCGGACGGGCCAGATGGTCCAGCAGAACGCGGCTGCGCGGGAACTGCTCCAGCATGCGGATCAGGGCGGGAATGCCCGCAGCCGTCATTTGCAGGCAGATCGACACGCCGTGCTGCTGAGCGTAGTCCCAGACCGGGAAGGAGCGTTCGTCGTCCAGCCAGTCCGCCTGGCCGGGCATGGTGCTGCCGGTGGTGAACAGGCGCAGGCCATCCAGGCCGGCATCCAGCCAGCGCTGCAGCTGCGATACGGCATCGGCGGCCAGCACGTCGATCGAGAAAACGCCGCGGAAGCGATCGGGATGGGCGCGCACGGCATCGACCACATAACTGTTGTCATTGCCGTACACCGTGGAGGCTTGGACCACCATGGCACGGGCGATGCCGGCCTTGTCCATCTGCGCCAGCAGGCCGGCGTAATCCACCGGACGCTTGGCCGACCAGTCGGACTGGTGGCCGCCTACCGGCGCCAGCGGGTAGCGCGCTGTGTCGGGCGAAATGGCATGGGTATGCGTATCGACGATTTCAAACATGTGAACCCCATAAGTTGTGATCTGAAAGGATGAACCAAGTATAGGGTTGGGTTTTGCGTCGACGCTAATTAGTAGTGCGTCGCAAGACATAAATTTAGGTTAAGCTAGATTTAGGTTAAGCTGGATATATGAATGAAGACGCGACACGCCTGCGGCGCCTGATGTTGTTCGATGCGGTATGCCGGGCCGGCGGCATCGGCCAGGCCGCCGACATGGTGGGCATGACGCAGCCAGCCGTCAGCCAGGCCATCAAGAAGCTGGAAGCTGCTTATGGCGCTCAACTATTCGAACGAGGCTTCAACGGCAGCGAGCTGACCGGGGAGGGCGCTCTGCTGCAGCGACGCGTCAAGCGCATGCTGGATCAGATCGGGATGGCGGTTGCCGAGCTCATCGGCACGCGGCCAGCGCCGCAGATCCAGGCCATTTGCCGCCGTCTGACCGATGCGCAGCTGCGTTGCCATATCGCTATCGCGCAGCATGGCTCAGCGGTCGAGGCCGCGCGCCGCCTGGGTATTTCCGAACCCGCCGTGCATCGGGCCGGACGCCAGCTGGAAGAAACAGTCGGCACCTCGCTGTACCGGCGCCGGGTGCACAGCGTCACCGCCAACGCCGCCGGGCTGGAGTTTGCGCGCCGCCTGAGCGTGGCGCTGCATGAAATCGACCAGGCCGCCATCGATCTGGCAACGGCACGGGGACAAGCAGGTGGCCAGGTCGTCATCGGCGTGCTGCCGCTGCTGCCGCAATTGCTGCTGGCCCGGACCATTGCGCGCTTGCGCGAGGCCTATCCGAATGCCGCCATTGCAATCCATGAAGGCACGCACGCGCAGCTGTTCGGTGCGCTGGCGTTCGGCACCATCGACATCATCGTTGGCGCATTGCGCAGCCCGCGGCTGGAAGGCGCGGCTGTGGAAACGGAGCTGTTCGCCGATCCCTACGTGGTTGTTGTTCGGCGCAGCCACGCGCTGGCGTCGCGCCAGCCGGTCACGCCCGGTGATCTGGCGGATTACGATTGGGTGGTGCCGCAGCCCGGCATGCCGCGCCGACATGCAGTGGAAGCACTGTTTGCCACACTGCCCAGGCCGCCGCGCGTTGCCGTCGAAACCAGCTCCCTATCCATGATGATGACCATGCTGGCGGAGAGCGATTGCGTATCCTTGCTGTCGCGCTCACACCTGCTGTTCGGCAGCTACCGCGACGGTGTCGTAGCGCTTGAGGTGCCCACGCCAAACGAGGACCGCACGGTGGGCTACACGACCAGGAGCGACTGGCTGGCAACGCCCGTACAACTGGAGTTTATCGAATGCCTGCGCACAGAATGCCGCGCAGTATATGGCTGACTGCTGAGCTTGTGACAGGGCAGCCAGCCGGGGTGGCCGCCTAGCGCGGCGGGCGCGGAGGGGACTTGCGGGTGATGTCAAATAGCTGAATACGGCGCGCGGGCTGACGGATGTTGGCGCCAGCCGCCCGGAAACGCGAACCGCCCGTAATCGCGCGCATTGCTTCGCGATCGAGCTCCGAACTTTCCGGTAAATCCTTGATGACGATGTGAGCCATGATTCCTCCTTCTGGTAAAGCAATTCCGTGTGGCCACGGATTCGCGGGAGCCACGGACGGCTCCCGCGACACCAGCTTCAGCCGATGATGGTGTTGGCGCCATTCTGAGCGGTGTTGCTGTGCACATGCACGCCGTCCAGGAAGGCCGAACCATTGGCGGTTGCCACCACATCGCTCTGCATCTGGGCCAGGTTCTGGGTGCCTTTGATGGAGGAGTCGTAGGTCGGAGCGTAAGTCACGTCGCCCACTTTGAAGTATGGCGAGTTCATGCTCCAGCCGCCGCGCACTTCTGCCATTGCAGCGCTATCCAGTTGTTCGGTACGGGCCAGGTCTTTGATGATCAGGGTTTTCATGATAATTCTCCTAAAAAGTATAGTCAGTTTCAATGTGGCTGATTAGCCGACGATGGTGTTGGCGCCGTTTTGGGCGGTGTTGCTGTGCACGTGGATGCCGTCCAGGAAGGCAGAGCCGTTGGCGGTTGCCACCAGGTCTTGTTGTTGCTGGCCCAGGTTCTGCACGCCTTTGATGGAAGAATCGTAGGTGCCGCCGATGTTCACGTCGCCGAATTTGTAGTAGGGCGAGTTCATGCTCCAGCCACCGCGCACGTCTGCCATGGCAGCGCTGTTGAGTTCTTCGGTACGGGCCAGGTCTTTGATGATCAGGGTTTTCATGATGTTCTCCTTGGGTGGAATAGTGAGGATGCAATTACTGGCGGATGATGGTGTTGGCACCGTTTTGCGACACGTTGTTGTGTACGCTGACGCCGTCCACGAAAGCCGAGCCATTGGCGGTGAGTACCTCATTGCTCTGGCTTTGCATCAGGGTCTGGACGCCTTTGATCGAGGAGTCATAGCTTGGGGCGTAGGTCACGTCGCCGAACGAGTAGTAAGGCGAGTTCATTTTCCAGCCGCCGCGCACAGTGCTCATTGCTGCGCTATCCAGTTGTTCGGTACGGGCCAGGTCTTTGATGGTCAGGGTTTTCATGGTGTTGCTCCTTAGTGAGTTGGTTTGGTTTGAGGCATTTGGTTTGCGCTCGATGGACATTGAGCAGAATGCGTGCCAGGTCTTCCCGGCGCGCGATGAAAACGGCTAAGTGATTGAATCTACGGGCGTTTCGCGATGCGGCGGCAGAGTGTGTGGAGTAATCGTCAACGCGATGCATGCGGGAGGTGTGGGGCGGCGAGCAACAGCTGGCGTTGCGCTGTATGGCCGCTTACAACAACTGGGGCTACCAACACTTGATCCTCGATTTATTCATGCTAGGCTCCAATCAATAGGTTGGGCTTTACCCGAACAAAGCCATGGCTAGCCTCGCGACTGCGATACATCAATTACAAAACGGCGCCTTGCAGCGTCCGGAGTTTTTCGCCCAGCTTGATCAAGTCCTCGAAAGCGCTCCCGAAAGTGGCGGCCGCTTGCTGGAAGTGCTGAGCGAGGAACACGCACGCGCACCGCTTCAAGGCGACGTTTATTCGGAGGTGCAGCGGCGCATTCAGCGCCTGATCGCTGCGCGCCAGCGCATGGGCGGCGACGACACCTTTGTGCAGACCAAGCCGAGCGCGGTACCACCTCCGCCGCCGACTTCGCCATCGTCGCGTCCGCCTCCTTTATCGATGGCGCCGCCCGAGAGCGCCGACATGGAACGCATGAAGGGCGTTGGCGACACGCTCAATGGCCGCTTCGTGCTGGAGGAGTGCATCGGCTTTGGCGGCATGGGCACGGTCTACAAGGCGCTCGACTTGCGTAAGCTGGAGGCCTCCGACCGCAAGCCCTACATTGCGATCAAGGTGCTGAACGTTCAGTTCCGCGGCCATCCCAAATCGCTGATCGCCTTGCAGCGCGAAGCGCGCAAGGCGCAGGCGCTGGCGCATCCGAATATCGTATCGGTCTACGACTTCGACCGCGACGGTGCGATGGTCTACCTGACCATGGAACTGCTGAGCGGCAAACCACTGAGCCAGGTGCTGCGTGCGCCCGGTTTTACGGGGCTGCCATGCGCGGATGTGAAACGCATTGTCAACGGCATGGGCAACGCCTTGTCGTACGCGCACGGACGGGGCTTCGTACACTGCGATTTCAAGCCGGGCAATGTGTTTCTTATGGATTCCGGTGACGTGAAGGTGATCGACTTCGGCATCGCCCGCGTGTTTCAGAAGACGGAGGAGGATGTCGATGTGACGGTGTTCGACCCCGGTAGCCTCGGCGCTCTGACTCCGGCCTATGCCAGCCCGGAGATGCTGGAGCAGCGCGAGCCTGATCCGCGCGATGATATTTATGCGCTGGCCTGTATCACATACGAGCTGCTGACGGGGCATCATCCGTTTAATCGGATGTCCGCGTTGCAGGCGCGCGGGGCGGGAATGAAGCCGCAGCGCCCAGCGGGCTTGGGACGCGCGGAGTGGCACGCTCTCAAGGCGGGACTGGCATTGGAACGCAATGACCGCACGCCAACGGCGGCGCGCTTCATGAGCGAGTTTGCCGGAGAGAGTTCGATGGCGCGCCACGCGCCGACAGCGCTGGCGGGCGCTGCGGCAGTCGTGCTGATTGGGGTCGCTGGCGTGTCCGCATGGCGGTTTATGCAGCCATCCGATGGGGCCGCTCCGCCTGTTGCACCCACGCAGCCGTCGTCGGAAAGTGGGTCTGACGTGCCGGCGATGGCGCCGGCGCCGGCAGCTGCATCTGGGCCGGCGGCCGCAGCGAGGGAGGCGTCCGCGCCTGCCGCTGCACCGGCAACGGTACCAACACCGCCACCGGCACCGGCACCGGCCGCTCCACCTACCGTTGCGTCGGTGGCTTCAGTGCTGGCCAAAGTTCCCTGTTCCGCCCTGGTGCCTTCAGTGAACGGCCGGGCCGTCGACGTGCAGGGATATGCGCCGAAGACGGCCGGTCTTAAGGAGTTGCTTGGTGCGGTGCCTGGTGTGGCTTCTGTTAGCCTAAACGTGCAGTCCGTCGATCCGGACAAATGCGCCGTCATCAATACTTACGGCCCGTACTGGACCGCCCACCGCCGCGCGGGTGGCGGCGCCGCGATCCGGCTTGCTACAGCCGGAGCGAACGGCCACACCATCCTCACGGAAGGCGACTCGTTGATGGTCGACGTCACCACCGCCGCCACGGAATCCTTTATCAGTGTCGATTACTACTCGCTGGACGGCAATGTCGTGCACCTGCTGCCAAATGCCCGTTCGCGCGACAACCGCGCGCCTCCGCATTACAGCGCCACGATTGGCAGCATGGGAGAATGGGGCATCGGCAAACCGTTCGGCAGCGAACTGGTGGTGTTGCTGACCACGCCAACGCCGCTGTTCGATTCGATCCGGACCGTATCCGAGCCCGGCGGACGCTATCTGGCCGACGTGGCCTCGCGTCTGGAGCAGATCCGCGCCCGCGGCGCCGGGGACAAGATCGCAGTCGACTTCTTGCAGATCAACACGCAGGCACGCAAGCGCTGAAGCCGCCCAAGTTGCAATCGGCGCAATCGCTTGCGGCTACTTCGCCACGCGCACCACGCGGAAGCCATTTTGCGAGTGCCGTACGCTCGCGTCATACTTGAAGCGGGTGGAAGCAACCATATAGGCCGCACCTTCGCGCCACGAGCCGCCGCGAATCACACGCACGGTGCACGCCGACTGATCCCAGGCACGGCTATCCGATGGCGCATCCTTGAAGCTGTTGTGCCAGCAATCGGCGACCCATTCCCACACACTGCCGCTGGTGTCGTACAAGCCGTAGCCGTTCGCCGCAAAGCTTCCCGCGTTGGCCGGTGCGTCGGCAGACCACGGCTGTCCGCAATCCTTGCAGTTGGCCTTGCCATTGGCCATTTGTTCGCCCCACCAATAACGTGTGGCGGTTCCGCCACGCGCGGCGTATTCCCATTCCGCTTCGGTCGGCAGACGATAAGCCTGTCCGGTGGTGCTACTGAGCCACTTGAGGTACTGCTGAGCATCATCCCAGCTCACATCGCGGACCGGAGCGGCGGCATTGGTGCCCGCCGCTGCACTGGCTTTCGCACATGCGCCCGCATCCGCGCAGGCATTCCACTGTTGTACGGTGACCTCATATTTGCCGATCGCAAACGGCGTTTTGATCGTGACCGAGTGCGCCGGCTTCTCGCTCGGATCGCTGCTATTGCTGCCCATGGTGAACGTGCCGGCCGACAAAGGAATCATGGCCGGGCAGGCCGGGCAATCCTTGAACTCCGCACCGGCAGCGCGGCTCGCCGGGGTGGCCGGCGCAGCAGCAGCTGCAGCGGCCGCTGCAGCCGCTGCTGGCGCGGCGGCAGGTTCTCTTTCCCTCGCCGGGGCAGGGCGCGCGGGTTCGTGGACAATCTTCGGCGGCGCCGCCGGCGCGGGCGACGGTGCCGCGGGCGTGGCGGCCTTGGCCGGCGCCTGGCCTGCGCGCAAACGGGCAATGCGCGCCTCTGCCAGGGCGGCGAAGCGGCCCTTTGGATAGGCCTTCAGATAAGCTTCGTAATCGCTGATATGGTCACTGTCCTTGATCGATTCCCAGAAAGCGAGCTCGAACTGCTCAGCGCTGTTCTTGGGAACCACACCAGCAAGCTTTATGTCTGAATTGTTGTTTTGCGCTTGCGCTGTGGGCGCGAGAGCTGGCATCGCCAATACGCAAACGACCAGAAGTTTATGCCACATGCGCGGCCCCTCTTTCTTGCTGCGTTGGATGGGAATTGACCTTGCGATCCGGGTAATAGTGTGCCAGATTTAGATAGTGAAGTCTCCCCCCATCAGTATAGTCTCGGCTGGAGGATTCGATCATGCGTATTGCTGTGATTCTTTGCCTGCTGCTGAGTATGCAGGCTGCTCCCGTCCTCGCCGATCCCACTGCGGCGCCCGAAAATGCGCAGGTGTATTTCATCTGGCCTCATGACGGCACCGTCATCGATGGCGGCAAATTCTGGGTCCGTATGGGTTTGCGCAACATGGGCGTTGCGCCCAAGGGTACTGCGGTAGCCAATACCGGCCACCACCACCTGCTGATCGACACCGATCTCCCGCCACTGACTGAAGCGATCCCCAACGACCGCAACCATCTGCATTTCGGTGCGGGAGAGACGGAGGCGCGCGTTGAACTACCGCCCGGCAAGCACACCCTACAGTTGCTGTTGGGGGACAAGGACCACATCCCGCATAACCCGCCCGTGCAATCGAAGAAGATCACAATCACGGTGCGCTGAAGGAGACGATCATGCGCAATCTGTTCGCTGCGGCGGCCTTTTCCGCTGCCATCTTCGGCGGGGCGGCCAGTGCGGCGGACGCTCCCGCGAATGCCTACTGCTACATCGGCTGGCCTTCCGACGGCGCGGTGATCCAGGGCGGCAAGCCGTTCCGCGTCTGGTTCGGCCTGCGCTATATGGGCGTGGCGCCGAAAGGTGTGGCCTTCAACAACACGGGCCACCACCACCTGCTGATCGACACCGACCTGCCGCCGCCGGGCAAGGAGATTCCATCCGACCGCAACCACCTGCACTTCGGCGCGGGCGAAACGGAAACCATGCTGGAACTTCCGCCCGGCAAGCACACCTTGCAGCTGCTGATGGGCGATGAAAACCATGTGCCGCACACGCCGCCGGTGAAGTCGCCGAAAATCACAATCACCGTCAAGTGATGGGATTGTGCGGATGGGCCTATGGAACCGAATGCCTCATTTCCAAAACCGGGCGGCCCGGTCAGGGCCTATCTTGAATGGCTGGGGACGGCATCGACCAAGCCCGCGGTGTTTCCTCTGCACGATGAAGTAGTCATTGGACGTGACCGCCAGGATGCGCTGGGCGCGGATCAATACCTGTGCATTCCCGAGCAAACCATCAGCCGCCGTCACGCGCGCATTCAGCGCCGCGGCGCGCGCTATGTGGTGGAAGACCTGCATTCCCGAAACGGCACTTTCGTGCTGGGCGAGCGCCTGGCGCCGGGTGAATGGCACGCCCTGCACGACGGCGACGAACTGTCGCTGGCATCGGCCCAGCTGGTATTTCATTCCTTGCTGCTGCCGGAACGTGGCGAAACACCCACACTGATCACGCGTTCGGTCGATGCCACCCAATTCACGCCGCAACTGGACCCGGTCAGCGCCGACCGCAGCGATCTGGAAAAGAGCGTACAGCGGCTGCACGCCATGGCGCAGGCAAGTATCGCATTGGGCGCGGTGACCGACCAGGCCACGCTGATCGAAAAGATCATGAACTTTATTTTCGATCTGTTCCCGCTGGCCGAACGCGCCTTCATCATGTTGCGCAACAAGGAAAGCGATCCGCCGGTGCCGGTGGCGGCGCGGCGGCGTGACGGGGCGGTGTTAGATCCGGCGCAGGTGCGCATCTCCTATACCATCGTGGACGAAGTCCTGCACCGGAAACGTGCCATTCTGTCGGTCGATACGCTAGCGGACGCCCATTTCTCCGCGCATGCCTCCATCGTCGCGCAATCAATCCGCAGCGTCATGTGCGTGCCGCTGATTCTCGGCGAAGATGTTCTTGGCCTGGTGCAGGTGGATACGTCGTCCGACCCGCACGCTTTCCAGGAAGCGGACCTCGAAATCCTCACCGGCGTCTGCGCGGAAACAGCCGTCGCGCTGAAAAACTTCCAGCTGTATTCCGAAATACGCGGCCTGCTGGACGGCTTTGTCTGCGCCTCGGTGCAAGCGATCGAGGAACGCGACCCGGTGACGGCCGGCCATTCCTTCCGCGTGGCGCGTTACGCCGAAAATCTGGCCATTGCCTTGCCGAATGCGGACGATCCCGCTTTGCGCCGTGCTGCGCTCGGCCCGGCTCAGGTCCGTGAGCTGCGCTACGCCGCGCTGCTGCACGATTTCGGCAAGGTCGGCGTCCGCGAACACGTGCTGCGCAAGGAAAAGAAGCTGCATCATGCCGATATGCGCTTGCTGGAACAGCGCTTCCGCTACGCGCGCGCCTGTTTCGAACGGCACGCCTGGCGCGATTTGACCGAGCGCCACTTGCAGGGCGAACTGACGATGGCCGCCTTGCGCGCCGAGCGTGAACGCATCATCGCGCAGCTGGATGACGAGGGCAGGCGGCTGGAAGACTTCATGGACATCATCCGCCGGGCCAACGAGCCGTCCATTTCGCACAGCGAGCCGTTGCGCGAACTGGAGGCAATCCGTTGCCACGCCTGCGTTGGGATGGACGAATCCGGCTTCCGCCTGCTGAGCGATGATGAATTCACCGCGCTGTCGATCTCCAAGGGCTGCCTGACGCCCGACGAACGGCGCCAGATTGAGGCCCACGTGGCCGACACCTATGCCTTCCTGATCCTGATTCCCTGGACCCGCGAGTTGTCCGGCGTGCCCGCCATCGCCCACGGCCACCACGAAAAGCTGGATGGTTCCGGCTATCCCATGGGCCTGCATGGTGGCCAAATCAGCCTGCAAACGCGCATACTGACTATCAGCGACATTTACGATGCCCTGACGGCGCGCGACCGCCCGTACAAGCAGGCCATTACGTCCGAGCGCGCCCTGGATCTGATCGCGGAAGAATGCCGCGCCGGTCACCTGGATGCCGGTCTGTTCAAGGTATTTGTCGATTCAAAGGGTTGGGAGACGCGCGTATGAAGCCGATTATTCGATCCCTTGCTTTCGCGGCGCTGCTGTCCGCCTGCGCCGATGTCAGCATGAAGCCGTACCAGACGCCGGATATGCCATCCAAAGACGCGTGGTCCAGCCAGCAAAATCTGCCCGTGAAGCCGGCCGTGATCATCGAGCAGGACTGGTGGAAGCAGTTCCGTGATCCCTATCTGGATGGATTGGTAAGCCGCGCGCTGGCCGGGAACTACGATCTCAAGATCCTGGCAGCACGGACCAAGGTAGCGCAAGCGGGCATTGAGGAAGCCCGCGCCGGCGCTTTGCCGACGCTCGATGCCGGTGCAGGCGCCAGCTTCGAGAAAAGCACGGGCCAGCCGTTCAGCAAACAGTTCAACCTCGCCACGCAGGTGAACTGGGACATTGATATCTGGGGCAAAACGGCGAAAGGCGTGGAGGCCCAGACAGCGGAATTCAAGGCGTCCGAAGCGGATTGGAGGGCCGGCTATCTGACCATGGTGTCGGATGTATCGACCACTTATTTCCAGATCCTGCAATTCGACGAGCAGATCAGGCAGCAAAAGCAGGCGCTGGAGAAAAACAGGCAAATCCTGGCCACTTACGAAGCCATGCTGCAGAATGGACTGGTACCGCAAACCCGGGTGCTGCAGCAGCGCGCGGAGCTGAATCGCCTGAGCAAGGACCTGATCGAACTGGATCGTCTGCGCGCGGTGTCCGGCAACGCATTGGCGACCTTGCTTGGCACGCCTGCCGGCGAATTCAAGGTGCCGCAGGGTTCACTGACGCAGCGCGTGGCTTTGCCGGTCGTGCCGGAAGGCCTGCCGTCGCAGCTGCTCAAGCGACGCCCCGATGTGGTGGCGGCCGAATACCGTGTGCTGGAAGCCTACAATCTGGTCGGCCAGGCCAAACTGGCGCAGCTGCCGTCCATCAGCATGACGGGACATGGCGGCACCGCCAGCTTTGCCCTCAGTTCGCTGATGAAGTCTTTCACTTTTGGCCTTATGCCGAGCATTAACTTCCCGATCTTCGATCCCGGCGTGAAGGCGCGCATCAAAACCAGCCAGGCGCAGAGCGAGGTCGCCGAGCAGACGTACCGGCGTACTGTCATCGGGGCCTTCGAGGAGGTGGAAAATGCGCTGGTCAATCTGGATGCCCACAGGCGTCAGCGCATGGAGCTGCAAGAGCAGTCCGACCGTCTGACTATTGTCGCCGCACAGGTTGAAGCGCAGCTCAAGGAAGGCCTGGTGACGCAGCTGGAAGTGTTCGAGGCCGAACGCACACTGTTGGCCGCGCAACTGGCCCTGCTGGCCATCCACCAGCAGATCCTGGCCGACACCGTTACGCTGTACAAGGCGCTGGGCGGTGGCTGGCCGCCGGTGGACGTGCGCGCCGAGGCGCGAAGCTAAGGAGGCCAGCTCACCATGGCGCCCGATGCAGCCATCGCCACAGCCCGGCCACCACCGGGGCGGCAGCTGATGATCGTGCTGGAACCGGTTGCGCATCCCGAACTGGAAACCATCCATATCCACGACCCGCTGTTTGCCGTGGGACGCACGGAAGCGCCATTTGCATCCTACCCGCCGGAACTGGCGGGGAGTCTGTCGCGCCGCCATGCCCGCATATTTTGCGAGGGCGGAGCGGTTTATCTGGCGGACCTGGGCAGCAAGAATGGCACAACCGTCAACGGGGTCCCGGTGCAGCATTCCATCAGCCGCCTGAAAAGCGGCGATGTGCTGGCCTTTGGCAAATCGCTGTCCTATCGCGTTCAGCTGGAGGCCGGTGCGGTACAGCCGCCACGCGCCCGCCTGGCCAGCCTGATGCTGACGCCGGAGCATGAGCCCACCGATCTGCAGTCGATCGTGGTCACGGAATTCCCCTTCATGATCAGCAAGGCCGACGCCACCTTTGCCCGCTACCGCGACACCAATCCGGCCCAGGTGCATTATCTGTCTCGGCGCCATGCGCATATCTTCCTTAAAGGCGGGCAGCCCTTTGTTGAAGACCTGGGCAGCACCAACGGCTCATTCGTCAACGGCGCACGGCTGGAGGAACAAGCCATGGCGCTGCATGAAGGCGACGTGCTGGCATTCGGCGGCCATCACTTCGTCTATCGGCTCGGCATGGAATGGGAGTCGCCGCCACCCGATCCGACCCTGACCCAGATCGCCGCGCTGACCACGGCCAGCAGCCGGGCCGCTGCCGATGCGGACAAGACCACGTTTGTCGCCGCCGCCGACTCCTTCCTCAACATTTTCTGCGCAGACCCGTTGCCGGCCAAGGCGGAGCCATCCGATGCCGCCAGCGCGCCCGCCGACGAAGCGCCGGCGCCGCAAGGCAAGGTGGCAGTGCTGGTGTCCGGCCTGTACACGGCGCTTGGCGGCAAGGGACGGCCCGACATGACCCACGCCCGCCGCTATGCCTTTATCGCGCTGGCGGTCGTGATCGTGCTGGCTTGGGGCCTGTCGCGTATTGGCGGCGCCGAGCGCGAAGTCACGGGCCTGCTGGCGGACAGTCATTACGTCCAGGCCGCCGCCGTTGCCAACGAAGCGCTGGCCAGCGATCAAGGCAACAACAAGCTGCGCGCCCTGGCCCTGGAAGCGCAGCTGAAAGCCGGCCTGCCAGGCTGGATCGCTGCGCTCAAGGCGCGCCAGTTCCAGCAGGCCAGCGCGCAGGTCGCGGCCATGCGCCAGTCGGGCCGCAACAACCCGGAGCTGGCGCCGCTGATGGCGGAGCTGGACTGGATCGTCCAGCTGGAGTCCTTCGTTGCGGCGCGCGGCGGCGCGCAGGCGCCCGTGCGCGACGCTGCCGACGCGGCGAAGATCAAACAGTACACCAGCCAGCTGGAAAGCCAGAACGAGGTTCACCAGAGCGCATTCGTCACCATGTCATCCCACGTGCCTGCATTCCGCGACGCTTACGCCGATGCGCTGAGCGATGCGCGCAAGCTTGCTCTCGTTGGAGGTCAATACGGCCATGAGTCAGCAAACCCTTAAACCGCTCAATGAAGCGCTGGATGAGCACAGCGCAGAAGGCATCGCCATTCTGACGGCCGATCCCTGGCGCTACACGCAGGCGACCGTGTACACGATGGTGGCGCTGGTGTTTGCCGGCCTGGTCTGGTCATTCTTCGGCCATGCCGACGTGCTGGTGACGGCGGGCGGCACGCTGGTGCCGGCCTCTGACGTGCGGCGGTTGTACGCGCCCATCGACGGTGAACTGGCCAATATCTTCATTGCGGAAGGCCAGCCGGTCAACAAAGGCGATGTCGTGGCGCGGCTGTACGCGCGCGGCGCCATTGAAGCCGCCCGGAATGCGCTGGAGGCCCGCCTGAAGCTGGAGGACGCCGAACGCGACTGGAAGGAATTCCCCGACAAGAAAGCCATGATGGAGCGCCGCGCCGCAGCACTGCGCGAAGCCACCGAAGTCGAAGAACGCCAGCACGAACGCCGCATGGCGGAGGGCACCAGCAAGCTGTCGCAGGGGCAGGCCGCCCAGCAGCAGGAAGCGCGCACCAATCTGGATGATGCCAGGCGCGCCCGTGACGCCGCCAAGGACGAAGCCGACAAATACACGCGGCTGTTCGCCATGGCGGGTGGCGGTGGCGTGTCGCAACTGCAGGTCGAAGGCAAGAAGAATGCACTGCTGGCGGCCGAGAATGCGGTGCGCGTGGCGCAGTCGCGCCTGTCCGAACTGTCCGCCCGGCAAAGCCTGGAATCCACGCAGGCCAAATCGCAGCTGGAAACCAGCGGACAGGAATTGAGCAAGCTGCGCCTGCAATCGGAAGCAGCCGACCGGGAAGTGGCCAACGCAGAAGACAAGCTGCGCCTGCAAGTCCAGACTGCGCGTCTGGTCGCCGAGGCGGCGGCGCGCATCAAGTTCGAGAACATCGACAAGGACAATTTCCTGCTGATCGTGGCGCCCGTGGATGGCGTCATTACCGACGTGACCTCGACCCAGGCCGGCGACAAGATCCAGGCCAACGCGCCGCTGGGCGGCATCGCTCCCAAGGACGCCAAACCTATCCTCAAGATTGAAATCGCCGAACACGACCGCGCTTTCCTGCGCGAAGGCCTGACTGTGCAGCTGAAGTTCAACGCCTTTCCCTATCAGCGCTATGGTCTGATCCGCGGCACGCTGCAATTCATTTCGCCTGCCACCAAGCCTTCGGCGCAGACCAAGCAGCCGGTGTACGAAGGCCGCGTCACGCTGGATCAGGACCGCTACCAGGTGGGCGATATAGCCTATCCGCTGCGCTACGGCATGACTGCCACGGCCGAGATTGTGGTACGCGAACGTCGCCTGATCGACCTGGCGCTCGATCCTTTCCGCAATATTGGCGGGTGAACGAGCGCCGAGGCGGCGACTATCCCGTTGGCAATCGCCTCCATGGGGCTGCTGGGCATGACCTGGCCGATCGGAGAAATGAAGCGCCACATGCTGCGGCTGAGTTCGGCGTGCCGTTTTGCCTGTCGACCATCAATGAAAGCCTGATCTCGGCGCGCCCGGACCGGGCCGGCTGTGGCTTAATACTGCCGGGCAAGCTAGCGCCGGGGCAAGGGGATTGCTGCCAGAATCGACTGTGTCGCCGCTATGCCGCCCACAGGTATCCCATGCCGCAAGCGTTTCGTCCCCACACTGTTTTGCTTCTTAAGGCTGGCGCCTTGTTGGCGGTTGGTCTGCTGATTGGTGTGACGATTCTGCTGCGCTGGGCCATTACCCCGGCTTCCGCGCTGAATGAGCCGGTGCCGCAGCCCATTCCCTTCAGCCACAAGCACCACGTGGGCGACGATGGCATTGACTGCCGCTTCTGCCACAACAGCGTGGAGCGTTCGTCGTTTGCCGGACTGCCTTCCAGCCAGACCTGCCTGACTTGCCATTCTCAGCTTTTCCGCGATGAACCGGTGTTCGCGCCGCTGCACGCCAGCGCCTCGTCGGGCAAGCCGCTGCGCTGGACGCGCGTGCACGACCTGCCGGACTTCGTGTACTTCGACCATCGCATCCACATTTCGAAGGGCGTGGCGTGCCTGAACTGCCATGGCCGCGTCGATCAGATGCCGCTGATGAAGCGCGAGGCCACCCTGGATATGCAGTGGTGCCTGGCCTGCCATCGCAGCGATACGCATCATATCGGCCCGCTCGACCGTGTGTTCGCCATGGACCCCGGTGCGCCGTTGACGGCCGAAGAGCAGCAGCGTCTGCAGCGTCTTCTGCACATCAACAGCCAGCGCCGGCTGACCGATTGTTCGACATGCCATCGCTGATCATGGCCGCCTACCGACGCATTCCCATTCACGCTGAAGCGGACTTCGAAGGCCGGCGGCGGGTGCTCAAGCTGATGGCGGCGTCAGCGGCGCTGGCCGGCGCGGGATGCAGCGGGCCGCCGGCGGAACCGATTCTGCCTTATGTGCGCGCACCGGAGCAGTCCGTGCCGGGGCAGCCTGTGTATTATGCGACCAGCGTGGTGCGCAACGGCTACGGCGCCGGGGTGCTGGTCAAGAACGAAATGGGGCGGCCGATCAAGGTCGAGGGCAATCCCCATCATCCTGCCAGCTTTGGCGCAACGGACGCGCAGACGCAGGCGATGATCCTGCAACTGTGGGACCCGGAACGCTCGCAGCTGGTGATGCGTGGCGGCGAAGTATCCGACTGGACGATGCTGGAGCAGGCGCTGGCGCCACGCCGCGCGGCATGGCAGGAGAATGGCGGCGCAGGACTGCGTATTCTGACCGGCACAGTCACCTCGCCAACGCTGGCCGCGCAACTGGAACAGCTGCTGGCCCGGTATCCGGCCGCACGCTGGCACCAGCACGATCCGCTGCACGATGATGCCGGGCTGGCCGCCGCGCGGCTGGCGTTTGGCCGTCCGGCCGACTTCGTGCTGAAGCCCGCGCAAGCCGAAGTGATCGTGAGTTTTGACGCCGACTTCCTTGGGCATGGAAGCGCCAGTGTGGCATGCGTGCGCGAGTTTGTGCAGGGCCGCAGCGCCACCGATCCGAAATTTGCGCGCCGCCTGTATGCGGTCGAAGCCTGTCCATCGCTGACGGGCATCGCTGCCGATCATCGACTGGCGCTGGCCACGTGCCGGATCGAGGCCATGGTAGCCCGTATCGGCGCCCATTTTTCGGTATGTGGCGCACCGGCGAGCACGGCTGATGGCGCGGTGTCGCGTTGGGAGCGTGCCCTGATCGGCGCACTGGAGCGCCATCGCGGCACAAGCCTGGTCGTGGGCGGCGGTGCGCTTGGACCGGAAGCGCGGGCCATTATCCTGGCCTTGAACGCAAGGCTTGGCAATATGGGCCGCACTTTACAGGCCATTGCGCCAGTCGAGGCGCGTCCGGAATCGCATGCCGCATCGATGGCTTCGCTGGTGGCGGACATGCAGACGGGCGCAGTCGAAACCCTGCTGATGGCGGAAGTGAATCCTGTCTACGACGCTCCGGGAGCACTGCAATTTGCGCAGGCGCTGCGCCGCGTTCCCTGTTCCGTCCACCTCAACCTGTACCGCGACGAGACGGGGCGCGCCAGCACATGGCATATCCCCGCCGCGCACAATTTCGAGCACTGGAGCGACGTGCGTGCGTCCGATGGCACGGCTGGCATCGTGCAGCCGATGATTGAGCCGCTGTATGGTGGCCGTTCGGTGCACTCGGTGCTGGCATGGTTCAACGGAGAAGCGGGGCTGCCGGGGCAGGCGCTGGTTCAGCGCACCTGGCGGCGCTTGCGCGGCGATGGGGGTTTCGATGCGTTCTGGGCTGGCGCGCTTCAGCACGGCCTGATCGATGGTAGCGCCCCCAATGCGATATCGCTGCCGGCGGCGTCGGCTTTGCCGTTGCCGCCTGATCCTCCGCTAGCGCGACATGCGCTGCCTGCCGTGTTCTGCGCGGGGGCGGCGATTGGCGCCGGTGAATTGGCGAACAATGAATGGCTGCAGGAGCTGCCATCACCGATCACCGGCATCACCTGGGACAACGCCGTTCTGATTGGCCCAGCGACAGCGCGGGGTCTGGGCCTGACGAGCGGCGACATCGTGCGCCTCGGCGGGGATGAGCGCGCGGTGGAAGGGCCGGTATGGGTCCATCATGGCCACGCCGAAGGATGCCTGACCCTGCCGCTGGGTTATGGCCGGCGCGCGGCCGGTGCTGTAGGCAATGGCGTCGGTTTCGATGCTTATCCGCTGCGCCCGCGTTCCGGCGGCCCCGCGTGGCTGACCGTGACGCCGACAGGCCGCCACCACAATTTCGCCGTTCCGCAAAAGTACACGGAAATGGAAGGCCGCGAACTGGCGCGCAGCGGGACTGTGGCGGAATTCCGGCGCAATCCGCACTTTGCCGCCGACAAGGAGAAGTCCGGAACGCTGTATCCGCAATTCGCCTACGAATCGTACAAATGGGGCATGGCAATCGACCTCAATGCCTGCATCGGTTGCGGCGCCTGTTCGGTGGCATGCCAGGCCGAGAACAATATTCCGGTGGTCGGCAAGGAGGAAGTGCGGCGCGGCCGCATCATGCACTGGATACGCGTGGACCGCTACACCGATGGCGGCGGCATCTTCCAGCCCGTGCCGTGCATGCACTGCGAAGACGCGCCATGCGAAGCCGTATGCCCGGTTGGCGCCACCCAACACGATTCGGAAGGCATCAATGTGCAGGTGTATAACCGCTGCGTCGGCACGCGCTTTTGTTCGAACAATTGCCCGTACAAAGTGCGGCGCTTCAATTTTCTTCAGTATGCACGCAATGGGGCGGCCGACGCGGCGCGCCAGAATCCCCAGGTGACCGTGCGGCGCCGTGGAGTCATGGAGAAGTGTAATTACTGCCTGCAGCGAATCACCAGTGCGCGACTGGACGCCGAGCAGCTTGGCCGGCCGTTACGCGATGGCGAAGTGGTGACGGCGTGCCAGGCGGTCTGTCCGGCGAATGCGATCGTGTTCGGCGACCTGAATGATCCAGCGAGTGCCGTGAACCGCGCCAAAGCCTCGCCGCTGAATTACGCCTTGCTGGGCGAGCTGAATACACGTCCACGCACCAGCTATGCGGCACGGGTGCGCAATATCGACGGGGATCTCGCATGAACACGCCGTCCTCCCCACCGCAATCGCCCGGCTCCGAGGTGCTGGGTCCGGGCTGGAGCTATGCCAGCATTTCGGACAAGATCGCGGACGAGGTCCTGGCGCGGCAGGCGGGCTGGCGTTGGTGGAGCGGTTTCCTGTTCACGTTTGCAGGCATGCTGATGTTCTTCGGAGCGATCTGCTGGCTGTTCTGGAAAGGCATTGGCATCTGGGGCGTGGATATTCCGGTGGCGTGGGGATTCGCGATCGGGAATTTCGTGTGGTGGATCGGCATTGGTCACGCGGGCACCTTCATTTCGGCCGTGCTGCTCTTGCTGCGCCAGCGCTGGCGCACCTCGATCAACCGGTTTGCCGAGGCAATGACCCTGTTCGCGGCCTCGATAGCGGGGGTGTTTCCGATACTGCATCTGGGACGGCCGTGGTTCTTCTACTGGCTGGTCCCGTACCCGGACATCATGAATCTGTGGCCGCAATGGCGCAGCCCTCTGGTGTGGGATCTGTTCGCCATCAGCACTTATCTGCTGGTATCGCTGCTGTTCTGGTATGTCGGGCTGATTCCGGATCTTGCCACTCTGCGCGACAGGGCCGGCACCGCACCCGTGCGGCGCGCGCGGCAGCTGATATACGGTTTCTTTGCCCTGGGCTGGCGCGGCGAAGCGCGGCATTGGGCGCGCTACGAGAGCGCGTATCTGCTGCTGGCCGGACTGGCGACGCCGCTGGTGGTGTCGGTGCATACCGTGGTGTCGCTCGACTTCGCAGTCGGCAACACGCCGGGCTACCACTCGACGGTGTTTCCGCCTTATTTTGTCGCTGGGGCGCTGTATTCAGGCTTCGCCATGACGCTGACACTGGCAATTCCCTTGCGCCGTGCCTTTGCGCTGGAGGACTTCATCACCGAAAAGCATCTTGCCAACGCGGCCAAAGTGCTGCTGGCAACCAGCTGGCTGGTGGCTTACGGCTACGCCAGCGAGATCTTTACCGCATTCTACAGCGGCGATAGATTCGAAGCAGCGATGACCATCAATCGCTGGACCGGCCCCTATGCGCCGGTGTACTGGTCGATGATGGCCCTGAACCTGCTCACGCCGCAGCTGTTCTGGTGGCGTAAAGCGCGGCACCATGTTTTGCTGCTGTTCGCCGCCAGCATTCTGGTCAATGTGGGAATGTGGATGGAACGCTTCCTGATCGTAGTGTCCAGCCTGCACCGCGATTTTATGCCGTCGGCCTGGGGCATGTTCTATCCAACGGTCTGGGACTGGATTACCCTGTTTGGCTCCATTGCGATGTTCGCCTGGCTGTTCCTGGTGTTCGTGCGCGTGCTGCCCGCGATTTCGATGAGCGAGATGCGTCATCTGATCAAGGAGGAAGCGTGAGCGCGCCGCTGTACGGCCTGCTGGCCGAGTATCCGACGGCCGAGGGCTTGCTCGCGGCCGTGAGGCAGGTGAGGGCGGCCGGGTGGGTAAGTGTCGATGCCTACGCGCCCTTTACGGTCGATGGCCTGGCTGAAGCGCTGGGCGCGCCTCCCGATCATGTGGCGCCGTGGACGCTGGCGGGTGGCGTGATCGGCGGCCTTGGCGCCTACTTCATGCAATGGTACTCGGCGGTGGTGTCGTATCCGCTGAATATTGGCGGGCGCCCTTTGGACAGCTGGCCAGCCTTTCTGCCGATTATTTTCGAGCTGACGATTCTCGGCGCTGCCATTGCCACGGTGCTGGCGATGCTGGTTCAGAATGGGCTGCCGCGTCTGGTGCATCCACTTTTCTCGGTCCCCGCCTTTGATTTAGCGACGCGCAACCGTTTTTACCTGGTGCTGCGTGGTCCTGAGCTTGCGGATGGCCGCAAGCTGCTGGAAGACACGAACGCCATGCTGGTCTGCGAGGTGCCGCAATGAAGCGCGCCGTCTATTTGCTGCTGCTTCTGGCCGGGTGCGAAAAGGCGCGCCAGGATATGTACGACCAGCCGAAATACAAGCCAATGGCGGCAAGTACGCTGTTCTCTGACGGCGGCTCGGCGCGGGTTCCTCCTGCCGGGATCATGGCTTCGGCCCGTGGTCCGTTCGCGGGCAGTAGCAGCGGGCGGCTTGGTGAGGATTTAACCCGGTCCGAACGTGATGCCGCCATGGCTCGCACGCTGCCGTATGCGGTTGATGCGGCCTTACTGGCGCGTGGCCAGGAGCGTTATGACATTTACTGCCTGCCGTGTCATGGCGCGGTCGGCGACGGCGATGGACGCGTGGTGCAGCGGGGGTTCCCGGCGCCGGAGCCTCTCTCCACGGCGACTCTGCGCAGTGCGAGCGACCGGCATTTGTACGAGGTGATCAGCGACGGCTACGGCATCATGTATCCGTTCGCGGACAAGATCGAGCCTTCAGACCGCTGGGCCGTCGTGGCCTTCCTGCGTGCGCTGCAACTGAGCCAGCATGCCGAAGCAGCAGGCTTGCCGGACACGGTGCGTGCGCAGCTGCCGAGGCAGGAGGCGCCGCAATGAACTTCAATCTGATGCGCTTCGCGCCGCTCATTGCTGTTCCGGCCGCGCTCCTCGGCTGGTGGCTTGATCCGCGTGCCTTCCTGGCTTGCTATCTGGTCGTCTGGTGGTGCTGGATGAGCCTTTGTCTCGGCTTGCTTGCGAATATCTGGCTGCACACGCTGAGTGGCGGTGCCTGGGGCGGCCCGCTGCGCGCGCCTGCACATGCGCTGGCCGCGTCGGTGCCGTTGGCGGCTTTGCTGTTCCTGCCGGTGTTGGGCGGGCTGCATTTCCTGTATCCGTGGGCGACGGCAGGCAACTGGGATGCGGGCGTCGCTCTGCCGGCATTCAAACGCATCTGGCTTAGCCCGGCCTTCTTCATCGGCCGCGCGGCCGGCTACCTGCTGCTATGGTCTGCGCTGGCGTGGCTGACTCGCCAGCCAGCCGTGTCAAGGCGCCAGGGCTTTGCGGCGGCGGCGCTCATTGCATACGGACTCAGCGTGAGCATGGCCGCCTCCGACTGGATCATGTCGCTCATACCGCTCTGGTATTCGAGCATTTTCGGACTGGTGTGCGGCGTGGTGCAGATGCTGGGCGGGATGGCGTTGGCGATCCTGATTGTGACGCCCGGCGTTCCGCAGCTGCTGGCCGATTGGGGGAATCTGTTGCTGATGTATGTGTTCACCTGGGCTTATCTGGAATACGTTCAGTTTCTGATCATCTGGTCGGCCAATCTGCCGCACGAGATTATCTGGTATCTGTCGCGCTCACAGGAGCCGTGGCTGGCGGTGAACTGGCTGCTGGCCTTGGGCATGTTCGGGCTGCCGCTGATGCTGCTCCTGCTGCGCAAGGTGAAGCGCAATGTCGTTGCCATGCGCAGGCTGGCGGTCTGGCTGCTTGTCATGGTCCTCGTCCACACCTGCTGGCTGGTGCTGCCGTCGCTGCATGGGCCGGCCACCCACTGGCTGTTTGCGCTTCCTTTAGCTGTGCTGACGGTTAGCGCACTGGCCTGCATGCCTTATGTCTGGAGGAGGGTGACGCATGTCTGAAGTCACCGATCCGGGCGTACGGCCAAAGAGCGTGCTACTCATGGCGCTGTGCTTGCTGGGTGCACTGCTGGCCGCAGTTGCACTGGCCTGGTTGGGCTGGAGCCACTGGCGTCCCAACGGGCCTAATGCGCCGCCGGCGATTGCCATGCACGGACCAGTGCTGGAGACTTCACCGCAGCCGAATGAACTGGCTTTCAAAGGACGCCAGAAACAAGCGCGCGAGCAGTGGGGCTGGGTTCCGGGTGAACCGGGTGTCGCACGGATTCCGTTGGAGCAGGCCAAGGTGTTACTGATCGCCCGCGACACCGCAGCCCGAGAGAAGGAGCGGAAATGAGTCTGCTGTCGCAAGCCGTGGCGTCCCTTTGCCTCGCGTTGCCCATGTTCGCGCTCCCCGCTGCGGAGCAGGCGCCAGAAGCGCCGGAGTTTGCACAGCGGCTGGGCGCCCAGCTGCCGTTGCGGACCGTTCTGCGCGACGTGCAGGGACGGGCGGTGCGGTTGGGCGACTATTTTGGCGGTGCGCCGGTGCTGCTCGTGCTGGGTTACTACCGCTGCCGGAATCTGTGCAGCTTGGTTTATGACGATGCACTGCAAGCTGCATTGCAAAGCGGTGCGAGTAAGTATCGGCTGGTCGGTGTGAGCATCGACCCGACAGAGGGGCCGCGCGAAGCGGCGCCGCGTCAGAGTGCACTTCGCAACGCGATGGGCAGGGACGGTGAACGTCTGACGCTGCTGACCGGCGATATGGGCGCGGTGGCGGCAGTCGCGCGTGCTGCAGGCTTCGGCTATCGCTACAATGCGGCCCAAGGCCTATATGAACACCCGGCAGGCTTCGTCCTGGTAACGCCGGAGGGTCGGATTTCTCGCTACTTTCTGGGTTTGCACTATCAAGGCAAGGCATTGCGCGACGCGCTGGCGCGTGCGCAAGGCGGCGCAACGGGTGAATTGGTGGAGCAGGTACGGCTGCTGTGTGCGCGACTCGATCCGGCCACGGGGCACGGCGGCGCCGCGCTGCTGGCCGTGCGTGGCGCCGCGCTGGCAGCCGCGGTGGCCGTCGCGATGCTGGGCTGGCGCCTCGGACGCGGGAGGACGCAGTGAGCGCGGGCATGGCCGCTCCCGGCTGGTTGCCGCCCGCCGCATCCGCCAATGCCGGCCGCGTGGACATCCTGTTCGTATCGTTGCTTGGTTTGTGCGGCGCCATGGCACTGGCGGTCTGCATTCTGATCATCGTCTTCTGCGTGCGCTATCGCAGCAGCGCGAAGGTGAATCGGGACCACGTCCCGCGCAAATTCACAGCGCTCGAAGTATTCTGGACAGTCACGCCCCTGCTACTGTTCATTGGCCTATGTGCCTGGGCCGCCTACGACTATCTGCGCCAGAACCAGGCGCCGGAAGATGCCATGCCTGTTTTCGTCGTCGCCAAACAGTGGATGTGGACACTGGAGCACAGCAACGGACGGCGCGAAATCAACCAGCTGCATCTGCCGATGGGCCGTCCCGTGCGCCTCCTGATGACATCTCAGGACGTGATTCACAGCTTCTTCGTGCCCGCCTTCCGCGTCAAACAGGATCTGGTACCGGGCCGCTACACGGCGCTCTCGTTCACGCCTGTGCAAGCCGGAACCTATGATCTTTACTGCGCTGAATACTGCGGCACCGAGCACTCGGTGATGCGCGGCGAAGTGGTGGTGATGCCGCCCGCTGCATTCGCCGTCTGGCTTGCTTCAGGAACTTCGCCAGGCACGCTGGCCAAGCAGGGCGAATCCCTGTTCCGGCGGCACGGATGCAGCGGGTGCCACGGCGCCGGATCGCGTGCACCATCGCTCGCTGGTTTGCTGGGCGCCGACGTCGCTCTGGCCGACGGGCGCCACGTCTACGCCGACGAGAATTATGTGCGTGACGCGATTCTGCAACCGCGCAAGGACATCGTTGCCGGCTACGAGCCGATCATGCCTAGCTACGCTGGCCAGCTGTCCGAACAGGATTTGCTGGCACTTCTTGAATACATGCGGAGCCTGCAATGAACGCGCCCGTGACCAACGAAGCAAATTACCTCGCCGCAGGCGACACCTTGCGCTCATGGTTGCTGACGCAGGATCACAAGCGCATCGCGGTGCTGTACATGCTGACCATCACAGCCTTCTTCTTCCTTGGCGGCGCCGCCGCGGCTGTGATTCGCGCCACGCTGGCCAATCCCGCCGGAACGCTGGTGTCGCACGATACGTATAACAAGCTGTTCACGGCGCATGGCGTCATCATGGTCTGGCTATTCCTGATTCCCTCCATTCCCTCGGTACTGGGAAACTTTCTCATTCCGCTGATGATCGGCGCGCGCGATCTGGCGTTTCCACGGCTGAACCTCGCCAGCTGGTATGTATTCGTGGCGGGCGGTGTGCTGACCCTGGCCTCGTTGATTGCGGGTGGCGTTGATACGGGTTGGACCTTCTACACGCCGTTGTCTACCATGTTCAGCAACGGCCATGTGATCCTGGTGCTTGCAGGCGTGTTTGTGGCTGGTATTTCGTCGGTGCTGACGGGGATTAATTTCATCGTCACCGTGCACACCTTGCGCGCGCCGGGCCTGGGCTGGTTCCGGCTGCCGCTGTTCGTATGGGCGATCTATGCCACGAGCCTGATTCTGGTGCTGGCTACGCCGATACTAGCCATGACGCTGCTGCTGGTTGCGGCCGAGCGCCTGCTGCATGTCGGGATATTCGATCCGGCGGTGGGCGGCGATCCGCTGTTGTTCCAGCATCTGTTCTGGTTCTACTCCCATCCGGCGGTGTACATCATGGTGCTGCCTGCGATGGGTGTGGTCAGCGAGATAATTCCGTGCTTCGCACATCGCCCGGTTTTCGGTTACCGCTTTATGGCTTACGCGATCCTGGCCATCGCAGCGATCGGCTTCCTCGTCTGGGGCCATCACATGTTCGTCAGCGGCCAGTCGGTGTATGCGGGGATTGTCTTTTCGCTGCTAAGTTTTCTCGTTGCGATTCCATCGGCGATCAAAGTCTTCAACTGGACGGCGACGCTGTACAAGGGCTCGATCCGGTTCGATGCGCCGATGCTGTACGCGCTCGGTTTTGTCGGTCTGTTCACGATTGGTGGCTTAACCGGCTTGTTCCTGGCGTCTTTGGCATTGGATGTGCATCTGACGGACACGTATTTCGTCATCGCGCACTTCCATTACATCATGGTAGGCGGCGCGGTAACCGCGTACATGGGTGGGTTGCACTTCTGGTGGCCGAAGATGAGCGGCAGAATGTACCCTGAAATGTGGGGTAGGGTGGCGGCAGTGATGATTTTCGCCGGCTTCAATCTCACTTTCTTCCCTCAATTTCTGCTGGGTGTGCAGGGCATGCCGCGCCGTTATCATACGTATCCCGCGAAGTTTGAGCTGCTGAATGTGTTGTCGTCGGCAGGCGCCGTTGTGCTGGCGATTGGCTATTTGCTGCCACTAGTCTATCTGGCCTGGTCGCTGTTGTATGGGAAGCGGGCCGAGAGCAATCCCTGGAGCGCGACCGGGCTTGAATGGCAGACGGATTCGCCGCCTGTGCCGCATAACTTCGACACGCAGCCAAGCGTGAGTGAGCCGCCCTATGCCTACCGCGTTCAGCAGCCCTGAGCAGCAAGTGCGCGCGGCGCGCTTCGGCTGGTGGGTATTCCTTTCCAGCGAGCTGATGTTTTTCGCGCCGCTGCTATTCGGGTATTTGTATGGACGCGTGCATATGCCGCAGGAGTTCGTAGCCGCCAGCCGGCTGACCGATTTCACTCTGGGCACGATCAATACCGCAGTGCTGTTATCCAGCAGCGCAACGATGGCAGCAGCCGTTGGACTGCGGCAGCACGGCCACGCCGCTGCCCGGTGGCTGCTATGGAGCACCGCGGCGCTGGGCGTGATCTTCCTGGCGATCAAAGGCGTGGAGTACCAGGCGGAGTGGTCGGAAGGCCTGCTGCCGGGTCTGGACCAGGAACATGCGGCGGGCGTCCGATTGTACTTCTTCCTGTATTTTGGCCTCACTGGCCTGCATGCGGTGCACCTTACCTTAGGCTGCGCTGCCTGTGCCATGCTTGCGCTGCGCTCCGAACTGGCGTCTCCCGAGCATGTTGAGTTGACGGGGCTTTACTGGCACTTCGTGGACCTGGTGTGGATTTTCCTGTATCCCTTGCTGTACCTGAACGGGCGAGGCGGCTATGGCTGAAGAGCTGCGAAGGATTCTGTGGATCTGGCTTGCGCTGATGGTGCTGCTCGCACTGACGGCAGGTAGCGCATGGCTGGACCTGGGCGGATGGAACAGCACATTGAATTTGCTGATCGCGGCAGCCAAGGCCTTGCTTGTGGCGTGGTTCTTCATGGAGCTGAAATTGCGCGACGGTCTGGTACGGATTGCCGCAGGCACAGGCCTGGCCATTCTGCTGCTCTTGCTTGGCTTGAGCGCTGCGGATTACGGAACGCGGGTCCTGTGGCGATCGCCGTGGCAGGAGCCGCCGAAGCGTTTATCCGGCACGGCGGCCTATGGCCGCCACCTCGGCAAGGTGCAAGGGCATGCGGCCGGTGGCTTGCGACACTTGTTCGCTGCAGCTGTAGCCGTCCGCGAAGAGCAAGTTGGCGGGAGCGGCGGCGCGCAGATCTGCTTCCGGCCGGCCGGCGCTGGTCATGACGACTTGCCGCCCGGCGGGAATAGTCCCTCCCAGATTTCCTTGGCGGAGGCGGAGATGACAGCCATCGCGTCCTTGTCGCCGCCAAGCATGGCGCGCACATAAGCCATGGTCTGCTTGGCCGATACGTGCGGCGGAAGCGGCGGAACGTTTGGGTCGGTGACCATTTCCACCAGCGTGGGCACATCGGAGGACAGGGCCTGGTCCCATGCAGAGGCGATGTCCTTCGGCCGTTCCACGCGCAAGCCGCGCAGGCCCAGCATCTCGGCATATTTCGCATAAGGGAAATCGGGCAGGGCTTGCGACGGGATGAAGCGCGGATCACCGGCCGTCACGCGCTGCTCCCACGTCACCATATTCAGGTCGCCGTTATTCAGCACCAGGACAGTCAGTTTGCCATTGCCCCATTCGCGCCAGATGCGGGCCATGGTAATCAGCCCGTTGATGCCGTTCATTTGCATGGCGCCGTCGCCCGCGATGGCGATCACATGGCGGTCCGGATTGGCGTATTTCGCGGCCAGGGCGTACGGCACAGCGCTGCCCATGGTGGCCAGACCGCCCGACAGGGAGGCATGCATGCCGCGCCGGATTTTCAGGTCACGCGCATACCATCCGGCGCCGCTGCCGGAATCGCAGGTGAGAATGCAGTTATCCGGCAGGCGTGGCGACAGCTCCCAGAACACGCGTTGAGGATTGATGGGCTTGGCCTCGTTCATGGCGCAACCTTCTAGAACGCGCCACCAGCGTGCTACCTGCTCTTCGATGTGCTGGCGCCAGCCGGTGTTTGTCTTCTGCTGCAACAGCGGCAACAGAGCCCGGAGCGTGGCGGCGCTATCACCAACAAGGCCTACCTCGACCGGATAGCGCAGGTTCAGCATGCGTCCGTCAATGTCGATCTGTACCGCCCGCGCCTTGCCTTCCTTGGGCAGGAATTCGGAGTAGGGGAAGGCTGTGCCGATCATCAGCAGCGTGTCGCAGTCGTTCATCATGTCCCAGCTGGCCTTGGTGCCCAGCAGGCCAATGCTGCCGGTGACATAGGGCAGGTCGTCCGGCACACACGCTTTGCCGAGCAAGGCCTTGGCGATGCCGGCGCCGAGTGTTTCCGCCACGGCGATCACTTCATCGGTGGCCTGCAGGGCGCCGGCGCCGGCCAGTATCGCCACCTTGCTGCCTTCGTTGAGGATGGCAGCGGCGCGTTCCAGTTCACTGGCCGGCGGCGCGAGTGCGTGGGCGGTGTAGCCTATGCCGGTGTGCACGGTGCCGTGGACGCGCGGCGGGATTTCGATCGCGTCTGCTTCCTGCAAATCGTTGGGCACGATGATGCAGGTCACGGTGCGCCGTTCGCGGGCGATGCGCATGGCGCGGTCCACCAGATGGCGCATTTGCGCGGGATGGGTGGCCATGTGGACGAATTCATTGGCCACATCCTTGAACAGGGACAGCAGATCCACTTCCTGCTGATAATCACCGCCCAGCGACATGCGGCTTTGCTGGCCGACGATGGCCACGACCGGCTGGTGGTCCATCTTGGCGTCATACAGACCGTTCAACAGATGGATGGCGCCGGGGCCGGAAGTGGCAAGGCAGACGCCCACTTCGCCGCTGAATTTGGCGTGGGCGCAGGCCATGAAGGCCGCCAGTTCCTCATGCCGGGCCTGGACGAAGGCGATGCCGTCCTTGCTGCGTCCCAGTGCGCCGATGATGCCGTTGATGCCATCGCCCGGATAGCCGTAGATTCGCCGCACTCCCCATTCGGCAAGGCGGGAGATCATGAAATCGCTTACTGTCGTCATGTCATACTCCGTTCAGGTTTGTTCCAGCCAGCCGCCGGTGAAGCCTGCACGCCGCAGCCCTTCAACAACGTAGGGACAGCGGCGCATAAGGCGCCAGATCAGGCCAGTGCGGTAGTTTTCCAGCATGAGCACAATCGGTCCCTGATTCAGTCCGTAGTGCCATTCCGAGACCCAGCCCCAGGGGTTGGTCTGTGACGCTCCCGGTACGCAGAACTCGGCGTTGAATGAAGTCTTGAAGCCATACCGGTCGCTGGACTTGAGATCGATCGCATCAATGAAATGGGCCAGCGAAGGCAGCACCAGCTCCGGAGCGAAAGGCAGCGAGGCGGCGACCGCAGCCGGCAGCATGGTGCCGTCGTCCGGACCAAACGGCGCGCCGCGTGCCACATAGCCAAAGAACTGGCGGTCGATGCCGTTTACCTTTTGCTCTTTGATGCCTGGCCCTTCGCCGGCACTGATGCCCCAGCACAGGGCGCTGTAGGTCTTCATGCGTAAGGGATTACGCAGCGCGTATTCCTGCTGGATCTGGGTGGCGCGACGGCTGTTCTCGAAGTAGTCGCTGTTGTGAGTGCGCATGGCGTGATCCCGTATGCCGCGCAGATCGAGCCAGCAATGTGACAGCTGGTGCATGAACAGCGGTCCGCCATACAGCACTTCGCGGCCGTAGATCTCTTTCCACAGATAGCTTTCGCACCAGGCGATATACGACTCTGACGGTAAGGGATGCGTGGGCGAGCCCAGGCCCAGAATGTAGAGCAGCAGGGCTTCGCTGTAACCCTGCCATCGATAAGGCAGAAAGCCTCTGCCGTCGGGCATCCAGCCATGGCTCAGGGCCGGGCAGCCGTTCAGTGCCCAGGGCCAGTCGATACGGTGATACAGCATGTCGGCCAGCACACGTATTTCGGCTTCGGCTGGATCGTCGCCATCGAAATATTGTGCTGCGGTCAGCATGCCGGCGACGAGCAAGGCGGTGTCGATGGTGGACAGCTCGCAGTCCCAGGTACGGCGGCCGCTGCGCATATCGAGGAAATGGTAGTAGAAACCGTGATGGCCAGTGGCTTCCGGCGAATCGCTTTGTTCGCTGTCCCGGAAGAAACGCAGGACGGTGAGCGTGCGCTTGACGGCTTCCGCGCGCGTGCAGTAGCCACGTTCTACCGCGACGGGACAGCAGGACAGGGCCATGCCCGTCACCGCCACGCTGCACGGTGAACCAGGGCGCGTGGAATCTGCCACCAGGCCGTTATCGGCGCAATACTCGTGCAGGAAGTAGTGCCACGTTTCACGCTCGATTTCCTCCAGCATGCTGTCCTCATCGCGGCTTGGGCCTTTGGTGCACGGCAGCTCAATGAGGGCAACACTTTGCGGCGGCATACTGAGTTCAATGAGCGTGGCGCCGTTTTCGCGGCGTAGCGGCAGTGTCTCGCGTTTCAGCGCTGAGGCGTCTTCCAGCGCGTTGCATTGTTCGCGGCTAAGGCAATCGGGACGGCCCATCGCTTCCCACGCTGGACGCGCGTAGCCGTGCAGGGCGTCGATGCGCGTCGCCATGGCAGTCTGGATGTCCGGCGCCGCGCCGGGCGTGAGGTGCACCGTTTCGGTGGTGATGGGATGCTGCGGCATGGCGCAGTTGGTGACAAAGATGCACAGGCAATCCGGCGCGCGCGTGACCCAGACGTCGACTGTTTCGTGGTGTCCGTCCACCGGCAGCAGTTCGGTGCCTGCCCGATGCAGCAACTGGAAGGCGCGGTAGGATGGCTTGGGAATACCGTACCGGTTCAGCGGCCCGAAACCGCCGTGAAAGGGCCGGTTCGGGAAGTGGTTCTCGGCAGCGATATCGCTGAAAGTCCAGTAGCTGTAGGTGTCGGCAAGGTTTGCGACTTCCGGCACGGACTTGACGATGAGCGCTGCCGAAAACGGCTCGTCATTCAATGGATCGCGTGCATCGGAAGAGATGTTCCACGCCGTGTAATGCAGCGGCAGCCGGCCGGCCTGCCCGCGCGCTATCGTGGCTTGATCGCGCAACGTGCTGCGTGAGGTGTCGGCCAGTTGCGAAATAGCGTCGCTGTATGTGTTGCCAGCGGCATCGGCCGGGTAATGGTGAGTGCTGATGAAATCCGGCAGGTGACAGGATTTGCGGCAGTGCTCAAGGAACTCGGGAATCCATGCGTTATTCGATGTTGCCGGGCCGCCGACGATGAGTTGCGGGTCAGCTTGCTTGAGCGCTTCGTAGCTGGCGTCGAACAGCTGGAAATAGGCTTCCTGCCCTGCGGGCCAGAACTGAGGCTGGTCCGGTTCATTCCAGACTTCAAACTGCCAGCGCCGGACTTCCACTGCGCCATAGCGATTGATGAGATGCCGCGTCAGGTTTTGCAGCAAGGTTTGCCACGCGCGCATGTCGCGTGGTGCCGTGACATTGCCCCTGCCTGCAAACACCGTGTCGCCGGACGCCAGCATGCGGGGCATGAAACTCAACTCCACAAAGGGACGCATCCCGATGTCGAGCAGAAAATCGAAGATGGTTTCGATGTTGTAGAAATCGTAGCGCGGCTGATCCTGGTGACAGATCAGCGTGCCCATGTCGTCGTCCAGTATGCCGTGAAAGCGAACCTGGCGCATGCCCAGTTCCTCACGCACGCGCTGCAACTGGTTTTGCCAGTCCGCACGCAGGGCAAGCGTGGCCCGGCCGCTGCCGATACAAGCCTCCCACGAATGAACCAAAGGCACAGGCTGCGCCGACAGATCGCAGCGGAACTGAACGGTCATCAAATTTCCTCCAGGACCTGCCGCACTGTATTGCGCAGGTCTTCGATGACCGCATTATGGCCGTTCGCGCCGAACAGGCGCGCACGCTCCGCGTTTGCTTAGCCCTCCTGGCTGCCGGTAAATTTCGGCAGATTCCCCGGCATCGTCTCGATGCGAAAGCTGTGAGTCGCTCCCGACTGCTTTATGCGGAGCAATGCGTTGTACGAGGCTTCGGCATGTGTGCGTTCTTCGTCCACGAGGTGCCTGACTGCAAATCCCGGCGTCTGCGCCCAGACCGTATTGCGTGTGTCACCCTACAACGCGGATCTGCACTGAAGGAGCTTGATCCAGGGAGACAGATGGAAGACCGCCATCAGGCCGTACATCGCCGTCATGCCGTCCACCGGCAGGAAGCGGCTGGCGGAGCAGATCATGTTCGCCTCGCCGGACAAGACGCTAAGAAGCGCCATGCCGGCGAAGGTAGGCGCGGCGGCCAGGCTTAGCCATCTGGCCAGCCTGTCCCCGCCGTTGCCTTGAACGAGGTAGTTATGCCTGATCATAACGATCATGGTGACGCCACCACACGCCTTGCTCGTTGCGGCCTTTCGGCGCGCGGTCGAGCCATTGGTACATGCCCCACAATCCATCCACCCCGCGTGCATAGCCGGAGTAGGTGTGATAGATCTCGCCGTCCTCCATCACGAACGCGCTCACGCCGGGGCGATCACGCGTGAAGGTGGCGATGTCGGTGCCCGTCATGCCAGCCATCAGCCCGACTGGGGTATCGCTGTCGCCGCGCCACTCCAGCGTGTTCTGCTGGGTGTTGTTGGCCGGCGGTTCGCGGCGGTAGTTGTACTCGATGCCGCCTTCGCGCTGCTGCTCTTCGCTGAACCACACGTTGAAGTCACTGTTGAAATCACTATTGAACGACGACGCCCAGTCGAAGGACCAGCCCATGCGTTCTCGGAAAGCCATCAGCTTGTCAATCGGCGCACGGGACACGGCGGAGAACGCGACATCGTGATTCTCCAGGTGCACCACGATGCCGTTGAAGCCGTCGGCAATCGAAGAGCAGGATGGGCAGCCGGCCTTAAAGTCAGGGCCGTACATGAAGTGATAGATCAGCAGCTGCGAGCGGCCCTTGAACAGGTCGGCCAGCGTGACGCTGCCTTGGGGCGTATCGAAGCGGTATTCCTTATCGATCCGCACCCAGGGTAGTTGCTGGCGTTGCTGTGCCACGGCGTCGCTGCGGTGCGTGAGTTCCTTCTCCGCAGCCAGCAGCTGAAGGCGAGCGTCGAGCCATTGTTGGCGAGTTCCGGTCTTGTGCATCTTGATTCTCCTTTTAAAGTAGTATTTGCATACTAGAACCACACAAGGGAACTCTGGGAGTGACAATGTTGACGGGATTTTTGTGGACTCGATGATCGCTGCCGCCGCGCGTGCACTGGCGACGGGCGACCTGCTGGGAGCTTTGAAGCGCGTAGCCCTGCGTGGAGACGCGCCGGCGCTGGCCCTGCGCGGCATCGCGATGGCGCAGCTGGGCGACCTGCCGCGCGCCAAAGAATTGCTGAAGCAGGCCGGGCGTGCATTTGGATCAAAGGAAGCGGTGTCCCGCGCGCGCTGCATCGTGGCGGAAGCGGAAATCGCGCTCGTGTCGCGCGACCTGGCCTGGCCGCCGAAGGCACTGGCTTCCGCGCGCGCTGCTCTGGAAGCGCACGGCGACCATATGAACGCTGCCCACGCGCTGCACATCGAAGCGCGCCGCGCGCTCCTGATCGGCCAGCTGGATGACGCGGAACGCCTGCTTGGTACGGTCGATCCATCGCAGCTGCCGCCGCCCTTGCGCACTTCCTTCGAACTGGCCGCCGCGGGCATTGCCATTCGCCGCCTGCATTCCGGTCCGGCCCGCGCGGCGCTGGAACGCGCTCGCGAGGCAGCGCAGCAATCGGGTATAGCGAGCCTGCTGGCGGAGGTCGACAGCGTGGCGCATGTACTGGAGGCGCCGACTGCGCGTCTGATTTCCGTCGGTGAGCAGCGCTTCCTGCGTTTGCAGGAGGTAGAGGCATTGCTTGGCTCCGGCAGCGTGGTGGTGGATGCCTGCCGTCATGCCATCCGCGCCGGCTATGTGCTGGTGCCGCTCACCACGCGCCCGGTCCTGTTCACGCTTGCCCGGATGCTCGCTGAAGCCTGGCCCGGCGATGTATCGCGTGCTGCGCTGGTGGCTAAGGCATTTCGCGCCAAGGATGCGGACGAATCGCAGCGCGTGCGCCTGCGCGTGGAGATTGGCCGTCTGCGCAGCGAGATTGCCGGATTTGCAGAAATCACTGCAACCAAAGACGGCTTCGTGCTGACGCCGTCCGGTGACCGGAAAATTGCCGTGCTGGCGCCTCCGTCCGATGATCATCAAGGCGAATTAATGGGCTTCCTGGCCGATGGCGAGTCCTGGTCGAGTTCTGCGCTGGCGATTGCGACCGGCGCCAGTCCGCGCACCGTGCAGCGGGCGCTGGAAACTCTGGCCGCCGAAGGCAAGGTGCATGCTTACGGACGTGGTCCGGCGCGGCGCTGGACCATTCCTTCGGTACCGGGATTCCCGTCAACCTTGTTACTCCCAGCTTCGCTGCCGGCCGGGTAGGATGGGCACGTCAAACAAACAAAGGGGCGAGACATGAAACATTCCAAAGCTGAGATTCTGCGCGAATATGGACCATATCCGGACGCGGAAAGCGTTGGTGGCGTGACGTTCGACGGTGAGAACGTCTGGTTTGCGGCTGGCGGTGGACTGATGGCCTTCGATCCTCAAGGCGGTGAAGTGGTGCAGTCGATCGATGTCGCTGCGCATGCCGGCACGGCTTTCGATGGGCGTTATCTGTTCCAGATCGCCGAAGACAAGATCCTGAAGATCGATCCGAAGAACGGCCAGGTGCTGTCTTCGATTCCCGCGCCGGGCAAGGGCGGCGACTCCGGCCTGGCCTGGGCCGATGGCACGTTATGGGTGGGCGAGCACCGCGCCCGCAAGATCCGCCAGGTCGATCCGCAGACGGGCGAAGTGCTGCGGACCATTGAATCCAACCGGTTTGTCACGGGCGTGACCTGGGTGGACGGCGAGCTTTGGCACGGCACCTGGGAAGGCGACAAGAGCGACGTGCGCCGCATCGACCCGGGCACTGGCGAGGTACTGGAATACATCGATATGCCGGCCGGGGTGAATGTGTCCGGCCTGGAATCGGATGGCAAGGACCGGTTTTTCTGCGGCGGTGGCGGCACCGGCAAGATCCGCGCGATTCGTCGTCCCGGCTGAGTCAATTTACGGTGCTAACTTGACCTGAGTCAAATATCCCCGGTGACGGAGGCGGCTTTGCCAGTTACATTGAAGCTTGCTGTTCGCCACCACTTGCGGGGATATCATGGCTGCAAACCCATTGGCTCTCGGCCTGCGGGCCGTCCGGTTCGCGGCGTCCGATGAGATAAGCCAGGAGCTGGAGAGCCGCCACGTCCGGCAGCTGCTGTATCTGCTGCCGGTGCTGGGTCCGCTTTTCAGTCTCGCCATTTTGCTGTTCAGCGCCTGGGATTTCTGGCGCGACGCGGGCAATGCCGGCGCCGCATTAGGAATACGCGGCCTGCTGGTGGCGATAGGCGCCTTTGCCTGGCTGCCGTCGAGCGCCGTCATGGCGCCGCTGTACCGCTGCGGCATTCTGTATCTGACCCATGCCAGCGCGCTGATTATCGCGGAATACGTTCTTCAGGACGGTTTTCTCTACGGCCTGTCTGGCATCACCTCGTGCGTCTTCGTGGTCGCAGTCATGACCTTGCGCTTGCGTGACTTCGTGGGCATTATCGCGGTGCCGAGCGCGCTGCTGGCAGTGCTTACCGCGGCGCGCATGCCGTGGCAGGATGCGGTTAACCAGTTGATGCTGTATTTCTTCGCCATCGCCGTTGCGCTGATGCTGATGTACGTCATCCGCTCATTTGCGGCGCAAACGGTAGAACTGGAAGGGCAGTTGTTGAAGTCCGCGCGGCGCGACAGCTTGACCGGTGCCTTCAACCGCGGCTACCTGTTCGAACTGGCCGAGCGGGCGGTCGCTCTGGCCCGGCGCCATGGACGTCCGCTGGCGGTGGCCATGCTCGATATCGACCACTTCAAATGCATCAACGATTGCCACGGCCATGCGGTTGGCGACAGCGTGATCGTTTCGCTGGCTGAAGTCTGCATGCGGGAGTTGCGGGCGATCGATCACTTCGGACGTATCGGCGGCGAAGAATTCGTCTGCATCATGCCGGAAACCGACGAGGCTGAGGCCTTGCAATGCGCCGAGCGTCTGCGCAGCTGCATCGAGAAGGCAAGGGTAGATGGCGCTGACGGCCCGATTTGCTGGACCGTCAGCATTGGTGTGGCCATGCTGGACAAACAGCGTCCGGACTGGAAGTCGCTCCTGCACGCTGCCGATTGTGCCTTGTACCGCGCCAAGCATGAGGGCCGCAATCGCGTGGAGCTGGCATGAAGCATTTATCGATGCCGGTACTGCTACTCGTTGGGCTGCTGGCGACCATCCCCGCGTTCTATCTCTCGCTGGAGGCAGCCAGCGCCGCGCGCTATGCGGCGCAACTGCTGTATGGCGTGGCTGCGCTGCTGCTAGCCATTCATCTGGCGGCGAAACCTGCGCGGCGCGCCGGCAAGCGCGGTCTTTTCGACGGAATGTTGTTCGTGGCCACGATTGCCAGCGTATGGCCGTCCGAACCGCCCTGGCCGCCGCTTGAGTGGTTTCTGCGTCTGGTCTACTGCGCCGCTGTATTTGCCCGCCTGGTCACGATTGCGGCGCGCTACATGCCGCTGCGGCAGCCAGCCCTGATCTGCACCTGGTCGCTCGGCGTCATCTCGCTTGCTGGCGGGGGATTCTACTGGCTTGAACCGCAGGTCCATAGCTATGCAGACGGCCTCTGGCTGGCCTTCACAACCGGTGCGACGGTGGGCTATGGAGACGTCGTTCCTTCGACGCCCGCCTCGCGCGTGCTGGCGGTATTCATTGTGATTTTGGGATTTGGCCTGCTGTCGCTTGTCACGGCAAGCATCGCCGCGCTGATGGTTGGCGAAGATGAAAAGCGCATGCGGCGCGAGCTGCACGCCGACATGCGCATTTTGTTACGTGAGATTGCCGAGTTGCGTGCAGAATTAATGAGCCATCAGGACCGGCAAGGTCATTGACGACAGCACCGTGCGCGTTGCGCCGCCCAGCATCATTTCGCGGAAGCGGCTGTGGCCATAGGCGCCCATCACCAGCAAGTCGGCGTCCATATTGGCGGCGAGCGACAGGATGGCGTTACCCGTATCGATCGGCGCAGGGCTTGATTCGACTTCCACGTTGATGCCATGCCTTGCCAGGTACAGCGCGATGTCGGCGCCCGGTTCCTGTCCGTGCTCTTCTTCGCTGCCTTTTGCGTCGAACACGGCAACCGTCACCGTTGAAGCGCGCCGCAGCAGGGGAATCGCCGTCGTGACTGCGCGCGCAGCTTGCGTGCTGCCATTCCACGCGACCAGGCAGCGCTTGCCGATGTCGGTGAATTCGCCGGCGTAGGGCACCATCAGTACCGGCCGGCCCGAATTGAGGATGACGTATTCGGGCAGATCGAGCAGCAGGCCCGCTTCGCCGTGGTCATCGGGATTAGTCTGGCCGAGCACCAGCAGATCGGCGTAGCGCGCTTGCAGGCACAGGCCGGAATATTCATCCTCTTCGGTGCGGCGGCTTTCACGCGAGCGGATATCCGCGCCGGCCGCCACTTCCTCGAACTTGGCCAACGCTTCTTCGGAGCGCTTGGATGCGTAGCGCAGATAGTCGGCGACCAGTGCGCCGCTGACATCGAACGGGCTTCCCGCATACATATAGCGTGGCATGCCGGTCATTGCGGCGCCAACCAGGTGGGCCTCCTCCATCTGCGCCAAACGCGCGGCGAGCTTGATGCGTGCTGGTGTGTTTGCGGATTTGTCGACATGGACCAGAATCGTACGGTAAGACATGGCTACCTCCTTTGGTGAATTCAATGTGAAAGCAGAACCGGCAAGGTCATGGTGTTGAGTACCGTGCGCGTGACGCCGCCGAGCGCGATTTCACGAAAGCGTGAATGGCCGTAGGCGCCCATGACCAGTAGGCCGGCGTGGAAGCGGTCCGCCATGGTGAGCAAGGCTTCGCCGGTGTCGCCACAGGCGCGCTGGCGCATGACGTCCACATTGATGCGGTGGCGAGCCAGATACAGCGCGATGTCGGCGCCGGGGCTTTCGCCATGCTCATCCGGGCCGACCACCGGGTCAAACAGGGCCACGATGACGCGCTGGGCGCGCCGCAGCAGTGGAATGGCCTGGGTGATGGCGCGCGCGGACTGCAAGCTGCCATCCCAGGCCACGATCGCGGTACCGTTGATTGGTGCAAGCTGCCCTGCGAATGGCACCAGCAGCACCGGCCGGCAGCCGTTCAGCATGATGTATTCGGGAAGATCCTGAAGCAGGGCGCCGGTGGCCGGATCATCGCGGTCAGCCTGGCCGAGGATGACCAGATCGGCGTAGCGGGACTGCAGCAGCAGGCCGCTGTAGGCGTCGTCGTCGACCAGCCGAGTTTCAAGGGACTCGACGCCGAGGCGGCTTAGTTTACTGGTCGCGTTATCCAGCGTCTCTCGCGCATTGCGCCGGACCAGGTCAATCAGATCCGGCCGCACAATGCCATTTGCCAGCGCATCCGGCGAGCCGCAGACGAAGCGCGAAATGCCGGTCATTGCGGCGCAAACCAGATGCGCCTCTTCCTGCTCCGCCAGCGCCGCCGCCAGCTCGATGCGTTGCGCCTGGCCACGCGAACCGTCCGCATGCACCAGGATAGTTTTATAAGCCATCTCAGCCCCCTTCGGATAGATATCACCTGCCCAGTTTGGGCTTACGGAATGGGGAATTCCATGACCTGAGTCAAGTTATCCATTCTCGGCATGACAACAATTTCCAGATGAGCTAGAGTGAGCAGACCGTCCTGCTACTGCCGGTGGGTCTTTATCAAAGAACGGAAAATATGACGCCAGAAAATGCATCTGTCAGTTCAACGCCGATTGCCCGTTTGCCGTGGATTTTGCTTGCAAGACGGACGCGCGGGCTTTTGGTGATGTTGGCATCGGCGCTCGTCGCATCCTGTGCAAATGCCGCTGATGCGCCACGGAGCCCGACGGCTGTACTGGGGGCGCTGGCGGATCGTATTTACGTCCTGGGTGAGACGACGGGCAGTGCTACCGACATGATCGCGGCAGAAGTAGCGGCGGCCGAAGAGATTCGGCAGTACGTGGGGAGCGGTGCGGTGGATGGATTGCTGGCGAAGGCCAGGGGCGAACAGTCGCCGCTGGTGTCTGCGGCTTACCTGGGCTATCCAAATGTTGTGGCGGCGTTGCTCACGTCAAGCATTGTGAAAGACCACATCAACGATGCCGACGAGATGGGCCTAACGCCATGGATCGCGGCGAATTTCTCCATGAGGCAGAGCCTCTGGACCTGCAATCCTGCGATATTTTCCGATCCGTTCAGGTTTGTGCCGATGATGGTAACGCAACCGTACTACCTCGCCAATCCAGCGCCGCCGTATCAAAGAACACGTGAGCTGTTGGAGCGGGCCGGTGCCGCCGCGGATATTACGGCAGCAAAGGCATTGTGGATCAAGGTATGCAAGAATCAGACGTCCGAGACGAAAGCCATCGTATCAGCCGCCACCGATTTTCAGAGCACCGTCCAGGAGCTCGGTGCCGCCGATTTGACCGGCATGATGGCGAAGCTTCACGAGCAAGCGCAAGCAGTGCAGAAGAAACCATGAACCAGGCTAGGGAACGCGACGTAGTAGGCCTTGTGGCTGCATTCAATGCGGACCGCGAGGCCGAGCGCGTGACGATCAAATACCGTCTGCTGGCGGACAATTCTTTTTCCTTCCTGCGCGGTACTTGCCATCTGTTTTATCAGGACTTCCCGAACGACGCGCGCCTAAACCAGGCGCCACCAGCGTGGATTTGCGGCGACCTGCATCTGGAGAACTTCGGAACGTACAAAGGCAACAACCGCCTGGCTTACTTTGATCTTAACGATTTCGATGAAGCCGTTCTGGCCCCGGCCAGTTGGGAGTTGAGCCGTTTTCTGGTCAGTGTGCTGGTGGCTGCCGACACTTTGAAAGTGCGCCCACCCGAGGCCATCGCCCTGTGCCACTGCTTCCTCGATGCATACGTAGAGAATCTGGTTGAGGGCAAGCCGCGCTGGGTGGAGCGTGCCACGGCGGAGGGGATGGTGCGCGACTTGCTGCGCGACCTCCGTTTGCGTGAGCGCCCCGCCTTCCTGGACCGCCGCACGGACATCAAGAAGGGAAGACGCAGGCTGCGTCTGGACGGGATCAAGGCGCTTCCGGTCAATGATGCCGAGCGCGCGAAAGTGACGGATTTCATGGCCTCCTATTCAGGGAGCCAGGAGTCGCCTGAGTTCTTCCGCGTGCTGGACGTAGCCCGCCGCATTGCCGGCACCGGCAGCCTGGGGCTGGAGCGCTACGCGATCCTGGTGAGCGGACGTGGCGGCCTGGATGGCAACTTCCTGCTCGACCTGAAGCTCGCGCCGGGATCGGCCCTGGCGCCTTATGTGCCGACGAAGCAGCCTGCGTGGCCGACCGAGGCCGAGCGCGTGGTCGCGGTTCAAAAGCGCATGCAGGCGATTTCGCCCGCCTTTCTGTCGGCGGTGACCATCGATGACCGCTCCTATGTACTGAAGGAGCTGCTGCCCCAGCAGGACCGCCTGTCACTGAGCCAGTGGGGCGGAAAACTGCGGCGCCTGGAAAGCGTGATGCGGACCATGGGCGGGATCGTCGCTTGGGCGCATCTGCGTTCCGGCGGCCGGCAGGGCTCCGCCTGCGCGGACGAATGGATAGACTATGGCCGCCGCGCCGCGGAATGGCGCTCGCCATTAATGGACTATGCCCAGTTCTATCATGAGCAGGTGGTAGCCGACTGGACGCAGTACGCCGCCGCATACCGTGCAGCGCTTCAGGCTCGCTCTGATCGATAAACCGATATGGAAACAGTCAAGGGCACGCTATCAAACGTTATCGCGGCCGGGATGACTCTTGGCGGACTGCCTTTGCTTGCATTCGAGCTCCTGTTTTTGCAGCTCATGGCCGCAATGGAAGCGGGGCATCCTCAAGATGGTGATGCACTTGGCATGGCGATGATGTCTGCGCTGTCCTTCGCCATCGCAGCATTAAGCCTGGCCATAGGCCTTGCATACTTTGGCTACAAGTTATTGCGTCGCCAGCAGGCGCCCAGGCTTTGGCACAAGATCGTCATCGGATGCTTGACGCTGGAAGTCATCGCACCATTTGCATATTTTTCCGTGTCGTAGAACTGTCTTCTCGTATGCATTACAGATGCGAAAGGTCCCGGGCGTGGACGCAGCATGTTCAGGTGCGCCCCAGTTGCTAGGATAAGCGCCCGAAATTCAGGAAAGCCCAGGCGGCGGCAATAACGGCCATGCCTGCCACGGTCACGCAGGACCAGGTGAAGAAGTAGGCCGACAGCACGGTCGCCTGCATGACGCGCTCGAACAGGAAGCCGAGGCCGAAGTCGAAGGTGGCCATGACGGTCCAGCGGCGGAAGTAGATGGGCAGGTAGCGGCTCATGTACTTGTTGTGCTGAAGCGCGGCGTGACGCTCGAACAGATTGCGCGCGGCGCTGACGTCGCGGAATAACCAGTCGAAAAACATGAAGCGATAGAGCAGGGTGCGGAACGGCATTTCCGGCGCGCGCTCGTCGCGTGGCGTCACTTCCTGTGTCATAAGACCTCCGGTTTGACAATGATGACTGAATGCGCCCGGCTGCGCCAGTCCATTACGGCGCAGCATGTCATGTTCCTGACATACAGAGGGATTATCATGCGCCACATTTGCGTGCTTGTTGTTTCCGAATGTCAAGATTAGTGTCAGATCGTTATTGGCCTTTGGCCCTGCCAGTGCTGGCTTTGCTGGCAGCGGTGGCATATTGGCTGGTCGCATTCAATCAATCGGAACACGTGGCTCAGCAAACCGAACTGGCGGCGCGGCGCGAGCTGCGTCTGCACGCCGAGGCGTACGAACAATACGTCACCCGCACCATCGCGCAGATGGACCAGGTGACCATGCAGCTCAAGCACAGCTGGGAAGAGTCGGGCGGCAAGCTGCAGCTGGATTCGCTGTACCGGGATGGCATGTTCACCGATCCGGCCTTCGTAGAAGTCAGCGTGTACGACCGCAACGGCCGCCTGCTGACGATTGCCGGACATGGCCAGCGTGGCGCCGGACTCGGCCCCCCGCGCTCCTTCGCCTACCATCAATCGAATAATTCGAGCGCGCTGCGCATCGACATTCCAGCAGGCGATTACCGCGCCAATCAGAATCTGGTTCAATTCAGCCGCCGCCTGGACGATGCACAGGACGGCTTCGCAGGCGTCGTCGCGCTGGCGGTGGACGCTCGATATCTCACATCCTTTTACAGCCGCGCTGTGCTTGGCGCAGCCGGCGTGGTAGCGGTAACCGGTGATAACTCGGATCTGCGCCTGGAACAACACGGCGACCGCGTTCAACTGGCGCCCGGCGAATCAGTGTTCAGTGTGGCGCCAAACCTGAATAACAGCGGCGGCAATTCGCTGGTGCCCGGCACCGCCTTCCGCGACGGCGCCGACAGGTTGCTGAGCTGGCGTCACTCGACCGCCTATCCCGTGCTGGCCACAGCCGGCATGACCGTCACCGAGGCGCTGGCGCCAGCCCGCGCCGACTGGAGCGCCCGCCGGGAAGGCGCCTGGTGGTTTACCGCATTGGCCTTCGGCGTTGGCATTCTGGGCTGGCGGCAGACCGTGCGCCTGTTGCGCATGCGCCGTCAGGAGGCGGAGGCACGCCTTGCTTACCGCACCGCGACCGAACAGGCGAACGATGGCTTCTACCTCGCCATGGCTTTACGCGATGGCCGCAACGAAGTGATTGATTTCGAAGTCGTGGACTGCAATGAGCGCGGCGCCTATTTCTACAATATGAACCGCAGCCAGCTGATCGGCCGCCGGGTTTCGGAGCTGGACGCATCGGTGTTTGGCGGAAGCCTGCTGCCGGTGTATCAGGCCGCCATGAAGTCCGGCTTCCATGAAGACGAGCGCCAGATGGTTGGTGGCGCGCACATGAATATCAGCTGGGGGCGCCGCCGCATCATCCGCGTCGGCGACAGTCTCGCGATCACGCTGCAGGACATGAGTGCCCGCAAGCTGTACGAAAGCGATATGGAGCGCCTGGCGAATCACGATATGCTGACCGGGCTGGCCAATCGCCATTGGCTGCAGCGCTATTTGCCGGGCGCCATCGCCAATGCTTCCGATCGGCAGGGCATGATGGGCCTGTTGTTCATTGGCCTGGACGATTTCAAGCAAGTCAACGATTCGCTTGGCCATGCGGCAGGCGATCAGGTGCTGCAAACCGCCGCCCGCCGCCTGCAAGGGCTGCTGCGCGCAGGCGACCGTCTCGCACGTGTAGGCGGCGATGAATTCATCGTGCTGCTGGACCCCGTCGCCAACGAGGGCGAGGCAGCAGTGGTGGCCGAGCGCGTGCTGGCAGCCTTTGGCCGCCCATTCGGCCTTGGCGGCGCGACCGTGAATGTCGGCGCTTCGGTCGGCATCAGCCTGTATCCGCGTGACGGCGGCGATCACGATACGCTGCTGCGGCATGGCGATATTGCCCTCTATTCGGGCAAGAGCGAGAGCAAAGGCGGCTACTGCTTCTTCGATCCGTCGCAATACGTGACCGTTACGGCGCGCGCTCAATTGCAGCATAGCCTGCGCAGTGCGATTGAACTGGACCAGCTGCAGCTGCACTATCAGGCGCGCGTTGAACTGCCATCGGGACGCCTGGCCAGCATGGAGGCGCTGCTGCGCTGGCAGCATCCCGAGCTGGGCCTGGTGCCGCCGGCAAAATTCATCCCGCTGGCCGAAAGCAGTGGTCTGATCGTGCGCATCGGTGAACTCGTGGTGGAACAGGCTTGCGCGCAATTGTCCGCATGGCGGGAGCAGGGATTGCCGCTGGTGCCGGTTTCGGTGAACGTGTCGCCGCGCCAGCTCAGCCAGGGCGGCGTACATAGCCAGCTCGCGCTGCAACTGGCGCGCTACCGCATCCCTGCCCATCTGATTGAAGTGGAAATCACGGAATCGGCCATGGTGGCGGATCAGGCCGAAGTGCAGGCCGAACTGGCGGCAATCCGCGGCCTGGGCGTCAAGGTTTATGTGGACGATTTCGGCACCGGTTATTCATCGCTGTCGCAATTGCAGCGATTGCGGCTGGATGGCCTGAAGGTGGACAAGGCATTCACCAATGAACTGGACAGGTCGACCGAGGGCAGGGTGTTCTTCCAGGCGATCGTGTCGATGGCGCAGGCGCTCGGCATGGTGGTGGTGGCCGAGGGCGTGGAGAACGCCCAGCAGCTGGAACTCCTTCAGGAACTGGGCTGTCACGAAGCGCAGGGCTACCACGTCGGCCGCCCCGTGCCACCGGGTGAAATGGCGGTGCGCCTGGCGGCGGAAGCTGCCGCTTTGGCCGAGCATGTCTGAAATGCATTCTTATTTCCAATACGTCATCACCCCGTCACATACGGCAGTTAGGATGATGCCGGTCAGCTAACTCATACTACGTCCCGTGGAATTCAACGCCTCCCGCCACCATTTGCCGCGCTTCCGCCAGTCGACCGCCGCTGATCTGTGCGTGGCGACGGTTGCCGTGCCTTCCGATACGAGCAACACGGCAGTGCAGCAGCTGTTCACCGAACGCCGCGACCTGATGAGCCTTCCGGTGCTGGAAGATGGCCGCCCGATTGGCCTGATCAGCCGCAATATCTTCATGTCGCAGATGTCCAAGCCCTATTACCACGAGCTGTACGGGAAGAAGAGCTGCATCGCCTTCATGGACAAGGATCCGCTGATCGTCGATGCGGACCTGAGCATCGAATCCCTGACTTTCCGCGCCGTTGAATCGGGCGAGAAGGCGCTGGCCGACGGTTTCATCATCACCCGCGATGGCGGCCTGGCCGGTGTCGGCTTCGGCCTGCAACTGATGAACGTGGTCGCCAATATGCAGGCGGAAAAGAACCGCCAGATCATGCATTCCATCGAATACGCCAGCGTGATCCAGCGTTCCTTGCTGCGCAGTTCGCGCGAGGCGCTGGCCGAAGTGCTGGATGACGCGCACCTGGAATGGCAGCCGCGCGACGTGGTCGGCGGCGATTTCTTCCTGGTGCAGCGCCACAAGGATGGCTGGTTCGCCGCCATCGCGGATTGCACAGGCCACGGCGTGCCGGGCGCCTTCATGACCCTGATCGCATCCTCCGTGTTGACGCAGGCCTTGCAGCGCCTGGGTCCGCGCGATCCCGGCGCGCTGATGGCGGAAGTGAACCGTGGCGTGAAAGCGATGCTGGGCCAGACCGAAGAACTGCGCGGCATGGCGGAATCGGACGATGGCCTGGACGCCGCCCTGATGTGGTACGAACATTCCGAACGCCGTCTGCGCTTCGCCGGTGCGCGCCTGTCGCTGCAGGTGCTGGCGCCGAAGCAGGAAGAGCCAACCGTCTGCGAAGGCGAACGCTCCGGCGTGGGCTATGTGGACACTGCCGGCGAGCAGTCATGGCCTAACCATACCCTGCATCTTGAACCAGACACCTTGCTGTTCGTGACCACGGACGGCCTGATCGACCAGATTGGCGGTCAAAAATCCATCGCGTACGGCAAGCGCCGCATGCGCGAGCAGTTGCTGGCCCGCCGCGACGAGCCCTCGGCCACGGTGGCCGAAGGCTTGCTGAACGATCTGCGCGAGTGGCAAGGCGAACAGCCGCGCCGCGATGACCTGACATTTTTCTGTTTCCGCCCATGAGGAGCATTCCGTTGTTGTACGAAGAGTTTGAGGATTTCTGGCAGGTCGCTCAGAAGCGCCATGTCATTTTCTTTTATACGGGTTACTTCTCCCAGCACGTGGTGGCTGCGATTTCCGAAACCATCCGTGCGCGTCTCGACACGGCCGGCGCTGCCGGTCCTACGCGCCGCCGCATTTTCTCGGCCTTCGTCGAAATGTCGCAGAACATCATGCATTATTCGTCCGAGTCGCTGACGCCGGACGCGGAGCGCGACCAGCAGATGCGCCGCGGCTCCTTCTGCATCGGCAGCCGTGATGACAACTTCTTCCTGCTCAGCGCCAATCCGGTGCATACCGACCGCGTTGAGTCAATTCGCACTCGCCTGGAACCGCTGCGTACCATGACGGTGGAAGAGATCAAGCTGGCTTACAAGAAGGCCCTGCGCGAAGCAGCGCCGGAGGACAGCAAAGGCGCGGGCCTGGGCTTCCTGACCATGGCGCGCGAAGCCAGCGAGCCGCTGGAATTTGAATTCGTCCCGGCGCCGAACAAGCCGGACACCACTATTTTCTGCATCAAAGCGATCATCTGAGCGCATACCTATGGAATCTCTGTTTATTGCCGCCTCGCCCACCTCGCCGGAAGTCGACTTCCGTTTCAATGAGCACACCCTGTCGCTGAAGGGCGAGTCCTACCCTGAAAATGCCGCCGCGTTTTACGGCCCGGTCATCGAGCGCCTGCGCGTCTACCTGGCAGAGTGCAGCGAGGCGGCCATTACCGTGAACGTGTCGCTGGCGTACTTCAACAGCTCCAGCACCAAGATGCTGTTCGCATTATTCGAGTCCCTCAACGACGCCGCGCAGGCCGGCAACACCGTGGTGTTGAACTGGTATCGCGATGAGGAAGACGATACGATTGAAGAATTTGGAGAAGAACTGCGCGACGACTTCCCCGCACTACAATTTAACGACCGACCCATATGAATTCATTGCAGAACGCCGTTGTAGCCGAAGCACCCGACCTGTTCGCCAGTGAGCAGGCCGCGCTGGAGGCTGCACGCGCCGTGTATGCAGGAGAAGGCGGAGATAGCCACCGGGCGCTGGGCCAGCTGCTGGTCCACTACGAGCGTCTGCTGCGCGAAACCCGCCGCCTCGTTCAGCGCAGCGACCGCGCCGAACGCCAGATGAACCAGATGAATTTCCGCCTGCAGGAACTGGCCAGCCAACTGGAATTCCGCGCCAGTCATGATCCGCTCACCGGAGCGCTGAACCGCGCCGCCGTCATCGAACACGCCAGCCTCGGCATGATGGAAGAGGACATGGTGCTGATCGTGCTCGACATCGACCACTTCAAGCAAGTCAACGACAGCTTCGGCCACCCGGCCGGCGATGCAGTGATTCGCACCGTGGTGCAGTGTCTGCGCCAGCTGCTGGGTGAGGATGCGGCTGTCGGACGTGTCGGTGGCGAAGAATTTTCCGTGGTATGGCCAGGTCTGACCCTGGCCGAAGGCCGGGAACTGGGTGAGCGCATCCGCGCTGCGATCGAAGCCCAATCCTGGCCTGAACCAATCGACCGCCCGGTCACGGCCAGCGTCGGCGTCAGCTGGAATGAACGCGGCAGCAGCTTCGAACAGGCCTATAGCCGCGCCGACCAGGCCCTCTACCGCGCCAAACGCGGCGGCCGCAATTGCGTTTGCGTCGCCGACTGATTAAGCGCTAACCGTCCTGTTTGCCTTGAAAGGACTTTAGTCTCGGCATGTTCTGGATATGGAAGCTCTCAATTGCTCCCGCCGCCACCATGCGCTGCAGAGCGGCATACGAGGCATTGGCGCCGGCATAAGAACTGCCCATGTAGAGGTGGTGCACGGTGAGCTTCCTGATCTTGACTTTTGGCGTCGGGCTCCAGGGACTGCTATCCAGCTTCATGCCGTTTTTCCACCAGCTGATGATGTTTTCGGTACATCCCACCGTTTTGGCCGACAAATTCCCTTCGGAAGTGCAGGGACTTGATGAAACATAGTAATCACCGATGTTAATAATGTCCGGGATTGGCTGGCGTGTCGCTTGCAGGAGCGCGACATGCTGGTGAACCATAATGGGGATGCGGTCTTCAGCGTGCGTGTGTTCCGCATCCTCAAGATGATTGATTTCAGCAAATTCGACTAAATGATCTAGCGCTTGCACGGAGTAAGTCAGACTGGCATGTGAAGTCACTGTGCCGCCAGGGCCTTGAGGCGAGGCCTGAGACCAGACTGTATTGAACGTGCCGCCCTGCTGATCGTTAGTCAGCCCACCTGTGTAGTAGCCAGGTATGCCTGTCGGCATTTGCTGCGCTCTCTGAATGATGGATTTAGCTTGCATCGCGCGAGGCGGTGTGTCCAGTCGGCTTGCAGGTGGTTTATATACGGCTGGCGTGGCGGGAATGGCGCGTTTGGTCTGAATAGCCTTCGGAACTGTCGGCGGTTTCTTATTCATCATGCCTCCGGAGTATCGTCGTCACTTGCAGCGTAGCCGATGACGATGTCCGTAATTCTCACTATTTGTCACTTAGCGCGTCGGCTTGACGACGATTGGCGGATAGGCCGGCGCGCGGGCTGTCCGAAGTTGCGTCAATGCGGCAATCAACAGCGCCAGATTCAGCCAGGCGAACCAGTCGCCCCAGCGCGTGTAGAGCGTGTGGCTCTGGTGGAGTGGGAGATCGCCTACTAGTGTTGCGTCCCCATTTTCGTCGCTGGCTTCGACGATGACGCGGCCGCGGTCGTCGGACAGCGTCAGGCTGCCGCGGCGGGCCACGCGGGCGATGGCGAAGCCGTTTTCGACGCCGCGCATGATGGCCATGCGGCCATGCAGCCAGCCATCGGCGCCGAAGTCCCAGGCGGGGACCAGCAGCAGATTGGCGTTGCGCGCGCCGTAGGCGTGGCCGATGTCATGGAAGTCCATGTCTTTGCAGATGGCCAGGCCGGTTTGCGCGCCGGGCAGCATGGCGTAGGCGGTTCCGGGTGTGTATTTGCTTTCGAATCCAGGGATCAGGTGCTGCTTGGCATAGGTCACCGCCTGTGGTGCGCCTGGCATGAACGCCTGCACCGCATTGCGTTCATCGTGCTGATCCTGCAATGCAACCCCGGCGTCGATGATCATATGGTGGCGGGCCGCCAGCTCGGCCAGCGCCGGGATTCCGCTTGCGTCAGTGGCAAGAGCCGTTTCAGGCAGCACGACGGTTTGGGCGCCTTGTGCGGCCAGCGCGTCGATTCCGGCAACGTAGCGCGCCAGCAGGGCCTGGCCTTCCGGCGATGAGACTGCGGGACGGACCGGACCTTGCAGTGTAATCAGGCCGATGCGCGCCGCGCCACTTGCGGGGGCGTGCAACCGCATGACGCCGAACGCAAAAGTCGCGATCACGACAAGGGCAGCGCCACCGGCAATCGGCGCGCGCACACGTGCGCCCGCCGGGGCGGCCATGACGGCGGCTAACGCGGACGGCGCCAGCAGCATCACGAAGACCACGCCCCAGATGCCGGTCACGCTGGCGAGCTGGATTACCGGCAGTGCGTCCATCTGGCTGTAAGCGAGGCTGCCGAATGTGCCATGGGGCGAAGTCAGAGAGCCGAGATAATCCAGCGAGACATACAGCGCCGGGAAAGCCACGGCCGCCGCGCTGTAGCGGCCGGACTGCATCAGGCGGCGATGCAGCAGCACCGCCAGCGCGAAGGTGACCGCGGGGACGGCCACGACAGCCAGGCCGACCGGCAGCGGCAGGCGAATGATGTCATGTATGTAGTGCCAGAGATTCAGGCCAGCGCAGGCGCCCGCAAGCAGCGCGGCAAATGCGGCCCAGTACCAGCGCAGGCGCGGCGCCACCGCCAGCAAAGGCAGCGGGGCGAGCCAGGCCAGGTAGGCGACCGGTGCAAGGCCGGTGCCAAACCACCATGCAGCGCCGGACATCACGGCTGCCACGGCGCCAGCCAACATCACTCCACGATTATCGCTTGATGCCATTGAACAGGACTCCAAAGGATTGAAGGTAAAAGGCGCGGAACTGCGCTTCGTTGTAGCTGAAGCGCCCCGCGCGGTAAAGGGAAATCAGGCCGTGCGCCTGGCCCCACATGATCATGGCCAGGTCCCAGGGATCGCCTTCGCGCAGCAGTCCTTGCTGCATGCCTTCGACCAGCATGTCGGCAATGACGTTGAGCGTCGGCGAGCGGCGTGCGCGAAAGTCTTCGGGAAAGCGGCGTGCATCGTCGCGTGAAACGGAAAAGCTGTAATCGAACAGGTGAGGGTGCTGTAGCGCGTAATCGAGGTAGTTTTCCATCGAGTGCAGCAGCGCGTGCATCAAGTCGGGATGCTGGGCGCGCTGTAGCCAGTTCTGCGCGACTTCGGTGAAGGCATCGTCGGAAATGCGCTTAAGCAGCGCTTCCCGGTTGGCGAAGTGGCGGTAAATGGCCATCGGCGTGATGCCGACAGCTTCGGCCACGCGGCGCATGGAGACGGCTGCGGCGCCTTCCTTTTCGAGGAGCTTGCGCGCGGCGCGAAGAATTTTGTCCTGTGTTGTCAATTCAGTCATGTATACAGCGTATACTTGGCTGGCGAAGATGTCAACACGCGGCTTGCGCGGAGGTTTTCAGCTATTCAGCATGCGGGTCAGCTTGAAGAGGGCGTCGCGCAGGGCCTTGGCTTCTTCGCCACCGACTTTGCTTTCAAACTCGGCCTGCGCTTGCTGCCACAGTTTATAAGCCTCGACGTATTTCGCCTGCCCGGTGGAACTCAGCGCGAGCACTTGTTTGCGCGGACTGTCCGGTGACGGTGCGTGCAGCACATAGCCATCGCGCGTGAGCGGCTGCAGCGCGCGCAGCAGGCTGGTACGGTCGAGAACCAATTTGTCGGCCAGCGCCTGAATGGTGATGTGCGGGTTACGGCTGATGTGACTCAGGATGGAGTATTGCGGACCCGTCAGCCCGCAGCGGCCAACATACTGGTCGTATAAATTTGAAACGCTGCGCGTCGCCTGGCGCAGTGCGAAGGCGTTGCAGCTGGGGTCACTAGTGAAATCGTCCATGATTGAAGTTTAACCGATTAGAACCCACCGCAAGGACAGGTGCCTGCCACGCCGTGGCAGGCACCAGGTTCAGGCTCAGGTTTTATCCCAGCCGCCGCCGAGCGCGCGGATGAGCGCCACGGTGGTCACAGCCCGATTGCCGCGCAGCTGGACAGCGGTGCGTTCCACTGTCGTCAGATTGCGCTGCGCATCGAGCAGTTCCAGATAGCTGGAACGGCCCGCGTCGTACAGCTTCTGCGCCAGATCGGCCGAGCGGCGTGCCGACACCAGCGCGTCCTCAATCTCGGAAGTCTGGCCGCTCAGGATGCGCAAGCCGGCCAGGTTGTCCTCGACTTCAGCGAAGGCGGTCAGCACGGTCTGGCGGTAAGAGCCCACGGATTCCTCAAGCGAAGCTTCCGCGCGGTTCACGCCGTTGCGATAGCGGCCGCCGTCGATCACCGGCGCGGACAGCACAGCACCCAGCAGCCAGGACTGGCCGGTAGTCTTGAAGATGTCCGAGAAGGTGCCGGCCACGCCGCCTGCCGAGGCGCCAATGTTCAGCGAAGGGAACAGCGCCGCGCGCGCCACGCCGATGCGGGCATTGGCAGCTTCCATCGCACGCTGGGCGGAGGCGATGTCGGGACGGCGTTCCAGCAACGAAGAAGGCATGCCTGCCGGGATATTCGGCATCAGCGTGCCATCCAGCAGCGGGCTGGCGCCTGCCGTGAAGTTCGCGGCCGGCTTGCCCAGCAGGACAGCCAGTGCGTGTTCCAGGCTTGTACGCTGACGCTGCAGTCCGATTGCATCGGCACGCGTGGTGGACAGTTCCGTCCTGGCGCGCGACAGATCGAATTCGCCGATGTCACCCAGGTCAAATCGGCGCTGATTGACGCGCACGTTTTCTTCACGCAGACGCACGGTTTCAGCCAGCGTATCCAGCTCGGCATCGGTGGAGCGCAGACGGAAATAGGTCTGCGCCACGTCCGCCTGAAGCGAGAGCAGCACTGAGCGGTAGGTCGCTTGCGAAGCATCGGCGTCGCCGCGCGCTGCCGTCACGTTGGAGGCTACACGCCCGAACAGATCGACTTCATAGCTTGCCGTCAGTTTGGCGCTGTAGGTGTTGCTGACGGGCGGATTGGCGCCGGCCGGCAGGCGGGCTTCCAGCGCCGACGGACCGCCACGCTGGGCGCCAACGCCTGCATTTACTTGCGGAATGCGGTCCGCCTCGGCGATGCCTGCAATAGCGCGCGCCTGTTTCACGCGCGCCGCGGCGATGGCGAGATTGGCATTGTTGTCGGTAGCTTCCTTGATCAGCGCCGTGAGCGCAGAGTCATTGAAGACCAGCCACCACTCGCCGCGCGCCTGCTGTTCGGCAGGCTGGGCACGGGTCCAGCGTGTGCCGTCCGCGGCGACATGGATGGCCTGGTTGTCGAGCTCCTTGAATGCGTTCGGCACGGAGACGTTGGGCTGCTTGAATGCCGGCGCGGCGCAACCGGCCAGCAGAAATACCGCAGCCGCGATAGGTGTAATCAGCGATTTCATTAGTGAGAACCCTCCAGCTGTGGCACGCTCGCTGGCGCAGGCGTTTTCTCGAAACGTTTGGCCAGATTACGAATCAGCACATAGAACACCGGCGTCAGGAACAGACCAAACAAGGTCACGCCCAGCATCCCCGAAAATACGGCGATACCCATGGCGCGGCGCATTTCCCAGCCGGCGCCATGCGAATACACCAGGGGTACCACGCCCATGATGAAGGCGATCGACGTCATCAGGATCGGACGCAGACGCATACGGCATGCTTCCAGTGCTGCCTGCAGAATGGTGCGGCCATGATGTTCCAGCTCGCGCGCAAACTCCACAATCAGAATCGCATTCTTCGACGCCAGACCAACCAGCACGAACAGCGCGATCTGGGTGAAGATATTGTTGTCGCCGCCCGTGATCTTCACGCCGATCATGGCGCACAGGATGGACATCGGCACGATCAGGATCACGGCCAGCGGCAGAGTCCAGCTTTCGTACTGGGCCGCCAGCACCAGGAACACCAGCAGCACGCAGATCGGGAACACAAAGATCAGCGTATTGCCTGCGATGATGTCCAGGTAGGTCAGCTCGGTCCACTCATAGCTGATGCCTTTCGGCAGCGTCTCGGCAGCGATCCGTTCCATGGCTGCGCGTGCCTGCGTGGTCGAGTAGCCCGGCGCCGGATTGACGTTCAGGTCCGCGGCAACATAGGTGTTATAACGCTGCACACGATCCGGACCATAGCTGTCTTCAATCTTCATCAGCGAAGACAGCGGAATCATCTCGCCCTTGTCGCTACGGACTTTCAATTGCTTGATGTCTTCCACGCGGGAGCGGAATTGCGCGTCTGCCTGTACGCGCACCTGATAGGTACGGCCGAACTGGTTGAAGTCATTGACGTACAGCGAACCGAGGTTGATCTGCAAAGTCTGGTTGATGACCTGCAGCGGCACGCCCAGCTGCTTGGCCTTGGTGCGGTCGATATCCGCATACAGCTGTGGCACGTTCACCTGATAGCCGGAGAAGGCGCCGACCAGTTCCGGCGTCTTGCGCGTGCGTTCGATCAGCTGCTGGGTGGCTTTATACAGCTCGTCGTAACCCAGATTGCCGCGGTCTTCGACCATCATTTTCAGGCCGCCAATGGTGCCCAGGCCGTAGACTGGCGGTGGCGAGAACACTTTCACGAAGGCGTCCTGGATGGAACCGGCGCGCTTGTTGATTTCAGCGGCAATGCCAGGACCACCGGTTTCCTTGGTGGTGCGGGTCTGCGGTGGCTGTTCGCCGACGAACACGATACCCTGGTTTGGTGCATTGGTCAGGTCGTTCACGGACAGGCCGGGGAAGCCGACGGCATTGCGGGCGCCCGGTACGCCAAGGGCGACGTCACCGGTGCGGCGGATGACGTCCTGGGTGCGTTCCAGCGAGGCGGCGTCAGGCAGTTTGACGAAACCAACCAGATAGCCCTTGTCCTGCGCGGGTACGAAGCCTCCCGGCACCAGCTTGAACATCAGCGCGGCAGCAGCCACCAGCACCAGATACAGGCCGATCGATGCAGCTTTGCGGCCCAGCACACCCTTCACGCCGCCTTCATATTTGGTTGAAGCACGGCCGAAGAAGCGGTTGAAGCGCGTGAAGAAGCCACCGAGCACCTTTTCCATCATGATGGTCATCTTGTCTTTGGCCGCGTGGTGCGGCTTTAGCAAAGTGGCCGTCAGAGCGGGCGCCAGCGTCAGCGAGCAGAATGCCGAAATCACGGTGGAAATGGCAATCGTCAGCGCGAACTGCTTGTAGAACTGGCCGGTCAGGCCGGAGACGAAAGAGATCGGCACGAACACGGCGCACAGCACCAGCGCGATGGCGATAATCGGACCGCTCACTTCCTTCATCGCCTGCACGGTGGCATCGCGCGGCGACAGTCCGCCCTCGATATTCCGCTCAACGTTTTCCACCACCACGATCGCGTCGTCGACCACGATACCGATGGCCAGCACCAAGCCGAACAGGGTCAGCGTGTTGATGGAGAAGCCAAAGCTCAGCATCACGGCGAATGTTCCGACCACCGACACCGGCACGGCCAGCAGCGGAATGATGGAAGCGCGCCAGGTTTGCAGGAACACGATCACCACGATCACCACCAGAATCACGGCTTCCAGCAGGGTATGGATCACGGCTTCGATGGATTCGCGCACGAACTGCGTCGGGTCATAGGCGATGCGGTATTCCAGGCCTTTCGGGAAGTCTTTCTTCAGTTCTTCCATCTTGGCGCGAACGTCGGTGGAAATCTGCAAATCGTTTGCACCGGGAGCGGCGTAGATGATCAACGCCGTGGCAGGTTTGTTGTCCAGCAGGGAATTCACGACGTAGCTGCCGGCACCCAGTTCGATACGCGCCAGATCCTTCAGCAGTGTGACGCCGCCGTCTTCATTGGTCTTGACGATGATGTTGCCGAAGTCTTCCACCGTTTTCAGGCGGCCTTTGGTGTTCAGGGTGAACTGGAAATCGGCGTCTTTGCTGGGCGAAGCGCCGACAACGCCTGCTGCCACTTGCAGATTCTGCTCGCGGATAGCATTGGTCACGTCGGTGGCGGTCAGATTGCGCGCCGCGACTTTTTGCGGGTCCAGCCAGACGCGCATGGCGTAGTCGCCGGAGCCGTTCAGGATCACGTCGCCCATGCCGGACAGGCGGGCCAGCTGGTCCTTGACGTTGATCACTGCGTAGTTGCGCAGATACAGATCATCGTAAGCATTGTCAGGCGAAACCAGGTGCACCACCATGGTCAGGCTGGGCGAGGAACGGACCGTGGTCACACCCAGCTGGCGCACTTCTTCCGGCAAGCGGGGCAGGGCGCGCTGTACGCGGTTCTGCACTTCGGTTTCAGCCTGCTTGATGTTCGTGCCGATCTTGAAGGTCACGGTCAACTTCAGCGCACCATCCGAGGTGTTCTGGGAAGACATGTAAATCATATCTTCCACGCCATTTATCTGTTCCTCCAGCGGCGCGGCGACGGTTTCTGCGATCACTTTCGGATCGGCGCCCGGATACTGGGCGCGCACCACCACGGATGGCGGCACCACATTCGGATATTCCGAAATCGGCAGTTTGAAGATGGAGATCAAACCGCCCACGAAGACGATGATCGATAGGACAGCCGCAAAAATCGGCTTGTCGACAAAAAATTGTGAGAACTTCATGGCTTAGCGCACCTTGGTTTCGTTGGCAGCGACCTTGGCGTCATCCTTCTTCGCGCCGGGATCGCCCTTGGCATCCATCGCCACTAGTTCCGGCGCCAGCTGGGCGCCCGGTTTGACGCGCTGCAGGCCGTTCACCACGATTTTTTCGCCGGTCTTCAGGCCGCTACGCACGATGCGCAGGCCGTCGATGGTCTGGCCCAGCGTCACTTCGCGGTATTCGGCCTTGCCTTCGCCATTGACGACGAAGACGAACTTGCGGCTCTGATCCGTGCCGATGGCGCGCTCGTTGATCAGGAAGGCGTTGTGGCGCGCACTGTCGCCGCTGCCGGCCTCGATCTGCACTTTGGCGAACAGGCCTGGCACCAGGATGTTGTCGGTGTTGGCGAACACGGCGCGCATGCGCACTGCGCCGGTTTTGGTATCGAGTTTGTTGTCCACGAATTCCAGCTTGCCTTCATGCGGGAAGCCGTCTTCAGACGCCAGGCCGATGCGCACCTTGACCGGCTTGCCGGCGTGCGCCTCGGCGCCCACGTGCAGGTAGGTCGATTCGTCGCCATCCCAGGTGGCGTAGATTTTGTCGTCCGACACGACGGAAGTCAGCACGGCGCTCGGATCGATCAGGTTACCGAGCGTGATTTCCTGCTTGGCGACGCGGCCATCGATCGGCGAAGTGACGTGGGTGTATTCGAGATTCAGGCGGGCGTTTTCGTACTGAGCCAGGGCGGCGCGTGCGTTGGCATCCAGTTCCTTCAGACTGGCGGCGCGTTCGTCGTATTCGCGTTGGGCGATGGCTTTGTCGGCCAGCAGCTTCTCGGCGCGGGCCAGCTCAATTTTGGCCAGGTCGGCGCGGGCGCGGGCGGCATCGGCGGCGGCACGTGCGCGGTCGGCTTCAGCCTGGAAGGGGCGCGGATCGATCACGTACAACAGCTGGCCTTTCTTGACCTTGGCGCCTGGCTCGAAGTGAATCTCGGTGATGTATCCGGCCACGCGGGAACGGATCTGTACGGATTCGATCGATTCCATCCGGCCGCTGAACTCCTGAGTCTCGGTGATCTGTTTTTCCAGCACCACGGCGGCGGTAATCGGCGTGCCTTGCGATGCTGCGGGAGCCGCGTCCTTGCTGTTCGCCTCGCTGCAACCGCTCAGGGCCGCAACCAGCACACCAGCGACAGCCAGGCCGGCCGCCAGTGGGGCCAGTCGAAGCCTTGTCTTTTGGATCTTGTCGGTCATGATCGAATCCTTCAAAATTATGTGTGCATATGCACAGTTCTGGATATTAAAAATGGACCGCAAAGGTCCTCTATTGGTTGCGAGTATAATTAATAACTGCAAGAAGTCAATCAATTTCTTTCGGCAGTGCAATTAAGGCAAGAGCGGCGGAGAGTCGGGGCGCTGGGCCAGGCCGAGTGTCAGCGCCAGTTCTCCCCCTTCACGCAGCTTGCGATAGACCACGCCGTGCAGCTTCAGCGCCGCAAAGGATTCCGGCAGCAAAGCGATGCCTTTGCCGGCGGCGATGTCGGCCAGCAGCACGTGATGGTCGTCCGGCTCGCGCAGGAAGGCGGGATGGAAGTTGTGGCGCTCGAACACTGCCATGCAATGATCGAAGAAGGCGGGCTGGCGCGGCCGGTCGAACCAGTACACAGCTTCGCTTGCGAGATCGGCCAGCGAGACGGTGCGCTTTTTTGCCAGAGGATGGCGCGCGGGCAGGGCCGCCATGAGTTCTTGCTGTCCAAGCGGCCGTACGCTGAGTTCAAATGTGCGTAGCGGCAGTGCGACCACCGCTCCGTCCAGGCGGCCGGCGCGCAGACTGGCAACGAGGCGGGGCGATGGCGCAAACGTGAGGTTGGGCGGGCCGCCGCGCTCCAGGCCAGCGAGCGTTGCACGGAAGGAGCCGGCTTCGACGGAGGTGGTCAATCCTATCCGCAGCGGGTGCCTGGTGTCGCCACGCGCAGCGCTTGCGCGTCCGCCAGCACCGTGCTGCGTGGCCACCGCACGTTCGGCGCTATCAAGCCGCTGAAGAATGTCGCGAGCATGCGGCAGCAGCCTGCGTCCCGCCGGCGCCAGCGCCACACCTTGCGTGTCGCGCTCGAATAGTTGTACGCCCAGCTGCGACTCCAGCTTCTGAATGGCGCGCGTCAGCGGCGGCTGCGTCATGTGCAGGCGCTCGGCGGCCTGGCGAAAGTTCAGGCAGTCGGCGACTGCGAGAAAGAGTTCAAGCGAACGGGTATCGAGTTTTCTCATACCGAAAAGGTATCACGTTTTTGGCAATTCCTCCGCGGAGGGAGACTGGCTAGACTGCGCTTCATTGAAAACCGAAAGGAGATTGTCATGAAACGCGAACTGGGACTGGGCTGTATGGGCATGTCGGAATTCTATGGGGCCACCGACGACGCCCAATCGCTGGCGACGCTGGAAGCCGCTTTCGATGCCGGTGTTACGCATTACGACACCGCCGATTCTTATGGCGCCGGCCACAACGAAGAACTGCTGGCCCGCTTCATCAAAGGCAAGCACGGTCGGCTGCGGATTGCCACCAAATTCGGCATTGTGCGCGAGCCGGGGCGCTACGAGCGGCGCATCGACAACTCGCCAGCCTACATTTGCAGCGCCTGCGAAGCATCCTTGCGGCGTCTGGGCGTCGATCATATCGACCTGTATTACGTGCACCGCCTGAGCGCAGCCACGCCGCTGGAGGACACGATCGGCACGCTGGCTGAGCTCAAGCGCGAAGGAAAAATCGGCGCAATCGGCTTGTGCGAGGTGTCGGCGCAAACGCTGCGCCGTGCGGCGGAGCTGCATCCGATCGCGTCGCTGCAAAGCGAGTATTCCTTGTGGACGCGCGATCCCGAGATGGGCGCGCTGCATGCGGTGCGCGAGATCGGAGCGCAGTTCCATGCCTACAGTCCGCTGGGACGCGGCTTTCTGACGGGCGCCATCAAGCGCAATACCGAGCTGACCGACGGCGACTTCCGCAAACTGAGCCCGCGCTTCGCTGCCGAAAATCTGGATGCGAACATGCGCATCGCTGACACGGTGCTGGCCCTGGCGGCAGCAAAGGGCTGCACGCCCGCCCAGTTGGCGCTGGCCTGGCTATTGGCGCAAGGCCCTGAGATTGTGCCGATCCCCGGCACCAAGCGCACCCGTTATTTGCTGGAGAATCTTGGCGCGCTTGCCGTTTCGCTCAGCGCGGACGAGCTCAAGCGCATCGACGAGGCTTTACCACCAGGCGTAGCGGCGGGCGATCGATATCCGGCGGCCGGCATGCAGGGCTTGAACTCTTAGTGTCATCACAGTGTAACAAGTAGTGCCTACAATCATGCATGTCTCCTCCGAATGACAACTCTTTGAGCCGGCATCAGAATGCTGGCTCTTTTTTTCTATGCGCTGCTATCATCGTCCCTGAGACCTTGAACGGAGTGCATTATCAATGCGACAAATATCGCCTGATACGCTGCTGGAGATCATTGACGCGCAAGTGCGCCTGGTCAGCCTTGGTACCAATCTCAGTGCAGTGATTGACGAAGCTTCGGCTGTCGCAACACGGCTCACCGGCGCCGATGGCGCGGTGGTCGAACTGCTGGAGCGCGACGAAATTGTGTATCGCTCCGCATCCGGCAGCGCCGAAGCCCAGCTCGGCTTGCGTATGCCGGTGGCCAACAGCTTGTCCGGCTACTGCCTGTTGAACCGCGTGGCGGCCACCTGCACAGACAGCGAAATCGACGAACGCGTGAACCGCGAAGCCTGCCGAAAGGTTGGCCTGCGCTCCATGGTCATTGTGCCGCTGATCGCGGATCGCAAGGCGATTGCGGTGATGAAGCTGGTTTGGCGCGAACCGCGCGCACTGGAAAATAACGAAGTGGAAATCGCACAGCTGCTGGCGAATATGTGTGCGGTGCTGATGCATCAGGCTTCGCTGGAAGGCAACGATGTACTGCAGCGCCGCCTGACCGTCGATGAAGCCACTGGCGTTGCGAACCGTGCCTACTTTTTCGAACAGCTGCGCAGCCGCGTGCAGGCAGCGGAAAAGGAAAGTGGCCGCGTTGGCGTCGGCCTGGTTCGGATGGATGAAGTGGAGCCGGGCACCGAGGCTGCGATTTTGACGTGTATCGAAACCGAATGCCGCGAAGGGGACTTCGTGGCACGGGTGGCGGCCAATGAATTTGCTGTCATCCTGAGCATGGCGGTGAGGCAGTCCGTGGTGGCCAGCCAGGTGCTGAGAGTTTCGCATGCTCTGGCACGCAATGGCTTTGGCCCGGTCTGCAGTGGCAGTGCGCTTTTACCGGACCATGGGCGCACTGCCGCGGACTTGTTCTATGCAGCGACTGGAGCGCTGGCCAGGAACGCCGCTTAATTGCGGTACAGCTCGCGGTACAGCGGGTTTTCCGCAACGACGACCTTTACGCCACCCGCCTTGAAGTCCTGCGGCGCCAGCGTGGCCAGGTCCACCACGCCGTCGTCGTGGTACAGGTCGAAGTGCCAGGTGAAGGACTTGCCGTCCACATTGAACTGGACGGTTTCGCCGTTGGTCACGCTGATTTGCTTCGTATCGGGCGTCACGTCAACGGTGCGCTGTGCGGCGTTGGCGGCAGCTGGTGCACCGAAGACTTTAGGCTGAACGTCGAAGATGCCCGCATGGGCGCTGACGTTGATGAGGGCGGATGCTGCGATGGCAAAGGCGATCAGGGATTTGGTGGCTTTCATTTATGGGCTCCAGGTTAGTATTCAATTCGACACGTCGTCGATGGATACAAGCTTAGAGCACAGCCCCCGACCATCCGATTACCGGATCATTACAAAGTGCTGACATCCGGGAAGGCGATTACAAAACGGGTCACACCATTATCGCTGGCGGCGCGCCAGCTGCCCTGATGCAGGGACATGATGCTGCGCACGATGGACAGTCCCAGTCCGCTGGATTCGGAGCTGCCGGCGCGCGAGGGGTCGGCGCGGTAGAAGCGGTCGAAGATGCGGCCCAGGTGCTCCGTGGTGATTGTCGGTCCCTTGTTTTCAACCGTGAAGGCTGTTCCGGCCCCATCCTGCGCGGCCGTGAGGACAATTTCCGAGTCCTCGTTGGCGTAGCGGACGGCGTTGGACAGCAGGTTGGCCAGCGCCCGCCGCAGCAGGTCGGGATCGGCCCATACCGTGCCTTTGCCCTCGAATACCAGCTTCACATTGCGGTCGCAGGCCGGACCTTCGAAATATTCGCAGACTCTTTCCATCTCTTCGTGCACATCCAGCGTTTTGCGTTCGATGGCGTGGTCGGCGTGTTCGGCGCGGGCCAGGAAAAGCATGCTGTCCGACATGCGCGAAAGACGCTGCAACTCCTCGAACGTCGATCCGAGCAGTTTTTCGTAATACTCATTGCTGCGTTTCTGGCCGAATGCGACCTCGATCTGGCCCAGCATATTGTTGACGGGCGTGCGCAGGTCGTGCGCCATATCGGCCGACACCTGGCTTAGTTGCGAGAAGCCGGTATCCAGACGCGCCAGCATGCCGTTAAAGGACTCGATCAGCGGCAGCAGCTCACGCGGCGCCAGTTCGGTGTCGATACGCTGGGACAGGTTGCGCACACCGATCGATGCCGTCTGCTGCGCGAGATGGCCGACCGGCGCCAGCGCGCGCCGCGCCAGCACATAGGCCAGCAATGCCGTCAGCAAGCCGCCGACCGCAGCCATGATGACGATGCGGTTGCGGTAATCCCGGAGCAGGCGTGTGCGCTCGATCATCAGTTTTCCGGAAATGACCTGGATCTCTTTGCCTTGCGTGGTCCTTGCGAAGGCGGATGTATAGATGAAGGGTACGTCGTTCCTGCCCAGCGTATGCCGTACCGCGTCCAGCATCAGATGCTGGCCGGCAGGGACCGGTTCGATCTCCGGCACAGTGGACTGGCCGGGATTGATCTCGATCAGCGGCGCATGGCCGGGAAACTTCAGCACCAGCAAGGCTTCCGAATTGCCCAGCATATTGGCGAACAGCTGCGGCTTGGTGTTGATGAGGTCCATCACGTCTTCGTCGCGCAACAGGGTGCGTACCTGGTCAACGCGGGTGATCAAGGCGATATCGTCGCGCTGTCCGAGTTGATCGGCGAGACGCTCATACAGCACATAGCCAATCGCCGCTGCTGCCAGAAAGGACAGCGCGGCAAGTGCCAGCGAAAGGCGGTTGACAAGGGAGGGGCGGCTCATTCTTCTTCCTCGCAACGGTAACCGACGCCATACACCGTGTGGATCAGGCGCTGTGGAAAGGGATCGTCCACTTTTTGCCGCAGGCGGCGCACGGCGACGTCGACCACGTTGGTGTCGCTGTCGAAGTTCATATCCCACACGCGCGAGGCGATCAGGGAGCGCGACAGCACCTGGCCCTGATTCTGCATGAAGAATTGCAGCAGGTTGAATTCCTTGTTGGTCAGGGCGATCTTGGTGCCCGCGCGGGAGACACGGCGCTTCGGCACGTCTAATTCGAGATCGGCGATGCGCAGGGTGTCGTCCTGCTTCACCTGGCGGCCACGGCGCAGCGCAATGCGGATGCGGGCCAGCAGCTCAGCGAAGGAAAAGGGCTTGACGAGGTAATCGTCGGCGCCCAGATCCAGGCCTTTCAGGCGGTCTTCCAGCGTGCCGCGCGCGGTCAGGAAGAGCACCGGCGTTTCCTTGCTGCTCAGGTGACGCATCACTTCCCAGCCATCCATCTCCGGCATCATCACATCCAGCAGAATCAGGTCGTACCTGAATTCCTGCGCCATGTGCAGGCCATCGCGGCCATTGCGCGCCACGTCGACTACATAGCCCGATTCCGTCAGACCGTTCTGGATATATTCCGCCGCCTTGGCTTCATCTTCTACGACAAGGATTCTCATGCTTTCGTGTCCTTTGACTGTTATACCGCCGAGGATATCACCGTTCACTTATTCAGTCTGGTGGCGGCCTGTTCGATCAGCGCCGCCACCTCTTTCGGATGGGAGATGTAAATCGCGTGGCTGCCGCTCACTTCCACCGTCGTGCTGTGGGCGCGCGCCGCATACATGCGCTCCAGATCCGGATTGATCGCGTGATCGTCCTTCGCCACCATGTACCAGCTAGGCTTGTTGCGCCAGGCCGGATTGGTGATGAGCGTCGTGTTCACCTTGGCGTTCGGCGGCATCTGCGAGCGCGCCATGAATTCGGCCTGTTCTTTCGGCAGGTCGGCGGCAAAGTCTTCGTGGAAGTGGGCCGGGTCGATGAAGACATACCCGTCCGGCGTGAGCTGGGTGCGGATCTGGGCCGGCATCTTGTTCTTGTTGATGGCTGTGGATTCGCCGGCATCCGGCGCGTGAGCCGCAATGTAGACCAGGCCTGCCACATGGGGATCATTGCCGGCTTGCGTGATCACAGCGCCGCCGTAGCTGTGGCCAACCAGAATGCTCGGACCCGGCTGGCGTTGCAGCACACGTACCGTGGCCGCCACGTCGTCTTCCAGAGAGGTCATCGGTTCCTGGACCATGTTCACGTTAAAGCCGTCCCTGGTGAGAATGTCGTAAACGCCGCGCCAGCCGGAAGCATCGGCAAACTGGCCGTGCACCAGCACGATGTTCTTGATCGGATCGGCCATAGCGGGGCCGGTGATGGCGAGGGCAAGGGTGGCGGCGGCTGCGGCGATGAGCTTCACGATGAACTCCTTTTTGATGGGATGGAGTTCAGTATGCGCAGCCAGGTGCCACCAAATCGTGACGCAATCATTACAAACCTATGACAGAGTGAAAATTCTGCAAAGTGATGATAGGATGCGTCCATGAGATTTTCCCGCCGCACCCGCTGGTTCGCAGTTGTACTCGCTCTGCTGGGCATGTTTTGCATGCAATTGGCAGTGGCGGCGTACGTCTGCCCGCAGGCGGTGGTCGCAGAAAAAACCGAGATGGTAAATATGCCGGGTTGCACGGGCATGGATGCCGGGCAGCCTTCCTTGTGCAAGGCGCATTGCCAGCCCAAGCAGCAGCTATCCGATAAAGTGGAAATTCCACAGATTGCGCCATTTTCCCTCTCCGGTCCGGGTTACCTGGCCGGATTTGCGCTGCTGCTGGCGCCGCAGGAAGCATCGTCCAGTCTCGCCCCGCCTGTGATGGAACGCGCCACGGCGCCGCCGATATCCATCGCCAACTGCTGCTTCCGTATTTGACACCTCCGAACGTATGACAGTGCGCCATCGCCAGAGCGATGCGCGCGTGATTAACGTTTTCGGAGTTGTTTTACCATGCAAACTTCCTTACGCGCACTTGCCTGCGCGTGTTCCCTGTTCGTCCAGGCCCATCACGCCATGGCCGATGAAGCGCCATTGACGCTTGAAATGGCTCAACGCCAGGCGCTGGCCCATTCCCGCGCCATTCCGGCGCAAGACTTCGCTGCGATGGCGGCGCGCGAGATGGCCGTTGCCGCCGGCCGCCTACCCGATCCGGTACTCAAAGCCGGCGTCGAAAACGTGCCGGTGTCGGGCGCCGACCGTTATTCGCTGGGCGCCGATTTCATGACCATGCGCCGCATCGGCGTATCCCAGGAATTCACCAATGCCGAGAAACGTCGCCGCCGTGCGGAGCGCTTTGAGGCGGAGGCGGAAAAAGAGGAGGCAATGAAGCGCAACGTTGCCGCACAAATTCGGCGCGATGCTGGTCTGGCCTGGGTTGAGCTGTATTTTGCCGCGCAAGGCGATGAATTGCTCGCAGCCCTTGAAGCGCAGGCAAAGATGGAGATCGAGGCAGCCCAAGCCGCCCAGCGCGGCGCCCGCGCCACTCTGCCCGATGTGGTCGCAGCGCAGCAAGCGCTGCTTCAGGTCAGCGCCCGCCGCATCGAATCCGGACGCAAGTTGCGCGCTGCCAGGCTGAATCTGGCGCGCTGGATTGGCAAAGACCCGTCCGCAGATCTGGTGCCGATGCCGCCCATCGAGAATGCCGAAGCGGCAACGGTGGGACATCACCCGCATCTGGAGGCTCTGAAGCGCGAAGAGGATGTCGCGCGCGCCGACACGGCCATTGCACGCGCTGAGGAGAAGCCTGATTGGACGGTGGAAGTGTCCTTTCAACAGCGTGGTCCCAGCTATCCAAACATGATCTCATTTGGCATCTCCGTGCCCTTGCAGTGGGACCGGTCCCATCGCCAGCACCGCGAGATCGCTGCTCGCCAGGCATTACAGGAGCAGGCTGCCGCGGCGCATGAGGAAGCCGAGCGGGAATGGCGTGCGGCAGCGCTAATCCAGCGCGAAGAATGGTTAGCGAATCTGGTCAGTGCAAAACAATTTCGTGAGGCCATCCTGCCGCTGGCGAAACAGCGGCAGGAAGCGGTACTGGCTGAATACCGTGGCGGCAAAGCCGCTTTGGCTGATCTGCTGGCAGCGCGCCGGGCGGAGCTGGATGTTCGCCTGCAAGCGTTGGACGCGGATGCGGCTGTGGCGAAAGCTTGGGTCAGTCTGAGTTATTACAGTGCAGGAGAGCAGCCATGAAACGCGTTTCTCTTATCGGTGGCGCTTTGGCTTTAGCAGCTGCTGTCGGCGCCGGTTACTGGGCTGGTTCCCGCCATGATAGCGGCAGGGAGCCTGCACAGGCCGCCCCGGCTGACAAGAAGGTGCTGTACTGGCACGATCCGATGGTGCCGGGCCAGCATTTCGACAAGCCCGGCAAGTCACCCTTCATGGAAATGCAACTGGTGCCTGTCTATGCCGAAGACAGCGCGGCCAGCGATGTAGCGATCGATTCCCGTACACGCCAGAACCTGGGCTTGCGCACTTCCGAGGTGAAGAAAGGCCAACTGGCTGGCATGCAGGAGGCGCCGGGTGCGGTGGCATGGGATGAGAGCCAGGCCGTTGTCGTTCAGGCGCGCAGCGCAGGCATTGTCGAACGACTCAACGTGCGAACGCCCTTGGCGCAAGTGCGCAAAGGACAGGTCCTGGCCGAGCTCTATGTGCCCGAATTTGTCGCCGCGCAGGAGGAGTACCTGGCGGCGCGAAAACTTCAGGCGGAAGGCATGCAGGGCGTGGCCGAAGCGGCGCTTCAGCGCATGCGGCTGGCCGGAATGAGCGAAGGACAGATTCAGTCGGTTGTACGAAGCGGCACGGTTCAGCCGCGCGTGGCGGTCATTGCCCCCGCGTCCGGCGTGGTCGCGGAGCTTGGCGTGCGCGAAGGGGCAAGCGTTGGACCAGGCGCCACGCTGTTCCGTCTGAATGGCACGGCGTCGGTCTGGGTTGTGGCGGATGTTCCGCAAAGCGCCGGCGGGCAAATTGTGCCGGGGGCGGTGGCAACTGTCTATTCGAATGCACTGCCCGGCGAGACCCTGAAGGGCAAGGTAAGCGCAGTGTTGCCCGATATTGATGCTGCCACGCGTACGCGAAAAGTGCGCGTCGATGTCATCAATCCCGGTGGACGACTGGCGCCGGGCACGTTCGCCAGCGTGCGCTTTGCGTCCCCCACCGCGGCTGAAGTGCTGTTGATTCCGTCCGAAGCGGTTATCCGGACCGGCAAACGTAATGTCGTCTTCGTTGTTTCCGGCGAGGGCCGCTTCGAAGCGGTGGAAGTCGATCTCGGCTCGGAAGCCGGGGCAGAAACCGAGGTGCGCAAAGGATTACATGCCGGTCAGCGCGTGGTCGTGTCGGGGCAATTCCTGGTCGATTCGGAGGCCAGCCTGCGCGGCGCGGAATCGCGACTGGGAGCAGGCAGGGAGGCGGATAAATGATCGCACGCATCATCCGCTGGTCCATTGCCTGCCGCTGGTGGGTGGTGGTGGCCTGCATCGCTTTGGCGGCATGGGGGATATGGGCATTGCTGCGTACGCCCCTGGATGCCATTCCCGATCTCTCCGATACGCAGGTAATCATTCGCACAACCTATCCGGGCCAGGCGCCGCAGATAGTTGAAAATCAGGTGACGTATCCGCTGACGACCACCATGCTGTCGGTGCCCGGAGCGAAAGCTGTGCGCGGCTATTCGTTCTTCGGCGATTCCTTCGTGTATGTGCTGTTCGACGATCATACCGATCCTTACTGGGCACGCTCACGTGTACTGGAGTATCTCAATCAGGTGCAATCGCGTCTTCCAGCGCAAGCACGTCCGGCACTTGGTCCGGATGCCACGGGCGTTGGCTGGGTCTACGAATACGCCCTGGTTGACCGCAGCGGCAGAATGGATCTGGGCCAGCTGCGCGCTTTGCAGGACTGGTTCCTGAAGTACGAGCTGAAGACCGTTGCAAATGTCGCCGAGGTAGCGAGTGTCGGTGGTATGGTGCGCCAATATCAGATCGAGCTTGACCCACAACGCATGCGTTCTCTGAACATCACGCATGGCCAGGTGGTCGAGGCGGTGCAGCGTGCCAATCAGGAAAGCGGCGGCTCTGTGCTGGAAATGGGGGAAGCGGAATACGCGGTGCGGGCCGGAGGTTATCTGAAATCGCTGGAGGAATTCCGCGAGATTCCACTGAACGCAACCGGCGCGGGCATTCCTGTGACGCTGGGCGATGTGGCGACCGTTCATGTCGGTCCGGAAGCAAGGCGTGGCGTGGCGGAGCTGAACGGTGAAGGCGAAGTGGCGGGCGGTGTGATTGTCATGCGGTCCGGGAAGAATGCATTGGAAACCATCGATGCTGTAAAGGCAAAACTGGCGCAGTTGCGGGCCAGCTTGCCTCCCGGCGTGGAAATCGTTACGACCTATGACCGCTCCCATCTGATCCGCAATGCCGTGTCGAATCTGCGGCATAAACTGATCGAGGAATTCGTGGTGGTCGCCGTGGTGTGTGGACTGTTCCTGTTCCATGCGCGCTCGGCGCTCGTGGCGATTGTCACATTGCCGCTTGGCGTGCTGGCGGCCTATCTGGTCATGCATTACCAGGGCGTGAACGCCAACATCATGTCGCTCGGCGGTATTGCCATCGCCATTGGCGCCATGGTCGACGCGGCAGTGGTGATGATCGAGAATGCGCACAAACACATCGAGGCCTGGCACGACATGCATCCAGAGATGCCGCTGCAAGGGACGGAACACTGGCGTGTGATTGGTGACGCTGCAGTCGAAGTGGGGCCGGCGCTGTTCCTGTCTATGCTGATCATTGTGCTGTCATTTACCCCCGTGTTTACATTGGAGGCGCAGGAGGGACGACTGTTCGCGCCGCTCGCGTTCACGAAAACGTACGCGATGGCCGCCGGTGCAGCGCTGTCGGTGACCCTGGTGCCGGTGCTGATGGGGCTTCTGATACGTGGACGCGTGCCGGAGGAGACCAGCAATCCGCTGAACCGCTGGCTGGCCGCGGCGTACGCTCCCGTGCTGAATGCGGTCTTGCGCGCTCCCCGTGTGACGCTGGTTGCGGCTGTGCTGTTTGCTCTTGTATCAGCCTGGCCTCTGTCCCGGCTGGGCGGCGAATTCATTCCGCCGCTGGATGAGGGGGATCTGCTGTATATGCCGAGCGCACTACCGGGCATCAGCATTGCCAAGGTTGCCGAATTGCTGCAGCAGACGGACCGGCTGATCAAAACGGTTCCCGAAGTGGACAGTGTTTTCGGTAAGGCAGGGCGGGCAGAGACGGCGACCGATCCAGCACCGCTTGAGATGTTCGAAACCACCATCCGCTTCAAACCACGCAAGCAGTGGCGTGTCGGTATGACACCGGAAAAGCTCGTCGAGGAACTTGACCGTGTCGTCAAAGTACCTGGGCTATCAAATATCTGGGTGCCTCCAGTGCGCAACCGCATCGATATGCTGGCCACGGGGATCAAGAGCCCGGTCGGCGTCAAGGTGTCTGGCGCAAGCCTCACGGAAATCGACCGTATCTCCGCACAAATTGAACAGGCAGTGAAAGGCGTACCGGGTGTGCGATCGGCATTGGCGGAAAGGCTGACGGGCGGGCGTTATGTGAACATCGATATCGACCGCCGCGCGGCAGGCCGTTACGGTCTGAATGTCGCTGACGTCCAGAGCGTTGTCGCTGGAGCCATCGGCGGAGAGAACATTGGGGAAACCGTCGAGGGGTTGCAGCGCTTTCCGATCAACCTGCGCTACCCTCGCGAGTGGCGCGATTCGCTTCAGTCATTGCGTGATCTGCCGGTGGTTACACCGCGCGGGGCTCAGATTCGTCTTGGCGATGTGGCGGCTATTCGTGTTGACGATGGGCCGCCAATGCTAAAGAGCGAAAACTCCCGCTTGTCCGGCTGGGTGTACGTTGACATTCACGATCGTGACTTGGGTAGTGTCGTGAGAGACATGCAGCGCATCGTCGCCGGGCAGGTACGGCTGCCGGCAGGCTACTCGATCGCATGGTCGGGGCAATTTGAATATCTTGAACGCGCAACGGCGAGGCTTAAGGTAGTGGTCCCCGCGACCTTGCTCATTATCTTCCTGCTGCTGTACGCGACTTTTGGCCGTTTCGATGAAGCCTTGCTGATCATGGGAACACTGCCGTTCTCGCTGGCAGGGGCGGTATGGCTGCTTTGGATGCTGGGTCATCATCTCTCTGTTGCCAGTGGCGTGGGCATGATTGCGCTGGCGGGTGTCGCAGCAGAATTCGGCGTGATCATGCTGCTTTATCTGAAGCAGGCCTGGCACGGACGGGTGCAGACCGGGCAGACTGCGGACGGTGAGCTGCGCGCGGCAATCGAAGAGGGCGCACTTCAGCGTGTACGGCCGAAAGCCATGACAGTCGCCGTGATTGTGGCCGGCCTGCTGCCGATCATGTTCGGCCATGGCAGCGGCTCCGAAGTGATGCAACGTATCGCCGCGCCCATGGTAGGTGGCATGGTGACCGCACCGCTGCTGTCGATGCTGGTCGTTCCAGCTGCTTACTATTTGCTTCGGAAGTGGCGTCCATAGTCATCTCATCGTTAACTTGACTGATTGATCCAGAATGCGTATATTGTTCTGGATCGAACAGTCAATTAAGGATGAAAATGAACATGACCCTCAATAGCAAGGTCGCTCTGGTGATGGGCGGCACCCGCGGCATCGGCGCGGCCATCGTACGGCGCCTGGCGCGCGAAGGCGCGGCGGTGGCCTTTACTTATGCCGCGTCGGCGGAGTCCGCGAACGCACTTGCCGCCGAAATCGAGCGGGATGGCGGCCAGGCCCTGCCCATACAGGCCGACAGCGGCGATCCTGCCGCTGTGCGTAGCGCCGTGAATCGCGCAGGCGAACACTTTGGCCGGCTGGATATCCTGGTCAATAACGCCGGCATTTTGCGACTGGCGCAGTTCGAAGACTATCCGCTGGAAGACTTCAACCGCATGGTGGACGTCAACGTGCGCGGCCTGTTCGTGGCGGGGCAAGCCGCAGTGCCGCATATGAAAGATGGCGGCCGCATTATCTCGATCGGCAGCATCGCTTCGGTGCGCGTGGGTTTCCCGACGTCCAGTGTGTACTCGATGACCAAGGGCGCAGTGGCGGCCATGGTGCGCGGAATGGCGATTGATCTGGCGCCGCGCGGCATCACGGTCAATAATGTGCAGCCCGGCCCGACGGAAACGGATATGAATCCATCCGACGGTCCGCATGCGGCAGCGCTTCAGAGTATGATTCCGGTTCGCCGCGTAGGGCAGCCCGAAGAAATCGCCGCCATGGTCGCCTATCTGGCGGGACCGGAGGCGGGCTATGTCACGGGCGCCAGCCTGACCATCGACGGCGGCTACACAGCATAAACGAGGAGCATCATGGCAAGACCCAGAGAGTTCGACCGCGCAGACGCGCTAAGCAAGGCCATGGCCGTTTTCTGGCTGAAGGGCTATGCCGCCACGTCCACGGCCGACCTCCTGGAAGCCATGCAAATCGGCCGCCAGAGCATGTACGACACCTTCGGCGACAAGCATGCTCTCTATCTCGAAGCGCTCCAGCATTACAACGAAAGCAGCATCGCGGAACTGCTGCGCAGTCTTCAATCCGGCACGGCGATCGATGGCATCGCGAAGATGCTCTACACCTTCGCCGCGCGTCCGGAAAAGGACAATGCTAAAGGCTGCATGGGCGTGAATGCCGTGTGCGAATTCGGTGACACTGATTTGCAAGTCACTGCGCTGCGCGATGCCAGCAGTGCGGTCCTGAACAGCGCAGTTGAGCGGGTTTTGCGCGATGCGGTTGCTTCAGGCGAGATGCCGGCAAAAACGAATATTCCCCATGCGGTAGCCTTCATCGCATCAACGCTGGCAGGGATGAAGATTAGCGCCAAGGCGGGCGCCGGCCAGGATACCCTGCACGCCATCGCCAATTTTGCAATCGCCGCGTTACGGCGCTGATCGACTGAACTATTGTTGCGTTGCCTGATCCATGGTGGTAGAAGTCTTTCCAACCACACATGGAGGATGCGATGGCTACTATCGAACAGTCTCAATGGGAAGGTGACGTACCGCTGTCCGCAACGGCGGTCGTAAAACGCATCGAAGGCTTCTACGCCAAGCCTTACGACGACAACGGCGATCTTCCAGGTGGCACATGGACCATCGGCTACGGCACCATTGTCGATGTCAACGGTCATCCGGTCACGCCGATGACTCCATCCATCACCGAAGACGAGGCGACCGGACTTCTGCGGCGCGACATGCTCGGTGCCGCGAAGGATGTGCGGCAACGTGTGCAGGTGAAGCTGCAGGTGTGCCAGGCTGCGGCACTGATCTCCTGGACCTACAACCTCGGCGCAGGCAATCTGTCCAAGTCCACCATGCTCACGCGGCTGAACTCAGGCGATTACAAAGGCGTGCCGGCGGAGAAGCGTAAATGGATCAATCAGGAAGGCCGCCCGCTGGTCGGACTGTTGCGCCGGCGCTGGGCCGAGGCCGCCATTTTCCAGGGCATGGATTCCACGCGCGCTTGCGTTCTCGCATGGAAGAACATCGAGGAATTGGGAGATTGGCCTTCGTTTGATTTGAATCAATAGCCCCTGTTTATAACTCGCATTCTGCAAGGACCAATAAATTTTGTAGCAGTGACATTGCGATAGATTTCCTGAAATCTTTTGTGCGCACAATATGATTTCCAATCGAAAACGCAATGTTGACCAGGCGCTTATTTATCCGGTTCATGCGATCTCTGAAACTCATATCAAGCTGCCTGGGATGCGTCGTGTTAGGCGGCTGCTCGCTATTCGGCGGCCCACCGAAGCTCAAGCTCGGCGACGTGCGCGTGCTCGCGGCGCCGGACGCAAACCGTAATAGTCCTGTGGTCATGGATGTTGTGCTGGTATCGGATGCGGCGCTCGAACAGCGCCTGATGGCGCCGGAAGGAAAGTGGTTCCCTTCCGGCCCTGCGCTTGCGGCGAGCTATCCCGACGCCATGCGTGTGTACCGCTGCGAACTTCCTCCTTCAAGTGAATTCTCCCTGCCGCCGGCGCTGTTCGATGGGCAGCGTGCGCTGGCGGTTTTCGTCTTCGCCGGCCTGGCGGATGGCGAACGGCGTGCGCGCATCGATGGCTGGCGCGATGGCGGTGTGATTACCCTGGCGCGCGAGGACTGGCGCGTGATCCCGCAGGAGAAGGGCAAGCCTTCCCAGCGGCCACCGCCCGAGATGCATTGCAGCAGCCAGTCCTGATAAAACGATAGCCGCCACAGGCGGCGCCAGACAGGGAGACGCAGCAGCATGAGAGCGACAAGCACCGACCGGGTGGCCATTCCTGCGGATGCCATCCTGTGGCATGACGGACTGTTATTGGCCCCCCTCCATTTCGAGCAGCTGACCCAGCGCCAGGAAGAGCTGGTGGCTTACCACGTGCGCAGCGGTTTCCAGTACGCCTGGGGCGTGCGACGCCTGGAGCTGCAGCCGGGGCGTCTGGCGCAGAACATCGTTGCGGTATCCCAGCTGGAGGCGGTGATGCCGGACGGTCTGCTCGTGACACACGGCGACCAGCATGCGCCGCTGCAGTTGGTGATCAGCGATGTGATGATCGAAGCGCTGCGCGCGCCGGGTGCGCGCTGCCCGATTTATCTGGCGGTTCCGGTCGATGCACAGGTTGCGGGCCGGGCGCGTCTGCGCAGCGTGGAGCGTGATGATTCCGATCTGTGCCGCGTGCGCCCCAATGCACGCCTGGTGGCGGAAGCAGATCTGACACCAGCCGCCGAAGTGCACCTGCCTTTGCTGAATCTGAAATTCGAAAAGCAGCAGCTGCAAATCGAACCTTTCCTGCCGCCGTTGCTGGACATCGACTTCATACCTCTGGATGGGCAGTCTTCACTGCGCTCGCGCGGCATGGCGCTGTATCGCCGTCTGGGTGAAACCGAGCGTCAGCTGGCGGCGGTCGCGGCCGAATGCGGTGACCGGCTGCGCCGCCTTGAATTGCGCGAACAACTGCATTGCGTCAGTAGCGGCATGCCGCAACTGGGCGGTACGCTCACGCTGGACGGCGTCACTCCGCTACAGCTGTATATGGCCTTGTGCCATGTGCTGGGCAGCGTCGCGATTCTGCGCAATCTGGCCGAAGCGACGCCGGATGTGCCGCCTTATCTGCATCGTAATCCCGGACGGACCTTCGACACGCTGTTCGGTCTGATCGATGCCCGGCTGGACACCATCGAGCGCCGCTGCACCGAGCTGGCCTTCGACCGTAACGCCCACGGCTTCAGCCTGTTGATGGATACAGATATGCTGGAAGGCTGGCCTGCACCAAGCCTGAACGCCAGTGAAGGCGCGGAAACACGGCAGGTCCTGCTGGTCGGTGTGCGCGGACTTTCGCCGGAACAGGCGGAACGCTGGATGGCCTCCGCCACCGTCGTTTCGTCGGGCCAGCTGGAAGACGTGCGTGAACGGCGCGTGCGTGGCGCGGCGCGCTACGGCATCGATCCCAGCGGCGGCCTGGTGCTGCTGGCTGCGGAGCGGGACCCGATGTCCGCCGTGAACGGGCCGGCCAATGCGATCGACGTACAGGGCCTGCGTACGGCGGGAACGGCATTGTTTGCCATCGAGCCTGAAGCGGGTCTGGTGCGCGCAGGGCAAAAGCTGGTGATCGAAGTGCAGGGCGGCGCGGCGCCGGATGAAGTGGTGCTGCTGGTCGCAACGGAGCGCAAACCATGATGTCTGCGGCTCGGGACGACAGCTACCTCATCGAGCAGCTGCTGGACTTCCACGAAGAGCTGGTGCGCATCAAGCGCACCCTGGCCGCTTCTGCCCAGCCTTTACTCGCGGGACCTGAGGGTGAAGCCGACTTGCCGAACGCACTGCAGCTTGGCCAGACCGTGCGCAATGTGATCGATCTGCAAAGCGCACAGGCTCTGGAACTGGGCGGGCGTCATGGCCGCGATCAGGCCGAGTCGGCGCGCTACCTGAAGGTTGCGCTGGCCGACGAGGCGCTGATCGCCATGCCGGATTGGCCGCAGCGCAAGGAGTGGGTGGCCTGTCCGCTGGAGTTCCAGATTTACGGCACGCGCTGCGCCGGTGAGCGCATCTTCGACCGCATCTCGCTGCTACTACAAGAACAGCCGCCAGTGCAGCGCGAGATGGCGTTGCTGTATCTGATGGCGCTGTCCATGGGTTTCCAGGGGCGCTACCGCAAACAGGAAGGTGGCACGGCAGCCCTGCAGGGATGGCGCCGCGAACTATACCGCCATGCTTACGGACGCTGGCCTGACACCGTGTTCGCCGGACTGCAGGATGATGCCATGGCCGATCTCGGACCGCGCCTGATGCCGCAACCGTATCGTCACACGCTGGCCGGCGTCACCGCGCGGTTGCTGCCGAACCCGCGGCGCTGGGCAGCTTACTTTGTGCTGACTGTGCTGGGTATGCTGCTGGCGTCGCAAATCGTCTGGCAAACCGATACCAGTGAGCTGTCCGCAAAATTGACTCCGCCTGCCAAACAGCAGGCACAAGGAACGGTGCAATGAAAATCGCCGGCATTGTCGGACTGGTATTGGCGCTGCTGCTGGCTGTCTTTCTCGGCTGGTATGTGCTGCGGCTGGCGCGGCGTCGCGCGCTCGGCACGCCAAGCGGTACGGCGCCGAAGAGCGATGATGGGCCGTTGGCGGCGGCTGCGGGGCTGGCCCCGGCAGTACGGGCCGCCTTTGCCGGCCGCGAGGAAGAGGGCGCACCTGCCTACAACGCACCGCTGGTGCTGCTGGCCGGAGAGCCCGGCTCCGGCAAGTCCTCTCTGCTGCAAGACGCCGATGCACACGATCAGAATGCAAGCGGCCCGCTGCGCTGGCACGAGCTGCCGCAAGGTTGGGTGCTGGCTGCCGACACGGCGTATCTCGGGTTGGACGATCAGGATGGCGCCGAAGCCTGGCAGGCCCTGGCCGACGAGTTGCAGCGCCGCCGTCCGCGCCGCCCACTGGATGGCATCCTGCTGACGATAGGCGCCGATTCCCTGGTCGGTCCCAATGCCTGGCCGCCGATTGAGCTGGAACGCCGGGCAGCGCTGGCCCAGCGCCGTCTCGGCGAGATGCAGGCGCTGTTCGGATTGCGGCTGCCGGTCTATCTGTTGATTACACGCTGCGACCAGTTGGAAGGCTTCTCCAGTTTTGCATCCGCGCTGCCGGACGGACTGCGGCAAGCGATGCTGGGCTGGTCCAATCCAAACGATCTGGAAGCCGTGTTTGGTCCGGAATGGATCGTTCAGGGCTTCCAGGAGTTGAGCCGTACCATCTCCAGCCTGCAGGCGGAGATGTGCGCGGCAGGAGCGCACATTGAAGACAGCGACGCCTTCTTCATGCTACCGGGCGCCATCGACCGCATTGGCGCCCCTGCGCGGGCATACGCTGCGCGCCTGTTTGCCGACAACGCGCATAGCACCGCGCCGATGTTCCGTGGACTGTATTTGTGTGGCGATCCCTCGGCAGCCACCGATCCGCTGCCGGCGCGGCCATGGTTTGCTGGAGATCTGCTGGCACGCAAGGTCTTTCCCGAACGTGGTGTGGCGCGTCCGCTGGGAGGACAGATCCTGTCGCGCAACAAGCTGGTACGGCGCTGGGCCATTGCCTGCGCCGTGGTGCTGCTGCTTTGGGGCGGCGCACTCACCTGGGCACATTACGATCTGAAGCCGAAAGCCAAATCGCTGGCGGGCACGGTTGACAAGATCAATATGGAGCAGGAAGAACGTGCGGCCAAGCGTGCAAAGATCGGTCACCTTGATTACGGCTGGTACAAAGAAAGCGCGCAAGGCCTGATGGACGCCATGGTCAATAACGGCGGCGATTTATCGTATATCGCGATTCCTGCATCCTGGCGCTGGACCAAGTTGCAGCATGTGGAGGAGGACGTCGAAGCGCGCTTTGGCCAGGGGCTTGCCAATATCGTCTACCGGACGCTGGACAAAGGCTTGAATCTGCAAGCTGTGGCACTGACGGGCGCCGTCAACGATTCGATGACGACGGACCTCAGCGAAACCCATCCCTGCGTGGTACCGGCGGCACCGGAAACAGACGCGCTGACGCCTAACACATCGCTGGCAGACAGCGCGCCGTTCAAGCGGCTGGCTGGATTCGTGGCTGACGCGGGAGAATTCGAACAGGCGCGCAAACGCCTCGACCGGCTGCAATCCCTGCATCAAGGCGTATATGATGATCTCATCAAGGTGGCGGCCTACACGGACGCTTTCGATCTGCCGCAGCAGCCCAAAGACGGCGTGAGCGCCGTGCTGAAGGCCGCGCTGCACAATGCGAACAAACCCGAGGACGGCGAGGTCCATCGCAAAACCCAGGCTGCGAGCGTGGAATGTGCCTTCCGCCAGCAGAGTATGCAGTTCTATGCACGTGCGCTGGACAATAATCCTGCACTGGCATCGGCCCGTTCGATTGCCGAGCAGCTGCGCGGCGGCCAGGCGCTGGGCCAGCACCGTCAGCTGATCCTCTCCTTGCAGAATATGGGACTGTGGCTGAAGTCACCCAGTTTGCGCTGGCTGGACGAAGCCGTGACCGGCGAAGGCAAGCCCTATGGCGAGGTGCTGCAAAAAGCCAGCGCCAATTCCCTGATTGGCCAGGAGCTGGTGCAGTGGGCGAAGAAGGAGCGCGATGACCGCGCGGACTCCCTGGAACTGGCCATGCTGAGCGCGGAAGGCGGTCAGGGAAATGCCATCCTGCAGAAAGGCGCCGAGGGCAATCTTGAGTTCACGCCGGAGCTGGCGAATCTGAAGTCCGGCCTGGACCGGCTGGCACGCCAGCCTTTCATGGCGCCCGTTTCGCCTGTGGCGCCCATTCCGCCTTCGATCGCCGGTCCGTTGTGGGACGTTAAAACGCTGAATGGAGATCTGGTGCTGGCCGATGAAGCGCGCGCTTATCTGGACAAGGAGCTGCGCACCTTTCCCGTCCAATTCCAGGCGGAGCTCAAGCGCTACACCAGCCAGCGTGTCGCCGATAATCTGGCCGTCGCGGTGACGAAGGCGCAAATGCAATCGCCCAATGAGGCCGAAGTCTATGAGCGGCTTGGCCAGGTTCAGAAACAGCTGACTTCATTGCTGGACACTTTGCATAATCTGGATATCGAGCAGCAGTATGCATCCGTGAATGAAATGGTGGCTGCGCAGGCCAGCAACGGCTTGCGCTGGCTGGAGCGCGACCTGACGCAAAACGGGCTGTATCGCCCGCGCGATGGCAACTTCGGATGGTGGCAGGGAACGCCGAATCCTGCCGCGCAAGGCTTTGCGGGCGGCGATCCCGCTGGGCTGGAGGAATATCTCGCTGCGCAACAAGCCCGCATCGAAGCGGCGGTGCGCCAGGCGCAGCCGCTCCTGAAGCTGGTGGAAGCAGGCGAAGGCGGTTTGCGTAGTCCTCTGGCCAAGCGTTGGACGGACATCACGGCCGAACTGGCGCGCTATCAGGAAAAGCAGCCCAATGCCCGCATGGCCCAACTGCACGCCTACATCCGTGGCGATCTGGCGGCCACCGACGGGAAAAAATGCGCAGTGAACGCAATCCCTGCTGCGGTGCCGGTGACGGTGGCATTCGGCGCCAGCGACTTTTTCACGGAACGCCGCCGCGCGCTGGCGACTGCGCTGGCCGTGCGTTGCCGCGAACTGGCGGGCGAGGAAACCGGTAAAGGCTATATGGACTTGCGCGCGCAGTTCCGCCGCTCGCTGGCGGGACGGTTCCCGTTTGCCGACGCAGCCCGTGCAGCGGATTCCGCGGAGCTAGATGATGTTCTGGCTTACCTACGGCTGTACGACCAGGCAGGTTTCGACCTGCCACGCCTACGTCCGGGCCGAGAACGTGACTTCATCGCCGCCAGCGGAGCAGCCCGCGCCTTCCTTGCGCCGCTGCTGCCCGCAGCGGACGGCAGCGACGGCACGGGCTACGACCTGGCCGTGCGCTTCCGTGTCGGCAGTAATGGCGAGTCGGATGGCAATAACGCGCTGGGGGGCGAGATCGGCGGCAACCATATCGTCGCCTGGACGCTGCAAAGCGGCGATGAACGCATCAGCTGGACCAGCAGCAGCAAGTCCGCCGTGCAGATGCTGCCGTGGCGGCCGGGCATGCAGGTGGTGCTGACCTTGCGCTGGGCCGATAATGTGACGTCCTTGCCCTTCAGCGATGGCGGCGACCGCTACATGAGCGTGACAGGGCGCGACGTGATCTACCGCTACAGCGAACCGTGGTCGCTGCTGCGCATGCTGGCGCGCCAGCGCGTACCGCGCATGGGCGCTGCCAAATCCGAGACACTGCGCTTCGACATTCCGACTGCGCCCACCAGCGCCGCCGCCAAAGCCGCCATGCGAAACGACGAACGGGCGCGTGTCTTCCTGAGTATGACCGTCATGCCGTCGCAGAAAAAAGAAGCGCTGGTCTTCCCGCGTTTCCCGATTGCGGCGCCAGGCGATGAGCAGAACATCCTGATGGCGAGGCCATGATGCAGACACCGACCCAGGCCCCGCGCGAGCAGCACGCCAATCTTCTGAAGCCGATTTCGGCAGCCAGTCGTTGCGGCGATTGGCTGCGCCACGACAGCATCTATCAACGCATCTCGGAAGCGCGGCGTGAAGACGACAGCAGCCTGCCGCAAGGGATCTGGGAACAGCCTTTGAAACGGGCCGACTGGGCTTTGGTCGAACAGCTTTGCACGGATGCGCTAAGCCATCGTAGCAAAGATTTGCAAATTGCTGCCTGGCTCACCGAAGCATGGCTGCGGCGTAATGGTTTGCCGGGCCTGATCGAAGGGCTGCAGCTGATTACCAGCCTGCTGGAAGAATTCTGGGACGGCCTGTATCCACGCATGGAACGCGGCGATCCCGAATACCGGCTGGCGCCATTCATCTGGCTGAACAAGCATGCCGCGCTTGCGTTGGGATCGGTGCAGATTGCTGCCGGGGCGTCGCCGGCGGGACGCTTGTTCACCTTGGCCGAATGGGGACAGGTCTTGCGCAACGAGCTGACCGCAGCGCCGCCGGCGCAGCAGAAAGGCCGCAATGGGCAGGCCGGGGCAGACGACGTCACACTCACGCGCCAGCATTTCAGTACGGCGGTGGCGATGACGCCCGCACATTTCTACAAGGATCTGCAAATCCAGCTGCATGGCGCGGCCGTGGCACTGGACCGGCTGGGGATTGTACTCGACAGCTGCCTGGGCGACCAGGCGGTGGCCCTTAACGGGATCGAGCTGCGGCTGGATGAATGCTTCCAGGCTTTGCAGGAGCTGGCCGGCGTGCCCTGGCCGGAAGAGGTGGAACAGGAGGATGACATGGGAAGCGTACAGGAATTGCCGGCGCCGCGGGTGATGGAACCCGGCGCGCAGCCGCACAGCCGAGAAGAAGCCTACCGGCGACTGGATGAAATCGCGGACTATCTCTTGCGTACCGAGCCGCACAGCCCAGTGCCCTATCTGGTTAAGCGCGCCGTGGCCTGGGGCAGCATGCCGCTGGCCGAGCTATTGCAGGAGCTGCTGGATAGCGAGAGCGATCTGAAACAGATTTACCGCTTGCTGGGGACGCGTGGCCATTAAGTTGCCGCCATCGGCCCGCCCGCAGCCGAATCATCCGCTGCAGCAGCGGCTGTATCCGAATCTGCGTCCGCTGGCGATGCCGGACTTGCGGAAGGAGGACATTTACACGCTGCAGTCCTGGAACGGGAACTACAGCATGCGCGGCGCTGGTGGCCGCGGCCTGTATGTGCCGAATGCGCGCTACATCTTCGTGCGCACGCAGGAAGGCGAAACCCGGATGCATCAGCGACTGCGGCACGCCGTGCTGTCGCGCGGGGAGCCGGTGATGTATGCCGGCGAAGCGTATTTCGAAAGCGGTGCGCTGCGCTGGTGGAGTAATAGTTCGGGCCACTACCGGCCCGATCCCGAACATGCGCCGCAGGCGGGCCTGCCGTTGGCGCTGTTCCGCACCTGGGATGATGTGGTGCGGCGCGGCGCCCGGCCTCCGCCCGGCGCCAAGCGTTAAGCAGCTAGTAGTGCAAGTGCCGGCGCCGGCGCGTGAACCGGTGCTCCTGTCAACCGTTGCACAAGAGGGGAGTTAGCAATGTCTACCGAAAGCAGTCAGAAGTGGTTGGAACGTAACCGTCCGCCGCGGGTCCAGATCAGTTATGAAGTGGAAACCGGCGGCGCCAGCGTCAAGCGTGAATTGCCCATGGTTGTGGGCATCCTGGCCGATCTGGGCGTGACCGAGGAACCATTGGCCAAGCGACGCTTTATCGAAATCGACCGCGATAATTTCGACAAGGTGATGGAAACCATCTCGCCGAATATGGACATCAAGGGCATTGACGGCCTGTCCGGCAATATCGCGTTCAAGAAACTGGATCACTTCGAGCCGGATTATCTGGTCGAGCATGTGAGCGGCCTGGATGACCTGTTCAAGCAGCGCAAGGAATTGCGCGACCTGATGGCCAAGATCGATGGCAACGACCGGCTGTACAAGGCGCTGTCCGACCAGGTGAAATCCGATCCGACCTTTGCCACCTGGGGTGTGAAGATGGGCGATGCGCCGGCACCGGCGCCTGCTCCGGCACCGAAACCCGATACCGGCGACCAGCCGCAAGCCTAAGCGCGCAAGGAGATGAACATGAGTGTAGCGACGATCGACCAGGGCGCCAAAGCACAGTGGCAAAAGGTGCTCGATAAAATTATCACTGACAACGGCATGGTGCTGGCTGAACCTGAAGCCGCCGGCAGCGATGACAGGCTGTACGACCAGGCGCGCGGCATGCTCCAGCAATTTGCCATGCGCACTGCCGAAGGCAAGATCCGCGCCGATGAAAAGAAAGGCCTGTTGAAAGCAATGGGTGACGCCATCGCCGAAATCGACCGCCAGATTGGCCAGCGTCTGGGCCAGTTGATGCACAGCGAAGACTTCCAGAAGCTGGAACGTTCCTGGCGCGGGCTGCATGGCCTGGTGAAAGGCACCGAAACGGGGCCGCGTCTGAAACTGCGCCTGCTGAATGCCACCAAGACCGAAATTGGCGACGATCTGACGCGCGCGGTGGACGTGGATCAGAGCCATCTCTTCAAGAAAATCTATGAAGAGGAATACGGCACTTTTGGCGGTAACCCGTACAGCATGATGGTGGCGGATTACGAGATCGGCCGCAGCCCGACCGATATGACCCTGGTGCGTGAGCTGGCGCGTGTAGCGTCCATGGCCCATGCGCCGATTCTGCTGGCGGCATCGCCTAGCCTGTTCGACCTGCGATCCTTCACGGATCTGGGCGCGCCGCGTGACCTGTCCAAGACCTTCGAAGCGGTTGATGCAGCCGAATGGCGCGCCTTCCGTTCCAGCGAAGATGCCCGCTATGTGGCGCTGACGCTGCCGCACTATCTGGTGCGCCTGCCATATGGCGAGAAAACCATTCCTGCGCGCACTTTCAACTTCGAAGAGTTTGCCGACTTTGACTACAAGGTGGACGAGGACGGCAATCCAGTGCCGCCGCCGAATGAAGATCCGGATGCGCGCCACAAGGCTTATCTGTGGGGCAGCTCGGCCTATCTGCTGGCCCAGCGCTGCACGGCGGCCTTCGCCAGATACGGCTGGTCCGCTGCGATTCGCGGCGTGGAAGGCGGCGGCATGGTGGAAAGTCTGCCGGTGCATACCTTCAATACCGGCGAAGGCGACCAGGTCATGAAGTGCCCGACCGAAGTCACCATCACCGACCGGCGCGAGAAAGAACTGAATGACCTGGGCTTTATCGCGGTGGTGCACAAGAAGAATGAGAATTATGCGGCCTTCTTTGGCGGCCAGACGGCCAACAAGCCGAACCAGTACAGCAAGGCGCTGGCGAATGCCAATGCCCGCCTGTCGGCCCAGCTGCCTTGCATCCTGGCGGCCTCGCGCTTTGCCCACTACATCAAGGTCATCATGCGCGACAAGGTCGGCAGCTTTACTTCGCGTGCCAATGTCGAAACCTTCCTCAACAACTGGATCGCCGATTACGTACTGGTGAACGACAACGCCTCGCAAGCGCTGAAGGCCCAGTACCCGCTGCGTGAAGCGCGGATCGACGTGACCGAAGATCCGGCCAAGCCAGGCGTGTACAAGGCCACCGTGTTCCTGCGTCCGCACTTCCAGCTGGAAGAATTGACCGCATCGATCCGCATGGTGGCTGAGCTGCCGGCAGCCGAGGCTTAAGACAGATAACCGATTAAGGAGAACTAAGTGGACGTCATTATTCTCGACATGCCAGGGATTCAGGGCGAATGCCAGCTGAAGGACTTCGTCGACAAGATTGAGTGCCTGTCGTATAGCCATGCGGTGGCCATGCAGATGACCAGCGACGTGAGTAACAAGGAACGCACCTCGGGCAAACCGAGCGTGCAGGACTTCACCGTGTCCAAGTACATGGACAAGGCATCGCCGGTGCTGAATCAGGCTTGCTGCGAGGGCCGCAAAATTGGCGATTGCATCGTCACCATCGGCCGCAACGAGGCGGGTCTGGTAATGCCGCTGATGGTGTATAAGCTGAAGGACGTGCTGGTGTCCAGCATCAGTGTGGCGTCATCGGGCGGCGACAAGCCTGCCGAAACGCTGACGCTGAACTTCACTGCCGTCCAGTGGGACTACACGGCCCAGAAACCGGACTCCAGCAAGGAGGGTACGTCCGGCGGCAAGTGGGACATGAAGACCAACACGGCAGCATAAGCCTTGGCAGACCTCAAGCTGCTGCGGGGCGTCCGTGCGCCCCTGTTCGACCGCTTCGGCGACGAGGACGGGGAGGGCGCTGCGTCCTTCCTGGCCTGGCATCCGGCCCGGCGCGACGGCCTCGAGCTGTCGCTGTCGGCGCTGGAGCATTCCATCGGTGCTGAACTGGAGCGCTTGTTGAACACGCGCTGTGCCGCTTCGCCGGCCCAACTGGCCACACGCAGGCGCAGCGTGATCGATTATGGTTTACCCGACTATTCGGCGCTGCATACGGCTGATGTCGAGCATCGCCGCCAGCTGTCGGCGCTGGTGCTGGACACCGTGACGGCGTTCGAGCCACGCCTGCGCGATGTGCAGGTCGATGTGGAACCCGCGCCCAACACCCGGCATGCGCTGGAAGTGTCGATTACCGGTCACATTGCCGCGCCGGGACGGCTGGAACCCGTTAATTTCCGCGTATCGGTGAAGGAGACTGCATGAGCAGTGGCAGCGACGAGCTGTATGGATATTACCAGCGCGAGCTGGATTACCTGCGCAATGCGGGCCGCGAGTTCGCGCGCCAGCATCCGGAAACGGCCCGCCGCCTGGAACTGGGTGAGCTGGAGTCGCCCGATCCGCACGTCGAGCGCCTGATCGAATCCTTTGCTTTCCTGAGCGGGCGCATACGGCGCGAGCTCGATAATGAATCGCCTGAAATGGCGACTGCACTGCTGGAAGTCATGCTGCCGAACAGCATGGCGCCATTGCCCGCAATGACCATCGTGCGCATGACCGCCGATGCGAGCAAAGGCAAGGACAGCGCCGGCCGCACCATTCCATTGCATACGCCCCTGTACGCCGCTGCCCATCCATCCCAGCGCGCGCCGGATGCGCCGGAAGTGGTGTGCCAGTTCCGTACCTGTTATCCGCTGACGCTTTGGCCTCTGACGGTCGAACGGGTTGGCTATGAAGAAGCGGGCGCACATCCCGGCCTTGAAATGGAGCCTGAGGTCGCGGGCGTGCTGCGTATCAGCCTGGCCTGCGGGGATAAGGTGTCCTTCGGTTCGGGCGAAGACGGCATCGCGCCTGACCAGCTACGCTTCCACCTGCACGACAGCTGGCACAATGCGGGCGCTCTATACGATCTGCTGCTCTGCAATGTGAGGCGCATCATGCTGGTGCCGGCGGAACGCAGCACCAATGAACATCTCGGTGGCAACCCGGCCTGGCGCGAAGTGGGTTTCGGCGCGGACGATGCGGTGCTGCCGGTGGCGGGCCATGCCCATCCGGCCTACCGGCAGCTTCAGGAATACTTCGCCTACCCGCGCAAATATCTGTTCTTTGATGCCTGTGGCCTGTCGCAGGGCTTGCGTGGCCTGAGCGCAGACACGCAGCGCGTCGACCTGCTTCTGTTGTTGACTAAACGGCCTCCCAGCGGACTGCCGCTGCATAGGGACCAGTTTCTGCTTGGCTGCACGCCTGCCATCAATCTATTCCCGCGTACGACGGAAACACTGCGGCTGGATCAGCGCCAGATGGAATACCGTCTGGTGCCCGATGCCCGCAACGAAGCCAGTACGGAAATTCACACGGTGCTGAAGGTGGAGGCAAGCTATGCGGACGGCGTGGCGGGCATGCGGCTGGAGCCATACTTCGATTTCGGCCAGGTGCTGGAAGGCCAGTCCGGCGCGCAATGGCTTGCGCGCCGGGTTCCCGGCACTGGCACGCGCGCAGGCGGCACAGATGTGCTGCTGTCCTTCATGGAGCTGGAAGGAAATGTGGCACCGCATCGTGTGCCACTCATTTCCGCCAGCACGCTCTGCACAAATCGGCGTCTGGCAGAGGAAATACGGCCCGACCCGCCGAACCAGGCCACCTTCAAAGCCGCCGCCGCGGCAGGCGTGCTGCCGGCGCGCTGCCTGTATCAGCCAACGCGTCAAGTGATGCCGCCGCTGGACGGCAGCCAGCTATGGCGACTCTTGTCGCTGCTTAATCTGAATCACGTCACGCTGGACCAGCTCTCGGACAGCAAAGACGGCGCGGGCATCGCCATGATGCGCCGCCTGCTGGAACTGGCCAATAGCGCCGGCAGCGTTGGCGGCGCACGCCAGGCCCGCGCCCTGAAGCGGTTCGGTTGTCGCCGCGTGGTGCGCCCGGTGCGCGGCGGACCGGTTCCGGGCTTCCGGCGCGGCTATGAACTTGTGCTGGAATTCTCCTCGGGCTCTTACAGCGATGGCACACCGCTGATGCTGGCGGCCGTGCTGCAGCGTTTCTTCCAGCTGTATTGCAATGTGAACTCGTTTGCCAGCGTCACGGTGATGTCGGGCGAAGAAAGGATCAAGGAATGGCTCCCCGAGACGCCCGCGCCGTAGCGGCACTGGCCCGGCAAGTTCTCGAACGGCCGGGCGCATTCGATTTCTTCCAGGCGGTGCGGCTGCTCGAGCAGGCGCGCCCGGATGCCGCCGGAGTGGGTACCGGCAGCGAAGCGCTGAACGAAGCCGTCTCCTTCCGTGGCCGCATCGGCTACACCTTCCCGGTAGCGGACATCGTCGACGCCTCTGGCCCGGATCAGCACGAGCGGGTCATGCTGGAAGTCGCCTTCATGTGCCTGGCGGGTAGCGATGGGCCGTTACCGGCGCCTTACACAGCAGTCGTGCAACGCCGCGCACGCCGCGATGGCGGAATGGCGGGAAAGCCGGCTTACGGCCCGGATGACGATGCGCGCAACTTCCTCGACATCTTCAATCATCGGCTGGTTTCCTATTTCTACCGGGCGCGCAAGAAACGCCGCCTGGCACTGTACCGCACAGGCTCTGCGCCACTGGAGCGCATGCTGTACCAGCTGATTGGCTTTAATGAAGGCGCGGTGCTGGGCCGTATGCGCCGCACGAGCTCGCGACAGGGCGCTTCGGTCTACAGCGGCGCCTTGTTGCGCTACGCCGGTATTCTGGCGAATCAGACGCGCTCTATGGCCGGGCTGGAGGCGATGCTGTCCAATGCGCTGGGTGTGCCGGTGCGCGGCAGCCAGCACCATGGCCGATGGCTGGAGATCGAATCGCGCTTTCAGACTGCGATTGGCGGGCATGGGCGTAACCGCGCATTGGGCCAGGAAACCGTGCTGGGTAAGCGCGCCTGGGAGCCTGATGGCGCGATCTCGCTGCAACTGGGGCCAATGAGCATCGTATCGTACCGCTCCCTCCTGCCGGGCGGTCCCGCCCACGAAGCCCTGGCGTTCCTGACGCGCTTCTACCTGCGAGAGGATCTGGACGTGCACGTCACCCTGCTGCTGGCACCGGAAGAGGGCGAGATCGAACAGATTTCGCGGCTTGGCTTCGGCGCCCTGAATCGCACGGCATGGATTGGCCGTCAAAAGCCGGAAGCGCACTATCGTGCCAGTTTCGCCTTACCTGAATGGGGCCAGCCCACAGCCAAGCCCGGAGGTTGCTCATGACTCGCGCCGGACTTGCGCTGAAGCTGAACGCCCCGCCGTCGCTCGATAAGCTGCAGCTGGTGCAGTTGCACGGTGAAGAGACCTTGGGTGAATTGTTCATCTACCATCTGGAGATGCAGTCAAGCGACGTGGCGATCGACTTCACGTCCATGGTTGGTCAGCCAGTTACGGCGAGTGTGGCGCTGCCGACCGGCGAGTGGCGCCATTTCAGCGGCCGTGTTGCGCGCTTCGTCCAGACCGGTGGCGGCCCAAGCAGTGCCACTTATCGCGCCGAACTGCGGCCGTGGTTCTGGTGGCTATCGTTGGAAGTGGATGCGCGCATCTTCCAGCACAAAAGCGTCCCGGATATCATCACGGGCCTGTTCGGGGAGTTTGGCTACACGGACTTTCGCAACAGCCTGACTGCAAGCTATTCGCCGCGCGAATACTGTGTGCAATACAACGAAAGCACCTTTGCCTTCATATCGCGGCTGATGGAAGAAGAAGGCATCTTCTATTATTTCGAACACACAGCCACCGGTCACACCCTGGTGCTGGTGGATGGCGGGCAGGAATATGCCGCTTGTGCCGGCCTGACCCAGGCGGCCTACATGGGCACAGGCTACAGCCGCGATCAGATGGATCTCATTTTCCGCTGCGACGCCGAACAGAACGCGGTCCCTGCACGCTACGCCAGCGGGGACTTCAATTTCACCACGCCCGCCGCTCCGTTGGCGGCGACAGCGGGCGGCTCATCCGGTGGCCGCGTCTACGAATACCCTGGTGGCTACGAGGACAATGGCGCGGGGCAGGCCTTGGCGACCTTGCGCATGCAGGCACTGAACCATAATGCCAAGGCGATCCGCGGCGACAGCACTTGCCGCGCCTTCACCGCCGGCTATCGTTTCACGCTGACCGGCCATACACGCGCCGACCTGAATGCCGATCATGTGCTGCGTCACGTGGCGTACAGCGTGAGCCATGACAGCTACAGCAACAGCTTTATCGCCTTCCCGCTGACCGTGCCATTCCGTCCGGTGCGGCAGACGCCGAAGTCCCGCATCCTCGGTACGCAGACCGCCACTGTGGTCGGCAAGTCCGGCGAGGAGATCTGGACCGATAGCTACGGCCGCATCAAGGTGCAGTTCCATTGGGACCGGCTAGGAAAGAGCGATGAGAATTCCTCATGCTGGGTGCGCGTGGCGCAAGGCTGGGCGGGACAGGGCTGGGGCGCTTTCTTCCTGCCGCGTGTTGGGCAGGAGGTGATTGTCAGCTTCCTCGAAGGCGATCCTGACCGTCCGCTGGTTACCGGCAGCGTGTACAACGCAACGCAGACCGTGCCTGAATCACTGCCTGGAAATCAGACGCGCAGTGTGATCCGCAGCCAGTCATCCAAGGGCGGCGGAGGCAGCAACGAGCTGCGTTTCGAGGACAAGAAAGGCAGCGAAGAAGTCTATGTTCACGCCCAGAAGGATATGAATACGGTCGTGAAAAACAACGACAGCCTTCTGGTCGAGGAAGGTACGCGCAAGGTGGACGTGAAGGGGGACGAAACCCACACCAACCAGGCCAACTTCACGCACAACGTAACGGGCAACTACAAGCTGAAAGTCGACGGCAACCTGACCATCGAGGTCACCGGTTCGATCAGCATCAAGGCCGGCACGTCGATGAATAGCGAAGCCGGCACCACGCTGGTGAATAAGGCCGGCACTTCTCTCACCAATAAGGCAGGCACCACGCTGACCAATGACGCAGGCGTCAGCATGACAAATAAGGCGTCCGCTTCGCAGACCGTCGATGGCGGAGGCATGCTGGAACTGAAGGGAGGGATCGTCAAGATCAACTGATATGAACGAATCCCAATTGGACGGCATGGTGCGCAACGTGAACGAGCAGGGCTTGCTCGTGAGCCGCGTCCACTTCGTCAAAGGCGAATTGCACGGCCCCGCAGAACTCTACGACGAAGTAGGCCGCGTGCGCCAGCGCTCGTCCTTCGCCCATGGGAAGCTGCATGGCCTGACTTCGCTATTCGAGAAGGATCGCCTGCTCGCCGAAATTCATTATGCGGACGGCTTGCAGCACGGAGAAATGCGCAGCTATGGGCTGGATGGCAAGCTGCTGGCAACTACTATGTTCGTGCATGGAGAGCCGGCGGCATTGCCAGCTTCCGAGCCGGTCACCGGCCCCGCGCTCGCCGGCACGCCAACCGCACCCGCGGCCGCGCCCGCCGCCACTCCCACCAGCGCCGCGCCAGGCAGCCCCCCAGCCGAAGCAGTTAAGCCAATAGAGCCGCCCAGGCCAGCGTCCACGGTCGCCGCCACGGCCCCGCGCCGCTCCTGGCTGGCTCGCCTGGTTGAAGGCTAACGACAATGGACTACCAGCTCTCATTCAACAAACGCATGCTGATCGTACTGATCATCGCGCAATTGCTATTACTTGCAGCCTTCTTCACCCTTGGCATGCTGGCCGCAAAATGGAACGGAGGATGACATGAGCACACACCGCTCAATCCTGATTCAAGCTCACTTCGTCCACGGACGCACAGGCCCAACGCAGCCCGTGCAAGCGCACGGCGGCCAAAACATGTCCGTCGACGCGGGAAAGCTCAATCTGAGCGGCGCCATCGGGCGACCCATGCCGGACGCAGTCAGGCAGAAAATGGAAGCCTTCTTCAAAGCCGATTTCTCCGGTGTGCGCATCTACCAGGGCAATCAGGCGCAATCCATTGGTGCCCACGCCTTCACCATGGGCACCGATATCTATTTCGCGCCAGGCCAATACGATCCCCACAGCGCACGCGGCCAGCAGCTGCTCGGCCACGAACTGGCCCACGTACTTCAGCAAAAGCAGGGAAGGGTCCGCGCACCGCAAGGCGCGGGCACTGTGATCGTCAACGATCATGCACTGGAAGCAGAGGCCGACCGTATGGGCGCTCGCGCCGCTGCCTTCCGTGTTCCCGTGCAAGCCAAGCTCGCAGCTGGTGGCATGCCGCCGGCGGTTGGCCAAGCGCTCGCATTGCAGGCGAAACAAGCTTCATACAAGCTGGTGATCGGCGCCTACATGCATCAGGGTGCAGCTGGGCTGCCTCCAGATCTTGCGGGCCACGCTTTCGTTTCGCTGCAGGGGCCTGCTGGAAATCGTCAGACCTGGGGCTTTTCACCTGCCAACTACGGGCGCTATGACCCGCAAAAAGACATTGGCAAGTTGCGCGCCGGTGTTCCGGGACAAGTCCATCGCGACGACAGTGCCTACTCCAAGCCCGGCGTCAAAATGCGCAGCTATGAGCTGAACAGCGCGCAGGCCCAGGCCGCGATGGCGAAAGTGAACGAATACCGCAACCGCCAGTACAGCTTCAGCGCGCAATCGCGCCAATGCACCACCTTCGCAACCGACGTCCTGCGCGCCGCCAGCGTGGACAGCGGCCTTTCCGGGCAAATGCGCCCTGGCGATCTTTATCGAAAGGTATAGGCAATGGCGAATTCGATACTGCCGCGCGTGCCACCCGTATTTCGGCCACCATCCGGGACAATTATTCGTCCGCTCATCCAGCGCATGGAAGCACCGTCCGGCACCGGCAGTTCGGGCCGTGCGGCGGGTGTGTTGTGGGACCACTTCGTCAAATACAGCAATCAGCGCGCAAAAGACGTGATGCAGGCGTTTCAGAACGCTGGCTATACAATTCACGAAATGAGCGGCCAGATTATTCGTGCGATCACTGAATTGAAGCTGGATCTGGCTGCTCATGGAATGGGCGGTTCGGATTCAGGCACGCAGGGTGACTACGAAAAGTCGGCAATCGCCTTTGAAAGTAAATTGATTGCCTGGGCGGGTCAGCATCCAAAGGGAACGCCAAGCAGCAGTTCTGGCTCAAGGCATAGCGAGGCCGAGGAAAAGGCATGTGCCGCTAAAAAGGCAGCAGGCAAGCAACTGAGCAAGAACGACAAGCATGCAAAATATCACGCGGATCCCGCGAACAGGGGAAAGCGATGTGCCACCTGTAACAAAATCATCTGACTAGCGCAGGTTGCGTGATTGTTCAGACACTCGCTTGAGCTGCTGGGCCATCGGAGCAATATCGGTACTCATGCGCGAGGTTATAGAGTTCAACTGCTTTTGCAGATTCGCCATCGCCTTGATCAGCGTTTCATTCAATTCCTTGTTCAAGGCACTGCCATTTTGCGCGACGCGCTGGCCCATGGTGTCGAAGGCGCGACGGGATTGAGCAATGAGCTGTTCGGAGGCTTCGTCAAAACCAGCGCGCAGGTCGGAGATGGCATCGGCCATTGACTGCATTGATAGCGCTTGCTGCGCCATGCCGCTATCGATGGCTTGCTGGCGCGGGCCAAGCAAGTCGAGCGACTGGCGAATATCGGCGGCCAGCGCGGTCAGCGCACTGGTATCGGCAACCAGCTTCGAGAATTCTCCGGTCGCTTCGTCAACCTGGGAAGCGATGCGGCGGGCGTGGTGCATGGATTCCATTTGTTCGTTGCGCTGCTTGCGATAGAGATCCTGGCTGCTTTCGGCCAGTCCGGCGAGCATGCGCAGCTGGGTATCGAACTGGCGGTGGAAGTCGGCGATGACATCGGCCAGCGCTGCTCCAAGTTGTTCCATATTGCGCTGGAGTTGGCGCTCTTCGCTGGCCGCGGCTGCCGTGCGCAGATCGGCAATCAGTTGCAGCAGCTCCGCATGTCTTGCATCAGCGCGATCATTCGAACGCCTGTGCTCCTCGGCCACTCGGTCGAGCACCTGCCTGGCTCGCCAGAAAGCCGCGCCGAGTATGATCAGCGCTAATAGCAAGCCTGCGATCAGGAGGTAGATGATGGACATCCCCAATCTTGCCATTAAAGGACGAGTCCAAAAGTCACGGAAAATCACGGTATCTGCTACAGTAATCGTTCAGCCGTCGATTTTGTACAAGGGTATTGCATGAAACTGGCAGATAGAACTGACGCCGTCGCTCCATTTTTCGCAATGGAGTTCGGCAAGCACGCAGCAGCACTGGAGGCAGAAGGCCACCACATCATCAAACTGAATATCGGTGAACCGGACTTCGATGCGCCGCCGCTGGTTGTGCAGGCAATGCACGAAGCGATCGACGGCGGCCACACCTCCTACACTGCGGCGCTGGGCATTCCTCGGCTGCGCAAGGCCATCGCGGACTTCTACCAGTCCAGCTACGGCGTGATGATCGATCCTTCGCGCGTGATCGTCACAGCCGGCGCTTCGGCGGCATTGCTGCTGGCGTCGGCCGCGCTGGTCAATGCCGGAGACGAAGTGCTGGTGGGCGATCCGTCCTATCCATGCAACCGCCATTTCATGTCCAGTTTCGGAGCGCAAGTGAAACTCGTTCCGACAACAGCGGCGAGCCGATTTCAGCTGAATGAGGAATTGGTGCGCGAACACTGGAGTGCGCAAACGCGCGGACTGATGATCGCCACGCCGTCCAATCCGACCGGTACTTCGGTTCCCGAAGCGGAATTGGCGGCGCTGTGCCAATTTGCCCGCGAGCAGGGCGCCTGGCGTATCGTAGACGAGATTTATCTTGGTCTGACCTACGGACAGGAACGCGCATCGACTATCCTGAAACACGATCCGGATGCCATTGTCATCAACAGTTTCTCGAAGTATTTCGGCATGACCGGGTGGCGCCTGGGCTGGGCGATCGTGCCGCAGGAGATGGTGCCGGTGATGGAGCGACTGGCGCAGAACTACTATATCTGCCCGTCGGCGCCGACGCAGTACGCAGCGCTGGCCTGTTTCAAGCCCGAATCGCTGGCGATCTGCGAAGAGCGCCGCCTGGACCTGGCGAAGCGTCGCGACCTGATTGTCGCCGGTCTGAAACGCATCGGCCTGGAAGTACCGGTGATGCCGGATGGGGCCTTCTACGTTTACATCGACGTCAGCAAGACTGGCCTCGCGTCGATGGAATTCTGCGAACGCGCACTGCAGGAGGCCCATGTTGCACTCACACCGGGCAACGATTTTGGCGTGTGCTCGGCGCGGGACCACGTGCGCCTGTCGTATGCGGCGTCCAGCGAGGAGCTGAACACCGCAATCGAACGGCTGGCGCCATTCGTGCAGAAGCTGCTGTAATCAGGCGGCTTTTGCGTAGAAGGGATAGTCGGTGTAGCCGGCTTCCGTGCCGCCGAAGAAGGTTGGACGATCGTAGTCGTTCAGCGGCCAGCCATTACGCAGGCGCTCCGGCAGGTCGGGATTGGCGATGAAGTGGCGGCCAAAGGCAACCAGATCAGCCGTGCCTTCCTCCAGAATCGCTTTCGCCGATTCGCCATCGAAACCGCCTGCCGCGATGATCAGGCCTTTGAAGTGCTGGCGAATCAGACGGGCCGCAATCGGCGCCTGGTCGCGGCTTTCGTCTTCCACATTGCCGGCGATACGGGGCTCGATCAGGTGCAGGTATGCCAGGTTCAGCTTATTCAGTTCGCCGGCCACGTAGCTGAACAGGGCAACCGGATCGCTGTCGGACATATCGCCCCAGCTGCCGCTTGGCCCCATACGGACCGCTACACGGTCGCTGCCCCAGACAGATGTCACGGCGTTCACCACTTCCAGCAGGAAGCGGGCGCGGTTTTCGATCGAGCCGCCGTAGATATCGCTGCGCTTGTTGCTGCCATTTTGCAGGAATTGGTCGAGCAGGTAGCCGTTGGCTGCGTGCAGTTCGACACCATCGAAGCCCGCTTCGATGCCGCGCTTCGCTGCGTCCCGGAAGCTCGCCACCAGGCCCTGGATTTCCTCGATGGCCAGTGCGCGCGGCGGAGTATTTGGCACCCAGCCGGATTCGGTGTATGCCACGCCGCCATGTTCCACTGCCGACGGCGCGACAGGCTGACCGCCATCCGGCTGCAGCTGGCTGTTGGACTGGCGGCCTGCGTGATACAGCTGCAGGAAGATCTTGCCGCCCTTGGCGTGTACGGCGTCAGTGACAAGCTTCCAGCCCGCGATCTGGCTGTCGTCGTACAGGCCTGGGGCGCCGAGGTAGCCGTTGCCGTTTGCTGCCGCGATGGTGGCTTCACCAATCAGCAGGCCGCCTTCGGAGGTGCGCTGGGCATAGTATTCGGCCATCAACGGGCCAGGGATGGCGCCGGGTTCGGCGCGCATGCGGGTCAGCGGAGCCAGGACCACGCGGTGGGAAATGTTGTAAGGACCTACTTGAACGCTGGTATGCAGTTTGGACATGATGTCGATTCCTGTATGTGGTTGAACGATGTAGTGAATATAGGTCCCCAGCGTTTGAAGAAAAATACCCCGCGATGCCGAACATTTCGGACGAAAATTCCTGAATCCGTCCGAAGCGCAGTACACTGGCAAAATGGACAGCTTGAGTGGAATTGCAATGTTTGTGCAGGTCGCCGAGACGCGCAGCTTTACGGAAGCCGGGCGCCAGCTTGGTGTATCGTCGTCGGCGGTGGGTAAAGCGATTGCGCGAATGGAGGAACGCCTGCGCGTGCGGCTGTTCCACCGCAGCACGCGCAGCATTACGCTGACGGCGGAGGGAACGCTGTTTCTGGAGCGCTGCCGCCGCATTTTGAGCGAAGTGGATGCTGCGGAGGCTGAATTGTCGGGCCTCGCGGGCAATCCACGCGGACGTCTGCGCGTCGGAACGCCGCAACTGGGCAACCTGATGATGCCGGCCTTCGATGGCTTCATGGCGCAGTACCCGGAAATTGAACTCGATATCGATATGTCCGACCGCATGGTCGATGTGATCGAGGAAGGTTTTGACGCCGTTATCCGCACTGGTGAACAAACGGATTCCCGCCTGGCTGCGCGCCGGCTGGGCGCGTGCCCGCACGTGCTGGTAGCGGCGCCGGCTTATCTCAAACGTCACGGTAGGCCGCAGCTGCCGCGCGATCTAGAAGGGCACTTCTGCCTGCAGCACAAATTTCCGGCAACCGGCAAACTTGAGCGCTGGCCGCTGAAGCTGGCCGAGTCCGAACCTGAGCTGGTGCTGCCTGAAACGATGATGTCGAATACGATCGAGCCGCTGGCCTACGCGGCGATTCAGGGCAGGGGCATAGCCTTCCTGCCCACATTCCTTGTGCGCGATGCACTGGAAAGCGGCAAGCTGGTGACGGTTCTGGACGAGTTCCTGGATCGCCAGGTGGTCTTCTGGATCTTGTGGCCAGCCAGCCGCTACGCTTCGCCGAAGCTGCGCGTGTTCATCGACTACATGAGCGCGCAGCTGCGCATCTGATTACTTCAACTGCACACGGACACCGTCGCGGTTGGATTCCTCGATGGCGTCGATCAGTTCATGCATGCGCAAGGCATCCGCAAAGCCAGGCGCCAGCCGCGTGCCATCGCCGACATCTTTTGCATACGCTGCGTAGAGATTGGCCAGTTCCAGCTGGCTTCCGCCGAGATCGTTCTCAGGCAGCCAGTTGTAGCGCGGCGGCACCTTCAGCATGCGCATGGGCTGTGAGTCGCCTTGTGCGGCTTCGATCATATTGAAGGCGTTGCCGAAACTGGTGGTATTCCAGATCTTGATGTCGCCTTTGGTGCCTGTGATGTCGAGTTGCATGCCGTAGTTATTGCGCTTGCCTGCCTCGATATGCGCCGTGAGTACGGCGCCATTGGCAAAGCTTCCATTGACGATGACCTGGTCGGCGGTCGTATGCTTCAGCACTTCACCCGTTTCGATCAAGGTCACCTCGGGGAACTGATTGACGGCGAGGGCGCTGATGCTTTCCGGATGCCCCAGCATGGTGAATAGGGCATCGAAGTAATGGCCGCCGTAGATGGACAGCAGGCTGGAGAAGTTTTCGGGCGGGATGGTGAAGTGCAGCGCTGCCTTGCGCTCGCGCTGGAAGTATTCGACGCTGATATGCAGCCTTACTGAACGGAGTTCGCCGATATAGCCATCTTTCAGCAAATCGCGCACATAGCGATAATCCGGATTCAGCCGGCGCTGAAGCCCCGCGATGTGGCGAACGCCAGCTTTGTCGGCAAGTTCTTTCAGCTCCTGCGACACGGCTTTGCTGGGTGTCAGCGGCCATTCGCAGTAGACGTCTTTGCCGGCGGCGATGGCTGCGCGGACAGTCGCTTCATGCTGCGGTGCGGTGTTCAGCACGACGACAAAGTCTACCTCCGGATGATGCACCAGTGCCTCGACGGAATCGAGCGCATATCGAATACCATGGCGCTGCGCCAGCGCGTTGGCTTTGGCGATATCGCGGCTGTGGACTGCCGTCAGTTCATACTGTGGCAAGAGTTTGAGTGCGGGCAGGTGGCCATACTCGGCCCAGTTGCCGACGCCGATCAGGCCTGTGCGGATTTTAGTCATGAAGAACTCCTTTAGTTGATGGTTTATATGCCAATGCCAGTGCAGCGCCGGCGCAAAGAGCGCTGACGAAGCCGAGATTCGTCAGGGAGCTGTAGTGCAAAGTCAGCGAACCGAGTGCCGCACCCAGCGAGAAGCCGAGATACATGAAAGACGCGTTCAGCGACAAGGCGACTGGCGCCGCCGCGACACCCGCGACGCCAACCAGCGTTGTTTGCTGCGCGGGATAGAAGGCCCAATGCGCGACGCCCCACGCCGCAATGGCAAGTGCGATAGGCAGGATCGCGAGCTGCTTGCCCAACAGATGCGCAGCCAGCGAAATCAGGATGAATGCAGTAGTCGATGCCGCCAGCGCAGGCAGGATCACGGCGCGCGGCCCTTTGCGGTCAACCGCAGGACCGCTGATCGCAAGACCGATTGCGGCCGAAACGCCCCAGCCGAACAATACAAAGCCGATGGCCGGGCCGTGCACGATCGTCGCCGCATCGAGGAGAGGAGCCAGATAAGTGTAGGTGGTATAGCTGGCCATCGCCCACAGTGTCGTCACCAGCAGCGTTACCAGCACTGCGGGCTGGGCCGCCGTGGCAATGCGCTGGCGCAGGCTGGCCGTGGCGAGTCCTGAGCCGATACCGCGCGGTAGTCCGGCCAGCAAGCCGGCGACCGCCAATGCCGAGAGGACGGCTACGCTGGCGAATGTCGCGCGCCAGCCAAGAGCCCCACCCAGCACCGCGCCGGCCGGAACGCCCAATGCAATGGCCAAGGACAAGCCGCCGTTGACGATAGCGATGGCGCGCCCGCGCCGCTCAGGTGGAACAACGACGCTCGCCAGTGCATTCGCGCCTGGTACATACACGGCTGCCGTCAGCGCCAGCAGCACGCGTGCCGTCATCAGGGACCAGTAGCCTGTCGCGGTAAATGCCAGCAGATTGGCGGCAGCGAAGACGGCCATGGCTGCAATCAGGAGCTTACGCCGGTTGATATTGCCGAACAGCGTAGCCAGCACCGGTGAACTGAAAGCGTAAGCCAGAGCAAACACCGTTACCAGTTGACCGGCCACGCCGACGCTGACGCCCAGGTCCTGCGCCATGCCTGGCAGCAGCCCGGCGATCATGAAGCTCTCAGTGCCGACAGCGAATGTGCCGGCGGCCAGCCAATACAGTGGCCGATTGTTCTTGATGTATTCCATTTGTCCCACCTGAGTTCGTTGATGGACTCAGTGTAGGGACGGAAGCGCTCAGGAAAAATACGCCGCGAATCCGAACACTTCGGACAAGCGCGTCCGAAATGCGCTGTGCGCAGCCCTTATCCGCTGCGCGCGGACAGCATTGCCAGCATATCCCGCCGCACGCCGGCCAGCAGCGCATCGGACAACGCCGGGTCCGCCCCCTTCACCGAGCGCGCCAGCACCAGCGCGCCAACCAGCTGGCTTGCGGTTCACGCGTACACGATGTCCTTGCGCTGGCAGCTGCGCCGGCGCCAACTCGTGCAGGGTGCGGCGGCGTAAGGAAAGCCGGACGCCGTAATGATGGCGCGGGATCTGCTCTGATTATTAATCGCCTTTATCTGCGGGCGCCGTTTGCGGTGCTTGCAGTTCCTTTTGCATTCAGCGACGCAATCATCGCCGGCGTTGCGGGTACATTCACGATGCGGTATTTGGCCAGTTTGGGCACCCAGCACTGGTCAAAGATTTTGGCGAAGCCTTTGCTGGTCGGGTGCAGTTCATTGGTCCAATCCTTTTCATAAGCAGCGGGATACGCACGCAGCGTGCCGCGGCTGTCGATGTGCACCACCTCATTTCCGGGCGTATCGAAAGGCTTGAACACGTCTTCGTTCAGGTGATCGATCAGGATGCGCATGACGGCGCAGCGCAGTGCCATATCGGTCTTCACGTGGCAGTTATCCATTGCGGGTGCCAGCCACGGCCCGGCGGTAACCGGCCCCAGTTCGAAGCCGCGTCCGTCGGGCGTGGGGTAATCGTAGCCGTGGATGAAGATAGGGCGCGTCAGATGGTCGTTGCGATAGGCCCAGCGGATATCGTGAATCAGCGAACCAAGCGCCGACGAAATTCTTCTCAAAAGTGTTTCCAGGCCCGCCGGATCGAAGCAATCCGCCGCTGCCGTGTACTGAGCGCAGTTGGGGCGCAAGGCCAGCGAGTAATCGACCGCGTCGTTGCCGGCACCGCTGATGTAAAACTCGGAGAAGCCGTCGTTGAAATTTGGCGACAGCCAGTGCTCGACCATTTTCGCGTACTTGCCCGCACCGACGTATTGCTGCAATTCGGCCCCGTTATAGCCTATCAATCTGACATTGGCGTGATCGTCGGATGTGCGGTGATCGCGCACCAGCGTCTCCATCATGTTCTGGTTTGGATACCAGAACCACGAGTCCCCGATCGCAAGTGCGGAGCAGAATTCCGCGGGATCTTCCTGTTCATTGTTGTAGTACAGACGTCCCATATTTGTTCTCCGATTAGTGTCGATTCGACATCTTTCAATATAGATACATGTCGCGGCATCGCAACAAAATAGAGCGACCGTTCTATAAATCTGCTTGTGTTACGCAAGCGATTTCAATAGAGTAAATGTTGATTATTTACTACTTAAAAGCAAGCCATGAGCAAGGGTTCTTTCGCAGAGATGAACTGCCCCATCGCCCAAACGCTGGAGCAGGTGGGCGAATGGTGGACATTCGTCATTCTGAGGAATGCCTTTTGCGGCATGAGCCGCTTCCAGGATTTTCAGCGCCATCTGGGCATCAGCACCAATATTCTGGCGCGGCGCCTGGGCAAGCTGGTGGAGAACGGCATCCTGGTGCGCGAGCCGTCGAATGAGGATGCGCGCATCGTCCATTACCGGCTGACGAAGAAGGGGCAATCGCTCTACCCGATTCTGGCCGCGATGACGGTATGGGGCGAGCAGTGGGCGCCGCATCCAAAGGGCGCGCGCTTGACGATGGTGGAACGCGAAACCGGCCAGGCCATCGCGGGTGTCGGCATCCGCGCTGCCGATGGCCGCGATTTGACCCCGGCACAGATCGACACAGTGGCCGGCCCGGCCGCCGATGAAAAGACGCACGCATTGATGCGCATGAGAGAGGAGACTGCATGAACCCCGATAAAATCTGGCTCGCTTCCTACCCCGACGGCATTCCGGCGACCATTGATCCAGACCGTTACCGTTCGCTGGTGCACTTGCTGGAGGAGTCCTTCACCAGGTTCGCCACCCGCAAGGCTTACGTCTGCATGGACAGTGCGATGACTTATCGCGAATGGGAACAGTATTCGCGCCAGATCGCGGCATGGCTGCAACAGCGCGGCCTGGGGCAGGGTGCACGCGTGGCTGTCATGATGCCGAACGTGCTGCAATATCCGATTGCGGTTGCGGCCATCCTGCGCGCCGGTTGCACGGTGGTGAATGTGAATCCGCTGTACACGCCGCGCGAACTGGAACATCAACTGAAAGACTCCGGCGCCGAGGCCATCGTCGTGCTGGAGAATTTTGCCACCACCGTGCAGCAGGTGCTGCCGCGCACCGGTGTAAAGCATGTGATCGTGGCCAGCATGGGCGATATGCTCGGCGTGGCCAAAGGCGCGCTGGTGAATTTCGTGGTGCGCCGTGTGAAGAAGCTCGTGCCGGCGTTCTCGCTGCCGGACGCGGTAGCCTTCCGCACTGCGCTGAGCGAAGGCGCTGGCATGACGCTGCGCGTACCCGCGCTGGGACATGAGGACATCGCCTTCCTGCAGTACACGGGCGGTACTACGGGCCTCTCCAAAGGCGCAGTGCTGAATCACCGCAACGTGATCGCCAATATGCTCCAGAACGATGCCTGGGCCGGGCCTGCACTGCTCAACGCCAGCGAACAGGTAGTGACAGTGTGCGCGCTGCCGCTGTACCACATCCTCGCACTGAACGCCTGCATGCTGATGGGCGCGCGCTGGGGCGCCATGAATCTGCTGGTGCCGAATCCGCGTGATATGAAGGGTTTCGCGCTGGAGCTGGCGAAGTACAAGGTCAACTTCTTCCCCGGCGTGAATACTCTGTTCAATGCGTTGCTGAATCAGCCGGAACTAAGCAAAGTCGATTTCTCCGGTCTGAAAATCACGCTGGGCGGCGGCATGGCCGTGCAGGAAGTGGTGAGCGCGCGCTGGCTCAAACTCACGGGCAGCCCGATCCTGGAAGGCTACGGCCTGTCCGAGACTTCGCCGACAGCGACCCTGTGCCGCCCCGACCAGCAAACCTTCACCGGCACCATTGGCTTGCCGGTGCCGTCGACCGAAGTGGCCATTCTGGACGACGACGGCAACGCGCTGCCTTATGGCCAGGCCGGTGAAATCGCCATCCGTGGCCCGCAAGTGATGTCGGGCTACTGGAACCGTCCGGACGAAACCGCGCGGGTTATGACCCCGGCCGGTTTCTTCAAGTCCGGCGACGTCGGCATCATGGACGAGCGAGGCTACGTCAAGATTGTCGATCGCAAGAAGGACATGATCCTCGTGTCCGGTTTCAACGTTTATCCAAACGAAGTCGAAGGCGTGGTGGCAGCCCACCCGCTGGTGCTCGAATGCGCCTGCATTGGCGTACCGGACGCCAGCTCGGGCGAAGCCGTGAAGCTGTTCGTGGTGCGCAAACATCCCTCGCTCACCAGCGACCAGCTGATGGACTACTGCAAACAGCAGTTGACCGCCTATAAAAAGCCCAAGTACATCGAATTCCGCGACGCACTACCTAAGACCAATGTGGGCAAGATCCTGCGCCGTGAACTGCGAGACACTCAACTCGCGGCCTGATCTCCCCAATTCCCCCAAAGGAGTTTGTGAATGGAAGCCAGTATCGCCGCAGTACCGCAAGCTAAAACCAACCCGATCGTGCTCGATGAGCGCCGCCAGAAAACGGTGCGTACGCTGATCAATGCATCGCACCGGAAGTTGCTGTTCCTCGACCAGGTGGTGGACTGGGAAACGGGCATTGATTTTGCCAAGCCGCCCAAGGTTGCCGAATCCAGCTGGATCTACGGCACGCCTTATTGGGACGCGCTGACTCCGGAGCAGCAGAACGAAGTACTGTGGCTGGAGACTGGCCGCGACGTGTCCTACTTCATCTGGCTCGAGCAGACCTTGCCAGAGCTGTACATGGGGTATGTGAACAAATATCACGGCGAGCTGACGGACGACGTGCGCGAATACCTGATGGTGTTCTCGCGAGAGGAAATCGTGCACACCCTGATGTTCCGCCGCTATCTGGACAAAGCTAACCTGCGCCTGTGGAGCCATCCGGAGAACATCCCGAACTACTCGCTGTTCGAGCAGCAGCTGGCCGGTAAGCATCCGGTGTACGGCATCTGCTGGAACCTGCTGATTGAGTGGTTCGCCGAACTGAACTCCATCTTCCAGACCCAGACCGATGGCATCGATCCGCTGACCCGCACCATGTTCAAGGAACACCACCTGGAAGAAGTACGCCACATCGCGTTCGCCAAAACTATCTGCGAAAACTACTTCGAGTCCGCTCCCAAAGAAGAACTGGCGCAGATGTGCGATTTCTTCCAGAAGGGCTACGGCTTCCTGCTGGACGAATATACCTATATGCCGGAAATCGCGCTGCATGCTTCTTTCGACTTCCCGATCAAGCCTGGCGATGCCGACAAGATCCGTGAGGTGCGCAATTCGCCGAACAACCAGCGCCTGAATGCTGAACGCTTCCGCGATGTGCGTGAGTGGTGCCTGAAGCACAACATCATCAAGGCATCAGCATGATCGACATCATCCCACACGAAGGGGATATTACCGAGCTGCGCATCGCCCGGCCGCCCATCAATCTGATCGGCGTGGACGTGCTGAAGTCGGTACGCGCCGCGCTGGCGGAGGCCGACCGGAGCGGACAACGCGGCATCATTCTGTCAGGCGTACCGGGCGTGTTCTCATCCGGCGTGGACATTCCGGCGCTGCTGGATGGTCCGCGCGCTCAAGTGCGCGAATACTGGGAGCAGGTGTTCCTGCTGGCTTCCGAGATGGCCATGTCGCGCCAGCCGATTTTTGCTGCGATTACCGGCCATTGCATGGCGGCCGGCGCGCTGCTGGCGGCGTTCTGCGACTACCGCATCATGGCGCAGGGGCCGTGGCAGATTGGCCTGAACGAAGTGCGCGTCGGCGTGGCGCTGCCGGAATGCTTCCAGTACGCGGTGCGCCGCGTAGTGGGTGCATTGAATGCGGAGCGCATGCTGGTGTTCGGCCGCCTGCTGTCGCCGGAACAGGCGATGGACATCAACCTGGTGGACGAGCTGACGGCGCAGGACCAGGTGGTCACCCTGGCGCACGCACGGCTGAAGGAACTGCTGGCGATGCCGTCCCATGCGCTGGTAAGCACGCGCGCGATCGCCCGGCGCGATCTGCGGGATGTCTTTGCCGATGTGGATGCGCTGCCGATCGACGAGTTTGTCGATGCTTTCCTCGAACCGGCCACCCAGCAAGTGCTGCGGCACGTGGCGAGCCGTATTCGCCAGCGCGTAGCGCCCGCCGTTGCGCAATGAATCTGTACTTCCGCCTGTTCTACGTTTGGCTGCGCGCCTTGTTCAAGCCCGTGATCCGCATCGGCGACACAATCGACCTGCGGCTCACGGTGCTGCCCAATGATCTCGATCTGAACGGTCATATGAACAATGGGCGCTACATGACCATCATCGACCTGGCGCTGGTGGAGTACATGACAAGGGCCGGTTTCATGGGGCCAGCCATGCGGCGCGGCTGGCGTCCCATGCTGGGCGGCTCGATCATTGCGTTCCGGCGTGGGTTGAAGCCGTTCCGCCGCTACACCCTGCGTTTTCGCGCCGAGTGCTGGGACGCACGCTGGACTTACATCCGGTTTGAGTTTCTGCGCGATGGTGAGGTGATGGCCGTCGGGCATACCAAGGGCGGCATTGTGGGGAGCAAAGGCATTGTCGGCAGTGAGGAGATGTGTGAGGTACTTGGCGTCGACCCATCCTCGCCGGCGTTCCCTGCAGCCGTCCGTGCATGGATCGAAGCCGATCGTCTGATGCGCGCCTGAATTGGAGAAGAAATGAATCGATCGATTGCGATCATCGGCGCCGGCCCGGCCGGGCTGTGTGCGGCGGATACCTTGCGCCAGCTGGGCTATCGTCACATCACCGTATTCGAGCAGGCCGCCCGCGTTGGCGGCAAAGTCTGCTCGATGCCGACGCCGGCGGGCATCGTTGAAATGGGCGCCGTGATTGCGGCTGCCGAATGCGAGCTGGTGCTGGGCCTGGCCGATCGCTTGCGCGTGCCTGTTGCCCCGTATCCGGTGGAGCAGCGGTTTCTGGACGAGGAGGGCGTGCGGCATGATGCAATGTCCTTCCTCGCCAGCCGTTACAGCCGCGAAGAGATCCGGGAAGCCATCGCCAATTATGCCGACGCGCTGGAGCGCTTTGCGGTCGTCAACTATGATACGCTGGCCGGCATGCCGGAGGAGCTGCATTTGCCGTTCGACCGCTTCGCTGCGCTGTACGGCTTCACACCCATTGCGGAACTGGTGCGCGGCGCTTTGATCGGCTTCGGCTACGGTTACTACGAAACGGTGCCGGCGCTGTATTTCATGAAGCTGATGCCATGGCTGTTCCTGCCCGACGGCGCGGGTGGTCTGCAAGCGGGCAAGTTCTTCGTCTTCCCGCAAGGCTTCCAATCATTATGGGAAGCGCTGGCGCGCCAGCACGATGTGAGACTTAATGCCGGCGTCACCGCGCTGGAGCGGCAAGACGATGGATCGGTCGCGCTGATGATCAACAGCGCTGACCGGCATCGGTTCGATGCCGTCGTTGTAGCGGCGCCGCTGCACACGGTGCGCAACTTCATGTCGCTGGATGAGGATGGCGACGCACTGTTGCAGCAACTGCGCAGTAACCGCTACTTCGTCAACGCCTTCGCTGCGACCGGGCTGGGGACGGCCGAATTCCTCTTCCTGCATGAGAACGAATTCCCAGAGCGCATTGGCCACATGAACGCCTGGGCCAACCGCAATCCCGAGCTGCCGATGTATCTGGGCTGGCAGCTCGCAGAAGATGGCACTAGCATCGAGCAACTCGAAGCCCTGCTGGCGGACGATGTCGCAGCGCAAGGCGGGCAGTTGTTGCGTGTGGCGCTGCGGCAGGAATGGGATTATTTCCCGCACGTCGACAGCGCGGCGCTCGGCGACGGCTTCTTTGACCGCTTTGATGCGCTGCAGGGTCGCGACAACCTTTATTTCGTGGGTGGTGCGCTGAATTTCGAAACCGTCGAGCACAGCGCGCGCCAGGCAAGGGCACTGATACGGCGTTTCTTCGGATAAATACCGGCAAATTGTTGTGGCTTTGTGTGCGGTATCGCGCTTCGCCGAATCATGTTAGCGCCTAAGATGTGCCCTCATGAGGAACGAAAACCACACCATTCCGGCCGAAGTGCCGGGCGAGGGTGGGGCGCTTCCGGATAACGAACCGGCACGGACCCTGTCCGAATACGAAGCAAGTCCGGCATCGCGGCGCGTTGCGCTGATCGTTCTGGCGCTGTCGGCTGGCATGTTCCTGGCCCTGCTGCCATTTGCCGCAACGCCTGTCGGCATCGCCAACTGGTTTATTCCGCTCTACCAGCCGGTCGTCGCCCTCAATGACATCATCACCGCGACGCTGCTGTTTGGTTATCTGCGCCTGACGCGCAAATACGCGCTGCTGGTGCTGGCCTGCGGCTACCTGTTCTCGGCAGTCATGGCGGTGGCGCATTTGCTGACATTCCCGAGCGTGTTCGCCCCAACGGGTTTGCTCGGCGCGGGACCGCAAACCACCGGCTATATGCACGTGTTCTGGCACTGCGGCTTCCCGATTTCGGTCATTGCCTACGCCAAACTCAAAGACCGCGAGCTGCGCCTCGAGCGGTTCGCATTCGATACCGTGAAGGCAGTCCTGATCACACTGGGTTGCGCTGCGCTGCTGATCGTCTTCTGCACGCTCGGACAAGACCTTCTGCCGCAGATGCTCAATGGCGCGCAATACTCTTCAAGCTTCAATATCGGGCGCTACGGCCAATGGGTGATCACGGGTGTGGCGCTGGTGTATGTGTTCACGCGGCGCTCCACATCCACGCTGGATTTGTGGATGGTTGTCGTGCTGGCGGCCTGGTTCTTTGAAATCGGGCTGGTTTCCATTTTCAATGCCGGCCGCTGGGACGTGGGCTTTTACGCCGGGCGCGGATATGCTCTGGTGGCGTCCAGTTTCGTTCTGGTGATGCTGCTACTGGAGCACGTGCGCATGTATCGCGATCTCGCCGAAGCCCAGACCACAGCGCGGCTGGCACGCAAACTGACTGAAACACGCGAAGTGCTACGGCTTGCGCTGGTGGCGGGCCGTATGGGTGTCTTCAGCTGGGACCTGCGCAGCAACCGCGCGTGGTGGAGCCAGGAGCTGGAGCATATGGTCGGAATGGTGCCAGGTACCATGTCCGCCGAGCCGGACGCATTCATGCGGTATGTCTATCCGGAAGATCACGCGGCCGTCGATGCCCAGCTGCGTGAATGCATCAAGAGACAGGGCGAGTGCGAACTTGAGTTCCGCATGAGGGACGCGAAAGGTGAATTGCTGTGGGCTTTCGCCCGCGCTGAAGCGGATCATGATGAGGAAGGCCGCGCCAGAACGGTATTCGGCATTATCGGCGATATCACCGAGCGTAAACGTGCGGAAGCCGTTGCAGCGGAGCTGGACGTTCAGTTCCAGACCATGGCGAACGAAATCCCGCAGATCGCATGGATGTCGCGGCCCGATGGCTGGATCTATTGGTTCAACCGCCGTCTGTTCGAGTACACAGGCCTCACCCAGACAGAGGTTGAGGGCTGGGCCTGGGAGCGGGCGATCGAGCCGAAGGCGTACGGCGAAGTGGAGAAAAATTGGCGCCGCTCGCTGACGACCGGCGATCCGTTTGAAATGGTGCTGCCGATTCGCGGCGCTGATGGGATCTATCGTCCTTTCCTGACGCGCGCCGTGCCGATGAAAAATGCCGAAGGCCGCATCGTCCATTGGTTTGGAACCAATACCGACATTACGGCGCAGAACGAAGCAGAGCAGGCGCTGAAGCGCGCCGACCAACTCAAGGACGAATTCCTCGCCACGCTGGCACACGAGTTACGCAATCCCCTGGCGCCCATTCGCAACGCCACCGAGCTACTCTCGCTCATCAAGGACCTGCCGCCGAATGTGGAGCGGGCACTGGCCATCATCGACCGGCAATCGCGCCATCTCACCCGGCTGGTTGACGATCTGCTGGAAGTCTCGCGCATCACACAGGGCAAGGTGGAGCTGCGCAGGAAATCCGTGTCGCTGGTGGATTGCCTGTCGGATGCCCTGCACGGCGTCGAGAGCGCCCTGAAATCCGCCGGTCTGGAGGTCACCATTCATCTGCCGGAGGAGCCGCTGTATGCGAACGCGGACGCCACGCGCATCGTGCAGTGCTTCGTGAACCTGCTGAATAATGCGATCAAATTTACACCGCGCGCCGGTTTTATCACCGTGTCCGCCGAACGTACCGGCAACCAGGCGCAGATAACCATCGCCGACAGCGGCATAGGCATCGCACCGGACAACCTGGGCAAAATTTTCGGGCTGTTCGCCCAGTTAACGCCGGTGCTGGAGCGTACTCATGGCGGGCTTGGTATCGGGCTGTCGCTGGTAAAAGGATTCGTGGAGCTGCATGGCGGTACGGTCAGCGCCAACAGCGAAGGTCTGGCGAAAGGCAGCAGCTTTGTCGTCAGGCTGCCATTGATGGAAGCACAGGCCTTGGCGCCAGCGAAGGGGCGGGCCGCAAGTCCGGCCCTGACCCTGGCGCCGCGCCGCGTGCTGGTCGTGGACGATAATCTGGACGCGGCGGCATGCCTGGTTCAACTGCTTGCCTCAGCCGGTCACGATGTGCGCGAAGCGCATGACGGCCCCGAGGGCTTGCGCATCGCCTTCGATTTCGAACCCGAGGTCATCCTGCTGGACATCGGAATGCCGGGCATGTCCGGCCTCGACGTGGCGCGCGAACTGCGGCGCCGCGTCGGCTTCCCGGCACCGCGCATCATTGCCGTCACGGGCTGGGGCCAGGAGCGCGACCGCAAGCTGACAAGCGACGCGGGCTTCGACTTCCACTTGACGAAGCCGGTCAATCACACCGAGCTGGATGTACTGATGTCCTTGGGTCCGGAGGCGGCCGGCGCGGCGCCTCCGTTACGCCACTAATTACCAGCCACCACCGAGAGCGCGGAAAGTCGCAACGGCTGCGCGGCCATTGTCCGCATGTACGCGTTCCAGCTGATCGCGCGCCGCCAGCAACTGGCGCTCTTCCTCCAGCGCTTCGAACAGACTGACAACGCCGCCTTTGTACGCTTCCTGCGCCGAATCGCGCGCCTGCACGCGGGCCGCGACTTCCTTGCTCAATTCACGGTGCTGCTGTTCGAGCTGGGTCAGATTGATGATCGCATTCTCCACGTCCTCCGTTGCACGAAGCATGGACTGGCGATAGAGCGCGAGCTGTTCCGCTTCGCCGCCTTTGGCTTGCGCGACTTCAGCGTCCACACGGCCAAAGTCGAACAAGCGCCAGCGCAGGCCAGCGCCGACTTGCGGCTGGAAGGCACTGGCGGTGAGCAGGCTGCCGCCGCCCAGGCTGGAAAGTCCAAGCAGCGCGGACAAAGTCACGTGCGGGTAATACTCGGCGGTCGCCACGCCTATCTTCGCGTGCGATGCGGCCAGGCGGCGTTCGGCGGCAATCACGTCGGGACGGCGGCGCAGCAAGTCCGCCGGTCCGTGATCGACGGCGATGGCAGGCAGCAGTTTATCCACGCCTGGCGCGGACAGTTCCGCCGCATAGGTCCCCGGCTGTGCGCCCATCAACACGTCCAGGCGATTAAGCTGGGTTTCGCGTTCGATTTTCAGGGGCGGCAACGTGGCATTGGTCTGGTACAGCAGTGCTTCGGCCTGCGCCGCTTCGCGCGCGGTGGCCAGGCCGTCTTTCTGGCGGATGCGCACAAGTTCCAGCAGCCTGGTATCGGTCTTGATTTCCTCTTCAGCCAGTGCGATGCGGCGCTGCGCGCCACGTACACGGAAGTAGGCGTCTGCGGCTTCGGCGGCAATCGAGATGCGCACGCCCATCTGATCCGCTTCGGCCGCTTGTGCTTCCGCGTCCGCCTGCTGGGTGCCTGCCTTCAGCCCGCCCGCCAGATCCAGCTCCCAGCTTGCACCGGCGCCGGCATTGAACAAGGATTGATTGCGGTCGTAGCCGGGCAGGTTGCTGGCGATACGGCCGGCCGGGCTGACAGTTGACTGGCGCTGGCGCGTGGCATCCGCCGTGAAGGTACCGGAAGGCAGTTCGCGCGTAGCGGTGGCGCGTGCCGCTGCGCGGGCCTGGTCGACGCGCGCCATTGCCGCCGCCAGATTCAGGTTCTGGTCCAGCGCGCGGCGCACGATGCGTTCCAAAGCGGGATCTTCAAAACCCAGCCACCACTGATCCAGCGACGGCGCCGGCAGCACATTTTGCCGGGCCGCCAGGGCAGGGGCGTTGTGGAAAGCCTCGGGCATGGTGGATGCCGGGCGCTCATAGGCTGGAGTCACCGCACATCCCGCCAGGACCATTGCGGCCAACAGACCAGAAAGGCGCAGCAGCACCGGACGTTTTGTCGAAATTGCCTGTTTCATATCGAATTCTCCTGCACTGGAAAAGTGTCTTGCAAATTTGAAGTTACCAGTATATAGTCACTTCAAATTCTGAAGCAACCTATTTTTTGCGGAGTAATCTAATGCAAAGCAAACAAGTACCTGGAGCGAACTGTCCTATCCTGCGCAGCGTGGAACGAGTCGGCGACTGGTGGACTTTGATGGTTCTGCGCGACTCCCTGTTCTATGGACTCAGCCGTTTTGATGAGTTCCAGAAGAGCCTGAATGTGTCGTCCAATATGTTGACGACGCGCCTGAACCAGCTGGTGGAAGACGGACTGATGGAAAAGCGGCAATACAACACGCATCCGCCGCGCTATGAATATGTGCCGACAGCGATCGGCCAGGATTTTCGTCCCGTGCTGATTGGCATGCTGGCCTGGGCCAACCGCCATTTCACGCCGGATGGCCTGAGCGTCGTGCTGCAGGATCGCGAAACCGGCGCGCCGGTCGAGCCAATGCTGGTGGACCGCAATAGCGGCATCCCGATCACGCCGGAACGCCACCGCTATGTGGCGGGTCCGACGGCAACGGACGCCATGCGCGCCCGCCTCGATCTCATCGAAAGCCGTATGAATCTGAACGACGGCGCCAACTGAATTCCATATCTCGCTGAAAGACCATCATGACTGCACAAGCTACGGCCACCGGCCTTCATTCCGTCCCCGCGCAAGGCCCATCGGGCCGGAAGCGCCTGATTACTACTGCCGTGCTGGCCGCTATTGTGGTTGGCGCGGCAGCTTATGGTGCGCACTGGTGGAACACGGGCCGCTTTATCGAAACCACCGATGACGCCTATGTCGGCGCCAATATCACCCTGATCGCACCGAAAGTGGCGGGCTACCTGACTGAAGTTGCCGTCACCGATAACCAGGTCGTTCACGCAGGCGACGTGCTGGCCCGCATCGACGACCGCGACTACCAGGCGGCGCTGAACAAGGCGGAAGGCGCGGTCGCTGCGGCCCGTGCGCAGATCGCCAACCTGGATGCGCTGCGTGAGCAGCAGGGCGCTGTTATCAATCAGGCGCGTGCCGGCGTGGCAGCCAGCGATGCCGAGAAATCCCGTGCGCGCGACGACCAGCAGCGCTATCGCGACCTGGTTGCCAAGTCGGCGGTGTCCGTGCAGAGCGAACAAAAGGCCGATACCGCTTTCAAACAGGCCCAGGCCGAAGACCAGAAGGCGCAGGCACAATTGACGGCAGCCCAGCGTGAACTGGACGTGATCGGCACCCGCAAGCAGCAAACTGAAGCCGCCTTGCAGCAGGCGGAAGCCGAGCGCGATCTGGCGAAACTGAATCTCGAATACACGGTGCTACGAGCCCCGATCGACGGCGTGGTCGGCAATCGGCGCGCACGTACCGGAGCCTATGCGACCGTGGGCAACCAGCTGCTGTCGGTCGTGCCGTCGCAAGGCCTGTGGGTCGATGCCAACTTCAAGGAAGATCAGCTGGCGCATTTCCACGAAGGCCAGCGCGTGACCGTTCGCGCTGACGTGCTGCCAGGCCGTGAGTTTCATGGCCGTCTGGCCAGCCTGGCGCCGGCAACGGGTGCGCAATTCAGTGTGCTGCCGCCGGAAAATGCCACCGGCAACTTCACCAAGATCGTGCAGCGCGTACCGGTGCGCATTCTGCTCGATGAGGCGGACGCCAAACTGGGCCTGCTGCGTCCGGGCCTTTCCGTGTTTGCCAGCGTGGATACGCAAGGCGAGAAGTAAATGAGCACCGTTGCCAAGGCCTTACCGGCCGCACCCGCACCAGCACCAGCACCAGCAGCGGCCGTTAATCCAGCCGACCTGCTGACGCCAAAGCAGAAGATGCTGGCCTTCGCCACCATGTGCGTGGGCATGTTCATCGCGCTGCTGGATATCCAGATTGTGTCCGCCTCGCTGCGTGACATCGGCGGCGGCCTGTCGGCCGGCGCGGACGATACGGTCTGGGTGCAGACCAGCTATCTGATCGCTGAAATTATCGTCATTCCGCTTTCCGGCTGGCTGGCCCGGGTGATGTCAACGCGCTGGCTGTTTGCAGCCTCCGCGGCCGGCTTCACGATTTCCAGCATGCTGTGCGGCCTGGCGTGGAATATCCAGAGCATGATCGCGTTCCGTGCGCTGCAAGGCTTTCTTGGCGGTTCCATGATTCCCATGGTGTTCACCACGGCGTTCGTATTCTATCAAGGGAAGCAGCGTGTGATTGCGGCGGCCACGGTCGGCGCGCTGGCTTCGCTGGCGCCGACGCTTGGCCCGACGGTCGGCGGCTGGATCACCGATCACTTCAACTGGCACTGGCTGTTCTACATCAATCTGCTGCCAGGTATCTTCGTCACCTTTACCGTGCCGATGCTGGTGAAGGTCGATCAGCCTAACTGGAAGCTGGTGCGCAATGCCGATTATCTGGGCATGCTGCTGATGGCGCTGTTCCTTGGCTGTCTCGAATACACGCTGGAAGAAGGCCCGCGTCTGGACTGGTTTGGCGACAGCGTTATTTCGTCGACCGCCTGGATTTCCGGCCTGTCTGCGATAGGCTTCATCTGGCGCTCGATGACCTATGCGCATCCTGTGGTCGACCTGCGCGCCCTGAAGGACCGCAACTTCGCACTGGGCTGCTTCTTTTCCTTCATGACCGGTGTCGGCATCTTTGCGACGATTTATCTGACGCCGCTGTTCCTCGGCCGCGTGCGTGGTTTCAGTGCGCTGGATATCGGCCTGGCCGTGTTTTCGACCGGCGTATTCCAGGTCATGTCCATTCCGTTCTATTCGGCGCTGGCCAACCGCGTCGACCTGCGCTGGCTGATGATGTTTGGCTTGGCGTGCTTCGGCGTGTCGATGTGGTTTTTCTCGCCAATCACCCACGATTGGGGCGCATCGCAGCTGATGCTGCCACAAGCCTTGCGTGGCATCGGCCAGCAATTCGCCGTGGCGCCGACAGTCACGCTCACGCTGGGCAATCTGCCGCCGGAACGACTGAAGCTGGCATCCGGTTTGTTCAACCTGATGCGCAACCTGGGTGGAGCAATCGGCATCGCGGTGTGCGCCACAATCCTGAACGACCGCACCAACCAGCACTTCATGCGCCTTGCTGAGCACCTGAACACCAGCAATGAAGCCATGAATGACTTGCTGGCCAACGCCGGCAGCCAGATTTCAGCCTGGGGTGGCGACGCCATTGCGGCGCAGGGCGGGGCGCTGAAGCAGTTATGGGGGCTGACCTTGAGAGAAGCGCAGACCCAGACGTTCTCGGACATCTTCATCGTCATCCTGGTCGCCTTCATGATCACGACCGCGATGGCGCCGCTGATGCGCAAGGTCGCGCCACCGCAGGCTCCATCGGCTGACGCGCACTAATCAGGAATTGCCGCCGCAAGCCGCCGGCAGCGGGGCCTGCGGCTTGCCCGGCATGAGCGGGTGCTCCAGCGGATTGGCAAGGTTCAAATCGCCACCGAGCCGCGGCTGCCAGTTGGTCGGCTCGGCTGACGACCTGGGGCCGCAGGTGTGGCGATCGTATATGGTTTTCCAGCTGTTTGGCTCGTGCGGACGCTCCTGTTCAAAGCCGGTCTTCGTCTGAATGTAGGACGGATCGGCAACACCATCGAGTGTGAACTTCACCAGCTGGTCCAGCCTGGGAGACTGGATGTCGAGGATGGATGCCGTCATCACCAGCGGCGTCACCGCGAACAAGTGGTAGTGCAACGCCTTCACCGCCCGGTCCATTTCGCGCGGCAGGGAGCCGTCGGCCGCGACCTGGGACATCGCTTCATCGAACACTTTGCGCCCCCATGCCAGAAAACGCGCGTCGCCGGTTACTGCACCCGTGGCCGTCACTGCAAGTCCTTCCCAGTAGTAGTGATTATTGCGCTCGCCTTTGTAGGCATCGGAGTGGGCAACGGTTTCCTCGGCCAGCAACTTCAGCCAGCTTTCGATGCTGCGCTTCTGCGCCTCGCTTGCCGCTGGTTTCAGCTTGGCGTAGCTCATGGCGAGGCCGCCAAGCGTCCATTTGCGTGTGTAATAGGCCTGGTTGCTCGACATTTTTCCCAGTAAGGCCTTCTGATCGGCCCAGCTCTCCATCCACTTCAGGCCGCACTGCGCGTCCGCCAGCGCTTTGCCTGGCGCCGCCTGGTAATTGCTGGCGTCGTGCGCGACGGCGTCCAGGAAGTTGTCGATCGGTTTGACGGAGGCGATGTTTTTCGCCCGCAGCACCGGATCGATGATGGAGTTGTGTTTATCGGTGTAATAGCGGTTGGCTTCGATATCGATGACGGCGGCGGGTGGCGCGCTGCAGGCAAGGGCGTTTCCAGCGCTCAAGGCGAACAACAGGGTTGAAATCCAGTGAGAAGTATTCATAGCCTTATTTTAGGTAATCGTTTAACCTCAGTGTACTGCAATTTGTTAGCAAGTCAACTTGGCAAGTAAAACGCTTTCCCAACTCGCTGGAGCAAAATGACCATCAAGCCACCCACCATCCGCGATGTAGCAAGCACGGCAGGCGTATCGACATCCACGGTTTCCAAGTATATGAACGGTATTCAGCGCTTCTCGCCGGAGGTGGAGGCGGCGCTGAAATCGGCCATCGAAAAGCTTGGCTACCGCTCCAATCCTCAGGCGCAGGCGATGATCACCGGCCGCACCGGCTCGATCGGGCTGGCCGTGCTGGATATCAGCAACCCGCACTTTACCAGCATTGTGAAGGGGGCTAATCGCGTCGCGCTCGCCCATGGCTATACCTTGCTGCTGGCTGATGTGGACGAGAATCCCAATCGCGAGCGGTCCTTGCTGGAAGCGCTTAGCCGGCGGGTGGACGGACTGCTGGTGTATTCGCGTCTGCCGGAACAGGAGATGTCCTGGATGATTGCGCTTGGCAAGCCGCTCGTGTTCTTCGGACGGCTGGAGCAGGCCAGGCTGCCCTGCGTGAGTGGCGACGACCGCCGCGCCGGCTTCATGCTGGCGCAGCATCTGGTGGCGACAGGACACAAGCGGATCGCCTATCTTGGCTTCTCCAAATCAAACCGCAACAGGGAGCGGCTGGACGGCATTCAGAGCTGCCTGGCGTCGCACGAACTCAATCTGGCGATCTTCGACTGTGATGCGCCGACCGCCAAGGCAAGTGAGCTCGCCAGTTCCCTGATCATGCTCGGTGAGCAGCATCCAGACGCCATCGTTTGCTACAACGACCTGATGGCAGTGGGGCTTATGGCGGGAATTCAAAGCCTGGGCTTTAAGCTGCCGCTGCATGTTTCCGTGGCCGGCTTTGACAATATTCCATTCGCCCGCTACACCAGCCCGCCGTTGACCACTGTCGACCAGCAGAGCGAGCGGATGGGCGAGGCCGGCATGCACAAGCTGCTGTCCGCCATCGGCGGTGACAACTCCTGCGACGTCACGACGCTGGCGCCCCAGTTGATTGTGCGCTCATCGGTTCTGTCTCGTAGGTAGTTGGTTAAACGCTTACCTTATGGAGCGTTTTAAGCACTCAAAGTGTGGCCTGTTTGCAACTTGAAAGCTAAACTGAACACGATTTTAGTTAAACGCTTACCTAAAATTTGAGTTTCCTGTACTATCCAATAAACAAAGGCTAACTATTCAATCGGAGCAACATTAAACAAATAAGAGGGGAGACAGCAGTGCTTAACGATAACAAACGCATCAATAGCCCGTTAAAGCCAATCACAGCAGTAGTAGCGCTGGCCTTGCTTGGTATGACCGGCATCGCATTGGCCCAGGAAGACGCAACGAAAGCAGGGCAGCTGGAAACGGTGGTCGTGACCGCCAACAAACGTGTTGAAAAGCTCGAATCCGTACCGATGGCAATTTCGGTGCTGAGCGAGGCAGAAATCACCCGTAATAATATCCGCGAAATCGAAGACGTGATCGCATTGACGCCGTCGCTGACGATGGCAGCGGGCACCACGGCCGCCAACAACGCGCTGTTCATGCGCGGTATCGGTACCGTGTCGGTCGGCATCGGCGTCGAATCCGACGTTTCGGTGATCATCGACGATATTCCGATTGCAGTGCAGTTCCAGGCCTTCCGCGACCTGGCTGACGTGTCGCGCATCGAGGTGCTGAAAGGGCCGCAAAGTACGCTGTTCGGTAAATCGGCAGTTGCAGGCGCGATCAACATCGTGACCAAGCCGATTGGCGGACCAATGGTGTATCGCGGCACCGCTTACTACACGGACGATGGTGAGTGGCGCGCAGGCCTGTCGGCTGGCGGCATGGTGTCGGATACTTTCGGCATCCGCGTGGCAGGCAGCAAGACCCGCATGCCCGGCAACTTCCACAATCTGACCACCGGCCAGGATGTGAACGGCTCGTCCGGCACTACCTTCATGGCCAAGCTGTCCTGGCATCCGATTCCGGAACTGGGTATCGACCTGCTGCCGCACTATAACGACCAGGCCAACTCGCGCGGCGTGACCGCGGTGAATGGCTTCCGCCTGGCTGATGGTTCGCCGGCTAACGTCAGCACTGCCTATTTGAACGGCAATCCGCTGTTGCCTGCATCCGTGGTTTTGGCAGGCATTGATCCGCACGATCAGGGTAACCGCAATGTGCGCCGCGACTTCCCGACCGGTATCGATTCGCGCACCGTGGGCAGCGGCCTGAAGTTCGCATACACTCTGCCGAACGATGCGCAGCTGATGTCGATCACGTCGTACGAGCGCTACACGGCAAACGACTACCGCGACCAGGACTTCACCGATGTGCCAACCCTTGCGCGTCCAGGCGTGCCGGGTCTGACAGTGGGGAATAACCAGTTCGGTACTTACAAGATTCGCGCCAAGACTCAGGAATTCCGCCTGGTGTCGCCGGATCAGGGCAACTTCCGTTATGTGGCAGGCCTGTGGTGGGCGCGCAATGACATCGACCGTCACTTCATTCGCGGCTTCTGCGTGGCGCCGACCGTTTGCAGTGCTTCGTCGACGTCGAGCCCGACCAACTACTACACGGACATCTACAATATCAACAAGGCGGTGTTCGGTCAGGCATCGTGGGAATTCATCCCGAGCTATACGCTGGTGGCCGGCCTGCGCTGGAACCATGAAGAATCGGGCTTCCACTACGCCCGCAACTTCTACACCGACCAACTTGACCCAGCCAGCTTCAAACCTGGTCCGGTGGGCGTCGATCAATTCTCCAGCACCGGTAATACCGACAAGGCCGTCACCGGCAAGTTGAGTATCCAGAAGCAGATCAATCCTGAATGGATGGTCTACGCGATGACTGCAACCGGCCACAAGGGCAAGGCATACGACGTAACCAGCGGCCTGCAGGCAGCGGCGGCCTTCCCGGTCGATCCGGAGCGCAGCGAGACTTACGAGCTGGGCGCCAAAGGGAACCTGCTGAATAACCGCATGTCCGTCGCGGCGACTGTGTTCAACACCCGGTTCTATGGCTATCAGCAGAACGTGTCCTTTGTTCTGCCGAATAATCCGACCATCTTCACGCAGCTGAACTCGATCCCGTTCATCCGCACGCATGGTTTCGAGCTGGATACTCACTTCCTGGTCACGCCTGGCTTTGTGCTGAACGGCTCGCTGGCGTACACGCGCCCGACGATCGAACAGTGGGCTAACGGTCCGTGCTACAACGACGCCACCAACGTCGCGATCGGCAATACCGGCCTGGGCGAAAATGGTTCCCTGCCAGGACGCAACCGTACCTGCTTCCCGATCAAGCCGGGTTCGACCACCGGTATCCAGGACCTGAGCGGCGCCGTGTTCCCGGGTACTCCGAAGCTGAAGGCCAATGTCGGCGGCCAGTATGACTTCAAGATTCCGGGCATGTCCTTCGACGCCTTCGTCAACGGCAATGTGCGTTATCAGAGCGATTACCAGACCAATATCGCGAACGATCCGCGCGCCGTGAACACCGCCTACACCATCGCCGATCTGGGCTTCGGTATTCGTGACAACAAGGATCGCTACAAGCTGAGCTTCCGTATCAACAACCTGTTCGATCGCTTCTACATTCCGAACGCGAACGCCAGCGGTCCTTCGTTCCGCGCCGGTCCGTCCGGCTCTGCACCGAACATCACGGTTGACAGCTGGGTGCCGCCACGCGATGTGTTCCGCTACTTCAGCGTCCGCCTGGATGTGAAGTATTGATGTCGGAAGGCTGGGTCCCGCAGGGCAGGGGACTCAGCCCTTTTTACGGCAATCGTGACAAAGTGTGAGCCTTCCGCGTCCGCACTGAAGTATAGTTGCCGCATGAAAACTCTACTTTCCCTCGTGCTTGCATTGACGGCAATGTCAGCGCATGCGCAGCTCTACAAATGGACCGACGCCAATGGCAAAGTCCAATATTCGGACCGTCCCCAGGATGGCTCCAATGCCACGGCGATCGCAACTCCGCGCGCGCAATCGGCTGTGGCGCCAGCAAGCGACAACTGGCGGGAACGGGAAATTGCATCGCGCGAGAGCCGCATAAAAATGGCCGAAGCCGAACGCCGCCGGGCTGCGGTGGCCGCCGAAGCAGAAAAAAATGCGCCCGAACCATTCAATCCGAGCATGCATCGCTCTGGCAAGGTCATGTCGGAAGACGAACTGTGCACGCGCGATCAGCAGCAGCTTGAATACGCGCAAAAGACCAAAAATCTGGCAATCGGACACGGCAGCGGTCCTGCGGTGACGCTCACCGAAGCCCAACGCCAGCAAGTCATCGCTGAACGTAAAGCCAACCACCAACTGGCCTGCGGCAGCGCGTCGAGACGCTGAAATTTTTCGCAGGATCTTTTCGTGGATGCCCAGCCAGGAGGTGTCATTTCATGATCGCGCGTACAGTTACTACAGCTTGCAGTGCTTGCCGCCGGACTCGTAGCCGCCGCCGTACGGTTCGACTGCATGAGGATCGAGTGCGAAAGTGCGGTTAATGAGCTCTTCGCGCACGCCATTCTCCCAAGGTACATTCAGCATGGCGCTGCGAACAAACCAGGCACCCCACGCAATGGCAGGCTTTACGTGGATGTCACTCGCATCGATCCAAACCGTGTCTTCATCCGCGCCTTTGTGACAGCCAGGGTCTTGGGCGGCGTAATCAAGCCACGCATGAACACCAGTGTTTACCCGTTCCGCGTGGGCGTGCGAGAAGGAATCCTGAACCGTATGAAGAAGGGCGCCTAACGCCAGATTACGGATTTGCGCATCGTCCGTTGGCAGCGAATCACAGGCGGCCGTGCACAAGATATCTGACACATTAGTGAACAGATGGCGGACAGTCCAATTGCGGCGGCGCGAGCCCTCGAAATACTTCGCGAACGCGTAGTTGCCCTGCAAGGTGTAGAGCTGTGCGGATGGATCAATGCGTCCGGTTGCGACGTCATAGGCAAAATGGACCCATTCCACGACGTTGTCGCGTACCTTTACAGGATCGTCGCCACGCCGGCCCATCCCATGCAGGAATTGCATATCGCCGTAGTGGCTACGGTACTCCAGAGGATAAGTTGGATTGATCAAACGCGGATAAGCGCCGGCGGCCTTGAGCCAAAAGAACCAGGTAAATTCCTGGTCGACGCGGAAGAAGTTATTGGGATCGTCGTTCCAGCGCACACCAAACTTCAGGACGTCAATGTCGAAGTGTTTGGCGTTCGTCAGGTCTGTCGCAGGCAGATCGCACCAATCATATTGCTTGGAGGCTTCCGCGCACGCCAGCGTCAATTCGGTAATGCGCTCGTGCGTTGGCGAAGTAAGGCGGGAGAGATAGCGCTGATATTCCGACTTCAGTGAGCGCGTGACAGCGGCAGCATCGTGGCTGGCCGGGTTGATCTCAAAACCCATTGCAAGGCCCGAATGCAGGGCAGTCAGCAAAGTCGCCGCAATGATCGTACGCTTGAACATATCCACCTCGGTTTATTGTTGTTCATCAACTATAAACCGTATGGTGACCATGAAAATGCGTGAAAAGTCACGGACGCGCCGACATGGCGAAAGCCGACGCGCTACATCGCCAAAAGGAGGGTTTGGCGTCAATATCGCATTTTACATAATATAAATTATGCGAAGTAAGGCCCGAAATTCTCACGAAATATAACTTGATTATTAGCAAACTAAGTTGCCTCTCTTCTAAGGATTAAACGTAACAAGGCCGGGATATGATTTCCCGGCCTTTTTTGTTTGGAGGAAGTCTTGCGTTACCCGAATCAGCGTTACGGCAAAGCGGCGGAGCTTGCCTATTACGCGATGGGCCGGACCAGCGCCGAGCTGGCCCGGATGCTCCGCCGTGATGAACGCACCGTCAAAGACTGGTTATCCGGGCGCAGCCGCGTCCCATGGTGGGCGCCGGAGGTTCTACGGCTCCGGCGCATGGAGGCCGAGCACCGCCACCATCAAATGGGCTTCGGGCCGCTCCGGCGCAGCCTTGGGCTTGTTACCGGCGACGTGATCGAACTGCGGCGCCCAGAAAAGGAAAAGCCGCAGACCAATGGCCTGCGGCTTGTGGATGACGACCGAGTCCAGGCGGCCTATTAGCGCTTCTTCTTGCGCTTGCGGAACGTGCCGTCGCTGTTACGCGGCGGCGTGCGCTTCTTCGCCATGCTGTCTCCTTTCATTTGAACAGACGGGTTTCCAGCCGGTCGATTTGGGCCTGCTGGCGGTTCAGGTCGGCGCGGAGCCACTGCAACTGAGTGCTGACCACGCCCCACGTCATGGCGGCGTTGAGTACCAGCGTTGCCAGCGGAATTAGCAGCTTGTCGCCAAGGTCTTTCACTTCGACGCCCCCCGGATATTCAGGTACATGCGCTCACCGATGATGAACGACATAGACGCGCCCGCGAGGTCGTACAGGAGCGCCAGAAACACGGCGTCGAGGCCGCAGTATGTGCCGACAACCGCAGACCCCACCACGCCACCCGTAATCACGTAGCGGAACGAGCCGCGGAGGTTCACGACCCACGGTGCGGCGCCGTCCGGCAGCTTGTCGAGGTCGGCCAGCGCTTGCACGCGTTTGGTCTGGGCTTCCATCAGCTGGATAGCTTCCGCGACGTTCTGTGGCTGCGCGCCGGCCGAGCCGGTGAACTTGGCAATCAGGCCGCGCGCGGCGTCCGTGATGGCCGGGACTAGTGCAGGAAAAACGAGTGTAAGCCAGCTCATAAGCGCCCTCTCAATGGAACCAATCGTAAATCTGGCCGCCAAGCGTCCAGTCTTTGTTACCCGTCACCCAGCCGCCTACGCCGCTCACGCCTTTGTTGACGATGTTGTTGCTGCTCACCGGGTTGAACGTGCCGTCATGCGTCACGTCGTAAATCGAGCCGCCGAGCGTCCAGTTCGGGTTATCGGTGAGCCATGAGCCGATAGAGGTCACGCCCTGATTGACCAAGTTGTTGCTGTCAGCCGGATTGATGTATGGCAGCGCATCGCTGGCCACGTCCACCAGCTTTTTAGACGCGTACAGGCCCGCGATCAGCAGGACCACGCCGCCGCCAATAATCATCTTGGTATCGGTACTCAGGCCCATCACACACCGTACTGAGTGACGTTGTCGTACAGGTCCGAGTTGCCCATGATCTGGTCGTTGAAGTTCGACGGCGAGCCGGAATAGCCGTCCACGCCGTCGAAGTTGATCCCGCTGTTGCCGGTCAACATACCGCCCAGCCACTTGCCCAGCGCGCCGCCAAGCGCGTTGCCGATGCTGGTCCCGGCATTACCCGGCATGGTGTTTGGGTAGATCGTGCCGTTAGGCCGAACCTGCACCGCGCCCGCTTGGCGCGTGAACATATAGGCGCCCATCAGCAGCACGCCAGCAAGCAGAATGTCGTTGTTCTTGTCGCTCATGCGATTACACCTCCAGCCTGTTGAAACGCGGCGGCAATCTCGCCGTAGCCGCGCTCCGGTTGATCTGCTCCGGCGCCGGGAAGCGATGCCCAGATAGGCCGGATTTTCTTGATTGCCGCGTCCAGGCGGCCAGCATCGATATCAGCCAGTGCGCCGCGCTCCTGCATCAGCGTCAGCGCCATGGCGTCTTGCGTCTCCGGCGAGAAGTCCGGGAAGTCGCCCGGATACTTGTTCTGTAGCGCGTCGAACGTGGTAGCCGTGATCTGGTAGGCGCCTGCCGCGCTGGTGCGCAAGGTTTTGCCCGCGAGGTCGGTGTAGTTGAAGAACTGGCGCGGGTGCGTGGTGTACGAGCTGAATACGCGGCCATTGCCGGGACGCCAGCCGAACAGGGCGCGGTAGCCCTCCCCGCTATTCGTGCCTTCGGAGTAGCGCACAGCGGCCAGCATTGCGGCGCGGTTCGTGGCGGCCTGTTCGGCGCTTGTGGTGGTATCAGAAATCATGTTCGATAGGTCGTCAAAGTTCGGAATCTGGTCTAGCAAGCTGCCGGTTTGATCCTCAGGGTCCGACAGTAGCGCCCTGCTCTCCTTCAGGATCAACAGGGCGCCAATGGCGGCGGCGGCCAAAATCAGATGGCGCATTACAGGATGGTGTACAGGAGGTCTTTGGTATTGGCGTTTGGCGAAGCCGAATAATCGAGCGACCAATACAGGCCCAATCCGGCCGGAACTTTGATGCGCGTTGCCAGCTTTTCATTTGCCACCGTGGAGTTTTCCGCCATCACCTGATGCAAAATAATTCCGTCCGTCGAGTTGAGCGGTGCGGTGGCCTTTGCCAGTAGCGTGACCCTTACCCATCCAGCCGCAGGCGCAATGGAGATTTGCGACAGTTCGACGTATGCGCCGTTTGGATTGAGCGCCGCCACCATAATCGGCGTGATCGCCGTGACATTTCCTACGTCGCTGGCCCAGTTTGTAAATTGCACGGTATTCCCCGCGATGTTGAGAGGTGTTGAGGTATCCAGCTTCAGCAGTTGCGTGGTGTCGAGCGTTACCGGCACGCGGTGCGCGGCATCATTCATCACTGTCACGTTGTTCGCCAGCGAGGCGTCCAGCGTGAAAGTGTTCTTGGTGTTCGCGTCGTCAAAGTCGCCTTCGCCTACGATGAAATAGCCGTCGATCTGGCCGGTTGCGCCGTCCATCATGCGGATATTCCACAGGTTGGACTTGCCACCCGATGGGCGGAAGCGTTGACCTGGCCTCAGCAGAATTTCGGCGCCGGAGTCTGGTTTTACCCATACGCGCGTTTCGCCATTTGCAGGCGTAGCGGTGCCGGATTCATAGACGAACAGATCGCCTTGAGTCCGGAGCTGGGTCGCGGAGGTGTTACCGGGCTTCAGGGTGAATGGATAGCTTTGCATATCAGTCTTTCAGGGCGAACGCGAGGCCGACGGCGCCCACCACACCGGCAGCAGCAATCAGCAGGGTTTTGTTTTGTCCGCCATCCTTGGCGGTGGCGAAAGCGTCGTTCGCCTTTGTAATCGTGTCCTTGGCAAGTCCGATGGCGTCCGTGTACTTCTGCGCATCTGCGGCACTCGATTTGCTGGCGAAATCGAAAGCCATTTGCAGCGCGGCGATGTTGTCTTTGCTCTGGTCCGCAAGTCCCTTGATGCCGTTTTTCACGATATCGCTTGCGGTGTTCACGGTGATTGTGGAGAGCTGCCCCATGCCGTCCAGCGCCTTACCAACCGATCCAAAATCGGTTGTGTAGTTGTTGGTCGTGCTGCTGTTGCTGGTCGTTACCGTGTTCGATCGGTTGGAGCTGTCGCTGAAGTTGGTGCTTCGGTCGGAGAGGTCCGTGAACGCGGTGTTGTTCACCACGCTCTTGTCAATCAGGTTTTGATTGCCATTGATGCCCACGGCGTCGTCACCGCCCTGCATCGACTTGTCCACCATCGTCGTGTTGGTGGTCGTGTTCGTGTTGGTGGCCGTGCTGGCCGAGCTGGAACTCTTGCCGCCGAAGTTGTACAGGCGCCCGCCGAGTCGGGCCTTACGCTGGTACAGGTTAAAGTTCACAGTTTCTTCCTTAAAATGTAGGCTTCCACTTCGTAGCCATGCCGTGCGATCTTGCGCACCAGCCCCCGGCGCGCGGTCTGAAAGCCAATGCTGCGAAAGCCCGCGCCTTGTTTGTCCAGGTGGTCCGCCATGAGCGCCACAAGATCGTCCTGCGCGCGCCCTACGGCTACATCCACCCAAATTTCATCGCCGTATGTGTGGGTCAGCATGGCGCCGACGATGGCGCCGCCCTCTTCCACTTTCCAGAACTGGCCGCCCGCGAACAGTGCGCCGACATCGTGGCGCCGGTCCGGGTCCGTCTTGTCGTTCTGGGCGCTGTACAGGAGGTCAACGACCTCCCCCGGCAGCGCTACCGCAATAGCAGCCATGCAGCGGCTCCCATCAGAACCCACTTGATGTTGATGCCGCCGAAGCTGGAGCCGCCCGCCGACTGGTCAGCCGACGCGGTGGCACTCTGGCTGCTGCCGCTGGTGTGGTTCTGGTAGTTCTTCGTGCTTTGCCACGGGATAGACACGTTGATCGGCGTGCCGACTTGCGAGGCGCCGTCAAGCGGTCCCGTCGAAGCGCCCGCACTCAGATTCAACGGTGGCAGAGTGAAGGCCATCAGTCACCCCCGCCCAGCACCATGAACAGAATCAGGCCGACGATCAGCAGACCGCTGCCATTCGCCTGTTGCTGCGGATAGCCCTGCTGCATTGGCGGTTGTAGCTGGCCGCTTGCGTATGCGCCGCCGATGGCCGTGTAGATCGCGTTGGCGGCGGCATTCTTGATGCCGTTTGCCAGCACGCTACCGAAGTCGTATTGATCCGACGCCGACGAGTTCAGCATGGTGGCCGGGATGGCCGCGTAAGTGGCGCCGGAACTGTTGCCAGTAAAGACGCCATCCCATGCGTCCATAACCATTGGGGCTTGCGTAGTCATCGCAGCCCCCGATTACAGGTTGGTGGCCGAGTCCAGCACTTCAGCAACGCAGGTCATGGCGGCGCCGGTGCCGTCCAGCAGGTAGGCGTTGAATTCGAAGTTGTCGTACACGAATTTATCGCCTTCAGCGTGCGCGGTGGTGATCTGCGCGTCGTGGTTGTTGTCCACGATGAAGTCCACCACGTACAGGCCCGCTTGCGGAACCTTTTTGTTACGGTTCTGGATAAAGCGGTTGTCCTTGTCGAACTGGTCGAAGATGGTCATGGAGTTCTTTTTGATCTCCATGCGCGACACGTTGCCGTTGGTCGAAGCAGTCCAGGCGGTGCCGTTGTAGAAGATGTGCAGGCGCTTCAGGATCGCGCCTTTCAGCTGGATCGGCAGGGTGAACTTGCCGCCAGTGTTATACGCGGCGGTGAACGGCACATATTTCAGGCAGATCGGGTTGCCTTGCGAGGCTTCGTAGTGGCCCTGAACATCGATCTTCGGATTGACGGCAGCGCCGTTAATCTTGATTTCGACAGTGACAATGCCCACGGACAGCAGGGTCGGCAGGTCGAGGCCACCGACTTCCTTCAGCGGGAAGATGGCTTGATCGCGTTCAGCGAAGTCCAGATACAGCGTGTTCAACACGTCCGCATCGTTCTTGTAGTTGTTGATCGCCTGAATCTGCGGGTAGGTCAGGTCCCACAGCACGCGGGAGCCTACCTTGACCTTGAGCGCATCGATCTTGGTTTTGTCGAAGGTCGTACCGGACAGCAGCAGTTGCAGGCCGATCAGGGTCAGCGGATCGCTTGGGACGGTCAGGATTGCAGTTTGACCGGCTACAACGTTGACCGGCTGCGGAATGGACTTATTAATCATTGAACTTGTTCTCCGGAGAGTGCGGTGTAGACCAGACCACGCGTTACGCGGAACTGGTTCAGGACGAAGATCACGGCCAGCACAGTGGCGGTGGTCTTCAGGGCGTCTTTAATGTCCTTCATGGCCGATTACTTCGGCAGGTAGGCGCCGATAACAGGAATATTCACGCTGTTGTTGATCAGCTTCGCCACGGCAAACACGGCGAGGATGAAAGCGGCGTCTTTGATGTAACCCTTCATGGTTCGTTCCTTCGGTAGTGGTTAAAGTTGGTAGTCCTTGACCAGCTTCCGGAGAGCCGGAACTTGCGACACGATGTAGGACACGAAGATGAGCGCAAAGCCGGTCGCAATGACCTCCTGCACTACCTTGTCCAAGCTGGGCAAAAATTTGTTCATGCCCTCAACCGTACCGATCCACACTCAGAAAATGAACACTTCGCGCCGCACCTACAGATACGCATACGCCTAGGTAGAATCAGGCCGCGCGTTTGTTACGGCTACGGGTAACCTCTTGTGGCGGCGTAGCCATAGGGAGGCCGTTGCGGTCCACAATTTGCTGCTTATATTTGCCCATGGTGTTGATGCAGCCACGCGATACAGCGCGCGTTTCTCGCTCCCACTCCATGTAGGTGAGGTCCGGTAGATCGCGGATCTGGTCCGGCGAGATATCCATACGTGCGGCCACGGCTTTGCGGTGCGCGTCCTCACCGAGGAAGCCCACATGAATCAGCGTGGCATTTGACAGAAACGCTTTGTCGATCTGTGCCGGGTATTGGCTGACGCCGATCACATGCACGCCTTCATGGCGCCCGGAATTGCACATACGCTTCCACAGCGGCGGCGCCCAGCTTGGCGTGGTGAAGTTGGATAGCTCCTCAGGCAGGAACACGCAATTGCGCGCCAGATAGGCCAGTTGGCAGGACAGATCAAATACACCCGCGAAATGCTTTTGCGTGGCCGATTTTGGGAACACGTACCGCACGCGGAAGTCCCCGGCGTCCCCGGCCTTCGTGACCATGCGCGCGAGGTCGCCCATGCTGCTAAACGGGCTGGCGAACTCTCCGTATTCGTCCTGGGGGTCAAGAATCAGGATGCGGCGCGGTTTCAGCTCCTTTAGCTTCTTTTTGACCCATAGCCCCTTGCCGGTTCCGGATTGGCCCATAACGGCCCAAATCCGGGCTTTGTTATCCGTTGCCATTGGCCCGCGCCTCCTCTGCTGCCTTGACAGCCGCAATGCGCGCCTTGTAGGCCATATATGCGGGCATGGAGAAGCCAACGAGTGCAATCCCCAATCCAATCTCTGGCGAACTGCTGGCGCCGGACCAGCCGCGCTTTTCAGCCACAGCGGCGAGCTTTTCAGCCACACGCATATTCAGGTCGTCCGTGTAGATGGGCATGGTTTCAGGGAACATGGTCGTGATAATCATCGCGGCCAGCTCCGGCGCAAATACCCACTCCATTGCGGCGGGGTTCGGGCCTCCTGCAACTGCGGGCGGCGCCGCTACGGCGGTGGCCTGTTCCAACTCGGCGCCCGCGTTCGCATCCACGGCGGCGCCCATCGCAATGAGAGCTTCTGCTTCTTGGGGCGTCATGCGTTCCTCCATGCACCGAGGCCGCGGCGGGCGGCGGGAGCCGGGACAGGCGTAGGAATTGGCGCCTGCAGATCAGTAGGCACGACCTCTGCCGGCGCGGGATCGGCTGGCGGCGCGGGCGCGTCAATCGCCTGTGCGCGGGTGATCGCCAGCAGGTGCTTGGCCTGTTCTTCGTTCTTGGTGTGGAGCTGACAGCCACAGCCACGGCAGTGAACGTATGGGTAGGCGGCGGTAGCCTTGTCGGTCTTGATTTTTACGTGCGCGATGGGGTCGGCGCAACGGATTGGGCACTCAGTGCGCCCGAGGATTTTGCTTGCCATTTCGGGTTCCTTACGCGGCGCCCTTGTGAGGCGCCGCTCTGGTGGCACAGCGAGGCTTGTGGCCCTGCCCTGCCGGGGTTACGAGTTACGCGGCGGGGGCTGCTGGCAGGGACGCCATGATGGCGCCGAGCGCATCCTCTACGCCGTCCATCTTCGTGTTGAGCGGCGCCAATGTCGCATTCATCGTGTTGACGGTTTCCAGCATGGCGCTTACCGTGTTCGCCAGTGCCTTTACTGGCTCCGTCAGGTCCGGCGCCTCTGGCGGCGGTGGCGGTGGTGCGTCCGGCGCCGGATCGTCTGGTAGTGCCAGCGCGGCATTTACCTGCTGTTGCAGGTCTTTGAAGTCGGCGTCCTGGCTGTTCAAGACGCCGTACACATCGGCTTTTCGCTGAAACGCGGCGGATACCACGCCCAGCGCGGCGAGCATTGCGGCTACTTTGGTTGTCACTTTAGTTTCTCCTTCAGTTGATTCCACATCAGATAGTCAGCCACTTTGGTCAAGAATTCTTTGACCGGGCCGGGCATTAAAAGGCCATACTTTGTTACCAGTGCCACAGCTTGGGATTCCAGCTCCCGCGAGCGTGGGTCCATTTGTTACTCCTTTAGGTAGTGTTCCCGGCACTCCGCCGAGTCGAAATACGAGAAATCGAAGTTGGCGAAGTATTCGGAGTTGTCGTGCGCCGGATATGACGCCTGCCAGATAGCCGACTTTTCCCAATGCGGTACGTCCGGCGCCGCGTCCACCGTACAGTTATTGACACGAGTCCAAGGGGAGCCATTCGCCGCCGTCACAGCGGCACGCTTCCACTCGTAACGGGTCGAGGCGTAAAGCACGTCCGGCGCGGTCTTGCAGTACACGCCCTTCGGCATTGGGCGTTCAGACAGACCGTAGCGCCCCTCTCGCAGTTCGACCGGAGCGGCCACGCCAATTCGGTAGGCGCGGCCCATGTTGACGCCGCCTTGCGCGCGAATGTAGGCGCTATAGCTGGCCGCCTGCCCGGTCGTGACTTCGCCGGTTTCCACGTCCGTGACCGTTTCGCGCTGGCAGGCGGCCCACGCGGAGCGCACATGCTCCGGCGCGTCCTGTACCTGTTCAGCGGCCACGCGGCGCAGTTCGCGCCAGACCGTTACGGGAGGCTGGCCGATAGGCTGGAATTGACGGATGCCCCACGTATGCGCCCATGCCTCTACGCGCTGGGCTGGCTTAACGATTTCATCGCCCACCAGATCGGCAGGCACTACTTCGCCGTCCTTGTCCAGCGTGGCGCCGACGTGTTCGCCGTCAATGTTCTTGCCGACGTACTTAGCGATATAGCCCGCCGCCGTTCCCTTCGACGCCTCAATACGGACGATCTTGACGCGGTTGCGCTGGGCGCCGGGTTCGTCGCCGTCTTCCGCCAGCGCGTAGGCGCGCATGGTCATGGACAGGCGGCGGGCCTTGTGCTTCGGAACGAACAGCAGGAGGTGCCAGTGTGGGCAACCATCATGGTGCGGTTCAGCAATGCGGAATCCGTAAGGGCGGATACCGTGGCGGTGCAGAGAGGACCGAATGCAGGCCCATACGCCCGTCAGGTAGGCTTGCGCCTGTCGCGCGTCAGCGTTGTTGTAATTCGGGTTTGGCGTGCCGGACTTCGCCAGCACAGCGTGGAATTTGGACGGGCAAGTAAGCGTAACAAACACACCCACATCGCCCAGATCGTCTGCAATCTCTTCGCAGCCCTTCATGCGCAGCATCAGCTCTCCGCGCCGAATGGCCTTGTTCGCCACGCTCTTGAGCGCCAGTTCCGCGAGGCTGAATTCATGCCCGTATTCGTTGGTCATGGTCACGTTGGCGAGCGTGCGCGCGTTCCTGGCCTTTGCCGACGAGTGCCGCGCCACGGTTTCGTTGCTGGCGTAGGCGCCAGTGCGCAGAGACACGAAGCCCAGACGCACGGCGGCGCGTTCAAAGATGCGCCCATGGACTTTGCGGAGGTTCCGGCGCCACCACGCGGAATCCGTACAGCGCAGCATGAATTGCCGATCGTCCGAAATGGCAGGCGGGGTCAGGCCGCGATTGACGACCATCCACGCGAGCCGTGCGCGCAATGCCTTCGGATCGTGGATTAAGGCGGTCATGTTGCTGCACTCAGCGGCGCTACGTTCGGCCAGCACGCAGAGCTGGGCATCCGTAGCGTCCACCGGCAGCGGTGCGCTGGTTACTTCGTCCAGCAGCGAGGACAGCGCCTTATATCGCTCCGTCATCTCGCCCATGATGCGGCCTGCCCGCGCGGCGGTCAGTTCGGAATATGCGCGTGCGCCCCAACGTGGGGGCAGTCCGGCGATGGTGCGCTTGCCGCGCTCTTGCTGAATAACCGGCATCAGTGCGCTACCACCATGGCCGGTTGTGCGCACTGTGCGATAACGCCCGCGTCACCGGCCAGCCGTTGCGCTGCCAGCGCGATACGCTCACGCTCAATTGCGGTGAACGTGTGCAGTTCGTCGCCCACGCGGTCACGCGCGAAGCCTGCCATCAACAGGATGGCGGCGCGCACGTTCTTTGGGGTCAGCGGCCACAAGGCCAAGCGGGAGATTTCGGCCTGCTGGTCGGCTGGCCGTGTGCGCACGGTATGCATCAGCGTTTCCTCAAGAGCTGGGATTCGATCAGGTGGGCGATAGTGTCGGACTTGCCCTTGCCGGTTTTGACCAGATAGGCGCCGAAGCGCTCGCACAAGTCCATGGGTAGCTGGATCGTGACGGGCTTCAGATTGTTACGGCTACGGTAGGCGGCCTGCTTCGCGGCGCCGTTGGTGTGGACCGCATCAGAGCGGCGCGGCTTGATTCCAGGCAGGGTTTGCTGGTCCATGTTTAGACCCCCAGCTCTTTGCGCGCTTTAGCAATTCGCTCGCAAGTGCGATCGCATGCAGCGCGAGATTCCTTCGTTGCGAAAATGTGCGCCCGGTCCTTAATCATCTCGCTTTCCAGCTCATCGAGCGCAACGAGGATCGTCGCCAATGCTTCGGATGACAGTTGTACGGTTCGCATGGTCAGCCTTTCAGCAAGCCGAGCGCTTGCAGGATTGGACCGGCCATGATGAGCGCGGCAAAGGCCCCGCTCACAGCCAAGAATTCGGTAACTTTTTTGCCAACTTTGTAAACGTTCGTAACGGTCAAATCGGCCTCCCTAGGGCTTTGTTACCCCTGCGTCCCTGTGAATAGTCGGGCGGGAAACCGTATGCCTACGGGTTTTTGCCTAGGGAGCAGTGGGGGAAAAGAAATATTTCCCGCCCGACAGGCCCGAATATAGACCACTAAGTGTGGACTAGTCAACGATAAGTGTACTGGTTGCGCGTCTGTGGACTATGGACTACTCTTCGCCCTATAGGACTAAAACGGTTCTATACCCCGCCTAGGCATAGGCGGGGCTAGCCCTAGGAGAGCAACAATGAAACCATCTGAATATCTGGACCAAGCTCGCAAAGAGCTTGGCTTACCGTCCGACTACGCGTTGCAAAAACCCCTACAGCTTTCCAAGCAGCAACTTAGTAAATATCGGAACGATCAGGACGCGTTTAGCGATGAGGTCGCGATTCGTATCGCAACGGTTTTGGAATTGCCGGTCTGGCGCGTGCTTGTTGACATGCATACTTTCCGCGCCAAGTCGCCGGAGGCCCGCGCCGCATGGGTTGACGTCATGGGCGCCATGGAAAAAATTTCCAAGTCTTTTAAAGACCTCCTACTGGGCTGTGGCCCGCGCCAGCACTACGTCTGAGCGTTCCGGTAGGCAGTAAAGGGCCTTACTCGCAAAATATAAATTATGCGAAATGACGTATATCGGCGCCACAGTGCCTTAGCTGGCCTTGGCGGCGGCTTTCGCGCGGGCTGCGTGCAGTTTCCTGTAGCTGTCGATCTTGCGCTGGTGCCGGTCGATACCCTCCAGTTTCATGCTGGTTGGCGTCAGACCGTGGAATCGCACGCTGCCGTTCACGGAGCCCAGGACGGCGTCCATTCTTTCCTCTCCGAACATGCGGCGGAAATTGGCTTCGTAATCTTCCATTTCCAGATCGTCGTCGAGGATCACTTCCAGGACCACGTTCATGGCCTGATAGAACAACCCGCGCTCAACCGAGTTGTCGTTGTACTGCAGGAAGGCTTCAACCAGTTCCTTCGCCTCTTCAAACTGCTCCAGTGCCAGATGAATCAGCAGCTTCAGCTCGAGGATGGTCAGCAGCGCCCAGACGGTGTTCTCGTCGAACTCGATACCGATCAAGGAACCGATTTCGGTGTAATCGTCCGAGTCGCTGTCTTCCAGGCGCTCCAGCAGCGCCTCCAGGTGCTCGTCGTCCAGCTGGTGAATGTTCAGGATGTCTTCGCGGAACGCCAGCGCCTTGTTGCTGTTATCCCAGATCAGGTCTTCCACCAGATAGATTTCCGAGTAACCGGGCACCAGAATCCGGCATGCCGTCGCGCCCAATTCGTCGTACTCCGCCACGTAGACTTCTTTGCCCATGTCTTTGAGGATGCCGAACAAAGTGGCAGCTTCCTGAGCATTGGAGTTTTCACCGTGGCCGGAAAAGTCCCACTCAACGAAGTCGTAATCGGCTTTGGCGCTGAAGAAGCGCCACGACACGACGCCGCTCGAGTCGATGAAGTGTTCAACGAAGTTATTTGGCTCGGTGACGGCGTTGCTGACGAAGGTCGGCCGCGGCAGATCGTTCAGGCCTTCAAAACTGCGTCCCTGCAGAAGTTCCGTCAGGCTGCGTTCCAGCGCTACTTCCAGGCTTGGATGAGCGCCAAACGAGGCAAACACGCCACCGGTTCTCGGATTCATCAAAGTGACACACATGACAGGGTACTTGCCACCCAGCGACGCATCCTTCACCAGCACTGGGAAGCCCTGCTCTTCCAGCCCCTTGATGCCGGCCACAATGCCCGGATATTTCGCGATCACTTCCTGCGGCACATCCGGCAGGGCTATTTCGCCTTCCAGAATTTCCCGTTTAACCGCCCTTTCGAAAATCTCCGACAAACATTGAACCTGAGCTTCAACAAGCGTGTTACCGGCGCTCATGCCGTTGCTGACGAACAGGTTTTCGATCAGGTTGGATGGGAAATACACCGTCTGGCCGTCCGACTGGCGCACAAACGGCAGCGAACAGATGCCGCGTGCGACGTTGCCGGAATTAGTGTCGTACAGATGCGATCCACGCAGTTCGCCGTCAGGATCGTAGATATTTCGGCTGTAGTCGTCCAGAATTTCAGCCGGCAGCGCGTCTTTGCGGCCTGGCTTGAACCAGCGCTCATTCGGGTAATGCACGAACGGTGCGTTGGCGAGTTCTTCGCCCCAGAATTGGCCAGCGTAGAAGTGATTGCAGCTTACGCGTTCGATGTACTCGCCCAAGGCAGACGCCAGCGCGCTTTCTTTGGTCGCGCCTTTGCCGTTGGTGAAGCACATCGGCGAGTGCGCGTCGCGGATGTGCAGCGACCAGACATTCGGAACGATATTGCGCCAGGAAGCGATTTCGATCTTGATGCCGAGGTCCGCCAGCAGTCCGGACATATTGGCGATGGTCTGTTCCAGCGGCAGATCCTTGCCCAGGATATAGGTGCTTGCCTCGGAATCCGCCTTCAGCGTCAGTAATGCCTGCGCATCAGCGTCCAGATTTTCGACTTCTTCAATGACGAAGTCCGGCCCGGCCTGAACTACTTTCTTCACTGTGCAGCGGTCGATGGAGCGCAGGATGCCTTCGCGGTCTTTGGCGGAAATATCCGGCGGCAGCTCGACCTGGATCTTGAAGATCTGCTGATAGCGGTTTTCCGGATCGACGATATTGTTCTGCGACAGGCGGATATTTTCGGTCGGAATATTGCGCGTATTGCAGTACAACTTCACGAAGTAAGCTGCGCACAAGGCCGATGAAGCCAAAAAGTAGTCGAACGGACCCGGCGCCGAGCCGTCGCCCTTATAGCGAATCGGCTGATCTGCGATCACCGTGAAGTCGTCGAACTTGGCTTCCAGGCGAAGCTTGTCGAGGAAGTTGACCTTAATTTCCATGGGAGTTCCAAATAGTGCTCAAAATGATTTGGCCGCTATTATCGGCTCTTTTGCGCTCACGGCATAGGCTGTGCGCCGCCAATCTTGGCAGTTCGATATCATTTTCATCAATGATAAGGAGCTGCTATGAGCAAGTCTGTCAGGTGGCGAAAGAAGCCCAGAAAGAAGGATTATCTGTCAGCACAGTCCTACCTGAGCCTCTTGTTTGGCTCACGCTCGGCAATCCGCCTGGTCAAGGGCCTGCGTCGGGCGCACATCAAAGAAATCCCGGCGAGGGACATTCTGCGGGCCTCGCATACACCCATGGCCGAGGTGCACGCCTTTGACTGGGCCAGCCAGCACAAGGATATCAAGAAAGGCCGCCCGTTCTCGCCCATCCTGCTGGTGTGCGGCAATCACGGCGACGAACTCGTGATCGCGGACGGCTTCCATCGCCTGTGCGCAGCTTTTGCCAAAGACCAGGACGCTATCGTTTCCTTTAAATTGGCCTGATGTCGCTCGGCGCCAAACAGCCTCAGCCAGAAGTTGGCCGCGAACCGACAAGTTTGGCTGCGCGCGCGGCTGGATCGCCTCTGTGAGCAGGATTTTTGATGCCTGGCATCGGTTTTGCTGAATGGAGATCGGGAAGTTGAAAAACATCTCGTCCATCCAAACCCGACCCGAAAGGAAGCATCATGAACATCCAAAAACATATGGAAGCGATCTTCATCTCTGTGCTGACGATTATTGGCCTCGGCACGCTCGCGACTGAAAACCTGCCCAAGTTCTTTGAAAAGGCACCGGTTGCCGCCAGTACCATGGCGTCGCCGTCCAATGTGGCAGTGGTCGTGATTCGCGCGCCCCGTCCATCGGGTCGTACTTGAACGCGCTGCGATGGCCCGGCGCTACTGCCGGGCCACGGCTTTTCAGAAGCTGCTGATTTCGTAGCGCTCCGGCGAACGCGGCAGCATGCCGATCGCCTCGCAACGTCCAAAGAACGCATTTCGCACCAGCTTGCTCAGCGACGGACGGGCGCGCGTGCGGCGCAAGAAATCGTATTGACAGCGGAATACGAAGCCATCCTGGAAAGCGATCTCGAAACTGAATTCCGTGTGCTCCTTGGGCGCCCCTTCCATCCAGCGCTGCAGCAGACGGTCCGCTTCGCGAAACTCCCCTACCCTGGCGACATGGCTGCCCGATTGCATTCGGATGTGGGCCACGTCAATTCGTTCCACCTCACAGACATCGCATTTGCTTGCCATGATTCCCTCGCTGACTGCCGGACTTCGTTAATCTGTGTCTCGATTCTAGTCAGCAAGCACGCTTTCGTAACTTATACTTCGGTATGAAAGCGCCCTGCTTTCAATGGTCGTGCGGCTTCCCTGCCCTGGTATCCGGCACCGGCACCGCCACCGCTTCGCCGGTCAGAATCTTGTGGCTCGGATCGGCCAGCTGCAGCAGGACTTTGTGTGGACCTGGGTCCAGGCCCACGATATTCACCGGATCACTGTTGGTATGCGCCCCGGCCGGCTCGGAAGCGACCGACTATCGGCCAGGGCATGGCAAGAGCGCAAAGTAAGGCGCCCGCGCCGCCAGCTGCCGATCGAATGGTAATCGTTTCCATGACGATGCCTTTCAAGTAGAAAGCTTATGGCCGTCATTTCTCAATTTCGTTCTGCGGCCCAGCTTTGTCAAGCTGCAAATGTCTAACTTTCGGCCTGTGGCAAAGCCGCAAATTTGTCTTAAATCGTAATGAATCGTGTTCGTTTGTCGGGTACGCTTGACAGCGATAGTTAGTCACGGTAACGTTTCCAAATATTTCCATTCGGCAATGAATCGAATGGAACCTCGGGTGCAAACCGCAAGGCCGCCGTCAAACCGCGGCTTTTAATTGGCAAGTAATTATGATGAGTATCATCTTATTACTGGTCGATAACGAAATAGCAACGCATCAAGAATATAGGGAGGTACCATGAGAAAGACGCCTTCAGGGCATCGATCGAACCTAAAGCGGCTACGCAAGATAACACTCCAGGGCTTACCTCTCGCCCTGGCAGCCTTGCTGGCCGCATGCGGTGGCAGTAGTGAAGATTCCGGCAGCCAGGCCCAGGGTGGGGTGCGGCTGGCGGCATCGGTGGCACGCGCGTCGGCCGAAATGGCGCTGACGCCGGTTGCGGCAACGGCCAGCTCGTCCGAACGCGGCGATCTGAACGCAGCAGCAGCCATCGACCACAATCCAGGCACGCGCTGGGGCAGCGGATTCACGGACAATGAATTCCTGACCCTGGACTACGGCAAGTCCGTGAACATCACGCGCGTTCACATCGACTGGGAAAACGCGCACGCAACCCAGTACGACCTGCAAGTCTCCGACGACAACGCCAACTGGACCACGATCAAATCCGTGACCAACAGCCAGGGCGGTTCGGAAGACCTCACGGATCTGAACGGCAACGGACGCTACCTGCGCATGAAAGGTATCAAGCGCTCGACCGGCTATGGCTATTCGATCTTCGAGATCCAGGCCTTCACCGGCTCGCCGGTAGTGGAGCCACCTCCTCCACCGCCGCCACAAGATCCGATCGATCCGAGCAAGCCGGGTGTCAGCATCAAGCCGGTGGCTGCAACCTCGTCGGCGCTGGAAAACAACGGCAACAATGCCATGCAGGCGATTGATGGCCAGATGAACACCCGTTGGGCCAGCTCCTTCGAAGATGGCGCCTGGATTCAATTCGACTTCGGCACCAAAACCCAGGTCGGCTACATGAAGCTGGTGTGGGAAAACGCGTACGGCAAACAGTACAACCTGCTGATTTCCGACGACGGCCAGAACTGGACCCAGATCCGCGCCGTGACCAATGGCCAGGGCGGCACCGAGGAGTTCTTCAACCTCGGCGTGAACGCACGCTACATCCGCATGCAGGGCGTGGCGCGCGCGACCAACTACGGCTACTCGCTGTTTGAGGCCGAGTTCAAGACGCCGGGCAGCGACAACACCCTGCCTTCCGCTGCGACCACCGCCGTGAAGTACCCAGCCAGCGGCACCGGCTATGTACCGCTGCCAACCCAGGCCGACCCAATCGAAACCATCCAGTTCTCGCTGGCGGATGGCACCCTGATCACCCGCTTCGGCGCACGTGGTCTGGCGCGTCACGGCCGTGAGCGTGGCGAGGAATGGAATGAAATCGGCTACGGTCCGAACGAAACGGTGGACCCGGCAACTGGTCTGCCGGTCGACAAAGGTCCGGGCAACTACCTGACCTTCGTGCCGCAATACTTCAAGAACCGCACCTGGGGCGTGGAGATCATCGACAACAGCCGTGTTGCTGGCGTCACCAAGCCGCAGCTGATCGTCAATCAGTACACCACAGTCGACTTCCTGAAGGGTGGCATCGCCTTCTTCCGCGCCATCGACCGGCCGGGCGTCACCGGCTACGGCTGGATGGCTCCAGGCCAGTTGGTGGACGACAATGTGCCGATCTGCCATCCAGTGGCCTACCCGGCCAACGGCAAGATGAATACGGCGACCGGCATCAACAATGGCTGCTCCATCCTGGTCAAGGAATATCCGGGCATGGACGGTCTGGGCGCCGACGGCTTCCCTAACGGTACGCATATCAATGCGCGTCCACTGGTGCAGGGTGATGTGATCGAAGTCTCGCCGTCGATGTTCTCGACCACGGACTCGATGATGTCCAAGGGTGACAACGGTGGTATCCGCTACTACTCCTACGAGTGGACCTACGTAGTGGGTGCGGGCCTGAAGCCATGGTACGGCACCCAGCCGCGCCTGAACTCGACGCCGCTGCCGGTTGATACGCTGTCGGGTGGTCTGGGTTCGGTGTCCTACAACTACTCGGACAACGGCCTGTTCATGTTCCAGCAGCCGCATAACAATATCGGTATGCAGAACATGCAGCGCTTCGTGGAAGGCCGCCGCCTGGTGCACACCAACTTCACTACCGGTATGCACAACGAACCTGGCAACGACCGCTACGATCCCGCAGTCGGTGTGCAGGGCCAGCGCTTCAACCAGTCCGCATGTATCGGCTGCCACGTGAACAACGGCCGCAGCCCGGCACCGATCGCCGTCAATCAGCGCCTGGATACGATGGCTGTGCGCGTGGCGTCCACCGACGCTTCGGGCCAGCAGCTGCCGCATCCGCAGTATGGTCTGGCTGTCGCGATGAATGCCGTATCGTCGTCTGGCGCACCGCAGAACTGGGGCACTGGTGTGCGCGTTTCCGGCTTCGATACCACTACCTCCAAGCTGGCCGACGGTACCGCTGTCGAACTGCGCAAGCCAAAAGTGGCCTTCGAAGGTCCGGTACCGGATACCTTCTCGCTGCGCGCTGCACAGCCGATGATTGGCGCCGGCCTGCTGGAAGCAATTCCGGAAGCGGACATCCTGGCACGCGTTCGCAGCACGCCTGATGCGGACGGCGTAAAAGGCGTGGCCAACTACGTCTTCGATCCGGAAAGCGGTGCGGTACGTATGGGCCGCTTCGGCTGGAAGGCGTCGAAGGTTTCGCTGCGCCATCAGGCTGCATCGGCGCTGCTGCTCGATATGGCGGTGACCTCGCCGGTATATCCGAACCGCAGCTGCACCACCGATCCGGCAGGCTGCCGCGCCGCCGCGCCGCAGAAGGGCATTTCGGAAGCCGACCTGCAGTCGATCGCGCAGTACCTCTCGCTGGTGGCCGTACCTGCCCAGCGTAGTCTGCCGAGCGGCTTCCCGAAAGGCGTGGCGCCGCTGGACGAGCACCGTGTCGATCCGGCGCAAGTGGCTGCAGGCTCCAAGCTGTTCCAGGGCATGCGCTGCCAGGCTTGCCATACCGTGGAGATGAAGACCGGTTCCGGCCATCTGTTCGCAGAGCTGCGTAACCAGACCATCAAGCCGTACACCGACCTGCTGCTGCACGATATGGGTCCAGGTCTGGCCGACAAGCTGACCGAAGGTCAGGCACAAGGCAGCATGTGGCGTACGTCTGCGCTGTGGGGCATCGGCTACACCGATAAGGTGATGGGCAACAGCGCCAACGTGGGTTACCTGCACGATGGCCGCGCACGTAACCTGACCGAAGCGATCATGTGGCACGGCGGCGAAGCCAACACTTCCCGCCAGCGCTTCGAGCAGCTGTCCAAGTCCGACCGCGACGCCGTTATCGCGTTCCTGAAGTCGCTGTAATCGCTTCAGCCCAAGCCGCCGGTGCAGATCGCCTGCCCGGCGGCTTTTTTATTGGGGCAGATTTGACCCCTTATTTGCGTTGACGGGATTCGGCGGCGAGTTTGTCAAGCCGTTCGGCGCAGCGGCCGCCATCCAGTAGGACTGCCCCTACTGAGGCATCAGGTGATAGCGGTCGATAAAGGCCTTGGCTCCCTGCGGTTCCTCCGCGAGCCATGCATCAAGCTCGGTGCGGTAGGACTCACGGTAGGTCAACAACAAAATCGAGGCTTTCAGCTGTCCATCGGTGTACAGCTGACGCATAGTCCTCAAGGCGGGATCGTAGACTTTGCCGCCCTTCTTTTCTTCAATTTCGGCGGCGACCTTAAAGCCATTTAACCACGCCTCGTATTCGCGGGCGAACGGACTGCCCTCCGTAGCGTTGGCCTTGCTGAGTGCATAGCCGACCCAGATGCCGAAATCCAGGTTATCGGAAGCCAGCTTGGACAGGCTTTCCGCGAGCTCCACCTTCGGCTTGCCATCCTTGTCCTTGCTCACGCCCGTGGCCATGATGCGCAGCCCCAGCGCTTGCAGAGGCGTGCCCTCTGCCTGCTCATACGCCTGCACGCGGTCCCAGTTCGCTTTCTGTCCTGGATGCGCGGCGACAGCGCGCACCGCAGTCAGTCCGGCTTCGCGGCGCTTTCCCTGGCGTGCGAGGGCGTCAACCAGGAAGCGCCAACCCATCGAGTCGCGCGGGTCGATTTCGACAGCCTTGCGGAAATGCTTCTCGGCTTCGGCCCACTGCTGGCGGAAGAAGAAGCAGTCGCCCGCGTAAATCCAGGCCCGTGCGAAACGTGGATCGGCAGCGATGGCCGCCATGTACTTGGCGTAGGCCTCATCGAATTTATGCTGATTGAACAGCACTTCCGCCTCAATCTGCAATTTCGCCGCTTCGGGGACTGGCTGATACTGCCAGGCCAACGGTTCGCCCGACAATCGCCTGAGCACCTCATGCGCCAAGGGGTCGTTTGACCACAGGCTCAGTGCTTGCTGGGCCATGCCCCTGCTCTGGTCATAGCATTCCTTCTGCTGCTCGGCCTTACGCTGGCCGCAATCATCATAAAGCAGCGTCGCTATCGACGAAATTGGAAAGGAAGCCTCCGGCGACAGTTTTGCCGCCTCCTTGAACTTTTCAAGAGCTTCACTGCGCTTTCCCTGCACAGACAAGGTATAGCCTTGCTCGACCAATGCCTTGCTCTCGGCACTGCCGTAAGGCGACGACTCTGCGGCGGCATTGCCGCAGACCGCCACTGCAAAAACAAGGGCGCGAATTTTCATTGGTCAGAATTTGAGCTCAAGATTGGCCTGGAAGCGCGGCGAGTCGTAGCTGCGGCTCCAGCTTTCGCTGGTGCCGTTGATGTCCGAGTAGCGCGAGTAGCCGCGTGTATCCTCGCCCAGGGCATTGTTCACCGCCAGACGTACTTGCACGCCGGGCCTGAATTTGTAGAGCAGGTACATTTCCAGTTCGCGCCAGCGGAACAGCTGGGTGCTTTGCTGCTCGGACACCCGTACCGCACCGCCGCCGCGATAGTTGAAGTTCGCGCCGGCGCTGTATTTGTCGGTGCGATAGTCGACGCCGATATTCGCACTGAGCGGAATCTGGCCATCGAGGCGATTATGCGGGCCAGGAACCTCGTCCACCGTGGACCAGTTCTTGTTGAAGTTCGTCCGGAACTCGAACGGCAAGGCATCCGGCACCAGCGTCTTGAGCGGGAACTTCAGCTCGAAGTCGAGCGTACGCACCATCGCGCTGCCATCGTTCAGCGGCTGGTTCAGCCACAGGCCGCGGCTGTCCTGAGTCAGCTTGGTGCGGATATAGTCGGTGATGTGACGCTGCGACGTGCCGATCGAGAACACGGCGCCCGGCGCCCAGAAGTGCTCGTACGTCAGGTCGATGCCGGTTGCCAGTTCCGGCTTCAGGTCAGGATTGCCACTGCTGTCCGGATTGAAGCGCGTATTCTCGTCCGAGAAAAAACGGCGCGCCGTCAACTGGTTGGTGGCCGGCGCCTTGTAGGTTCGCGTCAGCGCCATGCGGAACTGGCGGCCGCTCTTGTCCGGGAATTTGTACAGCGTCTGCGCGACCGGGCTTAGTACATGACTATTGGACTGCGTATTCATCAGGCCCGTGCCTTCGCTGTCGGTACGGATTGTCTCCCAGCGCGCGCCCAGATACACGGACCAGCTCTTGGTCACATTCCATTCATCCTGGCCATACACCGCATAGCGCGTGATGCGGGGATTGAACTGCTCGGGAATCACGACCGGCGTGGTGCCGATCACGCCTTCAACACGCACCACATCATCATCGTTCTGTTGACGATTGATTTCCCAGCCTGCCGCCAGGGAATGGCCATCGAACAGGGTCTGCGTATATTTGCCGATGCTGCTGTAAGTCGTGTAGCGGCTGACCGTGTCAGCATCGCGTCGCAATACATTCGACTGATCCGCGGTGCTCGACAGCGACAAGCTCTCCGAGTGATTGTGATTGCTGTTGGCCGATACCTTGGCATCCAGCTTGCCGCCCGCGATCTTGCCCACCCAATTGAGCTCGCCGCCGATGAAGTGGCCGCTGCTGTTCGAGGCGTTATCCGCGTTGGTGTAGTCGGGTGAGCCAAAGCTGCCAATCTGGTTCGTCTTGACGCTGTGATAGCCGTTGTTATTGCGGAAAAAGGCCAGGTTGCCGTTGAAATTGAGCTGGTCGTCGTTTGGCAGTTTCAGATTCAGGCGCGGATTTAGGCCCGCAAGACTGCCGGCGTTGCGATTGCGGCGCGACCAGTCGCGTTCCTGCGTTACCTGTCCACTTGGCGTGATGAACTGGTCGGCGCCGATCGAGTCGGCGTCGCGCAGATTGCGGCCGAAGTACGGGTTCAGGTAATAGGACAGATTGTCGACCTTGTCCGCAATCGTCGCCACAGCAAATAGATTGCGCTGCTGGTCCGATCGGCTGGTGTTCAGGCGAAAATCGCGCTGGGGCTTGCTCACCACTTTTTTCAGGACGACGTTGATCGTGCCGGCAATCGCCTGCATGGAATGCTCGGCCGTCGCCGCCCTCATCACTTCGATGCGCTCGATCTGCTCCGGCGGCAGCGTGGACAGCTGAAATCCGGGCGGCTGACGCTCGCCGTTCACCAGAACCTGCGTGTACCCGTTGCCGAGACCGCGCATGCGGATCGAATCGCCGATCACGGTCACGCCGGGCGCGCGTTTTAGCACGTCATACACATTGGTGTCGCCGTACTTGATGATCTCTTCGTGGTTGATGACGGTCTTGCTGGCCGTATCGTCGCGGCGCGGGTCGTAATCTTCGGCCGCGCCCTTGATTTCCACTTTCTGCATCGGCTCCGCCTTCATGGGCGGCTCCTTGCTTTGCTGCTGTGCCAACGCGGCGGCGCTCAACCCGAGCAGTGCCAGAGGGGTAAGTCGGTTTTTCATTGCAGATCTTGTAATTGCAAATCCTGCAATTATGCCTGATGCTTCACGGAAATACTCAAAAATTGACGAAAAAATCATGGCCGTGAGCGGTATAATTTTGGCCTTCATTCGACCGAAAGCCGCCCGCCATGTCCTTGCTTGATCATCAATTAGAACTGCTGTCGCCTGCCAAGACCGCCGAAATCGGCCGCGAGGCCATTCTGCATGGCGCGGACGCGGTTTATATTGGCGGCCCGGCTTTCGGTGCGCGCCATAACGCCAGCAATCCGCTGGAGGACATCGCGGCGCTGGTGAAGTTCGCCCACAGCTACCGCGCGCGCATCTTCGTGACCATGAACACCATCATGCACGACTCGGAACTGGAGCTGGCGCGCAAGCAGATCTGGCAGCTGTATGAAGCTGGTGTCGACGCGCTGATCGTGCAGGATATGGGTCTGCTCGAAATGGACCTGCCGCCGATCCAGCTGCACGCCAGTACCCAATGCGATATCCGCACCGTGGAAAAGGCCAAGTTCCTTGGCGATGTCGGCTTCTCCCAGCTGGTGCTGGCACGCGAACTGACGCTCGACAAAATCAGGCAAATCCGCGACGTGGTCGATACGCCGCTTGAATACTTCGTCCACGGCGCTCTGTGCGTGGCCTTCTCCGGCCAGTGCTATATCTCGCACGCGGATACAGGCCGCAGCGCGAACCGTGGCGACTGCTCGCAAGCCTGCCGCCTGCCTTACACGCTGTCCGATAGCCAGGGGCGCGTGGTCGCATTCGAAAAGCATCTGCTGTCGATGAAGGACAACGATCAGAGCCGCAATATGGAAGCGCTGATCGACGCCGGCATCCGCTCCTTCAAGATTGAAGGCCGCTACAAGGACATGGGCTATGTGAAAAACATCACGGCTAACTACCGCCTGCTGCTGGACGAGATTCTGGAACGCCGCCCCGAGTACGCGCGCGCATCCAGCGGCCGCACGGAAGTGTTCTTCACACCGGACGCGGACAAGACCTTCCACCGCGGCCACACCGACTACTTCGCCAACGGCCGCCAGGACGATATCGGCGCTTTCGATTCGCCTAAGTTCGTCGGCGTGGAGCTGGGTTCGGTCATCAAGATCGGCAAGGACCACATCGACCTGTCGACCAACGCCGCCATGGAAAACGGCGATGGCCTGAATTATATGAACAAGCGCGAAACAGTCGGCATTCTGGCCAACAAGGCCGAGAAGCTGGGCGAGGACGAAGAAGGCCAGCGCTGGCGCGTCTTCCCTAACGAGCAGCTGTCCGCCCTGCCCGGCCTGAAAGTTGGCACGATCGTCAACCGCAACAAGGACCATCACTGGGAAGCATCGCTGACCAAGAAGTCGTCCGAGCGCAAAGTCCAGCTGCACCTTAACCTGAGCGAATCCGACGGCGGTTTGCGTCTGACTGCCATCGACGAAGACGGCATCACCTCCGTCACCGAGGCAGCGATTGCCCTGCAGCCTGCGCAACAGGCGGCGCAAGCGGAAAGCAGCCTGCGCACCAGCATCGCCAAGCTGGGTAACACCATGTTCGAGCCGGGCGAAGTAAAGTTGGACCTGTCGCAGCCATGGTTCGTGCCTTCCGCCGCCATCAATGGCCTGCGCCGCGACGCTGTCGCCGCACACGAGGCGGCACGTCTGGCGGCATGGGATCGTCCAGAGCGCAAGGCGCCGGTGCAGCCGCCCGCCACCTACCCGGACACGCAACTGAGCTACCTGGCCAACGTCTACAACGAAAAGGCGCGCGCCTTCTACCAGAAACACGGCGTGCAAATGATCGATGCGGCCTACGAGTCGCACGAGGAACCAGGCGAAGTGTCGCTGATGATCACCAAGCACTGCCTGCGCTTCTCCTTCAACCTGTGCCCGAAACAGGCCAAGGGCGTGCAAGGCGTGCAGGGCCAGGTGAAGGCCGAGCCGATGACCCTTGTCAGCGGCAATGAAAAGTACACCTTGCGTTTCGACTGCAAACCTTGTGAGATGCACGTGGTTGGCGCCATGAAGCCGGGCATTTTCAATAGTGCGCCGCCGTCGGCCGTGCCATATAGTCCGCTCGTGTTCCATCGCCAGCGTCCGCGCGCATAAGTAAACAGAGCCAGCGACTCGTGCTGGCATCGGCCTGCCGGCCATGTTAGTCTGTGATTTAGGCAACCTTACCTAAATTGCATGGCTGAAGTTTTACGCGCTGCCCCGCCGCCCCGCTCTGCCCTGCATACCCTGCTTGGCATGGCGCTGGCCACGGCCGTTTATTACGCGCTTGCCCGCGTCGGCTTGCTGTTGGCGGTCGGCCAGAGCAATGCCACCGCGATCTGGCCGCCTTCCGGCTTCGCATTGGCGCTCGCACTGCGCTATGGCTGGCGTGCTTCGCCCAGCATCTTCATCGGCGCCGCGCTCGCCAATCTCACTGTCTTCGCCCAGAACCAGGCGGCCACTCCGGCGGTGATTGGCGCGGTATCGCTGGGAATCGCCGCCGGTAACACGCTCGAAGCCCTGCTCGGCGCCTGGCTGGTGCAGCGCTTTCTGAATGGTGAATTGCGCATGGCCACGCCGCGCAATGTCTATCTCTTCGTGTTCGCCATCGGCGCAGCGGCGCTCGTGGCCTGCGTCAATGGCACCGCCGAGCTCTGGATAAGCGGCATTATTCAAGGTGGTTTGGCGGGCAAGGTCGCGACTGTCTGGTGGATCGGCGACCTGCTCGGCATGCTCGTCGTGGCGCCCATGGCGCTGATGCTGATGCAAAGCTGGCGTGGGCTCCTTGCCCGGCCGCGCCCTGCCGAACTGCTGGTCCTGGCCATTACGGCGATCAGCGCATGCGCCGTGTTCTTCGACGACTTCATCCCGGATGGAATGCACATCCCGCCCTACGTTCTGCTGCTGCCGATGGCCTGGGCCGCGGTCTGGCACCGGCGCGGCGTCATGTATCTGGCACTGGCGATAGTTGTCGCCGTCGCGGTGCCGACAACCGCGATGGGTTATGGTCCATTTGATTCGGGCCTGCTGCAGCATTCGGTGCTGGACTTATGCCTCTTCCTCGCCATCACCACTGTTATTGCCCTGGTGCTGGCCACCGACAACGGCAGCCAGCCGCGCTTCTCGCCGGTGCCGCTTCTGGCGCTGGCCGTGTGCATGACCTTGAGCGTCATCACCTGGGAATGGGGCAAAGCCAGCATCTCGCGCGACGCCCAGGAGCGTTTCGACCATTCGGCGCAAGTCGTGCGCGACACGCTGTACGAGCGCATGGAGGCATACGAATCCCTGCTGCGCGCCGGTTCCGCGCTGTATGAGGCGTCCAATAGCGTCGAACACCATGAATGGCGGAATTTCGTGACGGGGCTCGAATTACCCGGCCAATTTCCGGGCGTGATGGGGCTGGGCTTTGCAAACTTTCTGTCCGCGCAGGACCTGGATCATGCCGTCAGCGCAATCCGCCGCGACGATCGGCCCAGCTTCCGGATTCGGCCTGAAGGCAAACGCGAATTCTATGCGCCGATCACGCTGCTGGAACCCGAGACGGCACGTAATCTCTCTGTGATCGGCTTCGACATGCTGGCCGAGCCCACGCGGCAACGCGCGCTGCTGGCCTCGATGCAGAATGGCCGCATGACGATCACGGCTCCGCTCATTCTGGCGCAGAACACCAGCGAAGACAGGAGCCTGGGCTTTCTGATGGTGAATCCGGCTTACGGGCCGGCAGAAGACGGTGTATCGGCGCGGCACCTGCTCGGCTTTGTCTACGCCCCATTCCGCGTCAAGGAACTGATGACGGGCATCTTTGGCACCCAATTGCGCGAAGTGCGGCTCGAAGTGTTTTTTGATCGGCAGAACAACAAGCCGATGTACGTCAGCGAACTGCCCGAGCAAGGCGGCAGCTATCTGCATCTCGAGAATGTGCAGACGCTTTTGGTCGGCAATAACGGCCAGCAGTGGATTCTGCGCGTGACGCCCACCGCCGCGTTCGACGCGACTATTGACCAGGATAAGCCTTTCCTGCTGCTGATGCTCGGCACCACCATCAGCCTGCTGTTCTTTGGGGTCAGCCGCAATCTGGTGCGCGAACGGCAGCTGGCGCAAATGGAAACCGACGCATCGGCCGAGCGCATTCGCGAGCAGCAGGCGATTCTGCACCTGTCCGAAACCCGCTTTCAGTTGCTGACATCGGCAATCAAGAACCACGCCATCATCCTGCTTGGGCCGGACGGCACTATCTCGACCTGGAATGAAGGTGCGCACAAGATTTTCGGCTACGACGAGCACGAAATCGTCGGCCAGCACGTGATTCGTCTGCATGTGGATTCCACCGAGCGCGAGGCGGTCGGCCTGGAACTGGCTTTGCAGCGTGGCCAGTACGAAAACTTGGGTCTTCGCCGCCGCCGCGACGGCAGCACTTTCCTTGGCCTTGCGCAGACCTTCCCGATTCGCGACGACAAAGGCCAGTGCATCGGCTTTGCCAAGATCGTGCGCGACGTGACCGATGAGAAAGCGGCGGAAAAGGAACTGAATGACGCCAAGACGCAAGCGGAAGCCGCCAGCGCGGCCAAGAGCGCCTTTGTCGCCAATATCAGCCACGAGCTGCGCACGCCTATGAACGCGGTGCTGGGACTGGCCCAGGTGCTGGCGCGCACGCCCCTCAGCGCCGACCAGCGTCAATATCTGGACATGATCAGCGGCGCCGGCAAATCCCTGCTGGCACTGCTCAACGACGTGCTGGACTTTTCAAAAATCGAGGCCAACCGTCTCGACCTGGAAAACGAGGATTATCTGCTGGACGATGTGATCGACGCCATCGGGTCCTTCATGACCATCAGCGGCGGCGACAAGCATCTGGACATGGCGATCCGCGTCGATGCCGAAGTGCCGGCCTGCTTGCACGGCGATGCCCAGCGCGTGCAGCAGGTGCTGCTCAATCTTGTCAGCAATGCGATGAAATTTACCGAACAAGGCAGCGTATGCGTACATGTGCGGCTCGATCCTGTACGGCCCGGCCATGTGCGCTTTGACGTGGCCGATACCGGCATCGGCATCGAACCGGCCCAGATGGAGCGATTGTTCACGCCATTCAGCCAGGGCGACGCTTCGATGGCGCGCAAATTCGGCGGCACGGGTCTCGGATTGGCCATCTCGAAGCGCTTTGCCGCCATGATGGATGGCGTGATTGAAGTGCAGAGCCGTCCCGGCGCCGGTACCACCTTCAGTTTCAGCATGCCGCTGAATGCCGGCATGCTGCTCGATAAATACCAGCTGCCGCATACCATGCGCGGGGTACGCATCCTGTACGCCGATCCGCGGCAGGCGGCACGGGCTGCAATGACCGAAATGGCAAAGCACTGGAATAGCCCATGCGACTTTGTCACCACCGCCGACGAGCTGGCGCTAGCCTTGTCCGTCTCCCGCAAATATGGGCTGATTCTCTGCGACGTCAGCCTCGCACTCGGTGCCGCAAAGCTGGTGCCGGCCGGCGCCGTGTTCGCCACGGTGGGGCGCGGCACGCAGGCCGAGGCAGAGCTGCACCAGCCGCTCACACGCGTCGCGATCTGGCACTTCCTGGCCGGCTGCGAGGTGAATGCCGGCGACGCTCATGGCAACGCACCAGCCGAACCGGCACAAGCACCGGCCACCGATGCCACGCTCGCCGGCTTGCTGCTCCTGCTGGCGGAAGACAATCCGCTCAACCAGGTGGTGGCCAAGAGCCTGCTGGAAAGCGCTGGCGCGCGGGTGGAACTGGCGAATACGGGCGAGGAAGCACTGACCGCCCTGCGCCGCGACGCCTCCCGCTTTGACCTGGTGCTGATGGATGTCCAGATGCCGGTGATGGATGGCTTCACCGCCACCCGACACATTCGTCAGGACCTGGGCCTCAAATTGCCCATCATCGCCATGAGCGCCGGTGTGACGCTTGATGAACGTGCGGCTTGCCAGGCGGCCGGCATGGACGATTTCGTCGCCAAGCCCGTGGACCGTGCGACGCTGTTTTCAGCCATCGTCCGTCACGTGCGCCGCGCCAGTACGGTAACGCCGCCGCCGGCACGCGCACCGGAAGCAGAGCCCGATGTGGTCTTCAATGTGCGCCATCTGGAAGACCTCGCGACACGCGGTCTGGGCAGCCAGTCTGCGCTGGTGGACATGGTAACGCGCGCCTTGCAGCATGCCGGTGATACCGCACGCCAGGTTCGCGACGATGTGGCGGCCGGTGAATACACGAAGGCAGCGCGCGGGCTGCACAATTTGCGCGGCACCTTTGGTACGCTTGGCGCGAGACGCGTGGTGCAGGCCACGCAGGCCGCCGAACTGCCCTTGCTGGCCGATCCGCCACGAGTGCCAGAGCCGGAGCTGGCCCAGGTCTGGCAAGAGATGACACAAACTGAATCCCTCGCCCGCGCATGGCTTGCGCGGCAGACGAGCATGAATAACCAGTGACAGGTGAGATGTGAGCAGCGAACCAAAACAACATATCCTGATCGTAGACGACAGCCCCGAAGTGATCCGCTTTTTGTCGATGCTGCTGTCGGACCAGGCAGGCATCAATTTCGCCACACGCGGCGAAGAAGGACTTGCGCTGGCACGCAAGCTGCGGCCCGACCTGATTCTGCTGGACGTGAGCCTGCCCGATATCGACGGTTTTGAAATCTGCCGCCGCCTCAAGTCGGACATGGATACGGCCAATATTCCCGTGCTGTTCGTCACGGCAGGTAGTGACGTCGCGTCCGAAGTCATGGGGCTTGAAATCGGCGCGGTGGACTTCATCGCCAAACCGCTTAATCCCCCCATCGTGCGCGCCCGCATCCGCACCCAGCTCGCCTTGCGCGCGCAAACGCAGCAGCTGGAAGCGATGGTCAACAAGGATGGACTGACCGGCATCTTCAACCGGCGTTATCTGGACCACCAGTTGGCTGCGGAAGTAGCGCGGCATCGCCGTCAGCGTTTGTCGATGGCGGTGGCGCTGATGGACGTTGATCACTTCAAGCGCTACAACGATTCGCTGGGGCACCAGCGCGGTGACGAGTGTCTGCAAGCAGTGGCGCGTGCGCTCGAATCAACGGCACGGCGTCCCGGCGAGACGGTGGCGCGCTATGGCGGCGAGGAGTTCGTGGTGCTCATGCCCGCCTGTGGCGCACCGGATGCGGACCGTTATGGTCATTGGGTTCGTGAGCGGATCGCGGCGCTGGAACTGCTGCATCCGGACTCCCCTACTTCGCCGCAGGTGACGATCAGCGTCGGCATTGCGGCCGGTGTGCCGGATGCGTCGCACGACGCGGCGGCGATTCTGTCGCTGGCGGATCAGGCGCTGTACATGGCCAAGAGGGACGGCCGCAATACACATCGTCTCAGTACCTGGTAGACGGCCATGCGCAAAGTTCCGCATCGCCTCGTTTGTGCCGCCGTCGTTGCCGCGGTGCTGCTGGCGATGATTGCGGCGCTGGCATACTTCGCCGAGCAAATCCTGGAGCGTAATATGGCCGATGCGCTGGGTCGGCAGGAGTATCTGCGCGCCAAACTCTCGGCGGAGCGCTATGACGGACTGCTGGCGGCGCGCAGCATGTCCCTGGCAGTGCTGGCTGAGGCCTTGCCGGCGCCGGGCGGGCGCAACACGGAATCGATGAAGAAGGCCTTGGCGGAACAGAGTTCCCTGGCTGGAGCCTTTCTCAATGTGGCCTTGTTTGCGAAGTCGGGCGATCTCGTTTTCAGCGCGCGTCCACCTGTGTCGCGCCTGTTTGCTGCGGGTACGCGGCCTTATTTCATCGAGGCTGTTTTGCAGAAGCGCGGACTGTTGTCGCAACCCTTTACCAGCGCGCTGACCGGTACGCCGGTGGTCGTCCTTGCGCATCCTCTGCTCGATCCGCAAGGCCAGGTGGAGTATGTGCTGGTGGCCAGCCTGGCACTGGCTGAGCCACCCATCGCCGCGCCGGCGGAAGGTGGCGGACGGATTGCTTACGTGACCACAGCCGATGGCTACCTGGTCAGCTATCCGCTCCGCGCGAAGATCACGCATCACGTGCACGAGATTTCTGAACTGGATCAGGATGCGGCGCTTGGTTTGCAGGGCTTCGAAGGATGGCGCTTGAACGAGTCGGCAGGCACGGTCCACGCATTTGCACGGCTTAAACAGGCGCCGTGGATTGTCGGCTTGCAGGTGCCGGGCGAGACCGTCTTCGCGCCCTTGACCAAGGCCCGCGAGCGTATCGCCCTCTTCGCCGCGGCGCTCGCCGTGATCGCAGTGGCGATCTCCTGGCCCCTCAGCCGCTTCATTGCCACCCCGCCCGCCCGCATGCCCGCGCAAGCCCCTGCCGCAGCCACCTCGGCCAGCCCCGCAGCGCCCGCCGAATTCACCGGCGACACCACCGTAAGCCGCGTCACGCCCACCGTGTCCACCGGCACCACCGGCGCCACCTTCGCAAGCCACGCCGCACCGGCAGAGTCCACTGGCGCCATCTTTGGCGCGCTTGTTGCGCCCGCCGATTCCGCCCGCCACGCCGGCTCGACCGAACCCGCGTCCGGAAGCCGCGCTGAATCCGCGGCGACCGCCGGCTCCGGAGACGCAACCGTGCCGGCGACAGCACCAACCCGACTCGCGCCAGCCGCTGTGGCCGCGGCTGAAGCATCGTCAGCCGCGGCGGCGTCGGCTGACGCGTCGCCTGCCCCGGGCGCCCATGAAGCACAGGCCGCAGCGGCCGCGTCGTCCGCCGCGGAAACCGTTTCCGCGGAACTCGATCTGGACGCTTTCATGCAGACGAATTTCACAACCGATGAGCAGCGCCGCAGCTTCATCTCGACCATCACGGCGAGTATCCGCAAGCTGCCGACCGAAGTGGCAGCCGTCAGCAGCGCGCTGCAGGCCGCACCAGCACAAGCGACAACAGCATTGCACACGCTAAAAGGCGCCTGGGGCTCGCTCGGCGCGCGCAACTTCGCGCAGGCTGCCGCTCAGCTGGAAGGCGCAGTCAAGGCACAGCAGCCGACCGCGAACCTGCACGCGGAATTCGAGCGCGAAGGGACCGCACTGTACGCGGCAGTCAACGCCTGGCTGGCGAAGGACGCGAACAACGCAGCGCGCGACGAAGCGCCGCCAGCCGGGCAGCTCCTGCCCCTGCTGAGAGAGCGCAACATCAGCGCCGCAGTGCTATACGAGACATCGCGCAGTTACTGGGACAAGCAATTGGGCGCGCAAGCACATGCATTTTCCGCCGCCATGGACGCCCTGGATTTCGACACCGCCGAACGACTCCTAATCAGCGCGCAAAGCTAACAAATTCTCACGCATTTTCACAGCAGTGCGAGGTAGGCACGGCTATAATTCATCCATCAAGATTGTTTAAGCGATAAGGAAATATTGAATGTACAAGAAGCTGCTCGGCAGCCTGCTGGGGCTGGCCATGGCGGGCGCCGCTCAGGCCAATCCGTTCGAAACCATTGAAAACAAGCCATTGAACGAGCTGTGGCTCAACGCAGGGTTCTATTCCTGGCATTTCCAGGAAGATCGTGGATTCGATAACACCAACCCGGGCTGGGGCGCCGAGTACCGCTTCAACACCGTCGCATCGGCCACCGTGGGACGCTTCCATAACAGCGACCGCGCCCTGTCCGATTACGCCGGTGTGTACTATCAGCCCTGGTCGCTGGGACCATTCCGCCTGGGCGCAGTCGTCGGCGGCTTCAACGGCTACCCGAATATGCGTAATGGCGGCTGGTTCCTGGCTGCCATTCCTGTTGCCAGCATCGAGTACAAGCGCGTCGGCGCGAACTTTGCTATCGTACCTAATTACAAGGACCGTCTGCATGGCGCCTTCTCGATCCAGTTAAAGATTAAACTGTTCGACTGATCGAAACAGGCCCCACGCCGTAATGCAGAAACCATGAATAAGATTGCCTCCAAAGAACAACTGCAAACGGCGCCTGAGGACGCGCTGGCCGATCTGGCACGCCTGGCGTCCTTCATCTGCGGTGTTCCAGTGCCGCCGCCGGCTTTGCGCGACGGCCAGGAGCTTTTCTCGTTCCTGCCGAAAGGCCATACCGCTGCGCAACGCCATGCTTTAGCCGATCTGCTGCGTGCTGCCGAAACACAGACCGCGCTGCGCCAGGACTTGTCGCGCGCCCAAGGCTTCCTCTCCGGCTTTGCCGAACATTCGCCTTCTCCGCTGTGGATCAAGGACAACGAGGGCAATTACGTGATGGGCAATGCCGCCGTCAACAGCTTCCTCGGCGTCGAACAGCACAGCATCGTCGGCAAGGACGACAGCCACTTCTGGCCGGAAGACCGCCGCCAGAGCATGGAAGACCAGGACCGCGCCGTGCTGGAAAGCCGTGAAGTCATCAAGACCATGGAGACCACCCACGAAGGTGCGCGCCATTGGCTGGTGCACAAATTCCCCATCGATGTGGACGGCGAAGCCTTCCTCGGCGGCTCGGCCATCGACATGACCACCGAAGTGGAAAAAGAGCGCGCCCTGATCCGCCACGATAATTTCTATGTGCTGCTGTCGCGCCTGAGCGCCATCATTCCGCGTGCGCGCAGTGTGGAGCAGCTTTGCCTGGACGTATGCCGCGCTGCCGCGCATCAGGCAGGTCTGGAGCTGGTGGACATCAGCCGCGTCATGGCGGACGGCAGCCTCGCCATGGTGTCGTCGGCCGGCCGCGATGGCATGGAACAGCATTGGCCAAGCGAAGAAGTATCGCGGCATGCGGAATGGTTTGTAATCGCTTTGGCGGAGAAGACCGTCAGCACCGGCAAGATGCAGTTTTCGAACGACCTGCCGGACGGCTGCAAAAAGCGGAAGATCGCATCCTGCATGGCCATTCCGCTATTCGTGAATAACAAGTGCTGGGGTGTGGTCTGCTTCTACTCGCAGCGTCCGCAGTTCTTCGATCACTTCTACCGTGAACGCGCCGGTGAGTTGAGCAATGAACTGAGCTACGGATTGGAGCGCCTGATCAACGCGCAGGAAATGCACCGCCTGGCGCGCACCAATACCCTGTCCGGCCTGCCAAGCCGCCTGCAGTTCGAGGAAGACATCGCCCGTCTGGCAGCCAGCGGCGCGCATGGCACGGTGCTGCTGGTGAACATCAACCGCTTCGACGAAATCAGCTCCGCCTACGGCAACGCTGCGGCAGTTGGCCTGCTGCGCGCCATCGCCCAGCGCCTGCGCGAAGTGGTGACGCCGCAAATGCTGCTGGCCCACGTTGGCGTGGGCCGCTTTGCCCTATTCCTGCCGGACGGTTCGCATGAAAAGCCGGCGGAGTTTGTGCGTAACACCATCGCGCCAATGCTACAGGGCGCCTATCAGGTCAAGGAAAACAAGATCTGGTGCACCATCAATGCCGGGGGCGCCATGCTGCCGGAAGATGGCTCAACTGCCGATGAACTGCTGATCAAGGCCTGGGATGCGCTGGCCGCTGCGCGCGATGTCGAAGCGCGTTTCGGCTTGTACGACCGCGACGCCGACCGCGTGATGGCGCGCCAGATCAGCCTTGAAGTGGAATTGCGCGACGCCCTGGAGCGCCGCGAATTCATCAACTACTACCAGCCTAAAGTCGATCTGCGCACCGGCAAGCTGGCGGGTGCGGAAGCGCTGGTGCGCTGGCACCATCCGGTACGGGGCATTATCGAACCAAGCGAATTCGTGCCGGTGCTGGAACGCACAGGCCTGGTGATCGCGGTAGGCCGTCAGGTCATGCAGCGCGCGATGGAAGACTGGCGCTCTTGGCACGACAGCGGCCTGGAACCGCCGCAGATTGCCGTCAATGTGGCGCCGGCCCAGTTCCGCTGCGATTCGCTGTTCGGCGATATCGAACGGGCGCTGAACACAGCGGGCGCGCATTTGCAGCCGCTGTCGATAGAGATTACGGAATCGAGTCTGGTGTCCGATCATGCGCGCGTCATCGATGTGCTGACGCGCGTGCGCGCGCTGGACGTGCCGGTGGCCATCGACGATTTCGGCACCGGCTATTCTTCGCTCGCCTATCTGGTTACGCTGCCGGTGGATGTGATGAAGATCGACCGTTCCTTTGTGATGAAGATGTCGCAGGATGCGGGGTATATGGGGCTGGTGAGCACGGTGGTTACGCTGGCCCACAATCTCGATCTCAAGGTCGTCGCCGAGGGTATTGAAACCGAAGAAGAGGCCAAGCTGCTCAAGCTGCTCAGATGTGAACAGGGACAGGGCTTCCTGTACAGCCGCCCTGTCCCCGCCGATCAATTTGCTACTTTGCTGCGGACGCATTAAGAACCCAAGCCGGAATCTGGTGGCAGGCACGATGTGCCTGCCACCTGGGTTGCGCCGTGGGTTTTAATCCTTCTTCGCCTGCGCCTTGGCTGTCGCGATCTGGTCAAGGATGTGCTTTGGCACCGCAGCGTAGTGCTGGAACTCCATGGTATAAGTCGCCCTGCCCTGCGTCAGCGAACGCAGGGTGGTCGAGTAGCCGAACATCTCGGCCAGCGGCACGGAAGCCTTGACCAGCTTACCGCCGCCGCCAGGGATCTCGTCCATGCCCTGCACCAGGCCACGCCGCGTGGTCAGATCGCCCATCACATTGCCCATGAACTCCTCGGGCGTTTCCACCTCGACGTGCATCATCGGCTCCAGCAGCTGCGGATCGGCCTTGCGCATGCCGTCCTTGAAGGCCATCGAACCGGCCATGCGGAAGGCATTTTCGTTCGAGTCCACGTCATGGTAGGAACCGAAGGTCAGCGTGACACGCACGTCGACCACCGGATAGCCCGCCAGCACGCCGGCCTGCAGAGTTTCGGTCACGCCCTTATTCACCGCCGGGATGAACTCGCGCGGCACCACACCGCCCTTGATCGCGTCCACAAACTCGTAGCCCTTGCCCGCTTCCACCGGCTCCAGCTTCAGCACCACGTGGCCGTACTGGCCTTTACCGCCGGACTGCTTGACGAATTTGCCTTCGATGTCCGACACGGCGCGGGTGATCGTTTCGCGATACGCCACCTGCGGTTTGCCGACGGTGGCTTCCACGCCGAACTCGCGCTTCATGCGATCCACCAGAATTTCGAGGTGCAGCTCGCCCATGCCGGACATGATGGTCTGGCCGGATTCCTCGTCGGTGTGCACCTTGAACGAAGGATCTTCCTGCGCCAGACGGTTCAGGGCAATGCCCATCTTCTCCTGGTCGGCCTTGGTCTTCGGTTCCACCGCCTGCGAAATCACAGGCTCGGGGAAGATCATCTTTTCGAGCACGATCACATGATCCGGTGCGCTCAGCGTGTCGCCCGTGGTCACGTTCTTCAGGCCCACTGCCGCCGCGATATCTCCCGCGAACACTTCCTTGATTTCCTTGCGTTCGTTGGCATGCATCTGCAGGATGCGGCCCAGACGTTCCTTCTGCTGCTTGGTCGGGTTGTACACCGTGTCGCCCGAATTCACCACGCCGGAATATACGCGGAAGAAGGTCAGTTGGCCCACAAACGGGTCGGTCATGATTTTGAAGGCGAGCGCGGAGAACGGTTCATCATCGTTCGGATGGCGCTCGATTTCATTGTCGTTTTCATCGTGGCCGGCGATAGCGGGAACGTCCACCGGCGAAGGCAGATACTCGATTACCGCATCCAGCATGGCCTGCACGCCACGGTTTTTGAAGGCGCTACCCGCCAGCATCGGCACGATCTCGTTACGGATGGTGCGCGTACGCAGGCCGGCCTTGATCTCTTCTTCCGTCAAGGGCTCGCCATTCAGATACTTCTCGGTCAGCTCATGCGAGGCTTCGGCCGCGGCTTCCACCATGTGATCGTGCCATGACTGGGCCAGTTCCTTCAGGTTCGCAGGAATGTCCTCGTAAGTGAACTTCACACCTAGCGTGGCGTCGTCCCACATGATGGCGCGCATCTTCACCAGGTCGACCACGCCGTGGAAGTTCTCTTCCGCGCCGATGGGAATCTGGATAGGCACAGCCACGCCCTTCAGGCGATCCTTGATCTGGGCCTGGACACGGAAGAAGTCCGCGCCGACGCGGTCCATCTTGTTGACGAAGGCGATACGCGGCACCTTGTATTTGTTCGCCTGGCGCCACACGGTTTCCGATTGCGGCTGCACGCCGCCGACGGAGTCGTACACCATCACCGCGCCATCCAGCACGCGCATGGAGCGTTCGACCTCGATGGTGAAGTCCACGTGGCCGGGGGTGTCGATGATGTTGATGCGGTGCTCGGGGAAGTTACCGCCCATGCCCTTCCAGAAGGCCGTGGTCGCGGCCGAGGTGATCGTGATGCCGCGTTCCTGTTCCTGCTCCATCCAGTCCATGGTGGCAGCACCGTTGTGCACCTCGCCCAACTTGTGGTTGACGCCAGTGTAAAAGAGGATGCGTTCCGTGGTCGTGGTTTTACCCGCGTCGATATGGGCGCTGATGCCGATATTGCGGTAACGCTCGATAGGTGTCTTGCGGCTCATCACAATTCTCCTTGACCGATGCCATGAAGGCATCATTGATTCTAGCAGTAATGGAGCTAGAAGGTTGGGTGAGCCTGCAAGAATTCAAGGGCTGGTCAGTGCAGGAAGGCGTCCCGTTTCAGCGTGTCCATATCGTAGCGGTGGCGGTCGGCACTGCGGCGTGCCTCATCGCGTTCATGTTCGGCGCGGCGCATATCGCCCTCGGCGTCACGGCGCTCACCTTCCAGGCGGCGCAGATTATCCTCATTTGGAGCGCGGTCTTTGCGCTCGCGTTCGGCGCGGATATCACGCTCGGCCCGCTCCATGCGCTTGCGGGCATCGCGCGCCTTGCGCTGGAAGTCTTCCGCGCGGTCACTGGCCCGGTCGTAGCGCAGGGAGGCTTGCAGATAGGCGCCGCCGTTCAGGTAGGCGCGGCGCAGGAAATCCTGCTGCGGCGGTGCACAGACTTCGACGGCCATCGGCTGGCTGGTGCGGCCCCATTCGAAAGCATTGGCCGGGGTGCAGTATCGTGCGTTGGCGGCATCCCAGGCTTCCCGGTACAGGGCGCGCGAGTTGTGGATCACGAATACGCCATCACGGCCAGCATTCGCCACGCGCTGCTCCAGCAGGTAGGGATGGCCAAAGCCGTCCTGATCGCCGGTCTGGCGCCAGTATTGGGCCAGGCGGGCTTCCCAGGCGTCCAGGTAATCGCGCTCCAGCACCTTGAGGCCGCGCTGATTGGCTTCGCGCTTGCGGACGCCGAATTCCTTGCCGCTGGTGGCGTCCTGGGTGCCGAGGTTGCGCCAGTAATTGATCAGTTCTGCGTTCCAGGCCTTGCGGTAGGCTTCTTCCTGGACTAGAACGCCAGCCGCCTTGGCTTTGGCGGCGCGGGTTTTGAATTCCGCATCCGGGATGCCGCTGCGGGCGTCGGAATATCCGGCGTCTTCCCAGAAAGTGCGGTTGCCCGCTTGCCAGCCATTGCCGTAAGCGGTGTCGTCGTAGCGGATATTCAGTTCACTGGCACGCGCCCTCGCCTGCTCGCGCGCGGTCAGGGGCTGGCCTGCGGTGCCGTCTTTGCGGCCCAGATCCTGCCAGTAATCGGTATTGCCTTGCAACCAGCCGGCCTCGTAGGCGGGCTGGGACAAGGGTGTGCTCTTTTTGCGGACTTCTTCGCTGGCTGTCCGCCGTTCCCAGCCGGCGGTCAGGGGCATGGCCGCGTGTCCGTCCGCCTGTCCGCGGCTGGACCAGAACTCGGCATTGCCGGAGGCCCAACCGGCGGCATAGCTGGTGGCTGCGTCAGCGCCGCCTGGCTTGTCGTAGCTTTCGCAGAAGTCTTTGCGGTCGGAGAATTCGGATTTGTCGCCGGCGGCGCCGTCTTTTTGCCCGATTGCGCGCCAGTCGCCGGCTTTGCAGTCGGCGATACGTTGCATGGTGGACTGGCAGCCGGCCAGGGTCAGGGTGAGGAAAAGGAAGAGTGGGACGAGTCGCAAGATCGGGTTTTTATGGTTGTTATCGGCCGCCGCCCAGAACGCGGGCTGGCAGCATTACGATGGCACGCAGCAGTTCGAACACCGCTTCCACGCCAATGCCAAGCAGGCGGAATGGCAGCAGCATCAGCCAGACCAGAGGATACAGGACGAGGGCCAGCAAGGCGAGCGGCCAGCAGATGAACAGAAGCAACAACCACAACAGAAAGCCCAGCATGATGAAGTCCCCCGGTTTATTGTTGTCCAGACTTTAAAGCGGACGTCCGGGGCGGACAATCGCCGTGCGACCAACTGCAAAATGGGGCGATGAATGGTGAAAAATCAGGGCCGAAGCGCGCGGCTCAGCCCGTGTCTCATTTGGCGCCTGACCCCAAATTGTAGTTCAGGCGAACACGGCGGTGGCGACCGGCGCCAGTTCGGCGCGCATGGCTGCTTGCAGGGACTGGATGGAGCCGCCGGCGCGGTAGGCAAAGCTGACCTGGACCACGTCTCCCGCTCGGACGACGAGCGGTTCGGCCAGCGGCAAGGTCATGTAATGGTTGAGCCAGTCGATGGTCGAGGACCGCTCCTGCACCACGGCCAGCACGTTCTTGGTGACAAAGCGCAGCGCGTTCAGCGTGCCGTCACGTTCGATGGCGAATTTGCCTTCCCAGCGATATGTCAGCTCGTTTGGCTGGGTGAAATCGATCAGGCAATAGACGGCCGGCTGGCCCAGTTCCAGCGTGCCGGGATGCAGCACGCCTGGCTGCTGGAATTGCACGATGGGCGCGTAAAAGCCTTCAAAATCATACTCCTGCTGCACCGGCTGCACCGCCATCAGGACGGCTTCGGGCAGGAACACCGGCAGCGGACCGCCAAACTGGCGCAGGTAGCGCTGCTTGAAATTCTCGATCACTTCGACCTGCTTTTCGCGCAGCATGGCAACGTGGATCATCTCGCAGATCACCACGTCCACCGGCTCCGGCGGCAGGTATTCGAAAGCGTCGGCGTGGATCACTTCGACCTTTTCGCCACCCTCATTCATGGCGAGGAAGCGGGTCGCCTCACGGACCATGTCGGGATTGAACTCTACACAATAGACTTTGTCCGCCTTGCGCGCGGCAAAGCAGGACAGCACGCCGGTACCGCCGCCCAGCTCCAGCACTTTCATGCCCGGCTTGACTGCGTAGTCGATGGCTGCCTTGAAATTGACCATCCGGTTGGCGTCCATCAGCATATTGTGATGGTAGTGGACGGGGATGAATTGGCCGAGATAGCAGGCTTCGATTTCGCGTTCGTTCAGCATGGTGGTTCCGGATGGTTTGCGACAAGGCTATTGTCATGCCATCACGGCGTCCGCCATGCGGGGATTTCAGCGGGGAAAACGTCCCAGTTCAGCGTTTCGCGTCGAGGTGCTTGCGAATGGCCGCGGAGATCCAGGGCTTGTCCGCGCGGTCGGCAAACTCGGCGGCGGTGGATTTGAAACCATGATCCTTCAGGGTGGCATCCGCCCCCGCAGCCAGCAGGAGCTGGACGGCATCCTCTTTGCCTTCCCTCGCGGCGATCATCAGGGGCGTGACGCCGGAAGGCGATTCGGCGTCGATATAGGCGTGTTGATCAAGCAGAATGCGCATGATGGCGGTGTCGCCAGCGGCAGCGGCATAGTGCAGCGCGGTCCAGCCCGGACGATTGACCTGGGCGCCTTTCTCCAGCAGCGCCAGAACGGCGGGTTTGTTGCCTTTGAAGGCGGCCATCATCAGGGCCGTGTTGCCGTTTTCCGCTTTCTCTTCCAGCTGGATATTCGGCTGGGATAGCAGCAGCTTGAAAACCTTCATCGAATCGTAGCGCAGCGCCACGATCAGACCGGTTTCGCCGCGCTCCGGTTCGTGCACATTCGGGTTCAAGCCACGCGCCAGGATCGGTTTGATGCGGCCAGTGTCGTCCAGCTGGGCGGCACGGAAGAAAGTGACGGCGTCTTCACCTTGCGCCGGCAGTTCCGGCGCGCCATGCGCAAGACCAAGGATTGATGCCAGTGTGACTGCCAGGGCTGCCGTACGTGCTTTCAAACGGCGGCGAACAAAGCGCACACGCATCATCAATCCCATTTATGCCTCGACGTTAAACAGTTTGAAGAAATTCGCTGTTGTCTGCTCGGCAACCTCTTCCACCGGAATGCCGCGCAGCTTGGCAATGAATTCTGCCACATGCGACACGTAGCCCGGCTCATTCATCTTGCCGCGGTACGGCACCGGGGCCAGATAAGGCGAATCGGTTTCGATCAGCATGCGGTCCATCGGCACTTCCAGCGCCACCGCCTGCAGCTCCTTGGCGCTCTTGAAGGTCACGATGCCGGAGAAGGAAATGTAGAAGCCCAGCTCCATTGCGGCCCTGGCCACTTCCAGCGACTCCGTGAAGCAGTGCATCACGCCGCCGACGCCGCCGTCCTGTGGCGCCGCGCCCTCTTCCCGCATGATGCGGATGGTGTCTTCGCTGGCCGAGCGTGTGTGGATGATCAGTGGCTTGCGCGTCAGGCGGGAGGCGCGGATATGGGTACGGAAGCGCTCGCGCTGCCACTCCAGGTCACCTTCCAGCCGGTAGTAATCCAGGCCGGTTTCGCCAATGGCGATAATTTTCGGGTTCCTGGCCAGCTCAACGAGCTGCGCAACGGTCGGCTCCGGCGTGTCCTCATAATCGGGATGCACGCCAACCGAGGCGTAAATATGCGGATATTGCTCAGCCAGGGCGAGCACGCGGGGGAAATCCGGCAGGTCAACCGACACGCAAAGCGCATGGCTGACCTTGTTTTCGTCCATCTTGGACAGGATTTCAGGCATCCGGACAGACAGCTCCGGGAAGTCGATATGGCAATGGGAATCGATAAACATCCCGTGATTTTACCTAAAACCCTCGGACCGGGTCAGACCCCACAGTCTGACCCGAATTTCCGGTTCAGGCGACGCGCTTGCCGAGGATGATCAGATCGCGTTCGATGCCATCGAGATTCGCGACGCGCGGGAAATTGGCCCAGGTGTCGAAGCCGAATTTGCGGAACAGGCCGAGCGACGGCTGGTTGTGGCCGAAGATGAAGCCCAGCAGGGTGTGGACCTTGATCTGCGGCGCGAAGGCGATGGCTTCGGTCAGGGCGTACTTGCCGACTCCTTTGCCGCGCCAGGTTTCGTCGATGTAGATCGAGACTTCTGCGGTGCCGGAGTACGCCGGGCGGCCGTAGAAGTTCGAGTACGAGATCCAGCCGACGGTCCCGTCGCGGCCCTCTTCTTCGATGATCCACAGCGGACGGCGGTCCGGCGTGTGTTCGTGGAACCAGCTCAGGCGCGACTCGACTGATACCGGTTCGGTATCGGCCGTCACTTCGCGCGAAGCGATGGTGCTGTTGTAGATGGCGACGATCGTCGGCAGATCGTCAAGCGTGGCAATGCGGTGGCGGAACTGCGTCATGCAAAAGATCAGAGAGTATGGGTGGCACGGGACGAGCGCAGCGCGGCGCCCAGGATTTCTTCGATGCGCAGGCGGGTGCGCTTGCCGGTTTCATCGTCCGGAAAGTGTACGCCAATACCCTGCGTCTTGTTGTTATGCGCGCTGGCAGGCGTGATCCAAGCCACCTTGCCGGCAATTGCATATTTGTTCGGGTCGTCCATCAGCGTCAGCAGCAGATAGATTTCATCGCCTACTTTGTACGGCTTTTGCGTCGGCACGAACATGCCGCCGTTTTTCAGGAAGGGCATATAGGCCGCGTACAGGGCCGCCTTCTCCTTGATCGCCAGCGACAGCACCGTGGGCCGGTTGATCGGCACGGTGTTTGGATCGTTTGGGCTAGCGCTCATTCAATTCCTTTCAGGTACAGCACGAAGTATAGTCAAGCAGCATATCCTCGATAAATAGCTTGGGCGACAGCGGATGATCCGATGTCGCGCGGCGTTCGTTGGCTCCTTTCAGCGCTGCCATCAGCCGGCTGACGTGGACCTTGTCGGCCAGCCCGGCCAGCTCACGCTGGTAACGTGGATAATAACGGATGTTTCCTGACAGTTTGTACGAAAAAACATCATAAAGCCAGCGCTGTTGCCAGGATACAAGTGCTGAAAGTGGCACTTTTTGCAACTTGTCGGCAGTGCGCAACGCCCCTTCTACGCTCGGGTGCGCCAGGTATTGCAGGAAACTGTCCAATTCTTCGCGGTTGCCCGTTTCGGCCTGGGCCGCAGCGGCCAGCGGCGATCCGCCCTGCTCGCGCAGCCAGGAATCGGCGTCGGGAACGCCCTGCTCTTTCAGCCAGGCCAGCGCTTCGGCGTGGTTCGGCATCGGCATCGCGAATTTGCGGCAACGCGACAGAATGGTCGGCAGCAAGCGGTCCAGCGAGTTCGACGCCAACAGGAATACGGTGCCTGGCGGCGGCTCTTCCAGCGTTTTCAGCAAGGCGTTCGAGGCCGGCATATTCAAGGCTTCGGCGGGATAAAGCACCACCACACGCAAGCCTTGCCGATGGGTCGAGATATTCATGAAATCCGCCAGGGAGCGGATCTGTTCGATCTTGATCTCTTTGGAAGGCGTCTTCGACTTCTTTTTGTCCTCGCCGGCCTCGGCGTCGTCGCTGGGGTCATCCTCCATCGATTCGGGGCGGATGCGGCGATAGTCCGGGTGGTTCTGCTGCAGGAACCAGCCGCAGGATGCGCATTCGCCGCAGGCATGGCCATCAGGGCGCACGCTCTCGCACAGCAGCGCCTGCGCGAACTGCTCGATGAAATCCGCCTTGCCGATGCCCGCCGCGCCGTGGAACAGAATGGCGTGCGGCATGCGCTCGCGCAGCGTTTGCAGCTGGCGCCAGGCGTTCTGCTGCCAAGGATAGATCTGGCCGCTCATGCCAGCTTGCCCACGATCCCGGCCAGCTCGCGCTGGATATCTTCAATGCTGCGCGTCGAATCGATCACGCGGAAGCGCTGCGGGAATTCGGCCGCACGGCGCAGGTACTCATTGCGGGTGGCGTTGAAGAAGTCGGCCTTTTCGCGTTCGAAGCGGTCCAGGTCGCGGGTGGCATCCAGACGGGCACGTGCCACTTCCAGCGGCACGTCAAACAGGATGGTCAGGTCAGGCTCAAGATCGGCATGAACCCAGTGCGCCATGGTTTCCAGCTTGTGACGGCTCAGGCCACGGCCGCCGCCCTGGTAGGCAAAGCTGGCGTCGGTGAAGCGATCGGAAATGACCCAGGCGCCACGGTCCAGCGCCGGCTGGATTACTTGCGCAATGTGTTCACGGCGGCTGGCGAAGACCAGCAGGGTTTCGGTTTCGACGTGCATGGCCTCGTGCAGCCACAGCTCGCGCAGCTTTTCGCCCAGCGGGGTGCCGCCCGGTTCGCGGGAGCTCACCAGTTCCACGCCGCGTGCCCGGATCAGGTCGCTGACGTACTGGATATGGGTGGATTTGCCGGCGCCGTCGATGCCTTCGAAGGTGATGAATTTACCGCGTTGGGTCATTGTCTCTGGTACTGGTTCACCGCCCGGTTATGGTCGGTCAGGTTGTCTGAAAACTGGCTCGTGCCATTGCCGCGCGATACAAAGTACAGGGCGCCGGATTTGGCCGGCGTCATGGCCGCCATCAGCGACTGCACGCCCGGCAGCGAAATCGGCGTCGGCGGCAGGCCGGTGCGTACATAGGTATTGTAAGGGGTGTCCGTTTCCAGATCCTTTTTGCGGATGTTGCCATCGAACTTGTCACCCATGCCGTAAATCACGGTGGGATCGGTCTGCAGCAGCATGCCAAGCTTCAGGCGATTGACGAAGACGGCGGCAATCATGGAGCGCTCGGACTTCTGGCCGGTTTCCTTCTCCACGATGGAGGCCATGGTCAGCGCTTCATACGGGCTGGAATACGGCAGGTTCGGCGCACGCTTTTCCCAGGCTTCGGCCAGGCGCTGCATCAGCATGATGTGCGCCTGCTTGAAGATCTGCAGCTCGCTGGAGCCTTTGGCAAACAGGTAGGTGTCCGGGAAAAACAGACCCTCGGGGCTCTTGAAGTCCGGATTCACCCGCGCCATCAGTTCTTTGTCGCTCAGGTCCGCGGTATCGTGCTTCAGGCCTTTATGGCCGGCAATGGCGGCGCGCATCTGCTTGAAGGTCCAGCCTTCGATGATGGTCAGCGACTCCTGCGCGAACTCGCCCCTTACCAGCTGGTCCATCAGCCGCAGAGGCGTCGTGTTCGGTTTCAGCTCATAGGAACCGGCCTTCAGCTTATTGCTCTTGCCCGTGAAGCGGGCCAGCATATTGAACATGAAGGGCTGGATCGGCACACCCGCAGCGGCCATCTGCTGCCCTGCCGCGCCGGCGCCGCTACCTTTATTGATCGTGAATTCGATCGCCGGTTCCTCGGTCGTGATGGGCTCTTGTGCCCACCAGGCGAATCCCGCTGCAACTGCCGCGGCAGCCACTACTCCCAATGCGATCGTTTTTGTTATAAATGCCATGTCACTAGTTTGTTGCGAATGATCGTTCGTTAACCGAATATTGAACCAGTTTCGCTCCCGATGTAAGCGTTTTCGGAGCGTCCGGCGGAAATTTCGGGAGATCACTATAATGAGCCCGTAATGATACTGCCTTCACGGTCAAAATATTGGATTTTATGAACAGCTGGAATCAACTTTTAACACAGGAACAAGAACCACTGACCACTGCCCGCCTCGCCGTGGGCTTTGTTGCCCCGGTTACCGATCAGGGCCTGATCGCTTTCACCGGCGAAGAATCTGCCAGTTTCCTGCACAATCAGTTGACCAATGACGTGGAGCGTCTGGGCCAGGATGAGGTCCGCCTCGCCGCCTATTGCTCTCCCAAGGGCCGCATCATGGCTTCTTTCCTGATGTGGCGCAATGACGATTCCGTCTTCCTGCAACTGCCGCGTGCCATCCAGGCGCCGATCCAGAAACGCCTGCAGATGTTCGTGCTGCGCTCCAAGACCAAACCTGCAGACGTGACCGACAACTATGTCGCCCTCGGCCTCGGCGGCGGCCTGGCGGAAGCGGTGCTGCAAACCTGGTTTGATGTGCTGCCGGACCGACCATATTCAAGGATCGATCACCCGCTGGGCACCCTGCTGCGCGTAGCCGATGCTTTCGGTGCGCCGCGCTACCTGTGGCTGACCACCGCCGAAACGGCAACCATGGCCGCACCAGTGCTGGCCGATCGCCTGATCGTTGGCGGCAATGAAACCTGGCGCCTGGCCGATATCCACGCCGGCGTGGCGCAGATTGGCCCCGGTACGCAGGAGCAGTTCGTGCCGCAAATGGTTAACCTGGAACTGCTGGGTGGCGTCAATTTCAAGAAGGGATGCTATCCCGGCCAGGAAATCGTGGCCCGCAGCCAGTACCTCGGCAAGCTGAAACGCCGCACCGCGCTTGTCACGATCGCCAGCGCCGACGTTGCGCCCGGCGCAGAAGTCTTCACGCCAGCCGATCCTGAGCAGCCTTGCGGCATGGTGGTCAACACCGCGCCCAATGGCGAGGGCGGCGTGGACGCGCTGGTTGAAATGAAACTGGATGCAATCGAGCAGGCGGATGTGCGTCTGGGCTCGGCCACCGGCCCTGCCCTGCAATTCCTGCCGATGCCCTACGCGCTGGATAAGCTCGACGTCTGAGCATGTTCGATCTGTACATCTATTACCAGGTGCGCGAGGCCGATGCCGGCGCATTGCAGCCCCTGGTCGCGGCCATGCAGGCAAGGCTGGCCGCGCGCTACTCCCTGGCGCCGCAATTGAAACGGCGCCCGCAAGCCAAAGACGGCTTGCAGACCTGGATGGAGGTTTATCCCGCCACGCCGGACGGCTTCGATGCCGTGCTGGCGCAGGCCGTGGCTGAAGCAGGTCTGGTGGCATTGACCGCCGGTCCTCGCCACGTGGAAGTATTTACGGATTTAGTGTCACCATGTGTTTGATTGTCTTCGCCTGGCAGGTTGTGCCGGGTGTGCCGCTGATCGCCGCGGCCAACCGCGACGAGTTCTACGAGCGCGCAACCGCGCCGGCTGCGTCATGGCCGGAGTTTCCTCATGTTTTCGCGGGCCGAGACCTGAAGGCCGGCGGCAGCTGGATGGGCATCACCCGTCCAGTTTCGGCCGACTGTTCCAGCGCCGACGAGCCGGTCGTGCGTGCGGACTGCCATGGCACGTCCGAGCCCGATCCAGCCGCCGCGCCCGCCGATGCTGCCGTAACGCCATCGCGCTTTGCCGCCATTACCAACGTCCGCAATCCGCTCGATCATCGCGATGACGCGCCTTCGCGTGGCCATCTGGTGACCGATTTCCTGCAAGGCGAGCTGTCGGCACGTGACTACGTGGCACAAATCGCCGGCGGCGCATCGCACTACAACGGCTTCAACCTGATTCTGTGCGACGGCAAAGAGCTGGTGTGGTATTCGAATAAAGGCGAAGGCGATGCGCGCAATGGCCAGCCATTGGCGCCGGGCGTATATGGCCTGTCCAACGGCTTGCTGGACTCGCCATGGCCGAAGGTGCTGAAGACGAAAGCGCAGTTTGCCAGCATGCTGTGCCTGGGCGCACCGGAAGATGCCTATTTTGAGATGCTGTCGGACACGGCGACCGTGCCGGACATGCGCCTGCCCGACACCGGCGTCCCGATCGAATGGGAGCGTCTGCTGTCAGCGGTGAAGATTGAATCGCCGAATTATGGTACCCGCAGCTCCACGGTGGTCAAGCTGTATGCTAGCGCACCAGGTTTGCTGCACGAAGTCACAGTCCGTTAAGGCAAAGGCTCACGCACGCAGGACGGCTTGGCGCTGCCGTCCGACTTGCACCAGATGAGCGTCCGCGTGCCCGTGTCCACCGTATAGAAATGCGTGCTGCCGGCTGACGAAGCGGCCGCTGCGGCGGGCCATGCGCCCGCACCGCCATACTGCGCGTGGGCGTTCGGGAAGCTGTTGATCGAACCTGCGATATAGCCGGCGCCAAATACGCCGGCAACTGCCAGTGCTGCGAACACACGCTTCATAGCGCCCTCCGCCTCAGAAGTAATAGACCATCTCGATGTGGGGAATGCCTGCTTCGTAAAACACATCGCCCTGTGCGGCGAAACCGTGGGCGAGGTAGAAATCCGCTGCATGGGTTTGTGCGCTCAGAATGACGCGCTCGTCGCCGCGCTCCTCCGCCTTGGCCATCAAGCCTTTCAACAGCGCGCCGCCAACCCCGGTGCCGCGCGCAGTGCGCAACACGGCCATGCGGCCGATATGGCCATCCGGCAGCAGGCGGCCGGTGCCAATTGCTTTGCCTTCAGCGAAAGCCACGGCGTGGACGCAGACCGCGTCCTTGTCATCCATTTCCAGATCGGCGGGAACGTTCTGTTCCTGCACGAAGACCTCCAGGCGGATCGGCTTGGCGTCCGCCTGCATGCTTGCCCAGTCGCCGAAGCGAATATCGTGTTGTGTGCTCATGGGCGTGATTGTCGCAGGATTTCAGCCCGCGCGCATCTTCGCCAGCAGGGCTTCCCGGATCTGCGGCGTAGCAGCGTAGGGATCGCTCGGGTTCTGCTGGTTCACCATATCCTTCATGCGCTGCTCCACGCCGCCCAGGGCTTGCGGATGGGTGAAGATGTAGAAGCGGTCGTCGGCAACGGCGTTGAACGTCAGCTCTGCGACGTCCGCCGCAGTCATCTTGCCGGAGTTGACGGCCTTGTCGACCAGCGACTGCGCGGCCAGCTGGCTGGCGGTGGGCGGCTCTGTCATGCGCACATCGCTTGGACGATTGCGGTGCGACTGACCGATCCCGGTCGGGACGAAATATGGGCACAGTACCGAAGCACTGATTGGCGCCTGCACCAGCTGCAGATCCTGGTACAAGGTTTCGCTCAGTGTGACCACCGCGTGCTTGGACACGTTATACACGCCCATGGCTGGCATGCTCACGGTGCCCGCCATCGACGATGTGTTGACGATATGGCCCTCATAATCCGGATTGTTCTTTGCGCATTCGAACATCAGGCGGGTGAAGATGCGCACGCCGTGGATGACGCCCCAGACGTTCACGCCCATCACCCATTCCCAATCGGCTTCCGAGTTCTCCCAGATCAGGCCACCGGAACCGACGCCGGCATTATTAAACACCAGGTGCACCGCACCGTATTCCTTCATCGTGGCATCGGCAAGCGCCTGTACATCAGCACTCTTGCGCACATCACAGACAAGGCCAATCGCCTGGGCGCCCAGCTCGCGCAGCTCCTGCACCGTGCGTTCCAGCGCGTCGGCCTGCACGTCCGCCAGCGCGATCTTCATGCCCAGGTGGTGGGCCTTGATGGCAAATTCACGTCCGAAACCGCTTGCTCCGCCGGTGATGACGGCGACCTTGTCTTTGAAGTTTTTCATTTAGATGAGCTTCACCAGTTGTTTGCCGAAGTTCTTGCCCTTCAGGAGTCCCATCAGCGCTTCCGGCGCCGAGGCCAACCCTTGCGACACCGATTCGCGGTACTTCATCTGGCCCGTTGCGACCAGCTTGCCCAGTTCCGTCAAGCCTTGCGGCCACAGATCCAGATGCTCGGTCACGATAAAGCCACGCAGCGAAACGCGGTTGGTCAGCAACAGGCGCGGATTACGCAGCGGGATGTCTTCGCCGTTGTAGCCGGCCGCCATGCCGCACAGCGCGATGCGGGCAAAGGCATTGGTGCGGCCCAGCGCCGCGTCAAATACGGCACCGCCGACGTTTTCGAAGATGCCATCGACACCATCCGGCGTTGCGGCAGCGAGATCGGTTTCCAGATTGCCTGCGCGGTAGTCGATGCAGGCATCGAAGCCGAGCTCTTTGACCACGAAATCGCACTTTTCCTTGCCGCCCGCGATACCAACCGCGCGCGCGCCCACCAGTTTCGCCAGTTGGCCAACCGTGGCGCCAACCGCGCCGCTGGCTGCCGAGACGACCACGGTTTCGCCAGCCTTCGGCGCGATGATCTTGTTCACGCCATACCAGGCCGTCATGCCAGGCATGCCGACAACGCCAAGATAGGCGGAGGCCGGAATGTGCGTCGTGTCCACCTTGCGCAGCGCCGCGCCATCGGACACGCCCATCTCGGCCCAGCCAAACATGCCGGCCACGAAATCGCCCACGGCAAATTTCGGGTTCTTCGATTCGACCACTTCACCGACCGTGCCGCCGATCATGGTTTCGTTCAGCGGCTGCGGCGCAGCGTAACTCTTGGCGTCGCTCATGCGGCCGCGCATATACGGGTCCAGCGACAGGAAGTGATTGCGCACCAGGATCTGGCCCTCGCTCAGCGCGGGAACCTCTGCTGTCTCCAGGCGGAAGTTTTCGGGTTCTACTTCACCGCGCGGGCGGGAAGCGAGGACAATGCGTTGATAGGTCGCCATGCTGCCTCCTTAAACTGCCGAGACGCCGCCATCGACGGCCAGCGTCTGGCCCGTGATGTGCCGGCCCGCGTCGGATGCGAACAGCACCACCACGCCTTTCAGGTCTTCGTCGCCGCCCAGCCGGTGCAGCGGCGTTTCCGCTTCCAGCTTCTCTTCGCCAATGGCTTTGAGTACGCCAGCGCTCATCTTCGAAGGGAAGAAGCCTGGCGCAATGGCGTTCACATTGATGCCATGCGCGCCCCATTCGCCCGCCAGCGTGCGCGTGAAGTTGATTACGGCGCCCTTCGAAGTATTGTAGGCGATGGTTTTCATCGTGCCAGGAGCATTCCCGGCCAGGCCGGCAATCGATGTGATATTGATGATACGGCCGCTCTTGCGCGGGATCATGGACTTCTTGCCGACGGCCTGCGACATCAGGAAAATACTGCGGATGTTCAGGTTCATTACCTTGTCCCAGGCCTCCAGCGGATAGTCTTCCGCGGCGGCGCCCCAGGTTGCGCCGGCATTGTTGATCAGGATATCGATATGGCCGAGATGCGCCAGGGCGCCGTCCACCAGCGGCTCGATCGACGATTCCTTGCCCAGATCCGCAGCAATGGCATGCGCTTCGATACCGTGCTCGCGCAGCGTAGCGACGGCTTCATCCAGTTCCGCCTGCTTGCGTGCCGAGATCACGATCTTTGCGCCTTGTTCGCCAAGTGCCAGCGCCATTTGCAGGCCGAGGCCACGCGAGCCGCCGGTCACCAGCGCAGTTTTGCCTTTGAGGCTGAAGAGTTCCTGGGTAGTGCGCATTGCGTCTCCTTAAACGGTGTAATCCATGCACTGGCGCGCTTCGCGTACGGCGCCAAAGAAAGGCTTGAGAGCCTGGTGCTGAGGGTGAATCTGGTAGGCGTCCAGCGCTGCCTTGTCGGCGAATTCGGAATACAGCACGATGTCGTAAGTCGCTTCCAGGCCTTCTTCGGCGATGGCCACTTCCAGCTTCAGAATGCCGGGGACAATGCCCGCGCAGGCCTCCAGCTGCTCCTTCATTTTTTTCGCATTGGTGGCGCGGTCGGCGCCCTCGGCGTGGTCTTTCAGCTTCCACATGACGATGTGTTTGATCATTTCAACTCCTCAGAACCACGCATCCTGCATATCGAGCGTGGTGGTATCGAGGCTGGCCAGCAGATCCAGTTGTACGTGGACCTTGGGCAGCTCCCATTGGTAGAAATAGCGGCAGGCTTGCAGCTTGCCGCGATAGAAATCGGATGGCTCGGCGCTCGTGGCCACGATGGCTTGCTCCAGCCAGATCCAGGCGACGATCACGTGGCCGACTGCTTCCAGATAAGCCGTAGCGTTGGCCAGCGTCTTGTTCATGTCGCCCGCAGCATACAGCGTTTGCGTGACTTCTTCCACGCGGCGCCACGCCGCATCGAGCGCATTGGCATGCGCAGCCAGCGTGGCGTGATCCGCAGCGTTTGCCACTGTGGCGCGCAGTTCGGACGCGAACGCCTTGAACAGCGCACCATCCTTTAAAGCGACTTTGCGCCCCAGCAGATCCAGCCCGTGAATGCCATGTGTGCCTTCGTGGATGGAGTTCAGGCGATTGTCGCGATACAGCTGCTCGACATTGTATTCCCGCGTGTAGCCGTAGCCGCCATGCACCTGAATCGCCAGGCTGTTCGCCTCCACGCACCATTGCGAAGGCCAGGATTTGGTGATCGGCGTCAGGAACTCCAGCAAACGCGCGGCGCGTTCGCGGCCCTCGGCCGTTTCGGCGGTCTGCTGCTCGTCCACCAGCCTGGCGCTGTACAGTACGAGGCCAAGCGCGCCTTCCACGTACGCCTTCTGCGCCAGCAGCATGCGCCGCACATCGGTATGTTCGACGATGGGCAGCTGCGGCGCGGAGGGATCTTTGGCGGCGGGATGCCGGCCTTGCGGGCGATTGCGTGCATAGTCCAGCGATTGCAGATAGCCCGTGTAGCCCAGCATCGCCGCGCCCATGCCGACACCAATGCGCGCCTCGTTCATCATGTGGAACATATTGGCCAGGCCCTGACTCGGCTGGCCGACCAGGAAGCCGATCGCACCGGCCGCGTTGCCCGGCCGGTACTTGCCTTCACCGAAGTTGAGCAGGCAGTTGGTCGTTCCCCGATTACCCATCTTGTGGTTCAAGCCTGCCAGCGCGATGTCATTGCGCTCGCCATCGGGCAGGAATTTCGGCGCAAGGAACAGCGAAATCCCTTTCACGCCGGGGATCAGTTTGCCGTCCGCGTCCGGAATCTTGGCCAGAACGAGATGGACAATGTTCTCGGCCAATTCGTGTTCACCGGCGGAGATCCACATCTTGTTGCCGCGCAGGCGATACTGCCCTTCCCCATCCGCTTCTGCGCGCGTCGTGATGTCGGACAGGCTGGAACCGGCCTGCGGCTCGGACAGGCACATGGTGCCGAAATAGCGGCCTTCCAGCATTGGCATGACGTAGCGCTCGATCTGCTCCGGCGAGCCGCATTTGAGCAGCGTGTTTGCATTCGCCATCGTCAGGAAGGTGTAGGCAGCTGTCGCGACATTGGCAGCCGTGAAGTAGCCGGCCAGCACGCGGTCCACAACATAAGGAAGCTGCATACCGCCCTGCTCGTAGTTCTGGCCCGCCGCCATCAGACCCGCCGCCGAGAAGGCATCCAGCGCTTGTTTCACCTCAGGGATGATGCGCACGGCGCCGTCGGGGCCAACGTGCGGCTCCTGCTGGTCATTCTTCTTGTTGTGCGGGGCGAACAGCTCGGTCGCGATCTGTTCGGCGGTATCGAGGGCGGCATCGAAGCTCTCCCGGTTGTGGTCCTGGAAGCGTGGACGCGCCGTTAGCGCCTCTACGTCCAGCCATTCATACAGGAGAAATTCGACGTCCCGGCGCGACAGCAGTTTCGATTGCATGGCGCCTCGCGCGATCAGACGATTTCGAACAGGCCTGCCGCACCCTGGCCGCCGCCAATACACATGGTGACCACCACGTATTTGGCGCCGCGGCGCTTGCCTTCGATCAGTGCGTGGCCAGTCATGCGCGCGCCGGATACGCCGTAAGGGTGGCCCACTGCGATCGCGCCCCCGTTCACATTCAGACGATCCATCGGGATGCCCAGTTTATCGGCGCAGTACAGCACCTGCACGGCAAAGGCTTCGTTCAGTTCCCACAGGCCGATGTCCTCGACCTTCAGACCGGCTTTCTTCAGCAGCTTCGGCACCGCGAAAATAGGGCCGATGCCCATTTCGTCCGGCTCGCAGCCAGCGACGGCAAAGCCGCGGAAGATACCGAGGGGCGTCAGGCCTTTCGCCGCTGCCGCCCGATCGCTCATCAACACCGCAACCGAGGCGCCATCCGAGAACTGGCTGGCGTTGCCCGCCGTGATCACACCGCCCGGCATCGCAGTGCGAATTTTGGACACGCCTTCCAGCGTCGTATCGGCGCGGATGCCTTCGTCGGCCGAGATGGTCACTTCGCGCGTTCCCAGGGTGCCGGTCGACTTGTCGGCCACGCCCATCACGGTGATCATCGGCACGATTTCAGCGTCAAACAGGCCGGCCGCCTGCGCGGCAGCCGCGCGCTGCTGGCTTTGCACGCCGTATTCGTCCTGGCGCTCCTTGCTGATGCCATAACGCTTGGCCACGATTTCCGCCGTTTGCAGCATCGGCAGATAGATTTCCGGCTTGTGCTGATTCAGCCAGACGTCCTTATACATGTGCATATTCATCTCCTGCTGCACACAGGAGATCGACTCCACGCCGCCCGCCGCATAAATCTCGCCTTCGCCCGCGATGATGCGCTGAGCCGCAGTGGCGATGGTTTGCAGGCCGGACGAGCAGAAACGGTTGATGGTCATGCCCGGCACGGTAACGGGTGCGCCGGCGCGGATGGCGATCTGGCGCGCGATATTGCCGCCGGTCGCGCCTTCCGGATTGGCGCATCCCATGATCACGTCTTCGATCTCGCCCGCCTCGATATTGGCGCGGGTGATTGCCGCCTGCAGCACGTGGCCGCCCAGGGTTGCGCCATGGGTCATGTTAAAGGCGCCTTTCCAGGATTTCGCCAGGCCGGTACGGGCGGTCGATACGATGACGGCATCAGTCATTTGGAGTCTCCTTGATAATGTATCCGTCGAGAATAACACATTAAAGCACGGTCGTTCGCTAATATTTTTGTAAGTTTTGCGTAAGTTTCAAGCAAGCATGACGTAAGGTTAAGAGTCCAGACTCCATGATGCCGGTTATGTATTTGGCATTCTAAATAAATGGAGGAGACACACATCATGGCAATTAGCTCTGGCACCGCAGACATGCGCAAGATGGGGAACGGTAAAGCGTCCCCCATGACCGCTGAAGAAAAGAAGGTCATCTTCGCATCGTCGCTGGGTACCGTGTTCGAATGGTACGACTTTTACCTGTACGGTTCGCTGGCCGCAATCATCGCCAAGCAGTTCTTCATCGGCGATCCGACCACCACCTTCATTTTTGCGCTGCTGGCATTTGCGGCAGGCTTTATCGTGCGTCCCTTCGGCGCACTGGTGTTTGGCCGCCTCGGCGACATGATCGGCCGTAAGTACACCTTCCTGATCACCATTCTGATCATGGGTATGTCGACCTTCATCGTCGGCCTCCTGCCTGGGCACGCCCAGATCGGCATTGCGGCGCCGATTATCCTGGTCTCTCTGCGTATTCTGCAAGGCCTGGCACTGGGCGGCGAATACGGCGGTGCAGCGACCTACGTGGCGGAACATGCGCCACACGGCAAGCGCGGCATCTTCACTTCCTGGATTCAGACCACTGCGACTCTGGGCCTGTTCTTGTCGCTGCTGGTGATTCTGGGCACCCGTACCGCCATCGGCGAGGAAGCCTTCAATGCCTGGGGCTGGCGCGTGCCGTTCCTGGTATCCGTTCTGCTGCTGGGCATCTCTGTGTGGATTCGTCTGTCGATGAACGAGTCCCCTGCTTTCGCCAAGATGAAGGCTGAGGGCAAGACCTCCAAAGCCCCACTGAGCGAGTCCTTTGGCCAATGGCGCAACCTGAAGATCGTGATCCTGGCCCTGATCGGCCTGACCATGGGCCAGGCGGTCGTGTGGTACACCGGCCAGTTCTACGCCCTGTTCTTCATGACCCAGGTGCTGAAAGTCGATGGTCCTAACGCCAACCTGATGACCGCTCTGTCCCTGGCGCTGGCGACCCCGTTCTTCATCTTCTTCGGCTCCCTGTCGGACAAGATTGGCCGCAAGTGGATCATCCTGGGTGGCTGCATCCTGGCTGCTGCGACTTACTTCCCGCTGTTCGGCGCCCTGACCCACTACGGCAATCCTCAGCTGGAATCGGCACTGAAGAACTCCCCAGTGGTGGTGGTGGCTGATCCGGCCTCCTGCCACTTCCAGTTCAACATGACCGGCACCAAGAAATTCCCGTCCTCCTGCGATATCGCGACCGGCATGCTGACCGGTTCGTCCGTGGCCTACACCCGCCAGGATGCACCTGCCGGTTCCGTGGCCGTGATCAAAGTCGGCGACAAGGAAATCAATGCCTTCAACGCAGTGATGACCCCGGATGGACTGAACTTCGACAAGGCCAGCAAGGATAGCGAAGCTGCCATGAAGAAGGAAGTCTCGGCTGCCGTCAAGGCTGCGGGCTACCCTGCCAAGGCTGATGAAGCGCAGATGAACAAACCGATGATGGTGCTGATCCTGTTCATCCTGGTGCTGTATGTGACCATGGTGTACGGCCCGATCGCAGCCATGCTGGTGGAACTGTTCCCGACCCGCATCCGCTACACCTCGATGTCCCTGCCATACCACATCGGTAACGGCTGGTTCGGCGGCCTGCTGCCAACCATCTCGTTCTCGCTGGTGGCGTTCAAGGGCGACATCTACTACGGTCTGTGGTATCCGATCGTGATTGCTCTGATCACCGCGGTGATCGGCGCGCTGTTCGTCCGCGAAACGAAGGACAACGACATCTACGCGGCAGACTGATTCTCGCCGCTGTCAATCAGAAGGCCGCCTTCGGGCGGCCTTTTCCATTTCAGCGAAGTTCCCGCTGATGTTCTAGCGCGTGAGTGGTGGCGCGCTGGATCATGGCCGCGCCGGTTTCCGCCAGCGCCTTGCTGAGCGACTCGTTGGCGATCGATTCGCTTTGCCTGATCATCGCGATGGCGCCGAGGATCGGCAAGGTATAAGCATCCAGCTCATTGGGACGCGGAGGCCTGGGCTCACCCAGCCCGGTGGACCAGTTGTGCGGGAAGTGCGGGTGCGGATACGGCGTGCCGCACCAGTCATCCAGCACCGCTTTCAGGAACGGCCTGGCATCGCCATTTTGCGTTTGAATCGCCGAAGCCGCATCCACCTGGCGCTGCCCGATTTCGACAGCTGCCAGTTGCGCTTGCAGCCAAGGGCTCGGCTCAGGGTCCGCAGCGATCGCGGCAACCTGAACACGTTTCCCCAACGGCCCGCCGCCCACGACTTCCCAGATGTAAGGGTTGATACGGGCGATGATTTTGATGAGTGTAGGACTGAGTTGCAATAAGTCAGACATGGCGCCTCCTCCAGATATCCGGTTGAGTACACGGGATCTCGTGAATCCCTCCAACGAATATAGGCGTCAAATCCGGCGAGATGCTCACGCATTGTCACAGTCCAAAAACTTGACCGCGCTAAGCGCAAAATAATTTACAAAAACGAAAAAACTAATCGCTTTAGTAGGGGTAGCCATTGTCATAACTGGCTGTGCATCGGTTTCCGGAGAAAAGATGCAACCAATCCGAGTGGTCACTACACACGAAAACACCGAAATTGCAGGCGTTGGCTGCACTTTGACCAACGACGCCGGCAGCTGGTTCGTTACCACGCCAGCAAGCATTACGGTACATAAGAGCACCGGCGATATGGCTGTCGATTGCAAGAAGGAAGATTTCGTGGGTAATCAGACGCTTGTCTCGAAATCTAATGGCGCCGTTTGGGGCAATATTCTTTTAGGCGGCGGCATAGGTTATATCGTGGACCGCAATACTGGAGCAGGCTTTGACTATCCGGGATCTGTCTCGGTTCCGCTTCGCAAAGTCAATCTGGCCAACTCGCAAGCCGCCACGGCTCCCGCAACGCCTGTAGACGCCGCTGCCAAATAATTCACGAGCTCAATTGCTTCTGGCAGCACCGCTACGCAACTGCCGCTAACCGCGACTGCCTGATTTTAGGAGCAGGACAGTCGCGGTGCTTTGAGAGACATCGACTTAGCCGATGATGCGGAGGGAGAAATCGGTGGCCTTGATGTCTTTGGTCAGGGCGCCGATGGAGATGCGGTGGACACCGGTTTCGGCGATGGCGCGGACGGTGTCGAAGTTGACGCCGCCGGAGGCTTCGAGCAGCGCGCGGCCGCCATTGATTTCGACCGCTTTGCGCATGGCGTCCAGATCGAAGTTATCGAGCAGGATGGACTCTGCGCCGGACGACAGGGCTTCTTCCAACTCGGCCAGGTTTTCGACTTCCACCTGAATCGACACGCCAGCTTTCGCTACCTTCTTCGCTTCGACCAGGGCTGCCGTGATGCCGCCCGCCGCCGCGATGTGGTTTTCCTTGATCAGAATGCCGTCATACAGCGCCAGACGCTGGTTCTGGCCGCCGCCAACGCGCACCGCGTACTTCTGTGCCAGACGCAGGCCAGGCAGAGTTTTACGTGTATCCAGAATAGCGGCGGCGGTACCTGCGATCACATCCACATAGCGGCGCGTGGCCGACGCCACGCCGGACAGCAGCTGAAGGAAGTTCAGCGCCGAGCGTTCCGCGGTCAGGATTGCGCGCGCCGGCCCAACGATCGTGCAGACCGGCGTATCAGCGGCCATCAGGTCGCCTTCCGCGTAATGCCATTCGATGCCGATAGCGGCGTCCAGCGCATGCATGACACCTTCGAACCAGGGCGCGCCGCACAGCACGGCATCTTCGCGGACGATTACGCGTGCCACGGCGCGGCCATCTTCCGGTACGAGCGTACCGGTCAGATCGCCGGTGCCGATGTCTTCCAGCAGTGCAGCCAGCAGATTGCGTTCGTAGTCGCCTGCGAGAGCATCGTCAAAAGGAGCAAAGCGATTGATCAATGTACTCATGCCGGACCGATCCCCGAAAACAGTTTAGCTTCTTTCGCCAGATCGGCGCCCGGTGCCACGCGCGCCTTTTTCGCGGCCGCGAAGTCCAGCATGCGGTTGATGGAGCGCTGGGCTTCAACGCCAACGGCCGGGTCGACGTGGATCTCATTGTTCAGGTTTTCCAGAACGTCCACCAGATTGCGCAGGCCGTTCATCGCCATCCACGGGCAGTGCGCGCAGCTCTTGCAGGTTGCGCTATTGCCGGCGGTTGGCGCTTCGATGAAGGTCTTGCCCGGTGCAGCGAGACGCATTTTGTGCAGGATGCCGTTGTCGGTGGCGACGATGAATTCCTGTGCCGGCAGGCTGACGGCAGCGGCGATCAGCTGCGAAGTGGAGCCCACCACGTCAGCCTGTTCGACCACATTGGCCGGCGACTCCGGGTGCACCAGCACTTTCGCGTTCGGGTACTGCTCTTTCAGCAGGTCCAGTTCCACGCCCTTGAATTCGTCGTGAACGAGGCAGGAACCCTGCCACAGCAGCATGTCTGCGCCGGTCTGCTTCTGGATGTAGGAGCCGAGATGCTTATCCGGCGCCCACAGGATCTTCTTGCCCTGCTCGTGCAGGTGCTTGACGATATCCAGACCGATGGACGAAGTCACCATCCAATCCGCGCGTGCTTTCACGGCGGCGCTGGTGTTCGCGTACACCACAACCGTGCGGTCAGGATGCTGATCGCAGAAGGCCGCGAATTCATCGGCCGGGCAGCCCAGGTCCAGCGAGCAGGTCGCGTCCAGGTCCGGCATCAGGATCGTCTTTTCCGGGCTGAGGATCTTCGCAGTCTCGCCCATAAAGCGCACGCCCGCCACCACCAGCGTTTTCGCCGGATGGTCGCGGCCGAAGCGCGCCATTTCGAGGGAGTCGGAGACGCAACCGCCAGTCTCCTCCGCCAGGTCCTGCAGGTCGGCATCCACGTAGTAGTGGGCAACCAGCACCGCTTCGCGTTCGCGCAGCAAGGTGCGGATACGCTCCTTGAGCAGAATCTTTTCGTCTGCCGCGACAGGCGCCGGAGTGCGCGCCCACGCGTGGGCCACGCAACTGGCCCCGTCTTCCGTCGGCTTCTCGTAGTCGACGGTTTTGATCGGCATTACAACAGCATTCATTAATCGATACCTTGGCTCTTCAGATAGTCTTCGTAGTTGCCGCGGAAGTCGACGACTTCATTTTCCTTAATCTCGATAATGCGATTGGCCAGCGAGGAAACGAACTCACGGTCATGCGACACAAAGATCAGGGTGCCGGCATACTTGTCCAGAGCGATGTTGAGCGACTCAATCGATTCCATGTCCATGTGGTTGGTCGGTTCGTCCAGCATCAGGACGTTGTGACGGCCCAGCATCAGCTTGCCGTACATCATACGACCTTTTTCGCCACCTGACAGGACACGCACCTGTTTCTTGACTTCGTCGCCGCCGAACAGCAGGCGGCCCAGGATGGAGCGCACGGCCTGATCGTCGTCGCCTTCCTTGGTCCACTGGCCCATCCAGTCCGTCAGATTCAGCTCATTGGCGAAATCTTCGGTCGGATCCTGCGGCATGTAGCCGACGTTGGCGTTCTCCGCCCACTTGACCATGCCGGTATCCGGTTGCAGCTTGGCGATGTCGCCCACGATGGAACGCAGCATGGTGGTCTTGCCCGCGCCGTTGGCGCCGATGATCGCAATGCGCTCGCCCGCTTCAACCATGATGCTGAAGTTCTTGAACAAGGTGCGGTCGTAGGACTTGGAGATGCCGTCCACTTCCACGGCCAGACGGTGCAGCTTCTTCTCGCCTTCGAAACGCACGAACGGATAGGCACGGGACGATGGCTTGATGTCCTCGACCTTGATCTTGTCGATCATCTTGGCGCGCGAAGTCGCCTGGCGGGCCTTGGACTTGTTGGCCGAGAAGCGGCGCACGAAGTCCTGCAGCTCGGCGACCTTCTCTTTCGCCTTGGCGTTGTTGGCCAGCTGCTGATTACGGGCCTGGGTCGACGCCAGCATGTAGTCGTCGTAGTTGCCTGGATAGATCTTCAGCGTGCCATAGTCCATGTCCGCCACGTGGGTGCACACCTGGTTCAGGAAGTGGCGATCGTGGGAAATGATGATCATGGTGGAATTGCGCTGATTCAGCACGTCTTCCAGCCAGCGGATGGTGTTGATGTCCAAGTTGTTGGTCGGCTCGTCCAGCAGCAGGATGTCCGGATTCGAGAACAAGGCCTGGGCCAGCAGCACGCGCAGCTTCCAGCCCGGCGCCACGGCGCTCATTGGACCCTGGTGCAGGTCGATGGCAACGCCCACACCCAGCAGCAGTTCGCCTGCGCGGGCTTCAGCGGTATAGCCGTCGTACTCGGCGACCTTGCCTTCCAGTTCGGCCGCTTCCATGTAGTCTTCGTCGGTCGCTTCCGGGTTCGCGTAAATCGCGTCGCGCTTCTGGATGGCGGCCCACATTTCGGTGTGGCCCATCATGACCACGTCGAGCACGCGCATTTCTTCGTATGCGAACTGGTCCTGGCGCAGCTTACCCATGCGCTCATTGACATCCAGCGATACATTGCCGGCAGACGGTTCCAGATCACCGCCCAGGATCTTCATGAAGGTGGACTTGCCGCAGCCGTTGGCGCCGATCAGGCCATAACGGTTGCCGTCGCCGAATTTGACAGAGATGTTCTCAAACAGCGGCTTGGCGCCGAACTGCATGGTGATATTTGCGGTGGAAAGCACTGGAAAAAGCCTTTTCAGTTACAGATTGGATAACCTCACATTGTAACATTTTTCAGCCTCTTCCGCCTCTTTACCCTCCCAGGACAGGATATCCCGACACCGTCAAATCGAAACCGGCCGAATCCGACCGCAGGTGGGCCTGAGCGCCAAACGGCAGCGTGCAGCGCTCCTTGACGTGCCCGAACGGCAGCCCGGTCAGCACCGGGATCGGCAAACGGGCGCGGATGAAGGCCAGCATGGCATCGAAATCGTAGCCATTGTCGGTGGGCGCCAGGCGATAACCGGAGAAATCGCCCAGCACGATGGCTTTCTGGCGATCCAGCACACCCGTCATCTGCAATTGCAGCAGCATGCGCTCGACGCGGTATGGATGCTCGCCCACATCTTCCAGGTACAGAATACCGCCTTCGATCTGCGGGAAATACGGTGTGCCGATCAGGTGGTTGACCATGGCCAGATTGCCGCCCCACAGCGTGCCGTGCACGTCGACCAGCGGATTCCCCTCGGCGGTGCCGCGCACACTGTGCGTTGGACCGCGCAGGCAATCCCAGAACTGCTGCAAGGTGTAGTCGACCGGCTCTTCGCGGATAAAATCGTCGCACATCATCGGCCCGGCAAAACTGATCTTGCCGGTGGCTGCGTACAGGCCCATATGGAAAGCCGTGATGTCGCTGTAGCCGACAAACAGCTTGCCGCTGTCGGCCATCTTGCGGAAATCGATCTGCGGCAGGATGCGGCTGATGCCATATTGTCCGCGCAGCGCGACCACGATCTGGCAGTCGGGATCATCGGCGGCGGCATTCAGCTGCGCCAGGCGTCCCTCGTCGGTGCCGGCGAAGCGCTGGAATTTCTTGTGGGAGTCGTAGTAGTTGTGCACCAGGACGCCCTGCTCTTCAAGGCGCGCAATGCCGCGCGCGAGTGCTGCGTCGTCCAGTGCGTAGCCGCCGGGAGCGGCGATGGCGATGCCGATTTTAGTCTTGCTCAAGATAGTCTGGATGGGATGGCTGAGGCGCTGCCATCTTACCTTCCAAGTGCGTGCCGATCAAGGCAAGCAGACGCCCCATCAGCTGGGGCGGCAGATCATGGCCCATGCCCTCGATCAGCTCAAGCCGCGCATCGGGAATCTGGTCCGCGGTATCGATGCCGCAGGCGGGCGGCACCAGCGGATCTTCGGTGCCGTGCACCACCAGGGCCGGACAGCGCAAACCTTGCAGCAACTTGCTGCGATCCCCTGAAGCGACAATCGCCACGAGCTGGCGCGCGGCACCGTCGGGATGGACATTGCGGTCCACTGCCCGCCCGCACATCTCGCGCACATAATCCTCCGGCATGGGATAGGCAGGACTGCCGATCACGCGGAAGGTATTGGTCATGTTTTCGATCAGCTCTTCGCGCGTCGCTTGCTGCGGTGCGGAAGTAAGCAGAATGCGTCTCGCCGCCGGCGTTGGTCCCGGCAATCCGGGCTTGCCGCTGCTCGACATGATCGAAGTGAGGGATAGCGTACGTTGCGGATAACGCGCTGCAAAAATCTGCGACACCATGCCGCCCATCGACACGCCAATGATGTGCGCACGCGGCACACACAGATAATTCAGCAGGCCACAGGCGTCGGCAGCCATATCGTGCAGCGTGTAGGCGGCTTTGAGTTTGATGCCGGCAAGGGTCTTGAGATAGGCCAGCCACAGGCGCGGCGTGCCAAGATGGTCGAATTTGCTGGACAGGCCTGCATCACGGTTATCATAGCGAATCACGTAATAGCCCATCTCTACCAGGCCTTCGACGAAGGCAGGCGGCCAGGAAACGAGTTGCAGCCCGAGCCCCATGTTCAGCAACACCGCAGGGTTGCTGGGGTTCCCGCTTGCCTCGAAGCTAATGGTAATACCGTTTATTTCGGCAGTTGCCACGACCCTGTCCTCCATTAGTGACAGGATAGCACCGTGACATGGAGCACGGTTCAGCTTTGTTGTTTTGCCACACGACGGCGCTCGGCAAAGAATGCCTTGAGCAGATTGCCGCAGTCTTCGGCCAGCAGGCCTCCCTCAACCTCCGCATGGTGATTGAGCTTTTCCTGTTCAAACATATTCACGACCGAACCGCAGGCGCCGGTCTTCGGGTCCGTCGCACCGTAGACGATACGGGACAGGCGCGCGTGCATCATGGCGCCCGAGCACATGACACAAGGTTCCAGCGTTACATACAGTTCGCAGCCCGGCAGGCGGTAATTGCCCACCGCTTCGGCTGCGGCGCGCAGCGCGACGATTTCCGCGTGCGCCGTGGGATCATGGCTGCCGATCGGCTGGTTGAAGCCGCGGCCGATCACCACGCCATCCTTCACCACGACAGCGCCCACCGGCACTTCCCCCCGATCCCAGGCGCGCTGCGCCTCGGCCAGGGCCTCGCGCATGAAGTCCTGCGGATCAGGCATCGGTGATCTCAGCCCAGCAGTTCGGGGTTTCGTGCAGCACCAGCTTGTGCAGGTGCAGGCCGGTGCCGTAGCGGTCCTTGAAGGCGGCCTTCAGGATGTCCCAAGCCACCGCAGCCAGGTTTTCCACGGTCGGAATGCGGTCAATCACAACGGTCTTGTGACCGGGCAGCGAGGCCAGGAAGTCCTTGACGGAGGCGTCCTTCTCGTACACCAGGAAGGCGTGATCCCACACGTCGACCAGATGTTCCTTGGCGATGGTCTTCACGTCGGAGAAGTCCATGATCATGCCGTTGTCGGAATTGCCTTCGACGTCGATCACGGCGCCAGTCAGGGTGATTTCCAGCGTGTAGCGGTGGCCGTGCAAGTTGCGGCACTGGCTCTTGTGGTCCGGAATACGATGGCCAGCATCGAATTCCAGCTTGCGGGTAATGGTCAGCATTGCTTAGGGGATGTTCAAAAGTTTATGGGTTTGCAGGCTCAGATTCCACTTCGGATTGCGCTTGCAGGTTTCGACCGCCAATTCCGTGTTGAAGGTGGCCAGTGGGCCATCCATCGGCTGCAGGAAGAAATGCTCGAAGTCCAGGCCTTCGTAGGCTGCCAGTTCCTGATCCTTCTGCGGAATGACGACCTTGATCTCATTGCCTTTCGTGACCACCAGCTGCGAACCCATTTTCGGGCTGACGCAAATCCAGTCCACGCCGGCCGGCACCTCGATCGTGCCATTGGTTTCGATGGCGATGGTGAAGCCGGCCGCGTGCATGGCATCGATCAGCGGCGCATCCAGCTGCAGCAGCGGTTCGCCGCCGGTGAACACCACGTATTTGTGGCCATGACCCTGCGGCCACAGGCTGTCGATCTCCTGCGCCAGGGCTTCAGGCGTGGTGAATTTGCCGCCACGTTCGCCGTCGGTGCCGACGAAGTCCGTGTCGCAGAACTGGCAGACGGCGCTGGCGCGATCGCTCTCGCGGCCGGTCCACAGATTGCAGCCGGAAAAGCGGCAGAAAACGGCGGGCCGTCCGGCATGGGCGCCTTCGCCCTGCAGGGTATAGAAGATCTCTTTGATGCTGTATGTCACGATAGTTCCAGGAATCGGGCCGAAAGCCCGGGAGGCAACCTTCTATTATACCCGTTTCTCCAACCAGACACAGTTTGCGCTGAATCAACAGTGGCTGCGCAGCAAGGGGGCAAAATCAATTCACCACCGAACAAAAGGGGCTGCTGCCAAATGAACCAAATCCTCAAAATCCAGCATCTGTCGGAATTTTCCCAAGCCGGTCAGCAGCATGGATTCGCTTTCAAGCTGATGGAATTACTGGTCATTCCCACCTTCGTTCTCGACACAAATTGTAAAGTCATCATCTGGAACCGCGCCTGTGAAAGGCTGACCGGAGTTCCAGCCCATGAAGTGCTGGGCACGTCCGATCACTGGCGCTGTTTTTACGAAGCGCCGCGCCCTACCCTGGCCGATCTGGTGGTCCAGGGCCGCACCGATGAAGTCCGCCATCTGTACGACAGCCACGCCATCCACGGCGAACGCAAGGACAATCTCTGCGCGGAAAACTGGTGCGAGATGCCGAGGACCGGCCGCCGCCGCTATCTGGCTGTGGACGCAAGTCCCATCCACGATGCCGAGGGCAGCATGATTGCCGTGGTTGAAACCCTGCGCGATATGACCGACGAAAAACAGGCCCAGATCGCGCTGGAACAACTCGCCACGCGCGACGGCCTCACCGGCCTCGCCAACCGCCGCTGTTTCGACGATACGCTGCACGCCGAATGGCAGCGAGCCCTGCGCCAGCAGCAGCCCTTGTCCCTGCTGATGGTCGACGTCGACAACTTCAAACAATACAACGACGCTTACGGCCACGTGGGCGGCGACGAATGCCTGAAACGCATCGCAACCGCCGTGGCGAGCGAAATGCGCGCGAACGATCTGGTGGCACGCTATGGCGGAGAAGAGTTTGCAGTGATCCTGCCGAATCAATCGCTGAAAGGCGCCGCCATCGTGGCGGAGCGCATCCGCTGCCGTGTCGAAGCCCTGCGCTTACCGAACCTCGGCGCGGACAAGCAGTTCGTTACCGTAAGCATCGGCGCTGCAACGGCCATCGCCTCAAACGGCAACGAGCCTTCGCAGCTGATCGCCACCGCCGACGCGGCGCTCTACCGCGCCAAGCACATGGGCCGCAACCGCATCAGCCTCGATCAGCCGGTATAGGGAATGTAGGGAAGTTTGTTCGGCATCACGCCGACCAGCGATGCGATGTATTCAACCGATTCGGAGAACGCGAGCAGCACGTCCTCACGCGACACGCCGTGTGCCAAGCGGGACAGATGGTCGGCAAAGCCCGGCGCGTCCGGGTCACGGTGCAGCACATTGTGGTACAGCTGCGTGACGTAGCCTGCGTCACTCAGATTACTGCCGTAACGCAGGATGAATTCCTGGCTATTGGTAAAGCCGGACGCAATCGACTCCAGACTGGCCCCGCTGTCGCGCGCGTGCAGCCAGTAGCCAAGGCCGCTGTCATCCGGCGCACGGTCGAATGTGGCGCCGTACAAGCGATACAACTGGCCAGCGGTTCCATCCACATCCAGTGCTAAGGCGCCATCGCTGAACTGCAGGCGTTCCACCCCCGTCACCACATCGATCCCGCCCAGCGCGTCATTTATAACCACTGCTCCGGAAACCGGGTTGAGGCGGAAATTGCCTTCCGGGCCATTGAGCACGAGGGTGTCGATACCTGCGCCGCCGTCAATTCTTTGATCGCCGGTCTGTGCATGCAAGATGTCGTTACCTGCCGTGCCGGCGATGGAAACTGCCTGTGGCAAATCGGCCAGCGTCAGCGTACGGTCGCTGAATCGCAGCGATTCAATTCCCTGCAAAGTGTCGATGCCCTCGCCGATTACAGTCACAGAATCGCCAAGCCGCACTACGCCATAGCTGTCAAAAGAATGATGGAAAATAACGGAGTCGTTGCCTCCGCCGCCATTGATGACATCGTTGCCTCTGCCGACTTCGATCTGGTCATTCCCGGAGCCGCCCGTCAGCACATCACCCAGGTCATTGGCAATCATCACCGAGCCACCGGAGCCGGCAATTGCATGCTGAACTGAGACGCCGTAGGCAATCGAAATATTGTGAAGGCCCGGCGAGGTTTCGCTGAATGTGCCTGCATTCAGGTTGATGCTGACCTGATTGAGGCAATTGGAAAAGTCGAAGGTATTATTTCCGCCGGCATCCCAAATACACTGCGGCGCGGTGTTTGAGAAAAACGAATAGTTATCGTCGCCCGCGTGATAGCTCATGTTAGCGCCGTACAAGTATTGAATTGCCTGAATGTCGTACAGCATGGGCGAGCCGGGATACTTGCCGTTGACGTGCGCACCAATCGGCGCAGTGTACGACATGATCGAATAGTCTTCATTATCGAAGGCATTGGGTAGAACCGCTCCACCCAATGACGCGCCGCCTGCGTCATAGTCGCCAGGATGCTTCAGCCCCAGCATATGGCCAATCTCGTGCACCACGTCATTCAAGCCCACGCTGCCTGAACCAAAGTAAGTATTGCCCTGATAGGTGTTATCCAGGTACATGCTCACAAAGTCGCTGCCTGGCTCAGGCAAGTATGCGTAGCCAGCAGAGCCCGCCGCAGACTGATCGTTTGTCCCGAAACGCAGTTCCCCGCTTGAGGTCACCTGTTGAAAACTCACATTGGCGACATCTGCCCACACCTGCAGTGCGGTAGCGACCGCCTGCTTTTGAATGGCTGTCATCGGCATGAAGCCATTCCTGTCGATCGAACTGGCGCCTGACGGCGGGCTGCTCAGGAAGCTGTAGGTGAGCGTCACCGGAGTGTGCGCATCGTAGTTCCAGCTGCTGTAGACAAGCGAATCTATCGAGTTGTTTCCGGTGGTGAGCGTCATGATGCTGGTCGAAGATTAGTTACCTGGAAGCATCTTATCACTAAGTATTCAGCTAATCGAACGGGTTTGCGACCTTTTTTGTATCTGGTTCCGGCAAGCGTCCCGGCAGATCCGGCGCGGCTTCCAAAGCGGCCACCACACGCTTTAACAGGGCGTGCAAAGCATTAGCATTTGCGAGGCCTGCGGCATCGCGTGTCAGATCGACATCACCGCTGATGGTGATGCGGTCAAGCCGGTTTTCAATCTGCAGGCCGCCGATGTGCAGCACCTGCGCTTCGTTCGCATAGGGTTTGAATTCTTTCATGATTTTCCTTTCGGCCGAGGCAGCCGTAGCATCGATTCTTTCTGTTGTTCTGTCAACGTTGGCAACAAATTGATACCAAGTTTGCCTTCCAGTTCGGCCACGCTGATGGTCTGATAAACCGCGTCCGGCTCATTGGCAATGAAATAAGCGGCGGCCGCGTTCTGGCGCGGGCTGTACACCACTTTGTATAAATGGCTCGGCACCAGCACATTGCCCACCTTGCGCAGTTCGCGTCCGATAAACGCCGGGCCGGTAATCACATAAAGGCCGCCTTCGCGTTTGGCCATCTTGCGCACGGCCTGCTCGATCGACGCCCACACGTGGCGATTATTGTCGGCATCCTGCGGCACCATATTCGCAAGCGAAAAGCTTTCGTGCTGGCTGGTGCGGTCCGGCATATCGCCGTTTGGCGCCATATGGCCGCGATCGAAACCGCTGCGCGCGTAATCGGCAAGCTCGGCGCGCTGCGACGACGGCAACTGCTGCTCGGAATGGAAGCTGTTCTCGCGCGATAGCTCCTGCGCCGCGCTCAGCTGGTCCGGCGTCAGATGCTCGGCCGACCACAGCGGCGTGCGGGTCAGGCCGGAGTGCATCAGGCCGAAGGAACGGAAACACAAGGTTTGCGTTTCGCGCGCCAGCTTTTCATTGACGATTTGGGGAGAACGCCCGTCGACAAAATATTGCGGGCAGGACGGAGAAGCCAGGCTCACGCCATGCGCCAGCAAGGCAAACGCCAGCGCGGTGATGCGGTAAATCATCTGAACCTTTTGACACTATTAAGAGATCAGCATTCTATCTTTAAACTGTGAAATAGTGTCGCACGGAAAATACACTCTCAGTGGACAATTGTGAACTCTTATGACATTAATATTACTCTTTTACAATCTTCTGAGGCCTGCATGGACCTGGTAGCTTCGCTCCGCGAGCAACACATCTCCAAAGTGAACCGTTATTTTCTGCCCGTACTGTGGCTGCTCTTTCTACTGGGACTGGCGCTGGCGTCCTGGCACGACACCTGGACTGCGGCCCTGCTGGTAGGCTTTCCCGCCGCCCTGCTACCCACCTTGATGATTTTCATGATGCCGCAGGCGCTCGCTACGCGAATGGCTGTCGGTGCGGCGGCCATGGTGTTTTGTGCCCTGCACATTCAGCAATCCATGGGCATGATCGAACTCCACTTCGGCATTTTTGTTTTGCTGGCCCTGCTGGTGTATTACCAGGACTGGCGGGTGATCATTGCTTCCGCCGCCGTGATAGCGCTACACCACCTGCTCTTCAATCAGCTGCAGGAAATGGGCTACGGCGCCATGTGCCTCAGCAAGCCATCGCTTGCCGTCATCATCGTCCACGCCGTGTATGTGGTGATCGAGGCCGCGGCCCTGGTTGCGCTGGCCATCACGCTGGACCGCAAGGCCACCAATGAAGCCCGCAGCCGTCACGCGCTGCAGACCAGTTTTGACGGCATGCGCCGTACGGTCGAACAGGCCCATACCGGCATTCGCGCCATCACGGCGGCCGCACACGAAATTTCCAGCGGCAGTAGCGACCTGTCGCAGCGTACCGAAACGCAGGCCGCCAGCCTGGTCGAAACAGTGGGCACGATCGACCAGCTGGCGCGCACTGTACGCCAGAATGCGGACGATGCCCACACAGCAAATGAACTGGTGCTCGATGCGTCCACCGTAGCAGTCGAAGGCGGCGGCATGGTGTCGAAAGTAGTCGATACCATGGGCGCCATCCGCGACAGCTCGCGCCGCATCGTGGAAATTATTTCGGTCATCGACGGCATCGCGTTCCAGACCAATATCCTAGCGCTGAATGCTGCGGTGGAAGCGGCGCGCGCCGGTGAGCAAGGCCGTGGATTCGCCGTGGTTGCCAGCGAAGTGCGGAATCTGGCGCAGCGCAGTGCGGCAGCGGCAAAGGAAATCAAGGACCTGATCAACGACTCCGTGGCCAAGGTGGAAGCCGGCGGCAAGCTGGTGGACGATACGGGCCGCACCATGCAGCAATTGGTGGATGCCGTGCAGCGCGTGGCGAGTCTGATGAGCGGAATTTCAGACGCCAGCCGTGTGCAGACGGATGGCATCGAGCGGGTGCATCAGGTGATGACCGCAATGGACAAGGCCACGCAGGAAAACGCCTCGCTGGTACAGCAGGCCAGCGAGGCATCGGTGACCATGCGCGACAACGCAGGCCACCTGGCACGGCTGATGGAAGCCTTGCACCTCAGCCCTGCGCGGCCTCAGCTCCCAGCGTAAGACGTGCTTCCAGCCCGCCGCCTTCGCGGTTTTGCAGCGTGAGGGTGGCGCCTAGGGCTTTCGCCAGCTGCTGTGCGATGGCCAGGCCCAGACCGGTGCCGCCAGTCTCGCGGCTGCGCGAACCTTCCACGCGATAGAACGGCTCGAACACGGCTTGCAGCAGCTCTTCCGGAATGCCGGGGCCGCGATCGAGCACGCGGATTTCGGCGCGGCCGTGTGGGGTCATCGATGCATGCACTTCGGCGCTGCCCCCGTATTTGATGGCGTTATCGATCAGATTTCCCAGCACGCGGCGCAGCGCCAGGGGCCGCGTCGTGACGGGCGTGCCGATCGCGCCATGCAAGCTGACTTCCTTGTTAAAGTCCTGATAATCGAATACCAGGCTATCGAGGAAAGCGTCCAGATCCAGGCTGCGCGGCGCCTCATTGCCGCCCTGCGCTGAGCGTGCATAGGTCACGCCTTCGCGTACCATTTCTTCCATCTGCTGCAGGTCGCGCAGGATGATGTCGCGCTGTTCAGGGTCCGCATCCATCAGCTCCGTGCGCAGACGCATACGCGTGATCGGCGTTTGCAGATCGTGCGAAACGGACGCCAGGATCTGCATGCGCTCCGTCATATAGCTTTTCACGCGGTCCTGCATGGCGTTGAAGGCGCTGGCGGCGCGCGCCACTTCTTCCGGGCCGCCTTCAGCCATGCGCTTCGGCTGCAGATCGGGGCCGACGGCGTTCGCGGCACGCGCCATGTCCGTCAGCGGACGCGTTGCCTGGCGCACGCATAGCCAGCAGATCGTGCCCAGAATCAGCAGCTGGCCAATCAGGGCCGGCAGCAGCCACGGGGCCATTGGCCAGCCGCGCGGCAGGATATCCAGCGTCACCGGCGAGCCGTCGCGCAAGTGCATATGTACTTGCAGGTGCTCGCGCGGACCCGGCAAGGCGCTGGCTGTCAGTGGATAATTCTTGCCGATGACCTCTTCCAGAGAAGTGAGCAGCAACATGGAAATCGGCGCGGTCGGCCGCATGCCTTGTTCACCCGGGCCAAGAATGAAGCTGTAAGTGCGGCGCTCAAGTTTGGGCAGCCAGGACTCGCGTTCGGCGGCGGGCAGGCGATCCAGCAGGGCCACCGAACTGGCCACGTCCTGTTCCATGAAATTCAGCATCACACCCTTGGTCGCCGCCGTGCGCTCGCTCACGATGACGTAAAAAGCCAGCGCGTGAGCGGCAATCAGGCCGGCAAACAGAATCGCAGCGAGCTGGCCGAACAGGGTGCGCGGCATGAGCCGCTTCATTCCTCTTCTCCCTCGGTCTGCACCGCGGACGAGAAGATATAGCCTTCGTTACGCAAGGTCTTGATGTAGCGCGGCTCGCGCGCGTCGTCGCGCAGGCGCTGGCGCAGGCGGCTGACCAGCAGGTCGATGGAGCGGTCGAACTGTTCCGCGTCGCGGCCCTGGGTCAGGTTCAGCAGCTGGTCGCGCGTCAGCACGCGCTGCGGATGGTCGAGGAATACGCGCAGCAGGCGGTATTCGGCGCCGCTCAGCGCCACCATGGTGCCTTGCTCATCCAGCAGATGGCGGCCGGTGGTATCCAGCTTCCAGTCCCCAAACACCAGCATCGGCGTGGTTTCGACCGGCGAACGGCCTTGCGGCAGCATGCGCGAGCGGCGCAGCACGGCGCGGATGCGGGCCAGCAGCTCGCGCGTCGAGAATGGTTTGCCCAAATAATCATCAGCGCCCATTTCGAGGCCGATAACGCGCTCGGTCTCTTCGCTCAGCGCCGTCAGCATCAGCACCGGCACAGTGCGCCATTTACCGCCACGCAGTTCGCGGCATAGCTGCAAGCCGTCTTCACCGGGCATCATCACGTCCAGCACGATCAGGTCCACCGGACCTTGTTCCAGTTCCGTCCACATTTGCTTGCCGTTGGCGGCGGTGGAAGCGGTCATGCCATTGCGGGAAAGGTAGTTTGCGAGCAGTTCGCGGATTTCACGGTCGTCGTCGACGATCAGGATATGTTCGGCCATTTAGATTCCAGATTAATGCTGTTGTCAGTTTTATAGCCGAAGTGTAACGGAGATTTGTGTCTCCATGTATCTGGCCCTGTACATAGACACACTGGCACATAGTGACACATTTGCCCGACATGTCAGGGCGGTCTAATGCAGTCATTCCAAATCACTTTTAGGAGTGCTGCCATGAACCACCTGCTTGAAGCACCACTTGCCTTCGGTGCCGGTATCCTGACCATCGCCTCTCCCTGTGTTCTGCCTGTTTTGCCCATCATTCTGGGCAGCGCGGTGAACGGCACCCGTACCCGTCCACTGTTTATCGTCGCCGGGTTCGTGCTGACTTTTTCGGCACTCGGCATGCTGCTGGCGTTCGTATCCGGCGCGGTGGCCGATGCCCACGAAATCCTGCGCAATGTCGCCATCGCCCTGCTGGCCATCTCCGGCCTGGTGCGCCTGTGGCCGCAACCGTATGAATGGCTGAAGGCGCGCATCGAAGAGCGCCTGCCGCAGCGCACCGTGCAGGCCGCCCAGCCTGGCCCCGGCAACGCAGGCGGCTTCGTGCTCGGCATGTCGCTGGGCGCCGCCTGGACGCCCTGCGCCGGTCCGGTGCTGGCTTCGATTCTCGCCCTGGTGGCGCAGGCACAGGACACCGCCCGCTCCGCCGGCCTGCTCTCGCTGTACGCCGCCGGCGCCGGTATCCCGATGCTGCTGATCGCATACGGCGGCCAGGTGGTGACCGGCCGTCTGCGCTGGCTGGCCCTGCGCTCGCAAGGCATGCAGCAGATTTTCGGCGGCCTGGTGCTGATTACCGCGATTGCCATTTATTTCCATCTTGATGTCCAACTGTATGCCCGTTTGCTGGGCGGCCCTTCCATCTGATCTGAATCTGAAAAGGAGAATCACCATGTTCAAGAAAGCCCTGCTCATCGCCGCCCTGTCGGCATCCGCCGCCGTCGCTACTGGCGCCCAAGCTGCTACGGCACGCGATCTCGGTGCCGCACCTGAATTCAGCGGCATCAACAATTGGCTCAACAGCCAGCCCCTGACCCAGCAGTCGCTGCGCGGCAAAGTGGTGCTGGTCGATTTCTGGACCTTCGACTGCATCAACTGCGTACGCACCCTGCCCTACGTGAAATCCTGGTACGAGAAGTACAAGGATCAGGGCCTGGTGGTGGTCGGCGTGCATACCCCTGAGTATCCGTTCGAACGCAAGACCGAGAACGTGGCGGCTGCGATCAAGCGCTTCGGCATCACTTATCCGGTCGCTCAGGACAATGCCTACAGCACCTGGCGCGCTTACGACAACCAGTATTGGCCTGCTGCCTACCTGATCGACAAGAAAGGCCGCATCGTCTATACGCACTTCGGTGAAGGCAACTACGACGTTACCGAACAGAAGATCCGCGAACTGCTCGCCGCAAAGGACTAAGAAGATGAATAAACTGATCAAATCCGCTTTCGCTGCGGCTGCACTGTCCGCCGCAGCGCTTTCTCCGGCTGCATTCGCCGCCGAACCGGCCACCGTGGTTCTGGTGCACGGCGCGTTTGCCGACGGGTCCAGCTGGGACAAGGTGATTCCGCTGCTGCAGGCGAAAGGCCTGAAAGTCGTCTCGGTGCAGAATCCCCTGACTTCGCTGGCGGACGACGTGGCCGCCACCGAGCGCGCCATCGCTGCGCAAAAGGGTGACGTGGTGCTGGTTGGCCATTCGTGGGGCGGCACCGTCATCACCCAGGCTGGCGCTACCGGCAAGGTGAAGTCGCTGGTTTATGTGGCGGCCTTTGCGCCGAACGAAGGCGAATCGACCGCCTCGCAGGGCCAGGGCTATCCGACGCCGCCGGGCATCGGCACCCTGCAGGCTGATGCTTCAGGCTTCGTGACGATCCCTGAGGAATCGGTGGCGCAGAACTTCGCGCAGGATCTGCCGGCTGCTCAGCAGAAGCTGATCGCAGCCACGCAGGGTCCGATCCGCGGCGCGGCCTTCGATGAGAAGGTGACCGTGGCGGCTTGGAAGACGCGTCCAAGCTACTTCATCGTGACCAACAACGACCGCATGATCGCACCGCAGCTGCTGAAAGACTCGGCAAAGCGCATTCACGCCAAAACTACTGTGGTGGAATCGAGCCACGTGGCGATGCTGGCGCAGCCTGAGGCGGTAGCGAACGTGATCATCGAAGCTGCGCAGCACTGAGCAGTTGCCGGGCGTGCTGCGCCAGTACCGCGCCCAGCTCCGGCGGCCCGATGATCTCAAAGCCGAAAGGCAGGGCCGCCAACTGTCGCGCAAACCATTCGAGCTCGTCGGACTGGTTGTGCAGCAGGACGCCGTTGGGTGTTTGCTCCAGCAGTCCGATCCAGTCGGGCAGCACGGATTGGGCGCGCTGGAGATCGGTCTTCAGCAAAACCGTCGCCGGGAATTTGCGCGGCAGTGCGGCGATGGTGCGCCGCAGGTGAGCCAGCGCATCGAAGTTAGCCGGACGCTCGAAATGTTGCGCCAATGCGCGGGCCTCAAGCACGCGGTCCAGTCGGAAGGTGCGCAAACCGCGCCGCAGATGGCAATGCGCGACCAGATACCAGAATCCCGTGTAGTAAGCCAGCCCATACGGATCGACATCACGCGCCGTCTCGTCTGACGCGGAGCCGGCTGCGGCTAAAGAGCTGGCGCGGTAGCTGATGTGGACGCGTTGGCGATCGCGGGCGGCGGCACTCAGCACCACCAGGGCGGCATTGTCCTCTGGGGCACGGCCGCGCGCGAGGTCGAGGTGGACGCTGTCGCCGATGGAGCCGATGCGCTGCTTGAGGCCATCCGGCATGATGCGCTCCAGCTTGGCCTGGGCGCTGGTCACCGCAGGCGCAGCTTCGGCCAATCCCAGGCTGCGCGCGGCCAGCAAGCCAAGCGACAAGGCCAGCGCCTCGTCATCATTGAACATCATCGGCGGCAGTTTGAAGCCCGGCATCAGCGAATAGCCGCCATGCCGTCCGCGCTCGGACATGATGGGAATCCCCAGGTCTTCAAGCATCACGATATAACGGCGCAGCGTGCGCTGGTCGACTTCCAGGCGGCGCGCCATGTCGGCGCCGCTCAGGCGGCCCTGAGACTGCAGCAGTTCGAGCACTGCCAAAACGCGAGTGGTTGGATGGTACATGCCAGACAATATAGTCCAGAATCAGGGCGAATCCTGTCCTGATTAGGCCTTAATCTGCCTGCATGAACCATCACCTCTTACTCTATTTCGCCGTCGTCTTCGGCATCATCATCCTGCCCGGCCTGGACATGGCTTTCGTCATGGCCAACGCCATGCTGGGCGGACGCAAAGCGGGATTCGCCGCGGTGGGCGGCATTGTGGCGGGCGGGTTTTGCCACCTGTTGATGGGCGCTGTCGGTGCAGCGGTCGTGCTACAACTGTGGCCAGCCCTGTTTCAGATCATGCTCGTCGCAGGCGCCGCCTACATCGCCTGGATGGGCTGGACCTTCCTGCGCAGCACCGACGTCTTTACACCCGGCGCCGGCAAGGAAGTGCTGGCGGCGCCGGTCATCTTCCGCCGCGCCATGCTCACCAGCCTGACCAACCCCAAGGCCTATATGTTCATGCTGGCTGTCTTCCCGCAATTCCTCAAACCGGGACAAGGCCCGCTGTGGATGCAGTCCGGCGTACTGGGCACAATCACGGCCGCCACGCAGCTCGGCGTGTACGGCGCCCTGGCGCTGGCGGCCAGCCAGGCAAGCGGCTGGTTTGCTGCCAATCCCGCCGCCTCGCGCTGGACCGCACGCGGTATCGGCCTGCTGCTGATCGCCACCGCCCTGCTGAGCGTGTGGCAAGCAGCGAAGGCTTAGTGCAGACGGTCGAGCGCCTCCATCACGCCCTTGCGGTTCTTGTGCTTCGATTCGAAAGTGCGGATTTTGCGGCGCTCGGCCGGGCTCAGATGCGCAATCTGGCTGGCGATCTTCGGCACGGTCAGATGCTCGTAATCCTCGATCGGCAGGCCGCGGTCCGGTGATTTGCCGGCCTTGTCGGCCTTCTTGGCGGATTTGGTTTCGCCGTACTGCTTGCGCTGTTTGTTGACGATGCGCGCCGCGACTTCTTCCTCGCGGCCCTTGTAGCGGCCTTCCTTCTCGAATTTCGCTTCGATTTCCTTGTATTCGCGTTCGCGTTTGGGACTGGCTCCTCGTGGCATGATGATTTCCTCCCTTGATAGTGGAGCCCATCTTAGCCAAAGGAGCGCCCCAGCGGCGCACGCCTCTTAGAACTGTTCGACCCAGGCCGCCAGCTGCGACGGGGTCAATGCCGATTCGGCGTTCACCATGCGGCACTTCACACCTTCATCGCCGCCGGACATCTGCATCGCCGCGCCGCGTTTGCCCATCCACAGCAGTACCGCCAGCCAGAACGCATGCTGCGACGACACTGGCGTTCCGGTTGGCGTTTCGAGGAACTCGGTAAGCTGGGAGCGCTGCAGGAACAGCGCCGTGCCATTGCCCGTATCGCGGAACGTCGGGCCAAAGGTTTCGGCCAGCAGCACAAAGGCTTGCGCTGCATCGGCGCCCGCATGCTGCTGCTCCAGGCGGCCCAGGTGCTCGCGTACCGTTACGCCAAAGGCTGCGCTGCGGAAGGCCTCGGAACTGATCAGGTCCGAATGGTCGAGCATCAGCCAATCCGGCTCCGGCGGCACCATGCCCGCGCTCAGAGCGCCGGACAGATAGCTTTCCACCGGCACGAACGGCGCGCCCGCTGCCAGGCTGGCCGACAGCGTGTACAGCGTGCCGATACGGCTTGCCACTGCCTGCTTCTGGCGCACCAGCAGCTTCTCGCGCAGCAGCTGCGAGTGTTCCTTCTGCAGCTTGGCCAGGGCCAGCGCCTGCTTGAGCTCCATGCGCAGCGAAGCGATGTCCCACGGCTTCTGGATGTAGCGGTGAATCTGTCCCTGGTTGACCGCATCCACCGTATGCTCCATTTCGGAGTAGGCGGTGGTCAGGATACGCACGATGTGCGGATAACGGTCCCACGCGTAGAACAGCAGCTCGTTGCCGTAGGCGCCCGGCATGCGCTGGTCGGACACCAGCACGGCAATTTCATCGGCATGCTCGTCGAGCATACGTTTGCCCTCTTCCACCGATTCAGCGGTGTATACGGGAGCGAGCGAACCAAGGGCGCGCTGGAAGTATTTGAGGGCGGTTGCCTCATCATCGACGTACAGGATCGCCGGTGCGGTTTTGGTGGGTTCGGTCATGCTCGTTCCTTCTCTAAATCCGGGAAATTCATGGTTACGGTGGTGGAGCGTCCTTGCTCCGACTGCACCCGCAGATGGCCTCCGAACGACTGCATCACGCGGTTACAAAAAATCAGACCCCAGCCGCTGCCGCCGTCCTTGCCGTGCATGGTTACCGGGTCCAGCAGCAGGCGGTTGAGCAGCGCCGGCGGGATGCCGGGGCCATTATCCTCCACGACGATGAACGGACGAGCCTCCACGCCCACGGTAATTTTCAGCACCGGGTCGGGATGGCCGTTCAGCGCGCGCAGTCCATTGCTGAGCAGGGAGGACAGCACCAGGGCCACGCAGTTCGGCGAGGCCTTGACTGTAAAGTCGCTCTGCACATCGACCGCGACCGCGGCGCGCTGTGAAGGCGACAAGGGATAAACGTTGAGCAGCGCGTTCACCATCTGGTGTGCACTGCCGCTGGCCACGCGCGCCGCCGGCACCACGCTGGCGCGCTTGACCGACTCCACGAAGGAGGACAGCACCGACAGGCAGTAGCGCGCATTGTCATTCATATGGGCCGCCGCGTTGCCGATGTCGGCCTTCAGCGGCAGGCCATTGTCCGGTGCATTGCCGTTGACGCGGCGCTGGATATTGCGCGCGAAGTTGGCGATGGTGGCCAGCGGTGTATTCAGCTCGTGCGCCAGGAAGGCCACCGTCTCCTCGATCGCCAGCAGGCTTTGACGGCGCGCGGCGCGTTCGCGGGCGTTGGTGGCAGCCATGCGCAAGGCTGTGCGCAGGGTATCCATATCCAGCGGTTTTTCGAGGATACGGAAAATATCGCCGCCATTGATGGTATCCAGCAGCACCTGCTTGTCGGCGTAGGCTGTGACCAGGATGCGCACCAGGTGCGGATAATGTTCCTCGACCTGGCGCAGCAGCTCGCCACCCACGCGGCCCGGCATGCGGTAATCGGTCACCAGCACATCGATGTCCGCATCGGGTTTGCTCAGGATTTCGAGGGCTTCATCCACGCTGGGCGCCGTCAGCACCTTGTAATCGCCCTCGATCGACCGCGCAAAATATTTGCGGGCCATTTCTTCGTCATCGACGTACAGCACGGTGGCTGCATTGCGCTCGCTATTCGACATTTATTTCTCCCCGCCTGCCACACGCGGCAGGTCGAAAGTGAATCTCGTCCATTCACCCGGCACACTTTCGGCCGCGAGCAGGCCGCCGTGCCGTTGGATGACGCTATAGCAAATGCTCAGTCCAAGGCCCAGGCCCTGGCCCACCTCGCGGGTGGTAAAGAATGGTTCGAACACCCGCCCGATGTTTTCCGCCGCAATACCGGGGCCGTTGTCGCGCACCGCGACGCGCAGACGGTCCCCTTCGGCCTCGGCGCTGACGTCGATAGTCGGATTGGCCGTGGCGCCTTTGCGCATGGCCAGCGCCGCATTGCTCAGCAGATTAATCAGCACACCGACGATCGCCGCCTCATCGCCGCGCACCAGCGTGTCGGCTTCCAGATTGCGGTTGATCTTCACGCCCTTGATTTCGTGGCCCACCAGGCGCACCGAGGAATCCAGCGCGCGCTCGAACAGGAATTGCGAGCTTTCGTGGTCCACGCCGCTCTTGCGGTAAGCGAAGGTCTTGAGGTCGGAAACGATGTACTGCACGCGCTGCATGCCCTGCTTGGCGTCCGTCAGGCATTCCATCAGCAGCGGACTATTTTTGGCCGCCGGCTCCTCGACCGCCACATCGATCGCCATCATGCAGAAGTTGACCGGATTGTTCACCTCATGCAGCAGGCCTGCAGCCAGCGTACCAAGGGCCGCCATTTTTTCCTGTTGCAGCATCTGGCCCTTGATCTCGGCCAGGCTGCGGTTGGTGTCTTCCAGTTCGATATTCTTCTGCGCCACCTCTTCCTTCAGCGAATGCAGCTGGCGCCGCACACGTTCGCTGTAGAAGGTGTAGACCGTGCTGCCAGCGATGGAGAAGATGATGATGGTCAGGTGGAAGGCAAACTGGCTGCCATCGTGGATGCCGCCGGGACGCAGCGCGCAAGCCAGATAGAACAGCAGCACCGTCACCGCGCCAAAGCCCAGCGTATATTTATAGCCGACCGGGAACAGCGTCCCCACGGCGAATATGGTCAGGATGATCCCCGCATAAAACAGCGAAGACTCGCCCTGCGTCACGTGGATCATCCAGGCGATCATCAGCTGCGGGAAAGTCAGCCAGATGAAGGTCACCACGTGCACATGGGCGCGGCCATAGCGGGTGTACAGCAGCACCAGCGCAGCCACGATGGCGGCACTGGTCACCACGCGCGCAATGGCAAAGCGCAGCATTTCATTGGGATAGACGGCGTAGTCCAGCACCATGCCCAGCAACACGAGCACGATCACCGTGACCGCACAGGCCCGGCTGGACATCAAATGGTATTCGCTCAGCTCTTGTTCGTAGCTGGTACCCGGCAAGATGGCAACTCCGTTCATGCTCAATGTGCCGCCACACCAACTGTCGTTTCGGCAAACACGTTCACCCCGGTCGGGTCGGTGTACACCGAAGTACCGCTGCATTGAGGCGGCAGGATGGCCTGCATCTTGGCTTCGTCACGATAAATCAGATACCACTCCAGAATGTGCTCCATGCTGAAGCGTTCAGGGTTGCTGGCGTGGACGTTGGTCACCAGCAGCTTGCCGCCCGGGCGGGTGCGCGCAGCGAAATAGCTGTTCAGGCGCGAGCACACTTTGTCGGACAGGTAATCGAACAGGCCCGCGCAATATACGGCGTCGAACTCGCGCTGCTCTTCATCCACCGCATCCACACGGCGTTTCAGCAACTGGTGCACCGAATCGTGGACGAAATCGATATTGGCATGGCGGCCGGTGCGGCGCTGAATCGCGGCCAGCGTGCTGCGCGTCCAGTCCAGCGTCTCTTCGCTGAAGTCCATCAGCTGGAAGGACAGCAGTTCAGGGTTGGCCGAGGTTTCGAGGAAGCGCTGGATCTCCACCGCTGGGCCGCAGCCTACGTTCAGCACGCGCAGCGGACGGCCGATACGGCGCGCCTCTTCCGCCAGCCGATCCAGGTAGCCAACCAGGATATCGATGCGATGGCGGTGCGCCGTCGCCACGGCAGTTTGCAGAAAGGCCGTGTTCACGATCTGGAAATAAGTGCTCGGACCCTGGCGCGGATCGCTCAGAATCTGGTTCACCATCTGGTAGTCGCCCGCATAGCCAAGTGGCTTGGTATAGGTGCGGAACACAAATGGCGCACGCAGGATCAGCGGATGCAGCGCCGCCTGCGCAAACGCGCGGTGCGATGCCTGCAGTTCTTCCTCCACCAGCGAGGCCTGGTGATTCAGCTCATCGAAATAGCCCTTGGTCTTGATCATGAGCGGGCGCGCCAGCTCATAGAAGTATTCCAGCGGCAGCCTTGCCTCTTCCTTCGGCAGCGAGTCGGACATATCGACCTGCTCCAGCCAGCGCGAGGCATCGGACAGGAAGGCGCGTGTTTCATTCACAACGATCTGGTAATCACGGCGGATGCGGAAGCGGTCGCTCCAGTCATCCACGAAGGATTGCGCTTCGCGGCCCAGCGCCCCCGGCGCCACCACCACGTCCGACAGCTCGCGCCATTCGTCGATCAGGGTGACCGACACCACGGCCGTCAGGCCGGTGTTCACCATGCTGATGACGACCGCCTTGCCGATATAGGCGCTCTTGGAGCCCATACGCACCGTCAGCTCGTTCAGAACCTCACTCACCTGAACGATCGAGTAAGGGTTATACACCTCCATCACCAGCGACTTGCGCTGGAGGTTGACAATCGTGCCGCGAACCGCCTCACCCTGCGTGTTAAGAAAACTTACGACCGGATCAATTTGCGTCTGTGAATACACGTTATTGGCTATTGGTGGAGGTCAACAAATCGAGTGTATATGAGTGTGGCGTAGACCGCAATATTTCCCCCTAGCGAACTTAATTTCTTATACACTAATTTAATCCCCGTGGAGACCGGGGTTTTTAATATCACAATAATCCATATGAATATCGCGAATATAAAGATCGGCCATCGGCTAACAATCGCATTTTCTCTCACCACCCTCCTGCTTGCCATCGTCGTCACTCTGGGCGCGGGGGCTCTACAATTCGTCAAGTCGGAAATTGAACTGACTACCGGCGATCGTTATGAAAAGATTAAGCTCCTGTATGAAACCAAGGAGATGCTGAATCAACAGGCGCGCAGCCTGCGAAATGCGCTGTTGATGCCGGATGCCGCGGAAGCTAAAGCGGAATTAGAGGTTTCCATCAAATCGGGAAAAGACGCGGATAGCGCGCTGGAAAAGATTGGCAACCTTATCGTTAATCCGGAAGGCAAACGCCGCCACGCCGCCGCAATCGCTGCCGGCGAGGCTTACGACCGTGTGGAAGCCAGCCTGCTGGCAGCCATCCGCTCGGGTGATCACGATCTGGCCCTGGCGGTTATGTTCAAGGACGTGCGCCCTGCCCAGCTGGCTTACTTCAAGGCCATCGACTACCTGCTGGACTTCCAGAGCGAACTGATGAATGAAGCAGGCGCATCCGCGGCGCAATCCGCCCGCAAGGCGACGATTTCGATGATCGTCCTGGGCCTGCTCGGCGGCTTGCTCAGTCTGTTCACCGCCTGGTATATCACGCGCAGCATCGTCCGCCCCGTCAACCACGCGGTCAAGGTGGCACGCACGGTGGCCAACGGCGACCTCAGTTCCTATATCGAGGTGCGCTCAACCGATGAGATCGGCCAGCTGGCGCAGGCACTGAAAGACATGAACACTTCGCTGCAGAAGATCGTCAGCGATGTGCGCGGCGGCACCGAGCAGATCGCAACCGCCTCGCGCGAAATCGCCCACGGCAACCAGGACTTGTCCAACCGCACCGAGCAGCAGGCCGGCGCGCTGGAAGAAACCGCTTCGTCCATGGAAGAGCTGACCTCGACCGTGAAGCAGAATGCGGACAATGCGCGCCAGGCCAATGTGCTGGCAGCCTCCGCCTCCGAAGCGGCGGGCAAAGGCGGCGCGGTGGTGGCCCAGGTCGTGGATACCATGGCCTCCATTAATGAGTCCTCGCGCAAGATCGTGGACATCATCTCCGTGATCGACGGCATCGCTTTCCAGACCAATATCCTGGCGCTGAACGCCGCCGTGGAAGCCGCGCGCGCCGGTGAACAGGGCCGTGGCTTTGCCGTGGTGGCGTCCGAAGTGCGCAACCTTGCACAGCGCTCAGCCGCTGCGGCCAAGGAAATCAAATCGCTGATCGGCGATTCCGTGGACAAAGTCAGCACCGGCGCCAAACTGGTGGACGACGCGGGTCACGCCATGCAGGACATCGTCAATCGCGTGCAGCGCGTGACGGACATCATGGCCGAGATCGCGGAAGCCAGCGCCGAACAGCTGGCCGGCATCGAACAGGTCAACGAAGCGATCGTACAGATGGACGGCACCACTCAGCAGAACGCCGCCCTGGTGGAGCAGGCTTCCGCCGCGGCCACAGCGATGCAGGATCAGGCCAACCGTCTGCACGAAACGGTCGGGGTTTTCCGGCTGGAAGCAGCACCGACCGCGCGCGTGTCCAGCATGAGTGGCCGCCGTAAGTACGCTGCCGCACCGACCCGGCAGCAGCTCCCTGTCACACTGATTTCGACGACAGGAGAAGCTGATGACGGAAGTCAGGAAGGGCCAGGCACCCGGCAAACTGGAACGCGCTGAGTTTCACCAGCGCTTTGCGCGCACTTTTGCCGATCCCCGTTTCGACAAGGTGCGCGACGCCGTCGCCGCGCTGGAAGACGTCGCCTGGCAGAATTATGTCGATGGCCGCAAAGCGCCGGTGACCGCTCCGGCGGGTCCCGGCTTCGCTGATCCCTCGTATGACCTGTCGGTTGAATGGAAGGCGACGCGCGACCGGCTGCTCGACGCTGAAAAACTTCAGAAAGACCCGCACACGCCATCCAGGGTATTGCTGATCTGCGGCGCCGCCCGCAATGACGGCAGCTGCCCCGGCGAGATGTCCAAGACCTGGCGCCTGCTCAAGCTGGCCGAGCAAACGTTAAAAGAACTGGGCATCGGCACTGACGTGCTGGATCTCAGCCGCCTCACTTCCGAAGCCGACCTGCACATCCATCCCTGCAAGGGCTGCGTTTCAACCGCCCAGCCGCTGTGTCACTGGCCTTGCAGCTGCTACCCGAATCACAGCCTGAACCAGGTCAACGACTGGATGACCGAGATCTACGAACAATGGGTGTCGGCCCATGCCGTCATCATCTTCACGCCGGTGTACTGGTATCAGGCGCCATCGGTGCTCAAGCTGATGATCGACCGCCTGGTGTGCGCCGACGGCGGCAATCCCGACCCCTCAAGCACCCACGGCAAAAAAGCTGAAGAAGCCAAAGCGATTGAACTGGCGGGCTGGCCTTATCCCAAGCATCTGGCAGGCCGCGCCTATGGCCTGGTGGTACATGGCGACGTGGCCGGGGTCGAAAGCCTGCGCCGCAATCTGAGCGACTGGCTGGATTGGATGGGCCTTCTCGATGCCGGCGCGCTGGCGCGGCTGGACCGCTACCTTGGCTATTACGAGCCTTATGCCACCAGCCACGATGGGCTGGACAAGGACCAGGCCTTCCAGGAAGAAGTGCGCAACGTTGCCCGCGCCGTCGGACATGCCGTGCAGATGCTACGCGCCGGCAAGCTGCAGCGCGCCGATGCCGGCATTGAACCGCCGCGCCTCAAATAGCCAGCTGCCGCTCGAACTGTTCAACAATCTTCTGCGCCATTGCCTGCTGGGTAAAGCCGCGATAACGCGCCGCGAAAGCCTGTGCCGCCGCACGGTAGCTGCCCTGCCCCAGCAACTGCTGGATCACGCTGCCCCAGGCCACCGGCTGCTGAAGGCGCGCTGCATTGATACCCGCTCCGCCCACGTCGACCCGCTGCGAAATCAGGAACTGCTCCAGCTGCATCGGCATCAGCAGCAGCGGCACGCCGGCCAGCAAGGCTTGCACCAGCGTCGCTTCGCCGCCATGGCAAACGCACAGGTCAGCCTGCGCCATGGCCTGCGCCAGCGAAACCGGACCACGCGCATAAGCGATGTTTGGCGCGGCCACCGGCGGCGCCATGCCCGATGCGACTTCCGGCAAATAGCAGGCAACGCGGCAGCCCGCGTCCACCAGCGCACGCAGCACGTCGGCATGCTGGGTGTGCTCCGATTTCAGATAGGCGAACACTTTCGGACCGCTACCAGCGGGCCAATGCGGCGCGGTGCCGGTATGCGGCAGGAAGTTGGGGCCGAACCATTGCGCCGTCGAGGCGGGGCGCCCGTAGTGATCGAGCTCCGGCCAGGTGCACAGCAAGGCCGCATCACCCAGCAGGATATCGGCGGCCTGGCCGAAAGCGGGCGCGCGGTGGCGGGCCAGTACCGCATTGGCCGTCTTCAGCACATGGTCTTCCGCGGCGGCCAGGCGCCCGCTGCCGATTTGTTCCCAGGGCCGCAAATTGGGCAGCGCCCGTCCAGCAGGTGGGCTGTAGAAGCCGATACCGACCGTGGCGCTGGGCACGCCCAGACTGCGCGCCGCCAGAACGGCCGTTGGCGCATAGTCGCCCACTACGAGGTCAGGCTTCAGCGTTGAAAGCATGCCGCGCCAGCCGCACACCAGGCCATCCAGTGCAGCGGCTTCCAGATAGCCATTCGGAATCAGGATCTCCGCCAGCGAAGCCTGATTGGGCGGCATGCCTGCCGTGCGGTGCAGCCAGACCGGCGTCTGGAACTTGGGCACGGCCAGGTTTTCCAGCAGGCGGTGCGTGTTACCGAGGTCGCGCAAGCTCAGGCTGACGCGGTGTCCGCGCTCCAGCATGGCCTGCGCCAGTGTTTTCAGGCGGCCCGCATGTCCGAGGCCGCCGCCGAGTTCCCAGGCGAGGTGAATATGCGCCATAGGCTGATTAACCACTAATATTGTTCATATTGCTCCAGTCCCGGTAGCGTCGCTGCGGCGTCACGAGTTGCTTCAGAATGTTATTTTATGGCACAAAGTTCGCTCAGCGTATGCAATACTAAGCCATCCCACAGCCGCCGCTAGCAATGAGACTTCCGCAAAGCCTGAAATTCCGCATGTCCAGCGTGGTCATCCTGCTGGTGCTGGCGGCGACGACGATCGTCACCTGGCTTGCCTTGCTGATGGCGGAGCGGGACATGAAAGCCGTCATCGGTCAGCAGCAGTACCATTTGCTGTCTGCCGCAGCGGGCCATATCGACGAACAGTTGTCCGGCAAACGCCTGCTGCTGGCGACGCTGGCTGAAGCCATCTCGGTCGGCAAACCGAGTCCGGAATCCATCCGCCAGGCGCTGGCTGCGCATTCTTCAGCGCGCACGGAGTTCGCTAACCTGGTAGTGTTCGACAAGAACGGCGAAATGGTGGCGACCATGCGCGAGCAGCTGGCTGCCCGCCAGTTCAATGTCGGCACCCGCCCCTATTTCGAACAAACCCGCCAGCAGAAGCGCGGCATCATTTCGCCGCCGGTGCGCAGCCGCATTTCCAACCTGCCGGTGGTGGTGCTGACCCATCCCGTGATCGACAGCGGCGGCGATGTGCAGTATGTGATCGCGGGCAGCATTGACCTGATCAATTCGGATTTTTTCAGCCAGTTCACCGGCATGAGTCCAGGCAAGACGGGCTTCATGTTCATCATGACGACCGACGGCATCCTGGTGAACCATCCCAACAAGGCGCGGCTGCTTGAGCACATCAACGCCCGCCCCGGCTTCAACAAAGCCACCGATATGGCGCTGAAAGGCTTTGAAGGCTGGGTGGAAGCGCGCAACAAGGAAGGCAACGAGGGCATCTATTCCTATAAGCGCCTGCAGGCCACCAACTGGATTGTGGCCGTGCGCTATCCGACCGAGGAAGCGTTCGCGCCCATGATTGCCATGCGGCGTACCGCCATTCTTGCCGCTACCGCCTTTGCTGCGGTAGCGGGCCTGCTTAGCTGGTTTGTGATCGACCGCCTGCTGTCGCCCCTGGAACGCCTTCGCGCAGGCTTGCACGCCGTGCGCACACGCGGCAGCGACCTGTCGCAGCTGCGCACCGGCCGCCAGGATGAAATCGGCGAAGTCAGCGAAGCCCTGTATGAGCTGACGGCGGAACGCCAGGCGGCACAGGATCAGCTTCGTGAGAGCGAGCACCGGGCGCGCATGATCGCGGATAACATTCCGGCCCTGATTGCCTACGTCGACCGCGACCTGCGCTACAAATTCACCAACGAGCATTACCGCTTCCTGGTGGGGCTCGATCCGAAAGACATGCTGGGCAAGACCATCGGTGAAGTATTCGGTCCGGAAGTGATGGACCGCTGGCGCGACAAGTTTGAACTCGCCCTGTCCGGCCAGATAGTCTATGAAGAGCGCGATGGCGAAGAACTGGGCCGTCACATGCATCTGATGGTCCACATGGTGCCCGACCTGGCGCCGGACGGCAGCGTGATCGGACTTTATTTGATGTCCATGGATATTACGGAGCGCAAGACCGCCGAGCTGACGCAAGCCGCCAGCGAGCAGCGCCTGAAGCTGATTACCGACCATTTGCCTGTCATGATTTCGGCTATCGACAGCGCCCGTTATCTGCAATTCGGTAATGCGACCTACCAGCGCTGGCTGGGCATCGATCCGCACAGTGTGCCGGGCCGTCCGCTGCACGCCGTGATCGGCTACCGCTATTACGAACTGGCCAAGCCTTGGATCGACCGCGCCTTCCACGGCGAAGTCACGGTACACGAATCCCGTGCGCGCCTGAACGGCGAGCCGCGCATTCTCGAAACAACGTTCGTGCCGGATGTGCGGCGCGATGGCAGCGTGCCCGCCGTCTACGCCCTCACCCATGACGTCACCCGTGCCCGCGAAGTGGAAGCGCAGCTGCTGCAGCAAGCAAGGCGCGACCCGCTCACCGGCATCGCCAATCGCCGCCTGTTTGAAGAAGCGCTGGACCAGGCCATCGAGCGCGTGCGGCGGCAGGACACCCAGATGGCGCTGGCCTACCTGGATATCGACAACTTCAAATCCGTCAACGATACGCTGGGCCACAGCGCGGGCGATGAAGTGCTGAAGCAGTTTGCCCTGCGCCTGTCCGGCAGCATTCGCACCACCGATACCGTGGCACGCCTGGCGGGCGATGAATTCGTCATCATTTTTGAAAACATTCGCCAGCCGGCTGAAGTGCGCGTACTGGCCGACAAAATCATCGCTTCGATTGCCTCCGATTTCATGGTGGCGGGCCAGCCCATGCGCGTGACAACCAGCTTTGGCGTGGCGCTGTATCAGGGCGGCAGTGAAACATCAGGAGGCCTGATCGGCCGCGCCGACGCTGCGCTGTACGACACCAAGCGCCGCGGCCGCAATGGCTACACCATCGACAGCGGCCGTCACATCGCAGGCCTCAGCCCTGTTTCAGCAAATCGATAAAGCTGCGCCCCGCCGGTCCTGGCGGCGCATCCTTGCGGTAGACAGCGTACATGGAAAAGGCATTGCCCAGTACCGGGCTGGCTTCCAGTTCGATGCGCACCAGCGCGCCGCTGGCCAGGTCGCCTTCCACCATATGCAGCGGCATGCCGCCCCAGCCCAGGCCCGCACGCAGGAAGGCATGCTTGGCGCCCAGATCGGCCAGACGCCAGCCATTCGGATTGAACACGCCGTACTGGCGTCCAGCGGTCAGCTCCGAGCGGTCGGTCAGAATCAGCTGCACATGGCGCGCCGCCTCGCTGCGCGGGACTGGCCCCGTGATTTTGGCCAGCGGATGCTCTGGCGCCGCGACCGCAACCAGCGGCACGGACAACAGATATTCGCTGCTGCAGCCAGGCGGCAGCTCGGGGAAAGAGCCGAGAATGGCAATGCGCGCGACGCCTTCCAGCATGGGCTGCACGGCAGCGCCCAGTACCTCAACACCAAGGCGTAGTGGCGTGCTGGGATATTTTTCGTGGAAGCTGCGCACCGCATCGGTCAGCCGCGCAATCGGAAACATCACGTCCACCGAAACGGAAAGCTCGGGCTCCAGTCCTTCCGACAGCGAACGCGCGCGCGCCTTGAAGCCATCCATGCTGCTGGCTGCCGCACGCGCATCTTCCAGCAGGGCGCGGCCTTGTTCCGTTAAGCGGGGATAGCGTCCGCTGCGGTCGAATAAGGGAAAGCCGACTTGCTGCTCAAGGTTGGCGAGGGTCTGGCTAACGACCGACTGCGCCCGCCGCAGCTTGCGCCCTGCGGCTGAAAAACTGCCTTCATCTGCAGCTGCGATAAAGGTTCGCAGCTGGTCCATCGACATCCCGTCAAGCATCCGGCACTCCGGCCAGCACGACGTGCAGCGACTGGATCGCCGCCGAGCCCTCGCCCACGGCCGCCGCCACGCGCTTGACTGAACCGCTGCGCACGTCGCCCACGGCAAACACGCCTGGCCTGCTGGTTTCCAGCGGATGCGGGCGGCGCTCCAGCGGCCATCGGCCGGGCGGGATTTGCCAGCCGGTCAGCACGAACTGGCGGTCGTCCAGTGCCACACAATCGTTCAGCCAGCTGGTGCAAGGGTCGGCGCCGAGGAAAAGGAAGACATGGCGTATCGGCTTTTCCACCACCTCGCTGCCGCCATCCATGCGGCAACGGATGAATTCCAGTTTGTCTTCACCGCACAGTTCAACGATCTGGCTGCGCGTATGCAGCGTGATGTTCGGCGTGGCCTCGATGCGCTGGATCAGGTAGTGCGACATGCTGGCCGCCAGCCCTTCCGAGCGCACCAGAATATGCACATGCCGCGTGTGTGCGGCCAGGAAAACGGCAGCCTGGCCGGCCGAATTGCCGCCGCCGACCACGACTACCTCTTCCTTATGGCAGAACTGCGCTTCCATGTAAGAGGCGCTGTAGTAGACCCCGCGTCCCTCGTATTCGCCCAGCTCAGGCAGATCCGGCTTGCGGTAACGGGCACCGGTTGCGATGACCAGCGAGCGACCATGGACCTTTTCGCCCTGGTCGAGATGCAAGGTGAAGCGCCCGCCTGTCGTCGCCGGGCATTCGATCGCTTCGACTTCGAACGGCACCGCCACTTCGGCGCCGAATTTGCGGGCTTGTGTCAGTCCGCGCCCTGCCAGCGCCTGGCCGGAAATCCCTGTCGGGAAGCCGAAGTAGTTTTCGATGCGCGAGCTTGCGCCGGCCTGGCCACCCGGCGCTTTCCCGTCCAGCACGGCGACTGTCAGCCCTTCCGAGGCCGCGTACACGGCGGCGGCCAATCCCGCTGGGCCGGCGCCAACCACGACGACGTCAAATTGGCGGCCATCCAGCTTGTCCGGACTGATGCCGATGGCGTTCGCCACTTCACGCGCCGTCGGCTGCTTCAGCACCACGCCAAGGTGGGTGATCACCGCGGGCAGTTCATCGCTGCGGATGCCGAACTGCTCCATGATCCCGGCGGTTTTTTCATCCGCCACCGTATCGAAATAGGTCGCCGGTTGCAGATTCCGCTGTAGGAATTTTCTCACCTTGAGCGTACTGGCCGAGTTCTGTGCACCCAGCACGATGAGCCCTGCTTCCTTCTCATTGAAGAACGCCACGCGGCGCAGGATGAACGCGCGCATCATCAGCTCGCCCAGCTCGGCATCGCCGATGACCAGGGCCCGTAGCTCGTCTTCCGACAGCGTGATCACCTCGCCCTTGCTTACCGCCTTGAAACTGGCGCTGGCGGCACGGCCGACCAGGGTCCAGGTATCGCCAGTGAACATGCCGCGTCCGTGCAAACCGAGCGAATGCTCGCCCAGCGGCCATCGGCGCAACAGTTCAACCTCGCCGGACAGGATCACGTAGCAGCGCACATGCCGCTCGCCCTGGCGAATCAGGTAATCACCCGCCGCGAATCTGGCGCGATGGCCGTAACGTTCGATGCGCGCCAGCTGCTCCCCACTCAACGGTGGAAAGATCTGATGGCGGCGGTTGCTCAAATCCGGAGCTGGCGGACGGGGTTTATCAGTCATAAAATTATTCTAACACTGCGTGTCAGCGCATTCTTACACGCCAACGGCATGGAGGCTGCTAGAAAGTGCGCTGCGGCATGGCCATACTTTTTGCCATGATGACAACCATCGAACACGTCCGGCGCAACAAAAGCGCACCCCAGCCCGTTCTGACGGCCCGTCAGCTCTATCTGATGCTGCGCGAACAAAGCGACCGCGAACAGGCACGTGCTTTCATCATGCGCGCCATTGAGGAAGTCGCGGAGCTGCCTTGCGACTTGCCAGACGATTGCGCCGCGTGGCCGCAATGGGTGGTGAGTCGCAATCAGGAAGCCGAAAACCAGCATCAGCGCTACCAGGATTCACGCCGCGCCGGTGCGCCGCGTCGCCATTTCGCCACACGTCCGGCGGCCCGCCGCTTCCTCAGCTATGCGGCGCCGGCCCTGATGGTGGAAGGCGCCTGGCTGTACGGTGTGCTGCGGCACTGGGACCTGGAAGCGGTGCAGCCGCTGGTGCGCATCTATCTCGAATACATCGGCAAAGGCATCCCGGACTGGAACCGCGTGCTGCGCGTTCGCCAGCTGCTGACTACGCAGGGCTGCGTCAACTGGCAGGATCAGGAAGATGAACTGTTCGCGCAAGGCGCGCTGCGGCTCGCCCTGTCCTGCTGCGGCGACGAATTGCTGCCGGAACTGCTGGGCTACCAGCTTGGCGTCGCGGCAGAGCCACAGTATCGCCATTCGGTGGTCGAGGAGCTGCGCGAACTGGGCATCTCCTGCTATCTGCTGGCGCCACCTGCAGCGGCCGATGACGCCACCGTCGCCTGCATTAACGACATGCTGCCGCTGATGCAGGACCGTGCCGATTTCCTGCGCCGCGTGCGCAATGGCTACCGCCTGCACGGCCTGGGCGCCGAACCGGTGGAAGCCGCGCGCGACGACACCGCCGACATCAATGCCGCCATGGTCGCGCTGCCGATACCGGAATTTGAGTCCGCCGCGCCTGCCGAACCGGCGACGCGCCCGCACGACCACGAACCGCGCGCCGTGATCCGTCACGACGTTCCCGTCGATGAACACGCGTGGGAAAGCATCGACAATGAACTCGGCCTGCTGGAAGCGCGCGTCGCGAGCTGCGAAACACGCGAAGAAGCCGTGCACCTGCTGGTGCGCGAAATCTCGCCGTCCCAGCACCACCAGCCTCTGGGGCTAATGGCGGCCCGCCTGTTCACCCAGCTCTATGCCTGAATCGCCAGGCCTTCCCGTAGAAGGCCCGGCGTCAATCCCGTCCAGCGTTTGAAGGAGCGGCGGAAATTCGCCGCGTCGTGGAAGCCAAGATAATGCGCCACCGCTTCATTGTCGGCCCGCTGCGCCAGGAAGAGATACAGGGCCACATGGCTGCGCACCTGATCCAGCTCCGCCTGGAAATGCGTACCATGACGCTGCAAATGGCGTTTCATGGTGGCGGCACTGAAGCCGAATGCCGCGCTGGCCTGCTCCAGCGATGGCGCGCAGCGCACATGCTCCAGCAGGTAATCGTACAAAGCTGCCAGCAGTCCCGGCGCGGCTTGTGATTCGGCCTCGGCCTGCCGCAACGCCAGCGCCGACACTACGTTGCTACCGCGCGGCCAGGGCTGGTCCAGGCAGGATGCATCGACCAGCATGGCGTCCAGATGGCAGTTGAATCGTAGCGCGCTGCCCAGATGCACCTCATGCTGTTCCACATGGCGTGGCGCCGCGCGATTGAAGCAGAAGCGCCAAGGCAGGCGTGCGCCGGACAACCAGCGGCATAAGGATACCAGCGCCGCCATATGCATCTCCACCAGCGCGGGACGCAGCGAATGCGCGCCGAAACTGTCGCTCCAGTACAGCACCGCCATGCCGTCCGCCTCACGCCAGCGCGGGCAAAGCAATGGCGTCAGGCGCGCATGGCCAGCGCAGAGCAAATCCAGCGCATGCCGTAAATCCGGGGCGTGCAGCAGCGCATGGCTGATGGCGCCAGCCTGGCCCGGCAGCATTTGCTGGCCGAGCAGGAAGCTGGTGTCCGGACTACCGGCCAGCTTCAGCAAATTTTCCAGTAACTGCAGATACTGCGCAGGTGTAATTCTGCCGCCGGCCGTGTCGAGCGCTTGCGGCAGCAAGCGGCTGCCGCGCATCAGCGCCGTTTCCGGCAATTCCTGGCTGCGCGCAAACTCCAGCAATAACGCAGGCTGCGGCAACGCCGGAATGCAGGCATCGGCGCTCGTGCTGAAGCCAATCACGCAGGCTCCATCTGGCGCGGCGCAGCGGCGCCATCCAGCACCTGGCCCAGTGCCGCCAGCAGATGTTCGGGCTCGCCTTCCGCCTCGCCGCAGGCATAGCGCACACTCAGGGAAATCACGCCGGCCGCCGCATGGTGGCGCAGCAGCGCGGCTGCCTCGCACAAATGCGTCGCCACCGCGCGTGCCTGCTCGACGCCGAGTCCCGGCAGCAGCACGGCAAAGCGGTCGCCCGCATAACGGCAGAGCAGATCCTCATTGCGGAGATTGAGCAGCAGCAGATGGCCCAGGGCTTGCAGCACGCGGTCGCCTTCGCGCTGGCCATGCTCACGATTGATGCGATGGAAGCCATCCACATCCAGCAGCACCAGTGAAGCCTTGCGCTGTTCCAGCTTGATCTGGCTGCGCAGATAAGCGGCGTCGGCCAGCTGCGTCACGCGGTCGAAGCCTCGGTGATCGCGGAACAGCCGTTCGCGTTTCTGCAAATGCTCATTGACGTTGAACTGCTCCTCGCGCCAGTAATACAAGCCCGCCGTCAGGACCAGCATCCCCAGCGGCATCAGGCCCTCCAGCCAGTTATCCCAGGTCGCGGCCTTGTCGATCTTGTAGAACTCATCGAGGCAGTCGGCCCAGGAGCCGAGCATGATGAAGGCCAGACCGCAAGCCAGCAGGCGCGTCACCAATCCGCCGGGACGGCTGCTCAAGGTGATAAGGAACCACACGCCCGCCATTGCCGCAGTGCCGCCCTCGTTGATGATGTCCAGCCACTTCCACGACGCCAAAGTCTTGGGCATGCCGGCATTGGCGTAGAGCAGAGCAAAGGCCACCAGTGCGAGCGTGGCGGCGGCAAGATAATCACGGTGCAATCGGAGCATATTGGCAGCGGCTTCAAGTTTGGGCCGCAGCAGCATAAGCACTACGCATGACAAGCCGATGACATGGCGCGTCAATACAACAGGGGTCAAATCAGCTCACATCTCATCCCCCAATCGCTTTGGGGTCAGGCGCCAAATGCAACATGGGGCCGCTACCGTGAGTCATTTCGGCTCATTTGCCGCGGCGATTGGCCTATTTGGGGCTGCGCATCAAAAAGCCGTCATCGAACTGTCACATCGCATTTCAATAATCCGTCCGGTTTTCCAACTACACTCGCACAAAAATGAACCGAACGAACACTCCCCTGCGCCTTTCCGCCATCGCCGCCGGCGTCCTTTCCATGGCCAGCGCCTACGCACAAAGCAGCGACACCGCCGGTCTGGCCGCCAGCGTGCTGGTGACCGGCCAGCGTGCAAGCCTGACCAAATCTATCGCCGCACAGGAAAAGGCCGATAACATCGTCAGCGTCGTGAGCAGCGACGATATCGGCGGCCTGCCGGACAAGAACGCTGCGGAAGCGCTGGCGCGTCTGCCCGGTGTGTCGGTGCAGCGCGACCAGGGTGAAGGCCGTTACGTGACCGTGCGCGGCCTGGGCCCGGACCTGAACGCCGTCACCATCAATGGCGCCATCGTCCCATCGCCCGAAGCCAGCCGCCGCGCCGTAGCGCTGGACGTCATCCCTGCCGGCATGATCCGCTCGCTGGAAGTGAGCAAGACGCTCACGCCGGACATGGACGCCAACTCCCTCGGCGGCACGGTCGAAGTAAAGACCCTGTCCGCCTTCGACCTGCCAGGCCGCCTGCTCTCCGCCAACGCTGCCGCCAGCCACGACGAAAACACCAGCCAGACCAGCCCGAGCGCCGGTATTCTGTGGGCACAGCGCTTCATGGACGGCAAACTGGGCGTGGCAGCAGGCCTGAGCGGCGAAAAGCGCAAATTCGGCTCCGATAACGAGGAAACCGGCGGCGCCTGGGATGGCGATCGTCTGACCGGCTTCGAAATGCGCGACTACCTGCCGGTACGTGAGCGCTATGCCGCTGCGCTGAATCTGGACTACCGCCCGGCCGCCGGCGAGAACTACTACCTGCACAGTTTCTTGAGCCGCTTCAGCGACGATGAAGTACGAGACCGCATGACCGTCAGTAACGTCAGCGGCGGCGCACTGACCGAAGGCGTACCTGCCAGCGCGCGCCTAGAGCGCCGCATCCGCCAGCGCAAATTCACGCAGGAGATCCGCTCTGCGGTTCTGGGCACCAGCCAGAAATTGAGCGACTGGCAGCTGGATCTGGAAGCTGCCTACAGCCGCTCGGATGAAGACACGCCGGAGTCCCTGAACGACGGCCGTTTCCGCGGTAACGCCAACTTCGCGGGCATCGCATTTACGGATGGCCAGCTGCCGCATTTACAGGCCCCCGCCAGCGCCTTCGACCCAGCCAGCTACAGCCTGAACGCCATCACCCTGCAACAGCGCTATTCCAACGACAAGGAAAAGCACGCACGATTCGACCTGTCGCACGCCTTTGAACTCGGCGAATACCGCTCCGACCTGAAGTTCGGCGCCAAAGCCAGCCGCCGCGACAAGACCAATGACACCAACCAGTGGGCCTACAACAGCAGCAAGTCCACCAGCCCGAATTACTGGGGCGCCGGCTCCACTTCCATGAGCGCCTTCGTGGAAGACCGCATGCTGGACTACAAACTGGGCACCATCGGCACCGCGCTGGACCCGATGCTGATCCGCGCCCGCGTCGCTGGCCTGGACCGCAACGCCGCCAGGCTGTCCGCCGAATCGGCCATCAACGATTTCGGCATGAGCGAGGATATCAACGCGGCCTATGTGCAGAACACGCTGTCGCGTGGCGCATGGCGCGTGCTGGCAGGCGTGCGCGCCGAGCGCACCCGCTTTGACGCATCCGGCGTACAGGTCAACGGCAGCGTGATCACGCCTGTGCAGCGCAGCCGCGCCTACACGAACTGGCTGCCGTCGCTGCAGGCCCGCTACGAAATCGACAGCGCCACCAGCGTGCGTGCGGCATGGACCAATTCCGTCGTCCGCGCCAACTTCAGCCAACTGGCGCCGGGCGTCACGCTCGCCAGCCCAACCGAAGCGACCATCGGCAATCCGGACCTGGCCCCATTGAAAGCACACAATATCGACCTGGGCGTCGAGCGCGTCATCGGCAGCGACGGCACCGTGTCGGCCTATCTGTTCAACAAAGAGATCCGCAACTTCACCTACACCACCAATCTGGCGGGCACCGGCCAGTGGCTGGGCTACACCACTGCGACTTCCTATGCCAATGGCGATAGCGCCCACGTACGCGGCATCGAACTGGCGTGGCAACAGCCGCTGCGCATGCTGCCGGCCCCCTTCAACAACCTGCTGATCGGCGCAAACGGCGCGCTGACCGCGTCCAGCGCTGCCATCGCCAGCTACGATGCTGCGACCAAAACCCAGCAACGCCGCGACATCATGCTGCCGGGCCAATCCAGGCGTGTGATGAACCTGATGCTGGGCTATGAACAAGGCCCCGTCAGCAGCCGTCTGGCCGTGAACTACAAATCGCCTTACCTGCTGGAGCTGGGTGCGGACATTCTGAAACCTGCGCAGGACCATATCGTCGACACGCAGACCCAGCTTGACTTCTCCTTCAACTGGCAGCTGAATAAGCGCGTGCAGCTGACCTTCGAAGCGGCAAACCTGAACAACGAAAAATACTACGTCTATCAGGGCACCAAAAACCACAACGTTCAATACGAACAATACGGCCGCACCTACAAGATTGGCCTGAAAGCGAGCCTGTTCTGATGAAGGCGGTTTTCAAGACCCTCGCAGCGTCACTGGCACTGATCTGCGGCGGCACGATCCACGCCGCGCCGGCGCTGCCGCCCCTGGTGGCCAAGGCCAGCGAGTTGTCCGCCCTGCCCGGCGGCGGCTGGCTGACAATTGACAAGCACGGCCTGCACCTGCTGGCCGCCGATGGCTCGGAGCGCGCCCACCTGGCCATGCGCGCCAAGCAGCTGGACACGCGCGCGGCGAACGGTATGGCCGCCAAGCGCACGCTGGCCATTGTCATCGACGCCAACACCGAGCAAGTAGTGCCCGTGTTGGCCGATCCGGCGGCCGGAAGCCTTCAGGCCTCCGCGCCAATCCCGGCGCCGGGATCGGGCACCGGCGTCGCCTGCCTGTTCCGCGACGCCCAGCAGATCGACTACATATTCCAGTCTGCACGCGATGGGCAGGCGGAGCAATGGCTGTTGAAGGACGGCGTGCCGCAACTGGTGCGCAAGCTGGCCCTGCCGCCACACGTGAAGCATTGCCGCACCGACGACGCGACGGCCACGCTGTTCGTCAGCGAACCGGACCTGGGCTTGTGGGCCTACAACGCCGATCCTGAAGACGGCGGCTCACGCGAGCCGGTGGCGTTGCGCGCGCCATTCGGCAAGCTGTCCGGTGGTGCAGGCGCAATAACGCTACGTGCAGATGGCGTGGAAGTCGAGGATGCCACATCGCACAGGCACGTCTTTCATCGCAGCAGCGGCGCCTGGCAATCCGGCGTTGGACGCAAGGCGCCGGCAGGAATGCAAGCGCCTGCCATCGTGATGGCCCGTGCGCAGACCGAACCCATGCCACGCCTGGGTGACGCAGCCGACGATCCGGCCATCTGGGTCAATCCACGCAACCCTGCCGGCTCACGCGTGCTTGGCACGAACAAGAAACAGGGCCTGCTGGTGTACGACATGCAGGGCCGCCAGACCCAGTTGCTGGAATCCGGGCGCCTGAACAACGTGGACCTGCGCCAGAACGTCAATCTCGGCGGCGTGCGCGGTGATTTCGCTCTCGCCACTCAGCGCGACGAAAACTCGATGGTGCTCTATGCCATTGCAGCCGATGGCAAGGTCAGCGAAGCCGCGCGTTTCCCGACGCCGCTGGAACGTATCTACGGCACTTGCGTTTATCAGCCGAAGTACGGCGGCCTGGAAGTCTTCATCAACGACAAGGACGGCAGCTTCTTGCAGTACCGCATCGCGCACAACGGCGGCGCCTACACCAGCACCCTGCTGCGCCGCTTCAAGACGGCCAGCCAGCCGGAAGGCTGCGTGGCCGACGATCGCACGGGACGCCTGTACCTCGGCGAGGAAAAGCGCGGTGTCTGGTCAATGTCGGCCGATGGCGACAGCAAGGAGTCCATGCACATGATTCTGCCCGTGGGCGGCATCATGACGGCGGACGTGGAAGGCATGTCGATCTACCACGGCGCCAACGCCAGCTACCTGGTCGTTTCAAGCCAGGGCAGCAGCAGTTATGTGGTGCTGGACGCGGCGGCGCCGCACAAGGTCCGCGGCAGCTTCCGCATCGGCATCAATCTGGAAGCAGGCATCGATGGCACCTCGGAAACGGATGGCCTTGATGTCACCTCGGCCAATCTTGGCGGTCCTTTCGCTCAGGGCATGCTTGTGGTCCAGGATGGCCACAGGCGCCTGCCGGACGGACCGCAGAACTTCAAGTACGTTTCGTGGGAAGATGTGGCGCATGCGCTGAACCTGCGCTAATCAGCTCGGCGAGGTAATGCTCCACCAGGCCTTGCAGTTCGGCCGTTGCGTCGCCCCGATCAGCCGCGGGCAACTCCGCATTCAGCGCAACGGCGGCCTTCATCAGGTGCTGGATGACGGCCGCCCTGATCTCCAGCTCACGCGCGGGGAGTTCCGGCGCCAGCACGGCCAGCACCGAAGCCACCTCGCCGCGCACCTTGCGGCGAATATCCTGGGCGCCCGGCATCACCGGGTCCTGCAATTCCGCCAGTCCCAGGAATGCGGGACGCGATTTACGGAACCGAATGAAGGTCGTGGTCAGGCGCGCGGCCAGCACCGGCAATTCCACCGTTTCCGCGTCACGCCGCAAACCTTCAAAGACTTCGCCAAGCTGCGCCAGGTATTGCTCGAACAATGCCTGCGCCACCAGTTCCTTGGTCGCAAAGAACTGATACAGCGACCCAATGGACGATTCGGCGCGCGCCGCGATGGCGGTCATGGTCGCCGTTTCGTATCCCTTTTCCGCAAATTCCGCAGCTGCCGCCTCCAGCAAGGCCGCGACACGCGCGACGCCGCGCGCGCGGCGAGGCGCCTTCGCTTCACCGGCGTTCGCGGTTTTCGTTGACTTTTGTGAGTCCATCCTCATATAATTTTTTGTGAGCCCACCCTCACAATACACCAGGAGTCATCATGTTGCAAAAATTCGACCCAAAAACGACCGCCCTCGTCCTGATCGATCTCCAGCACGGCATTCTGGGATTCGGCAAGGCGCCGCGTCCCGGGACCGAGGCGCTGAGCACCGCCGCCACGCTGGCCAGGCGCTTCCGTGAAGTGAATGCGCCGGTTGTACTGGTGCGCGTCGGCTGGAGCAGCGATTTCGGCGACGCTCTGAAACAAGCCGTCGACCAGCCGCCACCGCTGCCGCCAGGCGGCTTGCCGGCGAACTGGTGGGACTTCCCGGCCGAACTGGAAGCCGCGGACAGCGACATCAAGATCGTCAAACGCCAGTGGAATGCGTTTTATGGCACCGAACTGGACCTGCAACTGCGCCGCCGCGGTGTCACAACCATTGTACTGGCGGGGATTTCGACCAATATCGGCGTCGAATCCACGGCGCGTGCGGGCTATGAGCATGGCTACTCACTGGTGCTGGTTGAAGACGCCATGAGCTGCGGCTTCCAGGAACACCACGACGCCTCGGTCAAATTCATCTTCCCGCGCCTTGGGCAGGTTCGCCAATCCGGCGACGTGCTGGAGGCGCTGGCATAGTAGAGCTGCCCCGGCTGGTGGTATGCTTTAAGCAAACCAGAACCGGGGAGCATCTGTGTCCATCGCAGAAAAACTATTCAAACTCAAGGAAAGCGGCACCGACGTGCGTACCGAAGTGGTCGCGGGCGTCACCACTTTCCTGACCATGGCCTACATCATCTTCGTCAATCCCGCCATTCTTGGCGATGCGGGCATGCCGAAAGAACCCGTGTTTGTCGCCACCTGCCTCGCCGCCGCGTTGGGCACGACCATCATGGCCTTGTACGCCAACTACCCGATTGCGATGGCGCCGGGCATGGGTCTGAACGCCTATTTTGCTTACGCGGTGGTGTTAGGTATGGGCATCTCGTGGCAGGTTGCTCTCGGCGCCGTCTTTATCTCGGGCTGCCTGTTCCTTACTGTTAGTCTGCTTGGCTTGCGCGAAATGGTGGTAAACGGTATTCCACGTTCTCTGCGAACAGCCATTACGGTTGGCCTGGGTTTGTTCCTCGCACTCATTGCACTCAAGTCTGCGGGCATCGTTGCCGCCAATCCCGCCACCATGGTCGGTGTGGGCGACCTGCACAAGCCGCCGGCGCTGCTGGCCATTGTGGGCTTTCTGCTGATCGTGACGCTGGATCGCCTGAAAGTGCGCGGCGCGATCCTGATTGGCATTATCGTCATCACCGTCCTGAGCTTCTTTTTTGGCGGGAATAAGTTCAACGGCCTGGTATCCGCACCGCCGTCGATCGCACCGACCTTCATGAAGCTGGACGTGCCGGGCGCTTTCGGCGTCGGCATCCTGAATGTGGTGCTGGTGTTCTTCCTGGTTGAATTGTTCGACGCGACCGGCACCCTGATGGGCGTGGCCAACCGCGCCGGTCTGCTGGTCAGCGGCAAGATGCAGCGGCTGAATAAGGCGCTGCTGGCCGACAGCACGGCCATCGTGGCGGGCGCCGTGATGGGCACTTCCAGCACCACGGCCTATGTCGAAAGTGCAGCGGGCGTCCAGGCGGGCGGCCGCACCGGCCTGACGGCGCTGGTGGTTGCCGTGCTGTTCTTGGCCTGCCTCTTCATCGCGCCGCTGGCTGGGGTCGTGCCGGGTTATGCTACTGCACCTGCCCTGCTGTTTGTGGCTTGCCTGATGCTGCGCGACCTGTCCGATGTGGAGTGGACGGAAACCACGGAAAGCATTCCTGCCGCCATCACCGCCTTGCTCATCCCCTACACCTATTCCATCGCGCACGGTGTTGCCTTCGGCTTCATTACCTACGCCGCCCTCAAACTGCTGACGGGCCGCGCACGCGAAGTGAAACCCATCGTGTGGATTATTGCTGCGGTGTTCATCTTCAAATACAGCTGGATCGGCGCCTGAGTTTCAGGAAACTGGCTCAAGGCCATGTAGGTGCAGGCCTTGCGGCGTTGAGAGCCCAGTCCTACACGCGGTATCAGCGCCGCACTGTAGGGCTGCCTTTGCCCGGCATGTGACGAAAACTTACATACCGACGAGCTGAAATGAGTGCTTCTTGCAACGCGGAATTGACTTCCCGCGCTGCAGCGAATTGATAGGATTTCCCGACGCGCCGCTTGATGGCGCAGGAGATTCTTCTCATGCACGCACTCGACCTGGTCAAGCCCGACGGGCGTGAAATCACGCTCTACAGCCGCAATGCGATATCCGCGATTGCGTCCGCGCCCAGTCCATTCGCTGAGCCGCTGGGCGCCAATCCGCACCTGCGCTGGCATCCGCTGCGCGGCGAATGGGTCACATACGCGGCCTTCCGCCAGAACCGCACTTTTCTGCCGCCGCCGCAATACAATCCGCTGGCGGTGACAGTCGACGAAGCCGCACCGACCGAGCTGCCGCAGGGCGATTACGAAATCGCCGTGTTCGACAACCGCTTCCCTTCACTGTCGCTGGCGTCGCACGATCCGCCGCAACTGAACGTACCGACCGCACCGGCCGCCGGGCATTGCGAAGTCGTGGTGTTCACGCAGGACCCCAGTGCCGCCCTGGCCCACCTCGATCTGGGCCGCATCGATCTGCTGCTACAGGTGTGGGCCGACCGCACCCGGCGCGTCCAAGGGCGAGGCGGCATCCAGTACGTGCTCCCGTTCGAGAACCGCGGCGCCGAAGTGGGCGTGACCCTGCACCATCCTCACGGCCAGATCTACTCCTACCCTTTTGTGCCGCCGGTGCCGGAACGTATGCTGTCGCAGGAGCAGGGCTTCTTTGCGGAACATGGCCATTCCCTGCTCACGCATATGGCGCAGGACGAACTGCGCGAAGGCGTGCGCCTGCTGTATCAGGGCGAACATGCAGTGGCCTTTGTGCCGGTTTGCGCCCGCTATCCCTACGAAGTGTGGGTGATGCCAATTGCCCCCTGCCCCAGCTTCACGGACCTCAGCGAATTCCAGCGCCGCGACCTGGCGCGCGCGCTCAAGACGGTGCTGCTGAAGTATGAAGGATTGTGGCAGCGGCCTTTTCCTTATCTCATGGCCTGGTATCAGGCGCCCACGGATGGCCAGCCGCACCCGGAAACCCAGCTGCACGCACAGTTCTATCCGCCCTACCGCACCAAGGAACGCCTGAAATACCTGGCCGGTACGGAGCTTGGCGCCGGCCTGTTCGCCATGGATGTGCTGCCGGAAGAAAAAGCGGCGGAACTCAGGCAAATCCAAGTCACCCTGGAGGCTGCATGATGACGCCGACAGAATTCTTCAGCGGAACCGCCCAAGTCCATAGCTGGGCTCCGGGCCGAGTCAATCTGCTCGGCGAGCACACCGACTACAACGATGGCTTCATGCTGCCGATCGCCACGCCGCAGCGCACCGATGTGATGCTGGGGCCTAGCGATGACGGCCGCTTCCACCTGTATTCTGCGACGCTGGGAGAAAGTTTCGATTTCGCACCCGGCGAGAAAGCGCCCGAAGGATTCGGACGCTACATCGAGGGCTGCATCCGCCTGCTGGAACAGCGCAGTGTGCAACTGCCGCCGCTCCGCATTTACGTCCGCTCCAATCTCGCACTGGGCACGGGCCTTTCCAGCAGCGCCGCGCTGGAAGTGGCCACGCTGCGCGCCTTGAAGGAATTGCTGAATCTCGATCTGGATGGCGTGGCCATCGCGAAAATCGCCCAGCAGGCCGAGATCCAGTATGCAGGCGTCAACTGCGGCATCATGGACCAGATGGCGGCCAGCCTGGCAGACAGCGAACATATGCTGTTTCTCGACGCCCGCACGCTCGACACCCGTCTGCTGCCCCTGCCCGCGCAGTCGGAAGTGCTGGTGGTCGATTCCGGCATGCCGCGCACACTGGCCGCCAGCAAATACAACGAGCGCCGCGCGGAATGCGAACAGGCCGCGCAGCTGCTGGATGTTCCCGCTCTGCGCGATGTCACCCGGCTGGAGGATGTGGAAGTCCTGCCGCAGCTCCTGCGTAAGCGCGCCCGCCACGTGGTGAGCGAGAACCTGCGCGTACTGGAAGCCTGCGGCGAAATCACGCCCCAACGCTTCGGCCAGTTGATGAACGATTCTCACGCCAGCCTGCGCGACGACTACGAAGTCTCGATTCCGGCGCTGGATATCCTTACCGGCGCCCTGCGCACCCAACCCGAAGTGTATGGCGCCCGCCTGACCGGCGCTGGTTTCGGTGGCGCTTGCGTCGCCCTGTGCCGCACGGGTTATGCCGCCATGGCGGGCCGCCACGCCGTCGAGCAAGTGAATGCCGCCGGCGGCCGTGCGCGCCTGCTGATTACCGGAGAAGCACAATGAGCGATTTCGAATACCCGCGCCCGCAGCTGGTGCGCGGCAACTGGCAATCCCTGAACGGCCCATGGCAATTTGCCTTCGACGACGAGCGCCGCTACCGGCTGCCGGAAGATCCTATCAACTGGACGCACGAAATCATCGTGCCCTTCTGCCCCGAATGCGAGATGAGCGGTATTGGGGACACCGGCTTCCACACCATTGTCTGGTATCGCCGCGAGTTCGAGATGAACCAGCGCGGTTCACGCACCCTGCTGCACTTTGGCGCCGTGGACTATTCCTGCCGCGTTTGGGTCAACAACCGCCTGGTCACCGAGCACGAAGGCGGCCACACCTCTTTCTGCGTGGATATTACCGACGCGCTGGCCGAAGGCAAAAGCCAGACCATCACCGTGCAGGTGGAAGACGATCCGGCCGACCTGGCCAAGCCGCGCGGCAAGCAGGACTGGCAGCTGGAGCCGCATTCCATCTGGTATCCGCGCACCACCGGGATCTGGCAGACAGTGTGGATTGAGCAGGTCCCATCAACCTACATCGAGAAGATCCGCTGGACGCCGGTTTTCGACGGCTTCGAAATCGGCTGCGAAATCAAGACCGCGGGCGATAAACGGGACCGCATGACGGTGGAAGTCAAACTGTCGCACGATGGCTTGCTGCTGGCGGACGACGACTACAAGCTGATAGGCCGGGAAGCCAACCGCAAGATTGCCATCTCCGACCCCGGTATCGACGATTCGCGTAACGCCCTGCTGTGGAGTCCCGAGTTCCCGACCCTGCTCGATGTCGAGCTGACGCTGCGCTGCGATGGCGCCGTGCTGGAAACTGTGCATTCCTATACGGCCCTGCGTTCGGTCGCCATCAACCGCGACCGCTTCATGCTGAACGGCCGCCCTTATCCCCTGCGCCTGGTGCTGGACCAGGGTTACTGGACCGAAAGCCTGATGACGGCGCCCAACGATGCGGCGCTCAGGCGCGACGTTGAGCTGGCCAAGGAAATGGGCTTCAACGGGGTGCGCAAACACCAGAAAATCGAAGATCCGCGCTATCTCTACTGGGCGGACAAACTGGGCCTGCTGGTGTGGGAGGAAATGCCTTCCGCCTACGCCTTCAGTCCACGCGCCATGACCCGCCTGCTGCATGAATGGGGCGAGGCCATCGAGCGCGATTACAGCCACCCCTGCGTGATCGTCTGGGTGCCGTTCAACGAATCCTGGGGCGTGCCAAACCTGACTTCGATGCAGGCCCACCGCAATGCCGTGGAAGCGCTGTACCACATGACCCGCATGCTCGATTCGACCCGGCCAGTGATCGGCAACGACGGCTGGGAGGCCTCCGCCACTGACATCCTCGGCATTCACGATTACGACAACGACCCGCAGCGGCTGAAGGCACGCTACGAGGTGACCGATCCGGCGCGCACGCTGTTCGATCAGCGCCGTCCCGGTGGCCGCATCCTGACGCTGGACGGTTTCCCGCACCGCGGGCAGCCCATCGTGCTGACGGAATTCGGCGGCATGGCCTTCGATCCCAAAGCGCCCGCGCACCAGACATGGGGCTATGCACGGGCCAACACTGCGGAAGCTTTCTACAAGGCTTACCGCGAGCTGCTGGAAGTGGTGGGTTCGACGCAGATGTTCAGCGGCTTCTGCTACACGCAGTTTGCCGACACCTTCCAGGAATCGAACGGGCTGCTCAACTCGGACCGTTCGCCAAAGATACCGATGGAGCAGATCAACGCGGCCACGCGCAACGTGCCGCTGCTTGTCGACACTCCACCGGCACCGGGCTGACAAGGCCCTCAACAACCATTCGAGACCCGCAAGGGCAAGGGAGAACGCATGTCAACAATTATCGTATTTTGTCATTTACGCTGGGATTTCGTGTTTCAGCGTCCGCAGCACCTGCTGACTCGCCTGGCGAACCACTACAAGATCATTCTGGTCGAGGAACCGGTTTTCCAGGAGGGCACATCCTGCCTGAAGATCAGCTACCCCGCTCCGAACATTACCGTCTACCAGCCGCAGACGCCGTGTAATGCGACTGGTTTCCACGACGATCAGATCCCGCTGCTGCAACCGCTGCTGGCCGACATTGTTCCAGAAAATGAAGATCCGATCGTGTGGTTCTACACGCCGATGGCGCTGCCTTTGCTGTCCCAGCTCCATCCCGGCCTCGTCGTGTACGACTGCATGGACGAGCTGTCCGCCTTCAAGAATCCGCCGCGCCAGCTGCTGCAGCGGGAAACCGCCCTGCTGAATATCGCTGACCTGGTGTTCACCGGCGGCCCGAGTCTGTTCGAAGCCAAGCGCACGCGCCATCCCAGCACGCATTGCTTCCCCAGCAGCGTGGATGCGGCACACTTCGCCAAGGCGCTCAACCGCGCGGACGATCATCCGGCGCAGCGCGAATTGCCGCATCCGCGTCTCGGATTCTATGGTGTGATCGACGAGCGCTTCGATCCGGCTCTGCTGCAGGCACTGGCCGATGCCCATCCCGAATGGCAGCTGGTGATGGTGGGGCCGATCGTAAAGATCGATCCGGCCCAGCTGCCGCAGCGCGCCAACATCCACTATCTGGGCCAGCAAACCTATGCCGACCTGCCGCGCTTCCTGGCCGGATGGGATGTGTGTCTGATGCCGTTTGCGCTCAACGAAGCCACGCGCTTCATCAGCCCGACCAAGGTGCTGGAATATATGGCGGCCGAGCTGCCCATCGTCAGCACGGCCATTACGGATGTCGTGAAGCCCTACGGCGATATCGTGGCGATCGGTCACACACCGGAAGAATTTATCCGTGCCTGCGAAATCGCGCTGGCGCAAACGCCCCAGCAGCGTGAACACATGGCGGAGCAGATGCGTAAAATTGTCGCCAGCACTTCGTGGGAAGCCACTGGTGCGCGCATGAAATTGCTGATGGATGGCACCCAGCCCGGCCGGCGCTCCGCGCGCCTGACGACGCCGGAAGGCATGGCCAATGAGGCAACCGTGGCGCTGCGCCAATCCAGCACCAAAGTACACACAGCCATTGTCGGCGCGGGGCCGACTGGCTTATCGGCGGCCTATCATCTGGGCACGGACACCCTGCTGCTCGACAAGAATGCCACGGTCGGCGGCTGGTGCCGTTCGATTACCGACAGGGGCTTCACCTTCGATCACGCGGGCCACATCATGTTCTCCAACGATCCGTATGTACTCAAGCTGTACGACGTGCTGCTGGGCGATAACCAGCACTGGCAGCTGCGCGAAGCCTGGGTCTACAGCAAGGACGTCTACACACGCTATCCCTTCCAGGGCGCTTTGTATGGCTTGCCGCCGGACGTGATCCGCGAATGCATCATGGGCGCGGTCGAAGCGCGCTACGGATCGGACAAGCCGGCCTGCGCCAACGAGGGTGTGGATGACTGCTGCGCCGACGGCGCCGCGGACGCCGCCAATGCCAGCGCGGCGGCGGTCGAAGACAAGCCGCGCAACTTCGAAGAATTCATCTACAAGGTGTGGGGCAAAGGCATCGCCAAGCACTTTGCGATTCCTTACAACCGCAAGCTATGGACCGTGCCGTTGAACGAGATGGAAACCTCCTGGCTGGGTGGCCGTGTGCCGCTGCCGGACCTCGGTGAAATCGTCGATGGTGCTTTGCAGCCCGTCGCCAAACCGATGGGCCCAAATGCCCGCTTCGGTTATCCAATCAAGGGCGGCTTCCAGGCACTGATGAACGGCTTCCTGCCGCATATTCGCGGCAAAGTGGAACTGAAGGCCGACGTGGTGCAGATTCTGCCGCAGGAGCACGTGATTGCGCTGGCCGACGGCCGCCGCTTCCGCTACGAGCAGCTGGTGTCCACCATGCCGCTGCCGGAGCTGGTGCGCCTGTGCGGTAGCGAAGCGCCGGAAGAAATACAGGCTGCGGCACGTGGGCTGAAACACATCTCCATCCGCTGCGTGAACATCGGCGTGAACCGCACCGGCGTCACCGATAAGCACTGGATCTACTACCCCGAAGACACCATCTTCCACCGCATCTTTGTACAAGGTAACGCCAGCAAGGAATGCAACGCGCCCGGCGGCTTCGGCTTCACTTGCGAGATTTCCTACTCGCCGTGGAAGCCGTTGCCGGTCGATGGCGATGACCTGATCGCGCGCTGCGTGGCCGATTGCCTCAAGGTCGGATTCATCAGACCGGACGATGAAGTGGTGACAGCCTCCATCGTCGACATGCCTTACGCGTACGTGGTCTACGATCACCAGCGTGCCGGCAATGTCGCTACCGTGCGCGCCTGGGCTGAGCAGCATGACATCATCCTGGCCGGCCGCTACAGCGAATGGGAGTATTACAACTCCGACCACGCCTTCCTGGCCGGGAAGAAGGCGGCCGAAAAAGTAAAAGCCAGGTCGATCGAAACCGCGCCCGCGGTCAAAGCGGACGGCTGATCCGCGGCCGCTCGCGTATCTTGAGGATGCCAATCACATTGCAAAGCCGCATACGGCAAAGCACGAGGGCATCCTCTTCCTCCGCCTCGACCTGCAAATCCACGTTCATCCCGTGCACGCCCGGCGCCATGCTGACGCCGCGTAGCTGCACGCCTCCGCGCCGGATAATGGCCAGGGCAGATTCCAGCGAAGCGGTGGCGCTATCCACTTCGACGCGCATTCTGAAAGAAGTCTCCATGACGAAATGATAGGCTGCTGTTGGCGGAATAGGCATCCAAAGATTGCTGAGAAACCCAGTAATTGAAGAAGATTCTTCTTTCTCGGATAGAATGCAAGGATCGACATTCTGCAAGCAGGCAAAATCATGGAACAACTGGACGAAATCGACCGCCGCATCCTGCGCGAACTGCGCCGCGACGGCCGCGTAAGCAATACCAAGCTGGCCGAGAAAGTAGGCCTGTCGACCACACCATGCTGGAACCGTGTGCGCGCCCTGGAAGAAGGCGGCGTGATCGAGGGCTACACGGCGCTGCTGAACCAGGAGGCGCTTGGCTTACCGGACACCGTCATCATCGAGGTCACGCTGGAACGCCACGACGACTCCATGCTGGAAAAGTTCGGCCGCGCGCTCGCCATGCTGCCTGAAGTGATCGAGGCTTACCTCCTGACCGGAGAATATGATTACCTGATCAAGGTCGCCGTTGCCGGCACTGCCGGTTACGAAGAATTCCTGCGCAAGAAGCTGTACAAGTTGCCTGGCCTGCGCCACAGTCGCTCCACTTTCGTGTTGCGCTGCCTGAAGCGCGAGCATTCGGTCGAACCTTAAGCTTGCAGCAGCGCGAGCACGGCGCTTTCATCGGGATCGAGTTCGCCGCCGCAGCCTTCGCCCAACAGAACACCGCACATATAAGCATCCAGCACGCCTGGATGCACGTAGCACTTGCGGCAGACGGCCGGCGTATTGCCCAGCTTTTCGGCCACACTTTCGATAGCCCGCACCACATTGCGCTTGGCCTCCGTCTCCGATTCGAAATGACCAGCCTCGCGCAGCGCCAGCGCCGCCAGCACCGTGCCGGCCCAGGTACGGAAATCCTTGGCCGTGAAATCCTCGCCACTGATGGCGCGCAGATAATCGTTCACGTCCGCGGAACCGATGGCGTGGGTATTGCCTTCCTCGTCCACATACTGAAACAGGTCCTGGCCGGGCAAGTCGCGCATGCGCTGAATGATGCGTGCCAGGCGGCGGTCGCTGACGCGCACGGCATGGCTGATGCCACTCTTGCCACGAAAACGAAATTCGACCGCGCTGCCGGCGATGCGTACATGCCGGTTGCGCAAGGTCGTCAGGCCGAAGGACTTGTTCTCACGCGCATACTCCTCATTCCCTATGCGCATCAGCGTCGCTTCCAGCAGATATACAACAGTGGCCAGCGCTTTTTCGCGCGGCAGCCCCGGCAGGCTTAGCGCTTCATCAACCGCACGCCGGATCGACGGCAAGGACGTCGCGAAATTGGCCATGTGCTCATACTTCGCTTCGTCCCGCACGGTGCGCCAGCGCGGGTGATAACGGTATTGCTTGCGGCCGCGCGCGTCCCGCCCTGTGGCCTGGAGATGGCCGTTTGGCTGGGCGCATATCCACACATCCGTCCACGCAGGCGGGATCACCAGAGAGCGTATGCGCGACAGCACGGTTTCATCGCGTACCGCAGCGCCGTCGGCATCCACATAACGAAAGCCATCGCCCTGCGGCATGCGCCGATACCCTGCGGCGTTGTCGCTCACATAACGCAACCCGGCAATACGGGCTGCCGCTACGCCATTGATCGCGGAATCGTCGGGTTTCATGATGTGCAAATCCTACCGCCCCTGCGAAATATGCGGCTCACGGTTGCGCGCGCTCTTGGTGAGGCTGAGGTACAATGCCGCTTCCCCCTTTAGTACCAACGGCCCGCAGGCCCCGGAGCAAGACGCATGAAATATCTCCCTGCCTTAGCCCTGGCACTCGCCACGGCAAGCAGCGGCGCGTTCGCCGCAGACACAGTTGAAGAAAACCTCGGTTGGCATACGTCCGCCGAACTTGGCGCAATTACCACCAGCGGTAACACCACCGGTACCACGGTCACCGGCAAAATCGACGCACGTCAGGAAATGCAGGACTGGAGCAATCAATATATTGCGACCGGCTTCTTCAAAGACGACCGTTTCAAGGACGACCAAGGCGTATCGCACAGCAAGCGATCCGCTGAGCGTTTCTCGCTGTCCGCCAAAGCCGGCTACAAGCTGGTGGATGACCAGGAAAAGCTGTTCGCGCTCGGCTCGTACGTGGACGACAAATTTGGCGCGTTCACCCACTACACCACGATCGCAGTGGGTCACTCAAGCCGCTGGCTGGACTCGCCGAACAAATCGCTGGATGTGGAACTCGGTCCAGGCTATATCAACCGCACCCGCTCTACCGGCGAGGAAGAAAGCGGCTTGACCTTGCGCGGCGCGGCTAACCTGCGCTGGAAGATCAGCCCTTCGGCTTCCTTCTCGCAGAGCGTGACCATGGAAACCGGCGCCGGCAATGTGCACTCGGTGGCGGAAACGGCTCTCAGCACCAAGATCAACAGCACCATGCAGATGAAGGCGGCATTCAGCGCCCGTAACGACACCAGCGTCCCGGTGGACAAGAAGAACACCGACACGCAAACGTCGGTGACCCTGGTCTACTCGTTCTGATTCAGTGCGATAGCTGTTTCTGCGTATGGTACAGGCGGGCATAGATCCCGCCTTGTGCCAGCAGCGTATCGTGGTCGCCGATTTCGGAAATGGCGCCGGACGCCATGACTACGATGCGATCCGCATTTTCGATGGTGGACAGGCGGTGCGCGATCACCACGGTGGTGCGCCCTTCCATCAGCTTCTCCAGCGCGGCCTGTACCTGGCGCTCGGATTCGGTATCCAGCGCACTGGTCGCTTCGTCCAGGATCAGGATCGGCGCATCCTTGTACAGCGCGCGGGCAATCGCCAGGCGCTGACGCTGGCCGCCGGACAGGCGCAAGCCATTCTCACCTACTTCCGTTTCATAGCCTTCCGGCAGGCGCGTGATGAATTCGTGCGCATAGGCTGCGCGGGCCGCCGCTTCGATGCGCGAGCGGTCCGGGTTCTCGTCGCCGTAAGCGATATTGGCGGACAGCGTATCGTTGAACAGCACCACATCCTGGCTGACCAGAGCGATCTGGCTGCGCAAGTCCGGCAGGCGGTATTCGCGCAGGTCGACGCCATCCAGCAGGATGCGGCCGGAGCCGACATCATAGAAGCGCGGCAGCAGGCTGGCCAGCGTGGTCTTGCCGCTGCCCGAACCGCCCACCAGCGCCACCGTTTCACCGGCGGCGATATCGAGCGACACATTATGTAAGGCTGGTGCAGCGTCGGCGTCATCGACGTTGTAGCGGAAGCCCACTTGCTGCAGTTCGATGCGGCCTTGCGCGCGCTCCAGCGCGCGAGTGCCGGTATCGGGTTCGATTGGCGCGTCGATCAGGCCGAACACCGACTTGGCTGCGGCAAGCCCGCGCTGCAGCGGCTCGTTAATTTTGGTCAGGTTCTTGATCGGCGACTGCATGATCAGCAGCGCCGTCAGGAAGGCCACGAAAGCGCCCGGCGACAGTGCACCGGCGCGAGCGCGCAGCAGCGCCACGTAAATCACGGCGGACAACGTCGCCCCCACCAGCATCATGATGACGCCGGAGTTCATGGCAGCCGTTGAGGCATGTTTCACCGCGATCTGGCGATTCACCTTCACCACTTCATCGAAGCGTTTCTGCTCGTATTTCTGGCCGCCGAAAATCTTCACCACGCGCTGGCCGCCAATGCTCTCGTCGAGCACGCGGGTCAGCTCGCCCATCGCATCTTGGGCGCGTTCGCTCAGGCGGCGCATGCGGCGTGCGGCGAAGGTCACCACCAGCGCCACCAGCGGCAACAGGACAAGGCAGAAAGTGGCCAGTTGCCAGTCGATCGTGAACAGCGAAACCAGATAGCCAATGGTACCCACCGAATCGCGCACCGCCACGTTGACCACGTTCAGCCCCGCCTGCGACACCTGTGCAGCATCGAAGGCCACGCGCGACAGCGTGGTACCGGTGGAGGACTGATCGAAATAGCGGTTCGGCAGGCGCAGAATACGGGCGAACATGCCTTCGCGCAGATTGGCCTGGACGCGCTGCGTCAGCCAGGTCGAGCCATAATCGGCAAAGAAGCTGCTGACCATGCGCACCATCGCCAGCGCCAGAATCAGTGCGGGAATCGCCCACAGCATGGAGTCGCCGCTATTCTTCGGCAGCAGGCTATCCGCCCAGCCTTGTACCACGCCCAGCATGCCGCCGACGTGATGAGTGGCCCCCGGTCCTTCGGGGCGCAGTCCATCGATCACGTTTTGCAGCTGGCGAACCAGCAGCACGTCCGTCGTCGCCGCCACCGCAACCGCCACCAGCGTGGCGATAACGACCCCGATATAGGGCTGGAATTCCTTGGTCAGTCGGAGATAAAGTTGGCGGGTTTGCACTATTCTGATGGTTATATGCTGGAAAGGCAGCATTGTACCTCAGGGGTGCACCGCCTCAAGCTTGGCTTTGACGCGCTCGGCCAGGTCGGAAACCAGGAAAGGCTTGCGCAGCAGTTCCGTGTCCGCCGCGGTGGCGCCGGCCGCATAGCCACTGATCATAATCACCGGCAGTACGGGCAGGCGTTCGCGCACGGCGCCCACCACCTGGTTGCCATCCATCCCGCCCGGCAGACCAATATCCGTGATCATCAGATCGATATGCGGTCCGGACTGCACCAGGCGCAGCGCAGCGGCGCCGCAATCTGCTTCCAGCACACGGTAGCCCAGCTCACGCAACTGCTCGCCGGTCATCTCGCGCACATCCTGCTCGTCTTCCACCAGCAACAGGGTGCGGCCTTTTTCGGGACCGGTGGGGATTTCGAAAGCCGGATCGCTGGCGGAGAACGGCATGCAGACGCGCACCGTGGTGCCTTTTTCCGGTTCCGATTCAATCTGCACGAAACCACCCGACTGCCGCACAAAACCGTAAATCTGGCTCAGGCCAAGCCCCGTGCCCTTGCCCAGGGGTTTGGTGGTGAAGAAGGGTTCGAACACGTGGGCCAGGACTTCCGGCTTCATGCCCATACCGCTATCCGAAACGGCGATGGTTGCATAGCGGCCGGCCGCCGCGCCCTCCTGATGCTGGGCTTCCATGCCGTCCAGTTCCATTTCGTCGGTGCTGATGGTCAGCCAGCCGCCGTCCGGCATGGCGTCGCGCGCGTTGACGCAGAGATTCAGCAAGGCGCTTTCCATCTGATTCGGGTCGCACATCACCAGCCATTTGCCGGCGCATAACTGAAGTTCGACCTGGACGGATGGCCCAACCGCGCGCCGGATCATGTCTTCCATCTCCAGCGCGATGCGGCCCAGGCTGACACTTTTCGGTTCCAGCGTCTGCTGCCGGCTGAAGGCCAGCAAACGGTGCGTCAGCCCAGCCGCGCGCTGGGCGCCTTTCTCGGCGCGCCGCAAATAGCCTTCCACCTCCCCCAGCTTGCCCTGCTGAAGACGGATGCGCACCAGATTCAGGCCGCTGCTAATGGTTTGCAGCATATTATTGAAGTCGTGCGCGATGCCTCCGGTGAGCTGACCGATGGCCTTCAGCTTCTCGCTCTGCCGCAAACGGTCTTCGGCCTGCTTGCGGTCCAGGATCTCGCGGTTCAGCGCATTCAGCGTCTGTTGCAGCTCCTGGGTGCGTTCAGCGACCCGGCTTTCCAGCAGCTCGCTGTTCCGCACCTGCATCTGCTCGCGCAGGTGGGCGCCGATGGCGTCCGCCGCGTGGCGTGCATACAGGTCCGTCATGCGCAGCTCGCGTTCGCTGAAGTGGCGCGCTTCGCGGAAGTGCGTATTCAGCATGCCCAGCACTTTGCCGCCGTGCGAAATCAGCGGCGTCGATTGCACCGCGCGGAATCGCGCCAGGCGGCCAATGACGCGCAGTTCGGAGCTGAGCGGCTCTTTTTCGATATCCTCGACAATCACGCGCTGTCCGCTGGCCAAGGCCAGGCCACAAGCGGTGCCGTCACCACTACGCACCGATTTGAAGCGGTACATGAAATCCGGATCGAAGCCGCGCTGCGCGGCGGTGCGCAGGCAAAGTCCCTCCTCATCGTACAGCTGCACACTGCCGGCTGAGGCCCCATGCATTTCGATGGTCGCATCCAGGATTTCGTACAGCATGGTATTCAAGTCCATCGCTTTCACAATGCGACAGCTCATCTCATGCAGGCGCGACATATTGCGCAATTCGTCTGCCAGCGCCTGTTCGGCGCGGGCACGTTCGACGGCCGTCCAGACGCGGTCCGCAATTTCGCGAAGCAGGTTGCGGTCGGGGGCCGGCCAGTGACGTGGCTCAGGATGGGCAGCATACAGGCAGGCCACCAGCTTGCCGTCTTTGATCAACGGCGCGATGGCCGTGGACCGCACACCTCGGCTATAAATGCCTCCCGAGCGCCCATTGCGCTCGATTGGCGCGCGGCGCAGGTCCGGCACAAAGCGCGCCCGTCCATCCAGCAAGGCGCGGCGGAAACCCGGCGCCAGGTCGGACAGCTTGCAGCCCTTCTCCAGCAGACCGGGTAAGCGGCCATCGCCATACCGGCCGCTATCGATCAGGATTTCGCCATCGGACTGCATTTCCGCATAGCCGACGGCTGCCAGCCTGAGTTGCCGCCCCAGCGTTTCGCAAGCCACTTCCATGATCCTGCGCGGGCATGACAAGGGCCGCAGATTGTCGCTTAGCGCGAGCAGGAAGCTCTGGCGCGCCTGGTTCTGGCGCACCGCAGCTTCCGCCGCATGATGCATGGTCACGTCCGAACTGCACAGCAGCACGCGATCGCCGGCGCGGGTGGCCATGCTGCGCAGCCAGCGCGTGGAACCGCTGACGCGATAAGGATGTTCGCCCTGCCACAGATGGCCTTTTTCCAGCACATCCACCAGGACCGGAAACAGCTGGCCCAAACCGTCCTCACTGCTGCCGCTCAGCCGCGCGGCGGCCGACTTGCCCAGCACACGCATGGCGGCAGGATTGGCGAACTGGCATTCGAAGGCCGTCAGTACGCAATTTTCGTCGCGCACTGCGGCGTAGATCAGGAAGGCATCGGGCGAAGCCTGCTGCACGGCGCGGAAGCGCAGCTCGCTGGCCGCCATCTCCTCACCGCGCAGGCGCGCGATCGCGAGGCAGGAAATGATCGCCGGCTCCAGTTCGCGGGCGGTAAATGGCTTGACGAGGAAGGCGTCCGCGCCGGCTTCCAGCGCCGCATCGCGCAGTGCGCTGTTTTCCGACATCAGCATCGCCGGCATCAGGCGCAGCGCGGGCCGGTTGCGCACGTGACGCAACAACTCCAGGTCGTCGCCGGCGAGGAGCAAGTCGAAGCGCTGCTGCGACAGCGCGGCAGCGGCGGCCTGGCTGTCCACCACCAGCGTCACCTGCCCGTAGGGCTGCAGCAAGCCGCGCGCCCGTTCGCCCATGCCTGCGTCATTCTCGACGACCAGGACGCAGAACGGCGGCTGGGGATGATCGTCCTGTCCGCTCGTGGCGGCTGGTTCGGCAGGCAACGCCGGGGCCACTTCGTCACAGGTACAGCACAGACCAAGCACGGCGCCGGTTTTGTCCACGACAGCATTGAAGGTGAAGGCCAGGCATGGGCTGCCTGGTGCCGGCAGGCGTACTTCTTCCGTCCAGCTGACAACGGAACGGTTGTGGATTTTCTCGACGGCAGATGAAATGGTTTCCCAGATACCGGACCAGGCCTCGCTGGCGGGTTTGCCTGCCATGTCCGGGCCGAGCCAGGGGATGCAGGCGTCGTTATAGAACAGGGTGTATTCCGGACCCCACCATAGCTGCATGGGATGGCGGGACGTGAGGCAAATACTTAACGCCGCACGCAAGCTGTCCGGCCAATTCCCGACTGGCCCGACGGCCATGGATGGCCAATCCATGGCACGCATTCTGCGCGCCATCTCGCTTTCGCAGGGAAATACGCGCAGCAAGTCTGCTGCCGCGTCATCGTGCATTAGCCTCTCCACCGTCCCACGTAATCCCTGTACGCGCTCAGCCTAACCGATGCTAACCAATGGTTGGCCGGGCAATTATGTTCTGAGACTTTTACATTAGCTCATTTTTGCAAATTTGGATGGACAGGATGTGACTGACTGTCTTTTGCAAGCAACTTATTAAGCAATAATCCATTCCCACACTGAACTTCAGTTACGCAAACGAACGCTACATTCAGTCGTTTTTTGCCTTGCGGCCGCCGCGGCGCTGGCCCGCGCGCTCGCCAAACCACTCCACCACGGCGTGGCGGTAGTTTGCCGGAATCTTGGCGGAGGTGCGGCTGGCCAGGGCGCCAACCGTGTGCCCGGCAAGGGCTTCGCGCATACGCTGCTCGGCTTCCAGCATCACCGCATGAATGCCGCAAACGCCGCGCGTCGCGCTGGCAGGCGGATTGTCGCCGTACACAGCGCAGCGGGCGCGGATTTCGCGGCAATCGAACAGCGCCTTTTCGCCCTCCACCGCATCAACTACTTCAAGAACGGTGATGTCGTCAGCTGGTCGTGCCAGCGTAAAACCGCCCTTCACGCCTTCGGTGGCGCTGACGATGCCGGCCTTGGTCAGCTTGGTGAACAGCTTGGCCAGGTAATCCACCGGCACACCCTGCAACTCGGCCAGGTCGCGCACGCTGGCTTCGCGCACGCCGCTATTGCGCTCGTCGAGATAGAGCAGGCAATGGAGCACGTACTCGGTAGCGCTACTAATATGGCTCATCTTGAAATAACTCCACCTACAATTGTCGTCGTTTGATGATATCGGGCTTCCATCGGCGTGGCAATCAGTAGAACTACGCTTGCGTACCCGCGCTTCCCGGCATATTGTTAACTCCGACTTCGCGAGTCGTCGTTTAAACCGAACTTTGGAGTGAGTAATGAAACAGACAATTTTGATCGTCGGCGGCGGTTTCGCCGGAATGTGGAGCGCCCTCGGCGCAGCGCGCCTGCTGGACCAGCAAGGCAAGTCGGACAGTGTGGAAGTGGCGCTGATTTCACCAGAGCCTGTACTGCATTTGCGTCCCCGCCTGCATGAAGCCGCACCACATGCCATGAGCACGCCCCTGCTGCCGGTGCTGGAAGCGGCCGGCGTGCGTTATATCCAGGGCGCCGTGAATAAAGTGCATGCTCAGCAAAAAGTCGTGCTGGCCACCGGTCCACAAGGCGAACAATTCACCCTCGCCTACGACCGCCTGGTGCTGGGCACAGGCAGCAAACTGCACCGTCCTGACCTGCCCGGCGTGCGAGAGCATGCCTTCAGCATCGACCAGCTGGACGAAGCAACGGCGCTGGACCTGCACCTGGCCCGTCTGGCAGATCGCCCCGGTAGCGCGGCCCGCAATACAGCCGTGGTGGTAGGCGGCGGCTTCACCGGCATCGAACTGGCTTGCGAACTGCCGGAACGCCTGCGCACCATCCTCGGTGAAGACGTGCGCGTCATCATCGTTGAGCGCAACCCGGAAATCGGTCCGGACCTCGGCCCGAGCCCGCGCCCCCTGATTAACGAAGCGCTGGATGCCCTTGGCGTTGAGCGCATCCTCGGCGATGGCGTGGCATCGGTGGACGAGCATGGCCTGGTGACCTCGTCGGGCAAGCGCATCGAATCGCACACCGTGATCTGGACCGGCGGCATGCGGGCGCACGCCCTGACCAGCCAGCTGGGCGGCGACAAGGATGCGCTGGGCCGCCTGAAGGTTACGCGCGAGCTGCGCGTGGAAGGCGTGTCCGGCGTGTTCGCCGCGGGCGACGTGGCGGTCGCCACCACGGATAATGAAGGCAACCAGTCCATGATGTCCTGCCAGCACGCGATGGTGATGGGGCGTTTTGCCGGTCATAACGTGGCAGCCGATCTGATTGGCATCGCCTCCCTGCCCTACACACAGGAGCTGTATGTGACCTGCCTGGATCTCGGTCCATGGGGCGCCATGTATTCCGAAGGCTGGGATCGGCAGATCAAGATGACGCCGGCCGACGCCAAGGCCCTGAAGCGCCGCATCAACACCGAGTGGATCTATCCGCCGCTGGCCAGCCGCACCGCCACGCTGGCGGCCGCCGAACCAACCCGCCGCGCCGTCGCCTGATCGCGCTTGCCTTGCAGGGGCGGTGCGTTTATCGTGTGCGTTTCGCCATCACGATGGAGTGCCCATGCATCGCCCCCTGCTGCAAGCTTGCGCCGCACTGTTGATTGCCGTCTCCGTACCGCTCCATGCGGCGCCGGAGACTCCCGCCTTCGCCGACGCCGGCCGCGAGCAGCGAGTGAAAGCCCTGCTGCCCGAGATCGACCGCATGTACGATGAGCTGGCGCAGAAGGAGCATTTGCCCGGTCTGGTGTACGGCGTGGTAATGGATGGCCGCCTGCTGCATCTGCGTGCGCTGGGGGAAGCTGACCTCGAACACAAGATCCCCGTCACTTCTGACACGCGCTTCCGCATCGCTTCGATGACCAAGAGCTTCGTCGCGATGGCGGTGCTGAAGCTGCGCGATGAGGGCAAGCTGCGGCTGGACGATCCGGTGGCACAGTATCTGCCGGAGCTGAAGAAGCTGCAACTGCCGACCACCGACTCGCCCGTGCCGACTATCCGCCACCTGCTCACCATGAGCAGCGGCCTGCCGGAAGATAATCCCTGGGGCGATCGCCAGATGGCGCGCAGCAATGCAGAGATTGAGCGGCTGCTGCGTGGCGGCTTGTCCTTCTCTACCGCGCCGGGCACCGGCTATGAATACAGTAATCTCGGCTTCGTCATGCTGGGCAAGATTGTGAGCAAAGTCTCCGGCATGCGCTTCCAGGACTACGTCACGCGCAACATCCTGCAGCCACTAGGTATGCGAAACACCACCTGGGAGTATTCGTCCATTCCGGCCGGACAACTGGCGCTGGGCTACCACTGGAATCACGGCGCTTGGCAGCATGAACCGATTCTGCACGATGGCGACGGCGCCGCGATGGGCGGCCTGATTACGACCATGGACGATTTCTCGCGCTACGTCATCTTCCTGATGAACGCCTGGCCGGCCCGCAATGATCCTGACACGGGTCCCGTACGCCGCGCCTCCGTGCGAGAAATGCAGCATCCCTCCAGCTTTACCGCCTACCAGCCCAACGCCACGCTGGCCGATGGCGAAACGCTGAATCCCAAGGTCGGTTTCTACGGCTACGGCCTGCACTGTACGCGCGACGTCCACAATGTACTGATCGTTGGCCATTCGGGCGGCCTGCCCGGCTACGGCAGCCAGTACCGCTTCGCGCCGGACCACGGCGTGGGTGTGATCGCCTTCAGCAACCTGCGGTATGCGCCGGTGTATGGCCCGACCATCCGCGCCGTGAATCTGCTGGTCGAGAAAGCCGGACTGCAGCCACGCAGCATTGCGCCATCGCGCGTGCTGGCCGAGCGCAAGGAGCAGGTAGTGAAGTTGCTCAAGACCTGGGATCAGACACTGGCGGGCCGCATCACGGCCGAGAACTTCTTCCTCGACCGTTCCAGCGCCGACTGGCAGCAGCTGATTGCCGACCGCATGGCCGCCATCGGCAGGATCAGATCGATTGGCGAGATCGAACCCGAGAACCAGATGCGCGGAACGTTCAGGGTCACCGGCGAACTTGGCGTAATTGATGTATGGTTCACACTCTCGCCTGAACGTGAACCGAAGATTCAGGCGCTCGAACTCAGACAACCACAATCTTAAGGAGACTGTATGCAATCCCGTACCGATCTCGCCTTCCACGCCATGCATGAAGAAGGCATCCTGATGCTCGCCAATTGCTGGGATGGCGGTTCCGCCCGTATCGCCGACGCTGCCGGCTCGCGCGCGCTGGCCACCAGCAGCGGCGCTGTCGCCTGGGCGCATGGCTATTCGGATGGCTATCAGCTGCCGACCGAACTGCTGCTGGCCACCGTGCGCGACATCACGCGCGCCAGCAAATTGCCGCTGACGGTGGACATTGAAGACGGCTATTCGGACGATCCCGCCCAGGTTGTGAAGTTCGTGGAGGAGCTGATGGCCACCGGCGTAGTGGGCATCAATATAGAAGACGGCAGCAAAGCGCCCGAACTCCTGGTCAGCAAAATCTCGGCAATCCGCGCCGCAGCCGACAAGGCAGGCGTGAAGCTCTATATCAATGCGCGCTGCGACATCTTCCTGCGCGGCCTGGCGCCGCCGCTGGAACGCGCTGCCGAGATGCTGCGCCGTGCGGCGCTGTACAAGCAAGCCGGCGCCAGCGGCCTGTTTGCTGCGGGCGCCGCCGAACATGCGGACATCGCCGCCATCGTTGAAGGTGCAGGCATGCCGGTCAATCTTCTGGCGCTCACCACGCTGCCGCCACCGGAGCGCCTGGCTGCCATGGGCGTGCGCCGCCTGAGCGCCGGTTCGGCACCGGCCGAGGCAATGTTCGGCCGGGCGGCCTTCTATATGAAGCGATTCCTGCAGACCGGCGAGATCGACGACGAACAGTCCCTGACCTACGGCGCCCTGAACCAGCTCATGAAGAGCGAATAATCCCCGCGCAGGCGTGTTTGAAGAGTTTCGCGACTTCCTCCACGCTGCGCCCACGCTGCCGCAGGCTTTCGAACACCGGGAAGCTGGTGGCAGCGTACAGCATGTCCACCATATCCAGCTGGTGCTCATCGGACCAGCGGCCCGCCGAGATGCGCTTCACCAGCACATTCAGCGCGCCGCGGCGGCGCTCCGTGCGCTTGTCGATGGCGGCAGCCAATTCCTGGTCCATCTCGGCGGCTGCATGCAGACTGCGCATCGAATCATCGTGCCCCCAGGCGCGGCACACCAGGTCAATCAATAAATCCAGTGAGGCGTTCGGGTCCTGATGGGACATCGCCTCGGCCACCCGCTCCATCCCCGCTTCGCGCGCGACCTGGTCCAGCACAGCCTCCAGCAAGCCGCTGCGCGAGCCGAACTGGTTGTATACAGTCAGCCGCGTCACCCCTGCGGCTTTTGCCACTGCTTCCAGGGACACCACCCGATTATTGTCGCGCTCTCTTAATAGAACAGTCGCCGCAGCCACCACCCTCGCGCGCTTTTCCTCGGCCGCGGCCTGCCGCGCCGGACTTTCATACGCCCGTGTGCTCATTTCATTGCCATCTCATTGCCATCTCGTTGCCAATTCGTTGTCGACTCGTTGCTATTTAGGTATACACAATGTATATTCAAAGTTCCACAAACCACCCCGATTATAGCCATGAGCACACTTCCATTCTTCATCATTTGCCTGCACGTGATGGCAGGCGTATTCTGGGCAGGCACGGCGTTCACCATGGCGCGTGCCGGAGAAAATGCGGCGCTGCACGCGAAACTGAAGAAACCACAGCTGGGTGCCGCCGCGATGGCGATATTGACCGGCGGCTATCTGTGGCATACCTTCCACGTAGGTCCTGTGTCGGCGGTAGAACGTTCACTCGGAATTGGCGCGGTGGCAGCCTTGCTGGCACTGGGACTGCAGATCGTGGGGGCGCTGAAACCGGCACATGCACACAAGATGCAGGCACGATCCGCTATTTTGATGGCAGTGACTGTAATCGGCATGGCGGGGGCCCGTTATGCGGGCGTGTTTTAGCCAGTTTAGCGTCTGAACAACATTGAATATTCTTTTCCAATAAATCCAGACGGCTGTGCTAGTATGCGGCAGCGCCTTGCGGAGACAGGGCGAATATCCGTAGAAAAGAGAATATTGGAGAAGGAACAGTGAGTATTTTCAGAACCAAAAACCTGGACGACATGGTGGCAACTGCCCGTGCTCCAGGTGGCCTGCGCAAGGTGCTGGGCCCGTTTGACCTCGTCCTGATGGGCATTGGCGCCATCGTCGGTACAGGTATCTTCGTCCTGACCGGTACTGGCGCGCTGACTGCTGGTCCTGCTCTGACTATTTCCTTCGTCGTCGCCGCAATCGCCTGTGCCTTTGCGGCGCTGTGCTATGCCGAATTCGCTTCCACCGTGCCGGTGGCCGGTTCCATTTATACCTACAGCTACGCCACCCTGGGCGAGCTGGTGGCGTGGATGATCGGCTGGGACCTGATGCTGGAATATGGCCTGGCCACTTCCGCGGTGTCGGTCGCCTGGTCCGGCTACTTCCAATCCTTGATCGACGCCATCGGCATCCATCTGCCGACCGCATTGACGGCGGCGCCAGGCGCCATCCCGGGCGTGAACACGCTGTTCAACCTGCCGGCCTTCCTGATCATGGTGGTCCTGACCGCCCTGCTGGGCTGGGGCGTACGCGAATCGGCCCGCATGAACAACATCATGGTGGCGATCAAGATCGGCGTGGTGCTGCTGTTCATCGTTGTGGGTGCTCGCCACGTGCATCCAGTGAACTGGCATCCGTTCGCACCGTATGGCCACACCGGTATTCTGAGCGCTGCGGCGCTGGTGTTCTTCGCGTTTATCGGCTTCGACGCCGTGACTTCGGCTGCTGAAGAAGTAAAGCGTCCGGAGCGCGATCTGCCGATCGGTATTATCGGCTCCCTGACGGTCTGCACGATTCTGTATGTGATCGTGGCGGCCATCATGACCGGCATCGTTCCTTACAAAGAATTCCTGGGCATCGACCACCCGGTATCGCTGGCGCTGCAATATGCCGGTGAAAACTGGTTCGCCGGTTTCGTCTCGCTGGGCGCGATTCTCGGCATGACCACCGTGATCCTGGTGATGGCATTTGGCCAGACCCGCATTATCTTCGCCATGTCGCGTGACGGCCTGCTGCCGAAGAAGCTGTCGACCGTGCATCCGAAATACGGCACCCCGTTCTTCGCCACCTGGCTGGTTGGCCTGATCTTCGGCGCCATCGCTGCGCTGGTGCCGCTGAATGTGCTGGCGGAACTGGTGAACATGGGCACGCTGGCTGCATTCTGCCTGGTGTCGATTGCCGTGGTCATCATGCGCAAGAAGCGTCCTGACCTGCACCGCGCCTTCCGCTGCCCCGGCGTGCCATATGTGCCGGCGCTGGCTGTGATCTTCTGCGTACTGCTGATGACCTACCTGGCTGCCACCACCTGGATTGCCTTCCTGGTCTGGCTCGCGATTGGCCTGGTCGTCTACTTCGGCTACGCACGGCATCGCTCAGTATTGAATACCGCTGCCCAGGCAGCGTAAGCAAAAAGGGGAAGACGAGTTCTTCCCCTTTTTTTATTTTCAACTGGAGGAGAGCAAACCATGAAATTGTTCGCTGCAGCCACGCTGCTGCTTGCCGCTGCTGTTTGCCAGGCAGCCGATGTCCCCACTACTGGCCGTTCCGCTGAAGATGTCGCGCGCGATGCGAATCGCAAACCGGCTGAGATGCTGGCTTTCGCCGGCGTGAAGCCGGGCCTGGTTGTTATCGATTATTTCCCGGGCGGCGGATATTTCACCCGCATCTTCTCCAACGCAGTCGGTCCGACCGGCCAGGTATGGGCCGTGGCGCCGCAGATCTGGATCGATCGCCGCAACGGCAAGCCGCTGCCGCCGCCGGTGTCCGGTGAAGAGGGCCGCAGCAATGTGCATGAATCCATTGGCGATGCGTCCTTCAACGTGCCCGTGAAAGCGGATGTGGTCTGGACCTCCCAGAACTATCACGACATTCACATCTGGGGCGGCGCCGCCGCTACGGCCAAACTGAACAAAGCTGCCTTCGATGCTCTGAAGCCAGGCGGCGTTTTCGTGGTGCTGGACCACGCCAGCGCACCCGGTCTGGACGACAAAGGCATGAGCGACCTGCATCGCATCGATGAAGCCCTGGTCAAGAAGGAAGTCGAAGCGGCCGGCTTCAAGCTGGACGGCGAGTCTTCGGTTCTGCGCAATGCCGGCGATAACCACAGCCTGAAGGTATTCGATCCGTCGATCCGCGGCAAAACCGACCAGTTCATCCTGCGTTTCCGCAAGCCGTAAAAAATTTCGGGCAGTCTGTCACAAACCGGTTCCGGCGTTCGTCTAATGGGTATGGAAGGCGCATTGTGGCGCTTTCCACCTAGACCGGAGATATACAACATGACTCATACTGCCCGTATCCCCTTCTTCACCCTGGCACAAAACCAGATGAAGAACATGATCGCCCTGTCCATGTCCGTCAAAAGCGGCGTGCTGGGCCACCGTCTGATCGAGCTGATTAACCTGCGCGTGTCCCAGATCAATGGCTGCGGCGTGTGCATCGACATGCACTGGCGCGATCTGATCAAGCAGGGCGCCGATCCGCGCCATCTCAATTCCATCGCCGGCTGGCGCGAGTCGCCTTTCTTCGACGACCGCGAACGCGCAGCGCTGGGCTGGGCCGAAGCCGTTAACGCCCTGCCGCAGAAGGACGATACCGACGCTGCCTTCCGCGAGCTGAAGGAACACTTCAACGATGAGGAAATCGCCCAGATGGGTTATGCCATCTCCGTGATCCGCGGTTGGAACAGCCTGAACCTGAGCCTGCGCAACCAGATCCCGGAAGTGCCACCTCCAGGTATGTAATAAGGCAGAGCGCGCACGGAACGAATCAGAACCCTCTGCGTACCATTCCGTGCGCTACCGCCGGTATCTTGAAGACTCCACATTTAACGGAGTCTTAGCATGAAAACCTTGAAACCCCTCGTCCTCGCAAGCGCCCTGCTGCTGGCTTCGGCCACTAACGCAGCCAGCCAGTATGCTGATCCTGCCAATCCAGGTCTGCCTGCATCAACCTTCAAATGGGATGCCAGCCGTACTGCAATGGTGGTGATCGATCCCCAGATCGATTTCATGAGCGCCAAAGGCGCGGCCTGGGCCCTGGTCGGTGAAAGCGTTACCGAGCAAAAGCTGGTGCCGCACTTGCTGCAGCTGTTCGCCGCCACCAAACGCGCCGGCATGACCGTCGCGATTTCGCCGCACTACTACTATCCGCATGACCACAATTGGAAGTTCCAGGCGCCGGCGGAAAGCGTGCAGCACAAGCTGCGCATGTTCGACCGCAAAGGCAATCTGAATCTGGAGGGCTTCAATGGCTCCGGCGCCGACTGGATGCCTGAGTTCAAGCCTTACATCGAGGACGGTAAGACGATTGTCGCGTCCACCCATAAGCTGTATGGCCCACAGAGCAACGACCTGATGCTCCAGCTGCGCAAGCAAGGCATCGACAAGATCATCCTCACCGGCATGGCATCCAATCTGTGCGTGGAATCGCATTTGCGCGAGTTCCTGGAACGCGGTTTCGAAGTCGTGGTGGTGCGCGATGCGATCGCGGGTCCGAAAGCGCCGGAGGGCGATGGCTATGGCAGCGCGCTCGTGAATTTCCGCTTCATCGCAAACGCCGTCTGGACCACGGATGACGTGTTGAAGCATCTGGAGAATTAATGGCATTAACACTAGACCAGGCTCTGGGACAGGTCGATATCACGGCCCTCGCCTTCCAGCGTATAGAGCTGGCGGGGAACGAACTGCCAGGCGCGGCGCCGGAGATGGCTCACTTCATCGCGGTGCTGGAGGGCTGTGGCACGCTGGGCACCGCATTGGGTCCCATCTCTGTCAAGGCGGGCGAGCTGCTGCTCTTGCCCGGCTACGCTGCCCCTCGTCCGGGACCTGGTCTGGTGCTGGCACATGGCCTGCTCGCGGCAAAGCTGCTTGACGGCCGCAGCCTGTTCGACTTCCTGCTGCTGCCACACAGGCTCGATGCGGCCGGGTCCGAGCTGTTCACCGGCGCAATTCCCGAACTGCTGCGCGAGTCGGCGCACGGCGGCGCAGGGTCGGCCGCGATCGTGAATTGCGTGGCCCGGCGCCTGGTCACCACGCTGGTACGCCATGCCTGGCCTGATGCGGCAGAGGTCCCCTCTCCCGGCATCAGCAGCCAGCAGGAGCGCCTGGCCAAGATCGTCAAGCTGCTGGAGAAAGACCCGGCCCGCGAGTACACGCTGGATGGGCTGGCGCAGGCGGCGGGCATGAGCCGCACCGTTTTTCACCGCCTCTTCACGCAGACTTACGGCTGCTCGCCGCTGTCAATGCTGCGCGAGTTCCGCATGAAGCGCGCCGAGAAGCTGCTGGCCGAGACGGACATGCCGATCAAAATCATCACAGCGCGTCTGGGCTACCGCAGCCGCAGCCATTTCTGGAAGCTGTTCAAGGATGCGCATGGTGTGGACCCTGAACAGTTTCGTCAATCACGTACAGACCCAGCTCCCGGATCACCTCTACTGGTGGACGTCCGCCCGGAGCCAGGTTGATGATGACATGCGCCACGCCCAGTTCCTGTAAGCGCTGCAGGTAAGCCTTCAGCGCATTGCGGCCGGTGCGCATGCCCAGCGTGATCGGAACCGGCGCAGCGTCCGGGTCTTCTTCGAGGTCCAGGTTCAGCGACTGGATGAACGGCTTGGCACCTTCACTGCGCTGGGCCAGCGCCTGCTGCCACAGGCCGATGCGGCCTTGCTGGCGTTCTTCTTCACGATGATAGGACGCCCAGCCGTCCGCATTGGCAGCAATCCATTGCAGCGATTGACGGGACGTTCCGACCACGATCATCGGCACCGCCGCTTCCTGCGCTGCGTGGATGTCGAAACCGCCCGTGCGGCCACGCACGGCCGCGCGCTGGGCCGGGTCCATCGCTTGCCGCACCAGGTCCCACTTCTGACGGTAGATTTCTGCGGAATGCTGGACCTCGCGGCCAAAAGCGGCAAATTCATCCGGGCGGTCGCCGGAGCCCAGCCCCAGGATGAAACGGCCGCCGCTCAGGCGATTCAGCGACAGTGCCGATTTGGCAAGATGCAGCGGGTCTCGCAGCGGCAGCACCGCCGCCGCCGTGCCGACCGCGATGGAATTCGTGGCGGCGGCCAGCATGGCCAGCCAGAGGAAGGGATCCTCCAGGGCGCTGACATTGCCTTCCTGCGGAATCATCAGCGGCACATCGCGGCACCACAAGGCGGTAAATCCGGCGATTTCGGCCGTCTGGGCGATCAATTGCTGCTCCCTCAGCTCAGCCGGGACGCGCTGCGGCATGGGCGCAGGCGTCATCAATCCCAGGGTCAGACCGGAACCTGCTACCCGGCGCCAGACGGGATTATCAACTTTTGGTGGAAAGTTATTCGTCACGACACCCTCTTTTTCGTGAATATTGCTCCACCTACACTAGAGACATCAGGCAGCCACTGCCAATCGCTATCAGGAGAATACATCATGAAAACCGCATCCTTCATCGCCGCTACCTTGTTTGCCCTGTCCGCCGTAGGCGCCGCTCAAGCCGCAGACCAATCGACCGTGACCCGCGAACAAGTCCGCCAACAAGCCATCGAAATGCTGCGCTCCGGCGTACCAAATGATGGCGAAGGCTATCAGAATCAACTGCCAGCCCAGACCCAAACCAAAGTTACGCGTGATGCGGTGCGCGCTGATGCGCGTGCCGCAAACCGCAGCAATATCGTGACTGGCGGCGATCTGTATCAGTGATCCGCTCAGGGGCGCACAGGCAGCAGGACTGCTGCGCTCTTCATCACGTAGTTGACGAAAAGACGCACCCGCGCCGGCATCTGGGTCCGGTGCGGGTAGTACATGTGGATGGCCGATATCGCTGTCGCGAATTGCGGCAAGATCTCCACCAGCTCCCCTTTCTCAAGCTCTTCGCGGATCAGGTAGACGCTTAGCTGCCCGATGCCGATGCCCGCCTTCACCGCTTCCACTTCCGGCAACGCGCTGTTGACGGTGCAGACCGAGGGCACGTCCTGAAATACCATCTCTCCATTGATGTTCAGTTCCCACGGCACCAGCCTGCCCGTGCTGGGCATCCGGAATCCAGTGCAAGGATGCTGCAGCAGTTCGCACAGATTCTTTGGCTCGCCATGGCGCTTCAGATAGTCCGGCGTGGCGACAATCACCAGCGATAGCGGCGCCAGCCGGCGTGACACCACATTGCGCGAAGGCTCGCGGCCAATCCGGAATCCGACGTCGATCTTGGCTTGCACGATGTCGGTGTCCAGATCTTCCAGCACCAGGTCGAAGGCGATGTTGGGGTGTTCGAGACGGAAGCTGCGAATCAAGGGCATCAGCACTTTGCCGCCCAGGGATACCGGCGCCGTTATGCGGATCACGCCCTCGCGGCCGTCGCTGCTGGTGCGGACTTCTTCGAGGATCTCATCCAGCATTTGCAACGCGGGACCGGCCACCTCCAGCAGCCGCGCGCCTTCGTCGGTCAGCTTCAAGGTGCGCGTGGTACGGTGGAACAGACGCACACCGAGGTGTTCTTCCAGCTGCTTGACGGCCTTGCTGAGCGCTTGCACGCTCATGCCCACGTCCGCTGCGGCCGCGCTGAAGCCACCGGCGCGCGCCACGGTCGCAAAGAGTTCCACCGCCCTCGCCTTGTCCATCGTCCGTTCCGTGTATCCCGAAGCAAACGATGGTAGCATGGCCGCGACGGAGGTCGACCATGGCAAAGCGAATTCTCGTAGAAGGACTGGTACAGGGCGTGGGCTATCGCTACGCTTTTTCGGATCAGGCGGAAGCGCTGGGCTTGCGCGGCTGGGTACGCAACCGGGCCGACGGCACAGTGGAAGCCTGCGTGCACGGACCGGATGAAGCGATCGAACGCATGGTCAGCTGGGCGCAGCGTGGACCTTCCGCAGCGCGCGTCAGCAAGGTGACTGTCAGCGATTCGGATGAAGCGCCAACTGAGCGCTTCGATATTCGCCCCACGGCCTAGTTACAGCCAGCGCCGCACGCGGGCGCAGTATTCGGCGTAGCGCTGGCCGTAGCGTGCGTGCATGGCTTCTTCCTCGAAGCGCACCTGGATCTGCGCCAGCACTTCGCACAGCACCCACACCACAAATACTGGCCAGCTACCGATGACCAGCAGCTGGCCGAGCATGATGATGCGCACGCCCAGGTAGATGGGGTGGCGCGAGATGGCGAACGGTCCACCAGTCATTAACTCGCCGTCGTCGACGACGCCCATGGCCCAGCTGCGGCCCATCGACGCTTGCGCGTAGACGACCCACGCCGGACCGAGCACCATCATCAGCAGGCCAAGCCAGCGCAGACTTTCGTCGTCCAGCAGCAGCGGCCCGGGATTGCCTGTCCCCGTGTAGAAAACCAGGTAAATCATATCCACCAGCGGAATTCCAAGGTAGAAGCAGCGCGCCACGAAATCACGTGGGCCTTGGCCGCGCAGGAAGGTTAGCTTCATGCGGCCGGCAAGATATGAGCGCAGTGTGACTGCCAGCAGCCCGAAGACGACAGCGTGCGCAATAGGGAAGTATCGCCAGAACATGGCGTTATGATCGCACAGCGCCTCCGGCTCACGTATGAATTCTATGCAAGATCATCTTGAATAACGATCGCTTCTGCGCAGCGCCTGCAGATGGCATGCTTCGGCTTTGCGTCACAAGGATTTCGCCGTGCTACGCCATGTCTTCACTACCGTTGCGACTGCGCTGGTCGCCATGTCCATTGCCATCTGGCTTAAGCTGCCAATGCCGCAGATTACGATGGTCAGCGTGTTTATCCTCATGCAGCCACTGACGCGGCAGGTGCTCGCCAAGAGCTTGTACCGGATGATCGGCACAGTGACCGGCGTGGCCGCCGTCTGGCTGCTGGCGCCGCTGTTTGCACAGACGCCGGAGAGCCTTTTGATGGCGCTGGGCGTCTGGGTCACGCTATTTACTGCCGCCGCAGCCTTCAACCGGGATTTGCGGGCTTACAGCATTGTGCTGACCGGGTACACACCGCTGCTGATTGGCATTCCAGCCGCCATGGAGCTGCATCACGTACGCGTCGATGCACTCAGCCGGCTCGCCGAAGTGGGCCTGGGCGTGGCTTGCGCGGCCATCGCAGCCCTGGCGCTCGGTCGCCGCGCAGTGATGCCCGTTCCACCGCATGCGCCTCCCGCGTCACCCGACCCGGCGCCCGCGATGATGCTGCCGGCAGGTACGCGCACGGTGCAAGCGTCCTTGGCTGGCCTGCATCCGGCTATCGCGATGCTGGCCATGGGCACGCTCTGGCTGGCCACCTCGTGGCGCGGCGGTGCGATGGCGACGCTGAACGCCACCGTCGATTGCGCGCTGGTGGCGCTGGCCGCGCATCCTGTGCGGGCGGCGCTGCAGATGTCGTCGGGCACAGTCGGCGCAGTGGCGATGGCCCTGCTGCTGAAGGCCTGCTACCTCTGGCTGCCATTGCCGCCAAGCCTGCTGCTGGCCCCGGCACTGGCAATCGGTGCATGGATGACGGGCCGTGCGCAGACGCTCGGACAAGGCCTGGGCTACTGTATCACTCTGAGCATGCTCGCCTATCCCGGCGCGGCCCACAATGACCAATATTTGTACGACAGCGCGGGCCTGGTGCTTTCGGTCGCCGTACTGACGGCAGTCTGCGCGGTATTATGGCCACTTCGCCAACGCGTCAATCCAATATGAACTTCGATCGCATCGATCTGAACCTGCTGCGGGTGTTTAACGTCGTCTTTGAAGAACGCAATCTGCTTCGGGCGGCGAAGCGGCTGAACCTGAGCCAGTCGGCGATCAGCCATGCACTGGGCCGCTTGCGTGAAGCGCTGGGCGACGAGTTGTTCGTCCGCACCGCCAACGGCATGCAGCCCACAGCGCGGGCGCAGGCGATGGCCGCGCCCTTGCGCAATGCGCTTCAGCAGATCGGCAATGCGCTCGGCGAAGAACCGTTCGCACCCGCTACCGCGCAGCGCGATTTTGTGGTGGCGGCAAATGATTACATCACCTTGATGCTGCTGGTTCGCCTCAGCGCACGCCTTCAAGCACTGGCGCCGCAAGTCAATCTGGTGATTCGGCCATCGACGCGGATTGACCTGGCCGGCCAGCTTGACCTGGGCAGGATTGATATCGCGATTGGCGTGTTTGCCGATGTGCCGCCGCGCTTCAGTGTCATGCCGCTGTGGACACAGACAGATATGCTGGCAATGCGCCCCGATCATCCGCTCGCGCAGAGCGCCGTGAGTGCGGGCGATATGGCGCAATACGGATTGATGGCAGTCTCGCTGGGCGGACCGGAAGAAGGCGCGGTGGATGGTTTCCTGTCCGAACGCGGCCTGGCCCGCGAGTCGGATATGTTCGATCGCGCGGCGCTGCCGGACGGCCTGCGGCTGCGCATGCTGCTGCCGCATTCGCTCGCGGTGCCATCCCTGCTGCGCTCAAGCGATATGTTGGCCATTTTGCCGTCGCGGCTGTGCGAACTGTTTGCGGCGCGCGAAGGCTTGTGCACCATGCCACTGCCTTACGAATCACGCAGCCGCCAGGTGCAAGCGATCTGGCATACCCGCGGCGATGAGGATCAGGGACTCGCCTGGCTGCGCACGCTGCTGGCCTAGGGCACCATGACGGTCGCCTGTCCGGCGAAATTGATCTGGATCACGCCAGCCCAGGCGCACATCAGCCTTGAGGTAGCGTTCAAGGCAGGCAGGCTGCCAATCAGCACTGTCGGCGAACCTGGCACCCAGGGGCCGGCAGGAACCGGCACGCAAGGCATCGGTGTCAGCACGCCAAGCGCGGCGGCGGTGGCGGTGATGACGGCAGGATTGGATGGACTGCTGCACATGCCAAATGGTGGAACGTTGACTATAGGTATGTTGTCCATGATGGTCGCGGCTGGCGGACCACCGGCCATGGTGCGGTTGGCGGGCAGAACGTTCAGGGCACTCGGCGCGGCGCCGAAGCTGCATTGCATTAATGCTCCCGAACATACGCACTGGGACATTCACCCTCCAGTTAATAGCAATTATTAACTTACAAATTTATATCCAATAATAATCCAATTCCAAATCGAAATAATATAAAACCGCCCCGAGTCTAATCCCGGGGCGGTTTTAATGCAAATTACCAGGAAGCGTTCAGGGTATATTTGCCGCTGGTGGCCCCGGTGCCGCCACTGTAATAGATCACTTTGGCGTACAGATCCATGGAGCTGGAGCCAGTGTTGGCCTTGCTGACCGTGTCCACCGCCCCCTTGCCATTGACGCTGGAGCTCAGCTTGGTGCCTGCCGAGTTGTACAGTTCCAGGTCATAGTCCGAGCTGGAGTTCGGAGTCATAGCCACCGTCAGGGTCTTGCCAGCCGGCAAAGTAACCTTGAAGTAGTCGACGTCCGTGCTTGCGCTCATGGTGGCGTTCACCGTAGTGCTGGCTGTCGAGATCAGGTTGGCGGTAGCAATGGTGTTATTGCTTTCCGTCTCGCTCATCGTTGGGCCGGTCGCCGTCAGAATCTTCTGCGCCTCGAACTTGGCCTGGTAAGTGTTCGCATAGCTCAGGTCACCTGGGAAGAGGTTTTTGGCCGCATTCACGATAGCGGTCGCCATGGCCGGCATCTTCACGTTGGCGCCGAGGCCGAAGTGGGCTTCCAGGATGATCTTGTCGATGTTGGCGCGTGGCTTGCCGGCAGCGATCAGGTCCACCATGGCCAGGTACAGCGGCGCCGACCACAGTTCGTCGGACTGGAAGGTCACGCCGTTTTCGGTCACCGAGGTGTGGGCGGCGTAGGTCTTCGAAGCGTTGTACTTGGCGTCCGAGCGGTTCAGCATGCGGCCTGCCCAGCAGGAGCCGTGACCGTCCCAGCTGAAGGCCCACTCAGGATGGTAAGTCTTGCCGTTCGGGGTGCTGTAGGAATAGGACGCCGCCCAGTAGTCGCCGAAACCTTCGCCCATCGCGCCGGTATCGCCGCCGCTCCAGCTGGAGTCGATATTGGCCTGGATGCCGTGGCCGTACTCGTGCAGGATCACGTCCGCGTCTTCGCTGTCGTTCACGCAGCCATGGCCGAAGGCCAGGTAGTCAGAGCCTGGCGAGCCGCCGCTGTAGTGCGAGTTGTCGTCGCCGTTGACGCCGTTGGTGTCGACATCCAGCGGACGGTTGATGATGGACTTGGTGCCGGTAAAGCCCAGCGACTGGATGTAGCGCTGGTTCTGGTCCAGGTGGAAGTAGACGTTGGTGTCGTCGAAGGCATCGTTGCCGCGCTTGGCTGTCCACACGCCGTTGGTGGTGGTGCTTGGTGCAGTGTTCGGGGCCTCGATATCCTTGATGTTGACGTACGGGCCGCTCAGCTTATACACGCCGCTGGTCACGGTCAGATCGTTCAGGGACCTGGTCGAGTATGCTGCATCGAAGGCCGAGGCAGCCGAGGTGTCGGTCAGCGCATCGGTATTCAGCACGGTACGTGGATCAGGATCGAACACATAGCCGCTGCCGTTGATGCCGGAAGCGATAGCCTGCACGGCGGCGGCCTGGTTGGCGGCAGCTTTCGATACGCCGGCATCGGACTTGCCGCGGATCTTCGCATCCGCGGTGGCTGAGGCGCGGTCAAGGGTTGCGCCTTCCAGCTTGCCGCGTGCCGAGATGCTGCGCTCGCCGCTCTTGTTGGTGCGCGGCAGCGAGGTGCTGTAGGAATCAATCAACGTGCCGTCGTGGGCATTCAGGAACTGCACGAAGCCGCCGGTCGGCATTTCAGCTTCGATCTGCACCTTCTTCGCGAGCTGCACGCCATCCTTCGCGCGTACCCAGACCAGGGTGGTGGTCGGCACGCTCACCAGCTTGTGCTGGACCTTCATATTGTTCCAGCCCTTGTCCAGCGCCTGATCATCGCTGATCTGCTGCCTGTTGTAGAGCTGGTTCACGGCATCGGCATCGTCCTTGCCGGAGATGCTGAGCGTTTCGTTGAAGATCTTCTGCAGGCTGCCATCCTTGCCGATCGAAACCACGATCTCCGCACGGTCCACCGGCAGGCCCCGCAGCATTTGTTGATAGTAGTAGTGCTTGCCGGTCAGCGATTCGGTGACGCGGGTCAATACCAGGTTCTTGAGATCGGCAGGCAGGCCGAAGCGCTCAGCATTGTCGCGCAAGACCTGCTCCGCCGAGACGGCTTTCGTACCACTGAAGAAGGTCAGGTTGTCGACCCTCTTGTCGGCTGCGTTCGCGTAGCTTGCGCAAGCCAGCATGATCATTGTGGCGATCGTGGTGCGTGTCGTTTTCCGCATAGTTTATGTCTCTCCTGCAAATTAATTTATTAATTGATTTATTTTCGGAATTTTTATTCCTCGCCAGGAATTTAACTAGTGAAACAAATGAAACGCGTGCGGCGAGTATATGTCGAAAAAGTAGAATATATTTTTGAAAATTTTGATTAAAATCACACAGTGTCGCTTTTGCATCAGTCAAGTGCGCACACACAACAGCGGAGCCGTTTTATGAAGAAAATTCTTACTGCAGGTCTTGCCAGCGCGCTGATTTTCGGTTGTGCCAGCGCGCAGCAGGACGCCAGCCAGGACACCGAACCCCAAGTCACTTCGGAGGTAACGGACATCGTGGCGCGCATCGCCGGCGGCGCAGCACCGCAGGACCGTTTCACCGAACGGGGTGCGGCGATGACGCTGGCCAGCGGCACGGCGGCGCGCCAGTTGAAGGGTTGCGATGCGCCATCGCTGAGTTTGCTGGATCGCCGGGTCAAAGGCGAGGACCGCCAGTACCTGTACCGCCTCAATTGCGGGAATGCGGTATGGCTACTGGAAGTCGATTACAACAAGGCGTCGCGCATCAACCGGATGGAATTGCGCCCTTCCGAATAGGTGCGCGCGGGGCTGGACTTGCCCCATTCAGTGTGGTCAGATATGCATTAACGGAGCCAGGAGAATCGCATGGATGTCATCACTACTGCAGTGACGGCTGGTGCCAGCGAAGGAGGCATCAGCGCAGCCTACCAGATGTTGAAATCCCGGCTGGCGGGGAACTCTCCCGCCGTGGCGGACGCAATCGCCGATGTGGAACAAGATCCCGGATCGCAGTCCCGCCAGTTCGCCCTGTCCGATGCCCTGGCCTCCGCCGGCCTGGCGGGTGACCGCTACTTGCGGGCTGCTGCGCGCAACCTGATCGACGAGGTGGAGAAGCGCGCCCGCAGCCGTCTGATTACGCAACCGGCTGCAATTGAGCCGGCCGATACGCCCAACCATGCAGTCATGAAGGTCTGGTTTGCCACCGACCGCGAACTGTCCGGCGATCGCCATCCGGCCCGCCTGTTTGGCGGGGGACGCGGCCAGCTGCGCTATGGTTCCTGCGATGTGAGCATCCCGCGCGAGCACCGCATGGGCGAGCTGGAGTCACCCTCGTTGCTGCGCCTGGAGTTCCATGAAAATCCCGAGCACCACGTGATGCTGATGGCGGTCGAACTGATGGACGCCGCCTTCTGCTTCGGCCAGCTGAAGGACGCGGTAGCGGCAGGCGGCGAGAAAAGCGCCCTGCTCTTCGTGCACGGCTACCGCACCAGTTTTGAAGATGCCGCGCGGCGCACCGGCCAGCTCGCTTATGACCTTGGCTATCAGGGCGTCCCGATTTTTTACAGTTGGCCCTCGCAAGGCAAGCTTTCGGGATATATAGTGGATGAGACCAATGTCGAATGGACATTGTCGAACCTGAATACGTTCCTGATCGAATTCCTGGAACAGAGCGCCGCCGAGCACGTGTACCTGCTGGCGCACAGCATGGGCAACCGCGCCATGACGCGGGCGATGATGAACCTGAATGCATCGCGGCCTGAGCTGGCAGCTCGTATCCGCGAGGTGATACTGACCGCGCCGGACATCGATGCCGACGTGTTCCGGCAGCAAATTGCGCCGGCGCTGGCAAAGGCTGCCAACCCGGTCACGTTGTATGCCTCGTCGGAAGACGCGGCGCTGCAAGCTTCGAAGTCGGTGCATGGCTATCCCCGCGCCGGGGAAAGCGGCCCCGGGCTGGTACTGGCCCCGGGCGTGGAGACCATTGATGTGACCGGGATCGATACCGGTTTCATCAAGCACTCCTACTTTGCCGAGCGGCGCTCGGCGCTGAGCGATATGTATTACCTGATCCACGAACATGCGCGGGCCGCCGACCGTTTCGGCCTGCGTGCCGTAGACAGCGGGGCGGGACGCTATTGGGTGTTCCGTGATTGAGGAGAAGCAGCATGACCGCCTATGCCAGCGCCTCGGATGAGGCCATATTCTGTGTCGATCGGCTCATGCAGTACATGGGCGACGATGACAAGGCGATATCCAATGTCGTGAAGATTGTTCGCGACGGTATCGGACCCGGAGTCGAACCGCTGAATATGGCGGGTGAAGCGATCCGGGACGAGAAATTCATGGAAGCGCGCCGCATCCTGCACAATCTGCGCGCAACGATTGGCGCCCTCGGCGCCAAGCGCTTTGTGGCCGCTTCGCTGGCCCTGGAGCTGGCCCTGCAAGAGGGGCGCATGATGGAAGTTCCCTATCTGTTCACCGCCCTGGAGGGTGAGCTGAAACTGGTGCTGGACCACGCCGGCGCCTGGCTGGACCGTCATTCCGGACGCGCCTCAGCCCGTTAATTCTTGTTACAAGTTTTACCCCCTTGCGCTGGTTTCTTATGATGCAGCGCAATACGCCCGTGCTAAGATCGCCAACAATTTGTGAATTTGGCAGTCTTGCGCCGCCTCGTGATTCATCGTGCGCCGTCCTGTGGCCATAGTGCCTACAATGATGGAACGGCATGCCGAGAGTTGATTTTAGGCAATAAACTGGTATATTGGCGTCCCCAGTGGAAAAAAAGAATATGGAATTATTTAACAAGTCCGGCGTGCTGTTGTCGTCGGTACTCGTGATGGTGGGCATGCTGATTGCCTGTCAGGCGCGGGATGACGTTGTGCCTGCGGCACCGGAAGTCCTCGCACTGGCCCAGCAAGTTGGCAAGCACGGTGGCGCGGCCGCCGAACGCCGCCTGCGCGAATGGTCGGACCAGGGGTCCGCCGTCGCGACCCGTGAATTGGGCATGCTGTACCGCAACGATACTGCCAAGCGCGGCGAAGCCATGCGTCTGTTCGAAAAGGCCGCCCGCGAGGGCGATCCGGAATCGGCATTCCAATTGGCGGAGATGTACCGCACCGGCAATGTGAGCAAGGAAGAAGCGACCGACAAGGCCTGGCCCTGGTATGTGCAAGCCGCGGAACACCGCCATGCACAGGCGGCGCTGACCCTGGCTTCCCTGGCCCGCAATGGTGAAGGCGCTCCGCACAGCGATGCGGAAGTCGCCAAGTGGCTGGCGGCTGCCGGCCACGTCAAGTAAAGCGGCTGCATGGACAGGCTGCGCGCGCTCGAAGTTTTTGTCGAAGTTGTGCGCAAAGAGGGCTTCGCGCGTGCCGCCGAATCCCTGGACACCTCCCCCGCCAACGTTACCCGCTACATCAGCGACCTCGAATCCCATCTCCAGACCCGCCTGCTGAACCGCAGCTCGCGCAAGATGTCGCTCACACCGAGCGGCGAGGCGCTGTTTGAGCGCGCCCGTTCCATCCTCGAAGAGGTGCAGGAGGCGGAAGCCATTGTGTCGTCGGCCGCCCTGCATCCGCGCGGCGTACTGCGGATCAATGCGCCGCTGAGTTTTGGCGTATTGCAGCTGGCCCATTTGTGGCCAAAGTTCATGCAGCAGCATCCCGATGTACAGCTGGACATTTCCCTGATCGACCGCGTGGTCGATATTGTGGAAGAAGGCTATGACATGGCGATCCGCATCTCGCGCGCCGGCTCGGCCAGCAATGTGGCGCGCAAACTGGCCACGTCGCGTAATATCGTGTGCGCTTCGCCGGAATACCTGGCGCGGCGCGGCACGCCACGCGCGCCGGCCGATCTGCAGCAGCATGAATGCATTGTCTACAGCTACAACCCCACCGGCGACGAATGGCAGTTCTCCGACGAGGCGGGCAAGCCGCATCCGGTGAAAGTCCGTGGCGCCATGCATACCAATAACGGCGATACCGCGCGGGCTGCCGCGCTGGGCGGGATGGGCATCATCTGGCAGCCAAGCTTCCTGATCGGTGCCGACCTGCGTGAAGGGCGGCTGGTGCCGGTGCTGCCCGGCTATCGGCTTCCTGACATCGATGTGCTGGCCGTCTATCCCAGCCGCCGTCACCTGAGCGCCAAGGTGCGCGCCATGATCGACTTCCTGGTCCGGGAGTTCGAAGGCACGCCGCCCTGGGACCGCGTCAACTAAGCAAGTCCTTTGCGCGGCGTCAATGAGCGCCGCCGCCGCTTCCCTACGCTGGAGTCTTTGCCAGCTGAGGAGAAGGTCATGTCGAAAAGCATTACCGTTGCCGCCGGTGTGGCACTTGCCATTCTCGTCGCCTGCCAACGCATACAGCCGGCCGATAAGCTGCTGGACGAGGCGCGCGGCTTCCGCGCTCACGGCGACTTGAGGGCTGCCGTCATTCAACTGAAGAACGCGGCCGAGCAATCGCCTGAAAACGGTTCGGTGCGGCAGTTGCTGGGCGAAGTGTACGTCGAGCAGGGTGATCCCGTCTCGGCAGAGAAAGAGTTGAAGCGCGCCCTGGACCGTGGCCGTCCGCGCGCCGAAGTTATTCCCTATCTGGGCAAGGCCTTGCTGCTGCAAGGCGAATATCAGAAACTGCTGGATGAGCTAAGCAATGACGGCAGTAGCGCGATGGTGCTGGCCCTGCGTGGCGAGGCTCAGCTTGGCCTGGGCAAGCCGGATCTGGCGGCTCCCCTGTTCCGCCAAGCGCTGCAAGCGCGTCCGGACAGCATGGACGCCCTGCTCGGCTTGGCCCGGCTGGCAATGGCGCGCGAGCGGCAAGACGAAGCCATGCGTTATATCGAGCAAGCGATCGTCGCCCAGCCGCGTGAAATCGACGCGCGGCGCTTCAAGGGTGATTTGCTGCGCGCTCAGGGACGGCTGGAGGCGGCTCGCCTGGCCTATGAAGGCGTGCTGAAGCTCAGGCCCAATAACCTGCAGGCACGCATCGATATTGCCAACCTCGCCATTCAGGCCGGACAATTGGAGCAAGCCCGGCAGCAGATCGCTGCCGCGCGCAAGAGCCAGCCCAATAGCCTGCTGGTCTACTATGCGCAGGCAATGCTGGATTTCCGGGAAGGCCAGAATAAGAGCGCGCTGACCCAGATGCAGCAAATTCTGCGTGCGGCGCCGGATCATCCGCCTAGTCTGCTGCTGGCCGGCGCCATCGAAACGGCCATGGGTTCCTTCACGCAGGCGCGCGGCCATTTGCAGAAGTTTCTCGAAAGCGCGCCGCACCATCCTTATGCCACCCGGCTGCTGGCGGCTGCAGCGCTGAATGCGCGCCAGCCAGAAGAGGCGCTGCAACTATTACTTCCCTTGGTCGGAAGCGATGCGTCCGACGCGGATGTGCTGGCACTGGCTGGTGAGGCAGCCATGCAATTGCGCAAATTCGAGCAGGCCGCCAGCTACTTCGAACGCGCCAGCGCGCTCGCTCCAGACTCAACTCAGCTGCAAGCGGCGCAAGGCCTGAGCCATCTTGGCACAGGCGAGCACAAGCGCGCCATCGCCGAACTGGAGCAGGCGGCCCGCACATCCGGCGCCGGCTCGCGCGCCGGCGTGTTGCTGGTCATGACGCACTTGCGGGCGCGCGACTTCGACAAAGCCATGCAACAGGTCGAGGCCATGCTCAAGCAAGGCGACAACCCCATGGTGCAGAATCTGCGCGGTGGCGTGCTGCTGGCCAAAGGCGATCTGCACGGCGCGCGTGCGGGTTTCGAACGGGCACTCAAGCTGGATGCGCAGTACATGCCTTCCTTACAAAACCTCACCCAGCTCGACCTGATGGAAAAGAAGCCGGATCAGGCGCGCAGGCGCTTGAACGAGGCTCTGGCCCGCTCCAGGGACAGTCTGCCGCTGATGACCGCCTTGTCGAAGCTCGCCGCCAGTCAGGGCAATCAGGCCGAAGCCGTCAATTGGCTGGAAAAGGCCTGTGCCGCGCACCCAAATGATGTGGCGGAGTCCACTGTCCTGGCGGCGGCCTATCTGCGCAGCGGCGCCCGAGAAAAGGGTATGACGCTGACACGCAAGCTGCACGCCGCCAATCCGGCTAATGCTGACGTGCTGGCCCTGCTGGCGAGCGCTGAAGCAGACAACGGCGAGCACGCCAATGCGCTGGAAAGCTACAGCAAACTCGCCGTATTGCAGCCCCGTTCCGCAGCCGTCCAAATGCGCATCGCACAGGAACAGTTGGCGCTGAAGCGTCCGCATGACGCAATGGTTGCCGTTCGCCGTGCACTGGCGCTCGAACCGGATCGCGATGATGCGCTCGCCCTGGCCAGCGCCATGTTGATCGATAGCGGCGCACTGCCGGAAGCCATCAGTCTCGCTCAGGGCGTGCAACGGCGCCGTCCCAATGATGCACTGGGCTTCAAGCTGGAAGGCGACGCGCTGCAAGCCCAAGGCAACGTTGAACAAGCATTGAAACGCTATGAACGGGGTTTCGAGCTGATGCGCACAGGCCCCCTGCTGATCTCGATCCATCGCGCCCTGCGCGCGTCCGGCAAGCGCCCTGATGCCAATGCGCGCATGGACCAGTGGCTGGATAAAAATCCGGCCGACGCCCGCACCCGCCTCTACTATGCCAGCGCGCTGGTACAGGACCGCGACTTCCACGCCGCCAGCACTCAGTACGAACGCTTGCTGGAAGTCGGTCAAAACAATGCGCTGGTATTGAACGACCTTGCCTGGTGCTATCTGCAACTTGCCGATAAGCGTGCGCAAGGCCTGGCCGAGCGCGCCTTCAAACTCGCACCGCAAAATCCGGCCGTCGCGGACACGCTGGCCGCGGTGCTGACCTCGCAAGGCCAGGCCACGCGCGCACTTCCCCTGCTGAAGAAAGCTGTCGACCAGGCGCCCGCCTCAGCCGATATCCGCTTCCATTACGCGCAGGCGCTGGCACAAACCGGAGACAAACGCGCAGCACGTGTTCAATGCGAACAGCTGCTGGCCCTGCATGATCTTCCTCAGCGCAGCGAAGTGCAGGCGCTGATGGCCAAACTGTAAGGACATCTTAACCTGGCCCGTAACGGCCGGGAGCGATGATGTGCTGCGGGTCCAATGCGTCCTTGACCCGCGCTACAGTACGCCAAAAGCTGTCGTCTCCATTGTCCAGTTTATCCATCGATTGCTGACCCACGCGGTAGGGAATATAGCCTGCGGCCATCATTTCCTCAAACAGCTGGTCGTGGCAGGCGCGCGCGCGGGCCGTTTCAGCCGCATCCTCCTTGTCGAAAGCGATGGTCAGCACGCCACCCAATGCGCGCTCGTTGATCATGCTGAAAGTCGCGAACAGATCGAACTGGCACGCACGGAAAATGCGATCGGCCAGGGAACAGGCAACCAGCATATCGGCGCCACGCATCGGCAAAACGGGCGAAACCCACAGCAGACCGCAGTTATCCAGCGCAGGGTTGGCGCCTTGCGGAAAGCCTTTTGGCAAGCCACCCCGGCGGCGCCAGTAAGCACCCGCCAGAAATCGCCCATTGGGAATGCCCCGGTTCATGTCGAATAGCGAGCGGCCCAGCGCCACGCGCGCGCGCAGCTTGTGTGCCAGCGCACCCTTGCCCAGCATTCGCACCGCCATCTCGCCCAGCGCCAGTTTGCGCTCGTCAAGAAACTGAACACGCGCCCTGGTTGGCGCCAAAGCCATGCGCACCGTCTTCCGCGCAAAGGCCAATTGCGCGGTGCTGCCGTAAAGCGCCCCTGACACGGTCCAGCTCCCAATGCCCGCCGACTTGCGCAGTTGCTGGCGCACTTCGTCGGGCAGCCGCGATGCGCCAGGTGCGAGCTGATGCGGAAAGGTCATGCCGCCCGAAATCACACGCAAGTCATTGCCGATATGCAGAATGCTGCGCAGGATACCGCCCATACGCAAGGGCCGCAGTGCATCGACCACCGCTGCGATATCGCCGTGCTCTTCAACTGAACACAGGAAATGGTTGATCGCCTGCGTCTTCGGCATCAGCCACAGGCCGAGACTGGTGACGATGCCCAGATTCGCCTGCGTGAACAAGCCATCAAGATAAGGCCCCACGCCATACGGGAAGACGCGCTGGTTAACGGCGGTGGGAAAATGGCCAAAGCCCGTGTTCAGCACCTCGCCATTGCCCAGCACGATCTTCATTCCGGCCACGTTCTGAAAGCGATTGCCGTAGGGCGAGTGGCCAAAGCCGCGCTCCAGGATATTGCCGACGAGGCTGGTGTCCGGCCCGGCCCCCGTGCAATCCATCCACATCGGCAAGTCTTCGTGAAGCAAATATTCCGACAGTTGCGCCTGGGTTACGCCGGGCTCGACCACCACGTAAGCCAGATCGCGGTCCATTTCCAGAATGCGCCGCATGCCACTCAAATCCACAATCACATTCCCGTCGCGCACCGCGCAGGCGTCGCCGTAGCCCCAGTTGTGGCCCACGCTGATTGGGTACAGCGCTGTACCATGTTGTGCCGCGATGCGCACTACCGCAGCGACTTCATCCGTCGTCAGCGGACGCAAGACGGCCAGGGGCCGGGTGCTGCGCGCGGCCGTGCTGACACTGTAAGGCGCAAGACTTGCCGCATCCATGGCCACGCGCCCGGCACCAAGCAAGGCCGACCAGGCTTCCAGGGCTTCAGAGGCGCCCATGGCTAATCCTTGCCTTCCATCAGACGCGCCGTAATACCGGGTTCATCCTCGCGTGCGAAGAAGTAGGGATAGAAAGAGCGTTCGCCTGCGCGCTGCTCCATCATGCCGCCGAACTTGTCGATCTGCCGGCCCATATGCTCCAGCTCCAGTCGCAGCAGGACGGCCGGCGCCTGCACGCGGCTGCAGTGGCGCTCGCCCCCAAAGTCCTTGAAGCCCAGCATCCGTTTATAGAACATCACGTGGCGGGGGTTCACCTCGATGATGTAGTCGGTGTAGCCATGGATGTTGTGGGCGTAGATGTACGAAATATGGATCAGCGAAGCGAATACGCGTTTGCTCACATGCCGGTCGATCGCCAGCCGCGACGGCTCGCACAGACGGCGTCCCCGGGAGCGCAGGTCGTCGAGCTTGTCGCGGAAGTTTTCATCGGCCGGCAAGCCGACGCCGGCATCGTCCAGACACAGCGACATGGTGCCGACTGTCGCGCCCTCCGCCTCCGCATATAGCGTAATCCGGTTGGGCGCATGCTGATCATGCGTATCAACCTCGTAACCGCGCCAGCCATACATTTTCTGCAGGAGCAGACCGGCGCTCTTCCGCGTACCAGGGGTGTTAGCCATGCGGATATGAAACAACTGGTGGTCCAGTTGGTGGTTCAGGGCAGTATCCATGCCGCTCTCTCCAATTAAAAGATCACGCAATGCAGGCTCTGCCGCGAACGAAACAATGGTGTCGTTATCGTGGCTCATCTCACTCAGAGCGCAGTGATCTTCAAAAAGTTCCCGCACGTCGGACTTTTTTTCATGCGCCGTCGCGTACTCAACTCGGACCCCGCAAGCATTTGATTTGATAAGGGAAATCGCCGTGGCACGGATGCTGCTGAACGGTGTGCGTCGGCACTTCGCCGCCAACACAAAAGGAGAAGCAAGCCATGAACACCTTGAAAAAAAGCCTGATGGCCACGGCCGCTGCAGCGGCGCTGGGCCTGGGAGTGGCCGGAGCGGCTCAGGCCTCGACGTTCGCGTCCGCCATCCTGGACATTAATAATTTCCGCCTGTTGCATGCCAACGGTGCGGCATTCAGCAACACCGATTTTTCTCAGCTGTCCGGCACCAACGATGCCCACGCCACGGCCTCCCGCGACATCACTTTCGCGGCAGGCAGCGATTCGCGCGGCATTCTGAGCGGCACCAATCCCAACGTGCTGCATCAATGCGTGGGAGCGCCCTGCTTCCCGCTGGTCGAAGACAATTTCACGCCTTTTGCCAGCCCGCCGCCGGTGCCGGGCAGCTTCGGCTACGCCGACCAGAATCTGACCGGCTCCTCCATCAGCATCAACGGCGGCCCCGCAGGTGCCCACGCGCAGACCCGCGCCGACGCTTCGACCGGTCTCAACACGGTCACGTCCGGCAACTCGGATGTGGGCACCTCCACCACCTTCAGCTTTGTTCTCGGCAATTCGGAAACGATGACGATTGCATTTGACGGTACGCCTTACACACAAGCCTTCGTATCCGCTGGCGCAGGTCCGACGTCAAATGCCAACGCCCGCCTGTCGTGGAGCATCAACATCGTGGACCTGTCGACCGGCTTGTCGGTATTCGCCTTCGAACCGAGCGCGCTCAACGCACTGAGCGCCGTCAGCCGGACTGACGCCAGCACGGGCATCCTGACCTACAACCCCGGCACGACAGCATACAGTTCCACCACGCCGATGCTGACCGGTGGCACCAGCTACCAGATCACGATCCAGCACAACACGCTGGCCAACGCATTGCAGCAGGAAGTGCCGGAACCGGGAACGCTGGCCGTGGTTGCAGCCGGCCTGCTCAGCATGTCGCTGCTGAGCCGCCGCCGCAAGCAATGAATAGTTTCGGAATTGAAGCCGGACTTGATCCGGCGCAAGTGTCGGGCTGGTTCGGCGTGCGCTCGCCGAACCGAGCCATATAATCGATTCAAGCCTTTAGCCATGGAGCGCCTGGACATGGAACCGATGATCAGCCAGTTGCTGTCCAGCCTGAAAGGAATCTGGAAGTACCGCTGGCCCGCTTTCATGGTCATGTGGCTGGTTGCCGTGCTGGGCTGGCTGAAGGTTTACACCCTGCCCGACGATTACCAGACCTCGGCCCGGGTCTTCGTCGACACGCAAAGCGTACTCAAGCCGCTGATGGCGGGCATGACCAGTGTGCCCAACGTCGAACAGCAGGTTGCAATCATGAGCCGCACCCTGCTGACCCGGCCCAATATCGAGCGCGTGATGCGCATGGTGGACCTCGACATCAACGCCCGCACACCGCGCGAGCACGAAAAACAGGTCGATGAGCTGATGAACGCGATCCACATCAGCGGCACGGCCAATTACGACATCTACACCATTAGCTACAACCACTCCAGCCCGCGCCTGGTGCGCGATGTGGTGCAGTCGCTGCTCACCATCTTTGTCGAAGGCAGTTTCAAGGGCAAGAAAGGCGATTCGGAGAAGGCTGTTCAATTTATCGACGAACAAATCCGCAGCTATGAAGACAAACTGCTCACCGCCGAAAACGCCATGAAGGAATTCAAGCTGAAACACAACACCCTGCTGCCGCGCCAGGGTGTCGACTATGGCGCGCAAATCCTGATTTCCGCCGATGCGCTGAATACCGCACGACTGGAACTGGTGGAAGCCGAACACTCCCGCAATGCCCTGGCGGCGCAGGCCAATGGCGATGAGCCTGTCATCGGCACCAGTGCCGCGCCCGCCGTAGAGAATCCGGAAATCGATAGCCGCATCGACGCTCTGAATAAATCGCTCGACGCGCTGCGCACCACATATACCGACCTGCATCCGGACATTGTCGCTACCCTGCGCCTGATTGGGCAGCTTGAAGAACGCAAGGCCGATGAGGCGAAAAAACACGTTCAGGGTACCGACCCAGGAAAAGGCTACAGCCCCATGCTGCAGCAGCTCAAAGTGGCGCTGGCCGAAGCGGATGCGCACGTGGCCGCGGTCAAAGCCCGCGTGCAGGAGATGGAAGTTCGCCATGAACGCCTGGTAGCGCGAAGCAACGCCGTCCCCGAGGTGGAATCGCAGTTGGCCCAGTTGAACCGCGATTACCAGGTCAACAAGGAGAACTACGAGAAGCTGATTGCGCGGCGCGAGTCGGCAAAGCTGTCAGGCGAACTCAGCACAACGACCGAGATGATGAGCTTTAAGATCATTGATCCGCCTACCGTGCCCTTGCGCCCGATCGGTCCCAACCGCGCCCTGTTGTTCAGCGTCGTGCTCCTGGTTTCGATCCTGGCAAGCGGCGCGGTGGCGCTTCTGCTGGGTCAGCTGCGTCCGACCTTCCTCAGTCCCGCTGAACTGCGCGAGGCAACGGGCTTCCGTGTCATCGGCACCGTGTCGATGAACTGGACCGACGCCGAGCAACGCCGCCGCCACCACGGCCGCATCGGCTTCAGCGCAGGTCTGGCCTGCCTCTGCGCTTGCTATGGCGGCGTCATGGCCTACGCCTTCATCCATTGAGCTGTGGGGTAAGCAATGCAACTGCCCGAAGTGCTGCTGGAAGCTGGAAACGAAATGTCAGAGCCCGCTTTCGCGGATATCAACCTCGTGAGGCTGCGCCAGCGCGGCATGCTTACCCACGATGGCGGGCGTACGCCGGTAGCCGAAGACTTCCGCATCATCAAGCGCCCCCTGCTGCATGACGCCAAAACAGCCAACCGCGGTAATCTGATCATCGTCACCAGCGCCCTGCCCGGCGAAGGCAAGACCTACTGCGCCATCAATCTGGCCATGAGCATCGCCATGGAAAAGGACGTGACGGTGTTGCTGGTCGATGCCGATGTGGCGCGCCCTTCCGTCCTCAAGGTGCTGGGCCTGCATGCCGACATTGGTCTGATGGACGTACTGCTCAACGGCAGCATGGACCTGTCCGATGTCATCCTCAAGACCAATGTGCCTTCGCTTAGCATTCTGCCCACCGGCCGCGCCAACCGCCACGCCACCGAACTGCTGGCAAGCCGCAATATGAGCAGTCTGCTGGAAGAAATCGCCTCCCGCTACTCGGACCGCATCGTTATCTTCGATTCGCCACCTTTGCTCATTACGACGGAGGCAAGCGTCCTCGTGTCGCAAATGGGCCAGGTGGTGATGGTGGTCGAAGCCGAAACCACTACCCAGAACGCCGTGCGCGAGGCGCTGGGCCGCCTGGAACCCGGCCGCAATGTCAACCTGGTCTACAACAAGACGCGCGCCTTTCCCGGCGTGGAGTATTACGGCTACTACACCTGACGGTGACGCCGCATGCGCGACATCTTAATCCTGCTCGCCATCTTCGCCAGCCTGCCATTCGTGTTGAAAGACCCCATCAATGGCGTGCTGATGTGGGTACTGGTCAGCGTCATGAATCCCCACACCCAGTGCTGGGGCTATGCCCAGCACTTCCCGGTCGCAATGATTATCGCGATCTGCACATTTTTCAGCATATTGAAGGCGCCGCGGTCCTGCCGCCTGCCCTGGACGCCCGAAACCATTCTGCTGCTCACCTTTATATTGTGGATGAATATCACCACCCTGTTCGCCATGTTCCCGAATGCAGCCTGGACCCAGTGGGGCAAGGTGATGAAGATCATGCTGATGAACCTGGTGACGCTGATGGTGGTGCGCGAGCGCGCCGACGTCCAGCGCCTGATCGGTGTGATCGTGCTTTCCCTGGGCTTCTACGGCGTCAAAGGCGGCATCTTTACCTTGCGAACCGGCGGCGCCGATCTGGTGTGGGGGCCGGAGGATACCTTCATCGGCGACAACAACGCGCTGGCGCTGGCCCTGATCGTGACCATCCCCCTGATGCGCTATCTGCAGCTGGCTACCCACAGGAAATGGCTGAAGCACGTGATGACCGCTATCATGCTGCTGTCGGCTGTCGCCACACTGGGTTCCTACTCGCGCGGTGCGCTGTTGGCCATTGGCGCCATGCTGGTGTACATGTGGCTGAAGGGCCGCCACAAACTGCTCGGCGGCGCCCTGCTGCTGATTTGCGTTCCGCTGGTTCTGATGCTGATGCCGGAGCGCTGGTCAACGCGCATGGATTCCATCAACTCTTACCAGGAGGACGACTCGGCAATGGGCCGCATCAATGCCTGGCGCATGGCCTTCAATCTGGCAAGCGATCGCTTCTTCGGCGGCGGCTTCGAGGTTTCAGAACCCCTCGCGTTCTTTCTGTACGCGCCGGTTCCCAGCGACGTGCATGCGGCGCACAGCATCTATTTTCAGGCGCTGGGCGAACACGGCTACGTCGGGCTCGTGCTTTATATGCTGCTCGGATTATTCACATGGCGCTCCGCCACGGTGGTGGTGCGCCAGGCAGCCATGCAGGAAGAATTCGCCTGGGCGGGATCGCTGGCGCGCATGATCCAGGCCAGCATGGTGGGATTTGCAGTTGGCGGCGCCTTCCTCAGCCTGCTGTATTACGACGTACCCTACTATCTGATGGCCGCCGTTGTCGCCATGCGCGCTCAGCTGCGTGGACGCGTGCCCAATACCACGGTGTAAGGCGTGGCGACATGGGCTAACCAACGCAGTCCGGGCCAGGCACGTATGGCAGAAATCACGGTGCGCCCAGTCCGTCCCAATTTGTTCACATCAATCAGGTCGAACCGGTCCTGGCAGCGCACGCCACGAACCGTCAGCCAGTCGCGCAGGCCGTAATAGCTGAACCAGTTCACCGCGGGATACGTTGCATAGCCCGCCAGTTCGGGGCGGCTCGTCATCGCCAACTGCACGATATGCCGTTTCAGCGCCGGCGGATACCAGGAGTACAGGGGTAATTGGAACTCTTCCTGCAGTGGACACAGCACATTGCTGGTGCTGATATACAGGCTGCCGCCGGGCCGCAGCACCCGCACCATCTCGCGCAGGCATGCTTGCCAGTCTTCGACGTGCTCCAGCAGTTCAGGCGCTATACACAGATCCATGCTGGCATCCGGCCAGGGCAGATCGGTGGCTGAAGCGACTGCGAAACCGATCTGCAATCCGGCGTCCGCCGAGCGTTCGCGCGCCAGGGCAATCAGTGCCGCATTGATATCGGCGCCAAACACTTCGTGTCCGCCCTCGGCCCACAGGCGGGACTGCGTGCCCGCCCCGCAACCGATATCGGCAACATACAAAGGCGCCTCTGGAGCGCCCAGTGCGCGCAGCACCGTGCGCTGGATCGATGCAAAGCGTTCCAGCGCCGCCTGCCCCGCGCTTTCCTTCTCGTAGTAATCGTAGAAGCCGCGGTGGCTGCCGGTATTCCAGGTTGGGCTGACCATCATTTCCTCGCACCGTCAGTGAGACAGCTTCATGATTCGCGAAATCGGGGTTTCGCTTCTTGCGATGGGACAGGCAGAGCGTTTGACGGATATCAAACGCCGACGGGCGCCACAGCGGTCTAATGGCTCAATGAAGAACCGGATACGACGCTGCATTGCTGAACTCGGATGGCACAGCGCCGCCTGGTACGCCCTCTCCCGTCTGGTGGAAAGTGTCGGCTGGCGTCTGCAGCGCTATTTGTTCGTAGCCCAACGCGTCGCGACCGAGCCGGCACGCCAGCGATGCAATGGCTGTATTACGGTGAGCCCGATCGTCACCATGGATGAAGTCCCGCCTGGCTATCCACGGTGTGCGGACATCCTGTCGCGCCGCTTCCGTCAGGGCGCCCACAGCCTGGCTGCCTGGCGTGGCGAGCAACTGGCAGGCTTCATCTGGTACCAGTTCGGCGCTTATCAGGAAGATGATGTGCGCGTCCGCTATTGCCTGCCTTCGCCGCATTCGGCGTGGGACTTCGACGTATTCGTGCAGCCGGAGATGCGGCTTGGCCCCGCCTTTTGCAGGCTGTGGGACGCGACCAACCGCCGCCTGCACGCCGTTGGCGTTCAATGGACCTGCAGCCGCATCTCCGCCTTCAATCCGGAATCGCTGCGCGCGCACAGGCGCATGGGCGCAACGCCTCTCGGATCGGCGGTCTTCCTGTGCTGCGGCGAGTGGCAGTGGATGGTGGCGTCGCAGTTCCCCTGGTTTCACTTGTCCCGCCACGAGAATTCATTCCCAAAACTGGTTTTCGACACCAAGGCGCTGGAGAGGCTTACTTGATGCCGTGATGATTCATCAGGTCGTAAAGAGTCGGCCGGCTCACACCAAGCAGCTCGGCGGCGCGCGCGATATTGCCGCCGGTTCGCGCCAGAGCGCGCACCATCACCTTATACTCGGCGCCGCTGCGCGCTTCCCGCAGATCCATGCTCTGGGATTGCGCGGCAAGCGGCGGCAAACCCAGATCGGCCGCCGTAATGTGCGGGCCGTCGGCCATGATGACCGCACGCTTGATGCAGTTTTCCATCTCACGCACATTGCCAGGCCAGCCGTGTGCCTCGATCGCCGCCAGCGCGTCCGTGCTGAAAGCCATGGCGGGACGGCTTTCAGCGTTGGCAAAGCGATGGCGGAAGTGGTGGGCCAGCAGCACGCTGTCGCCCATGCGCTCCCGCAGCGGCGGAATCAGCAGCACAATTTCGCTCAAACGATAGAACAGGTCCTCGCGGAATGTTCCGGCATCGACCAATGCTTTCAGATTACGGTGTGTGGCGCAGACAATGCGCACATCGACTGCGATCTCATTGCGGCCACCGACGCGCTCAATGACCCGCTGCTGCACGAAGCGCAGCAGCTTGGCCTGTAGAGGCATCGCCATATCGCCGATTTCATCGAGGAAGAATGTGCCGCCGCCGGCCAGTTCGATCTTGCCCAGCGTCTGACGCTCGGCCCCCGTGAATGCCCCCTTTTCGTAGCCAAACAGCTCGCTTTCCAGCAGGTTCTCCGGGATCGCGGCGCAATTGATGGCGACGAAGCGTTTGCCGTGACGGGCACTCAGCTCGTGCAGGCCGCGTGCCAGCAACTCCTTGCCGCAGCCCGAAGCACCCAGCAGCATCACCGTCGCCGAGCTGGGCGCGACTTTTTCCACGCTGCGGCAGACCCGCAGCATGCCAGGGTCGCGCGTAATGATGCCGGCCAGCGGCGAGTCGGCCTCCGTCTGCAGCATGCGCCGGTTGTCTTGCTGGACGGTGTGCAGGAAGAAGGCGCGCTCGATCATGAGGCGCAACAGGTCTGTTTCCAGCGGCTTCTGATGAAAGTCGTAAGCGCCCAGCCCTACGGCTTTCAGAACATTGCCACGGTCCTGGTTCCCGGACAGCACGATGACCTTCATATCCGGAGCAATCGCCAGCATCTGCTTCAGCAAGGCCAGGCCTTCGGCCGAACCGTCGGTATCCGGCGGCAGACCGAGATCAATGGTCGCCACGGCGGTTTGGTGGCGGCGCAGCTGATTCAGCGCCATGTCACGGTCCGCCGCAAACACAGTGTCATAGTCATCCAGCGCCCAGCGCAGCTGCCTTTGCAAGCCCGGATCGTCCTCCACCACCAGCAGCTTTTTCTTGGCCATGCTTGCTCCCTATGACGCTGAAATCAGCGGCTGCCCTTACCGAATAGCACCACTTGCACCGTGTCGACCAGAATCAGCAGGTCAAGGAAAAGACTATTGTTTTTCACGTAGTACAGGTCGTAGTGCAGCTTGCACACCGCATCCTCGACCGAGGCGCCGTATTGATAGCGCACCTGGGCCAGGCCCGTGATGCCGGGTTTGATCGTGTGGCGCACGTCGTAATAAGCGATCTCGCGCTGGAGCTGGGAGACGAAGAAGGCGCGTTCCGGCCGCGGCCCGACAAAGCTCATCTCGCCGCGGAACACATTCAGCAATTGCGGCAGTTCGTCGATGCGCAGCTTGCGTAACCAGCGGCCGGCGGATGTGATGCGCATGTCAGCCTGCTGCGCCCAGCGCGGCTGGCCATCTTGTTCCGCGTCCTGGCGCATGCTGCGGAACTTCAGGAGAAAAAAAAGCCTGCCATCGCGCCCGACGCGCTCCTGCCGGTAAATCACAGGACCGCCATCGTCAAGCAAAATGGCAAGAACCGCTCCGGCCATGAGCGGCAGGGTAATCAGACAAATGGCAGCGCTGGCGACAAGATCGAAGCCGCGCTTGACCGCAGCCCGCAGCAGGCTTTGGTCAAATCCGCCGCCGAAGGTCAAATAACTCGGTTGAATGGAATCGATCCGGAGCTGGGATGCTTCCCGCTCAAAAAAGGTCGCGGCATCGATCACCCGCACGCCACCCAGCGCACAGGCCATCAATTCCTTGACGGGATAAGTCCCATTGCGGCGGTCGCCGATCGATACCACCAGCTCATGCGCGCCGTGTTTGCGCGCCAGCGCCAGCAGGCTTCCGCACACGGGCAGCACCACTGCCGACGGCACACAGCGCAATTCGCCTTCAACCGGCACGCAGCCAACCACTTCGAATCGATGGAAACCCTGGCGGCTGCGCGCCAGCTCCAGGCATTCCCGTGCCAGGACGCCATCGCCGACCAGTATCAGACGCTGTACCAGCATGCTGGTCTGGGCGGAACCGCGCAGCAGCAGCCGCGTCATCAACACGCCGCCAGCACCCAGCAGGAAAGACAGGCTGGGTACCGGGTGCGGCACCAGTGACAGCATGGCGAATCCCAGCGCAAACGCCGGCAGCACGCGCGCCACGATACCAGGCAGGTCTTCGTGCACCTCATTGTGGTACATGCCGAGGGTAGCCATGATGAAGACCATGACCAGCGAGAACACTGTCGCGGACAGCCAGGTGCTTGCACTCAGCCGCACCTCATGCAGCCCGGCCAGCGTGGCCAGCGCTGCTGCCGCCAGCAGGATGGCCAGCTCCATCAGGAGCAGAATCAGGGCCATGCGCGACACGTAGTGATTGAAGATCCGGATCACTTCCGCCTCCTCCGGTGAGACCTCAACCATGATGCGCCCGCACTGGCATCAGGGTTTTGAGGGAGCGCAAGCCTGCGGAGGGATGGCAAATGGTCTATAGTATTGTTCTTGACCGCATAAAATCCCGAATCACCATGAAATTTGATGTAGCCATCGTCGGCAGCGGACTGGCCGGCCTGTCGGTAGCCCTGCACCTGGCGGAAAGCCGAAAAGTTGCAGTTATTTCCAAACGTGAGCTGCTGGATGGCGCCAGTAACTGGGCCCAGGGCGGCATTGCTGCGGTGCTCGATTCCGGCGACAGCCACGAGCAGCACATCACGGACACCCTGATCGCCGGCGCCGGCTTATGCGACGAGGGCGCCACCCGCTACATCGTTGAACACGGACGGGAAGCGATCCAGTGGCTGATCGACCAGGGCGTGCCCTTCACCCGCGACGAGAGCGCGGAACTCGGCTTCCACCTGACGCGCGAAGGCGGCCATAGCCAGCGCCGCATCATTCACGCCGCCGACGCCACCGGCCACGCCGTACAGGTGACGCTGGAAGAGAAAGTGCGCGCGCATCCGAACATCACCCTGTTCGAGCACCATTGTGCGATTGACCTGATTACGTCGGACAAAATCAGCCCGCGCCCGCAAAACAGCCAGCCGCGCTGCCACGGCCTGTACGTGCAGGACGTCAAAACCGGCCAGGTCCACACTTTCGCAGCCGAACACACCATCATGGCCACCGGCGGTGCGGGCAAGGTTTATCTGTACACCACCAATCCCGATACGGCCAGCGGCGACGGCATCGCCATGGCCTGGCGCGCAGGCTGCCGTGTGGCGAATATGGAATTCATCCAGTTCCACCCGACCTGCCTGTATCACCCTTACGCCAAGTCTTTCCTGATCACGGAAGCGATCCGCGGTGAAGGCGGTCTGCTGAAACTGCCGCCCGAAGCAGGCGCCGCAGCCGGCCAGCGCTTCATGCTGGCCCACGACGACCGCGCCGAACTGGCGCCGCGCGACGTGGTGGCGCGCGCCATCGACTTCGAAATCAAAAAGCGCGGCCTGGACTACGTGCACCTGGACATCAGCCACAAACCGGCCGAATTCCTGATCGAGCACTTCCCGACCATTTACGCACGCTGCCTGGAACTGGGCATCGACATCACCAAGGAACCGATTCCTATCGTGCCCGCTGCCCACTACACCTGCGGCGGCGTGGTGACCGATATGGCGGGTCGCACTGATCTGGCAGGCCTGTACGCTGTGGGCGAAACCGCCTGCACCGGCCTGCACGGCGCCAACCGCCTGGCATCCAACTCACTGCTGGAATGCGTGGTAATCGGCCGTGCCTGCGCCCAGGACATCATGTCCACGCCGAAAGAAGGCGCGCCATTCCTGCCGGATTGGGATGAAAGCCGCGTGACCGATGCGGACGAAGAAGTGGTCATCGCCCATAACTGGGATGAGCTGCGCCGCTTCATGTGGAATTACGTTGGCATCGTGCGCACCACCAAGCGCCTGGAACGCGCCCAGCACCGCATTGCGTTGCTGAAGGAAGAAATCGACGAATACTACGCCCACTTCCGCATCACGCCGGACTTGCTGGAGCTGCGCAATCTGGTGGAAGTGGCGTCGATGATCGTCAACAGCGCGCTGCAGCGCCGCGAAAGCCGCGGCCTGCATTTCAGCCGCAATTATCCAGGGACCTTGCCGAAAGCCCTGCCGACGGTGCTGACGCCGCCGCCCCGTTAAGGCACGTTGACTTCGTGGCGCTGGCCGAGCCGTCTCAGCTCGCCGGCGTCCACGAGTTTCTGGAATTCCCCATCGAAGGCCTTGCGCAGCGCCTCGCCTGATGCATTGCGTTGAAAGGCGAAATAACCGTCCTGCACCTCGATCACATGCGGCAGCATGGTGATCTGCCCGGCCAGCCCGATCCTTCCCAGTACCGGCTCGGTGTTGCGGCGATTGCTGGCAAACAGGTGCACATGCTGATGCGCCACCATCTTCAAGCCGCTCTCCACGCTGTTCGCCACGCTCAGGCGCAGCTGAGGGCGTGCCGCGTCAAAGGCCGGACCATAGGCCCAGCCGTTCAGCACGACCACGCGCCGCTCCGACAGCTCACCGAAATCGCCGTTCCACTCGATGCCCGATCCGGTGCGCGCGTAGAACACCATCTGGTCCTGATAGAAGGGCAAATGCGAGAACAACATGAGCTTCTGGCGCTCGAACGTTTTGTAAGGACCGACCAGAATGTCGGCCTTGCCCTGCACCAGCATGGCCTGGGCGCGCGCCCAGGGATAGATTTCGAAGCGGGCTTTGTGGCCCATACGTTCGGCGACGATGCGCACGATCTCGGGTCCGAGGCCGACGATATCGCCTTCCTGTCCCTGTTCATACACCCGTTCAAAATGTGCGCCGATCACCAGCAGCTCTCGCGCGCCTGCTGCAGGAAGGCAGCATATGAAAACCAGAATGGCAGCGAACTTGCGCATGGCCCCTCCATGGATAAGCCCATGATACCATCGCCGGATGACAAATCCAGCCCACCTGCGGCCTGCCCGCCACGATGATATTCCGCGCATGGAAGCGCTGATCCGGCGCTCCGGCATCGAGCTAAGCCGGGGTTTCTATTCGCCGGAACAGGCGCAGGCAGTTACCCGCCACGTGTTCGGCGTCGATACCCAGCTGGTGGACGACGGCACCTACTTCGTGATTGAGCGCGATGGCGAGTTGCTGGCCTGCGGCGGCTGGAGCAAGCGCGCCACGCTGTTTGGCGCCGACCGCACCAAGACAGGCGCAGATCCCCTGCTCGATCCGGCCACGCAGCCGGCGCGTATTCGCGCCTTCTTTGTCGATCCGGCCGTACCGCGCCAGGGACTGGGGCGGTGCCTGATGGAGCATTGCGAATCGGAGGCCGCAGCAGCAGGGTTTCAGGTGATGGAGTTGGCAGCCACCATGCCCGGCGTACCGCTGTACCGGGCCTGTGGCTTTGATGTGGTGGAAGATTTCGCGCTTGCGCTGCCGGACGGCGTTTCAGTTCCGCTGTCCCGCATGCGCAAGCGAATCGGCTGATCAGCCGTTGAAGCCCTTGCCTTCAGCGGCCAGTTTGACCAGCAGCGGCGCCGGTTTCCAGGCTTCGCCGTGGCGGCCCTTGGACAGGCGCTCAATGGTGCCCAGCACATTCGGCAAGCCCACGGTATCGGCATAGAACATCGGACCACCGCGGTACAGCGGGAAGCCGTAGCCGGTCAGGTAGACCATGTCGATATCCGAGGCGCGCAGTGCAATGCCCTCTTCCACAATCAGCGCGCCCTCGTTCACCAGCGAATACACCAGACGTTCCACAATTTCCTGATCGCTGATCTCGCGGCGCTCTACGCCGATATCCGCTGAGTGCTGCACGATCATGGCGTTCACGACGTCACTCGGATACGCCTTGCGGTCGCCTTCCTTGTAGTCGTACCACCCGGCGCTGGTCTTCTGGCCGAAGCGTCCCATTTCGCACAGCAGGTCGGCGGTTTTCGAATAGGCGATTTCCGGCTTTTCCACGTAACGGCGCTTGCGGATATACCAGCCGATATCATTGCCCGCCAGGTCGCTCATGCGGAAAGGCCCCATCGGGAAGCCGAACTTTTCGATAGCCCGATCCACCTGCTCAGGCGATGCACCTTCTTCCAGCAGGAAGCCCGCCTGACGGAAATATTGTTCGATCATACGGTTGCCAATGAAGCCATCGCACACGCCCGAGACGACACCAGTCTTCTTCAGCCTTTTGGACAGTGCCAGCGCCGTTGCCAGCACGTCCTTGCCGGTGGCCTTGCCGCGCACGATTTCCAGCAGCTTCATCACGTTGGCCGGGCTGAAGAAATGCAGGCCAATCACGTCCTGCGGGCGCTTGGTGAAGGCGGCAATCTTGTCCAGGTCCAGCGTGGAAGTGTTCGAGGCCAAAATCGCGCCCTGCTTCATGACGTCGTCCAGCTTACGGAACACGGTTTCCTTCACGCCCATGTCTTCGAACACGGCTTCGATCACGATGTCCGCATCGGCAATCGCCGCGTAATCCAGGGTGCCGGTGATCAGGGCGGTGCGCTGGTCGAACTTGTCCTGAGTCAGCTTGCCCTTCTTCAGGGTGTTTTCGTAATTCTTGCGGATGGTGGCGATGCCCTTGTCCAGCGCTTCCTCTTTGGTCTCCAGCAGCACGACGGGAATACCGGCATTTGCGAAATTCATTGCAATGCCGCCGCCCATGGTGCCGGCGCCGACCACGGCGGCCTTCCTGATTTCGCGCGCCGGTGTATCCGGCGGCACATCCGGCACCTTGCTGGCCTGGCGTTCGGCCATGAAGGCATGACGCAGGGATTTCGATTCCGGCGTCTGGATCAGATGCAGAAATCGCTCGCGTTCAAACTTCAGACCGTCCTCGAATTTGCGGGTCACGGAGGCAGCCACGGTTTCCACGCATTCCAGCGGCGCCGGGAATGGGCCGGCAACGGCTTTCACCGTATTGCGGCTGAATTGCAGGAAGGCTTCGTGGTTCGGATAATCCACTTTGCGGTCGCGCACTTTCGGCAGCGGACGCGCATCGGCAATTTTCTGGGCGAAGGCCACGGCAGCCGACAGCAGATCGGTCCCGGCCGGGAACACCTCGTCGAACAGCGCTGTGCCTGCCAGCTTTTCGGACAGCGCCGGGGTGCCGGAGACAATCATATTCAGCGCGGTTTCCAGACCCAGCACGCGCGGCAGACGCTGCGTGCCGCCCGCGCCCGGCAGCAGACCCAACTTCACTTCCGGCAACGCGATCTGAGCGCCGGGCAGCGCCACCCGGTAATTGCAACCCAGCGCCAGCTCCAGCCCTCCGCCCATGCAGACAGTGTGGATCGCAGCCACGATGGGCTTGGTCGACTCTTCCACCACGCGGATCAGAGAATGCAGAGTCGGTTCCTGCAGTGCCTTAGGTGAATTGAATTCCTTGATGTCGGCGCCGCCCGAGAAGGCTTTGCCGGTGCCGGTGATGACGATGGCCTTCACGGCGCTGTCGTCCAGCGCGCGGCGCACGCCTTCGACGGCTGCGGTCCGGGTCGCATGGCCCAGGCCATTAACGGGCGGATTGTTCAGCGTGATGACGGCGACCGTTCCATTGACTGCGTATTCTGCGCTCATGTCTCTTCTTTCTCCATGGTGACGACAGGTAACTATACCGCAAAAGTGCACGGTCGTATTATTTCTTTATTTTGATTGACGATTAGTAATATGTGTTGCAATTTAGAAAATAACATTAATTACTTATTAAACCTTTGATTTCAAAGACTTTTCTGAGAGTCACTATAATACTTGCAAGTTAGTTTTCTTAATACTCAGACTAATCCGCAACAGCAACTAAAAGTTTTAAAAACCTCTTGCCATGCGGCATTAAGTAACCTAAGATTCCATCTAGCAACTAGCTGACAAGGGCAAACCAGGCGAAAGCCTGGGACGCAAAGTCATCGGTCTAAGGAGCTTCGGCTCTATGACGGCAGGACTGCCAGACTAAGTACATCGTACACACTCGATGGGTGTTTTTGCCCCTTGCGTGGCGTCTCCAACCTGTCCCTCGGGACAGGCGGCAGTCCTACTTTTCAGAACTTTGAAAATACAGGACTCGCCAAAATGAAATTCTTCGCCACCTCCATCACCTCCGCCGCTATCGCTGCCGCCCTGGCTGGCTTCGCCGCCCCTGCCTTCGCTGCCAACGACAACGCCCAGGATTATGCCCGTGGCCGCATTATCGTTGAACCGCGCGCCGGCCTCACCGCCGACGAGTTCGCCAACATTCTGAAAGTTCATGGCGGTAAAGCCCGCAAGCTGGGCCAGAGCAACCTGCACATCGTTGACCTGCCGGCCAATGCCTCCGAAAAAGCCGTCGTGGCACTGCTGAAAAAGCACCCAAGCCTGAAGTTCGCTGAACTGGATCAGCGCGTGCCTGTTACCGCGACCACCAACGACCCATACCTGGGCAGCGAATGGCACATCAGCAAAATCGGCGCCGACACCGCCTGGGACACTACCCAGGGTGCCGGCGTGACCATCGCCATCCTGGATTCCGGCGTGGACGCCGTCCCTGACCTGGCTGCCAATATGGTTGCCGGCTACAACATCTACGACAACAACACCAACACCGCCGACGTCTGCGGCCACGGCACCAAGGTCGCCGGCGCAGCGGCTGCGACCTCCAACAACGGCGCCGGCGTTGCGGGCGTTGCGGGCCAAGCCAAGATCATGCCGGTCCGTATCGCGTACGTTGACCCGACCTACGGCTGCTACGCCTACTTCTCGACCATCGCCAGCGGCATCACCTGGGCGGCCGACCATGGCGCCCGTATCGCCAACGTCAGCTACGCTGCTCTGCCAACCAGTTCGGCCATCATCAGCGCGTCGAACTACATGAAGAGCAAGGGCGGCCTGGTGTTCGTCTCCGCTGGTAACTACGCCAAGGATGACGGCTACACCCCGACCGATTCCATGATCGCCGTATCCGCCACCGACAGCAATGACGCTCTGGCCAGCTTCTCCAGCTTCGGCGCCTACGTTAATCTGTCCGCGCCAGGCTCCGGCATCTACACCACCGCACAAGGCGGTGCCTACGGCGCCGTGAACGGCACCTCGTTCTCGGCCCCAATCGCAGCCGCCGTGGCAGCACTGATGATGTCGGCCAACCCGACGCTGAGCAACAGCAAGGTGGAAAGCTTGCTGTACTCTACCGCAACCGATCTGGGCGCGGCCGGTAAAGATCCTTACTTCGGTTACGGCCGCGTGAACGCCGCCGCTGCTGTCGCTGCGGCCGCATCCAGCGCCCCGCCAGCCGACACCACTGCTCCGACCGTGGCAATCACCTCGCCTTCCGCTAACGGCACCGTTTCCGGCAGCGTGATCGTCAGCGTCAACGCGGCCGACAATGTTGGTGTGGCCCGCGTCGACCTCAAAGTCAACAACACTGTGGTCGCCTCGGATACGGCCGGCCCGTTCAGCTTCTCCTGGAACTCGACTGGCGCGGCCAACGGTATGAACACCCTGGTTGCCGTCGCTTATGATGCCGCGGGCAATGTGGCTTCCTCCATCCCGGTTTCGGTCAACGTGTCGAACAGCGCAACCCCTCCGGTTGCTGACACCACCGCTCCAGCCCTGTCCATCACCAATCCGACCAACGGCGGCACCGTGACCGGCAACGTCAACATTACCCTGAGCTCTTCGGACAACAGCGGCGCGGCCGGCATCTCGATGTCTCTGTATATCGACGGCGCATTGAAGGCCAGCGGCAGCGGCGCAAGCATGTCTTACAGCTGGAACGCCAAGAAAGCCACTGCCGGCAACCACGTCATCCAGGCGGTCGCCAAGGATAAAGCGGGCAACACCACCAATACCCAGGTGCAAGTTACCAGCCGCTAAATCAACATTAATTAATAATATTAAAAGCCGGGCTTATTGCCCGGTTTTTATTTATCTGTACCATATATTATTATTGTCACTTGCATCAGAATAGTTGCTGCGCATAATTGACGTAAGTCATTGTATACGTTCAATCTTTCGATCAGTTAAAATTACGCAAACCAACTTTGCATAGTGTTCAGACTAATGTGCAACAACGGAAAACTTAATTAAAGATAGCGATTGCTTACCCGCAATTCCTTAATTAAGATCTGAGGCAGAAATCTGACAAAGGCACACCACGCGAAAGCATGGGTCGCAAAGTCTACGGTCTAAAGGGATTTTTTAAATCTCTATGACGGCAGGACTGCCAGATACAGCTCTTCGGCTGCGCCGAGTGCTGTCTTCTTCGCACTGGTCACGAGACCAGTTGGCAGTCCGCTTTTCTGAAACTTTGAAAACTGGACTACCATCTATGAAGAACCGCTCCACCGCAGCCCGCCTCTCCAATACTTCCCTCACCGTTTTCGCAGTTGCCGCCGCGCTGCTCGCAATGGCGCCTGCTGCCCGCGCCGACAAACCGGCCGCGGAACAATTTGCCCGCGGCCGCATCCTGGTTGAACCACGTGCCGGCCTGACCGACGAAAATTTCGATAAAGTGTTGAAGACCCACGGCGGCGGCAAGAAGCGCAAGCTGGGTCAGAGCAATCTGCACCTGGTTGACACTGCTGCCGGCACCGAGCAGCAGGTTGTCGATGCCCTGAAAAACGACCCTAACTTCAAATACGCCGAGCTGGACAAGCGCGTTGAACCGACAACCACCACCAATGACCCGTACCTGGGCAGCGAGTGGCACATCAGCAAGATCGGCGCCGACGCGGCCTGGGATAAAGCCCAGGGCGCAGGCGTGACCATCGCGATTCTGGACTCCGGCGTCGACCCGGTTCCTGACCTGGCTTCGCACATGGTGCCGGGCTATAACATCTACGACAACAACACCAATACCGCTGACGTCTGCGGTCACGGCACCAAAGTCGCCGGCGCTGCCGCCGCTGCCATGAACAATGGCACGGGTGTGGCCGGTGTCGCCGGCCAGGCCAAGATCATGCCGGTGCGTATCGCTTACGTCGACCCGACTTACGGCTGCTACGCCTACTTCTCGACCATTGCCAGCGGCATTACCTGGGCGGCCGACCACGGCGCCCGCGTGGTGAACGTCAGCTACGCTGCCATGCCGACTAGCTCGGCCGTGATCAGCGCTGCCAACTACCTGAAGAGCAAGGGCGGCCTGCTGTTCGTCTCCGCCGGTAACTACAACCGCGACGAAGGCTACACCCCGACCACCAGCATGATCGCTGTGTCCGCGACCGACAGCACCGACGCCCGCGCCAGCTTCTCCAGCTACGGCAACTTCGTCTCGCTGGCCGCGCCAGGCGCAGGCATTTACACCACCGCACAAGACGGCACCTATGGCGCGGTGAACGGCACCTCGTTCTCCTCCCCGGTAGCCGCCGGTGTGGCAGCGCTGGTGATGTCCGCCAACCCATCGCTGAGCAACAGCAAGGTCGAAAGCATCCTGTACTCCACCGCGGTTGACCTGGGCACCGCCGGCCGCGATCCGCAATTCGGCTACGGCCGTGTGAACGCTGCCGCTGCAGTGGCAGCCGCCGCAGGCAGCGCAACGACGCCACCGCCAGCTGACACCGCTGCGCCAACCGTGGCAATTGCCGCGCCGCTGGCTAGCAGCACGGTTTCCGGTTCTGTCGCCGTCAACGTGAACGCCAGCGACAACGTGGGCGTGGCACGTGTTGACCTGAAGGTGAACAACACCGTGGTCGCCTCCGACAGCTCGGCACCGTTCGCCTTCGCCTGGGATTCGAAAGGTGTGGCAAACGGCATGGCAACCCTTACCGCCGTCGCCTATGACGCGGCCGGCAACGTGGCCTCCTCCACGCCGATCTCGGTGAACGTCTCCAACACGACCACCACCACGCCAGTCACCGACACCACCGCACCTGTCGTCAAGATCACCAACCCGACCAACGGCGGCACCGTGCGCGGCAACGTCAGCGTGACCGTGAACGCCACCGACAACAGCGGCAACGCCAACATCGCCCTGTCGCTGTATGTGGACGGCGCGCTGAAGGCATCCGGTACCGGCTCCAGCCTGTCGTACAGCTGGAACACCAAGAAAGCCGCCACTGGTAACCACACCATCCAGGCGGTGGCGAAGGATAAAGCAGGCAACACTTCCACCACCACCGAAACCGTCTCGAGCAAATAAGCTCAGCGGCAATAAAAAAACGGCAGCCTCGGCTGCCGTTTTTAATGGGAGGCGCTTGTTTAAGTCTGCTTCCGGCGCTTATACGCCAGCCCAAGAAGACCGGCGCCCAGCAGCGCCAGGGTGCCCGGTTCAGGAATTTCTTGTGGCGGACCGCCGCAAGGATTCTGAGGAGTAGGGACGCATTCGCCGTTGATCGGCGCACCTTTGATGTAGGTCCACTCTTCGTAGCCATCATTGTTAGGATAGCCGGTTGGAGCTGTCGGATTACCTGTAACGTTAGTACCGTCGCCATAGCGCGCATAGAGATAAACAAATGCACCGTTTTGCGCGGTTGTGTCCCCCGCCATACCGAGATTCGTGAACGCTGTACCAAACGCTGTTATCGGAATATCCAGGAACATATCACCGCTACCGCTACCGCTATTCAACGCGAAATTCAGGTTTACGCGATTGTTCGCACCAGCGTCCATTTGATACACCAACTCACTTTGCGAGCTCATCAGCGGGTTAAGAAGCTGTCCCTGAGCCAGACTTGGCTCATCACTCATGTTTGCTGTTTTGGACAGAAATATCTGCACTTCATCCAAGCTGAGTAAAGGGTTATCGCCAGTCTGATTGATGTCGAGTAGGAACCTCATCACTTGAACACCACCAACGGTGATGAAGCCTACCTGCCCAACGGTAATCTGATGGTTGAAGGTATTCCCGCCAAAGTTGTCGTACACATTGTTCGCAGTGGTGTTGTAACCCTGTTCCAGTCCCCCATTGTTGGCGGTCCGGACAAATGATTTGATCACGCCACTGCCGGTCGGCTGTGCTGGAACCTGCGTGTAAGTCGCGCCACCGATGTTGGCCGTCGCTCCATTTGTAGTCAGATCGTAGGTCGCGTCCGCGTGCGCCCCCATGCTGAATAATAAAGCCAATGCTCCTGCACCCACACCCAGCGATTTTCTAAAGAGTTTCATAGCACCCCCCTGTGTTGTTCTGCACAAAAAGGATGCATAAGTCGTGCCTAAATATCGAACCAACGTGTAATCAAATAGTTACAGCTTGCGATTTGCATGCGCAGTCATCAGTTGTAAGAATTTCCGACACTAAATCTTTTAAAATCAAGCACTTAATCGTGATTTTTGGCTACTTTAATTACTTCGTGTTACCGTTGGTAGCTGGTAGTCCTTGAACTGTTCCCGCAGCTTATTCTTCTGAATTTTGCCGGTGCCGCCAACCGGCAGCGCTTCGACAAAGACCACATCGTCCGGCGTCCACCATTTGGCAATTTTGCCCTCGAAGAAGCTCAGCAGTTCGTCACGGCTGACTTCGGCATTCGGTTTTGTAACGACGATGAGTAGCGGGCGCTCGTCCCATTTGGGGTGGCGGATGCCAATGCAGGCCGCCTGCATCACAGCCGGGTGAGCAACGGCAATATTTTCCAGATCGATGGTGCCGATCCATTCGCCGCCGGATTTGATCACATCCTTGCTGCGGTCGGTGATCTGCATGAAGCCGTCTTCATCAATGGTGGCCACGTCACCGGTCGGGAACCAGCCGCGGTCAAGCACGCTACCGCCCTCTTCCTTGAAATAAGAGGAGATGATCCACGGGCCGCGCACCTGCAAGTGGCCGAAGGACTTGCCATCCCAAGGCAGTTCCTGGCCGTCGTCATCGACGATGCGCATGTCGACGCCATAGATTGCATGGCCCTGCTTGCGCAGGATCTTGCGCTGGTCCTCGCGCGGCAGCTTTTCGTGCCGCGCCAGCAGTCCGCAAGCGGTGCCCAGCGGCGACATCTCCGTCATCCCCCAGGCGTGCACGACATCCACGCCAAAGTCGTCCATCAGCGTATCCATCATTGCGGGCGGACATGCGGAACCACCAATGACCGTGCGGCGGAAGGTCGAGAACTTCAGGTTGTTCATCTTGGCGTAGTTGATCAGACCCAGCCACACGGTCGGAACGCCCGCCGAGAAAGTCACACCTTCGGCTTCGAACAAGTCATAAACCGATTTGCCATCCAGCGCGCAGCCGGGGAAGACCAGCTTGGCGCCGGACAGCGGCACCGAATACGGCAAGCCCCATGCGTTCACATGGAACATCGGCACTACGGGCAGCACGGTATCGCGTGAACCGACATCCAGCGCATTCGGCATAGCCGAGCCATAAGCGTGCAGCACGGTGGAGCGATGCGAGTACAGAGCGCCCTTGGGATTGCCCGTGGTGCCGGAGGTGTAGCACAGCGTTGCCGCCGAGTTCTCGTCGAACAATGGCCAGTCGAACTGCTCCGGCTGAGCCGCCAGCAGCGCCTCATAGCTCAGCAGGTTCGGAATCCTGGTTTCCGCCGGTAAGCGGTCGGCATCTGCCATCAGTACCCAGCCGCGCACGCCTTTGCACAGCGGCGCGATTGCTTCCACCAATGGCAGGAAGGTCAGGTCAAATAACAGATACTGGTCCTCGGCGTGATTGACGATGTAGGCAATCTGCTCCGGATGCAGGCGGGGATTGATCGTATGCAGCACCGCGCCCGAGCCCGACACCGCGTAATAAGCCTCCAGGTGACGGTAGCCGTTCCAGGCCAGGGTGGCGACGCGGTCACCCATGCCGACGCCAAGCGCATTCAGTGCATTGGCCAGCCGTTTAGCGCGGGCCAGGCAAGCCCGCCAGTTGTAGCGATGCATATCGCCTTCCACGCGGCGGGAGACGATCTCCGACGCGCCGTAGTGGCGCGCGGCGAATTCGATGATGCTGGAAATAAGCAGCGGCTGATCCATCATCTGGCCCATGAGGGGGCTCTTCGGGTATGCCTGCATGGTCTCTCCTTTTGACTTTTTATCAAGTCTCGATTGCCGTCTGCACCAGCGTCAACGAAATTCAATGCTGCGACGCAGCAAATCGCACATTCGTCCGCTTTGTTAGAATGCGCCTGATAGCTCTATGATTGGAACAGCCATTACTGCCACCGCCCTCCCCCTTGACAACTCTTTCGCGAGCCTGCCGCCTGCCTTTTACACGCGGCTGATGCCTACGCCTTTGCCGGCGCCTTATATGGTCGCCGTCAGCCCCGCCGCCGCGCGCCTGGTCGGCCTCAATCCGGAAGCAATGAAGGATGACGACACCATCGCCACCCTGATCGGCAACCGAGTGCCGGACCGTTCCATGCCCCTGTCCGCCGTGTATTCCGGCCACCAGTTCGGTGTGTGGGCGGGCCAGCTGGGCGACGGCCGCGCCATCCTGCTGGGCGACGTCGCCACCGCGCAGGGGCCCATGGAGCTGCAACTGAAAGGCGCGGGCCTTACGCCGTACTCGCGCATGGGCGACGGCCGTGCCGTACTGCGTTCCTCGATCCGCGAATTCCTCTGTTCGGAAGCCATGCAAGCGCTGGGCATCCCGACCACGCGTGCGTTATCGGTCGCCGGTTCCGATCAGGGCGTGGTGCGCGAAACGATTGAAACTTCCGCCGTGGTGATCCGCATGGCGCCGACCTTCGTGCGTTTCGGCTCCTTTGAGCACTGGTTCTACCGCAACAAGAAGGACGAACTGAAACAGCTGGCCGATTACGTCATCGACCGCTTCTATCCCGAGTTGCGCGAGCAGGCCAATCCTTACGCCGCCTTCCTGGAAGAAGTCACGTGCCGCACCGCGCGCATGATCGCGCAGTGGCAGGCGGTCGGCTTCATGCATGGCGTGATGAACACCGACAATATGTCCATTCTCGGCCAGACCCTGGACTACGGCCCCTTCGGCTTCATGGAAGCTTTCGATGCTCAGCACATCTGCAATCACACGGATGAACACGGCCGCTACTCCTACGCCAACCAGCCGCAGATCGGCCACTGGAATTGCTACGCCCTCGGCCAGGCCCTGTTGCCGCTGATTGGCGAGGTTGAACAGGCGCAGGCTGCGCTGGATGTCTACCAGCCGGAATTCGCCGCCGCCATCGACAAGCTGCTGCACGCCAAGCTGGGCCTGAAGTCCTTCCACGAAGGCGACCGCGAACTGCTGGATGGACTGTTCGGCATCATGCAGTCGAGCCATGTCGACTTCACCAATTTCTTCCGCCGCCTGAGCGGCCTGAAGTCCGATTCCACCGCCGGTGACGAGCCGCTACGCGACCTGTTCATCGACCGCGGCGCTTTCGACACCTGGGCCAACGAATACCGCAACCGCCTGCAGGCGGAAAGCAGCGACGACGCCGAGCGCAAGCTTGCAATGGATGCGGTAAACCCCAAATACGTGCTGCGAAACTATTTAGCTCAGGTAGCCATCGAAAAGGCGCAAAATAAGGATTTCTCGGAAATCGCACGCCTTTTGTCAGTTTTGGAGCGGCCGTTCGACGAACAGCCAGAAAATGAACATTACGCAGCCTTTCCGCCAGACTGGGCCAGCCATCTGGAAGTAAGCTGCTCCTCCTGAAAGACCGTCATGACCGAAAAACTGATCAAATCGGACGCCGAATGGCGCGCCCAGCTCGATTCCATGCAATACCAGGTGACCCGCCACGCCGCCACCGAACGTGCCTTCACCGGCAAATACTGGGATCACCACGAACCCGGCATCTATCACTGCGTCTGCTGCGATACGCCGCTGTTCGCTTCCGACACCAAATTCGACTCGGGCTGCGGCTGGCCCAGCTACTTCGCCGCCATCGATCCGGCCAATGTAATCGAGAAGGTGGACCGCTCGCATGGTATGCTGCGCACCGAAGTCATCTGCGGAGTATGCGATGCCCACCTGGGCCACGTATTCCCGGATGGTCCGCCGCCGACCGGATTGCGCTTCTGCATCAATTCGGCCTCGCTGCGATTTGAACCGCTACCTGAGAAGAAATGAAATTCCTGTTCGATATTTTTCCGCTGCTGATCTTCTTCGGCAGCTACAAATATGCCGGCTCCCATGAGGAAGCGGCACAAGCCTTTATCAATACGCACCTGAGCAGTTTTATCTCCGGAGGCGCGGTGACGGCCTCCCAGGCGCCCATCATCATCGCTACGGTCGTTGGTATCGTTGCCACACTGTTGCAAATCGGCTACTTGCTGGTACGCCGCCAGAAAGTCGATGGCGCCCTGTGGGTGTCGATGGCGGTGTTCGTGGTTTTCGGCGGCCTCACCATTTATTTCCACGACGATGATTTCATCAAGTGGAAGCCTACGGTGATTTACTGGAGTTTCGCGACCGCCATGCTGGTGGCCTACCGCTTCTTCGACAAGAACCTGATCAAGGCGGCCATGGAAAAACAGGTCAGCCTGCCTGAACACGTTTGGGTACGCCTGCATTTCGCCTGGATTACTTTCTGGCTGGTGCTCGGTTTTGTGAATCTGTTTGTCGCCTTTGTGCTGTTCAAGGCCGATAACAGTGCGTGGGTGAATTTCAAGGTATTTGGCGTGACCGGACTAATGCTTCTGTTCTTTATTGCCCAGGCTTTTTACCTTTCGAAACATATCAAGGATGAAGCATGAGCGATCCGCGTCTGGCTAAAATCCGCGAGCGCCTGGAAGCCGCCCTGGCACCCGTTCAGATCGATATTGAAGACGAATCCGCCATGCATGCCGGGCATGCCGGAGCGGCCTCCGGCGGGGGGCATTACCGGGTCCGTATCGTCTCCGGTAAATTCGAAGGTCATAAACTCGTCACACGCCATCGGCTGGTGTATGATTCCGTGCACGATATGATGCATAAAGAAATTCATGCATTGGCCATTACCGCACTGGCACCGTCTGAAGTATGATATGCGCGGAGTTTTGGGATACAAATCAAAGAAGCTCAAACAAATTGAATAGTAGAGACATCTCGGCGATCCGCCCAAATTCCTCCGCGTTTTTCGAGTAACTTTCCCTTAGGAATTAAATCAATGACTTTCAAGCCAGCCCGTCTGCTGCTCGCACTCATCGCCGTTGCGTCTGCACCAGTCTTTGCTCAGAACGTTGCTGTCGTTAACGGCAAAGCCATTCCTACTTCCCGTGTTGACGCCATCGTCAAGCAGCTGGTAGCACAGGGCCAACAACAAGACAGCCCTCAGCTGCGTGAAGCCATCAAGAAAGACCTGATCGGCCGTGAAGTAATGATGCAGGAAGCGGAAAAACAAAAGTTCGGTAACGACCCACAGGTCAAGCAGGCGCTGGAAAACGCCCGCCAGGCCATCGTGCTGAACGCCATGGTTGCCGACTACGTCAAGAAGCACCCGGTTGCCGACGCCGAAGTGAAGGCTGAATACGACCGCGTGGTTGCTCAGACCGGCGACAAGGAATACCACGTACGCCACATCCTGGTGGAGTCCGAGAAGGACGCGACCGACATCATCGCCAAGCTGAAAGGCGGCGCCAAGTTCGAAGACCTGGCCAAGAATTCCAAGGATGCTGGTTCCGCTGCCAACGGCGGCGACCTGGACTGGGGCACCCCATCCAACTTCCCTAAGCAATTTGCTGACGCCTTCGTAGGCCTGCAAAAAGGCCAGATCACCGAGAAGCCACTGCAGACCCCGAACGGCTGGCACGTGATCAAGGTGGACGACATTCGTCCTGTGAAGCTGCCAACCCTGGAAGAAGCCAAGCCGCAAATCACCGACGCGCTGATCCAGAAGAAGCTGCAAGCCTACCAGGAAGAACTGGTGAAGAAAGCCAAGATTCAGTAATCAGCTGATCTGACCTGTCCGGCGCCTGTGTGGCGCCGGTTTTGCATTTTATTTCTTAGGAATAGACAAGATGTTGAAGCCAGCAAGCCTGTTGTTAGCACTGACCGCTGTAGTCGCCGCACCAGCATTCGCGCAAAACGTAGCCACCGTCAACGGCAAAGCCATCCCGGCAACGCGCGTGGACGCCATGGTCAAGCAAGTGACCGCCCAGAGCGGCCAGCCGGATTCGCCTCAGCTGCGCGAAGCCATCAAGAAGGACCTGATCGGCCGCGAAGTGCTGATCCAGGAAGCCGACAAGCAAGGCTTCGCCGCCAAGCCTGAAGTCAAGCTGGCGCTGGAAAACGCCCGCCAGTCCATCATCATCAACGCCATGCTGCAAGACTACGTCAAGAAGCACCCGGTGACCGATGCTGAAATCAAAGCCGCTTACGACGAGCACAAAGCTTCCCGTGGCGACAAGGAATACCACGCACGCCACATCCTGGTTGGCACCGAGAAGGAAGCCCAGGACATCATCGCCAAACTGAAAGCCGGCGGCAAGTTTGAAGAACTGGCCAAAGTATCCAAGGACAGCTCCGCCAACAACGGCGGCGATCTGGACTGGGCCGCTCCAGGCAGCTATGTGAAGCCATTCTCCGACGCCATGGTGGCCCTGAAGGAAGGTCAATTCACCGACAAGCCAGTGCAGTCCCAGTTCGGCTGGCACGTGATCAAGCTGGAAGGCGTTCGCCCAACCAAGCTGCCGGCTCTGGAAGAAGTGAAAGGCCAGGTGGCTGAAGCCCTGACCCAGCGCAAAGTCGCCGCCTACCGCGACGAACTGCTGAAGAAAGCCAAGATCCAGTAATTGGACAAGAAAGCGCTCTCCGGAGCGCTTTTTTTATGACCAAAGCAACTCCCGCTCCCACCGCCGCTGGCGTTATCGCCGACCTCGCCCCGCTCGCCGATCCCGCCCGCGCTCCCGCGATGCGCGCCTATATGCGCGATCAGTTCGAATTCCTTGGCATCCCAACGCCTGCACGCCGGGCGGCGCTCAAGCCCCTGATCGCGGCGCTGCGCGGCGCCACGGCGAACGAACTGCTGGCGCTGGCCGGCGCGCTATGGGATCTGCCCCAGCGTGAATATCAGTACGCCGCGCTGGACATTCTTGCTGCACGCTGGAAAACGCTGGGCGCCGAGCAACTGCCTGCCCTGATTGCACTGGCACGCCGCAAGTCCTGGTGGGATAGCGTGGATGCCACCGCCAGCATTATTGGCGACGTGCTGCGCGGCGGCCACGACGGTATGGATGAAGCCTTGCGGGATGAAGATTTCTGGGTGCGCCGCATCGCCCTGCTCCACCAGCTCGGCTGGCGCGATGCCGTTGATGCGCCACGTCTGTTCCGTTATGCGTTAGCCTTGAGCCATGAGAAGGAATTCTTCATCCAGAAAGCCATCGGCTGGGCGCTGCGCGACTATGCCCGGCATGCGCCGGATGCGGTCGGGAATTTCCTTGCCCAGCATCGCGCACAACTGGCGCCCCTGAGCTACCGGGAGGCAGCCAAACATCTTTAGGAGAGAGGATGATTACGCAATCCATGTTCGTGATTGCCGTACCGGATCTGCAGCGCACCGCCGCCTTCTTTCGCAGCGTCCTCGCCTTCAAAATCCACGAGAGCGAAGAACCCGACTGGCGTATCTTCGTGAATGGCAGTTGCACCATCATGGCGGCCGAGCGGCCGTCAGCGCCGCCGCCTGTTAGCCTGGGCGACCACGCCTACTTCGCCTACCTGCTTGTCGATAAGGTGGATGCCTACTACCGACGCGCGCTGGATGCGCGCGTCGAGATCTTCAAAGACCTGACCAACGAGCCATGCGCCATCCGTGAATTCGGATTACGCACGCCCGATGGCCATCGCCTGATGATCGGACAGCAGCTTAGCCGATGAACTTGCGCGCGTTGCGGAACATGCGCATCCATGGCGAATCCTCGCCCCAGCCATCCGGGTGCCAGGAGTTCGTCACGGTGCGGAACACGCGCTCTGCGTGCGGCATCATGACCGTGAAGCGTCCATCCGGCGTGGTGACCGAAGTCAGGCCACGTGGCGAACCGTTCGGGTTGAACGGATAGACTTCGGTGGCGTCACCGCGGTTGTCCACGAAGCGCATTGCCGCAATGGCTTCATCGATCTTTCCGGTCTGACTGAAGTCAGCGAAACCTTCACCGTGGGCGATGGCGATCGGCGTCTGGGTGCCGGCCATGCCCTGGAAGAAGATGGACGGCGAATCCAGCACTTCCACCATCGAGAAGCGAGCCTCGAATTTCTCCGACTTGTTGGTCGTGAACTTCGGCCAGGCGTGAGCACCGGGGATCAGCGGCTTCAGGTTGGCCATCATCTGGCAACCATTGCAGACGCCGAGGCCGAAGGTGTCCTTGCGCTGGAAGAAGCGCGCGAACTGCTCCGACATCTCCGGATTGAACAGGATGGACTTGGCCCAGCCTTCGCCCGCACCCAGCACGTCGCCGTAGGAGAAGCCCCCCACCGCGATAATGCCCTGGAAGTCATCCAGCTTCACACGGCCGGAAATCAGGTCGCTCATGTGCACGTCGACAGCGGCAAAGCCCGCCTGGTGCATCACCCACGCCGTCTCGATATGCGAGTTCACACCCTGTTCGCGCAGGATCGCCACACGTGGACGCACGCCGGTGTTCAGGAACGGTGCGGCCACGTTGTCGGCCATATCGAAAGTGATCTTCGGCTGCATGCCTGGATCGGTTTCGTCCAGCAGGCGGTCGAATTCCGCATCGGCCGTGGCAGGATTCTCGCGGACGCGGGAAATACGCCAGCTGGTTTCGCTCCACAGGCGGTGCAGCGCGGAACGCTGTGCGCTGTAGATGATCTTCGCATCGCGGGTGAATTCGATCACGCCGCGGTCGTTCAGCTTACCGATGATATGGCTGCAGGCGCCCAGATTGTGGGCACGCAGCACGTCCATCACGGCCGATTTCTCGTCGGCGCACACCTGGATCACGGCGCCCAGTTCTTCGTTGAACAAGGCGCGCAGGGTGAAGTCGTTGCGGCGTTCGGCGATCTGGCCAGCCCAGTTCTTGGCGTCGCCCTGGTCCATGGCGTGTTCGGATTCCAGCGTCAGCATGTCCAGGTTGACGGACAGGCCGGCGCGGCCGGCGAAGGCCATTTCCACCAGGGTGGTGTACAGGCCACCGTCGGAACGGTCGTGGTACGCCAGGAGCTTGCCGTCTTTGTTCAGTTGCTGGATCGCGTTGAAGAAGGCTTTCAGGTCTTCCGGCGAATCCACGTCCGGTGCGTCGTTGCCCAGCTGGCCCATCACCTGCGACAGCGCGGACGCGCCCATACGGTTCTTGCCGCGGCCCAGGTCAATCACGATCAGGGCGGTCTCGCCCAGATCGGTGCGGATCTGCGGGGTCAGCGACTTGCGCACGTCGTACACCGGCGAGAAGCCGGAAACGATCAGCGATACCGGCGATACCACGGCCTTGTCTTCGCCCTCATCCTTCCAGGTGGTGCGCATGGACAGGGAGTCCTTGCCCACCGGGATGGACACGCCCAGCGCCGGGCACAGTTCCATACCCACAGCGGCCACCGTGTCGAACAGTGCAGCGTCCTGGCCCGGCTGGCCGCAAGCGGCCATCCAGTTGGCGGACAGTTTGATGTCGGAGATATCGGCGATCGGCGCAGCGGCCAGGTTGGTAATGGCTTCGCCCACCGCCATACGGCCGGAAGCCGGTGCATCGATCACGGCCAGCGGCGTACGCTCGCCCATCGACATCGCCTCGCCCACATAGCCTTCGTAGCTCAGCGCAGTCACGGCGCAGTCGGCCACCGGCACCTGCCATGGGCCAACCATCTGGTCGCGCACGGACATGCCGCCCACGGTACGGTCGCCAATGGTGATCAGGAAGCTCTTGTCGGCCACGGTCGGCAGCAGCAGGACGCGGCGCGCCGCTTCTTCCAGTTGGATGCCGGTCAGGTCAATCGCAGGCAGCGCGTTCTGCACGTGCTTCACATCGCGGTGCATCTTCGGCGGTTTGCCCAGCAGGACTTCCATCGGCATGTCGACCGGATTGTTACCCATTTCCTGGTCGATCACCTTCAGCTGGCGCTCTTCGGTCGCCACACCTACGACAGCAAACGGGCAGCGCTCACGTTCGCACAGAGCCTGGAATGCTGGCAGGTCGTTAGGCGCAATCGCCAGAACATAGCGTTCCTGCGATTCGTTGGACCAGATCTCTTTCGGCGCCATGCCGGATTCTTCCAGCGGCACTTTACGCAGATCGAAGATCGCGCCGCGCTTGGCGTCGTTGGTAATTTCAGGGAAAGCGTTCGACAGGCCACCTGCACCCACGTCGTGGATCGAGATGATCGGGTTGTTGTCGGCCATCTGCCAGCAGCCATTGATCACTTCCTGGGCACGGCGTTCCATCTCCGGATTGCCGCGCTGGACGGAGTCGAAGTCCAGGTCCGCAGTGTTGGTGCCGGTCGCCATCGAGGAAGCGGCCGAGCCACCCATGCCGATGCGCATGCCAGGGCCGCCCAGCTGGATCAGCAGGCTGCCGACCGGGATGTCGTTCTTGTGCGTGTGCTTGCCGGAGATATTGCCGATGCCGCCCGCAATCATGATCGGCTTGTGGTAGCCGAACACGGTGTCTTTCGCGCCGGCGAACTGCTGGCCGATATTCTGCTCGTATGTGCGGAAGTAGCCACCCAGCACCGGACGGCCAAATTCATTCGAGAACGCGGCGCCGCCCAGCGGGCCGTCGATCATGATCTGCAGCGGCGAAGCGATGCGCTCCGGCTTGCCGTAGACCCTGGATTCGTCGCGCTTGCCAACCGGTGCGGTCACATTGGCCGCGTTTTCCCATGGCTGCACTGCCCCCGGGATCATCAGGTTGGATACGGTGAACCCGGTCAGGCCAGCCTTTGGCTTGGCGCCGCGGCCGGTTGCACCTTCGTCGCGGATCTCGCCGCCCGCGCCGGTGGAGGCGCCTGGGAATGGGGAAATGGCGGTCGGGTGATTGTGGGTTTCCACCTTCATCAGGGTGTGCACCAGTTCCGTAGACGGCGCGTATTCATGGTTCTCGCCGCGCGGGTAGAAGCGGGTCACTTCCGCACCTTCGATGATCGACGAGTTGTCCGAGTACGCCACCACAGTGCCGCGCGGGTTCTTCTCGTGCGTGTTCTTGATCATCTTGAACAGCGAAAAGGCTTGCTGTTCGCCGTCAATGGTCCAGTCGGCGTTGAAGATCTTGTGGCGGCAGTGTTCCGAGTTCGCCTGCGCGAACATCATCAGTTCCACGTCGGTCGGATTGCGCTTCGCGGTGGTGAAGGCTTTGTCCAGGTAGTCGATTTCATCGTCGGACATCGCCAGACCCAGGTCCGTATTGGCCTTTTCCAGCGCGTGGCGGCCGGCGCCCAGCACATCGATGAATTCCAGACCCTTGGCTTCCAGGCTGGAGAACAGGCCGGCTGCCTGGTCGGCGCTGCGCAGCACCGACTCGGTCATGCGGTCGTGCAGCAGGGCTGCCACGGCTTGCGCCTCTTCCGGCGACAGCTTCTTGGCCGCGCCCAGGCCGGTGCCCAGGATACCGCCCTTCAGGTTCACGCGGTAGGCAACACCACGCTCAACGCGGTGCACGTGGATCATGCCGCAGTTATGCACGATATCGGTAGCCTTCGAAGCCCACGGCGAAATGGTGCCGAAGCGCGGGATGACGAAGAATTCTTCCACCACGCCGTCGGCTTGCTCCGCCAGGGCCGGCTCGCCATACGTCAGCAGGCCATTGAGGCGGGTTTTGTCGTCGACCGACAGCTCGGAAGCGCTGTCAACGAAGTGGATGTAGCGTGCTTGCACCGAGCTAATCGAGGGCAGCACAGCTTGCAGTTGGGTTAAAAGACGTTGGCTACGGAATGCGGACAGGGCGTTTGAACCCGGCAGAATCAACATGGTTGGGAGGCAGTAGGTGCAGCGTAGCTGCGGATTAAAAGAATACTGGGCACGAGCTGAATGGTCTTGCGGAATTTCCTTTGCCGACATTATACCGGTTTCAGCCCCCTCTTCCCACCCCGCCGCCATGGCAATGCAGCAACATTTTCGGCCAAAACTGGCTTTTGCAGGGCGTAAACGCGCGCAAAACGTCCATTTTGGGGTGTGCTTGGAGTATTCTCCTTCCCAATGAGAGAACTTTGACTTCGCAATGCAAGCGTATAACAACCTGTCGGTCCTGATCATCGATCCGAACCAGCATATGCGTGCGGGCCTGCACAATATGCTGTCGCAGCTCGACGTCCGCCAGATTGAGCACGCGGTGAGCTCCGGTACGGCCATCCGCCACCTGGACAAGCGCCATTACGACCTGATTCTGTGTGAATACGATCTGGGCAGCGAAAACGGCCAGGATGGCCAGCAGCTGCTGGAAGACCTGCGCCACCACAAAATCATCTCCCAGTCGGCCATGTTCATCATGCTGACCACCGAGGGCATGTACGGCAAAGTGGTCAGCGCGGCAGAACTGACGCCGACCGATTACATCCTTAAACCTTTTACCGTGGATGTGCTGTCCCAGCGCATCGCGCGTGCTGTGGACCGCCGCAACGCCCTGCTGCCGGTGCACCAGATGTTCGAACAAGGCCGCCTCCAGGAAGCAATCGACGCCAGCGAAAGCGCGGCGACCGCCCATCCGCGCTACGGCACCGAATGCGCCCGGCTGCGCGCCGAGGCTTTGCTGGCGCTTGGCCACACAGAGGCCGCGCAAGGCACGTACGCTGAAATCCTCGAATCGCGCGACGTCGGCTGGGCTCAGCTCGGCCTGGCCCGCTGCCAGTTCGCCGCGCGCGACTTTGCCGCCGTGGTGGAGACGCTGCAAACACTGCTGGATGCGAATCCCAAGTTCATGGCCGCATACGACCTGATGGCGCGCGCCCACGAAGCCATGGGCCAGCCCGACGATGCACGACAGGTGCTGGAAGCCGCCGTCTCCATCTCGCCCCATATGGTGCGCCGCCTGCGCCACCTCGGCCAGGTGGCTTTTGACACCGGTGACGTGGCGGCGGCCGAAAAAACCTTCAAGCAGGTCGTCGCCCGCGCCAAGTATTCCGAATTCCGCGATCCCGAGGATCACGTGAATCTGGTGCGCACGCTGGTGAAGAAGGGCGACGCATCCGGCGCCGCCACCGTGCTGCGCGATCTGGAGCGCTCCTCCCGCAGCGGCCCGAATACCGATGCCTGCCGCGCCTATTCCGCCGCCATGCTGCAAGCCCTGAATGGCAACGGCGCCGCGGCGGCAGCCGAACTGGCGAACGCCGCCAAGGCGCTGGAAGCCTGCAGCGGCCTGTCGCGCGGTCTGAAAATGGGCTTGGTGCAAAGCTGCCTGGAGAATGGCCTCGATCAGGAAGCCATGCATTTGCTGGACGCCTTCACCGACGATGCCCATAGCGGCATCAACCAGGCCGACGCCGAAGCCCTGTATGTCAAGGCCGGCCGCAGCGACCTGGCGCATAACGAAGGCGATAGCGTGGAGCGCTATCTCGACGATCTGGTCAAGCAGGCCGCAGCCCGCAGCGGCCAGGGCGACCAGCGCGGCGCCATTCAGGTATTGAAGGCGGCCGTCAAGCGGCGTCCGGACAATCCGGGCCTGATGTCCGCCCTCGCCTCCGCCATGCTGCGCCTGATGAACGACGAGGGCTGGGACGCCCCTCTGGCCGAGCAGTGCGCCGCGCTGCTTGCACGGCTGCGCAAGGCCGACCCGCAGCACGCCATGCTGGCGGGTCTGTCGTCCCAATACATCGCACTGCGAACTAAAACAAACCAGACCAGCGCCATTTCGAGCGCGGAGTAAAGCACGATGCCATTGACCAGCGACCTGTCCGTCCTTATTGTTGACCCGAATCCGGCGATGCGGGGAAACTTGCACAATATGCTTAGCCAGTCCTCGATCTCACGCATCGAGTACGCGGTCAGCGCGGGCACGGCCATCCGCCAGTTGAGCAACAAACGCTTCGACATCATCCTGTGCGAGTATGATCTGGGCAACGGCAGCGAAGACAGCGGCCAGGATGGCCAGCAGCTGCTGGAAGACCTGCGGCACCATAAGCTGATCGACCGTTCCGCCATCTTCATCATGCTCACCTCCGAGGGTGTGCACAGCAAGGTGATGGGCGCTGCCGAACTGACGCCCACGGACTACGTGCTGAAGCCATTCACGGTGGACCTGCTGCTGCAACGGATCACGCGCGCCGTCGACCGCCGTGCGCTGTTCATGCCGGTCTACCAGCAGATCGCTTCCGGCCAGTTGCGCGAAGCGGTGAAGGCTTGCCGCGAATCGGAAATCTCCCATGCCCGCTACGCAACCGAATTTGCCCGCCTGCGCGCCGAGCTGCTGTCCGAACTGGGCGAACTGGCGGAAGCCGAACATGTCTATCAGGGCGTGATGGTGACGCGCCACTCGGGCTGGGCGCAGCTGGGCCTCGCCCGCTGCCAGTTTGCCCAGCAACGCTACGACGAAGCACAGGGTACGCTGGAGCGCCTGCTGGAGCTGAATCCGCAGCTGATGGCGGCCTACGACCTGCTGGCGCGTACTTACGAGGCGATGGGCCAGACCGTGCAAGCCAAGAAAGTGCTGGAGGATGCCGTGTCGATCTCGCCTCATCTGGTGCAGCGCTTGCGGCACCTGGGCGAAGTGTCGTTCGAGTCCGGCGACATCAGCGGCGCAGAGAAAGCGTTCAAGCAGGTGGTGGCGAAAGCGCGCTATTCCGAATTCCGCGATCCCGAGGATCATGTGAACCTGGTGCGCGCGCTGGTGCGCAAGGGCGACGCGAACGAGGCCAGTGGCGTGATCCGCGATCTGGAACGCTCGCTGCGCGCCAATGCCAACACGGAAGCCTGCCGCTCCATTTCGAATGCGCTGCTGCTGGATTTGACGGGCAAGGAGAATGAAGCAGCCGAGGAGCTGTCCAACGCCGTGAGTGCCGTCGGCATGGCGCGCGGGCTATCGAGCCAGCTGCGCATCGGACTGGTGCACGCTTGCCTGCGGCATCGCCTGGATAGCGACGCCTCCGAAGTCATGCTGAATATGATGAATGATCCCGAAAGCGGGCTCTCGATGGAGCAGGCAGTCGGCGTGTTCGAGAAAGCCGGCCGCCACGATCTCGCGCGCGGCGTGGGCGATCGCATTAACAATCAGGTGGAAGCGATGGTGACCGAAGCGGCCGACAAGACGGCGCAGGGCGATCACCGGTCTGCGGTCATCACGCTCAATCAGGCCCTGCGCCGCACGCCGGGCAATCTGCCGGTGCTGTACGCCGCCGCGCAGGCAGCTGTGCGCCAGCTGGACGAACTGGGCTGGGAAGCACCGCTGGGCGAGCAGGCCGCCGACCTGATCGGCCGCATCCGCCGCCTCGACCCCGACAATCCCCAGCTGGCCGCGCTGCTGGCCCAGTACACCGGCACGCAGCGCAAATACGGTATTTCCACCACCGCATAAAACTAGTGGCAGGCACGCCGTGCCTGCCACTCGGGTTTGCCGCGGGTCTTACTCAATGATCCGCGGGAGCGCCATATCCGCCGCCGCCCGGCGTTTCGATCACAAACACGTCACCGGGCTGCATCGCGGTCTTGCCGATGTGCCCCAACTGCTCCGTGCTGCCGTCCACGCGCTGCACCGTATTGCGGCCCAGCGCCCCCGGCTCGCCGCCCGCCATGCCAAACGGCGCATGCACGCGGTTATTCGACAGAATGGCCGCCGTCATCTCCTCCAGGAAGCGCACCTTGCGCACGCCGCCACTGCCGCCGTGCCACTGCCCCTTGCCGCCCGAACCCCTGCGAATCTCGTAGCTTTCCAGCCGCACCGGGAAGCGGAATTCCAGAATCTCAGGATCGGTCAGGCGCGAGTTGGTCATATTGGTCTGTACCACGTCCGTGCCATTGAAGCCGTCGCCTGCGCCCGAACCGCCGCTGATCGTCTCGTAATACTGATACTTCGCATTCCCGAAGGTGAAGTTGTTCATCGTGCCCTGCGAAGCGCCCTGCACACCCAGTGCGCCGTACAGCGCATTGGTGATGCAGGTCGACGTCTCCACATTGCCCGACACTACCGACGCAGGATAGTGCGGATTCAGCATCGAGCCCGGCGGAATGATCACGTGCAACGGCTTCAGACAGCCCGCATTGAGCGGAATCTCATCGTCCACCAGCGTCCGGAACACATACAGCACGGCCGCCATGCAAACCGCAGACGGCGCGTTGAAGTTGTTATCCAGCTGGCCCGAAGTGCCGTTAAAGTCGATTTCCGCGCTGCGCTCCGCCTGATTCACACGGACAGCGACTTCGATGCGCGCGCCGTTGTCGAGATCGAGCACAAAGTGGCCATCGCGCAGCGCGCTGATCACACGGCGCACGGCTTCTTCGGCGTTATCCTGAACATGGCGCATATAAGCCTGCACCACGTCCAGACCGAAGTGGGCCACCATCTTGCGCAGTTCTTCCACACCTTTCTGATTCGCCGCCACCTGCGCACGGAAGTCGGCCATATTCTGGTCCGGATTGCGCGCAGGGTATTTGGCGCCTGCCAGCAGCGCGCGCGCTTCGGCATCGCGCAACTGGCCGCCGGATGCACCGTCCACCAGCTTGAAGTTATTAATCAGGACGCCCTCTTCTTCGATGAGGCGCGAATCCGGCGGCATCGAACCGGGCGTGGTGCCGCCAATGTCCGCATGGTGGCCACGCGAGCCGACGTAGAACAGGATGTTCTCGTCCGCCTCATCGAAGACCGGCGTGATGACGGTGACATCCGGCAGGTGGGTGCCGCCGTTGTAAGGGTCGTTCAGCATGTACACGTCGCCCGCGCGCATCTTGCCCGCGTTCTCGCGCATCACCGTCTTGATGCTTTCTCCCATGGAGCCGAGGTGCACCGGCATGTGCGGCGCATTGGCAATCAGATTGCCGTCGGCATCGAAGATGGCGCAGCTGAAGTCCAGGCGCTCTTTAATGTTCACCGAGTAGGCCGTGTTCTGCAGGCGCAGACCCATCTGCTCGGCGATGGACATGAACAGGTTGTTGAAGATCTCCAGCATGACCGGATCGGCCGTGGTGCCGATCGCCCGGCGCTGCGGCAGCGCTTCGATGCGAGTCAGCACCAGATGGTCTTGCGGCGTGACCTCGGCCTGCCAGCCTGGCTCCACGATGGTCGTAGCATTGGCTTCCGCAATGATGGCCGGGCCTTTGATGATGTCGCCAATGCGGGTGGATTGGCGCAGGAACAGGCCTGTATCGCGCCATTGGCCGGCGCTGTACATCTGCACCACGCGCTGCGGCGCCAGCGGCGCATGGCGCGGTGCGGCTTGCGGCGGCGCTTCGGCTGGCGCGTCGGATTTGCCGATGGCTTCCACCGACACCGCTTCCACGATCAGCGCCTTGTGTGGCATCAGGAAGGAGAAACGCTTGCGATAGGCGCCCTCAAACTGCGCCTTCATCTCCGCCTCGCTGCCAAACAGCACGATCAGCGCGGAATCCGTGCCTTCATAGCGCAAGTGCACGCGGCGCACTACATCGATGCGCGCTGGGGCGACAGCCTGCGCCACCAGATCGGTGTGCGCCAGCTCGGCCAGCGCATCGAGGCGGCCTTCCAGCGCGGCGAGCGCATCGCCACCGAGTTTCATTTCAACCGCCGACTCCCGCATCACGGTCTGATCGGCCAGTCCCATGCCGTACGCCGACAGCACACCCGCCAGCGAATGGATGAATACTGTTTTCATGCCCAGAGCGTCAGCCACCAGGCAGGCATGCTGGCCGCCCGCACCACCAAAGCTGGTCAACGCGTATTCGGTGACGTCGTGGCCACGCTGCACGGAAATCTGCTTGATTGCGTTGGCCATATTGCCGACCGCGATCTCGATGAAGCCCTCGGCCACTTGCTCGGGCGAGGATGGAGCGCCGGTCGCAGCCTCGATTTCGCGGGCCATGGCAGCGAATTGATCGCGAACGGTTTCCGCGTCCAGCGGCTGGTCGCCCTTCGCGCCGAACAGTTTGGGGAAATTCTCGGGCTGGATTTTGCCCAGCATGACGTTGCAGTCCGTGACCGCCAGCGGGCCGCCGCGGCGGTAGCTGGCCGGGCCGGGGTCGGCGCCGGCGCTATCCGGACCGACGCGGAAGCGGCTGCCGTCGAAGTGCAAAATGGAGCCGCCGCCCGCGGCCACGGTATGAATGCTCATCATCGGCGCGCGCATGCGCACACCGGCCACCTGCGTCTCGAACACGCGCTCGAATTCGCCGGAGAAGTGCGACACATCGGTCGACGTGCCGCCCATATCGAAGCCGATCACCTTTTCGAAGCCCGCCGCGCGGCTGGCGCGCACCATGCCGACAATACCGCCTGCCGGGCCACTCAGAATCGAGTCCTTGCCCTGGAAGGCACGTGCGTCGGTCAGGCCACCGTTCGACTGCATGAATTGCAGGTTCACGCCCGGCAGGTCGGAGGCCACCTGGTCCACGTAGCGGCGCAGGATGGGCGACAGATAGGCGTCAACCACCGTCGTATCGCCACGTGCCACCAGCTTCATCATCGGGCTGACATGGTGCGAGACAGAGATTTGCGTAAAGCCGATTTCACGCGCAATCTGCGCTACGGTTTCTTCATGCGCCGTGTAACGGTAGCCGTGCATGAAAACGATGGCCAGCGAGCGCAGTCCCTTGTCGTAGGCGGCCTGCAGGCCGGCGCGCGCCGCGGCACTATCCAGCGGCGTAACGACATCGCCATGTGCGCCGATGCGCTCGTCGATTTCGACCACGTACTGGTACAGCAGTTCGGGCAGCACGATATGGCGGTCAAACAGGCGTGGACGGTTCTGGTACGCGATGCGCAGTGCATCTCGGAAGCCGCGCGTGATGGCCAGAGCGGTCGGCTCGCCCTTGCGCTCCAGCAGCGCGTTGGTGGCCACGGTCGTGCCCATTTTCACCGCTTCGACCCGCTCGACCGGGATTGCTCCGCCAGCCGCAACGCCCATCAGATGGCGGATGCCGGCTATGGCCGCGTCACGGTAATGCTCGGGGCTTTCGGACAGCAGCTTGTGGGTGCGCAGTTTGCCGTCCGGCATACGCGCAACGATATCCGTGAAAGTACCGCCCCTGTCGATCCAGAATTGCCAGTCCATTGCCTGCCCCGTATGCGTCTTGAAGCGCCTATTGTAGTGCGGCGGGCTGCTCTTGAGCAGCGGAATTTCGGTGCTAGAATTGTTGCCATGACCCCTCTCTACACCGTTGCCGAAATCCGCGACATCGAACGCACCGCAGCGCAGCGGCTGCCAGAGGGTGCATTGATGCAGCGCGCGGGCCAGGCAAGCGCCAACGAGGCGCTGGACCTGCTGCCCTTCACGATCGCCAAGGCCAGAGTGCTGGTGCTGGCAGGTCCCGGCAATAACGGCGGCGACGCGCTGGAAGCCGCAGCCCATCTGGCCCATGCGGGCGCGCAGGTCACCCTGCTCCACTTTGAGCCAGGCGGCGAGCCTTCCGCCGAACGCCGCCATGCCCTCGACCGCGCCCGTAGCGCCCCCCTGCGCTTTCTGGCGCCGGAACTGCCGCATGTACATGGCGAATGGAGCCTGGTAATCGACGGGTTATTCGGCATAGGGCTGAAACGGCCGCTGTCTGGCCTTGCCGCGGAGCTGGTCCAGGCAGTGAATACGCTGGGCTGTCCGGTGCTGGCGCTGGATGTGCCGAGCGGACTGGATGCCGATACCGGCGCCATCGTCGGGCCGCATGGCCTCGCGGTGCGCGCCACGCACACCATCACCTTCATTGGCGACAAGCCCGGCCTGCATACTTGCGAAGGCCGCGATCACGCGGGACTGGTCCTGGTCAGCAATCTGGATCTGGATGGTTCGCTGTTTCCGCGCACAGCCGCCCGGCTGTCGGATGTTGCGCTGTTTTCGCACTGCGTGCAGCGCCGCCGTCACAGTGCGCACAAGGGCAGTTTCGGCAATGTGGCCGTGCTGGGTGGTGCGCGCGGGATGGCTGGCGCACCGATTCTGGCCGCACGTACGGCCCTGATGTGCGGTGCGGGGCGCGTGTTCGCCTGCTTCATTGGCGAAGCGCCCTCCTTCGATCCGAATCATCCTGAGCTGATGTGCCGCGCTGCGCAGGCATTCGATTTCGACACTGCCGTCACGGTTGCGGGGCCGGGACTGGGCACCTCGGCGTCGGCCTCGGAGATTCTGTTCAGCGCCCTGCACAGCCACAGCGCCATGGTCGCCGATGCCGATGCCTTGAATCTGTGCGCTGCAGACGCCAATCTGCGCGAGCTGCTGGCAACGCGCCATGCTCCGACATTAATCACGCCGCATCCGCTGGAGGCCGCGCGCCTGCTCGGTTGCAGCACGGCGGATGTGCAGGAAGACCGGCCCGCGGCGGCGCGCAAACTTGCTGCGGCGCTGAACGCGGTGGTGGTGCTGAAAGGATCGGGCACGGTAATCGCGGCGCAGGACGGCACAGTCGTCATCAACACCACCGGTAATCCGGCGCTTGCAACGGCGGGAACCGGCGACGTACTGGCGGGGCTTTGCGGCAGCCTGCTGGCGCAGGGTTGGCCGGCATGGGAGACGGCGCTGGGCGCGGTCTGGCTGCACGGGATGGCGGCTGATGTGCTGGTGGCGGAAGGCACCGGCGCCATTGGCATCACGGCCGGCGAGCTGATACCAGCCATCCGCACCGCCATCAACCGCCTGGCCAGCCATAGTGGCCGTTAGAACCCACGGCGTAAAACAGGTGCCTGCCACGGCGTGGCAGGCACCAGGTCCTGGCCTCGGGTTTTAAGGGACGATGCGGCCGGCCGCGATGGTGATGGTCCGGCCGCAGCGCGCTGCGATCGATGGGTCATGCGTCACCAGCACCAGCGTCGAACCGCGCTCGCGGTTCAGTTCAAACATCAGCTGAATGACTGCCTCGCCGGTCGCCGCATCCAGGCTGCCGGTCGGTTCATCCGCCAGCAGCAGCGGCGGCTCGGTCACAAAGGCACGCGCCAGCGCCACGCGCTGCTGTTCGCCGCCGGACAGAAACTTGGGATAATGCTTAAGACGGCTTGACAGCCCGACGCGTCCCAGCATCGCTTCAGCCTTGTCGCGGGCATGCGTATCGCCCGCCAGTTCCAGCGGCAGCATCACGTTTTCCAGCGCCGTCAGGTGCGGCAGCAGCTGGAAGGACTGGAACACAAAGCCCAGCTTTTCCTTGCGCAGCGCGGCACGGCCGTCTTCGTCCAGAGCGAAAATATCGACGCCGTCGAGGACGACGCGGCCCTCGCTCGGGGTGTCCAATCCCGCCAGGAGGCCCAGCAGGGTCGATTTACCGGAACCCGAGGCGCCGACGATAGCAAGCGTCTCGGCCTTTTGCACGGTAAAATCCACGCTATGCAAAATCGTCAGCTCGCCGCTGGCATCGGCCACGCGCTTGCTCAGGCCGGAAACTGCGATAGCGGCATGCGACACGGATACACGCGACGCCGGCAAGGCCGGTGCGTCGGGAATGAAACTGCTGGTAGACGCTTGAGGGAAATCGGGCATGATCTTGTTCAATAAGTTGCGACTGGCCTTGACCGCCCTACTCCTGCTGGTCAGCGCGGCAAACGCCTATTCTGCACCAAAAACCCTGCTTGTGGTGGGCGATAGCTTGTCGGCCGAATATGGCCTGGCGCGCGGCACCGGCTGGGTCGCTCTGCTGGAGCAGAAACTGAAATCGCAAAAGATGGATGCCAATATCGTCAACGCCAGCATCAGCGGCGAGACGACCAGTGGCGGCCGTACCCGCCTGCCCGCCCTGCTGAGCAAACACAAGCCGGATGTCGTCGTGATCGAATTGGGCGCCAACGATGGCCTGCGCGGCCTGCCGGTGCCCGCCGCCGAAGCCAATCTGCGCGCCATGGTCGATGCCTCGCGCAAGGCAGGCGCCCAGGTGCTGCTGGTCGGCATGCGCATGCCGCCGAATTATGGCCGCGACTATTCAGATAAATTCTTCGCCATGTACGGCGCCCTGAGCAAGAACGCCAAGGTGCCGCTGGTGCCCTTCATGCTGGAAGGGGTTGCCGACAATACCTTCCAGGCCGACCGCCTGCATCCGCTGGCCCAGGCCCATCCGATTATCCTGGCCAATATCTGGCCCCACCTGCTTCCCATACTCAAAACAAAATGAAGTATCCCGAACTGCTGAAGATTGAAGACGTACTGGCCCGCCTCGACGAATTCGACACCATCATCGATGCGCGCAGCCCCTCCGAGTACGCGTTGGACCATCTGCCGAATGCCATTAACTGCCCGGTGCTGGATGACGAACAGCGCATCGCTGTCGGCACCATGTACAAGCAGGTCGGCTCGTTTGAAGCCAAGAAGGTCGGCGCAGCCATGGTGTCGAAGAATATCGCCTACCACATCGAAACGCTGTGGCTGGACAAGCCGCGCGACTGGAAGCCGCTGATCTACTGCTGGCGCGGCGGCAACCGCAGCGGCGCCATGGCGCATGTGCTGGCCAAGATCGGCTGGCCGGTGGTGCAGCTGGACGGCGGCTACAAGGCCTTCCGCAACCAGATCAACCTGGAACTTGAAAAGACGCCGGAGCTGGATTTCCGCGTCATCTGCGGCACTACCGGCAGCGGCAAGACCCGCCTGCTGGATACGCTGGAAGCAATCGGCGCGCAAGTGCTGGATCTGGAACAGCTGGCAGCCCACCGTGGTTCGGTGCTGGGCAATATTCCCTGCCAGCCGCAGCCTTCGCAGAAAGCGTTTGAGACCTCGATCTGGGACCGCCTGCGCCGCTTCGATCCCGCGCACCCCGTGTTCGTTGAATCCGAGAGCAAGAAGGTAGGCGACCTGCGCGTACCTGCGGCGCTGATGGACCGCATGCGCGCCTCGCAGTGCGTGGCCATGAACGTCGCACGCGCCGACCGCGTGAAGCTGCTGATCGAGGATTACCAGCACTTCGCCTGCAATGCGCCGGCGCTGAATGCGCAACTGGAGTTCCTGGTGCCGCTGCACGGCAAGGAAAAGATCGCGCGCTGGCAGGAGATGGCCAGCGTCGGCCAGATGCCGGAGCTGGTGGACGAGCTGCTGGTGGATCACTACGATCCGGCTTACACCAAGTCGATCAACAGGAATTTCGTACAGTACGATAAAGCCCAGGCCGTGGAGCTGGCGGATATCTCGCCAGACTCCTTCCTAGCGGCAGCGAGACAGCTGCACAAGGAATAAAAAAAGCCGCCCGTGGGCGGCTTTTTTATTATTCGGCTTTCGCCGGAGCGGTGGTGACCGGTCGAACGATCTTCACTTTCGCTTTCTGCTTCAGCACTTCCACGTAGCCCACCATTTCCTGCTGCGCGGTCAGCGTATTGATCTGCTGCGCTTCCTGATCGCGGCGTGCTGCGTCTTCGTTGGCAGGCTGCTGCACCTTGCCGATGCGGTACACGCCGTAACCTACGCCCGGTACTTCCACGCCGACATAAGCCGGCAGCTTGGAGACGTCGGCGCGCATCACAGCCTGGAAGGCCGCAGGATTGAATTCAGGCTTGGCGCGGGACACCAGTTTGGCATCACCGAAGCCTTCAGCATTACCGGCCTTCTTCGCTGCAGCCAGCTTCTCTTCGCCGGCTTTGTGCGCGGCCTTCAGGGCTTCCTCCATGGTCACGCGCTGACGGATCGCGCCTTCCACTTCAGCCAGCGGACGCTTGGATGCAGGCTTGAATTCCACGATACGGCCGGAGACCAGGGTGCTCGGCGCCACTTCAACGGCTTCGGTATTGCGCTTGTTCTTGATGGCGTCATCGGAGAACAGCGCGGTCAGGAACTTGGCGTTGTTGAACGGCGCCTGGCCCAGTGCCGGCGACGGCTGACGGGTCAGGCCTTCGGCGGTTTCGATCTTCAGTTTCAGCTTGTCGGCCGCTGGCTTCAGGCTGTCCGCTTGCTCGTACACAGTGTTGGTGAAGGTCTCAGCCATTTCGGAATACCTCTTCGCGGCCTTCTGCTTCTTGATCTCGGCGACAATTTCCGGCTTCACTTCGTCCAGCGTCTTCACATGCGCAGGCTTCAGCTGGGTCACGGTGATGATGTGGTAGCCGAATTCGGACTCCACCAGATTGCTGATCTCGCCCTGCTTCAGGCTCAGGATCGCGTCTTCCACCGGCTTCACGAAGCTGCCCTTGACCAGGAAGTCCAGATCACCGCCCTGCTCCGCGGAGCCCTGGTCTTCCGACTTGGCCTTGGCAATCTTGGCGAATTCGGCCGGGTTCTTACGCACTTCGGCCAGGATGGCTTCAGCCTTGGCTTTCGACGCTGCCTTGTCGGTGCCGTACTTGATCAGGATGTGGCTGGAACGGCGCTGCTCTTCTTCGCTGTAGCGCTTTTCGTTGTTCTTGTAGTAGGACGCGATTTCTTCGTCGTTCACGCTGACCTGGTCTGCAATTGCAGCGGCGTTCAGCACCACGTATTCGATCCTGGCTTGCTCAGGCACTTCGAACAGCTTGGCGTTCTTGTCGTAGAAGGCTTTCACCATGTCGTCGGTAATCTTCACCTGCGGCACGAAGGAAGCCACAGGCAGCATCAGTTCCTGCACTTCGCGCTCTTGTGCGCCGAAGTCGGAAATCATCTTGGACACGGTGCGTGGCGCGAAGCCGCTGAACTCGATGGCGCCGGTCAGCTGCTGCAGGCTCAGTTCCTGGCGCAGACGCGCCTGATGCATCTCTGGCGACATGCCTTGCGCAGCCAGCACGGCCTTGTAGCGCTCGACGTCGAACTTGCCTTTGTCATCCACCAGGCCTGGAATCTCGCTGATGATCTTGCGCAGCGTAGCGTCAGTCACGGTCAGGTGATCGCGGTGCACTTCGGCGTTCACTGCGCGCTCGGCGATCAGCGTATCCAGCACGTTCTGCTTGAATTCCGGCGTATCGAACTGCTTCTGGTCGAACTGGGGACCCATACGCTGGCGCAGGTTGTCCAGCTGGTTGCGCTGTGCGTTGTCCAGCTCTTGCTGCGTCACCGAACGGCCATCGACTTTGGCGAGCGTATTGGCGTCTTCGCCAAAGCTGCGGTAACCGCTGATGCCGACGAGGGCAAACGACGGCACAATCAGAATCGCCAAAATAATCTGCATCAGTTTTTGATGCGTGCGAACAAAATCAAACATGGTTAGCTGGTTTCCGGTCTTGTGGATGCTACGTAAATGTTCGCGCGATTTTACAGGGCTGTTGCCCCCATAGCAAGGCGCCACAAAGGAAAAAAGCCCCATCTGCACATAGCGCGACCTGGGGCGCGTTAGGGCTGATGAGGCTTTTCTCGGTATTCTGGCGGAGTGGACGGGGCTCGAACCCGCGACCCCCGGCGTGACAGGCCGGTATTCTAACCAACTGAACTACCACTCCAGGTAGTTGTGTGCGCTTGCTGGCGGAGTGGACGGGGCTCGAACCCGCGACCCCCGGCGTGACAGGCCGGTATTCTAACCAACTGAACTACCACTCCTGCAAACACAACACGGTACTACAATCGTTTAACTGGTGGGCGTTGAGAGGGTCGAACTCCCGACCTAATCCTTGTAAGGGATCCGCTCTACCAACTGAGCTAAACGCCCGGTTAAACTGCCCGGTAAGCATCACTGCTTACCGAAGGCCATTATTGTACAGCGTCTTTCAAAGCTTTACCAGCTTTAAATTTAGGAACTTTTGCTGCATCAATCTTGATCTCTTCTTTCGTGCGCGGATTGCGGCCGGTACGGGCTGCGCGCTCGCTCACGGAGAAGGTGCCGAAGCCGACCAGGGTGACGCTGTCGTTCTTGGCCAGGGTGGTGGTTACGCCATCGATCACTGCGTCCAGCGCGCGAGCGGCTGCCGCTTTCGAGATGTCTGCGGAAGTAGCGATGTGGTCGATCAGTTCAGTCTTGTTCAAAGCAAGGTCCCCGTCACAAAGGTTTATATCGTTTATACCGTTTTCATGCCCAATAATAAGGCAGAAAAATATTGCGAGAAAAATCTCAGGGCGTATTAAACAAGCCGGGATTACTCTGTGTCAAGGGTAAATAGCAAAACAGGCGCCAGATGGCGCCTGTTTTTCCAAACCGGGTGACCCAAGTGTCTGCCACGAGGTGGCAGACACTGGCTTTTCACGGCTCAGTGTTTGACTACTTCGGCTGGGCCGTCGCTTTTGGCGGCAGCGGCAGCAACCGCCTCCACCGGCACTTCAGTGATAGGCTCCGGCTGGCGTTCCAGCGCGACTTCCAGCACCTTGTCGATCCAGCGTACCGGCACGATTTCCAGCTTGTTCTTCACATTGTCCGGAATCTCGGCCAGGTCCTTCACGTTCTGCTCGGGAATCAGAACGGTCTTGATGCCGCCGCGATGCGCTGCCAGCAGCTTCTCTTTCAGACCGCCAATCGGCAGCACTTCGCCGCGCAGCGTGATCTCGCCGGTCATGGCCACGTCCGCACGGACCGGGATGCCCGTGAAGGTCGACACCATGGCAGTCGTCATCGCGATACCGGCCGAAGGTCCATCTTTAGGCGTAGCGCCTTCCGGCACGTGGATGTGAATATCCTGCTTCTCGAACGCTTCGGTTTTGATGCCGAGGCGCGAAGCGCGGCTACGCACCACGGTGCGCGCTGCCTCGATGGACTCCTTCATCACATCGCCCAGCGTACCGGTACGGATCACATTGCCCTTGCCCGGCATGTTCACGGACTCGATGGTCAGCAGATCGCCGCCCACTTCGGTCCATGCCAGGCCGACCACCTGGCCGATCTGATTGGTCTTCTCGGCCACGCCAAAGTCGTAGCGGCGCACGCCCAGGAACTTGTCCAGGTTTTTCGGCGTCACAGCGACCTTCTTGTCGGACTTCTTCAGCAGCAGCATCTTCACGACTTTGCGGCAGATCTTGGCCACTTCACGTTCCAGCGAACGCACGCCGGCTTCGCGGGTGTAATAGCGGATCGCGTCGCGCACAGCCGCTTCGCTGATGCTGATCTCGCCTTCCTTCAGACCGTTGTTCTTGATCTGTTTCGGCAGCAGATAACGCAGCGCGATATTGGCCTTCTCGTCTTCCGTGTAGCCGGACAGGCGGATCACTTCCATACGATCCAGCAGCGCCGGCGGGATGTTGTAGCTGTTCGATGTTGCCACGAACATCACGTCGCTCAGATCGAAGTCCACTTCAATGTAGTGGTCCGAGAACGTGTGGTTCTGCTCCGGGTCCAGCACTTCCAGCAGGGCCGACGACGGATCGCCGCGGAAGTCCGCGCCCATCTTGTCGATCTCGTCCAGCAGGAAGAGCGGATTGCGCACGCCAACCTTCGACAGCGACTGCAGCACCTTGCCCGGCATGGAGCCGATATAGGTACGGCGGTGACCGCGGATCTCGGCTTCATCGCGCACACCACCCAGCGCCATCCGCACGTACTTGCGGTTGGTAGCCTTGGCGATGGACTGGCCCAGCGAGGTCTTACCCACGCCTGGAGGACCAACGAAGCACAGGATCGGTGCTTTCAGCTTGTCCACGCGCTGCTGCACCGCGAGGTATTCCAGAATGCGTTCCTTGATCTTCTCAAGGCCATAGTGGTCGGCTTCCAGGATGCGCTCGGCATTGGCCAGATCGTTGTTGACCTTGGACTTCTTCTTCCAGGGCAGCGACACCAGCGTATCGATGTAGTTGCGAACCACGGTGGCTTCGGCCGACATCGGCGACATCAGCTTCAGCTTCTTCAGCTCGGCCTGGGCCTTTTCCAGCGCTTCCTTCGGCATCTTGGCCGCGGCTACCTTCTTCTCGAGTTCGTCGAGATCGGCGCCCTCTTCGCCTTCGCCCAGCTCCTTCTGGATGGCTTTGACCTGTTCGTTCAGGTAGTACTCGCGCTGCGACTTCTCCATCTGGCGCTTGACGCGGCCACGGATGCGCTTTTCGACCTGCAGGATATCCAGCTCGCCTTCCAGCTGGCCGAGCAGATGCTCCAGGCGCTTGGCGACGTTGAAGATTTCCAGGATGACCTGTTTCTGTTCGAGCTTGAGCGGCAAGTGCGCTGCCACGGTGTCGGCCAGACGGCCGGCATCGTCGATGCCCGACAGGGATGCGAGGATTTCTGGCGGGATCTTCTTGTTCAGTTTGACGTACTGGTCGAACTGCTGAACGATCGCACGGCGCATGGCCTCGATCTCGGACTCATCGCCAATTTCCGACTCCAGCGGTACCAGGTCGGCAATAAAGTGAGTAGGCGAATCAGTAATCTTGCGGATGCGCGCACGCTGCGAACCTTCGACCAGCACCTTCACGGTACCGTCCGGCAGTTTCAGCATTTGCAAAATGTTGGCGACGCAGCCGATTTCATAAATATCAGCGGGAGAAGGTTCGTCCTTGGCGGCGGCTTTCTGGGCAGCGAGCATGATGCTCTTGCCCTGTTCCATTGCCGCTTCCAGCGCCTTGATCGATTTCGGGCGGCCAACAAACAGCGGTATCACCATATGCGGAAAAACGACGACATCCCGCAGAGGCAACAGAGGCAGTTGAGTTTGCTCAGTTAATTTGGAAGTTGTCATGGCGTACCCTATGTAAAAGCTTGGTTATGATGTAGGCCCTCGCGGCCAAATCACAAGACCTGCAACCGTAATATTTCTCAGAAAAATTAAGATTTGCTGAAATTATTAGCGGCTACGATAAAAGAACGCATTTTCAAATAAAAAAAGCCACGCGCGACAGGCAATCGCGAGTGGCTTTCCGACTGAAGCCTGCGTTCTATTATTGGTTTTGATTGTACCGCCTTGCCTCAGGGATGCAAAACCCTTTTTAGTTTTCCCCCGACGCCTTTGGGGTTTCCTGATAAATCAAAAGAGGTTTTGCGCCACTGGTGATCGTATTTTCATCAATGACGACTTTTGTTACGTTTTGCTGATTCGGCAAATCAAACATTACGTCCAGCAGTGCATGTTCCAGAATCGAACGCAGACCGCGCGCGCCGGTCTTGCGCGCCAGGGCTTTCTTGGCAATGGCGTGCAGTGCGGCAGGACGGATCTCCAGTTCGGAGCCTTCCATTTCCAGCAGTTTGGAATACTGTTTCACCAGCGCATTCTTTGGCTCGATCAGGATCTGGATCAGGGCTTCTTCAGTCAGTTCCGACAGGGTCGCCACCACCGGCAGACGGCCGACCAGTTCAGGGATCAGGCCGAACTTGATCAGGTCTTCCGGTTCCGCTTCCATCAGGATTTCGCTGTTGGCGCGCTGTTCCTTGCTCTTCACCACGGCCGAGAAGCCGATGCCGGATTTTTCGGAACGGTTCGAAATGATCTTCGCCAGGCCGTCAAATGCGCCACCGCAAATGAACATGATGTTGGTGGTGTCGATCTGCACGAAGTCCTGGTTCGGGTGCTTGCGGCCGCCCTGCGGTGGCACGGAAGCCATGGTGCCTTCGATCAGTTTCAGCAGTGCCTGCTGCACGCCCTCGCCCGACACGTCGCGGGTAATCGACGGGTTGTCGGACTTGCGGGAAATCTTGTCGATCTCGTCGATGTACACGATACCGCGCTGAGCTTTTTCTACATCATAGTTGCAGCTCTGCAACAGTTTTTGAATGATATTCTCGACGTCCTCACCGACATAGCCAGCCTCGGTCAGCGTGGTCGCGTCGGCGATCACGAATGGCACGTTCAGCATGCGCGCCAGGGTCTGGGCCAGCAGGGTCTTGCCGGAGCCGGTTGGGCCGACCAGCAGGATGTTGGACTTGGCCAGCTCGACATCGTCTTTCTTGCCGAGATGCTTCAGGCGCTTGTAGTGGTTGTACACGGCCACCGACAGGATGCGCTTGGCCGTTTCCTGGCCGATCACATACTGGTTCAGCAGGTCGGTGATTTCCTGCGGCGTTGGCAGGTCCGACTTGGCGCCCGTGACAGATTCGATGCTGGAGGTCTCATCGCGGATGATGTCATTGCACAAGTCAATGCACTCGTCGCAGATGAAGACGGATGGACCGGCGATGAGTTTCTTCACCTCGTGCTGGCTTTTGCCGCAGAACGAGCAGTACAGAAGTTTTTCGCCGCTGGAGGATTTTTTCTCTGACATGGGACTTTTCTTTAGTGTGTAGCCAAGGTTGCAATGTGCCGCGGAAAGAAGTCCTGCACACAACCACCATGCTACCCGAAATAAATGCAAAACGCCCGAACGTTGTAGCGTCCGGGCGTCTTATCTTCGGACGCTTTTAAGCCCGGCTGGTCAACACTTTGTCGATCAGGCCATATTCCGCCGCCTCTTCCGACGACATGAAGCGGTCGCGGTCGGTGTCCTTGGCAATCTGGTCGATCGTCTGGCCGGTGCGCTCGGCCATGATGCTGTTCAGGCGATGGCGCAGGTACAGGATTTCCTTGGCCTGGATTTCGATGTCCGATGCCATCCCCTGCGAACCGCCCGACGGCTGGTGAATCATGATACGGGAGTTCGGCAGCGAGAAGCGCTTGCCTTTCGCGCCCGCGGCCAGCAGGAAGGCGCCCATCGAGGCGGCCATGCCGGTGCACAGGGTCGACACGTCAGGCTTGATGAACTGCATCGTGTCAAAGATCGCCAGGCCGGCGGAAACGGAACCGCCCGGGGAATTGATGTACAGCGAGATGTCCTTGTCCGGATTTTCACTTTCAAGGAACAGCAGCTGGGCAACAATCAGGTTGGCCATCTGGTCGTTGACCGGACCCACCATGAAGATCACGCGTTCCTTCAGCAGGCGCGAGTAAATGTCATACGAGCGCTCGCCGCGGCCGCTTTGTTCGATCACCATCGGCACCAGGCCGAGCATTTCCGTATCGAGTGCGGGATTACGGTTCATTCCAATTCCTTTGCTAGAACCACCATCGTGAAACAGGGGGCAGACACACATTCAGCTGCAGCGGCTCGCGTCCACTATCTCTGACTGCGTGTCTGCCCCCAGGATTAGGCCGGTGGTTTATTAAACACAAGCAATTAAGCCTGCGCTGCGCTTCCCATCAGTTCGTCGAAAGGAATTTCTTTCGAAGCGTTCTTAGACAGGCCCAGGACGTATGTAACGACGTTTTCTTCCAATACAAGAGCTTCCACTTCAGCCAGACGACGACGGTCGCTGTAGTAGTATTTCAGCACTTCGCGTGGATCTTCGTAGCTCTGCGCGAAGTCTTCGATCTGTGCCTTCACCTGCTCTGGAGTCGCTTGCAGGTTGTTGTCGCCAACCAGCTTGGACAGGATCAGGCCCAGGCGCACGCGGCGCTCAGCCTTGTCCTTGAACAGCTCTGGAGGGAATGGTACATCTTTTACGTTCATGCCGCGGGCAGCCATGTCCTGGCGGGTCATTTCGGCCAGGCGCTCGGTGTCCTGAGCGATCAGGGACTGTGGCACTTCCAGCACGGCGGTCTTGACCAGGGAATCCATCACGGCTTCCTTGTTGCGTGCTTTCACGCGGCCTGCAACTTCACGTTCCAGGTTGACTTTGATGTCTTCGCGCATTTTGGCCAGGTCGCCGTCAGCCACGCCCAGGGACTTGGCGAATTCGCCGTCCACTTCAGGCAGGTGCGCCCATTCCAGCTTTTTCAGGGTGATGGTGAACTCGGCGGTTTTGCCGGCCACGTCCTTGCCGTGGTAGTCCTCAGGGAATGCCAGCGGGAAGGTCTTGGACTCGCCCACTTTCAGGCCGACGGTTGCGGCTTCGAATTCCGGCAGCATGCGGCCTTCGCCCAGCACGAAAGCGTAGTCTTCCGCTTTACCGCCAGGGAATTCCACGCCGTCGATGGAGCCGACGAAGTCCACGGTCACGCGGTCGCCGTTAGCAGCGATGGCTTCGCCGCCGTCGCCGTGCTCGCCTTTTTCGCCCTTGGTGTGGAAGTGCACGCGCTGCTTGCGCAGGATGTCGATGGTCTTGTCGATTTCGGTATCGGTCACGGACGACTTCACGGTCTCGATCTCAACCTTGGTCAGGTCGCCGATTTCCACTTCCGGATAGATCTCGAAGGTGGCGTCGAAAGCCAGCTGGCCTTCCGGTGCGTCCTGTTTCGGCTCGATGCGTGGGAAACCAGCAACACGCAGTTCGTTGGCGTTGGCGGCATCGTTGAAAGCGCGGCCGACTTTGTCGTTCAGCACTTCGCTTTCGATCTGGTAGCCGTATTGTGCAGCAACCATTTTCATTGGCACTTTGCCTGGACGGAAGCCAGGTGCGCGAGCGCTACGGGCTTGTACTTTCAGGCGCTTTTCCACTTCGGAACGAACATCCGACAGCGGGAAGGAAATCGTCATGCGGCGTTCAAGTTTGCCCAGGGTTTCGACTGCAGTAGCCATGTAAAAATCGTCCAAAAAAATATATGTACTTATGGTGCGAGGAGGGGGACTCGAACCCCCACACCATTGCTGGCGTCAGGACCTAAACCTGGTGCGTCTACCAATTTCGCCATCCTCGCGGCACTTTTGCACAAAAGCAAAGGGCGACCCTTTAAGTGAAAACAGGTCGCCCAGGGCTTTCAACTTCGACCCGGCATTTTACAACTTTTTTCAGAGTGTGGAAGGGTTTTTTAGCTTCCACACAACATTAAGGACATTCAGAACCCAAGGCAGAGACCTGGTGGCTGCCACGTCGTGGCAGCCACCTGTTTTATGCCTTGGGTTTTGGCACGCGGAACCACGCCGCGTAGAGCGCCGGAAGGAATAGCAAAGTCAAAGCAGTCGCCAGAATCAGCCCGCCCATGATCGCCACCGCCATCGGTCCCCAGAACACGGAGCGCGACAACGGAATCATGGCCAGTGCCGCCGCCGCCGCGGTCAGGCAGATCGGACGGCAACGGCGCACGGCCGACTCCACAATCGCATTCCAGGCCGGCACGCCCAGCTTGATATCCTGTTCGATCTGGTCCACCAGGATCACCGAGTTCCGGATAATCATACCGAACAGCGCGATGATGCCCAGGTTCGCCACAAAGCCGAGCGGACGATGCATGATCAGCAGCGCCATCGCCGCCCCCGCCACGCCCAGAGGACCGGTCAGGAACACCATCACCGAGCGCGAGAAGCTATGCAATTGCAGCATCAGCAGCGTGAAGATGATGAAGATCGCCAGCGGCAGATTGGCCGAAATCGACTCCTCCGCCGCGCTGGAATCCGAGGAAGCGCCCTTCACCGTGATCGCGTAGCCGGCCGGCAGCTTCTTGCGCAGCGCATCCAGTTTCGGATTGATCTGGTCCGAAACGGTCGGCCCCTGGATGCCTTCCGCCACGTCGGCCTGCACCGTGATCGCCCATTCGCGGCCCAGGCGCCACACCACGCCCGGCTCCCACACGAACTGCACGCGGGCCAGTTGCGAGATCGGCACCGACTTGCCGCTGGCGGTTGGAATATAGGTGTCGTTCAGCACCGCAATCGTGCTGCGCTCTTCCAGCGGCTGGCGTACCTGGATGTCGATCAGACGGATGCCTTCGCGGAACTGGCCGATCGGCGTGCCGGACAGGATCGTGTTCGCCGCCCGCATCACGGTCTGCGAAGTCACACCCAAAGCGCGCATCTTGTCCTGATCCAGATCGAGGCGCAGCACCTTGATGTACTCGTTCCAGTTATCGTTCACGCCCAGCGTATTCGGATTGGCGCGCATGACATCCTTCACCTGGTCGGCGATGGAACGCACGGTCGCCACGTCGGCGCCGGTCACGCGGAACTGCACCGGATACGGCACCGGCGGCCCATTCGGCAGCAGCTGTACGCGGCCACGCACCTCCGGGAAATCGGTCTTGAAGATGTCCGTGATCTTCTTGCGCAGCTCCTCGCGCGAATGCAGGTCTTTCGCCAGCACCACCATCTGCGACACATTCGTCTGCGGGAAAATCTGGTTCAGCGGCAGATAGAAGCGCGGGCTGCCGGTGCCCACATAACTGGTCACGCTAGCAACGCCCTCCTGTTTCGCCATGAAGGCCTCGAACTTCTTCACCTGCTTTTCGTTCTGTTCGAAGGAGGAACCTTCCGGCAGCCACATTTCCACCATCAGCTCTGGACGGCTGGAATCCGGGAAGAACTGCTTCTCGATGAACTTGAAGCCGAACACGCCAAGGAAGAACACCAGCAGCGTCGCGCCGATCGTGGTCCAGCGGTATTCCACGCACCAGTTCACGATACGGCGGAATTTCGCATAGCCTGGCGTATCGAACAGATCATGTCCGTGTTCGCCGGGTGCGTGCGGCTTGACTTTCAGCAGCACGTAACCGATGTAAGGGGTGAACACCACGGCCACCACCCACGAGGTCACCAGTGCAATCGCATTCACCGAGAACAGCGAGAAGGTATATTCGCCCGCCGCCGATGCGGCCAGGCCGATCGGCACGAAGCCAGCCACCGTAATCAGCGTTCCGGTCAGCATCGGCATCGCGGTCGATGTATAGGCAAAGGTGGCGGCATCGAAGCGCGAGTGGCCCTCCTCCATCTTCCGCACCATCATTTCAACGGCGATGATGGCGTCGTCCACAAGCAGACCAAGCGCGATAATCAGGGCGCCCAGCGAAATCTTGTGCAGGTCGATGTCGAAAATGCGCATGAACAGGAAGGTCACAGCCAGCACCAGCGGAATGGTCAGCGCCACCACCAGTCCCGGACGGGCATCGATACGCAGCTTGGGCTTGGTGTGCAGGCCCAGCGAAACGAAGCTCACCGCCAGCACGATCACCACCGCCTCAATCAGCGTGTGCAGGAATTCGCCCACGGACGCGGTCACGGCGGCAGGCTGGTTGGCCACGCGGTCCAGCTCAATACCGACCGGCAGCTTGCCCTTCATTTCGGTGACGGTCTTTTCCAGGTCCTTACCCAGCTCAATGATGTTGCCGCCCTTCTCCATCGAGATGCCCAGGCCGATCACTTCCTTGCCGTTGAAGCGCATCTTGTCGCGCGGCGGGTCCTGGTAGCCGCGTTTGATGGTTGCGAAGTCGCCGAGGCGGAAGGTCGTCCCGTTGGCGCGCAGCTCCAGCTCTTCCAGGTCCTTGACGGTCTTCAGCGCGCCGGATACGCGCACCTCCAGATTGTCGGTCGGCGTGACGACCACACCGGTCGCCTCCACCACGTTCTGCGTTGCGATCTGGTTGGCGATCTGTTCCACCGTCAGGCCAAGCTGGGCGAATTTCTTGTGCGAGAACTCGATATCGATCTTCTCGTCCTGCACGCCAAGCAGTTCAACCTTCGACACCTTCGGCACGTTGAGCAGCGCCTGGCGCACGAAGTCCGCATAGTCCTTCATTTCGGCATAGGTAAAGCCATCGCCGCGCAGCGCGATGATGGAGCCGAACGTATCGCCGAATTCGTCGTTGAAGGCCGGGCCGATCACACCGGGCGGCAGCGTGCCGCGGATGTCGCCGATCTTCTTGCGCACCTGATACCAGGCCTGCGACACTTCTTTCGGCGGCGCCGATTCGCGCAGGTTGACGATAATGACGGTCTGCCCCGGCTTGGAATAGCTGGTGATTTCGTGGATGTAAGGCGTTTCCTGCAGCTTCTTTTCAAGCTTGTCGGTCACCTGGTCGGCCATCTGCAGCGCGGTAGCACCGGGCCAGAAAGCCTGCACCACCATGGCGCGGAAGGTGAACGGCGGATCTTCGTCCTGTCCCAGATTTTTGTACGACAGCATGCCGCCAATCAGCAGCACCGCAATCAGATAGCGCGTGAGCGGGATATGCTCCAGCGCCCAGCGCGAGAGGTTGAAATCCTTCATTTAATCGGCGCTCCCAGAACATTGACCTTCTGGCCCGGTTTCAGCAGATTCACGCCTGCGGTGACGATGGTCTGGCCCGGCTTGATACCGCCGCCGATCACCAGATCGTTACCTTGCACACCCGCGACGGTGACCGGCACCAGCTTCACCGCGCCATTCTCCACGACCCACACGGAGGTGGCGTTCCGCTCGCGGAACAGCGCCGTCAGCGGCACTTTGATCTGGGGGATCGCGGTCTTTGACGCAAAGGCCACCACCGCCGTCATGCCCAGTTTCGCCTCGATCAACGATTGCGGGATCGTCACTTTGAAGGCGTAGGTACGGGTGAACGGGTCGGCCACCGGCGAAATCTCGCGGATCTTGCCCGGCACCTGCTTGTCCGGATCGGCCCACAGGCGCACCTGCACGTCCTGGGTCTTCCGCAAGGTGTCGACCTTATCTTCCGGTACGCCGAACACGATTTCCTTTTCGTCCGACTTCGCCACGCGCACTACTGGCGTGCCGGGTGCGACCACCTGCCCTACTTCAGCGTCGACCGCGGTCACCACGCCGTCGATGTCCGAAGTCAGGCTCGCGTAGCCGGCCTGGTTGGACTGGCCGCGGTAGGCAGCCAGCGCCGAATCCACCTGCGCCTGCGCCGACTTGGCGGTCGACAGCTTGGAATCGAGCACGGTCTGGCTCACAAAATTCTTCTCGCGCAGTTCCTGGTAGCGCTTCAGCTCCGCCGCCGCCAGATCGCGGTTGGTTTCAGCGGCGCGCAGCGCGGCCATGGCCTGCGCCTGCGACAGCTTCAAGTCCTGCGGGTCCAGCTCCATCAGCACCTGGCCGTGGTGCACCACATTGCCCACATCGACCTTACGCGATACGATCTTGCCGCCGACGCGGAAGCCGAGGCGGGATTCGACGCGCGGGCGCACTTCACCGGAAAATTCGGCGTTGACGTCAATATCGCTGCTCTGAACGGTCATCACGCGGACCGGGCGGATCTCCTCAGTCTTCTCGGCGGGCTTGGAACAGGCGGCCAGCAACAGGGTCGCGGCCAGGGCCATTGGAAGATTTTTTGCGACAAACACGATGTATTTCCTTCACGGGATGTCAGATTGCCATTATTATTTTCGTTCCGGGAAGTAAATGACTTTCCGGTTAGGTAAAAATTATAGTTGGGTCAACCAGTTTTGAAAATGACTTTCGCGTCATTTATATTAGAATCCGTCCTCTATGCCCGTTGACCATTACGAAAACTTCCCTGTTGCCTCCGTTTTGCTGCCGCGCCGCCTGGTTCCTGCCGTCGAAGCGATTTACGCTTTCGCCCGCAGCGCCGACGACCTGGCCGATGAAGGCGACGCTACGCCGGAACAGCGCCTGGCCGCGCTAACGGCCTATGAAGAATCCCTCGCCCGCATCGAGCGCGGCGAAGATGGCCTGGACCCGATGTTCACGCGCCTGGCCGCCACCATCGCCAAATACGCGCTGCCGATGCGGCCCTTCTACGATCTGCTGTCTGCCTTCAAGCAGGATGTGGAAGTCACCCGCTACGCCAGTTATGAGGCCCTGCTCGATTACTGCGCCCGCTCCGCCAATCCGGTGGGCTTGCTGATGCTACACCTGTATGGCCAGGCCGACGAAGAGAATGTGCGCGATTCCGACGCCATCTGCTCCGCCCTCCAGATCATCAACTTCCTGCAGGACGTGGCGATCGACGAGCAAAAAGAGCGCATCTACATTCCGATGGAGGACCTGAACCGCTTCGCCATCCTGCCCGCCCACATGAACCGCGCCGACAACGTAGCCAAATGGCGCGCCATGATGAAATTCGAGGTCGAACGCGCACGTGCCTTAATGCTCAGCGGCGCCCCGCTGGCCCTGCGCCTGAAAGGCCGCATCGGCCTGGAACTGCGCCTGGTGGTACAGGGCGGCCTGCGCATTCTGGAGGCAATCGAGGAGAACGAATACGACGTTTTCCGCCGCCGCCCCAAGCTCGAAAAACGGGACTGGATCAAAGTTTTATGGCGTGGACTTCGGATGAAGCGATCTTCCCTATAGAATAGCGGCTTTGACATCCTTGCCTGAGTGACCATGTCCCCAGACGAATACTGCCAGCAGAAAGCCGCAGCCAGCGGTTCCAGTTTTTATTACAGCTTCCTGTTCCTGCCGCCGGAACGCCGGAAAGCGATCACGGCGCTGTACGCTTTCTGCCGCGAAGTGGACGACACGGTAGATGAATGCACCGACGAATCCTTGGCCCGCATCAAGCTGGCCTGGTGGCGCAACGAAATCGCGCAAATGTACGAGGGCAAGCAAAGCCACCCCGTCACGCTTGCGCTGCAGCCGCATCTGAAGAACTACGACCTGAAACAGGAACATATGCAGGCCATCATCGATGGCATGGAGATGGACCTGAATCAGACCCGCTATCTGGATTACGCCGGTCTGGCCAAGTACTGCTGGCACGTAGCCAGCGTGGTGGGCATTCTGTCGGCCAGCATCTTTGGCGTGACGCGTCCGGAAACCTTGCAGTACGCGGAAAAACTGGGTCTTGCTTTCCAGCTCACGAACATCATCCGCGACGTGGGCGAAGATGCGCGCAAAGGCCGCATCTACCTGCCGATCAACGAACTGCAGCAGTTCAACGTGACCGCAGCCGATCTGCTGAATGCCCGCGAAACCGAGAACTTCCAGAAGCTGATGGCCTTCCAGGCCGATCGCGCGCAAAAGGCTTACGACGAAGCGTTTGCCCTGCTGCCAAAGGAAGACCGCCGCGCCCAGCGTCCGGGCCTGATCATGTCCGCCATCTACCGCACGCTCCTGAACGAAATCCAGGAAGACGGCTACCACGTACTGAAGCAGCGCATCTCGCTGACGCCGATCCGCAAACTGTGGCTGGCCTGGAAGACGTGGGTCCGTGGCTAAGCATGTAGCCGTCGTTGGCGGCGGCTGGGCCGGTTTCACCGCCGCGGTGGAGCTGTCGCAGGCCGGCCATCAGGTCACCGTGTTCGAAGCCGCTCGCACGCTCGGCGGCCGCGCGCGCCGCATCTCCACCGATCGGCGCGACCTCGATAACGGCCAGCACATCATGCTGGGCGCCTACGCCGAAACGCTGCGCATGATGCGCCGCGTCGGTGTGGACCTCAACACCGCCGTACTCACGCTGCCGCTGCAAATGCGCTACGTGCCCGGCAGCGGCGGTATGGACTTCGTCGCGCCACGCCTGCCCGCGCCGCTGCACGTAGGCCTGGCCCTGCTGCGCGCCAAAGGCCTGAACCGCCAGGATAAATTGAGCCTCGCTCGCTTTTCGACCACAGCACGCTGGATGGGCTGGAAGCTCACCACCGATTGCAGTGTGGCCGAATTGATGGAGCGCTTCGATCAGACCGCGCGCCTCATCCAGTTGATGTGGCGTCCGCTCTGCCTGGCAGCGCTGAACACGCCGCCGGAACGCGCCTCCGCCAACGTTTTCCTCGCCGTGCTGCGCGACAGCCTAGGTGCCAGGCGCGCCGCGTCGGACATGCTGATTCCGCGCGCCGACCTGTCCGCCTTGTTCCCCGAGGCCGCCGCCGCATGGCTGCAGCAACGGGGCTGCACCGTGCGTATGGGCGCCAAGGTCGCCGGCGTGTTGCGCGCCAACGGCGCCGACAGTGCGGGCCATGCCGAAGCCCAGGGCCGCGCATGGCGCGTGGACGCCAACGGTTCCGCCGTCGGCGGGAACTGGACTTCCTACTATGACGCCGTGGTGCTGGCCGGTTCGCCCGCCGCCACGGCCGTCCTGCTGCACCAGCATGCCGAAACGGCAAGCCTGGCCGAACAGCTCACGGCCTTCGAGCCGGAACCGATCACCACCTGCTACCTGCAATACGGCCCGGAAATCGGCCTCGATCTGCCTTTCTTCGCCCTGGTTGACGACCCTGCAACGCATCGCTGGGGCCAGTTCGTCTTCGACCGCGGCCAACTGGACACCACGCAGAAAGGTCTGCTGGCCGTGGTCATCAGCGCCTCCAGTTCGGCTGCCGGTGAAGGCCACGATTTACTGGCTGAGGCAGTCGCGGTCCAGCTGGCGGAAGTGTTCCAGCGCCCGGAACTGGGCCGCCCTGATTGGTTCAAAGTGATCACCGAAAAGCGCGCAACCTATGCCTGCACGCCGGATCTGGCCCGTCCCGACAACGCCACCGCGCTGGAAGGCCTGGTATTGGCGGGCGATTACACGGCCGGCGAATACCCGGCGACCATCGAAATGGCCGTCCGCAGCGGCATGTCAGCAGCCAAATCCCTGCAAACGGTACTGCGCTGATGCTCCGGCTGTCCCTGAATACGGTCGCCTGCTCCGCCAAAACTGCAGCCTGTCGCATACCGGTCGCAGCTCGCGCTACAAATCCGTACATTTGCACCATGGAGTCATGGAACGTTGGAGTTGTTAATGGGCAAGTACGAATACCTTGAAGCATTGAAGAAAGCCATGGCAGGCCTGCCGCCGGAAACGGTCGCGCGCACCCTGGCCTTCTACGAACAGCGCTTCATCGATGGCCTGGCCGCGGGCCGCACCGAGCAGGAAATCGCTGCGGATCTGGATGAGCCGCGCAAAATCGCCATGACCCTGCGGGCCAACGTCCACCTCAACGCATTCGAGCAGAAGCGCAGTCCGGTCAATGCTGCGCGCATGCTGGTGTCCCTTATGGGCTTGGCCATTTTCAACCTGTTCATGGTCATTCCGGCAATGGTGTACGCCGCCCTGTTGATGGCTGTCTACGCCAGCGCCTTTGCTTTCTATGTCGGCGGCATTGCCATCACGGCAAGCGGCCTGGCCGGCGCCAATGAGCTGGTGCTGAGCGGCCCGTTCCAGCATCTCGTCACCTACGACGACGACGGCAGCAGCGATCCTGATGTGCGCATGCAGACCAAGGTGTCCATCGGCAGCACTGGCATTCAGGTGTTCCAGGAACCGTCGCCGGGCTTGAAAGCGCAACTGGAGGGCGAAACCAGTAACTCCGAGCGCCTGCTGGACAGCGCCGAAGCCGTGGCCGACAGCGGCGTACGCATCTCGACCGACCTGGATAGCGCCTCGCGCACCACCCAGACCGCCATCGGTGCGGGCATTGTCCTGATGGGCATCATGCTCAGCCTCCTGAGCATCGTCATCACCAAATTCACGATCGTCGGCATCAAGCGCTATGTGCAGATGAATTTCGCGCTGCTGAAAGGAGATCGCAAATGAGCATTCGATCCCTCGTTAAAGTCGCCATCAGCATGCTGCTGCTGGCTGTCGTGCTGACGGGCGTTTCCTACGGCGCCCTGCGCGCCAACGGCATCGCCAATCCGACCAGCGCGGCAGGCCGCGCGCCGCGCACCGAAATCCGCGAAATCGGCGCCGGCATCACGATGGTGGAGCTGGTTGGTCCCATCGACCTGACGTTGAAACAAGGCGATGTGCCGTCGCTGAAGGTGCGCGGCGAGCAGCGCCTGCTGGGCAATATCGATACCACCCAGGACGGCAACACCCTGCGCATCGGCACCAAGGGCATGCTGTTCCATCATCGCCGCCCGATCCAGGTTGAGCTGATTTTGCCTTCGCTGCAGGAACTGGTGGTAAATGGCAGTGGCGAGAGCACTGTGAATGGCTTCAATGGCGAGAAACTGGCCCTGCAACTGCAAGGCTCCGGCAACCTGACCTTCAACGGCCGCTATCGTGAAGTCGATGCGGGCGTGCACGGCAGCGGTGATCTGAATCTGAATACCGGCACCAGCGAGAAAGTGGCGCTGGAAATGGTGGGCTCCGGTGCGATTACGTCGAGCGGCAGCTGCAAGGAATTGAGCGCTGAACTAACCGGCTCAGGCGATCTGGATGCACAGCACATGGCGTCCGACGCCGTGACCGTCAAGCTGGACGGCTCCGGCACCACCAACGTCTTCGCCCGCCAGAGCGCAGATGTGACGGTGCGCGGCAGCGGGGATATCAGGGTGTATGGCAATCCCGGTGATCGAAACGTGAGCCGCTCGGGCTCAGGCAGCGTGACGTGGGAGCGCTGAAAACCCAAGGAAGAAACCAGGTGGCAGCCACGATGTGGCTGCCACCAGCTTCACGCCGTTGGTTCTGATAACCACCGCGCCGCATCGCGCGCTGCGGCCAGGCCGCTGGCAAAGCAGGCAGTGAGAAGATAACCGCCCGTCGGCGCTTCCCAATCCACCATCTCCCCCGCAACGAACACCCCCGGCACCGCGCGCAGCATGGTGCCGTCGAGTGCCTCAAACCTCACCCCGCCCGCGCTGCTGATCGCCTCATCGATCGGACGCGGCGCCTGCAAGCGTACGGGCAGCGCCTTGAGTGCGCGTGCCACGCAGTCGACATCGTGGAATTCATCCTTACTGAGCACCTCATGCAGCAGCCCCGTCTTCACGCCCTTGATATGCAGGCGGCTCTGCAAATGGCTCGACATCGAGCGCGAGCCGCGCGGATGGCTCAGCTCATCCAGCACGCGCTGCGGCGGCAGGTCCGGCAGCAGATCCAGCTCGATCACGGCACTGCCCTCGGCCGTGATGCGATCACGCAGCCCCGCCGACAGCGCATAAATCAAACTGCCCTCGACACCCGTCGCGGTCACCACGAACTGCCCCTTCTTGCCACCGATAGCAACGGTAGTCAGCGGCTGCCCCGCATATTTGGAAGCGAAATGTTCGCTCCAGCCCACATCGAAGCCGCAATTCGCTGCCTGCAGCGGCGCCACCTTGACGCCGCGCTCGGCCAGCACCGGCGCCCACGCGCCATCGGAACCCAGCCGCGCCCAGCTCGCGCCACCCAGAGCCAGCACGGTGGCGTCGGCGCGCACAGCGATCTCGCCCTGCGGCGACTCAAAGCGCAACGCGCCGTCGTCCGCCCAGCCAATCCAGCGATGGCGCTGGTGGAAGTGGACGCCGCTTTCGCGCAGCTGGTGCAGCCAGGCGCGCAGCATTGGCGCCGCCTTCATCTCGGTCGGGAACACACGGCCGGACGTGCCGACAAAAGTATCGATGCCCAGGCTATGCACCCAATCGCGCACCTGCTGCGGCCCGAACGCATCCAGCATCGGACGCAGCTCACCCGCTCGAGCGCCGTAGCGCGTCACGAAGCGCTCGTAATCCTCGGCATGCGTGATGTTCATGCCGCCGCGTCCGGCCAGCAGGAACTTGCGGCCGACGGACGGCATGGCGTCGTACACGTCCACGCGCAGGCCGGCCGCGGCCAGCTCCTGTGCCGCCATCAGGCCCGCAGGCCCGCCGCCGATCACGGCCACCGATTGTTGATTTCTGCTCATAAGGGGAAGCATTGTATACTGGCCCCACCACAATGAGGAGGCTTCGATGGGCGCTGCATTCTGGATCAAACGCTATCTGATGGCCGCTGTGCCGCTGTTCGGCATTCTCGCGCTGGTCGAATATGCCAAAGGGTCGGCGACCGCCGCGGATTATCTCAGTGCCGCCGCCTGGGCCGCCAGTGCGGCAGCCATCTTCGTTGGCGCGGCTTACCGCCGCTTTAAAAAGGCCATGAGCTGCTCGGCCTGTGAGGATATTTCAAAGCGCCGGACGGCGGATCAATGATCCGCCCTACCCGCCCGTTACCGGCGGGAAGAACGCCACTTCGGCGCCGCTGGCGATAGCCGTCTCCGGGCCGCACATGGCCTGGTTGCAGGCCATGCGCAGCGCACGGCCTTCGGCCAGCGCTTCCGCCCACGGCGCGCCGCGCTGGATCAGCCAGGCGCGTACGCCGCCAACCGTATTCACGCCTTCCGGCAGCGACACGCGCTCACTTGGCTGGCCAATGGCTTCGCGCACGCTGGCGAAATATTTCAGGGTGATGTCCATCTCAGTGCAGCAGTTCGGCAAATGGAATAAAGCGCACCACGTCTCCAGCCTGGATGGCCTGGCCCGGCGGATTGTCGATCAGGCCATCGCCCCACACGGTTGACGTCAACACACCGGAACTCTGGTTCGGGAACAGATCCAGTCCGCCGTTCTCATTGATTTTCACGCGCAGGAATTCGTTGCGGCGGTCCGGCTTAGCCCAGCTGAAGTCGGCACGCATGGCAAAGCTGCGCGGCGCCAGACTTTCGGATACGCCCTGCAGTTTCAGGATAAACGGCCGCACGAACAGCAGGAAGGTAATGAAGCTCGACACCGGATTGCCCGGCAGGCCGAGGAAGAAAGCGTTCTGTACTTCGCCGAAGGCCAGCGGCTTGCCCGGCTTGACGGCGATCTGCCACATATTCAGCTTGCCTTCCGCTTCCACGGCAGGCTTGATGTGATCTTCCTCGCCGACGGAGACACCGCCGGAGGTGATGATCAGGTCATTGCCATCGGCAGCCTTGCGCAGAACGGCGCGGGTAGCGTCCAGCGAATCCGGCACGATGCCGAAATCGCTGATTTCGCAGCCCATGTTTTCCAGCAGCGCACGCAGCGTGAAACGGTTGGAATTGTAGATGGCGCCCGGCGGCAAAGGCTCGCCCGGCATCGCCAGCTCGTCGCCGGTGAAGAACACCGCCACGCGCAGCTTGCGCTTCACGGGCAGTTCGGCCAGGCCAACCGAAGCAGCCAGCCCCATTTCAGCGCTGCCCATGCGCGTACCCGCAGGCAGGATCACGCTGCCATTGGTAATGTCTTCGCCGGCCCGGCGAATCCATTCACCGGACTTTGGCGTGTGGCGGATCGTCACCACATTGCCATTCAGCTCGCACTGCTCCTGCATGACCACCGCGTCGGCGCCTTCGGGAATCAGGGCGCCGGTAAAGATGCGGGCCGCCGTGCCAGGCAGCAGCGGCTGTCCCACGTGACCCGCCGGAATGCGTTGAGAAACCGTCAGCGAAGCGCTGCCGCCGGCGCAATCGGCCGAGCGTACGGCATACCCGTCCATCTGGGTGTTGTCGGCGCCGGGCACGTTCATGCGCGAGACTTGCGACTTCGCCAGCACGCGGCCATTGGCGGCCAGGGTGTTGACCGTCTCGATCTCGGTGACAGGACGCGCGGCAGACAGCAGGAAATCGAGAGCTTCCTTCACTGCCAGCATGGGCTTCGCTTGGGGTTTGTTCATTGCTTACAGTCCGGTGTTTTCGGCGATATACGCCTTCATCTTTTGCACGTCCGGCGGCATCACGACGAACTTTTGCGGCAGCTTTTCGATGTCCTCGAAACCTGCGGGACGCTCGGCATCTTCGCCCAGCGCTTCCAGAATGGTTTCGTTGAACTTCGCAGCCAGCGCCGTTTCCAGCACGATCATCGGCACGCCAGGCTCCATGAACTCCTTGGCGACCTTGATACCGTCGGCAGTGTGGGTGTCGATCACGATGCCGTAGTCGTCAGCCACGTCGCGGATGGTCTGCACGCGGTCGGAGTGGGTGGACTTGCCGGACTTGAAGCCATACCTGGCTACCAGCTTGAACTCGTCGCCGTCGCTGCCAGGCTTGCCGGACAGGTCGAAACCGCCTGCCGTTTCGACTTTGTGGAACAGTTCGCGCACGCGCTTGCCGTCGCCGGCAGTCAGGTCGAAGATGAAGCGCTCGAAGTTGGACGCCTTCGAGATGTCCATCGACGGGCTGGTGGTGTGATAAGTCTCCGCCGACTTGCGCACGCGGTACACGCCGGTGCGGAAGAATTCGTCCAGCACGTCGTTTTCGTTGGTCGCAACGACCAGCTTGTCGATCGGGAGGCCCATCTGGCGGGCGATATGGCCAGCGCAGATATTGCCGAAGTTACCCGATGGGACAGTGAACGACACCTTCTGGTCATTGGCCGTGGTGGCCGCCAGGTAGCCGCGGAAGTAGTACACCACCTGCGCAACCACACGCGCCCAGTTGATCGAATTGACGGTGCCGATCTTCTGGCGGTTCTTGTATTCCAGATCGTTCGAGACTGCCTTGACCATGTCCTGGCAATCATCGAACACGCCTTCGACTGCGATGTTGAAGATGTTCGGGTCCTGCAAGGAGAACATCTGCGCGGTCTGGAAGGCGCTCATTTTTTTGTGCGGCGACAGCATGAAGATACGAATGCCCTTCTTGCCGCGCATCGCGTATTCGGCGGCGCTACCGGTATCGCCGGAAGTCGCGCCGAAGATGTTCAGTTGGGCGTCATGCTTGGCGAGCGTGTATTCGAACAGGTTGCCAAGCAGTTGCATGGCCATGTCCTTGAAGGCCAGCGTGGGGCCATTGGACAGTGCCTGCAGCACCAGTTTTTTGCCCGCGTTCTCTTCGAGTACGCGAAGCGGAGTAATGTCGGCAGATTTCTCGTCCTTGCGGGCGTTGCGGTATACGTCGGCGGTGTAGGTCTTGTGGGCCAGCGCCTTCAGGTCTGCTTCCGGGATATCGGTGGCGAACTTTTTCAGGATTTCTACGGCCAGGTCGGCGTAGGACAGCTTGCGCCAGGCGGTCAGCTCGGCGTCGCTAATCTGAGGATACTCAAACGGGAGGTACAGGCCACCATCAGGTGCCAGGCCGCCCAGAAGGATGTCGGAAAAATGCTGTGGGGATTTTGCTGCGGCCGACGCGTCGGCACGGGTAGACACGTATTGCATAAAGTAAGAAATCCGGTTGAGCAAGGTTCGACGGATTTCTATTATAGTGCCAAAAACCATAGGCGTGACCCCAGTGGCTGCCACGGCGTGGCAGCCACTTGTTTTACGCCCCGGGTTTTGGTCAGCAGGCCGGGTGATTCACGGTCACCACGTGAACGGCCAGGCCGCCCAGCGAGGTTTCCTTGTACTTGGCCTGCATGTCCGCGCCGGTCTGGCGCATGGTTTCGATGACCTCGTCCAGCGAGACAAAGTGCGTACCGTCGCCCTTCAAGGCCAGCGATGCAGCGGTAATCGCCTTCACCGCGCCCATGCCATTGCGTTCGATGCAGGGAATCTGCACCAGGCCACCGATCGGGTCGCACGTCATGCCGAGGTGATGCTCGATGCCGATTTCGGCGGCATTCTCGATCTGCGCGTTGGTGCCGCCCAGCGCAGCCACCAGGCCGGCAGCGGCCATCGCGCAGGCCACGCCCACTTCGCCCTGGCAGCCGATCTCCGCACCGGAAATGGATGCATTGCGCTTGCACAGCATGCCGATCGCCGCGGCGGTCAGCAGGAAGCTGCGGACGCCGGTGACCGGATCTTGCGGCTTGCAGTCCTCTGCATAATATTTGAGCACCGCCGGGATGATCCCCGCTGCGCCGTTGGTCGGCGCCGTGACGACGCGGCCGCCGGCGGCGTTTTCTTCATTGACGGCCATCGCGTACAGACTGACGCCGTTCAGTGCATCGTGCGGCAGATGGTCGGCCTTGTCCGGTTTTTGCGCCTGGCGCCACAGATCGGCGGCGCGGCGCTTCACGTGCAGGCCGCCCGGCAGCTGGCCATTGGTTTCCAGGCCGTGCTGGATGCAGTCGCGCATCACGTTCCAGATGCGGTCGATACCGGCGTCCAGCTCCTGTTCACCGATGCGGGTCAGCTCATTCGCGCGCAGCATCTGCGGGATGGTCAGGCCGGTACGCTCGCCATGGGCCAGCAGATCGGCCATGGTGTCGAATGGGTACGGCAGTGCGGCGCCTGGCGCGCCATCGGTGCCTGCCTGCTCGCCTTCAGCGCGGATAAAGCCGCCGCCGATGGAGTAGTACACTTTGCGCAGCGTGCTGCCGTCCGCGCGCTTCAGGGCGAAGCGCATGCCGTTCGGGTGCTCAGGCAGGTTTTCGGTCTTGTGGAAGATCAGGTTGGTGGCAGCGCTGAACGGCACAGCTTTCTCGCCCAGCAGCTTCAGGGTCTTCGCCTCTTCAGCGGCCGCCAGCATGCTGTTCACCGCGTCAGGATTCACGCCCTGCGGCGTTTCGCCCATCAGACCGAGGATCACGGCCTTGTCGGTGCCGTGGCCGACGCCGGTCAGTGCCAGGGACCCAAACAGCTCCGCTTCCACTTCAACGACATCGTCCAGGGGACTGTTCTCGACCAGGAAGCGGCGTGCCGCCACCATCGGGCCCACGGTATGCGAGCTGGAAGGCCCGATACCGATCTTGAAAAGGTCGAAAACACTCATGTCCATAAATTTGTCTCTCTTTATAATGAATAACGGCGGGCTTGTGGCCCGCCGATCGATTTACGCCGCCTTGCTGAGGCTTACGTCGATATTTGCCAACATGTCCTTCACCATCTCTTCCACGCCGATGCGGGCCTTCCAGTTCCAGTCCGCGGTAGCCTTGGAATCGTCCAGGCTTTGCGGCCAGCTGTCGGCAATGGCCTGGCGGCTGTCCGGAGTGTAGGCGATCTTAAACTCCGGCACCGCACGGGTGATTGCGGCCGCCAGCTCTTCCGGATTGAACGACACGCCCGCTACATTGTAGGACGAGCGGATCTTGATTTGTTCCGCCGGTGCTTCCATCAATTCGATGGTGGCGCGAATCGCGTCCGGCATGTAAATCATCGGCAGCGTGGTCTTCGGGCCGAGGAAGCAGTCGTAACGCTCGCCGCGCAGAGCCGAGTGGAAGATGGCGATCGCGTAATCGGTCGTGCCGCCGCCTGGAGGCGACTTGAAGCTGATGATGCCCGGGTAGCGGATCGAGCGCGCATCCACGCCATACTTCAGGAAGTAGTATTCGCACAGGCGCTCGCCGGCCAGCTTGGAAATGCCGTAAATCGTGGTCGGGTCCATCACCGTCATCTGCGGCGTATTCTGCTGCGGCGTGTTCGGGCCAAACGCCGCGATGGAAGACGGCCAGAAGATGCGTACCGGCTTGCCCTGCTCGCCGCGCACGCGCGCCACTTCCAGGATATTCAGCAGGCCATCCATGTTCAGATCCCACGCCTTCAGCGGCGCTGCCTCGCCGGTGGCGGACAGCATGGCGGCCAGCTGGTAAACCTGGGTGATGTTCTCGTCGGCCACCAGTTTTTCCAGTGCCGCCTTGTCCATCACGTCCAGCACCTGATAACGGGCTGCGTTGTAAAGGTTCTTCGGGCTGATATCGGTGGCGATGACGTTGTCGGTTCCGTGCTGCTTTGCCAGCGCTTCTACCAGTTCGCTGCCGATTTGACCGTTTGCGCCGATGACGAGGATGCGTTCCATGTTTGATTCCTGTAATTCCGATTAATTCTTGATGATGCCGAGTTCTTTGCCGGCCTGTTCGAATGCTGCCAGGACTTTGTCCAGCTGCTCGCGGGTATGCGCGGCGGACAGCTGCACGCGCACGCGCGCCTGGCCCATTGGCACCACTGGATAGAAGAAGCCCGACAGCAGCACGCCCAGTTCATACATACGTGCCGCGAATTTTTGTGCGACTGGCGCATCGAACAGCATCACCGGCACGACCGGGTGGGTGCCTGGCTTGATGGTGAAGCCGATACGCTCGATCTCCTTGCGGAAGTAAGCGGTGTTTTCGTGCAGCCGGTCGCGCAGTTCGGTCGATTCGGACAGGCGCTTCAGCACTTCCAGCGAGGCGCCGGCGATGGATGGCGCCAGGGTGTTCGAGAACAGGTAAGGACGCGATTTCTGGCGCAGCGTGTCGATCACTTCCTTGCGGCCGGAAGTGAAGCCGCCCATCGCACCACCCAGCGCCTTGCCAAGGGTGCCGGTAATGATGTCGATCTTGCCGACGACGTTGTGGTGTTCGTGGGTGCCGCGGCCGGTCTTGCCCATGAAACCGGAGGCGTGGCATTCATCGATCATCACCAGCGCGCCGTATTTCTCCGCCAGTGCAACGATCTCGTCCAGCTTGGCGATGGTGCCGTCCATGGAGAACACACCGTCGGTCACGACGATCTTGTGGCGCTTGTCGGCAGCGGCCTGCAGCTGCTTTTCCAGGTCGGCCATATCGTTGTGGGCGTAGCGGAAGCGCGCAGCCTTGCACAGGCGGATGCCGTCGATAATGGAGGCGTGGTTCAGCGCATCGGAGATGATGGCGTCGTTCTCGTCGAACAGTGGCTCGAACACGCCGCCGTTGGCGTCGAAAGCGGCCGCGTACAGGATGGTGTCTTCGGTGCCCAGGAATTTGGAGATCGCCTGCTCCAGCTGCTTGTGCACGGTCTGGGTGCCGCAGATGAAACGCACGGAGGACAGGCCATAGCCGTATTTTTCAGTGGCGGCAATGGAGGCCTGCGCCACCCACTCCTGGCCCGACAGGCCCAGATAGTTATTGGCACACATATTGATCAGGGTGCGGCCGTCTTCGGCGACCACTTCAGCGCCCTGACGGGACGCAATCACGCGCTCCGGCTTGTACAGACCCTCTTGCTGGAGCTTTTCCAGGTTCTGTTTCAGTCCGGTGTAAAACGCATTGGTCGCTTGGCTCATGATCATCCTCTGTATATATGTGTTGACCGGGTGGGATCTAAAGTTTACTCTTATTCCACTGATTCTTCAGAAATCCACTATCCTGAACACGGATTCAATATACCGAATCCTACTTTACTATATTGAACTCTGCAAGCGTGAAACCGACTGTTGCCAGTAATGCACCGCCCGAAGTGGGCGCCACCCTGCAGCGCCTGCGCCTCGCGCGCGGCCTGACCCTGGAAGATTTGTCCCGCATCGCCGGTGTGTCGAAGTCGATGCTGTCCCAGATCGAGCGTGAAAAGGCAAATCCCACCATCGCCATCACCTGGCGCCTGGCCAATGCGCTCGGCGTGGCCATCGGCGAACTGCTGTCGGATGTGGAAAGAAATGTCGAAACGATAAAAGTGGTCGATGCGCACGAGACGCCTACCCTGCCCGGCGCACACGCCGGCTACATCCTGCGCATCCTGGGGCCGATGGAACTGGCCGGTAAATATGAGTGGTACGAACTGACGCTGGCGGCGGGCGGTGAGCTGGTGTCCCAGCCCCACGATCCCGGCACCACCGAGCACTTGACGCTTCTGCACGGCTCGATGGAGCTGGAAGTCGGTAATACCAAGAAGAAGATCAAGCTTGGCGCCACCGCGCGTTATCCGGCGGACCAGCACCACGCTATCCGCAATCCCGCCAAGACCGAAGCCAAAGGGCTCCTGGTCGTCATCCACCGCTAAACCGTAACCCAAGTGGCAGGCACGATGTGCCTGCCACTAGCTTTTACCGGTTTTGGCTGATCAAATCGGCGCACCCGGCGGAATCGTCGGCAGCGCACGCAGTTTGACGCTGCGCGGATCAGCCAGATATCGCGTGATGTAGTCCGCCGCCTGCGCGCGGCTGTCCGCAGTCACGCCTTTGCCCGGATTCTTCTTCATCCAGACTGCCAGCTCGCGCAACTGCACACGCACCTCGGCTTCAACATTCGCGTGCAGCCCGCCGTCATCCACGACCTTGAGGAGCGCATCCAGCACCACCCAGTCCGACGCCAGCTGCACAGCCTCGCCGCCCGTCAGCGACGAAGGCACCGCATCGCGCTTCCAGGTCTTCGCCAGCGTGGCACTGAGAACCTCCTGCACACCCGGCTGCGCAGCGTCGCGTGCGTGCTGCCACGCCACGCGATTCATGCGCGTCGCATCGAACAGGAATTGCGCAGTCTGCGCGGCGCCCGTCTCCGCAGCGGACATGGCATCGAACACGCTGTTCATGCGCGTACCGAAATACTCCTTGCTGCGTTCGTAGCCTTGCGCGGGCGGTGTCAGCACATCCAGCACGGACTGCGGCAGCGCCAGATACTCGGCGCGCAGCGTATCAGCCATCCGCGTCAGCGCGGCACGCTGCGTGGCTGCCGGCACCAGGCGCACGCCGGACTGCGCGCGGCCCGCTTTCACGTCACCGCTGGTGCTGTAATCGAACTCGCCGCCGCCGATCAGGCGCGCAACCGCTTCACCCTGGTAACGCTGCAGAAGGTACACCGGCACCAGGCGTGCTTCCATTTCGCCGGTCTGTCGATCATTCGGCAGCACGTCGAGCGAGAAGCTGTCCAATGCTTTGCGCCGGATGGCGCCAAGCTGGTCCCAGGTTTTCAGCGAGTCCGGCCCAAAGTCCCACAGCAGACCATTCGGATGCACCGATCCCGGCGAGCGCGCGTCGGCATCGCTCACGTACTGCATGCCTGCTGCATTCGCGTCGGCACGGAGCTTGGCCAGCGCTGTCTCTTCGTCGGCGTATTGGCCGTAGATGTATTTGACGATGTACTCGTCCCACGGACCGACACCGGTGCCATAAGCGTCACCCAGCTCGATGCGTCCATCAGCGCCAAGCTTCAGCACCGGATGCGGGTAATCCATCACCGAACCATTGCCATGGCGGCTGGCGGCAAAGTTGTGCGCAAAACCGAGCGTGTGGCCGACTTCGTGCGCCGCCAGCTGGCGCAGGCGTGCCAGCGCCATTTGTTCGGCGGCCTGTTTGCGCTCGGCCGGCGTTGATTTGCCATACGGCGCCAGCAGGCTTTCGGCGATCAGGATGTCCTGACGCACGCGCTGCGAGCCCAGCGTGACGGCGCCGCGGATGATCTGGCCGGTGCGCGGATCGGTCAGTGCATTCCCGTAAGACCAGCCGCGCGTGGCGCGATGCACCCAGGTGATGACGTTGTAGCGCACGTCCATCGGATCGGCGCCCTCGGGCATCAGCTCGACACGGAAGGCGTCCTTGAAACCCGCCTTCTCGAAGGCTGCGGCCCACCAGCGGGCGCCATCCAGCAGCGCAGAGCGCACCGGTTCCGGCGCACCGCGATCGAGGTAATAGACGATAGGCTTTTTCACCGGGCTGACCGCGGCCGCTGGATCGGTCTTTTCCAGGCGGTGGCGCACTTGCCAGCGCACGTCAAGGCTCGATGCCAGCGGCTGCGCGTAGTCGTAATAACCCGTGTCGAAGCCACCGGATGCGGGGTGGTAGCTGCGCGGCTGATAGTCCGCATCCGGCAGGTGCACCATGCTGATATGCTGGCGCAGCGTGAGGCTGGCCGGGTCGGCGGCGACCTGTTTGACGAACTCGCCCTGGCCGGGGCCTGCAAACGTCAGCAGCGCTTCCAGCTCGATGTTTTCGGGGAAGGCTTTGGCTTCCTGCGGCAGGATGGCGCTGCGCTTGCCGTCAACGCCGTAGCCTCCCTGCTTCGCGTCCTGCAGGCGCTGCACGATGCCGTGCTGGTCGGCCAGCAGGAAGCTGGAGAAATCGACCAGCTGACGCTTGCCGTCGCTGGCCAGGATGTCGCCCGACCACAGCACGGCACTCGGAAAGGACTCTTCCACCGCGCGGCGCTCTTCCGCATCTTTCGAATTGGCGATGAAGCGCGTGTTGACCTGCACCAGGAACAGGCGCTTGTCGTGCTTCTCGAAACGCACCAGTTTCATTTCGCCTGGCTGGCGGCGGTCCAGGCCGACGTCATTGCTGCCCAGGGCGTATGGCAGCGAACTGACCAGCAGGAAGGGTTGATCCAGCTGCGACACCGCCAGCAGCACCCTGCCCTTGTCGGCATCGCGCCACAGATCAATAAACCCAGGCTGCGCTTGAAGGGCCTTGGTTTGCTCGGCGATCGACGCTGGCGGTGCGTCAGCCGCATGCACCAACGGCGCGGCCAGCAGCGCGCCCGCCAACGCCACGCCGTGCCACTGCGCGACGCGCGCCGACGCGGCTGTGCGGGCGGCCATCAGTGCGCGCCCGCTGCGTTGCTCGCGCCTGCGGCGGAGGGAACGGACGGTGCCGCCGGCGCTGCGGAAGCCGGCACACTTCCGGCCATGCCGGAGGTACCCATGCCCAGCGTGCGGTACAGGAAGCCCCACTTGTCAGCCACTTCGTCGATCTGCTTGGACGTCGGCTTGCCAGCGCCATGGCCAGCTTTAGTTTCGATGCGGATCAGGATCGGCGCCGGGCCGGCCTGGTCGGCCTGCGCAGTTGCGGCGAACTTGAAGCTGTGCGCCGGCACGACGCGGTCATCGTGGTCAGCGGTGGTGATCATGGTGGCCGGATAGCAGCTGCCTGGCTTCAGGTTATGCAACGGCGAATACTTGACCAGCGCCTGGAACTCGTCCGCGTTGTCGGACGAACCGTAATCCGACGTCCACGCCCAGCCAATGGTGAACTTGTGGAAGCGCAGCATATCCATCACACCGACCGCAGGCAGCGCCGCTGCAAACAGGTCAGGACGCTGAGTCATGGTTGCGCCAACCAGCAAGCCGCCATTCGAGCCGCCGCCAATCGACAGCCTGGATGGCGACGTCACTTTGTTCGCGATCAGCCATTCCGCTGCACCGATGAAGTCATCGAACACATTCTGTTTCTGCAGCTTGGTGCCGGCCTTGTGCCATGCCTCGCCGTACTCACCGCCACCGCGCAGATTCGCCATCACGTACACACCGCCCATTTCAACCCAGGCCAGATTGGCCACGGAGAAGGAAGGCGTCAGCGAAATATTGAAACCACCGTAACCGTACAGATAAGTCGGATTGCTGCCGTCCAGCTTCAGGCCCTTCTTCGACACGATGAACAGTGGAACCCGGGTGCCGTCTTTGCTGGTGAAGAATTCCTGGCGCGTTTCGTAGGCGCTCGGATCGAAGTCCACTTTCGGCTGGCGGAACACGCTGCTCTGGCCGGTCTTCATGTCATAGCGGTAGATGGTCGACGGGGTGGTGAAGCTGGCGTAGGAATAGAAAGTCTCCGTATCCGCGCGTTTGCCGCCAAAGCCTCCCGCCGAGCCGATGCCCGGCAATGAAACTTCGCGCAACGGCTTGCCCTTCAGGTCAACGATCTTCACGGCGCTGTGTGCGTCGGTCAGATAATTCAGCACCAGCTCCTTGTTGACGATGCTTGCGCCAGTCAGCGTCTGCGGCGCTTCGGCCACAATCTCCTTCCAGTCAGCCGGCGCAGGCTTGCGCACGTCGACCGCGATGATGCGCGATTTCGGCGCATTCTTATCGGTGCGGAAGTAGAACACGGGACCGTCATTGTCGATGAAGTCGTAGTCCGCATCAAAGGCTTCCAGCAGGCCAACCACCTTCGCATTCTTTGCTTTCAGGTCCTTGTAGAAGATGCGCTTTTTAGAATCGGTGCCTTGCGAGGAGCTGATCACCAGATAGCGGCCATCGTCGGTCACGCTGGCGCCGAAACCCCAGTCCTTCTGGTCCGGACGGTCGTACACCAGCACGTCCGCGCTCTGTTCGGTCCCCAGCTTATGGAAGTACAGCTTCTGGAAGTAATTCACACCAGCCAGCTTGGCCGCTTCGGTCGGCTCGTCATAGCGGCTGTAGTAGAAGCCGGAACCGTCATGCGCCCAAGCCGTATTCGAGAATTTCACCCACTTGATATGGTCGGTACGATCCCGGCCGGATTCGATATCGCGCACCTTGATTTCATTCCAGTCAGAGCCGGAAGCAGCGATGCTGTAGGCGAGATATTTACCGTTCGGGCTCACGGCCAGGCCGGCCAGCGCCACGGTGCCGTCAGCAGCCAGGGTATTCGGGTCGAGCAGCATGCGCGGCGTGTCGCCCAGCGACTTCACCGTGTAGAGTACGGACTGATTCTGCAGCCCGTCGTTACGGCTGTAGAAATAGCGGCCGCCTTCCTTGAACGGCACGCTGAAGCGCTCGAAATTCCACAGCTTGGTCAGGCGCGTCTTGATCGCCTCGCGTTCGGGAATCTGCGACAGGTAAGCTTGCGTCACCTTGTTCTCGGCCTCCACCCAGGCCTTGGTGTCGGCGCTGTTGGCGTCTTCCAGCCAGCGGTAAGGATCGGCGATGGTCGTGCCGTGGTAGTTGTCCTGCTGGTCGACCTTCTTGGTCTGCGGATACTGGAAGGCCGAAGCGCCACCAGGGCAATTTTGAGCGATGGCGCTGCCACCAAAGGCAGCAAGCAGGGACAGGGCGAGCGTGGCGCGGCGAATATGCATACTGTTTTAATCCTTATATGAAGGTCGTCGCAGCGGACGTCTCCTGCCGCTGCGGTCGAGCGATCATAGCGCGGATTTTGACAAATTTGAAAGCTTCCGCAGGGGCCTGCGGCGCTTTTTATTCGGCGAAAGTGGCCGTTGCGTGCACCGGCGAACGCCAGGCTTCGACCCAGCCCGCCAACTGATCGGCTGCGATCGGACGGCTCATGAAATAGCCCTGGCCCTGGTCACAGCCCAGGCGGGCCAGCATGTCCCAGGCTTCCTGGCTTTCCACGCCTTCCGCCACCACGCGCAGGCCCATATTGTGGCCAAGGTCGATGGTGGAACGCACGATCTTGGCATCGCCCACGTCTTCCACCATATTCAGCACAAAGCTCTTGTCGATCTTGAGTTCATCGACCGGCAGACGCTTCAGATAAGCCAGGGAAGAATAGCCGGTACCGAAATCGTCGATCGACAAATCGCAGCCCATGGCGTGCAGGCGCTCCAGCGTTTGCTGCGCGCGCACCGGATCGTCCATGATCGCGCTTTCCGTGATCTCCAGGCAGAAGGAGCCCGGCGACACCTGATGGCGCGCGAAGATGCCTGCGAACTTGAAGGGCAGTTCCTGGTCCAGCAAGTCGCGCGTGGACAGATTCACCGAAATCTTGAGGTGGATGCCCTTCATCGCCAGTTCGTGGCACAGCTCCGCCGAACGTTCCAGCACCCACTGAGTAAGCACGCGAATGAAGCCGGTCTGCTCCGCGAACGGAATGAACTGGTCGGGGAAGACGTTGCCGCGTTCGGGATGCGCCCAGCGCACCAGCGCTTCCGCGCCTACCACATGGCCGTTGCCAAGCGCGATCTTGGGCTGCACGAACAGGCGGAACTCGTTACGTTCGACTGCATGGCGCAGTTCCGTCATCAGGGACAGGCTTTGTTCACTGCCCTTGTCGATATCCGCGCTGTACACGACTGCACCATCGTGGCGCTGCTTGGCGGCGTACATCGCCACCTCGGCCATGCTTAGCAGCGTTTCGCCATCCTTGCCGTGATCAGGGAAGCCTGCAATACCAATGCCGGCGCCAATGTCCACCATCTGCTCGTCCAGCGACAGCGGCGTTTCCAGCGCGGTCAGGATTTCGGAGGCAATGACGATGGCATGATCCAGTTCCGCGCCCGGCAGCAGCACCGCGAATTCGTCCCCACCGAGGCGCGCCACTTGCGCCGCAGTGTGGCGGCGGTTGGCCAGTTGATGCAGCAGGCGGCCTGCCACCTGCTTCAGCAAGGCATCGCCGAAGCTGTGGCCCATGACGTCGTTCACGTGCTTGAAGCGGTCCAGGTCCATCATCAGCACGTACAGCGATTCGCCGCGCTTGCGGGCCGCAGCGATGGAGTCGTTCAGCAACAGCAGGAATTGCGCGCGGTTCGGCAGATTGGTCAGCGTGTCCCAGTATGCGAGACGGCGAATCTCTTGCTCGCGCTTGGCGATACCGTCACGCATGCTGTTGAAGGCCGTGGCCAGGTCGCCGATTTCGTCCTCGCGCTTCACCTCGATCTGCGCCTTGTAATCGCCCTTCTCCAGCTTTTTGGCGGTGTCGGCCAATTCGGTCAGCGGCTGCGCAATGCGCTTCGCGGTCAGCACGCTCGCCACGGCGGATACCACCAGCCCGGCGATGGTCAGCGCAATCAGCCAGCGCTCCAGACGCGCGTATTCGGCGGTCGCTTCATCGATCGAGCGGCCCAGCACGACTACGGCGCGCTGGCCGTTGTCTTCGCCGATCGGAAGCAATCGTACGCGGAATTTGTCGCCGCCAATATCCAGGTCGAAGCTGTCGCCGTTGGCGCCCGCCATCTGGCGCGTTACATCAGTCACGCTGGCAGACGGCAGCGTCGACGCCACCGGCAGCCAGCCACCTTTCTGATCCATGGTCAGGATGGTCGTCTGCAGCGAAGTAATTTCGTGCATCTCGCGCGCCAGGCGTTCATCGATCGGGAAGGCCATGACAACCCAGCCGATCGTGATCGGTGCCTTCACCGGAATCACCACCACCTGGTAGGGACGCTGGTCCACCATGGCGATGCCGCTGGCGCCTTCGTCCTGTTCCGCCTTATCCAGCAGGCCGAGCACCATTTTTTCCAGCGCTGCGGATTGCGCATCGTTGGTCGACGCCACGATCTTGCGCTCCCCGCTGACCAGCATCGACAGCGACGCCTTGATACGGCGGCCATGATTGGCCAGCGCCGAAACAATGGTCGCGCGGTCGCTTTCATCCGTATTGCCGATGGCTGCCAGCAGACCCGCATCGCGCGTCAGCAGCCGAGCACCGAAGCGCAGGCTTTGTGCATTCTGGTCCATCAGGCGCGTGAACACCTTGGCGCCGTTACCCAGTTCGGCACTGATCGAATTGCGTGCATTGGTGTTGATGCCGCGCTGGATGACCAGCAGGCCCACCACCTGCACTACCACCAGCAGTACAAGGAACAGCGTAACAATCCGGCTCTCAAGGCTACGGAAGCGCATGGGCACTCTCAATAGTTGCTCGTTGTATCCGCGTCACGCACGGGCGGTTTAAGGGTGATTTTGAAGTTGGCACTGGATGCGCCATCGGCTTTCACAGCCACTTGCTGCTCCAGCGGGTGTCCGCTCGTGATGTCGGGATGCCAGGCTTTCAGCACGTATTTTCCGGCCGGCGCATCGACCGTGGCCGAACCGCTTTCATCGGTCTTGGCGAAGTAAGGCGTATCGACAACGCGCACATAAGCGACCATCTTGTCGTGGATATTGCAACCCAGGACCACCGTGCCTGGCTTGTCGAAAGTCTGCGGATCGGCAGTCGTGCCGCTATACAGTTTCTGGTCGAATTTGTGCGCCGGCGAGAAAGAGTAAATGTGGTGGCGCACCTTGTCGTTATTCGGGAAGTAGATCTTGCTGCCAGTCTGAACCACCGTTACCAGCGGAATGAATTTCAGGCCCTTCTGGCTGATTTCGCCCGGCTTATGCGTAGCGGGCAGCGCCGCGCCGCCATCGGCTTCCGCATAGACCACGGCATCCTGCACAGGCTTGCCTGCGGCATCGGTCACCTGGACCACGATGTTTGCGCTGGCAGCAGCGCTCACGCCACAGAAAATTGCCATCGCAGCAACGTGTAACAATTTCGGCATCGGGATTTCCATCTGGTAAAGGATTTCCCTATTGTAGCGCCCCGCGCGCGGCTAAGGCAGCGAAATTCTCTTGCTGCAAGTCATTAAGTTGTCACATTCAGAAATTAACATTCTGCGCCATGACCCCGCCCTCTGCCCTTCTTCCGTCCAACGTGAGCTATCTGCGACCTACACCGGATGAGCAGCTGGGCCAGCATTTGCTGGACATTATCGCCCGCCGCCAACTGACCGCCCTCTTCCAGCCCATCGTGGACATGAAGACGGGCGACATCATCGCTTACGAAGGCCTGATCCGCGGCCCGTCCGACAGCCCGCTGCACGCGCCGATCAATCTGTTCCGCGCCGCCCGTGCCAACAATCTGGCGCGTGAAGTCGAATATCTGTGCCGCCGCGTGGTGCTGGAGCGCTTTGCCGAGTTGAAGCTGCCCGGCAAGCTGTTCCTCAACGTCAGCCCGGAAAGCCTGGTGCTGCAGGATGGCAGCAGCGGCGAAACTTTGGGCTACATCGAAGAAATCGGCATCAATCCGGCCAACGTCATCATCGAGTTGACCGAAAACCAGCCGACCTACGACTACGAGCTGATGCGCGAGGCGGTGCTGCACTACCGCAAAATGGGTTTCAAGATTGCGATTGACGATCTGGGCGAAGGCTTCTCCAGTCTGCGCCTGTGGTCCGAGCTGCGACCGGAATACGTGAAGGTCGACATGCACTTCATCCAGGGCATCAATGCCGATCCGGTAAAGCTGCAGTTTGTGCGCTCCATTCAGGAGATTGCAGACAAATCCAACACCCTGGTCATCGCCGAGGGCATCGAAAAGCAGGCCGAGCTGCTGGTGCTGCGCGACCTGGGCGTGGCTTTTGCGCAGGGCTATCACCTGGGACGCCCCCACGCCGCACCGGCCAAAGCTGCGCCTGCCGAAGTGGTGAAGGCCTTGGCGCGCAATGGCGTCGCCGTCTATCCGCAGCGCGAGGCCAAGAACGCCGCCAGCATCCAGAAGCTGCTGCATCAGGTGGACGCTGTTCCACCAAGCATGAACAATAATGAAGTCTACGAGATTTTCCTCGCCGATCCGAAGCTGCTCATTATTCCCGTGGTGGACCGCGATAAGCCTATGGGCCTGGTGTCGCGCTTCGAAATGATCGACCACTTCGCGCGTCCTTACCAGCGCGAGCTGTATGGCAAGAAGCCCTGCACCCTGTTCATGGACAGCAAGCCGATCATCGCCGACAAGGACACCAGCCTGCAGGATCTGTCCTGCCTGATGGCCGAGTCCGACGCCCACCACCTGTTCAATGGCTTCATCATCACCGAGCAAGGCCGCTATCTGGGCATGGGCACCGGCCACGATCTGATGCGCGAAATCACGCAGATGCAGATCAACGCGGCGCGCTACGCCAATCCGCTGACCCAGCTGCCGGGTAATGTGCCGATCAACGAGCATATCGACCGCTTACTGGAAAGCGGTACGCGCTTCTGGGTCTGCTACGTGGACCTGGACCACTTCAAGCCCTTCAACGATGTGTACGGCTACCGCCGCGGCGACGATGTGATCCAGCTGACCGGACGCATCCTGACCCGCCATTGCGATCCTAACCGCGATTTCGTAGGCCACATCGGCGGCGACGATTTCATGATCCTGTTCCAGAGCGAAGACTGGGAAGAGCGCAGCCGCGCCGTGCTGGACGAGTTTGGCGCCGGCATCGGCGAGTTTTACAGCCTGGAAGATCAGGAACGCGGCGGCTATATCAGCGAAGACCGCCAGGGCAAGAAAGTGTTTTATTCGCTGATGAGTCTGTCACTGGGCGCGATCAAGGTCGAGCCGCATCAGTTCTACTCGCATCATCAGATCGCCACCTGCGCGGCCGAAGCGAAGAAGCAGGCCAAGAAAATCCACGGCAACAGCCTGTTCCTGGACCGCCGCCGCGAACCGCACAACGCGCGCTAGCGCCCGGCGCTGCGGCCGGCCATCGTTTCCTCCAGCCGGCCGGTTTCGACCCAGCCATGCGATTCGCGTCCCGTCTTTGGATGCGTGTACACGACTTCAGTGAAGGTGCCGTATTCGTAGAACGCCGTCAGCGCATCGCCCGGCACCACAAATAGCTCACGCTGGCGGCAGGCGCTGTCCGGCGCGGAATGAAAATACAGCCGCTCATGCCCCTTCACGCGACGGCCTGCCTGCCAGTCAGGCACCTTCACCTGCTCAGCCCGGCTAGCCACCAGCACCGCGCCACAATCCACCGGCGCAGCACTCACCACACCCGACGCAGCCGCAAGCAATAAAAGTAGACGAAAAGACATTTCGCAATGCTGCCATGGAATGGACTGACTGGCAACGATTTAGTCAGCGCTCCAGCTGCCGGGAGCACCTTCAGCTACGGGAACGCTCGTCGCTGGACTCGGCGGAGCGGGCGAGCCACATGCGGGAGCGGACAGGGTCGCGGCGGACGCCGCGGCCGCTGCCGTACATGCCGGCCAGGTTGTATTGGGCCAGCGGATGACCCTGCTCGGCCGCTTTCCGATACCAGCGCACCGCTTCGGCGTCGTCCTGGTTCACGCCCTGGCCGTTGGCGTACATGACGCCGAGATTGTTCTGGGCGCTGGCGTCGCCTTGTTCGGCGGCGCTGCGGTACCAGGCGACGGCTGCGGCTTCATCCTTCGGCACGCCGTCGCCATTTGCGTACAGCACGCCCACGCTGAATTGGGCGTTAGGTGCTCCCTGCTCCGCTGCCAGCCGATACCACGTCAGCGCTTGCGAAGGATCACGCTGCACGCCGGTGCCGCTCGCGTACATCGTGCCAAGCAGATATTGGGCCGCCACCTCTCCCTGCACAGCCGCCTTGCGCAGCCACGCCGCTGCCAGCTGCACATTGCGCACCACGCCGGTGCCATTGAGATAGGATTCGCCCAGCAAGGACTGGGCACTGGGCACCCCCTGCTCAGCCGAACAGCTGAACCAGTTGGCGGCGATTTCGTCGTTCTGGGGCACGCCGCGGCCCTTGCGGTACATCTGCCCTAGATTCTGCTGCGCAGAGGCTTCGCCCTGGCGCGCGGCACGGCGGAACCAGTGGACTGCCTCGGCGTCGTTGCGGCGTGTGCCGCAACAGTTGTAGTACATCGCACCGAGGTGGTTTTGCGCGAAAGCGATGCCCTGATGGGCCGAGCGGCGCATCCACGTAAAGGCCTTGCGCTCGTCCTTCGCGACAGCCTGGCCCCGCTTGAAACACAGGGCCAGGTTGAACTGGGCATAGGGATCGCCGCGTTCCGCTGCTTCCAGGAACCACGAATACGCACTCATGGCTGCCTCCCTTTAAACAACCAACAAAACGTTATCTAAAGTTTAATTTTGAAGCTCCAGCAGCCTTTGCGCGGCGTCAAACGTGGATCAGAACTTGGCTCTCACACCGAAAGAAACACCGCGGCCAGCCAGTGGCGACACATCCTTCAGCAGCGAAGTCGACACGCGAATCTCTTCGTTCAGCAAGTTCTTGCCGATCAGATAGTACGTCAGATCATAGTTGGCAAACTTCTGGGTGTAGCTGAAGTTGGCATCGAGCTTGTTATACGAAGGCGTCGGCGTGGTTTCCCAAACAGCCAGGCGGTCCTGCGACTGCGCGTGCGTGAGCGACATACCCGCACGCCACACGGCAGTACGATAGCCAACGCTGGCGCCGACGCGGGTCGCTGGTTGCAGCGGCAGGCTGCCGCCCTGATCCAGCGAGCCGTGCGAGTTGTCGGCAAACACGCGGCCGTTCCAGCCCATGCCGTGCGGGTTGTACTCCACCTCGCCTTCCGCGCCGCGCACGGTGGCATTGGCTTGCTCGAACAGACGCTGGCGGAAGTCGTCGCCCGGATTGCCTTCATCATCCAGCATCACATCGGTGATGTGACCATAGATGAAGTCATGCACCTTGTTCTGGAAGACGTTGAGCTTCCACTGAATCAGACCAGTGTTCTTTTGCAGATCCAGCTCGACATTGTTCGAGGATTCCTTGCGCAGATTCGGATTGCCGATGTCGAAGGTGATGGTCGCGTCGTGCGGGCCGCCGGAATACAGTTCTTCCGTTGCCGGTGCGCGCTCAGCATGCGAGAAGGTCGCGCCGACGGCATAGCCGGGCATGAACTTCCACATCGCGCCCACCGAACCGGAGTTCAGGTCAAACGAGCGCTCGATATTGTTGACCGGCGTGCGCTTCACGTTTTCAAAACGCAGGCCCGCGTTGACGCGCACAGGACCGAAGTCCTTCTCTTCAACGATAAAGCCGGCATACGATGTCGAATGCGTGGTCGGCACGGTATCGGGACCGCCATCAACGCTCAGGGCGGAGAAATGGTTGTTCTCTGTCTGCGCACCGAACGTGCCGTGCCAACCCAGCACTTCCTTGTGCGCCAGCTCAACGCGCGACTCCAGCGAACGGTTGGTGAACCTCGTGGCAGGCGTGCCATCCGTCTCCAGCTCGGTGTGCTTATAGTCGGTGTAGCCCGCTTTTACGCGCACGGAATCGAAGCCGGCGAATGGCGACTTGACCAGGCTGTCGAAGTCATAGCGGTTCTGCTTCTGGTCGATCTTCGAACCTTCTTCGGTCGGAATGCCATACAGGTTCTTCAGCGTGCTGACGGACACGCCGGCATAACCCCAGTCGTCAACATAGGACGTGCCCAACCCCGCAGTCTTCTCGCGCGTTTCGGAGTGCGGCAGGCGGCCGCTGCCCGAAGCCGGATCATTGGCGATGCGATAGCCGGGAATCTCGTAATCGCTGGTGTAGCGGATGCTGCCATCGGCATGCAGTGCGAATTTGCCTGCGGTGCCATCCACCGTGCCATTCACGCTGCGGCCTTCATCGACCGTGCTGTAGCGGGTTTCGATCTGGCCGGTAGGCTTTGGTTCGAGATTGGTCGGAATGCGCTCATTTACCACATTGACCAGGCCACCAATCGCGCCGGAGCCATACAGCAGTGCCGCCGGACCGCGCAGGATTTCGATCTGGTGCGCCACCGTGCCTTCAGCCGCCACCGCGTGGTCGTTCGACAGGCCGGACACGTCCGACACCGCCATGCCGTTCTCCAGCATCTTCACGCGCGAGCCTTCCATGCCGCGGATGATGGGGCGCGATGCGCCGGCGCCGAAGGCGGACGAGGAAACGCCCAGCTCATTCGACAGCGTCTCGCCCAGCGAGTTGCCGACCTTGTCGCGCAGCTCATCGCCGGCCAGCACTTTGGCCGGTGCGAGAATCTGATCGCCTTCGTTGGTGCGGAATGGGCTGGCCGTTACGACAACCTTCTGAACATCGGCATCGGCCGCGCCGTCATCGGCGTAAGCGAGCGTGGAAATAGCGGAGAGAACGGCGCTGGCCAGCAGCGTGCGTTGGATTTTCATTCAAATACCTCAAGCAATAGGAAATAGACAGGCTGCGCTTTCAGACGAGCAAACGCTGTCCGGCAAACGCGGAATTACGTGATGCAGCTGTCAGGCTTGAGGTGGTGCGCGGGAACGGAAGACGCAGACGGTGCGCTCGCAGGCGGGAGCGGCGGCGACGACGATGGCCACGGGAGCTTTGTGCTCCATGGCCGGGAAAGTAAAGGAAGGCGTATCGAGCGCGGTCGCCAGCTGGGCGAAGGCAAGACACTGTCCGCAATTCTGATCGAGGGCAATGCCGCCGCGCGACGTGCGCGAATCATCGCTGTCCTGCGCCTGCTCGCTCGTGCCGTGCAGGTAGCCGGAAATGTGCGACACCGCGTGAATAGCCCCCAGATGCTGGGACAGAACCAGCAGAAGCGCGACTAAGACGTGAACGATGTTGCGGCGTAACTTCATCCCGCTATTGTAAGCATGTTTTTACATTTGTCACAAGGTTGCCTGTGTTGCGCATTGTTTCTGCAACCAGGCAGGCACCTTTGCGGCGGCTTGCTTGTTCACGCCGGCCAGCAGTTCCGGTGTCACTTCAACAATGCCATAGGTCGATGCGATGTGACGGCCGATATGCAGCAGCACTTCCGCAGTCACCTCCGCGTCGGCCTCGGCGCGGTGAGCCGCGCTGCGGAAGCTGATGCCCAGGCGTCCGCTGAGCTGACCCAGCTTGTAGCTGCCCAGTTCAGGGAAGACGCGGCGCGCCAGCTTGAGCGAACAGATGGTGCCGACGTGCGCGGGCGCGCGCCCTACGCGTTCCGCTTCCGCGCGCAAGAACTTCTCATCAAAGCTGGCGTTATGGGCGGACAGCGGATCGCTGCCGATAAAGTCCAGCAGCTGCGGCACTACTTCGCTGGCAGACGGTGCGCTGTCCACCATCTGCTGCGTGATGCCAGTGAGTCCGGTGATGAAGGATGGAATGCGCACGCCGCAATTCACCAGCGATACAAAGCGCTCGGTGATGCGGCCGCCTTCAATGCGCAGCGCCGCGACTTCGGTGATACGGTCGCCCATCGCTGGCGACAGGCCGGTGGTTTCAAAGTCAAGCATGACGACAGGTCTGGACAGCACGCTCGTCTCCTCAACCGAATTTGCGTACGGCGTCCAGCGCGAGGCCCGCGCCGATACTGCCAAACAGATCGCCTTCCACCTTGCGCGCGCCTGGCACCAGGGCCGCAATGCGTTCGCGCAGCAGACGCACGCCGCTGGAACCACCGGTGAAGAAGACGGTGTCGATCTGGTCCGCATGCAAACCCGCATCGGACAGCAGCTTTTGCACGGTCTGTTCGACCGAACCGACCAGGTGATTGATGGCGCCGTTGAACGTTTCGCGCTGTAGCTCCAGCGTGGTGGCGGGATGCAGGCGCTCCAGATCCAGCTTGACGGTATCGGCATCGGACAAGGCGATCTTACCTTCCTCGACTTTGATCGCCAGCCAGTGGCCAGCGCGCTCTTCGACCAGATTCTGCAGGCGCATCAGCTTGTCCTGCTCGCGCGAATCGCGCACCAGCTCATTCAATTGCGCCTGCATCTTCTTGGTGTAGGCCAGATTGATGGTGTGCCAGGTCGCGAGATTGAAATAGTAGCTGGAGGGGATCTCGGCGCCGCTCAGCAGCTGCGAGCCGTAGCCAAGCAGCGGCATCACCGCCGCAAGGCTCAAGTATTTATCGAAGTCCGTACCGCCGATGTGCACACCGCCGGTGGCGAGAATATCCTGCAAGCGTTCTTCGTGCCTGGCGCGTTCCGGCGACAGGCGAACCAGCGAGAAGTCCGACGTACCACCGCCGATGTCGGCAATCAGCACCAGTTCTTCGCGATCGATCTGCGACTCGTAATCGAATGCCGCGGCAATCGGCTCGTACTGGAAAGCGATATTGCGGAAACCGACACTACGCGCAATTCCGGCCAGCGTATCTTCCGCCAGTTGATCGGCGGCTTTGTCGTCGTCGATGAAATGCACCGGACGGCCCATCACCACGGATTCGAACTTGCGGCCCGCTGCATGCTCCGCACGGTGCTTCAGTTCACCGATGAACTGGGACAGCAGCATCTTGAACGGCAGCGCGCGTCCGCCGACTTCAGTCTGTCCTTCCATCAGGCTGGTACCCAGCAGGCTTTTCAGGGAGCGCATCAGGCGACCCTCATAGCCCGCCAGATATTCGGCCAACGCGGCGCGGCCGTAGGTGACCTCGTCGTCATCGACGTTGAAGAAGACCACGGAAGGCAGCGTCACTTTGCCATCCTCCAGCGGCAGCATGAGGGACTCGCCGGGACGTACCCAGCCCACGGTGGAATTGGATGTGCCGAAGTCGACACCGCAAGCGTTCGCCATGGATTACGGTCCTTAATGCTGAAGGGGCGGTATTTTAGCACCGACGCGACAGTTCGCCGCCGAAAACAGGGAATTTAATTGCCATGCGACAAGTTATGTCTTATTCTCAGAAAAACATATTTATTACAGACAACATGCCGGAAAGGCAGGAATGCGGAAGACGAAACCCTCACCAGCACTCGATGCAGCGGAACACAAAGCGGCCATTCTTCAGGAAGGCCGCCGCGTTACGTCGTATGACGTCGCGCTGCTGGCTGGCGTGTCGCAGTCTGCCGTCTCCCGCTGCTTCAAGCCGGGCGCCAGCGTTTCGCCGGAGACCTATGCCCGCGTGATGAAAGCCGCCGAAGGGCTGGACTATATTCCGAATGCCGCCGCGCGCAGCCTGATCACGCGCCGCTCGAATATAGTGGCTGTCATTATTTCCAATGTTGCCAATCTCTACTACCCGGAAGCGCTCGCTGAACTGAGCCAGCAACTGAGCCGGCGCGGCAAGCGCGTGCTGCTGTTCACCATGCAGCAGGAATCCGATGTCGAACATATCCTGGCTGACGTGTGGCAGTATCAGGTGGATGGCGTGGTCGCAGCGGCGCGCCTCACCGAAGCGCAGATTGCAGAATTCGCACGGCGGCGCATGCCGGTGGTGGTCTTCAACCGCAACCAGCGTGAAGGCGGCGTGAACAGCGTGGTGTGCGACCAGTACGAAGGCGGACGCATGCTCGCCTCGCGCCTTGCCGGGACGGGACACCGCCAGTTCGGCATCATCGCAGGGCCGGTCGATTCTTCCGTTGGACGCGAACGCCTGCGCGGCGCCAGCGATTATCTGGCGGAATTCGGCTTACCCGAACCAGCCATCGTCACCGGGCAATTCGATTACAGCAGCGGCGCGCGCGGCTTGCGCGAGCTGATAACGCGCCTCGGCAAGGCGCCGGACGCGATCATCTGCTGCAACGACATCATGGCCATCGGCGCGCTGGATTGCGCGCGGCATGAGCTGGGGATTGATGTGCCGGGACGCATGTCCATCGTCGGCTTCGACGCGGTGGAGCCGGCCTCCTGGGCCAGCTACAAACTGACCACCTTGCGGCAGCCGATCCAGAAGATGGCACTCTCGGCAGCCGACCTGCTGTGCACGCTGATCGAATCCGAAGCCACCGGCGCCCCCGAATCGCGCGTCTTCGCGCCCCAATTCGTCGACGGCGAAACCGCCCGCCTCATCCAACTCCCCGAAGCCATCCTCGCCGCCTAAGCAGATCGGATCCGGCCCAAATAAAAAAGCCCGCCGGAGCGGGCTTTTTGTTTAGCCGGCGGCGATGCGCCTGGCGATGTGGTTGAGTGATTCCTCGACCTGGTCGACCAGGATCAGGCACAGGTCGCCCTCTTTCAGACGGTCCATCGCGGTGTCGATGGCGATGAATTCACCCGTGATCTGGTCGATCTGCCTGGTGCGCGTTGCACCTTCCAGTCCCTGGCGCAGCAGGCCTACCACTTCACCGTCAGCGCGGCCGCGCTGGCAGGCGTCCTGGTACAGGATCACGGAGTCGAAGGACTTGCCGAGAATCTGAGTCTGCTCGCGGATGTCTTCATCACGGCGGTCGCCAGCGCCCGAAATCACCACGGAACGCTGCCCTGCAGCCGGCATCGCCTCCACCGCCTGCACCAGTGCCAGCATCGCATCCGGATTATGGCCGTAGTCCGCAATCACAGTCGCGCCGCGGTAGTTGAAGATGTTGAAGCGGCCCGGCGCGTTGTGGCTGTCGGTAGTGAAGGTGCGCAGGCCTTTGCGGATCGAATCCCAGTCGATGCCCGCCGCCCATGCTGCGGCCACCGAAGCCATGGTGTTCTCCACCTGGAAGCCGATAGTGCCGTTGAAGGTGATCGGCACATCCGCCAGCGGAATGCGCTGTTCGAACTTGCCTTCAGCAGCCACCAGCTGACCATCTTCCACATACACCACGCGGCGGCCCTGCGCCTTGTGGGTTGCGACCACCGGATGATAGCGGTCGGCGCCGAAGAAGGTCACCTTGCCGCGGCACTTGGAGGCCATCGCCGCCACGATAGGATCGCAGGCGTTCAGCACCGCCACGCCGTTCTCGTCCACGTTCTGCACAATCACGCGCTTCAGGACCGCCAGGTCTTCCACGGTGGTGATGTAGTTCAGGCCCAGATGGTCGCCCGCGCCGATATTGGTCACAACGGCGACCTTGCAGCGGTCGAAGGCCAGCCCTTCGCGCAGGATGCCGCCGCGAGCGGTTTCGAATACCGCCGCGTCCACGTCCGGATGCGTCAGCACATTGCGGGCGGAGCGCGGACCGGAGCAATCGCCGGAATCGATCTGGCGGCCGTTGACGTACACGCCGTCGGTATTGGTCATGCCCACGCGCAGGCCGGAAGCAGCGATTAGGTGGGCGGTCAGGCGCACCGTGGTGGTCTTGCCGTTGGTGCCGGTCACCGCCACCACTGGAATGCGGCCATCTTCACCGTCCGGGAACATGGCGTTGATGATCGCTTCACCGATCGGACGGCCCTTGCCGTAGGAAGGCGACAGGTGCATGCGCAGGCCAGGCGCGGCGTTCACTTCCACCACGCCGCCGTTCTGGTCTTCGATAGGACGCAGCACGGAATCGCACACCACGTCCACGCCACAGATATCGAGGCCGATCATCTGCGCCGCTTCCACGGCGCGAGCCGCCACTTCAGGGTGCACATCGTCGGTCACGTCGGTTGCAGAGCCGCCGGTGGACAGATTGGCGTTGTTACGCAGGATTACGCGCTGGCCGTGCGACGGCACGGAATCGGCAGCCAGGCCTTGCAGGGCCAGGCGCGCCAGGGCGATATCGTCGAAACGGATCTTGGTCAGCGAGGTCGCGTGGCCGGAACCGCGGCGCGGGTCGGCATTCACGATGTCGACCAGTTCGCGCACCGAGTGCACGCCATCGCCCACCACATGCGGCGGATCGCGGCGCGCAGCGGCCACCAGCTTGTTGCCAATGACGAGCAGGCGGAAGTCGTGGCCGGCAAGGAAGCGCTCAACCAGGATATCGTCGCGGAATTCGCGCGCCGCGTTGAAGGCGGCGATGGTTTGTTCGCGGGTCGTCACGTTGACGGTCACGCCCTTGCCCTGGTTGCCGTCCTTCGGCTTCACCACGACCGGCAGGCCAATTTCCTGTGCAGCGGCCCAGGCGTCTTCCGCGCTGTCCACGGAACGGCCGATCGGTACCGGCACGCCGGCGGCGTCCAGCAGCTTCTTGGTCAGTTCCTTGTCCTGTGCGATGGATTCGGCAATCGCGCTGGTGGAGTCCATTTCAGCAGCCTGAATGCGGCGCTGCTTGCTGCCCCAGCCAAAGCTCACCATGGAGCCTTCCGTCATGCGGCGGAACGGGATCTTGCGTGCCACGCCGGCATACACGATGGCGCCGGTGGACGGGCCAAGGCGCACGTCTTCATCCAGCTCGCGCAGCTCGTGCAGTGCGGCAGCCAGGTCGAATGGCGTATCGTCCATGGCGGACTTGATCAGCTTTTCGGCCAGTTCAACCGCCAGGCGGCCCACCGCTTCTTCCGTGTATTCGACCACCATCTGGTAGATGCCATCTTCCACGGTTTGTGTGGTGCGGCTGAATGTCACCGGGCAGCCCGCTTCGGCTTGCAGGCCAAGCGTTGCCAGTTCCAGCACGTGGGCCATCGGGATATTGTCCGCATGGCCGTCCGGCTGCAGCTGCGCCAGACGCGGGAAGCGCTTGCGCAGGCGCACTTCGAAGCCGGAGATCTTGTCTACTGCGCGCTCTTCCAGCGGACAGGACACGATCGCTTCAACGGCGGTGTGGTGGCTCCACAGATTAGGACCGCGCAGGGCGCGGAGGCGAATGACTTCCATTTAAGGGTGTTCCTGTTCAGTTTTTCTTGGTGTTCCACTCGTAGGTGCGCAGCGCCGCGCCGATCAGGTCCGGCGACAGGCCCATGGCCCACCCGGCGCCAATCGCGGCCAGCACAGCCTCGCGGCTTTCCTCGTGCCCCTTCGGCAGGCAGGACAACGGCAGGGTCGCGATTTCATCGTTACCTTGCGCCATCACGAAGCCTTTCTCGCTCAGGAAGACTGCACGTTCGCCATCTTCGCGGTGCGCAGCCAGGGCAGGTACTTCGCCATCCAGGCCGTAGAAGATCACGTCGCCGTCGCACAACTCGGCCAGTTCGGCCACTTGCGCGTCGGATGCGTTCAGCACCGCATGGCCTTCCGGCAGAACCACGTCGACTTGCGTACGCAGCACGTTGTACATCTGCTCCGGGCTGTTGATGTAGAACTCGGCCAGGTCTTCATGGCCCTTGGCGTCGGTCACAATGCCGATGGTGCACTTATCGTAGGAGAAGCCGTCGGTCAGGATCATGCGGTTACCGTTGGCGAACACCGCCGCTTCCACGTTCTTGTTCAGCAGCAGGCGCTGGCCGGACTCCCACTCAGCCAGCGGACCGCGCGCCACGTGACGGCCGTTCAGGTACACGCCTTCTTCACAAGCGGTGCCGACGTAGCGGCCACTCATTTGCAGCAGCCACGAAGTCAGGCGCGCGATCAGTGCGGTGTGGCGGCTGCCCGCGACGCCGATGATCGGGATGCGGCCATCTTCTTCCGGTGCGAACAGCTGGTCCACGATCGCGGCGCCAACGTTGCGCACCTTGCCGCCCGCTGCAGGCTTCAGGTGGGCCAGCAGGCCAGGGCTTGCGTTCACTTCGATGATGGCGCCGCCCTGCTCTTCCAGCGGACGGGAAATGTCTTGCGCGACCAGGTCGATGCCGGCGATGTCCAGGCCAACCACGCGGGCCGCCAGCGCAGCCATCTCGGCCACGGCCGGGTGCACATTGTCGGTCACGTCGTTGGCCACGTTGCCGTTCAGCTGAATCAGCACCTTGCGGCCCGCTTCCGGCACGGAATCCGGGGTCAGACCCTGCCGCTGCAGGTCGAGCAGTACCTCTTCGGACTCGCGCGGCTGCACGATATTCAGCGGATGTTCTTCGGTAGTGCCACGGCGCGGATCGGTGTTGATCTGGGTATCAACCAGCTCCTGCACGCTCAGCTTGCCGTCGCCATTCACCCACAGCGATTCGCCCATGGAGGCCGCGACTACGCGGCGCCCCACCACCAGCAGGCGGTGCTCGTTACCGAGGATGAACTTCTCCACGATCACACTCTTGCTGCCGCCACGCGACACGGCGATGTCATAGGCTTGCTTGACGTCGGTTTCGGACATCAGGTTCAACGACACGCCACGGCCATGATTGCCGTCATACGGTTTCACGGCGACCGGCAGGCCGATATCCTGGGCTTCTTCCCATGCCTCGTCGGCGCTCTTGACCAGCGTGCCTTCCGGAATCGGCACGCCTGCCGATTTCAGCAGATCCTTGGTCATGTCCTTGTCGGAGGCGATGCCTTCGGCAATGGCGGAAGTAAAGTCGGTTTCCGCAGTCCAGATGCGGCGCTGGCGTGCGCCATGGCCAAGCTGGACGAGATTACCATCGGTGAGACGGATATGCGGGATCTTGCGGTCGGTTGCGCCGTCCACGATATTGCTGGTGCTTGGACCGAGGCACAGCGACTCGACCATTTCCGTCAGCTTGGCGACGGTTGCGGCGAGGTCGTAGGGCTGGTCTTCGATGGCAGCCATCATCAGGTCCTTGCCGGCGACCAATGCGGCGCGGCCAACCTGTTCCTGGCGCGTGCGGAACGCCATCTTGTAGATGCCGCTGCCTTCGGCGGTCTGGCGCGTCTTGCCAAAGCCGGTACGCATACCAGCCAGGTTTTGCAGCTCCAGGACCACGTGTTCCAGAACGTGGCCAACGTAGGTGCCGTCGCGCAAGCGTTCCAGGAAGCCGCCGCGCTCGCCGACACCGCAACGGTGTTCCAGCAGTCCGGGCAGCATGGCGGTCAAGCGCTCGTAGAAACCGGGAAGTTTATTGGACGGCAGGTTTTCGAACTCACCGATGTCCAGCCAGGTTTCGATCACAGGCCGATAGGTCCAGATGTTAGGACCACGCAGGTGCGTTGTGCGGAGAAACTCGATATCTTTCTTCTTTGTCATGTTTTTGCTCTACTACCTCTTGCGGTATACTCCGCCCGTCCACTATTTTCCCACTGTTTTGCGATTCTTGCCACTTGGCAAAGCTGTCGCATGGAGCAAGTCACATAATGATAACAAACCAACTTTCCTCTGAACTGAGTTTGACCGAACTGCCGGAAGTCTGGCGCTCCGAAGCTCAGTTGCAGCTTTCTTCAGGGGAAAACGTTTTGAGCGCCCTCGAGGTTGACCTTGACGCCAAGCTACACTTCAACAAAGGTCTGGTTATCCTCACAGAGCGCCGCATTATGGCACGCGCACCGGGGGAAACGGTATGGCGTGACTGGACTTATCGCCGCGGTATGTCGCTCAAACTGCACGATCACGCCGGCGTAGGCCATCTGGAACTGGTCGATGATATGGGCCGTCTGGCGTCCTGGCGCTTCACTCTGGGCCAGAATCTGCTGGCGCAGCGCCTGTCCGAAGCCTTCGTGCGCCTGCAGGATGCCTTCGTCAACGGCCAGCCGCCGGTCAAAGTTGAAGATCACTCCTGCCCTACCTGCAAAGCGCCACTGGAACCGGACCAGGAAGAATGCCCGGTCTGCACCAAGGTGGTTTATACGCCGCCTTCGACCTGGACACTGTTCCGGCTGTGGCGTTTCGCCAAGCCTTACCGCTGGCCCTTGGGCTTCGGCTTCGCACTGATGCTGCTCTCCACCGGCGCGCACATGATCCCGCCTTACCTCAGTAAGCCGCTGATGGACGATGTGCTCATTCCGTATCAGAACGGCAAACCGGTCGATGTGAAGCTGGTCGCAATGTATATGGCGGGCCTGACCGCATCCGCCGTGCTGGCCTGGATTCTTGGCTGGGGCAAGACTTATGTGCTCGCCCTGGTGTCTGAACGCATCGGCGCTGACCTGCGCACCACGACCTATGAACACTTGCTGCGCCTGTCGCTGGAATACTTCGGCGGCAAGCGTACGGGCGATCTGATGTCGCGTATCGGCTCCGAATCGGACCGCATCTGCGTCTTCCTTTCGCTGCACTTGCTGGACTTCGCGTCCGACTGCCTGATGATCATCATGACGGGTGTGATCCTGTTCAGCACCGATCCATGGCTGGCCTTTGTAACGCTGGTGCCGCTGCCTATCATCGCCTGGCTGATTCACCTGGTGCGCGACAAGCTGCGCACCGGATTCGAGAAGATCGACCGTGTGTGGGGCGAAGTGACCAACGTGCTGGCCGATACGATTCCCGGCATCCGCGTGGTGAAAGCCTTTGCGCAGGAATCCCGCGAAGCGAACCGCTTCCGCATGGCGAACAAGCACAATCTGGCGGCCAACGACAAGCTGAATAAGGTCTGGTCGCTGTTCTCGCCGACCGTGTCCTTCCTGACCGAACTGGGCATCCTGGTGATCTGGGTGTTCGGTATCTGGCAAGTATCCAAGGCCAACATCACCGTTGGTACGCTGACGCTGTTCGTGACTTACTCGACCCGCTTCTATGGCCGCCTGGATTCGATGAGCCGCATCGTGTCGGTGACGCAGAAATCCGCCTCCGCCGCCAAGCGTATCTTCGATATTCTGGACCACGTTTCGAGCGTGCCGGAACCTGCGCAGCCGCAGAAGGTGGCCAAGGTGGAAGGCAATATCACCTTGCGCGAAGTGGGCTTCCGTTACGGGAACCGCTCCGTCAACCGCGGGGTGAACCTCGATATCAAAGCCGGCGAAATGATCGGCCTGGTGGGCCATTCGGGTTCCGGCAAGTCCACCTTGGTCAACCTGATCTGCCGCTTCTACGACGTCGCGGAAGGCGCGATCCTGCTGGATGGCGTGGATATCCGCAACTATGCGGTGTCCGACTACCGCCGCAATATCGGCCTGGTGCTGCAGGAGCCTTTCCTCTTCTTCGGCACCATCGCTGAGAACATCGCTTACGGCAAGCCGGAAGCCACGCGCGCCGAAATCATGGCTGCCGCTCGCGCGGCCCACGCGCACGACTTCATCCTGCGCCTGCCGCAGGGCTACGATTCGATCGTGGGCGAGCGCGGACAGGGCTTGTCCGGCGGTGAACGCCAGCGTATTTCGATTGCCCGTGCGCTGCTGATCGATCCGCGCATCCTGATCCTCGACGAAGCCACAGCTTCCGTCGACTCCGAAACCGAAAAAGAAATCCAGAAAGCGCTGGACAATCTGGTGGCAGGCCGCACCACGATTGCGATTGCGCACCGCCTGTCCACGCTGCAGCGCGCCAACCGCCTGGTGGTGATGGACCGCGGCCAGGTTGTAGAAGAAGGCCCGCACGAAGAATTGATGGCGCGCGAAGGCGCCTACTACCGCCTGTATCAGGCACAGGCACGTAACGTCGATACCGACCTGGATGACAAAGCAAACACCCGCCATGACGATAACTAATTTCACCCTGCACCGCGACAGTTTCGGCCGCCTGAACCTGACCGACGCCGCCGGCACGCTGTACGAAAACGTGGCGCCGGTACGCGCTTTCCCGATCCAGGCGCCGGAAGAAGGCCTGTCCCTCGTCAACACCGATGGCAAGGAGATCGCATGGCTCGATCACCTGTCCGACCTGCCTTCAGATCAGGCGGACATGGTGCGCGAGGACCTCGCAGGCCGCGAGTTCATGCCGGTAATCCAGACGATCCAGAGCGTGACCAGCTACGCCACACCCTGCACCTGGAAGGTCAAGACCGACCGCGGCGACACTGAATTCGTGCTGCGCGGCGAAGAGGATATTCGCCGCATTGGCTCGGTGTCGCTGCTGGTGTCCGACACCCACGGCATCAACTTCCTGATCCGCGACCAGTTCAATCTGGATAAGCACAGCAAGAAAATCCTCGACCGCTTCCTCTAAATTTCCGTTCGAAACAGGATGACGGCGTCGCCGGCAATGGTGACGCTTTGCGGCTCTCCGCCGCTCACGGACACGCGCACATGCACGATGCCGTCGCGGCGCATGGCGCGGCCCTGATGTCCCTCGAAGCTCAGTTCGTGCTCACCGTGCGGCATCAGACTGTGCTTCACCAAATAGGCGCCAAGCGGGCCGTTGGCGTTACCCGTGACCGGGTCCTCGGCAATGCCGATCGCCGGCGCGAACATGCGGCCATCCGTGCGCTGCACGCCGCTGATCGCAAACGGAAACCAGCCGTTGCAGCCAAGTTCTGCGCTTAACGCGGCCAGCGCCGGGATGTCGGGCTTGATGGCGTCCAGCGGATAGTTGTCGCGCAGCGGCACGATGACCTTTGAATGGCCCGTCGACACCACCTGCACCGGCTGTCGGCCTTGCATCGGCGCCAGGGCTGCTGCGCCGCCTTCCAGCCGCAGCGCGCGCCCAATTCTCTCGCGCCACGTATCGTCCAGCGGTGGACCAAAGCTGATTGCACCCTGCTCGATCTCGATCCGCCAATCGCCGCCATCGCGCACAGCAGTTACGCGTTGCAGTCCCGCGCCGGTGCGCTGGACAAGGCTCGGCTTCGCCGCCGATCCGGCCACGGCACTACGAACATGCGCCAGAGCGTAGTGCGCTGCGATGGTCGCATGCCCGCACACCGGCACCTCCACAGTCGGCGTAAAGAAGCGCACCCACACATCGTGATCCGGCGCGGTCGGACGCAGCACGAACGCCGTCTCGGAATGTTTGAGTTCGCGCGCAATGTCCTTCATCTCCGCTTCGGACAGCCCATCCGCATCCAATACAACGCCAGCCGGGTTGCCGCGGAAGCGCGTGCGAGTGAAGGAATCGATATGAAAGAGCTGGGGCATGACATCTCCTTATGCAAAGCCCCAGCATAATTGTGCTCATGACTAGCAACAATACTGATGATTATTGATACACTCTCCCGATAATCAGGAGAATCATGAGCACTCTAGACGACTATGCGACGTTCATCGCTATCCTGGACGGCGGTTCGCTGACAGAGGCCGCCAGGCATACCGGCCGTTCGCTGCAAGCGGTAAGCCGCTCGCTGGCCGAACTGGAAGCGGAAATCGGTACGCAACTGATCCAGCGCACCACACGCCGCCTGCACGCCACACCCGCCGGCGCAGCCTTCCTTGAGCGTATTCGCCGCGCGCTGGCGGACATCGAATCCGCTCGCGAATCTGCCCGCCGCGACGGCGACAACCCGCGCGGCAAGCTGCGCGTGGCAGCACCTGTGCTGTTCGGCGCGACATGGCTCACGCCAATGGCCGCCAGTTTCATGCAGCGCTGGCCGGAAATCGAAGTGGAATTAGTGTTGAGCGAACGGCATGCCGACCTGGTCGCCGACAAGCTGGATCTGGCAATCCGCGTCGGTGAACTCCCGGATTCTTCATTAAAAGCGCGCAAGCTGGCGCAGCTGCGCCGCGTGTTCTTTGCATCCACGGCGTGGATTCAGCAACACGGCCGTCCGTCACATCCGGACGAACTCGCCGCCCTGCCCTGCGTCCTGCGCAACACAGGCGCAGACCGCAAGCAATGGCCCGCCACGATCGGCGGCGAGATCCGTCACATCAAGGTAAAAGGCCCATTCAGCGCGAACGATGCCGCCGCGGCCAACGAAGCTGTCGCCTGCGGACTCGGCGCCGGCATGGCGCCTTTCTGGCAAATACGGAAAATGCTGGACGAAGGCCGCGTCGAAATCATTCTGCGGGAATTTGAGCCGCCGCCAGTGCCGATTCACGCGCTATGGCCGAGCGGCCGCGCGCTCCCTGCACGTACACGGCTATTCGTCGACCACCTGGCCGTGCAATTTAGTGCAGTACGCTGGTAATCAGGCCGCCCGTGCCACCGGGATGACGTCGGCAGCCATACCGCTGGACAGCGCCTCAAGGCGTGGACGATCAAGAATCTGCAGATCGCGGTTGTTCAGCGCGATCAGGCCATCGCCGCGCAAACGCGCCAGCTGGCGGCTCACGCTTTCCACGGTCAAGCCAAGATAGCCCCCGATATCCTCACGCGACATGCGCAGCTGGAAGGTGGTGGACGACAAACCGCGCTGCGCATAACGGCCGGAGAGATTCAAGAGGAAAAGCGCCATGCGCTGCTCGGCGCGCATATGGCTCAGGAACAGCATCACCGACTGCTCGCGTTGAATCTCGCGGCTCATCGTGCGATGGAACTGCTGCAGCAGCACTGGCACCTGCATGACCAGCTCCTGCAGCCGGGCGAATGGAATCTCGCAGACTTCACTATCTTCCAACGCCACTGCATCGACCGTGTGCATGCCACCACCGATGGCTTCCATTCCCAGCAAATCGCCAGCCATGTGGAAGCCGCCAATCTGCTGCTCGCCCCGCTGATTGACCTGCGAAGTCTTGAAATGGCCGAAACGCACCGCAAACAGGCTGTTGAAAGGCTGGCCGGCGGCATACAGACGTTCATCGCGCGGCACGCGGCGGCGACGGGCAATGATCTGGTCCAGACGGGCCACATCATTGTCATTCAGGCCTTGTGGCAGGCAAAGCTTATTAAAACTGCACAGCGAGCACTTCGCGACGGTCTTCATTTTGCGGCTCCAGATAATCGGCACCGCCAGTATCGCCGCTGGCCGCCCGGAAGAATATCGGGCTCCCCATGCAGTTCATGTAGGGCTTCCCCTACAAACTCAAATCAGGCCGTGCTCCAGAGCGTAGCGCGTGAGCTCCGCATTGCTCGCCATACCCATTTTGTCAAGAATGCGACTGCGATACGTCGTCACCGTGTTGGGGCTCAGGTGCAGCAGTTCACCGATGCGCACCAGGGATTCACCAGCCGCGATCATCTTCAGCACCTCCAGCTCACGGTTCGACAGATTTTCGTGATCGCCGGTCGCACCGCCGCCGACCAGGCTTGCCAGCTTTTCCAGCAGCGCCGGACTGACATGCTTGCCACCCGCCGCCGCCTTGCGCACAGCTTCAATCAAGGTGGACGTCGGCGCGTCCTTGGTCAGATAGCCCGACGCGCCCAGTTTCAGCGCGCGCACCGCGTAAATCTCTTCGGAGTAGGTACTCAAAATCAGCACCGCCATGCGCGGGTATTCATTGCGCAGGCATTTCAGCAGATCGAGTCCATTCTTGCCCGGCATTTTGATGTCGACCAGTGCCACATCGAACTTGCGCTCAGCCACGCGCTCCATGGCCTCCACCGCATTACTTGCCTCGCCATCGACGCTGATGTCCGCCGCAGTACCGAGCATCAGGCGTACGCCGTTGCGCGCGATGGCGTGATCGTCCACCAGCAGAACGCTGATCTTGTCAGTCATGGTGCGCCTCCAGCGGCAGACGCAATTGCAGCATCGTGCCTTGTCCTGGCGTGCCGGTGATGGTTAGTTCGCCGCCAAAGCCGCGCGTCCTTTCATGCATACCCAAAATTCCCCATGATTCCTTATCCAGCAAGCGCGTCTTGTCGATGCCTTTGCCGTTGTCTTTCACTGTCAGCAGCACTGCGCCGCCATCACGCGCTGCGGACACGCGTACTTCCGTCGCTTGCGCATGGCGCACCACATTGGTCAGCGCTTCCTGCGCGATGCGGAACAGCATGGTGCTGCGCTCCGCATCAACGGCGAGATCCGACAGCTCCGGTGCGATAGCGCATTCACAGCGCAAGCCTGTGCGCTGCTGCACTTGTTCAGCGTACCATTCCAGCGCCGCCCACACGCCCAGTTGATCGAGCACGCTGGGGCGCAGGTCCGTGATCACGCGCCGCACCGTATCGATGGCCTCCTGCGTCAGGCCTTGCACTTCACCCAGCAGCGGATCGGACTGCGCACCCGCACGTTCGATCAGCACATTGACATAAGCCTTCATGCCGGTGAGCAGACCACCCAGCTCGTCGTGGATCTCCTGTGCGATGCGCGTACGCTCGTGCTCCTTGATCTTCTCTTGATGCGCAGCGAGTTCGCGCAAGCGCGCCTGCATTTCCCGGGCCTGGGCTTCGGCTTGTTTGCGCTCGGTGATGTCGCGCACCAGGCCTGTGAACATGCGGCGCCCGCCGATTTCCATTTCCGCCACGGCGAGGTCCATTGGGAACACCGAGCCATCGCGCCGCAAGCCCTCCACTTCGCGGCCCTTGCCGATAACGCGCTTCTCGCCTGTCTGCGCGTAATGCGCCAGATAGCCATCATGCTGCTCGCGATGCGGCGATGGCATCAACATGGACACATTCTTTCCGCACACCTCAGCCTCGGAATAGCCGAACATGCGCTCCGCCGCTGGGTTCATGCGCTCCATGATGCCGCGCTCATCGATCGTGATGATGGCGTCAACCGCCGTTTCGAACACAGCACGCATGCGGCGTTCGCTGTCCTGCAAGGCGCGTTCGGCCTGTTTGCGGGCGCTGATGTCGTAAATGGTGGCCATGACGACCGGCTGCATGTCGGAGCTTTGCAGCGGAGACAGGCTGACTTCAACCATGAATTCGCTGCCGTCCTTACGTACTGCGAACAGCTCCATGCCCGCGCCCATGGCGCGCGGCCGCGGATGGCCAATGTAGTGACTGCGCAGGCCGGTGTGCTCCTGGCGGAAGCGTTCGGGAATCAGGGTTTCCAGCGTTTTGCCTGCCAGCGCGCCATGTTCATAGCCGAACAGGCGCTCCAATGCAGGATTGGCGAGGACGATCTGCCCTTGCTTATCCACGATCAGCATGGCATCGGTTGCCGACGCCAGCAGCCATTCCAGGCTGCGGTCGGCGATGGTCAGGTTTTTCAATCCACGATCCGGTTAGGTGACTTGCGTGCGATTGTACCCGCTCAGAGTTTCAATTTGTTGATGTGGCGGCAGGCCGGTCCCCTGCCCTCGGCGCCATTGCAGATGTGCTTGCGGCATTCCAGCGCGCCGTAAGCGCCCGGTGGCGGGCAACGGCGGAACACTTCCGCGTACAGGTCGCGCGTAATGCGCTCTTTGCGCGGCGTACGTGGGCGGACTTGTGCGGCCGATGGCGCCACACCGGCCCTGCCCGATTGTACGAATTGCTTGCGTGGCGATGGGATAACCGGCGCGGCAGCAATGCCTTGCGTGCGCGGGGAAGCTGCGTCAGGGCCACTGCCGGACTCGCCCGCTTGCCCCGTACCGGAAGCAGGCGCAGGTACGGGCGGTGTTTCCGTAACTACCGCAGCATCTTTGACGCTCGGCTCCGCAGCGGCGATTTCCGGCGCCGAAGCCGCCTGGCGGAAAGCAGGCAGCGAGGCATGACGCGCCAGCGTCGCCAGGTCGCGCTCCACCGAGACGTTCCGGAACATCCACATACCGACCAGCACCAGTGACGCGCCGATCAACATCACGATGGCCCACAGCGTTGATCGGCGCACGTTGCCGGCCGCCGCGCCTTCCTCGTTTGGATCGCCCCAGTGCTCGGCGCCCGGCTTGAAGTCCGGATGCGTGGTGGCGCCGACCGGCGTGGCCCAGTTGGCATGCATTCCCGGGCCATGTGCGGCATCCGCTGCCGCTGCGGCGGCCGGCTCCGCCACGCGCCTGCCGCCCGGCGGCAACGTCGCATACGGCGACGCCGAACGCTTCGGCGCAGGAGGCGTGCGCGCTCCGGGCGGCGGCACATCGTGCTGCACCGTGGGCGCATCGGCCGGACGCGGCGACGCCTCCGGCGCTGGATTGCCGCTCAGAGGCGAAAGAGTCGGATCAATTCGCTGGTCATTCATGCAAGAACATTAACGCACACGGCGAATCCGTGGCGCGAGCTAGCGCGGCAGGAAATCAATGTCTATCCGCATGGAAATCAATCTTGCAATACTTTTTGGCAATTGGTAAAATGCTATGTTGCCTCAGATCAATGATGGCAACGTAATAATTATCAAGGAAAAAAATGAACAAGAATTTCATCGCCGCAGCAATCCTCGCCGTTACCTCCATCGCCGCTCAAGCCGCTGACGCGGGCTTCTACATCGGCGCAGACGTCGGCCGCACCAAAGTGGACGACTTCGGCAAAGAAACCAGCGTAGGCGGTTTCGCAGGTTATCAATTCAATCAGAACGTGGCAGTGGAAGTAGGCTACCGCGACCTGGGCACCTTCAAGATCATGGGCTTCGACGCTAAGACCAAGCAGGCTGCTGTGTCCGTAATCGGTTCCGTACCGTTCGGCAACGGCTTCTCCGCATTCGGCCGTCTGGGCTACAACAATCTGAAAGTAGACGTGCGTGGCTACTCTGCCGATGACAATGGCACCCTGGCTGGCATCGGCCTGGGCTACGCCTTCAACGCCAACGTATCCGCTCGCCTCGAGTTCCAGCGCGTTGCCAACGACACCAAGAACCTGTCCGTAGGCGTAGCGTACAAGTTCTAATCGAACTTCCCGCACCACAAAGCCGCCGCGCGCAAGCCCGGCGGCTTTTTTTATTGGGGGTCAGACCCGTCATTCGGACATCCACGCTGGGTATTTGATTTATCTCAATACGCAAAAACCGCCTGCGCGTCCGAATGACAGAACTGAGCCCGAATTTGCAAACGAAAAAGGCCCGCGATGAACGCAGGCCTTTTGAGAATTCTGGTGGGAAGTGCAAGTTTCGAACTTGCGACCCCTGCAGTGTGAATGCAGTGCTCTACCCCTGAGCTAACCTCCCGAAGAAGCAGCATTATAGATGCTGCCATAGAGCACGTCAAGCAGCGGGGGTGCGCCAGACGCAGCTGCCTTTGACGGCTTTGTCGAGACCGTTCAGCAGGTCTTCGTGGGCGGCGATTTCGTCGTCGGAGGCGCGCATGACGATGATCTCGCCCAAGGCCACCTGCTCCAGCTGGATGCCGCCACCGCTGGCTTCCACCACGATGTCCATCCCCAGCGAATTCTGGCCCCGGGTCATGGCCAGGTACACATCGGCCAGCAGCTCGGCGTCAAGCAGCGCGCCGTGCAGTTTGCGGTGGGCGTTGGAGATGCCGAAGTGGTCGCACAGCGCGTCCAGCGAGTTGCGCTTACCGGGACGCATTTCCTTCGCCTGCACCAGCGTGTCAATCACGCCACCGATGTGATCGTCGAAAGACGGCAGTTTCAGCATGCCGAATTCGTGGTTCAGGAATCCGAGGTCAAACGGCGCGTTGTGGATGATGACTTCCGCATCGCGAATGTATTCGCGCAGTCCTTCCACGATTTCATGGAAACGCGGCTTGTCGCTCAAAAATTCCGTGGTCAGGCCGTGCACCGCCAGCGCGCCCTCTTCCGAGTCGCGCTCAGGATTGATGTAGCAGTGGAAGTTATTGCCCGTCAGCGTGCGGTTGACCAGTTCGACGCAGCCGATTTCGATGATGCGATTGCCCTGTTTGGGATTGATGCCGGTGGTTTCTGTATCGAGGACGATTTGGCGCATGGTTCTCATTATTTCTGGTTCAACGCGAGCTCAGCAGTATAGCAGGTCACTTGCGGCGGACCGATTCCACGCCCAGGTTCGCCAGCTGGTCGGCGCGCTCGTTGCCCGGATGGCCGTTGTGGCCGCGCACCCAGCGCCAGTCCACTTTGTGCACGGCCTGGGCTTCGTCCAGCGCCTGCCACAGGTCGGCATTCTTCACCGGCTCCTTGGTCGAGGTTTTCCAGCCGCGCGCCTTCCACCCGTGTATCCATTCGCTGATGCCCTTCTGGACGTATTGGCTGTCCGTGTGCAGCACGACTTCGCAAGGGCGCTTCAACGCCCGCAGCGATTCGATCACCGCGGTCAGCTCCATGCGGTTATTGGTGGTATTCAGCTCGCCGCCGAACATTTCTTTTTGCGCGTCGCCCGCCATCATCAGCGCGCCCCATCCGCCGACGCCGGGATTGCCCTTGCACGCGCCGTCGGTAAAAATCTCAACCTTGTCCATCCAGGAATTCTCTATGTTTGTTTGCGGCCGGCACCGCCACCGGTGCCTTGGCCTGTTTTTTGGCCCAGGCCGGACCGATCAGGCGCATGCCCTTCACCCGCTTGATCGCCTGCACCATGTACACCGCGCCGAAATACGGCCAGTAGCGCTGGCCCGCTTTATCCATGAAGGAGAAGCGCGACAGCCAGCGATCGGTGCGGGCAGCAGGCGCGTAGCAGCCGAAGTGGCTCTGGCTGACGCCCATATTCAGCAATTTTAACCAGTCCTTGATGCGCGGCATAGAGATGAACTCGCCCGCTTCCGGCAGATAGTGGGCGCCGGTCACGCGCGCCGTCACCTGGCGCATGCCCCACAGGCTGCGCGGATTGAAGCCGCAAATGATCAACTGCCCCTCCGGCATCAGCACGCGCTCGACTTCACGCAGCAGCTGGTGCGGTTCGGCGGCGAATTCCAGCACATGCGGCATCACCACCAGGTCCAGGCTCTGGGTCGCGAACGGCAGTTCGGTGTGTTCAAAAGTGACGGAAACGGGACGCAGGCCCTCAATGCCGAGCGGACGCACGCGCGTATCGGCCAGCCATTTGTTTTTCATGCGGTTGGCGGCCAATGCATCGATCTGCGGCATGCCGATCTGTACCGCGTTGAATCCGAAGATATCGGCCACCAAACGGTCGAGACACGCTTGCTCCCAGGCACGCACATAAGCGCCAGGCGGGGTTTGCAGCCAGCGGTCCAGCGCTATAATGGATTTTTCGGATGTTGCGCTATCCATGCGATACCCTTGAGCCAATGAGCAATTCAGTCTCCGTTCTCACCGTTCCTGCTTTCCAAGACAACTACCTGTGGCTGATTCATGACGGCCAGCACGCCGCAGCGGTCGATCCCGGCGACGCGGCACCAATTCTTGCCGCTTTGAACGCCCACGGACTGGTTCTTACTGCCATTCTACTCACCCACCACCATGCTGACCACATCGGGGGCGTGCCTCAATTATTGCAGCATTATCAGGTCCCCGTATTTGGACCTGAAAACGATGGCATTGCCGCAGTGACCGAACCGTTGGCCGAGGGCGACCATCTGAAGGTGCCCGGCCTCGATCTGGAGCTGCGGGTGCTGGATGTACCGGGCCACACCAGGGGCCATATCGCCTATGTGCGCGACGGCGCCGAGCCCTGGGTGTTTTGCGGCGACACGCTGTTCGCAGGCGGCTGCGGCCGGCTGTTCGAGGGCACGCCGGAACAGATGACCGAATCGCTCGGCAAGCTGGCCGCCCTGCCCGCCGAAACCAAGGTGTTTTGCGCGCACGAGTACACCTTGTCCAACCTGCGCTTCGCTTTGACCGTGGAGCCAGGTAACGAGTTCCTGCAGCAGCGCATGCACAACGAATCCGCCAAGCGCGAACGCGGCGTGCCGACCGTGCCCAGCACCATCGGCCTGGAACGCGCCACCAATCCTTTCCTTCGCAGCTGGGAGCCCGCCATCGGCGCGCTGCTGGCGGCTGAGGGACGTGTGTCCGCCAACGCTTCGCCGCTGGCGGTATTCACAGCTTTAAGACAGTGGAAGAATACCTTCTGAAGGGAGTCTTATGCAGCGCAAAACAGTCCGTTTTTATTACGATCCCATCAGCCCTTTCGCGTGGCTGGCCACCAAGCAAATTGACCGCATCGAAGCAACCGGTGTGCAGGTCGAAATGCAGCCAGTGCTGTTCGCAGCCATGCTGAATGCGAACGGCCAGAAAGGCCCGGCCGAGATTCCCTCCAAACGTGAGCTGACCTTCCGCGATGTGATGCGGCTGGCCGACGCTCAGGACTTGCAGTTTGTCGGCCCACCGGGCCATCCCTTCAATCCCCTGCTCGGCTTGCGTATGACGACGGCGATCAGCGACCGCCGCGCGCGTATCCGCTTTGTGGTGGCGATGATGAGCGCTGGCTGGGAAGGCGGGCAGGATATATCCGATGCTTCCGTGCTCTCCAATGTGGCGCGCGTTTGCGATCTGGATGGTGAAGCCCTGCTGGCTGCGGCGGCAACGCCGGAAGTCAAGCAGGCCTTGGCGGCGGCGACCGAACAGGCGCTTGCAGCTGGCGTGTTCGGTGTGCCGACCTTTGAATTCGAAGGCGAATTGTTCTGGGGCGCGGACCGCATCGATACCCTGATGCGGCGCATTGCGGGACACCGCATCGACGAAGAGCGGCTGCAGCGATTCCTCGCCCAGCCGCCCCTGGCGCAGCGGCGCGGTGTTTAGATTTCTTCGTACAGCGGCAGGGTCAGGAACTCTTCGAACGATTCCGAGGTAGACATCTTCTCGAAGATCTGCGCGGCGCGTTCGTAGTTGGTGCTGCTGCCATCCGGAGCGGCTGCCTTCACTTTCGGCAGCTCTTCCGGAATCATGGCGCGGACCATGTCCGCAGTCACCTTGCGGCCATCTTCCAGCACGCCTTTCGAGGAGCGAATCCACTGCCAGACTTGCGAGCGGCTGATTTCAGCGGTCGCGGCATCTTCCATCAGATTGTGGATCGGCACGCAGCCGTTACCACCCAGCCAGCTGCCCAGGTAATGGATGCCGACGTTGATGTTGTAGCGCAGACCTGCTTCGGTGATAGGCGTTTCCGGCTTGAAGTCCATCAGGTCGGCAGCCTTCACTTCGACGTCGGGACGCTGCTTGGAAATCTGGTTCGGTGCATCGCCCAGCACTTTCTTGAACTCGGTCATGGCCAGGTCGACCAGGCCTGGGTGGGCCACCCAGCCGCCATCGTAGCCGTCGGTCGCATCGCGCGCCTTGTCGTTGCGCACACCGCCCATCGCCACTTCATTCTTCTCCGGATCGTTCTTGATCGGGATCAGTGCGGCCATGCCGCCAATTGCCGGTGCATTGCGCTTGTGGCAGGTCTTCAGCAGCAGCAGCGCGTACGAGCGCATGAACGGCGACGTCATGGTGACCTTGGCGCGGTCGGCCAGGCAGAAGTCCTTATCCAGCTTGAATTTCTTGATGCAGCTGAAGATGTAGTCCCACCGGCCGGCGTTCAGGCCGGAGCTGTGCTCGCGCAGTTCGTACAGGATTTCATCCATCTCGAAAGCGGCGAGAATGGTCTCGATCAGCACGGTGGCCTTGATGGTGCCTTGTGGCAGACCCAGTTCGTTCTGGGTCATCACGAAGATCTCGTTCCACAGGCGGGCTTCCAGGTGCGATTCCATCTTTGGCAGATAGAAGTAAGGACCGGCGCCGCGCGCCAGCTGCTCTTTCGCGTTGTGCACCATGAACAGGGCGAAGTCGAAGATGCCGCCGGAGATGCGCTTGCCGTCCACCAGCACGTGCTTTTCGTCCAGATGCCAGCCGCGCGGACGCACCACCAGGGTGGCGACCTTGTCGTTCAGCTTGTAGGACTTGCCGTTCTGTTCCAGCGAGATGGTCTTGCGCACCGCGTCCATCATATTGAGCTGGCCGGTGATCTGGTTGCTCCAGTTCGGGGTGTTGGAGTCCTCGAAGTCGGTCATATAGGAATCGGCGCCGGAATTCAGGGCGTTGATCACCATCTTGCGGTCGACCGGACCGGTGATCTCCACACGGCGGCATTCCAGCGCTTTCGGAATCGGGGCAATCTTCCAGTCGCCTTCGCGGATATGCGCGGTCTGCGGCAGGAAGTCGGGACGCTCGCCTGCGTCGAGGCGCTTGGCGCGCTCTACGCGCACAGCCAGCAGCTCCTGGCGGCGCGGCTCGAAGGCACGGCTCAGCTTGGCCACCAGGGCAAGTGCTTCCGGCGTCAATACGCGTTCGTAACCGGGCGCAATGTCACCCTTGATTTCCATACCTGCTGGCAAAGTGATGCTCATATTATTCTCCGTGGTAGTTGGTGATGGTTTTTTCCAGTATATTGACTAATTAGATATGCAAACAAGACTAAAACGCACTTCATCTGTGCGTTTTAGTCATAAATGGGGATGTATGGGTCAGTTCAGGCAGATTTCAACTTTCGTAGAAGTAGTGAACCGAGGCAGCCTCTCAGCCGCAGCGCGCGCCGAGGGCATAGCGCCCGCCGTTATTGGGCGCAGGCTCGATGCGCTGGAGCAGCGGCTGGGCGTCAAACTCCTTCAGCGTACCACGCGCAAGCTCGCTTTGACGGACGAAGGCGCGGCATTTCTGGAGGACTGTCAGCGCATTCTTTCAGAGCTCGAAAGTGCGGAAGCTGCCGTGGCCGAGCGTAGCGCGCGCGCCACGGGACACTTGCTGATCTCCGCACCGGCGGGCTTCGGACGCCAGCATGTGGCGCCGCTGATTCCCTCTTTTGTGGCCGAGCACCGCGAAGTGTCGGTCACGCTGAACCTGAATGACCGCGTGGTGGACATCATCGGCGAAGGTGTGGACGTTGCCATTCGCATCGCGTCGATGTCCGATTCCAACCTGGTGAGCGTGAAGCTGGCGGACAATCACCGCGCCGTGGTGGGCACACCCGCTTACCTGAAGCGGCATGGCATTCCCAAAACGCTGGACGATCTGAGCAAGCACAATTGTATGGCCATCAGCAGCGAAGGCAGCCAGCGCGGCTGGACCTTCCTGAACGGCGACAAGAACGTGACCTTGAAGGTAGCGGGCAATATGAGCTGCAACGACGGCGCCGTGCTGCACGACTGGGTGCTGGCGGGGAAAGGCCTGGCCTGGCGCTCAATGTGGGAAGTGGGCGGCGACATCGAAGCCGGCCGCCTGCGCACGGTGCTTGATGAATACTCGGCACCGGGCAACGACATCTACGCCGTCTTCGCCCAGCGCCGCCACCTGCCCCTGCGCATTCGCGCCTTCGTCGACTTCCTGCGCCACACCTACGCCCAACCGAATTATTGGGGTCAGGCGCCGAATGCAACATGAGCTTGTGTCGCGTTTAGTGCCTGACCCCAAAATGTAGGGGCGAAAAAAAATCCTCGGGTCCCGAGGATTTTTTGACGTTTAGTCCAGCTGATCTTACAGCGGTTGGATGTTCGAAGCTTGCTTACCTTTTGGGCCAGCGGTTACTTCGAAGGATACGCGTTGGTTCTCTTGCAGAGACTTGAAGCCAGTGCTTTGGATCGCCGAGAAGTGGGCGAACAGGTCTTCACCGCCTTCATCAGGGGTGATGAAACCAAAACCTTTTGCGTCATTGAACCATTTTACGATACCAGTTGCCATTACAATTCCTATTACAGTTAAAAGAGCTTTCGCTCGTGATATCGCTTGAACCCAGCAATTAGCTGAATCTAAACGATCCCGCATTATACCCAATCAGGCGTCAAAAACACGTTCCTACGAAAATAAAAGCAGTTCTGTGCAAATTCGACGCATGCAGAGCACATGTGTGTCACTATAGACAATATTCTTTGGCCCCGTTTGAGAAATATCAATCGTGCGGTCGCAAAGACAGTTGTTTGTATGACAATTGCAACAACTGCTTCACTTCTGCATCAATTCCTTCCCATTCCCTCTGGCCCGCCATCAGTGCGCGCAGCATCTGTTCGACACGGCGTGCGTCGTCCCCTAGCGCTTTGAAACCGAAGGAACCGGCAGAACCGGCAATCGAGTGAAGTGAATGGTGCAGCTGGTCGATGTGCTGCGGAGCGGGCGTGGCGCTGGCGCAAAGGGCCAGTGCATCGGCTACTGCTTGCAGGCGCTCCGGTATGCTTGCCGCATATTTGTCGCGCAGCGCCTGCAGCCGGTCCTGGAATGCTGGGTCGACCGGCCTGGTAGTCATGGCTTTATTTGGTGCCGAAGATGCGGTCGCCCGCATCGCCCAGGCCCGGAATGATATAGGCGTGGTCGTTCAGGTGGGAGTCCAGCGACGCGCAGTACATCTTCACGCCTGGATGCGCTTTCTGGAATACTTCGATGCCTTCCGGTGCCGCCACCAGCGCCAGGAAGATGATCTGGTCGTCGGATACGCCGCGCTTTTTCAGCACATCCACCGCGTGCACCGCGGAATTGCCGGTCGCAACCATCGGGTCGCACAGGATGAAGGTACGGTCGACCAGGTCAGGCAGACGCACCAGGTATTCCACCGGCTGGTGAGTTTCAGGATCGCGGAACACGCCGATGTGGCCGACGCGAGCCGATGGCACCAGGTTCAGCAAGCCGTCGCTCATGCCGATGCCGGCACGCAGGATCGGCACCACAGCCAGCTTGCGGCCTGCGATCACAGGCGCGTCGATGGTCATCAGCGGGGTTTCGATTTCGCGGGTGGTCAGCGGCAGATCGCGGGTGATTTCATACCCCATCAGCAGGGTGATTTCCTTCAGCAGTTCCCGGAAAGTGCGCGTGGACGTGGCCTTGTCGCGCATGTGGCTCAGCTTATGCTGGATCAGCGGGTGGTCGGTGATGAAGAGGTTCGGGAAGCGCGGATCTTGTTTCATGTGCTTTTTTAATAAGAATTCGGTTGGTATGCCGCATTATCCCAGCCAAGGGGAAGGCCTGTCTATGGCTCCGGCGGCAAAAACAGCTTACCGACCTTGTGCGCCAGCTGGCGGATGCTGCCATCCTGGCTGGGCTGGTACCACTGCACGCTGTAATTCAGCGCACCAAGCAGGAGCAGCCGCGCCGACTTGGCGTCCGTTTGCAGCAGGCCCGCCGCTTCCAGCTCGGTAATCACGATTTGCCAGAGCGCGTCGTAGCGCTCCTTCTGCGCCCTCACCTGCTCCTTGTGCTCGGGACTCAGACAGCGCCACTCATACAACAGCACGGGAATAAAATCGTGGCCTTTGCCCAGCACCATTTCCAGATGCGCACGCGCCATCGCTTCGAATTTCTCGCGCGGCGGCAGGCTGCCGGACGCGATCTTCTCCGCTGCGGGCAGGCTGGCCAGCAGCCCTTCTTCCATCACGGCCGCCAGCAAATCCTGCTTGCTCTTGAAGTGGTAGAAGGGACTGCCGGAACGCATGCCGGCGGCATCGGCGATGTCGCGCGTAGTCGTGCCGTCGAAGCCTTTTTCGCGGAACAGGCGCGCGGCCACGCGCAGCAACTCGCCGCGCCGGTTGGCGTCGGTGGGCGGCAAGGTGGTCATGCGTTCTCGATCAGCGCGCGCTGCAAGATCGCTTCGCATTGGATGCTCGCTGGCAGACGGCCGAAGGCGCCGCCGGGTTCGCGCTCCAGGCGCGTGGCGACAAACGCTTCGCTCACGAACGACGGTGCATGGCGCAGCAGCAGGCCGGCCTGCACCGCCAGCACGATGCGTTCAGCCAGCACGCGCGCGCCGAATTCATCGCCGTGTGCGCTGGACAGTGCGTTCAGCAGATTGTCGACGAAGCGCGTGTAGGCTGGATTGCCATGTCCCGCCTGCGCCAGTTCGGCCGCCAGTACATCGCGTGTTTGCGGCGACTTGCTCAGCGCACGCAGCATATCCAGGCACATCACATTGCCCGAACCTTCCCAGATCGAGTTGACCGGCAGCTCGCGGTACAGGCGCGCCAGCGTGCTTTCTTCCACATAGCCGCTGCCGCCCAGCACTTCCATCGCTTCCGCACCGAAAGCCGGACCGCGCTTGCAGATCCAGTATTTGCCGGCCGGTGTCAGCAGACGCGCCAGCATCGATTCGGCGGGATTGTCCGGATGGTCGAAACAGCGCGCCAGGCGCATGGCGAATACGGTTGCCGCTTCCGATTCCAGCGCCAGGTCGGCCAGCACATTCTGCATCAGCGGCTGCTCGGCCAGCGGTTTGCCGAAGGCGCTGCGGCGCCGCGCATGATGCAGGGCATGGGTCAGCGCGCAGCGCATGATGCCTGCGGAGCCCAGTACGCAATCGAGGCGCGTGTGGCTGCCCATTTCGAGAATGGTCGGAATGCCGCGGCCTGGCTGGCCAAGCAGCCAGCCATAAGCGCCGGTGAACTCCACCTCGGATGAGGCATTGGAGCGATTGCCGACTTTGTCCTTCAGGCGCTGCACGCGGATCTGATTCCGGCTGCCATCCGGCAGGAAGCGCGGCATCAGGAAACAGGACAAGCCAGCGCTGCCGCCCTCCTCGGTCTGCGCCAGTACCAGGTGCGCATCCGATTGCGGTGCGGAGAAGAAGAATTTGTGGCCGGTGATGCGGAAGACCTGTTCGCCATCGGCGCCAAACAGATCACGCGCTTCCGATGGCGGCACCGGCTCGGCGCGTGTGGTATTGGCACGCACGTCGGAGCCGCCCTGCTTCTCCGTCATGCCCATGCCGATCAGGGCGCCGCGTTTCTGCTCGATCGGCAGCGGGCGCGGGTCGTACACGCGCGAGATGATCTTCGGCAGCCAGCGCGCCGCCAGCGACGGCGACTGCTTCAATGCCGGCACGGAGGCGTAGGTCATGGTGACCGGGCACTGCGAGCCATTTTCCACCTGCCCGAACAGGATGTAGCGCGCGGCCCGCGCCACTTGGGCGCCGTGATGCTTGCCCTCCCACGGCGAGGCGTGAGCGCCGTGCTCGACCAGCATTTCCATCAGCGTGTGCCAGGACGGATGGAATTCCACCTCGTCGATGCGGCGGCCGTTGCTGTCGAAGTTGCGCAACTTGGGCGGGTTCTCATTGGCCTGGCGCGCCAGATCCAGCACGTCCGAGCTGCCCAGATCGGCGCCCAATTCCATTAGAGAGGCCATGGCCGAACCGCCGCCTTCACGCTCCAGCGCCTCGCGCAGCGCCACATCGCAGGTGAACAGGTTCACATTTTCAAACGGCCGGACCTGGTTGAACACTTCATGGGTATCAAAACGGTTCATTGCGTCCCCTTGTGATTAGTCTCCCTGATCTGAAGGCTAGCCCATGCACTACCACAAAGCAAGCAGTTGCTTGGTGCAATTAATTCCACATGGAAATAAATTCAATTTAAAAGAGGAGTTTTACCGGTATGGGACAACAATTTCCTCAAAACATTGGTAGATATTGTTTTTTTTCATGTAATTAATGGGCGTTAAGTGTTACATTTCTTTCTGGTTTGTACCTCAGCGAAAGAATAGAGCGCAACAATGCTTTCCAGCTCACCGTCAGTACCTTTGCAACAGCCCCGACAGGACATGGACTTTGTCCTGGAAGAGGCTGGCGACATCGTCTTTCGTCTTAATATGCTGGGCCAGATCCTGTTCGCCAATCGCCGCAGTGCCGGTCTGTTTGGCCGGGGCAAGGAGCTCGATGGCCAGCCGATCCTCTCCCTGATTTCCGACCTGGACCAGGCCGCGATGAAGTCCACGATGGCCGAGTCTGTTCTGGCCAAAGGCGCGGTACGGGTCGAAGTGCGCCTGAAGTCCCCCGAGCGTGACATTTGGTATGAACTACGTATTTCCGTTTATCCGAATGCCGCCCGTGCCTACGAGGTACTGGTAGTCGGTCGCGACATGACCGACCAGCACGCCACCGAAGAGCGCCTGCGCCATATGGCGACCCATGATGCGCTGACCGAGCTGCCGAACCGCCTGCTGCTGTCCGACCGTATCCGCATGACCATCGCCCAGGCCCGCCGCTCCGGCCAGGGCTTTGCCGTGGCCACCATTGGCCTGGACAGTTTCAAGAAGGTGAACGATGGCCTTGGCCATCCGATTGGCGACGCCGTGCTGCGCATGGCTGCACAACGCCTGCGCAAGACCCTGCGCGACAGCGATACCCTGGCCCGCGTCGGCGGCGATGAATTCGTGGCCGTGCTGCCCGGCACTTATAACGAAGCCCAGATCAAGCTGGTGACCGGCCGCCTGCTGGCCACGCTGCAATCGCCCTTTGAGGTAGATCAACATACTATATATGTCGGCGCTTCCGTCGGCGTGTCCGTTTATCCCCAGCACGCCGAAGATGAAGTGCGTCTGGTGGCGATGGCCGACGCGGCAATGTCGCGCGCCAAGGAAACCGGCAAAGCCCGCTGTATCGTGTACAGCCCGCGCCACGGCGGTCCGCCGGAACACGATATTTCGCTGGAAGCGGCCATGTTCCAGGCTGTGCGCGAGGGCGAATTCCTGCTGTATTACCAGCCTATCGTGAACGCCCGCACCCGCGAAATCGAGGGTTTCGAAACGCTGATGCGCTGGAAACACCCGTCTCTCGGCATGGTGCCGCCTGCCCGTTTTGTGCCAATTGCTGAAACTAATGGCTTAATTAATCTGCTCGGCGCCTGGGCGCTGAAATCGGCTTGCGTACAATTAAAGCAGTTTGAGGAAGTTGCCAAGCGGCCACTTTATATTTCTGTTAATATTAGTCCACGGCAATTCCGAAACGATAAATTCCTCGATGTGCTCGACGACGCAATTTCTTTCTCTGGCCTGCCAGGCGAAAAACTCGTGCTTGAAATTACTGAAGGCACGCTGATGATCGACCCGGTCCACGCCGAAACGATTTTGAGCAAAATGGCTGACCGCAAGGCCCGTATCGCCATCGACGATTTCGGCACCGGCTATTCCTCGCTGGCTTATCTGAAGCGCTTCCCGATTTCGGTATTGAAGATCGATCGCACCTTTATCCGCGACCTGCCTGAGTCCGAAAAAGACGCCGCGATCTGCAACGCCGTGCTGGATCTGGCCAAACACCTGGATCTGTCCGTGGTGGCGGAGGGCGTGGAAACCGAAGAGCAATACGCGCACATCGAACAGCGCGGCTGCCAATACATCCAGGGCTACCTGACCGGCAAGCCGATGGCTGCCCACACCGCACTGGCGGCACTGAAAGAGCGCACCTACGCCTCGCTCATGCCCGGCGAACATACCCAGGTGGTGCAATGAGCGAACTGGCCCACGGCCCGCTGGGCGAACAGACCTTGTCCCTGATGTGGGAGCGCACGCGCCTGCAAGGCGATATGCCCGGTTTCGCCAAAGCCATCACCTCCATCCTCGGCGCCATGCGCGGCGAGGATGAATCCGAGTTCGATATGGCGCGCACGGTGCTGTCCGATCCTGTGCTGACGCAGAAAGTGCTGCGCCTCGCGAACAGCGGCATGTATTCGGCGTTCGGCCAGCATGTGAACACGGTCAGTAAGGCCGTGCTGGTGCTGGGCACCGACGCCATCGGCCATCTCGCGCTGGGCCTGAAGCTGATCGAAGAATTGTCCGTGGCATCGCCGGATTCCAGCCTGGCGCACGTCGAAATGGAAAAGGCCGTACTGGCCGGCATCGTGGCGCGCGAAGTGTCGACCACTGCGGAAAGCCGTCACGCTGAAGAAGCCGTGGTGTGCTCCATGCTGCAGACGCTGGGCCGCATGATGGTCACCTTCTACATGCCGGAGCGCTGGACCGAGATGCAACGCCGCGCCGGCGTTGGCAAGGAAGATGCCGCGGCCGACGAACTGCTGGGCATTTCGCTGCAGGATATCGGCCGTGCCGCCGCCCAGCACTGGGGCCTGCCGACCAATCTGTTGTCCGGCATGCGTACGGTGGAGCCACCGGAGCCGGGCGAACCGGTGAGCCACGAAGACTGGATTGCCGGCGTGTCCACCATGTCCTGCATCTGCGCAGGCGCGCTGTGGCACGACGATGAAGAAGGCGCAGAAATCGTCAAACACCTTACCGAACGCTATTCCAGCATGATCGGCGTTTCGACCGACAAGCTGGCGCAAGCCATCGAGCAAGCCAAGGTCGCCGCGGCGGCCGACCTGTCCATCGCGCCCCTCTCCAAGCCCGCCGAACGCCGCGCCAAAGCGCTCGCCAAAACCCGCCAGCGCGTACAGGGCAACAATGTGCTGCTTAGCGGACTGGCCGATATCCGCGATGTCATCGACACCGCCAGCCCCGGCCAGATCGTGCAGATCGCGCTGGAAAGCGTGTACAAAGGCCTGGACTTCTCGCGCGCGGTCGCCTTCGTGCGCAATCGCCGCGAAGGCAAGTACGCCGCGCGCATGTGCTTCGGCGAAGGCGTACGTGAACGTCTGGCGGAGATGAACTTTGAAGACAACTACGAGCCGAACGTTTTCCACGCAGCCCTGAACAGCGACCGCGTGATCTTTATCGAGAACGCTCGCGATCCGAAATTTGCGGCCAAGCTGCCGCAGTGGTGGCGCAGCACCTTGTCCGATGCGCGCAGCTTCGTGATTCTGCCCCTATGCTCCAACGGCCAGCCGACCGGCTTCCTGTACGGCGACTGGGACGACAGCTTCCCGCCGATTCAACTCAGCCCGACCGAGTTCTCGCTGTTGAACGATATGCGTAATCTGGTGATGAAGTCGGTCGAACGCCGCCACCAGGCTCAGACCGAACCTGCCAGCAAGACCGCAGCCTGAGCATCCTTCCGCTGCCAGCGGAAGGACAGCGCTGCCGCCACGGCGCCCGCCGCCACCAGTCCCGCAGCCACAAAGTAGACCGACTCCGGTCCCATCGCGTCCCAGCATCTGGTCAGAAACAGTCCGCCCAGCGTGCCGCCAAGACCATAGGAAACGCTGATGTAAAGCGCTTGGCCGCGCGCCTGTAAGGCACCCGCAAACCAGCGCTGCATGGTCACCACCGACGACGAATGATGCAGGGCGAACGTCGCCGCATGCATGGTTTGTGCAATCACCAGAATGGCCAGCGATTTCGGCGCCGCGCCCATCAGGTTGAAGCGTACGATGCCGATCGCAAAGCACAGGAACATCAGCCGCTTGGGACCAAAGCGCTTCAGCACCGGCGCCTGCCAATAGAACAGCATCACTTCCGCCACCACGCCCAGCGACCACATGACGCCCGTCACGGCCTTGCTGTAGCCATGATGTTCCAGGTACAGCGAGTAGAAGGTGTAGAGCGATGTATGCGCCGCCACCATCAGCGCAGTCGACGCGAAGAAAGCAATCACCTCGCGCTTGCGCAGCACGGCCATCAGTGCAGGCTTTTCACCGGCATGCGTCATGCGCGGCACTTCGCGCAAATGGAAAGCCGCGCCGATCACGCACACCAGCAGCGCGCCAGCCACGGGCAGCAGCGCTTCGGTGCCGAACCAGTCCATCGCATAGGACGCCAGCATGACCGTGACAATGAAGCCGATCGAGCCCCACAAGCGCAAGCGCCCGTAGTGCGTCAGGTCGCCGCGCATTTCGGAAATCATCAGCGCTTCGCAGATCGGACCTTGCGCGCTGGTGAAGAGATTGAGCAGCACCATCGCCGCGAAATAAGCCGCGAAGGTAGAGCCGATATAGAAACCGGAGAACGCGGTGAGCGCCGCGCAGCCGGTCAGGCGCAATACGAAGACGCGGCGTTCGCTATGGTCCGCAACATAGCCCCAGACGTTGGGACCGAAAATGCGCAGCACCTGAATCAGGGACATCAGTACGCCGATTTCCGCCACCGACATCCCCCTGCCCCGGAAGAACAGCGAGGCATAGGAGGAAAAGGTGCCGGCGTATGCGTAGTAACAGAAGAGGAAAAGCGCGAAACCGAAAGACTGAGCGGGCATTACTTCCTTGCGATATCCGGCGTCGAAACACTGACGTCGCCGCACTGGGCACGGTTCATCAGCGCGTGGTCCATCAGCACCAGGGCCAGCATGGCTTCAGCGATCGGCGTGGCGCGAATGCCGACGCATGGATCGTGGCGGCCGAAGGTTTCCACCATCACCGGATTGCCGTCCTTGTCGATCGAGCGGCGCGGCGTGCGGATCGACGAAGTCGGTTTGATGGCGATGGACACCGTGATGTCCTGGCCGGTCGAAATGCCGCCCAACACACCGCCTGCGTTATTGCCGATAAAGCCATCCGGCGTCAGCTCGTCGCCGTGCTCCGAGCCGCGCTGGGCGATGCACTTGAAGCCTGCGCCAATCTCCACGCCCTTCACCGCATTGATGCCCATCATGGCGTAAGCGATATCGGCATCCAGCTTGTCGTAGATCGGCTGGCCGAGGCCAACCGGCACATTGCGCGCCACCACATCGATGCGCGCGCCGATCGAGTCGCCCGCCTTGCGCAGATCGTCCATATAAGTTTCCATGCGCGCGATCAGTGCTTCGTCCGCCGTCGCGGCGAAGAAAGGATTGGCTGGTACATGTTCGAAATTCTGGAACGGCACTTCAATCTCGCCCAGCTGGCTCATGCAGCCTGCGAACTCGGTGCCGTACTGGTGATTCAGCCACTTCTTGGCGATGGCCGCTGCGCCGACAATCGGTGCGGTCAGACGTGCCGAAGAACGGCCGCCGCCGCGTGGATCGCGCACGCCATACTTATGCCAGTAGGTGTAGTCGGCGTGGCCGGGCCGGAAGCTCTCGGTGATGTTGCCGTAGTCCTTGCTGCGCTGGTCTTCGTTCTTGATCAACAGTGCGATCGGGGTGCCGGTGGTCACGCCCTCGTACACGCCCGACAGAATCTGCACCGTGTCCGGCTCCTGGCGCTGCGTCACGTGGCGCGAAGTGCCTGGCTTGCGGCGATCCAGTTCGGGCTGGATATCGGTTTCGGAAAGCGGCAGGCCCGGCGGGCAACCGTCAATAACGCAGCCAATTGCGGGACCGTGGGATTCGCCAAACGTGGTGACGGTGAACAGCTTGCCAAAGGTATTACCGGACATATCGTGGAATCGCTTGAGATGGGAAATCTCCCTATTCTACCGTGTTCCCAATTGTCTAACCAGACACGGTTTTGATGGCATCAAACCACAGAACTGTTAAAAGTTGCATACAGAAAGCCGTTAGCAAAGGGTAAATTGTTTAAATGGTCGTTCTATTGAACAATTCGCTATATACTTAATTCCGTAAGAACACCGATACCCTTGGAGAAGCGACACATGCCCCCATCGATCTCGCCCCTTGACCACGGCAAGGACGATCAGGATGATCTGGTATTCTTAGAAGAGCACCCCGCTCAACCAGCCAGCACCGCCCAGCGCAAAGTATGGCGCGTGATGATTATCGATGACGACGAGGACGTCCACTCGACGACCACGTTCGCCCTCGGCAATCTCGACATGCAGCACCGTCCCCTCGAATTCGTGCACGCCTATTCGGCCGCACAAGCGCGTGAACTACTGAAGCATGAACAGGAAATCGCCGTGATCCTGCTTGACGTAGTCATGGAGCAGGATGACGCCGGTTTGCACCTGGTGCGCTATATCCGCGAAACGCTGAAGCTGACCGATGTGCGCATCATTCTGCGCACCGGCCAGCCGGGCTATGCGCCGGAGATCGACGCGATCCGCGATTTCGACATCAACGATTACAAAACAAAGTCTGAACTTACCCGCATCAAGCTATTCACCACGGTGACCGCGGCCATCCGCTCCTACGAGCAAATCCGCAATATCAACGAAAGCCGCCGCGGCTTGAACAAAGTGGTGCACGCCAGCACGGAGTTGATGGCGCTGCACGGCGTGAACAATTTCGCTGCGGGCGTTCTGACTCAGGCCGCCGAATTGCTCGGCCAGCCGGCCAATGGACTGCTGTGCATCCAGGAGTGCCCGGATGCGGGCTTGCATGAATTGATCGTGGTGGCCGCCACCGGCAGTTATCACGACCTGTCGAACGTCCATCTGACCGAAGCCGACAACGATCGTGTGCACGCCGCGCTGGAGCAATGCCTGGCTGCGCGCAGCAATATCTTCGGACCGGATTATGTGACCCTGCATTTTGCAGGCAAAGCGAGTCACACTTTCGTCGCTTTCCTCGACGTGAGCCAGCCGGCAACCGAGCTGCAAAAAGGCCTGCTCGATGTCTTCTGCAGCAATGTAGCCGTGGGCCTGGAGAACGTGGAGCTGGTGTCGCATCTGCATACCGCGGCCTTCTACGACAACCTGTCCAAGCTGCCGAACCGCACGCGCCTGATCGAAATTCTCGACGCCACGCTGGCCGGTCCGGCGAAACAGGATGCTACGCTGTCGCTGGTCGACCTCGATCACTTCGCAGAAACCAATGACGCGCTGGGCCATGAATTTGGCGACTTGTTGCTGTCCGCCGTTGCAAGCCGTCTGCAAAACAGCCTGGGGCAGCAACTGACCGTTGCACGCATCGGCGGCGACATCTTCTGCGTGCTGGGCGATTCCGCGCAAGTCAATCCAGCCAATATTCTGACGCTGTTCGCCAAGCCATTCAGTATTGAAGGCCAGGATGTACAGCTGTCCGCCACGCTCGGCTTGGTGCGCCTGTGCGAACACGATGGCGGCGGCGCCGATGCATTGAAGGATGCCGACATCGCCTTGAAGCGCGCCAAGAGCCAGCAGCGCGCCGGCCACTTCTACTTCTCGCGCAGCATGGGCGTCGAAATCCGCGAACGCGTGCGCATGATGCACGCGCTGCGCACAGCCTTTGGACAGAATCAGCTTTTCGTGGTGTACCAGCCGCAAATCGATCTGGTCACGCGCCGCCCGGTTGGCGCCGAGGCCCTGCTGCGCTGGCAGACGCCGGACGGCAAATTCGTGTCGCCGGACCGCTTCATTCCGATTGCTGAATATTCAGGCCTGATCATCGATCTGGGCGAATGGGTGATGCATACGGCTTGCCGCGAGCTGGTCGAATTACGTGCAGCCGGGCATCAGGACTTCACGATTTCGATCAACGTCTCGCAAGTGCAGTTCCGCCATCCGCTGTTCCTCGACACGCTCAAGCGCGCGCTGAGCGAAACCGGCGCGCCGCCGGAATACGTGGAACTGGAGATTACGGAATCGATGGCGATGGAAGAGCCGGACATGCTGATCAAGATGCTGGCGCAGATCAAGCAGACCGGCGTCGCGATTGCGATCGACGATTTCGGCACCGGCTTCTCTTCCCTCTCCTACCTGCAGCGCCTGCAGATCGATCGCCTGAAAATCGACCGCGCCTTCGTCACCGAAATCACGCAATCCGCGCGCGGCAGCAGCATCGCCGAAATGGTGATCCAACTGGGCCGCAACCTGGGCCTGCAAGTGATTGCGGAAGGTGTGGAAGACGAACGCCAGGCGCAGATCCTGGAAAACCTCGGCTGCCCGCTAGGCCAGGGCTTCCTGTTCGCCCGCCCGATGACCGGCAGCGCGCTGGAAGGTTGGCTCAGTAACGACGCCCTGGCCGGCGTCGCATAAATTAAATGGGGACGTAACACATTTGGCGCCCTGGGCGGTAAATGTGCTACGTCCCCATTTGTTTTAGCTTTCGGACTTCTCTTCTTCCTCGGCGGGCCAGTCGCGGATGTAGGCTTTCAGCATGCGGTTCTCGAAGCTTTGCGCTTCCAGCACAGCACGTGCCACGTCGTAGAAGGAAATCACGCCCAAGAGGGTCTTGGCGTTCATCACCGGCAGATAGCGCGCGTGCTTCTCAAGCATGATGCGGCGCACTTCGTTCACTTCGGTGTCCGGAGTGACGGTAATCGGATGGTCTTCCATGTGCTTGCGCACCGTACCACCACCGACCGAACCCTGATTCGCATGCAGGGCCTTGAGCACTTCGCGGAAGGTCAGCATGCCGACCAGATCGCCGTACTCCATCACGACCAGCGAGCCGATGTCCTTCTCGGCCATCGTATTGGCTGCCTCTACCAGCGGCTGGTCCGGGGAAATCGTGTAGAGGATGTTGCCTTTGACCTGGAGAATTTCGGAGACTTTCATTTTGGGCCGTCCTGTCCGCTGTGAATGGATTTTGTTTTATTGTAAGCCTTACCAGGGAATGTAGCGTAAGCGGGCTAAAAAATCCAGTTTTGAGCATAAGTAAATTACAACACTATTCATGCGTGTGATAACACGGTAGGATCGGGGCCATTCCAGAAACCCGACGAGACAATCCATGAGTGGTCCCAAGTATCCCGGCTTTGATACCCTCTCGCTGCATGCGGGCGCCACGCCCGATCCGTCCACCGGCGCGCGCGCCACCCCGATTCACTTCACCTCCGCTTACGCCTTCCGCGATTCCGATCACGCCGCGGCGCTCTTCAATATGGAGCGTTCAGGCCATGTGTATTCGCGCATTTCGAATCCGACCAATGCGGTGCTGGAGGAACGCATCGCGGCGCTGGAGGGCGGCGTGGCCGGAATTGCTACTGCCAGTGGGCAGGCGGCCATGCATCTGGGCCTGTCCACGATTGCCGGTGCCGGTTCGCACATCGTGGCCTCACGCGCGCTGTATGGCGGCTCGCACAATCTGCTGGCTTATACGCTGAAGCGCTTCGGGATCGAGACGACCTTTGTCGATCCGCGCGACCTGGATGCGTGGCGCGCGGCGATTCGTCCATCGACCAAGGTGCTGTTTGCCGAAACGCTCGGCAATCCCGGACTAGACGTGCTGGATATCCCATCCGTTGCCGCGATTGCGCATGAAGCGGGCCTGCCGCTGATGATGGATTCGACCTTCACCACACCCTATCTGCTGCGTCCTTTCGATCACGGCGCCGACCTGGTGTTCCATTCCGCCACCAAGTTCCTGTGCGGCCACGGCACGGCGGTTGGCGGTCTGCTGGTCGATGGCGGCACGTTCGACTGGCAGGCGGCGTATGAGCGCACTGGCCGCTTTGCGGAGCTGTGTGAACCGTATGACGGCTTCCACGGCATGGTATTCGCGGAAGAGTCCACGGTGGCGCCGTTCGCCTTGCGCGCGCGGCGCGAAGGCTTGCGCGATTTTGGCGCAGTGATGTCGCCGCATAATGCGTTCGCCATCCTGCAGGGCATCGAGACTCTGAGCCTGCGCATGGACCGCCACGTTGCCAACACGCGGAAAGTGCTTGAGTTCCTGCTGTCGCAGCCTGCGGTCGAGTCGATTGCTTACCCCGAACTGGATTCGCATCCCGACCACGCACTGGCCCAGCGCCTGATGCCGCGCGGCTGCGGCGCGGTGCTGTCGTTCACGCTGAAGGGCGACCGCGCCGCAGGCAAGCGCTTTGTCGACAGTCTCAAAGTGTTCTCGCATTTGGCGAACGTGGGCGATGCCAAGTCGCTGGTCATTCATCCGGCATCGACCACGCATTTCCGCGTGCCCACAGACCAGCTGGCGGCATCCGGCATAGCCGAGGGCACCATGCGCTTGTCGGTCGGACTGGAAGATCCGGACGATCTGATCGAAGACCTGGCGCGCGGCCTCAAAATGTCGCAGAAAGGAGCGTAACGATGCTGCTGAACGGCTCCTATTGCTATACCGGCGGCAAAATCTTTGACGCTTCCCTGCCCTGCGTAGTGTTCCTGCATGGCGCGCAGAACGACCACTCCGTGTGGGCGCTCCAGTCGCGCTACCTGGCCCATCACGGCTATGGCGTACTCGCGGTCGACCTGCCCGGCCACGGCCGGAGTGCCGGCCCGGCCTTGCGCACGGTCGAGGAAATGGCCGGCTGGGTGCTGTCGCTGCTGGATGCCGCCGGCGTTTCACAGGCTGCGCTGGTCGGCCACAGCATGGGCTCCCTGATCGCGCTGGAAGCCGCTCACCGCGCGCCGGACCGCATCACGTGCCTGGCGCTGCTGGGCTCCACCTGGCCGATGAAAGTGTCCGATGCCCTGCTGGACGCCGCGCTGAATGCCGAGCAGACGGCCATCGACATGGTCAACATCTGGTCGCATTCTTCGTATGCGCAGAAACCGTCCTGCCCGGCGCCGGGCTTCTACGTGAGCGGCATGTCACAGCGCCTGATGCAGCGGATCGCATCGCGTGGCGAGCCCCGGTTATTCCACACCGACTTCACCGCGTGCAACAGCTATGCTAACGGCGAAACCGCTGCGCAATCCGTGAAATGTCCGGTCCTCTTCATCAACGGCAGTAAGGACATGATGACACCGCCCCGCTCCGCCAAAGCGCTGGTCGCGGCCCTTCCTCACGCCCACACCGTCACCGTGGACGCCGGTCACCAGATGATGGCCGAACAGCCCGATGCCGTGCTGGATGCGCTGTCAGCCATTCTGCGTCCTTAGCCGCCGAAGTGCCGAGCGAGCGGCGTATTGAGACCTGACTCAACGGCGTCTTCGACCTGGCGGGCGAGGATGGCGGCTTCGCGGCTGATCTGGCGGTCGCTGTCGCTATCGTTGTCCGCTGCGGCGCCGGCATTGATGGCCATGCCCGCAAAGACAAATAGCCGGTAGACGTCGGCCAACGTGAGCTTGTCGAGGTTTGCCAGCAGCACCCAGTTGTCGCCGCCTTCGCTCACGCGCTTGCCCATCTGGACGCGGTTGGGCGGCGCAACCTTCACGCGTCCCACCCAGCCCTGCGCCAGCATTTTCTCCAGCAAGCCGTCCAGCTCATCGAAGCCCAGCCGCGTGCGGTAGCGGATGAAGGACGCGCTGACCAGTGCATTGTCGGCCCGCTCGCGCGCCTCGTGCAGCACCTTGAGCACGGCCATGGCGTCGATAAACTCGCCGCCTGGCTGCGCCTCATGCCACCAGCGCTCGTACTTCACCACCGGCAAAGCGGCCGTCAGCAGCGCACCGACCAGCGTAATCAGCCAGGAAAGGTAAATCCACAGCAGGAACAGAGGCAGCGCCGCCAGCGCGCCATAAATCTTCGAGTAAGTGGGCACCTGCGAAATGAAGACCGCAAAGCCGCGCTTCGCGAGTTCGAAGCCAATTGCCGCGACCACACCGCCGCAAGCCGCGTCGCGCCAGTCCACATTGCGGTTCGGGACCGCAATGTAGAGGAAAGTGAAGGCCAGCGTCGTCAGCACCACCGACAACAGGCTATAGAACAGCTCACCGAAGACATTCCCCACCAGGCTGGTGGTGGCCGAGAACAAATGGATCGACATCGTGATCGACACGCCCACCGACAAAGGCCCCAGCGTAATCAACGCCCAATACACCAGTATGCGCTTGGTCAGGCGGCGCTCGGCCTTCACGCGCCAGATGCGGTTGAACACGCGCTCGATGGTGGCCATCATGGTTACCGAAGTCACCACCAGGGCAATTGCGCCGACTGCGGACAATCGCGTGGCCTTGCTGGCAAAAGTCGTCAGATAATTCAGGATCGTGTTCGAGATCTCCTTCGGCATCACGCTCTTGATGAAATACGCCTCCAGCGCGGTGCGGAAGGTATTAAACATCGGGAAGGTGGTGAAGATGGCCAGGGCGATGGTCAGCACCGGCACCAGGGCAAACACGGTGGTAAAAGTAAGGCCGCCCGCCACCTGGGGCAGGCTTTCTTCACGCAGGCGGCGGCGCGCGAAGCGGAACAGGTCCCGCAGCTCGGCCCAGGTCAGGGCGCGCAGTTCGGCCACAGCTTTGCTGCAGCGGCGGGTAACACGATTAATTGCGGACTTTAAAACCATTATTCGACTTATTTGCGGATCTTTATGCTTATTAGTAAAGGGCCATATAATAACAACGATGAACCGACCTAACCTGATTATTCTCGTATTGTTTTATTCCCGGCACGGCTCCACACGCAAACTGGCCGAGTTTATCGCCCAGGGCATCGAAAGCGTGTCCGGCTGCGACGCGCGCCTGCGCACAGTGCCGGCAGTGTCCACTGTGGCCGAGGCGACCACGCCCGCCGTGCCGGACGAAGGCGCACCGTATGTGGAACTCGACGATTTGCGCGAGTGTGCCGCAATTGCCGTCGGTTCGCCCACCCGCTTCGGCAATATGGCATCGGCCATGAAGTATTTCTGGGATGGCACCTCGGCCGAATGGCTATCCGGCACCCTGGCTGGCAAACCCGCCTGCGTGTTCACCTCCACCGGCAGTCTGCACGGCGGCCAGGAATCAACCCTGCTGTCGATGATGATCCCGCTGCTGCACCATGGCTTGATGATCCTGGGCCTGCCTTACACGCATCCTGAGCTGATGACCACCTCCAGCGGCGGCTCGCCCTACGGCGCCAGCCACTGGTCCGGCCTCGATGGCAAGAAACCAATTACCGACGATGAGAAGCGCCTGGCCGTGGCCCTCGGCCGCCGCCTCGCCGAAACCGCCGTCAGAATGCAGGGAATGTGATGGAATCCAGCAAACATAAATTCTTCCACTGGGGCGCTATCGGCAGCATGGTGGCGCTGATTATCTGGTGCCTGCTGTGGGAGCTGCTGATTTCGCCGCTGCATCCCGGCGGTTCCTGGCTTGCGCTGAAGGCCGCGCCGCTGCTGATTCCTCTGGCCGGCATCATCAAGCGCGATATCTACACGTTGCAGTGGACGTCGATGATGATCCTGCTCTATTTCACCGAAGGCGTGGTGCGCGGCTGGAGCGATAAAGCCATGCCGTGGCTGGGCTGGGGCGAGGCCGGCATCGTCGTGGTGTACTTCCTGTGCGCGATTCTGTATGTGGCGCCGTACAAGCGCGCCGCCAAGAAAGCCGCCAAAGACCTGCTGGACAAGATCAATTCCAATTCCGTGAAATGATGCAATCGGCCTTCCTCGAACACTGCCGCCAACTGCTCGGCGATGCGCATGTGCTGACCGGGGAAGCCGAAATGGCGCCCTTCCTGCGCGACTGGCGCGGACGTTTTACGGGCCGCGCGCTGGCAGTGCTGCGTCCCGGTTCGGTACAGGAAGTGGCGGTTCTGGTGCGCGCCTGTGTGACGGCACATGTCCCCATCGTGCCACAGGGCGGCAATACAGGCCTGGTGCTCGGCAGCGTGCCCGATGCGACCGGCAGCGCGGTGGTACTCTCGCTCGCCCGGCTGAACCAAGTGCGTGCTGTCGATGCGGTCAACCGCACCATGACTGTCGATGCGGGCTGCATTCTGCAATCCGTGCAGGAAGCGGCGGCAGCGCATGGCTGCCTGTTCCCCTTGTCGTTGGCGGCCGAAGGCAGTTGCACCATCGGCGGCAATCTCTCGACCAATGCCGGCGGCACGGCGGTTCTGCGTTACGGGAACACGCGCGAGCTGTGTCTCGGCCTGGAAGTGGTGACTCCGCAAGGCGAAATCTGGTCCGGTCTGCGCGGCCTGCGCAAGGACAATACCGGCTACGATCTGCGCGATCTGTTCATCGGCGCCGAAGGCACACTGGGCATCATCACTGGCGCCGTGCTGAAATTATTCCCACAGCCGAAAGCCAGCATCACCGCCCTCGCCGCCCTCGCCTCGCCAGCCGGCGCCTTACGCCTGCTGTCTGTGATGCAGGACCGCTGCGGCGCCAGCCTGACGGGTTTTGAGCTGATGTCCGCATTCTGCATGCGCCTGGTGCACAAGCATTTCCCGCAACTGCCGCAACCGTTCGCGCAAGAGCACGGGCAGTATGTGCTGCTGGAGCTGTCCAGCAGCGAATCCGAGGAACATGCGGTCGGTCTGCTGGAACGCACCATCGGCGCTGCGCTGGACGACGGCGTGATCGAAGACGCCGTTGTGGCCAGCTCGGTCGCCCAGTCGCAGGGCTTGTGGCAGATTCGCGAGCACATTCCTCTGGCGCAGGCGGCGGACGGCAAGAACATCAAGCACGATATCTCGCTGCCAGTATCGGCCATCGCCGACTTCATTGCAGACACCGAACCGCTGCTGCAGCAGGCTTTCCCCGGCTGCCAGCTGGTGTGCTTCGGCCACCTTGGCGACGGCAACCTGCATTTCAATGTCGCGCCGCCGGTTGGCATCTCGAACGAAGACTTCCTGAGCAATCAGGACGCCGTGAACCGCTTGGTGCACGATAACGTCGTCGCATTCGGTGGCTCGATTTCAGCCGAACACGGCATCGGCGCGCTGAAACGCGACGAACTGGCGCGCTACAAGTCGCCAGTGGAGCTGCAAATGATGCGCGCGATCAAAGCCGCACTTGATCCCCTCGGTATCATGAATCCGGGGAAGATCATATGAAACCACTACTTCTGCTACTCGCCGTCGCCTTACCCGCCGCCGCGCAGACCGTGAACAAATGCACGGTGGACGGCAAAATCACCTACAGCCAGCAGCCCTGCGAACGGGGACAGGCGGGAGTGGTCGCCGTTCCGGAAGCTCCCGTGCCCAATCCAGCTGCGAAATCCGATCTGGCGCGCCAGCAGAATGAAGCGGCAAAACTGGAAAAGGCCCGCCACAAGCGCGAAGCGCAGCAAGAACGCGAGGATGCAGCAGCAAGCCGCGCGGCAGGCGTCCGGCAGCGCAAGTGCGCAAAGCTGAAGCAGGATCAGAAATGGGCTGAAGAAGACGCCCGCGGCGCCACGCTCCAGAACACCGAGCGAACGCGCATCAAAGCCAAACGTGCGGCCGAGCGCTACAGCCTGGAATGCAGCAGTTGACGCAAGACGCGTCGCTACGGCGCCTGTCCCGCTGGCTGCTGCTCGGCGAATGGCGCGCGCATCCGGTACGCGCACTGGTCGCGATTGCGGCCATTGCGGTTGGTGTAGCGCTGGGCTTCGCGATCCATTTGGTCAACGCCGCCGCATTCAATGAGTTTTCGTCCGCAGTGCAATCGCTGTCCGGCCAGGCCGACGTCCAGGTCAGCGGCACAGAGCCCTTTATTGAGGAAGCAATCTATCCGCAGCTGGCCCAGCGGCCCGGCGTGGCAGCGGCATCGCCGGTCCTGACTTTCGACGCATCCATGCCGGGCAGCAGCCTGCCGCTGAAAATTATTGGCCTCGACGTGTTCCGTGCCGCGGCCGTCACACCGGGCCTGATTGGCGCACCGGAGGCGGACTCGCCTTACGATACCGTGGCTGACGACGCGATCTTCCTCTCGCCGGCAGCGATGTCGTGGCTCAGAGTGCAAGCTGGCGGCCTGGTGGAGTTCCAGTCCGGCACACAGAAACTGTCCTTACGCGTCGCAGGCGCGCTGCCCGGCGCGCGTGCTGGTCAGCGCATTGGTGTGATGGATGTCGGCGCCGCACAGTGGCGCTTCCAACAGCTGGGCAAGCTGTCACGGGTCGACCTGCGCCTGCGCGAAGGCGAGAACCGTGCCGCATTCAAAGCCGCTTTGACGCAGGAGCTGGAGCGCGCATTCCCCGGCCGCTTCCGCGTCGGCAGTCCGAACGACGAGGCTCAGGAAAGCCGCAGCGGCAACGTCAGCCGCGCCTACCGCGTGAACCTGAGTGTGCTTGCGCTGGTGGCGCTGTTCACCGGCGCCTTCCTGGTATTTTCCTCGCAGGCCCTGTCGGTGCTGCGCCGGCGCGGGCAGTTCGCGCTGCTGCGTGTACTGGGACTGGAACGCCGCCAGCTGATGCGCCAGGTGCTGCTGGAGGGCCTCTTCCTTGGCGTTGCAGGTTCCTTGATCGGCATCGCTGGCGGCTATGCAATTGCCGCCGCGGTGCTGCGCCTGTTCGGCGGCGATCTCGGCGCGGGCTATTTCTCGGGCGTGCGGCCGCAACTCCAATTCACGCCGGTCGCAGCTTTCCTTTACTTCGGCATGGGTGTCGCCGTGGCGGTGCTGGGATGCGCCGCACCAGCCTTTGAGGCGTCGCGCGGACGGCTTGCTGTCGCGCTGAAGTCCGGCACCGACGAAGTGGCGCTGGCGCGTCTCGCACGGCCCTGGCCAGGGCTGGCCTGCCTCGCCGTCGCGGCCGCGTTGACGCAGGCGCCGCCGGTCGCCGAACTGCCGATCTTTGGCTACCTGTCCATTGCGCTGATGCTGGTCGGCGCGATTGCGTTGATGCCGCGCCTGTCCGCATTGGTGTTCCGCGCCGCCGAAGCGCGCCTGCATCCCCATCGCACAGTTGCCGCGCTGGCACTGGCGCGGCTGGCGAATGCCTCATCGCAGGCGGGCATCGCGCTGGGCGGCGTGCTCTCCAGTTTCAGCCTGATGGTCGCGATGGCGATCATGGTGTCCAGCTTCCGCGTCTCTGTGGACGAATGGGTGCAGCAACTGCTGCCCGCCGACCTGTACGTGCGAACCGCCAGCGCGGGCAGTACGGCCCTGCTCAAGCCCGCAGAGCAGAATCAACTGCGCGCCGTGCCGGGCATTGCCCGCGTCGACTTTCTGCGTACGCGCCCTCTTTCGCTGGCTGCCGAACGCCCTAACGTCCTGCTGCTGGCGCGCGACATCGACCCAGCGCAGATCGAGCGCACGCTGGTGCTGTCCGGCCCCGCTGTGCGGCCGCCGCCTGGCAGCAAGCTGCCGCAAGCCTGGGTGACGGAGGCGATGGTCGACCTGTACGGCGTCCGCGCTGGCGGAACGCTCCGTCTGCCGCTTCAGGGCGCCCAGCACGAATTCTTCATTGCAGGAGTGTGGCGCGACTACGCGCGTTCTACCGGCGCCGTGATGATCAGCCGCGATGATTACATAGCCATCACGGGCGATCGCGAGGCCGGTGATGCGGCAATCTGGCTGGCGCCGGATGCGAAGCCGGAGCAAATACAGGCCGCACTGCGCCAATTGCCTTTCGGCGGGCTGCTGGAGACGACCGCGCCCGGCGAAATCCGCCAGCGCACGCTGACCATTTTCGACCGCAGTTTTGCCGTCACCTATCTGCTGGAAGCCATCGCCATCGTGATCGGTCTGTTCGGCGTGGCAGCGACTTTTTCGGCGCAGACCCTGGCGCGCGCCAAGGAATTCGGCATGCTGCGCCACGTGGGTCTGACGCGGCGCCAGATTCTGGGTATCCTGGCCTTCGAAGGCGGCGCGTTGACTGGCCTCGGCATCGCTACAGGATTCGCGCTCGGCTGGATCATCAGCGTGGTGCTGGTTCGCGTGGTGAATCCGCAGTCCTTCCACTGGAGCATGGAGATGCATTATCCCTGGCCACTGATCGCGACCGTCGCCGGCGCCCTGCTGCTGTCCGCTGCCGCGACGGCACTGATCTCCGGCCGCCAGGCGCTGTCCGGCGGCCCAATCCGCGCCGTGCGAGAGGACTGGTGATGCGCGCCCTCCGTCTTCTCCTGCTTGCACTGAGCGTCGCCGCGCTGACCGCGTTCACGCCCGTATTGCCCGGCGTCGCCCTGCAGTTCCCGCGCGACTTCGGCGCCCACCACGGCTTCAAGACAGAGTGGTGGTACGCGACGGGCTGGCTCACCACGGCCGATGGCAAATCCGTCGGCTACCAGGTCACCTTCTTCCGCGCGGCGACCGGCCAGGGAGAACAGAATCCGAGCAGGTTCGCCGCCAAAGATTTGATCCTCGCCCACGCCGCGCTGTCCGATCCCGCGCAGGGCAAGCTGCTGCACGACCAGCACACGGCGCGCGAGGGCCTCGGCCTGGCCTACGCCGAGCAGGGCAACACCAGCCTCAAACTGGACAACTGGCGCATGGAACGCGATGCCGCTGGACGTTATCAGATCGACATTCCTGCCCGGGACTTCACGCTGCGCCTCACGCTTGCACCAACCCAGCCAGTGCTGTTGCAGGGCGACCAGGGCTACTCGCGCAAAGGTCCGATGCCCGAACAGGCCAGTTACTACTACAGCGAGCCGCAACTTCGCACAACGGGCGCGATTGTGGGGCCAAATGGCCGCGAACAAGCCGTCACCGGCGTCACCTGGCTGGATCACGAATGGTCCACGCAGGTGCTCGATCCGGATGCGGCGGGTTGGGACTGGATTGGCGTGAATCTCGACGATGGCGGCGCCCTGATGGCATTCCAGATAAGGAGCCGCCAAGGTAGTAAAATATGGTCCCACGCGACATGGCGCGACGCATCCGGTAAGATTTCGCACTATGCGCAGGACCAGGTCAGTTTTAGCCCGCAAACGCGGTGGCGGTCGCCCCGTACCAATGCTGAATATCCCGTTGCGACGATGATTACCACGGGCGATGTCCAGTGGCAGGTCACGCCATTGCAGCAGGATCAGGAACTCGATGCGCGCCAGTCCAGCGGCGCCGTGTACTGGGAAGGCGCCGTGACGGTGCGGCGCAACGGCCAGCCAGCGGGACGAGGCTATCTGGAGCTGACGGGTTACGTCCGCCCGATGAAACTATGAATACGAAGAATACTGCCAACACGATGAGCACCAGCACGACGAGCACCGCCAGCACCGCAGGCAATCCGCAGACCGAAGCGCGCGAACTGAAAAAAGGCAGTCTGGCTGCGCTGAAGGGCCTGGCCCCTTTCCTCAAGCCCTATCGCAACCGATTCATCGTCGCCGGCATCGCACTCGTGGTTGCGGCCGGTTCGACGCTGGCCATTCCCTACGCCTTCAAGCAGATGATCGACCTGGGCTTCGGCACCCACGCGGGCATCAGCAGCGCGCGCAATGTGAATATGGTGTTCCTGGCGCTATTCGCGGTGGCGACCATCCTGGCGCTGGCGACGGCGGCGCGTTTTTATTCGGTGTCCTGGCTGGGCGAGCGCGTTACAGCCGATATCCGCAGCGCGGTATATGCCCACGTGGTTCAGCAAAGCCCTGAATTCTTCGAGACGACGCAGACCGGTGAGGTCCTGTCACGCATCACAACCGATACGACGCTGATTCAATCGGTCGTCGGCACCAGTATCTCGATGGCGCTGCGCAACGTGCTGCTGTTCCTCGGTGGCCTGGGCATGCTGTTCGTGACCAGCGTCAAGCTGTCGTCCATCATTATTGGCCTGCTCGTGCTTACCGTGCTGCCGATCGTGATGTTCGGCCGCCGCGTGCGCAAGCTGTCGCGCGATTCCCAGGACCGCATTGCTGATGCTTCCGCCATGGCCGGCGAAATTCTGAATGCCATGCCGACCGTGCAAGCCTTCACGCACGAAAACATGGAAAGCAAGCGATTCGGTGCGTCCATCGAAGGCGCTTTTGTTACCGCCATGCGCCGCATTCAGGCGCGCGCTTTCCTGACCGCGCTGGCGATTGTGCTGGTGTTCGGCACCATCGTGTTTGTGCTGTGGCTGGGCGCGCACGCGGTTCTGGAAGGCACCATGACGGGCGGCGATCTGGGCCAGTTCATTCTGTACGCCTCCATCGTGGCGGGCGCAATTGGCGCCTTGTCCGAGGTGATGGGCGAAGCGCAGCGCGCCGCCGGTGCTACGGAACGCCTGCTGGAGCTGCTGTCCGTGAAATCCGAAATCCAGAATCCTCAACATGCACTGGCGCTCCCGCCGCGCGCCGCCAATGGTGCGGCATTGAGTTTGCAGGACGTGATCTTCTCCTATCCTTCGCGTCCGGATACGGCCGCCCTGTCGCAGCTGTCGCTGGACATCAAGCCGGGCGAAACCGTGGCCGTGGTTGGTCCATCGGGCGCAGGCAAGACCACTTTGTTCCAGCTGCTGCTGCGCTTCTATGATCCGCAGTTGGGCACTATCCGTCTGGATGGCGTGGACATCAAACAGCTCGATCTGCATACCCTGCGCGACGCCATCGGCATCGTGCCGCAGGATACCGTGATCTTCTCGGCTGACGCGATGGAGAACATCCGCTACGGCCGCGCCGATGCAACCGACCAGGAAGTGATTGCAGCCGCGCGCATGGCCGCGGCCCACGAATTCATCGAGCGCCTGCCGAACGGCTACAAGTCCTTCCTCGGCGAGCGCGGTGTGCGCCTGTCCGGTGGCCAGCGTCAGCGCATCGCGATTGCCCGCGCGCTGCTGAAGAATCCTCCATTGCTGCTGCTGGACGAAGCGACCAGCGCGCTGGATGCTGAATCCGAGCGCCTGGTGCAAGGGGCTCTGGAAGTGGCGATGGAAGGCCGCACCACCCTGATCATCGCGCACCGCCTCGCAACCGTTCAGCGCGCGGACCGCATCATCGTTATGGAAGACGGCAAAATCGTCGAAACGGGCACACACCAGTCCCTGGTGGCACTGGGTGGCATCTACGCCAACCTCGCGGCCCTGCAGTTCCATAACGTCCAAGTGACCCATTAAGGGAGGATTGCCCGTGACCGACGCCGAACTGCGCCAGCGCTGCCATACCGTCCTGCCGGGTCATCCGCAACCTGCACCTGCCGCCATGTTTGCGGCGATGGCGTCGTGGTGCGAACAGAATGAAGTTCAGCACGATGTGTATGGCGAGGGCGAGCTGCTGCAATCCTTCGAACGCAAGATTGCCGATCTGCTGGGCTTTGAGGCTTCGACTTTCTGCATTACCGGCACCATGACCCAAGTGACGGCGCTGCGGCTGGCCTGCATGGAGCGCGGCAGCCGCATCGTGGCGCTGCATCCGACCGCCCATATCTTCAAGCATGAACGCGGCAACCATCAGCTGCTGGGACATTTCGATGCGCTGCAATTGGGCGACCTGCATCGTCCTTTCTCGCTCGATGAACTGAAGTCGCTGCCGGACAAGCTGGGCGCCGTGTCGCTGGAGCTGCCCGCACGCGAGATGGGCGGCCAGGTGCCGTCTTGGGACGAGCTGGAGGCGATCAAGGCTTACTGCCGCGAACAAGGCATCCATTTGCACATGGATGGCGCGCGCTTGTGGGAAGTAGCGGCGTATTATGGCCGTCCGCTGCACGAGATTGCGGCAGGATTTGATTCCGTGTATGTATCGCTGTACAAGGGCATTGGCGGCCTGGGTGGCGCCATGCTGTTGGGTAGCCGCGCGTTTGTCGCCAAGGCGCAGGAATGGTTCCGACGCCAGGGCGGCAATGTAATTCATCGTTCGCCTTATGTGATTGCGGCCGCCATGCAGTTCGATGCACGTCTGGCCGCGATGCCGGATTACTTCCGCCGCACGCAGTGGCTGTTCGATACGCTGCGCGATTTTCCTGCACTGGTGCCGAATCCGGCGCGGCCGCAAGCGAATATGCTGCATCTGCATATGGCCGTCAGCCGCCAGCGGGTGCTGGAACTTCGCAACGAGATCGCGGAGAAGCACGGTATCTGGCTGTTCAACCGCGCCAGCCACTCGCTGCTGCCGGATCATAGTTTTATCGAGTGGTATGTTGGCGAGAATATGTTGAATCTGAGCGATGAAGCCGTGCGCAACGCGCTGACTGTATGGAGCGGTGCACTATGAGTTTCGCTTCGCTGAAATTGATCAACGCGCTGCTTGGCACGCTGGAGTCGCTGGGTTATGCAACACCGACGCCCGTGCAGAAGCAGGCCATTCCCGCTGTTCTTGCGGGCCGCGACCTGATGGCCGCCGCGCAGACCGGCACCGGCAAGACCGCAGCTTTCGCGCTACCCCTGCTGCAGCGCCTGACGATGGAAGGCGCCGCCAGCCCTGGCGCAGCACGCAGCCTGGTGCTGGTGCCGACGCGCGAGCTGGCCGAGCAGGTGCACGAGAGCTTCCGCGCTTACGGACGCAATGTCCCGCTGCGCTTTGCCGTGGCTTATGGCGGCGTGCCGATTGAGCCGCAGATCACCAAGCTGCGCAAAGGTGTGGACGTGCTGGTTGCAACGCCTGGTCGCCTGCTCGATCTCCTGCGCCAGGGCGCCTTGTCGCTCGCCCAGCTGCAAACGCTGGTACTGGACGAGGCGGACCGCATGCTTGATCTGGGCTTCGCGCACGATCTGGACGCGGTGTTCGCCGCGCTGCCCGCCCAGCGTCAGACTTTGCTGTTCTCGGCCACATTCTCGGATGCGATCCGCGCGATGGCCAAACAGCTGTTGTCCGATCCTTTGTCGGTGCAGGCCAGCGCGCCGAATACGGCCGCGCGTACCGTGCGCCAGCTGGTCTACACGACCGATAAGAAAGCGAAGCCTGAACTGTTCCTGCACTTGATGCAGAAGCTCGGCTGGTCGCATTTGCTGGTATTCGTCAAAACGCGCAAGGGTGTGGAGGCGCTGGTGTCTCTGCTGAAGGCCGAAGGCATAGCTGCCGATTCGATCCACGGAGACAAGCCGCAGCCTGCCCGTCTGAAGGCGCTCGAACGCTTCAAGGCCCGCGAAGTGCAAGTGCTGGTTGCCACCGACGTTGCCGCCCGCGGCCTGGACATCGAAGCGCTGCCGCTGGTCGTCAATTTTGATTTGCCGACCGTGGCCGAAGACTATGTGCACCGCATCGGCCGCACCGGCCGCGCCGGCGCCGAGGGCGAAGCGATTTCGCTTGTCTGCGCGGACGAGGTCGAGCTGCTGCGCGCAGTCGAAACACTGACGAAGCAGATCTTCCAGCGCCTGGAGGAGCCAGGTTTCGAAGCGGACCATCGCGTCCCTTCGACCGGCGCGCCAACCCAGGCCGCCAGCAAGCCAGACACGCGCGCAGGCAAGCCAACGCCATCAGGCACGCCAGCCGGCCCGGCGTCTAAATCGCGCCGCAGCAGCTCGGCAGAGCGGGGCGCAGGCCAAAGCACCAAGGGCGTCCCTGCAGGACGTGTTACGGGCAGCAAAGGTGGCACGCCAGCGCTCGACGCGCGCGGCGGTCGTGGCGCGAGCGGTGCAGTTGACTCGGAGGCGCACCGCGCAGGACGCACAGGCGGCAAATCGCCGCCGGACGCGCGCGGCGGCCGTGGTGCGACATCTCCTGGTGGGCGCAGCGAGCCGGCCGAGGCGCCGCGACCGGCTGGCGGATACGGCTCGCTGGGAACGTACGATGAGCCGGAACCCAAGCGCCGCGGGACGCCGCGCGGCGAAAGTCGCCAGCAGCCAGGCAACGAAGGACGCAGCGCAGCCACGCAGCGCGCTGGGCGCAATGCTGGTGGCGCGCGCAATGCTGGCGGTGGAGATGCGCGCGGCGCTAGTGGTGCGCGCGGTACTGGCGGAGGAGATGCACGCGGCGCGGGCAAGGGTAACGTGATCGTGGTGGCTGGACGCGGTGCGAAATCCGCCGCAAAGGCCGCAGGCAAGGCTGTACGCCAGGGCGGCGGAAAATCCGGCGGACGCGGCTCGAAGCGCTAAGCGAGGCGCGAGGAACCGCAGGCATCCAAAGAATCTGAATACGGAGAGACAAAGAAATGCAGCAATACCAGGAACTGATCCGAACCGTCCTCGAACAAGGCAGCTGGCAGGACAACCGCACCGGCATTCGCACTTTGAGCGTGCCGGGCGCGATGATGCGTTTCGACCTGAAAGATGGCTTCCCCGCCGTAACGACCAAAAAGCTGGCGTTCAAGTCGGTGGTCGGTGAACTGTGCGCCTTCATGCGCGCCTCGCGCAGCGCAGCAGACTTCCGCGCGCTCGGCTGCAAGGTCTGGGACCAGAACGCGAATGAGAACGCACAATGGCTGGCCAACCCATACCGCGAAGGCCTGGACGACCTCGGACCGGTCTACGGCGTGCAATGGCGCCAGTGGCCCGGCTACAAGCTGCTGAACGCCGATCAGGGCGAGCAGATCGCCGACGCCAAACGTAACGGATTCCGCGAAGTCGCGCCGTTGGAGGAAGACGGCGTGAAAAAAGTCCTGCTGTACAAGGCCATCGACCAGTTGCGCGAATGCCTGGACACCATCATCAATAACCCAGGCAGCCGCCGCATCCTGTTCCACGGCTGGAATCCTGCCGTGCTGGACCAGGTAGCCTTGCCCGCCTGCCACCTGCTGTACCAGTTCATCCCGAACGCGACGACCAGGGAAATCTCGCTCTGCCTTTACGTGCGCAGCAACGACATCGGTCTGGGCACGCCGTTCAACATCGCAGAAGGTGCGGCCCTGCTTGCACTGGTAGGCCGCCTGACTGGCTACACGCCGCGCTGGTTCAGCTACTTCATCGGCGACGCGCACATTTATGAGAACCACCTGGAGATGGTGAAGGAACAGCTCACGCGTGAGCCATTCCCTCTGCCACAACTGAAGATCTCGGACCGCGTGCCGGACTTCGCGCAGACCGGCAAATACGAACCCGAGTGGCTGGAAAAGGTCGAGCCTTCCGACTTCACGATGGAAGGCTACCAGCATCACGCGCCGATCACGGCGCCGATGGCCGTTTAATCAGAACTCTTCCCACTCTGTATTCGGGCCGTTCACCACGGCCTTTTTCTGAGCTGGCTTGAGCGGCGCGGGTTTGGCAGGACGCGCCGAAGCAGCCAGCTTACGCACCGGAGCCTTGGGCGCCGGCTTGCTGCGCGCGGCCTGAATCGCGGCCCGCGCTGCGCTCTCGGCGCTGTCGTGCACCTGATCCAGCTGGAACACGCTGACGATGCGCTGCAGGCTGCCTGCCTGTTCCTGCAGGGCGCCCGCCGCCGACGCTGCGTCTTCGACCAGGCCCACGTTCTGCTGGGTGATCGAATCCATTTCCACGATCGCGTTGTTGATCTGTTCCAGGCCCGAGGTCTGCTCCAGCGTGGCGGATGTGATCTCGCCCATGATGTCGGTCACGCGCTGGATGCTCGTGACGATCTCCTTCATGGTCGTGCCGGCCTGGTCAACCAGCTTGGCGCCGCTGTCCACCTTACCCACCGAATCGTCAATCAGCGCCTTGATCTCTTTCGCAGCGCCTGCCGAGCGCTGCGCCAGGTTGCGCACTTCGGACGCCACCACGGCAAAGCCACGGCCCTGTTCACCGGCGCGTGCCGCTTCGACTGCAGCGTTCAACGCCAGGATATTGGTCTGGAACGCGATGCCATCGATCACGCCAATAATGTCCTTGATCTTCTGCGACGACTCGTTGATGGAGCCCATGGTGTCAACCACCTGCGCCACCACATCACCGCCGCGAATCGCCACCTGCGATGCCGACACGGCCAGTTGGTTGGCCTGGCGGGCGTTATCCGCGTTCTGCTTCACGGTGCCGGTCAGTTCTTCCATCGACGCAGCGGTTTCTTCCAGCGATGCCGCCTGTTCGCCGGAGCGCTGGGACAAGTCCATATTGCCCGCCGCGATCTGGCTGGATGCGCTGGAAATCGTGTCGCTGCCATGGCGCACTTCGGACACGATGGACGCCAGATTGTTCTTCATCTTGTCCAGTGCCTTGAGCAGCGCGCCGAATTCATTATTGCGATACGTGCCCACGCTGCCTTTCAGATCACCTTCCGCCACGCGGTTCGCGACATCCATTGCCTGATCCAGCGGACGGGAAATCGCGTTCACCAGGAAGGCGCCGATCACCGCGCCGGCGATCACGCCCAGCACCAGCACGACGATCACGGTAGTCGCAGTGTTCTCCAGACGGCTGGAGACAGCGGCTTCATTGGCCTTCGCAGCCTTGTCGCTGAACTCCGAGAGCGTCTTCAGCGCCACATCGCCAACGCGGTACGACGGGTTGATATTCTTGATCAATACCGTCTCGGCGTCGTCCCAGCGATTGTCCCTGATGGCGTCCGCTGCCTTGCGGATATGCTCGATGCCCAGGCCCTGGCTCTTTGCGTACCAGTCTTCCGCCAGCTTCTTTTCTTCCGGCGAGGTGATCGCGGAGAAATAAGTCTCCCAGCGCTTACCCACGCGGTCCGTCACCTCGTTCACGATATTGAAGTGAGCGGTCAGCGGATGGTCGTGCAGCTTGGCCCAGCCCAAGTCCGGGTTGTGCTGCAAGGCCTGCAGGATCTGGCTGCGGCCAGTTTCCATGTCCAGCCGGATGGCATTGCGCTCGGTGATATTGTGCTGGTCAACCAGCGTGACATCCTTGACGAGAGCGATGGAACGATCGGCGCTGACGATACCCAGTACGCCGATCGCCAGCATCAGGCCGATCAGCAAACCGAGCACGCCGATCACGAGGGTTTTGATTTTCAGGTTAGCGAACATTTCATGCTCCTTCATGTGAAATGGTGTTGAAGAAGCGATGCAGGCCGCCGCGCAGCTCTGACACTTCGTCGAATTCGATATAAGTCACTTCGCACAGATCATCCAGTTCGCGCAGCAGCGTGGTCTTGATCGGAGCGCCTTTCCACACCAGGAAGAGGATTGGCGTGCGGCGGCCTTTGAAGATGTGGTAGCTCAGCTCGAAGGCGCTGCTTTCGCTCATGCCGACGCGGATATTGATCAACGCATCCGCCTCGTCCAGCAATGCCAGCCGGTGGCCGCGGAAATTCTTCGGCGTGAAAGGCATGCCTTGCCTGCGTTCGAAGGACTGGCGGAAGGTATCGGCGCTTTCGGCCTGGGTTCCGGTCAGGTATTCGAAGGGATGCGGCAGACCATTGGCGGTGTCGATCATGGACAGGATTTCCGCGATCATGCGCTGCTCGCGATCATCCGACTCCGTGAACGGCTGCCGGATGAACAGTTTCAGCGGCTTCACGCCCACGCTGCGCTGGCGCGGACGTGCGCGGCGCTCCGGCAACTCGATCGCAGCGGCAGCGTAATCGCGTTCCTGAGGCTCGCCCCGGCCACCGCGTACGCGCAGCACGCCTTCCTCCCCGTGCAGCTCCTGCAGCGACAGCACTTCGCAGCGGCCCAGATGGCGAATCGCCTCGCTGGCCGCTTCCGCAGCAGCGATGGTGGTCATTACGACAGCGCCGGATGCCAGAGCGGCGATGCGCGCCTTGCGTGACTGGGCGATCGCCGTGCGGCGCTCATCCACGGTAATTACAGCCATGGCAATCTCGCGCAGGGCCAGCATACCGAGCTGTGTTTCCTCGTCGATGACGCTGACAGGCACTTCACCCGCGCCGATGACCAGCGCCGTCACTTCGCTGGCGCACAGCGTAAAACCGGCTTCGTGCAGGCCGCGTGCCAGCGCCACGGCGCGCGCCTGATCGGAGCGGCGTACACTCAGATAAACATAGCCCTGGCTTGGCAGACGTACGCCCGCACCCAGTTCGGCTTTCAAAAACGCTTCGCCAAACGTGGCGCCAGTGCCCATTACTTCTCCGGTCGATTTCATTTCGGGGCCAAGAATGCAGTCCACACCGGGGAACTTGGCGAACGGCAGAACGGACTCCTTCACACTGTAATAAGGCGGAACCACCTCGGCATGAACGCCCTGCTCCGCCAGCGACTGGCCCGCCATGCAGCGCGCTGCCACCTTGGCCAGCTGGCGTCCCGTTGCCTTGGACACGAAAGGTACCGTGCGCGAGGCGCGCGGATTCACTTCCAGCACGAAGATACGGTCATGCACGCGGCCATCCATGCGCTGACGCTGCACGGCAAACTGCACGTTCATCAGGCCAACAACGTGCAGGCCACGCGCCAGGCGCTCGGTCTGGCGCTTGATTTCGGCCACTATGGCGTCGGCCAGCGAGAATGGCGGCAGGCAGCAGGCGGAGTCGCCGGAGTGGATGCCTGCCTGCTCAACGTGTTCCATCACGCCGCCGATCACCACATCCTTACCGTCGCTGACACAGTCCACATCGACTTCAATGGCATCGTCCAGGAAGCGGTCCAGCAGCACCGGCGAATCATTGGACACCTTGACCGCCTCACGCATATAGCGCTCCAGGTCTGCCTGTTCATGCACGATTTCCATGGCGCGGCCACCCAGCACATAGGATGGACGCACCACCAGCGGATAGCCTATTTCTTCGGCCATGCGCACGGCATCCGCTTCGGTGCGTGCGGTGCGGTTGGGCGGCTGGCGCAAGTCCAGTTCGTGCAGCAGCTTCTGGAAGCGCTCGCGGTCTTCGGCGGCGTCGATCATGTCCGGCGAAGTGCCGATGATGGGCACACCGTTGGCTTCCAGCTCCAGTGCCAGCTTGAGCGGCGTCTGGCCGCCGTACTGCACGATCACGCCGGCAGGCTTTTCGAGGTGGACGATTTCCAGCACGTCTTCCAGAGTCAGCGATTCGAAGTAGAGGCGATCCGATGTGTCGTAGTCGGTCGACACAGTCTCCGGATTGCAGTTGACCATGATGGTTTCGTAGCCATCTTCCCGCATCGCCAGCGCGGCATGCACGCAGCAGTAGTCGAATTCAATGCCCTGGCCGATGCGATTCGGGCCACCGCCCAGCACCATGATTTTCCGGCGATCGGTCGGCGCGGCCTCGCATTCATCGTCGTATGTCGAGTACATGTAGGCGGTGCGCGTCGCGAATTCGCCGGCGCAGGTATCCACCCGCTTGTAGACAGGACGCAAGCCGAGCGCATGGCGATGCTCGCGCACTTCGCGTTCCGTGACACCGACCAGCGCTGCGATGCGGCGGTCGCCGAAGCCTTGCTCCTTCAGGCGGCGCATGATGTCGCGGTCCAGCTCGGCCAGAGGTTGCTCGGCCACCCACTCCTCGACTTCCACCAGATCCTGAATCTGCGCCAGGAACCAGGGATCGATACGGGACAGCGCATGCACTTCTTTCAGCGACAAGCCCTGTGCGAAAGCATCGCCGACATACCAGATGCGCTGCGGGCCGGGCTGGCTCAACTCCTGAGCGATCACTTCGCGGCCCGTGAGATTGCGGCGCAAGCCATCCACGCCGATATCCAGGCCCCGCAAGGCCTTCTGGAATGACTCCTGGAAGGTGCGCCCCATGGCCATCACCTCGCCCACCGATTTCATTTGCGTGGTCAGGCGGTCATCCGCACCGGGGAATTTCTCGAAGGCGAAGCGCGGCACTTTGGTGACCACATAGTCGATCGATGGTTCAAACGATGCCGGTGTAGCGCCGCCGGTGATATCGTTCTGAAGCTCGTCCAGCGTGAAACCGACGGCCAGCTTGGCGGCCACGCGGGCAATCGGGAAGCCGGTTGCCTTGGATGCCAGTGCGGAGGAACGCGACACACGCGGGTTCATCTCGATCACGATCATGCGGCCATTTGTGGGGTTCAGCGCAAACTGGACATTGGAACCACCCGTGTCCACGCCGATCTCGCGCAGCACGGCCAGCGAGGCATTGCGCATGATCTGGTATTCCTTGTCCGTCAGCGTCTGGGCCGGCGCGACCGTGATGGAGTCTCCGGTGTGGACACCCATCGGGTCGAGGTTTTCGATGGAGCAGACGATGATGCAGTTATCCTTGCGGTCGCGCACCACCTCCATTTCATATTCTTTCCAGCCCAGCAGCGATTCTTCAATCAGCAGCTCGCTGGTTGGCGACAGCTCCAGGCCGCGCAGGCAGATGGCATTGAATTCCTCCGCGTTGTAGGCGATGCCTCCGCCACTGCCGCCCATGGTGAACGATGGCCGAATAATGACGGGGAAGCCCAGCTTGGCCTGCTCCGCCCAGGCCTCCGCCATGCTGTGCGCCACGCCCGAGCGGGCGGACGACAGGCCGATGCGGGTCATCGCTTCCTTGAATTTGGCGCGGTCCTCGGCGCGGTCGATGGCTTCCGGCGTGGCGCCGATCAGCTCGACGCCAAAACGTTCCAGCACGCCGTGGCGATGCAGGTCCAGCGCGCAGTTCAGTGCCGTCTGGCCGCCCATCGTCGGCAGTACGGCCTGCGGACGCTCTTTCTCGATGATGCGCGCCACGGTTTCCCAGGTGATCGGCTCGATGTACGTGACGTCGGCCATGCCGGGGTCGGTCATGATGGTGGCCGGATTGCTATTTACCAGAATGACATGGAAGCCTTCTTCGCGCAGCGCCTTGCAGGCTTGCGCGCCGGAGTAATCGAATTCGCATGCCTGTCCAATCACGATGGGGCCGGCGCCGATAATGAGAATGCGTTGAATATCGCTGCGCTTAGGCATGGCGGGCTCCTTCCATCAGGCTGATGAAGCGGTCGAACAATGGCGCCAGGTCGTGCGGACCGGGCGAGGCTTCAGGATGGCCCTGGAAGCAGAAGGCCGGACGGTCGGTACGTGCAAAACCCTGCAGCGAACCATCAAACAGCGAGATGTGGGTGACCTTGCAGTTGGCGGGCAGCGAATTCGCATCGACCGCAAAGCCATGGTTCTGGGAGGTGATCATCACACGTCCCGTTTCGACTTCCTGCACCGGATGGTTGGCGCCATGGTGACCGAACTTCATTTTCACGGTGCGTGCACCGGAGGCCAGCCCCATGATCTGATGGCCGAGGCAAATGCCGAAGGTCGGCAGGCCGCGTTCAATCAGCTCGCGCGCCGCCTCGATGGCGTAATCGCAGGGCTGAGGATCGCCGGGGCCATTGGACAGGAAGATGCCGTCCGGCTTCAGGGCCAGCGCCGCCGCCGCGCCGGCCTGCGCGGGCAGCACGGTCACGCGGCAGCCGCGTTCGGCCAGCATGCGCAGGATATTCGCCTTCACGCCAAAGTCGTATGCCACCACGTGGAAGCGCGGCGCCAGCTGGCGTCCGTGGCCCTGGCCCAGACGCCATTCGGTTTCGTGCCACTCGTAGGCTTGCGGCGTGGTGACGGTCTTCGCCAGGTCCATACCCGACAAGCCGGGGAAATCGCGCGCCAGCGACAACGCCAGCCCGGCATGGCCGCCGGTCAGGATGGCGCCGGCCTGTGCGCCCTTGTCGCGCAGGATGCGGGTCAGCTTGCGGGTATCGATGCCGGCAATCGCCACAACGCCCTGCTCGCGCAGCCACGCCGGCAAGGCCAGCTCGCTGCGGAAGTTGGAGGCCAGCAGCGGCAAGTCCTTGATGATCAGGCCTGCCGCGTGAATGCGTGGAGATTCGCCGTCTTCCCGGTTCACGCCCGTGTTGCCGATGTGCGGGTAAGTCAGCGTGACGATCTGGCGGCTGTAGCTGGGATCGCTCAGGATCTCCTGGTAGCCGCTCATGGCCGTGTTGAACACGACTTCGCCCTTAGTGCTGCCGGCGGCGCCAATCGCGACACCGTGGAAAATGCTGCCGTCGGCAAGGGCCAATACTGCGCGCTCAACCATCCCCAAGGCATGCTGGAGTGGATGTTTCATTATTCCTCCTACTTCAGGATTTGATTAACAAAGTCCTATTGGTTGTTTCTGTATTGCATGTATGCTGCGCGCATTTCTAACGATAGGACATGAGGGTCAGCAACAAACTCTCCAATCGTCACAAGGCCCTAAATAAAGTTGGCTCGCGGCAATTCCACAACATGCAGGTTTGGAAACGTGGAGAAACGGTGCGGTAACAGAGACGTAAACTTCGTCGATATATAATGGCGGCCATGACACTATTGACTATCATCGTCGCCGCCGATCAGGACAACGGCATCGGCATCGACAACACCCTGCCTTGGCGCCTGCCGGAAGACCTGGCGCACTTCAAGCGCCTGACCACGGGCCACGCCATCATCATGGGCCGCAAGACTTTCGACTCGATCGGCCGTCCCCTGCCCAACCGCCGCAATATCGTCGTCACCCGCAACGCGGACTGGCGCCACGACGGCGTGGAAGCCGTCACTTCGCTGGACGCCGCGCGCAAGCTGGTCGCTGCCGATGCCCAGGCTTTCATCATTGGCGGCGCGAATATTTACGAGCAGTCGCTGAGTTTTGTGGACGAAGTCGTACTGACCCGCGTTGGCGGCAAGTTCCAGTGCGACGCCTTCTTCCCGGTGCTGCCCACCGGAGACTGGCAGGAAACTGCACGCGAAGAGCATGTGTCGGCCGATGGCCTGCCTTACGCTTTCATTACCATGCGCCGCACGAAGCGCTGATTCATTAATCTAGGAAGAGAGACAAATGTCCGGACACGGTTTTCACGTCCACGGCCCGCATGACCACGCGGTGGAACACGCAGCCCATAGCACTGACAAGTTTTCCGGCAATATCGCCGTGACCACCGCCATCCTGGCGACCATCGGTGCAATGTTCGGCTATCAGGGCGGCGCCACGCAGAACGATGCGGCCCTGTTCAAGAACAATGCGGCAATCGCCAAGACGGAGGCGTCCAACCGCTGGAATTACTACCAGTCCAAGTCCGCCAAGCAGAACCTGGCCGAACTGGCCATGACCCTGCCCGGCGTGGACCCGGAAAAGTACAAGGCCGAAGTGGCCCGCTACAAGTCCGAAAAGGAAGAGATCAAGAAGGATGCCGAGTCCTGGGAAGCCAAGTCGTCGGAGTGGGACAAGAAGTCGGATAACGCGCTGCATCAGCATCACCAGTGGGCGCTGGCGACCACCGCGGAACAGATCGCGATTTCGCTGGCCGCGATTACCCTGCTGACCAGCCGCAAGTGGCTGCAGATCGCCACGTATATTGTGGCCGCGGCGGGCATCGCGCTGGGCGTCTTCGCCTGGTTCCATATCGATCCGATCAGCGCTTTGATGGGTGGCGGGCACTAAGCAAGCCCGTTGCAACTTTTTTTTACCGGGATTCCGCAAATTCTGCGACAATCCCGGTCTTATTTTTTTGGCGCCCGGTACGCGCCTGGAGAACTTCATGAAATTCCGTTTCCCCATCGTTATCATCGACGAGGATTTCCGTTCCGAGAACACGTCTGGTCTGGGCATTCGCGCCCTGGCTGCGGCGATGGAAAAGGAAGGCATGGAAGTGCTCGGCGTGACCAGCTACGGCGACCTGTCCCAGTTCGCCCAGCAGCAATCGCGCGCCTCGGCCTTCATCCTGTCGATCGACGATGAAGAATTCGGCGGCGGCAGCGTCGAAGAAACCGACTCCGCGCTGAAGGCCCTGCGCGCCTTTGTGGAAGAGATCCGCTACAAGAATGCGGACATCCCTATTTATCTGTACGGCGAAACCCGCACCTCGCGCCACATTCCGAACGATATCCTGCGCGAGCTGCACGGCTTCATTCACATGTTCGAGGACACGCCGGAGTTCGTGGCGCGCCACATCATCCGTGAAGCCAAGTCCTACCTGGACAGCCTGGCGCCGCCCTTCTTCCGCGCCCTGGTGCACTACGCGAACGACGGCTCCTATTCCTGGCACTGCCCTGGCCACTCCGGCGGCGTGGCGTTCCTGAAGTCGCCGATCGGCCAGATGTTCCACCAGTTCTTCGGTGAGAACATGCTGCGCGCCGACGTCTGCAACGCCGTGGAGGAACTGGGCCAGCTGCTGGACCATACCGGTCCGGTCGCCGCCTCCGAGCGCAACGCAGCGCGCATCTACAACGCCGATCACGCCTACTTCGTGACCAACGGCACCTCGACCTCGAACAAGATGGTCTGGCACTCCACCGTGGCGCCCGGCGACATCGTGGTGGTGGACCGCAACTGCCACAAGTCCATCCTGCACTCGATCATCATGTGCGGTGCGATCCCCGTGTTCCTGATGCCGACCCGTAACCACCTCGGCATCATCGGTCCGATCCCGCTGGAAGAGTTCACGATGGAGAGCATCGAGCGCAAGATTGCCAACAATCCGTTCGCCCAGGCGGCCGGCAACAAGAAGCCGCGCATCCTGACCATCACCCAGTCGACTTACGACGGCGTGGTGTACAACGTGGAAGTGCTGCGCGAAATGCTGGACGGGAAAATCGACACCCTGCACTTCGACGAAGCCTGGCTGCCGCACGCCACCTTCCACGACTTCTACAAAGACATGCATGCGATCGGCAAGGACCGTCCGCGCGCCAAGGAATCGCTGATCTTCTCGACCCAGTCGACCCACAAGCTGCTGGCGGGCCTGTCACAGGCATCGCAGGTCCTGGTGCGCGATTCCGAATCCGTGAAGCTGGACAAGGACGCCTTCAACGAGGCCTACCTGATGCACACTTCCACTTCGCCGCAATACTCCATCATCGCTTCCTGCGACGTGGCGGCAGCCATGATGGAAGCGCCGGGCGGCACCGCCCTGGTGGAAGAATCGATCCTGGAAGCGCTGGACTTCCGCCGCGCCATGAAAAAAGTGGACGAGGAATTCGGCAACGACTGGTGGTTCAAGGTCTGGGGTCCCGAGAACTTTGCTGAAGAAGGCATCGGCACCCGCGAGGACTGGATCATTCGCGCGGAAGACGACTGGCACGGCTTCGGCAAGCTGGCGCCGGGCTTCAATATGCTTGACCCGATCAAGGCCACCATCGTCAATCCGGGCCTGTCGCTGGACGGCGCGTTTGCCGAAACCGGTATTCCTGCGTCCATCGTGACCAAATACCTGGCTGAACACGGCGTGATTATCGAGAAATGCGGCCTGTACTCGTTCTTCATCATGTTCACCATCGGTATTACCAAAGGCCGCTGGAACACCTTGCTGACCGCGCTGCAGCAGTTCAAGGACGACTACGACAAGAACGCCCCGATGTGGCGCATCCTGCCGGAGTTCTCGGCCGCGAATCCGCGCTACGAGCAAATGGGCCTGCGTGACCTGTGCCAGTCGATCCACGACTTCTACAAGGCTTACGACGTGGCGCGCCTGACCACCGAAATGTATCTGTCCGATATGGTGCCTGCCATGAAGCCGTCCGACGCCTTCGCCAAGATGGCCCACCGCGAGATCGAACGCGTGGCGATCGACGAACTGGAAGGCCGTATCACCTCGATCCTGCTGACGCCGTACCCGCCAGGCATTCCGCTGCTAATCCCGGGGGAGCGCTTCAACAAGACCATTGTCGACTACCTGCGCTTCGCACGCGACTTCAACGAACGCTTCCCTGGCTTCGAAACGGACGTGCACGGCCTGGTGAAACGCGAAGTGAACGGCAAGCGTGACTACTTCGTGGATTGCGTAAAGCAGTAAGACTTTTCTGCTTCAAACAAAAAACCGCTCTCCGGAGCGGTTTTTTTTATTCCGATTGCCACAGCGAATCAATTGCGCCCGCTTATACGCATGCAATATTACGGATTTCGCAATTGACACAACAATGTGAAAAAATTTCCTGCTATCAAAATACTACCAGGAATTTACCCTGTGGAACTAGCCGCCAATGTCGGCTAACTTGCATCCAACTTCGCTCAAAAAGATTCCACTTCGACAATATTGATCCAGAAAAAGTCACATTTCCACCCCTCAAGTGTAAATCGCTGACTAGACTTCCGCCTGTCAATTTTCATGTGTGAATCAATGAACAGACTAAAGCTCATCTCTTCCTCGGCCATTCTGTGCGCACTGACCGCCTGCGGCGGCAATAGCAATACGGAATCCGCCGACACGGCCGCTCAGCCACAGGCCGCGGTACGCCTGGCTGCAAGCACCACTACCTCAGCGGTTTCGCAATCTGATGCGGCCCGCTTCCTCACGCAGGCGAGCTTCGGCCCGACTCCGTACGAAATCGGCAGAGTTGCCGGCATGGGCCCGCGCGCCTGGATGACCTCAGAGTTCTCGAAAAACCAGTCGCTCGCCAAACCTTACTTCGACCAGTGGGCCGCCCAGAACAAGGGCAAGAAACCCAGCGATGTGCAGTTCTACGAGATTTTCTGGCGTAATGCCGTGCTGGGTGACGATCACCTGCGCCAGCGCGTGACGTATGCGCTGTCGCAGATCTTCGTGGTGTCCTTCCTGGATTCCGACGTATCGGGCTATCCGCGCGGCGTGGCCAGCTACTACGACACGCTCGGCAAATACGCATTCGGCAATTTCCGCGACCTGCTGCAAGCGGTGGCCCTGCATCCGATGATGGGCATCTACCTCTCCCACATGCGCAACAAGAAGGAGGACGGCACCCGTACGCCGGACGAGAACTTCGCGCGTGAAGTCATGCAGCTGTTCTCCATCGGCCTGTATCAGCTGAATCAGGACGGCACCCGGCAGCTGCGCAGCGGCCAGCCGATTGAAACTTACACCCACGCCGATGTGGCTGGCCTGGCCAAGGTCTTCACAGGCTGGGCGTGGTACGGCCCCGACACCACCACCAACCGCTTCGAGAACGGCGCCGCCGATCCGAACCGCGACGTGCTGCCGATGATTAACTACGCGCAGTTCCACTCCAACAGCAGCAAGAGCTTCCTCGGCACCAGTACCAATGGCAGCGGCGCGGCGGACATGAAGGTGGCGCTGGACAAGCTGTTCAACCATCCGAATGTCGGTCCCTTCATCGGCCGCCAGCTGATCGAGCGTCTGGTGACAAGCAATCCAAGTCCGGCGTATGTGAGCCGCGTGGCGGCCGCCTTCAACAACAACGGCAGCGGCGTGCGCGGCGACATGAAGGCCGTTCTGCAAGCCGTGCTGCTGGATGCGGAAGCGCGTACCCAGACCGTGGATGCGGACAGCGGCAAGATCCGTGAGCCGATCCTGCGTTTGTCGAACTGGATGCGTGCGTTCAATGCGCGTTCGACGTCAGGAAAATTCCTGATGTGGAGTCTGGAAGATCCGCTCAACGGATTGGGACAACAGCCGATGCGTTCACCGTCCGTGTTCAACTTCTATCGCCCGGCCTACACGCCGCCTGGGACCAGCATTGCCGCCGCAGGCAAGGTGTCGCCCGAAATGCAGATCACGGGCGAGCCATCCGTAGTGGGCTATCTGAACCTGATTCAGGCCGCGATCCAGTCCGGCATTGGCGATAACCACGACATCCTGCCGAACTACAGCGCGGAGATCGATATGGCCGCGACGCCGGACAAGCTGCTGGACCGCCTCAACCTGCTGCTGCTGAGCGGGCGCATGTCCTCGGGCTTGCGCAACCAGATCAAGACTGTCATGAATTCCATCGCCATCCCGGCCGGTAGCAACGGCTATAGCAGCGCCGGACTGGCCGCACGCAAGAACCGTGTGTACGCCGCCATCTTCCTGACGATGGCCTCTCCTGAATACATCGTTGAACAATAAGGATCTCCTGAATGAAGAGTGAACAGTTCTCGCGCCGGCGATTCCTCGGCGCCATGCTGTCGGCTGCGGGCACCAGTGCCGCGCCTTTCGCAATGAACCTGGCGGCCATGGCGCCCGCAGCTGCCGCAACGAGTGATTACAAAGCCCTGGTCTGCATCTTCCTGCACGGCGGGAATGACCACTACAACACGGTGCTCGCCACCGACCCGTCCTCCTGGAATGCCTACAATTCGCTGCGCAATACCGGCGACGCCAGCTCCATCCACCTCGCCAGCGTTGGCCAGGGCAGCGGCGTGCTGCCGATTACGCCGGCCACGGTGCAATCGGGCCGCAGCTTCGCACTGCATCCGCAGCTTGGCTCCCTGAAGAACCTGTTCGAGAATGGCCGCGCCGCGGTGGTGGCCAATGTCGGCACGCTACTGGCGCCGACCACACTGGCGCAGTACAAGAGCGATGTGAACCTGCCACCCAAGCTGTTCTCGCACAACGATCAGCAATCCATGTGGCAGTCCTGCCAGCCGGAAGGCGCCAGCTTCGGCTGGGGTGGACGCATGGGCGACCTGCTCGCTTCCAGCAACAGCAATACGACCTTCACCTGCATTTCCGCGGCAGGCAACGCGGTGTTCGTCTCCGGCCGCCAGATCCGCCAATACCAGATCAGCAATGCCGGCGCGGTGCCCGTCAACCACATCGACGATTACATGTTCGGCACTTGGTCGAATCCGACGCGCGCCATCATCACCGCCGGCAGCGGCAATATGTTCGCGCAGGAGTATGCGAATGTGATGAAGCGCTCGCTGGACAATCAGGCTACGCTCAGCAGCGGTATGGCGAAATCCGGCGCCGGTGGTGTGCCGGTGCCTTCCATGTTCAGCAACCCGAAAACCGGCGCAGCGGACGTGAACCCGCTCGCCATCCAGCTGCAAACCGTAGCGCGTGTGATCGCGGGCCGCGGTACGCTGGGCGCGCGGCGCCAGGTCTTCTTCGTCAGCATCGGCGGCTTCGATACCCACGACGGCCAGCGCGTCAACCACGCTGTGCTGATGGCCAAACTGAATCACGCACTGGCCTGGTTCGACGGCACCCTGTCCAACCTGATGGGCAGCGATATGCGCAACAGCGTGACGACCTTTACCACCTCCGACTTCGGCCGCACACTGACCAGCAATGGCGACGGCACCGACCACGGCTGGGGCTCGCATCACTTCGTCGTGGGTGGTGCGGTACGGGGCAATAACATCTATGGCAGCTTCCCCACCATCGGCCTGAATCATTCGCTGGATGTGGGCCAGGGTGCGCTGCTGCCCACGATCTCCGTGGAGCAGTACGGCGCAACCCTGGGCCGCTGGTTCGGCCTGAGCGACGCGAACCTGGCCGACGTGTTCCCGACGCTGTACCGCTACAGCAATCAGAACCTCGGCTTCATGGGCTGATCAGGCGGCGACCGCCAGCGTCAGCGTGGCGACGTAGCCGTCGGTAGCGTTGCCGGTCATGGACGCCAGCTGCAGCGAGTAGCCGTCGCTGAAGACCATGTCGGTGGCGTAGCTGATGCGGGTCAGATTGGAGGCGCTGGAGCTGTAGCCAGTGGTCGCATAGACTTCGTTCAGCGTCGCCATCGGGAAGGTGAACTGCGAAGTCTTGATGCGGTTCGAGGCGCTGACACTTTGCGCCAGCGAGCGGTACACCTCGAAGTGCACGTGCGGCATACGGCCGTCGTAGCAACCGGGGAAGATGGTCTTGAAGGTGATGTCGCCGTTCGCATCCGCTTCCTGCACGCCGCGCAGGTAGTTCTGGTTGGTGACGCCGGACGAGTACAGCGAGTAGTTGCCGTTCTGGTCACAGTGCCACAGGTAGATAGCGAAATTGCCCGCCGCGCCACAGCTGTTGTTCGCGTTGTTGATGTGCAGCTTGATCGTCAAGGGAACGCCGGCGGCGGTCGCCGTAGCGCCGCCGAAGCTGCTGCGGATGTCCTGTCGTACGATGCCCGAAAGATTCAGCACGTTGACCACGCCGGCGCTGGTGCTGTTGGTGCCGTCGGCCGGATATGGGCCGCCGGTTTCCTCCGGGATCACCGTGCAGCTGCCGGTAGTGGTGCCGGTGCTCGTACCGGTGCCAGTGCTGGTGCCCGTATTGGTGGTCGTGCTGGTTTCGCCGCTGGTGGTGCTGGACGTGGTGTCGCTGCTATCCGAACTGCCGCCGCAACCCATCAAAGGCAGCGCGGCGCCGGCCAGCAGCCAGCGCAGAGACTGGCGGCGGCCGGTGGTCATTTCCATCATGGCCGCCAGGTCGGCGGCAAGGCCGTGATCGTGTGCTTCCATATGCCCCTACCTCACGCCGTGGTGTTAATCAGGTTGCCGCTGCTGCCGGAGTTGGGCAGCTTGCTGGACAGCGCTTGCAGGAAGCTGGTCAGCTGATCCGAAGAATTGCTGGTGTCGCTGCCCAGCGATTGCAGCAGGTCCTTGAATGAGCTTTCAAGCGAAGTAACGCTATCGTCCGTGCTGTCGGTGCTGTCGGTATCGGAAGTGGAATCGGTGCTGCTGCTCGAACCCAGCTTGGAGATCAGGCTTTGCAGGTCTTCGGCCAGCTTGCCCGGACCGCCGGCGCCGCCTGGACCACCCACGCCGCCGGGACCGCCCTGCCCCTGCTCGCCATATGGCGGCGGACCGGATTGATCACCGCCTTGTGCGTGCAGTGCGCCCATCAGATTTTCCAGGAAGCTGCCCAGCGCCTGCGCCGCATTGCTGGTATTGGTCGTGGAGTCCGTGCTGGTGCTGTCGCTGGAGCTTGTGGTGGTGGCGGAATCGGTGCTGCTGGAGCTGCTGTCCGTGCTTACCCCGATCGATTTCAGCGCATCCGCAATTGCGCTGATGAAGCCACCGCCGTCGCGCGGTGGCGGCGGACGCACACCATCGGTCTGGCCGCTGCTGCTGGTCGAATTGGCCGAATTCAGCTTGCTCACGTAGCTCAACTGGCTGGCCGCGCTGCTGGAAGTCAGGGAATTGATGGTCATTCTTTTCTCCTTATGCTCTTGATGCTCTTTGGTGGGGACAAAAAATCAGGGACGCGGCGCGCGCGGCTTGCGCTCTTCCAATTGCTTGCGCTGCTCAGGCGTCAGCACGGCCAGCAGTTTTTGCTGGGTGCGGATTTCCTGCAGCGTGATGTTGGCGTGGGCCTGTGCGGCGGCCTGCGCCAGTTTCACGGCGGCCGCATCGTCGTATTTGTCGGCGTTGCGCAGCTCGTGCAGCGCGCGCATGGCTTTCTCTTCGGCTTTGTGCTGCTCGCGCAGATAAGGGACCTGGCCGTACAGGATGTTGAAGACCTTGTCCTGTTGCGCTTCCGTCAATTCGATCCCGCGCAGGAAGTGCGGACCATGGCCCATGCCCGGACCAAATTCAGGGCCGGGGCCAAACTCCGGACCGCCACGGCCAGGACCTTCGTGCTGGCCCGCGCGCTGCTCTATGCCAGCCACCATAGGAGGCGGCATGCCTGGACCACCTTCCGCCATCGGCCCGCGCGGACCGCCATCGCCCATCGGCGGCGCTTCGTCCGCCGCATACGCCGCCAGTGGCAATGCCATGGCAGCTGCGAGCAATAGTTGGGGAAGGTTTTGTTTTGTCTTTTTCATATTCACTCCAGGTTGAAGAAATCAGGAGTGGCCATTGTCTGGCTGGGGCGTGTAAAGCGCCGTAAGGAAGGCGTAAATCCACGTAAAGACGGAAGGCTGTGCAGGAGCGGTTTTGTTATGATGGCCGCATTCCCCCTTATTTTTCAGACAAACAGGCAATGAGCAAGGTACTGCTGATAGACGACGACGTAGAACTGGTAGGCATGTTCCAGGAATATCTGGAGCAGGAAGGCTTCGAGGTGAGGACGGCCAACGATGGCGAGTCCGGCACTGCGGCAGCCCTCACCGGCCAATACGCCATCGCGGTACTGGATGTGATGATGCCGCGTATGAACGGTCTGGAAACCCTGCGCCGCATCCGCGCCGCCAGCCGCATGCCGATCCTGATGCTGACCGCGCGCGGCGACGATACGGACCGCATCGTCGGCCTGGAACTGGGTGCGGACGATTACGTTGCCAAGCCTTGCACACCGCGCGAGCTGACGGCGCGCATCCGCGCCATCCTGCGCCGCACGCAGGCTGCTCCTGCCGACAGCGCGCTTGGCTCGCCCATCGTCGTTGGCCAGCTGACCATGTGGCCGGAACAGCGCCGCGCCGCATGGGCTGGGGCGCCGCTGGAATTGACGAGCACCGAATTCAATCTGCTGGAAGTCCTGGCGCGCAATGCGGGTAAGCCGGTCAGCAAGAACGTCCTGTCCGAGCAAGGCCTGGGACGCCCGATGGCGCGCTTCGACCGCAATATCGACGTGCACCTCAGCAGTCTGCGTCACAAGCTGGGCACCATCGCCGATGGACGCTCCTGCCTGCAAACGGTCTACCGACTGGGCTACCAGCTGATCAAGGAGTAAGGCTGTGGGCCGCTTGTTCTGGAAATTCTTCCTTTCGATTTTGCTGGCGCAGCTGGCCGCCACCTTTGCCATCGGCAGCGCGGTCTGGCTGAAGAATCGCGATGCCGACAAGGTCAAGCGCCCTGATATCGACACCAGCCCACCGGCCGAACTGGCGATTGAAGCCGCCGCGTCCACGCTGGCCTATGGCGGCACGCAAAGCCTGCGCCCGATGCTGGAAAATATGCCGCACCATCGCGTATTCGCGGTGGACGATGCCGGCCATGAGCTGTTGGGCCGCATTGTCAACCCGACCATGCTCAATGAAGCGCAGACCATGATCAACAAAGGCGACCAGCGCGTGGTGCGCCATGTGACGTCGCCGGACGGCCACCGCTACATGCTCTTCCTGCCATCGCGCGAACGCCAGCGCGGACTGGAAAGCGAGTCGCGCATGCTGCTGGCCGGCGCCGGGATGCCGGGCATGGAGATGCCAGGCTATCGCCGCGACCGCCGCCCTCCTCCTGGCTTCGACGGCCCGCCCCCGCCGCAAGGCGCCTCCAGCCAGCCGTCCGCACCGCCTGCCATGGCGCCGGGTGACGCCAGCGCGGCCACCTCAGCCCCCGCCGCGGAAGTGCTCACCGCTGGCAGTACCGCCTCGGCCGCTGCGCACGGCCGTGCGGGTGCGGCAAACCCCGCTTACGCATCGGCGTCCAGCCCCGTTGCCGAGCCGCCGCCTGGCGGACCTGGCGTTGGCCCGGGCATGGGTCGCGGCCCTGGTCCGGGCATAGGTCCTGGCCCCGTTCCGGGTATGCCGGGCGGACCGGAGGGGCGTCCGCGCTTCCAGCCGCTCGCGCCCTACGTGCCGGTGGTGGCTGCCGTGCTGGCCAGCCTGCTGTTCGCGGCGCTGCTGGCCTGGTACTTCTCCCGTCCGATCCGCTCGCTGCGCGATGCTTTCGAAGCGGCCTCGCAAGGCGACCTCGCCCCGCGCTTCGCCAACACTAGCAAGCGTGGCGACGAACTGAATGCCCTCGGCCATGACTTCGACCGCATGACGGCGCGCCTGCGCAGTCTGATCGACGGCCAAACCCGCCTGCTGCACGATGTGTCGCATGAACTGCGCTCCCCGCTCGCGCGCCTGCAGGCCGCCATTGGCCTCGCCCATCAGCAGCCCGACAAAATGCGCGCCACACTGGAGCGCATCGAGCGCGAAAGCATCCGTATGGACAAACTGGTTGGTGAACTGCTGACCTTATCCCGTCTGGAAGCCGGCGCAATCACCACCCAGCGCGAAGAAATCAGCATGGCCGATCTGTTGGACGGTATCGTCGGAGATGCCGAATTCGAAGCCGCCACGCACGGCCGCGCAGTTGTTCAACATGGCGACGCCGACGGCCACATCGTCGGCCAACCCGACCTGCTGGCGCGCGCCATCGAAAACGTGGTACGCAACGCGATCAAGCATAGCCCTGTCGGCGGCACGGTGGACGTGGAAATGGCTAGGGACGAAGCGCAACGCCAGCTGCGCATTCGCGTGCTGGATCGCGGCCCCGGTGTTCAGAAAGAAGATTTGAAGGCGATCTTCCAGCCCTTCTACCGCAGCAGCACTACGCAGAAGGACGTCGAAGGCCATGGACTGGGTCTGGCAATCGCCCAGCAGGTGGTACAGCAGCACGGTGGCAGCATCAATGCCGCCAACCGCGAAGACGGCGGCTTGTGCGTGGAGATCGCGCTGCCGCTGTCCTGATTTACGCCTTTGGCAAGGTCACGCCGTGTTGGCCCTGATACTTGCCGTTGCGGTCCTTGTAGGAAGTCTCGCAGATTTCATCGCTTTCGAAGAACAGCACCTGGGCGCAGCCTTCTCCGGCGTAGATCTTCGCCGGCAGCGGCGTGGTGTTCGAGAACTCCAGCGTCACATAACCTTCCCATTCAGGCTCGAACGGCGTCACGTTGACGATGATGCCGCAGCGTGCATAGGTCGATTTGCCCAGGCAAACGGTCAGCACATTGCGTGGAATGCGGAAGTATTCGATGGTGCGGGCCAGCGCGAAGGAATTCGGCGGAATGATGCAGACATCGCTCTTTACGTCGACGAAGGAATTCGAATCGAAGTTCTTCGGATCGACAATGGTGCTGTTAATGTTGGTGAAAACCTTGAATTCGTCGGCGCAGCGGATGTCGTAGCCGTACGAGGAGGTGCCGTAGGAAATGACCTTACGGCCGTCCACGGAACGGACCTGGCCCGCTTCAAAGGGCTCGATCATGCCATGCTCTTCCGCCATGCGGCGTATCCATTTATCGCTTTTAATCGTCATCGCTTGGAATTTTCTCTGGATTGCTAGGAAGCGCGCACCGTGAGGCTGGCGCCGTTCCGGTGCGATTTTACGCGAAAGCCCGCTCTTTGAACATTTTTACATCGGCTTCCTCGCCCACCATCTGGAAAATCAGGTCGCGCGTGAGGTTTGCCGTCAGCTGCGGCGACTCCATCGGATACAGGTGTCCGCCGAAAACGGTGCGGAAATGGCGGCCGACCAGAGCCCTGGTCGCATCCAGGCCGGCCTGGCGGTTTTCTTCCGAACGGTCGCCGGCGATGTACCCAACCGGCACGGGAAATTTGCCCGCTACCAGATTGCCGATATGGTGCGGCAGGCTGCGATAGATGGCGGTTTCAATTTCGCGGGTGAAGCGCAGCTCGAAGCCTTCCGAATGCGGCTTCAGGCCGGCGTCCAGATAGTCCATCAGCACGCCGGGCGCCCATTTCGCGAACACTTCCTTGCTGGCGAAGTGGCGCATCGCCTCTTCCTTGCTGGGCCAGACGTTTCGGCGCTTGGCCGAAAATCGCGCCGGGGAGTAGCGATCGGCCAAAGGCGTATTCTTGAACAGGCGCCAGGCCATGGCGCGCCAGCCCGCAACGACGGGCGAATCGAGCATCACGACACAGCGCACCAGCTCCGGACGTTCCGCCGCGGCCATGAGACTCAGCATGCCGCCCAGCGAGTGGCCGACCAGGATTACCGGCTCATCATAACGTTTTTGCAATTCGACTATCAGTTCCTTCACGAGCGCGTCCCAGCCATCCTGTACAGGATAGGCCGGATTATGTCCGTGCATGTCGAGGGCCTGGATGTCGAAATCCCTACCAAGGAATTCGAAGAACTGGCGGTAGGTTCCCGACGGGTAGCTGTTCGCGTGCGAGAAGTGGATTTTCGGCTTAGTCATCTACTTATTCTAAAAACAATGGCAGCAAATGTTTAGTGCAAAGCCTCGAATTATCGCCTACCTTCCGTACCAGTAGCGCGCGTGCTGCTCACGATATTTTGTAACAGTGAGCGTTTCACCTATTTGCAGGATGATGGCGCCCGATTCGTCGGTGCGGTTCAAGGTGGCGCCCAGCTGGCGATAACGCTCCACGACGTCGGCGCGTGGATGGTGGTAGCGATTGCGGTAGCCCAGCTGGAATATGGCCTGCTGCGGCTGGACCGCGTTCAGGAACGCCGGCGTTGACGATGTGCCGCTGCCGTGATGCGGCACCAGCAGAACGTCGGCGCGCAGACTGTCTCCCTCGCGCGCCACCAGTGCGGCTTCCTGTGCGGCCTCAATGTCCGCGGGGAGCAGGATCGCGTGGCGAGCGCTGCGGATCATCAGCGTGCAGCCGCGTGCGTTGGGCTTGAGCGAGCGGTCAGCATAACTGTCCGGCATGGGATGCAGCATGTCGAACCGGACGCCGTCCCACTCCCAATGCTGGCCTGCCTGGCAGTGACTGTGATGCGGCGCTGCCTTTACGATTGGGTGGCCTTCGCTCAGCGACGAAAGCAGCCAACCGCTGCGCACACTTTCCATGACGGTCAGCGCGCCGCCGGAGTGATCGGCATCGCTGTGCGTGACGATGATGCCGTCCAGCCGGTTGATGCCGCGCGCCTTCAGGTACGGCACGATGACCCGGTTGCCGCCGTTCGCTTCCGGCGCGTAGTATGGGCCGGTGTCGTATAGCAGTCGATGGTGCCCGGTTTCGATCAGCAGCGCCATGCCCTGGCCCACGTCGAAAGCCGTTACCAGCAGCTCGCCTTGCGGCGGATGCGCAGGCTCGGCGGCCAGCAACGGCAGCCAGGTGGCGATACCCAGCCAGCGCGTAGGCCATCCGCGCGGCGCCAGCAGCCAGGCAGTGCCTGCGAGTGCGAAGGCGAACATCCACCAATCCGGCGTGGGCGCCGACCAGATGGCAAATGGCCGTGCGCTGCACCAGGTCAGCGCTGCCGCCAGCCAGTTCACCAGTTCATGCGCGACGAGCAGCAGCGGTGCATCTAGCGGTGCCGGCATCGCACATCCCACCAGCGCGAGTGGCGTGACCAGCAAGCTGACGAGCGGTATAGCGAAGGCGTTTGCGATCGGACTGATGATCGATATCTGGGAAAACAGCAGCATCGTCAGCGGCACCAGGCCGACCGTGACGGCATACTGCGTCGTGGCGGCAGCGCTCAGCTCCCGCATCATCTTCTCGCGCCGGGTGAACGGCACGCCACGCTTCGCGCGCGGATCGCGCGTGACGTGCCCGCCCTGTCCGCCTGGTCCGTCCTCGCCGCCGTCGCCGTCGCCGCCGTCCTCGCCGCCCTCGCTGCCCTCGCCGCCCTCGCCGCTTGCGGTGGATGTTGCGCGCCTGTCGCTGCGCTCTGGCCGCTTCGCGCTGTGGCGTTCGGGACGGCCGATGGAGGCGTACAGAATGGTGGCGACAGCGCCAAACGAGAGCCAGAAACCCGGCCACATGACGGCCCACGGATCGAGCAACACTGTAACACCCGCAGCAAGCAGCAGCACGTGGCTGATGCTTGTCAGCCGGTCGCACCACACGGCGACCGCGACCACGCTGAGCATGTACAGAGTACGTTGCGCGGGCACGCCAAAGCCAGCAAGCGATACGTAGCCCAGCGCCGCGAGCATTCCGACCACTGCACCCAGCTTTTGCGCGGGCAGTATCAGGGGCAGCGCGGCGCCGCGCACAAAGAAGGAGTGCCGCCAAAGCCAGGTCGCCAGCAACGCCACCAGGCCGGCAACCATTGTGATGTGCAGCCCCGAGATGCTGATGAGGTGGCTGATGCCCGTTCGATTGAACACCTGCCAATCCGATTGCGGAATGCCGCGCTGATCGCCAATCGCCAGCGCGACGATCACGCCCGCGTATGGCTTACCCTCCAGTGTGCGCATGATCTTGCCGCGCAGTGCAGCGCGCGTGCGCTCGACGGCATTGTGGAGCGAGAACTCGAATCCGCTCAAACGCTCGTTCGGGCCTTCAGCACGGACGTAGCCTGTAGCGCGGATGCCCTGCTCCAGCAGCCAGATTTCGTAGTCAAAGCCGTAGGGATTGGCGTTGCCGTGCGGCCGCTGAAGGCGCACCTTGAGCCGCCAGCGCTCGCCGGGTTGCACCTCCGGCACCGGTCCGGTGGCGCCGTGCATGCCCGAATACCATGACAGCGCGATTAATGGCGGCGCTGCGCTGGGGCCTTCAACAGCGAAATTGAAGCGCACGCCGCCTTCGAAGCGGAATGGCAGACTGTCGACGGTGCCGACGATGTCGAAATCGCGTCCCTCATCCGTCCGCGCCAATTGCGGCGCCAGCGCGCAATGCGCCAGCCAGGCGGCCCACAGAAAGCCCAGCGCCGCCCCGGCCAACGTATCGACCAGCCCAGAAGCCAGCGCCGCCAGGACTGCGCCGCCGGAAGCTGTCACGCCGGAAGCTGTCGCACCGGAAGCTGTCAGGTCCGAAGCCATGGCCGCCGCGCCGGAAGCGCCCGGCCCCTCCATGGTGCCAGACGTCTCGCCGCTGACTGGCACGGACCGGGCGGTGGATGAGACAGGGGCGCGTGCGACGCGCCGCATCGCCCACGCGGCCAGCAACGGCAGCGGCGCCAGCGCGAGCGTCCAGAGCGGCGGGAGCGCGGGCTGCGTTTGCAGCAGGGCCGCGCCGGCGACGAAGCCGATGATTGCCATGCGCATGGCATGTCCCGATACGGTAACCGCTCAATGTTACCGTCGGACGCAAGCGCCGATTTGATTTAGCTCAGTAAGCCTTGCAGGCGTGGGATGATGGCGGCCGCGTTGGCCGTCGTGACAGACTGCACCTCGTCCAGGTCAGCACCGCGCAATTCGGCCATCACCGCCGCAATGCGCGGGATCTGGCCCGGCGTGTTGCGGCCCGGATGAATCCAGGACGGCGCGATATCCGGCGCATCCGTCTCCATCACAATGGACGACAGCGGCAGCTCCGCCGCCAGGCGCCGGATCTGCAGCGCGCGGGTGAAAGTCAGATTGCCGCCAAAGCCAAGCTTGAAGCCCTCATCGATATAAGCCTGCGCCTGCTGGAAGCTGCCGTTGAAGGCATGCGCAATCCCGCCCGCCGGCCCAATCTGGCGTACATGCTTGAGCACCTGGTCCTGCGACTTGCGCACATGGCACAGTACCGGCAGCCCGAAATCACGCGCAATCTTCAGCTGCTCGCGCAGGAAAAACACCTGCTTCTCGCGCATGTCCGGCTCGCACAGCAAGGGAATAAAGAAGTCCAGCCCAATCTCGCCAATCGCCACGAAGCGCGGATCGGACATGGCGGCGGCCACGGCCTCGCGCATGAATTCCAGATCCTCTTCTTTCGCCTGCGGCACAAAGATAGGGTGAATGCCCAGTCCATAGCAGCCATTGGGCGCCTCGTGCGCCAGTTTGCGTACGATCTCGAAGTTGCCGCGATCGACGGCGGGAATGACGATCATCCCAACGCCCTGCTCCGCCGCCTGTGCCGCCACATCCAGCGATTCATCGCCGAATTCGTGGGCATCCAGATGACAGTGCGTGTCGATCCACATGGCTTACTCCTGGCGCAATCCTTCGTCGGTCAGACGCAGCATACGGTCGCAGCGCTTTGCCAGCGCCGGATCGTGGGTGACGATCACGAACGCCGTGCCGAGAGTGCTCGACAGCTCCAGCATCAGATCGAATACCGATTCCGCAGTCGTATGATCCAGATTGCCGGTCGGTTCGTCGGCCAGCACGCAAGCAGGCTGCGTCACCAGCGCACGCGCCAATGCGACGCGCTGACGTTCACCGCCGGACAATTCGCCCGGCACGTGCGTCACACGCTTGGCCAGCCCAACGCGCGCCAGCATGGCCTGCGCCTGTTCCAGCGCGTCCGCACGCTTCATGCGGCGGATCATCAGCGGCATCGCCACATTGTCCAGCGCCGAAAACTCCGGCAGCAGATGGTGGAACTGATAGACAAAGCCCAGCGACTGATTACGTACGTCGCCGCGCTGCGCCTCGCTCAGCGATGCGAAATCTTTGCCCTGCAGCGTCACGGCGCCATTGCTTGGCGTATCCAGCCCGCCCAGCAGATGCAGCAGCGTGGACTTGCCGGAGCCGGACGCGCCAACAATCGCCACGCGCTCGCCGCGGTGCACTTCGAAATCGATCCCCTCCAGCACCTTGACCTCGTAGCTGCCTTCCTTGAAGGTCTTGCCGAGATTGCGGCAGCTCAGCACAGCATCATTCATAGCGCAGTGCCTCCGCAGGTTTGACCGACGCCGCCCAACGGCTCGGGTACAGCGTGGCAGCAAACGCCAGCAGCACGGAAACCACGGCGATCACGCCCACGTCCGCCCAGTGCATATCCGACGGCACGGTGCTGATTTGGTAGATATCCTTCGACAAGAACTGCACTCCCAATAAGTGTTCGATAAACGGGACGATAACATCAATATTCAAGGCCACAAGCACGCCGCCCGCGACACCCAGCAGCGCGCCCAGCACGCCCACCAACGCGCCCTGGATCACGAAAATCTTCATGATCGACCGCGGCGTGGCGCCCAGCGTGCGCAGAATGGCAATGTCGGCCTGCTTGTCCGTCACCGTCATCACCAGCGTGGACACCAGATTGAAGGCGGCCACCGCGACGATGAGTGTGAGGATGATAAACATCATGCGCTTTTCGGTCTGTACGGCAGCAAACCAATTGGCGTTCAGCCTGGACCAGTCACGCACGGTAATATTCGACGGGAACAGTTTCTTCAGCTCGTCCGCAACCTCGGGCGCACGGTGCATATCGGCCAGGCGCAAACGCAGACCTGCCGGAGCATCCATGCGCAGCATCTTTTCCGCATCCTGAATATGGATGAAGGCCAGGCCTGAATCGAATTCCGGATGTCCCGCGACGAATACGCCCACCAGTGTGAAGCTGCGCATGCGCGGCACCACGCCGGCCGGGGTCACCGTTCCCTGGGCCAGCGCCATGGTCACCTTGTCGCCAAGATTCAACTGCAGCGAGCGCGCCAGGTCAATCCCCATCACGATGCCGAACTCGCCGGGCCGCAGATCCTTGAAACTGCCGAACTTGGTGGTCTTGGCCAGATCGGACACATTCGGCTCCTGATCCGGCAGCACGCCGCGCACCACCGCCGGGCGCAGGATTTCGCCACCGTGCAGCAGCATGGCCTGCGTCTGCACGAAAGGCGCCGTACCCTTCACCGCCGGATTCGTCATGGCGCGGCGGGCCTGCTCCTGCCAGTCCGGCATCGAGCCGTTCTTGTCGAAGACTTCGACGTGGGCCAGCACGGACAGCATGCGGTCCGTGACCTCTTTGCGGAAGCCGTTCATCACCGACAGGATGATGATCAGCGCGGCCACACCCAGCGCGATGCCGCTCATCGAAATCAGGGAAATAAAGGAGATGAAGCTGTTGCGCTTATCGCGCTTGCCTGCACGGGTGTAGCGCAGGCCGACCAGCCATTCGTAAGGGAGATTCTTCATATTATTCGTAACGCAGGGCGTCCGCCGGACGCACACGGGCTGCCGACCAGCTAGGGTACAGGGTCGCCACAAAGGCCAGCGCCATCGAGGTGATGCCGATAATGGTCACATCATGCCAGCGCAGGTCCGACGGCACGGCGCTGATGAAGTAGATGTCCTTGGCCAGGAACTTCACGCCAAACAGATGCTCGATGGCGGGTACGATCACGTCCACGTTCAGGGCCAGCGTCACACCGCCCACCACGCCCAGCGCGGTGCCCAGCACGCCAACCAGCGCCCCCTGTACCATGAAAATCTTCATGATCGAACGTGGCGATGCACCGAGCGTGCGCAGGATGGCGATATCGGCTTGTTTATCGGTCACCGTCATCACCAGCGTGGCGACCAGGTTGAAGGCCGCAACCGCGATGATCAGGGTCAGGATCACAAACATCATGTGCTTCTGCGTGGTCACGGCGGCGAACCAGGTCGTGTTCAGCTTCGTCCAGTCGCGCACCAGCAGTTTGCCCGGCATGGTCTGCTTCAGCTCAAATGCCACTTCCGGCGCTTTCTGCAGGTCCTGCAAGCGCAGACGCAGGCCGAACGGCGCATTCAGGTGCACCAGTTGTTCGCCGTCTTCCAGATGTACATAACCCAGGCCGGAATCGAATTCGTTATGCCCGGCCTCAAAAATGCCGCTGACGGTAAAGGTGCGCAGGGTCGGCGCCACGCTGGTGAAGGACGAGCCCTCGGCCAGCGCAATCGCCACCTTATCGCCAATCTTCACCTCCAGCTGGCGCGCCAGTTCGATGCCGAGAATGATGTTGAACGAACCGGGCTGCAAGCTATTCAGGCTGCCCTCTTTCATCTGCCTACCAATGTCGGAAACCTTGGTCTCCTCGCTTGGCAGGATGCCGCGCACCACGGCAGGACGCAGAATGTCGCCGCCATGCACCAGCATGCCCTGCGTTTCCACGAAAGGCGCGGCGCCGCGCACTTCCGGATTCACCGCCGCCTGCTTCGCTGTCGCGTGCCAATCGGCCATACCCAGGCCGCTGATGTCGTAGATCTCCACGTGGCCCAGCACGGACAGCATGCGCTCCGTGACTTCTTTCTGGAAGCCGTTGTACACGGACAGCACCACGATCAGTGCCGCTACGCCTAGCCCGATGCCTGCCATCGAAGTTGCGGAGATAAACGATATAAAACTATTGCGCCCACTGCGTTTGCCGGCGCGCGTGTAGCGCAGGCCGACCAGCCATTCGAATGGCAATTTTTTTAAGAGACCCATGTATTGCGTTGGCAGGAAAGACGCGAAAGCCCGCAGTTTGCCATATAAACAGCATTTCATGTGGACCGCCTATCCTCTACAATGCCGCATGGCTTCTACTACCGTCGTAATCCCCTTCGCTCTGCCGCCCGCCGAACTGGCCGCGGACATCGCCCGCGCCCTGCAGGTGCCGTCGCTCGCAGCATTGCTTTCGCGCAACAATTTGCATGAGCGCCGCCGCTTCGACTCGGACGCGCGTGTCCTGCCGCACGAAAACTGGCTGGCGCCGGGTTCCGACGGTGCGCCGCTGGCCGCCGCTGTGATGAATGGTTTCGGCACGCCGCCGCAGGATGGTTACTGGTTCATCGTGCATCCCGTGCACATCCAGCTGGCGCGCAACCACCTGACCATGGCCGATCCGCGCAACCTGGGCCTGAACGAAGCCGATTCGCGCGCCCTGTTCGAACTGGCCAAACCCTTCTTCGATGACCTGCGCTACGGCGACGCAAACACCTGGTTCATGCGCGCCGACGGCTGGTCCGAATTGGATACGGCCTCGCTGGACGCCGCCATCGGCACCAATCTGGCCGACTGGATGCCGACCGGCCCCAATGCGTTGGGCTTCAAGAAGCTGCAGAATGAAGTGCAGATGCTGTGGCACGAAAATCCGGTCAACGAAGCGCGCGAGGCGCGCCGCCTGCCGCCGGTGAATTCGTTCTGGATGTGGGGTGGCGCCCCAGCTTCCGGCGCCACCGCGCCTGCCGCGCCGCTGCTGGTGTCGTCAGCGCCCGGCTGGCTGACGGCGCTCGGCACACCGGAACTGCGCGACGGCGACGTGGCGCGCTTGCAGGCCACGCCGGGCGAGCGCAAGACCGCCGTGCTGGGCCACCTGCTGCCGCATGGCCTGGCCGGTGACTGGTCCGCATGGCTGATGGAGATGCAGCGCCTGGAGCAGGAATGGTTCACGCCTTTGCTGGCCGCCCTGCGCGAAGGCCGTATCGGCGAGCTGAAACTGGTGCTGACGGACCGCGACGGCGTCACTACCTTCCGTACGACCAAAATGGTGCTGCGCCAGTTCTGGCGCCAGCAGAATCTGAAGAATCTCAAGTCATGACCCGCATTGCCATCCGCCCCTGCCCTGCCCGCGAATCCGAAATGCTGCGCCAGGGCGGCGTCCATCCTGTGCTGGCGCGCCTGTACGCCTCGCGCGGCCTGGTGGACCTGAATGAACTGTCCAGCGAACTGGCGGCACTGATGCAGCCCGCCGGCCTGCTGCACATCGACGCAGCAGCCGTGTTCCTGGCCGACGCCATCGCGGCGCGCAAGCGCATGGTCATCGTCGCCGACTACGACTGCGACGGCGCCACCGCCTGCGCCACCGCGCTGCGCGGCCTGCGCTCCATGGGCGCGGATGTCGATTTCATTGTCCCCAACCGCTTCGAATACGGCTACGGCCTCACGCCGGAAATCGTGGCGCTGACGGCGCGCGAGAAATCGCCGGACATCATTATCACCGTCGATAACGGCATCGCCAGCATCGAAGGCGTGGAAGAAGCCAAACGCCGCGGCATCGAGGTCGTGGTGACCGACCACCACTTGCCCGGCGATGCGCTGCCCGACGCGCGTGTGATCGTCAATCCAAACCAGCCTGCCTGCGGTTTTCCGTCCAAGCATCTGGCTGGTGTAGGTGTGGTGTTCTATGTGCTGCTGGCCCTGCGCGCTGAGCTGCGCCGCCGCGGCGTGTTCGATGCGCAGACCCAGCCCAAGCTGGATTCGCTGCTCGACCTGGTCGCCCTGGGCACCGTGGCGGATGTGGTGAAACTTGATCCGAACAACCGCATCCTCGTCGCCCAAGGCATCAAGCGCATGCGCATGGGACGCATGCACGCCGGCGTGGCGGCGCTGTTCCGCGTATCCGGCCGCCAGGCGCGCACGGCCTCGCCGTTCGATCTGGGCTTTGCGCTGGGACCGCGTCTGAACGCGGCGGGCCGCCTGGAAGATATGTCGCTCGGTATCGAGTGCCTGATTACGGATGACGAACAGCGCGCCTGGGAACTGGCGCAGCAGCTGAACGACATCAACCTGCAGCGCCGTGAGATCGAAGCTGAGATGCAGGACGCGGCCCTGATGCATCTGGAAGATTTTCAGCCGGCGAACAGCACCACCATCTGCGTGTTCGATGAAGGCTGGCACCAGGGCGTGATCGGCATTGTGGCATCGCGCCTGAAGGAGAAGTTCTATCGCCCGACCATTACGTTCGCACCGGCGGGCGATGGCATGATCAAGGGGTCCGGCCGTTCAATCCCCGGCTTCCATTTGCGCGATGCGCTGGATCTGGTGTCCAAGCGCGCGCCAAGCCTGATCGACAAATTCGGCGGCCACGCCATGGCGGCTGGCCTGAGCCTGCGCGCCGAGGCTTTCGGCGCGTTCTGCGAAGCGTTTGAAGCTGTCGGCCGCTCCTGGCTGTCAGAACACCAGCTGGAGCGTGTGATCGAGACGGATGGTCCGCTGGAAGACGCTTACTACACCACCCAATTCATCGAACTGATGGACGGCCAGGTCTGGGGCCAGGGCTTTGCGCCACCCGTGTTCTGCGACGAGTTCCGCGTGATGAGCCAGCGCATCCTGAAGGAGCGCCATCTCAAGCTGCTGCTGGAGAAGAACGGCGCCCGCTACGACGCCATTTGGTTCGGCCACACCGATGCGCTGGGCGAGCGCGCGCGCGTGGCCTTCCGCCTCGACGCCAACGAGTACAACGGCGTCACACGCGTCCAGCTGCTGGTGGAGCACGCCGAACCGGCTTGATTACGGCTGGTCGGGCTCACGTTTGCAGTTGCAGACTTCCTGGCCTTTGTCGAACACGATGCGCCATTTTCCCGGCGCTTCCTGGCGCCACACGGAATTGAAGCGGCCAATCAGCTTGCCCTTCGGGTCGTGCACCGGCCCGGAGGAATGGGCGAGCGTGCCGGAGTCCAGCACTTCCACGTCATCCGGCTCCCACGAGAATGGCGCGTCCGGCTTTTCGTAGAACTTCTTCCAGAAATCGGACACAGCTTGCTTGCCGCGCAGCGGCTTGGGACCGGAGTGGAAAACTGCTTCATCGGACAGGAAGGTCGTAAAGGCCGCGAAATCACGCTTGGCCATAGTCGCCGCGAAAGCGCGCTCGGTGTCGGCAACTTGCTGCTTTAGTTCGGCGTTACTTGGCGCGGCGCTTGCGGCTGTGGCCAGGGCCAGGGCCGCTGCGGCGAACAGGGTCTTCATGGGGTCTCCTTATTATTCTGGATACCCGATCTTATAACACAGCTCTCCTTCCCCAGCCCTGGCCAGCAGCGCGTCGTAGCCAAGCCGGGCTCTGGCGTCCAGCGCGGCTGCGCCAATGGACTCCAGCTGAACATGCGCGACGGCTTCAATGCAGCCATCCATCATCGCTGCAAGCATTTGCGGCAAGGCCTTGGCCGCCGGACTGCGCGGCAGAAATTGTTCGCGCGCCGCCGCGTCCAGCGGTCCGATATGGATATTGATGCCCAGATCGCAGCGCCACTGCCGGGCACCCAGCGCCGTATCGCTGCCCAACGTCGCGTTGGCGCGTCCAAGCGCATTACGGTGCGGCGGCGCCAGCAGCTGCCAGCTGCCGGCAAACTGCTCCACGTGGAGCGGCACGCCGAAATAATCACTCAACGCCCTTCCCAGTGCTTCGGCGGAGGTTGCGGAGCGGCGCATCATCGCCGCATATTGCGCCAGTGCGGGTTCGCGCGTGCCGCCAAGGGCCATCAGCATCGGCGGCAAATCCGCCGGCCGATGCTTGTACCAGGCCGCGTCGAACTGTTCGAGCGCCCGAGCGGACAGCATATCGAGAAATTCGCGCGGCCCGCTGCCAGGCGCTCTGGCGATGCGCTCCGTGTAATGGTAAGGCAGTGCGCCTGCCGCGCCGAGCAGCCCCATGAACGCAGGCCGTACCGCATCGCCTGCGCAGGCTGCGATGTCGCCTGGCGGGAAGGCCAGCGAGGTATCGTTCTCCGCGCGCGGTACTGCGCCCTGCTCGCGCAAGGCTTGCAGCAGCCGAAAATAGCCGTAGCCACCTACAGCATCAGGTTTCCGTTCCTTGGACGGCATCGCAAGAGCTCCTCGCCGCTTGATGCGGAAATCGCCACCAGCTGCATGAATGTGTTCAGGTGGACGGAATGAGACAGGTATTGGTCAATCACGTGCACGAATACCGCCACGCTGGCGCCGACCAGCGCACGTTCGTCTATCGTCATGCGCAGCTCGGTGCCATCAACTGGCGCGGCGCCGTGCTTGTGGCGCATCCGCATGGTCGCCGGCCTGGTCTTCAAATCGGCCAGCGCGTCACGGAGCTTCCGGCCCGCGTCCGACTCCGCCAGGTCTTGCAGAGCAAACGCCAGCCTGAGATTCTCCACATTTGCCGGGTTAGCCTCCAGCGCCAGCATTGCCAACAGCCGCCAGCGCAGCGCCATGCCACCCGCGACTTCACGCATGCGGCATGGAGTGCCAATCAATGCGGCAGCCGGCTCGAAGCCCGCAAAAGCCTGCGGCAAGGAGCGCTCGCAGCACGTGAGCCCTACGGAAGCCGTCGCCGTCGCCGTCCCCGTCTCGGACGCCGCCCACGTCGGTGCTGGAGCAAAACTGATGCGCATGGGTGTGCCGGGTTCGTCCAACAGCGCGCGGCGGGCGGTCCAGGTGCCGGTGGGCGCGGCGCCGAAGCGCATTGTTTGCGGCGGCTGCAGGACCGATAGGCCATCGGCGGCGAGCAGATGAACGGTGTCGATGGCATGGATGACATGCGAACTGTCCGCAGGCGCGAGGCCATATTCGCTGGAAGTCCGGCTGACGTACACGGGCGCCGCCGCGGCGGCAAACACATTCGCCGCTGGGGCGCACCCCGTCAACAGATGACCGGCTTCAACACCGGCCAGCGTGCGCGCCAATTCGCTGTCCGCACGCAGCTGCACGGCGATATCCAGGGAAACGTTACCGTACGCGATGAAGCGCCGCAGCGATGCCAGATTCAGCTCCAGAAAGTTGAAGCGCTCGGGGAAGCATTGATATTCGCGCAGCACTTGCCAGTTGTAATCGCCAAGCTCGTCCAGGCCTGCCACGCGCATGGGCACACGAGGCAATGGCTCGGCCGGACCGCCAGGCATTGCGGACCACGCGCTGGAGGCATGCAGCAGCAACGCGTCCTGCAACGCCGCGCGCAGCACGGGCTCGGCGTTCACGTAGAGGCGCAGGGTGTCGCGGGTGGGCGCACTCAGGCCGCTGACGGTCAGCGATAACAGATGCTCGCCACCTGGCCCCTCGTAGGGGCGCCAGCGCAAACTGGTGACGTCTGCGCCTGTGCAGGCGTCACCAGTCAGGCGGAATGACGAGACGCGCCCATCCGCCGCACGGGCCGCCAATGCCGTGCCGCGGCGCGCGCTGGCGGAAAGACGAAAAATCGCACTGGCAGGAAATGGCGCGAGCGTCTCCGGGAATAATGCCTCCAGCAGCGCCTCATCCAGAAGCGGGCTGGCGCGATCGAGACTATGGGCGATGCGCGCGTGAAGCAGCGCCGCAGCTTGCACCAGTCTGTCCACATGCGGATCGCGCACTCCCTCGCGCGGCGGAATCAACCTGCCCGCCAGACGGGGATAGCGCACTGCAAACTCCGCGCTTTTTCGTCGAAACTGCTTCAGCTCCGCTTCCACCCATGGCAAAAGTTGCTCCATCGCAAACTCTCCCGAAAATGCCATTTCGCAATATTGTCAGCGCCAGCGACAGGCATCATTGAGGAAGCGCAAAGCGGAAAGACTTGTATGTTGCACGGAATCGGAGTATAACTAATCCATAAACGGAGGATATGATGAATTCCGCCTACGCCTACCCCAAGAGCAATTACCATCCCGCCATGCCGGTGGATCTCAGCCACAAGGAAGAACGCGAGCGCCTGTCGCACTCCGCGCTGAAGGGCTTTTTCAAACTTGCCGCGGCCTGGAAACTGCGCGACGAAGATGCGCGCGAACTGCTGGGAGGCCTGTCCAGCAGCACCTTCTACGAATGGAAAAAGAATCCCGACCGCGTGCTGGAAGTCGACCGCATCACGCGTATTTCCTACCTGCTCGGCATCTACAAGTCGCTGCACATTATCTACGGCGACAAGCTCGCCGATGAATGGATCAGTCTGGTGAACCGCAATGTGATTTTCGGCGGCCGCACGCCCCTGGCTTTTATGCTGGCCGGCGGCATGCTCTCCATGCAGACCGTGCGCCAGCTGCTCGATGCGCGCCGTGGAGGCCTGTAATTGACGTCCTTACCGCCGCTGCGCCTGCTGCGCCAATTCGATACCTGCCGCCTGATTCCGTCCCGCTTCGTGGACAAGGAAGATTCCGTCCTTTCGGCGCTGGCCGATAACGACGACGAACTGCGTGACCTGTTCGACCTCGATAACGCGACCAACGCGCGCCTGCTGGCCGAACATGGCGGCGCATCCGGTATCGGCATCGAAGAACTGGTGTTCTATGTGCCGAACTACCGCAGTATCAACGCCGCATTTACCTACGCCCGTCCTGAAGGCAGCCGTTTCAACGACGGCCAGCGCGGCGCCTGGTATTGCGCCTTTGACGCGGAAACGGCGCTGGCCGAAGTCATCTTCCACAAGACCGTGGAATACGCCGAAATCGACCGCTTCGACGACAGCGTCAGCTACCAGGCCATGCTGGCCGACTTCTCTGCCGAATTTCACGATATCCGTGGATTGGCGGAATTTGCGCCCTGCCTCGATCCGGAGAGCTACATCGCTTCCCAGCGCCTGGCCGCGCGCCTGCTGGACGCGGGTTCCATGGGCGTCATCTACCCCAGCGTGCGCCGCGACGGCGGCACCAACCTTGGCTGCTTCCGCCCCGCACTGGTGGGTAATGTTCGCAAAGGCCAGGCCTATCGGTTAACATGGGAGGGTTCGCCGGCGCCCCGCGTCGAGCCGATTTAACCGATTCAAGAGATTGACCATGCAGCTGAAGCCCGAAAAAGACGCCGAACTCCGCGACAAAGTGAACCGCGAAACCGCCCGCCTCCCATGGAGCGAATTGCTCAAGCATTTCGCGCAGGGGAATGTGATCTGGGTTGCGAACGAACTGGATCTGGTGGAAGTGGCCGTGCGCATCGCCCACGACGACAAGGCCAACATCACCAAGTGGATGGAGCAAGGCATGGTCGCCAAGGTCTCCGACCAGCAGTGCCAGAGCTGGATCGATTCAGATGCTGCGCTGTGGGCGACAGTCATCAGCCCATTCATCCTCGTGCAGCAGGACAAACCCAAGGTGCATTAAAGCGCCAGGCGGTAGATCGCGTAGCCTTTACCATCGTCGGCCTGGAACTCGGTCACGGGCAGGCCTGCCGCCAGCGGCAGCTTGCCAGGCGCCGAGTGGAAAATGACCGGACCTTTTGCATTCAGCGGCGTGAAGCGCCAGCTTCGTGAAAAGCCGTTGGCGCTGCGGGTCAGCGCTTTGGTCTTTTGCACGTAGGCGATGAGGATATCGCGATTGGTGTCCGGCGCGGCCAGGATGACTTGGGCAACGGGGAAGCCGCCGCCTCCGCTGCCGCGGAAGTTATTGGTCGCGATAAGGAATTCCTGCGCGTCGCCCACCGGCACGCCACGGTATTGCAGCGATTTGATGCGCTGGCCCGGCGCTTGCGATACATCGATCTCGTAGCGCACTTCGTCGGACGTGAGCAGGTCGAGATTGAATCCCGCGAAAGCCGTGTTGACCAGTTCCTGCACCGTCGTGCGCGCGGGATCGATCGTGTTGTAGCGCTGCGCGGCGCGTTCCAGCCAGGCCTTCAGTTGGGCGCCATTCACTTTTACGCCATACAGCGTGTTCGGATAGAGGTACAGGTCGGCCGCGTTGTTCAAGGCGATCGCGCCCGGCGCCACGTCCGTGTAATCGGCGGGACCGGCCGCGCCGGATTTGAACGGCGCGGAGACTGAAAATACCGGCAGCGCTGCATACTGCGGCAGATTATTCTTCACGTAGCGCGACAGATAATCGGCCTGCGCCTGATTCACCACGTCAATCGCGCTCACGTCGCCCACGTCCGCAAAATAGGTGGACATGCGGAAGTCGGTGCTGCCGATCGGCGTCTTCACGTACTTCACGGCAGCCGCATGCTCATCGGCGACCAGCGGCGCGATGGAAGCATCAGCCGCCACCGGACGTTTGTCCGCATCGACGATGGCCCGCGTTTCAACGATCGTGTGCTCTCGATCGGCGAACCAGTGCCGACCGTCGTAGCGCAGGCGCAGAGCAATGACGCCGAGCTGCTTACCCCACAGGCCAGCCATCACGGTCGGCACACCATTTACCGTGCCACGCACCTTGTCCACGCCCGGCAGGTTGAATTGCGGAGACTTGCTGGCCGCGTTCGGGAAGACTTCATGGGCATGACCAATCAGCATGGCGTCGATGCCCGGCACCTGGGCCAGATGCCAGCTGCCGTTTTCCATGGCAGGCGAATACATCGCCCCGTCAAGCCCCGCATGCGCAATCGCGACCACCAGCTCTGCGCCCTGCGCCCGCATTTCCGGGATGTAGCGCTCGGCCGCTTCGCGCCAGCCTTCCATGCGGACCTTACCGTCCAGCCAGCGTTTATCCCAGCCCATGATGGCCGGCGTCGTGAAGCCGATGATGCCGACCTTCACACTCGCCTGCACCGGCTTGCCATCCGGCCCGGTCGCCGTAATGCGCTTGTCGAGAATGCGGTAAGGGGCGAACAGCGGCTTGCCGGTCTTGAGGCTGATGACGTTGGACAGCACGATCGGGAACGACGCGCCGGCGCAAGCCTGGGTGCGCGGGGTGATGCCTTCTACGTCAAAGCGGCTGCTCGTGACCTGTTGCAGGTAATCCAGTCCGTAATCGAAATCGTGGTTGCCCACCGAGCCGCCTTCCACGCCCAGCGCATTCATGGCTTTGTAAATCGCCGGCGTTTGCGAGCAGGACACTGGAGCAACTAATGCTTGGTAATCGGCCAGCGCCGTGCCCTGGATAGTGTCGCCGTTATCGAGCAGCAGCGTATTCGCGAATTCGGTGCGCGCCTGCCGGATCAGCGTGGCCGTCCGCTCAAAGCCCAGCGTCGCGTCGGGCGCCAGCTTGTAGTAATCGTAGCTCAGTACGTTCGCGTGCAAATCCGTCGTTTCCAGCACTGCCAAAGTGGAGTGAGAACCGGCAGGCACCGTGGCGCAACCAGCCAGAGCGGCGCACATAAAAACGAAAGCAGGAACGCGCATATTGAGTCTATCGGAATGAAATTCACACATCATAACTGTTTGAGCCTTTTTACAACGGCCTTGCAATTTTGAAAAGCCTTTCTATGCTTCACTGTAGCTCAGCCATAAGTTGCACCGGAATAGGTAGTCTTTTGCAAAAAAGATACGTTACAAAACTTCAAGAAATGCGTAAAAAAGCCAAGCGTATGATCAGCCTCAATCCGCAACACATAGTTACCTTACAAGGAAAATTCCATGCAAACCTTACGCCGTACAGCAGTCGCCATGGGCCTATGGTTGACCGCAGCGCTCGCACATGCCGCCCCTAATCTCGTGTTGGATGGCAACTTCGAAACCAACTTTGCCCTTGCCTGGCTGGACTCGGGGCAATACACGGTGGGCACAGACATAACCGGTTCGCCGGCCGCCCACGCGACAGACGTTTACCAGGATCTCAGCGTTCCCGGCGTCACGCCCATCGGCATTCTTTCTCAGAACATCAGTGGCCTGACGATCGGCCACAAATACACACTCAGCTTCGAACTTCAGCGCTACTCCTCGACCGGTAACAATGTCGTCGACAACGAAGCTTACGTGAAGTTCGGCGGGCAGACGCTCATGGATGAGAATGACATTACTCTTGACTGGGTGACCAAGACCTTTGTCGATATCATCGCGACCAGCACTTCCATGCTCCTGGAGTTCGGCAACACCAGCAGCGATCCCATTTTTGGCAATCAACTCGACAATATCTCGCTGATCGAGCAAGCCTCGACCGGGCCTAACGATCCGCCTCCTGGCGTTCCTGAACCAGGCACACTGGCCTTGCTGGCTGGCGGCCTCGGTCTGCTTGGCGCTACGCGCCGACGCGTTCTGCGCGCCTGAAGTTCTCCCCTTTTTCCCTACCCAACTGATCTTGCCGTGCGATGGCGCCGAGGCGCCATCCACAGCTGAGAGGAGGCAGCATGTCTGATCCGTATATCGGTGAAATCCGCATGACCGGCTTCAATTTTGCGCCGCAAGGCTGGGCGCTGTGCAATGGGCAGCTCCTGGCAATTAGTCAGAACCAGGCACTGTTTGCGATCCTGGGCACTACCTATGGCGGCAACGGCCAGACTAACTTCGCCCTGCCTGATTTGCAGGGCCGCGTGCCGGTGCACACCGGCACCGGGTTCAACCTGGGCCAGGTCGCCGGCGAAACAGCCCATACCCTGATTCAGCCAGAACTGCCGGGTCATACCCACAATGTGATGGCATCGACTGCCGCGACCCACGCGTCCGATCCAACCGGACGTGTATTCGGCAACGTGCAGCCCGGCGACCTGAACCTGTTCCGGGTGCAGGACAATTCGGCCACCATGGATGGCCCGACGGTCGGTCCGGCCGGCGGTTCGCAGCCGCACGAAAACATGCAGCCTTATACGGTGGTGAACTTTGTCATCGCCCTGGAAGGCATCTTCCCGCCCCATAACTGAGCCGCGCGCAAAGGGAGAACAATATGGATCCATTCCTCGGTGAAATTCGACTTTTCTGTGGCAACTTCGCGCCGCGCGGCTGGGCGTTTTGCGACGGCACCCTGATTGCGATTTCCGCCAACACGGCGCTCTTCTCGCTGCTTGGCACGCAATATGGCGGCAACGGCCAGACCACCTTCGCACTGCCTGACTTGCGTGGACGCGTGCCGGTGCACCAGGGCACGCAGCAGGGCGCGAATTACGATATGGGCCAAGTGGCCGGCGTGGAGAATGTGACGTTGATCTCCAGCGAGATCCCCATGCACAACCACCTCATGAGCGCCAGCACCGAGACGCCGTCCGCAGTCGGCACCGGGATTAATCTCACCGGCAGCACGGTATATGTGCCCTCCTCGGTGCCCAAGCCGCAATGCTATGCGCCGGATGGCAAGCCCCTGGCGGCCATGTACGCACAAGCGGTCACACCGTCCGGCGGCAATCTGCCGCACAACAATATGGCGCCGTTCCTGGCTCTCAATTTCATCATCGCGCTGGAGGGGATTTTCCCCAGCCGTTCCTGAGGAGTAAGACATGGCACAACCGTTCCTCGCGGAAGTCCGCATCTTTGCAGGCAACTACGCACCGCAGGGTTGGGCGCTTTGCAATGGCCAGATCTTGCCCATCGCTCAAAACCAGGCCTTATTCTCCCTGCTCGGCACAACCTATGGCGGCAATGGCGTGAACAACTTCGCGCTGCCCAATCTGCAACAGCGCATCCCGCTGCACCAGGGCCAGGGACCGGGGCTGACGCCGCGCATGCTGGGCGAAATCGGCGGCGAAGCAACCCATCAGCTGATGCTGAACGAAATGGCAGGCCACAACCACAGCCTGAACGGGACCAATACCGCACCGTCGGTGGGTTCTCCGGCCGGCGCCCTGCTCGCGGCACCACCCGGAACCACCCCGCCTTACCACGATCCGTCCTCCCTGGCGCCTATGCCGGCCGGGACGCTGAGCACGACTGGCGGCAACACGCCGCACAACAATCTGCAGCCTTATCTGGTGCTGAACTTCATCATCGCGCTGCAGGGCATTTTCCCGTCGCGGAACTGACGCGCCGATGGACGAAACGGGGGCAATCCGCCTGCGTGCCGCCGAAGCAGCCGATCAGGAGTTTCTGTTGGAACTCCTGGCCAGCACGCGGCCGGACTTGTCCCTGATCGACGGTCCGGCCCGCGCCATGCTGCTGCGCTTTCAGTTCGACGCCCAGCACGCCCATTACCTGCAGCACTTCCCCCATATGGAAGCCAGCGTCGTGCTGGTGAGCGGACAGCGCGCCGGCCGCCTGTACGTTGCCCGCACGCCCACGGAGATCCGCTTGCTGGACATCAGCCTGATGCCCGATTTCCGCCGCCGCGGCATTGGCGGCCATCTGCTGACCCTGCTGCAGGACCAGGCCCGGAACAGGGGCCTGCCGCTGCGCTTGCATGTTTTACAAGGCAATCCCGCGCGGCAGTTGTACGAACGTCATGGTTTCCAGGCCAGTGTGCTGGAGGGCCTCCATCTGAGCATGGAATGGAGCGCCGTCTCTAGGGTATAATTCTCGGTTCGATTTCATTACTATCAGACCAAGAAAACCATGGAAGCTGAACGCATCAACGCCCTGTCCTCCCTGCTCGCGGATTTGACCACCCGCGAAGCCGAACTTCGGAGGTATCTTTGACTTCGATCGCAAGTCAGAGAAACTCGAACAACTGAACGGCGAACTCGAAGACCCTGCGGTCTGGAATGACCCGAAAAAGGCCCAGGACATGGGCCGCGAAAAGAAATCCCTCGAAGGCGTAGTCCTCACCCTGCAAAAGGCGGAGAGCGACCTGCGCGACATGAATGAGCTGTTCGAGATGGGCAAGGAAGAAGGCGACGACGACACGCTGGAAGCCGTGATCGCGGACACCGCCGAAATCCAGAAAGTCATCGAGCAGATGGAATTCCGCCGGATGTTCAGCAATCCGATGGACCCGAACAACTGCTTCATCGACATCCAGGCCGGCGCCGGTGGCACCGAAGCCCAGGACTGGGCCTCCATGCTGCTGCGCCAGTATCTGCGCTATTGCGAGCGCAAGGGCTTCAAGGTCGAGGTGATGGAAGAATCCGAGGGCGAGGTTGCCGGCATCAAGACCGCCACCCTGAAAGTGGAAGGCGAATACGCCTACGGCCACCTGCGCACTGAAACCGGCGTGCACCGCCTGGTGCGCAAGTCGCCGTTCGACTCGGCCGGCGGCCGTCACACGTCCTTCGTATCCCTGTTCGTCTACCCGGAAGTGGATGACTCGATCGAGATCGAAATCAATCCGGCCGATCTGCGTATCGACACTTACCGCGCCTCGGGCGCCGGTGGACAGCACATCAACAAGACCGACTCCGCGGTGCGTATCACGCACGGCCCGTCCGGCATTGTGGTGCAGTGCCAGAACGACCGCTCGCAGCACCGCAACAAGGCCGAAGCGATGGACATGCTGAAGGCGAAGCTGTTCGAACTGGAACTGCGCAAGCGCATGAGCGAGCAGCAGAAACTGGAAGACTCCAAGACCGACGTGGGCTGGGGCCATCAGATCCGCTCCTACGTTCTGGACCAGTCCCGCATCAAGGACCTGCGCACCGGCTTCGAAACCGGCAATACCAAGAACGTGCTGGATGGCGACCTGGATGATTTCATCTCCGCCTCCCTGAAGCAGGGCATCTGATGACGCACCGCGCTTTCATCTTCGACATGGACGGTACCATTGTCGATAATATGGCCTTCCACACCAAATCGTGGGTGGCCTTTTTCGAGCAACGCGGCCACGCCATCGACCCGGATGAATTCTTCCGCGCGACGGCCGGCCGCCAGGGCCACGAAATCATGGCCCACTATATGGGCGAGCACCTGTCGAAAGAAGAAAGCGCCCTGCTCGACGCCGAGAAGGAAGCCCTGTACCGCGAGCTGTACGCGCCGCATCTGGAAACGGTGGCCGGTTTCGACCAGCTGATCGAAGAAGCCCAGGAACAGGGCGTGAAGCTGGCCGTGGCGACTGCTGCGCCGCCTGCCAACATCGTGTTCACGCTGGACGGCCTGGATCTGCGACGCCACTTCGATGCGGTGGTGGGCGCGGCCGATGTCGCACGCGGCAAGCCGAACCCGGACGTGTTCCTGAAGGCGGCCGAGCGCTGCGGCACCACGCCGGAGAACTGCATCGTGTTCGAAGACGCGCCGCTGGGCGTGGAAGCGGCACGCCGCGCCGGCATGCGTTGCGTGGTGCTGACAACCACTTTGCCTGCTGAAGCGTTCAAGGATTTCGACAACGTGATTTGCGTTGCGCGCGACTTCAGCGAACTGAATATCGACGAGCTGTTTGCCCTCGGTGCGCAAAACTCGGCCCAATAAATAAATCTATCAAAACTTAATCACATCATGACTACGGAAAACCAAGTCCCAGACCAGGCACCAGGCCAGGACGACAACAAGATCATCGCCGAACGCCGCGTCAAGCTGGCCGCGCTCCGCGAAAAAGGCGTCGCCTTCCCTAACGACTTCCGTCCGCAGCACAAGGCGGCCGATCTGCAGCAGCAGTACGGCAGCAAATCCCGCGAGGACCTGGAAGCCGCGCCGGTGACCGTAGTGCTGGCTGGCCGCATGATGCTGAAACGCGAAGCGGGTAAGAAGGCTGCATTCGCCACCCTGATGGATTCCTCCGGCCCGAAGGCCGATGGCCGCATCCAGATCTACGCAACGCTGGACCTGACCGGCGAAGCGGCGATGGAAGCGCTGCACCACTATGACCTGGGCGATATCCTGGGCGTCACCGGCACGCTGTTCAAGACCAAGACTGACGAACTGACCATCAAAGTGTCCGACCTGCGTCTGATCACCAAGTCGCTGCGTCCACTGCCGGACAAATTCCACGGCCTGGCCGACCAGGAAACCAAGTACCGCCAGCGCTACGTGGACCTGATCATGAACGAAGAAACCCGCCGCACCTTCAAGGCGCGTACCGCGGCGATCTCCTCGATCCGCCGCTTCATGGAAAAGAACGACTTCATGGAAGTGGAAACCCCGATGCTGCACCCGATCCCGGGCGGCGCGGCGGCTAAGCCTTTCATTACCCACCACAATGCGCTGGACATGCAGATGTTCATGCGTATCGCGCCTGAGCTGTACCTGAAGCGCCTGGTGGTGGGCGGCTTCGACCGCGTGTTCGAGATCAACCGCAACTTCCGTAACGAAGGCGTGTCGGTCCGTCACAATCCGGAATTCACCATGATGGAGTTCTACGCGGCCTATACCGACTACGAGTGGATCATGAACTTCACCGAGTCCGTGATCCGCCAGGCGGCGATTGATGCCAAGGGCACTGCGGTGCTGAACTATGGTGGCCGTGAGCTGGACCTGTCCAAGCCATTCCACCGCCTGACCATCGTGGGCGCCATCAACAAGTACGCTCCGCACTACACCGAAGTGCAGCTGAACGATATGGAGTTCATCAAGGCCGAACTGCTGAAGTTTGGCGTGAAGCCGCACGCCCACTCGGGCCTGGGTGCTCTGCAACTGGCGCTGTTCGAAGAGACTGCGGAAGCGCAGCTGTGGGAGCCGACCTTCATCATCGACTACCCGGTTGAAGTGTCTCCACTGGCCCGTGCTTCGGACACCCGCGAAGGCATCACCGAGCGCTTCGAACTGTTCATGGTCGGCCGCGAGATCGCCAACGGCTTCTCCGAGCTGAACGACGCAGAAGACCAGGCAGCCCGCTTCCTGGCCCAGGTTGAAGCCAAGGAAGCCGGCGACGACGAAGCCATGTTCTATGACGCGGACTACATCCGCGCGCTGGAATACGGCATGCCGCCAGCCGGCGGCTGCGGCATCGGCATTGACCGCCTGATGATGCTGCTGACCGATTCTCCGAATATCCGCGACGTGCTGCTGTTCCCGCACATGCGCAAAGAGGATTGATCAGCTTCTCATGATCGGCGGATCGATGATCCGCCCTACGAAAGCCGCCCGGCCCAGCGCCCGGCGGCTTTTTTTATCGCAAATGAGGCGTTACTGGATCACGCGGTAGCAAGGGGTATAGGCCTTGCCGGCGAGTTTCATGCGGCTCTGGGCGACAAAGGACGCCAGCAGCGCATCCATCGGCCCCATGATTTCCTTGTCGCCGTGGATCTCGAAGTGGCCATATTTCTCGATGGTGCGAATGCCCTCTTCCTTCACATTGCCCGCCACCACACCCGAAAACGCGCGGCGCAGGTTGGCCGCCAGCACGTGTACCGGCTGCTGCTTGTGCAGGCTCAGATTGCGCATGTTCTCGTGCGTCGGCGCGAATGGACGCTGGAACTCTTCGTCGATCCTCAAAGCCCAATTGAAGTAATAAGCGTCGCTGCGCGACTTGCGGAACTCGCGCACCTGCTTGATCCCTTCCTGCATCTCGCGCGCCACCAGCTCAGGATCGTCGACGATGATCTTGTAGCGGCTCTGCGCCTCAGGGCCGAGCGTCAGGCCGATGAACTCATTGATCTGCACGAAGTAGTCGCGTGCCGTTTCAGGACCGGTGAAGATCAGCGGGAATGGAATGTCCGCGTTGTCCGGATGCAGCAGGATGCCCAGGATGTACAGGATTTCTTCGGCCGTGCCGGCGCCGCCCGGGAACACGCAAATGCCGTGGCCCACGCGTACAAAGGCCTCCAGGCGCTTTTCAATGTCCGGCATGATGACCAGGTCATTAACGATCGGGTTTGGCGACTCCGCCGCGATAATGCCCGGCTCCGTGATGCCCAGATAACGTCCGCCGGTAAAGCGCTGCTTGGCGTGGCCGATGGTGGCGCCTTTCATCGGGCCTTTCATCGCACCCGGACCGCAGCCGGTGCAGATATCCAGGCCACGCAGGCCAAACTGATAACCCACTTCCTTCGAGTAGTTATATTCCGCGCGGTTGATCGAATGTCCGCCCCAGCACACCACCATATTCGGATTGGTCGCAGGCTTCAGCACATTCGCATTGCGCAGAATATGGAAAACCGCGTCCGTGATGCCCTCGGTGCGCGACAAATCGAATTTAGGATTGCCCGTCACCTCATTGCTGACGAAGACAATATCGCGCAGCACCGCGAACAAGTGCTCGTGGATACCCTTGATCATTTTGCCGTCCACGAATGCGATGGCCGGCGCGCCTTTGATTTCGAGCTTGATACCGCGCTCGCGCTGCAGGATGTTGATGTCAAACGACTTGTAGCGGTCCAGCAGTTCCTTTCCATCGTCGATCGTACTGCCGCAATTCAGCACCGCCAGGGCGCAGTTGCGGAACATGTTATAAAGGCCGCCCTTCCCGGAATCCAGCAACTGGCCCACTTCTGCCTTGGACAGGACTTCGAGTTTTCCTTCAGGGGCAATGAGAGTATCGACAACGTTGTGTTCCATGATACGACTTTCCTTTTTCTGATCTTTATTCGGCCTGCACCCCCAATATACGCTCATAACGTTTGGTCTCACAGACACAAGCTTGGCAAACATACCACATTGCTGCACTGCGGCACGCGAATTTACCCTTTAAATGCTTGCGGTGCTTTAAAATGCGGCTTTTTTTCGACCAGGAGAAGTCCGCATGAGCGGTCCTACCCAAGCTACCACTGAAGCGCCAATCCCTGAATTCAAGCAGATCATGGGCCACCCTGCTCCGCTCTGGATGCTGTTCATGTCCGAATTCTGGGAACGCTTCGCGTTTTACGGCATTCGCTGGGCACTGGTGCTATACATCGTTGCGCAGTTCTTCGGCGGCGACGCGGCCGGCCAGGCCAACGCCAATCTGACCTACGGTTCCTATCTGGCCCTGGTGTATGCGGGCGCCCTGTTCGGCGGCTACGTGGCCGACCGGGTCCTCGGCTACCAGCGCTCCATCATCATCGGCGCGATTTTCATGTCGGCCGGCCTGTTCATGATCTCCTACCCGGACCCGAACATCTTCAAGTTCGGCCTGGCCACGATCATCGTGGGTAACGGTCTGTTCAAACCGAATATTTCGACCATGGTCGGCAAGCTGTACTCGCTGGGCGATACCCGCCGCGACTCCGGCTTCACCATCTTCTACATGGGAATTAACGTCGGCGGCTTCCTGGCCCCTATCGTTACCCAGCTGCTGGCGCAGAAAGTCTTCGGCACCGGCGACACTCCTGCGTACAAGGTGGTGTTCATGTCCGCCGGCGTGGGCATGCTGATCAGCCTCGTGTGGTTCTCCATCGGCCGCCGCGCCCTGAAAGGCATCGGTGCACCAGCGCCTGAAGCACAGAACCCAATGCGCATGGTGTGGGTCGCCATCGGCGCGCTGGCTGTTGTTCCAGTCGTGTACTCGCTGCTGGCAGTTGGCGCAGAAGCCCTGCAAGGCGTGCTGTCGGTGCTGTTCATCATCCTGGCTGTGATGCTGGTGGTGGAAGGCATCCGCAACGGCAAGGTCGCTCGTGACAAGACCATCGCCATGATGGTGATCTTCGCCTTCAACATCATGTTCTGGTGCTTCTTCGAACAGGCAGGCAGCTCCTTCACATTCCTGGCCGATAACATCGTCAACCGCCAGCTGGGCAGCTTCGATTTCCCGACCGCCTGGTTCCAGTCCGTGAACTCCATCGCCATCATCGTGTTCGCACCAGTGATTGCAGCGATCTGGGTCTTCATGGGCAAGCGCGGCAAGAATCCTTCCATCCCACGCAAGTTCGCACTGGGCCTGATCGGCAACGGCCTGGCTTTCGGCCTGCTGATGTACGCGCTAACCCATCTGGTTGACGATCATCAGAAGATTCCGTTCTGGACCTTGTTCATGGTCTACGTCATCCAGTCTATCGGTGAACTGTGCCTGTCGCCTATCGGCCTGTCGATGGTGACCAAGCTGGCGCCGACCCGCCTGGTGGGCATGGGCATGGGCGGCTGGTTCCTGTCGACCGGCATCGGCAACAACCTGTCCGGTATCGTGGCTTCGCTGATGTCGGGCGAGCACGGCATGTCGGTGCAGTCTGCGCTGACCGGCTACACCCAGGGCTTCTGGATTCTGATCGGCGGCGGCATTCTGCTGTTCCTGCTGGCACCGCTCATCCAAAAGCTGATGCACGGCGTGAAATAAGAAATGGGCCCGCAAGGGCCCTTTTTTTTATATGGGGACGCGACACATTTGCGATTTAAATGTGTTGCGTCCCCATTTAATTTGCGGCGAGCCAGGCGTCGAGGCGGGCTTCGGCGCCGGCGGGCAGGTGCAGGCCAAGTTTGGAGCGGCGCCACAGGATGTCCGCCGCCGTCACCGCCCACTCCTTGCTGCGCAGGTAGTCCACTTCGGCCGCATACAGGTTCGGCAGAATTTCTTCGCCCATATCAGCCAGCGACGCGCGGCCATCAAGCAGTGTATGGATGCGCGTGCCGTAAGCGCGGGCGTAGCGGCGAATCAGTTCCGGCGGCAGCCAGGTGTACTTCACCTGCAGGGCCGCCGTCCATTGGCAGAACTCCAGCACGCTGCGGTTCTGCGGCACGGCGCCGAACAAATCACCGCCGGGCAGGCAGGCGTTCTCCGTCCAGCCGCGCTGCGGGTTGCCAAGCGCTTTGCAGATATGGTCTACGGCTTCTTCTGCCAGGCGGCGGAAGGTGGTGATCTTGCCGCCGAAGACGCTCAGCATCGGGGCACCGCCGGCAGTCTCAATCTCGAAACGGTAGTCGCGCGTGACAGCCTTGGCGTCCGTTGCTTCGTCTTCTATCAGCGGGCGCACGCCGGCATACGTCCAGACCACATCGCCAGACTTGACCGGTTCACGGAAATAATCGCTGGCCAGCTTGCACAGATAGGTGATCTCGCTTTCCTCAATCGCCACCTTGCCAGGATCGCCTTTGTAATCGATGTCCGTGGTGCCGATCAGCGTGAAATCGCGCTCGTAAGGAATGGCGAAAACGATGCGGCCATCCTTGTTCTGGAAAATGTAAGCGTTGTCGTGCTCGAAGATGCGGCGCACCACAATATGGCTGCCCTTCACCAGCCGCAGCTGGCCCGGCTGCGCCTTGCTCAGCGCCGCTTCGGCAAAAGACGGCGTCCACGCGCCGGCCGCATTGACCACGTAGCGCGCCGTGATGCGCTTCTCGGTGCCGTCGGCTTTGCGCAGCGTGGCGGTCCAGAATTGCGGGCCGCGTTCCAGCGCCGTGCAACTGGTGCGCGTCAGCACGCAAGCGCCTTTGGAATCGGCATCCATCGCATTCAGCACCACCAGGCGCGCGTCATCGACCCAGCCGTCGGAATATTCGAAGCCGCGCGCGAACTCCGGCTTGAGCGGACGCCCTGCCGGATGGCAGCGCAGGTTGATGCCGCGCGAGCCCGGCAGCAGCTCGCGCTTGGCCAGCATATCGTAGAGGAAGAGTCCCGCGCGGATCAGCACCGCCGGGCGCTGGCCGCTATTGTGCGGCATCACGAAGCGCAGCGGCCACATGATGTGCGGCGCGGAGCGCAGCAGCACTTCACGCTCGCCCAGCGCCTTGCGCACCAGGCCAAATTCGTAGTATTCGAGATAACGCAAGCCGCCGTGAATCAGCTTGGTGGAGGCGGAGGATGTGTGTGCTGCCAGGTCGTCTTTTTCGCACAGGACCACGTAAAGGCCGCGGCCAGCGGCATCACGCGCAATGCCTGCGCCGTTGATGCCGCCGCCAACAACCAACACATCGCAATCCACATCCTGTCGTGCTTCCGCCATGCCGTCCCCGTTAAGTTTCCAACAAGATACGACGTCATCGCGTTTCGCGCAACCCTTTACTGCTTGTAGATCACGCCTTCCTTCATCACGAAGCGGACATTCTGCAGCAGGCTGATGTCCTGCAGCGGATCGCCGTTGACGGCAACGATATCGGCCGCGAAGCCCGGCTCCAGCGAGCCAAGACGGCTGGACTGGCCCAGCAGGTTCGCAGCGTTCAGCGTCGCAGCGCGGATCGCTTCAACCGCAGGCATGCCGCCTTCGACCATGTAAGCAAATTCTTTCGCGTTCTCGCCGTGCGGGAATACGCCGGCATCCGTGCCAAAGGCAATCTTCACACCGGCCTTGTAGGCGCGCGCGAAGGTGCCCTGGATCTGCGGGCCGATGGCGGCTGCTTTAGGCCGCACCAGGTCCGAGTAGTAATTCGGCTCTTTTGCCTTGTCGGCCACATAACGGCCCGCGCTGATGGTCGGCACGTACCAGGCGCCGGTCTTCTTGAACAGCGCGATCGCTTCGTCATCCATGAAGGTGCCGTGTTCGATGGAGTCCAGGCCCGCACGCAGCGCGCGCTTCATGCCTTCCGCGCCGTGCGCGTGGGCCGCCACCTTGAAGCCGTAATCCTTGGCGGTAGCGACGATCGCACGCAGTTCTTCTTCCGTGTATTGCGCGTTCATGCCGCTGATGGCCTGGCTCAGCACGCCGCCGGTGGCGGTCACTTTGATCACGTCGGCGCCTTCCTTATAGCGGGCGCGCACCGCCTGGCGGCCTTCTTCCGGGCTGTTGACGACGCCCTCGTCCGGTCCTGGCGTGCCTTTCAGATGCTGCAGTTCGCGCGAATAGCCGTTGCTTGGGTCGGCATGGCCGCCCGTGGTGGCAATCGCCTTACCGGCCGTGAACATGCGCGGGCCAACAATGGCGCCGCTGTTGATGGCGCGCTTCAGAGAGATGTTAAGGCCTTCGTTGTCGCCGAGATCACGCACGGTGGTGAAACCCGCGAACAGCGTGCGCTGGGCGTAGGCCACGGACTTATAGGCGCGGTCCTGCACGTCGAGCGTCAGCTGGCTGCGCAGCGATTCAACCTGGGGCTGGGTTTGCGAGGACAGGTGCACGTGCATGTCGATGAAGCCCGGCATGCAGGACATGCCACTCAGGTCCACATCGCCTTTGCCGGCGGTCGGCGCAATCGACTTCACGCTGCCGTTCTCCACCACCACCGTCACCTTCTCTCGCCATACTCCGGCTTTTACGTCCAGCAGGCGGCCGCAATCGATGGATTGCGTGGCCGCGCCAGCCGCACCTGCGGCCAGCAACAAGCATGCAGCAGACAGCTCTTTCCTCATCCCCAATCTCCTTGTTAAGGTTGTTTTTTCTCCCGTGCCACCCACAGGAGCAATGCAATCAGCACAAAATACGGCAGCAGCGACAGCGCATTGGCCGCCTCGCCGCTGTAGAACGGATTGCTGTGCTCCGCCCAATTCGTCACCATCGTATCGAAGTCCGTCATCACGCCGGCAGTGATGGCGATGACGATGCCTGCCAGCGCGCCGCCTGCGATATAACCTGACGCCAGCAGCACGCCTGCACTGCGGTCGCCCGCGGCCTGCTTCTCATCTTCATTCAGATTTGCGTATTGCGGCAGCTTGCTGTTGCGCCGATCGACAAAGCCGCGTACCAGGCCGCCAATCGCGACGGGCAGCGTGGCCGACAGCGGCAGATACACGCCCACCGCGAACGACAGCGACTCGATGCCCGACATTTCCAGAATCACGGCAATCATCACGCCCAACATCACCAGCGTCCACGGCAGCTTGTTGTCGAGGATGCCCTTGATGATGTAGGACATCAGCACGGCCTTCGGCGCGTCGTACTTCTTCACTTCCGAGCCATCCGGGCGCCTGGTGTGCGTACCGTTGATGCCCGGATCGACCAGATAAACCGCCTTGCCGTCATCGGCCACATAGTATTTGCCGGCCGGGCCGCCCTTGTCGTCCTGCTTCTCCCACACCTTGTATGTGTGGCTGTCGCCGGCGGCCTGCGGGCCTTGCAGCCTGGCGGTGGCGGTCAGGCGCGAAGCATCGGTCACCAGACCGGGCGCCACTTCGGCGGCTGGCACATACACCGTGCTGGAATTATTCAGTTGAAGCAGGATCGGGCCAAGCAGCAGCGCGGAGGCCAGCGAACCGGCCAGGATTGCATACTGTTGCAGGCGCGGCGTGGAACCGACCAGGAATCCGGTCTTCAGGTCCTGCGATGTCGTGCCCGCGTTGGCCGATGCGATACACACGATGGCGCCAACCGACAGCGCGGTCACATAATACTGGCCGCCGGTCCAGCCCAGAATCAGGAAAATCAGGCAGGTGAACAGCAGCGTGGCCACGGCCATGCCGGAGGTGGGATTGGAAGAGGAACCGATTTCGCCCGTCAGCTGAGAGGAAACCGTCGAGAACAGGAAACCGAATACCAGGATCAGCAGCGCGCCCAGCACATTCATATGCAGCGGCGTTGCGGCGGTGATGACGGCAATGATGGCCAGGCAGCCGATCACCACCCACTTCATCGGAATATCGCGTTCGGTGCGGCGCGTACTATCGGCCTTGCTGCCCTTGCCCACATTGGACAGGCCCGCAAACAGGCTGCGAATAATCATCGGCATGGCGCGCACCAGCGAAATCAGGCCGCCTGCCGCGACGGCGCCGGCGCCAATGTACAGAATATAAGCGCTGCGCACATCGTCCGGCCCCATTTGCGAAATCAGCATGGTGCCCGGCGACAGCACGGTGGTCAGCTGGTCGCCAAAGAACTTGATCATCGGGATCAGCAGCAGATACGACAGCACGCCACCACCGGCCATGGTCAGCGCAATGCGCGGGCCGATGATGTAGCCGACGCCCAGCAACTCCGGCGAGATTTCGCCGCCCACGGAGCCGCCCTTCAGCGGCGCACCCAGCACGACTTCCGGCGTATCTTTCCACCATTTCAGCGACACATTCATCGCCTTGTAAATCAGACCGATGAAGAAACCGCTGAAGATGATGCGCGCCCGGCGCTTGGCGTCGCGGGCGGCTTCCGACTCTTCCTGCAGGCTTTCGCCGGCAGCGAGACGGGACGTATCGTTGGCCGCAGCCTTCAGCACTTCAGCGCAGGCCGTGCCTTCGGGGAATTTGAGTTCGCGGTGCTGATCCACGATCATGGTGCGGCGCATCGGAATCATCATCAGGATGCCCAGCAGACCGCCCAGCACGCCCACCAGCATGACGCGCCAGATCTCCAGGTCGAAGCCCAGGATCAGGATGGCGGGCATGGTCACACCCAGGCCGAACGCAATCGATTCGCCGGCCGAACCGGCGGTTTGCGCAATACTGTTTTCGAGGATGCTGGAATCCTTGCCGCCCATCTTCTTGGTCAGGCCAAAGAAGGTAATCGCAATCACGGCCACCGGGATCGAGGCGCTGACCGTCAGCCCCACTTTCAGCACCAGGTAAAGCGAGGATGCACCGAACACCATACCAAGGATTGTGCCAAGCAGCAGAGAGCGGAAAGTCAGTTCGGGAAGCTGGGCTTCATCGGGGATATATGGCCGTACCTGGGGCTGGCCTTCGAATGGCATTCCTTGATCCTTTGGCATGTCTGTGTCCTGAAAGTACAGCCCGCACTATGGCATAAGCCGCTCCCCCTGCATAGTCTATAATTGCCCGACTTTGCAACCGAGAGACTGCCTTGACCGTTAATCGCCGATTCGTCATCCGTGCCCTGATTGCCGCAGGCGTAGCCGCTGTTCTAGGCGTTGCCGCCGTCATTGGCTACCTGCTGGTTGTAGTCTCCCCCAACCTGCCGTCGCTGGAAGCAGTAACCGACTATCGCCCGAAGATCCCGCTGCGTATTTACACGGCAGACAAAGTGCTGATTGGCGAATTCGGTGAAGAGCACCGTGACTTCGTGCCGATCAAGCAGATTCCGGACATGATGAAGAAGACCATCCTCGCCATCGAGGACACGCGCTTCTACGAACACGGCGGCATCGACTGGATTCGCGCCCTCGGCGCCGCGCGCGCCAATCTGGCCGGGGGCTTCCGCCAGGGCGCTTCCACCATCACCATGCAGGTGGCGCGCAACTTCTATCTGAGCCGCGAAAAAGTCGTGTCACGCAAGGCCACCGAAATCCTGCTGGCCTACCGCATCGAGGGCGCCCTGAGCAAGGACGAAATCCTTGAACTGTACATGAACCAGATTTACCTGGGCCAGCGCAGCTTCGGCTTCTCGGCCGCGGCGCGCACCTATTTCGGTAAGTCGCTGAAGGACCTGTCCATCGCCGAAATCGCCATGCTGGCAGGCCTGCCGAAGAATCCGGCCCACCACAATCCGATCTCCAATCCCAAGCGCGCCAAGGCCCGCCAGCATGTCGTGCTGGCCCGCTTGCGTGAATTGAACTACATCAGCGAAGCCCAGTACCAGCAGGCATTGCACGAGCCGTTGCGCATCAACAGCCGCGGCCAGGAGTTCGAAGCCCACGCCGAATATGTCGCCGAACTGGCGCGCCTTGCCGTCGTTGCGCAGTACAAGGACGACGCTTACAGCAAGGGCATCAACGTCTACACCACCATCATCAGCGCCGACCAGGATGCCGCTTACGAATCCGTGCGCCGCAACGTGATCGCCTACGACCAGCGCCACGGCTATCGGGGCCCCGAGGCCTATATCGATCTGCCGGCCGATGAAGAAGCACGCGAGGATGCGATTGACGAAGCGCTGGGCAAGCGCACTTCCAGCGATGGCCTGATTCCAGCCATGGTGCTGGCAGCCTCGCCAACTGAAGTGAAAGTGGAAACCATCGACGGCGAACAGTTAGCCATAACCGGCGAGGGCCTGAAGCTGGCAGCACCTGCCTTGTCGGCCAACGCCAAGCCAACCTTCAAGCTGCGCCCGGGCGCCGTCATTCGCGTCATGCGCGGCGAGAAGAAAACCTGGGCCATTACTCAGGTACCGAAAGTGGCCGCCGCCTTTGCCGCCATCGATGCTGAAACCGGCGCTTACCATGCCATGGTCGGCGGCTTCGATTACACGCTGCAGAAGTTCAATCACGTGACGCAGGCCTGGCGCCAGCCGGGTTCCTCCATCAAGCCATTCATTTATTCTGCAGCGATCTCGAAGGGCTTCTCGCCAGCCACCCTGGTGCTGGACGAGCCCATCGAGCTGCCGGGCGGCGCCAACGGCGAGCCATGGCGTCCGCAAAACGACGACAATGTTTTTGACGGCCCGATTACCATGCGCCGTTCGCTGGCCGCGTCCAAGAACGTGCCTTCCGTGCGCATCCTGCGCGCGACCGGTCTGGATTATGCGCACGGCTACCTCGGCAAATTCGGCTTCGATCTGGCCAAGCATCCGAAGAATTACACCATGGCGCTGGGTACGGGCGCGGTCACGCCGGAGCAGATGGTCAGCGCTTATGCGGTATTCGCCAACGGCGGCTACAAGGTCCAGCCATACCTGATTTCGCGCATCACCGACAGCAAGGGCACCGTGCTGTCCGAAACCAAACCACCTGCCGTCGCGCAGGACGGCAATCGCGTGCTGGACGAGCGCAATCTCTTCATCATGGACAGCATGCTGCATGAAGTCACGCGCACCGGCACCGGCGCGCAAGCTACGCAGCGCCTCGGCCGCAATGACATCGCAGGCAAAACCGGCACCACCAGCGACGCCATGGACGGCTGGTTCGCCGGCTATGGCGGCGGCATCGTCGGCGTCGCCTGGATGGGCTATGACGAGCCGAAATCGCTGGGCGGCCGCGAATTCGGCGCCACGCTGTCGCTGCCGATCTGGATCGACTACATGAAAGTCGCTCTGGCCAAGCGCGGGCCAATCGAACGTGCAGCGCCGGAAGGCGTGGTTCAGCAGGATGGCGACTGGATGCTGGAGGAATACACCAGCGATCCGACGGTGCGCGGCATCGACCTTGATCAGGCGCCGGCGCCGGAGGGCGAAGCGGCGCCGAGTGAAGAGGCGCCTGCAGTACCTGGTACGCCTGCCGCGCCGGCCAACCCGCCAGCGACGCCGCCCGCGCAGCCTGCGACGCCCGCACAGTAAGCGGTGTAGAATCGCTGGCATGACTCAGACGAGACGGCCCTCGCATGGCGGCACGCGGCGCACATTCCTGCGCGGCGCGGCCATGCTCACGGCCGCCTCACCATTGGCGCCACTGGCCGCACTGGCGCACGACAGCAAGCCGCATGTGCCGCGCATCTACATGATTCTGGCCTACGGCGAAACGCCCGCCGAACAAGGCTTCCGCGACTACTTCGCCCAGCACAAACTGAAGGTTGAATTCATCGAGCGCAATGTGGACCTGGATATCAGCCGCGTCCCTGCCCTGATCGCCGAAGCGCGCGCATTGGGCGCAGACTTGATCTACACCTGGGGCACATCGGTAACGCTGGCCGTGGCAGGCAAGGAAGGCGCCGTCGACCCGGATGCGCACGTGACCGACATCCCCGTCGTGTTCACCATGGTATCGACGCCGCAAGCCGCTGGCGTGGTGCGGTCGCTGCAGTCCTCGCATCGCAATATCACGGGGACTTGCCATGTGGTGCCGGTGAGCCAGCAGATGAAGGCCATCCGCGCCTGGCGGCGTTTTGCCCGCATCGCGACCATTTACAACCCGAACGAACTGAATTCCCAGGCCACCGTGCGCGAGCTGCGCGCCGAGGCGGCGCAATGCGGCTGCGAGATCATCGCCAAGCCTGTGCCACTGGATGCCAATGGACAGCCGCAAGTCGACGCCTTGCCTGGCATGGTGAACGATCTGGCGCAGCAAGGCGTGCAGCTGCTGTATATCGGCCCCGATAACTTCCTGGCCACCCACCGCAAGCTTCTGACGCAAGTGGCGCTCGATGCCCATCTGCCCACCTTCGCGGCCACCGAAATCAATCTGCGCGATGGCAAAGCCTTGTTCGGGCTGGTGAGCGGCAATCGCGAAATCGGCAAACTGACCGCGCATAAGACCGCGCAAATCCTCTTCCACGGCCGCAGCCCGAGCGAGATTCCGATCGAAACCATCGGCAGCTTCAACGTCCTGGTGAACATGGACGTCGCGGCACGTCTCGGTATGCCGCCACCGAAGCAGCTGCTGCAGCATGCGGAGCTGATCCGATGATTCCGCTTTCGCCACCGCGTCCGCACACACTGGCGATGGGCACCGCCTGCGGGCTCACCGATACCGGGACCGTCCGCCCATCCAATCAGGACAATCTGCTGATCGATACGAGACTGGGACTGGTGGCGGTGGCCGACGGCATGGGCGGCCACGCCGGCGGCGCGCTGGCCAGCACGGAAGCCTTGCTGCTGCTGGCACGCGAGCTGGCCAATGTGCACGATCATCCTGTCGATCCCGACACCACCTGGACCGGCGCCAGCCCACGCGCAGTGCAGGCGGCGCGCGATGCGGTGCTGCACGTGAACGCCACGCTGTACGGCATGAACGCAGCGGCCGGCCTGGCAGATGGCATCGGCATGGGAACCACCTTGAGCGCGCTATGGCAGCCAGAGCCAGGCGCGCCCGCCATCGCGCTGCATGTCGGCGACAGCCGCATCTACCGCTGGCGCGATGGTCTGCTCGAACAACTGACGCACGATCACACGCTTTATCAGCAGGCGCTGGAACAAGGCCTGCCGGGACCGCTCCCGCCACGCAATCTGCTGCTGCAGGCGCTGGGACCAAGTCCCGACATCGAACCGGATGTCTTTGCGATGCCGCTGCAGCCGGGAGATCTTTATTTGCTGTGCAGCGACGGGTTATATGGCGAAGCAAAGCCGGGCGCCATCGAAGCGATTCTTGCGCGCACCACGCAGGACGGCCTGGAAGCCGCCTGCGCAGCGCTGATCGAAATGGCCAAGCAGGACGGCAGCCGTGACAACATCACCGCCCTGCTGCTGGCCTGTTCTGCTTAAAACTCTTCCCAGTCATCCGCCGCTTCGCGCGCAGCGGCGACCTTCACCGGCGCGGGACGCTTCAATTCCGGACGTTTGAGCGGTGCGGCGGCCGCCAGCGCGACAGGACGCTTCGCCACAGCCGCAGCGCGCGGCTTGGCGGCAGGCGCCGTCAACAGACTGGGATCGAGTTTGAATACGCTGACCACAGCGGCCAGCGACTGCGCCTGTTCCTGCAATGAGGCCGATGCGGCAGCCGCTTCTTCCACCAGCGCGGCATTCTGCTGGGTGACCGTGTCCATCTGGCCGATGGCATCGTTGATCTGGTCGATACCCACGCTCTGTTCCTGGGTCGCCAGGCTGATTTCCTGGATGATGTCCGTCACGCGCTGCACGCTGGTGACGATTTCGCCCATCGTGCTGCCCGCTTCCGCCACCAGCTTGCTGCCGGCGCCCACTTTCTCGACCGAGTCGCCAATCAGCTGCTTGATTTCTTTCGCTGCCGCGGCGGAACGCTGGGCCAGATTGCGCACTTCCGATGCCACTACCGCGAAGCCGCGGCCCTGTTCACCGGCACGCGCCGCTTCCACCGCCGCATTCAGGGCGAGGATGTTGGTCTGGAAGGCGATGCCGTCGATCACGCCGATGATGTCGACGATCTTGCTGGACGACTCATTGATCGAATCCATGGTTTGCACCACGCGTGCCACCACGTCGCCGCCCTTCTCCGCCACGCCCGATGCCGTGCGCGCCAGCTGGTTGGCTTGCTGCGCATTGTCAGAATTCTGGCGCACGGTGGATGTCAGTTCTTCCATCGAGGAGGCGGTTTCCTCCAGCGAGGACGCCTGCTCTTCCGTACGTGAAGACAGATCCAGGTTGCCGCTCGCGATTTCGCTGGACGCGCAGGCGATCGTGTCGGTGCCGCTGCGCACCTGCGCGACCACCTTGATCAGGCTACCGTTCATGTCTTTCAGCGCTTGCAGCAGCTGGCCGGTTTCTTCGCTGGTGTCAACGGTGATGGTGCTGGTCAGATCGCCCGCAGCCACAGTCTGCGCGACCTGCACTGCCGATTCGATGGGGCGCGTGATCGCCAGCGCGATATACCATGCGCAGCCAATCGCCACCGCGAGCGCGATGACGGCGGTCCAGATCATGGCCGCTTCCGCCGTGCCGACAGCCGCCAGGCCATCCTTCACGCTGCCCTTGGCCACGTTGTCATTCAGCTCGGTGATCTTGTCCAGAGAGGTTTCGGCCTTGGTGAACAGCGGCCCCGCTTCGTCGAACTGGGCGTAGAACTGCTTGAACAGCTCTTTCTGTTTTTCTTCGTCCTTGTTGGACGCAAGCGCCGCGATGGTAGCACCCAGTTTAGCGTCGACGGTCTTCCACGCTTCCCACTCGCCCACGAACTGCTTCCACATGGCCGCTTCTTCATCCGTTTGCGGCAGCGGCTCGTAGCGCTTCCAGCCGCCGTTGGCGTTGGCCCAGGCTTTATCGCGCAGCTTGATCACTTCGGCGAACTTCGCCTGCGATGTGTAGTCGTTTTCCCAGATGGCCGTGCGCAACGTGGCGAGCGCCACCGCGGTCTGGCCTTCGTTCAATTCCAGCAGCCCCTGAATCGACGGCAGGCGAACGACCCCGATTTCGTTCACCGATCCGCCTACTTTTGCAATACCCCGATACCCTGCAGCGCCCAGCACCACCAGTGCGATCATCATGATGCCAACGAGGACCGCCAACTTCCACTTGATCAACAGATTCTTGAACATGCCCAGCCCTTTCCGCTACAGAAATTAAAGTTGTTATATTTCGTGAGAATCTGCTCTTCGTACGACGACTATCGGGCCAAAATTCCCGAGCGTCAACGAGATTTGCGAGGACTGTGGCGTACGCCTGACGCAGGCGTAACAACATTGAAATCAGGACAAGCCGTTGCGCAGCACCGCCACCACACTGGCGGCGAAATCATCGACATCGACCTTGGCGGCGCGGTACTTCCAGCGCTTTACATACCAATCCTGGAAGGCGGCCAGGCAGTGCGCCGCAAGCAGATCTGGATTGCACTGGCGCGGCGGCTCCACCTTGCGGATGGTTTCTGCAATCACGGCCTGAACGTGGAGTTCGGCTTCTTTGGCGGTGGCGCGCTGCTCGGGCTTAAGCACGCGCGAATCCATGTAGACGAAGTAAAACCAGGGTTGCAGCAACTCGGAAAGATAAATCCAGCCGCGCACCATGGCTTCCAGGCGTTCGCGCGGATTTTCGATATCCGCATACCACTCCGGCACAGCCGAGCTGCAATGGCGCACCACGTCTTCGATCATTTCCGCCAGTTGGTCCTTGCTGTCGATATAGCCATACAAGCCGCCCATCGACAGCCCGGTTTCACGACACAAGTCGCGCAAGGTCATGGCGCGGAAGCCCACCTCATTGGCGAGGCGGAAGGTGGCGGCGAAGATGCGTTCGAGATTTTCCAGCGCCGGCTTGGGGCGCTTGACGGTGATGCGCCCGGCATTGCGCGTGAGAAGCCAGGACCAGATGCTGTCGCCGTCGAGCGGCGTGCTGGCCTGGAATTGCTTGAAGTCGAAACTGCCCGGCAATGCTGGCTCCGTTTGTTGAGTGCTGAAAGATTATAGCTCATTAAAACAACGTTAAATTTCCGACCAGAACAGAACGCCGGAATTTTTGCGAAATGCCCTTTCTTCCTTAAAATACGGTGCTAAATTTTGAAAACCGAGCAGCCGCTCGCTTTTCTAACCGGCGCAGATCGGACGGGGCAATCCCCGGCCTTTGAACGTAGTTCCTTCACACGGAGACAAAATGAAGAAACGCATCCTGACGTGCCTGTCCGCACTGCTGCTCGCCTGCCTGGCCCTGCCGTCCTGGGCCACCGGCTATACCCAGACCCGCTATCCCATCGTGCTCGTGCACGGACTGTTCGGCTTCGACAATATCGGCCCGGTCGATTACTTCTACGGCATTGCACCGGCCCTGCGCAGCGGCGGCGCAACCGTGTACGTGACCACTGTGTCCGCCGCCAACAGCACCGAGGTACGCGGCGAACAGTTGCTCTTGCAAGTCAAACAGATCCTGGCTGCCACGGGCGCGTCCAAGGTCAACCTGATCGGCCACAGTCACGGCGGCCCGACCGCACGCTATGTGGCGTCGGTGCGGCCGGACCTGGTGGCGTCCGTGACCAGCGTAGGCGGCGTGAACAAGGGTTCCAAAGTGGCGGACGTGCTGATCGGCGCGGCACCGGATGTGGCTTACGACGTGGCGAACGGACTGGCCAGCCTGATCAGCCTTCTGTCCGGCAGCTCGACGTACCCGCAAAGCTCGCGCGCGGCGGCGGTGTCGCTGAGCACGGCAGGCACCGCGGCCTTCAACGCGGCCCATCCTGAAGGCGTGCCGACGTCCGCGTGCGGCGAAGGCGCGTATCAGGTGCATGGCGTGTATTACTTCTCCTGGAGCGGCGCCCAGCCTTACACCAATGTGTTCGACGCTGCCGATCCTTTCCTGGCGCTGACGGGCCTGGCGTTTGGCGGCGCGAAGAACGACGGCCTGGTGGCCAGCTGCTCCAGCCATCTGGGCCGCGTGATCCGCGACGATTACGCCCTCAACCACCTGGATGAGGTGAACCAGCTGATCGGCATCACGAATCTGTTCGAGACTGATCCCGTCACGCTGTACCGCCAACAGGCCAACCGCTTGCAGGGCCTGGGCCTGTGAAACTGCTGCGCTATCTCGCTTTAGCTCTTGCGGCTGTGGCGCCCGCCATCTGGGTGCTGTGGCCGCAAGGCCAGGCGCCGCTGCCTGCCGCCAGCGCGCAATCTGCGCCGGCTGCGGGGGGCAATGCCGCCGCTGGCGATGGCCCGTCCACCGCATTCGCCCCCTCGATGGCAGGAACGCGGCCGGACGGCGACATCCGCAGCGACGCCGGCCATCTGGTCATCAATGAAGAGCTGACGCATCTCTTCGACTACTACCTGTCGTCGCTGGGCGAGCAGGATTTGCCCGCCATCCGCGCCGGCATCGAGCGCGATCTGCGCCAGCGCCTGACGCCGGTCGCCGCAGCCGAGGCCATCGCCCTGCTCGACCGCTACCTCGCCTACAAGCACGCGCTGGCGGACCTGGAGGGCAAGCTGAAGCCGTCGCCGGACCAGGCCAAGGCTGCGCGCGCCCGGCTGGAAGCCATGCAGCGGCTGCGCAGGGATTATTTCAGCGCCGCCGAGCTGGCAGGTCTGTTTGGCGCCTCCGATGCGCGCGACCGTGACGCCATCGCGCGGCTGGAAATCACCCAGGACAAGCAACTGAGCGACACCCAGCGCCGCGCGCAGCTGTCGGCGCTGGACGGCAAACTGTCGGCAGCCGAAAAGGCCGAGCGCGACTCGCCGGTCAGGATCCTGAGCCTGGAAGCGGCCGTGCAGCAAGCCCGCAGCCAGGGCGCCGATGATAACGAAGTCTATCGCCTGCGCGCCGCCGCGTTATCGCCGGAAGCAGCCGCCCGGCTGGCCGACGTGGACCGCGAGGAAGCCGACTGGCAGCGCCGCATTGCCGCCTACCGCGCCGACCGCGCCCGCCTGCAGGGCGCCAACGAAGTCACCATGCAGCAGCTGCGCGATTCCCAGTTCACAGCCCAGGAGCAGAAACGTCTGACTGCCTACGAATGAGGCAGCGCCGCCGGCCGGGCGCGGCTGGCGGCGCCCCCTAAGGGCTTGCACTATAATGTGGGGCCAGACATCCACAGCGCCCACGTTTCTGCATGTCCTTTGACTTAAAAAAAGCAATACCCAAACCCGGCAACCGCTTTGTCCTGCCCAATCTGTTCGGCTCCGCGGATGCCTATGCACTCGCGCAAACAGCCCTTGAACTGAAATCGCGCAGCCAGATGCTGGCCGTGATCGTGGCCCAGGCCAGCGATGGCCAGCGCCTGCTGGAAGAGATCCCATGGTTCGCTGAAGGCAAGCTGCGTTGCCACCTGCTGCCGGACTGGGAAACCCTGCCTTACGACGCCTTCTCCCCGCACCAGGACCTGGTGTCCGAACGTCTGGCCACCCTGCATGAGATCCAGACCGGCCAGTGCGATGTGGTGCTGGTTCCGGCCACCACCGCGCTGGTGCGCATGGCGCCGCCGTCTTTCCTGGCCGCCTATACCTTCTTCTTCAAGCAGGGCGAGTCGCTGGATGAAGCGAAGCTGAAGTCGCAGCTTACCCTGGCCGGCTACACCCACGTGACGCAAGTGATGTCGCCGGGCGAATACTCGGTGCGCGGTGGCCTGATCGACCTGTTCCCGATGGGTTCCGCCCTGCCTTATCGCCTCGACCTGTTCGGCGACACGGTGGAAACCATCCGCACCTTCGATGCGGACACCCAGCGTTCCCTGTATCCGGTGAAGGAAGTGCGCCTGCTGCCCGGCCGCGAATTCCCGATGGACGAAGCCGCGCGCACCACCTTCCGCAGCCGCTGGCGCGAAACGTTTGAAGGCGATCCGTCACGCTCTGTGGTCTACAAAGACATCAGCAGCGGCATCGCTTCCGCCGGTATCGAATACTACCTGCCGCTGTTCTTCGAAGAGACGGCGACCATCTTCGACTACTTGCCGGAAGGTGCGGCGCTGGCCATGATTGGCGACATCGATGCGTCCATCAAGCGCTTCTGGGCCGATACCGAATCGCGCTACAAATTCCTGAAGGCCGACCGCGAGCGCCCGATTCTGCCGCCGGACCAGATCTTCCTCGGCGACGAGCAGTTCTTCATCCAGGCCAAGCCGCATGCTCGCATCGCGATCAGCCGCGATATGTCCGCGCCGGCATCGGAACTGAGCGCGCCGATTCCAAACATCGCCGTCAACCGGCACCTGGACGATCCGCTGACCAATCTGCGTTCCTACCTGATGCAGACCAAGCGCCGCGTGATGATCTGCGCCGAAACCAACGGCCGCCGCGAAACGCTGCAGCAGTATTTTGCCGAATTCGACCTGGCGCCGCCGCCGGTGGAAGGCTATGAGGGCTTCCTCGCATCCGACGCCAAGTTCGTGCTGGGCGTGGCGCCGCTGCATGCAGGCTTTGAACTGGAAGATGGACTGACGTTCATCACCGAAACCGAACTGTATGCCGGCACCGGCCGCCGCGTCGGCAAGAAGAAGCAGGAAGCTGTGACCCAGGTCGAGTCCATGGTGCGCGACCTGTCCGAACTGAAGATCGGCGACCCGGTGGTGCACATCAACCATGGCATTGGCCGCTACATGGGCCTGACCAGCATGGACCTGGGCGAAGGCGAGACGGAATTCCTGCACCTGGAATACGCCAAGGACACCAAGCTGTATGTGCCCGTCTCCCAGTTGCATGTGATTTCGCGCTACTCCGGCGGTTCGCCGGAAGATGCGCCGCTGCACACCCTGGGCTCCGGCCAGTGGGAAAAGGCCAAGCGCAAAGCCGCCGAGCAGGTGCGCGACACCGCCGCCGAGCTGCTGAACCTTTACGCCCGCCGCGCTGCGCGCCAGGGCCACGCCTTCGAATACTCGTCGCAGGATTACGAGCGCTTCGCCGAGAGTTTCGGCTTCGACGAAACGCCGGACCAGGCAGCCGCCATCCTGAACGTGATGAAGGATATGACGTCCGGCAAGCCGATGGACCGCCTGGTGTGCGGCGATGTGGGCTTCGGCAAAACGGAAGTCGCGCTGCGCGCCGCCTTCATTGCCGTCATGGGCGGCAAGCAGGTCGCGATTCTCGCGCCGACCACCCTGCTGGCCGAACAGCATGCGCAGACCTTCGCCGACCGCTTTGCGGACTGGCCGGTGCGCATTGCCGAGATGTCCCGCTTCCGCACCGGCAAAGAGATCGCCAACGCGATCAAGGGCATGCAGGACGGCACCGTGGATATCGTGATCGGCACGCACAAGCTGCTGTCCGACGACGTGAAATTCACAAGACTGGGCCTGGTCATCATCGACGAGGAACACCGTTTCGGCGTGCGCCAGAAGGAAGCGCTGAAGTCCCTGCGCGCCGAGGTGGACGTGCTGACGCTGACCGCGACGCCGATCCCGCGTACGCTGGGTATGGCGCTGGAAGGCCTGCGCGACTTCTCCGTCATTGCCACCGCACCGCAAAAGCGCCTGGCCATCAAGACCTTCGTGCGCAACGAGAACGGCTCCATCATCCGCGAAGCCGTGCTGCGTGAGCTGAAGCGCGGCGGCCAGGTCTACTTCCTGCACAATGAAGTCGAAACCATCCAGAACCGCCTGGCCGCGCTGACCGAACTGCTGCCGGAAGCCCGCATCGCCGTGGCGCACGGCCAGATGCACGAGCGCGATCTGGAAAAAGTGATGCGCGATTTCGTGGCCCAGCGCTACAACATCCTGCTGTGCACCACGATTATCGAAACCGGCATCGACGTGCCGACCGCGAACACCATCATCATGCACCGCGCCGACAAGTTCGGCCTGGCCCAGCTGCACCAGCTGCGCGGCCGCGTCGGCCGTTCGCACCACCAGGCATACGCTTACCTGCTGGTCAACGATGTGCAGGGCCTGAGCAAACAGGCGCAGCGCCGCCTGGACGCGATTCAGCAAATGGAAGAACTGGGTTCCGGCTTCTATCTCGCCATGCACGACCTGGAAATCCGTGGCGCCGGTGAAGTGCTGGGCGAGAACCAGTCCGGCGAAATGCTGGAAGTGGGCTTCCAGCTCTACACCGACATGCTGAACGAAGCCGTGCGCGCGCTGAAGGCGGGCAAGGAGCCCGATCTGGCTGCGCCGCTGGCGACGACCACCGAAATCAATCTGCACGTCCCCGCCCTGCTACCCGCGGATTTCTGCGGCGACGTGCACGAGCGCCTGTCCATTTACAAGCGCCTGGCCAACTGCGAAGCGCAGGACGCCATCGACAATCTGCAGGAAGAACTGATCGACCGCTTCGGCAAACTGCCGGAGCAGGCCAAGGCGCTGGTGGAAACCCACCGCCTGCGCATCGCGGCCAAGACCGTCGGCATCATCAAGATCGACGCACATAGTGAAGCAGCCAACCTGCAATTCATGCCCAAGCCGCCCATCGACCCGATGCGCATCATTCACCTGATCCAGAATCAGCGCCACATCAAACTGGCAGGACAGGATAAACTGAAGATAACCGCGAACATGCCCGACCTGACGGCACGCGTGAATCAGATTAAGACCGCAATCAAACAATTGACCGCCTGATGAAGAAAGACGATATCACGATGAATCTGGTGCTGCAGGGCACCGGCGACTGCGATGCACGGCTGGAGCGCATTGCCGCCCTGACCGCACCCAAGTCCGTTCACCGCGTTTCGGAACATGCCGTACGCTGCGAAGGCATCAGCTATTCCCCGGCACTGCGCCAGACCATCGAGGTCGCCGCGCACGCCGCCCAGCTGGATGCCACTTATATGATGGGCCGCCGCCACCTGAGCGATTTCCGCCTGGTGGCAATGGACATGGACTCCACCCTGATTACCATCGAGTGCATCGATGAAATCGCGGACATGCAGGGTCTCAAGCCGCAAGTATCCGAAATCACCGAAGCTGCCATGCGCGGCGAGCTGGATTTCGCAGAAAGCCTGCGCCGCCGTGTGGCGCTGCTGGAAGGACTGGACGCCTCCGCGCTGCAACGCGTGTACGACGAGCGCCTGCGCCTGTCGCCGGGTGCGGAGCGCATGCTGCAAGCCGTGCAGGCAGCTGGCCTGCAAACCCTGCTGGTTTCCGGTGGCTTCACTTATTTCACCGACCACCTGAAACAGAAGCTGGGTCTGAACTTCACCCGCGCCAATGAGCTGGAAATCATCGACGGCAAGCTGACCGGCCGCGTGCTGGGCGAGATCGTGGATGCGGAAGCCAAGAAGAAGACCGTGGAACATGTGTGCGCTGCGCTCGGCATCACGCCGGACCAGGCCATCGTCATGGGCGATGGCGCCAACGATCTGAAGATGATGAGCATTGCCGGCCTCTCCGTCGCCTTCCGCGCCAAGCCGGTGGTACGCGAGCAGGCCAGCGTGGCGCTGAACTTCGTCGGCCTCGATGGCATCCTGAATCTGTTGGATTAACGACACTGGCAGTCACAGGGCGGTCATCTTCCTTTCCTATACTCGCGGCCATTTGAAACGGCCGTGAGGAAATAAGGACAATGAAGAAAATCGCCCTGCTGATTGCCAGCGCCATGCTCTCCCTTTCTGCAAACGCAGCATCTTCGCGCCCATCCTGGGTCGTGAGCCAGGTGTACAACTACAACCACCAGTTCGCCGCCACCGGCAGCGCGGACCTGGCGACCAAGATGTCCACCATGGCGAACAGTCCCTTCCTGTTCTACCGTGGCACGGCCCACATCTTCTACCAGGACATGGCCACCCTGCCCGCTTCGCTCTACACCAGCGTGCAGACCGGCTACACCTGGCTGGGCGGCGACACCCACCTCGGCAACTTCGGCTCCGTGCGCGACAGCGGCGGCACGCAAGTCTTTGCCGCCGGCGATTTCGACGAAGGCTATCTGGGCCAGTTCGTGTGGGACCTGCGCCGCATGGCCGTCAGCATGATCCTGGCAGGCCGCGAGAACGGTATCTCCGATGCGGACATCACCACCGCCATCAACACCATGGCGGGCGCTTACCTGGACAAGATGGACGCCTTCAAGGGCACCAGCGATGAACTGACCTTCCAGCTCAAATCCGGCAACACCAGCGGCGTGGTGCAGGACACCATCAATGCCGGCGCCGCCGATTCGCGCAGCAGCCTGCTGTCCAAATACACCCAGCTGAATGGCGCGGCGCGCGTGTTCCAGACCACCGCCCAGCTGCAGGTGGTTCCTGCCGCAACCTACAATGCGCTGGTGGCATCGATGGGCGACTACGTGAACTCGATCGCTTCGTCCAAGCGCTATGCGTCCAGCTACTACGCCGTGAAAGATATCCGCCAGAAGCTGGGCTCCGGCGTCGGCAGTCTGGGCAAACTGCGCTACTACCTGCTGCTGGAAGGCCCGTCGTCTTCGACTTCGGACGACGTGATCGTGGAAATGAAGCAGTCCGTGCCGAGCGCCGTGACCGCTGCCGCCAACGGCCGCTTGCCAGCATCCACCTACGCATACAACGAAGGCAACCGCGTTGCCCGCACACTGAAGGCACAGCTGATCAACGCTGACGTGCTGACCGGCTACACGCGCGCCAACAATATGGACTTTTTCCTGCACGAGAAGTCGCCATGGCAGCAGGACTTCGATACTACCGCCCTGACCAGCGGCGGCAAGCTGAATACCGCCGCCACGTATGTCGGCCAGGCGCTGGCATCGGCCCACGCCATCGCAGACCAGGACTACGACGCCACCGTCGTCAGCTACAGCATCGACAAGCAGGTGACCGATGCCGTGACCAGCAAGAGCAGCTTCAAGTCCGAGCTGGTGTCCTTCGCCTTCGACTATGCGACCCAGGTCAGCCTGGACTGGCAATCCTTCGTCGCGGCGAAGAACGCCGGCACGCCGCTGTACTGATCACTCCTTCTGCCGCAGGCGCTGCGGCAGACCATACAGCACGATCAGTGCACAGAGCAGCGCCAGTCCGCCAATGACGTACATGGCGGGCGTGGTGCTGCCGGTGACATCCTTGATACGCCCTACCATCACCGGGCTGACGATGCCGCCCAGCTGGCCCAGCGTGTTAATCAGCGCAATGCCGCCAGCTGCACCGGCGCCGGTTACCAGCTTTGGCGGCAGCGCCCAGAAGGCGGGAATCGATGCCACCACACCAGCGCCCAGCACGGCCAGCGCCAGTTCCAGCATGTGCTTCTGCGTGTCGAACAGCCCCGCGCTGAAGAAGCCCAAGGCCGCCAGAATCAGCAGACCGGCCACAAATTTATGGCGCTGCCCGCTCGCATCCGACATGCGACCGACGACCACCATGCTGATGGCGCCGCAGACATAAGGGATCGCGGTCAGCAAGCCAATGACGGTCGGATTCTGCGTGCCAGCGCTTCGGATCAGGTGTGGCGCCCAGAAATTCAGGCCGTACGATGCGATCTGGATCAGGAAGTACACGAGGCCCAGCGTGAGGAAGCCCGGCGTGCGGATCGCCGCCCACAGCGAGTGGCCCGCGCCATGCGGCGCCGCCTGCGTGATGCTGTTGCGTAGCACGGCTTGTTCAGCTGTGCTGAGCCACTTGGCGTCTTCAATGCGGTCTTTCAACTGGCTCAGCACCACCAGGCCAAGCAGCACGCACGGCGCGCCACCCAGCATGAACAGCCAGTGCCAGCCGCGGATGCCCATGACGCCATCCATATGGCTCAGAATCAGGCCGGAGAATGGTGCGCCAAACAGGCCGGCGAAGGCCGATGCCAGGAACAGCATGGAGGTGACACGGCCACGGAAGCTGGTGGGGAACCACAGCGTCAGGTAATACAGCACGCCCGGCGCAAAGCCCGCTTCCATCGCGCCGATCAGGAGGCGCAGGCCGTAGAACTGCCACTCGCTGTTCACGAAGACCATCGCGGCGGTGGCGATCCCCCACGAAATCATGATGCGCGCGATCCAGCGACGCGCGCCAACCTTGTACAGCAGCATATTGCTCGGCACTTCAAACAGCACATAACCGACCACGAACAGGCTGGCGCCAAGGCCGTACGCTGTGTCGCTCAGACCAAGATCGCCTTGCAGCTGGAATTTGGCAAAGCTGATGTTGATGCGGTCGAAGAAGGCGAACAGATAGCAGATCATAATCAGCGGCATGATCCGCCACGCCGCCTTGCGCACAACGGCGGCCTCGGTCACCGCGCCGCTGCTGAGCGTCTGATCGGCCGCTGCGGCGGCCAGTATGCTTTTCGTGGACATAAAAGGTCTCCTTTGCCGGCGCTTTCAAGGGCCGGTCGTTAGTTTAAGTGTGTCGGTCATTCATGGCGGGTCAAACGACCCGCCCTACGTTGGAGGATCATTGACCCGCCGTACGTAGGGCGGATCATTGATCCGCCGAATTCAAGCCGCGATGGGCAGTAGATCCGGTGGCGCCGGATGCAGGTCGCCATTGCGTCCCGCCTTGACGACCTGTCCCGGCAAGTCGTGCCCCAGCAACGGCGGCAAGGTGCGCGACAGCGCGATCAGCGCAGGCAGATCGATCCCCGTCGGGATACCCATCTCCTCGCACATATTCACCAGGTCCTCGGTACAGATATTCCCCGAAGCGCCCGGCGCGAAAGGACAGCCGCCAAGGCCGCCCAGCGAAGCATCGAAGCGGCGCGCGCCCGTGTCGTAAGCCGCCAGCACATTGGCCAGGCCCAGGCCGCGCGTGTTATGGAAGTGCAGCGTCAGCTCGGATGCCCGCACGCGCTCGCGCACGCGGCGCACGATGCGCGCGACCTGACGCGGATTCGCCATGCCTGTGGTGTCGGCCAGCGTAATACCCTGCATGCCCAACTCCAGATACTGGTCGACGATACGCAGCACCAGGTCTTCATCGACCTTGCCCTCGAAGGGACAGCCGAACGCCGTCGCAACCGTACCGTTCAGCGAGGCCGCGCTGCCGGTTGCGGCAACGATGTCGCGGAAGCCAGCCAGCGACTGTTCGCGCGTCATGCGCATATTGGCGCGGTTGTGCGTCTGGCTGGCGGACATCACCAGATTCAGCTCGTTGGCGCCCGCCTCCAGCGCGCGCTGCGCACCCTTCAGGTTCGGGATCAGTGCCACATAGATCACACCGGGGCGGCGCTGGATGCGGCGGAATACTTCATCGCCATCGCGCAGCGCTGGAATGGCTTTCGGCGACACGAACGATCCGGCCTCGATGCGCGTGAAGCCCGCCGCAGACAGCGCATCGATCAGCGCCACCTTGGTCTCGGTCGGCACGAACACCGGCTCGATCTGCAGCCCGTCGCGCGGTGCGACTTCCTGAACGATCAGCATTGCACCACTCCCTGTTCGCGCAGACGCGCAATATCGCCTGCCGTCATGCCCAGATCCGCCAGCACGGACGCGGTATGCTCGCCCAGTTGCGGCCCCTGCCAGCGCACTTCGCCCGGCGTGTCGGACAGCTTCGGCACGATGCCAGGCATTTTCACGTGCACGCCATCCGGCAGCGTGGAATCCAGGATCATGTCGCGCGCCTGGTAATGCGGATCGGCGACGATGTCCTTCACCGAATAGATGCGGCCGGCCGGCACTTCGGCGCGCTCCAGCGTTGCCAGCACGTCTTCGATGCTGTGCGCCGAAGTCCAGCCGGCGATGGCGGCATCGATCAGGCCCACCTGTGCGGCACGGCCATCGTTCTGGGCGAATTGCGGATCTTCGGCCAGATCGGCGCGGCCGATGGCATGCATCAGACGCTTGTAAATCGGGTTGCTGTTGCCCGCGACGACGACATAGGAACCGTCGCGCGTCGGATAAGTATTCGAGGGCGCGATCCCAGGCAATGCACCACCGCTGCGTTCACGCACATGGCCCAGCAGATCATATTCGGGAATCAGGCTTTCCATCAGATTGAACACGCTTTCGACCAGCGACACATCGACCACCTGGCCGTCGCCCTGCCCTGTCTTCACGCGCAGCACCGACATCAACGCGCCCATCACGGCATGCAGCGAGGCCAGCGAATCGCCAAGGCTCACGCCAACGCGCGCCGGCACACGGCCTTCTTCGCCCGTCGTGTGACGAATGCCGCCCATCGCCTCGCCAATCGCGCCAAAGCCCGGACGGTCTTTGTACGGGCCGGTCTGGCCGTAACCCGAAATGCGCACCATTGTCAGCTTCGGGTTCAGCGCATGCAGCGTATCCCAGCCCAGGCCGAGCTTTTCCAGCGCACCCGGCTTCATGTTCTCGATCAGCACATCGGCGCCTTCAGCAAGCCGCTTGACGATGGCGATGCCTTCCGGCGACTTCAGATTGATCGAAATGGATTTCTTATTGCGCGACTGCAGATACCACCACAGCGAGGTGCCCTTGTGCAGCTTGCGCCATTTACGGATTGGGTCGCCCTCGCCGGGCGCTTCGATCTTGATGACTTCCGCGCCGAATTCGGCCATCAGGCGGGCGGCGAAAGGTGCGGCGATCAGGGTTCCGATTTCGATAACCTTGATGCCGGTGAGCGGTCCACTCATTGCGTGTCTCCTTCTGTTAGTGTTAGCAGGATAGACAACGCTCTGCGTTTCCGTCCAGACGCAAAAAAGCGAGTATCATTCGCCAAAAACGAACGTTAATAAGGAGACAAGCCATGCAATACAAAGGCAGCTGCCACTGCGGCAACGTGGCATACGAAGTCGAAGGGGAGATCACCGGCGCCATGGCCTGCAACTGCTCCATGTGCCAGCGCAAGGGTTCCCTCCTGTGGTTCGTGCCGCGCGCGCAATTCAAACTGACGACGCCGGAAGAAAACGCCAGCACTTATCTTTTCAACAAACACGTGATCCAGCACCGCTTCTGCCCGAAGTGCGGCATTCACCCTTACGCGGAAGGCGTGGACAAGAACGGCAACAAGATGGCGGCGATTAATGTGCGCTGCCTGGAGGGCATCGACCTCGATTCGATCCCGGTCAAACACGTGGACGGCCGCGCCTACTAAGCCTTGACGCGCGCCTCCGCGCTGCGCAGGTGTTCGAACAGCGCCTTCGTTACCGGCGACAGGCTCTCCTCGTCGCGGATGACGATCTTCAGCTCGCGCTCGGCCCAGTCTTCATTGAGCTCGACTGACACGAGTCCGAGCTGGCGTCCAATCGCCACGAAAACCTCATAAGGCAGCAGGCCGATGCCCATGCCCACTTGCGCCATGCGGCACACTGCATCGAAGCCCGGCACGTGAATCGGCACCCGCAGCGTGCGCCCGGCTGCGCGCGCTGCGAGGTGCATGCGCGTGTTGATCGAACTGTTGACGTGCAGGCCCACGTGGTCGTATTCCAGCGTTTCGGCAAACGCCACACGGCCGCGCTTTGCCAGCGGATGGTCTGCGCGCATCACCAGCACCAGCTTGTCGCAGCGGTAAAGTTCCGTGCGCAGCGCGCGCGTGTCGACGTCGCCGGAGCAGATGCCGATGTCGGCCCAGCTGTCCTCCACACCGCGCACCACGTTATCGCTCGGACGCTCTTCCAGATCCAGCCGCACCTGGGCGTGCTGCGCCATGAAGTCGCGCAGGTCCTCGGGCAGGAATTCAATGATGGCGGACAAATTGGCCACCATGCGCACATAACCGCGCACACCCTGCGCGTGCTCGGCCAGTTCCACCCCGATCTTCTCCACACTGAGCAGCATGCGGCGCGCGTGGGTCAGCAGGGTTTCACCAGCGGGCGTGAGCACCATGCCGCGCGTCTTGCGCAGAAAGAGCGGCACGTTGAGCGCCTGCTCCAGTTCCACCAGCCGTTTGCTGGCTGCGGAGACCGCGATGGCTTCACGTTCGGCAGCGCGCGTCAGCGTGCCCTCTTCGTGGACAGCGAGGAAAAGTTGCAGGGTTGTCGGATCGAGGCGACGGAGCAGGTTCAGGTAAGCCATTCCCTACTTTACCAAAATGCGCCCAGCGCTTGTCAAGATGGCTATAATTGCATTAACAAATTCGCAAGGAGCACAGCCATGGCACAAGAACTCATCCTCGATTCGCGTACCGACTCCGCCAAGAACTGGGCATGGTGGCTATATCTCGGCCACGGCCTGAGCGTGTTTTTCACCTTGGGCGCGGCCTCGTGGATTCCCCTGATCCTGAACTACGTGAAGCGCTCCGAGAGCGACGGCACCTTCATCCGCAGCCATCACACCTGGATGATCCGTTCCTTCTGGTGGTACCTGGTGTGGGTATTCGTGGGCTGGTGCCTGTTCATGACCATCATCGGCATCCCGTTGGCGTGGGTGACCTGGCTCGGCGCCTGGCTGTGGAAAATCTACCGGCTGCTGCGCGGCTGGTCGGCACTCAATAACAACGAGCCAATGGACGTGTCATAACGCACAGTGCGGTTACAGCTTGGCCAGCGCTTGTTCGATGTCGGCGATCAGGTCGGCGGGGTCTTCGAGGCCGATGTTGAAGCGGACGAGTGTACCGGCGTCGCTCCAGTTGCGGCGCATGGCCTGGATGCGGTAGGGAACGCACAGGCTGTGCGCGCCGCCCCAGCTATAGCCGATCTTGAACAGCTTGAGCGAATCGACGAAGCGGTCGGTTTGTTCTTCGCTGAACTTCGCGTCGAACAGCACGGAGAACAGGCCGCCGGCGCCGGTGAAGTCGCGCTTCCAGAATTCGTGGCCGGGGCAGTCTTCAAACGCAGGATGCAGGACCTTGCTGATTTCGGGACGTGACTTCAGCCACGTGGCCACTTTGCGGGCGCCGGCATCGTGGGCTTCGAAGCGCAACTTCATGGTCGGCAGGCCGCGCAGCACGAGATAAGCATCGTCGGCACCGACGCCCATGCCGAGGCGCATATGGGCCATGGCCAAGCGATCGTGCAGCGAACGGTCACGCGTGATCAGTGCGCCCATCAGCACGTCCGAACCGCCGGACTGGTACTTGGTCAGCGCCTGCATGATGATGTCCACGCCGAGATCGAAGCCGCGCAGCGCCAGCCCTGCGGACCAGGTGTTATCCAGCGCCACCAACACGCCGCGCGCATGCGCCGCGGCGCAGATCGCGCGCAGATCCGGCACTTCCATCGACACGGAGCCCGGCGCCTCGGTCCAGATCAGCTTTGTATTCGCTTGAATCAGCCCGGCGATGCCGGCGCCGATCATCGGATCGTAATAGCGTGCGGTAATGCCGAAATCGGCCGTCAGCCATTTGCCCAGTTCGCGATTCGGGTTGTAGACGTTATCCGGCAGCAGAACGTCGTCGCCGGTTTTCAGCAGCGCGAAGTCGACCATCGAGATCGCAGCAAGGCCGCTCGGCGCCAGCAGGCACTGCTCGCCATCTTCGATTTCAGCCAGGCGCGCTTCCAGCGTGAAGGTGGTCGGCGTGCCATGCAGGCCGTAGGTATAGGCGTTCTTTTCTTTCCAGTCGCCGGAGCGCATGGCCGCCACGTCCTTGAACAGGACCGTGGACGCATGATGGATCGCGCTCGGAAAGGCCGCGAAGCCTTCCGGAGCGGTGTAATCGGTGTGGATTAGCTGGGTTTGGAGGTGCTTGGAGGTCATTTGCGCATTTTAAACCACAGGCGTGAAGCTGGTGGCTGCCACATCGTGGCAGCCACCGGGGTTACGCCCTTGGTTTCAGAGCGCCTCGCCCCACAGATCATGCGCGTCTGCGCGGGTGATTTCGACGTCGAAGAACTGGCCGACTGCCAGCTTCTTGTGCGGTTCGTATGGACGCTTCACGTGCACCACGCCATCGATTTCCGGCGCATCGGCAGCGGAACGGCCAACTGCGCCGCTTGGGGTCAGCTCGTCGATCAGGACCTTGATGGTCTTGCCGACCTTGGCCTGCAGGCGCTTGCGGGAGATCTCTTCCTGCAGCAGCATGACGCGGCCGCGGCGCTCTTCGCGCACTTCTTCCGGCACAGGATTAGCGATGTCGTTCGCGGTCGCACCTTCCACCGGCGAGTAGGCGAAGCAGCCCAGGCGGTCGATCTGGGCTTCTTTCAGGAAGTCCAGCAGGTATTCAAATTCGGCTTCGGTTTCGCCAGGGAAACCGGCGATGAAGGTCGAGCGAATCACCAGCTCAGGATTCATCTCGCGCCACTTCAGGATGCGCTCCAGGTTCTTCTCGCCGGAAGCCGGACGCTTCATGCGCTTCAGCACATCAGGATGCGCGTGCTGCATCGGCACGTCCAGGTAAGGCAGCACGTGGCCGCCGCTCATCATCGGGATGATTTCGTCCACATGCGGATACGGGTAGACGTAGTGCAGGCGCACCCACGCGCCGTACTGCTTGGCCAGCTCGCCCAGGGCCTGGGTCAGCTGGGTCATGTGGGTCTTCACCGGACGGCCGTTCCAGAAGCCGGAGCGGAATTTCACGTCCACGCCGTAAGCGGAAGTGTCCTGAGAAATCACCAGCAGTTCTTTCACGCCGGCCTTGAACAGGTTCTCGGCTTCCAGCATCAGCTCAGCGATAGGACGCGACACCAGGTCGCCGCGCATCGACGGGATGATGCAGAAGGAGCAGCGGTGGTTGCAGCCTTCGGAAATCTTCAGGTAAGCGTAGTGCTTCGGCGTCAGCTTCACGCCCTGCGGTGGCAGCAGGTCGATGAAGGGCTCGTGCGGCTTCGGCAGGTGGGTGTGGACTTCCGCCATCACCTCGCCCACGGCGTGCGGACCGGTCACGGCCAGCACTTTCGGGTGGATTTTCTGGATCAGGTCCTGGCCATCCGTGTCCTTCTTCGCGCCCAGGCAGCCGGTCACGATGACCTTGCCGTTTTCAGCAAGCGCCTCGCCGATCGCATCCAGCGATTCCTGCACGGCGGCGTCAATGAAACCGCAGGTGTTGACGATCACCAGATCGGCGCCATCATAGGATTTCGCGGTTTCGTAGCCTTCGGCACGCAACTGGGTCAGGATCTGCTCGGAGTCGACCAGCGCCTTTGGGCAGCCGAGGGAAACGAAGCCGACCTTCGGGGCCGGAGCGCCTTCGGTGGGGGTGATGCGGGAGAGTGGCTTGGATTGCATGGGAGATAACTGAAAATCGGGCGCAATCGAGCATTATATCATTGCGCCGGCGCCGCATAATGAAACCCGCCGCCCCGAGCAGGTGGCTGACACTGGCTTTGTTGCACGCGGGTCTGCCGAGGCCGACGATGGCCAGTGTCAGCCACCGGATTTAAGCCTGCCAATAAAAAAACCGGCCAGCGGCCGGTTTGCGTTTATTTCTTGTCGTTCGACGGCGGGGGCGTCATGAACGGGAAGGCGCTGAACAGGTTTTTGCTCTGGTTCTGCATCTGTTCCTGCATCTGCACGAACAGGCTCTTGCTCTGGTCGATGTAGTTGTTCATCATGCCCTGCATGATCGGGGCCTGGACGTTCATGAACTGGGTCCACATTTCCGGGCTGAAGGCCTTGCCATCCAGATTGGCCGCGCTGGCGGTGAATTTGCGCTGGATCTCGGTAAAGGCCTGGATATTCTTTTCGAGATAAGACCCCATCATGCCCTGCATGGCGTGGCCGTAGTAGCGGATGATCTGGGCCAGCATATCGGTCGAAAACATCGGCGCGCCGCTGGCCTCTTCTTCCAGAATAATCTGGAGCAGAATACTGCGGGTCAGGTCTTCATTCGATTTGGCGTCGACGACCGTGAAGTCTTCCGCGTCGAGCACGAGTTGCTTCACATCCGTCAGGGTGATGTAGGAACTGGTCTGCGTATCGTAAAGACGGCGATTCGGATATTTCTTGATCAATCGTTCGGTACTTTTCTTTGCACTACTCATCACAAGTCCATTTATTGCGCCGCAGCGCGTTTACCTGCCGTTGATAATGTTTGCGAGCCTATTATAGATGTAAAAAATCGTGACAGGCAGCATAAGTTATAAGTTCGATGCCTGCTCTGATCATTATTGCAACGCAACTTAAATGACTTGAAGCCGGACCGGCAGGCAGTCCGGCTACTTTCTGTCATTAATCAGCTCTTACCTTTACGTAACGGCCCGGAGCGGCTTCGATCGGCTTGTGTTTGGTATTGCCGAGCTTGGCGCGCGCCTTCACTTGCTCGCCACCGTGTTTGGCCAGGAAGCCCGACCATTCACCCCACCAGCTGCCGGGATGCTCGGTCGCCTTGCCGAACCACTCGTCCGCCGTCAGCGCCTTGCCGTCGTTGACCCAGTAGCTGCGCTTTTTCTTGGCGGCCGGATTGATCACGCCGGCGATGTGGCCGGAAGCGCCCAGCACGAAGCGGTTGTTTTCCGGCTTTTTCGGGTTCAGGATGCGCAAGGAGTCGAAGGCGGACTGCCACGGCACGATGTGATCTTCCCTCGAACCATAGATGAAGGCGGGGGTGTCGATTTTCGAGAGGTCGATCTTCTCGCCGGCCACTTTTACTTTACCCGGCACTTTCAGGTTATTTTCCAGATAGGTCTGGCGCAGATACCAGCAGAACATCGGCCCCGGCAGATTGGTCGAGTCCGAGTTCCAGTACAGCAGGTCGAACGGCGGCGGCTCGTTGCCCTTCAGGTAGTTGGACTGCACATAATTCCACACCAGGTCGTTCGGACGCAGGCTGGAGAAAGTGCTGGCCAGGTCGCGGCCCATCATCAGGCCGCCATTGGCGAGGGTCTGTTCGCGCAGCTGCACCTGCGGCTCGTCCACGAATACCTGCAGCACGCCGGTATCGCGGAAGTCGAGGAAGGTGGTCAGCAAGGTCAGGCTGGAGGCCGGATGTTCGCCGCGTGCGGCCAGCACGGCCAGCGCGGTGGACAGCAGCGTGCCGCCGATGCAGAAGCCCAGCATATTCAACTGGTCCTGTTTGACGATTTCGCGGGCAACGCTGATGGCGTTGATCACGCCCTGCTCGATGTAATCGTCAACCGAAGCCTTGTTGATCGAGGCATCGGTCGGATTGCGCCAGGAAACCAGGAACACCGTATTGCCCTGCTCCACGCCGTAGCGCACCAGCGAGTTTTCCGGCTGAAGGTCGAGAATATAGAACTTGTTGATGCACGGCGGGACGATCAGCAAGGGACGCTCGGCCACGGTGTCGGTCTTCGGCGCGTACTGGATCAGCTGGAACAGCTCGTTCTCGTACACCACCTGTCCCTCGGTGGTCGCCAGGTTGCGGCCCACTTCGAAGGCTTTTTCGTCGGACAGCGAAATATGGCCCTTCTGCATATCGCCCAGCATATTGGCCAGGCCCTTGGTCAGGCTTTCGCCCTTGGTTTCGATCAGCTTGGCCTGCGCTTCCGGATTCGTAGCCAGGAAGTTGGCGGGCGACATGGCGTCCACAATCTGCTGCACGGCAAAGCGGATTTTCTGCTTCTGGTGCGGGGTCGCATCCACGGCTTCCGCCATGGCAGTGAGGAATTTGGCGTTCAGCAGGTATGATGCTGCATGAAACGCCGACACAGGATTGCCCTGCCAGGCTTCCGAGGAGAAACGGCGGTCTTTGACAGCCGGGGCTTTGCCGCCCATAAACTCCTGGAAGAGCTGGCCGAATTCGGTCATGTACTCGTTTTTGAGCTTTTCCAGCACATCCGGTTTGACGGACGCGCCAGCGTCACGCAACAGTGCGGAGCCCGGGATTACATCCATTTCCGGCATCATCTTGAACCAGGATTGCCACTGGTTGGGGTCGCTGATCTGCGCCATCCATGCGTTGGCAATGACTTGCGGGTCGGGCATGTTCATATTGAGTCCAATTCGAGTGTTGAATTACTAAAAACCTAGACTGCTTATGTGGATTGTTGCTGTTGCCTGGATCTACGTCGTTCTTCTCATGGCGTTCACGGAACCCTCCGTGGTCGCCGGGATCATGACCTTCCTGCTTTATTGTGTGTTGCCTTTAGGGATACTATTTTATCTAACGGGAGGTAAAGCTCGCAAACGCAAGCGAGCTGCTCAAGCGAAACCGCCTGAAAATCCCCCATCTACTTGATCCATATCAAGCTGGCTTGACGGCCGGTGACCTTGTCACGGCGGTAGGAATAGAAAGTGCCGGCTTCGCTGACCGTGCAGCGGTCGCCGCCGGCCACGCGGCGCACACTGGCGCGGGCCAGTGCCAGCCGCGCCAGGGCATAGATATCGGCCAGGAATTTGTCGCCGCGCGGCTGAAAGGCCAGCTGTGCGCTGGCGTCGCGGGCAAAGAAGGCGTCCAGCACTTCCGGGCCGACTTCGAACTGCGTGGGGCCGATGGCAGGACCCAGCCAGGCGGTGATTTCCGTGGCGCCGGCCGTGCGCATGGCCTCCACCGTGTCTTCAAGAATCCCTGCGGCCAGGCCGCGCCAGCCGGCGTGCGCGGCGCCGACCACGCGGCCTTCGAGATCGGCAAACAGCACCGGAAGACAATCGGCAGTCTGAATGGCGCAGATCACGCCCGGCTGGCGGGCAATGCTGGCGTCGGCAGTCGGCACGCCGGCTTCCGCATCGGCTGCCGTGGCGGCGTCCACCACGATGGTGCCATGCACCTGGGATAGCCACACCGGCTCGGCCGGCAGCTCGGCGCGCAGGAGCGCCCGGTTGCGCGCCACGTTGTCCGGCGCATCCCCGACGTGAACGCCGAGGTTCAGGCCGCGGCCGCCCTGCCCGTCCCCGTATGGCGCGGGGCTGACGCCGCCACGCCGGGTGGTGCAGAGGAAGCCGATATTGGCCGGGGCATCCGGCCAGTCGGGGACCAACCAGGGAGAAGCATCACTCTTCGTCGTCAAAATCGTCGTCTTCGTAATCGTAGTCGTCGTGTTCGTCGTCCTGGCCGGCGTTCTCGTCCGGTTCCTCGATATTCGCGCGGGCCAGCAATTCCTTGAAGTCATCCGCCAGCTCGACCATCCACTCCATCGGCTCGCCGGTATGCGGATGAATCAGCCCCAGGCGGCGCGCCTGCAGTGCCTGGCGCGGGAACACATTGGTCAGGTGCGGCTTGCCATACACATAATCACCGATCAGCGGGAAGCCCAGGTGCGCCATGTGGACGCGGATCTGGTGGGTGCGGCCAGTTTCCAGGCGGCACTGAACCAGGCTGACCGGACGACGGTCCAGCGAACCTTCCGCCAGGCGCTTGTAGTGGGTAATAGCCGGCTTGGAGCCCATGCTAGTGGATACGGCCATCTTAACGCGCTCACGCGGATGGCGGCCCATCGAGGCGTCAATCGTGCCGGACAGATGAGGCGTACCCCACACCAGGCACCAGTATTCACGCTTCACGGTACGGGCTTGCAGCTGGCGCACCAGGTCGGTCTGGGTGGCCAGGTCCTTGCCGACCACCATCAGGCCGGAAGTATCCTTGTCCAGGCGGTGCACGATACCCGCGCGCGGCACGCCGCTCAGCTGCGGCGCGTGGTGCAGCAGGCCGTTCAGCAGCGTGCCGGACCAGTTGCCCGCGCCCGGATGCACCACCAGGCCAGCCGGCTTGTTGACCACGATCAGGTAATCGTCCTCGAAGACGATGTTCAGTTCCATCGGCTCCGGCTCGAAGGCCACATCCTCCGGCGCCGGTTGCGGGTTGACGACCACTTTCTCGTCGCCATACACTGTGGCGCGCACCTTGGCTGGCTTGCCGTCCACCGTAACATGGCCCTCTTCGATCCATTGTTGCAGACGGCCACGCGAGAACTGGGGCACCAGACGGGCCACCACCTTGTCCAGGCGTTCACCGCAGACTTCCGACGTCAGTTCCAGTTCGATCGGGGCCAGCGGGTCGCCCGCTTCACCGGGCAACAGGTCACCGTCAAACTCGGCTTCAAATTCTTCGTCGGACAATTGTTCTGCCGAATTAGGCTCACGATTCAATATCACAGCATTCCCATAGGCTATAATCAGCCAATTGTAGTTTTTGTTTAAACGTTTCCTTGCACATCAACATGCAAAAAAAATTTTCGGTAGTTGCAGCAACCGTTGTACTGCTTAGTTTGTCGGCTTGTGGTTTGTTACCAGACAAAGTCGACGAGACCAAAGGCTGGTCCGCAACGAAATTATACTCGGAGGCCAAGGACGAATTGGAGGGCGGCCACTACGAGCGCGCTATTCAGCTGTTCGAACGCCTGGAGTCCAGCTACCCGTTTGGCACCTATGCGCAACAGGCGCAGATGGAAATCGCCTACGCCTACTACAAGTCGCAGGATCAGGCTCAGGCCCTGGCCGCAGTGGAACGTTTCATCAAACTGCACCCGAATCACCCGAACGTCGACTATATGTACTACCTGCGCGGCCTGGTCAACTTCAACGACCAGCTGGGCGTGCTGAACTTCATTTACGAGCAGGACCCTGCCGAGCGCGACCCGAAAGCGACCCGCGAGTCCTTCGCCGCGTTCAAGGAACTGGTCCAGAAGTTCCCGGACAGCCAGTACGCGCCGGACTCCATCGACCGCATGAAGTACCTGATCAACGCGATGGCCAAGTATGAAATCTATGTGGCGCGTTATTACTACCGCCGCGGCGCCTACCTGGCGGCCGTGAACCGGGCTCAGGGCGTGGTGACCGATTTCAGCGATTCCCCGGCCATCGAGGAAGCGCTGGCGATCATGGTGCGCGGCTACGACAAGATGGGCAACGAAACGCTGCGCGACGATGCCTTGCGCGTGCTCAAGAAAAACTTCCCTGAGAGCAAGTTACTGGAAGGCCCGGTCAAGGGCGAGCGTCCGTGGTGGAAGTTTTGGGGTTAAAACCCTGAAGCAAACCCGGGTGGCAGGCACGATGTGCCTGCCACCTGTTTCTGCCTCGGGTTTTAAGCCAATCGGCGGCGGAACACCCAGTTCCGCTCGTCCGAGACCGATGGCTCGAACGCATAGCCGTCCACCTCAAACTTCTTCAGCTTCTGCGGATCGGTGATGCCCTTCACTGCCGCGTAGCGCGCCATCATGCCGCGTGCACGTTTGGCGAAGAAGGAAATGACTTTGTACTTGCCGTTCTTCCAGTCCTCGAAGTTCGCCGTAATGACGGGAACAGCCAGCTTCTTCGGCTTGACCGACTTGAAATACTCTTCCGACGCCAGGTTCACCAGCACCTCAGCGCCCTGCTCTTCGGCCGAGCGGTTCAGCGCGTCCGTAATGGTGTCGCCCCAGAACTCGTACAAGCTCTTGCCGCGCGCAGTCTTCAGACGCGTGCCCATTTCCAGGCGGTGCGGATGAATCAGGTCCAGCGGCTTCAGCATGCCGTACAGGCCGGACAGGATGCGGATACGCGACTGCGTGTAATCGAGCTGCTTGCCGGTCATCGAGCGCGCGTCCAGGCCGTCGTAAACGTCGCCATTGAAGGTCATAACCGCCTGGCGCGCTTCGGCGGTGTCCCTGGTCCACGATGCATAGCGCGCCACGTTCAGCGTCGACAGCGCATCGGACAGCTCCATCAGCTCGCCCAGCTGCGCCGGCGTGAACTCGCGCAAGTGGTCGATCAGCTGGGCTGAATGATCGAGAAATGCAGGCTGGGTGTGAAGCTTGGTGGTCGGCGGGGTTTCCAGGTCAAGACTTTTTGCAGGCGAAAGCACTATCAGCATAAGATTCCAACAAATACATCAAAACAAAATAGCCGACATGATAACCGCTCCAGCAAAACGCATCGTCATCGACACCAATGTTTGCCTCGATTTATTCGTTTTCCAGGACCCGCGCTGGGCCGCGCTGCTGGAAGCGATCGAAAACGGCACGGTCGAAGCGATCACCCGCGCCGACTGCCGCAACGAATACCTCTTCGTCCTGCACTACAAGCATCTGCCGCTGACCGACGAAACCCGTCCGCTCAGCGCCGAACGGTTCGATAAGCTGATCAAGGTGGTGGCGCCGCCCGAATCCGGCGCGCGCCTGCCGGTCTGCACCGATAAGGATGACCAGAAGTTCCTGGAACTGGCGCGCGACGCCAACGCCGACATTCTCATCACCAAGGACAAAGCCCTGCTCAAGCTGGCCAAGCGCCTGGCCAAGGCCGGCATGTTCAAGGTCATGCAGCCGGAGAAATGGAGCCTGGAGGCTTAAGGGAATTCGTCCTTTTGGGGCAACACACGGCGCGGGCGGCTGCGCTAGAATGGTGTAATGAACAACCGTCACGTCCCTCCGTACACGCCGCATCTGGCCACCCGCCTGCCCGCCGTTGGCACCACCGTTTTCAGCCGCATGTCCTCGCTGGCCGTGCAGCACGGCGCCGTCAACCTCGGCCAGGGCTTCCCTGATTTTGCCTGCGATCCCAAGCTGGTCGACATGGTCTCCACGGCCATGCGCGAAGGCTTCAACCAGTACCCGATGGGCATCGGCGCGCCGGTGCTGCGCAAGGCCATCGTCGAGAAGATCGCTGCCACCTATGGCCACAGCTATGACGTGGACAGCGAAATCACCGTCACCCCGGGCGCCACCGAAGGCCTGACCACGGCCATCCTGTGCGCCGTGCATCCCGGCGACGAAGTGATCGTGATCGAACCGGCCTACGACAGCTATATGCCGGCCATCGAACTGGCCGGCGGCGTGGTGGTGCCGGTGCAGATGGAAGTGGCGCCACATGGTGGCTTCAGCATTCCGTGGGACCGCGTCAGCACCGCAGTATCGCCGCGCACGCGCATGATCATTCTCAATACGCCGCACAACCCGACCGGCAGCGTGCTGCGCGCGGCGGATATGCTTTCGCTGTGCGATATCGTGCGCGGAACGGAGATCCTGATCCTGTCGGATGAAGTGTACGAACACATGGTCTACGACGGCCATCGCCATGAGTCGATGTGCCGCTATCCCGAACTGGCGGCGCGCAGCTTTGTGGTGTCCAGCTTCGGCAAGACGTACCACGTGACAGGCTGGAAAATCGGCTATGTTGCGGCGCCCGCGCCGCTGATGGCGGAATTCCGCAAGGTCCACCAGTACAACGTCTTTTCGGTCAACACGCCGATGCAGCACGGGATCGCAGCGTATATGGCCGACCCATCGCCGTACCGCGAACTGCCCGATTTTTATCAGCGCAAGCGCGACCTGTTCCGCGACGGGCTGAAAAACAGCCGCTTCGAACTGCTGCCGGCCGATGGCACCTACTTCCAGTGCGTGCGCTACGACGGCATTTCTTCGATGACGGAAGCGGATTTCGCGGAATGGCTGACCACCGAGATCAAGGTGGCGGCGATTCCAGTCTCGGCCTTCTATCGCGAGGCGCGCGAATCGAGCATCGTGCGCTTCTGCTTTGCGAAGAAAGACGAAACACTGGCGCTGGCCCTGGAGCGGCTGGCGCGCATTTAAAAAAACGCAGGGGACGATCATGAACCAGCACCTGAGCAGTCTGCACGATCTCTCAATCGACGATACACGGCACCTGTACCCGCCGGTGTCGGTGCTGCATGAACTTAACCTGGCCAATAAGCGCCTGGAAAAACTGCTGACCGACCTGCGCAACGAACACAATGCGGATGCGGACCTGCGCAATATCGCGCGCGAAGTCGGACGCGCCGTCGAGGTGAATCCGGACATCGCGCTGGCCAGCGTGTTCCTGAACCAGATCGCCGGTTCCTATGCGGTGCGCCATTGCATCGAAACGGCGGTGGTGGTGGTGCTGGTCGCGCGAGGTCTGGCCCGCACGCCCAGCGAAGTGCTGTCGCTGACGGCGGCGGCGCTGACCATGAACGTGGGCATGATCCGCCAGCAGGATAATTTCCAGTGCAAGATGGGCTGCCTTGACGATGATGAAATGGCGGTGGTGCGCCGCCATCCTGCCGAAAGCGCGGAGCTGCTGAAATACGCGGGCGTGGAAGATGACGAATGGATCTCGGCGGTGCTGCTGCACCATGAGAATGACGACGGCACCGGCTACCCGGAAGGCAAGTCGCGCGAGCAGATCACGCAGAATGCCCGCCTGATCAGCCTCGCCGACCGCTACTGCGCGCAGGTCTCGGCGCGCAATTACCGCTGTTCGCTGGCGCCGGATGAAGCCATGGAGCGGGTGCTGGCCGATACGGCGCACATGTCCGACCCCGTGCTGGCGGAACAGTTCCGCCGCCAGCTGGGCAAATATCCGCCGGGCTGCCTGGTGCGGCTGGCCAATGGCGAAACGGGCGTGGTGACGCAGCGCGAGTCGGCGCAGGGCGTGATCGAAGTGCGCTGCCTGCGCGACAGCTCAGGCAAGACGATTCCAATCGCCCTGCACCGCCACACCAATCAGCCCGACTGTGCGATCGAGGCTGTGCTCAGCGAGGATGATGCGGAACTGCGCTTCAGCATGAAGCAGATCTGGGGCGCCCAGGCGGCGCTGTAAATCGGCGGATCAATGATCCGCCCTACGCTGCGGCGCTCCGTAGCTCCGTAGGGCGGGTCATTGACCCGCCGGCTGCTGAAGCTTGCGCTCGACGAAGGCTTGCAACTCCGGCGTCAACCTGCCTGAATCGCGGGCATGTACAAACGCATCGTGCGCCTCGGCCGCGCGCTTGTCGGCCTGCAGCGAAATCCCCAGCCCCATCCACCACACCCCGTTTGCCGGCTGCAGCTTCAGCGCAGCCTGATATTGCTCGACCGCTTCATGATTGCGCTGCGTACGCTGCAGCATCCCCGCCAGCAATGCGCGGTACTCTGCGTTGCCGGACGCATACTGGAGGCCGCGCTGCAGCGTTTCAATTGCCGGTCCACCCTGCTCGCTTTGAAGCCTCGCCAGCAGCATGGTCATATTGGATTGACGCGGATCGAGGCTGATCGCAAATTGCAGATGCCGGATCGCGTCGGCATACTGCTTGCGCTCGACCAGCAAGCCAACCAGCGTCTGGCGCGCGGCGTCGTGGCGCGGATACAGATACACCGCCTGCTCCAGCCCCGCCACCGCCTCGCTGATCCGGCCGTCCTGCAATGCACCCAGTGCGCGCCGGTATTCATTCTCCGCCCGCTGCTGCGAGCCGGCACCGCTCTCCTCAGCGGCCCCGCCAGCACCACCGGCACCACCAGCACCAATGCCGCCGGCGGCACCACCATGCACCTTGCGATCGGCCGCAGCAACATGCCTATCCGCCTTCGACGCAGCGCCTCCATGTGCACGCGCATCGCCCGCAACGCCGGACGCCGCTTTGCCGGTACCAGCGTAACCGCCCGTCTCGTGGCTGGACGCCGCTTTGCCGGTACCGGCGTAACCGCCCGTCTCGTGGCCGGACGCTGCTTTGCCGGCACTGGCGTAACCGCCCGCGTCGTGCCCGGACGCCGCCATCGCTGCTCCAGGTACCGCTCCGCCGGCGCTGGTGTGACCGACGCCTTCGTGCCCGAGCGCCGTCGCCGCTGCAGCGGTGGCGCTGCCGGCCGTGCGGCGTGGCTTCGCGGCCAGCTCCTGTGGCGCGCGCGAGGCCACGTCCGGGCGGCCTGCGTCAGCTACGGGCACGGTTCGCTCCGCGCTCGCCGCGTCGTGCGCCTGTGCATCGCGAGCCGCTTTGTCGGCAGCCAGCTGGCGCGCACGGGCCAGGGACTGCATTGCCTGCTCATCGCTGAGCGCCGCACCAGCGGCCGTGGCTTGAGCGACCTGTGCGACCTTGCTTGCCGGCGCGGCAGCCGCGGCGCGCGGCGGCACGGTCACTGTTTGCGCGGCGGGCGCCGATGACGGTTTGCGCAGGTACTGCCATCCCGCATAGCCCGCCCCTGCCAGCACGACGACCAGCACGCCCGCGCCAGCGGCCATGCCGGTGCGTGGCCAGCGGTCCGGCTGCGAGACGGGACGCACTTCGACCGGCGCGCCAGTTCCCTGGGCGCCGCCACCGCGGGCGTCCAGATCCTGCAGCATCTTGTTGATCAGGCTCATTTGATGAAGGCCCAGGCTACGCTGGCGACAGCGATCAGGCCCGCCGCACCGGCCATCCACGGCCACCACCATCCCTGGCTGGCTGCCGTGTCTTTGACGGCCAATCCGACATGGCGGCGATCCACCTGATGTTTGCCTTCGCCATACGCCAGCAGCATCGCCTTATGCGCCAGAATATTCACGAGGCGCGGAATACCGCCGCTGGCTGCGTACAAGCGCGCTACCGCGCTGCGCGAAAACAGGCGCGCACCCGCGAAGCCCGCCACGCGCAGGCGATGCGCCAGATAAAACTCCAGATCATCGCGCGACAAAGCGCCCATGTGATAGTGGAAGGTGATGCGCTGCGCCAGCTGGCGGATCGACTCGGTCGCCAGATGCTTGTTCAATTCAGGCTGGCCAAACAGCACGATCTGCAGCAGCTTGCGCTTCTCGGTTTCCAGATTCGTCAGCAGGCGCAAGGCTTCCAGGCTCTCCAGAGGAATCGCCTGTGCCTCGTCCAGGCACAGCACCACCTGCTTGCCCTGTGCCGCCAGCTCCATCAGGCGGAAGGTGATGGACTTCATCATCTGATGCTGATCCACGTCGCGCGGCAGCGTCAGCTCCAGTTCATCAGCCAGGGCCAGCATCAGTGTGCGCGGCTCCAGATAGGGATTCGGGATATACGCCGTAACAAAATTCTCGCCCAGCGTGGCCAGGAATTTGCGGCACAACAGCGTCTTGCCGGTACCGACTTCACCGGTAATCTTGATGAAGCCCTCGCCCGAGCGCACCGCCACCAGCAGCGTATTCAACGCTTCCTGCGAATGTGCGCTGGTGAAGAAATAGCTGGTGTCCGGCGTGATGCCGAACGGTGCTTCACCCAGCCCGAAGTGCGCTTCGTACATCAGCGGCCTCCACGCGCAGGATCAAACGCCTTGATGCGGCGTTCGGTATCCTGCAAGTCCTCGTTCCAGCCGGCGTCGCTGTCGACGATGGTCGGCTTGATCAGCACCACCAGCTCGCGCTTCTGCACGGCTTCCTGCTTGTTGCCGAACAGGGCGCCGACAATCGGCAGGCTTCCCGTGCCGGGCAGGCCGGTGCGGTCCGACGTCGTCGCCTGGCGCATCAGACCACCGATGGCCACCACCTTGCCGTCCTGTCCACGCACCATGCTGTCCATTTCCGACGTAGTGGACGATGCCAGCGGCAGATTCAGATTGCCCACGCTGCCCAGATTGATGCTCTTGTTGACCGTCTCCACCTGGCTGACCGATGGATGCACGTGCAGGATGATGTTGCCGTGATCGTCGATCTGCGGCGTCACATCCAGCACCACGCCGGAAAAGAAAGGTTGCAGCGTCACGTTCGGTGACACGGTGCCATTGCCGACTGCATTGGTGCTGGTGGTCGTACTCACACCGGTCACGAAGAATTCATCGGTACCGATTTTCAGCACCGCCTTCTGGTTATTCAGCGTCGCCACGCGAGGGCTGGACAGCACGTGCACCGTGCCCTGCGATTCGAGCATGGAAATCAGCGCCGCGAAATTACTGGTCTGGAAGGCCAGTCCGAACAGCGAACCGACAGCTTCCGCGCCGCTGCTCAGCGACGAGCCGCTGTTGGCCGAGATACCTTTGGTGCCGCCCGTCGAAATTGCCGGCGGCACACCGGTGCTGCCGCGCACCAGCGGATTCAGCGACGTGCCCGGCGACAGAATGCCACCCGACAGCTTGCTGTTCGGGTTCTGCGTGAACACCGACCAGTTGATGCCGCTCTGGAAACCGCTGTTCAATTCGACTTCGATGATTTTCGCTTCCAGGATTACCTGGCGCTCAACGGACAACTGGGTCGCCTTCAGATAGCGGTCCACTGCGCGCAGCTCGTCCGGCATGGCGCGCACCAGAATCACGCCCGACTGCGGCGAGATAATCACGCTGCGGCCGCCATCCTTGCTGCCGACGATAGCCTCCAGTGCCATCTTCAACTCGCGCCAGAAATCGCTGTCCGAGGTGGTCAGCACATTGGTGGCATCGATGCGCGCATTGTTATTGCTGCCGCTGTTATTGTTGCTCTGCGGCGCAGGCGTGCCGGTTTGCTGGCCGTTCTGGCCGTTGGTGTTGTTGACGTCCGCCACGGTGGTCGAATTCACGCGCACATTCGACATACCCTGGCGCTTCGAGGTGAGATAGTTCACCTGGAACATGCGGGTCTGGATCGTCAGCGGACGAATATAGATCTTGGTCCCTTCCACCTTGTAGTCATAGCCATACAGCTCGCGCACCGCATCCAGCGCTTCGAACAAGGTTACGTCGCGCAGATTGGCGGTGATGGTGCCGTCCACGTCCGGATGCACCAGCATGTTGTAGCGCGTCCCCGTCACCAGCGAATTGAAGAACTGGCGCGCAGGCACATTGTTGAAGGACACATTGAAACGCTCTTCGAGTACCACGCGGGCTTTCGGCAGCTGGCTCGCCAGATCGCTCACCGGCGGCACCAGCGCGTTCGCGACCGCGTCGGGCTGGGCTTGCGGTGCGGCCTTAGTGGCTTGCGCCATCTGCTCCGTGATCTTGTCGTAGGCGCCGCGCGGCGGCGTGGTGGAGCATGCCCCCACGGTCATTAGTCCCGCCACTGCAGCCAGTTTGAAGAGGTTTCGCATCATTTATTCTCTGATTTCGTTTTTTGGCCGCTCGCTGCCATCGGGAACAGGTGCAGCACTTCGACCTGCTTGCCCCGGCGCAGAATCACTTCGTTTGCTTTGACTTCTTCCAGCACCGCGCCGTGGAACTTATCGCCACGGCGCAGAATTTCGCCATCGATCACGGCCACTTCCCTGCCCTGGTAACCTTTGCCGACCAGGACCGATTGCAGCTGCGGGCCTGCCGGCGCCGCAGGCGCGGCATTGCCGGACTGCGGCAGCATGGCTTCCGGCGGCGGACGCGTCGGGTCGGTCAGGCGCTGGGCCGATGCCAGCAATGGGAGCGAGGCGAACAGCAATGTCGGCAGACGCAGGCTCATAGCTTCATCCACTTCTCGTCCGGGCTCAGTGTGTAGAGCTTGAGCGTCAGCGTCACGTTCGGGTAAGCCAGAGCATCCAGCCTGGCTTGGCCCCAGAACAGCTGCGACTGCAGCTTCTCCAGCGCCGCCATGTAATCCACCAAATCGAGATAGCTGCCTTGCACAGTCACCTCCACACCGTGACGGTACAGCAGCTCGCGTCGTTTTGGCGCATTCTTGTCGGCCGGTGTGGCAGGTTTGTCGGATTTTTCGCTCAAGCCTTCAGTTGGCAAGGTGCGCAGCGAGATCAGTTTCAGCTTGCCATTCGCGTGCAGCATCTGCTCCAGCAGGCCCACCATCTTCTCCGGCGCCACCAGGCCATTTTTGACCGACACCAGCGACTCGCGCAATGTCATACGCTGGGCAGCCAGGCTTTCGAGCTGCTGGCGGGCCGCCGCATCCGGGTCCGCCGTAAAGGCCGCCACAACGGCAGTCACTTCGGCGTCGTTTGCCAGCGCCTGATTGTGCTGCTGATTGAGTTGCAGGCGTAGCGTCTGCTGGCGCGCGAAGACAGGCGCCAGCGCTGCGTTGTAGATAATGTACAGCAGCACGGCGAGCATGGCGCCGAAGACCATGACACGCTCACGCAGTGTCAGCGCGTCGACGCGGCCGCTGATCTTGTCCCACCACTGCTTCATTTGGCCGCCTCCGCGGGCTGCGATTGCAGGCTGAATTCAACGAAAGGCGCGGCGGCGGGCGCGCTGCCACTGGCGCTACCAGGCCCGGACGCCCCCGTCGCCGCGGCCCCACCCTGCGCCGATGGCTGCGCGGCCGCGCCAGGCGCACCCGTCATGGCAGCCATCGCCTCCGGCCGTCCCATCTGCAAGCTGCCAAACGTCTTCCCGTGCATGACGGGTTCCTGCGTCAGGCGCGCGATATAGCCCGGCACCAGCGTCGCCTGCATTGCCCTGCCTTGCACCGCGATATCCGTTCCGGCGCCGCTAATCGCGATGCCGGTCAGCCATAGGCCGTGCACATTCTGCCGTGCAAAGGCGCGGAAATACTCGGCATAGCCCTCGGTATTCCCCAGGCTGCCGCGCTGCAGGATGTTTTGCGCTTCACGCATCGCCGCCAGATCGGCTTGCGCGGACGCCAGCTCCTCGGCCACCTGCTCGCTCTTCTTGCGCGGCACGAACTCGGCGCGCGCATGCGCCAGACGGCCTTCGCTGGCGGCCAGCGCAGCCTTGCTGGCGGCCACCTCGTCCTCCAATTGCGCTGTGCGGTAATGGCCGAAGGCGACCAGCGCGAGCGCGCCGATCAGGATCAGGCCCAGCGTCTGAACCATCTGGCCGCTGGTGAACATCTTCTTCTGGCGCAGGAAGATGGGATTGAACAGGTTGATCTGCTGGCTCACAGCACCGTCTCCTCATGCCGCAGTGCCGCGCCCAGCGTCAGCAGATAGCGGATCTGCTCGCCGATATCCTGTAGCTGCGGTGCTTCCGAGAAGTCGAATACTTCGCTCAGCGACATCGCTTCCACTGGCACGTAGATGTTCTGTGCCAGGAAATCCTGCAAGCCGCTGGAACCGGTCGGCGCCAGCACCATGCGCGACACGCTGATGAAATGGAACTGGCGGTCGAAGTGGTCGAGCGAACGTTGCAGCTCCAGCGCGATGCGGTCGAAGTAGCCGTGGCGGCGCGTAGTATCGGCATCGTTCAACTGCTCCAGCGTGACGTCGATCTGACGCGCCAGATACAGCTCGCCGTGGTAGCTCACCGTCAGCAAGCCGCCTTGCGGGCCGAAGGACAGCATGGCCAGGCCGCGTCCCGGCGTCTCCAGCAAGGCCGAGATATTGCGCTGTGCCATCTCGGGAATGTCGATCACGCTCAGCTCCACCTTGGCCTCATCGAACAGCGCCTGCCGCGTCTGGATCAGCGAGTTGCGCGCGGCGACGGCAAACATCGAATGCGCGCGCGGCGCCGTGCCTTTTTCAACCGGCATATCGAACACGTCGATGGTGGCGTCGTCGATGTGGAAATCCAGCATATCCTTGAGCCGCCAGCGCACTGCCGTCTTCAGCTCATCGGGCGCCACATTCGGCGCTTCCACCGTCAGCAGCTGATATTCGCCGGCGCCCAGCAGCGTCAGGCACTGATAGCCGGCGGCGCGCAAATCACGCGCGAGCTTGTCCAGAGCATCCGGCGAAAGGCTGGGCGTTACGGGCTGAAAGGTGGCAATTTGAACAACTGGCTTGGCGTCGGTCCGGCGCTCCACGCTTGCTGCGCAGATGCCGTCTGCGAGAAAGGTGAAGACGAGTTTGCCATTCTTTTTTCTTGCTTTCGAGAAAAAGCGCATTCCGCCAGTCTAAAGAGAAAATGTTACGGGAGGTTTCCGTCGTAATGGCTTGATTATATTCAAGTTCACCTTGTCTTTTGAGTAAATTTACGTGTGCTGGTGAAAAAATATCGCTTTCTTGTTACGGCCTTGACACATTCTCAGGGCGCATGGTCTGATTCGGCCATGACTCGACCATTGCTACCGTCAGCGCCATCCTGGGCAAGGGCTTTTGTAGCGGCCCTGTTGTGCGCTGCCGCCGGCGTGGCGCAAGCCGATACCTATACTCTACCGGCAGACCTGACCAGCGCCCCGTTCAATTGCACCTCGCAAGGTGGCGGCGCATACCGCTGCCGTAATTCCATCGATCTCGACAAGGACTCAGTCCTGGTGCTGACGTCTTCGGTCACGCTAAATATCGATAGCGACTTCAGCACCGATAAGTCACTCTCCTCGGTCAACAATGGCTACGCGCTGAGCATGGCAATCGGCGGCACGGCCAGCTTCAAGAAAGAAACCGACCTCTACGCCAGCTTGACGGTCGGGGGTAGCATCAGCTTCGACAAGGGCGCTAAAGTTCACGGCGACATCACGACCGGCGGCAATATGACGGTGGACAAAGATTCCACTATGGACGGCAACGTGACCGTCGGCGGCTATCTTGATATGGGCAACAACAGCAGCATCACCGGCATTTGCCGCGCCAGCTCCACCAACTACCCAACGTGTAACGGCGTCTCCGCCAGCATCAACCATATTCGGCTGGATCACACTGGCACTGCGCTTACCTGCACACCAGCATCGATCACAGTGCAGGCCTGCGCCAGCACCGACAACAATGGCAGCTGCACTCCGAGCACGGTTGGCATCAGCGGCACTGTTCGCGCCATGAGCGGCAGCACGGTTCTTGGTAGTACATCGTTCATCATTCCGGCGGGAGCCAGCAGCGTAGTCGTCGCGCTGCCTGTCACCACGGCGACATCGACCACCTTATCGACTACCGGCTTATCGTCCACGCCAACCAACGCGACCACTTGCTGGAACGGCAGCGCGGCAAACTGCACGCTGGCCTATGCCGATTCGGGTTTTCTGTTCACCGTTCCAGATCATCTGGCGGACACTCAGCAACCGGTGACCGTAACCGCCTCCAAGAAGGACGACGTTACCAAAGCTTGCGCGCCAGCGTTTACCGGAACCAAATCCATTCCATTCTCCTGCCTGTACGTCAACCCCACCAATGGCACCAAGTCATTGGCATTGACCGGCGCATCCTCGGCGAACATGATCTGCGATGGCACGGCCAACAGCATTAACCTCGCTTTCAACAGCAACGGCGCCGCGACACTAAACGTTCAATATCCCGACGCCGGCCAAATCAGCTTAAGCGCGCACTATGTTGCGGGCTCGCTTGACGTGCAAGGCAGCGACCAATTCATCGTTGCGCCGAAAGACTTCGCGGTCAATGCGGCGGTATCAAACATCTATGTCGCGGGTTCTCCCTTCGCCTTACAAATCATCGCACGCAATGCCAGCGGCGCGACCACACCGAACTTCGGCAGGGAGAGCACACCAGCGACAGTTACCCTCTCGCGCACGCGCTGCGAACCGTCTGCCAACGGTCTTCACTCCGGTGACATCCCGCAGGACGGCACCCTCAGCACCGGCACATTGAACAATGCCGTATCCATGAACAACGGCGTAGCATTCATTACGACCGTGGAATGGACTGAAGTCGGGAAAATCATCGTCAAGGCAGACCACACAAATTACCTCGGCTCAGCCCTGAGTGTCACCGGAACCGTCAACAACAGCACTGGCTGCAGCAGCCCAATCGGCCCATTCGTGCCGCACCATTTCACTACGACGGTCACCGATGCGTATCCCGCCAATCCTTCGACCGATCCCACCACAGCCTTTACCTATTCAGGCCAGCCAGTGGCCGCACTTCTGGTTGCAGCGAAAAATGGCCACGATGCGACCACCCAAAACTATTACACCGCCAGTACCGGAGCCAGTTTTGCGAAGGCTGTAACGCTGACTGCCCTCCCCAACCCGACGCCACCACTGGGCACCCTAGCGCCAAGCTCTATTCTTGCGAAGGACTTCGCTGCCGGAGTGGCTACTGCAACCCCAAGCTATACATTCACCAACATCAAGACTGCACCCAATGCAATAACGATCCGCGCCAACGATGCCAATGCCTCGTCGCAAAACGGAAGCGAAGGCATCGCGCATATTCGCAGCGGCAGACTGCGCGTCAGCAATGTGTTCGGCAGCGCAAGGCAAGCGCTGAGAATTCCAGTGCAGGCGGAATACTGGACCGGGCAGGCCTGGATTCTCAACGTGAACGACACGGGCACACCGGCCACCCAAATTGCGCCCAACTCTGTAGCGCTCAGCTTTACAAGCTCAAAGCCCGGTGTTCCCTTCTCCGGCAGCACGATCACTGGCGCCGCCATCGCCCTCTCCGGCGGCAAAGCGGAAATCCCACTTAGCGCGCCGACCGTCGGAACGGGTTATATTGACTTCGCGATCAATCTCGGCACAACGGCGGCCGACAATTCCTGCCTGGCCGTACACCCTGCAACCGTCGGTAATGCGCGCGCCTGGCTGCGCTCAACTTACAGTACCTGCGTGCTAAGCGACCCTTACGCGCGTGCCACGTTCGGCATCTATACGCCGGCACAGAAGTCCGTCATCCACGTGCGGGAGGTCTATTGATGGCACGGGGCGCGCACGGCTACACGATCGTCGAACTGATTGTGGTCATGGTGCTCATCGGCCTTCTGACCGCTGTGGCAATGCCTCGCATCCTCGGCAGTAATGTCATGGCGGGTACTGCCTGGCGCCAGCAAGTCGTCAGCGCTTTGCGTTATGCCCAGAAGAGCGCGGTCAGCCATCGGCGTCTGGTTTGTGGCAACGTTTCTGCGCAGTCGGTCACGCTGACGATTGCACCTTTGCCCGGCAGCGCCTGCGCTTCCAACTTGCCCAGCCCGGACGGCTCTTCTTACTCAACCAGCGATAGCCAGGCAGTAGCGAGCGGCGCGCTTGGCAATATCTTCTTCCAATCCGACGGCCGCATCACTTCGGATGCTAATGGCACTACCCCACTTGCCGCAGCGACTATTGCGATTGCGGGTGAGCAGAGTATCCGCATTGATGGAGTGACCGGCCATGTCGAATAGGCATCAGCGTGGCATGACACTGGTCGAGCTGGTCATCGCCATGGCGATTATTGGCGTGGGACTCGCCGGCGTGCTGGGCGCGCTCTCCAAACTGGCGGTGGCGACCGCCGACCCCATGATCAAAAAGCAGATGATCGCGATTGCGGAAGGCATGCTGGAGGAAGTGCAACTTCAGCCGTACACGAGCGCCACAACTGTCACGATTGGTGCAAACAGCTGCGTGCGCGACCAATTCCAGGGGACCTGGGACTACAACAATTACAACGCCCCGCGCCCGATCTGCGACACCAGCGGCAATCCTATTACGATGCTTAGCGGATACCGCGTGTCCGTCGCAGTGGCCAATGAAGCTGCCGGCGGCCCTCTCACCGGCGTGCCAGCCGGGCGGGCCAGCCGCATTACCGTCACCGTTACGCATGGCACCGATAACTATTCGCTGCAGGGTTGGCGCGTCGACTACTGATGATGATGATGAATAGACAGCGCGGATTTACACTGGTTGAACTGATCATCGTTATGGTGATCGTCGGTGCGCTCGCAGGCATTCTGATGGTGTTTTTCAAGCCTGCAATGCAAAACTATTTGTCCGCCGGTCAGCGTGCCGCAATGACGGACCTGGCGGATGGCGCCATGCGGCGAATGGTCCGCGAGATTCGCGTTTCGGTGCCCAATTCCGTGCGCGAGATTAGCTCTCAATGCATTGAAATGATTCCTACATCGAGTGGTGGCCGTGTCCGCATGGCTCCGGACACCGTGTGGGATACCGCCAATCCCGGCAACCCCAGCATGGCGCTGGACACGAATCTACCCACCAATGGCTTCGACGTATTGACTCCCATCGTCACCCAGCCGGCCATTGGCGATTGGGTGGTGATCGGTAATCAGGCGACCGAAGATGTGTATGCGGGAATCACCCGCTATCGCATCGCAGGCGTGCAAGCCGCGCCAGCTGCCAACGTCGGCACGCTGCGACTGACGTTTTCGTCTTCGCCGCCGGCCCAATTCCCGGTTGGTTACGATGGGGGGCGTTATGTCGTGGTGCCTCAAGCCCAGCAAGCTGTTTCATTTGTCTGCTCAAACGCTGGCATCGATGCAAACGGTACTGGCACCGGCACACTCTTCCGCGTCGCGAATTATGGATTCAACTCTCCGGGGACTTGTCCGGCCGCTGGCGGCGCTCCAATTCTGGCAACGCATGTTCAGACCTGCAATTTCAACTACAACCCATCGGCTGGCGTGACCGCGCAAAACGGCTATGTCGAAATCACACTGCAATTGACCGATCACGGGGAATCCGTCTCCCTTTACTACGGCGCTCATGTGGACAACGTGCCATGATAAAAACTTCGCACCGCCAGGGAGGCTTCGCCTATATCGCCGCAATCGTTGTGTGTGTCGTGCTGGCAGCGCTGGCAACGGCCGCCGTTAGGCTTGGCACGACGCAGCAGACCACGCTCAATCAGGACTATCTCTCGGCACGTGCATGGCAGGCCGCGAGGGCCGGTACCGAATGGGGAGCGTATCAGGCCATTCAAACCGCAGCGCCCAATAACTGCCAGGCTTTATCGACGCTGACAGCACTGAACGGGTTCACCGTGAATGTGCAGTGCCAGGTTCGGACGTTCAACGAAGGAGAGTCTGCGCCCGGTTTGGCGCGGACTGTCAACGTTTATCAAATCACGGCCACCGCCTGTAACGCCGCGGCTTGCCCCAGCAATCAAGTCACTTCGGCGGATTACACTGAGCGCAGCCGCGTCATCTCCGTTTGCACCCTTAGCCAGGGTGTACCCTGCTAATTCAGGCTTGGCCTAATTCGGTCTAAACAGCGCACAACGAGTCTAACAGCGTCCAGAATCCGAGGGTGCAAGTCTAATTGAGTCCGAAAAATTGGGGCTGAAATCTAATTCGGTCCCGATATTGGAAGCTAAAGTCTAAAAGGAACTATCTTTCATTGCCGCCGTCCAATCTTTAGACTCATTTCGAAAGGATTGGATCATGGACCACATAGCCACGCGCCCCGTTCCCATTCGCGGTTTTCAATGGAAAAATGTCTTTCTTCCTGAAGGAACGAAACTTCGCACAAGCTATCGCGACACCGTTGAATTTGCGAAGGTAATTGGCGACCACATCCTGTCTGCGGACGGGCATCCGTTGACGCCATCGGTGTTCGCTAACCAGCACGCGACGGGACGAAATGCATGGCGCTTTATCTGGCTTCGCTTTCCTGGCGAAGGGCATTGGACGCGGGCGGCCGATTGCAGAAGAAACTGTTCCAGTCTATAAGATGCGGCAGAGAACGGAAACAGCGACGGGTTTAGACTTTCGCCCCCTCAAAAGCGACCAATTTAGATTGGTGGCCCCGATTTTTAGACTGTTTGAGGCGGAGAGGCTTGGATTTCAGCCTCTTTTAGACTGATTCCTCGCTAACTGGAGTGAATTAGACTGGCCCGGCGGCTAAATACGATGCCCACCAGGGCTCCCCCTGCACGGCGCGAGGCAATAAAAAAGCCAGCCTCGCAGGCTGGCTTTCCTTCTCGGAGAATCATCATTAGCAAGAGTCTGGGCTCGTAGGCACAGAGCTGATGGTAGGCGGGGAAGTATCACTGGTAGCCTCCTGATAGGTAATCTTGCAGGTACTTTGCTTGCTGGATGGCGTGCTCGTCGGGACAATAGTCAAAGTGGTACCAGAAGGTGTAGCCGTGTAATCCGTACCTAAACCAGCCGCGGTAGCAGTGGCAGAATCCGCCTTGGGATACCCATTAACGATCGTGATAGTGGTACCCTCCGCAGTTAAGGTGGTCGCTGAGTTGGCAGACGCCAGGTAACGGCCGTGAGTCATTGCCGCGACAGCTTGCAGCGAGCCCCGAGCAGCATTCAGGCTTGCAATGCGGGCGTCGCCGCCGAGATTTGCAAATTTAGGCAGTGCCGTAGCGGCGAGAATGCCGAGGATCACCATTACGACGATCAGTTCGATCAGGGTAAAGCCGGCTTGCTTTTGAGGCACAGCGTACTTGCTCATGCTTTGATTCTCCATTTAACAAAGTGTGCGGCTTCAATCTAACTGCACCAAGGACACACCGCTTGTCCTCGCCTGCTGCCCATCGGGAATTGGATCGGATTTTACCTTGAAAATCAGGCGCTTTCTTTCCGTAGCTCCAAAAATTTTTCCCATATTTAACAAATAAACCAGACTTTGCGTCTGCCGGTCGAAATACCAGCGGCCAAGCTCGGCCTTGTCCAATCCGCCGTCCACCTCGCCCCCATAGTTCGGCGGAGGCGCCCGCAGCAGCAAGATAGGGTTCTGTCCGGCCAGCGCCGCGACCTCATTTTCCCTGTGCTGCAGCAGCAATTCCCCAGTGCGCGCGGCCAGCGCCGTACGCAGCGCACCTATCATCCCGTCGACCGCCACCCGTTCTGCCGCCGCCTGGTAGTACACGATACGGCTGAGCAGAACCGTTATCAGAATGGCGACGACACTGGCGACAATAACAAATTCCAGCCTGCTCGCGCCACACTGCTTAAGCTGTTGCGGCGAGGCGACAGCGCGTAAGCTCATCGGTGCAACGCCGCCTTCCCAAGGTCCCAAATTGGAAGGAAGATGCCCAGCGCGAGAATCAGCACCATCACACCGAGGAAGGTGATCAGGATCGGCTCGATCTGCGACGACAGCGTCTTCAGCTCATATTCCACTTCGCGCTCGTACATCTGCGCGATCTCTTCCATCAATTCATCCAGCGAGCCGGACTCCTCGCCCACAGCGATCATCTGCAGCACGATCGGCGTGAACACATTGGCAGCAGCGGCCGTGCGCAGGATCGATTCGCCGCGCTCCACGCCGTCGCGCATCTGCTCGACGCGGGCGGTCAGGTAAGCGTTATCGACCGTCTGGCCAACCACAGTCAGCGCCTGCACAATCGGTACCCCGCTGCGGCTTGATAAGGCGAAACTGCGGGCGAAGCGCGCCATGGTCGCTTTGAGCACGATCTTGCCGGCGATTGGAATGCGTAGCTTGAACTTGTCCCAGCTATAGCGGCCGGCCGAGGTATTGACCCAGGCGCGGAAGCCGAACACCCCCATCAGCAGGACGCCGAGCAGCAGCGGCCAGTAATCCACCATGAAGCCGGAACTCGCCAGCAGCAGTCGCGTCATGAATGGCAGCTCTGCGCCGAAACTCTGGAACACTTTGGCGAATGCTGGAATCACAAAAATATTCACGATGACGATGGCTGCGATCATCGCAATCACCACAAAGCTCGGGTAGCGCAGCGCCGATTTCACACGGTCGCGCATATCGCGGTCGAACTCCATGTGATCGAACAGGCGCAAAAAAACTTCTTCCAGCCGGCCCGTCATCTCGCCAACCCGCACCATCGACAGATAAAACGGCGTGAACACTTTCGGGTGCCGCCGCATCGCAGCCGACAACTCCCGGCCCGAATCCAGCGACTCGCGCAAATCCTTGATCACGCGGCCAAAAGATTTGCTGATGGCCGACTCCTGCAAGCCCGCCAGGCCGCGCATGATGGGCACGCCCGATTTGAGCAGGGTGTACATCTGGCGGCTGAACAGTTGCACGTCCATCGGCGTGACCTTCTTCTCGGTCAGGCGCTCCCACAGCGAATCTTCATTATTGGTGGCGGCCTTGCGCGTGACCGTGATCTCGACCGGCGTAACACCAGTGCTGAACAACTGGTCGGCGACGGCGCCGCTGTCGGCGGCTTCCAGCACACCCTGCATCAATTCGCCGCGAGCGTTGCGGCCTTTGTAAGCGAAGAACGGCAAATTAGTCCTCTAGCTGGTTACTGATGCGCATGGCTTCCGCAATGGTGGTACGTCCCTGAATTACCAGCTGCACCGCGTGGCGGCGCAAGGTCTGGCCGCCCATCTGCTGCTGGGCGGCTTTCAGGAAGACGCCAGGGTCGGGATTGTTGGCGGCATCGACCACCGACTGCGTCATCTCCAGCAGCTCATACACGCCGGTTCGGCCGCGATAGCCCATGCCGTTGCAATGCGAGCAGCCTTTGCCGTGGAAGTAGCGCGCCATATCGACCTTGTCGTTCAACTCAAGACGCAGCCATTCGTGTTCGGATGGCGACGGCGTGTACGGCGTGGTGCAGCTTTCGCAAATCACGCGCACCAGACGCTGCGCCAGCACGGCCTGCAAGGAGCTGCCCACCATATAACGCGGCACTCCCATGTCCATCAGGCGCAGCGGCGTGCTGGCGGCATCGTTGGTGTGCAGGGTCGAGAGCACAAGGTGACCGGTCATGGCCGCACGCAGACCGATCGACGCGGTTTCCTGGTCGCGCATCTCGCCGACCAGCACAATATCCGGGTCCTGACGCAGGGCGGAACGCAGCACGCGCGCGAAGTCCAGTTCAATCTTTTCATTGACCTGCACCTGGTTGATGCCGGGCAGACGGTATTCGACCGGGTCTTCGACGGTGATCAGTTTTTTCTCGTCCGAGTTCAGTTCGGACAGCGCGCAGTACAGCGTGGTCGTTTTGCCGGAGCCGGTCGGCCCGGTTACCAGCACCAGGCCATTGGGACGCGCGACGATGGCGCGGAATTTATCCAGCAGCGGCTTGGGCATGCCGATCGCGTCCAGCCGCAGCGTGGCGCCGCTCTGATTCAGCAGACGCATTACGATCGATTCGCCGTACTGCGTCGGCATGGTCGAAATACGCACATCGATGCGGGCATTTTTCACGCGCACGGCGAAGCGGCCATCCTGCGGCAGTCGCTTTTCCGAAATATCGAGATCGGACATCAGCTTCAAACGCAGCGCCAGTGCCGGCGCGATTTTGATATCGGCCTCGGTCTGGCGATGCAGTACGCCGTCGATGCGGAAGCGGATCTGCAGCCGGTTTTCCTGCGGCTCGATGTGAATGTCGGAGGCGCGCACCTGGGCCGCATCATCAAACACCGATTGCAGCAGCTTGACGACGGGCGCTTCTTCCAGACCGGGACTGGCCGCGGCCAGCGCGCCAAAGTCGACGGAAGCATCGCCCATCTCCTGTTCCAGCTCGCGCGCCAGATCGCTGATGTCTTCCGTGCGGCGGTAGATGCGGTCGATCGCCGCCAGCACTTCCGTCTCGTTGACGACTGCCAGCTCGATATTCTGTTTGACCAGCTTGGCGATCTCGTCGTAGGCAAACAAGTCGGTCGGATCGGACAGGCCTATCAGCAGTGCATTGGGCCGTTCCTCCAGCACCAGCGCGCGGAAGCGGCGTGCCTGGGTTTCCGGCAGCTTGCGCACCAGTTCCGAATTGACGTGGTAGAACTTGAGATTGATGTAGGGGATGTTGAGCTGCCGCGCCAGCGCGCCGGAGATCTGCTCCTCGGTCACGTAGCCGTGTTCGACAAACAGGCGGCCCAGTTTGCGGCCACTGCGTTTCTGTTCGGTCAGCGCCAGGCCAAGCTGTTCTTCGGACAGCAGTTTTTGCTGCACCAGAATCTCACCAAGCCTGACCTTTTCCGGTCTCGTCATACCGTTCGCCCTATCAAGAAGTTCGGGGCCATTGTAATGCCAACGGTGCGCGCACGGCCAGTAAAAGTAGTTATTATCCGACAACAATGAGTCAGGCGCTTCGCTTCCACAACGTAAGTAAGCAGCACGCGCGCCGCAGCGTGCTGTCCGCGCTCGACCTCGACGTGCCGCCCGGCGCCCTGTTCGGACTGGTGGGCGTCAACGGAGCCGGCAAAACCACCGTGCTCAAATGCCTGCTCGACTTCTGCGCCCTCGATGGCGGAACGATCGAGATTTTCGGCGCCAGCCACTTGCAGCCTGCATCGCGCCAGCCTTTGGCCTTTCTGCCCGAACGCTTCATGCCGCCCGCACACCTGACGGGCGACGAATTTCTGCGTTACGTGGTCAAATTGCAAGGCCTGCCTTACGACCGCTCGGCGGCAGAACACATGCTGCAGGCCATGGACCTGGAGGAGTCAGCCTTGAACCGCACCGTGCGCCATTATTCCAAGGGGATGACGCAGAAGCTGGGCCTCGCCGCCACCTTCCTCATCCGCAAAGACCTGTACGTGCTGGACGAACCGACCAGCGGCCTCGATCCACGCGCCCGCGCGCGCCTGAAAGCGCACTTGCAGCAGTTGCGTAGCGAAGGCGCCACAGTTTTTCTGACCTCGCATGCGCTCGCCGACATCGACGAGTTGTGCGACCACATGGCCATCCTGCACGACGGCCGGCTCGCTTTCACCGGCTCACCTGCCGCGTGCAAGGCGCAATACAACGCCGAGTCGCTGGAAGCCGCCTTCCTCACTGCCGTCAACTAAACCGCCATGTACCAGTCCCATTTCGGCCTGCGTGAAGCGCCCTTCAGCATCACGCCCAATCCGGCCTTTTTCTACAGCGGCAACACGCGCGGCGAAATGCTGGCCGCCCTGCTCTACGCCGTCACGCATGGAGAAGGAATCGTCAAGGTGACGGGAGAAGTGGGCAGCGGCAAGACCATGTTGTGCCGCATGCTGGAGCAGCACCTGCCTGAGCACATCGATGTGCTTTACCTCGTCAATCCCAGCCTGGGTCCACATGAAGTGCTGTATGCGATTGCCGCCGAACTGGGCCTGATCCCGGATGGCCGCCGTGCCGATGAAGTGCTGCGCATGCTCAACGCGGAGCTGATCGCGCGCCACAGCGAAGGGCGCCAGGTGGTACTGCTGGTGGAAGAAGCCCAGGCCATGCCGCTCGATACGCTTGAAGAGGTGCGCCTGCTGACCAATCTGGAAACAGCGCGCCACAAGCTGCTGCAAATTGTGCTGTTCGGGCAGCCGGAACTGGACGAGCACCTGTCCCTGCCGCGCATGCGCCAGCTGCGCGAACGCATCACGCACAGCTTCGTGGTGCCGTGCATGCCGCGCGAGCAGATCCCGGAATTTCTCGGCTTCCGCCTGCGCGCTGCTGGCTATCTCGGGCCGGATATTTTCAGCCGCCACGCGGTGCGGCTGATCGCCAGCGGCTCGGAAGGCATCGTGCGCCGTATCAATGTGCTGGCCGACAAAGCCATGCTGGCCGCATTCGTCGATGACGCGCGCCATGTCGACGCCATGCACGTGCGCCAGGCGATTCAGGAGGCCAGCTATTCGTGCGCGGGTCTTTGGCGCAATCGCAGTATGATCGTTTTCGAGAAAATTTTGACAACATATTTCAGTCGGTCAACTTTTAGGCGGCGATAACGATGAGAATACTCGCGGCTTCCCTGCTCTGCACTCTGCTCGCGGCCTGTGCGACGCCCAAGCTGCCGCAGTCGCCATCCCACCTGAGCGAAGCGGCGCCTCCGGCGGGAGCGATTCCCGAACCGGTACAGCAGAACGCAGCCCTGCCGCCGCCTCGCGCGTCCGCAAGGCAAGAGACATACAGCGTGACCGTTCACCGCGTGCCGGTGCAGAACGTGCTGTTCGCCCTGGCGCGCGATGCCGGGATCAACGTCGATATTCATCCCGCCGTGGAAGGTACGGTGACGCTGAACGCACTCGATCAGACCTTGCCGCAACTGCTCACGCGCATCTCGCGCCAGGTCGACATGCGCTACGAGCTCGATGGCAATACGCTGACCGTGCTGCCAGATCAGCCCTACTGGAAGAATTACAAGATCGATTACGTGAACATCGCGCGCAGCACCAACAGCAGCGTGAATATCGCGACGCAGATTTCGACCACCGGCAATTCCAGCGCATCCCAGTACAACCCGAATACCGGAAATACCGTCACCGCGTCCAATCCACTCGACACCAGCGGCGGCAACAACAATTCCACGACCTCCGTGGCGAACCGCTCGGATAATAATTTCTGGTACAGCCTTGAGAAGAATATCCGCGATATGCTGCGGCCAACCAATCTCAATGACCAGCTGACCGATCCGCTGGCGCAAATGCGCGACCAGGCGGCTGCCTTACAGCGGCAGGCACTGATGTCCGCTGGCGGCGCCACGGGTGCGCCCGGCGGGTACGGCACGGCCGGCTTGCCCGGCGCGACGGGCAGCGCCTACCCCGGCGGCGCCGGGCCGCTTTACGGCAGTGGCCAGGCGGCTGATCCGAATTATCCCGGCGGTGCGAACGTGCAAGGCTATGGCGGCACGGGCTATCCCGGCAACCAGGCCACGTCCGCGCAAAACCGCAACGCGCCGCGCATGGCGCAGTCGGTCATCGCCAATCCCGAAAGCGGCCTGATTGCCGTGCGCGCGACCAGCCGCCAGCACGAGAAGGTGCAGGAGTTTCTGGACATCGTCCTGTCCACCGCCAAGCGCCAGGTGCTGATTGAGGCAACCATCATCGAGGTCAAGCTGAGCGACCAGTACCAGCAAGGCATCAACTGGTCGCGCATCAATGGCAACTCCACGGTCAGCCAAGGCCAGGTCGGCACCACGCCCCTGCCCTCCGGCATTGCCCCCGGATCGTCGGCCGGCGTGTTCGTATTTAATTATCTGAACCCGACCACGCGCTTCGGCAATATCTCGGCTACGATCCAGCTGCTGGAGTCCTTCGGCAAAGTGAAGGTGCTGTCCAGCCCGAAGATCAGCGTGCTGAATAATCAGACCGCGCTGCTCAAAGTGGTCGACAACAATATCTTCTTCACGATCAAGGTCACGCCTGCTGTGCTGACCACCACGGGCACGATCGCCACGCCGGCGACCTACGAGTCCAAACTGGAAACCGTGCCGGTCGGCTTCGTGATGAGCGTGACGCCGCAGATTTCGGAAGATGATGAAGTTACGCTCAATGTGCGTCCCACCATCACACGCGTGGTGGGCTTCGTGCAGGACCCGAATCCCGAGCTGTCGAAACAGAATGTGGTGAGCAAGGTGCCGGTGATCCAGGCGCGCGAACTGGAATCGGTGATGAAGGTACACAGCGGACAGATCGCCGTGATGGGCGGTTTGATGCAGGATTCGGTCGACAATTCCAAGGACGGCATTCCGCTGCTTAGCTCTCTTCCCGTGGTCGGCAACGTGTTCTCGTACCGGAACGAGACGGCCAGCAAGACTGAACTCGTGATTTTCATGCGCCCGGTGGTGGTAAAGGACGCGACCATGTCCGGCGACTATAAGGACTATCGCTATCTGTTGCCTGAGCAGCAGGCCAAGGCAGGTGGATTATGAGCCTGCTCATGCAAGCCTTGCGCAAGGCGGAGCGCGCCAAACACGGTTCGCAAATCTCGGCGCCACACGAAGAGAATGGTCTGCAGCTGGAGCCGCTGGAAACGGACGTCCAGAAGGCGGCGGCAAGCAGCGAGTCGGCTGTGGTGGGCGGTCCGGCATTTTCTCTGGAGCCGCTGGAGCCGCCCACTTCCACGTCCGGCGCGGATGATGATGAGGATATTCCTGTCGTTGCCGCGACGGAGGCAATGCATGACCCCGTGCCGCCGCAGGCGCGGCCAGGCGCACGCCGCAACCCCGCCGCCGCAGCACGCGCAGCGGCAGCAGCGCGGCTGGCGTCCGATATGCCCCATGGCCCCGGCCAGCCCGGCGGTCTGGGCGCCGATCCCGTGCCGCATGCCCGCAGCGCCGATGATGATGCGTATGGCGACGCGGCGTTTGCAGCCAGCATGCAAGGTGTCGACACAGCGCGCACTGCGCGCGGCGGCACCGAGACATCGCGCCCTGCCCCGGCCAGCAACGTCGCCAGCAGCGGCCCTGGCGCTTCCCCCACAGCTCGCGGCGCACCAACGACGGCGGCGCGCGACACGGGCGCGACGCGCGCTTCTGGTCAGGGCGGCGCGCGGGGAGACAGCGGTGCCACGGCAATGTCCGGTCCCGGCGCTGCGCCCTGGAGCCGAACCGGGGCCGCAACACGTGCCAGCGCAAACGCGTCGCGCCAACGGCTCACCGTGCTGGCGGGCCTGCTGGTACTGGTCCTGCTGGCCTTTGGATTCATGTACTGGAAAGCCGTCAGCAGCCCTGGCCCTGGCGCCTCGCTGCCGCCGGTGCCAATGCCCGCACCGGGCGCCATCACCGGTCCCGCGCAAAATGTCGCGCCGCCGGTGGCGGGCATACCGGGCGTGGACACGGCCCAGCCAATCCCCGCAGGGACCATCCCCGGCGGCATCGCGGCGACCGGCGCTCAGGGACCCGCTGCGGTACCAGCGGCCGGCTCGCCGCCTGGCAGTGTGGCGACAAGCGGTGCTGCTGGCCTTCCGGGGGCCGGTGTAGCCGCCACGACCGGAGCCGCCGGCACGACAGCCGCCGGCATCGGCGCGAATGGCGCATCAGCCGCGGCTGGAAACACGGGCGCTACCGCGCATGGCGTCCCCGCGGTAGCACCGGCGGCACCGGGTGCCGGCACAGCCGCCGCGCGGGCCACAGTACCTGCGGGCGCGATCACGGTCGACACCGCCTCCCCACAGCGCGCCGGACACACGGCGGCCACCAGTCATGGCGCGGCTCCGGCCACGCGTCCGCAGCCGCATGTGATTGTCCCGACGGCGGAAGCACTGGCCGCCATCCCCGATCCCGCCATGCGCGAAGAAGCGCGGCGCGATGCGGAGGAGCGCGCTGCAAGACTGGCGCGCGATACCGGGACCATGGTGCCCTCGCACGACACTGGCACCGCCGCGGCAGCCGCGCCAACCGCCGCCACGGGCATCACAACTGCCGGCGGAAAAGCCGGATCAGCCGCCGCGGTGGATAGCGCGCCCGCCTCCGCCGCACCAGTCGCATACGGCGACAGCGGCGACGTGCGCATCGTGCGCAACAACCACACGCCGCAAGTCAGCCCCGCGCTGCAGAACGCCTATTCCGCTTTCAAGGCCAACGACATGGCCGCCGCGCGCCAGCAGTACGACGCCGCGCTGGCGCAGGACGCAAACAACCGCGACGCCCTGCTGGGCAGCGCCGCCGTGGCGGTCCGCCAGGGCAACGGCCAGCTGGCGGCAGCCAACTACGTGCGCCTGCTCGAACTCGATCCGGGCGACCCGGAAGCGCTGGCCGGCCTGGTGGCGCTGCGTCCCGGCGACATCGGCCAGGCCGAAAGCAGGTTGAAAGCCATCCTGCAGCGCGCCCCCGAATCCGGCCCCGTGCTGTTCACGCTGGGGAATCTGTATGCCCGCCAAGGACGCTGGCCGGAAGCCCAGCAAAGCTACTTCCGCGCCTACAGCGCCACGCCGGACAATCCCGATTACGCTTTCAACCTCGCCATCGGGCTGGATCGCCTGAACCAGGGCCGCCTGGCGAAAGACTACTACCAGCGCGCGCTGACCCTGGCCCAGACCACGCCAGCCGGCTTTGATCCCAACGCTGTGCGCAAGCGCCTGCTTGAACTGGGCGCGCCAGCGCCCTGACGCACACTACATGGCAGAACAGACCAAAATCCCGCTCGGCAAACTGCTGATCCAGAAAGGCGTCATCAGCGAGGACCAGCTCCGCATTGCATTGCTTGAGCAAAAGCGCAGCAGCGAACCGCTGGGCAAGCTGCTGATCACGCTCGGCTTCGTCACCGAAGCGACGGCGCGCGAAGCCCTGAGCGAGAACCTGAACACGCAATCGGCCGACCTGAAATCGCTGGTGGTGGACGCCATCGCGCTCAAGCTGATTCCCAAGGATGTGGCCAAGCGTTACCGTGTCTTCCCCATCGTGTACGAACGCGCCACGGACCGGTTGATCCTTGCCATGTCCGACACCAGCAATATCGTCGCGCTGGACCAGATCAGCGCCATGCTGGTGAAGGGCATCGTCATCGTGCCGCTGCTGGTGAACGATTCCGACATCGCCCACGCCATCGACCACTATTACGGCTATGAGCTATCGATCGACGGCATCCTGCACGAAATCGAAACGGGCGAAGTGAACTACCAGAGCTTCGACGCGGCCTCCGATGAATACAGCCACCCCATGGTGCGCCTGATCGACGCCCTGCTGGCGGACGCAGTGCAGAACGGCGCATCGGATATCCACTTTGAGCCGGAGCACAGCTTCCTGCGCATCCGCTATCGCATCGACGGCATCCTGCGCCAGATCCGTAGCCTGCACAAATCCTACTGGCCGGCGATGGCTGTGCGCCTGAAGGTGATCAGCAATATGAACATCGCCGAAACGCGCGCCCCGCAGGACGGCCGCATCGCGATCAAATTCTCCGGCCGCCAGATCGACTTCCGCGCCAGCGCCCAGCCCACGGCGCACGGCGAGAACTTCGTGCTGCGCGTGCTGGACCGGCAAAAAGGCATCGTGCCGCTCGACCAACTTGGCCTGTCCGAGCATGACCTCGACGTGCTGAAACTGATGATCGCCCGGCCCGACGGGCTGATACTCGTGACCGGCCCCACCGGCAGCGGCAAGACCACCACACTGTATTCGATTCTGAACCACATCAACACGGAAAGCGTCAACATCATGACGCTGGAAGACCCGGTCGAATATCCGATGAACATGATCCGCCAGACTTCGGTGAACGAATCGGCCAAGCTGGGCTTCGCGGACGGCATCCGCTCCATGATGCGGCAGGACCCGGACGTGATCCTGGTCGGCGAAATCCGCGACAAGGAAACCGCCGACATGGCGCTGGCCGCCGCCATGACTGGCCATCAGGTGTATTCGACCCTGCACACCAATTCCGCCGTCGGCTCCATCTCGCGCCTGCTCGATATCGGCGTGGTGGCGGACGTCCTGGCCGGGAACATCATCGGCATCATCGCTCAGCGCCTGGTGCGCAGGCTGTGCATGCACTGCCGCGAAGCGCACGTCGCCGATCCGCTGGAGCGCCGCCTGCTTGGCCTGCATCCCGACCATCCGCAAACCACCATCTATCGCGCCGTGGGCTGCGAGCGCTGCGTCCATCAAGGCTACAAAGGCCGCCTGGCCATCCTGGAACTGCTGAAGATGAACGCCGACCTGGATGAGCTGATCGCCCGCCGCGCCACGCTGCGCGAGCTGCGCAACGCCGCCAGCGGCGCGGGTTTCCGCTCGCTGATCGATGACGGCATGCGCCGTGTGCTGGAAGGCGCCACCACGCTGGAAGAAGTCTCGCGCGTGGTGGATCTGACCGAGAGGCTGGCATGAAGCAGTTCCTGTACCGCGCCATGGATGCCAGCGGCGAAATCGTGCCGGGGAATATGGACGCGCTCAACGTCCCCGATCTGGAAGCGCGCCTGCACCGCATGGAACTGGACCTGATCGATTACCGCGAAACGCGCAAGCGCGAAATCGCACTGGGCCGGCGCGCCATCAACCGCAAGGACCTGATCAACTTCTGCTTCCACATGGAGCAGATGAGCAGCGCAGGGGTGCCGATTCTGGAAGGGCTGTCCGACCTGCGTGACAGCATCCATCACCCGCGCTTCCGCGAAATCCTGACCGATATCGTGGAGAGTATCGAAGGCGGCTTGCAGCTCTCCTCCGCGCTGTCGGCCTATCCGGAAGTATTCGATGCGACCTTCACCAGCCTGGTGCGCGCGGGCGAACAAAGCGGCAAGGTCAATGAAGTCTTCGCCAATCTGGCGGAAAGCCTGAAATGGCAGGACGAACTGGCCGCGCAGGCGCGCAAGGTGCTGGCTTATCCGGCACTGGTGGCGGTGATCGTCAGCGGCGTCGTGTTCTTCCTGATGATTTATCTGGTGCCGCAGCTGACCGCCTTCATCCGCAATATGGGCCACGAACTGCCGATCCAGACGCGGGCGCTGATTGCCGTCTCCAATGTCTTCATCCATTACTGGTATCTGCTGCTGGCCACTCCGCTGATCGCCTGGCAGGCCGGCAACTGGTGGCTGCGGCATAGCGAGCGCGCCGCGTACGCCTTCGACTCCTTCAAGCTGCGCTCCTGGCCACTGGGTTCCACACTGCAGAAAATCAGCCTGGCGCGCATCGCGACCTACTTCGCCCTGATGTACGCGTCCGGCATCACGGTGCTGGAATGCATACGGCTGTCCGAAGGCATCGCAGGCAACCGCGTGATCGCGGCGGCCCTGCGGCGGGCAGGCCAGCTGATCGCGGAAGGCCGAACGGTGGCCGGCGCCTTCCAGGAAACCGGCATCTTCCCGCCGCTGGTGGTGCGCATGCTGCGCGTGGGCGAAACCACCGGCGCGCTGGACCGGGCGCTGCGCAATGTGGCCTATTTCTACAACCGCGAAGTACGCGAGCAGATCGAGCGCCTGCAATCCATGATCGAGCCAACGATGACGGTGATTCTCGGCCTGCTGCTAGGCTGGATCATGCTGTCCGTGCTGGGTCCGATTTACGACACCATCAGTTCAATCAGGATCTGAGCCATGCTACGCAAACAGATCTTCTACGTGACCAGCGAACGCCTGTGGGCCTGCCAGTGGCGGCGCGGCGAACTGACGGACATCGCCAGCTTTGAACCCGGCCGCAACGGCCTCACGGCGTTCGCCAGTTACCTCGCACAGCACGGCCGCGTTCCGGCATTCCTGATCGCCGACCTGGTGGAAGAAGACTTCCAGCGTCAGCTGCTGCCGCATGTCACGGGCCGCGCCGGCCGCGACCTGCTGGCGCGCCGCGTCGCGCAAGCCTTCCGCGATACGCCTTACCGGACCGCCCTGCAGCAGGGCCGGGACGAGGACGGCCGGCGCGACGACCGCGTGCTGCTGACCGCCCTCACCAACCCTGCTCTGCTGGCAACCTGGATCGACGTCATCGAACAGCAGCAAACACCGCTGGCCGGCGTCTACTCGGCCACCCTGCTTTGGGCGGATCTGCTGGACGAACTAAGGCTGGGTTACCAGCACCTGCTGCTGGTCAGCGAACATTCGGCCGGCATGCGGCAAATCTATTTCCATGACGGCGCGCTGAAATTCTCCCGCCTGGTGCAGGCGAATGGCCAGTCCGCCGATCCGGCCATGATCGCCGCCGAAACGGCGCGTACACGGCAGTTCCTCAACAGCTCTCACTTTTTGGCGCGTGAAGAAGTCCTGCACACAGTGGTGATTACGCCGGCCGAGGCGATTGAACGTTTGTCGGCCGCCTGCGCGGACCGGAGCGATCTTTACTATCACTTCGAGCCGATCGAAGCGGCCGCTGAAAAACTCGGCATGGACGATGCGCCGCACCTGGCCGATGGGCTGCTTCTGCACTGGCTGGCCGAAGAGCAGCCGCCCAGCCATTATCCGCTGGGCGAAAAGGGACGCTACTTCCGCTTCTGGCAAATTCGCGTCGCACTGTACGCATCCAGCGCGGTGGTGGGCGCCGCATGTCTGATCTGGACCGTGGCAAATCTGATCCACTATGCGGTGGCGACCTCCCACAGCAAGGACCTGGCAGTGGAAACCCGGCACTATGATCAGAGCTACGCCAGAAGCATGTCGGACATGCCGCCGGCGATGGACAAGACCATCAATATGAAGGCCGCCGTCACGATCGATCAGATGGTGGCGCGCCAGGGTCCTTGGCCACTGGCGATGATGAATATGGTCAGCGAAGCCCTGGAACGCTCACCGCAGATCCGCTTGACGCAGCTGGAGTGGCGCGCCAACGTGCCCGGATCGCATCCGGTGACCGAAACCACCATGAACCCGATGGCCGCGACCAGCGCTGCCCTGGTGGCACCACAATCGTCCCTGCTGCTTGGCATTCCGAAGGCGCCGCCGCAGGTGCTGCGGCTACAGGCCGAGGTGCTGGTCGACCAGAACGAATACCGCAACGTGCTGATGGCCATGAGCCAGTTCACCAGCGAACTGGCGCGCAAGCCGCGCATGGAAGTGCAGGTCGAGCAACTGCCCTTCGACGTGCGGCCCAACGTGAAACTGAGTGGCAAAGCGGGCGCGCCTGGCGCCATGACCGAGCGCGCCAGGTTCACTCTTAACCTGGCGTGGCAGCCATGATGGCCCGATCCGTCAACGCCCCCGTGCGACTCCCGATGCCCGACTGGCTGCGTGAGTTTGCACAGATCCGCAAGGCCGCCGTCACCTTCGCCGGCACAATCGGCATCGCGGCGGCCGCCGTTTTCGCCAGTTATTGGCATATGGACACCGCCCGCCAGTCCGAAGCGGCGGCGCTCGCGGCGCGCGACGCATCCCGTTCCAGGCTGGTGCACGCCGAAACGGAGAAGGCCGAGATCCGTCTCTATCAGCCGCAATTCCTCGAACTGCGGCGACGTGGCCTGATCGGCAATGAGCGGCGGCTGGATTGGGTGGAGGCGATCCGACAGATTCAGGAACAGCGCAAGCTGCTGCCATTAAGTTACGAGATCGAACCGCAGCAGCCTTACACGCTGGAGACGCGGCTGCCCACCGGCGATTATCAGCTGCGCGGCAGCCGCATGGCGCTGCATATGGATTTACTGCACGAGCTGGATCTGTTCCAGTTCCTGGGCGATCTGCGCCAGGTCGGTACCTTCACCGTGCAGGATTGCGCCATCCGCCGCGCCTCTAGTGCCGGCACCACGCCGCTGGCGCCGTCGCTCAATGCCGACTGCACGCTGGACTGGCTGACGCTGATCCCCGTTGCTACCGTCACACTGCGGAGGCCTGCACAATGAAGACTGTACGCCTTCTGCCAGCGCTGCCGGTCCTGTTCATCCTGCTCCTTGCCGCTGTCACGGCAGGGCAAGCCGGCGCCCAGACCTTCATCACCATGGGCAGGCTGTTCACCACTCCGGGTGAGCGCGCGCAACTGGATCAGTTGCGCAACAGTGGCGCGGCAATCCAGGCCGGTCCCGCCGCAGGTCCTGGCGCGCCCGGTGCATTGGGCGCCGCGGCGCCGATGAACGGTACGCCGGGCGCAATGCCGGGTGCCGCCTCTTCGGGCGCCGACGCTGCGCCGGCCCCGCCGCCGGAGCCGGTCCAGCTGACGGGCATGATCCGCCGCAGCAATGGCCGCACTACGGTCTTTGTCAACGACGAGGCGCGCGAGGCGCATTCGGCAAATAACGGGAAAGCCGCGCGGGTCAGCGTGGATGGCAAAACCATCGTGCTGAAACCGGGGCAAAGCTATGACCCGGACACAGGAGCCATCCGTGAAATCGGCCAGTAGCCGCCGCCCGCCCATCCGCCAGCGCGGCGCCGCGCTGCTGTTGCTGATGGTGGTCGCCAGCGTGGCGGCAGCCAGCCTGCTCATCAGCGCATTCGCGCGCTCCAGCGTTGAGCAGATTCGCGAACGGCGCACCATCGCAACACTGGGCCGCGCCACCGATGCGCTGGTGGGCTTCGCCGCGACGCATGGCCGCTTGCCGCGTCCCGCCATCTCGGCCACGGATGGCCGCGAACGTTCCGAACCTTGCAGCGGCGAGGAGGATTGCAGCGGCTTTTTTCCCTGGGTCGATCTGGGCGTGGAAGGCGTGGACAGCTGGGGCAAGGTGCTGCGTTATGCGGTCACGCCGGTATTCACCACGCCGCCAGTCCAGCGCGTGTCCGCCATCGCCACCAAACGGGTGCAGGCACGTGATGGACAGGGCCTGTTGTTCTACACCGTGGGACAGGACCAGTGCCAGCTAGCCGCGCAGTGCGCGCCGGCCGTGGTGCTGTCGCAGGGACGCAATAATCTGGGCACTCACGCCAACGGCCTGCGTCAGGCCAATGGCACGGTGGCGAATCTCGACGAGATCGGCAATGACAGCGCCTCGATTGGCTTCATTGGCCGCGCGGCCAGTGACGACCCACGCCGTCCCGGCGGCGAGTTTGACGACCTGCTGGCCGTCGTGCCCCTGCAAATCATGTACAACCGGATGGCTGCGGCCAAAACACTGCCATGAGCAAGCGCGCACAAGGCTTCACGCTGGTGGAAATGGCGATCGTGCTGGTGATTGTCGGCCTGCTGATCGGCGGCCTCGTTACGCCGCTTGGCGTGCAACTGGAGCAGCGCCGCGTGGCCGATACGCAGCGGGCGATGGAGGATGCGCGCGATGCGCTGGCCGGCTTCGCGGTGCGTAACGGCTACCTGCCCTGCCCGGCGATTTCGGCGTCCAACGGACTGGAAGACCGCGAAGGCGCGCGCTGCACCAATGAGCGGCGCATCGGCTTTCTGCCATGGGCGACGCTGGGGCTGCCCAAACTCGATAGCTGGAACCACCTTTATCTGTACAGCGTGACGCCGGCCTTTACCGACAGCGCCAATGTGTTCCGCCTGAATACGCCGCGCGATATCACCATCGCCAGCCGCGATGCGTTGGGCAATCTGGTGTCGGCCAGCGCAAGCAATGATATTCCGGCGGTGATTCTGTCGCACGGGCATAACGGCTACGGCGGATACAGCGATGTCGGCGTGCGCATGGCCGATGCCGGGAGCGGCAATATCGACGAGAAGACCAACATGAGCCTGGACGGCCGCGCCTTCATCTCCCGCACCGCGACCGACAACGCCGCCGCACCCGGCGGCGCCTACGACGATCAAGTGGTGTGGCTCTCGCCGAATATTCTCTACAACCGCATGCTCGCGGCCCAGAGGTTGCCATGAGCACCTCCCCTCACCGCACCTCGTCCGAGCCAGTATCACCGGCCGCCGACTCGTCCGAGCCAGCGGCATTGGCCGCCGCCTCGACCGCCCCGGGCGCGGCGAAACGTATCAGCCATCGTCCGTCCACGTGCGCGGCGGCGATGGCCATTGCGCAGTTCACCGTACTGGAAGCGCTGCGTAGCCGCGTCTTGTGGCTGCTATTGGCCGCGCTGGCCGCCTCGGTTGGTCTATCCGGCTTACTGTCCGCCATCGCACTCACCGAGGCGCGCGAAACGCAAGCGGCTTTACTGGCCACGGCGCTGCGCCTGTCCGCAGTCTTCCTGCTGGCCAGCTTCGTCGTGACCAGCATGTCCCGCGAAGCGCAGGACAAAGGCACGGAGTTGCTGCTGGCCTTGCCGCTCCCGCGCACGGCCTGGCTGGCTGGCAAACTGCTTGGCTTCGGTGCGCTCGCCCTGCTGCCCGCTGCGCTGTTCGGCGGCCTGCTCGCGTTCTTTGCCGCGCCGGCGCAGGCCGCACTGTGGTCCGCATCACTGCTCTGCGAGCTGTGGATCGTCGCCGCGTTTGCGGTCTTTTGCACCATGACGATGAGCCGTCCCTTGCCGGCACTCGCTGTGGTGACGGGCTTCTACGTCCTGTCGCGCAGTATGGGCGCGCTGCAACTGCTGGGACATGCGCCCAGCGGCGCCGACAGCACGCGGCAGGCCATCTCCTCCGTGATCGACGCCATCGCCATGCTGCTGCCGCGCCTCGATCAGTTCACGCAGACAGGATGGCTGCTTTATGCGACCGGCAGCGTTGCGACGCTCGCCCACATCGCCGTGCAGACAGCGATCTACCTGGCGCTGCTTTCCGCCGCCACTGCATTCGACCTGCACCGCAAGGACTTCTGATGCGCCCGCCCTCGCCCTCGCCCTCTCCGACGCCGCCACAGGCACCCGCCGCGCCGCGCGTAACCGGCGCGCGCGCGTCGCGCATGCCGCGGGCCGTTGCGGTGGTGTGGTTGCTTGCGCTGGGAGCGCAGATTGCCTGGCGCTGGACCGGCGCTGCGGCCGAAATGGATGCACGCGACTTGCCGGGAGCGCCCGCCGCAGCAGCGATAAGATTAGCAAGCCTTGGCGAGCCGGAAGCGGCGTCGAAGGTAGCGATGCTTTACCTGCAGGCCTACGATGATCCGAACGTGCATTGGCGCGAGATGGATTACGGCCATCTGCGCGACTGGCTCGCACGCGCGCTGGACCTCGACCCGCGCAGCCAATACCCTCTGCTGGCCGCGTCGGAACTGTACACCGCCGTACAGGACCCGCCGCGTGTGCAGACAATGCTCGACTTTGTGCACGAACGCTTCAAGGAAGATCCAAACCGGCGCTGGCCCTGGCTCGCGCATGCCGCCCTGATCGCGCAGCATCGTCTGCACGACCCGCAACAAGCGCAGCGCTACGCGGCCGAATTGCGCGCGCAGGCAAGCGAAGCGCCGCAATGGGCGCGTGAGCTGCAGCCGCTGCTGGCAGGCACAGAATTGCAAGCCACTCGCCGCCTTGCCGGCGCGATGCTCACCACGGGCCAGATCACCGACGCCAGCGAGTTGCGCCTTCTCGAGCGCAGATTGCAAGCCACGGAAACGCGCGCCACCCCGCCTGACGCAGCGCTAAGATAATGCATCCACGAAAGGAAAAACCCATGTCCCAACGCGGCTTTACCCTCGTTGAAATCGCCATCGTCCTTGTCATCATCGGCCTGCTGCTGGGCGGGGTACTGAAAGGACAGAGCCTGATCGACAGCGCGAAAGTCAAGAATGTGATTCAGCAGTCGCAGTCGCTGCAGGCTGCCGTCAACGCCTATCAGGACCGCTTCCGCGCCCTGCCTGGTGACGACATCATGGCGACCACCCATGTTCCCGGCGCGACAGGCAACGGCAATGGCGACGGCCAGATCACCGAATACCAGCTGGCGCCGCAACACCTCGCGCTGGCGGGACTGATCACCGGCTCCTACAACGGCACCACGGACTTCATGACCAGCGCCCAGGGCGGCGCCGTCTACATCTACAACGACGTGGTGGGTGGACGCGGCGGCAATGGCATCCGCTTCGACAACCTGCCCGACACCTTCTCCGAGCAGATCGACTCGAAACTGGACGACGGCAAGCCGGACACCGGCTCGGTGCGCGCCACCGGCCCCTACACCAACAACGGCAGCATCATCACGCGCACCGCCATCTTCTTCTAGTCTTCAACAAAGGCCTTCAGGCGCGCCAGCGCCGCATCCCACTGCGCCGACACCTGATCGAGATAGGCACGTGCATCGGCAATCGGCTGCGGATCGAGCGCGAAGCGGCTTTCGCGCCCCGCACGCTGATTGCGTACGATGCCCGCGCCTTCCAGCACCGCCAAATGCTTGGTGATCGCCTGCCGCGTCAGGGACGACCCGGCCGTCAGCTCCGAAATACTCTGCGGCTCGCCGTCCGATAAGCGGCCGACGAGCCACAAGCGCGTGGGATCTCCCAGCGCCGAGAACACCGGCGCCTGGACCTGCGCCGCACGTTCAAGGGTGCGCAGCGACATAGTCCGCGATGTTTTGCATTTGCTGGGTCCAGCCGCCATCGTTCATGCGGAAAGCCTCCGCGCGGCGATGCTCCGGCACCTTGTCGAAGCCCGATTCGGTGAGGGTCAGCAGCGTGCCGCCATCGACGGCCTTCAGGCGGAACTCAACCAGGGTTGGCTCCTCCTTCGAATAATCCACGTTCTGGTCGATGCCATACGGATGCCAGGTGAACGAGAACAAGGACTCCGGCACGATTTCCTTCACGGTCGCGGTCCAGCGAACATGCTCATAGCCTGGATGCGTGATATGGCCCGTGCTGGGCTGACCCGGTGCGAAAGGCTGGTCCAGCTTCACGCGGAACCATTCGCCGAATTCCTCGTGATTGGTGAGCGCGCGCCACACGCGGGAAACCGGCGCCTTCAAGGTGATTTGCTTTTCGATACGATCAGTCATGGGTTCATCCTCCTTGCCCGGCATGGTAGAACACGCACGATTGAAATGCAACCATTGGGTTGCATAAATATCTGGTACGCTAAAAAAATGAATACTCCTAATCAATCCCGCCGCCGCATCTTCCTGATGCGGCACGGCAGCGTTACCTACTTCGACGCCACCGGCAAACCCTTCCTGCCAGAAAGCGTGCCGCTCAACGAAGCGGGCCGCGTGCAAGCCAGCGCCGCCGGCCAGGAATTCGCGCGCCAGCAGCTAAGGTTTGACCGTGTGATCGTATCCGGCCTGCCGCGTACGGTCGAAACGGCCCAGCGCGCGCTGGCCGAAACCGGGCAGCAGATCGAATTGGAAATCTGGCCGGAACTCGAAGAGATCCGCGGCGGCCGCCTGTCCGCCATTCCCGATGAGCAGATCCAGGCCGCCTTCACCGGCGCTTTCGAAGGCGTGGTGGCGGAGGACAAACGCTTCCTCGGCGGCGAATCCGTGGGCGAGCTGATGGACCGCGTACACCCGGCTCTGGCCAGGCTGCGCGCCGACAAAAGCTGGGACACGGTACTGCTGGTGCTGCACGGCGGCGTCAACCGCGCCATCCTGTCTTACGCCCTGACTGGCGGCCAACGTACCTTCTTCGGCGGCATGTCGCAGACGGCGGGCTGCATCAATGCGCTTGACGTCGGCGCAGCGGAACAGGATTGGGTACTGCGTTTCTCCAACTATTCCCCTCCGGCGCCCCTGCAAGCCGAAACACGCACCACCACCATGGAACAGTTGCTGGCCGAATACATGAAGTTCCGCGTCACTTTCCAGCAAAACAAATAGCACGCTCGTTCTTTTCTAGTGTACGATAGCCGCTCAACAAGGAGACGCTATGTTCGAAGAATTCATGGGAACGAAGGCCGTTTCGGAGCGCCACCGCTTTGACACGGCCGCGCTGGACGCCTATTTGCGCCAGCACGTGGAAGGCTATCCGCAGGGCGAACTGAGGGTCGAACAGTTCAAAGGCGGCCAATCCAATCCGACCTTCAAGCTGACCATTGGCGGCCAGAGCTACGTGCTGCGCACCAAGCCTGCCCCTGCCGACAAGCTGCTGCCGTCGGCCCATGCCATCGACCGCGAATTCCGCGTAATGGACGCCTTGAACAAAGCCGGCTTCCCCGCAGCCCGCCAATACTGCCTGTGCATCGACGAATCGGTAATCGGCCGCGCCTTCTACGTGATGGAATTCGTGGAAGGCCGTGTGCTGTGGGACCAGGCCCTGCCCGGCATGACGCCGGCCGAACGCGCCGCGATTTACGATGAACAGAACCGCGTCATCGCCCAACTGCACAGCATCGACTACAAGGCCATCGGCCTCGGCGATTACGGCAAGCCGGGCAACTACTTCCAGCGCCAGATCGAGCGCTGGACCAGGCAATACAAGGCCTCCGAGACTGAAACCATCGAGGCCATGGATAAGCTGATCGACTGGCTGCCATCGCATATCCCGCCGGGCGACGACACTTCCATCGTGCACGGCGACTACCGCCTGGACAATATGATTTTCCATCCCACCGAGCCGCGCATCCTGGCGGTGCTGGACTGGGAACTGTCCACGCTGGGCCACCCCTTCGCGGACTTCAGCTATCACTGCATGAGCTGGCACATCGCGCCCGGACAGTTCCGCGGCATTGCCGGCCTGGATCTGGAGGCGCTGGGCATTCCATCGCAGCGCGAATACATCGCCCGGTACGCCGAGCGCACCGGCAAGAACATCCGCCTGGAAGACTTCAACTTCTACCTCGCCTTCAATATGTTCCGCCTCGCCAGCATCATGCAGGGCATCATGAAGCGCTATGTGGACGGCACCGCATCGAGCGCGCAAGCGCTGGAGTCAGGCAAGCTGGCCAAACCGATGGCCGAAATGGGCTGGTCCCACGCACAAAACACATAAGGCCGTAACACATTTAGGCCCATTTACGCCGAATGTGTTACGTCCCCATTGAGGAGACGCATAATGGATTTTGAATATTCCGTCCGCTGCAAGGAGTTGCAGGGCCGTCTGCTGGCCTTTATGGACCAGCACATCTACCCGAACGAAAAGGCCTTCCACGAAGAAGTGGACCGTAACGGTCGCGAAAAGGGCAACCGCTGGATTCCCACTGAACTGATCGAGCGCCTGAAGCCATTGGCGCGCGAACAGGGCTTGTGGAACCTGTTCCTGCCGCGTTCCTCCCGTGCATCGGAAGGCTTGTCCAACCTGGACTACGCCCCGCTGTGCGAGATCATGGGCCGCGTGCCCTGGGCGGCGGAGGTGTTCAACTGCTCCGCGCCGGACACCGGCAATATGGAAACGCTGGAACGCTATGGCACCGAGGAACACAAGCAACAGTGGCTCGAACCGCTGCTGCGCGGCGAAATCCGCTCGGCTTTCGCGATGACCGAACCGGCGGTGGCTTCATCCGACGCGACCAATATCGAAACCCGCATCGAACGCGATGGCGACCATTACGTGATCAATGGCCGCAAGTGGTGGATTTCCGGCGCGGGCGATCCGCGCTGCCAGATCTACATCACCATGGGCAAGACGGACTTCAACGCCGCGCGCCACCAGCAGCAATCGATGATTCTGGTACCGGCCGGCACGCCGGGCCTCACGGTGTTGCGTCCCCTGCCCGTCTTCGGCTACGACGATGCGCCGCATGGCCATTGCGAAATCGCGTTCGACAACGTGCGCGTACCGGCTTCCAATATCCTGCTGGGTGAAGGCCGCGGCTTCGAGATCGCGCAGGGCCGCCTCGGGCCGGGCCGCATTCACCACTGCATGCGCGCCATCGGTGTCGCCGAGCGTGCGCTGGAGCTGATGTGCCAGCGCCTGAACACCCGGGTAGCATTCGGCAAGCGCCTTTCCGAGCAGGGAGTGTGGCGTGAACGCATCGCCGAAGCCCGCATCCAGATCGACACGGCGCGCCTGCTGACACTGAAAGCCGCCTACATGATGGATACCGTCGGTAATAAAGTGGCGCAAGCGGAAATCGCCATGATCAAGGTGCTGGCGCCCAATGTAGCCCAGCAGGTGCTGGATTGGGCGATTCAGGCGCACGGTGCGGCGGGCGTGTCGGAAGAGTTCCCGCTGGCCTATCAGTGGGCCGGCAACCGCACCTTGCGCCTGGCCGACGGCCCGGACGAAGTGCACCGCAACGCCATCGCCAAAATTGAGCTGGCAAAGCATGGGAGCTGACGCTTTGCGCGCACGGTGAGCTGAGCTATCATCGTCCTGCAGCCACTATTCCGAAAGGATGTGTAGTGCAGGACGAAGCCAGCAAACCTTTGCCGTCGATACGTTCGCAGATCACGCTGCTGGTGGCGGCATGCGCCTTGCCTGCCCTGGTCGGCGCGATCGTCTTCTTTCTCCATTTTTCCACCGCCGATAACACCGCCGATCAGCAGCGGCTGGCGCGTGCTGTTGCCGTCTCGCTGGATCGCCAGCTACAGGCGGTGGAAACCGCCGCGATATCGCTGGCGGCTGCACCGGGCATGAAGTCCGGCGATTACGCGGGCTTTCACAGCCAGGCGTCGGCGCAGCTGCGGCCGGGCTTCCCGGCCCAGCAAGTCTTGCTGAGCGACGCTACCGGCCAGGTGCTGGCCACCACCAATCAGGGTTTCCCGCGCGCCGCCAATGCGCGCCGCCTGCAAGCCTTGTTCGCCAGCGGCCGCACTACCCTCACCCGCATGCCGTCCGGTTTCTCGCTGGATGTACCCATCAGCCGCGAAGGCAAGCCGGTGCTGGCAGTCAGCATGCTGCTGCCGGCCGGCTTGCTGGACACACTGCTGACCGAGCAGCCCTTGCCGCGTGAATTATCCGCCACCTTGTTCGACGCGAAGGATCAGATCATCGCGCTCAGCAAGGGTGAAGCTACCGGCCAGCAAACGCTGGTCAAAATCGCCTACCGCACGGCGCCGGATAGCCCCTGGTCGATCACGGTAGCCCTGCCCGTCACGCCTGCCTTCGGCGGCAGCAGTGGCGAACTGGCGGCGCTGACCGCAGCGCTGGCGGCACTGGTACTGGCGGGCTTCGTGTTTGCGTGGCGCGTCGGGGGCCGCCTTGGCCGCTCTATCCGCGCCCTGAGCCAGCCCGCGCAGGCGTTGGCCGATGGCGCGCCACTCATCCTGCCGCCGATGGCTTTCCAGGAGGCGCATGAAGTGGCGCAGGCCCTGCAGCAACTGGAACAGGCGCTTGCGCGGCATCGCCAGGATCTGGAGCAGCTGGTGCAGGAACGCACCCGCCAACTGGAAGATTCCAACGCCCTGCTGGAAACGATTTGCGCTTCCGCTCCGGTGGGCCTGAGCTTTGTCGACACGCGCTTGCGCATTCTGATGGTGAACGATTTTCTCGCGGCGCTGAACGGCATTCCCGTCAGCGAGCACCTGGGCCACCGCTTCGATGAGCTGATCAAGGACCGCCGTTTGCTGGCTTCCATCAATGATGCCTATGGCCGCGTACTCGACACCGGCCACCCCGTCACCGGCGTTGAATTCAGCGGCAAGGCTGCCGGGCGACCGGAACGCGAAAGCCATTTCGCCGCCAGTTACCACCCCGTATTTGGTGCGGACGAGCGCATGGTGGGCATCACCGGCCTGCTGGTCGATATGACGGAACAGAAGGCCGCCGAAGCGGAACTGCATCAATCCAAGCAGCTGTTCAAATCCGTACTGGAAAATATGCCGGCCGTGGTGTTCGTGAAGGAAGCGGAGAGCAGGCGCTACGAGCTGCTGAACCGGCACGGGGAGCTTTTCCTTGGCCGCCCGCGCGAGGCGGTGCTGGGCAAGCGCGACGAAGAGATCTTCCCGGCCGAGATGGCGACCGGTTTCAGGGAAACGGACAGCCAGGTGCTGGCCTCCAGCGCAGAGATGCAGATCCGCGAAGAAGAGGTACGCGCCGGCGACGGCGAGGCGCGCTGGCTCACCACGCGCAAGGTCGCGCTGCGCGACGAGCGCGGTACCGCCACCCACCTGCTGGGCATCTCGGTCGATATCACTGAACGCAAGCGCGCCGAAGCGGCCTTGCTGAGCGCATCGCAGCGCGCCGAACGCACCACCGCCTTCCTGCGCACGGTCACCGACAATCTGCCGGGCATCGTGGCCTACTGGGATGCGGAGCTGCGCTGCCGCTTCGCCAATCAGTTCTTCCTCGACTGGTTCCGCAAGACGCAGGAGGAAGTGCTGGGCGCGCCGATGGCCGCCGTACTGCCGGCCTTCCTGGTCGACCAGATCCAGCCGCAGCTGGAGGCCGTGCTGGACGGCGCACCGCAAAACTTCGCCCGCGAAATCGCGCTGCCCAGTGGCGATCTACGCTACGCATGGATCAACCTGATTCCGGACGCCGACGAACAAGGCAAGGTACGCGGCTTCTACGCGCTGGCCTCGGACGTGACAGAACTTAAACGTGGCGAGCAGCGCCTGCAGGAACTCAACGAACAGCTGGTGCGCGCCCGCGACCGCGCGGAGGCGGCCAGCAGCGCCAAGAGCGAGTTTGTGGCCAATATGAGCCACGAAATCCGCACGCCAATGAATGCCATCATCGGCCTGGCGCGGCTGCTGGAAGAGGCGCCGCTGGAACGGCGCGAGCGCGGCTACGTCGGCAAGATCCAGATGGCGACCAAGTCCCTGCTGGGTGTGGTGAACGATGTGCTGGACTTTTCCAAGATCGAGGCCGGGCAGCTGCGGCTGGAACAGGCGCGCTTCAATCTCGAACAGCTGCTGGCTGGGACCGCCATGCTGGTGGCGGGCAGCGCCTGGGATAAGGGTGTTGAACCGGTGTTCGACATCGCGCCCGGCCTGCCGGCCGAATTGGTGGGCGACGCCATGCGGCTGCATCAGGTCCTGCTGAATTTGATGAGCAATGCGGTCAAGTTTACGGAGCGCGGCGAGGTGGTGCTGGGCGTGCGCGACGCTGGCCGCGACGGGCCGCGCATCACGCTGGAATTCTATGTGCACGATACGGGTATCGGCATCGCGCCGGAGCAGCAGTTGCGCATGTTCGACGCCTTCTCGCAAGGCGATAGCAGCACCAGCCGGCGCTATGGCGGCACCGGCCTGGGACTGGCCATTTCGCGCCGTCTGGTCGATCTGATGGGCGGCGTGATCAGCGTGCAGAGCACACCGGGCCAGGGATCGACTTTCCGCTTCGTGTGTCCGCTGCTGTGCGCACCGGGCGTGCCGCCGGCCGATGTGCCGTCGGCTCTGTGCGGGCTGCACGTGCTGGTGGTCGATAACAACCGCAGCGTGCTGCATGCACTGGAGCACGCGGGCGATACTCTGGGATGGGCAGTCTGGACTGCCGCCGGCGCAGCGGAAGGCCTGCATTGCCTGCATACCTTGCATAGCCATCAGCAGAAACTGGATCTGCTTATCGTCGACAATGCCATGCCGGAGGTGGATGGCATCGAGATGCTGGTCGAGGCACGCGGCATTGCGGGCCTGAATCTGCCGCCGGTGATCATGATGGCGTCCGAGCAGGCGGCGGACGATCTGCGTCCGCTGGTTGACAGCCTGCAGATCGCCACTGTGCTGGCCAAGCCATGCACGCCGGGTCAGCTGCGCGCTGCCGCACTGGAGGCGCTGACGGGCGTCGCGCCGGCCATGCAGCAAGCCACGCAAACGCCTTTGGCGGGGCGGCTGGCGGGCATGCGCGTGCTGCTGGTCGAGGACAATGAGATCAATCAGGAGATGGCGCGGTATATTCTTCAGCATGCGAATGCGCAGGTTGAAACCGCGTCCAATGGCGAGATTGCGGTCGACATGCTGCGCGCGCGTCCGGACCGCGCGGACGCGGTGCTGATGGATTTGCAGATGCCGGTAATGAACGGCTACGAAGCCACCGCCGCCATCCGCGCGCTGGGTCTGGATCGCTTGCCAATTATCGCCATGACCGCCAATGCGATGCAGGAAGACCGCATGCGCGCCATGGCCGCGGGCGTGAATGCGCATATCGCCAAGCCGATCGACGTCGACGAACTGATCACCACCCTCACCCGCCTCGCCCCCCCACGCAGCGGCAGCGCCCCGCACAGAGAGAGCGCCCCGCACGGCGGCACTACGCCCCCGGCGTCGCGCGCGCCACAGTCGCCGCACTCGTTGCAGCCGTCGCAATCCTCGCAGCCGTCGCACTCGCTGAGCGGCCGGCGATCCTTGCCATCGCTGCAGACGGCGCAGACTGACGTCCCGCAGAAGCAGGACGGCAGCGGTGCGCTGCCGGTGGAGCTGGCGGGCATTGACCTGCATGCCGCGCTGGGCCGGATGAACGGCAACTATCCCGCCTTCGTCGTCCTGCTGAAACGCTTCGAGCGCTCGCAGGGCGCTACGGTGAGCGAGGTCCGCAGCCTGCTGGAACAGGACAAGCGCCACGCCGCTGGCCAGGCGCTGCACCGCGTGCATGGCGTCGCGGCCAACCTGGGCGCGCGGGAGATCGCCGACCTGAGCGCCGAAGCCCAGGCCGCGCTCGCGGACGGTCAGGACGACGCCCTGGCATCGCTGCTGACCGCCTTGGATGACGCCATCACCACCGTCATCACCACCGCCCGCGCCCTGCCCGAACCCGGCGAAACAAGTGTCGCCTCGGCCGCGGAGCCGGATTTGAACGCCGCGCTGGCCGAGCTGCTCTCCCTGCTCCGCAACAGCAATATGCGCGCGGTGGCCAGTTTCAAATCCCTGCATGCGCCGCTCAAACGAGAATGTCCCGATCTGGCGCCCGCGCTGGCCGAAGCTATCGACACGCTCGACTTCACCGCCGCCGAACATCTGGTGAAGGAACTGTTGAAACGGAGGGAATGGGCATGAGCTGGGGCGACCAGGCGCGCAATGGGCGCATCCTGATCGTGGATGACGCCACCGAGAACATCCAGATGCTGAGCCATGTGCTGGGTGAAGAGCATGAGCTGCTGTTCGCGCTGAACGGCGAAAAAGCGCTACAGCTGGCGCATGACCAGCAGCCGGACCTGATCCTGCTTGATGCCGTTATGCCCGGCCTGGACGGCTACGAAGTCTGCGCCGCGCTGCGTGCATCGCCCGGCGCGCAGGACATTCCCATCATCTTCGTCACCGCCCTCACCACGCCGGAACACGAAACGCGCGCACTGGAAGCGGGCGCCGTGGACTTCATCACCAAACCATTCAACATGGCCGTGGTCAAGGCGCGCGTGCGCACCCATCTCACGCTGAAGCGCCAGTCCGACGCCATGCGCGAACTGACGCTGACTGATGCGCTGACCGGCATCGCCAACCGCCGCAGCTTCAACGACGCCTTCGACAACGAATGGCGGCGCTGCGTGCGCTCAGGCACGCCGCTGTCGGTGATCATGATCGACATCGATCACTTCAAGAATTACAACGATGCGTATGGCCACCAGGCCGGCGACCATTGCCTGCAGCAGGTCGCCAACGCCATGCGGCACTGCGCGGGACGTCCGCCGGATATGCTGGCGCGCTACGGCGGCGAGGAATTCGTGGTGCTGCTGCCGAACGTGGAGGCGTCCGGCGCGGAGACGGTGGCGCAGCGTATTTTGCACGAGGTGCGGCGGCTGGCGATACCGCACCGCATGTCGACGGTCAGCGATATCGTCACCGTCAGCATCGGCGCGGCCACGCTGGCGCCGGGCGATGGATTGTCGCCCGAAATCCTGATCCGCGCTGCGGACCGTGAACTGTACGAAGCCAAGGAATCAGGCCGCGACCGCTACAGCGCCGCGTGACCGCGCGGCGGATCGATGATCCGCCCTACGCCAGACAGCCGTGCGAGTCCGCCCGTCACGCAGCGCCGGCCACCAAATGCGATGAATTACCACCCACCGAACGCCGGCGGCGTAGGGCGGGTCATTGACCCGCCGTGAATCCCGGCTCGTGTGCGAAGCGTTCGAGGTGATGGTCCACATCGCCCAGCGTCAGGCCGATCATGGTCAGACGCTTGAAGTGGTGTGCTGCCAGCAGCTCGTCGGTCACGCCCATGCCGCCGTGCAGTTGCACTGCCTGCTGGCCGACGAACTTGGCCACCTGCCCCACACGCACCTTGGCAGCCGACGCCACGCGGCGGCGCTCTTCCGCATCGCCCGACGCCACCTTTACCGCCGCCAGCATCGCCATCGAGCGTGCCTGCTCCAGATGGATGAACATATCGGCCATGCGATGCTGCAGCGCCTGGAACTGGCCGATCGGCACACCAAACTGCTTGCGCGTTTTCAGATATTCCAGCGTCGCCGCGAAGATCGCATCCATCGCGCCTATCGCTTCCGCGCACAGCAGCGTGTTGCCGTAATCGGCAGCCGCTTCCAGCACATCCCAGCCGCCGCGCAATGGCGTCGCTTGCGCGCCATCGAAGCGTACGGTTGCGGCGCGCTGCCCATCCAGCGTACGGTAATCGGTCACCGTCACACCTGCCGCATCGCGCTGCACCACATACAGCGCAATACCTTCGCGCTCGCGCTGCGCGCCGCGCGTGCGGGCCGAAACGATGAATGCGCCCGCCTGGCCGCCGTGCACCACGACAGTCTTGGTGCCGGTAATCGTGTGCGATGGCGAGGCCGTGGTCGCGACATCAGCCAGATCGTAGCGCGATTGCTGCTCGCCCAGTGCGCTGGCCAGCTTCAGCGAACCGCTGGCGACCTGCTCCAGCAAGGCTTCCTGGCCGCCGGCCAGTTTAAGGAACTGCGCACCCAACATCGTCGCAAAATACGGTTCAACCACCAGGCCGCGGCCCAGCTCCTGCATCACCACCATCATGTCCACGGCACTGCCATCAAAGCCGCCCTGCGCTTCCGGCACCGGCAGCGCAGTCATGCCTAATTCGACCAGCTGCGACCACGCTGCGTCGGACACGCCGGCATCGGAATGGATAATCTTGCGGCGCGCTTCGAAGCCGTAGTCCTTGTCGATCCAGCGGCGCAGCGCATCAGCGAATTGCTGCTGCTCTTCCTTGAAAGTGAAATCCATGCCGTCCCCTTACAGCCCCAGAATCATCTGGGTGATGATGTTTTTCTGAATCTCGTTCGAACCGCCGTAAATGGAGGTCTTGCGGAAGTTGAAGTAGTAGCCCGCCAGCGGCGCGGCAGCGTCGTCGCCCGCGACGGCATGCTCGCTGCGGCCCTCCAGATATTCCGGGTCGAAAGGCAGCGCTTCCGGGCCGGCCGCTTCCAGCATCAGCTCCGTCAACATCTGCTGGATCTCGGAACCGCGCACTTTCAGCACGGACGCCTGCGGACCCGGCCCCTGGTGCTCCTGCGCGATGGTACGCAGCACGGTCACTTCCAGCGCCATCAGTTCGATTTCGAGATTTGCCACCTTGGCGCCGAACAGCGGGTCCTCCAGCAGCGGCTTGCCGTTGCGCTGCTGGCGCATGGCCAGCTGTTTCAGGAACTGCAGCTCGCGCTTGGAGCGCCCCACCGCTGCAATGCCGGTGCGCTCATGGCCCAGCAGATATTTGGCGTAAGTCCAGCCTTTGTTCTCCTTGCCGATCAGGTTCGACACCGGCACCTTCACGTTATCGAAGAAGACCTCGTTCACCTCATGCTCTTCATCCAGCATGATGATCGGGCGCACGGTGATGCCCGGCGTTTTCATATCGATCAGCAGGAAGGAAATGCCCTCCTGCTTGCGCACGCCTGGATCGGTGCGCACCAGGCAGAAGATCATATCGGCGTGCTGGCCCAGCGTGGTCCAGGTCTTCTGGCCGTTGACGATGTAGTGGTCTCCCTGGCGTTCAGCGGTAGTCTTCAGTGAGGCAAGGTCGGAACCGGAACCCGGCTCGGAATAGCCCTGACACCACCAGTCGTCGCAATTCAGGATGCGCGGCAGGTAGTGCGCCTTCTGCTCCTCGTTACCGAAAGCCATGATGACCGGCGCCACCATGTTCACGCCAAACGGCAGAATGGGCGGGGTGCCGGCGCGGGCGCATTCTTCTTCCCAGATGTGGCGCTGGGTCGCATTCCAGCCCGGACCTCCGAATTCGGCCGGCCAGGCAGGTGCTGCCCAGCCTTGTTTGGCGGCGATCTTGTGCCAGCGCACATAGTCTTCTTTCGCCAGACGCTTGTGCTGGCGTACCTTCTGCTGCAGATCGGCGGGCAAATTCGCTTCGAGGAAGGCGCGCACTTCGGCGCGGAAAGCCTCATCGGCAGCGGAATAGTTCAAATCCATGCTGTCTCCTTGGTTTTTATCGTGCTCAAACAAAAAAGCACGATCGTTCCAAAAGATTGTACAGCAGTTTTCCGCTCAGGAACCGCAGAGTTTATGGCGATTGTCGGCAAAGAGGCTGATGAGCCAGCCGGCCACGGTCTTGAAGCGCCCGATCGAGGCCGCATCCCGATGGCTCAGCAGCCACAGCTCGCGCCGCACTTCCGCGCCGCTCAGGCGCAGCAGCGCGGGATCGCCATCGATCAGGCACGGCAGCAGCGCCAGCCGCAGGCCCGCTCGGCAAGCCTGGGTCATGGTGGCCAGGCTGTTGACGCGCAAGGCAATCCGCGGCTGCGGCTGCAGACTGTCCAGCCAGCGCATCTCGGGCAGATGGGACAGCGAGGCATCATAGGCGATCCACGGCTGGGTGCCCACTGCGCCGGCGGCGTGTCCGCAAAGCGCGGCGCGCCGAAAACGGCCCAGCCAATCTCACCCAGTTTGCGCATCAAAAGTGCCGCATCTTCAGTGGGCTGCGCCAGGCGCAAGGCGAAGTCGGCCTCGCCGCGCATGAAGGACATGTTCTGGTTATCGCCCAGCAGTTGTACATCCAGCGCCGGATGTTCGGCCAGCAAGCCCGCCAGCGCGGGCGTCAGCCAGAAATTCAGCAGGAAGTCGATGGCGGTAATGCGTACCAGGCCGCCGATCGCATCTGCCTCCTGCGACGACGCCAGCAGCATGCTCTGCACATTGCCATATACCGCCTCGCCGTACTCGACGAAGACGCGGCCTGCGCTGGTCAGCTGATAGCGGGTGTTATCGCGGATGAACAGGCGCAGGTTCAGCGCCTTCTCGGCTGCGGCAATGCGGCGGCTGATGGTGGAGGCGTCCACGCCCAATTCGCGGCCGGTCGCGCTCATGCTGCCGCAGCGCGCCAGGGCGAGGATCAGCGGAATGTCGTTCCAGTCGAAGTCGCTCGTCATGTTGACCCTGCATTTCTGCAAAACGGCCTTGCAGGCTTGGGCATTCCCGCCAGCGCCAGCAAGTTCTAAAGTGAGTTCACCAAAACACACAACCACAAGGAGCACATCATGAGCCTGACCATCTCCACGCCCGACGGCAATTTCCAGTGCTACGTAGCACGGCCCGCCAAGCCGGGCACCTACCCCGTGCTGGTCGTGCTGCAGGAAATCTTTGGCGTCAACGCCGGCATCCGCAGCATCGCCGACGACTACGCCGCCAAAGGTTTTATCGCCGTCTGCCCGGATCTGTTCTGGCGTGCCGAGCCGGGCCTGGATATGTCCGAGTCCAAGGAAGGCGACTGGGCCAAAGGATTCGCTCTCTACAGCGCTTTCGACTTCGACAAGGGCGTGCAGGACATCGCGGCCACCGTCGCCGCAGCGCGCAAGATCGACAGCGGCAACGGCAAGGTCGGCGTAACCGGCTACTGTCTCGGCGGCCTGCTGACCTTCATGAGCGCCGCGCGCATCGACGCCGATGCCTTCGTCGCCTACTACGGGGGCGGCACTGAGAAATACGTGTCCGAAGCGCCGCAGATCAAGGCCCCGATGATGTATCACCTGGCCGAAGAAGACGAATACATCAACAAGGACGCACAGGCCGCTATCAAAGCCTCAGTGGCCGGCAAACCGAACGTCACGCTGTACAGCTACCCGGGCCGCAATCACGCCTTTGCCCGTCCTGGCGGCAACCATTACGACGATCACGACGCCAGGCTCGCCAACAGCCGCACCGACGCTTTTTTCAAACAGCAACTTGCACTCTAACATAGCCTTGAAAGGATCAATCATGTACTTCACCACCAAAGACGGCGTAGAGATTTACTACAAAGATTGGGGCTCGAAAGATGCCCAGCCCATCGTGTTCAGCCACGGCTGGCCCCTCAGCTCGGACAGCTGGGAGTCGCAAATGTTCTTCCTGGCGAACCATGGCTACCGCGTCATCGCGCACGACCGCCGCGGTCATGGCCGTTCCAGCCAGCCCTGGGATGGCAATGATATGGACCACTACGCCGACGACCTGGCCCAGTTGATCGAGGCGCTGGATTTGAAGAATGTGATCCTGTTCGGCTTCTCAACCGGAGGTGGTGAAGTGGCGCGTTATGTGGGCCGCCATGGCACAGGACGCATCGCCAAGCTGGGCCTGATTTCGGCCGTGCCGCCGCTGATGGTGAAGACTGCCGATAACCCCGGCGGCTTGCCCGTGGAAGTCTTCGACGGCATTCGCGCCGGTTCCGAGAAAGACCGTTCGCAGCTGTACCTGGATATCGCTTCCGGTCCCTTCTACAGCTACAACCGGCCGGGCGCCAAGCCTTCGCAAGGCATTATCCAGTCGTGGTGGATGCAGGGAATGATGGGCGGCCACAAGAACACCTACGACTCGATCAAGGCCTTCTCGCAAACGGACTTCCGCGACGACCTGAAGAAGTTCGATAAGCCGACCCTGATCATCCACGGCGATGACGACCAGATCGTGCCGATCGACGCCGCAGGCCGCGCTTCGGCCAGGATTGTGACGCACGCCAGACTGATCGTGTATGAAGGCGCGCCACACGGCCTGACCGACACGCACAAGGAGCGCGTCAATGGAGATCTGCTGGAGTTCGTGAAATCCTGAAGCACAAAAAAAACCGCCGGCAATGGCCTATCGCCGGCGGTGATTCGGGGTATTAACTTTATTCTTTCTCAGCAGGGCGAACCCGGCCGGGCCGGCCACACGAAGCCAGCTATTTCATAATATCAAGCGGCCGTGCCCATGTTCAATGTTTTTCTGCAGTTCGCCCCCTCATAACGACCGTTCGTCGCAATTCCCCCGCACAACTGGCTTCAGCTCATTAGCATTCCTACATCTCAACCTGGATAACAAGGAATAAAAATGCGCCTGACCGTGACTTTTGCTGCCGTCCTCGCCCTCGCCGGCTGCGTAATCGTGGTGCCCGACGGTAAAGCCGACTATCGCTGGTCTTCCAGCTCATCCATTCAGGGCAATGGTTCCAGCGCTACCGAAACGCGTAGCGCGAACAGTGTCGTGGCAGTGCGTATCGAGAACCGCCGCCGCGTCGACATGGAAGTGGACGTGCGTGTGGGCGGCGCCTCCACGCTGACCGTGGAAGGCGACAGCAATCTGCTGCCTTATGTACATACCGACCTCGATGGCGACACCCTGCGCATCTCGACCGATGAAGACCTGCGCAGCGGAGCGCCGATCCGCGTGCTGCTGACGGTGCCGCGCCTGCGCGAGCTGGCCTCCACCGGCTCGGTGCAGGTGGATGTGAATGGTTTGAATGGCGGCGCGTTGCGTGTGTCGCACACTGGCTCGGGCCGGGTGGCGATGCACGGCCGCCTTGATGACCTGAACCTTGACCACACTGGCTCAGGTTCCTTCACCGGCGATGGCCTGGAGTCGCGTACAGCGAACGTGAATATGGTGGGCTCGGGCCGCATCGATCTGGGTACGCTGCGCGGCGATGCGCTGCGCGTGAACAGCACAGGTTCAGGCGGTTTCTATGCACGCGGTGCGGTTCATCGTCTGGATGTGCAGACCCAGGGTTCGGGCGGGGTGTATCTCTCCGAACTGCATGCGGAGGTGGCGAATCTGTCCAGCTCCGGTTCGGGCGGCATTACGGCCTGGGTGTCGCAGAAGGTCGATGCCCATGGCAACGGCTCCGGCGGCATCCAGGTGTCCGGCAATCCGGCACAGCGCAATGTGTCCGGACGCCGTACCACTATCCAGTAATCACTCGATCGTCAGCTGCAGATCGCGCCCCGATTTCGCGGTATTGCCCGCGAAATCGGCGGCGTAAATACGCAGCGTGTAATCGCCCGGCTGCAGATCGGCCACCTTCCACACGCCCGGCGTGACTTCGCCGTCTATCAAGGTGCTGTTCAGCGCATACGCGAAGTGCGTGGCCTTGCTGCCATATACAGTGATGCCGCTGTTCGGCGCGTACACGACTTTCACCGCTTCACGATCACGGGGCAGTTTGTTGTAGGTCTGCGTGATGACAGGCTTTTCGAAGCCTTTCAACGGTTTGTCGTCTTGCAGGATCTGATAGCCAAGCTGGTACAGGCCCAGACGGCGCCGGGCCTGGTTGCCGTCCATCTGGTCGAAGGCGTCCACCACCACGGTCACTGCACCCAATGAGCGCGCCACGTGCAGACGCTGGCCTTTCTTCTGCGGCAGACGCTTTTCCTGCGGGTCGAGCAGCGTGATGCTGTTGATCTCCGGTGCGATGGTGTCCTGGATGCCGGGGAATGGCAGCGTGAGCGGATTGACCAGCATGCCGCGCTCGAAGTAGTCGAGGTGCACGTGCGCCATCTTGTTGACGGTGCCTAGCGTGTCGCCCACCGCGAACCTTGTGCCGCGCTGGACACGCACCCGCTCGGGTTTTCCATGCTCGTCTTTCAGCAGCTGGAATCTGCCGTCCAGCGGTTTGTCTTTGGCGTTGCGGCCGACGCGCATGTGGATGTAGTCCACGGTGCCGAGGTTGATGCCTTCGCCTGTGCTGCCATAGGCCCAGTTGGCCAGAGGGTCGATGACCTTGGCGTTTTCGATCACGTGCACCGGCGTGCCGATCGGCGCTTGCACGTCGAGGCCGGCATGGAAATGATCGCGGTTTTCACCGTCATAGTTTCCCCTCACCTCGCCCATCAGGCCCACCACCTCATGCGGCTCATCCTGCGGCATCACCGGCCAGGGCATCATCTTGCGGCCCGTGGCTGCACGCGGAACCGCGCCGACAGCAGCAGGCATCGCCGCCGCCGCGTCCGACGCGGCCGTCTGAGCGCCGCCGCTTGCGAGCCCCGCGCCAACCGTTGCCGCATTGGCCGCACCGATCGGGCCTCCCTGCGGGTGAGCGCCGCTCAGCGCAGCGCCGGGAGCGGCGCCGACTGCACCGGAAGCGTTGCCAGCGGCTGGGCTGCTCGTCGGGGGCGCGCCGGTTTGCGCTGCGTTCGCGGCGGGCGCGGGCGGCGTTTCTTGCGACAGGCGGACGATGCGCTGGGCGGTGGCGTCGGTGACGATCACGCTGCCGTCGCGCGCGACGGCGAGGCCGCGCGGCCCGAACAAGTGCACGTTGCCTTCGGCGCCGATGGCCGGATTCGGCGCGTGGTCGGCATCGGTCAGCGCGGCCAGTTCGCCGGAAGGCGTCAGCTGCAGCACGCGCCCCTTCGCATTGGTGGCGACATACAGGTAACCATCCTGGGTCGCCGACAATGCCACGGGACGGCGCAGGATGGCATTCCTCTCCTCATCCGGTGCCGAAGCAATCGTGGTCACCGCGCCGTCCGCGCCAACGCGGCGCAAGGCGTGGTTACGGGCGTCGGCCACGACAATCGTGCCATCCTTCATGACCGCAATCCCGGTCGGCGTATCGAACAGCGCCGCCGCGCCGACGCCATCGGCAAAGCCCGGCAGGCGGCCGCCAGCCAGCGTGGACACCGTCCCATCCGGCAAAATCTTGCGCACGCGGTCATTGTAGGTATCGGCCACGTACACCACGCCTTCCACATCCACCGCCACGCCAACCGGACCATTGAACTGCGCCTGCGCGCCCTTGCCGTCCGCCGCTCCTGCAATACCACTACCAGCCAGCGTGGTCACCGTGCCATCCAGCGCAATTTTACGGATCGCGTGATTGCCCGTATCGGCCACATACAAATTCCCCTTGCGGTCCAGCGCCAGGCCGGAAGGCGTATTGAACGACGCCTGCGCGCCAACGCCATCCTTGAAACCCTCGGCACCACCTGCCAGCACATGCCGGCTGCCGTCCGCCGCCAGCACGATGATGCGATTGCTGTCGCCGCCGTCGGCCACAAACACATTGCCTTTCTCATCGACCGCCACGCCATAAGGATCGGCCAGGCCATCCTCGGCCACGGTGCGCACGTGAGCCGCCCAGAACTTCTGCGTCACCGCCACGGCAGGCTTAAACAGCTTCGGCACTTCCACCGGACGCGGTCCGCCCGGCTTCGCCGCATACCATACGTAGCCACCACCGGCAGCCGCCACCACCGCAGCTATCGCGGCCAATTTCAATGTTGTCGAATTACGCATGACAGCATTGTACCGTCCGCTGTCAGTGTCACCAAAGGCGCCTTCGCCCCGGCAAGGGGCAGGGATAAAAAAAAAGCCCGCTCAGGGAGCGGGCTGAATCTATTCCTTGGAGGAGAATAGAGGAGACAGGTGTAATTATGCTGCGCCGCGGCATATATGTCTAGTTTTTTGTAGGAATACTAGATATAAGTGCCGCGAATGTCTCCTCATCACTTATCAGTGGCGTACGGCAATACTCGGGATGCCATGCGCGTGTCCGTTTTCAGCAAGCCAACTTCGTCCGCCAGAATGTGGACGGACTCGTTCAGCAGCACGTCTTTTGCATTTTTGGCAGCTTTCTCGGCATCCAGCTCATCGGACAGCTTGCGCTCATCCGCCTGCAAGCCGTCATCCGTGCGGATCGCGCCTTTCACCGACTGCGCTTGGCGCTGAGCCGCACGCGGATTGGCCGGCTTGGCCGAAATCGCCTTGTTCAGCGCATCTTTCGGATCAGGCACGGTCACCGGATCGTCCGGCGATGGGCCTGCTGCCAGACGCTGCTCGCGCAGTTTGGCACGCGCTTCCTGCTGGTCGCGCTCCTTGCGGCGGGCCACTTCATTCAGCGAGATCAGGTTTTCCTTGCGCTGCTTCTTCACGTAGGCAATGTCTTCCAGCAGGTACTGGAAGTCCTTGTCCTTCGACACACGGGCTTCGTGCTTCTTGTCCAGCAGCGGAATCACTTCCTTCAGCTCGCCTGCCGGAATGTAGACGGCTGGCTTGATCTGGGTGTACGGCAGCGCATTGTCGTAGCTCGACTCGCCGAAGGATTCCGCATCGCTGACGTAAGGCAGCTTGATGTCTGGCGTCACGCCGCGCAGCTGGGTGGTGCCGCCATTGATACGGAAGAACTGGGCGATCGTCATCTTCAGCTCGCCGTAGCGGGCTTTATCGGATTGGCCGAAGCGGTCCAGGTTCACCAGGGTCTGCACGGTGCCCTTGCCGAAGCTGGGTTCACCGATGATCAGACCACGGCCGTAATCCTGGATTGCAGCGGCAAAGATCTCGGATGCCGAGGCCGAACCGCGGTTGATCAGCACGCCGACCGGACCGTCCCAGGCCAGGCCCGGCACGTTGTCGCTTTCGACCTCGACCTTGCCTTCGGCATTGCGCTGCTGCACCACCGGACCGCGATCGATGAACAGGCCGGTCAGTTCGACCGCCTCGTTCAGCGAACCGCCGCCGTTATTGCGCAGGTCGATCAGCACGCTCTCAACCTTGTCCTTCTTCATCTCGCCCAGCAGACGGGCTACGTCGCGGGTCGCGCTCTTGAATTCCTTGTCGCCTTTGCGGCGCGCTTCGAAGTCCTGGTAGAAGGTCGGCAGCGAGATCACACCGATGCGGTGCTTGGCTACGCCATCCTTCACTTCCATGATCGTCTTCTTGGCGGACTGCTCTTCCATGCTGATTTTTTTGCGGATCAGCGGCAGCACGAACGGCTTGCCGTCCGGACCTGCATCGGCAGGCAGTACCTGCAGGCGCACGGTGGAATCCTTGGCGCCGCGGATCTGCGCCACGACATCGTCGATACGCCAGCCCAGCACGTCGGTGAACGGGCCGGACTCGCCCTGGCCCACGCCAATGATGCGATCGCCGACCTTCAGTTTGCCCGACAGACCCGCCGGACTGCCCGGCACGATTTCGCGGATCACGGTGTATTCGTCACGCGGCTGCAGCACGGCGCCAATACCTTCCAGCGACAGGCGCATCGCGATATCAAAGTTCTCGGAAGCGCGGGGGCCGAGGTAGTTGGTGTGCGGCTCGATCGACATCGCATACGCGTTCATGAAGATCTGGAACACGTCTTCGTTGTTCAGCTTCTTGGAACGGGTGACGTAGTTCTCGTAGCGTTTATCCAGCGTTTCGCGGATGGCCTTGTCGTCCTTGCCGGCCAGTTTCAGGCGCAGCCAGTCGTTCTTCACGCGCTTGCGCCACAGATCCTTGATCTCGGCTTCGTTCTTTGGCCATTCGGCTTTTTCGCGGTCGAACTGATAGCTCTCGTCGACCGTGAAGTCAAATTTGGTTTTGAGCAGTTCACGTGCATAAGCCATGCGCTCAACAAAGTGCTGCTGGTACACGTTATACATCTGGAACGGGATGGTCAGATTCTCGCTGACGATGGCGTCATCCAGTTTGGTGCGGTAGGGCGCAAACTGGTCGATATCGACCTGAGTCAGGAACAGCTTTTCGCCGTCCAGCGACTTCAGATAGCGGTCGAAGATTTTCTCCGACATCGCATCGTCCAGAGGCGTTGCCTTGTAGTGGTAGCGCGGCAGCACACGGGATGCCCACAGGGCAGCTTGCCCTTGTTGGGCGGCGGGCTTGATCGGCGTGTCTGCCGTCTTGTCCTGCGCCGCATAAGCGGACGCGATTGCGAGGGACATGATGGCCAACAGCATTTGCTTCTTCATCGGCTTGCTCCGAACGTATATACAAAAAGATGCCACGAGGGGCTTCATCTTTATTCTACATGATGAAACGCAGGAATACCCCGTACAAAGCAGCAGTTTCCGGGTTTTACCTTAGGGCCGTCTTAAAGCCACCATAGTAAAGCGGCAATGATGACAAGATAGGGCCAGGAGCGCAGTGCAATCTTCCAGTCCACCGCGGATGGCCAGCAAGCCAGAAATTGCGGCGCCACCAGCAGCGCCAGCAGCATGTCGAGAGGCTCGAAATGCCAGCCGGGCCGGGTGCGCAGCACGGCCACCCAAACCGGCAATGCCGCAATCAGGAAAGGCGCCAGGGCGGCCGGGGCCGCGTTATACCAGCGCACGCGGGTCAGCGACACGGAACCCAGTTCCCAGCCCCGTCCTACCCGTCTTGGAATGATGGTGAAAGCCGCCGGCCTGGCGCCAGTCAGCAATCCGACCAGGAAATGCGCGAACTCGTGGCAGATCGTACCTGCCAGCCGGAACAGGAAGAAGATGGGATGGACTGCGGAGAGACGGCGGATCACCAGTGCCAGCGCGAACGACGGCACCAGGTACAGCAGCACGTCGCGCTGCCCGCATAGCCAGGCAGGCGCGAGGCTGGTGCACTCGACCATTGCCATTCAATTACCTCCCCAACAGTCCCGCTTGAATATTGGGGAGGATTATAACGCCGCCCCGCGGGACGGCAATGCCCTAAGTTCGCTTGAGCTGGTCCGCCTCAAACGGCGTGCGCCGCAGGCGCTTGCCGGTCGCTGCAAACACCGCATTGGCCAATGCCGGCTGGATAACCGCAGTCCCCAATTCGCCCATGCCGCCAGGCGATTCGGTACTAGGCACCACATGGACTTCCATCGGCGGCGCCTCGTTCATGCGCAGGATCTGGTAATCGTGGAAATTGCTTTGCATGATGCGGCCGTTTTCCAGTGTCAGCTTGCCGTACAGGGCCGCGGTGAGGCCGTAGACATGGCCGCTCTCGGTCTGCGCCAGCACGCCGTCCGGGTGAATGACCTGCCCACAATCGACCGCCGTGGTCACTTTTTTCAGCTTGATCTGGCCGTCCGCATTCACCGCACATTCGACCACCGAACATGCCCAGCTGCCCCAAGCCTGACACACCGCCAGACCCATGCCGCTGCCGGGCTCCATCTTCTTGCCCCAGCCAGCTTTTTGCGTGGCCAGGTTCAGCACGGCGAGCGCGCGCGGGTTCTTGGTCAACAAGGCCTGGCGGAAGCTGAGCGGGTCCTGATTGGCGGCCAGCGCCGCCTCATCGATAAAGCTTTCGATCACAAAGGTATTGTGGGTTGGTCCCACGCCGCGCCAGAAACCGGTCGGCACAGCTGTTTCAACGGGTTGATATTCGATGTGGCGGTGCTCGAAGCCATAGGGACTTTCCGAAGCGTCGATGGCATCGGTGTCGATGCCATTCGCCATCCAGGCCGGCGCATAGCGCGCTTCAATCGCTGAGCCGACCAGGCGATGACGGAAGCCCACCGGCTTGCCTTGCGCGTCGAAGGCCATCGACAGCTCGTCGCGATAGAACGGACGGTAGTAGTCGTGGGCCATGTCTTCTTCGCGGCTCCAGATCAGCTTGACCGGGAAATCGACCTGCCTGGCAATCTGGGCGGCCTGAACGATGTAATCGACATCCAGCCTGCGTCCGAAGCCGCCGCCCAGCAGGAAGTTATTGATCGTCACCTGTTTCGGCTCCACGTTCAGGGCCTTGGCGACGAAGAGCTGGGCGCGTTCGGGCGTTTGCGTGCCGGTCCAGATATCGACCTTGCCGTTCTTTACCAGCGCCGTGCAGTTCATCGGCTCCATCGTGGCGTGCGCCAGGAACGGCGCGAAGTAAACCGCGTCCACCGTCTTGCCGGCTGCGGCGGCTTTGCCAAAGTCGCCTTCATTGACGTGCATGAGACCTTTCTTGCGCGCGGTTTCTTCCAGCACTTTTTCCCATTCCGCGTTATTGAACTTGGCGTTCGGGCCTTCATCCCACGTGATTTCGAGCGCAGCCAGGCCTTTGCGCGCGGCGCCGTTGTGGTCGGCGATCACGGCGACGGCGTCGTCCAGCTTGACCACTTTACGGACGCCTTTCACGGCCAGCGCCTTGCTGTCGTTGACCGAGGCCAGCTTGCCGCCAAACACAGGACAGGCTTTGACCGCAGCGATCTTCATGCCGGGCACTTGCGCATCGATGCCGAACTTGGCCGTGCCATTGCACTTGGGCGGCACGTCCAGGCGTTTGGCCGGTTTGCCGATGTGGGTGAAGTTTGCGGTCTTCAGCGGCACATCTTTCGGCACCGTCACGCCGGCCGCCTTTGCGGCGAGTGCACCGTAGGCCAGCTTGCGCCCGCTGGGCGTGTGCACTACTTCGCCGTTCGCCGCCTTGCAGGTGTCAGGCGACACCTTCCATTGGTCGGCGGCGGCCTGCACCAGCATCACGCGCGCGGTCGCGCCCGCTTCGCGCAAAGGCTTCCAGGCAGCGCGTACGCTGGCTGACGCCCCCGTCAACTGCACGCCGAACATGCCGTGCTTGTAGGCCGGATCGGCAGGCGCGTGTGCCCAGTCGATCTTGTTCAGGTCCACTTCCAGCTCATCCGCTAGGATGATGGGAATCGAAGTGTAAGTGCCCTGCCCCATTTCCACATACGGCATGGTCATCGTCACCCGTCCATTCGGATGGATGGTGATGAAGGCGTTGGGCTTGAAATCGGCCGCCACGGCGCGGGCGTCCGGAAGATAGAAGGACAGCACCAGGCCACCGGCGGCGCCCAGGCTGGCTTGCATGAAGTGGCGGCGGGATGCGCTGAATTCAGTCGGAGCATTCATTCTGTTCCTCCTTAAGCAGCGCCCGAGGCGGTCTTGATGGCAGCGCGTATGCGCGAATAGGTGCCGCAGCGGCAGATATTGCCGGACATCGCGTTCTCGATGTCCTCATCCGATGGCTTGGGATTGGAGGCCAGCAGCGCAGTCGCGCTCATGATCTGGCCGGACTGGCAGTAGCCGCATTGCGGCACGTCATGCGCCACCCAGGCTTGCTGCACCCGCTTGCCGACAGCCGTATTGCTGATCGCCTCAATCGTGGTGATCTTGCCTTTGCCGATCGACTCGACCGGCGTGCTACAGGATCGGATCGGCTGGCCGTTGAGATGCACGGTGCAGGCGCCGCACAGCGCCATGCCGCAGCCGAACTTGGTGCCCGTCATGTGCAGGACGTCTCGCAGCACCCACAACAGCGGGGTGTCGCCGTCGACATCGACAGTCTGGGGTTTGCCATTGATATTCAGGACGTAGCTCATCGATGATCCCCTTCATCTTTTGGTTGTGTGTCCATTGATTATCTTTCCTCAACCCAAAGTCGAGTGGTACTCTATTGCTTACTTCTGGCACTTCCTTGCTGCAAGGAGATCGTTTCCATGGCTTACGCCCACCCGCACCGCCTGGCACCGCGCGCATTGCTTCGTATCAAGGAGTTCATCGATGCGCATTTGCATGAAGAGATCGATTTATCGACCCTGGCGGGACTGGCCAACGTAAGCCGTTTCCACTTCGCGCGCCTGTTCCGCGCCACGGTCGGTGTGAGCGCCATGGCGTATGTGGAGCAATGCAGGATGGAGCGCGCACAGGCACTGATTCTCGCAGGCGAGCTGCAGCTGGCCCAGGTGGCGTCATTGGTTGGCTACGACGACCCGAGCTACTTCACCCGCCGCTTCCGCCACCGCTGCGGACAGACGCCATCGGCCTGGGCGCGTGCGCACTGACGATACAAACCGATAACAATTTTCAGGCAATGTTCTCGGCGACTGGGGCTAAGCTTTAGCTAGCAAGTGACCAGAGGAGGAGAAGAATGCGTGCCCTCGCCTTTGCCCTCACCGCATTAGTATCCCTGTCCGCGCTTGCCGCCGAGCCTACGCCGCGCAAGATCGGCATCATGTCCCTGTCCGGCGACAGCATTTCTACGTACAACGCCATTACGCAGTCCGGCACCCGTGTCGGACAGCTGCGGCGCAATCTGATCCCGCTGAATAACACAGCGTTTGACGATATCACCGTGCAGGCGGCGAACAAGGCGGTGCAGCAAGTAGAACCAGCCACGCCCACCGCCATGCTCTTGACGCTCGACGGCAAGCTCTACCAGGCCCAGAACGCCATGTTCGACAATCCCTCAGCCAACAAGGCTGAGTTGGAATACCTTCAAAGCCTGCTGGCCGAGCGCGGCATCAGCCACCTGATCCTCGTTTCCAAGCTCAACGCGGAATCCGAAGTGCGCTTGAATCGGTCAACCGAGGAACGCGGTCGCATCGAAGGCCTGGGCTTCTATCTCGACAACGGCATCCGCATCAAAGACGACGAGTCTCGCCAGTCCGGCCACGGTGTCATTGCGCCCTTCGCTTACGTCAAACTACGCCTGATTGATGCCTCCAGCATGCAGGTGATCAAGGAAGTCATCCAGAAGCAAAGCAGCACCATCGGCAACCTGCGCGGCGAAAGCGGCCTGTATGCCTGGAACGTCCTCAGCTCCGGGGAGAAGGTCAGCTACATGGAAACCCTGCTGAATGCCGCCATGGCGAAAGGCGTACCTCAACTGCTCGGCGCAACCCGCGCGTCGGCCGACGGCGCGCAATTGCCGCGCAAGGGCAGCATCTACGAAAAGCCGCTGATTTCATCGCGCTAGACACTGAGGCACCCTTTTCGACGTGCCGGTCACGTCTACGCCCTTTCGACGTTACGACGACGTGAGGGACATCCCGGCTAGAATATCGTCCTGTTTATCAATTCGAATGTTCACCATGCACATCTGGGTCGACGCGGACGCTTGCCCCGCCGTCATCAAGGAAATTTTGTTCCGCGTAGCAGAGCGATTGCAGCTCAGCGTGACCCTGGTTGCAAACCAGCTGATGCGCGTCCCGGGTTCGCGCTATGTCCGTGCCCTCCAGGTCCCGGCAGGTGCAGACGCCGCCGACGCCGAAATCGTTGCACGTGTCAGCCCCGGCGATATTGTCGTGACGGGAGACATACCGCTGGCTTCTCTCGTGCTCGAAAAGGGTGGCCTGCCCCTCAATCCACGTGGCGAGTGGTACACCAAGGATACGATTGCTCAACAACTGACCATGCGGGCGTTCATGGAAGAGCTGCGCAGTGCTGGCGTTGACACTGGCGGCCCGGCAGCCTTCAGCCACAGCGACCGCCAAAATTTCGCCAATGCGCTTGATCGTGTACTTGCCCGGCGGGCAAAGGGTAGCTTCTCAGACCAGTGAATGGCCTGCCCCGGTCGTCTCAGCGGCCAACGCCCTCGTTAGCATCGGCCTCCGCAAACACATCCTTCAAATACACCAGCGAATTCCGTACCGCAGGCCCGCCCGCGTAAAACACCAGCTGGAGAATGGTTTCGACGATTTGCTCCTTGGTGGCGCCGACTTTGAGCGCAGCTTCCGCGTGAGCACGCAGCTGAGGTAAGGCGTGCCCCAGCGTCACACAGGAGGCGACCAGGATCAGTTCGCGCGTCTTCAGGTCCAGGCCGGGGCGATCCATGATCGTCCCGATGGCCCAGTCAATCGACATGTCCGCAAACGGCGGGCAAATCTCCTGCATTTCGGCGACCATTGCGGCGCCGGCGTGGGAGCCGTGAAGTTGGTCGAGCAATTCGAGGCCACGGCGGCGGAGGGGACTGACGTTTGACATCTTGCTTCTCCTTGATCTGACTGCGTCAATTACGCATGCACCCAGTATCGCAATGAATCCACAATTGATAAACTAGCACCCAGTGATAACACTTAAAACCAAGGGTGCGTAATGCTTGATCGTTTCACCAGCATGTCGGTGTTCGTCGCCGCGGTGGATCTGCGCAGTTTCACCGAGGCCGCACGAGCCTTCAGCATCTCGGCCACCATGGTCGGCAAGCATGTGCGCTTCCTCGAAGAGCGTGTCGGCGCCCGCTTGCTGAACCGGACCACGCGCCAGCAATCGCTCACCGAAGTGGGCCAGATTTATTACCAGCGCTGTAAGCAGTTGCTGGCTGACGCCGCAGCGACCGACGCTTGCGCCGACGAAATGCGCGCCGCCCCGCGCGGCTTGCTCCGAGTCCACGCCCCGGTGTCGTTTGGCAGCGCGCGCCTGGCGCCCGCCATGGCGAACTATCTGCGGCAACAACCCCAAGTCGAATTGGACCTGACGTTATCGGACCAGGTAGTCGATTTGGTGGAATCGGGTTACGAAGCCGCAATCCGGATTGGCGCCCTGCCCGACTCCGGACTCATTGCCAAATCCCTCGCCCCTTATGAAATGTGGCTGTGCGCCGCGCCAGCTTATCTGGAATCCAGGGGAAAACCGGAAAGCTTGCAGGATTTGACGGCGCACGAATGTCTGGGATTTGCGTATTGGGGCAAAAAGAATGTCTGGCGTTTGCGCCGCGGAGGACAAACCGAGCAAGTCCACGTGAAAGGCCCAATGACTACCAACAACGGCCAGGCGCTTCGAATGGCCGCGCTCGCTGGCCTTGGCATCATCATGCAGCCGGCGGTGCTGGTCGGCGACGATGTGATGGCAGGACGGCTAGTGCGCGTTTTGTCAGACTACGACACGCCAGCACGCCCCATGCACCTGGTCTACGTCGCAGATCGGCGGCCCTCTCCAAAACTAGCCAGCTTTATCGAGTTCATCGTTACGACTTTCGCATAAGCGCGACGACGATTCGGGCGGCTGTTTCGGTCACGATATGGTTCAACGTTTGACATGAGCCGTCCGCAAAGGGGGCGAGGCCGGCTACGTTCGGCGAAGCCGACTGTTGACTGTCCGCTCGATGTAAGGACTAGCCGGAATAAGCGTGCGCTATCCACATGCCGCCAAAGATTAGTAAAAGGAAGCCAGTAACGAGCTGAAGAAGACCAAGAAGCGCCTTGACTTCGCCCACCTTATGCCCCTCGCGGAGCACTATGCGCTGCACGCCGGGCAACAACCGGATGGATGTGGCGAAAAGGAAGAGTGCGAACAACGCCACGAGCACCAGAAATCCTGGCTCAGCCGACTGTGGCTTCGCCGATCTGTCCAACATAAACAGTAGGTTCCAGAGTACAACGACGGCAATGACTACGACCCATCGAATGGGAAAGCCTGAGGGCCTCTCAACTGCATAGCCTTGGGGTGAAAACCCGGCTCGCCCAATCTCTTCTAAAACCATCTGTCTGCTGCCCATGCACCAGAAGATAATCTTTTCGGGGTAGTCGGCTCGATTATGATTTATGCGTATGCCGTTATACAGCAGAGGAATGAAGCCATAAGGCTCGAGAGACACAACCTGCGAAGGACAGAACTCGTAGGCGCCGAAGCTGGTCAGCGCGAGTTTACACGGGCTTACCGTGAGTTTTGCAAACGGCCAGGACGCGTTGCTCCACCCGATCTGTGCACCACCTCTATACGACCTCTCGCTCACCAAAGCGCCTCCCTATAACGGCTAACGTTCAAAATTACTACGTTGACTGCAAGGTTGAGTGAAGGCAATCCCTTGTTATCGAGCCGTCCGCTCCAGCATGGAAAATTAAGTCGTTCATCATTGCACACATATACGCAAATTTGAATTCTACGGATGACCGCTCTTGGCTGAACTTGGACCAATCTACAAAGTCGGCTTAAAGATTGTTTTAACGGTCCACGCACCTATGACTATGGCCAACCAACAAAGCACACCTTCTACTGCAGACAAAGCTAACGAACGGGAGCCGACGACGGTCAAGTTCGTTTGATTCGCAAGCGTTACAGATAACGCTAAAGGTATCCAGCCAACAATTACAGAAGCCATAACCACGCGCATAGCATACAAGCGATATAGTGGAACGGCTGGCGCAGCAAAGAGGGTGGCGAGCGTGATCATGCCGCCCAATCGCTCCGCTTCGGGATTAATCGCCTTAACGCCGTAAAACTCATGAGGCAAAAAACCTTGGCAATAGATCCATAGTATGGCAATTGAAATCCCAATCAGTAGAAGCAAACAAAATTTACCAATCTTGATTGCTATCCGCATCTGCTCTCCGAGTTCAATTCGTAATGGGTCTGTCGCCTTCCGGCCGAGCACAGACCTGAGCTCAACTTTACTGCATTACGGTTTACTGATGCGTACTCGTTTACGACAAGCCAGATTCTCCGCGAAAAATAAAGCACTCGCCTGCGCGGCGCCACACATAGTAAGCCAAGTAAGCTGAGTAAAAGGTTCAGAAAAAAAAATAGGGAAATTCTCATAGAGTGCCCCTAGCGAAAGAGAAGACGGGAATGTGACAAACATAAGCAAGATGTCGGGCAACAGGCGTTCGCGCCCTGAGTTCAAAAAGCGAATGTCGAAGTACCAAGCGCTGACAGCCGTCATAAAGACGATTGCCGCATATAACCACACGAGTAAGCGAAGTACTTTCATAACAATCTGGCGGTGTTTAGGCAAATTCGGAACTTCTTCTGCTGGCCGGTGGCCGTCGCATAATCAATTCAATTTACGCTTGTCAACCTCTGGCACAGCCACATCATTCTTGAAACGCACTGCGCCAATGTATTCATCCTGACTACATTTGTACAGGTCGTCGTCAAATACCATCCTTTCGTTTCGCCATACCGTGGCGTGAACTCCTGTACCTGCGCCACACATCCACATCGCGTTGCTTGCCCCTGGAATGCCTTGGAATCGAATCCTGTACTGATTGCCGCCAGTGTTGCATCGTCTCTCCACCGCCTCAATTTTTTCCACGAAATAAGTCGATGGATTGAACTTTACTAAATCGGAAATATTCCATAAATCCATCCGCTTTGCTGGCGGACTGGCGGGGAAGAAAAGGCCGATCTCAACAGTAAGATTCCTGTGATGGCACTCCATGCCGACAAGCGTTATACCGTCGCGTTGTGGTTGACGAGCATCGTATGTCGGGACCTCTGCGAAACAAAGCGAGCAGCTAAGGAAGAGAAAAATTGATGACAAGGCGCGAACCATAACTTTTATACCTTAGACAGGAAATTTTAACGATAGTGGCTGGCTGCTTGTGGCCGGAGTCAGCCTATTATTTCTTTGTTGCCTCAGGTTTCTCGTCCTCTTGAATTTTAAGAAATTGCTTGCATTCGTCTCGTACTTCGGCTGATGACAGCTTTCCGATTTCCCTGAGTAACACCTGTAGCTTTTCTTGGAACTCAGCGTCCGCGTCAATCTTTGCATAAGCTTTCGGATTCTCGGCAACCATATTAGCAAGCGCAGTTTTGTAGCTTGGGGCAAATTCGGGGAACTTTTCAGAGCACACCTGTGAAAACCCAATAACTAAGATGTAGAACGGGTTTGGTCCGCAATTTTGCTTAGCTTCGGCAGGGCATTGACTTAGCGCGAAGGAGCTTCGCGCCAAAAGAACTCCGACAAGTGCAGCCATGATTTTCTTCGTCATATTTGTTCAATTCAGCGGCCGCTTCTGGCCGACAAGTGCCTATTGCTTTGTCTTGCCATGTCATCCTATGGCCAGCATCGCTATGCTAGCGACGATGACAACGGAGACAAGTATTTGAACTATCAATCCCCAACTTCCGCAGCGGCTCAAGAATTTTCCCACGCCATAAATTACCAGCGCAGATAATAACAGCAGCACGCCCGGAAACACTGCCATCAACCCGCGATGCGAGTCACCAACCTGGGCGTGCCATGGCGAGGTAACAAGAAACGCGCCAACGGCGGCCAACAATAGCACCGCCGCTAATTTTGTTAACTGTGCCAAACGGAAAATATCTATTTTCATGGCTTCACATTAATTTGTTCATCTCATTGCGCGAAGTCCAAAGAGATGACTGCCGGCTCTTGGCCGGATGCTGCCCGGGTCCGATGAGCATGTCATTTCAGCAGGCCCCTTCGCCAACACATGCTACTAGAAAATTACCGACTGGTATCAAGTTTTTACATTGTGATAATTGGATAGTTTCCCTGAATTTAGAGCTGTTATGATTTTGAAATAACAACTACTGATGGGATGTGGAGCATGAACACTGCGGTCAATTCGCAAATGGTTTTCTGTCGCGCTTGTGGTGCGCAGATGCATGTGAGCGCGCACGCTTGCCCGAGCTGCGGCGCGTCACAGGCGGCAAGCGAGTCGCAGAAGCGTATTCTTCCTGCGGCAATCCTGTGCTTCTTCCTGGGATTCCTGGGCGTTCACCGCTTCTATGTCGGAAAAGTCGGCACCGGCATTCTCCAGCTGCTGACGCTCGGCGGTTTTGGCATCTGGGCGCTGGTCGACTTTATTATGATTGTCGTCGGCTCTTTCCGTGACAACGACGGAAATCTCATCAATCAGTGGACTTGAGCTTAAAACCCTCGTGACTTGCGACAAAGCCCAGGCGCGTGTAAAAGCGGTGGGCTTCTTTCCTGCTCTTATCACTGGTTAACTGGATCAAAGCACACTGGCGTTCGCGCGCCAGCGCAATCGCCTCGCTGATCAACCAGCTGCCTATCCCCTGCCCGCGCAAGCTGCTGTCAACGCGGACCGCCTCAATATTCGCCCGTAGCGCCCCGCGCCGACTCAGGCCCGGAATGAAAGTCAGCTGCAGCATTGCTATGACGTGTCCCTCCATTTCGCCGATCAAGAGGTATTGATTCGGATCGCTGTCGATAGCGTGGAAGGCCTGAACATAACAGGCATCGCTGCTGCCGACAGCCTCGCGATTTTTGCCCAGATCGTCATCGGCCAACAGCTCCAGCAACCGAGGTAAATCGCCAGATGTGGCGCGGCGTGTGCTCAACTTCGCGTGGTCAATCATTGATGGAGCTCGCTGTCTTCGTGAATTTGATGGGCATTGTAGGCTGCTTGCCGGATTACGTGAATTGTCACGCAGCAGCTGAACTCGTCCTAAAGACCGCGAGTTGGGCCTCGAATGCGCGTTTGTAGGCCGGCCGGGCTTCGCCCCTGGCCACGTAGGCGGCGAGGTTCGGGTGCTCCGCCACCAAACCTGAGCCGGTTGCCGTCAATCGGATCAGTACCGAAATCATGAGCAAATCGGCGGCGCTAAACTGGCCGTCGAGCCATTCAGCATTGTCCAGATAGGCGGAAAGCTGCTTCAGGCGCTGACGGATGCGGTCTTCGACCGTGGACAGGCGCTGCTGATACCAGCTTTCCTTGTTCTCAAACAGCACGCAATTCTGGCGCTCGACGATCGGCTGCTCCATCGTGTTAAGCGCAGCAAACATCCAGGTAACGGCGCGCATCCGGGCGCTGGCATCGGACGGCAGCAGGCCCTTGTGCTGCTCGGCGATGCGGAAAATGATCGCGCCCGACTCAAATATGGCGAGGCCGTCTTCCTCGTAAGTGGGAATCTGGCCAAACGGGCTCAGCGCCAGGTGCGCAGGCTGCTTCATTGCGGCAAACGAGAGCAGACGCACGTCATAGGGCTGCCCTACCTCCTCCAGCGCCCAGCGGACGCGCATGTCACGTGCCAAGCCGCGGCCGCGGTCGGGGGAGGCTTCGAATGCGGTAATGGTGGGATTCATGAAATCTCCTGTTGGTTGATACTGACACGACGAGTGGCCAAGCCGGAAATCGACACATTCGCCGGCCACTTGCACAAGCGCTCGGCCGAATATATGATTCGTATACGTTTCATATATTCGGAAAAACTCATGGGCATTGTGAACATCGACGACGAACTGCACGACCAGATCCGCAAGGCGAGCGCGGTTTCGTGCCGCTCGATTAACGCGCAGGCGGCCTTCTGGATCAAGATGGGCATGCTGTGCGAAATGAATACTACGCTGACGTTCAATGAAATCGTCGCGCGGGAGTTGCGCGCTGCGGGCGTCGAGCCGCCTGCGGCGATGGCGGCATCATGACCAAGCGGCCCGAAGAAATCGCCTTGATGGCGGAGTCCGGCAGGCTGCTGGCAAGCGTATTTGGCCGCCTCGATGCGCTAAGCCTGATCGGTATGTCGACCATGCAGGTCAACGATCTGGTCGACAGCTTCATCGTGAACGAACTCAAGGCGCGCCCTGCCAGCAAGGGGCAATATGGCTTTGCCTATGCGCTGAACTCCTCGCGCAATAACGTCGTTTGCCATGGCGTGCCGTCCGAGTCCGATATCTTGCAGGACGGCGATATAGTGAACTTCGATATCACGCTGGAGAAGAATGGCTTTATCGCGGACTCCAGCAAAACCTATCTTGTCGGCGCCGTCTCACCTTCCGCCCGGCGGCTGGTGCAGGTGACGTATGAGGCCATGTGGCGCGGCATCCATGCGGTCCGTCCTGGTGCGCGGCTGGGAGATGTGGGCCATGCAATCGAGCGTCATGCCAAACGCAGCGGCTATTCTGTCGTACGGGATTATTGCTGACACGGCATCGGCCGCGAAATGCATGAGCCGCCGCAAGTGCTGCATTGGGGACGCCCGCAAACAGGCCTGGTGCTGCGTGAAGGCATGGTGTTCACCATCGAGCCGATGCTGAACGAAGGCCGCTATGCCGTGGAAACCGAAGAGGATGGCTGGACGGTCGTCACACGCGACGGCAAACTGTCCGCGCAGTTCGAGCACACGGTGGCCGTCACGAAGAACGGTGTGCGCGTCTTGACGCTGCGTCCTGAGGAACGCGCTTAAGCTTCAAGCAAGCTGCGGGTCTGTTCGAGCAGCGAACCGGCTACATCCTTGCCGTATTTGGAATCGCGCATGGCCATATGCCACATGCCCAGTGCATGCTGGACCTGGGCTTCATCTTTCGCCATCTCGATGCGGCGCACCAGATCGGCCGCAAGCAGGCCGAGGTATTTCTCGGCACTTTGACGCATCAGGGACTTGGCCTCGGCCAGTTTTGGTTCGCGCTTAGGCACCAGCGCAGCCGGATCGGCGATGAAGCCAAGACTGAGCAGCGCTTCCAGCGCCGGCGCCAGCTCTTCCATCGGCAGCAGCGGCAGCAGCGCCGACAAAGGTTTGCGTCCGTCCAGCATGATCAGCAGGGTTCGCTGGCGCGCGGTCAGGCCCGCACGGCGCGCCTGCACCTCCTGCTGACCCGCAGGGGTTTTTGCATACAAAGCATCCGGTCGCATCGAGGCCCTCCCAGCATTACTGATCGGGCGATGCTACACGGCAATTATTACGTCTTTGTTACGAAGTATAGAAACAACGACCACATGCTTGTCGATAAGCTTCGTTTCCACCAATACTTATTTGCTCGCCTTCCCGGATGCGGTTGCCCTGCTCGTCCACGCGGATATTCATGGTGGCTTTCTTGCCGCAAGTACAGATGTTCTTGATTTCTTCGATGTCGTCCGCCAGGGCCAGCAGATAAGCTGAGCCTGGGAATGGTTCGCCGCGGAAGTCGGTACGCAGGCCATAGCAGATCACGGGAATGCCCTTGGTCTGCGCCAGCTGGTGCAATTGCACGACCTGGGCAGTGGACAGGAATTGCGCCTCGTCGATCAGCACGCACGCCACCTTCTTCTCGATTTCGGCCAGGAAGTTGGTCTTGGCGTCGAACAGTTCGGTCTCGCGCTGGGGACCGAGGCGGGACGTCACCTTGCCCACGCCGTAGCGGTTGTCGATGGCAGCCGTGAACAGACGCACGGCCTGGCCCTGCTCTTCATAGTTATGAGCCACCTGCAGCATTGCAGTCGATTTGCCCGCGTTCATCGCGGAGTAGCGGAAGTAGAGTTTTGCCACAGCGGTGTTGTGTTTTAGTTAAGCCGGTCTCCGGCGGTACGCGATTATACAAAATGGCGCATACTCTGAGTGCATCCGGAATCCGCATAACTTAGTGCGAAAACATTCCTTCTTTGTTCAGCGAGCGCGTTCGACAATGCGCGCTTTTCAACAAAGGGCCGGCGACACAATCGCTTGCCCTGGCGACTGCAAGGAGTCAGCATGCAAAAAGAACGCACGGCCGCGCTCTACGGCCTGATCGGCAATACCCCCCTGGTCGAAGTTACCCGCCTCGATACCGGTCCCTGCCGCCTCTTCCTCAAACTCGAATCGCAGAACCCCGGCGGCTCCATCAAGGACCGCATCGGCATGTCCATCATCGAAGCCGCCGAGAACGACGGCCGCCTGAAGCCCGGCGGCACCATCGTTGAAGCCACTGCCGGCAATACTGGCCTGGGCCTGGCACTGGTCGGCCGCATCAAGGGTTACCGCGTGGTGCTGGTGGTGCCGGACAAGATGGCCACGGAAAAGGTGCTGCACCTGAAGGCGCTCGGCACGGAGGTGCATATGACGCGCTCCGATGTCGGCAAGGGCCACCCCGAGTATTACCAGGATTACGCCGCGCGGCTGGCAAGCGAGATCCCCGGCGCCTTCTTTGCCGACCAGTTCAACAATCCCGCCAATCCGCTTGCGCACGAAACCACGACCGGCCCCGAGATCTGGGAACAGATGGGCCACGAGGTCGATGCGGTAGTGGTGGGCGTCGGCTCCGGCGGCACGCTGACCGGCCTGTCGCGCTACTTCAAGAAAGTGTCGCCATCGACGGAATTCGTGCTGGCCGATCCCAAGGGCTCGATCCTGACCGAATACGTCAAGACGGGCCAGGTGTCCGACGTGACCGGCTCCTGGGCAGTGGAAGGCATCGGCGAGGACTTCATTCCGAACAACGCGACCATGAGCGCTTTCAAGCATGCCTACACCATCACCGACCAGGAGAGTTTTGAAGCCGCCCGCACTCTGGTGCAAGCCGAGGGTATTCTCGGCGGCTCCTCGACCGGTACGCTGCTGGCCGCTGCGCTGAAATACTGCCGTGAACAAAAGACCGCCAGGCGCGTGGTGACGCTGGTGCCTGATACGGGCACGCGCTATCTGTCCAAGGTCTACAACGATGCCTGGATGTTCGACCAGGGCCTGATCCAGCGTCCTCGCCTCGGCGACCTGCGCGACCTGATCGGCCGCCGTTTCGAAAACGGCGATGTGGTCAGCGTGGCGCCAACCGACACGCTACTGATCGCCTTCAACCGCATGCGCTCAGCCGATCTGGCCCAGCTGCCTGTGATCGAAAGCGGCCGCCTGACCGGCATCATCGACGAATCGGACATCCTGTTCAAGGTGGAGAAGGACGCCAGCCGCTTCACCGGCCCGGTCAGCGGCACCATGACCACCCGCATTGAAACGCTGGCGCCCGGCGACAGCATGGATGCGCTGCGCAGCACCCTTGACCGCGGCCTGACCGCCATCGTGGCTGAAGGTGATAAATTCTATGGACTGATTACCCGCTACGACCTCCTCAACCATCTGCGCAGGACTCTATCTTGAACGAGAAAAAATTCAAATCCCACCTGGCGACCCGCGTCATCCATGCGGGCCAATCTCCCGACCCGACGACCGGCGCCATCATGCCGCCGATCTACGCCACCTCGACCTTCGTGCAGCAAAGCCCAGGCGTCCACAAAGGCCTGGATTACGGCCGTTCGCACAATCCCACGCGCTGGGCGCTGGAGCGCTGCGTGGCGGACCTGGAAGGCGGCGCGCAGGGTTTCGCCTTTGCCTCCGGCCTCGCTGCGATTTCGAGCGTGCTGGAAATCGCCGACTCGGGCTCGCACATCATTGCCGGCGACGATATGTACGGCGGCACTTTCCGCCTGTTCGAGCGCGTGCGCCGCCGCAGCGCGGGTCTGGATTTCAGCTATGTGGATCTGACCAATCCGGAGAACCTGCTGGCTGCGATTCGTCCCAACACGAAGATGGTTTGGGTCGAAACGCCGACCAATCCGATGCTGAAGCTGGCCGACCTGCACCGCATTGCCGAGATCTGCCGTGAGCGCGGCATCATCGCGATTGCGGACAACACTTTCGCCAGCCCGATCGTCCAGCGCCCGCTGGAATTCGGCTTCGACATCGTGGTGCATTCCGCCACCAAATACCTGAACGGCCACTCCGACATCATCGGCGGCATCGCCGTGGTGGCCGGTGAAGAGCGCCAGTCGGCATGGCGCGAGCAGCTGGCCTTCCTGCAGAATTCCGTTGGCGCCATCGCTGGTCCGTTCGACAGCTTCCTCGCTCTGCGCGGCGTGAAGACACTGGCCATCCGCATGCAGCGCCACTGCGAAAGCGCGTTGCATATCGCTCGCTGGCTGGAGCAGCAGCCCAGGGTGCGCAAGGTGTTCTACCCCGGCCTGGAATCGCACCCGCAGCACGCGCTGGCCAAACAGCAGATGGACGGCTTCGGCGGCATCATCTCCATCGACCTCGATACCGACCTGGCTGGCGCGCGCCGCTTCCTGGAACGCTGCGAAGTATTTGCGCTGGCCGAAAGCCTGGGCGGCGTGGAAAGCCTGATCGAGCACCCTGCCCTGATGACGCATGCCTCCATCCCCGCACCGCAGCGCGCCTTGCTGGGCATCGGCGACGGCCTGATTCGCCTTTCCGTCGGCATCGAAGCAGTGGAAGATCTTTTGCAGGATCTGCGAAATGCCCTCGATGCAATTGATGCAATCTGAGGTATAGTGGCCGGTCCGGCAGGCGGAGCACGTCGCCTCTGCCCCGGCCCGCACCAGCTCAGAAAAATGAAAAACGCTTATCTGCCCATTTGGGCGACGGCCGCCATTGATGGTGTCGGCATTGGGCTTGTCATGCCCATCTTTCCCGGCCTGCTGCGGCAGGTCGGCCAGGAAGCCAACTTCGGCTGGCAGTACGGCCTGTTCCTCTCGATCTACTGCCTGATGCAATTCGTCTGTGCCCCGCTGATGGGCAGCCTTGGCGACCGCTTCGGACGCCGCCCGGTATTACTGGCGTCCCTGACCGGCATCACGATCGACTACCTGTTCATGGCGGTGGCACCGACCTTCTGGCTGCTGCTGATTGGCCGCGCGATTTCGGGCGCGGCAGGCGCCAGTATCTCCGTGCTGTCCGCCACGATTGCCGACATCACACCCGAGGAAGACCGCGCACGCCGCTTCGGCCAGTTAAGTGCTGCGATGGGCGTGGGCTTCATTGCCGGCCCAGTGATCGGCGGTGTGCTGGGCGACGTGTGGGTGCGCGCGCCCTTCATCGCAGCAGCGGCACTGGGCTGCATCAATCTGCTGCTGGTCCTGCGCTTCCTGCCGGAGTCGCGCCCCGCCAATGCAACGACGGAGCCGCACGGCCTGAATCCTTTCGAGCCTTTGCGCTGGCTGCTGCGCTTCCAGTCGCTCGGCCCCATGGTGCTGGCGTTCGCCGCAGTTGCCGTGGTGGGCCAGGTTGGCGGCACCATCTGGGTACTCTACGGCCAGGACAAATTCCACTGGGATGGCATGACGGTCGGCATATCGCTGGCCTGCTTCGGTGTGTTCCATGCGCTGGCCCAGGCTTTCGTGGTTGGCCCGATTACCTCGCGCTTAGGCGAGAAGCGCGGCCTGCTGATCGGTATCGTCAGCGACAGCGCGGCCTATATCCTGATCGCGCTGGCAGGCCAGGGCTGGATGGCGTTTACGCTGATGCCGCTATTCTGCGTGGGCGGCACGGCAGTACCGGCTCTGCAATCGCTGCTGTCGGCGCGCGTGGGACCAGAATTCCAGGGACGCTTGCAGGGCGTGCTGGCCAGTGTCGGCGCACTGGCATCGGTGGGCGGACCGCTGCTGCTTAGCCCTCTGTATGTCGCCACACGCGACACCTTCCCCGGCACGGCATGGATTGCGGGCGCCGCGCTGTACCTGTTCTGCCTGCCCGTCTTCTTCGCACGTTCAGTGGACAGTGCGGCTGGGGTCAGCAACGTTGAAGACGCGCCGGACAAAGCTCTCCAGCGCCAGGAATACGCCTTCGACGCCGAAACCCGCAATGAATGAGAGCGCGGAGCTGCTCAAGCCCCAGTTGCCCAGCAAGCTGATTTCGGCGCCCGGCGTCTGGCCTGACGGGTTGATGAACAGCGCGATGCAGGCGCCGATTGTCGCCCCCAGCGCCAGCTGCAGCAACGCCAGCGTGTAATCGCGCGGCGACAGCAGGCTTTCGCGCATCTTCGCCCACAGGCCGCGCACCACGGCAGCTCCCGCGCCGAGAATGCCGTAGCAAAGCGGCAGCACGGCGGTGCCGACCACCAGCGTGACGATTTGCGCCAGTTCTTCCGTGCCGCGCTTCTGGATCTCCTCCACAGCCTTTTCGTGCGGAGTGCTGAACCAGGCGGACACGCGGCCATAGCAATCCTTCCATGGCTGGAGCCAGTTGCGCAGATTGGTGCGCACCGCGGTCATTTGCGTTTCAATCTGGCGGCGGCGCGTGCACAGCTGGTATTCCTCGGTATTGCGGTAATGCGCGAGGCCCGCTTCGTCCACCGCCAGGCAATACTGCACCGCTTGTACCGGCTCCGGCGCCGCGGCCCCGGACTTCGCACGGCGCGCCTGTTCATCGGACGCGAAGCGCAGTTCGGCGTCGCTGATGGATTTCACCACCGCCGCATGCTGCTGCGACAGTGCGTCCAGATGCTGCAGGATCACGTTGCCGCCAGTGACGTGCCACGACATCACACAGGTCAGCACCAGCCCAATCAGGAGCAGCAGCACGATCAGGAACACGCGCCGGTTAAAGCGCTTTGCTGCATCGATCAGGCCCGGAAAAGCGTAGCGTGCGAGTGTGAGACGGGTAGGCATGTCCCAATAGATCGCGTGGCGTGGCCGCGGCGGTGCTGCATCGTGGCGGTTGCCGCGGTAGGCCAGGTTGCGGAACCAGTTACGCAGTTTGCGCGGGTTTTCTTCGCCAACCACCATCAGCGTGAAGGCGATGGTCATACCGGTGGCGGGACGCGCCACGGCATTCAGCCTGTCCTTCGCGCACAGTAGCCTGACGGCCTGCAGCACGCGATCGGTGTCGCTTTCAGCAGGCGTGAGGCCGATGGCGCAAAGTTCTTTGATGTGGGGTGAACCATCATCGGCGATGCCGTTGCCGTAAAGGCTTTTGTCCCAGCGGCCGGAGATGTGATCAAGGAGGAGGAAGACTTCGTTCAGCTCTCGCACGAAAATGAAGTCTTCAATTTTCTGGCTGTGGCTTGCGGTATTCGAGGACATGGCGGCCTCCCAACTGTGCGGACCTGCAGCACATTGTGCGCCGATCCGCCTTGAGAAAACGCCATATCCCCCTACCCTGTTTGAGCTGGCTCAAACAATCCGGTCATTCACCCGGATGGTACTTGCGCTCAAGATTCTTTTCGACGTCTTCTTTGTAGAACAGTACATCCTTGAACTCACCACGCGCATACATTTCCGCCTGGTCGGTGAAGTGCGGCGATGCAGGGTCGCCGCTCTCGCCGCCCGCCAGAATGCTCTTGGCGCGAATGTGCGGACCGAATTCCACCGCAGCCACGAAGCTGTTGCCGCGCTCACCGTAAATGCGCTTGGTGTGCGGCTTGGACGTCATGCCGAAGGCCGCCAGCGAGCCCCAGTTGCCCGATGCGAATGCGACCGGGATGCTTGGCTTGCTGTCGTCGAAGGGCTGCACGATGTCGCCGGTCAGGCGCTGGAAGCGGTTGATTTCGCCCCATGGCGTCTTCCAGGTACCGAAGTCGTTATCCAGCTTTTGCGAAGCGCGCACCAGGGCTTCCAGGCGCTGCTGCGGCGTGACGCTGGTGGCCAGATAGTCCAGCACCAGAACGCCTTTCGCTTTGGCCTCGGGACCGTAGACCTTCACCAGGTCCTGCATCCAGTAGATGGCCAGCGAAGTCGGGACGGAGTTCAGCGTGTAGCGCATGTCCCAGTCGCGCAGCAGCGAGATCTGCTCGGTCAGCGAAGCCTTCGCCAGGTCGCTGGCCGGCGCCTCATCATAAGCACGCACCAGCAGCGGCAGCAGCGGCTCGAAGGCGGTCAGCTGGTTGTCGTAAGCCGATGCGATCAGGCTCTCCAGCGTGAAGTCCTTTTTGTTCTGCAGCACACGTACGGCGTGGATGCCGCGTGCGTTCTCGGGATTCATCGACATATAGGCCGGATAGTCCTGCGGACGCGGGCTGTAGGCGCCGGCGGCGGAGAATGGCCAGTTGTTCGTATTCTGAATCCAGCCGTTCTTCGGATTGAAGAGCTGGATGGTGTCCTTCACCGCGTGAATGCCCTTCCAGTCCGTGGCCGGATTGCTGCCATCCACTGGCTTGGTGTAATCGAACCTGGTATCGCGGACCGGCACGAAGTTACCGTGGAAGTAGGCGATATTGCCGTCGGCATCCGCGTACACGGTGTTGTTGGACGAATTGGTGCGCAGCTCCATCGCCTTGTAGAAGGCCGCGTAGTTGCGGGCTTTTGTGCGGATGAAGGATTGCGTCAGCGCCTTCAGTGGCTCGTTCATCAGCGCCACGGAAACCCATTTGTCGCCTTCCTGGCGCACTACGGGACCGTGATGCGTGAAGTAAGCGGTGACGGTTTTCTCGGCCATGCCTGCCGGCGTTTTGTATGGCAGCTTGATCTCGCGCGTTTTCACTTCGCGCAGCTCGTCGCCGTATTTATAGAAGAATTTGCCGTCCTTCTCGGCGATGGTTTCCAGGAACTCGTCGATCACATCGCCGCCGCCGGACGTGTGCATCCAGCCCAGGCGGTCGTTGAAGCCCTGGTAGACGAAGAACTGGCCCCAGGTCACGGCGCCATAGGCGTTCAGCCCCTCGCTGCTGACCACATGAATCTCGGGACGGAAGTAGAACGACGTGTGCGGATTGATCATCAACAGCGCATGGCCGCTCTTGCTCAACGCAGGCGCGATGGCAAAGCCGTTGGAGCCTGCTGGTTCCTTATCCAGATCGCTGCCCGCGCGCGCCAGCGACGGCTGCGGGCGCTTGGCGTAGAAGGCCTGCAGCGGCTCCAGTTTCACTTCTTCGATATCGCCGCCGATGCTGCCTTCGCTGAAGCTGAGCGCCATCCACGGTTCGAAGTAAGTGAGCAGCTGCGGCTTCACCTGCGGATGCGTGTGCAGGTAGTAGTTCAGGCCATCGGCCCAGGCCACCATCAGCTTCTTCAGCCACGCCGGGCTGGCTTTGTACTGCGCCTTCAGCACTTCCGGATCGATGAAGAGCTTCATGCGCAGATCCTGCGGCAGTGCCTTCTCGCCCTCCACTTCGGCCATGCGGCCCATGGCGTTGATGAAGTTCGTTTCAACGCGGTGGAAGTCATCCTCGGACTGGGCGTAGATCATGCCGAAGACCGCGTCCGCGTCCGTCTTGCCGTAAATGTGCGGAATGCCCCATTTGTCGCGCATGATGGTCACGCGCTTGGCGACCATTTGCAGGCGCAGCGCTTCGACCGCGCCGACCTGGCTGGTCGCAGGAGCTGGTGCGGCGACTGCCGCAACGGGAATGGCACAAAGCGCGGCAAGCGCGGGACTCAGTCGGGGCATACTCTCTCCAAGTTTTTATATCAGGATGCGTCTACCAGCATCGCGATGCGTTCGCGCAGCTCTGCATTTTCAGCCCGCAGCGCGGCATTCTTCTCTTTTAATTGCGCCACTTCGTTGCGCAGCTGTTCCACTTCACTCAGCGGAATCGTGCGCTCGCCTTCCCATGGCGCGCTGCCGTCCGACTCCCTCGCCTCTTTCGGCGGCTTCGCAGGGCGGTTGGCGGCGCGCTGCTCGCGGATCTCTTTTGCCGCCTGCTGCAGGAATTTGCGTCCGCCCTGCACCGCCGAGACCTGGTCCGCTGCGGGCAGTGAGGCAACGGTTGCGGCGGCGTTGATCGAGATCGTCCCTGCCCGCACCGCTTCCACCAGTTCAGGCGTGGCGCTCCTCTGGATCTTCTCGATCTGGGTCAGTGTGTTGCTCGATACGCGGGCGGCACGGGCGATGTCCTCACGCGAAGTGCGGACTTTGGGCGCAGGCGCGGCTTCCGACTCCTCCGCAGTCGGCTCGGGCGGCGCGATCGCCGCGTCTTCGGCCTTCAGACGCGCGGTTTCTTCCTCGGCGCGCTGGGCGAGAATGTCCTTCTTGCGCAGCGCGAGCACGCCGCGCTGGAAGTCGGACACGCTGCGGCGGCCCAGATGGTTATCAATCATCCACAGCATCACATCTTCGATGCTCTGGAATTGGGTATTCTGCGTGACCTTGAACGGGATGCCGTGTTTCTGGCAGATGCTGTAGCGGTTATGGCCGTCCACCAGCACATCGTTCCACATGACCAGCGCGTCGCGGCAGCCTTCGGCCAGCAAGCTGCGCTCCAGGGCTTCGTGTTCGGCTTCGGTCAGCGGGTCAATATAAGCGCGCAGGACTTCGTTGATCTGTATTTGCATGCTCGGGATTCCAGACGTATTTCTTCGACCCGCATGCTACACCAAACGCTGAACAGTCCCAAGTTGAATGATGGTCCGTTGCCACTATTTCAACTTCCGCACTCTACGGCGGCTCTGGATGTTAACTAACAAGCATGTCATAATAGCGGGCTCTGTGCCCCGATGGTGAAATTGGTAGACACACCGGACTTAAAATCCGTTGGCCGCAAGGCCGTGCCGGTTCGATTCCGGCTCGGGGCACCAGAGACCTCCATGCCGAGTGACAATTCGAGAGTTTATTCACTCTTCCGTTCATTAAGCTGCTTGAGCAGCGCCTACACTCCGCTTGTCGCTGCATCGCTTGTTGGAGGAGCGAATGCCGCGCCCTGTCCAGCCTCGCATCCCCATTTTCCCCAAGCCATATCTCATTCAGCGGGCGGCCGTCCATGCTCCGCCTGTTTATCATCCGTCCAGCTTGCTACGAACCGTGCAGCGGGCGGAGGCGAAGAAATCAGAAGGGCCGGAGGAGAAGCTCAATGAGATGGCGACGAAAATCCACGCCAAGGCGGGCGGCACAAGCTGCGGCGGCGACGCTGTATGGCATTGCAGGCAGTAACGTGCCCCGATGGAGGGGCCGCCGCGCGAAACACCTTGCCAGAAATGGAAGAGTCCCGAATTCCTCGCAGGCGAAGAGAAATCACCTACCACCGCGGCCTATCCTTGGTACTTCTTCAAAGATGAAATCGAAGGCAAGCGCTTAACATTTAACACGAAAGCAGACTACGACGAATGGGTCAAAAAGCGCATATCGTGACTAATCCTGACTAAGCATCTCCGGCGCTCGCCAGCAGGAAGTCGCGCAGCAGCCGGGCGCTGGGGCCGACGCGCTGCGAGTGGACCAGGTAGATTTCCAGTGGCGCGGTAGCGGCCTCGGGTAGCACGTGGACCAGTTCGCCGGAGGCTATCAGGGCCGCCGCATCATAGGCTGGCAGCCGCGCCAGACCTTCGCCAGCCAGTACGAATGCCAGCCGCGACGCGGCGCTGTCGGTCACGACATCTCCCTGCAACGAAATCTGCATCCCCTGCAAGGTAAGCGTACGCTGGCTGGGCGGATAGATGACCCAGCGGTGCTGTTGCAGCCCTTCTATCGACACCGGCGCAGGGTGGCGGCGCAGATAGGCGGGTGACGCGCACAACATGGTCGGCTCGCGCAGCAGCCGCCGTGCAACCAGATTGGAATCAGCCAGCGGCCCGGCGCGTACCGCCAGCTCGATCCCCTGCTGCACCAGATCCACGTTGGCGTCGTTCATCGCCACGTGCAGGCGAATTGCAGGATAGCGCCGCCGGAACTCCAGCAAGGCGGGCAAGATGCGCTTGCTGCCGAAATGGTGCGAGCATGTGATGCGTACCTCGCCACGCGGCTCTTCGCGCAGCAATTCCATGCCGCGAATGCCGTCGTGCGCTTCGTCCAGCAGCCGTTCACAGTGCACACGGAAAGCCTCGCCGGCCGGCGTCAGGCTGAAGCTGCGCGTACTGCGCTGGGCCAGCGGCACTCCGAGTTTCATTTCCAGGGTCTTCACATGATGGCTCACCACGGCGCGCGTCAGTCCCAGCGCGCGCGCACCGGCGGCGAAGCTGCCATGGCGCACCACCGTCGCAAAGATGGCCATGGCGCGCAGTTCATCAAGGATGGGGGAAGAATTATCCATTCAGTGATTGTATTACTTTCTTTGACATTGAGTCAGCACACCGACGCCTACTCGAAGCCGCCCAGGCGGCCTATATTGCTCATGTACGCAGCACATTTCTTGAGCAAAAGGAGAGCATCATGAGCGTGAAACATGTCCTGTTTATTTTGACAAATGCAGCCGAGATCGGCCCCAACAAACGTGCCACCGGCTATTTCTTCCCTGAAGTCGCCCACCCTTATGAGGTGTTCGATGAAGCCGGCATCGCAGTCGAATACGCCTCCCCCTTGGGCGGCACGCCACCGGAAGACGGCTACGACGCCAACGACCCGGCACAACTGGCCTTCCGCAACAGCGCCGCCATTCGCCGCATGGCCCACAGCCGCAAATTGTCGGATGTCGACGTGAACGACTACGACGCGATTTTCTTCCCCGGCGGCCTCGGCCCGATGGTCGACATTGCCAACGACCCGGACGTAAAGCAGGCTGTCACCACCGCCTGGAACGCCGGCAAGATCGTCGCGGCAGTCTGCCACGGCCCCGCCGCCCTGCTCGGCGTAACCTTGCCCGACGGGACGCCACTGGTCCGCGGCCGCAAACTGACCTCCTTCTCCAACGCGGAAGAAGCGGGCTATGCCCAGTCCGACGTACCGTTTAATCTGGAAGACGCACTGCGCGAAGAAGGTGCGGATTATTCGGCCGCCGATGTGTGGCAGTCCAAAGTGGTGGTGGATGGCCGTTTGATGACCGGCCAGAATCCAGCCTCGGGCGGCCCGCTGGCACGCGAAATCGTCAAAGCACTGAAGGGAGAAGCAAAATGAGCGAAGAAATCACCGTAGTCGCCCGCTGGCAGCCAGCCGAAGGCGCCCTGGACGAAGTGCTGTCCATCCTCGCAGAACTGCGCCCGCAGTCGCTGGCGGAAGCAGGCTGCCTCGGATACGAGGTGTACCGGCACGCCGAACAGGCCAACACCCTGCTGCTGGTCGAGCGCTACCGCGATAGCGCAGCGCTCGAAGCCCACAAACAATCGGATCACTACCGGCAGCTGGTACTCGCCCGCGCCCTGCCCTTGCTGGCAGATCGCAAGGTGGAGCTGCTAAAGCCGCTCTGACAAAAAAGAAAACACCCGCGTGGCTCCGCCCAGCGCGGGTGTGACATTTGGTGTATCTATTTCTACTTTTCGTCATCTAAGCTGGTTGAGCGGCATGACGCCGCGCCCAAGCGAGGAGGATGTGATGCAAGTATCCAATCTAAGAATTGGCACACGGCTTTACATGGGGTTTGGTGGCGTTGTCCTGTTGATGTTTGTGCTGCTGACGGTCGCCTACAACAACTTTTCCAGGCTGGGACAGGCCAATGGCATGAACATCCACACCTACGAGGTGCTGGAAGAAGTCAAAGGAATGCTGTTAAGCCTGGTGAATATCGAGACGGGCGAACGCGGCTTTGCCCATACCGGCAACGATGCATCGCTGGAGCCCTTGAACAACGGCCGCAAGGAATTCCAGGCGCATTTCGACAGGACCCGGACACTTACCTCCGACAATCCACGCCAGCAGCAACGCTTGCAGCAGCTGGATGGCGCACTGCGCCAATGGCTGGAGACTGCGGTAGACCCGGTCATCGCACTGCGCCGCAACGTTACCAGCGGCAGCGCCACAATGGATAGCGTGATCGACTTCGAAAAAGCCGGCAAAGGCAAGCTGGGAATGGACGCCATGCGCGTCATCCTGGCGGAAATGGACAAGGAAGAACGCGCCCTGCTCGGCCAGCGCGCCGAAGAAGCCGCGGCGATGAAAACGCGCACCGGTGGCGTCATCATGGTCGGCGGCTTGCTGAACACGGTGCTCGCGGCCGCTCTGGCGATCTGGCTGACGCGGAACATTACCAATCCGCTGAACACGGCCGTAGAACTGGCCAAGCGCGTGGCCAAGGGCGACCTGACCGCCAGGGCTGACGCCAGATCCACCGATGAAACAGGCCAGCTGGTCGCGGCGCTACGCGACATGACAGGCAACCTGTCGCGCATCGTGGCCCAGGTCCGCAACGGCACGGGCTCCATCGCGGCGGCATCGGACCAGATTGCATCCGGCAATATGGACTTATCCGAACGCACCGAACAGCAAGCCAGCTCGCTGGAAGAAACGGCATCGTCGATGGAAGAACTGACATCGACCGTTCAGCAGAACGCGGATCACGCCCGCCAGGCCAATCACCTCGCCACCTCCGCCTCCGAGGTGGCGCAGAAAGGCGGCGCCGTGGTGTCGGAGGTGGTACAGACCATGGGCTCGATCAACGAATGCTCCCGCAAGATCGTAGACATCATCAGCGTGATCGATGGCATCGCCTTCCAGACCAATATCCTGGCGCTGAATGCGGCAGTGGAGGCCGCACGCGCCGGCGAACAGGGACGCGGCTTCGCCGTGGTGGCCAACGAAGTGCGCACCCTGGCGCACCGCTCCGCCAATGCGGCCAGGGAAATCAAGACACTGATCGGCGACTCGGTCGAGAAAGTCGAAATCGGCAGCAAGCTGGTGGACCAGGCTGGCGTGACGATGGCCGAGATGCTGGTGAGCGTCAAGCAGGTTTCGGAAATCATTGCCGAAATCGCGGATGCCAGCCAGGAGCAGCGCAACGGCATCGAGCAGGTCAACCAGGCCATCGTGCAGATGGATCAGACGACGCAGCAGAATTCCGCGCTGGTCGAAGAGGCCGCAGCGGCGGCCAGCGCGATGAAGGAGCAGGCCAGCGAGCTTGACCAGCTGGTGTCGACATTCCGACTGGACCCGTCGCTGACCGGCGGAGCCACCGCGCCACGCCGTGCCGCCAGCGTAAGCCAGCTGCCGTCCAAACGGCCCGCGCCCAGGGTGGCCCCGATCATGCCGCCGGCTGCCCTGGCGAAAGCAGCCAACGACTGGGAAGAGTTCTAAGCGCTCAGTCCCGCAGCCCGCATGGCGAGCCGCATAAGGAACGCAACGACACCAAGGGCGGCGACGCTGGCCGCCCAGATCAGCACCATCCAGCCAAGGCGCTTCCACATCAGTGATACCCCTCGCCCAAGCGCACCTTGCCGCGGAAAACGTAGTACGACCAGATGGTGTACATCAGGATGATCGGGATGATCAGCAGCGCGCCAATCAGCGCAAAGCCCTGGCTCTGGGTTGGCGCTGCCGCGGCCCAGATCGAAATATTCGGCGGCACGATGTTCGGCCACACGCTGATTCCCAGGCCGCTATAGCCGAGGAAGACCAGTGCCAGCGTGTAAAGGAAGGGGCTGACGTGATGGCGTCTTGCCACGGAGCGCCACAGCAGCAGCGCACTGGCCGCGACCAGCAGCGGTACCGGCGCAAACCACAGCATATTCGGGAAGCTGAACCAGCGCTCAGCGATGCGCGAGTCGATCATCGGCGTCCAGATACTGATGATGGCGATGGCGGCCAGCAGGCCCCACACCAGCAAGCGCGTGATGCGGTAAGCGTGGGCTTGCAGTTCGCCTTCTGTTTTCATGATCAGCCAGGTGCTGCCTAACAGGCCATAGCCAACCAGCAGTCCGACACCGGTGAACAGGGAAAACGGCGATAGCCAGTCCATCGGACCGCCGGCAAAGCGTCCGTCAACGATATTGAAGCCCTGGATATAGGCGCCAAGCGCCACGCCCTGCGCGAAGGTGGCGAGGGCCGAGCCGCCGATGAAGGCCTTGTCCCAGAAGTGGCGCTCATGTTCCAGTGCCTTGAAGCGGAATTCGAAGGCCACGCCGCGGAAAATCAGTCCGATCAACATGAAGATCAGCGGCAGGTAGAGTGCACTCAGGATCACAGCATAGGCCAGCGGGAATGCAGCCAGCAGGCCCGCGCCGCCCAGCACCAGCCAGGTTTCATTGCCGTCCCACACCGGCGCCACCGTGTTCATGATCACGTCACGCTCTTCCTTCTGATTGAAGAAGGGGAATAGCAAGCCGATGCCGAGGTCGAAGCCGTCCATCACGATATACATCATGATGCCGAACAGGATGATGACGGCCCAGATGATTGACAAGTCAACGCCCATGATCACTCCCCGTCCGCATCATCACGATCCGACTTCTTCGCCACCGACAGCGGCCGCGCCGGTGTGCGCCCCTGTCCCGGTCCGCCCAGTTCGTCCATCTGGCCTTCGCTCATGACGGGACCCTTTCTGATCAGGCGCAGCAAATAGGCGATACCTGTTCCGAATACCGCAAAGTAAACCACCACGAACATGATCAGGGTCAGGGTCAGTTCCGGCGCGCCATGCGGCGATACCGCGTCCGCCGTACGCATCACCTTATAAACCACCCACGGCTGGCGCCCTACTTCGGTGGTCATCCAGCCCGCCAGCAAGGCGACCAGACCGGCCGGCCCCATATACAGGGCAAAGTGCAGGAAGGGCCGGCTCGTTTCCATCCGTCCGCGCCAGCGCAGCCAGACGCTGATCAGGCCCAGCAGAATCATCAGCAGCCCCAATCCCACCATCAGGCGGAAAGACCAGAACAGGATCGGCGAATTGGGACGGTCTTCTTTTGGGAACTCCTTCAAGCCGGCAAAGGTCCCGTTCAGGCTATGCGTGAGAATCAGGCTGCCCATGCGCGGGACTTCGATCTTCCATTTCGTCTCTTCGCGCTCCATATCGGGCATGCCGAATACGATCAGGGGCACGCCTTCCTTGCCCTCGTTCTGCCAGTGCCCCTCCATTGCAGCGATCTTGGCGGGCTGGTGCTCCAGCGTGTTCAGACCGTGCATGTCCCCGATCACGGCCTGAATCGGCGCCACAATGACCAGCATCCACATCGCCATCGACAGCATCTTGCGGATCGCTGGATTGTCCTTCCTGTGCAGCAGCAGCCAGCCCGCCGAACCGCCCACCATCAGCGCAGTGGCCAGGAAGGCCGCCACACTCATGTGCGCCAGCCGATAGGGAAAGGAAGGATTGAAGATGACGGCCAGCCAGTCCACCGGCACCACGCGGCCGCCGATGATTTCATAGCCTTGCGGCGTTTGCATCCAGCTATTGGACGCCAGAATCCAGGTGGCGGAAATCAGCGTACCAAGGGCCACCATGCCCGTCGCCACAAAGTGCAAGGCCGGTCCCACGCGGTTCCAGCCGAACAGCATCACGCCAAGAAAGCCCGCCTCAAGGAAGAAGGCCGTCAGCACTTCGTAGGCCAGCAACGGCCCCGTGACGCCGCCGGCGAAGGCCGAAAAGCCGCTCCAGTTGGTGCCGAACTCGTAGGCCATCACAAGACCGGACACCACGCCCATGCCGAAGTTGACGGCAAATATCTTCAGCCAGAAGTGATAGAGGTCGCGATAGAGTTCACGTCCCGTTTTCAGCCAGCACGCCTCCAGCACCAGCAGATAGCTGGCCAGGCCGATGGTGATCGCCGGGAAAATGATGTGAAAGGATATGGTGAATCCGAACTGGATTCTTGCCAGCTCAAGCGCAGTCAGGCCAAACATCTAGCTCTCCGAAAAGGTTGGAGGAACGACGATGATTCTACTCAGCCAATGCAGAAAGAAACAGGCGCAGTTCTTCGTCAAATGAGCATATCAGTTTCGCTCAAATCGATCCGAAGGATGCACATCGGCGGCTAGTTCCACTTGCCGCCGCTGCCGCCAAGGCTATATTTGCCCGCGCCGAGCAGTGCGATGGTGATCGCCGACGCCAGGTACATGCCCTGCAGCTCCAGCGCCCAGCCGCCCTGCTTGCCGACTTCGAACAGCTGGCCCATATGCACCAGGCCAATGGCGACCAGCATATTGATGGCAATGACCAGCGCCGCCGCGCGCGTCCACACGCCTGCCAGCACCAGCAGCGGCGCCACGACTTCGCCGATGTAGACCAGATAGCCAAACGCGGAGGGCAAGCCCGCCTTCGCCACCATCCCCGTGATCGGCCCCACCCCGCCCATGATTTTCGATACGCCGTGGAAGAGGATCAAAATCGCCAGCACAACCCGCAGAATGAGCTTGCCAGCATCAGTGGTATTCATGGTTTCTCCTTTTTCTTGTTCACACGCGCCTCCCCTTACTCTACGCTAGTTCTCACCCCAACAGCGCAAGGAGTGAAGAGGCCAGCTCAGCGATGAGCTATCAAAAGTGCGCGCACGATTGACGCAGCCTTTCGCTTTAAAACATACCTCGGCGGAGAATGTTTCAGCCTCACACGAGAGGCATTCACAGAGCGTTCACCAACACTTCGGGGTATAAACATGCACACAGGAATAAAAAGCATTGCACTCGGTACTGGATTGCTCGCATCGCTGTGCTTTACTGCGCACGCTCAGGCCGGCACTTTCGACGCTGGCATACCCGCAGGCTGGACCTGCGTCGGCACTTGCGGCGCATCAGGGGCGAACGGGGTCGTCCCACTCTCACCGGCCGGCGGCAGTAAATATGGCTGGGTTGCAACGACCGACAGCACAGCCGCGGTCGCGCTGCCCAATGTCGGCGGGGAAGGCGATGGAACGCTAGGCTCGACCTTGCGTTCAATCATTTTTTCCGCCACGGCAGGCACCGAACTGGACTTCCGCTTCAACTACACCACGTCCGACGGCGCCGGCTACGCCGACTATGCGTGGGCTCGCCTGCTGGACGGCAACAATAATGAAGTCGCCCTGCTCTTCACCGCGCGGACCAGCGAGAATGGCAACGCCGTCCCCGGCTTCGCCATGCCCGCCCCGATTGCCACGCTGACACCGGCAACGGTGACCATCGACGCCGGCAAGACCAACTGGTCACCGCTGGGCGATGATGCGGACAGCTGCTACGACGTCGGCTGCGGCACCACCGGCTGGGTCAAATCGCAGTACACCATCGCCAATGCCGGCAACTACAAGCTGGAATTCGGCGTCACCAACTGGAACGACACCGACTACCAGTCCGGACTCGCGTTCGACGCCATCACGCTCGGCGGCGTGCCGCTGCCGGTACCGGAACCCGCCACCTACGCCATGCTGCTCGCCGGCATGACCATCCTCGGCAGCGTCGTCAAACGGCGCAAGCGCGACTAAGCGCCCGCCAGCCATGCGCCGCCTTCGGGCGGCCATGCCTATACTCGGGCATGGGCGACATCCGCATCGGCATCTCAGGCTGGCGCTACGCACCGTGGCGCGGCGTTTTCTATCCGGAAGATCTGGCACAGGCACGCGAACTGGAATTCGCTTCGCGCGTGCTGCCGACCATTGAAATCAACGGTTCCTTCTACTCCTTGCAGCGGCCCGCAAGCTACCAGTCCTGGTACGACGCGACACCGCCGGGCTTTGTCTTTGCGCACAAAGGCAATCGCTACATCACCCACATCCTGCGCCTGCGCTCACCGGAGAAGCCGCTCGCCAATGTCATGGCCTCAGGCGTGCTGCTGTTGCGCGAAAAGCTGGGTCCCTTCCTCTGGCAACTGCCCCCCAGTTTCAAATTCGACGCGGAAGTGATTGAGCAGTTTCTGAGCACGCTGCCGCACGACGCGCAAGCCGCGCTGGAGCTGGCACGCCGGCATGAGCCGCGCATGAATGGCCGCTCCGCGCTGGAGATCGACGGCAACCATCCCATGCGGCATGCGATGGAAATCCGCAACGAGAGCTTCAACGATCCCGCCTTCATCAAACTACTGCGTAAATACAAGGTGGCGCTGGTGGTTGCCGACACTGCGGGCAAATGGCCCGATTACGAAGACGTCACGGCGGACTTCATCTACATCCGCCTGCATGGCGAGAAGGAGCTGTACGCCAGCGGCTATACCGATGAAGCGCTGGACAGTTGGGCGCGCCGCATCGACGCATGGGCAGGCGGCTCTCAAATCGCGCAGGCGCGCCTGATCGTAGATGGGCAGCCGCCCAAGCGTGCCTCACGCGACGTCTACTGCTACTTCGACAATGACGTCAAAGTACATGCGCCTTTCGACGCGCATGCGCTGGCGGCACGCTTAAGCGCCACGGCGGGCGCGTAGCTGCTCCATGCGCTGCGAACGGTAGATGCCGGTGTGGCCGGAGAACAGGTAAGCGACCACGCAGCCCAGCGCGGCGAACGGCCCGATCTCCGGTCCGAACAATTCGATCGCCATGACTGTCGATGCCAGCGGCGTATTGGCGGCGCCGGCAAAGACGGCGACGAAGCCGATACCGGCCAGGGTCGCGAACGGCAGATGCAGCAGCGGCGCCAGCACATTGCCCAATGTCGCGCCAATATAGAACAGCGGCGTCACTTCGCCGCCTTTGAAGCCAGTACCCAGCGAACCCACCGTGAACACGAATTTACCGGCCCAGTCCCATGCCGGCAGCGGATGCTGGAAGGCTTCCACAATCACCGGAATGCCAAGGCCGATATAGCGTTGGCTGCCCATCGCCCACACCGCCAGAGCGACCAGCAAACCGCCAAGCACGGGACGCAGCGGCGCGTAGCTGATACTGCGCTTCACCAGTGCGGTCAGTGCATGTGTCGCCGTGGCGAACATGCGGCCAACAACGCCGAAGGCCATGCCTGCCACAATCACAGCCAGCACGCTCAGAACCGCCACCGGCGGCAATGCGCCAACCGAGTAATGCGTGTGATGCACGCCCCAGGCCAGCGTGACCTGATCAGCCACGATGGCCGCGACCATGCAGGGGAAAATCGCGTCGTAGCGCATGCGTCCGACGACCAGCACTTCGAGTCCAAAGATCGCACCGGCCAGCGGCGTGCCGAACACCGATGCGAAACCGGCGCTGATACCCGCCATGAGCAGGATGCTGCGGTCTTCCGATCGCAGCCTGAACACGTGGGTCAACTGATCCGCCAGCGCGCCGCCCATCTGCACCGCCGTGCCTTCGCGGCCGACCGATGCACCAAACAGATGCGAGATGACAGTGCTGACCAGCACCAGCGGCGCAAGCCGCAGCGGTATGACTTTTTTCGGATCGTGGATTTCGTCGATCAGCAGGTTATTGCCCGCTTCAACGCTGCTGCCGACATGCAGATACACCCAGCCGACGATGAAGCCGGCAATGGGCAGCAGCCAGATGATCCAGGCATGGTGTTCGCGCCAGTCAGTGGCCAGGTCCAACGCAACGAGGAATAAAGCGGATGCGCTGCCCGCAAGCGCGGCGACCAGTGCGGCAATCGCACACCACTTGCCAACATAAGGCAGCAGAGAGATTTGTTCGGGGTATTTTCTCATAGGCGGCAGCCAATATAGCATGGCCGCCGCCCCTGCGGATCAGTGATGATGCTCGTGCGGCTTTCTCACTTCCAGCGGCGGCGCATCGGACTGCGGCGCCGCTGCGCCCGGCGCTGACGGCGCCGGCGGCAGCTCACCGGTCCATTCGTAGGCAGTGGTGCCTTTCGGCGCCTGATACCAGCCCGGATCGCGGTAGTCGCCGCGCGGCTGCCCCTCCCTCACCTTCAACAGCGTGAACATGCCGCCCATATCGATGTCGCCATGCGGCCCGGTGCCCGTCATCATCGGCAGCGTATTCTCCGGAATCGGCATCTCCATGCCGCCCATCGAGCCGCCTTTATCGCCCATGGTCATATAGCCCGGCACCACCTTCATGATCTTCTCGGCCACGCCCTCATGGTCCACCCCGATCATATTCGGCACGTTGTGGCCCATGGCGTTCATGGTGTGGTGCGATTTATGGCAATGGAAGGCCCAGTCGCCCGGATTGTCGGCGATGAACTCGATGGCCCGCATCTGGCCGACGGCGACATCGGTAGTAACTTCAGGATAGCGCGCGGACGGCGGAATCCAGCCGCCGTCGGTGCCAGTCACTTCGAAGCGATGGCCATGCAGATGGATCGGATGGTTGGTCATCGTCAGGTTGCCGGTGCGGATGCGGACGCGGTCGCCCAGCCGCACCACCATCGGATCGATGCCGGGAAAGGCGCGGCTGTTGAAGGTCCACAGATTGAAGTCCAGCATGGTGTTGGTCTTCGGCGCGGCGCTGCCGGGATCGATGTCGTAAGCGTTCAGCAGGAAGCAGAAGTCGCGGTCCACGGCGTGCTGGCGGTAGTCCTTCGGGTGGGTGACCCAGAAGCCCATCATGCCCATCGCCATCTGCACCATCTCGTCCGCGTGCGGGTGATACATGAAGGTACCCGCATGCCTGGCCACGAATTCGTAGACAAAGGTCTTGCCGGGCTGGATGCCGGGCTGGCTGACGCCCGTCACGCCATCCATGCCGCTCGGCAGAATCTGGCCATGCCAGTGGATGCTGGTGTGTTCGGGCAGCTTATTGGTGACGAAGATGCGTACGCGGTCGCCCTCCACCACTTCGATCGTCGGGCCGGGACTTTGTCCATTGTAGCCCCACAGCTTGGCCGTCATGCCGGGGGCGATTTCGCGCAGCACGGGTTCGGCAACCAGGTGGAATTCCTTCACGCCGTCTTTCATGCGCCACGGCAGGCTCCAGCCGTTCAGCGTAACGACTGGGTTGAACGGACGTCCATTGGGTGGTGGCGGCGGTGGCGTGGTGGCGGCACCGGATTGCACAGGCGCTTCAGGCAGGTTGGCGGCGCCGGCGCGGCTGACCATGCCGGCGCCCAGCAGTGCTGCGCCAGCGAGGAAGGATCGACGGTCACTCATTGTTTTTTCCCTCCCAGGGCTGCGTCAAGATTGGTATCCGCGATCCAGAATTCCTGCAGCGCGGTGATGTAGTTGTTGGCGGCCGTGGCCTGTTCACGCGCTTCGGCCAGCAGTTCGAAGACGCTCATCAGCATGCCGTTGTAGCGCAGCAGCGTCTCCTGCGAAATCTGCTGGCGCAGCGGCATGACGTTGTCGCGGTACTGGCGCGCCAGTTCGTAAGACGTCTTGTAGTCTTCATAGCTTTCGCGCGCTTCGCTGCGAGCGTTGCTGATGGTTTCAGCGAGCCGGTTCACGGACTGCATATACGTGGCTTCCGCGCGCGCCACTCTGGCGCCGCCCCAGTCGAAGATGGGAATTTCCAGCGTCAGCTCGTAGCCGCGCGCGCCTGGCGTGCCGGTCGCGGTGTTGCGCACCGCCCCCAGGTCCAGCACATTGATGAAGCGCGTGGTCTTATTCAGGCCCAGCGAGCGCGCAGTGTGCTCGACATCGAGCCTGGCGGCCTGAATATCGAGGCGCTCGTCCAGGGCTTGCTGCTCCACGTCTTGCGGTGCGCGCGGTGCATCGGGCAGATCGGGCAGACGCTCGGCCAGTTTGAAGGGCGCGGCGCTCACGCCCAGCATACGTGCCAGCTTCTCACGGGCGGCGTTGGCACGCTTGCCGGCGCGGCGCACTTCGGCCAGCGCTTCGGCGCTGAAGGCCTGCTCGCGCGCTGCATCCAGCTTGCTCCAGTTGCCGGCCTTCTGCATGCGGACCGCCAGTTCGGCGCTGGCGCCAGCCGCCTCCTGCACCTGTTTAGCAGCGTCCAGGGCCTGGGCAGCGCCCACAGCTTCATAGTAGGCACGCGCCGTCTCCTGCGCCACATGCACGGCTTCGGCGCTGACCTGCAGCTTCACTTGCTCGAAACGCTGCGCTTCGATACGGCTGGCCAGCGGCAGCGTGATCAGGTTCAGCAGATTGAAGGTCAGCGTGCGCTCGATGCCGACTTCGCCGTCGCCGTGCGTACGCTTGAAGTCGAAGTTCGGGTTTTGCAGGCGGCCAGCCTGCACCAGGTCCGCTTCGGCGATGCCGAGGTTCCAGTAGGTGGCCTGCAAGCCGCGGTTATTCAGCAGCGCGATCTGCACTGCCGTTTGCGCGGACAGTGGTTCTGCGAGCATCTGACGCAGCTGTTCATCGAGCGCGCGGCGGTCTTCATCGCTGCGCAGCAGGCGGGTTTCTGCGCCGCTGCGCGTTTTCGTGTTCTGGGCGACGGTATTGAATCCGCCGTCGCCGGAAAAAGTGGCGCAGCCGCTTAGCAGCAGGGCCACGGCAGCTGCGGCGGACGGCCGCAACCAGCGTTGGTGGTCGATCATACGATGTTTCCTCGAGATATGGACGAATGCCGGCCGCAATGGCCGGCCCAGGATCATGCGAGGGAATGGCGTGGCGGCCGTTCAGGCGTCGCCAGGTCGACGGTGGCGGGTGGCGCCACCTGATGAGGAATGAGTTTGGAAGTCAGACGCGGGCCGGATTGCGCCAGCGGCAGCGCAGGCGTCAGCGCCGCACCAACACAGCAGGCGGACATGCCGCCGCAGTGATGCGCAGATGCGCGATCAACTTGCCCGGCATGGTCAGCATGTTGCGAGGCCCCATGTCCGGCGGCGAGCATCGCTGCGTGGTCGTGCCCTGAAACCGGGGCAGCCTGCTGCAAAGATTGCGGCATCGAAGCGGGCAGCGGCTGCTGTGCACACGGCAGCGCGCCTGCCATGGCCAGCCCCTGGAACGGGGTGGCCAGCAGCATCAGCCAGATAACGAAGACGCGCAGCGCAAATTTCATGACTGGCATCTTAACATGGCTTCGCTTAGAAGCGGCTTATCACATTGACATAATAGCCGCGCTCGACGCTGGTGCGGTACGCGATCTCGGTGAACTCGCCGTGTTCCGGCCCTGCCAGATTGGTGCCGCCGACCGCCACTTCAATGCCAGGCTTGGGACGCCATGCCACGCGCATATCCAGCGTGCGGTAGGACGGCACATCCGGTGTGGTCAGCTTGCCGACATGACGGAGCGTCACATCGACATCCAGGTCGTCTCGCACCTGCAGCGAGGAACGCAGCAGAAGCGTATGGCGCGGATCGTGGCCCTCCTTTTCCACTGATCCCACGTAATCGACCACGCCTGGCTTCAGCCAAAACTTCTGATGCAGTCCGGTCGCGCCGGCGCTCAGCCGCCAGTTCGATGTGGCCTGCCAGCTGGCCCAGGCTTCAATGCCGGAGGTGGCAGCCATCATGCCGTTGGCGAAAACGAGGGAGGTCATGCTGGGCGCCAGTTCGCCCGTGTGCAGCTTGTCGTAGAAAGCGCGATAGACATTGACCGAGTAATTGAAGCGCTCCGCACTGCGCCGGTAGCCAATTTCATATACCCGCGCCACCTCGGATTCGAAACCGGGGCCTCCATCCAGAATTCGCGGCGGCGCGGCGGGAATATAAACATCGCGATCCAGCCGCGCAGGCGCGCGCGCCGTACGCGAAACGGCTGCCCACAGCAACTGATCGCCGGCCAGCTTCCAGGCCAGACGGGCATTGGGCAGATATTCGGTGCCGGTGTAAATATTGCGCTCGGCGCGCGCACCCAGCGTCAGCTTCAGGTTGTCCGTCAGCGCGATCACATCCTGCACATAAAGGCTGGTCCAGCGCAGGCGCTCGTCGGCAGGCAGGAAAGCAATGTAGATGCTGTTCTGCAGCCGGTCCTTGGCCGAGCGGTGCTCCACGCCGACCGACAATTCGTGGGGGCCGATGGGCGCCAGCGCGTACTGGGCCTGTACATCCCAGATGTCGAGCTTCTCGGCAAACGTGGGCGGCACGGTGCGCTGGACGTGGTCGTAGCTAAGCTGCGCACTGATGTTGCCGCCGCCAGCCAACTGACGCTTCCAGCTGCCCACCAGATTGGCGCCGTTCAGGCTCTCATCCTGCAGATCGAGATCGATTCCGCTGATGGAGATCGTGCCCGGCAGCGGCTGGCCTTTCAAAGCGCGGTAGATGTCGCCCTGCAGCGTCCACTGATCGCCGCCGCGCTCCCAATCGGCGCGGAAGCCGGCCTGCCGCTTGTGCCAGCCGTCGTCGATGCGTTCTCCGGCTGCGTTGTGCGTACCGTCGATGTGGAAGCCCATCACGTAGGCACGCCAGGCGCCCTGCTCCATTTTGCCGCCTGTGCGTGCGGTACCAAAGGAGCTGAGATTGCCGCCTGTGTAGGACAGCACGGTATCCTGCGTGTCTTCAGCCTTCTTGGTAATGATGTTGATGACGCCGTTCACGGCATTGGTGCCCCATTGCGCGCCACCCGGACCGCTGATGACTTCAATGCGTTCGACGAGGCCGAGCGGCAGATCCTGCGCGTCCCAGAACACGCCGGAAAATAGCGGCGAATACACGGAGCGGCCATCGATCAGCACCAGCATCTTGTTGCCGTCGCTGTTGGCCTGGCCGCGCGCGCTCACGGTGTGTCCGCTGGCATTGGCCATCGCCACTTGCAGGTTGGGCGCCAGCCGCAGCGCATCCACCAGCCGCGTTGCGCCGCTGCGCCTCAGATCGTCGGAAGTGATGATGAAGACCGCCGCCGGCGCATCGGCCAGCCTCTCCTCGCGGCGGGAAACGGAAATGATGCGTACATTGCTCAACTCTTCCAGCGACAAGCCGGCTAGATTGTCCTGGACTGTTGCGGCGGGGGCCGAGGCTGTTCCCATGGTCGCCAATAGCGCGGCAATGCTTCGCAGAGAATGTCGTTGCATGCGTTCTCCTGATAGCCTCGTATAAAAAGAGTAGCACGAAGATCGCAGCACATCACGCACGGTCCAAAACGGGCACTAGCAACATAAAACGCATATGGCTAGCCCCTCATATCAGCTTTCTTTATAATGGCGCGGCCATTAAAAACCTATCAGCTTGATATGAAGCCTCAGATCCAGGGATTCTTTGACCCCGCCACGTCCACCATCAGCTATGTCGTTTATGAGCGCGACGGCGGCGAATGCGCCGTGATCGACTCGGTGATGGATTTCGACCACAAGTCCGGCCGCACCTCCACGGTATCAGCCGACCGCGTGATCCAGTTCGTCCGTGCCCACGAACTGAAGACGGAATGGCTGCTGGAGACGCACGCTCATGCCGACCACCTGTCCGCCGCGCCGTATTTGCAGGAAAAGATCGGTGGCCGCATCGGCATCGGCGCGGGCATCCGCACCGTGCAGCATGCGTTCTCGCATGTCTTCAACCGCAAGGATGGCGACCTGTCGCGTTTCGGCAGGCTGTTTGAAGCGGATGAGGAATTCAGCATCGGCGGGCTGACTGCGCGCGCCCTGCACGTGCCGGGCCACACCCCGGCCGACATGGCGTATCAGATCGGCGACGCGGTGTTTGTGGGCGATACGCTGTTCATGCCGGACGTAGGCACCGCGCGCTGTGACTTCCCCGGCGGCAGCGCGCACGATCTGTATCAATCGATTCGCCGGCTGCTGGCCATGCCGCCGGAAACGCGCCTGTTCATGTGCCACGACTATCCGCCGGCAGGCCGTGAGGCACGCTGGGAAGTGACCGTGGCCGAGCAACGCGCCGCCAATATCCATGTACGCGACGGCATCAGCGAAGACACCTTCGTCGACATGCGTACGAAGCGCGACGCGACCTTGTCCATGCCGGTGCTGATCCTGCCCGCGATTCAGGTCAACATCAGCGCCGGCCAGTTGCCGGAGGCTGAAGACAACGGCGTGCGCTATCTGAAAATTCCACTGAACGCGATTTGATGAAACATACGATGATCGGCGGGCTGCTTGCCGGCTTGTGCCTGCACGCAGCCAACGCCGCACCTGACAGCGCGCCTGAACGCACGCCCGAAGCGGCGATGGTGCACCACCAGCACCTCAAACGCCTGCACACCAGACTGGAAGTGGACCAGGCCGACCTCGAACGCAGTTGCCGCTACGAGTCCGAGATTTCGACTGCGCCGCCGCCCAACCGCGTGGTGCTGACCTTTGATGACGGCCCGGCGCCCGGTGCGACCGACCTGATTCTTGAAGTCCTGAAGAAGCACGGCATCACGGCCACCTTCTTCATGATCGGCGAGAAGGCCGCCAGATATCCCGAACTGGTGGCGCGCGTGCGCGCTGCCGGCCATCAGGTCATTGCGAACCACTCCTGGAACCACCCGAACTTCCACGACGTCAGCGCCGAGGCACAGGCCGACGAAGTATTGAAAACGGAATCTCTGGTGGAAGGCAGCGATCCGAAATTATTCCGCTACCCATACGGGAATTCGACTTGCGAAACCAACGCGCTGGTGCACGCGCACGGCTACAAGATTGTCGGCTGGCACATCGATTCCTGCGACTGGGCCTATGACCACACCGGCACCATCGATGCCAAAGAAGCCCTGGCTTGCGGCGTTCCCGCCCAGTACCGCGCCGATTATGTTGGCCATGTGCTCGCCGCCGCTCGCGCGCGCAAGGGCGGCATCATTCTCATGCACGAGATCCATCCCAACACGCTGGCGCATCTCGACACCATCATCGGCCAGTTGCTGGCCGCAGGCTTCAGTTTTACTTCGGTAACCGACCCGCTGTTCGCACCTTCGCTGCGATAAAAAAGGCGGGCTCGAAGCCCGCCTTTCTCTTTACTTGAACTGCTCCGGCGCGCGGCCGACCGGTTCGTCCGTGTTGGCCAGATACCAGGCCATGGTGGACAGCACCGCTACGTGGCGCTTCATATTCAGCGGGTCGACCTTGTCGAAGGTGTCCGCCGCCGTATGGTGGTAGTTGAAGTAAGCGCTGGTGTCGACCAGCGGCTCGAAGCTTGGCACGCCGTCGGTTTCGATGGAATGCAGGTCACCCGAGCCAATCACATCGCGGCGCATGAAGACGCTGGCGCCGATCGGGTCCAGTGCCTTGCGCAGCGGCGCGAACTGCTTTTCATATTCCGGACGCACGCCGGCCAGAATACCGAAGGTGCGGCCTGCGCCGCCGTCGCTTTCGATTGCCGCAAACTGCTTGGCCATGGTCGCCTTGTTGGCGTCGTGGTAGGCCTGGCCGCCACGGCCGCCGTTCTCTTCATTCATCCAGGCGATCATGCGGATGGTGCGATGCGGCTTCAGGCCCAGTTTGTGCAGGGTTTGCAGCACGCCCATGGCGCCGGTCACGCCGGTCGCATCATCATTGGCGCCGGTGGCCAGATCCCAGGAATCCAGGTGGCCGGAAACCACCACCACTTCATCTGCCTTGTCGGTGCCGGGGATGTCGGCGATGACGTTGAAGCTGTCCGCTTCCGGCAGCATTTGCGGGGTAAGAGTCAGGTGGATCTTGATCGGACCGCGCTTGCTCAGGCGCGCCATCAGCATCGAATCTTCCGCCGACACGGCAGCAGCCGGAATGCGATGCGCATCGGTCAGCGCGGTAAAGCCGGTGTGCGGCAGACGGTAATCGGCGCCGCCAACGGAGCGCACCAGCGCTGCCGCCGCGCCCAGTTCGGCCGCCATGCGCGGGCCGTTGGTGCGGTAGTTGGTGCCACGGCCATACGCCGGACCCGCCAGGCCCTTGTCGGCCATGCCCTGGTCGAACGCCACGTCGAATAGCACGATATTGCCCTTGATTTCAGCGGCGCGTGCTTTCATTTCGTCGAAGTCGTGCACCACAATCACGTTGGCGGTCATGCCGGCGGCAGGTGTTGCGCCCGAACCACCCAGCGCGGTCAGCACCACTTTCTGCGTGATGTTGGCAGGACGGCCTTTGTAGTCGACCAGTTCAGCCTTTTCTTCGCCACGCACCCAGTGCGGGACTTTCACCGGCTGCAGCGTCACTTTGGCGCCCATCTGGCGCATGACGCCGGCAACCTGCTCCACCGCAGCGGCGGCGCCGGCCGAGCCGGACAGGCGCGGGCCAACCAGGTCGGTCAGGTCTTCCAGACGCTGATAGGCCCAGTCGTCCTGCATGGCGGCGTCGCGGATCTTGCCGAGGGTTTCTGCATCGTTGGGCGAAGCGGCGTACGTATTGCCGATAACGCCAGCGCCCAGCAGGCAGGTCGCCAGGGCGGTAAGGAGAGGCTTGCGAAGGTTCATTCGATGTCCTGAGAAGATGGTTAATGTTCGCTAGGAACATATAACAATAACGCATTTAACAATGTTGCGCAGTAACATATTGTTTTTGACCCGGCCCCAGGATTGTCCTACCATGGGTTTATGCTAAAAGGACAACTCTGCACGGTCCGCCATCTGCTGAACACGGATCTCAACACTTTTATCGCGCTGGTCAACGATCTGCCCTCGCGCGGCGAGTATTTTTCGCTGTTCTTCAAATCGCCGGAAGCCATGCGGCGCGAATTCGCACAGAACGGCTTCGTCACCGAAGACAATGAACTGTTCGTGGTGGAAGATCAGATCACCCACCACATCATCGGCGTCATCACCCACTTCAAGACGCGCACGCCCAGCAGCCGCGAGATTGGCTATCGCCTGTTCGACCAGCACCTGTCCGGCATGGGCTACACCAGCGAGGCTCTCGGCCTGTTGTCCGATTACCTGTTCCGCATCAACCCCGTGCACCGCCTGGAAGTGCTGGCGGCGCCGGAAAATATCGGCTCGGTGCGGGTGGCGGAAAAATGCGGCTTCCGCGCCGAAGGCACGCTGCGCCAGGCTTTCTTCGTGAACGGGCATTATCAGGATGTTATCGTTCTCAGCCTGCTGCGCCCCGAGTGGGAGCGGCAGCACCTCTAAAAGTGTGACATTTCCTTCCTTGATTGTAAGAATCTGTATTAGTCATGGAGTGCTTGCTTTCCCTTCGCTATAGTGAATACCAATGAGAGACCCAAGGGCCATTCCGGTCCTGGCAAGGAAAGGGGAAATACCATGTTCACTAAACGTTTCGCTGGGCTGGTGCTGATGGGCGCGGCCCTTACCGCATCGACCGCTGCCTTCGCAGCCGGCGATCGTGATTTCAACACCGCTGCCGGCGCTGTGATTGGCGCGGCGATCGGCGGCCACAACGGTGGCACCGGTGGTGCAGTGGTAGGCGGCCTGGTCGGCGCAGCAGTGGGTAACGCCGTCAGCGGCGGCGGCCACGGCTATCGTCGCGGCGGCGGTTATGTAGAGACCCGCGTGTACTCGCAGCCAGCTCCGGTGTACTACGAGCCGGCCCCGGTCTACTACGAACCGGCTCCTGTGTATGTGCGCCCTGCCCCAGTGTATGTGGAACCCCGCGTGATTGTGCGTGACCGTTACTACGCTCCCGCACCCGTCTATTACTACGGCGGCCATCACCACCACCGCGGCTGGTAATATAGTTTGCCCACCGTATACGCCCGGCCACGCGCCGGGCTTTTTTTTGGTCTACAATTCCCCAAAAATGTAAAATTTGTTAAATAACTAGCTTGCTGATAGCCGGGCGCAGGCTATGGGGGATTGATGCGCATTTCGACCAAGCTCACGTCCGTGATCGTGGCGGTCTTTGTGATCGCCGGTACTATCGGTGTGCTGGGCCTTTCGCGCCTGCGCACGCTGGCTCACGAATCCGTTGAATCCGAAGCGGCCAATGTGGCGACCGCCATCGCGACCATGGCCGCTTATGATCCGGCCCATGCCTCTTACCAGGACATCCTCAGTTTCATCTCCGCGCGCGAAGAACGGGACCTGGAAATCTACGATCGCAACCTGATCAACATTGCCGATGTCGACAAGGCCGACGTCGGCAAACCCATCGAAGCGGGAGCGCGCCGCGACACCGTCACGCGTACCCTGCAAGACGGCGAACCGCGCACCATGACCGAGGCCAGCTCACCGCACACGCCAGAGATTCGCCAGATTGTCGTGCCGATCTACGACAACAATAAGCGCATCATCGCGGCACTGGCCTATGAGTATTCGCCGCTGTACCGGCAACTAGAAGCAGAAGCCGCGCAGGCGCTGGGCGTTGTGGCGGGCGTGGCGGCCATTGGTATCTTGCTGGCCATCGCCAGTGCGCTTTACATGGCGCGCATCATTTCGCGTCCCGTGCAGCAGCTGAGCGCCGCGGCGCTGCGCTTGTCGCAGGGTGAGCGCAATGTGACGGTGGACCTTCACGCGCACGACGAGATCGGCGAGCTGGCGCGCACCTTCAACACCATGAGCAAGGCGCTGCAGGCTTCCGAAGCGGACCTGCATTTGCGGGAGCGGGCCATGGAGTCCAGCTTCAACGCCATCATGATTGCCAGCCTGGCCAAACCGGGCTTCCCCATCGAATACGTGAACCAGGCATTCGCGCGCATTACCGGTTATTCGGCGGAAGAAATCACGGGCCAGGGTCTCAACTTCCTCGTCGGCGAGGACAATCACCAGCCGGCCTTCCTCGACATTCGCCTGGCCCTGCGCGACCGGCGCGAAGGCCACGCCGTGCTGCGCAGCTACCGCAAGGACGGCACGCCGTTCTGGAATGAAGTCTATGTGGCGCCGGTGCGCAATGATGCCGGACCGCCGGAGCACTTTATCGCCATTTTCAACGACATCACCGAAGCCCGTAACGATGCCGACCAGCTGGCCCACCAGTCGCAATACGACGCGCTGACCGGACTTGCCAACCGCAGCCTGCTGGTGGACCGCCTGAAACAGGCCATCGTCAACAATCAGCGCCGCCAGGGCCTGACCGTGCTGGCCTTTATCGATCTGGATGATTTCAAACTGGTGAACGATAACCTCGGCCACCAGCAAGGGGACGAACTGCTGAAGATCGTCGCCACACGCCTGCAAGCCAACGTGCGCGCCAGCGACACCGTGGCGCGCATGAGCGGCGACAAATTCATTCTGCTGATGAACGGCCAAAGCCGTGATGGCGAATTGTCGCTGGAAGCGCACGTCACGGAGCTGGTGCGGCGGGTGCTCGACAATATCGTGCGGCCGGTGGAGCTGGCCGGGCAGGACATGCGCATCAGTTGCAGCATCGGCCTCGCCAGTCATCCTCAGGACGGCCAGGACGCCGAAACCCTGCTCAAGAATGCCGAAGCGGCCATGTACGGCGCCAAGGAACAAGGCCGCAACGGCTTCCAGTTCTTCACGGCCGAGTTGCAGGAACGTGCGCGCAGCCAGCTGCAGCTGGGCGCCAGCTTGCGCCAGGCGCTGGAGCGCAACGAGTTCGAACTGCATTACCAGCCGCAGGTCAGTCTGCGCAGCGGCAAGGTGGTCGGCATTGAAGCGCTGCTGCGCTGGCGCCATCCGCAGCAGGGTCTGATTGGCCCGGGACACTTTATCGCCTATGCCGAAGAAAGCGGGCTGATTATTCCGATCGGCGAATGGGTGCTGCAGCAAGCCTGCATCCAGAACAAGTCCTGGCAGGACGAAGGCTTGCCCGCATTGCCGGTGGCGGTCAACGTCTCGCCGCGCCAGTTCGCGCAGCAGGATCTGGAAGCGGCCGTGCGCCGCGCACTGGACAAGTCGGGCCTCGCTGCGCGCTATCTGGAGCTGGAGCTTACCGAGAGCCTGTCGATGGCCGATCCCGAACGCAGCGTGCCACTGATGGAGAGCATGAAAGCCATCGGCGTCGAAATATCCATCGACGATTTCGGCACCGGGTATTCGAATATGAGCTATCTGAAGCGCTTCCCGATCGACCGCCTCAAACTGGATATCTCCTTTGTGCGCGATATCACCACCGATCCGGGCAGCCTGGCGATTTCGGACGCCATCATCACCATGTCGCATAGCCTGCACCTGCAAGTGGTGGCGGAAGGCGTGGAAACCGAAGGCCAGCTGGCGCTGCTGGCGGCGCGTGGCTGCGATATCGTCCAGGGCTATTACTTCAGCAAGCCTTTGCCCGCGGAAGAACTGGCGCAGCTACTGCGCGACGGGAAATGCCTGCCAGCCGGCGAAGAAGGCCGTCCGTCAGTTCTCATCCTCGACGACGACCCGCACTTGCTGGCCTACTTTGAACTATTGCTGACCGCCGAAGGCTATACCGTCTGGCCGACCGAAAGTCCGGATCGCGCGTTCGATCTGCTGGCGCGGCACAGGATCGCGGTGGTGCTGTGCGACCAGCGCATGCCCGAGATGAGCGGCGTCGATTTCCTCAGCCGCGTGCGCCGCATGTATCCGGACACGGTGCGCATCATGCTCAGCGCCTACGACGATTTCAACGCCACGCGCCAGGCCATCAATATGGGCGCTGTCTACAAATTTGTCGAAAAGCCCGTGCAGCCGGATGACTTGCGCGAGGTGGTGGACGAGGCTTACGCCCGCTTCATGGAAGCGCGCTACCAGGAGGCCTGAGCGGCTTTCCCCTGCCCTCCGCTACATCAGTGCGGAGGGCAAGGCATGGACATCATTACACTGGGATTGGGGCACTACCAGCTGCGCGAGCAGATCGCCGGCTCGGCTTATGGCGTGATCTGGCGCGCGACGGGGCCGCATGGCACGGGCGATGTCGCCCTCAAGCTGGTCAACCAGGGGCAAATGTCGCGCGCCCTGCCGGCGCAGCGCGAACGCTGGATCGCCAGCGCACGCTCGGAGATCGCCTTCCTGCAGTCGCTGGAGCCCTGGGACGAGCGCCACATCGTACGCCTGCTCGACAGCGGCTGGCACGAAGGCCTGCCCGTTCTGGCGCTTGAACTGCTGGACGGCGATCTGGCGCGCTATATGTCCGAGCACAAGTCTTTGCCGTTTGCGCAAGTGCTGGAGTGGATCTGCCAGCTCAATCAGGCCTTGGCCAAGGTTCACCAGTACGGCTGGCGCTATCTCGACCTCAAGCCCGCCAATGTTCTGGTTGATGCCCGCCTCGGCGCCGTCAAGCTGGCCGATTTCGGCACCAATCGCCGCCTGGACGCGCTGCACGCCCACACGTATTCCGGCACCGCCAACTGGCAGGCGCCGGAACAGTTTTTCCCGGCGCCAGGCGGCGGTTACGCAACCGGCGTCCAGAGCGATTATTTTGCACTGGGCGCGCTGTTCTACTATCTGGTCAGCGGCGGCACCGCGCTGTCCTACTGCACGGCGTGCGGACAGGCCTATCGCGAGCAGTTGGCCGATGGCGCCCAGTCTCTGCTCGCCACACACGGCGGCATCCCGCCCACGCTGCAAGCTGACGAAGAAGCCCGCTTCATCCACGGCCTTCCGCCGCGCGCGGCCGATCCCGCGCTGACGCTGCTGCGCGCGCTGCTCGCGCCCATTCCCGCCGAACGCCCGCGCCACGCGCTGCAAATCAGCCGCCAGCTCGCCACATTGCGCGCCGCCCTCGCCGACACTTCGGTGTCCGTTCCAGCGGCGCCGGAGACAAGCGCGCGCGTACGCTCAGCCCATGCCGGCGCCGCGCCGCATGTCCCAGCCACGCCGCTTCCGCATCTCACCGCAATCGGCCGGGACGCGAGCCTATGCTCGTCCGCGTCCGCCCCGGCACTGCGCCACTTCGGCCGTCCTTCTGACGGCTGGCGGGTGAGCGCATGAGCCGCGCGCGCTCCTTTCTGCTGGCAGCATTGGCCGCGTTGTGCGCATTGCAGGTCTTCGCCCTGCTGCGCACGCCGTCCGCCTGGCTGCCGCAGGAAATCGCCATTCACCTGTCGCCCGGCGAATCGATCGTACTCGGACGCCGCGAGCTGGCCGCGCCACAAGCTGATAACGCGCACATCGAACTCTCGCGTACTGCCCACGGCGACTGGCAATTGCGCTCCCTCTCCACTGGCCGCGCGCCGCTGCTGCAAAGCGACGGCCACGACGAAAGCCTCGTCACTGTGCCGGTAGCGGGCCTGCCCGCCTTCCGCATCGGGACTGCTACGTTCGCGCTGACGGCGTCCGACAGCCAGCAAGCCGAATTCCTGCTCGGCGATCAACGCTGGCACTACGACGGCGCCACCCTTTACCGCAACGGCGCCGCCCAGTCATCCTGCCCCGACGCACACTGGACCTCGCGCGCCGTCGCGCTGTGGAACCGCACGGTGCCACAGGTATTGACCATCGCCCGCCCCTTGCAATTCGGCGGCAATCTCTACTGCGGAAACCGCCTCGGCATTCCCGGCCTGGCGCCTGACAGCGCGGCCATGTCGCGCACCAACGGCCAGCTGCGCCTGACCGATACCGCGCGCGCGCCGCGCCCGCTCGACGGCGTCCAAACCATCGCCCTCGGCCAGACCCGCTTCGCCGTCTATATCGCCCGCGACGCGCTGCTGCTCACGCCCACCCGCCGCGTCGCCCTCTTCGCCACTGCCGACGCCAGGCTACCGTCGCAGGTGTCGTGGACCTGGCAGCAGCACAACCTCTGGCACGCCGGCAGCACCATTGCATCAACCTCCGCCCTCACCGCCTCCGCCATCGCCACGCTGGCCCTCGCTGCACTGGCTCTCACTGCCTTTGCCAACCGTGCCGCCCACCCCGCCCATCCCGCCCGCCCGCGCACGGTTCCCAACGACCGCCACAGGACCGCCGCCGCGCGCATTGCGACGATGAGCGCCGCCGTGGCACTGTTCGCGGCCGGGCTCTCCGCGCTCATCGCACAGCGCACCGGCCATCCGCCCGCCATCGCGGCGTCGATGCTGATTGCCATGCTCTCCCTGGCGCTCTGGATCGCCATTCCCAGCCGCTTGACGCTGGCCACATCCTGCGCCCTGCTACTTCTGGCAGCCGGCCTCCTCGCACAACTGGAACTCGGCCTCGGCGCGCCGGACACGTCCTGGCTGCGCTACTACCAGAAAACGACGGCGCTGCTGGCCATCGGCTCCGCGGCCGCCGCGCTGTGGCGCCAACTGCCGGCGCGCGCCATCTCGCAGCGCGCCATCGAATACCTGCTGCTCTGCTACGCCACCATCGCGCTGATCGCCCTGGCCGCCCAGGTGCTGTGGGGCGATGAAACCGGCGTGTTCGACCTTCAGCCAGTCGAACTGGCCAAACTCGCGCTGACCGCGCTGACCGCACACTGCCTTGCACTGCGCCTGGGCTGGCGCGAACAGTCCGACAACAGAACCCTGGCCGCGCGCTGGCTGCGCCTGATCGCACCTGCAATGCTCTTCTTCGCGCTGCTGGCCTTCGCCCTGGTGCAAGTGGACGACTACTCGCCGCTCGTGCTGCTGATGCTCTGGACCGGCGTCACCGCCCTCGCCTACGGCCTCGCCGCGCGCAACTGGCGCCTGAGCGCTGCGCTGGCAGCGGTTGCAATCGCGGGCATCGCAGCAGTCGTCATGCTGCGCGACGGCGGCACCGAAGGCCTGGCACGGCTGCCGTCCGCCTTCTACGCCGACCGCTTCCAGGTCTGGCTCGATCCAGCCCACCACCCGCACACCGGCCAGCAACTGCTGCAAGGCGCCAGCGCCATCGCCGAAGGTGGACTCGCCGGCACAGACAGCATGTTCGGCCTGCGCGCCCTCGGCCAGCACGTCGGCAGCGTCACCGCCATCCCCGAGGTGCAGGACGATTTCGCGCCATCCTTCTTCCTGAACCGCCACGGCCTTTTGTCGGCGCTGCTGCTATGGTGCCTGCAAGCCGGCTTCCTGGCCGGCCTGCTGCTGATTGCCGTGCGGGCGGCCCGATCGGCCAGCACAGCGCGCAACTTCCGCCACGCCTGGAGCGCGCGCTTCCGCTGTTTCGCCTTGTGCGGCGGGGCGGCTTTTGTGTTCGGACATTTCCTGCTGTCGTGGGGAACCAATCTGTCGATTTTCCCGGTGATGGGGCAGCCGATGAGTTTTCTGTCGGCCGGGGGCAGCCATCTGCTGTTTTTCCTGCTCCCCCTGCTAGCGTTCAGTACCGTCAGCGCGCAATCTTTAGAGGAGTGATGCATCATGCCGATCTACGTCCAACACGAGACACTGGACCGTATTCCGGACGTCTTCAATGCCGAAGCCATCTGGCAGGCGCCGGGGTTTTCCTTGTTTTCGCGCCGTCCCTTGCTGCGCGATTTGCTGGAGCGCTCGCCGCGCGAGCAGCGTGGCCGTGCCGCCACCCGCTGCTTTTCCCACATCACCCTGCGCCTGCCGCAGGAAGACGTGGATGACGATTACCACCTGACCCGCGGCAACCGCGCACGCGAGCTGGCTGAAACGCTGGCGGCCCTGCACCAGAAGGACTTCGGCGATCTGCTGGGCAGTGACCAGGTGCGCTATGGCGTGGCTGGCGCCGATGATCTGGCTCCCGGCGAGATTCAGGTCTGCTTCGGTCACGCGGTCTATCTGCCTGCTGCTGACGAAAAGGCGCTCTTCAACGTAAGCGCATCACGCGACAGCGCGGTGTGGAAGCCGGTATGCGCCGTGTACCCGAATCAGCGCCTGGCGCTGATCGGCGGTGCGGAAGGCACCGCCAGTGTGATCGCACCGGGATGGCCGTTTGCCGGCGAGGGCGCGATTTTGCTGGTCAATGACGGGCCGGAAAGCGAACCGGTGGTGCAGGTGCGGCCCAAGGACGCTTTCGATTGCCAGTTCGATGCGAGCCTCGGCGCGTACGCGATTCGCGCGAAGCACGGAACCAGCGAGCGCCTGCTGCTCAAGATCACTCGCGCCGTTGGCGCACCGCGACCTGCGCCGCGCCCAGTGTCCACGTCCGGCATCAGCGCGCATGCAGCCAGCGCAGGTGGCGCACGGTTCAGTGCAGACCAGCCGGGAGCACCGTGCAGTACGGCGTCCGGCAATCCCGACGGCGTACCCGCCACGGAAGGACAGCGCGGAGCACTGCGCGGCGCCATGTCCGATAGTGCCGCCGCACCGCAGCAGGCGGCGAAATCCGGCGCAGGGCCTCGGCCCGCCGTCTGGCAGTCGCGCGCCAGCGCGCCTGTGCCATCCGCGCCATCCGCGCCGCCTGCATACGCCGACGAGTTGACCGCCGTGCCGGTGCCGGCACCTGCGATGCGTCCGCGCAGCGGCGAGAGCGACGCGACCTTCGCACCGGGCGCGCTGCAGCGCATGAGCCTTGTCGCGCTGGCCCTGCCGCGCTTAAGCCGCTACCGCAGCACAGGCGCCATCGCGCTGGAGATCCCGTTCACATCGGCACTCAGCATCGCGCGCACCGCCGGCGCCGAGCGGGCCATCACCTTCGTTGCGACCGAGGACGACGAGCTGTACGCCGTCACCCCGGCAGGCCGCGAACGCATTACCGCTCCCGCGAGTTTCACGCCAACCGGCTCGCGCGCGTTGCGCCTGCAAACGGCGCCGCAGGCGATGGCGGAACGCTACAGCTACCTGCTTTCGTTGGCAGAAGCATGCAGCCAGCCGCTGATCCCCGGCGCGCGCGCGACGTTCGGCCGAGGCATTGCTCCCACCGCTGCGCTGCGCCCGCTCGACGCGTCCTGGATGCTGGCCAGCACGACAGCCGGCTCGAGCCCCGACCGCATCGGCCTCTCGCGCAATGCCTTCACTTTCGAAGCTGCCGCGGGCGCGCTGTCGGTAAGCCGCTTGTCATCCACACAAGCCCTGTACCACCTGGACGACAAGCTGCAGTTCGTCGCCGCGATAAGCGATGACAAACCGTACACAATCCCCCCGGGCCATCACATCGTGGCGGGCCACTACGTGCTGCGTTTCGACGCCTGAACCGCGACCATGAGCATAACAACTTACCAACTGGCGGCGTATGGCGCGGCATTGGCGATGACGCTGGTGCTGGCGTCCTATCTCACGCCGAAAACCTGGTGGCGCCGCCCGACCGCGCGCGGACTGGTCATCCTGGCCGCAGGCACCTGGAGCATTGGCGCCCTGCTGCTGCACGTTTTCGCGACGCCAGTCGCCGCCAACGACCTGGCCAGCGCGACGCCGGTCAAGCTGCGCGCCACGCCTGTGCGCACGGCGGCACCGGCGGATGTCTATCTCGCCACCGCCGGCCAGCCCTTCCGCGTCCACCGTGACCTGAACCTGCGCGCCGACGCCAGCACCAGCGCAGCGCGCCTGGTCGTGGTCCCGGCCGGAGCCCTGGTTACGCCGACCGGCGAACGGCGCGGCGACTGGTGGCAAATCCGCGCCGAAGCGGACGGCCGGACGCACACCGGATGGGCCAGCAGCCTGTGGCTCCGGCGTACAAATGAGTGACATAAAAATACACTTTTATTATCAAAACGTTGCGTATTTGATGCACCGAGAATAGAGAGGGAAAAAGGGTCCTGATCGGACCACAGCCGGGTTGCCAAGGCTGGGGTAAAGCGCGTAAAGTCTCGCTTATCTTCCGCGCCGCAATCCAATGAACAAGTGTAGTCATCCCGATCATCCGCATTGCACCTTCTGGGTCATGCCAGGGGAAAGCACGTGCACGGGCGGCCACAGTCAACCTGTCGCCGACCCGGCGCCAAACAGCTTCGACATGCTGAACGCCATGCGCAATGCCCGCACTGGTCCGCAACCGGCGGCGCAGGCAGGTTATGGCACGAGCGTTCGCGTCCGTCCGCAGCTGCACATCAGCGGCTTCGATCCACGCGCGGCCGGCGGCCGCCAGACGCTGAAGATGGAACTGCGCGGCATGCCGCAGGACTGCGCGCCTCAGCTGGCGATCAAACTGCAATCCGAACTGATTCCGAACGGCGTGGTACGCCAGCAGTGCGTACGCTCGGTCGACGGCGACTGGCGTCCATTGTTTGTCGAATTTTCATCGCGCGGCATGGAGCACGGCCAGTACCAGATCAATGCCGAGATCCTGAGCCAGGACGCGGGCCAGCCAGCGCGCAAATGGGAATGCACTTTTGTCATCCTGGTGCCGCGCGCGGACGCTACGCTCACTGAAATCCACCGCATCTTCCTCAGCACCCACAAGAATGTGCGGGTGATGGCGGACGACGCCTCCATCGCGCGCGTGTCGGCGCAAGGCGGCGACAGCATGGACATCGATGTCACCGCGCGCAACGCGGGCATCGCCCACCTCGACCTGGGCGCGCCGCAGGGCAAGGTGGACCTCGGCTTCTCCACCATCGCGTGGGACGAGGATCTGATCGAAATCGAACTGCCGCGCACCGGCCCGACCCACCCGCACCCGAGCCGCGCTGCAAGCTTCATCAACGCTGCACCGGAAGCCGGCATGCACCGCCACGTGCGCATGTTCGCGGCCGAAGAATGCGTGCTTGGCCGATTCGAGCTGGTTGATCCGGAATCGGACGTGCTGCTCACCCACTACACGCCGGATGGGCAGGACACCGCTGGCCTGACGCGCCGCCTGTCCGGCCGCCACGCCGTGATCCGCCGCGGTGCGCAAGGTTTTGAAATCGAAGATGTATCGCGCTATGGCCTGCTGCTGGACGGCGTCTGGCCGGGCAAGCACAAGCCGGTGTCGCTGCGCCTCGGCATGAAGATCGAACTGAGCGCCAGCATCAAGGGCATCGTCGTGCTGACCGTGTCCGCCATCATGCCGCATGGCGTGGTCCTGCACCGCGTCGACGAAGGCGCGCGCGCCGAGTGCTTCGTGATCCTGCAGCCGGACACGCATCCCGGCTACCCGATCCCGCGCTTTGCCGCATCGCCTGCCGCTGCCGGCATGCCGCTGCTGATGCATCACAACGGCGGCTTCTGGCATCTGGATCAATTGACCGGCAAGGAAACCGCACTGGCGCCGACGCCGGTACAGGAAAAACTGAGCCGCATCCCGCAGCACACCCGCTTCGCCAGCGAGCCTTATCCGGAATGCTGGATCATCCGCACCGGCACACAAGACCTGCACAGCACTGTCGCCGCGCAGGCCGCATTTACTGCCTGATTACTGCGCCGAAGGCTTCTTCGGCGGCAGCGGAATGAATTCCGTCTCGCCAGGCACTTTCTCGAAACGCTGCGCTTCCCAATCCTCGGCTGCCTTCAGCAGACGCTCCTTGCTGGACGAGACGAAGTTCCAGAACAGGTAACGGTGACCGTCCAGCGGTTCGCCGCCGATAATCATGAATTGCGCGTCGTCCGAAGCCTGCACGCGCTGCGAAGTCGTGGTGTCCAGCAGCGCCATGGTATGCAGCGCCACCGGCTGGCCATCGACTTCGATCGCGCCGCTGATCGGGAAGATCGCCGCTTCCGGCGGCAGGCCGGTCAAGGCCAGCTGCTGGCCAGCGCGCAGCTTCACGTCCAGGTAGAGGGTCTGGCTATAGGTTTGCACCGGCGAGGTCATACCAAAGGCAGAGCCGATCAGTACGCGCACTTCCGCGCCATCGATGGTCTGCGACGGAATCGCGTCGGCGGGTGTGTGGCAGAAGCCCGGCGCGTCCTCTTCATGCGCCTGCGGCAGCGCGGCCCACAGCTGAAGGCCGTGGTTGCGGTATTGCGTGCCCTTCAGGTCTTTGGGGGCGCGCTCGGAGTGCACGATGCCGCGCCCCGCCGTCATCCAGTTGATGGCGCCCGGTTCGATGCGCTGCACGGAGCCGACGCTGTCGCGGTGCTCCATTGCGCCTTCGAACAGATAGGTCACGGTGGCCAGGCCAATATGCGGGTGTGGGCGCACGTCGAAATCCGCGTCGGGCGGCACATCGACGGGACCGAAGTGGTCGAAGAAGATAAAGGGACCAACAGCCTGCTTGATGGCGGCAGGCAGGAAGCGGCGCACCATGAAGCCGCCGCCCAGGTCCTTCTCATGGCCTTTGATGATATGAGCGATATTCATTCGGATCGCCCCAGCAGAGTAGTGATTTCAGTGGTTACGGCCGTCATCAGCTTGTGTACGGGGCACTTCTGGGCGACAGCCAGCAATTCTTCGCGCTGCTCGCCGGTCAGCGGGCCGCTCAGTTGCAGGGTCGCGGTCAGGCGGTACACGCCCTTGCGTTCTTCGCTGTCGTCGCGCTCCGTGGTTACCTGCACATCTTCCACCGGAATGTTCTTGCGCTTCGCATACCAGACCACGGTCAGGGCCTTGCAGGCGCTGATAGCGGCGTCATACAGATCGTGAGGATTGGGACCGGCATCGCTGCCGCCTTCAGGCAGTGTGCCGTCCACGGAGACGATGTGATTGCGCACATGAAGAACGTGGCGCATGGGGAGCGACTGGTCGCGAACTACTTTGACGGTCATGATGATTCCTGCATGTTAAAAAGGACATACAGCAATGTACACCTTTGCAGAAAGTCATGCCAGATTTCGCACCACCCTGAAGCCCACCACGTCATTGGCCAGCACCGCCGAATAGCCATTGCGCAGGCCCGAACGCAGATAGCGCGGCTGATAAAGCCAGGCGCCGCCGCGCAGGATGCGGCGCGCGGCATCGCCGCCCTGCTCCCACGCGCTGCCGTCGGCCGGCGCGCCTTCGTAGTTCTCGTGCACCGCGTCCTGCGTCCATTCCCATACATTGCCGTGCATGTCGAACAGTCCCCAGGGGTTGGGCTGGAAGGTGCCGACCGCCGTCGTGCCGCCTCTGAATTCGCCGCGCACACCATTGTGGTAAGTGAAGTTGCCGTCATAGTTGGCGTGTTCGGTGCTGATTTCGTCGCCAAAGCTGAAGGCCGTGTGCGTGCCTGCGCGGCAGGCGTATTCCCATTCCGCTTCGGTTGGCAGGCGGTAGGCCTGGCCCGTTTTTTCGGACAGCCACTGCAGATAAAGCTGCGTATCGTTCCAGCTCACGCAAACCACGGGATGTTCGTCGGTCTGTTTGAAGCCGGGGTCGGCCCAGTTTTCGTCGAGCTTCGATTCCCAGTCCGTGGCGCGCACGAACTGCCGCCACTCGCGCACCGTGACGGGATAGCGTCCCAGCGCGAATGGCCGTTCGATGCCGACCCAGTGTGCAGGCAGCTCCTTGTCCAGCCAGGTCTTTTGCGAGCCGGCCTTCAGCGCAACCGAATGCTCAAAGGCGGTGGAACCCATCTGGAAGCGGCCGGTCGGAATCAGCACCAGATCCGGCCCAGCGCCGGTACCATCCTGGAAGCGGTCGCGCAGCACGCCGCTGGCATCGGCCACCGGGCTGCTGGACGTCATGGCCGCCAGCTCCGCCGCCTTACGCGCCGCTTCTTCCTTGCGGTGGCGGTCCTGCTCAAGGCGGTAAGCCGCTTCCGCCTTCAACTGCGCCATCTTGCGATGGCGTTCTTCCTCCTCCTGGCGCGCTTTCAGGGCATCGGCCTCACGCCGGGCGATGAGTTGCTGGCGCAGTTTCTCCTTGCGCTGCCGCGCTTCTTCCTCCGCTTGCAGGCGGCGCTGTTTTTCCAGCTCGCGCCTGATCTGATCCTGCTTTGCCTTCTCCACCGCGGCCGCCTGCGCCTGCACTTTGCGCTGTTCGGCCAGTGCGAGCTGACGCTGCACTTCTTCCTGCCGTTGACGTTCGGCTTCTTCCTTGCGCTGGCGTTCAGCCTCGCGCGCCTGCTCCTGCTCTTGCGCCAGCCGCGCCTTCTCTTCCGCGGCGCGCACGGCCAGTTCCTCTTCACTGGGACCGGCAGCGCCGCCCAGCGCATCCAGCAGCGCCGTCACGCTGGCGGGACGTTCCTTAGGATTCAACGCGAAGCCGCGTTGCAGCACCTGCCATTGCAGTTCATTGAGCGCATCCGGCTTCTTTGGCTGCACGCCGGCGGCACGCTGCTCGCCAAACGGCATGACGCCTTCCAGCATCTGGTAAATCATGACGGCCACCGCGTACACGTCCAGCTGCGGACGCGGGTTGCCCTGGTTGGTGCCCGCTTCCGGCGCCCGATAACCCGCCGTGCCGGCGTTCGGCGTTTGCAGGCCCAGAGTACTGCCGGTGTTGCGGGCGCGCGAGGCGATGCCGAAGTCCAGCAGCTTGATCTCGCCTTCTTTGGTCAGGAATACATTGCCTGGCTTAAGGTCGCGGTGCACCAGCTTGTGCTTATCCCAGGCATATTGCAGCGCATCGGCGACGGGGCGCAGCAGGCGCTGCACTTCTTCCGCTGAGGCCTTGCCGTGCTCCGTCAACCAGGCGTCGAGATCCTGGCCTTCCAGGCATTCCATGATGATGAAGTAGCTGGAGGTCGCCGGGTCCTGCGCCCATTCGTAGACGCGCACGATATTGTCATGCGCCAGGCGGCGTGCCGACGTCGCCTCTTCGATCAGAAGCTTGGCGTGGGCCGGACTCTGCGTCAGCTGCGGCGGCAGGATCTTCAGCGCCACCAGTTCGCTGTGGCCCAGTTCCGCATGCGTGGCGAGGTCGGTCGCCTGCCACACCTGGCCCATGCCGCCCATGCCGATCAGGCGCTCCAGCCGGTAGCGGCGGTTTTGCGGGCCAATTTCCTGCCCCGTCATCAGGCCCAGCTCCGTGCCCTGACGCTGCTGCGCCGGCGAAGCGGAACCTCCCGGAGGCGCATATTCGGCATCCAGGATAGCGTTCTTGCGGCGGTCGAACTCTTGCTGGCTTAGCAGGCCGTCCTCATGGAGGGCGCGCAGTTCGCGAATCTTATCTCGTGCTGTCTGCATTCTTTCCTTTACTGCTGCAGCGGCGCACCGCACTCAGGACAGAACCGCGCCTCCGCACCGACCATGTGTCCGTTGGCGCAGCGCCGTGGCTGTGGCGCCGCCGGCGCGGCCGCATGGTGATGGTGCACGGCGCTGCCGGTATGCTGCTTCAGCAGGTCAATCTGGTGCTGGCGTTCCTTGTCGCCTTGCGCGTCGCGATAGGCGCGTTCGTCCTGTACCTGCTGCTGCGCCATGCGCAGTGCTTCCGCTGGCGTGATGCTGTTTTCCGCAGCGACTACGCCAGCCAGCGCTTGCAGCTGTTCGGGCGTCATCGTGGCCTGCGACTGCATGCGCATCAGCTGGGCCAGCGCTTCCGCGTTTGGCGTGGCGGCCAGCGCGATCTTGGCCGTGTCGCTCATGCGGCCGATGGCCTCCAGGCGGTCGATGTCGATCCGCGCCAGTTCGGCGGCATGATTCTGCTGGGCGATCATGCTCTCGTATTCCACTTTCCAGCGGTTGAAGCGCTCTTCGCGTTCCATCTCCAGCTTCTTCAGCGATTGCTGCCACTGCGCTTCCTGATCGCGCAGCTTGAGTACCAGCCGCTGCTCTTCGACCTGCACCTGGTCCAGCGCGGCCTGATGCGCCAGGCCTTGCGCCTGCTTTTGATGCATACCGTCGGCCTCGATGGTGCGCAGCAGCTTTTCGTACTGGGCGATGGATTCGGCATTGGCGCCGGCGCGCTTCAATTCTTCCAGCTTGGCGTTGATCTCGGCGACATGCACGTGGGCCGTCGCGTCCTTCGCTTCCTCGCCGCGCGCGAGCTCGCGCTTGCGGGCCAGATGCTGCTCTTCTTCCCATTCCTGCACGCGCTCCGCCTCGCGCTGGCGGGCGGCATTGGCCAGCGCCACACCCTGGAAGCGCGCACGGTGATGTTCGGCTTCGATTTCCTGTTCGCGTTGTTTGGCGTCCGTTTCAGCTTTGCGCAGCAGATTGATCTGGGTACGGCGGTAAGATTCGTCTTCAATCGACAGCGCTTGCTGCATGCGGTTCTGAATCTGCTGCACGTGCAATTGATGCGAGAAGCGCTGGCGCGCCAATGCGCGTTCCTCCATCGCCGCCTGCTGCGCCATTTCCAGCTCGGTGCGCATCTTGATCTGGGCCAGGTGGCGCACGTGATCCCATTCGGCGGCTTCGCCAGTCTGCAGTGATTTCTTTTTTGCCAGCTCGTGTTCCAGCTCGGTCAGCGTGGCGCCGGCACCGCGCTCGAAAGCTTGCTTGCGTGTTTTCGATTCGATGATGCGGCCGTACAGGTCGATTTCGCGGGCACGGATGGCCTGGATGCGTTCCGCTTCCTGCAGCGCCAGTTCGGCCTTTTCAACGTTTGCGTCCTGACGCAGTTCGGCGCGGCGGAAGTCGCTGCGCATCTTCTGCTCTTCGCGCCAGATGGCCTGCCACTCTTCCTCGTCGTACAGCTGGTCCAGCTGTTTCACGTGTTCAAGCTGGATGTGGCGCTCGTCCGCCACCAGCCACAGGCTGCCGAGGCGCTCCCGGTTGTTATCGAACTTGTCGTGGCGCAGAGCCAGCGTATCGACCTGCACCGCAGCCAGTCCGAACTCGGCCAGGCGCTGCTTCAGCGAGGCTTGCAGGCGTTCGTTCAGCTGTTCACGCAGCGTGTGATTGGAGGCCATATCGCGCATCGAACGGCCGCCAATGAACTCCGCCGCGATCTGACGCACCGATGGCGCCAGCAACTCGTGCAGTTGCAGCGTGGTGACGGTGCCCGGCACGGTCATGAAGTGCTGCGCAAAGGCGGCCACGTTTTCGACCTTGATGCCGACGGTGAAGCGCGCAGAAACCTTCAGGAATTCCGACGTATGCAGATCGCTGTAGCTGAATTCAACCGGCAGCGGCGTGGTGCGCGTGATCAGTATTTCGGCGTGCTGGTCGCGCAGCAGATTATTCAGTCGGTAGAAGAAGCCTTCCAGCTCGTATTCGCCCTGCGGCACTTCGGTCGCCTTGTCGCCTTGCAGGATGTAAGCGCGGGTGGTGGCTGGCACGCGCAAAGTCTTGGTGAAAATGCCGGACAGCTGGCGCACGCCAAAATACACCGCCAACTCGTCGTTCGCCGGAATCCAGCGGTTCTCGTGCAAGACCGGTTCGCTGCGCGGCGCGCCCAGCGTCAGGCCGCACTGATTGCAGTAGCCGGACGCGTCGCCGTTGCGGTGTCCGCATCGCGGGCACTTCACGCCGCCAAAACCAAACATCTTGAACATGTGAGACTCCTTTTTTCACCAATCACATGGGCTGCCTTCCCGATTTTATCAGGGGCACCCGCTATCGTCTTGCGCACGATTCAGATCAGCCCAATCCGTTCGACGCAGGCCAGCGTGGCGCCTTTTGCGCGCAGGGCCGGCTGGTAGTCCGCGCCCAGCTCGTCCTGCCAGGCCTTAGGCAGCAGGACGCGGTCGCCGGGGGCGGCTTGTTTCAATATCAACTCCGTTTTCGGCTGACGGCCTTCCACGGCTTCCACCCGGCCGGCATGCCAGGCTGTCGAGCTGCCGGTCGCGATCAGCCGTCCGCGCGGGATGAATTCACGGCCACGCGCGAGGCGGTCGGCCATCACCAGCGCGAGCTGGTAGGAATCGCCCTGGAAGCGCGGCTGGGCAAAGCGCACCACGGTTTTCCAGCGGTTCTGGGCTTTGCCGTCGAAGTGCCGCGCTGCCGACAGTACCTGGCGCACGGCCGCTTGCGCAGTCAGGTCGAGGCCTGGTGCGGCGATCGTGTCTTCTTCGTCTGTCGTTGCGTCGTCCAGCGGGCTGACGCTGACTTCGACCCAGCTTAATGCATCGTTGATGCCGCCGCTGTGCAGCGGGAACCAGGCGCGCGCTGTCGACACGGCCGCTGACGGATCGGCGTGCCCCGTCAACGCGCCCAGATGGGTTAAGCCATCCGCGCCGCTGACTTGGCCGAGGTGCCAGTGGTCGGACCAGCCCATCGCTGTGACTTGCGCGCTGTCGGGTTGCCAGACGCCGCGCACCATGCGGTCGGCCAGCACGGCGGCCAGCTCCCAGTTGCGCTCATCAGCAGCTGGTGCGAGGTCAAGACTAAGCACCACCTGCTCGCGGCTGTCGTGGCGCGCTTCGGTCAGGCGGGCCAGTCGCACGACGTTTTGCATGGCTTCGCTCAGCTGGGGCGCGCCGGGCACCACGCACTTGACCTCCGCACGGTTGGCGCGCGGGCGGCGCGTGGCCGTGACGGTGGCGACGCGGCCGTCGGCCAGTACGGTGCGGCACTCGGCGGTGGGCGGGCGCGGGGGCGTAAGCATGTTCATTTTCGCGCTCCCAGGGTTGGCTCGCGGCGCTCGCTTGCTTCTCCTCCCGCCGCCGGCGGCACCGCGCGGCGGTTGGCCAGCGCAAATTCGAGGTTGGCGACCAGCCGATCGGCTTCATCGTATAGCTGCGCTATCTCGTCTGCTCGCGCGAGTTTCATGCTGGCCAGCAGCGCCCAGGCTTCATCCAGTGCGCCGACGGCGAGCGCGGCGTGTCCGGCACGTTGCGCCTGCTGCTCGCGCGGCAGCGCACGATCCGGCGTCGCCCACGCCAGCGATGGCATCGTGTTTACATCCAGCGCGGCCAGCGCGAACCGCTGCAGCAGCTCTTGCTGCGCTGCGAAGCCACCTTCAGGAGGCGCGAGCATTCGCATTGCCGCCGACAGCGCCGGCAGTTCCAGGAACAGCCGGCGCAGCGCGTAAGCATCGCGTTCCGCCGGCGCGGCTTCATTAGCGCCACCGTGCGCATGCTGCTCGCTCGGCATCCCCTCGCCGCCTGGCGCGAAGTCAAATTGTGGCTCCATTGGTCGCGCACCGAGGGACGCTTGCGGAACCGGAGCCCCCGCGGTAGCCGTATCCGCCGCGTGCCCGCCCACCGCCGTAGCAGCATCCAGCGCAGCGCCCAGCCGTGCCGCTGCGGCGGTCGCAGGAGTGGGAGCGTACGGCGTGGCGGCGCTCGGCGCGGTTTCAGACGACGCGGCGGCGGATCGTTCGGTGGCCGAAGGGGCCAGCGCGCCAGGCTTCGTGGCAGTTGGCGCAGCTCGCGACGGCGCAGCGTCCGATGGTGCCACATGGGTGGGCGAAGGAGTGGGAGCGGGCGGCTTGGCGACGGGCGGCGTGGCGGCGAGCGGGGTGGCGACGGGCGGCGTGGCATCAGACTGCGCAGCGGCAGATCGTTCGGCGGCCGACGGTGCGAGCGCGGACGGCGCGACGGCTGGTCGCGCGGCAGCGGGAAGCGCGACCGGATCGGCGCCCTGTCGCGCTGGCGGCGCGAGGGTGGCGCGGCGGGTGCGGAGGGTGGCGGCGAGGTCGGATGCGGGGTGGAGGTCGATGGGGTAGCAGTCTTCGACCGTCACGCCGAAGCGGGTGTAGAGCAGTTCGTTCAGGCCCGCGCGGAAACCATGCCATTCTTCGATGGACGTGCACGGCGGCAGATCCAGCAGCCCTTCGCTAAGCGCCCCCTGCACCGCCGACTGCGCGGCGAACGCGAAATCGGATACAGGTAGCGACAATGACCCGCCCGCCAATTCGCTGGCCAGGAACAGATCGAAGCGCTGCTGCGCCACGCGTGGATCGCCCGCGTCAACCAGAAACTCCAGCCGCAATCCTGCTTCGGGCGCCGCCGCAAACGGCACAATGGCCAAGACATAAGGCCCCGGATGAAAACACCAGGCCACCTCGCCATCGGACAAGCTAACGCGCGGCGTGCCGAAAGCGCCAACCCGGCGCGTCTGCCCGGAAGCCGCCACGATCACTGCGGTGCATGCCTCCGGCACCACGGCGCCATCGTCCAGGCGTAATGCGAGCAGCTCCCCGCCCAGCCGCTGCAAATCGGCGGAGGCGGAAGAGGCTTTGCCTCGTCCTCGCAAGCGCTTGAACAGTCCCATGACTTTATTGGCCGAGCGGCTCGATGGAGAACGCCGCGCCGCGCTGCTGGAAGTGCGCGGACGGCGCTTCCGCAAACGGCCAGGCACGTTCACACTCGCCGTCCGCATCGAGGCGCCCTTGCAGCACCACAGCGCCCTGCCCGTCCAGCACACGCAGCAAAGGACGCTCGCGCATCACATCCGCCGCAAACGGCGCCGGCGCCTCCAGCTTCAGAATCACCTGCCAACCATCGCCCTCAGCCAGAAAATGCAGGCTCCAGCAGCCATCATCAGTGCCCAGGCTATCCAGCGCCGTGGCCGAAGCCGCAGCACGCAGCATGCCGCGGCTGCCGCGCCAGGCGCTGACCATCGCATCAGCCCGGCGGCGCTCCAGCGCCAGATGGCGGAAGCGTTTCAGCGTCAGCGGCGACGCATTCAACGCCGCCAATTGCGCAGCGTCGAGCGGACGGCTGCCGTCCAGCGCCGCCAGCAGCACACTATCCGCCAGCGCCAAGCGGTCGTCCGGCAACTCGCGGGCCAGCAGCAGACGCTCCTGCAGTTTGCGTTCCGGCGTGGTCATATTCAATTACCTCTCCCGTACAACCTGTCTATCGTTTCATTGCGCCGCTTGCGCAGCGTGGGCACGGACATGCCGCCCATGACCGCCAGTTGCTGCATGGTCGGCAGCTCGCCGGTGGCCGGATCGCGCCAATCGTCCGGATAACTGTCGTCATCTGGACCGAGCAGCTTCTGGAACACGGCCAGGCGCACCGCCAGCGGCTCATCCTGCAAAGCAGCCAATGCCTCGTTCTTTTCAGGATAGCTGGGGGACGGAGAAAGCTCCGGTTCGGCCTCCGATTCCGCGACCACCCGCCAATAATCCTCCAGCCAGGCCGTGGCGTCTTCCGAATCCTGCTGCCAGTCGCCATCCTGATTCGACGACAACTCTTCATAATCGCCGATTTCCCTGAGCATTTCAGCAATCTTGTCAGGACTGTTCTTCAGGCTCGCGAAGCGTTTGGACTTGGTATGCAGCGGTCCCGGAGAACCGGCAAACTGCTCCAGCGACTCGCTCCAGCGGATGATCCACTCCGCGCGGCAGCCGCTGATAGAGGTCATCTGGCGCACCTCAATCGGATGGCCTGCCAGCTCGCGTCCCAGAATCGCCCCAACCTGCGCGCCATTGCGTTCCCAGTTCGCGAACAGGGCCTCGATATCGCGATATGCCGTATCCAGCATGCGGTAGGTGTAGATCCTGTTGGGCGAGCAATCGCGGCCCGTGGCAGCCTGGTAATTGTCGGAATCGACCTTGTCGCGCAGGACGGCAAACATATCATTCACCTTCTTGCGCAGGATGCCGTCGCCTGCCTCGTTGGCCCAGAATGCGCCAAGACGCCCATGTTCGGCCACGATGGCTGCCATGAAGGCATTCCAGAACGAGGGCTGCGCCTGCAGTTCGAACAGCAGGGCCAATGCCAGTTCGGCCACACTGTCGCCATAGCTATTGCCGGACGCCTCGCCGCGCGAACGGCGCGCTACCTGGCGCAAGCCTAGCGCCATCGAATCCGTGTACCAATCGAGCAGCTCGGCGTGACGGGAGCCGTCGAGCATCTGGTGCAGATCGCACTGCCGGAACACGTCCAGCGAGCTGGCTCCCAGCAGCTTGCGCACGTGTTCCCAGCCGTGTTCCTGATAGCGGGTTCCTGGCAGCCGCATACTTTCCTGTTGATGAAATTGCACGCCGGGCCAGCGGATATCGCGCGGCTGCCGACGCATGTGCGCGTATCTTGTCACGTCCGGCGCTGCCTCATTCTCAGCTGGACAGGCCTATTTCCCCTTCTTTTCATCGTTCTGCCCAGCCATTGCGGACAGCATGGCCGCGATGATGGGCGCCGCATGCTCGCCGCCGCTGGCTTGCGAATGGCTGATGAAGGCCGCGAAGGCCAGCCGGTGCGGCTGATTCGGCAGAGTGTTCGGCTCCAGCCAGCCGGTGAACCAGACCGTGGCCTCCTTGTCGCTGACAGGTGCGGTGCCGGTTTTGCCGTACAGGCCACGGCGGATTGGCGCCATCGCCGGGCCGCCGAACGCTCCTGCGCCGGTGCCGATGTCCACGACGCCTTTCATGCCGGCGCGGATGCGGTCCAGGCGCACGCCGAGCGGCAGGCCATCGACGTCCGCAGCCTGTTTGCCGTCGAGAGCCAGCAGCAGGCGTGGTGTGACGGTGCGGCCGCTGCCGATGGCGGCGGAGGCCAGAGCCATTTGCAGCGGCGTTGCCTGCATGCGCAGGCCGATGGACATTTGCCGAAGCTCGTGGCGGCTGTGGATGGGGTCAATACGCGCTGGCGTGGCTTGCAGGGCGTCGTAGGCGGTCCAGGCAAAGTCCTTGGGCAGCAGACCGCCATCCAGATGCATCGGCTGTTCGAAGCCAAGCTGGCGGGCCGCCGCGAGAATGGGACGGGCTGCATCGAGTGCGCCTGCTTCCAGTGGCTGCATGTCGGGGATGCCGCCGTCAGCACGTCCGAGAAGGCTGCGGTCACTCAGTTCGCCGGACCAGGCGAACCAGGTGTTGATGCTGTAGGTCAGGGCTTGCTGCACGCCGAGGCGGCCTTCCTGCGCGCGGCGGTCGACGTTTTGCTCGTGGTAGTTGGTAATGTGGGCCTGGTGCGGCGTCATCGGGTAAATGGCGGCGCCGGTGCGGAAGGCGAAGCCGCGCGCGTCCGCCATGGCGTTGATCGCGTTCAGCGGCAGGCCGCCCAACAGCGCGTTCAGTTGCGGGTCGTTTTGCGCGGCGCGCTCCAGGCCAAGTGCGCTGATGATCTTGAAGGTCGAACCGGGGCTGTTGTTGGCGCCTCCGTCATGCTGCAGCGCCGGCAGACGCAGTGGACTGCGCGCGGGGTTGCTGCGGTCGAAGTCATGCGCCTCCTGCCAGTTTTCCGGGCCAAGCTGCGGTTCGCCGCTGCCGGCGGCGGCAAGGATGTCACCGTTTTCTGCGTCGAGAAGGACGAAGCCAGCATGGCGGCCGACGGGCGGGATGGTGCTGTTGTGGCATTGTTTGCCGTCCCAGCGGCCTTGGCGCTGGCCCTGGCATTCCAGGATGGCTTGCGCGGTCGCCTGCAGGTTCAGATCAACGGTGAGCCGTCCGCTGCTGGATGCGCCGGCAGCCGCGCGCGCCAGCACACCTGCAACGCTGGACGCGTGATCGGGGCTGATGCCAAGCATGGTCGCCAGACCGGCTTCGCGCGCAGCGGGCAGTGGTGCGCTGTCGCCCCACAGCGGTGCGCCATTGCGGTCTTCAATGCGCACCGCAGCTGCGCTCACGCCGCGCGCGGCCAGCGCTGACGGGCTACGGCTCAGTGCATGCCACTGCAGTTTTCCATTCGTTACGCGCAGGTGACGGTATTGCTGGTCGCCCGGCTGGGCAGCGGACGAAATGTCCAGCGGCGCGGCGCGCAAGGCTATTTGCGCGGCGCCTGGGTTGGGGCGCAATGTGAGGTGCTGCACGTCGGTGGACGCGCGGCAGGCGCGGCCCGTACACGCGTCCACGCTCGTCACGCGCGCACCGGCGACGCCGCCTTGCATGTGGCCGGCCAGCAGCAGGTCGATTGTCTCGCTGCCGCTGGCTGGTTGCGGCAGCGTGATGGTCAAAGTCGAGACGCCAGCGCCAAGTCCCGCCGCACGCGTCCACGGCGCCCAGCCGACAGGCATGTCGGCAAACAGCCGCGCCGCCGACGCAGGCATCGCCGCCGAAGTCCCCGCCGCGCCGCCATCAACGCCGACGCCAATGCCGCGCGCCCCACCGCCAGTCGCGCCAACGCCAATCGGGCCGCCACCAATCAGGCCAGTACTGGTCGCGGAGTCCAACGCAATGACGCTCCCGCGTCGCGCGCTTGTTGCGCGTGCTGCGCTCGCGGTCGCGGCGACATCCGAAGCGGCGGCGCGCGGGGCGGACGCAGCATGTGGTGCGGCATGGAGGCGCCACGCGAGAAGGCGGCGTTCGCTGTTGAAGATGTCGATTTGCTGGCGGACGTAGGCGCCGTCGGCTTGCTGGTACAGGCGCTTCATGAGCGCGCGCGTGGATGGATCGTCCCGCACACTCTCCCAGCCGGACAGGCTGGCGGCACGGGCATCGGGCGGCGCGGCGAGCCATTGCAGCAGATCACGCGGTGCGGCTTCGGCCGTGCCATCAGAAGAGAGCCGCACCAGGCCATGCTCCTGCAGCGATTTGAAAAGCGTTTCATCCTCCAGCGCAGTTGGCGCGGCGGACGGAATCACGTAGCGGCCGGGTGGCAGGCGTACGCTGGACGCACTCTGCGCGGCAAAGGCCACGACCAGCGCGCGGCCGTCATCCTGCCCGCCTTCGTATAGCTGTACCAGCAGCTCACCGGCTTGCGGACAGCCAGCGGCCGCGCGTCGTTCGATGCGGATGGCGCCATCGGCCCAGGCCAGCCAGCCTTGACGCTGCAGCGTGCTGTCGGCACTCGCGCCCTGCTCCACTTTGCCAGCCGTGGCGTCGCTGACCCAGCGCGCTGGAATGTCTTCATTTTTCCAGCTGACGTGCAGCGGAACGTCCGGTGAAGCGCTACCACTCAACTGAATCGCCGGCATACGGCGATCGTCGCGCACGAGCATGACGTTGCGCGGGGCTGCGGATTCGTTGCGTGATTCCATCCAGCGTTCAACATCACTGAAATGCTGACCCAGATGCAGTGGCATCAGGCGGCCGTCGCTCCGCAGCTGTGTGCAGAGGTCGACGCGTACAGCGGGAGCTGCTTGCATGCCGCTTGCGATCAGCACTGCGCTATTTGCGTGCGCGTCGAGCGTGACGCCGGGCGCGCTGGGCACGTCGAAAATCGCACCGGGTAGCACGGACTGCAGCGCGTCGGTAGCCTGGCGCTCGGCTTGCGAGACGGGAGTGGCCGCCGCCGCCGCGGTCAGGTTGCGGGCATGTACCGCGATCAGCACGGCGCCGCCCAGCATCAGCGCGGCGCAGGCGATTGGCAGCATCCAGCCGCGGATGGATGGCTCGGGCAACCAGTGCGGCATGCCGGAGTGTTGGACACCAGCGCGAGTGCGAGCCGCGACGGAGGTGTCTGCACCAGGCGAGGTATCTGAGCGCGCGTTTGCACCCACGTCTGCGCGCACACCGGCGGACGCGGCGCGGACGTCCGGGCGCGGACGCCGATGGCCTGCGCGCAGGTTGCGGCGGCGGCGCGCGTCGCGACGCCAGGACGCAAGCACCTGCGCCATCTCTGCCAATGATCGAGCCATCGTTCCCCCGGAAGTGTTCTTTGCACAGCCATAGCCGGGGGAAGGAGAAAGCGCTGAGCATCCGGCGCCGGTTTTCTGCATTTTGCGCCGCAAAATCCGCCGTTCGTCGCAGGCTCGTGGCGACGCGAGGGGTGCTTGGATACAGTGAGCACATGGACAGAACACAAACCCGTCCAGCCCCAGCAAAACCGAAAGAGGAACATGAAATGAAAGTCCTGCGTAACTTTGAAGCCCTGTTCATCGCCACCCTGGGCCTGGCTTGCGCCGCTAACTATGCTGTCGACAGTGTCGCAACGCACAAAGCTGAACCAAGCCGCGTCGCCGCAGCCGCTGCGCCGTATGCCGCCAGCGCTGGTATGCAAGTGGTTGTTGTCAGCGCCAAGCGCATGAGCGCCGCCGAGAAAGCCGCTTCGCTGGCCGTTGAGCAAAAAAACGCCAAGATCTGAGAATGTAAGTATGTGCGTCAGCGCACACCGAAGTGTTAGCAGATTTCGGCATTTGTAAAAAACTGAATCAGGCTTACCCCCGTTATAGCTGGCTTGCTATAGTGAATTCAAAGCTTCACTAAACGGAGATAAACCATGATCAAATCTAAACTCATCGCTGCAGCCGCACTCACCTTGGGAATGGCTGCAATTGCACCGACCCAGGCGCTGGCCCAAGTGGGCGTTTCGCTTGTGATTGGCGACGCTCCACCTCCACCACGCTTTGAAAGCGTACCGCCTTTGCGCGCAGGGTATGTGTGGGCGCCGGGCTACTGGAATTGGGACGGATACCGCCACGTGTGGGTCGGTGGCCACTGGATGCCGGAACGCCGCGGCTACCGCTATCACCCGGCAGAATGGGTACGAGTGGATAACGGCTGGCGCCTGCAGCAAGGCGGCTGGAATACTTACTACGAGTCGCCGCGCTATGTAGAGGCACCTCGCTACGTTGAGGCGCCACGTTTTTACGAGCAGCCGCGCTATTACCGCGATGGCCGCTATCACGACCGTGACCATGACGGCATCCCGGATCGCCGCGACCACGACCGCGACAACGACGGTATCCCGAACCGCTACGACCGTGACCGCGACGGCGACGGCGTACCAAACCGCTACGACCGCCGGCCGGATAATCCTTATCGCCACTAAAATCGGCGGATCATTGATCCGCCCTACGAGGCCACCTTGCGGTGGCCTTTTTTTACGGCTTGGCTTTCAGGTATTTGTCGAGGAATTCGACCATCTTCGCATTCGCCACCGCCTGGTTCTTCTTTTTGCTGAAGCCGTGGCCTTCGTCATCGAACACCACGTACTCAACCGGTACGCCGTTCTTTTTCACCGCGTCCACGATCTCGTCGCTTTCCGGTTTGATCACGCGTGGATCGTTCTTGCCCTGGATGACCATCAGCGGACGGCGAATTTCCGAAGCGTGGAACAACGGCGAAGTCGCAGTCAGGAATTCCTTGTCTTTGACCGGATCACCGATTTCTTCGTACAGGGCCTTGCGCTGCGATTCCCAGTATGGCGGGATCGATTCCAGCGTACGAATCCAGTTGCTGACGCCGAAGATATCCACGCCCACTTTGAACGTCTCAGGACGGAAGGCCAGCGCTGACAATGTCATATAGCCACCGTAGCTGCCGCCCATGATGCCGATGCGGTCCGCGTCGACATAGTTTTGCATCGCCAGCCAGGTTTTCGCTTCGACACAGTCCCACAGCGGCTCACGGCCGTGCTTATGGTCGTCCGCCATGTGGAAGCTCTTGCCATAGCCGCTGCTGCCGCGGTTATTGATGCCCAGGACCGCATAGCCATTGTTGACGATGTACTGAATCAGGGCGCTGTAGCCGCGGCGCGTCTGGCCGCCCGGGCCTCCATGCACGAAGACCACGGCCGGCACTTTGCTGGCCGCCGAAGCGCCTTTCGGCTTGTAGTAAATCGACGGGATCACCATGCCGTCGAAGGACTTGAAGCGTACGACTTCCGCCTCAACCAAGTCTTCCGGATTGATTTCCTTGTTCAGACTTTCGGTCAGCTTGCGGCTCTGCTTCGTCTTCAGATCGTAGACATACAGATTGTTCGGCGAACGGTCGCCGTTGACGTAGAAGGCCATCAGATTGCCGCTTTCGGAAAACACGACGCCACGGATTTCGCCGCCCGGAGCCTTCGGCAGCGCAACCGGTTTCTCGTCCTTGCCTTCCACGATGCGCAGCACGGTGCTGCCGTCCTGGTTCACCGAGCTGACACGGTAGCGGCCATTACGTGAGAAGCCCGTACCGGCCATATCCCAGTTGGCCTTCTCATGTTCGGCGACGGCGCCGGTAGCGAGATCGTAGGTGCGGATGCTGGTAAATTCGCCGCCGGCGTTAGACAGGAAGTACAGCTTCTTCGACTCAGGATCGAAAGTCTCTGCGTCATAGGTGGCCGGTTCGGTGTGCTGCGTGATCAGCTTTTTCTCTTTCGTGACCAGGTTGTACAGGTAGATATCGCTGTCGGACGTGGTATTCGGCTTGTTCAAAGCCAGCCATTTCTCGTCGCGGCTGATTTCGGAAGGCGTGATGCCGTCCTCGTTCTTGTAGATCATCTCGCGCGAGTAGTCTTTGGCGTTGTAGCGGTACAAGTCGAAGTATTTCGGATCGCGTTCGTTGGTCAGCACGAAGAAAGACTTGCCGTCCGTGCTCCAGCCGCGGAACATGGCTTTCAGCTTGTCGCCCGGCGTCAGATCCTTCTCACTGCCATCGAGCTCGCGCACGAACAGGTGGTTCTGCTCATTGCCGCCCTGATCGCGCGTGAACAGAATCCGGTTATCCGTGCGGAAGAAGCCGACCGCGAAGGTGCTGTCCACCGTCGATCTGGTCAGCGCGACTGGCGTGCCGCCAGCGACTGGAATGGCGTAGGCATTGAAGATGCCGCTTTCATTGCTGGTGAAGAGGATCTGCTTTTCATCGGGGCTGAAGGAAGCACCATTGATGGAGGTGGTGGCCATGAACTGCTCGATCGTGTACTTCTTCGGCGTCTTTGGTGCGGCAGCAGCGTGTGCACCGCCAAGCGACAGGGCCAGCACGGCGAGGCCGGCTGCGCGGAGGATCAATGCCATTGGTGAGATCTCCTGTTAGAATTTTTGGGAAATACAGCGCAACCAGTGTTGCAAAATCAGCTATACATGTCAACGAATCAGGAAAAAGCCCGCGCCGAAAAGCTCGCGCGGCAAAAAGTGCCCGCTTCCGCCGCCGCATGGCACGCGTGGTTTGACGGGTCAGCCAATCCCAATCCAGGCCGCATCGGCATAGGCGCCCTGCTGGAAGGTCCGCAAGGCGAGCGCATTGAAATCAGCCGCCAGGCCGGCCACGGCAGCAGCGGCGATGCGGAATATCTGGCGCTGATCGCGCTATTGGAAAAAGCGGTGGAACTGGAACTGGCCGAACTGCTGGTGTACGGCGACAGCCAGGTCGTGGTGCACGACGTGCTGCTGGCGCAAGGTTCGGGAGCGAAGGTTTTGGCGCACCACCGCGAACGGGTGGGCGATTTGATGGCGCGGCTGGCACAGGTTAATGTGCGCTGGGTGCCACGCCACCGGAATGGCGAGGCGGATCGCCTGTCACAGCAGGCGTCCGCCGGTACTGCTGCTTAGCGGCGGCCCAGGCGCAGTGCCGGGCGCGCTGCGGCGCGGCTGGCCTGCGATGCGGCGCCAGCTTCTTGGCCCACATTGAACACACTGACCACTTGCGCCAGGCTGGTACACTGCTGGCGCATGGAGTCCGCCGCCGCGGCCGATTCCTCCACCAGCGCCGCGTTCTGCTGCGTCACGGTGTCCATCTGGCCGATAGCTTTGTAGACTTCATCGATGCCCACGCTTTGCTCCGCGCTGGCGGCGGTGATTTCGCTGATGATATCCGTCACGCGCTGCACGCTGGCGACGATTTCTTCCATCGTGCTGCCTGCCTCGCCAACCAGCTTGCTGCCCTGATTGACCTTGTCCACGGAATCGTTGATCAGTTCCTTGATCTCCTTGGCCGCCCCGGCGGAACGCTGCGCCAGGTTGCGCACTTCCGATGCCACGACCGCGAAGCCGCGGCCCTGCTCACCCGCCCGCGCCGCTTCAACGGCAGCGTTCAGGGCCAGGATATTGGTCTGGAAGGCGATACTGTCGATCACGGAAATGATGTCCACGATGCGGCGCGAAGATTCGTTGATCGACTCCATGGTGCCGACCACTTCCGACACCACACTGCCGCCCTTCACTGCCACCGACGCCGCAGCATCCGCCAGCTGATTGGCCTGGCGGGCGTTGTCGGCGTTGTTCTTTACGGTCGATGTCAGTTCTTCCATCGACGAGGCGGTTTCTTCCAGCGACGCCGCCTGCTGCTCGGTACGCGAGCTCAGGTCCTGGTTGCCCGCCGCGATCTCGATCGACGAGGTGCCGATCGAATCGGTGCCATTACGTACTTCCAGCACGATGTTCAGCAGCGCCTGGTTCATATCCTTCAGCGCCAGCAGCAGCTGGCCTGTTTCATCCTTGCCGCTGACCTCAATCTGCGTGGTCAGGTCGCCGGCCGCCACACGGCGCGCGGCGTCCACGGCTTTTTGCAAAGGCTGGGTGATGCCGGTGGTGAGCAGCCATGCGCAGGTCGCGCCAAAGACCAGCACCAGTACCGCCAGAATCATCATCCTCGTGCGACCGGTGGCGGCGGCATCGGCGATGTGATGCGCGATATTGTCGATTTTCCCGCGCTGCATTTTCAGCAGATCTTGAATCAGGGCCTGATAGGCGGCAGCGCCGGGTTTGTAGCCTTTCTCGAAAACGTCGTTGGCCTGTTCCAGCTCACCGGCCGCCTTCAGCTTGGCCACCTGGTCGCGTGTAGACAGGTAGACTTTGCGCTGCTCCATGATTTTTTCGAACAGCGCTTTCTCGTCGTCTTCGTCGATCAAGTCAACGATTTTCTTTTGCAGCTCGGCCGATGCGGCGGTGGAGATCTTGCCTTCCTCCGCAAAATAAGCGGCCAGGCTTGGATCGCTGCTGCGCGCGATCGCGGTGGTACGACGGATAGCACTATCTATCTTGCTATACCAATCGGAAATCATGCGTTCCTTGGCCAGCGGGGTTTCCATCATGTCGTGCGTGGCGTCGGCCACTTGTTGCAGGCGCCAGATGCCGATGGCAGTAATCAGCATGGCAAACGCCAGAATCACGGCAAACCCTAGCGCCAGGCGCTTGCCGATGCTGATGTTGTTCAAGGCTCGCATGTCGTACCTTATGCCGCCAGTTTCTCGATCAGGCCCATTTCGGTGCTGGACATCAGCTTGTCGATATCCACCAGGATCAGCATGCGGTCATCCAGCGTGCCAAGGCCGGTGATGTATTCGGTGTTCATCGAACCGCCGATTTCCGGTGCCGGCTTGATCTGCTCAGGTTCGAGGATGGTCACGTCCGACACTGCATCCACCACCATGCCAACCACGCGGCTGCCGATGTTCAGGATGATCACGACGGTGAACGGGCCGTATTCCGGCTGGCCCAGATTGAAGCGGATACGCATGTCCACGATCGGCACGATCAGGCCGCGCAGATTGATCACGCCTTTAACGAAATCAGGCGCGTTGGCGATGCGGGTTGGGGTTTCGTAGTTGCGGATCTCGCTGACTTTCTGGATGTCGATGCCATATTCTTCTTGGCCCAGGGTGAATGCGAGGTATTCGGCGGGTTGAGTGCTCGTGGACATAATGGAAAGGAAACTACATTTGTGAAGGGAGTCTTCCAATGTTACCTCAGGCCAACTTAATAGGCACGAACTTTTTGCTGTAGAGCAATAGTTAAACTTGCCAGATATACAGCGGGCGCGGCTCATGCCACAATTGAGTGGTTGAACTGGAAGAACTGATTACATGGATACTTTGCTGAGCAGCTGGCAGCCGCGCCTCCTCGCGCTGGCCGCCGCCGCAGCGGGCGACGACGGCGCCCATGACACAAATCACCTGCACCGAGTGTGGCGCAATGCCAACCAACTGCTGGCCGACCATCCCGAAGCGGACCAACTTGTTGTTTTGGCGGCCTGCTATCTGCACGATCTGGTCAACTTGCCGAAAAATCATCCGGAACGCCATCTCGCTTCGCGCCAGGCGGCCGAACTGGCGCGGCGTGAACTGGCGGCGCAGGGCTTCCCGGCCGGGAAACTGGACGCGGTGGCCCACGCCATCGAAACCCACAGCTTTTCAGCCAACCTGACGCCGCACACCATCGAGGCGCAAATCGTGCAGGATGCCGACCGGCTGGACGCACTGGGCGCCGTCGGCCTTGCGCGCATGTTCTATACGGCGGGACGCATGGGCTGCGGCCTGGCGCACCCGGACGATCCCCTTGCGCTGAACCGCGCCCGCGACGACAAGGCCTATTCGCTCGACCACATCGAGGTCAAGCTGGCCACCCTGCCCCGCACCATGCAGACCACGGCCGGGCGCCGTCTGGGCGAATCGCGCCTGCAAAACCTCTATGACTTCCGCGACAGCTTCGTAGCAGAATGGGCAGCTCAATGAAAGACGACCGCATCGAATCCATCCCTCCCGCCGCTGCATCGACCGGCAATCTGAATTTCGTCCTGGTCTGCATCTTCATCGACATGCTGGGCATCGGCCTGATCGTGCCGGTGCTGCCGATCCTGGTCGGTGAATTCGTCCACAGCCGCGAACAGCAAACCCTCTGGTACGGCATCATGGGCGCCACCTTCGGGCTGATGCAGTTCATCTTCATGCCGATGCTGGGCGCGATCAGCGACCGCGTGGGACGCCGTCCCGTGCTGCTGTATTCGATGGCAGGCATGGGCATCAACTTCCTGACCACGGCCTGGGCGCCTAACCTGGCCTGCATGTTCATCGGCCGCTTTGTGGGCGGCATGTCCTCGGCCAGCATGTCGGTGGCGTCGGCTTACGCCTCCGACATTTCGACGCATGACAACCGCGCCAAGAGCTTCGGCAAGATCGGCGCCGCCTTCGGCCTGGGCTTCATTGCCGGCCCGATGCTGGGCGGCCTGCTGGGCGACGTGAACCTGCACCTGCCTTTCTATGTGGCGGCCGGACTGTCCTTCGCCAACTTCATCTACGGCTACTTCTTCGTGCCCGAATCGCTGCCGGAAGCGCAGCGCGGCCCGTTCCGCCTGACGCGTGTGAATCCTTTCGCGGCGCTGGCCAAACTGGCGGGCCGCAAGGACATCCGCGGTCTGCTGATTACTTTTACCCTCGTCACCAGCGCGCAGATGATGCTGCAATCGACCTGGGTGCTGTACACGAACTTCCGCTTCAACTGGACGCCGACGCAAAACGGTATCGCGCTGTTCTGCGTGGGACTGTCGGCGGCCGTGGTGCAGGCGGGCCTGCTTGGTGTGCTGATCAAGCGCTTCGGCGAAGTGAAGCTGTCGCTGCTGGGGCTTGGCTCCGGCTGCATCACCTATCTGCTGTATGGCCTGGCCACGCATGGCTGGATGATGTACGTCTTCATCCTGTGTAATCTGCTGTCGTTTGCGGCCGGTCCGGCGCTGCAAGGCATCGTGTCCAAGGCCACGTCGCCTACCGAACAGGGCGAGCTGATGGGATCTTTGCAGTCGATCAGCAGCGCGGCGATCGTCGTCATGCCGCTGGTCGGCAGCACCATCCTCGGCGCAGTAAGCCATTTGCCGCCTAGCGACTGGCGAATTGGCAGTTCCTTCTTCGTATGCGCTATCATGCAAGGTATAGCAATCGTGGTAGCACGCCGCTACTTCCGCAGCCATACCTTAAAGTGAAAATACGCTCGTTCGTTCAATATCTGGCTTTTGCAGCGGCCTTGCTGGCCGCTCCGGCAGCCTTCGCGGGCTGCTCGCGCGACATCGTTGTGCCGGTCAGCTCGGTCGGCGTCAGTGTCATTGCAGGCAGCGACGGCACTGTCACCGGCATCTATCCCGATTTGCTGCGCGGCCTTGGACCGAAGGCGGGCTGCCATTTCGTTTTCACTACCGTTCCCCGCGCCCGCCAGGAGCTGATGTTCGCCACCGGTAAAGCGGACCTGCTGGTGACGGCCATGCGTACACCGGCGCGCGACGTGAACGGCATCTTCGTGCCGATGATCGGCCACCGCGCCACGCTGATTTCCGTCCAGAGCGACCGCCCTCCCATCACCAGCGGACAGGATCTGCTGGAGCGCCGCGATCTGCGCGTGGCGGTCGTGCGCGGTTATGACTACGGCGAGGCTTACCAGTCGCTGGTACGCGAGTTGAGCAAGCAGGGGCGCCTGTTCACGGAAGTCGATCCGGCGGCCGTGGCGCGGCTGCTGCATCTTGGCGCAGTGGACGTGACCATCATGGGGCCGACCATTCTGGCGGGCTCCATCGATCGCGAGCCGCGCGTGGCTGGCTTGATCGACAAGCTGCGCATGGAACCGATTCCCGAACTGCCCTGGGGCCATACCGGCATTTACGTTTCGCGCCACTCGCTCAAGCCTGCGGACCAGGAGGCGCTGCTTGAACTGCTGGAGAAGGCAGCCAAGTCGGGCGTAGTCATGGAGAGCTTCCAGCGTTATCACCGTCCGGAGATTCTGGCGGAAAGCGTGCGGCCACGCTGATGCCGGGGCATGTGGTTGCCGTCGTCCTGTTTGCGGCGCTGCTGCATGCGGGGTGGAATGCCTTAGTCAAAGCTGGCAAGGAGCCATTTCTGACCAGTGTGCTGGTGGCTTCGGGCGGGGCGCTGATTTCTGCAGTGCTGCTGCCGTTCTTGCCCTCGCCGGCGCCTGCCAGTTGGCCGTTTGTGGCGGCGTCCACCGGTATTCATTTCTTCTACTACGGCTTTCTCGCCGCCGCTTACCGGCACGGCGACATGAGCCACACCTATCCGTTAATGCGCGGCAGCGCGCCACTGCTGGTGGCCATCGCCAGCATTCCGCTGCTCGGCGAGCGCCTCAGCGCCCAGCAATACGCCGCCGTCGCCACCATCTGCGCCGGCATCCTCGGTCTGTGGTTCACCGCCCCTCGCAACGCACAATCCCCCGCTGGCGACAAACCGCCTGCCGCACGCCCCGTGGCCGCGAGCGCCGCGCCATCGCCGGCCGCGCCCGCGGCCGCGGTCCACGCAGCACACGCGACGTATTCGACAAGCGAAGCGCATGCGGCGCAATTGGCGTATTCGACGAGCGAAGCGCCGGAGCCCGCCGACGCGTCCGGCCCGGTCGGCGCCTTGGGTCCGCGGCCTCGTTGGCGGGCGACGGTGTTTGCTTTGCTGAACGCGCTGGCAATAGCGGCGTACACGCTGGTGGACGGCATTGGCGTGCGCAGGTCGGGCGCGCCGGCGGCCTACACGATGTGGCTGTTCGTGCTGAGCGCCAGCGGACTGCTGATCTGGACGCTGCTGCGCCGCCCGCGTGAACTCAGGGACTACGCCAGACAATACTGGCGCGTCGCCGCACTGGGCGGCGTCGGCACGCTGGCCGCGTATGGCCTCGCGCTGTGGGCCATGACCGCCGCACCCGTGGCCGCCGTCGCCGCGCTAAGAGAAACGTCCATCCTGTTCGCCGCCGCCATTGCCGCCCTCTTCCTGCGCGAAAAGATCGGCAGGCGGCGGGGCGCGGCCATCGCAATCATTGCCGCGGGCGCCGCGCTGATGCGCTTCGCTTAGTAAGGACTGGCCGTCGAGCGCACCACGATCTCGCTTACGTCGATGTCCGAAGGCTGGTTGATCGCAAACGCGATGGTGCGCGCGATTGCATCCGGACTCGCGTCACCCGGCCCAGCCTCCGACTGGCACGGCGACACAATGGTCACGCGAATATCGCCGCCCACCTCGCGCCGCAAACCTTCCGAAATCGCCGCCAGCGCGTACTTGGTGGCCGAATACACGCTGGCTGTCGGGCCAACCGGCGTCAAAGCCGCCAGGTTGATGATCTGCCCCGAGCGCGCCATCTGCATCAGCGGCAGCACCGCGGCGATGCCATTCAGCGCGCCGCGCAGATTCACGTCGATCATGCGGTCCCACTCGCGGATCTTCATCGCATCGAGCCGCGACAGCGCCATTACCTCGGCGTTATTCACCAGCACATCTATCCGCTCATAGCGGCGGTGGGCAGCCAGCACGAAAGTCTGGAAATCGTCCGCATCGGTGACATCGAGGACCTGCACATCCACCTCGGCGCCCAGCGCGCGCAGCTCCTCCGCCAGCGGCGCCACGCACTGCTCATGGCATGCGCCCAGCACCAGCTGATGTCCGGCCTTGGCCAGCTTGCGCGCCGTCGCCGCGCCTACGCTGGTCGACGCGCTGCTGATCAGGATTACTTTCGAATTCATGCTGCCCTCCCGCTAAGATTTCCAACCCCATGCAGTGTAGGCCGCAGCGCAGCAATCTTCATGTCAGAAACTATTTGATCCTTGCCTAATCCTCTTCCAGCGTACAAAACCCGGCAATTTAAGCGCAAAATGACTGCCTGAATCTATAAGGAAGCAGAAATGGAAGATGCAGCAACAGCGTTGCGCCGCGCGCGCATGGTGCAGCTAGTAGAACAGCTGACGCCGAATGAAGGCATGAATCAGCATCCGGCCATGCCGGGCGTGCGCTTCGTGCGCGCCAGCACGCCGGTGGCCCGCCATCCGGTAATGGTGGAGCCGTCGATCGGTATTCTGGTCCAGGGCCGCAAACGCGGCTATCTGGCCGACAGCTCGTTCTTTTATGATGCGCAGCAGTTCCTGGTCCTGGCCCTGCCGCTGCCGTTTGAAGTCGAGACGGAAGCCAGCGCCGCCGAGCCGCTACTGGGTATGAACATCCCCGTCGATTTGCAGACCACGGCGGAAGTGGCGATGGCGCTGGACGAAGCCAATGTGCCGATCGCCGCCGCGCCGCAAGGCATCGTGGCTTCGCCCATGGACGACAAGATGTCGAACGCCGTGCTGCGCTTCCTGGAAGCGATGGCATCGCCGGTCGAAGCGCGCCTACTGGGGCCCGGGATTGTGCGCGAGATCATTTATCACGTGCTGACCAGCCGTCTCGGCGGCTCGCTGCGCGCCGCGCTGACCCATCACAGCCAGTTCGGCAAGATTGGCAAGGCACTGCGCCGCATCCACGTGGACTTCAACCAGCCGATCGACGTCGCCCAGCTGGCCGACGAAGCCGGCATGAGCATGGCCGCCTTCCACGCCAGCTTCAAGGCCGTGACGATGACCTCGCCGATCCAGTATCTGAAGACGACCCGCCTGCACAAGGCGCGCCTGCTGATGGCCCAGAATGGCCTGAGCGCAGCCGCTGCGTCCAGCCGCGTGGGCTATGAAAGCAGCTCGCAGTTCAGCCGCGAATTCAAGCGATTCTTCGGCCGCACCCCGGTCGAGGAAGCGCGCGAGATGCGCGCCCTCCTCGGTCAGCCCGCAGCGGAGCCGGAAGCGGCCTACGTCACTTACCAGTAGTGCTCACCACCGGCAGCTCGATGGCGCTGCTGTGGACACCACCGTGATACACGCGCTGCGTGGCCTTCTTGTAGTCGCCTGGCTTGGCGTAGAAGATGTTCGGCACATAGCTCTGCGGATTGCGGTCGTAGAGCGGGAACCAGGACGACTGGATCTGCACCATCACACGGTGGCCCGGCAGCACCACGTGGCTGATCGGCGGCAGCGCAAACCTGTACTGCTCCACCTTGTTGGCCGGGATCGCGGCCGGCTTTTCGAAGCTGTCACGGTAGCGGCCACGCAGAATGTCCATCGACAGCGGCAGCTGGTAGCCGCCCAGTTCCGGCTGTGATGGCACTTCATCCGGATATACATCGATCACCTTCACCACCCAGTCGGCATCCGTGCCGCTGGTCGAGGCGAACAGCTTCACCTGCGGCGCGCCGGACAGCACCAGCGGCGCCTTCAGCGGCTCGCTGACATAGCTCAGCACATCCGGGCGGTCCGCGACAAAGCGCTGGTCGTGCACCAGCCATGGGCGCCACACATTCGCATCACCCATGCGTACAGGGCGTGGCACGAAAGGCACCGGCTTGGCGGGATCGGCCACATACTCATCGTAAGCCTCGCCCTTTGGCGCATCGAAGGCCAGTTTGAAGTCGCCCTGAAGGTAAGCCATCTTTGGCGCGGACTCGCAGCCTTTTTCGCAGGACAGCGGCCACTTGGCCAGACGCTGCCAGTGATTGGTCCCGCTCTGATACACCAGCACGGGAGGGGTATCGGCCACCGGGGCGCCATCCTTCAGGTACTGGTCGAGGAAAGGCTGCATGATGTCGCGGCGGAATTCGAGCGCGGTGTCGCCGGTGAACTTGATCGGCCCCAGGTTGTAGCCGTCGTAATTGACGCCGCTATGGCGCCATGGACCGACCACCAGGTAATTCAGCTTGTTGGAGCTGTCCTGTTTTTCCAGCTCGGCATAGGTCTTGTAGGTGCCGTAGATATCTTCCTGGTCCCACTGGCCCACCACGTGCATGGTCGGCACACTGATCTTGCGCTTGCCGAGGATGCGGTCCAGCGCCTGCTCCTGCCAGTAGCTGTCGTAAGCCGGATGCTCGAACAGCTTCTTCGTGAAATTCAGCTGATCCAGACCAAAGCGGTGCGCGTAGCTGGCAACCGAACCTTCGCGCAGTGCGCCTTCGTAATCGTCGTACACGCCGGTCGGCAGCGGTTCGCCGCGGCCGCGTGCCGTGGTCTGGCTCGCGATATAGTCCAGCGTCGGCAGGCGGAAGGCGCCGTTGTGGAACCAGTCGTCGCCGCGCCAGCCATCGACCATGGCGCTCATCGGCACCGCCACTTTCAGCGCGGGGTGCGGATCAGTCAATGCCATCAGCACGGTAAAGCCTTCGTACGAGGAGCCGATCATGCCGACTTTGCCGTTCGATTCGGGCACGTTCTTCACCAGCCAGTCGATGGTGTCCCACGCGTCCGTGCCATGATCGATCTTGCTATCGTTGAGCGGGCCGCGCACCGGGCGGGTCATCACATAATCGCCTTCCGAGCCGTACTTGCCGCGGATGTCCTGGAACACGCGGATATAGCCCTCACCCACCAGCACTTCGTCGCCTTGCGCCAGAATGGACTCCATGCGCGAGCTGTGGTTGCGCTGAGCGCGGCCGGACGCGTTGTACGGTGTGCGGGTCAGCATGATCGGTGCATGCCTGGCGCCCTTCGGAATCACGATCACGGTGTGCAGCTTGACCCCGTCGCGCATGGGGATCATGACATCGCGCTTGATGTAATCGTTGGCGGAGTCCGGCGCTTCAAAGGATGAGCCAATATCGGGCGCCATCGGCGGCGTCGTCTGGGCAAAGGCGGAAGAGATCAGAAGGGACAGCAGAGCAATCGGGGCGCGCATGAGTTTCTCCAGACCGGCAAAAAAAACAATATTACTTTAAAAGCCATTCCATGCGGTAAGAGAGTGAGCGCACAGACCAGTCAGCCGTATGGAGGCAATATGGAAGCCACTACTCTGTTGAGGAGGAATAATCATGAAGAAACTACTGCTCGCCGCCATGGCGGCTGCTTCCCTGGGCTCGGCAGCCCTTCCGCTGGCTGCCAGCGCAGACGTTCTGGTGGTGCGTACCGCCCCGCCGCCGATGCGCGATGAAGTGGTGCCGGCCGCCCGCGAAGGCTACGTCTGGACGCCGGGCTACTGGCGTTATAACGGCCATCGCTATGTGTGGACGCACGGTAAATACGTCCGCGAGCGCCATGGCTATTACTGGCGCGAACCGGCGTGGAAGGAAAACAATGGCCGCTGGGAATTCACTCGTGGCAACTGGGCGCGCGGCGACCGTGACCGCGATGGCGTGCCGAACCGCTACGACGATCATCCCAACGATCCAACGCGCCGCTAAACGCAAATCCGGACCGGATGCTATGATGCCCGGTCCGGATCTGCCTTAGTGACGCAAAATGAAGCACACCCTGTTCCTGTTTGATCTCGACGACACGCTGCTGGACTTCAAGACTTCCGAAAAGCGCTCGTTCGAGCGCACCTTGCGGGACATGGGCCTCGCCGGAGATATCGCCGATATCTTCGACGACTACCAGGTCATCAACACGGAGCTGTGGCGCGCCTTCGAGCAGGGCCGGCTTTCCAAAGACACCATCAAGGTGGAGCGCTTCCGCCGGACTTTCCTCGCCCATCAGTTAGACCTCGACCCCGAACTGGCCAGCCACCGCTACCTGGAATCCTTGCCGGAAACCGTGGTGCTGTGCGACGGCGCCATGCAGGTTTGCGAGCAGCTGGCGGCCATTGGCGAAGTGGGCATCATCACCAATGGCGTGGAAGCCATCCAGTCGCGCCGCATTAATAATTCCGGCCTTGGCGCGCATATCTCCTTTGTCGCCACTTCGGAAGCCTGCGGCTACGCCAAGCCGGACAGCCGCTTTTTCGAATACACCACCCAGCGCGCCAAATCCTTCAGCAAGGACAGCACCGTGATCATCGGCGACCGCCTGGACGCCGACATCCTCGGCGGTAACCAGTTCGGCATCGAAAGCTGCTGGTACAACCCCGGCCGCCACGCCAACGACTCGTCCGCCAAACCAACTTACGAGATCGACAGCCTGCATCAGCTCATGGCTTCGCTGGGCGGCTCGGCTTGACAGGCTGTCGCCAAACTGTGATTATTGCGGGATGAAAATTATCCAGTCACATCGCTCGACTCTGAATTGGTGGCGCCGCTGACATAGCGCGGCCACTGAAAAGTGATGTGATTTTTATATCAACGCCGCCTATCCTGAGGTGGCGTTTTTCATGGCGCAAGGATAGGGGCAAGCAGAAGGAACCCTATGAGCCAGCCAGCAACCTCCGCCTCTCCTGCCGTGATCCTGACCGGCGACCGTCCTACCGGTCCGCTGCACCTCGGCCATTTCGTCGGCAGCTTGCGCAACCGCGTGGCTTATCAGCATGAATACAAGCAGTTCATCATGCTGGCCGACTCCCAGGCGCTGACCGACAATATGGACGACACCAACAAGGTGCACCGCAACGTGGTCGAAGTGGCGCTGGACTATCTGGCTTGCGGCATCGATCCGGCCAAGTCGACCATTCTGATCCAGTCGCAAATTCCGGAACTGGCTGAGCTGACCTTCTATTACCTCAACCTGGTGACCGTGGCGCGCCTGGAGCGCAACCCGACCGTGAAGCAGGAAATCGTGCTGCGCGGCTTCGAGCGCGATATTCCGGCCGGCTTCCTGACCTACCCGGCTTCGCAGGCCGCGGATATCTCGGCCTTCAAAGCTTCCATCGTGCCGGTCGGCGAAGACCAGATCCCGATGATCGAGCAGACCAACGAGATCGTGCGCAAGTTCAATCGTCTCGCGAATAAAGAGATTCTGGTCGAGTGCAAGGCCGTGGTGCCGGACGTGGGCCGCCTGCCGGGCATCGACGGCAAGGCCAAGATGTCCAAGTCGCTGGGCAATGTGATCAATCTGGGCGCGTCGGCGGCCGAGATCACTGCGGCAGTGAAAATGGTTTATACCGATCCGCTGCACCTGAAAGTTTCCGATCCGGGCCACCTGGAAGGCAACGTGGCCTTCATTTACCTGGACGCGTTCGATACCGAGAAGGCATCCCTGCAGGAGATGAAGGACCATTACGTGCGCGGCGGTCTGGGCGACAGCGTCGTCAAGAAACGCCTGGAAGCCGTGCTGCAGGACATGCTGGCCCCGATCCGCGCCCGCCGCGAGGAACTGGCCAAGGACAAGGGCTACATCATGCAGGTGCTGAAAGAAGGCACCATGCGCGCACGCGAAGTCGCGGCGCAGACTTGCGATGAAGTGAAAGCGGCGCTGGGCCTGAGCTACTTCTGATGCCGTCCGTGCCCGCGCTCGATGGCGCCACGCTCTGGCTTGGCGTCATTGCGCTGTATGCCGCAACCAGCCTGCTGTGCTTTATCGCCTACGGATTGGATAAGCGCGCAGCCGAGCGCGGCGCGCAACGCACGCCGGAGCGCACCTTGCTGCTACTCGGACTCGCCGGCGGCTGGCCGGGCGGGCTGGTGGCGCAGCAGGTGTTCCGCCACAAGACCGTCAAGGGATCGTTCCTCGCCTGGTACTGGGCCAGCGTGGCGCTGAACCTCGCTGCCCTGCTGTCGCTGGCGTCGCTACAGGCCTGAGGGATAAGTCTCCGGCGCCTCCTCGTGTTTCCACAAGGCCGAGCGTTCCAGCGGCCGCAATGCCGTGCTGCGGTCCACGTGAATGATTGCGTCAAACTGCTTCGCCGCATCGGCGTAGAAGTAATGGCTCATGCGCTCCGTATCGGGCCGGTAAATCACCCCGATCGCCCGCTCCAGAAACTTATCGCCCAAGCGCGATAGCCGGCTGCCGCCGCCGCGCAGGGGCAGCAGGAACTGTTCGACGCCCGCCTCGTGCAGCACATGCTCCACGCTATCGCGGCGCGAAGGCACGATGTGCTTCAGCTCCGCCGGTCCATCCCAATCCGTGGCCGCCGTCACCGTCCCCGTATGCGTGGTGAAGCCCAGCAGGAAGATATCCTCTGGACGATAACGCTCGCGCACCAATTGGCCCAGATTCAGCTGCCCATGCTTGCCCATCTCCGTGTGCCGCGCATCGCCGAGGTGCGAGTTATGCGCCCACACCACCACGCGCGCAGGCCGGCCCGTGCGCTGGCCGATGTGCTCGCGCAAAGCCTGCAGCGTTTCGGCCATATGCGAGTCGCGCACATTCCAGGACTCGTCGCGCCCGCGGAACATGGAGCGGTAATACACCTCGGCATTGCGCGTAACGCGCGCATTCTGCTGGGCGTAGAACAGTTCATCCGGCACCGTGCCGCCGCGTTCTTCCAGATGGCTGGCAGCCTTGTGCGTCATTTCCATCAGCTGGCGCACCACCTCTTCCTCGCAGTCGGGACGCATGCCAAAGGACGTCGCATAGCCGTAGCGCTGCGGGTCTTCGGCGAAATGGTCGATGCAGGAATAGCGCTTGCGGGCACGCGCTGCCGCTTCCGGATCGGCCTTATCCAGATAAGCGATCACGGCATGCATCGATTGCTGGAGGCTGTAGAGATCCAGTCCGTAAAAGCCGACACGCCGCGCGGCACTGGCCACATGGGTATTGTGCTGGCGCAGCCAGTTAATCAAATCCTCGACCTCGTGATTGCGCCACATCCATTGCGGAAAGCGTTTGAAGCCGGACAGCGCCTGCTCCGCCGTCATATCGTCGCCGCCGTGCTGCACGAAGCGGCTGACGCGCAAGGCGTCCGGCCAGTCGGCTTCCACGGCGATGGCGTCGAAGCCCTTTTCAACGATCAGCCGCTTGCTGATTTCGGCGCGCAACCGGTAAAACTCGCGCGTGCCGTGCGTCGCTTCGCCCAGCAGCACAATCGATGCGCTGCCGATATAGTCGAGCAAATAAGCGAAGTCGTCGTCCGTGTCCAGTGGCCGCGCCTCGTTGCGCAGCGCATCGCTGATTGCCTGGTCCATCATGCACCTCCCGGAAATCATCGTCATCAGGCACGATAGCGCAAGCTGTGAGAAACTGTCGCAGGTTTAATTGGGGAAATTGCATGTGGAACGGTGTGCTGTGCGGCCTGCTGGCGGGCGCGATGTGGGGAATGGTGTTCATTGTGCCGGAGCTGCTGTCGGCGTTCACGCCGCTCGAAATGGCCGTGGGCCGCTACACCGCGTATGGCGCCATCGCCTTCGGCCTGATGCTGCCGAAGCTGCGCAATCTCCTGGGACGGCTTGAGCACAGCGACTACATGGCGCTGCTGCGCCATGCGCTGACCGGCAATATCGTCTATTACATGCTGCTCGCGCTGGGAGTGAAGTTCGCCGGCGTGGCGCCGACCTCGCTGATCATTGGTGTGCTGCCGATTTCCGTGACGCTGATGGGCCGCAATGACCATGGCGCCGTGTCGTTGCGCCAGCTGGCTTTGCCGTTGCTGGTGGTCGGCGCCGGCATTGCATGCATTAATGTGGACGTGTTCCAGCATGCGTCGGCCACTGGCCAGCCAATGCTGAAGACCTTGATCGGCGTGGTGTGCGCGACAGGCGCCCTGCTCTCCTGGAGCTGGTACACGCTGGACAACGCGCGCTACCTGAAGCGCAATCCGCATTACTCCAGCGCGGAATGGTCGGCGCTGTATGGCCTCTCCACTGGTTTGATTGCCGCCGTTATCGGCGGTATTGCCTTCGCCATTTTTCATGGCGACGTGACTGGCGCTGCAGGCGCGGGGTCGGGCCGCGACTGGACGCTGTTCTGGATCTGCAATTCCCTGCTCGCACTGGGCGCGTCGGTGATCGGCAACCAGCTGTGGAATATCGCCAGCCGCCGCGTGCCGGTCACGCTGTCCGGGCAGCTGATTCTGTTCGAGACGCTGTTCGCGCTGCTGTACGGCTTTATCTACAAGCAGCAGTTCCCGCGCCCATTGGAGATCGCAGCGATCGTGCTGCTGATTGCAGGCGTGCTGTGGTCCGTCCACGTGCACGCCCAGGAAGAACAGCTCAGCCCTGCGTAATGCGCTCGGCCACCAGGGCCGCCATTTCATCCGATTCGCGCGTGCGCAGACCAGCTGCAATATTGGCGCGGTCGGCCATGTCGCGGTTCTGGCTTACCTTCCATTTGCCCGTCAATTGCGACACCGGCAGCTCGATGCCGACAATGGCCCGCATCATGGTGGCGATGTAATCGGGTGGCGCGTCGCCGACGGACCAGGGCTCGGGCATCGTGCCTTCGTGCGCGTCCGTGAGATCGTCCAGCAGGCGGCGCAGCCAGGCCGCATCTTCCACCGCGTGTGCCGTGCCGCGCGCCTGCACCATGGCGTAATTCCAGGTCGGCACGGCCTTGCCGGTGGTGCGCTTGGTTTCGTACCAGTTCGGACTGATGTAGGCTTCGGGGCCCTGGAACACCACCAGCACCGGCGCTCCATCGGCCAGCGCCTTCCACACAGGATTGGCGCGCGCCACGTGAGCCCGCAGTGTGCCGTGTTCACCTTCGCCCGGGTAAAGCAGGAAGGGAATCAGGTCGGCGGCCGGGCCATCGGCGGTTTGCACGATCAGCGTGGCCAGCGGGAAGGCTTGAATCAGGCCGTGTTTGACCTCGGTGCGGTCTTCGGCAAAGGCGGGTGGCAAATACATGGGCGGATCTCCTTTGCGCCAGTGTATCCGCAGCCGGGTTTCGCCGACAGGGCCAGCGGAGCGCTGCACGATGGGGCCAGCCTCAGTTCAGCAGGCCATGCTCGGTCAACATATCGTGCACCAGTTCCAGCCGCAGGACGGGGTTCTCCTGCCCCAGCAGCAGCTGCTTCTGCGGCAGCGTCAGGCGCAGCAGCTCGCACCAGCGATTGGCGACCCAGCCCGAATCGTCAAGCCGATATGGTGGACGCATGGGCATCTGCGCGGACGGCACGCCGCGCTCCTGCAACGAACGGATCAGGGAACCAAGCATATCGGCCACTTCCTGCTGGTCGGCCGGAATCGGCATGCCCAGGTCGGGCGGTATGTCGGTGACTTCGGCCATCCACAGGCCGTGTTTGAGCACTTCGGCCGTGGTGATGTGGAAGCGCCGCATGCCCATGCAGCCAACGTGCATCAGGCCCGGCATCGGTGCAGACCATTCGTCGATGCGCGCCATGGTGCCAACGGCGCTCAGTGTTTCGTGGCTGCCGGGTTTGCGCACTTCCTCGCCCTGCACCAGCGCCACCACGCCGAATTGCTCGCCATGTTCAATGCAGCGCTTGACCATATCGAGGTAGCGCACCTCGAAGATCTGCAGGGGCAGATAGCCGTCCGGGTAAAGGACGGTATTCAGCGGAAATAAAGGAATCGCGGCCATATCCCATCATCGCACGAATCGCGCATGGCCGCCGCGCCACTACGGCCTGCGGTAGACGGTGCCGCCCTTCATCACGAAGGCAACCTTGTACAGCGTGGTGATATCGGCTGTCGGATCGCCCTCCACTGCCACCAGATCCGCCACATAACCCGGCTTGACCTGGCCCAGCGACGAGGCGCGATCCAGCACCGCCGCGTTGACCATGGTGGCGGCATGCAGCACATCGACCGGGCTCATACCCAGCTTGACCATCCATTCGGCCTCGCGCGCGCTGGTGCCGTGCGCGAACACGCCAACATCGCTGCCGAGGCCAATCGTCACACCCAGTTTGCGCGCCAGCTGGAAGGCATGCGCGGCAGCCTGCATGGACGGCGTGGGTGCAGCGCCGCGGGTGTACTTCTGGAAGTATTCGCTGGTCGCTTCCGGTGCAGTCAGGGTTGGGAAATACGCCACCTTGCGTTCGGCCATCAGCTTGAACGTGGCTTCGGAACCTGCGTAGCCATGCTCGATGGTGTCGACGCCGGCCAGAACCGAGCGGCGCATGCCTTCGTCGGTGCTGGCGTGGGATGCGACCTTGCGCCCGGATTCGTGCGCCGTCTTCACCAGGGCGTTCAGTTCTTCCTGGCTGAAGGTGGCGTGCGAGCTGTTGTCAGGGCCGGTGCGGTAATCGGCATAGACCTTTATCCAGTCGGCGCCATGGGCGGATTGCTCGCGCACCGCTTTCACCACTTCATCCACGCCGGTCGCTTCCTGGGCGCCGCCCGGAAGATCCATGTCGGGACGATAAGCCTTCACGTTCGGCCCATAGCTGCTGCTGGCCACGATGGCGCGCGTGGCGACAAACAGACGCGGACCCGGAATCACACCGTCTTCGATGGCGCGCTTGATCGCCACGTCGGCATACATCGCGCCTTCCGTGCCGAGGTCGCGCAGGGTCGTGAATCCGGACTGCAGCTGGGCATTAGCGTGGCGGCCAGCCAACAGAACGCGGTATTCGACCGGCTCTTTGAGCACCTGGTCATCCCAGCTGGTTTCATTATATGGATGGAGCAGGACGTGCGAATGCAAGTCCATCAGGCCGGGAATAAGAGTCTTGCCCGGCAATTGAATGCGCTCGGCATCGGCGGGCGCGGTGATATTAGGGCCGACGGCCTGGATTTTTCCATCCGCGACCAATACCGACCAGCCGGAATGGGATTGGCCTTCGCCGGTCCAGACTTTATCAGGCGTCAGCAGAATGGGACGCCCACTAGCTGCCTGTGCGGAAGCGCACAACAGCATTATTGCCGCGGTGACGGCGCGAGAAAGAAGCATAGCCATATTTAAGGAGAATACGGCGGAGATAATCCGGTGAACGACCGGACTATTATTCCGCCGTCGCAGCCTTATTAGGCTTCTTTAATCAGGAAGTCTTCCTTTTTCTTGCCTTCCAGCCATTTCGGCGCACGGCCACGGCCGGTCCAGCTTTGACCGCTGGCTGGATCACGGTATTTCATCGGCACCGGAGCGCGTGGCTTTACCGGCTTGCCGCTCTTGGCCGCCGGGCCCAGATCGGCAATGGTCAGATTATATTCGCGCATGATGGCCAGAATCTGATCTTTGGCCTTGCCGATTTCGGTCTTGCGCGCGTTTTCCGCGAGATTTTGCAGTTCGGCGATCTTCGCCTGGTATTCCTGATAAGTCGTCATCTCTCTATCCTAAGTTGGAAAAAAACAGGGTGTGACAATGTGTGAGATTTCATTGTCGCCAATGTACCATAGTTTTCGGTAATTATTCCAGTTAATTTAACAACATTAATAAAAGCCTGCCACACGGTTGAACGCAACTTCATTTAGTGGCCAGCTTTAATAAGGGTATTAATTATTGACATTGCTCTGCCACAGGCGCAGCCTCGTCTGGTCGGCATGTGCCGGCGTCCAAAACAGGGAGGCTCACAATGAAAACGATCGCCGCAATTGTTCTGGGGTTAGCAGTCTGCACCACCGCTGTTGCGCAGGAAAAGCGCATTTATAAAGAGGGGACCGTGACTTCCGTCTCCTTCATCCGCACCAAACCTGGCCACTTCGACGACTACATGAAGTTTTTGCTGGGTCCGTATAAGGCCGTGATGGAAGCGCAGAAAAAGGCCGGACTGGTCGTGGATCACCGCATCTACGCAGCGAATCCGAAGAATCCGCACGAACCGGACGTGATCCTGACAGTCACTTATGCCAATATGGCGGCACTGGACCGCAGCGATGAAGCCGATGCTGTCTCATCCAAAGTCGCCGGTAGTTTCGAAGCGCAGGATAAAGCGTATGCCGATCGGGAGGCCATTCGCGAAGTGCTGGGAAGTGAATTGATCCGCGAGCTGCATGCCCGCTAAAGCATTACCCGGGTTGCCGGGATAGCACTATTTCCGGCGCCCGGGCACACGGCTATAATGCGCTATTCAACCTTGAATGGAATGCCATAACCGTGTCCCGTCTCGCCGTACTGCCTCAATACCTGCTGCCAAAAGGCGCCCTGACCAATTTCGCGGGCCGCGTGGCCGGCGCCAAAGGCGGCGCCATGACGACGCGCCTGATCCGCTGGTTCGTGGGCAAGTACGATGTGAACATGGACGAGGCGGCCAATCCGGACATCGCCAGCTACCACAGTTTCAACGAATTCTTTACCCGCGCGCTGAAGCCGGGCGTACGTCCGCTGGCCCAGGCTGATTTCATTTGCCCGGTGGATGGCCGCATCTCGCAGTTCGGCGATATCGAGGACGACCAGATTTTCCAGGCCAAGGGACACAAGTTCACCACCACCGCGCTGGTGGGCGGCGACAAAACCCTGGCCGACCAGTTCCGCCATGGCCACTTCGCCAATCTGTATCTGAGCCCGCGCGATTACCACCGCATCCACATGCCTTGCGATGGCAAGCTGACGCGCATGATCTACGTTCCGGGCGAGCTGTTCTCCGTGAATCCGACCACGGCACGCGGCATTCCTGGGCTATTCGCGCGCAATGAGCGCGTGGTGTGCGTGTTCGATACGGCCAACGGTCCCTTCGTGATGACGCTGGTCGGCGCGACCATTGTCGGCAGCATGGCCACCGTGTGGCACGGCGTGGTCAACCCGCCGCGCCAACCGTCGATCTGCGAGTGGACTTATGCGGACAAGGACATCGTCCTGAAAAAAGGCGAAGAACTCGGCCGCTTCCTGCTCGGCTCCACCGTCGTGATGCTGTTCCCTGCCAACACCATGCGCTTCAACAAAGACTGGCAACCCGCCGGCCCAGTCCGCCTCGGCGAGGCAATGGCCAACCTGAAAGCCTGAGCTACATCAAGCCGCGCGTTCGCACGCGGCGTATACTGGTAGTTCGGAGGTCGCCAATGACTGCCGTTGATAAAGAATACGTTGATGCGAAGTTTGATTCGCTGAAGCAGTATATCGATACGCGCGTGGCGCATGGCGTGCAAGAGCTCAAGACTGAACTGCATCAGACGATCGTCCAAACCGTCAAATGGTCCGCGGCGATCGCGGCTTCGACGTTAATGATTTTCGTCACCGTCGTGGCCTTCCTGATGAACAACGCAGTGCCGCGCCCGCTGCCAGTGCAGCAAGCTGCACCCGCGCCGGCGCCGGCAGCAATGGCCGCGCCGATAGTGCCGCAGCCAATCGTCATTGTCATTCCGCTTAAATCTTAGCGCTGCCTTCGGTGGCGTTGAAATTCTCTTCGAGCATATCCAGGAACACGCGCGTCTTGGCCGGCATCAGGCGGCGGCCGGGGAAGACAGCCCAGCCGGTGCTTTCGGGGAAGCTCCAATCCGGCAGGATGCGGACCAGCTCACCTTTTTTCACATGCGGTGCAGCGAATTCTTCGGTGCAGGTGGCGACGCCCAAGCCGGCCGTGGCCAGTTTGGTCAACAGTTCAGGCGAGTTGGCGCGGGTCTTGATCGGGACATCGCGCTCCCAGGTAGTCTTGCCGCGCGAGAGCTTCCAGCGGGCCAAACCGTTGACCGCGCGCGGCAGGCTGAGCAGGTCGTGGCGGAACAGGTCGTCGGGATGCTCGGGCAAGCCGTGCAAGCCGGTGTAGTGCGGCGAGGCGAACAAGCCCCAGGTGCTGAGTACGACGCGGCGGGCGGCCAGCGAGGCATCGTCCGGCAGTGCGCCCATGCGGATGGCCACGTCGAAGCCTTCCGCCACCAAATCCACGCGGCGCGGCGACAAATCCAGATCGATGGAAATCGCCGGGTACTTCTTCAGAAAATCGGGCAACAGACGGATCAGGTGGGAATTGGCAAAGTCGGCGGGCATGGACACCCGCAGCAGCCCATTCGGCGCCTGCTGGCGGTGCTGGGCCAGTGCGCCGGCCGCTTCCGTCTCCTCCGCCACCTTGCGCGCGTGCTCCAGCAGACTTCCGCCGAACTCGGTCAGCACCAGCTTGCGCGTGGTCCGCTGCAGCAGGCGCTCACCCAGGCGGGCTTCCAGTAGCGTCAGACGGCGCGACACGGTTGATTTCGGCAGTTGCAGGCGCTCGGCGGCCTGCGACAGGCTGCCGCATTCGACAATTCGGGCGAACAGCAGCAGGTCGCCAGGGTCCAATTCAGTCATGATTGTTCCATCAGTGGATAAATCATATCCATTTTAACGGCTTCCGAACCAAATTTGGAATTGCTAAAGTATCTCCATCGACGCAGCATTCAACCCAATACAAGGAGCCTTACCATGAACATCCTGCAAATCAACTCCAGCGCACGTAGCCAAGGTGCAGAATCCACCCGTATCGCCGACGCCATCGTCGCCAAACTGGTGAGCCGCCACAGCAACGCACAAGTGACCCGCCGCGACCTGGCATCTGATCCGCACCCGGTGCTGGACGAAGCCGCTCTGGGCGCCCTGTTCACCCCGGCCGACAAACGTACTCCTGAGCAAGCCGCCCGCGTGGCGCTGGATGACGCTCTGATCGCCCAAGTGCAAGCCGCTGACGTGGTGGTGATCGGCGCCCCAACCTACAACTTCGGCATCACCGTGCAACTGAAGTCCTGGTTCGACGCCATCGCCCGTGCCGGCGTGACCTTCAAATACGGTCCAACCGGCCCAGTCGGCCTGCTGACCGGTAAAAAAGTGTACGTTGCCCTGTCCCGTGGCGGCCTGCACAAAGATTCGCCGACCGACACCCAGCTCATGCACCTCAGCATGTTCCTGAAGTTCGTGGGCCTGGATGAAGATCTGCAGTACGTGTTCTCGGAAGGCCATGGCATGGGCCCTGAAATGGTCGCCAAGGCGCAAGCAGCAGCCAACGACCAGATTGCAGCAATCGTTGCTTAATTAATCCAAAAAAGGAGAATGGTTATGGGTATCACTAGCGAAAAAATCGGATCGGCCCGCGGCGTGGAACGCATCATCCACGGCCAGGCCGTGATGGATGGCGCAGGCGTGAAGATCAATCGCGTCCTGACCCAGCCACTCCAGCGCCGCCTCGACCCGTTCCTGATGCTGGACAATTTCGGTTCGGATGAAGCCAACGACTACATCGCCGGCTTCCCCGACCACCCGCACCGCGGTTTCGAGACGGTCACTTATATGCTGACCGGCCGCATGCGCCACCGCGACAGCGCCGGTAATGAAGGTCTGTTGACCAACGGCGGCGTGCAATGGATGACCGCGGGCCGTGGCGTGATCCACTCCGAAATGCCGGAACAGGAAGCCGGCTTGATGGAAGGCTTCCAGCTGTGGCTGAACCTTCCGGCCAAGGACAAGATGCGCAAGCCCTGGTACAAGGACTTCGGCGCCGAAGAGATTCCCGTCTTCGATACCGAAGCGGGCGCCAAGGTACGTGTGATCGCTGGCCGCAGCCATGGCGTGGAAGGCGCCGTGCAGCGCGAAGTGACCGAGCCGCTGTACATCGACGTGGAACTGCCGGCGGGCGCAAGCATCAGCCAGCTGATCCCGGCGGGCCATAACGCCTTTATCTACACCTATCGCGGTGAGGTGAAGGTGGGGGACAAGGCAGTCCCGGCGCGCAGCATGGCGATCCTGGCCAATACGGCAGGCGCCGACGGCGTGACCGTCACGACGGGCGAAGCGAGCCGCTTCATCCTCCTGGCCGGCAAGCCGCTGAATGAGCCGATCGTGCAGTACGGCCCATTTGTGATGAACTCGCAGGAAGAGATCTTCCAGGCCGTGAATGATTTCCGCGCCGGGAAACTTGGCGAGGAAGCGCACGCCTAATGTTCAACGCAGCACCTGAGGCCCGAACAGGCCTCAGGGCTGTTTCCGCTACAATGCGGAGATGAGCAACCCACTCCTCACCTGGCTGACAAAGCTGAGCCACATGCTCGGCCTGAGCACCGCCGAATCCTTCCCACCCGGCCACGCCTACGCGCGCACCCGCTGGGACAAGGCTTACTTCGATATCGCTTCCGACGTCAAGCCGGATGACATCGAACGCCGCATCTGCGAAGCCATCGCCAACACCCCGCTCGTTTTCGCGCACATCACCAATCCCACGCCCGGCATGCAGCGTGTACTGTTTGGCCTGATCGAACAGCGCCTGCGTTTGAACCACGAGCGCGAGGCAGGCCAGTTGGCCGTCCTGCTGATCAAAGCCTACGAAAGCCGCGACATCCAGGAAGCCTCGTCCGGCCTGCGCGCGGCCATCGCATCGACGGAAGGATTGGAACTACCAACGCGCGTGCGCACCCTGCTCGCCTTCCTGGCCGACATGCAGTCGCCGTTTGGCGTCATCGAGATGCGGGGCTAGGCCGGTAACTCAGATTCTCGCAATAGCGCAGCAGTTCAAGGCGCACGCTGCGCACCATGCTCGCCGCCGGCGCCGCCTCCGGCAATTCAGCCGCCGCTGCAAAACTCGCAGCGGGACGCATCAGCACATAGCGCGGCGCTTCGCCGCCGATCTGCAATCGATACCAGGTAAAGCGCGCCGCCTTATCGGCCTTGCTCCGCTGCGCCGCCAGCAGGCGCTCGAAGGCGGCCTCTTCGCCGGGCGCGATCTGATAAGTGCTCAAGGCGAGGAACGGTGAAGTATCGGGCAGTGGTGCGCCGGCGCTGGCGTTATCGAGACGCTTGTAGATGCCATGGCTGAGGAAGTCGGCATGCGGCGTGACGTTGACGGCGTTGTCCGCCTGGTCGGCGGCTGGCTGCACGGCGGCGTCGAAGTCGGCCATCGCGTGGCCGAAGGTGCCGTCCATGAACAGGCCGAGGCGGTCGCCGAGCACGAAGGACCAGCCGTACCAGGTCCAGCTGTCTTCCGCTTTCTTATGCCAGCCCAGGTGGCGTTCATAGCCCGCCTCGAACTCGGCGCCCTGCCCCGGCTTGGGCTGGATCACCACCATGCGCGCATACGGGCCTGCCTGTTGGGCATTAGCCAGCGGCGACAGCGCCATCGCGGCGGTCGCCGCGATCATCCACTTCCTCATGCTTGCTCCTTGCGTAGTTTGTCGGTACAAAACGCTCACGCAGTTTCATGAACGGCGTTTCGACGACAATGTACAGCAAGAAGCCAACAATTGCAGAAGCGGCAAGCAGGATTGCAATGCCGCGTGGTTCGTCCGGCCCGATGTCGTAATTCCAGGCCAGGATGTGGGCGAGCACGATGCACAACTGCTTGTGCGTCAGGTAGATGGCATAGGACCAGATGGCGATCGAACCAGCGCCCGGAATGCGCGTACGCGCCAGCAGGCCGCCGGGACTCATGCCCGCAACGAGCAACGTGCTGAAGGCAAGTCCCAGCAGCGGATAGCCAAACACCGTCATGCCGAAGCCGTAGTGGTCGCGGATGAACAGCGCAAAGGCCAGCGCCGTCAGCAGCGCGCCTGCCGCCAGCGTCCAGTTGCCGCGCGAAGTCAGGCGCGTCCAGGCCGACGGATGGAAGTTCTTCAGCAACGCCAGCGCCACGCCGAACAGCAGCTCATCGAAGCGGCACAGCGTGGAATAATAAATCAGCGTGTAGAACGCCGAAGTGCCGCGCGACCCGAGGTCGAGACCCGGATGCCAGATCGATGCGCGCCACGCCATCGCGGCCAGCAGCGCGCCAATCAGAGCGGTCCAGCCCCAGAGCAGCGAGCGGCGCAGCAGCGCAATGCCCAGCGCCGCGGCAGGCAGCACCATGTAGAACTGTTCTTCCACGCACAGCGACCAGGCGTGCGAGAACAGCGTGCCGGGGATCAGGTTGAAGTTCAGCGTGAAGGTCCAATACTTCCACCACGGCGCAGGATGCGAATCGCCCGCCCATAAAGGCCAGAAGGCGTACAGCGCCAGCACGACATAATAGTTCGGCAGCGTGCGCAGCAAACGGCGCAGGTAAAAGCGTCCCAGCGAGAAGCCGCCGTTGCGCAGTCCCGCGAAAATCTGGTTACCGATCAGGTAGCCGGACAGCGCAAAAAACAGGTCCACGCCAGCCCAGCCCACCTCGCTCGCCCAGCCAAAAGTGGCGTCATGGGTGACGAAAGTCATGTAGTGATTGCAGAACACGAGAGCGATGGCAGCGGCGCGCAGCGTATCGAGGCCGTGGATGCGGGTTGAAGATTGGTTCATGCGCGCATTGTACCTGCGCTAGAATACCGGGCACTGTATTTACCACGCACCCGAACCAGAGGAAGAGCATGACCGTAGCGAGCGAACTGCATTTCAAATCTGTTAATTACACCGGCCAGGGCAAGGGCCGCCGCCTGATCGTCACCGGCGCAGTGCACGGCAATGAAACGGCCGGCACCAAGGGCATCCTGCGCGTGATGGAGCAGCTGGACAAAGGCGAGCTGAAAATCCTGAACGGCAGCGTGACCTTCGTGCCGATCACCAATCCGCTGGCTTACGCAAAAGGCGAACGTTCCGGCGAGCGTAATCTGAACCGCAATCTGTTCCCGAACGAGAATCCGCAAGATTTTGAAGACCGCATCGCGAACTGGCTGTGCCCCCTGCTCGGCCAGCACGAAATCCTGCTCGACCTGCACTCCTTCAACGCACAGAGCCAGCCTTTCGTGATGGTTGGCCCGCGCAATAACGACGGCGACCTGCAACCCTTCAAGCATGAAGCTGAAGAGCGTGCAATGGCGCGCATCCTCGGCGTAAAGCGTTTCGTTGACGGCTGGCTGGCGACTTACGGCGCCGGCGTGAAGCGCCGGCTGCGCAATGACAGCGAACTGGAAACCGTGATCAAGTACGGCGTCGGCACCACTGAATTCATGCGCAGCACGGGCGGCATGGCGCTGACGCTGGAATGCGGCCAGCACGCCGATCCGCATGCGCCGGATGTCGCTTACCGCGCCATCATGAATGTGCTGGCCCACTTCGGCCTGATCGACGCGCCGAAGCCGCAACCGGTGCCGGTCGAGGAAATGGAATACCTCAGCATGGTCGAAGTGCACGACAAGCTGCACGCGGAGGATAAATTCAGCCGCGTATGGTCGAGCTTCGATCGCCTGAAGCAAGGCGACGAAATCGGCGTCCGCGCCGACGGCACGGTCGCTACCGCACCGTTCGACGCCTACATGCTGTTCCCGGATGTGAACGCCAAAGCCAACGCCGAGTGGTATTACCTGGCCAAGGTCAGCGACAACTTCAATTAATTCGCGGACAGCAGCTTCAGTCCCAGAATACCGGCCACGATCAGCGCGATGCACAGCAGACGCGCTGCGCTGGCCGGTTCATTCAGCATCATGATGCCGTAGATAACCGTGCCCACGGTGCCGATGCCGGTCCATACGGCATAGGCGGTGCCCAGCGGCAGGTGGCGCAAGGCCAGTCCCAGCAAGCCGACACTGCCCGCCATGGCGGTCAGCGTGAGCGCGCTCGGCACGAGTCTGGTGAATCCAGCGGTATATTTGAGCCCCACAGCCCAGGCAACTTCCAGCAGGCCGGCGAGGAAAAGGACGATCCAATGCATGATCTTCTCCCAAGTCATGACAGGGTCGTCCCTGCCCGGCTCCTTTGACGAAGGCGGGGTCGTCCCCGCAGGAGAAAGAGCCGGCAGTATATCATTGCGGAAAATTTCTTTCAGAGAGGAGACCCAATGGTATTGCTGGCCCAGATCGTTACCGCCATCGTTCTGCTGATTCATGTCTACATTGTTCTTTTGGAAACCGTGCTTTTCCCTACCCGGGGACGCCGCGTGTTCGGCTTGTCCGCCGAGAAGGCCGAGATCGTGAAACCCGCCATGTCCAATCAGGGCTGCTACAACGGTTTCCTGGTTGCTGCGCTGGCCGTCGGCTTCCTTCATCCCAACCCGGCGGTTGCCCACGCCTTCACGGTGTTCGGGCTGGTTTGCGTGGCGGTGGCCGGCATCTGGGGCGGCGTGACCGTAAACAAGCGCATTTTGGCCATCCAAACGGCCCCCGCAGTCCTTGCGCTGATCCTGAATTTTGTGCTTTAAGCAGGCCTTGAAAGAATATCGTAAAATCCCGATATACGAATCGGAATCCTACGATTTACGTATCGAAGAAAACCGAAATGACCCAAGAACTCGACATTGACGCCGTCCACAAGGCCCTGGCCAACCCGGTCCGGCGTGAAATCCTGTGCTGGCTGAAACAGCCGGGTGCTTACTTCACCGAGCAGATACACCCGCTTTCCATGGGGGTGTGCGCTGGGCTGATCGAAAGCAAAACGGGATTGTCGCAGTCCACGGTGTCTGGCCATCTCTCCATCCTGCAGAAAGCGGGACTGGTGACGGTGCAGCGCATGGGTCAGTGGAACTTCTATAAACGTAACGAGGAAACGTATCAGCAGTTTCTCGATCACATGAAGGCTTTTTAAAGGAACACAACAATGACTACGCTCTTTGACCCGATCACCATTGGCGCCCTCTCCCTGAAAAACCGCGTCGTCATGGCGCCGCTGACCCGCTCGCGCGCCGTTGGCGAAGGCCGCGTACCGAACGCGCTGATGGCCGAGTATTACGCCCAGCGTGCGTCTGCCGGCCTGATCATCAGCGAAGCGACTTCGGTGACCGCACAGGGTGTGGGCTATGAAAACACGCCTGGCATCTGGTCCGACGAACAGGTGGCCGGCTGGAAGCTGGTGACTGATGCCGTGCACGCCAAGGGCGGCAAGATCGTGCTGCAGCTGTGGCACGTGGGCCGTATCTCCGACACCAGCCTGCTGAACGGCGACGCGCCCGTGGCGCCGAGCGCGATTGCAGCGAACGGCAATGTGAGCCTGTTGCGCCCTGCGCGTCCATACCCTACCCCACGCGCACTGGACACCAGCGAACTGGCGGGCATCGTCGCCGCTTACCGCAAAGGCGCCGAGAACGCGAAGAAGGCCGGCTTCGACGGTGTGGAAATCCACGGCGCCAACGGCTATCTGCTGGACCAGTTCCTGCAAGACTCCACCAACAAGCGTAACGACCAATACGGCGGCGCGATCGAAAACCGCGCCCGCCTGATGCTGGAAGTGACCGATGCCGTGATTTCGGTGTGGGGCGCCGGCCTGGTCGGCATGCACCTGGCGCCGCGCCGCGATGCGCACGATATGGGCGACTCGACGCCGGCTGAAACCTTCGGCTACGTGGCACGTGAGCTGGGCAAGCGCAAGATTGCCTTCATCGCGGCACGCGAAGCGGTGGGCGACGACTCCCTCGGCCCGCTGCTGAAGAAAGAGTTCGGCGGGGTCTACATCGTCAACGAGAAGTTCACCGCAGAGAGCGCGCAGAAAGCGCTGGCGGAAGGCCGTGCCGACGCCATCGCCTGGGGCAAGGATTACATCGCCAATCCGGACCTGGTGCGCCGCCTGCAAACCGGCGCCTCGCTGAACGCGCAGCGTCCGGAACTGTTCTACGGTGGCGGCGCCGAAGGCTACGTCGACTATCCGGCGCTGGAGGCTTAAGCCTCGCCCCCGGGGTCTGACCCCGGGTCTGACCCCATTTAGGGGCTAGCGCGGGATGCTGTAGGTCACGGGGTAAAACTCATACCCCTTGCCATGCGCGCGGATGTGGCCCAGTGCCGGGAACGGCAGGTGGGCAGCACCGAACAGATAGCCTTGCTTGGCCGCTTCGGCAAAGGCGGCCTGGCGCTGCGCCAGCGCTGCCTTGTTGTCGGTGTCGAAGGCAATCGTTACGGTCGGATCTTCGAACTGCACTTCGGCGCTGTGCAGCAGGTCGCCCATCAGCACCAGCTTCTGGCCTTTGCTCTCCACCACATACGTCGTGTGACCCGGCGTGTGGCCGTAGCTGGACGAGGCGCGTACGCCCGGCACCAGCTGGGTGCTGCCTTCAAACGGCTTGAACTTGCCGGCGCTCGCGTACGCCGCGACGGAATCCATCGCGCCCTGGAAGAAGCCTTTTGCATCCGCCGGCGCCTTCTCCTGCTCCTGTTTGCTCAGCCAGTAATCGGCATCGCGCTTGTCGACGCGCACCACGGCGTTCGGGAATGCCGGTTTGTTCAGCGCACCCAGGCCGCCTACGTGGTCGGGATGCAAGTGGGTGATGTAAATCTCGTCGATCTGTTCCGGCTGGTAGCCGGCGGCTTTCAGATTGTTCACCAGCTTGCCCAGGTTCGGACCAAACAGGCCGCCTGCGCCGGTGTCGACCAGCACCAGCTTGCTGCCGGTGTTGATCAGGAAACCGTTGAAGGACATTTCGTATGGCAGCTTCACGAAATGCTCGGCATACGCTTTCTCGGTCTTGCCGGGTTTATTGTGCAGCAGCTTGTCCATCGGCATTTCATTGGTGCCGTCGTTCAGCACGGTGACTTCGAAATCGCCCAGCGTGGTGCGATAGAAACCGGGGGATTGGGACTTGGCCAGAGGCGCCGCAGCAAAGGCAGCGCCGGATGCGAGCGCGGCGGCGAGCGCCACCGCGGCGGAGATACGGGTGCGTTGAGTCATGAATTCCCTTTTACTCAATATTGTTGGAATCATTACGATAGCGCAATTCCGGCGGCTCTGCAGGAGGCCGCCGGAAAGCTCAGAAGGACATCGGCAGGCGCACCGACAAGGTCACGTCCGGCGTATCGCGCGTCAGGCCCGCTCCAACCGTCACGTTGAGCGTGCGCTTTTCATTGAGGCGATACGAGAAGCCCATCAGCAGCGTACCCAGCTGGGTGCGTACCGAGCCCGGCACGGCGACGCCGTTCTGTTTGGTGCGTGCGATCGACTGGTGATCGTAGCCGAGGCTGAGCGACGCTTTATCGTTCAGCGCAAGGCCCATGCCGAAGTTGAAGCCGACCACGGCGCCCGGCTTGACCGTCCCCAGCGGCTCCATCGCTCCGCTCAGCACCTGGCGTTCCACGTTGTCACGCTTGATGTTGTACAGATAGCTCACGCTGCCGAAGAAGACTGCTGGATCGGACGGGAACAGCCAGGTCAGGCTGGGCTGAATGGCCCAGAAGCCGGAGCCGGTCGGCAGGTCCAGCGGCAGGCCGGTGCCCGACGCATTGTCGCCCACGCAGCGCACCTGGCAATCCGTCACCACTTCAAACGGGTCTTTGCCGGTGCGGGTCTTCACACGCAAGCCGGCAACGTAATAGGAGCTGTCAGGACCGCCATCATTGATCTGGTGACGCACCGCCACTTCAACGTCGCCAATGCCCTTGCCGCTGGTCTGGAACACGTTCTCGACCGCGGTACCGGTGAACAGTTCGCGGCTCACGGTCGAATCGGAACGGTAGGTATAGGGCAGACGCACCTCGACTTCCGTGCGGTTGGTCAAACCATAGCGCCCGGCCAGCGTGACGGTGTTGGTATTGCGCTTCAGTTCCCGCACGTCGACCAGGCCGATGAGCAGTGCCGGAATGATGGTGTAGCCGACCAGTGCCACGCGGTTGCTGGACGAATAGCCGAACTGGTAACTGGGCTCAAGCACGTAGTGGCCGCGCGGTGTCAGCACGCCGGGCGCCTCGAACAAAGGCGCCACCGCCGGTGGACGGCTGTCGCGCTCGGGCGCCTTGCCGACCGGGTCGTTGCGCTGGTCGCCGCCGCCTTGTGCGCCTTGTGCTGCCGTGCGCCGGTCGTCGGCGGGCTGGGCCGGCTGGCTGGGCGCCGGCGCCGCTTGCGCCTGGCCTCCCGCCTGCCCGCTGCCGGTGCCGCGTGCCTGCTCCAGCTGGCTCGGCGCCACGGGATTTTTCAGCCGCTTCAAGTCTTCCTGCAGGGATTGCAGCATGGCCTTCTGTTCGGCCAGCTGCTTCTTCAGCGTCTCCAGTTCGGCCGCCATGGCGGCGTTGCTGCGGTTATCCTGCGGTAGTTGCGCCATGGCGGCGCTGCACATCAAGAGTGTGACGCCGGCTGAGCCGGCGCGCAAGGTACGGACAAGCTGCATGCTTCCCCCTTTTCTAGAGACGACGTCGACAGATGCTGCCGTGCTCAGCGCGGGCCAACCACATTGGCCAATGCCTGGCGCAGCGTTGCTTCCAGATTCATACTCTTCAGCGCAGCCAGCGTATTGACCGTTGCATTGATGGTGGTCTGGCTGCGTATCAGTTGATCATTGACGCTGTTCTGGATCAGGAGGGCCGACATCAACTGAGGCATCGCATCGGCGGAGAAGCTGTTGCCCGGTCCGTTCTGGACCAACTGGAAGGGCTGCAGCGCCTCTCGTGCGATCTGGGCCTCGGCGCTGCTCATGCGCGCCATGTCGGCGATATTGAATTGGGTGGTGGAAACCACGTTGCCGTTAATGGATACCAGGCGCTCAATGCCCAGCGAGACAACCAGCCCATTGCCGGTGTCGAAGCCGCCGCGGACCGCTTCCAGCTCGCTGTCGGGCACAGGCGTGCCCCAGTCCGGGCTCGCTTCATCGGCATCGGCCGGAAGCACCGCAAGACTGCACAGCAAGGCAAGCATCCAGCGGGAATTACGCATGGCTCGCTCCTAGAATTCGCCGGCGCCGTTCTTCGGCACCGTCACTCTTGCCAGCCCTTCGCGGTCCACCGCATCGCCCAGGAAGGCACGCGGTGCCACCTTCCACTCGGCCACTTCATTGAAGTGCGGCTTGCCGTTGTCGGGGCCGCTGCGTTTATGGATCACAAACAGCAGGTGATTTGGCCAGATGGCCTCAAAGGATTTGCGCCCCACGGCGCGTGTTCCGCCGGACGGATCGCCCAGCAGCACGCGGTCGGACTCGACGCCCTTGACCACTACGAAATGATGGTAACCCTTCTCAACTATCAACACAATGGCTGGGAATTTGGCCTGGACCAGCTTATCGAGCGGCAGTTCAAAGCCGTCCGCCGTGAAACCGTGGTTGCCGAGGAACCGCTTCATATCCAGCAAGGAGAAACCCTCGCGCCGGATCTTGGCCTGATCGCCGGTGACATACATTTCCTGAAACGCTTGTTGCTCGGTGACAGGAAAGTCATAGTGGTAAGTCAGCAACGTTGCCACCGCTGCCGAGCCGCAGCTGAAGTCGTACTGCTGCCGCACCGTGGTGCGGAAGCGCGCTTCCTTCATGCTGGTCACATGGACAAAATACGGAACACCGCCGACGCTGGCCAGTTCGGCTGCCAAGGGGGCAGCAGCCGGCGCGGCCAGCGCCAGGGTGAGGCACAACCAGCGTAGCGTAGGCATGTTCATTGGATTTGCACGTTAACGATGGTGGCGTTCTGAATCAGCACATTGGAGCCGGAATTCTGGATCACGGTCGGCAGGCCACTCGCATTCACAAACGAGCCGCCAGTGATCACATTGTTGCCGGTTACCACGTTGACCGCGCTGTTGTCGGTCACCGTGCCGCTCAGTTTCATATCGCTCCAGGGCGTATCGGTACCGCCACGCATGCGCGACAGCTTCTCCTCCCCGAGCGGCGTGCCGAACACGCCGCTTGATCCCTGCCCGGCGCCGAGCGGCACCGGGACCGGGGCCGGGCTGCGTTCGCCCGGATTGGACGTCCCCACACTTGCGACAGCAACTGCCGGAGGCGTTTCCCTCGCAGGGCTGACCTGCGCCTGTTGCGCCACACAAGGCAGACACAACAGCCAGGCCAGCATCCCGCCTGTCTTCGCGGACCAGGTATGCATGACATTCTCCTGTCCTGAGAAGTGCGCCGCCGCAGCGGCGCACCGCTTCGCGCTTAGTGCTGGCCGACCGTCAGGTTGGCCTGAACATTGACGCTCTGCTGAATCAGGGAAGAGAAGCCATTGTTCTGGCTCACCACCGTGATGCCTGCGGCGCCGCCGGCGACCGTAGTCATCGTGTTGGACATATTGAACTCGCCAGCGCTCACGCTGTTGGTACCGCCAGCACCGCCCGAGCCGCCGTTTCCAACACCACCGGTAGCCGTGCCTGCCGTGTTGGTGCCGCCTGCGCCGCCTGCACCGCCAGCGCCCGCTGCACCGGCACCGCCGGAGCCGCCCGTGTTGCTGCCGCCTGCGCCTGCTGCACCGCCGGTGTTGCTGCCGCCTGCGCCGCCGGAACCGCCGGTGCCTGCCGTAGCATTACCGTTGGTGGCAGCGCCGCCAGCTGCTGCGCCCGAAGCCGAGCTGCCGCCTGCACCGCCGTTGCCGGCCATGTTGGACGCTGCACCGCTGCTGCCGCCGCCTGCACCTGCACCACCAGCGCCACCGGTGCCGCCTGTGCTGCTGCCATTGCCGCCGCCGGCACCTGCTCCGCCTGCACCGCTGGCTGCGCCTGCACCTGCGCCACCAGTATTCGATGCCATGGCGCCTGCGCCTGCCGTGCCGCCCGTGCCTGCTGCACCTGCACCGCCAGCACCGCTGGTGTTGGCGCCGCCGGCTGCGCCTGCGCCGCCTGCGGTCGATGCCGAAGAACCAGCGCCGCCGGCGCCAGTTGTTGCGGTACCGCCTGCTGCGCCAGCACCACCGTTGGTGGTTGCCATTGCACCTGCGCCGCCAGTGCCGGCATTGCCGCCGGTACCGCCGCCGCCGCCGGCGCCCGAAGTGGCTGCGCCACCGGTGCTGGCATTACCGCTGGACGAAGCTGCGCCAGCCGTGCTGGTGCCGCCACCGCCACCGGCACGCGAATTGCCGCCGTCAGCGCTCTGGGTCGAACCGGCATTGCCGCCACCGACCGAGCCGGTGCTGCCGGCATCGCCGCCGCTGCCTGCGCGGGCCGCATTGCCGCCGTCGCCGCCAATGGCACGTGCAGCGTTGCCGCCCGAGCCGCCGGATGCGCCGGTTGCAGCGCCTGTGCCGCCGCCGTCGCCGCCAATGGCGCGTGCAGCATTGCCGCCGTCACCGCCGGATGCGCCGGCTGCACGGCCGCTGTTGCCGCCATAGCCGCCATTCACGGCGCCATTGCTGCCGCCGTCGCCGCCGATGGCGCGGCCGGTATTGCCACCGCTGCCGCCGGTTGCGTCGCCGGTAGAGCCGCCTGCGCCGCCAGCACCGCCGGTGCTGCCGCCGACACGGCCGGCGTTGCCGCCTGCGCCGCCAGAGCCGCCTGCGCCGCCGTCACCGGTGCGGGCGCCACGGGCATTGCCGCCGTCGCCGCCATTGGCGCCGCGGGCATTGCCGCTGCTGGCGCTGCCGCCATTGGCGTCGCCCACATTGGCATCGCCGCCGCTTGCGCCGCGGCCGCCATTGGCATTGCCGGTGTTGCCGCCGGAGCCGCCGTTAGCGCCACTTGCACGGGCACCGTTGCCGCCATCGCCGCCATAGCCTTCGGCGCCGTTGCCGCCGCGAGCGCCGCTGGCATTGCCGCCAGTCGCATCACCGCCGATACCGCCACGTGCTGCGCCGCCGTTGGCGTTGCCGTTGTTGGTAGCGATATTGCCGATGTTGCCGATCGAGTTGCCGCTGACAGTACCGGTCAGTGTGCTGGTCGCGGTGGCGGAGGAAGTGTTGAACGAGCTCGTCATGTTCGAGGTCGCAGTCCCGCCATTGTTGGCGGCTGCAGCAGCATCAGACGTGGCGCGTGCATTGCCAGTGCTGTTGTTGTTGTCGTTCGCGTTGTTCGTGTTGTTGCTGTTCCTGCTCTGACTCGTGGACGAGGTATTGTTATTCCCCGACTGATCTGTGGATTGCGCCATCGCTCCTAGACTGAACATCAATCCAATTGCTGTCGCCAGTATGCTTTTATTCATTTTGTGCCTCACCAAAAAGTAGTTTTTGAACGTTCGGCCACCCGGGCTAAGCCCAGGCAGAGGCAATTACGCAAACTTGGTGCCAGCACTGATGAAAGCCGCGAAGCGCTTGAGTTTAAAGGCTTTTTCGCGGCAGGACTGTTGAGCAATAGAGCCTAGCTTTATGGAAGGGTCACAGCGGTGTGACAGGGTTTGCGGCAGATCGGGTATTTGTCCTGCAAGCCACCCCATGCGACGCTTGTCACATGGGTGTGACGCCGTCTCATCCGGCATGCATAAAACGCCGCGATGGAGGTTCGATACCGTGCTTGGCCATCAGACGGTACAAGGTCATGCGTGACACACCGAGCTCGCGCGCCACCATGGTCATGCTCTTGCCTTCGCATAGGTGAGCTTGCAGCGCGGCCCGCTCGGCCTGGATGCGCACGCCATCCAGCGCATCGTTCAGCACGTCCGGCGTGGCGTCTTCAAGGCCCAGATCGCACGGCTGTATCATGTGCCCCTCCGCCATCACCAGCGCGCGCCGCACGCGGTTGACCAGCTCGCGCACATTGCCCGGCCAGTCGTGCGCGCACATCGCCTCCAGCGCGCGTGTGCTGAAGCCCTTCACGCCCGGCGCGCGCTCGGCCGCAAAGGCGTTGAAGTAGTATTCGGCCAGTGCCACCACATCGCCATCGCGCTCGCGCAGCGCGGGCACATCCAGCGGCAGCACGTTCAGGCGGTAGAACAGGTCCTCGCGGAAGCGGCCCTCGTCCACTGCATGCAGCAGCTTCACGTGCGACGCCGCGATCACGCGCACGTCAACCGTGATCTGGCGCGTACCACCGACGCGGCAGATGGTGTGCTCCTGCAGGAAGCGCAGCAGATTGGACTGCATATCGAGCGGCAGGTCGCCTATCTCATCAAGGAAGATGGTGCCGCCCGCGGCCGATTCGATCAGGCCGCATTTGTCGCGCGCCGCGCCGGTAAAGGCGCCCTTCTCGTAGCCGAATAATTCCGACTGAATCAGGCTGGCCGGCATGGCGCCGCAATTGATCGGCACGAAAGGCGCGGCGGCGCGGCTGGAATGGTCATGCACGGCGCGCGCCACCAGTTCCTTGCCGGTCCCGCTTTCGCCCCAGATCAGCACCGGCGCTTCCACCTGCGACACCTTGACGATCTGCTGCCGCAAGCGGGTGATGGCGGGACTATTGCCCGTCAGACGCATGCCATTCGGCCGGCTGCCGGGAATGGCGGGACTCTGCAGTACCGCCAGGCCGAGCGCGTGACCCAGCGTACAGCGCAGGCGCAGGCCGTCCAGTGGCAGGGTGTGGTAATCGAAGCAGTAATCGTGCACCAGCTGGCGGAAGTGCCCCGCCTCCAGTGCCGATGGGTGGAACAGCGCCACCCACTTTACCCACCAGTGTTCGCGCAGAAAGCGATCGAGTGTCTCCAAGGGACAGGTGCTGGCGTCAAGCAGCAGCACGCCCACCAGATACCGGTGCAGGCGCAATACTTCTCCCGCCTCTTTCAGGCCGGAGGCTTTCCCAACATCCCAGTCCTTCAGTACCGCCCCAATCGCGTCTCTCGCTCCGTGGCCAGGCAAGGCCACACATAAGAGTCGCTTATCTGTCATCTTCTCTACACCATGTTCGCCCGATTCCAGACCGCTGCACGGCCTGGTGTTCTTGTGTTTTATGCTTCACATGTTGCAAGGCTGGTCGCCCCTGGTCTTGCTGGACGGCGCACACACGGATAGAATGCGACGTTTTTTTCAGCAAGTCTGTTTCAATTTTTATATTACTTACGGTAGCAGCGCCTGCGCTTTTAGCACGAGGACAATATGAACCAATATAGGCTACAGCCAGACGATCTGCCAAGCTGGCGGCAGCGCACTTCTCTGCGGGTGTTGAATTTCTTCGGCTGGCAGATGTTATACCGCCCGCTGCCGGGGCCGCGCGGGATTGCCGTGGTGTACCCACACACCTCGAACTGGGACTTCATGGTGGGCGTGTTCGCCAAGTGGACCACCGACCTGCCCTTCCGCTGGCTGGCGAAGGATTCGCTGTTCCGCATCCCGCTGCTGGGCAAATGGTTTTATGCGCTGGGCGGCCAGCCGGTCGACCGTAGCGCGCCGCAAGGCATGATCAGCGCGCAGGCCGAGCGCATGCACAAGGAACCGTGGTACTGGCTGGCGATTACGCCGGAAGGCACGCGCGGCTACCGCCCGCACTGGAAGAGCGGCTTCTACCATCTGGCGCTCGCGGCCAAGGTGCCGCTGCTGCTGGTGTATCTCGACTATCCGAACAAGACGATCGGCGTGGTCGATCATCTCGACCTGACCGGCGATCAGGAACAGGACATGGCCGCAATCCGCGCCATCTACGACGGTCATCTGGGCAAGCATCCGGAACTGGCGGCGCCCATCGTGCTGAGCGAGCGCCGCGAAACGCCGCGCGCCTGAACGCTACTTGCGCGGTCCGCCGCGCGCGCTGAATCCCCATACTTCGCGGTCACTGTCGAGCTTGACCAGTTCGACGGTGCGCTGCTGGCGCGGTTCGAATCGTACGGCGGTGCCGGGCGCGATATCGAGCCGCATGCCGTACGCCTTCCACCGCTCGAAATACAGGGCGGAATCCACTTCGAAAAAATGAAAGTGCGAGCCGACCTGGATAGGCCGGTTGCCGCGGTTCTCCACCGTGACGCTGACCGTTGTGGGGCCAGCGTCCGGCTGCTTGCTGTCGATTGTCATAGGGGTACAGTGTAATCGCATATGCCCCTACTTTTGCAAGTGGCGTGCCATGGGAATACGGCACGAACATCCGGCGCTGGCCGCCATCCGTGCCATTTACGACGGCCACCTGAACAAGCGTCAGGAGCTGATAGCGCCTATTCTTTCCGGCGACCGCCGCGACTCAGCCAACGCTTGAGCATCTTCGCGCCTCCCGCTACCAGGAACAGGCCGGCCAGCAGCAGGCCGGCCGTGAACCCCGAGGCCACGTCTTCCAGATGACCCGGATGGGCCAGGGCCGGCGCCGACACCAGTGCCGCCAGCAAGGCAACTGCATTCGTCCTTTTCATGCTTCCTCCAGTTGTGATGAGCCAAGCAGGCCCTGTTCGCGAATAAACTCGATCACCTGCGCCACGCCTTCGCCGCTGCGAAGATTGGTAAACAGGAAGGGACGCTCGCCCCGCTGCCGCTTCGCATCGTTCGCCATCACCTCCAGGTTGGCGCCCACATGCGGAGCGAGGTCGGTCTTGTTGATGATCAGCAGGTCGGAGCGCGTGATGCCGGGTCCGCCCTTGCGCGGAATCTTTTCGCCGCCCGCCACATCGATCACGTAAATCGTCAGGTCCGACAGTTCAGGGCTGAAGGTGGCCGCCAGATTGTCGCCGCCGGATTCGACCAGGATCAGGTCCAGCGCGGGGAAATCCGCCTGCAGGCGCGCGATCGCTTCAAGATTGATCGAGGCGTCTTCGCGGATCGCCGTGTGCGGACAGCCGCCCGTCTCCACGCCCATCAGCCGCTCCGGCGGCAGCGCTTGTGCACGCAGCAGTATTTCCATGTCCTCGCGGGTATAGATGTCGTTAGTGATGACGGCCATGTCGTAGTGCTCGCGCATGCCTTTGCACAGCTGCTCGCACAAGGCGGTCTTGCCTGATCCGACCGGACCGCCGATGCCAACGCGCAGGGGATTCGATGTATTCATGGTTTCAGGACCTGTAAAGACGGCCATGCTGGACTTCGTGCTGCATCGACAGCAGCGACAGACCCGGCGCCCAGTTGGACAATTCATCATCAGCCAGCGTCTGCGCACACTGCGCCGCGGCCTCGATATCGCTGCGCAGTGCGAGCAGGATCTTCTGTCCCGCCACCTGCCCCAGCGGCACGGATTTCACGCACACCAGCACCTGGTTCTCGGCCCACGAGAACAGCATGGCCAGCAAGGCCTCTTCGTGCGGAATGCCCAGTGCAGCCACGGCGCAGGCATACGCGGCCGGCAGCGGCACGTCGTCGCTGGCGCGCAGCATTGCCAGTGCGCCCTCGTCGGCGATGCCCAGTTCCTCGACCAGCTTGCGCAGCGAATAGCCCATCTGCACGCTCTCGGCGCGGAATTCGCTGGTATCGCGCGCAGCCACCGCGCGCTCGGTCAGTTCCAGCACCAGCTGGGCATCGCGCTGCGTGTAGGCTTGCATGAGACGCCAGCACAGCGGTGCATCCCACAGCGCGATCACGCCGGCGAGTTGCGTGGCAATCCAGGTCTGCGCACCGGCGGCATCACGCACCTCGCCCTGTTCGATGGCCGCCTCCAGTCCTTGCGAATAGCTGTAGCCGCCAATCGGCAGCGCGGGACTGGCGAACTGCAGCAGGTGCAGCAGCTGGGCGGCGCCGATCACGACGGGTCTCCCGGCCGGTGGATCTTCTGCCGCAGCGGCACCGGCGCCAGCGGGTGACCGTGGTCATGGCCGTGATGATGGCCACCGCCGTAAGCGCCGGCTTCCGGCTCGAACGGCGCCAGCTCCGCTTCAACCGCCGCGCCAAGCCCGATCAGCATTTCTTTGAGCACCGCGTCGGCACGGATGCGCAGAAAACCATCGCCCAATTGCGCCTGCGTGTGGCGATTCCCCAAATGGAAGGCGCAGCGCAGCAGCGTGTGGGCATCGCGGCAGGTCACGCGGTAGGTGGCTTCGGCTGCGGCCACAATCTGCACCACGCGCTTGTCCTCCCCCGTCAGCAGATCGCCATCGCGCAGCACCGTGCCGCGCACCGTGAACACGCCCACCGTTTCGCCGCTATCAAGGGTCGCGCGCAGGCGGCATTTCTCGCGCAGTTCGTATGGCAGGACAAGGCGCGCGTCGATGCGCGCGGCGCTGGAGAGTTTGGTGTGCAGAGTCAGCATGGCGTCAGAACAGGAAATAGCGCTGGGCCAGCGGCAGTACATCGGCGGGCTGGCAGGTCAGCAGGCGGCCGTCGGCGCGCACTTCGTAGGTTTCGGGATCGACTTCCATGAGCGGTGTGGCGCCGTTATGGATCATGTCGTGCTTGCGCAGGGCGCGCATGCCGCGTACGGCCATCACCGGCTTTTGCAGCTTGAGCTGCTCGCCGATGCCGGCATCGAAAGCGGCCTGCGATACGAAGGTCAGCGATTTTTTCAGGCCGCCGCCAAAGGCGCCGAACATCATCCGGTAATGCACCGGCTGCGGCGTGGGGATGGAAGCATTGGGATCGCCCATCTGCGCCGCGGCAATCATGCCCCCCTTCAGGATCATCGATGGTTTGGCGCCGAAGAAGGCAGGCTTCCACAGCACGATATCGGCCAGCTTGCCCACTTCGATCGAGCCGACGATATGCGAAACGCCATGCGTGATGGCCGGGTTGATGGTGTACTTGGCCACGTAGCGCTTGACGCGGAAGTTGTCGTTGCGCTCCGAGTCTTCGGCCAGTGCGCCGCGCTGGATCTTCATCTTGTGCGCGGTCTGCCAGGTGCGCAGGATCACTTCGCCCACACGCCCCATGGCCTGCGAGTCGGACGACATCATCGAGATTGCGCCGATATCGTGCAGGATGTCTTCGGCGGCGATGGTTTCGCGGCGAATGCGCGACTCCGCAAACGCCACGTCCTCGGCAATCGCCGCATCGAGATGATGGCAGACCATCAGCATGTCCAGGTGTTCGTCCAGCGTATTCACGGTGTAGGGCCGGGTCGGATTGGTGGACGATGGCAGCACATTGGACTGGCCGACGGCTGCAATGATGTCGGGTGCATGGCCGCCGCCCGCGCCTTCGGTGTGGAAGGTGTGGATGGTGCGGTCCTTGAACGCTGCAATCGTTGTTTCGAGAAAGCCGCCTTCGTTCAGCGTATCGCTGTGCAGCGCGACCTGGATATCCATGGCATCGGCCACGGAAAGGCAGTTGTCGATGGCGGCCGGCGTGCTGCCCCAGTCTTCGTGCAGCTTGAGGCCGATGGCACCCGCCCTCACCTGCTCCTCCAGCGGCAGCGGACGGCTGACGTTGCCCTTGCCCAGAAAGCCCAGGTTCATCGGGAATGCGTCCGCCGCCTGCAGCATGGAATGAATGTGCCACGGACCCGGCGTACAGGTGGTGGCTGCGGTCCCCACTGCGGGACCGGTACCGCCGCCGATCATGGTGGTGACGCCGCTCATCAAGGCCTCTTCGATCTGCTGCGGGCAGATGAAGTGAATATGGCTGTCGATGCCGCCGGCCGTGACGATCATGCCTTCGCCGGCAATGATCTCGGTGGCGCCGCCAATGGCCATGGTCACGCCGGGCTGGATGTCCGGATTGCCGGCCTTGCCGATCGCCGCGATCAGGCCGTTTTTCAGGCCAATGTCGGCTTTCACGATGCCCCAGTGGTCCAGGATCACGGCATTGGTGATCACGGTATCCATCACCTCTGCATGGGCGCGCTGCGATTGCCCCATGCCGTCGCGGATCACCTTGCCGCCGCCGAACTTCACTTCCTCGCCAGGGATGGCATAGTCTTTCTCGACTTCGATGAACAGTTCCGTATCGGCCAGGCGGATGCGGTCCCCGGTGGTGGGACCGTACATCTCGGCGTAGGCGCGGCGCGTGATGGATGCCATGGGTGGCCTAATCCTTCAGTTTGCCCTGCACCTGGGCGCTGAATCCCCACACCTCGCGGTCGCCATCGAGCTTGACCAGTTCGACGGTGCGTTTCTGGCCGGGTTCGAAGCGTACGGCGGTGCCGGCCGCAATATTCAGCCGCATGCCGTACGCTTTCCAGCGTTCGAAATACAGCGCCGAGTTCACTTCAAAGAAATGGAAATGGGAGCCGACCTGGATGGGGCGGTCACCACGATTTTCCACCGTCACGCTGACCGTTGTGCGGCCAGCATTGAGGCTGATGTCGCCTGGCTCAAGTTTGTATTCGCCGGGAGTCATGATGCATTCCATGTTGATTTATCAGGGGATGGGTTGATGGACGGTCACCAGCTTGCTGCCGTCCGGAAAAGTGGCTTCGACCTGGATGTCGGGAATCATGTCGGCGATGCCGTCCATCACATCGTCACGGGTCAGGATGCGCGTGCCCTCGGCCATCAGTTCGGCCACGCTCTTGCCGTCGCGCGCACCTTCCATGATGGCAGCGCTGATCAGCGCGACAGCTTCGGGATAGTTCAGTTTCAGGCCGCGTGCGCGGCGCCGCTCCGCCAGCAGGGCGGCGGTGAAAATCAGGAGTTTGTCCTTCTCGCGGGGTGTCAGGTCCATGGGCTTTCCTATGTATGCCAACTGCGCAGCGGCGTAGCGGCGCGCTGCATCACATGAGGGCGCAGCACGCGCCAGGCATCCAGCATCAGGGCACGCGCCGCTTCGCTGTCGTCGCCGATATGGCGTACCACCAGCAGGTTCCTGAGCAGGGAGGCGCCGAAATGCGGCCCGCTGATGGCGCGTACTTCCTGTAGGGCGCTGGCGGACAGCGACGCGCCGACCGCCAGCATCGTTGCGCACACGGACTGGCCACGCAGGCCGAAACGGCTGCGCAATGCTTCGGGCGTGATGACGCCCTGCTCCCACCAGAGCAGCTTGCCGCCCCGGCGGATGCGGCTGCGCTGCGCCACGCGGCCGGAGCGGAAACGCTCGCCGGATGCGCGGCGCCCCAGGCAAATAATGTCGCAGCCAATATAGCTGGCGTCCGCGTTCAGATCGACGTCGTGCTCCAGTTCGGCGATGGTTTCGTCGTAGAAGATGGCTTCCTGCGGCAGCCATTCGATGACGGCGCGGCCCGCTGCGTGCAGACTGACCCGCTGGCGCGAAACCTTGCCGTTGGCGCGATACCACTTGGCGGCGCCAGGCGTGGTCAACACAGCATGGGTGCCGGCCGCAGCCTGCACCGCAATGTCGAGATGGTCGCCGCCCACCACGCCGCCCGGTGGATGCACCACGATGGCATGACAGACTTGCTGGTCTTCGGGATAAAGAGGTTTCTGGACGCGCAGCGGGCCGTGGTGCTCGCGCCGGGTCAGGCGCGTGGCGCCATGTGCATGGGTGAAGCCGAGCGCGAGCCTGGCGTGCCAGGACTCATGCTGGCTGTGGTTGCTGTCGTGCTGTACGGTGCTGTCGCGCATACACCAAGTAGTGCAATATGCGTGCCATGCTGCAACACCCTACAGTCGGGGATTTCTGCACCAGCCGGGGGCGGCGCACCACACTGGTGCGCCGCCCCGGCAAAATTTCACTCTTTCGGGTATGGACTCTTGCCGCCGTCAGCAATGAAGGCATCGATGCGTGCCTGCAAAACCGGCAGCGGCACCGAGCCCAGTTCCAGCACGGTGTCGTGGAAAGCGCGGATATCGAACTTGTCGCCCAGCGCAGCTTCCGCTTTCTTGCGCGCTTCGATGATCGCCATTTCGCCCAGGTAGTAGGACAGCGCCTGGCCCGGCCACGAAATATAGCGGTCCACTTCCGTTTCCACTTCATGCGCGGACAGTGCCGTGTTTTCGAGCAGGTACTTCTGCGCCTGCTCGCGCGTCCAGCCCTTGGCGTGGATGCCGGTGTCGACCACCAGACGCGATGCGCGCCATGCCTGATAGCTCAGCATGCCGAACACTTCATACGGCGTGTCGTACATGCCCATCTCGCTGCCCAGGCGTTCCGAGTACAGCGCCCAGCCTTCACCAAAGGCGGAGATGTAGGCATTGCGGAATGGCGGACGGCCCTTCTGCTCCAGCGCGATCGGCATCTGGAATGCATGGCCCGGCGCGGATTCATGCAGGGTCAGTGCTGGAAGGCTGTACAGCGCGCGCGCCGGCAGATTGTAGGTGTTGACCAGGTAGACGCCGGGACCGCCGCGGCCCGAGGTGTAGTAAGGCGCCTGCTCCGGCGGCACCGGAATGATGCCGAAGCGGCTGCGCGGCAGGCGGCCGAAATACTGGCTCACTTTGCCGTCGAATTTTTTCGCGATCCAGGCCGCGCGCATCAGCAGCTCTTCCGGCGTCTTGGCGTAGAACTGCGGATCGGTGCGCAGGAATTGCAGGAAGGCCGGCAGATCGCCTTTGAAGTCCACCTGCTTCATCACCTGCAGCATTTCGCCGCGGATCTTGGCCATTTCATCGAGGCCGATCTGGTGGATCTGGTCCGCGCTCAGATTGGTGGTAGTGAACTCGACGATCTTCGAGTGGTAGTAAGCCTTCCCGTCCGGCAGGCTCTCAGCCGCCAGTGCTTCGCGCGCATGCGGCACGTATTCCTCGCGCATGAATTTCAGCAGCTTGAGGTGAGCCGGGATCACGGATTCATTGATGGCCTTCAGCGCCGCTTCGCGCAGCCTGGCCTGTTCCGCGGCCGGAATGGTGGCCGGCATCTGCTTGAACGGTGCGAAGAACACCACCTCTTCCGGCTTGCCTTCGGTGACGGAGGCCAGCGAGCCATCGCGGCCTTGCAGCGTCACCTTGGGCGGCGTGAAACCGCGCTTCAGGCCCGTGCGCATATTGGCCACCTCTTCATCGAAGTAGCGCGGCATATCGTTCAGCTGCACGATGTAATTTCGGTAGTCCTCAAGTGTGCGGAAGGACTTGCGCGCTTCGCCTGCGATGTTCGACCAGAACGAGGAATCCGCGTTCAGCGGCATTTCGTATTCGTGGAAACGCTGGTTTTCCAGCAGGGCCGCAATCTGCGCGCGATACACCGCGTAGTTGATGCGCTCCGGCGCCGACAGCTGCGTGGCCTTGACCATATCGAGCTGCTTCAGAATGCCTTCCCAGTATTGCTGGCGTTTGAGCTGAACGGCCGGATCGACCTGAGGCAGGAAGGGACGCACGCCGTGCTGGTCGTCCTCATCATCTTCCATGCGCTGCTGCAGGCGCCATTGCCATTCGGCTTTGTAAATGCTGGTGAATTTCTGATCTGCCGCGCTGGTGGCAGCGGCGTAGGCGAGGTTGGATGCGGCGTAGGCGATGGCAATTGCGGCACACAGCTTTTTCATTGGTCTCCCTGTTCTGGTCTTGATTACAGATTCGGCAGTGTACGCTTTTCCCGTAATAAAGTGGTGAATTCCTCGGCCGGCATCGGGCGTCCGTAGAAGTAGCCCTGCATTTCGTCGCAGCCATGGTTTTTCAGGAAGGCCGCCTGCTCGCGGGTCTCCACGCCCTCCGCAATCACACGCATGCCCAGGTTGTGCGCCAGCGAGACGACGGACAACGCAATCGCCGCATCACCGGCCTTGGTGGTCACGTCGTCCACAAAGGATTTATCGAGCTTGAGCACGTCGATGGGCAGCCGCCGCAGGTAAGCCAGGGAAGAATAGCCTGTGCCGAAATCGTCAAGCGAAATGTGGATGCCCAGCTGTTTCAGGCGTTGCAGGGCCGACGCTGCCTTGTGCGGATCGCCCATCACCGTGCCTTCCGTGATCTCGATGCCGAGACAGGATGGCGGCAGCTCGTGGCGCCGCAGCGCGGCCTGCACCATGCGCACGGTGCTCTCTTCATCGAACTGCACGGCGGACAGGTTGACCGCAACCTTAAGGCAGCCATCGCCCGCGTCCTGCCATTTACGGACCTGGGCACAGACCGTATCCAGCACCCATTCGCCGATCGGGCCAATCAGCCCGTACTGCTCCGCCAGCGGGATGAAACGCGCCGGCGGCACGGCCCGCAATACCGGATTGGTCCAGCGCAGCAGGGCTTCCGCCCCGCGCAGCTCGCCCGTGAACAGGCAGCATTGCGGCTGGTAATGCACGGTGAATTCGTTCCGCGCCAGCGCGCCGCGCAGTTGATCGGCAATGGCGAGGCGGGCATGGATTTCCGCATCCATGCTCTCTTCGTAGAAAGCGTAGCTGCCGCGCGCCGTTTCCTTGGCGCGCACCATGGCCGTGTCGCCATGCCGCACCAGCTCTTCCAGCTGGCCGCCATCGGCCGGCGCGACCGCGATGCCGATGCTGGCGGTCAGCGCAATATGGCGCCCCTCCACCGTCACGCCGTGCTGCAAGCCGCTGTGCAGTTGCTGGACCAGGGAGAGCGCTGTGCTGAATTGCGCCTCGTCCAGCAGGATCAACAGGAACTCGTCGCCGCCCAGGCGCGCGGCGGTGGCGCCCTCGCCGGCCGATTGCGCCAGCAGCCGCGCCACCCCTTGCAGCACCTTGTCGCCCAAAGGACGGCCATGCGAATCGTTGATGTTCTTGAACCAGTCGAGGTCCAGGCACATCACCACCACGCGCTGCTGCGGCGCGCGCTTGGCCAGCATCTGCTCGAAGCGCTGGCGCGCCATCAGGCGGTTCGGCAGGCCGGTGAGCGGGTCGTGATAGGACAGATAATCGATCATGTTCTGCCCTGCCTTGCGCTCGGTGATATCGGTCAGCACCAGCACGTAATTCTGGCGCCAGCCAGTGTCGTCGCGTGCCAGCGACATGCTGAGCAAGCCGGGGCAGCGCTCGCCGTTCTTGCGCCGCGCCACCACCTCGCCCGACCACTGGCCGGTCGCCTTCAGCGATTCCGCCACCGCTTCCACCTGTGCGCTGTAGCTGTTATCGGCCTGCAGATCGCTCACCATCCAGCCGCGCACTTCTTCCTCCGTGTAGCCCAGGCTGCGCGTAAAGGCGGGATTGGTGTGCAGGATGAAGCCGTCGGCATCGGTGATGATGATGCCGTCCAGGGTGTTCTCGAAGGCCATGGCGGCCAGTTGCAAATCGGCGGTACGCTCCGCCACCCGCAGCTCCAGCTCCGCGCGTTCCTCGGCCAGGGTGCGCTGCACGCGCGACAAGCGCAGGTGCGTGTTGCAGCGGGCCAGCACTTCCTCCGGCTGGAAGGGCTTGGAGATGAAGTCCACCGCACCCAGATTGAAGCCCTGCAGGCGTTCCGCCGTATCGCTTTCGGCGGACAGGAAGATCACGGGAATGGCGGCATGCGCCGGATCGGCCTTCAGGCGGCGGCACACTTCAAAGCCATCCAGCCCCGGCATGCGTACGTCGAGCAGGATCAGTTCCGGCGGCCGCGTTTGCACCGTCCACAAAGCCAGCTCGCCGTTCGGCGCCTGCCGCACTTCATGGCCGGCGCCACCCAGCACCTCGCTCAGCAAACGCAGGGAAGCCGGATTATCTTCAACGACGAGGATTTCTCCTTTTTCCGGCTCACTCACAACGTCACCTCAAAATGCCAGCAGATCCGGTGCCTTGACGGGCAAGCGCATGCGGAAGCGTGTTTGTCCGGGCGCGCTGTCCACCGTGATGGCGCCGCCCAGCACATTGGTGACCAGGCTGTGCACGATGTGCAGGCCAAGTCCTCCCATCCACGTCCCCATGCGGGTGGTGAAGAAGGGATCGAACACCCGCGCCAGGTCGTCGGCCGGGATGCCGCCGCCGTTGTCGCTGAAGTCGAGCAGTACGTGGCCGCCGTCCGGCATGGCACGCACCGTGATGCTGCCGCCCTTGCCGCCAAACGCATGCAGCTCCGCGTTGCGGGTGAGCTGCATCAGGATTTGCGTCAGCGCGCGCGGATAGCTGTTCAGGTGCAGGCCGTCCGGCAGTTCCAGCACCAGGCGAATACCTGCCGCGGTCAGCGCGGGCTTCAGCGCCATCAGGGTTTCTTCGGTGCGTGCACGCAGGGTGAATTGCGCGCGGCGCTCGCTGGCCTGGTCCACTGCAACTTGTTTGAATCCGTCGATCAGGTCGGCCGATTTGCGCAGATTACGCAGCAGCAGTTCCGCCGCCTGCCCCGTCTCGCCGCAGAATTCGACCAGTTCGGACCGGCGCACGCCCTCCTCCACCTTGCGGTTGAAGGCGCGCGCGCGGTCCTCCAGCGTGCTGGCGATCAGCACGCTATTGCCGATCGGCGTATTCAACTCATGGGCGATGCCCGCCACCAGTGCGCCCAGCGCTGCCATGCGTTCCGTGCGCGCCATCTCGGCGCGCGCCGAGTTCAGTTCGGCCAGGGCCTGCTTCAGCTGGTGATTGGCGGAGGCCAGTTCTTTCTGCGTGCGCGACAGGTGCATGTGCGCGCGGGTACGGGCCAGCACTTCTTCCGCGTGATAGGGTTTGCCGATGAAGTCCACCGCGCCGGCCTGGAAGCCCTGCACCTTGTGCTCCATATCGTGCTGGGCGGAGAGCAGGATGACAGGAACAGCGCACAGCACGGGATCGGCCTTCAGGCGGCGGCACACTTCGATGCCGTCGATGCCGGGCATGTTCACGTCCAGCAGCACCAGCTCGGGCGCGCGGGTTTGCGCGCTCCACAGCGCCAGCTCGCCATCGGGCGCCTGGCGCACCGCATAGCCCGCGCTTTCCAGCAGCTCGCTCAGCAGGCGGAGCGAAGCCGGGGTGTCTTCCACCACCATGACTTCGCCGGGCGGCAGCGTGCCGTCCTGCGGTCCGCAAAGCCCATTATCGCTATCAAGTTGCTGCGTTCTGATCATCCGAAGATGATACCTAAATTGCAACGCTCTGCAACCATTTGTTAGCTACTTCAGCAGGATTTGACGACCTTGCAGGGATTGCCGACGGCGATACTGTTGGGCGGGACATCCTTGCTGACCACACTGCCCGCGCCGATGGTGCAGTTGTCACCGATGGTTACCCCTGGCAGCACGGTCACGTTGGCGCCGATCCAGACGTTATTGCCGATGGTGATGGGCAGCGAATATTCCAGCCCTTTGCGCCGCATGTCGGGATCGGTGGCGTGGCTGGCGGCCGACAGCACGGTATTCGGGCCGAACATGACATCGTCGCCGATCGTCACCAGCGCGCAGTCCAGGATCACCAGATTGTGGTTGGCAAAGCAGTTCTTGCCGATCTTGAGGTTGTAGCCGAAGTCGCAGAAAAACGGCGGTTCGAAGTAGGCGTCGGTCGGCGCACCGAGCAAGCGTTCCAGTATTGCGGCGCGTTCTTCCGGTGCGGCGCGGTTGTGTTCCGCGCAGATGGCCTTGGCCTGCAGATGCGCGGGCCAGATGGACGGATCGCGCGGTTTGTATTCGATCTTATTTTTCATGATGCGCGCCTTGCAGATGATCGCAGGCGATGGCGGTACTCAGGAAGATCCGCCCGTTCAGTGTAGGCAGCAGCTCACTGTGCCGCAAGCGGTCCATGACCGGGCCTTTTACTTCGGCCAGGTGCAGGCCGATATCGCGCCGTTTCAGGCTGAGATTCAGCTCGCCCAGCGCGAACAGCGCCGTGGTGTCGATCGAGCTGACGGCGGACATCACCAGCACCAGGTTGCGCGTGCCTGGATGGCTGCGCAACTCATCTTCAATGCGCTCGCTCACCGCTTCCACATTGCCGAAGAAGAGATTGGCGTCCACGCGCAGCATCAGCATGTCGGCCAGCGTCTCGGCGGAAAAGCGCTCCACGTTGCGGAAATGCTCGGTGCCCGGAATACGGCCCAGCACCGCGATATGCGGACGGCTGGCGCGCCAGATCAGGGTGCCCATGGACAGCGCCACGCCAATCATCACGCCCGCTTCCACGCCAAACGCCAGCACGCCGGCGCCGGTCGCAACCCAGGCCAGCGCATCGCCCCGGTCGTAGCGCCAGGAGGTGCGCAAGGTGTCGAGTTCCAGCATCCCCAGCACGGCGACAATAATGGTTGCGGCCAGGACGGGCAGCGGCAGCAGCGCCAGCCAGCCGGTCGGCGCGATCAGGGCCAGCGCCAGCAGTGCCGCCGTGACCACGCTGGCCAGCGGCGTTTGCGCCCCCGCCGCGAAATTGACCGCAGTGCGCGACATCGATCCTGTCACCGGAAATGCACCGGACACCATGCTCGCCACATTCGCAGCCCCCAGGCCGATCAGCTCATAATTACTGACCAGTTTCTCGTTGCGTTTCAATGCCAGCGCCTGCGCGGCCGACATCGAAATCAGGAACACGACAAAGCCAATCAGCAGCCCCGGTTGCAGCAGCACGCGCCAGTGTGCGGGCGAGCTGGCCAGATTCAGCTGCGGCAGGCCGGACGGCACGGCCCCCGTGGTCTTCACGCCCATCGCTTCCAGTCCCAGCAGCGGCACCAGGGCAGTACCCAGCAAGACCACGAACATCGGCGCCAGCCGTGCCGCGATATCGGCGCTGGACGGTTTCATGCCGCACAGGCGCAGCAGCGGTGCCAGATGGCTGCGCGCCACCACCAGCAGCGCCAGCGCGCCGACGCCCAGCGCGGCGCTCGGCAGGTGGAAATGGGGGAAGTCCGCGCCCAGCAGCGGCTTGACCTGGCCCAGTGCAATCACAATGGCCGAGCCGACGGTAAAGCCACTCATCACCGGACGGGAAAAGAAATTGGCGAGAAAGCCCATGCGCAGCAGGCCGCACAGCAGCAGCACCAGGCCTGCGATCAGGGCCAGCTGCCCGGCCAGGACCTGATAGAGTCCGGAGCCGGCCGGCGCCAGCGGCGTAATCACCGCCGCCGTCATCAGGGACACGATGGCCATCGGTCCCACGGACTGCGTCATGCTGGTGCCAAACACCGCGTAGATGATGGGAGGAAGAATGCTGGCGTAGATGCCGGTCACCGGCGGCAGTCCCGCCACCAGGGCATACGCCATGCCCTGCGGGATCATCATCATGGCGACAACAATCCCGGCGCTGATATCACCGGGCAGCTTGTCGCCGCTGTACTTCCTCAACCATTGCAGCATTCATCATCCGAAAGAACTAGACAAGGCGCAACATTATCACGCCTTCTCCAGCTGCGCGACTACTGCCTCCAGCACTTCTTTCGATAGTTTAGGATCGTCGACGGCGCGCGACAGTACCAGGCCGCCGATCAGAGCCGCGTAGGCCGCGATCGATTGCCGCATCTGCTCTTCCGGCGAGCCTTCCAGCGTGTCGGCCAGCATGCGCAGCTGAACCCGCGCACCTTCCGTGAAGGCATGGCGCACCTGGTCGCCGGCGCGCGCCACGTCCGGCCCCAGCGAGGCCACGGCACAGCCAATGCCGGGATTATCGCGGTGGGCGGTAGTCATATAGGCCCGCGCCAGTGCCGACAGCGGCTCGCCTGCCCCCTTGGCAAGAATCTTCTGCCATTTGGCTACCGAGCCTTCCATCGCCTTGCCGCATGCCTCCGCCAGCAAGTCCTCCTTCGACTCGAAATGGCCGTAGAAGCCGCCGTGCGTCAGCCCTGCGCCCTTCATCAGGTCGGCCACGCCGATGCCTTCGTAACCCTTCTCCCTGAATAATTTTGATGCCACTTCAACAATACGTTCGCGGTTTAAGGCCGCCTGCTCCCGACTCACTCTCATGATCTCACCTTGACTTTAATAATTATGATCGTAATATATACTGCAATTGATGACGCTCGTAATTTAAACATTTTAGCGGGGATCGCAGCGAATGCAAGACCGCCGGCCCGCAGTAAAGGAGAAACGATGAAAGCCGTAATCAGCGCCTACGCGCGCTCCCCCTTCCATTTCGCCCGCAAAGGCAAGCTGGCCGAAACCCGTCCCGACGATATCGCGGCGCAGGTAGTCAAAGGGCTGATCCAGCGCACCGGCATCGAGCCGCGCTTGCTGGATGACGTGATCCTCGGCTGCGCCTATCCCGAATCCTCGCAGGGCAATAACCTGGCGCGCGTGGTGTCGCTGCTGGCAGGCTTTCCGTTTGAAGTGCCGGGCATGACCGTGAACCGCTTCTGTGGCTCGTCGATGTCGGCGATCCATATCGCCGCTGCCCAGATTGAAGCGGGCCTGGGCGAAGCCTATCTGTGCGTGGGTGTCGAGTCCATGACCTTCGTGCCGCAGGGCGGTTTCAACTTCTCGCCCAACCCGGAACTGTACGAGAACTCCGATACCTATATCAGCATGGGCGAAACCGCCGAGAATGTGGCGCGCGAATACAAGGTGGCGCGTGCGGACCAGGAAATGCTGGCCTACCATTCGCACCGCAAGGCTGCCGCCGCGCGCGAAGCGGGTTTGCTGAAAGATGAGATCGTGCCCGTGGTCGCGGCCAATGGCGACACCGTTTCCGAAGACGGCTGCATCCGCCCGGCCACCACGCCCGAAGCGCTGGCGGGGCTGAAGCCGGCCTTCCGCGATGATGGCGTGGTCACGGCCGGAACGTCCTCGCCGCTGACCGATGGCGCCTCCGCGGTGCTGGTGACCAGCGAGGCATTCGCCCGCAAACACGGTCTGAAGCCGAGCGCCCGCATTATCGGCATGGCCTCCGCCGGCGTCGATCCCGCCTTCATGGGTATGGGTCCCGTTCCTGCCACGCGCAAGGCGCTGGCCCAGGCGGGCATTAGTGTGCAGGACTTGTCGGTGGCGGAAGTGAACGAAGCCTTTGCTTCGCAGGCACTGGCCAGCATCCGCGAACTGGGACTCGATCCCGAAATCCTGAACATCGATGGCGGCGGGATGGCGATCGGCCACCCGCTGGGCGCGACCGGTGCGCGCATCACCGGCAAGGCAGCGTCCCTGCTGCAGCGCACTGGCGGCCGTTATGCACTGGCCACCCAATGCGTGGGCGGCGGCCAGGGCGTCGCCACCGTGCTCGAAAAGATGTAAGAACATCCTCCCGGGGTGTAGCGACCGGTTGGGAGACCGATCGTGCTTTGGCGGCGGTCCGCTTGAACGGACTTGCCGCTCTTTTTTTATTGCGCCATCGCCAGCTCGACGCAATTGCGGCCCGCGCGCTTGGCGCGGTGCAGTGCGTCGCTCAGGCGCCTCAGCGCATCCGCCCCGCCCTCATCGGGCGCCAGTTGCGCCACGCCGAGGCTGATGGTCACCGTGTCGCAGCCCGGCAGCTCCGTATCAGCGATGGTTTCGCGCAGCTTTTCCGCCAGCTTCAGCGCATCGATGGCCGACGTGTGGGTCGCAATGATGAGGAATTCTTCGCCGCGCATACGCGCCAGCGTGTCCGAATTGCGCAGACGGCTTTGCACGGTGTCGGCCACCACACGCAAGGCCTGGTCGCCGATCGGGTAGCCGTAGATGTCGTTCACGGAACGGAAATTGTCGATGTCGAAGGCGATCAACGCCAGCGGCAGGCTGTAGCGGCGGGCGCGGCGCACTTCCGCATCCAGGGTGCGCTCGCCTTCGCGGCGGTTGACGGCGCCGGTCAGCGCGTCGACGGTAGCGATTTCGGTCAGGGTGCCGGCCAGGGCATCGTTCTGCTGGCGCAGTTCGCTCATCGCCAGACCGAAGCTGATGAACTGGGCCAGGCTGTTAAAGCAGGAGAAGTGCTCGCGCGAGAATTGCATGTGGCGGTCGAACATCATGCACACCGAGCCCAGAATCGGCCCGCCCGGTTCGCTGCGCAGCGGCATCGCCAGCACCATGCGCACATGATGGTCGTGCAGCGCCATGGCCAGTTCCGGCTCGCCCGACTTTTCCGGCGCATCCAGCAGCACCAGCTCACCTGAGCTGACGGCCAGCAGCGGCGGAAACACATCGCGCAGCGAGGACTCCAGCAGGCGTTCGCGGCCTTGCAGCAGCTGGGCCAGGTCCAGATTATTGCGCTCTTCCTCGGCCACCAGTTCCAGATTGCCGCGCTCCTTCATTTGCAGCAGCGCCGCGTGGCACACACCGGGGAAGCTGCACAGCGAAGCGCAAATGCGGGTCGCCATCAGCGGCAGCTCGTCCAGGCGGCTCATGGCGCGCTGCAGGCTGCGCTGGATGGCCAACAGATCGCGCAACTCCTCTTCCTTGTCGAGCAGGGCTTGCTGGGCGGCTGCTTGCGGGTCCAGCGGTGGACGCAGCATGGCGTCGACCACCTCGCGCAGCTCGCCCTTGAGAATAGGGCTGATCCGGTATTGCAGGGGGCCGCAGGCCATCAGTTCCGGAATCCATACCGTACTGCCGTAGGGGCAGATCACCAGCACCGGTTCGCCGTCGCGGGCGCGTACCAGGCTGCTGAGCGCGGCCAGGCTGGCGGCGCTGCTGGTATCGTAGCCGCGCAGATCCAGCACCAGCAGGTCGATGCGGTGCTCTTCCAGCGTGTCCTGGGCGATGCCGGCGTCGTCCACCATGAACAGGCGGCCAAAACTTTCGGCACAAGCGGCCTGGAATTCGGCGCGCCGCTCGTCCGCCGGATTAAGAAACAGGCCGGCTGGGGCCCGGCGGCCTTCGGTTTCAGACATGGCGTTCCCCGCAATAACTGTTATTAAAATTCTATCTCATTAGTGTGCCATAAATTCAACTATTGCAACATTCTTTTTATGTGAGGACGCGCACGGTTCACAACGCTCTCAGCGCCAATACTGGACTTTCCTCATTGGGAGTTACAGCAATGGCACAATCAGAAAACAAGGCCGACGCGGGCAGCATGCAGCGCGAAATCCAGCAACAGCAGGACCAGCGCGACAGCGGCCAGCCGCCGAAAGAAAACAAGCAGCCCGCGCAAACGGGTACCCACGATTTCCCCGGTACGCCGCTGCCGGACCAGCACCTGGCCAAGCCGGGTCTGGAACATGAAATGGAACTGAAGCCGCAGTTCATGGCGCCCGATTACTGCGGCAGCGGCAAGCTGCATGGCATGGCCGCCATCATCACCGGTGGCGATTCCGGCATCGGCCGCGCGGTGGCCGTGCTGTATGCGCGCGAAGGCGCGGACGTGGCCCTGGTCTATCTCAGCGACGAGCAGGAAGATGCGGTCGAGACCAAACGCTGCATCGAAGCCGAAGGCCAGCGCTGCATCCTGATTCCCGGCGATGTGCGCGACCCGCAGTTCTGCTATCACGCGGTGGACGAAACCATTCAGGCTTTCGGCAAGCTCGATGTGCTGGTCAATAACGCGGCCTATCAGGAACACGCGGCGAAGCTGGAAGATATTTCGGAAGAGCGCTTCGATCTGACCATGAAGACAAATATCTACGGCTACTTCCACATGGCGAAAGCCGCCCTGCCGCATATGAAGAAAGGCGCGTCCATTATTAATACCGGTTCGGTGGTCGCACTGAAAGGCTCGCCCAAACTGCTCGACTATTCGATCACCAAGGGCGCCATTCACGCCTTCACCATGTCGCTGGCGGCGAATGTGCTGGAACAGGGCATCCGTGTGAATGCCGTGGCGCCGGGACCGGTGTGGACGCCGCTGAACCCATCGGACGCGCCGCCGGAAAAAGTGAAGAAATTCGGCGAAGGCACGTCGATGCACCGTCCCGCCCAGCCAGAAGAGCTGTCGCCGGCCTATGTGTTTCTGGCCGCGCCCAGCTGCGCGAGCTATATTACAGGTATCGTGCTGCCGGTGACCGGCAGCGTGGGCGAATAAGGAGGCTGCCATGGCACGCTCGCTCTGGAAAGGCGCCATCAGCTTTGGGCTGGTGCATATCCCGGTCGAGCTGCACACGGCCATTCAGAACCATGACCTCGACCTGACGATGCTCGATAAGCGCGATTTCTCGCCGATCGGCTTCCGCCGCTATAACAAGGGCACGGGCAAGGAAGTCACCTGGGACAATATCGTCAAAGGTTACGAATACATGGACGGCGAATATGTCGTGCTGTCCGATGAGGACCTGCGCCAGGCCAATCCCAAGGCCACGCAAACCATCGATATCCTGGCCTTTGTCGATGCGGATTCCGTACCGCTGACTTTCTACGAAACGCCCTACTATCTTTCTCCGGGCCGCGGCGGCGATAAGGTCTACGCCCTGCTGCGCGAAACGCTGAAGAAGGCGGCCAAGGTGGCGGTGGCCACGGTGGTGATCCGCACCAAGCAGCATCTGTGCGCCCTGGTCGCGGTGGGCAACGGCATCATCATGAATACTTTGCGCTATGCGACCGAGATCCGCAGTCCCGAAGACCTGAAGCTGCCGGGCAGCGCCAAGGCTTCCGGCATCACGGACAAGGAATTGCAGATGGCGCTGTCGCTGGTCGAGGGCATGAGCGATGAGTGGAATCCCAAGGATTACCACGATACCTATCGCGAAGACGTGCTCAAACTGGTCGATAAAAAAGTGAAGGCCGGGCAGACCAAGACCATCACTCAACCATCGAAAGAGGAAGCAGCACCGAAAGCCTCGAATGTGGTGGACCTTGTTGCGCTGCTGAAGCAAAGCCTCGGCGGAGCCAAGCCGTCCAGGCAGCGCAAGGGCGGCGCGGACACCGACTCCGAGGAGACCGAGGAAGTCGCGGAGGAGGAAGAAGCCGAACCGGCGAAACCGCGCCGCAGTACGACGGCTCGCAACGGCAGCTCGCGCACGGCGTCCGGCCGCAGCACCACATCGGCGCGTAAGACCAGCACCACGCACGCGGCCACCAAAGCCGCCGCCAAACGCGCCGCGACCAAGACGCCAGCGCGCCGCAAAGCCGCTTAGAACCCACGGCAGAAAGCAGGTGGCTGCCACGGCGTGGCAGCCACCAGGTTCACGCCTTGGGCTTTAAACGATACCCAGCTTTTTCATGGCGGCCGTGATACTGACGGCGCTCCTGGTGTAATCCGCCCAAGGCGCATTGCCCTTATCCAGGCGCGTGTGGACCGTCTGCACCGTCCAGTGATCGCCGCCGTGCAGCTTATCCAGCTCACTCCACTCCACCGGCACCGAGATGCCCAGCCCCGGCCGCGTGCGCGCGGACCAGGCGGTGATCGTGGTCGCGCCGCGTCCATTGCGCAGATAGTCGATGTAGATTTTGCCGACGCGGTTTTTTGGCCCGCTCTTGAAGGCGAAACGGTCCGGCAAGGTACGCGCCATGTGCTCGACGATCTCCTTGCTGAAGGCTTTGACCGTGTCCCAGTCGTAGTAAGGCTTGATCGGCACGAACAGGTGCAGGCCCTTGCCGCCGCTGGTTTTCAGGAAGGCCGGCAGCCCAAGTTCATCAAGGAAGGCATGCACCAGCTGGGCCGCTTCCTGGATCTGCGGCCATTCAACGCCCTGGCCGGGGTCGAGATCGAACACGATGCGGTTGGGCTTTTCGTAGTTCTTGCCGAAAGCGTTCTGGGTGTGGAATTCCACCACATTCCACTGGGCGGCGGACAGCAGACCTTCCGCCGTCGCGATGTCCAGCATCGGCGGATGATCGGGGTCGAGCTCCTGCGGGAACTGCTTCACGCCAGGCAGCTTGCCGACTTCCGAATGCTTCTGGAAAAACAGCTCGCCCGCAACGCCGGACGGCGCACGCACCATCGCGACCGGCCTGCCCTTCAAGTGCTCCAGCATCAGGGCACTGACCAGCGCGTAGTAGCGGATCAGGCCAAGCTTGGTGGTGCCGCTGACCGGATCGATCACGCGATCGGGATTGGTGACCTTGAGCGATGCAGGCAGGCGGCTGGCGAGCGTCGGCGCGCCCGCCGTCGCGGCGGGCGCTTCGGCTGCTGCAGGCTTGGCGGCGCGGCGTCCGCGCGCCGGGGACTCGGTCGTGTCTTCGACGTGTTCCGGCTTCTCGCGGCTCACGGCAGCTGCCTTCTTGTCTTCGCGCAGGCCCTGGAACACGGCGTGCCGTACGGAGCCGCTGCGCGTCCATTCGCTGAAGCTGATTTCAGCGACCAGACTCGGTTTCACCCAATGCGACTTTCTGGCGATAGCGCGCGTGGACGCGAACGGACTGGTGCCGGTATCAAGCTTCTTCAACCGCGAGGTCAGGTCGCGCAAGGTCTTCTCGTTGAAGCCACTACCGACATTGCCCGCATAATGCAGCTCGCCATCCTTGCCGTACACGCCCAGCAGCAGCGAGCCGATGCCGGTGCGCGAGCCTTGCGGATCGGTGTATCCGCCAATGACGAATTCCTGCCGCAGCCCGCATTTCAACTTGATCCAGTCGCCCGAACGGCGCGAGGTGTAAGTCGAATCACGCCGTTTGCCGATCACGCCTTCGAGGCCCATCTTGCAGGCGGCAGCGACGATTTCCTGCGGCGTGGCGCTCAGCTCCGCGCTGAAGCGCACCATGCCTTTTTCCGGCAATTTGCCAAGCGCCTGTGCCAACAGCTCGCGGCGCTGGGCCAGCGGTACCTGGCGCAAATCGTAGCCATCGAGGAAAGGCGCGTCGAACAGGAAGTACACGATATTGTTCACGCGCTTGCCGTCGAAGGATTGCTGCAGCAGGCCAAAATCGGGACGGCCCGTCTCGTCGTGAACCACGATTTCGCCGTCGTACCAGCCATCCGGCAGTTTCATTTTCGCCAGCGCAGCGCGCAGCGGTTCGAGTTTGGCGGTCCAGTCGTTGCCGTTGCGCGTGATGAGGGCAATGTCCTTGCCTTCAATGCGGGCCAGGATGCGGTAGCCGTCGTATTTGACTTCGAAGATCCATTCCTTCGGATTGGACGGCGGTTCATCGACCAGCGTCGCCAGTTCGGGCGCCAGCTCTTTCGGCATGCGCGCCTTTTTGGCGATCTCGGACAGCTCGGCCGGCGCCGCTTCAGTCTCCGCACCATCCGGCATCGGCAGCGACTTCACGCTGTCCGGCAATTCATCAACCACGCTGAATTCGGATGCAGGACGCACATATTCGTCCTTCTCTTTGATGAGCAGCCACGGCTCCTGCTTCTCGCCTTTGCCTTTCATGCGCACCAGCGCCCAGCGGCCGTGCATCTTGTGGCCACGCAGCTCGAATTTCAGATTCCCCGCGCGGTAACCCTTGCGGGGATCTTCCAGCGGGTGCCAGGTGCCCTTGTCCCAGATGATCACCTTGCCCGCACCGTACTGCTTTTCGGGGATGGTGCCTTCGAACTCGTTGTAGGAAATCGGATGATCCTCGACATGCACCGCCATGCGCTTGTCATGCGTGTCGTAGCTCGGACCTTTCGGCACCGCCCAGCTTTTCATGCTGCCATCGAGTTCAAGACGAAAGTCGTAATGCAAGCGCGTGGCCCAGTGCTTCTGGATGACGAAGACACGGTTGTCCCCGCCCTCCTTGCCGCCTTCGGCCGGTTCGGGCGTGATGCTGAAGTTGCGCTTGGCTTTGTAAGTCTTGAGTGCGTCTTTCATTCCGCCACCCTAGCGTGTCCCGTTACGCCGCACAGTACGACAGCTAACAATTGTAAGGATTTCCGCCAGTTGTAACCATGTGTAATAGCCGTCAACTAGTCGTTTTCAGGGGACGTTTTTGGCTCAAGTGACACGACAAACAGTGCACTTCGGAAAAAACCCGAAACGTTTGACACGATATTTTCAACGAGGAGCTGTACCATGAAAAAGACCATCGCTACCCTGATCGTAGGCCTGTTCGCTACCGCCGCTTTCGCACAGACTCCGGCTCCGGCCGCAGCTCCAGCAACGCCTGCCGCCGCAGCCAAAGCTGAAGCGAAAGACATGAAGCAGGAAGCCAAAGAACACAAGCACGCTGCCAAAGCAGCTGCCAAAGATGCGAAGGAAGCCAAGGCTGATGCCAAGGAAGCCAAGGCCGACGCAAAAGAAGCAAAAGCTGACGCCAAAGAAGCCAAGGCTGATGCTAAAGTAGCGAAAGCCGACGCAAAAGTCGCCAAGGCCGAGGTGAAGACCGAAGCCAAAGCTGAGTCGAAGGAAGCCGCTCCGGCCAAGAAGTAAGCAGTACCGCAGTTCGTTCAACCACTAGAGGAAAACTGACCATGAAGAAGACTATCGCTGTTCTGATCGCAGGCCTGTTCGCAACTGCCGCTTTCGCACAAACTCCTGCTCCAGCTGCACCAGCCGACAAGCCAATGGCATCGGCTGACCAGCCAGCACCGAAGCAAGTGAAGAAGCACAAAAAGCACAAGGCAGCTCACAAAGATGCCAAAGCTGCTGACACCACCGCAGCCGCCAAGTAATCCGGCAGCGTATAAAAAAGCCCGCAATCGCGGGCTTTTTCTTTAATTGCGTTCGCTTTCCAGACGCTTCGCCAGCCTGTCGCTGGACGCTTCCGCCAGCTTGCGGCAGGAAGTGCCGTCACCGTAGGCTGCTACGCCCTCTTTTTCGGCGCGTGCATGGCGTTCGAAAATATCGCTGAATTCCGGGTGCGCGGTAATCAGCACGTCACATGGCAGTGCGCCAATTTTCCTGATGCTGCTTTCCAGGCTGCTGACCACTTCAGGATGCGCGGTGAACTTGTAGCTGTCGGACGAAACCGCAGTCAGGCTGTCGGCGTAAACGAAGTTCTTGCATACGCCTTTGTCGCACACCTTCCAGCTCCAGCTGGAACCGCCCGGCGTGTGGCCCGGCGTCAGATGCGCGGTGACGGCCAGCGCGCCAACTTTCACCACTTCGCCTTCTTTCACCGCATGCGCATTCGCGACCGGTTCGAAGTCGTTGATGGTGCCGAATTGCGGATCTTCCGGCGCGGTCGTGCCGCTGCTCAGGGCTTTGGCGCCCTCGGCACCGGTCAGCACTTTCGCACCGCTCAGCTTTTGCAGGTGGGAGATGCCGCCCGAGTGGTCGTAATGTGCATGCGAATTCAGGATGACTTTCACGTCCTTCATCTTGAAGCCCAGCGTCTTCACGTTATCGGCGATGACTTTGCCGCCTTCTCCCGTAGCGCCGTCGATCAGAACATGGCCCTTCGGCGAAGTAATCAGCACGGCGCTGATGCCTTCGGTGCCCACATAATAGGTATTGCCGTAAATCTGGAAAGGCTGGTGCGGCGCACTCCATTCAGGCGCACCGGCCATGGCCGATGCGGACAGCGCGGCCAGGATCATTGCTGCGAGAGCTTTCAAGTTGTCTCCTTGTGGGTGATATAAAGGCCGGCGTGCTGCTGCGAGTTGCGGTCGCCCCGCCGGTAACTGCGGAAGGTCGTTCCGCCTTGCTTGTCCCGGCCGCAGCAGGTGCAGCCGCCGACGTGTTCTATGTGCGTCACGCCCGCCTGGCGCAATTGATGCTCGGCGACGGCACGCAGGTCGAGGTGGCGATGGGTGGGCAGTACGGCTTCACGCGGCATACCGGCAAAACGCTGCGCGAAATCGGCCGCCAGTTCTTCGCTGATTTCATAGCATGGCGCGCAGATGGTCGGACCAATGACGGCAACCCAGTCCTCGCCGCCGTGCAGCGTATCCAGCACCGAAGGGATGATGCCGTCGTAAAGTCCGCGCCATCCGGCATGGACGGCTGCCACTTTGCCGCCATCGCGGCGCGCCAGCAGCAGCGGCACGCAATCGGCCGTGATCACGCTGACCGGAATGCCCGGCTGGCTGGTATAGAAAGCGTCGGCGTGGCCGACTTCCTGCCGCGGCGTGGTGATGTGCGCAGCGTGAATGCCATGCACCTGTTTCTTGATGGGGCGCAGGTCCCACAAGCTCTGCAGCGCTTGCGGCACCAGCTCATCCGCCCGGCCGAAGCCGTAACGGACTCCGGGAATCCCGTCCAACAACGCACTAGAAATCAACAGCCACTCCGACCACGTTTGCCAAAGCGGCAATCATAGCCTAGAAGTGGATCAGCCCGCCCAGGATTTTGAACAGCTGGCGCCAGAACGCACGCTTGAATTCGCCCTTGGTGGCGACCGGGTTGCAGCGGACATCGTTTGTGAAAGCAGTGAGCATTTCGATTCCTCCTTTGCAAGTGAGTATCCATTTTGCATTGTTTCGCCATAGGGATAAATACGTATAATTGAATTGAGTATCCCGAAAATGGAGCAATCGATGGACGTACTGAACTATATGCGGCTGTTTGTGGAAGTCGCCCGCCACAAGAGCTTCCGCGGCGCGGCCGAAGTGCTGGACATGCCGAATTCCACCCTGTCCCGCAATATCGCCGAGCTGGAAAAGGCAATCGGCCTGAAGCTGCTGAACCGCTCCACGCGCCGGGTCGAACTGACCGAGGCCGGTGAGACTTATTTCAAGCGCTGCGAGTGCATCGTGGAAGAAGCCCTGAGCGCGCACGAGGCTTTGCTGGATCTGGCCGAGCGGCCGATGGGCTTGTTGCGCGTGTCGCTGACGTCCAGTTTTGCGGTCGGCTATCTGGCGCCCATCATGCCGGAATTCGCCCGCGACTACCCCATGATCAAGTTCGACTTCGACGTGTCAACGCATATGGTGGATTTGCAGTCGGAGCCCTATGACCTGGCGATCCGCCTTGGCCCGGCGCCGACCACGCCGTCGCGCCTGATCGTGCGCCAGATTGCGGCCCTGCCGCGCTATATGTACGCCTCGCCCGACTATCTGCGCCGCTCGCCGCCGCTGAATCACGCCAATGATCTGGCCAGGCATGTACTGTGCGGCCGCTCGACGCATGCACGCTCGCCCGACATCTGGCGCACCATGCGCCGCGGCGGCGAAACGGTGCAGGTGGAGGCGGAAGCGCGCTACGGCACCAACAACGCTGCGGTTGCCTTGTCGCTGGCGGCGGCCGGCCTGTGCATCACGGCAGTCGATCCGCAAATGGCCAGCCTCGAAGTACAAACCGGCCGCCTGCAACGTGTGCTGCCCGATTGGGAAATGGACCCGGTGCTGGTGCACGCAGTGACGGACACGCGCCAGCTCCCAGCACGCAGCCGCCTGTTCATCGACTTCCTGAAGAAGCGCCTCGGCCAGCCGCTTCTCAGCCTTTGAATCAGACCAGATTGGCCGGCGCGCCGCGCACGAAGGCTTCGATGTTGTCGATCAGTTGATCGGCCAGGCCTTGCATGGCCTGGCCGCTGGCCCAGGCGGAGTGCGGGGTGAGGATGAAGTTGGGCAGGTTCAGATGCAGCAGCGGGTTGTCCGGCACTGGCGGTTCCTTGGACAGCACGTCGAAGCCGGCGCCGGCGATCACGCCGCTGCGCAGCGCATCGGCCAGCGCGGCTTCGTCAACCAGGCCGCCGCGCGCCGTGTTGATCAGGATGGAACTTGGCTTCATGCGCGCCAGTTCGGCGGCGCCGATGATGTTGCGGGTGGCGTCGGTCAAGGGCGCGTGCAGGCTCAGGACGTCGGACGTTTCCAGCAGTTCGTCCCAGCTCACATTATGTTCGCCCTCGACCGGCGTGCGTGTGTGAACGACGACTTCCATGCCGAAGGCGCGGGCCAGGTGTGCGACTTGCTTGCCTAAAGCGCCGTAGCCAAACAGGCCAAGCCGGCTGCCGTGCAGGTCGCGGATCGGATGGTGGAACAGGCAGAAGCGGTCCGCCTTTTCCCACAGGCCCGCTTCGATGTCGGCGCGGTAGGCCAGCAACTGGCGGCGCAGCGCAAGCATCAGGGCGAAGGTGTGTTCGGGCACGGTCGCATAGGCATAGCCGCGGATATTCGACACCACGATGCCGCGTTCACGCGCTGCCGCCAGGTCCACGTTATCGGTGCCGGTCGCGGAAACGGCAATCATCTTCAGCTCCGGCAGCTGCGCGATCGTGTCGGCGCGCACCGGGACTTTATTGGTGATCGCAATGGTGGCGCCGCGCAGGCGCTCGGCAACTTGCGCCGCGCTGGTGGAGGGATACTCTTCCCATTCATGGGCAAACGAAGGACGGCGAATGTCCGCGATGATGCTGTCGCGGTCCAGGAAGACGATGCGGTGGGTCATACGATTGCCTCTAAAGATACGGGTTGCGGCGCGGCCAATGGACGCAGGCGCATGGCAGGATGGGCGGCAAACAGGTCGGCCACCCACTCCACGAACACGCGCACTTTGGCGGACAGGTGGCGATTCTGCGGATAGACCACATGGATAGGAATCGAGTCCGTGCTCCACTCGGTCAACACCGGCACCAGCGCGCCGCTTTCGATATGCGGACGTGCCTGGAAGTCAGCCATCAGCAGCACGCCCAGCCCGGCCAAGCCTGCCTGCACATAGGAATTCGAGTCATTCAGCGCGATCGCGCCCGGCAGGGGCAGCTCGATGCGCTCGCCGTTGCGGTTGAAGTCCCACGGGAAGATCCTGCCGGTCTTGGACGAGAAATAGTTCACGCAGCGGTGGCGTTCCAGTTCATTGGGGTGTCTGGGCATGCCATAGCGCTCCAGATAGGACGGGGCAGCGCAGGCAATAAAGCTCAGGATGCCGACGCGGCGGGCAATCAGGCTGGAATTGGCCAGCACGCCGGCGCGAATGGCGCAATCGACGCCCTCTTCCACCAGGTCAACCAGACGGTCGCTGCTGCCCAGTTCCAGCGAGATGTCGGGATAGCGTTCGAAGAAATCCGGCAGCGCGGGCACCACGATATCGCCGGACAGGCCGGTCGGCGCGTCCACCCGCAGCCGTCCGCTGGGCGACAGGCGGGTGCGGGAGATGGACTCTTCCGCATCCTTGACGTCCGCCAGGATGCGCAGGCAGCGTTCATAATAGGCAGCGCCGTCGGCCGTGACAGTCACCTGGCGCGTGGTACGGTGCAGCAGCTTGACGGCCAGCGCCTGTTCCAGTGAGGCAACTAATGTCGACACCGTGGCCTTCGGCAATTGCAGCGCCTCGGCCGCGCGCGTAAAGCCGCCGCCGTCGACCACCTGGACGAACACTTCCATCGCTTGCAGTTTATTCATTCGGACACCCTATTGTTCGAGATTCTGAACAATCAATTCGTCATTGCTCTCTTTATCATATTCTAGTGGAAGTTTATGATTCTCGTACTGCAGCAAAAAAGTGAACGCTGCGGTAACCAGGAAAGGAGTTGATCATGGGATTCAGGGATGGATTTTTTGCTTTGGTAGCCATTGCGCTCAGCGCGCTCGCGCTGGCCGGCATGGTCTATACCGACGAGTATTCGAGCGCTGCGCGAGCTGAAGCCCGCGGCGTGGCGGCACTCACCCATGTGGTGCTGAGCGACGCCAGCGCACCTGACCTCGCACTGACGGCGTCCGCGCCGGAGGCGGTACAGCAATGACCGCCATGCAGCAGACCGCGCCGGAGTTCGCGCCCGACCTGAAGATCCGCGATATCGAAGTGCGCGGCGCCCAGGGTCCGCTGGCAGCCCGCCTGTATATGGCGGGCGCAGCGACCGCCAAGCGCGAGACGCTGATCGTGTTCTTCCACGGCGGCGGCTTCGTTGAGGGCGATCTGGAGGAAGCGGATGCTTTCCTGCGCCATCTGGTCAGCTGCAATACCGGCCATGTGATCCTGGCCTCGAACTATACCCTTGCTACCGTGAGCCCTTTCCCGGCCGCGGTGGAAGACGCCCACGCCGTGCTGCTGTGGGCCAAGAAGAACAAGACCAAACTGAACTGGACTGGCAAGCGCATGCTGACTGCCGGCATCGAGGCAGGCGCCAATCTGGCCGCCGTCACGACCCTGATGTCGCGCGACCGCGGCGGCCCTCCGCTGGCGGGCCAGATCCTGATTATGCCGATGCTGGACCCCGGCCTGTCCACCGGCTCCATGCGCGAGATGCCCAATTGTGCCGCCAAGGCCCAGGTGGCTGAGACTTGCGCTGCCGCCTACCGCGGCTACCTCCCCAATGCTGCCGACCGTACCCACCCGTACGCGTCGCCCCTTCAGTCGAGCCGGCTGAAGAACCTGCCTCCGGCCCTGATTCTGTCCGCCGAGGATGACCCATTACGTGACGAAGCTGAACAATACGGCGCCAAACTGATCTCTTGCGGTATCAAGACGACGGTGCGGCGGATGCCTGCGGCGCCCCTGCAAGACCAGGAAGCCCGTAACGAGTGTGCCTGCAAGGTGTTCGCCCTGCAGGAAATGGCCGGCTTTATCAATGGCCTCGATGGGATGGAGAACCCACCGGCTAAAGTTTAAGAGCCTATAAATATACATAAACGTTTACATATTGTCGGGCCGGCAGTATATTTGTAAACGATCTAGTTTCCAAAAAGAAGTTCCATAAAAAAATGTGCCTGTCAGGCACAGGGGGCCGCTTTTTCCTTGCGTTTTGGTGTGACGCGCGCCGCCGCCATCTCTATTAGTTATTTTCATACAAAGGGGTTAATAAATGAAAAGCACGAAACAACTAACAACTTTGGCGCGACCGCTGGTCGCCGCCCTCGCCGTCGGCGGGCTGGCTGCGGCCATCCTCGCTGGCTGCGACTCGGCGAACAGCAAGCCTGCTGAAGCCCCGGCAGCCGGCGGTCCTCCGATCTCCGCCGCCGTGGTGGTGCAGAAGCCTGTCATCGAGACCCAGGAATTTTCCGGCCGCCTGGAAGCCATCGACCGCGTCGAGATCCGTCCGCGCGTCTCCGGTTTTATCACCGCCGTGAATTTCAAGCCGGGCAGCGAAGTGAAGAAAGGCGATGTGCTGTTCGTGATCGATCCACGTCCGTTCAAAGCGGAAGCCGACCGCGCCGAAGCCGCTGCCAACTCGGCACGCGCCAAGGCTGATCTGGCCCGCGTTGAACTGGCCCGCGCTGAAAAACTGCTGGCCGATAAAGCCATCGCCCAGCGCGAGTTCGACGAACGTGCATCCGCGCAGAAGGAACTGGACGCATCGGCCCGCGCCGCTGCTGCTGCTTCCGAAGCGGCCAAGCTGAATCTGACCTACACCAATGTGGTGTCGCCTATCGATGGCCGCGTGTCGAAAGCCGAGATCACCCTGGGTAACCTGGTGGACCAGAACGCCGTGCTGACTTCCGTTGTATCGCTGGACCGCATCTACGCCAGCTTCGACGGCGACGAAGCCACCTATCTGCGCGTCGGCGCCCTTGCCCAGCGCGGCAAGCCAGCCACCGTGAAGATCGGCCTGGCCAACGAAGAAGGCTTCCCGCATGAAGGCAAGCTGGAATTCGTCGACAACCAGCTCGACACCCGTACCGGCTCCGTGCGCATGCGCGCCACGTTGGAGAACAAGGACCGCGCCCTGGCGCCAGGCCTGTTCGCCCGCGTATCGCTGGGCGGCAGCGAAGCGAAAACCGATTCGCTGCTGATCAACGAGCGCGCCGTGAACACCGACCAGGACCGCAAGTTCGTCTTCGTGGTCAGTGCCGACAGCAAGGCTGAATACCGTCCTGTCAAGCTGGGTCCAGTCATCGACGGCTTGCGCCTGGTGCGCGATGGCCTGAAGCCGGGCGAGAAGATTATCGTGAATGGCCTGCAGCGCGTGCGCCCTGGTGCGCCGGTGACTGCACAAACCGTGGCGATGGATTTCGATCCGGATGCGGCTCCTGCGCAGGAAAAGAAACCAGAACAAAAGAAAGACGCCAAAGTCGCCGCATCGGACGGCAAAGCTGGCACTTCTAAGGAATAAGAACCAATGAACTTTTCACGCTTCTTTGTCGATAAGCCGATTTTCGCGGCGGTCTTATCGATCCTGATTTTCGTGGCGGGGCTGATTGCCATCTTCAATCTCCCGATCTCGGAATACCCGGACGTGGTGCCGCCATCCGTGGTGGTGCGCGCGCAGTACCCGGGCGCGAACCCGAAGATTATTGCTGAAACGGTGGCTGCACCGCTGGAAGAGCAGATCAACGGTGTCGAGAACATGCTGTACATGTCCTCGCAAAACACTTCGGACGGCGCTCTGGCGCTGACTGTGACCTTCAAGATCGGCACCAACGTGGAGCAAGCCGAGACGCAGGTGCAGAACCGCGTCCAGCGCGCGCTGCCACGCCTGCCGGAGGAAGTGCGCCAGATCGGCGTGACGACCGTGAAGTCGTCGCCCAACCTGACCATGGTGGTCCACCTGCAATCGCCGAATGGCCGCTACAGCGACCTGTATCTGCGTAACTATGCGGTGCTGAACATCAAGGACCAGCTGGCCCGCTTGCCTGGCATGGGCGAAGTGCAGCTGTTCGGCTCCGGCGACTACGCCATGCGTATCTGGCTCGACCCGCAGAAAGTTGCGGCGCGCGGCCTGACCGCGGGCGACGTGGTTAACTCGATCCGCGAGCAGAACGTGCAGGTGGCAGCCGGTGTGATCGGCCAGGGTCCGTCCAAGAACGCGGACTTCCAGCTGACCGTGAATACGCAGGGCCGTCTGCAATCGGAAGAAGAATTCGGCAATATCGTGCTGAAGACCAATGCCGATGGTGCAGTCACCCTGCTGAAGGACGTGGCACGCATGGAGATGGGTTCCAACTCCTACGCGCTGCGCTCCCTGCTGAACAACAAGTCGGCCGTTGCGATCCCGATTTTCGAGGCACCGAATGCGAACGCCCTGCAGCTGTCGCATGATGTGCGCGAGACCATGGCGCGCCTGTCGAAAGATTTCCCGGAAGGTGTCGAATACAAGATTGTGTACGACCCGACCCAATTCGTGCGCGAGTCGATCCGCGCTGTGATCCACACGCTGCTGGAAGCCATTATTCTGGTGGCGATCGTGGTGATCGTGTTCCTGCAAACCTGGCGCGCTTCGCTGATTCCGCTGCTGGCTGTGCCGGTATCGGTGGTGGGTACGTTTGCGGTAATGCTGGGCTTTGGCTTCTCCATCAACACGCTGTCGCTGTTCGGCCTCGTGCTGGCCATCGGTATCGTGGTGGACGATGCGATCGTGGTGGTGGAAAACGTCGAGCGTAATATCGAGAACGGCCTGTCGCCGCGCGATGCAACCATCCAGGCGATGAAGGAAGTGTCCGGCCCGATTATCGCAATTGCGCTGGTGCTGTGCGCCGTGTTCGTGCCGATCGCTTTCGTGTCCGGCCTGTCCGGCCAGTTCTACAAGCAGTTCGCGCTGACCATCGCATTCTCGACCGTGATCTCGGCCTTCAGCTCCCTGACCCTGGCGCCTGCGCTGGCGGCCTCGCTGCTGAAACCGCACGATGCACCGAAGGATGCGCTGACCCGCGTCATGGACAAGATCTTCGGCGGCTTCTTCAAGTGGTTCAACCGCTTCTTCAACCGTGCTTCGCATGGCTACGAAACGGGTGTGACCGGCGTGTTGAAGCGCAAGGGCAGCTCCCTGGTGGTATACGCCGTGCTGGCCGTGGCCGCAGGCTTCATGTTCAAGCTGGTGCCGCCGGGCTTCGTGCCGGCGCAGGATAAGCAGTACCTGATCGGCTTTGCCCAGCTGCCGGATGCGGCCTCGCTGGACCGTACCGAAGCGGTGATCCGCAAGATGTCGGATATCGCCAAGGAGATCCCTGGCGTGGCGGACTCGGTGTCCTTCCCTGGCCTGTCGATCAACGGCTTCACCAACGCGCCGAACGCCGGTATCGTGTTCACGCCGCTGAAACCGTTCGAGGAACGTACCAAGCCAAGCGAATCGGCACAAGCGATTGCTGCTGAAATCAACAAGCGCATGGGCGCGATTGAAGGCGCCTTCGTGATGGTGCTGCCACCGCCGCCAGTCAACGGCCTCGGCACCACCGGTGGTTTCAAGCTGATGATCGAAGACCGCGACAACCTGGGTTACGACGCGCTGTACAAGGCGATCCAGGCGGTGCAGATGAAGGCCTGGCAGAATCCGAAGCTGGCCGGCGTGTTCTCCAGCTATCAGATCAACGTGCCGCAACTGTTTGCCGACATCGACAAGGTCAAGGCCAAGCAGCTGGGCGTGCCGCTGGCAACGATCTATCAGACTTTGCAGATCAACCTCGGCTCGCTGTACGTGAACGACTTCAACCAGTTTGGCCGTACCTACCAGGTACGCGTGCAGGCTGACCAGCAGTTCCGTTCGCACGCCGAAGACATCGCACAGCTGAAGGTGCGCAACGACAAGGGCGAAATGATTCCGCTGTCGTCGCTGATGCGCGTGAAGGACAGCTATGGCCCGGACCGCGTGCAGCGCTACAACGCCTACGTGTCGGCTGAACTGAACGGCGGCCCGGCTCCTGGCGTGTCGTCCGGCGAAGCGCAGGCTGAAATGACCAAGATCGTCAACGAAGTGCTGCCGAAGGGTATCAGCTACGAATGGACGGAACTGGTGTACCAGGACATCCTGTCCGGTAACACCATGATGCTGGTATTCCCGCTGTGCGTGCTGCTGGTATTCCTGGTGCTGGCTGCCCAGTACGAAAGCTGGACCCTGCCGCTGGCGGTGATTCTGATCGTGCCGATGTCGATTCTGTGCGCTCTGCTGGGTGTGAAGCTGACCCATGGCGACAACAATGTCTTCACGCAGATTGCATTGTTCGTGCTGGTCGGTCTGGCGTCGAAGAACGCGATTCTGATCGTGGAATTTGCCCGCGAACTGGAACACCATGGCCGCAGCATCGTACAAGCCGCGCTGGAAGCTTGCCGCCTGCGTCTGCGTCCGATTCTGATGACGTCGATCGCCTTCATCATGGGCGTGGTACCGCTGGTGTTCTCGCACGGTGCAGGTTCGGAAATGCGTCATGCGATGGGTGTGGCCGTGTTCGCAGGTATGTTGGGCGTGACCTTCTTCGGTCTGTTCCTGACCCCGGTGTTCTACGTGCTGCTGCGTACCCTGGCCGTGCGTCTTGAGAAGAAATCCCCGGTGGCCGATTCGACCGCCCAACTGGAAGGGACCCACTAATGAAAAACATGATTGCAAAAGGCGTGGCCCCGCTGCTGGCAGCATTGCTGCTGACGGCCTGCGGCGCCCCAGCCTTCAAGCAGCCGGCGATTGAGACCCCGGCTGCGTTCAAGGAATCGCAGTCGGCCACCGCACCTGTGGGCGTGGTGACGGCTGCGGACGGAAGCCGCTGGAAGCAGGCGCAGCCTGCCGAGCAGCAGCCGCGCGGCGAGTGGTGGCTGGCATTCAACGATCCGGCCCTGAATGAGCTGATCGCTGAAGCCACCAAGGCCAACGCCAACCTGGCCGTGGCTGCCGCCCGCGTCAAGCAGGCCCGCGCCATCGCGGGCATCGCTGAAGCGGACCGCATTCCGCAGATCGGCGTCGGCGTAGGCGCCCAGCGCGGCCAGCAATCGCCGACCGAACTGGGTCTGCCGGCCGGTACCAATGTGTCGCCGTCGACCGCCTACTCGGCACGGCTGACCGCCAGCTATGAAGTGGACCTGTTCGGCCGCGTGTCGTCCAACGTTGCGGCAGCCCGCAACGATGCGGCGACCGTGGAAGCGAGCTACCGCTCCGTGCTGCTGGCCCTGCAGGCTGACGTGGCGCAGACTTACTTCAAGCTGCGCGAAACCGATGCCGAACTGGAAACGGTGCAGGAGACGGTGCGTCTGCGCGAAGAAAACGTGAAGGTCAACCAGCGCCGCTTCGACCTGGGCGATATCGGCGAGTTCGATCTGACCCGCGCCAAGACCGAGCTGTCGACCACGCGCGCTGATGCCATCGGCCTGCAGCGCCAGCGTGTGACGACCGAGCATGCACTGGCGGTCCTCCTGGGCAAGCCGGCCGCGGCGTATTCGGCTGGTCCGAGCCCGCTGCTGGACTCGACCCTGCTGCCTTCGATCCCGGTCGGCATGCCTTCTTCGCTGCTGGAGCGCCGTCCCGATATCGCGGCTGCGCAAAAGACCATGGAAGCGTCCAACGCCCGTATCGGCGTGGCCCGCGCCGCCATGTTCCCGGCGTTGACCATCAGCGGCAACGGTGGCGGCGTGGCTGGCACCTTCGGCGACGTGTTCAAGCTGACCAGCCGTTCGTGGATGCTGGGCGCCCTGCTCTCCGCGCCGATCATCGACGGTGGCCGCAACAGCGCCAACATCCGCCGCAGCGAAGCCGCGCTGGAAGAGTCGGTCGCGTCGTATCGCCAGTCGGTGCTGGTGGCCTTCTCGGAAGTGGAAGACAACCTGGCCGGCCTGCGCATCCTGAGCGGCCAGACCGCGCAGATCGACGACGCGCTGGTGTCGGCACGCCGTTCGGCTGACCTGGCGAAGAAACTGTACGAAGCGGGCCGTTCGAGCTATCTCGACCTGCTCGATGCGCAGCGCAACCTGGCAGCGGTTGAGCGCACGGCAGTGCAGCTGCGCGGCAATCGCGCGGTGACCACAGTCGCGCTGATCCGCTCCCTGGGCGGCGGCTGGGATGCCCCGGCCAGCAACGCCCAGGCCCGCAACTGACGTAGGGCGGATCATTGATCCGCCGCTTACGCGGCTGCGACAAGCAACGGTTTACCGGTAAGTAGCTTGCCCCTCAACGGCGTCCTGCGGGACGCCGTCTTTTTTTGTGCTGCGTTACAAGCAGCGGCAAAACACCCGATGGGAAAGAATGCCCCAACTGCGGCGGCACTGGCCGCATCATCGAAGGCATCGGCGGCGGCTAATTCGCGTGCCGCAGCAGGAGATACAGCCCGCTGTTCAGCGCCAGCTGTGTGGTGATCATTACCGCCATGCCGCGGTGGAGCGCCTGGCTGATTGCGGCCTTGAGCTCGTCCTTCGTCGCCAGTGTCGCCAGTGTCGCTTCGATCGTATCCAGCCGCTTTTCGATTGCGGCGAAGCGCGCGGCGTACTCGATGCGCATTTCCTTGACTTCCTGCTCCAGCCTTTCGACGCGCGCGGTCAGCGCCGCTAGTTCTGCTTTGGTAGCGTACTCGGTGCGCATCTCGTCCAATTTGACGAGGACTTCAGCCATTTGCTGCTCAAGCATAGCGATCCTGTATTCATTCACGCCATCATTCGCCATGCCCCCCTCCCCGTCAAGCAAGCCCAGCTGCGATTGTGCGCGCAGCGGGAGCATGCCCTTTGAGGCGGATCAATAAGTGCCGGGGAGCAGAATCGACTTGTCGACGTTCTGGATATCGCGCAGGCCGCAAAAAGCCATGGTCAAATCAAGCTCGTTGCGGATGATTTCGAGGCAGCGCGTCACGCCCTGCTCGCCCATGGCGCCGAGGCCGTAGAGAAAAGGCCGCCCGATATACACGCCGCGTGCGCCGAGCGCAATGGCGCGGATCACGTCCTGGCCGCTGCGGATGCCGCCGTCGAGATGCACTTCGATCTGCTTGCCCACGGCATCAGCAATGGCGGGCAGCGCTTCAATCGAGGACTGCGCGCCATCGAGCTGGCGGCCGCCGTGGTTGGAGACGATCAGCGCATCGGCGCCGCTGTCGACCGCCAGCCGCGCATCTTCCGCATCCATGATGCCCTTGATGATCAGCTTACCGCCCCAGCGCTGCTTGATCCACTCCACATCTTTCCACGACAGGCTCAGATCGAACTGCTGGCTGGTCCACGCCGACAAGGACGACATGTCCGACACCGACGTCGCATGCCCCACGATATTGCCGAACTGGCGGCGCCTGGTGCCCAGCATGCCCAGGCACCAGCGTGGCTTGGTCGCCATGTTCAGCATATTCGGGATGGTCAGCTTCGGCGGCGCCGACAAGCCGTTGCGCAAATCCTTGTGGCGCTGGCCCAGCACCTGCAAATCCAGCGTCAGCACCAGCGCCGAGCACTTGGCCGCTTTGGCGCGGTCGATCAGGCGATTGATGAACTCGCGGTCCTTCATCACATACAGCTGGAACCAGAAAGGCTTGCTCGTATTCGCCGCCACATCTTCGATCGAGCAGATGCTCATCGTAGAAAGCGTAAACGGTATGCCGAATTTTTCGGCTGCCTTGGCTGCCAGGATCTCGCCGTCGGCATGCTGCATGCCGGTCAAGCCGGTCGGTGCGATTGCCACCGGCATCGACACCTGCTGTCCGGCCATGCTCGACTGCAGCTGGCGGTCATTCAGATCCACCGCCACACGCTGGCGGAATTTGATTTTCTGGAAGTCGGTCTGGTTGGCGCGGTAAGTGGACTCCGTCCAGGAACCGGAATCGGCGTAATCGTAAAACATGCGCGGCACACGCCTCTTGGCCAGCACGCGCAGGTCTTCTATGCAGGTAATGATAGTCATACATCAATATTACCTGAGATAACGCAATGACAGCCCACCGCCGGCCGCCAGGCGGCGAAAAACTCACAGAGCTGATTTGTGGGCGCGGAAAGAAAAAAGGGCTCAGATCTTCCGATCTGAACCCTTCTTATTTGGTGCGGCTGGCAGGAATCGAACCCACGACCCCTTGGTTCGTAGCCAAGTACTCTATCCAGCTGAGCTACAGCCGCAAAACTTCTTTGTATAACGGGCGACCCCGATATTTACTACACACTACAAATTCTGGTGCGGCTGGCAGGAATCGAACCCACGACCCCTTGGTTCGTAGCCAAGTACTCTATCCAGCTGAGCTACAGCCGCTAAAAACTTCATTGTATAACGGGCGACCCCGTTATTTACTGCATACTACTAAATTCTGGTGCGGCTGGCAGGAATCGAACCCACGACCCCTTGGTTCGTAGCCAAGTACTCTATCCAGCTGAGCTACAGCCGCTTAAGAAGCAGTATTATACAGGGTTCATTTCGCATTGGAAAGCTTGTTTTTTTCAACAGCAAACTTGCTTTTCCTACCAAACAGAACCTTGCCCTGCTTTCCTTCTCAGCCTGAGCTGTCAAAGGAGGCAGAATTATAGGTAGAACTCCGGCGCTTGTCCAGAGCAATTTTTCAGAAAATTTCTTATAGTAAAGACATGTTTGCTTCATTCATGAAACTAATGACTCTCATCATGAATGAAAATTGGATTTAATTGCCGCGCCGCAGCATCATTACACCTGTCTCCTCTATTCTCCTCCAAGAAAATAGAACTCGGCCCGCTAGCTTAGCGGGCTTTTTTTTTGCCGCCGAGTTTGCCACAGCCGGCAATAGTGTAGGATTGCTCATCGTTGATCTTGATGGGTGGGATAACAGGCATGGAGCGAATCGCCAATGGCAGCGAGCAAGCGTCCGTGAAGCGGGACTGGTCCCGCTGCGAGCCCGGGCCGCCCGAGCGCTGGCCGCCTGCCCTGCGCCTGTCGGTCGATATTCTGCTTGACCTCCCCCTGCCCGCCCTCATCATGTGGGGGCCCGCCCAGGCGTTATTCATCAATTCCGCGTACGCCACCATGATGGGCATCGACCCCAGCCGCGTTCCTGGCGGCAGTGTGCCGCCCATGCCGCCCGCCGCATGGAGCTGGAATCCGTCCGTGATCGCCCGCGCCTGGGCTGGCCAGGCCATGCACTTTCCGGCGCAACTACTGAAGCTGTGGCACGACGGCACGCCGGTCGAGCGCAGCTTCGATCTGGCTTACACGCCGCTGCGGGACGAGCACGGCGCCGTCAGCGGCATCCTGTGCACCATGGCGCCGCCAAGCGCGCCGGCCGTCGCGCAGGAAATCGAACCGCTGAACATCCTGGTGGTCGAAGACAATGTGGACGCCCAATACCTGGTCTGTGAAATGCTGCGCACTTTTGGCCACACGGTGCAGGCCGTGGCCCGCGGCGAGGACGCCCTCACCGCCCTGCGCCAGGATCGCTTCGATGTGCTGTTCTCGGACGTCAGCCTGCCCGGCATGTCCGGCGTCGATCTGGCGCGCCAGGCGCTGAAAGAACAGCCCGGCTTGCGCATTGTGTTCGCCTCCGGCTACAGCCAGAACCTGACCAGCCAGCTCGATTTCCCGGCTATTTCCATTCAGAAGCCCTACGATATCGAACAGCTGCAGCAGGCGCTGGCTGGCGTGCCTGGCTGAGCCGTCCACCAACCGTGCATCGGCGGGAACGGCCGGGGCGCTACAATGAAGATGCGGCGTGGCTGTGCCGGCCGTATCAACGATCGCTGAGAAGTCATGAGTTCTGCTGCCATGCCCGGTTCCGGCCCCCTTCCGCCGAATGACTTGATGCGCTCCGTTTTGGGAGCGCAGGACGATTTACGCCATTCCAATGAGCTCATGCGCACCGTGCTGGAAAGCATTACCGACGGCTTTGCCGTCATCGACCGCGAATGGAGCGTCACCTGGCTGAATACGCGTGCCAACGAAATTCTGCGTCCGCTGAACCGCTCGCTGGAAGACCCGATCGGCACCAATCTATGGCAAGCCTTCCCCGAATTGCGCGGCACCGTGCTGGAGGTGCAATTCCGCCGGGCCATGGAAGAGCAGCAAACCGCCTCCTTCGAGCTGTACTACCTGCCGCGCCAGCGCTGGCTGGAAGTGCGCGCCTATCCGTCCGCCGAGGGACTGGCCGTGTATCTGCAGGATATCCAGCAGCGCAAGGTCGAAGAGCGCAGCCTGCGCGAAAGCGCCAACCGCCTGCAGGTGGCGCTCGCTGCGGGCAAGCTGGGCGACTGGGAATGGGATGCGGGCACCGACCGCGTCAAACTGGGGCGCCGCGCGGCGGAGATTTTCGAGCTGCCGGCCGAAATCCCCATCACTTGGCCGGTGCTGCGTGAACGCATCCTGGCGGAAGATTTCGAGCCGGTACGGCGCGCCTTCCTCGACGCCTATGTCCAGCGCAGCGATTTCAATATCGAATGCCGCGTGGTGCGCCGCAATGGCGAGCGTTATTGGGTGTCGGTGGTCGGTCACGGCAATTACAACGACGAGCGCGAACTGCAAGGCATGACGGGCATGGTGCAGGACATTAGCACGCGCAAGGCCGCCGAAGACACCCTGCGCAACAGCGAAGAGGAATTGCGCGCGCTGGCCAATACCATTCCCCAGCTGGCCTGGATCGCCAACTTCGACGGCGCCATGGTGTGGTACAACGAGCGCTGGTATGACTACACCGGCACCAGCCCCTATCAGGTGCTGGGCGACGGCTGGCAGCATGTGTACGATCCGGACTGCCTGCCGGCCATGATGGCGCACTGGGCGACCTCGGTGCGCAGCGGCCTGCCCTTTGAAATGGAATTCCCGATTCGCGGCGCGGATGGCCAGTTCCGCTGGTTCCTGACACGCGCCAATCCCGTGCGCGATGCCAGCGGCCATCTGGTGCGCTGGTTCGGCACCAGCACCGACGTGGACCAGGTCAAGCGGGTGCAGGAAGCGCTGCGCGATGAATCCAATATTCTGGAATTGCTCAACAATACCGGTAACGCCATCGCCCGCCAGCGCGACCTCAAGCCGCTGCTGCAGGAAGTGACGGATGCCGCCACCCGCATTAGCGGCGCACGCTTCGGCACCTTCCAGTACAAGGGCGGCGGCCAGTCGCTGTACACCCTGTCCGGCACGCCGCCGGAACATTTCGCCGACATGCCTTCGCTGCGCGGCACCGACATCGTGCGCAGCGACGACTTGCAAGGCCATCCGCCGGTGCGCAGCTATCTCGCGGTACCGGTGCTGTCGCGCGCCGGCGAAGTGATCGGCACACTGTTCTTCGGCCATCCCGAAGCGGGCATGTTCAGCGAACGCACGGAACGCATCGTGGCCGGCATTGCGGCGCAAGCGGCGGTTGCGATCGACAATGCCCTGATGTACGAAGCGGCGCAGCAGGCCGCCGAAGAACGCAAGGTACTGCTGGACAGCGAACGCCGTGCACGCGCCGAAGCCGAACGCACCAGCCAGATGAAGGATGAATTCCTGTCGACCCTGTCGCACGAACTGCGCACCCCGCTGACGGCCATTCTCGGCTGGGCACAGGTCCTGCGGCGCGGCAGCCGCGGCGGCGACGATATGAACCGCGGCCTGGAAACCATCGAACGCAATGCGCGCTCGCAGGCCCAGCTCATCGAGGACTTGCTGGACATGAGCCGCATCACTTCCGGCAAGGTGCTGCTGGACATGAAGCAGCTGGCGCCGTCCACGGTGGTCGACGCCGCCATCGAGACGGTGCGTCCGGCGGCCGATGCGAAAGGCATACGCATCGAGCGCGACTACCAGCCTGCTGGCCACGTCGCGGGCGATGCCAGCCGCCTGCAGCAAGTGGTGTGGAATCTGCTGTCGAATGCGCTGAAATTCACGCCCAAGGGTGGCACGGTGCAGGTCCAGATCCGCGAAGAGGACGGCCATGTCGGCATCACGATCGCCGACACCGGCATCGGTATCCGCCCCGAATTCCTGGCCCACGTGTTCGAGCGCTTCCGCCAGGCCGATGCCTCCACCACGCGCCGCCACGGCGGGCTGGGGCTGGGCCTGTCCATCGTCAAACACCTGGTCGAACAGCATGGCGGCACGGTGTACGCCCACAGCGAAGGTGAAGCCCTGGGTTCCAGCTTTACCGTGCGCCTGCCCCTGGCGACCGGCATGGTGCGCAGCCGTCCACCCAATGCGCCCCTGCGCAGCAACTCCGGATCGCTGCCGGAATTGGGGCTGCGCGATCTGAAAGGCTTGCGCGTGCTGGTGGTGGACGATGAGGCCGATGCCCGCGAGCTGGTGCAGCGCATCCTCACCGATTGCAATGCGCACGTGCTGACCGCCGCCACGGCCGAAGAAGCGGTCGACATTGCGCGCCAGGGCCAGATCGATCTGCTGGTCAGCGATATCGGCATGCCGGTGACGGATGGTTTCCAGCTGCTATCCAGGGTGCGTGCACTGGGCGCCAGGCGCGGCGGCACGGTCCCCGCCATCGCCCTCACCGCCTTTGCCCGCTCGGAAGACCGCCTGCGCGCGCTGGAGGCGGGCTTCCTCGATCATGTCCCCAAACCGGTCGAACCTTCTGAACTGATAGCCACTGTGGCGCGCGTAGCAAGTGTCGGTCAGTCATGAAAAAGCAACGGAATATTGCCTTGGATATAATTTCCTGGCCGCTCCTACTGCAACACAAGGCAATGTCCTACAAGAAACTTGGCGTGGCTTTGCTACACTGGTTTGTGACACGTGCGCCATGGCAAACCTGGCCACGTTACACTGAGAATTCGCCTTACGAGAAACAATATGCCAAGCCCAGACGAGATCCTGAACGCCAAGATCCTGGTCGTGGACGATTGCGCGGACAACATCGATTTGATGCTGGAAATTCTGCGCGATGCCGGTTACACCAATGTCACGGCCACCATGCTGCCGGAGCAGGTATGTCCCCTGCACCGCCAGCATACCTATGACCTGATCTTGCTGGACTTGCAGATGCCGGAGCTGAACGGTTTCCAGGTCATGAAGGGCCTGAAGGAAATCGAACAGGACGGCTACCTCCCCGTGCTGGCCCTGACGGCCCAGCCCAGCTTCAAGATCGCCGCCCTGGAAGCGGGCGCGCGCGATTTCATCAGCAAGCCTTTCGACCTGCTGGAAGTACACAAGCGCATCCACAATATGCTGGAGGTGCGCCTGCTGTACAAGGAACTCGCCCAGTACAGCAAAAAGCAGCAGGAGCTGGCCCTGCACGATCCGCTTACCGGCCTGCCCAACCGCCGCCTGCTGGAAGACCGCATTGCCACCACCTTGCAGCACGCCGCGCGCCACCAGCGCAAGGCGGCCGTGATGTACCTGGACCTGGACGGCTTCAAGGCCATCAACGATACCCACGGCCATGCGTACGGCGACGAGATTCTGAAGCAGGTGGCGCAGCGCCTGGTCGGCTCGTCGCGCAAGGACGACACCGTCGCCCGCGTGGGCGGCGATGAATTCGTGATCGTGCTGGGTGATGTGGGAGAACTGGCGGACGCGCAGGAACCGGCGTCCAAGCTGATCGAAGTGGTGGCGGAGCCTTACCGCATCAACGGCCTGACCTTGCAGCTGTCGACCTCGATCGGCATCGGTCTGTATCCGGATGATGCAGACACCGTGGACAATCTGATGCACGTGGCCGACAACGCCTTGTACGAAGCCAAGCGCGCCGGCAAGAACCGCTTCTGTGCCGCGCGCACGCTGGCGGAAAAAGCTGCCGCGGCGGCCCCTGCCCCTTCGCCATCGCCCGCCGTGCAGGCGACGGCTGCCTGATGCGGCGTCAGTGCGCGGCGGCTTCGGCCTCCTTGCCTGCCTCGGTCGATTCCTCGACCTTGCCGGCGTGCTGGTGGTCGGCTTGCGCATCCACTTTTTCCGGCGCCACTTCAATACGCGTGACGCCCGCATCGACCGAGATCGGATCGCTGGCCGGGAAGGTCATTTCGACCGCTTCGTCCAGCAAGGTTTCCTTGGCCTGCTCTTCCGGCGCCATTTGCTCTTCGTCGGCCAGAGTGCAGATGGCCTGCGCCCAGCGCACGAAGTTCAGGTTGGCCAAGTCGCGGATGGTCGACACACCGAAGGCCTTCTGCAATGCCGCGGCGTCTTTCTCGCTCACGCCGCGCATGGCGCTGACGGGCGCATCGGCCAGGTGTTTGAAGCATTTGCCCACATATGATTTATCTACGACGGTATCGATATTCATGATCGGCTCCCAATGAACAGGATTTCACTATGGCATGCGGAGTCCAGCGCTGACTGTTCGTTGGCGAACACTAGGCCGCGTACGGTTGCGCGCGGCCTTTTTGACAGCGTCCGGGGGCGGCGCTATGATCGATTGGGCCTTTGTCCTGAAGAACTTCTTGCGCGATAGAACAATAACCAGCGGAACAAACTGAAAGTGGACAAGCCTAAGATACTTGTCGTCAACGACGATGCCAACAGCCTGTTTGCGCTGACCAGCCTGCTGACGCAGTGGGCGGCGCAGGACCGTTACGAAGTCATCTCCGCGCGCTCCGGCGAGGAAGCCCTGCGCGAAGTGCTCACGCATGATTTCGCGGTCATCCTGCTCGACGTGAATATGCCGGGCATGGACGGCTTTGAGACGGCGGAAGCGATTCACCAGCGTCCGCGCTCGGCCGACATCCCCATCATCTTCATCACGGCATTCGTGGCCGATGAACTGGACCGCCTGAAGGCTTACCAGAAAGGCGCCGTCGACTTTTTGTTCACGCCTGTGATACCGCAAGTATTGTACGCAAAGATCTCGGTCTTTGTCGCACTGGCCAACAAGAGCGAAGAGCTGCGCAAGCAAACCCGCCAGCTCAGCCAGCGCACCACCGACCTGATCGCCAGCAACCAGCGCCTGATGCGCGAGATTGAAGAACGCAAATTGGCAGAGCGCCAGAGCCATGCGAAGGATGAGTTTCTCGCCATGCTGGGCCATGAATTGCGCAATCCGCTTAGCGCTATCAGTAGCGCGGCCTCGCTGATCGGACTGGCCGGCGCATCGACCGAAGCGGTGGCGCGCGCCAAGCAGATCATTCAGCGCCAGAGCCATCACCTGGGCCGCATCGTGGACGACCTGCTCGATCTGAGCCGCGCCATGTCCGGCAAAATCCTGCTGAACCGTGTGCCGCTGGACACCGCGACCCTGCTCTCCACTTGCCTGGAGACTTACCGCACCACGGGACGCACGGCGGAATACCAGGTCGCCCTGCACGCCGAGCCTGGCGGCTGGGTCAATGGCGATACCACGCGGCTGGAACAGATCTTCAATAATGTGCTCGACAACGCATTGAAATATACGCCGCCCGGTGGCCGCATCACCGTCGAAACCGAGGTGGACGAGGATGACGTTGTGATCGCGGTGCACGACAACGGCGTGGGTATCGCGCCCGAACTGCTGCCCCATGTATTCGATGTGTTCGTACAGGGCACCAGCACGCTGGACCGCGCGCAGGGAGGCTTGGGGATAGGCCTCGCACTGGTGCGCCGGCTGGTGGAACTGCATGGCGGAAGCGTCTATGCTGAAAGCGCAGGCCCCGGCGAAGGCAGTACCTTCACGCTGCGCCTGCCGCGAACGGAACACAGGACCGAACCCAAGGTACCGAAAATGGAACACAGCGAACAAGCCAAGCCCAGCGTGCTGCTGATCGAAGATAACGACGATGGCCGCGAAATGATGGCCATGATGCTCAACTGCTATGGCTACGAGGTGCATCATGCGGCCGACGGCTTGCAGGGCTTGCAGACCGCGAGCAACGAGCATCCCGATATCGCCCTGGTCGATATCGGCCTGCCCGGCATCGACGGCTACGAAGTGGCGCGCCGCATGCGGGCCAACCCGGACACCCACCACATCAAGCTGATCGCCCTGACAGGCTACGGACTGGCCGAAGACCAGCGCCGCGTGATGGATGCCGGCTTCGACCTGCATCTGGTGAAGCCGGTGGACGTCGAGCATCTGCTGCAGGCCATCGGCGACTGCACGGCCAGCGCGCCCGCATACGTCAAGCAGTAGGACGACGTCCGGCGCCGCCGCGCTGCATGGCGGCCGGTTCCGGCATCACGTAGTCGATTTCATCCTTGCGCGCAGCGATCTGCTCACCCATCGCCTGTAAATCGAGGCCGGCTTTCTTCGCCATCGGGAACATCTCGCCCTCTTCTTCCTTCACGTGGTGGTTGATGTACTCGCCCAGCACCTTGACCTTGGCGTCGTACAGTTCATCGTGCGGGTCCATCTGGCTTAGCTGGGAGATCAGGGCCTTGGCGGAAGCATGCTCCACGGTGGCTTCATCCACCTGGTCTTCCGCTTCCTTGGAGGCTTCACGCACGGCGGGATAAAGGATCTCCTCCTCGGCAGTCGCATGTTTGGTCAGTTCCAGGCAGATCTTGTCGGCCAGCTTCTTCTTGCTGGCAAAGGCGCGGTCGCCCAATCCCTCATATTCCTTGAACATGGCTTTCACATTGGCGTGATCCTGCTTCAGCAGTGCGATGGCGTCCATGGCTTTACTCCTCATTGTCAGGGTGATAAAGCTTCAGCTTGCCCTGCGTCCGCTTGCATGTATGTGCGGCATTTCACCCGAACCTCATGTATGATCGGAGCAATAAAAAACACGCTCCAAAACTATGTCTGTTTCGGGAACCGATCCACAATCTCCAATGCTACGCGCCGCTGAACTGGAAGAGCTGCTGGCCTACGTGCAGGCCAACTGGGACGAACAACGGCGCACCCTGTCGCGCCAGATGCACGATAACCTGGGCTCTTCGCTGACGGCGCTGACCATGCATCTCGGCCTGCTCACCTCCAAACTGCCGCCCGACCCTGCGCTGCAGGACCGCGCCGCGCAGATGAAGAAGCTGCTGCACACCATCATCGAAACCAACCGCGCCATGCAGCACAAGCTGTGGAACGACAAGCTGGAATTCCTCGGTATCCGTGCGGCCCTGAGCGAAGTGGTCAAGGAATTCGGCGATGCAGAGCATCTGGCCGCGCAGTGCAGCCTGCCGGACGAGGAACCGGTCTGCCCGCGCGGCCACGCCATGGTGGTGCTGGCGGCGCTGGAAGAAGCCTTGCGCAATGTAGCGCGCCACGCCAAGGCGAGCCAGGTGGAGGTGGTGGTGGACGACAACGACGAATCCATCATGCTGACCGTGAAAGACGATGGCGCCGGCCTGCCGGAAGGCGGCTACGACTGCTACGCCAGACACGGCCTGCGCAATGTGCGCGAACGCGCCGCCTGGCTGGGCGGCACCCTGGCCATGTCGGCCAACGCACCGCACGGCACCGTCATGACCCTGGTGCTGCCAAAGCCGTAACGGCGGCTCAATGTCCCGCCCGACGTAACGTGGTGCGGCCGCGATGCGGCGTAGGGCGGATCATCGATCCGCCATGCATGCGCCGCTAATGCAGTTTGACCAGCGGCGTGGTGCGCTTGATGAGGAAGCGCGCCAATGCCAGCACGCCGGTGCGTATCGTGCCCAGCACGGCCTTGTGATGCATCAGATGCAGGCTGACATACATCAGCCGCGCAAAAAAGCCTTCCACGAACCAGTTGAAGCCGCGCAGAGAGCCCATCAAGCTGCCCACTGAGGTGGACTGGCCGAAGGACACCAGCGAGCCATAGTCCCTGTATTCATAAGGCTTGCCGCTTGGCGCCCGGCCTTTCGCCTGGCGCAGAAAAGCATCCAGCAGATAATCGGCCTGCTGGTGCGCGGCCTGTGCACGCGGCGGCACCGGCTTACCGTCGGCGCCGATGCAATAGGCGCAATCGCCCAGTGCGTAAATGTTCGGGTGTTCCCTGACCTGCAATTCGCCCGTCACTTCAAGCGCGCCGCTCTTGGCGGTCGGCAGGCCGAGTGATTTCAGCAAGTCAGGCGCCTTGATGCCGGCGGCCCACACCGTGATATCGGCGGGATAATTTTGCTCGCCCACGCTGACCTTGTCCGGCGCAATCGCCGTCACGCGGCAATCCGTTACGACCTTGATGCCGCGTTCATCCAGCAGCTTGAGCGCCGCCGAGGATACGCGCTCGGGCAACGGCGCCAGGATGCGCGGCGCGCCTTCCAGCAAGGTGATACGGACATCCTTCATCGGTTCCAGGTGGCCGAAGCCATAAGCGGCATACACGCCGCTCGCTTCGCGCAGCTCGGCCGCCAGCTCCACGCCGGTGGCGCCGCCGCCGATGATGACCACGTCCACCCCTTGCGTGCCTTGACCGCCCTTCTCCAGCGCAGCCTTGGTCAGCAGCTTCAAAAGCGTCAGGCGGAAGCGTTCGGCGTCTTCGGTGCCGTTGAGGGAAATGGTGTACTCCTGAGCGCCCGGCACGCCGAAGTAATTGGAGGTACTGCCAATGGCCAGCACCAGCGATTCAAACCGGATGCTGCGCTCAGGCAGCACGGTTTCGCCGGCCTGGGTGGTGATGGCGCCGACGTGAATGGTGTTGGCCGCCTTGTCCAGCGAAGTCAGGCCGCCGTAGACATAGGTGAAGCCATTATCGTGGGCCAGCATCTGGTAGGACAAGCCTTCCTGGTGGATGTCCAGGGTGCCCGCCGCCACTTCATGCAGCGAGGGCTTCCAGATGTGGTACAGGCGGCTGTCGACCAGCATCACCTGATCGGGACCCAGCTTGCGTCCCAGTTTGCAGGCCAGCTCCAGGCCGCCCGCCCCTCCTCCTACGATCACGAATTTGCTTTGCAAACGGTTCTCCCGGATGGTTGGCGGCGGCCTGCGCCGCGGTTTAGTCGTCGTGCTTGCCGTGGCCCTTGCCGTGGCCTTTGCCGTGACCGCGGTCATGATCGCGATCGTGGTCGTGGTCATCGCGGTCGTGGTCGCGGTATTCGCGGCGCTCGTACTCGCGCTCATGCTCATGGCGGTAGCGCGGCGAGTAGTCGTTCACGTACCAGTCTTCACGCACGAAATACACATTACGGCCGCAGGCGTTATAAGCGGCGCAGTGCTTGGACCAGTGCTTCTGGTGGCCAGGCGGCACGCGCAGATAAATCGGTTCGGCGATATAACGCACCGGGCGCTGCACGATGACCGGCTGGGTGTACACCACCGGTGGCGGGCCCATATTGCCCAGGTCGATCCGGCCGTAGAAACCCGGCTGGCCGACGGTGACGGAAACACCCACGTCAGTGGCGAAGGCGGAGGTGGAGAGTGCCAGCAAAGCGGCGGCGGCGAGGATCTTCGTTTTCATAGCGTCATTATAAGAGTTGCAGGTGGATGAACCGATTACATTGTAACTAGGCAACAGGCAAATGGTATGTGCGCCAACGCACAGAGTTGGTAGTTGGCAACACGATTCCTAAAACATTGCTATACTAATGGTTAGACATCTAACCATTTGCTATCTCATGGATCTCGAAGAACGCTTCTCGTACGCCCTGCACAACACGGCGCGCGCCTGGCGGCAGGAAATCGACCGCCGCCTGAAAGACCTGGGCCTGAGCCAGGCCAGCTGGATGGCCATTGCCACCCTGGCCAAGGCCGAGCCCCTGTCCCAGACCGAACTGGCCTCCCGCCTCGGCGTGGAAGACCCGACCATGGTTTCCATGATCGACCGCATGGTGAAAGCCGGCTATATGGCGCGCCAGCCGTCCGAAAAGGACCGCCGCGTCAAGCTGGTGCACCTGACCGATGACGGCCGCGCCATCTACCAGCGCGTGAAAGCTGCGGCCGATCCCGTCCGCCGTGAGCTGCTGTGCGATGTGGACCGCGCCGAACTGGAACGCGTGACCGTGCTGCTGGAATCGCTGAATGCACGCCTGAACCAGACGGACGGCTGCGCATGAGCGAAGTACAACACAAGGGCATGATCACGGTGTCGATCATGCTGGCGACGATCATTCAGGCGCTGGATGGCACTATCGCCAACGTGGCGCTGCCGCATATGCAGGGCAGCCTGTCGGCCTCGCAGGACCAGATCACCTGGGTGCTGACGTCCTTCATCGTGGCCGCCGCTATCGCCACGCCGCTGACCGGCTGGCTGTGCGACCGCTTCGGACAGAAGCGCATCTTCCTGATGTCGGTGGCGGGCTTCACGATTGCGTCGGTGCTGTGCGGGCTGTCGATGTCGCTGGGCCAGATCGTGGTGGCCCGCCTGCTGCAAGGTGTCTTCGGGGCGGCCCTGGTGCCGCTGTCGCAGGCCACGCTGCTCGACATTAACCCTCGCGAGAAGCACGGCTCCGCCATGGCGGTATGGGGCATGGGCGTGATGATCGGGCCGATTCTCGGGCCTACTCTGGGCGGCTGGCTGACGGATAGCTACAACTGGCGCTGGGTGTTTTTCATCAACGTGCCGGTCGGCGCGCTGGCCTTCTACGGCATCTGGCGCTACATCAAGGCCACGCCGGCGCCGCGCAAAATGCGCTTCGACGCCTTCGGCTTCATCACGCTCAGTCTCGCCATCGGCGCGCTGCAGATGCTGCTGGACCGCGGTGAACAGAACGACTGGTTCGGCTCCACCGAAACCTGGGTGGAAGCGATCCTGCTGGCACTGAGCTTCGCCTACTTCGTCGGCCACACACTGACCACAGCGCCCGGCAAGTCCTTCCTGGATTACCGCCTGCTGAAGAATGCGAACTATGTGAGTGGCCTGATGTTCATCTTCATCGTGGGCCTGGTGCTGTTCGCCACCCGTGCGCTGACGCCGACCATGCTGCAGGGCCTGATGGGTTATCCGGCTGCGGTGGCGGGCCTGGTGACCGCGCCGAGTGGACTGGGCACCATGATCGCGATGCTGGTGGTGGGCCGCCTGGTCGGCAAATTCGACGTGCGCCTGCTGCTGGGCACCGGCTTTGCCATCACGGCCTTCTCGCTATGGCAGATGAGCCATTACACGCTGGTGCTGTCGCGCTCCGACATCGTGTGGCCGGGCGTGATCCAGGGCCTCGGCCTTGGCCTGGTGTTCGTGCCACTGAGCGCCGCGACCTTCGCGACGCTGGCGCCGGAAATGCGCGCCGAAGGTACGGCGATCTACAGCCTGATTCGCAATATCGGCTCCAGTATCGGCATCGCACTGGTGCAGACCCTGCTGGTGCGAAATACGCAGACCATGCACGCTTCGCTGGCCGAGAAAATCAATATCGCCAACCCGGCGCTGCTGGATAACGTGGCCACCACCGACGCAGCCAATATGCTGAACAACGAACTCACGCGGCAGGCTTCGATGGTCGCCTACGTGAACGACTTCTGGCTCATGACGTTGCTGACGCTGGCCGTCATTCCGCTGCTGATACTGATGCGCCCCGCAGCCAAGCAGGCACCGGCGGACGCGGCCCATGCGGCCATGGATTAAGAAAGGAAGATGATGTTGAAACAAACCACGCTGGCCTTGGCGCTGGGCCTTGCACTGGCGGGCTGCGCGAGCATCCCCGCCGAGCGCGACCGCCTGCCGCAGCGCGATGTGGCCAAAGCCGAACTGCCCTCCTCCATCCATCTGGCCCGCGAAGGCTGGCCGGAAGCCCAATGGTGGAAGGCCTACCATGATCCGCAGCTCGAACGCCTGATCGACAGCGCGCTCGCGTCCTCGCCGACGCTCGATACGGCCGCCGCGCAAATCGGCGCCGCGCAGGCCGCCTTTGCGCGCAGCAGCGCGGAGCTGGGCTTCGACACTGCGCTGAACGCGAGCGCCAACCGCCAGCGCTATTCGGCCACCGGCCTGTTTCCGGCGCCGATCGGCGGCGCCTGGTTCACCGAAGAGACGCTGCGCATGGAAGCGCGCTACCACTTCGACTGGTGGGGCCGCGACAAGGCGGAAATCGCCGCCGCTGCAGGCGAACTGAATGCGCGCCACGCGTCCTATGCGGGCGCGGAACAGGCACTGGCGGCTGCCATCGCCGAGCATTACTTTACCTTGCAGTCCGGCTTCGCGCGCCGCGCCAATTTGCTTGCGCAGCTGGCGGAACAGCAGGCCATGGTGCAGGACAAGGCCAAGCGGGTCGCACGCGGCCTGGCCACGGCCGATGAGCAGCGCAGCGCCTCGCTGCAAACCAGCCTGCTCGAAAAAGAACTTGCGCAGCTCGATGCCGACAACGCCGTCGAGCGCGAAGTATTGCGTGCCCTGCTGGGCGCGGGAGGCGGCGAGGCCGGTGGCACCGACGCGCTGGTGGCGGACATCAAGCCCGTGCCGGTGCAGCCGGCGCCAGCCGCACTACCGGCCCGCCTCGGCATGGAACTGCTGGCGCGCCGACCGGACCTGCAGGCGCAGCGCTGGCTGGTGGAAGCATCGCTGGGCCGCGTCGATGCGGCGCAGGCAGCCTTCTATCCGGACATTAACCTGACCGGGGCCGTCGGCCTGAATTCGGTATCGCTGTCGCATCTGTTGCAGGCGCCGAGCCGCACCTTCTTCCTCGGCCCGACGCTGTCGCTGCCGCTGTTCGACAGCAAGCGCCTGTCCGCCCAGCTGGCCGGCGCGGGCAGCGAGCGCAATATCCTGGTGGCGCAGTACAACGAGGCGGTGGTGAAAGCGGTGCAGGAAGTGGCCCAGGACACCCTGAATCTGCAAGGCGTGGAAGCCCAGCTCGCGCAGCAGCGGAAAGCCAGCGCCGACGCCAAAGCCCTGCTGCAAAGCGCCGAAACGCGCGTTGGGCACGGCCTGGCGGACAACAGCACCGTGCTGGCCGCGCGCCAGTCCGTGCTGCGCCAGCAGGAAACCGAATTGCGCCTGCAGCACGCTCAGTTGCTGGCGGAAGTATCCCTGATCCATTCCCTCGGTGGCGGCTATCGCGGCGATGCCCCTCCTATGATTACGAAATAAGACTCATGAACACGACGACCAACACGAGCAATACCAGCAACGGCAAACGCAAAACCGTCATGGCTGCGATCACAGTAGCCTTCCTCGTCGCAGGCGCGGCTTACGCAATCTATTACGCGACGGTGCTGTCCAAGGAGCAGGAAACCGATAACGCCTACGTGGGCGGCAATCTAGTGACGCTGTCCTCGCAGGTGGCGGGCAATGTGGAAGAAATCCGCGCCGATGAAACGCAGCTGGTGCAAGCCGGCGCACCGATCGTCAAGCTGGATGCAGCCGACGCCGACGTCGCGCTGCGCCAGGCGGAAGCGAAACTGGGCGCCGTGGTGCGCCAGGAGCGCCAGCGTTACGCCGATGCGGCGCAGTACGATGCCGCTGTCGCCCAGCGCAAGCTGCAACTGAAGATCGCCCAGGACGACCTGGCACGCCGTGCACCGCTGGCGGCCGATCACACGGTGTCCGGTGAAGACGTGGCGCACGCCAGGCAGGCGGTGGACAATGCGCAGGCGGCGATTCTCGTGGCGCAGAAGCAGGCCGACGCCGCGCATGCCGGCGTGGCCGGCGTGGACGTATCCGGTCATCCGGCCGTGCAGCAAGCCCGCGCCGACTATATGGCGGCCTGGCTGGCAGCGCGCCGCAATACGATTCTGGCGCCGGTGACGGGCTACGTCGCCAAGCGCAGCGTGCAGGTCGGCGCGCGCGTGGCGCCGGGCAATGCCCTGCTCTCCATTGTGCCGCTGGACCAGCTGTGGGTGGACGCGAACTTCAAGGAGTCCGAACTGCGCGACATCCGCGTCGGCCAGTCTGCGCTGATCGAAGCCGATATGTATGGCAGCAAGGTGGAATATCACGGCAAGGTGCTGGGCTTGTCGGCCGGCACGGGCAGCGCCTTCTCACTGCTGCCGGCGCAGAACGCAACCGGCAACTGGATCAAGGTGGTGCAGCGCGTGCCGGTGCGGATTGCGCTCGATCCGAAGGAACTGGCGGCGCATCCGCTGCGTATCGGCTTGTCGACCACCGTGAAAGTGGATATCCGCGATACCAGCGGCCCGGTGCTGGGGGCGCCCTCGCCTGCCGCGCCCGTGTATTCCACCAAAACGCTGAACCAGCCGCTGGATCAGGCAGCCGTCGCGGCGGACGGCATCATCAAGCACAATCTGGTGCGCTGATAGCGGCGGATCAATGATCCACCCTGCATCGCTGATTCAGATGGCAGCGCCCAGGGCCGCCTGCAATTGCGCGATGTGGCCGCGGGCCTGGGTGATGACTTTGTCCGCGATGCGCTTGCGCATATTCTGCACGCGGCCGGCGGCTTCGGCTTCCAGCAGCAGAGGCGTCAGCAACTGGCGCGCCGATTCGTGGAAGCTGGAGGAAATGCGGTCCAGCTGGCGGCCGATGGTCAGTTCCGCCTCCTTCAGGCGCTTGCCCAGTTCTTCTTCAAAAGCGCGGCGCTTGTCGCGGATTTCCGAGCGCTTGCGCTTGCCCACGTCCGAGAACCATTTCACTGCGCCGGCCAGCAGCACGGCGCCGCCGACAAAGGGCGCAGCCGGCGCCACGGCAGGCACCACGACCGCCACGCCGAACAGATAGGCCATGGTGCCGGTGCCCGCAGCAGCCACGGCACTGCTCATCAGGGTGATGTTGGCCGCCGAATCGACCGTGTTGGCGACGCGCGTGCCGATGCGCATGCGCGGCATCAGGCGCGCCAGCGCGACATGGTGCTGGCGCACAAAGGCGCTGGATGGGGTCATGCGGATGTCGGACTGGAATAGCGCGAGGTCATGGTTCAGCAGGTCCAGCGCTTCTTCCTTGCGGCGCACCACGCGGTCCAGGCGCTTCTCCATCACCGTGCCGAATTGCTCGCGGCTGATGCTGTTCCAGACTTCCTCATCTTTCCATTTGTCGGTATCGAGCCGCTCGGAGATCGCCAGTTCGATGGTGTCGCCGGCGTCGTGGACGGCGTCCTCGATGTCTTGCGTGAGGGTGCGGCGTTCGTAGGCGATGCGCGCATCGACCAGGGCCAGGCGCTGCTGCACTTGCTGGCGCAGCTGTTCGGCCGTGGCTTGCAGGCTGTCCGCCGAGGCGGCGCAACTGAGCATGGCGCCGGCGTGTTCTTCATAGGTGGTGATGCCCTGGCTGATGGCGGCCACGGCGCGCTGCACGGCGGCGACCAGCTCGTCCTCGCCCATCAGGCCGCCGTTGTAGCCGCGGGCGTGGTCAAGCAGCTCGGTCTGGCCGGTATTGCGGCCGAAGTCGGCCACGGCGTCCACCAGGCCGCGGCCTTTGACCAGGGCGCGCGCCTGAGAGCCAATGGCACGCAGCAGACGGCGTTCCTGTTCGGGCGGCAGGCCGTACAAGAGTTCGGGACTTAGCTTGACGTCGAGGGCCTTTGCCACGCGCTGCGCCATTGGACAGGACTTCGTGCCTTGCAGCGCCAGCAAAGGTTTCATCAGCACGAAGGCGGACCTGCGCACGGCCAGCTCGGTGCTCTCGCTGGCACGCGACAGCGCGTTCAGCGCCCAGTCCACCGTGACGCCGGATTCGATGGCATTCAGCAGCACCGCAGTGAACACGGCGGACGCCTTACCCTCGCCGGCGATATCGGTCACCGCCGCGAACTGCGCCAGGGTCATATTGCCGTCCGCGGCCGCAATCGCGCCCACCGCGCGGGCCAGCGCAGAGGTGAAGCTTTGATCAGAGGAAAGGTGCTCGTCGAGTGAGCGGATGGAAATGGCTAATTCCGGCACGCCCGCCGGGGCAGCCGATGGCGTAAAGCTGGCGGTTCCGTAATTGCTTTGCACAATACCCCCGTTCGCGATGCCGATGCTGTCATTATTCTAATCCAACCCAGCAGCACGCAGCGCGCACGGAAGGTTATTTTGCCCATCCAACGATCAGGGGCCACGCACTATTGCGCGGCTTCGGTCGAGAGGATCAGGGTTTCCTTGATTTCTTCCATCACGACATAGCTCTTGGACTGCGCCGCGCCGGGCAGGTTCAATAGCATGTCGCCGAGGAGTTTGCGGTATTCGGCCATTTCGTGGATGCGGGCTTTGATCAGGTAATCGAAGTCGCCGGACACCAAATGGCATTCCTGCACCTCGGGAATGCGCAGCACTTCACGGCGGAATTGTTCGAAGTGGCTGGCGGATTTCTGGTTCAGCGTGATTTCCACGAACACCAGCAGCGAGGCCCCCAGCGCCGAGGGATTCAGCCGGGCGTGGTAGCCCGTGATTACCCCATCCCGCTCCATGCGCTTGACCCGCTCGATGGCCGGGGTGATCGACAAGCCCACCTGCTCGCTCAGATCCTTCATCGAGATGCGCCCGTCATCCTGCAGGATGCGCAGTATTTTCCTGTCAATCTTGTCCAGCCCCCGGACCGATTCTTTTTGCGTTCTCATGATTTTTTACTGAATTCCACGAAATATACAGTAACAAACACTGGCATAACGTCCGTATCATAGCAAAATAATCCGCAGCAAATAATCTGGAGGCAAGTCCATGCGCGTAGTCGTTCTCGGTAGTGGCGTTATCGGTGTTACCACCGCCTATTATCTGGCCCAGGCTGGCCACGATGTGACCGTACTGGACCGCCAGTCCGCACCTGCCCAGGAAACTTCCTTCGCCAACGCCGGCCAGATTTCCCCAGGCTACGCCACCCCATGGGCGGCCCCAGGCATCCCGCTGAAGGCCATGAAGTGGATGCTGCAGCGCCACGCTCCCCTGTCGATCAAGCCGGACGGCACCATGTTCCAGCTGAAATGGATGTGGGCCATGCTGCGCAACTGCAATGCCGAATCCTACGCGGTCAATAAAGAGCGCATGGTGCGCCTGGCCGAATACTCGCGCGACTGCTTCAAGGCCCTGCGCGCCTCGACCGGCATCGAATACGAAGGCCGCCAGCAAGGCACCATCCAGCTGTTCCGCACCCAGCAGCAGCTGGACCACGCGGCAGCGGACATCGAAGTGCTGAAAGAAACCGGCGTCCCTTACGAACTGCTGACCGGCGGCGAGCTGCTGGAAGCGGAACCGGGCCTGGCTGCGTCGCAGCACAAGCTGGCCGGCGGCCTGCGCCTGCCGAACGATGAAACCGGCGATTGCCAGCTGTTTACCACCCGCCTGCACGCCATGGCTGAAGCGCTGGGCGTCAAGTTCCGCTACAACGTGAATATCAGCAGCCTGGCCATGGCCGGCGGCGAAGTGCGGGGCGTAATGTGCGGTTCCGAACTGGTGGAAGGCGACTCCTTCGTGGTGGCCCTGGGCTCCTACTCCACGCCTTTCCTGAAAGGTATCGTGGACATCCCGGTGTACCCGATGAAAGGCTACTCGATCACCGTGCCGATCACCGACAAACAGCGTGCGCCGGAATCGACCATCCTGGATGAAACCTACAAAATCGCCGTGACCCGCTTCGACGACCGCATCCGCGTCGGCGGTATGGCTGAGCTGGCGGGCTACAACCATGACCTGAACCCGCGCCGCCGCGAAACCCTGGAGCTGGTGGTGAATGACCTGTTCCCAGGCGCTGGTGATACCGCAAAGGCAACTTTCTGGACCGGCCTGCGCGCCAAGACGCCGGACAGCACCCCGGTCGTGGGCCGCACCGCCGTGCGCAACCTGTTCCTGAACACCGGCCACGGCACCCTGGGCTGGACCATGAGCTGCGGTTCCGCGCAAATGCTGGCCGATATCATGTCCGCCAAGCGCCCTGCCATCCGCGTGGACGACTTGTCCGTTGCACGTTACACCGGCGAAATGCGCGGTGTACGCCAGCCGCAACTGGCCGGCGCTTAATCGCTACAGTTTTCCAACGCGGCCGCCCCCCTGCCCGGGGCGCGGCCGCGCTCCATTTGGCATCCCCGCTGCCAGACCGTATAATTTTCCCCTATGAACAAACTTGAAGCCTTCGGCCACATCGCCGCGCTGGCGATCCGGGGAGACCTCGTATTCCCTACCAGTGTCAATGCCGCCCTGCGGGTTCAGCTTGCGCTGGACGACCCGGAATGCCCAATGGAGGATGCGATCAAGCTGGTGCTGGCCGAGCCTCAGCTGGCAGCGCGCACCGTGGCGCTGTCCAATTCCGCCATGTTCAACCGCACCGATGGCCCTACCGTGACCAATGTGCGCTCCGCAATCATGCGCGTGGGCTACCACAATCTGTTCGCGCTGGCGGCAGCCATGGTGGTGCGTGCTTTCGGCTCCAAGATTGTCGATCCTGAACTGCGCGCCAAGGCAGAGCAGCTGTGGGAACACACCATCCACGTAGCCTGCCTGTCGCGCCTCATTGCGCGCGATGTGACGGGTGTGAACGTGGATACCGCCCTGTTTGCGGCTATCGTGCACGAGGTGGGCGGCTTCTATCTGCTGTCCCGGGCCGATGAATTCCCGGGTCTGCTGGAACCCGATCCGGAAAACTGGCAGCCTGCCAGCGAGGAAATCATCACCCGCGAGGTGATGCACAAGCTGGGCATCCCGGAGCCGGTGGCCACCGCCATTGAAGGCCTGCGCGGCGGCTTCATCCAGATTCCGCCGGAAACCCTGCTGGATACCCTGCTGCTGGCGAATCATTTCGCGCCGATCGCTTCGCCGCTGGCCAATCCTGAGCGCGATACGGCGCCGCACGAAGAGTCGGTGCTCGATCTGTTTATCGATCAGGATAAGCTGAAGCAGATGCTGGCCGAAGCGGCCGATGATGCGGTGTCGATGAGCGCCGCGCTGCTGGTCTGACGGCGGATCGATGATCCGCGCTAGGCGTTCGCATAGCCGGAACGAAATGGCCTGGCTTCGCCGTCCGGCGTGAATACTTCGCGGTCCACCATGCCGATGTCCGCGCCATACACGTGGATGCCGATCGATACCCGGTCGTCATAGGCATTTTCCACCTGATGAATATCGCCCAGCGTGGGCGACACCGCCGTGATCATGCCTGCATCAAGGCGCTGCGGCGGACCGACGCGCTCCAGCCGCCCTTCCGCTCCCTGGCGCCACGATTGCGCCAGTTCCGCCCCGCGCAGCATGCCGATCAGGCCCCATACGGTGTGGTTGTGCACGGGCGTGCTCTGGCCCGGCCCCCAGACGAAGCTGAGCACCGAAAAACGTTTGGCGGGATCGAGGTAGAGAAGGTATTGGCGGTAATACTGGGGATCTGGCTGGGCGCAGTCGGCGGACAGCCAGCTGTCCTGCTCAACCAGTGCACGCAGCAGCGCACCGCCCTCGCGGATGATGCGTGCTTCGTCCGCCCCGGTGTCAACCAGGGCGGTCATTGCGTTGACAAATTGTCTCAGCCGCGCGTGCATGCTCCCTCCTGTTGAGGGCCCGCGCGGCCTTGGGGTTAGCTCAAGGCTTTGGCTGGGCCGAAGAACTCATAATACGTCTGTGCTTCAGGAACGCCAAGCTCGCGCAGCGAATTCTTAACTACCTTCATGAATGGCACTGGCCCCAGGAAATAGGCGTCCACGTCGCGCGATTCAGGCAGCCATGCGCCCAGCTGCCTGGTGTCCAGGAAGCCCACCGCATCCGGCGTTGGATGCGCATCGCTGGCTTCCGCGTAGATGTAGTGGCGGGTCAGCTGCGGGTTGGCGGCGGCCAGCTGGTCGATGTGGTCGCGGAAGGCGTGCACGCCACCGTTGCGGGCTGCGTGGATAAAGCGGATTTCGCGGCCAGTCTTCAGGGCGCTGTCCAGCATGGCCAGGGTCGGCGTGATGCCGACGCCGCCGGAGATCAGCACGATAGGTTTGCTGCTGTCGGCCAGGGTAAAGGCGCCCGACGGCGGGAACAGGTCTACCGTGTCGCCTTCTTTCACGCTGCCGTGCAGGTGGTTGGACACCAGGCCACCCTCTTCCCGCTTCACGCTGATGCGGTAGGTCTTGCCGTTCGGTGCTGCGGACAGCGAATAATTGCGGCGCTGCTCCACGCCATCGATCACGAAACGGATGCCGATATACTGGCCCGGTTCGAAGTCCAATACCGGCCCGCCGTCGGCGGGACGGAACACGAAGCTGGTGATTTCCGCGCTTTCCTGGCGGCGCTCGGCGATGATGAACTGGCGTGCGCCTCTCCAGCCGCCCGGTGCGGCGGCCTTGTCGTCATAAGCCTTGCCTTCGATGCCGATCAGGATCTTGGCCAACTGGCCGTAGGCTGCGCCCCAGGCTTCAATCACCGCGTCGGTTGCAATCTCCGCGCCCAGCACTTCGCGGATCGCCTGCAGCAAGGCGGCGCCGACCTTGTCGTAGTCCCCCGGCTGGATTTGCAATGCTACGTGTTTGGCAACGATGGTGTTGACCAGCGGACCCAGTGCCTCCAGGCGCTCGATGTTTTTCGCGTACATCAGGATGCCGTTTGCCAGGGCGCGCTGCTGGTCGCCGCTGTGCTGGTGGGCCTGATTGAAATAGGGACGAACTTCCGGGTAGTCGCGGAACAGGTTCTGGTAGAAGTGGCGGGTCAGCGCCTCGCCGCCCTGCTCAAGAATGGGGACGGTGGCAGTAACGATGGCGCGGTGTTCGGTGGACAGCATGTTTGGTACTCCTTTGCGTGTAAATATGCATCCATAATACATATTTATCCGCAATGCTGTCAATAAACATGCGTTAAATTTACATCTTTACAATCAGCGTGGCTTTTTCAGGTGCAGCTGGATTGGTTTTTCGGCTTGTTGCGGCTGCGGCAGGATGTCGGCCAGCGTCACGCCATCGAGGACTTCGAGAAAAGCTTCAGTGGCCGCGCCCAGTTTTTTCTTCAGCGCGCAGTTACGCAGATAGGCGCAGCTGCCCTCTTCTTCGCCAAAACATTCGGCGATAAAGAAGTCGGACTCGCTGTCGCGCACCACGTCGCCGATATTGATTTCATCCGGCTCGCGGTTCAAACGCAGGCCGCCGTTACGGCCTCGCACGGTTTCCACCAGGCCGCTGGCGCCCAGCTGGTGGATCACTTTGGTCAGGTGGTTCTTCGAGATACCGTGCAAATCCGCGATGTCCTGGATGGTCACCAGCTTGTCGCGGTTCATGCCGAGCACCATCAGCGAACGCAGGGTGTAGTCGGTAAACGAGGTCAGTCTCATGGCAAATCCATAAAAAGATTCATTTCAAATATTGCTTTAAGCTAAGCTCTAATGTAGCATCCATTATACATCTTAAAAACACGAGGCCATCATGAGCAGCAGTCAGCTTCTGCAAATCGAGGACCGGCATCGCAAGGACGAGCCCCCGCCCTTGCTACGGCTGGGTTTCCGTCCCTTCTATCTGCTTGCGGCGGCATTGGCCGTCGTCGCCGTACCCGCCTGGCTGGCGGGCTATAAAGGCCTGCTGTCGCTGGACCTTTTGTGGCATGCGCATGAAATGGTGTTCGGCTTTGCCGGCGCCGTCATCGTCGGCTTCCTGCTGACCGCTTCCAGGAACTGGACCAATGTGCAGACGCCGCGCGGCACGCCATTGGCCGCGCTGGCGCTGCTGTGGATAGCGGGCCGCGCCGCCATGCTCGCCGCACCCGCTGGGTCGCCCGCCGTCGCGCTGGCTGCGCGCGCCGTCGACGCGGCCTTCCTGCCGGTTGCCGCCTGGGCCTTGCTGTGCGTGCTGAAGCGCGGCAACAGCCGCCGCAATTATCCGATCGGGGGCATCCTCGCGCTGCTGGCCGTGGCGAACATCTGCTTCCATGCCGCGGCCCTGGGCTGGCACGCCATCTCCCCGCTGCTGCCGGTGCATGGCGCCATCCTCCTCATTACGCTGCTGGAAGCGGTGATGGGCGGCCGCGTGATTCCCATGTTCACCGCCAACGGCGCGCCCGGCAGCAAGCCACGCAGCGTGGCCTGGCGCGACAAAGCGGCGCCGGCCCTGATCGCCGCGACCGCCCTGGCCTGGCTGCTGCCTGTGCCGGCGCCCGTCGTCGCGGCGCTCGCCTTTGCCGCGGCAGCCGTCAACGCCCTGCGCCTGACCGGCTGGGCGCCGCTGAGCACCGTGCGCGTACCTCTGCTGTGGGTGCTGCATCTGGCCTATGCCTGGATCGCCGGCGGCTTGCTGCTGCTGGGCTTTGCAGCCCTGGGGATCGGCAGCGCCAGTTCGGCATTTCATGCCCTGGCGGTGGGCGCCATGTCCGGATTGATCATCGGGATGATTACCCGTACTGCACTCGGCCATACCGGGCGGCCGCTCAAGGCGGGACGCGCAGAAAGTTTCATGTATGCCCTTTTAGAGGCTGGCGCAGTGCTACGTTTGTGTGCCAATATTATTCCCGCCGGAAATCGCGACTTGATGTTGTTCAGCTCTGCCGCTTGCTGGTCAAGCGCCTTCCTGCTCTATCTCATCGTGTACACGCCGTATTTAAGCCATGCCCGTCTCGACGGGCGGGAAGGATAAACCGTGGATACCGTCACCCTGCTTCTGTCTTCATTCGTCCTGTCGGTGACAGGCCTGCTGATCTTCATCTGGTCGCTGCGCAAGCGGCTGTTCGACACCACTTCGGTCGCCGCCAACGTGATTTTCTCGCCGGGCGAAATCGGGCAAGGCGAAGAACCGTCCCTCAGCGCCCAGCAGCGCGCCGGCATGACGCGCGACGAGGTCAAGCCCGTGCTGGACGCCGCCACCGAGGCGGCCCACCAGCAGGAACTGGCCGAGCGCGTGGAGGCCGACCGCTCCAGCGCCTTCGTTACGTTCGTGTTCCTGTCCTGCGCCGTGGTGTGGCTGATCGTGGCCTCGCTGGCGGGCCTGACCAGCTCCATCAAGCTGCACGAGCCGGACTGGCTGGCGCAATACGCCTGGCTGACCTTTGGCCGTATCCGCACCATCCACCTGAACGCCGTGGCGTATGGCTGGGCGCCCATGGCAGCGCTGGGGGTGGCCAACTGGCTGCTGCCACGCCTGCTGAAAACGCCGCTGGTCGGCGGCCGCTTCGCCATCCTCGGCGCCATGATCTGGAATGCAGGTCTGATTGCGGGCCTGGGCTGCATCGCCGTTGGCCTGTCGGACGGCATGGAGTGGCTGGAAATTCCCTGGCAGGTGGATATTCTGCTGGTCGTGGGCGGCGCGCTGGTCGGCCTGCCGCTGGTGTACACGCTGCAGAACCGCAAAGTGCATCACCTGTATGTGTCGATCTGGTATATGGGCGCGGGCCTGTTCTGGTTCCCCATCCTGTTCCTGATCGGTAATCTGCCCGCCGTGCACTTCGGCGTGCAGCAGGCGGCAATGAACTGGTGGTTCGGTCACAATGTACTGGGCCTGTTCTACACGCCGATGGCGCTGGCCTCGGTCTACTACTTCCTGCCGAAGATCATTGGCCGCCCGGTGCAGTCGTACAACCTGTCGCTGCTGGGCTTCTGGACACTGGCCTTCTTCTACGGCCAGGTCGGCGGCCACCACCTGGTGGGCGGTCCGATTCCAGGCTGGCTGGTGACGCTGTCCATCGTGCAGAGCGTGATGATGATCGTGCCGGTTATTTCCTTCTCGATCAACCAGCACCTGACGATGCGCGGCTACTTCGACAAGCTGATTTACTCGCCAACCCTGCGCTTCATCGTGCTGGGCGGGATGATGTACACCCTCAGCTCGATCCAGGGCTCGGTGGAAGCACTGCGCAGCGTGAACACGGTGACCCACTTCACCCACTTCACCGTGGCGCACGCACACCTTGGCCTGTATGGCTTCTTCACCATGGTGATGTTCGGCGCCGTCTACTTCGTGATGCCGCGCGTGATGGCGTGGGAATGGCCATATCCGAAGCTGATCGCCGCCCACTTCTGGCTGGTGGTGCTGGGCTTCGCGGTGTACTTCGTGGGCCTGACCATCGGCGGCTGGCTGCAAGGCATGGCCATGCTGGACGCTTCTAAGCCCTTCATGGAATCGGTCAAGGTGACCATCCCTTATCTGCAGTCGCGTTCCGTCGGCGGCGCCATCATGACGCTGGGCCATCTGGTCTTCGCCGGCCACTTCGCTGCCATGGCCTTGCGCTATGGTCCTCGCCGCATCGGCGCAGCGCTGCTGCACGTGCGTAAGCCGGAAACGGCGCCCGCTGGCAACCTCGCAGGAGCCTGAACATGCAAGACGAACTCAAACTCCTCGGCGGCGCCATGGTGACGCTGGCGCTGGCCACGTCTGCCCTGGTGGTGGTGCCGCACATCCAGCTCAGCGACGTGAAGCCGCCGGAAAGCCTGAAGCCTTATACGGCGCAGCAGCTGCGCGGCCGCGATGTCTACATCAAGAACGGCTGTATTTACTGCCACTCGCAGCAGCCGCGCGACAAGGCGCAGGCGCCGGACGATAAGCGTGGCTGGGGCCGCGCGTCCGTGGCGGCCGACTATTACTACGACAAGCCGCACCTGCTGGGCACCATGCGCACCGGGCCGGATCTGTTCAATATCGGCGCCCGCCAGCCAAGTGCGGACTGGCATCTGGGCCACCTGTATCAGCCGCGCGCCTACGTCAAAGGGTCCATCATGCCGTCCTACCCCTTCCTGTTCGATATCAAGGACAAGGAGGAAGCGGGCGACCGCGTGGTCAATCTGCCGGAGGGCTACAACCCGGCAGGCAAGGTCGTCGTGGCGAAGCAGGAAGTGATGGACCTGGTGGCCTATCTGCAGGGTCTTGACCATACCTATCCGGTGCTGGCAGCGCCGGTGGCAAAGAAGTAAGGAGGCCATATGGAACAGGAAAATTTCCAGGCGCAGCAGCGCGAGAACGAGGACCCGACCGAAGGCGATCGCCCGGTTCCCTGGTTCGTGCTGACCGTGGTGGGGCTGCTGTTTGGCTGGGCCATCATCTACATCCTGATGCAGCAGCGCGATGACAGTCCTGCGCTGGGCGACTCGCGCACCATGGCGACCTTGCAGGGCAAGCCTGCCGGCGCCGCGGTCGACGGCGGCCAGATCTATTCCGCACAGTGCGTGGCTTGCCACCAGGCGTCCGGTGGCGGCCTGCCGGGCGTGTTCCCGCCGCTGGCCGGGTCGGAGTGGGTCAATGGCGCTGACAAGGTGACGGCAGCGATTCTGCTGCACGGGATTACGGGCAAGCTGACGGTCAAGGGTGCATCCTACAATGGCCAGATGCCGGCGTTTAAGGACAAGCTGAGCGACGCGGAGATTGCCGCGGTGCTCTCTCACATCCGCTCCAACTTCGGCAACGCCGCACCCAAGGTTGCGGCCGATGTGGTGAAGGCACAGCGCGAGGCGACCAAGGACCGCAAGGACCCTTGGGGTGGAGATGATGACCTCAACAAGCTCAAATAGCAGCTTGCCCGCTACCCTGACCGCCCTTGCATTCATCGCGGCGGCTGGCGTAGCGGCGGTGTGGCATGGAACGATGGGCTTCAATGTCGTCTCCACGGAAGACGGCCGCCGTCTTGCCGTGGAGCGCCAGCCGGTAGCCCTGCCCTTGCCTGCTGCGGCGGACTTTGACGGCCGCGTAACCATCGCCACCTTCTTTTATGCGCGCTGCAATGCGGTCTGTTCGGCAGTAGGCAGCGAGTTTCAGCAAATGCAGCGGGAGATTGCGGCGCGCGGCTTGCAGGATCGCGTGCGCTTGCTGAGCATCAGCTTCGATCCGCGCGATACGTCGTCCGATCTGGCGCACTATGCGCAGCGCATGCGCGCGGAGCCTGCACTGTGGCGCATGGTCGCGCTGCCGGATGCGGTCCAGCGCCGACGGCTACTGAATACCGCAGGCGTCGTGGTCCTGCCCGCGCCGCTGGGTGAGTTCCAGCATAACGCGGCCTTCCACCTGATCGACCGCAACGGCCGGCTGGTGCGCATCATCGACTACGAACAGCCCGCCGAAGCCATCGAAGCCGCACAAGCTCTCGCCAGCCCGGTCCCCGTCCGCATCGCCCGCGCTGGAGCGGCGCCATGATGCACATGGCGACACGTCCGGCGGCGCGCAGCGGTGCAGCGGGGATTGCGCTGCTGGCCGCCGCGCTGGTGCTGCGCGGCCCGCTGGAGGCGTCGATGGGGCTGCATATGCTGGTGCAGCTGCCGTTGATCGCGATCGGCGGCGCGCTGATTGGGCAGGCGCTGCAGAACACGCGAGTGGCGGCGCTCATCGCACGCGTCGATGCATATGGGCTGACCGGCATGAGCTGGCTGCTCATGGCCAGCGCCTACTGGATGATCCCGCGCGCGCTGGAAGAAAGCCTGACCTTGCCGCTGGCCGAAGCCGCGAAGTTCGCGTCGCTGTCCATCATGGGTGCGCTGCTGCCAGGAGCATTGAAACGCGCCAATGCGGTGATCCAGCTCTTCTTCCTGGGGAACCTGTGCTGGATGATGGCGATTGCCGGCATCCAGTATCAGGACATGCCACAGCGCCTGTGCAACGCCTACGCGCTGGATGAACAGGTGACGGCCGGCGTAGGCCTGGTCATCGCCTCCATTCTGCTGGCCGTCGTCTGGTGCGCCTGGCGCCTGCCCGCTTACGCCGCAGCGGAAGGCAAGCGCGCGTAAGTCTCTTCCCAGCGCACGACGGCCGCCGGCAAATCCGCAACCGGCTGGGGACGCGAAATCAGGTAACCCTGCGCCAGACTGCATCCCAGCGATGCCAGCAAATCCCAATCCAGCATTGTCTCAACACCTTCGGCCACCGCTTCCAAGCCAAGACGCTGCGCCAATTGCAGACTGCTGGCCAGCACGGTCAGGCGCGTTTCATCGGAAGCCGCCGCGCTGACAAAAGAGCGGTCAATTTTCAACTCGCTGAACGGCACCCGCAGCAACTGCTGAATGCTCGCATAGCCCGTGCCGTAATCGTCGATCGACAAGCTGAAGCCGTGCATGCGCAAGCGCGTCAAATTCTCCAGGCAGTGCGGTACATCCGCCATTTCCGACGATTCCGTAATTTCGAACACGATGTAGCGGCTATCCACGCCATGCGCCGCAACTGCTTCGATGATGCGCGCCGCGTAGCCCGGCTGCTGCAAGGCCAGCAGCGACAGGTTGACGGACACCTTCAGGATATGTCCCTTCAGCGCCCACTGCCGCCAGGCCTGCGCCGCGTGTTCCAGCACCTGCCAGGTCAGCTCCTCCACCATGCCGTGCTGCTCGATCAACCCGATGAACGACGCCGGCGCCAGCGTGCCGTATTGCGGATGCTGCCAGCGCGCGAGAGCCTCCACACTCACCACCACGCCATCGCGCAGCGACGCCTTGGGCTGATAGAAAGCGACGAACTCGCGGCGGTCCAGACCAGCGCGGACATCATCCGCTGTGAAGGCCGGTGTCGCGCGCGATGCGCCACGCGAGACTTCCACGCCCAGCAAGGCGCTCAGCTTGGACGGTGTGACCGGCTTGTCGACGCGCCCAAGCAAAGGCACGCCATAGGCCCGCGCCATGGTTTCCACTGAGGCCAGCAGCGCCTTATCCAGCGCACTGGAGACGATCACGCGCGCCGTGCTGCGCGCCTCCGCCAGATGGCGAATCAGCTCCATGCCATCCATGCCCGGCATGTCGAGGTCCATGATGACGATGTCGACAGGCCGCTCCGGCGCGCGGCAAGCGGACAAGGCGGCGATGCCGTCCTCCGCTTCCGTCACCCGTCCAGCGCCGAGGCCGCGCAGCATGCGCACCAGCGCTTTGCGTTGAAAACCGTGGTCTTCCGCGACCAGAATGTGCAATTGTTCAAATTGCATGGCCAAGCTCCAGTGAATGCAGGTGGGTGCGCAGCTCCGCGTATGCCGCTTCAAAAGGGCCGCGTGCGTTGCGCGCGGCATCGGCATCGTCCGCGCGCCAGGCGCACTCCAGCGCTGCGGCGGCCGTCGCGTAGCGCATCGCGCCCACGGTGCGTGCTGCGCCCTTGATGGCATGGGCGATGCGGCCCACCGCTGCCAAATCGCCGCGCGCAAAGGCGGCATCGAGCGCCGCGTGGTCGGCGGCGTTGGCGACTTCGAATTCGGACAGGATTTCCGCGGTCAGCGCCGGGTGGCCGCCCGCCAGTTCGGACAGGCTGGCATCGTCGAGCACCGGTTCGCCCTGCGCGGGCAAGGGCACCCATTTTCCCAGCAGCTTGGCCAGCGTGGACATCGACGCGGGCTTGGCGATGAAATCATCCATACCCGCCTCGAAGGCGATTTCGATGTCGGCCGCCAAAGCGCTGGCGGTGCAGGCCACCAGCGGCGTGCGGTCCTTACCCAGCGCCTGCTCCTCGTCGCGGATACGGCGCGCCAGCGCGAAGCCGTCCATCTCCGGCATCTGGCAATCGGTAATCACGAAGGCAAACCTGCCGCTGCGCCATTTGTGCAAAGCCTCGATGCCATTGGCGGCCGTTTCCGCCCGATAGCCGAGGGCACGCAACTGGCGCAGCATGACCTGGCGGTTGGTGGTGTGATCGTCGACCACCAGCACCATGCCGTTGTGGCAGGCCGCTGAACCGGCCGTGTGCACGACGGTGTCCAGCATGGTGCCAAGCGGTGGCCGCGGCAGCCGGCGCAACGGGTCCGCCATCGGCATCGCCAGCGTAAAGGACAGCGTCGTGCCCTGCCCCGCTTCGCTGCGCAAGGCAATGTCGCCGCCCATGGCTTGCGCCAACCCCTGGCAGATGGCGAGGCCAAGGCCGCTGCCGCCGAAGCGGCGCTCCGTGCTGTCCTCGGCCTGTGTGAAGGGCTGGAACAGGCGCGCCTGCGCGTCCGGCGCGATGCCGATGCCGGTGTCGCACACCGAGAACTTCACGGTCTGGCTGGCGGCATCTTCTTCCACCAGCTCGGCGCGCAGGCTAACGCTGCCGCGTGCCGTGAACTTGACGGCATTGCTGGTGAAGTTGTGCAGGATCTGCCCAAGCCGCAGCGGATCAGCCATCAACGCGGAACGAATACGCGGATCGACAAAGCGCGTGAACTTCAGGTCCTTGCCCAGCGCGTTGCCGAGATGGGTACGCCAGACCACGTCGATCACCTCCTCCGCCAGCGCCACCGGCTCCTTGCGGATTTCCAGCTTGCCGGAACCGATGCGCGCGTAATCGAGGATCTCGTCCAGGATGCGCAGCAGTTCGCGCGCCGAGCGTTCGGCCAGTTCCACCGTGGCCCGCTGTTCCGCATCCAGCCGGCTCATGCCCAGCAGCTCCAGCAATCCCAGCACACCATTCATGGGTGTTCGGATCTCGTGGCTCATGGCGGCGACAAAAGGTAATTGTTCCATTTATCCGCTCCAGATATAAAGATGCATTCAATATACACGTTATAGAATTTTTGTGCCATAATAAAACATATGAAATGCATCTTTAAGGAAAAAGACCATGAAACTGCAGCGTTTTGAACACGACCATCACGAAATCCTCGACGGCATCCACCAGCTGCGCAAGCTGATCGCCACCGGCATCGAATACAACGCGGCGGCCATCACGCAGTTGCTGATGACGATGAGTGCTTCCATCAAGCTGCATCTCGCAGTCGAGGACCGCGTGGTCTATCCTGCCTTCGCCAGTTCAGGCCGGCCGGAGCTGGCGGCAATGGGCCGCTTCTATCAGGAGGAAATGGGCGATCTGTCGCGCAAGTACACCGAATTCGCCACGCGCTGGAACCTGGCGAACCGGGTGGCAAACAATCCGTCCGGCTTCCGCGACGAGGCGAATGCGATTTTCAAGGCCCTGTTCCTGCGCACCAAGCGCGAAGAAAGCGAACTGTATCCCGCCTACGCCCGGCTGTAAGCGACATATTGCGCCGGCGGCTTGCCCAGCGCCTTACGGAACATGAGGATAAAACCTGTGACCGATTCATATCCCAGATCGTCCGCCACACGCTGCACGGACGCGCCCTGGCGCAGCCACTGCATCGCCAGCATCAGGTGCAGTTGCTGGCGCCATCGGCCAAAAGGCATACCGGTTTCCTTCATGACGCGGCGCGTGAAGGTGCGCTCGCTCATCGCCAGACGCTCTGCCCATTCCGCGGCCGTGCCACGCTCGCGTGGACTGGCCAGCATGGCGTCCAGCAGAACACGCAGCGGTCTGTCTTGCGGCACCGGCACCGTCCATTGTTCGGTCGGCGCCGCGCGCAGGAGGTCCAGTGCCACGCCAACCAGGCGCGACTGCGCGCCGTTAGGCGGATACTCGGCGGGCCGTTTTGCCAGCTCCTTGATCATCTCACCGAGCAGCTGGCCCGGCACCAGCAGGCAGGCTTCGGTTGGCAGGCCCGCCATGCCGTCCTTCACGAACAGGACACAGACGCTGCTGGCGGTCTCAAAACGCGCACTGTGCAGATGGCCCGGCGGTATCCAGATGGCTGCGCCGGGAGCCGCCAGCAGCAAATGCCCTTCGACGTCGCAGGTCACACCGCCACTCAGCACCATGACCAGTTGCCCGCAACGGTGGGCATGCGCAGGCAGCGCTTCGGTCGGCGCGGAGATCGTTACTTCAATGGCATACGTCAGGCTGCTGAACTGGTCAGCATCAACAAAGGTGTGAGGATGGTGAGGCACGTTTATAAGTTGACCGGTTTGTCGTATCACCTGACATCTTATTAAGACTCCGCGCCGAGAGATATCACTAAACTGTAGAACCCTTAAATCCAACCACGAAAGGAAAAACAAAGATGTTTCAGCGAGTAGTTATGGCAGTCCTGGTGGCCTTCGCCGTTGCAGGATGCGCCGCCGAACAGGCAAGCGAAAAAGTAGCGGTAGGAAGCGGCCAGCAAGCCAAAGTCACGTGCACCGTCGATGACGATGCACCTTCAGTTGGCAGCCGCATTCAGCGTAAGAACTGCAGCTGATATCAGGCAGCGCCGCGGGCGAGAGGATTGGGCGTCGGTTCTGCGACCTTGACCAGCAGATTGCGGTCGGTGTGGTGGAACGGCTCGTCTTCCTTGCCGCGCAGGAGCATCACGGTGTCTTCTTCATAGCCCCAGGTACCGTCATCATTGATGGTGACCTTGATGCGGTACTCGGTGGTCTTGAAGCCGAATTCCAGGAAAGGATTGGAGCAGATGCCGTAGGTATTGCTTTCGCGCTGAGCCACCAGTTCAAAGGATTTCGCATCCGGCGCCGCAGTACCGGAAGCCATCGCGATCTGGCCACGCGGAATGGCAAGGGTCTGGATCACGGTGTTGGTCGCGGGTTCCCACAGCCAGTAGCCGACCTGTTCGTGATAGGTCTTGATGTTGTCCGGCTTGTTCACGATCAGCACATAGCGCAGACCGTAGAACAGCTGCGGTCCGTTGGTGACAGGATCGATAGGCTGCAGCTCGATGCGTTCGACGTAAGCCTGTTTGCGCGGACCATCGGCCTTGGGCTTGATGTCCAGCCCGCGCTTGCCTTCCCAGATGCCCGCCATGGCGCGCAAGGGGCCGAGATTATCGAGGGTGTTGACGTCCAGTGGGGACGGTTCGGTGTAGATGTCGTTGGAATATTCGCTCATCCGGCAATTATAGCCGGTGCCAGCAAGGCCGCGATCTCCTGCGGCGCCACCGGCTTACCGTACAAATAGCCCTGCGCTTCATCGCAGCCGTTCTGCTGAAGGAAGCGGCGCTGCTGCTCGGTTTCCACACCTTCCGCAATCACCCGCTTATGCAGCTGGTGCGACAGCGAGATGATGGCGCGGGCAATCGCCTGGTCGTCTTCGCTGGTGCCCAGGTCGCGCACGAAAGACTTGTCAATCTTCAGGCGCGCAATCGGGAAGGACTTCAGCGCCGACAGGCTGGAATAGCCGGTGCCGAAATCGTCGATGGACAACGAAACACCCATCTCTTCCAGTTCGCGCATCTTGGCCACGGATTGCGGAACGTCGCGCATGATCAGGCTTTCCGTCACTTCCAGCTCCAGCCATTGCGCAGCAAGGCCGCTGGCACTCAGCGCATTCGCCACGCGCGCAACCAGACGCACGTCTTCGAACTGGCGCGGCGACACGTTCACCGAAATGCTGATCGGCTCCAGGCCTTCATCCTGCCATTCGCGCGCCTGGCGGCACGCTTCGCGCAGCACCCACTCGCCGATCGGCAGGATCATGCCGCATTCCTCTGCCATTGGAATGAACTGGTCCGGGCTGATATTGCCGCGCTCAGGATGCTGCCAGCGCAGCAGCGCTTCCACACCGAAGATGTGGCCATCGTTCAGGTCCACCTTGGGCTGATACACCAGGCGCAGCTGCTGCTCATCCAGCGCCTTGCGCAAGCCGTCCATCAGCAGCAGCTTTTCCTCCAGCGTGGCGTTCATCTCGCGCGTATAGAACTGGCAGTTGTTTTTTCCGCTCTCCTTGGCGCGGTACATGGCCATGTCCGCATGCATCATCAGCGTATCGGCATCGCGGCCATCGCGCGGATAGACGGAAGCGCCGATACTGCAGCTGACCTGCATCTTCTGCCCTTCCAGCACGATGGGTTCGACCACGGCGGTGAGAATCTTTTCCAGCAGCGGCACCAGCGCCGAAGGGCATTCGTCCACATGCGGCAGGATCAGTACGAATTCGTCGCCGCCGAAACGGCCGACGGTATCGTTGCGGCGCACGCAGTCCACCATGCGGCCCGCCACCACTTTCAGCAGCTCGTCGCCGGCATTGTGGCCGAGCGTGTCGTTCACCAGCTTGAAGCTGTCCAGATCGATGAAAGCCACCAGAACGGATTGCCCTTCCCGTTCGGCCTGCAGCACCGCCTGTTGCAGGCGGTCGGCGATCAGGCTACGGTTCGGCAGACCGGTCAGCGTGTCGTGGTGCGCCATATGAACGATGCGCGCTTCATTGCGCATGCGTTCACTGATGTCGCGCACGATGGCAACCACGCCGCCTTCCACCCCCACCACCTGCCAGGCCAGCCATTCCGCATTCAGCTGCGGCATGGCGTTCTGCGCTTCCTCATGAAAGACGCCGCCTTCGGTAGTGATCTTCACCAGGCGCTCGAACATGCCGTTGTGGCGCGACGCCGGGAGCCAGGTGCAGAAGGATTGGCTCATCAGTTCAAGCTTGCTGCGGCCCGTCAGTTGCTGGGCACGCGGATTCACGGCGGTGAATTTGAAATCGACAATGGTGCCAGCCTTGTTGCGAATGGCACGCAGCACGAAGAAGGCGTCCATATTCGCTTCCGACGCTGCCGCATAGGTTTCCTGCGCACGGCGGATACGGCGGCGTGCTTTGGCGCCTTGCCAGGACCAGATCCAGGCCATCACCGCCAACAGCAGCAGCACGCCGCTGGCCATACCGGCCTCGCGCAAGTGTTCGCCCCGCTGTTTGCGGAAGCCGGCCATCTGTTCGTCCTCGGCCAGGCCGGCAAACACGCTCAGGTTGTAGCCGCGCATCGGGCGCAGCGCCGTGTAGCGCAGCACACCGTCCCAGGGACTGGCAAGCGCCACCTTGTGCGCGGCCATCAAGCCCGAATCGACGGACTGCCCCCACGACACCTTGTCGCCCACGCGCATGCTGCGCACCACATTGTCCGGCCCTGCGAATCCCAGCATGCCGTGATCACCCTGGCGGGAACGCTCGTAGGCACTGGTGAAGTAAGCCGGGTCGATCTCCACAATCACGATGCCCGCGAAATTGCCTTCGCTATCATCCAGACGGCGCGTGAAATGCAGGTGCCATTCCTGATTGGCCTTGTCGCGCATGGTCTGCGCCACGAAGGTGGTGGTGGTCCTGGCGTTGCGATGGAACTTGAAATAGCTTTCGTTCGCCACATTGATCGGCAAGGCGGGCGGATTGCTGGCCACTGTATTGCCCTGAGCATCCACGATGCCGACCACGAACACCAGGCCGGATGGCAGCAGGCCGTGCGAGCTCAGTTCCGGCAAGGCGCCCAGCGGGCCTTTGCGCTCGGCCGCGTACTTGAGCACTTTCAGCGTCTGCTCGATGCCATTCATGCTGCGCGCCACCTGGGCTTCGTAGGTGTCGATCAGCTCCAGCACGGATTCGGCGGCAGCGGCCTGCGCGGCCGCCTGTTCTGCATCGATGAAATGGAAAGTCGCGGCCCAGATGGCTGCCAGCAGCACAATGGCAAACAGGGGCAAGGATACGTGGGTGTCCAGCCCCATGCGCAGCCAGCGCATTGCCTTCACATTGCGCCGGGCCATCAGTGCACCACCAGCACGACGCGCACACTGTTATCCAGCGCGCTGCGTTCGATGTAGCCGATCATGGCCGGGTTGTCCGCCACCAGCTTGCGCACCGCTGCGCTATTCGGCAGCTCGCGTGGCGGCTGGCCACGGCCCGTGAAAATCATCTTGGTCCAATAGGCTTTCATCAGCGCCGGACTGCGATTGGCCACCTTGGCGTAAAACTCGTCGCGCAGCGGAGAGCCCACGCTCAAGTCGATAGCGCTGGCTTCGCGGCCATCCGGGAAGCGCAGGGAATCGGCCAGGAAGATATCGGCCACCTGGTCGGCGCGCATCGTGGTGACCGGGCTCCTTGCGGAAACGACCACGACCAGTTCGGCCGCTGCGGCCAGGCCTGCGGACATGGTCAGGCTTAAGCCTAATACCAGTGCGGCAGTTAAAGACTTGATCATCGCGCCCTCCTTCAGAACACGAAATCCACTGCGACGCTGGTCACGCCGAAGCGATGACCCGAGCGGAAGCCTGGTTGCACGTTGTCCAGCGTGCCGCTGGTGCCGCCATGCGGGCGAACGGAATCGTATTGCAGTTTGAAGGCCGCAGACGAAGCGAAGTCCCAGCGCAGGCCGGCGCTGGTGCTTTCCTGCACTGCGATCTGGCTCAGCAGGCCATTCAGGCCGCCGTTCAGCGCCATCGCGGCAGCCGCCATCGGCGCCGGCAGGCCTGCGGTGGACAGGCCATCAATATGCGTGTCTCCGTTGCTCACCACTTTGCTGAACGTCGCATACGGGGTCAGCGCGCCAAAGCGGTAGCCGCCGCTGACATAGCCGGCCGTCTTGTCGCCCAGGAAGGAGCGCGCGTTCACGCGGGCCACTTCGCCCATCAGGAACCAGGCGCCCGGATCATAATTGGCGCCGAGGCTAAACACAGTGGCGCGCTTGTCATCGGTATCGTAACGTGCAGCCAGCGCCTCGCCCTGCGGACCAAACTGGCGCAGGCCGTCGAACAGCTCGGTCGCCAGTCGCATATGCAGCTGGCCTTTCATCGCCGAGGCGCGCACACTGAGATCGCCGATACGGCTGGTGTTGGTGATACCAGCCAGGCCGCGTGCGTGGGCACGCTCGTTTTCGGTGACATTCATCGAGGTGCGGCCGAACACCAGCTGCGTTTCATTGCGCACACCAAAAGCATTCCAGCGATAGCTGGCATCGACACCGTCGCTATTACTGATGGGGAGCGAAGAATACAGTTCAATCGGCGTGCGGACCCATGGCAGTGCGTAGCCGGCCTTGCGATAATCGGCCACCAGGAACAGCGGCAGCGCGATACGCCCGACACGCACGCTGAGATCCGGCGTGGCCTGATATTTGATGTTGGCCCATTCGACCACAGGCGTGTACGATCTGGTCAGATTGCGCTCAGCCACCACCTGCAGCACGGCCGACCAGCGGGGAGCGATTTTGACGCCGAGCTGGGCGCCGAGGCGGCTGTCCACGTCGGCGCTCCAGTCGTGGCTATGGCCTGCCATGCCGGGGGTCAGCGGATTGGCCGAGAAGTCGGCATTGTGTTCACTTGAGCGCACCATGCTGGCTGTACCGAATCCGCCAAAGGTCCAGGTGCTGGCATCCCCCTGTTCGGCGTGAACAAAGGGTGTGGCAAGCATCAAACAGAGTGGCAGGGATCGGTGAAGCTTTGGCATCATGTCGGTATCGGCAATATCAGAGAACGCGCGTGCACAATCGCGTGCAAGCACGTGGCGTTTTTTAGCTTTGTACAGAGAGTAAGCGGCGGTTTTCCGATGATCGGAGCCGCAAAAAGACTAAGGCACGGGCTCTGGGTGCCGATGAATTCTCACACTTTATAACAGGCTTTTGTGACTGTCGAGAAATTTCCCTAGAGTACCGACACTAGCTTTATGGAAACAACATTATGAAAAGCACAACGGTGGCACGCCAGCTTTCTTGCGGCACTCTGGTGCTTAATTCGAAGGGGGAGCTGCTGCTCTGCCATGTCACCGGCACGGCAAATTGGGACATTCCGAAGGGCTTGCAAGATCCCGGCGAGGAACCCTTGCAGGCGGCGCGCAGGGAGCTGTTCGAGGAGGCGGGACTGAGTTTCGACGAGGAGCTGTTCCAGGATCTCGGTGCGTTCGATTATCGCCCCGACAAGCGCCTGCATCTGTTCAAGGTGGAGGTCGGCGACCAGCTGTGCAGTCTGGATCATCTCCAATGCACCAGCTTTTTCCCGCACCATGTGACGGGAGAAATGACGCCGGAAGCCGACGGTTTCCGCTGGGCCAGCCGCGACGAAGTGCGTACGCTGTGCTGGCCCCGTATGGCCCAGCGGCTGATGTCGCTGGACTGGTAACGCCTGATTAGTACTGGCGGTTTGGCTGCTGCGGCGGCGTGGTGGCGCCGTCGTCATGCACGCGGTCGTTCGGATTCGGGCGGTCGCCTACGGCCGGGTTCATGCGGTTACGGGCTGCGTCCGAAGCGTTGGGATCAACGGTCGGCACAGGCTCGCGGTAGGTCGAGCTGCCGGTAGTGCCAGTCGTGCTGCTGCCGGAAGTCGCCGGTGGCGTCTGCTGATTCTGGTACAGCTGATCCTGCTGACCTTGCTGACCCTGCTGGTTCTGCTGATATTGCTGGTTCTGCTGGTTCGGCGGATAAGTGCCGGTGGTGCTGCTGTCCGTGGTGGTATTGGCGCTGCTGCCAACACGGCCCTGCTGCTGGTCCATGGCCGAGCTGCCGGTCATGCCCGAGGTGCTGGCGCCGGAAATATCGTCATTCGGGCAGCCTGGCATGCCGGAGCGGCCCGCCTGGTTGCAATCGACTGCGCCGCGCGAGGTGGCGCTGCTGCCCGTCGTGCCTGCGCTGCTGCTGCCGGACGTGGTGTGGTGTTTCTTGGCGTGGTGTTTCTGCTTCTTCTTCGTGGGGCTGGCGTTCTGGGTTTGCTGGTCCGTGCCCTGCGTGGCGTTCGATTGGGCGAATGCAGTGCTGCTGGCCAGCAAAGCCGCGACGACGAGTGCGTATCTGGTCCTCATGATTGCTCCTTTCTCTTCCATAGGAATGCCTCTGGGGCGAGCAAAAATTGTCCCACCGTAGTGCCATCGCTTGAGTAGGAGTACACGCCGCAGTCAGGTCGGAGCAGACCGCCTGCATTGCTGAGTCAGGAACCGCCTGCGCAGCGGATTGTGGTGCCCGTCATATACGACGCGGCAGGCGATAGCAGCCAGGCAATCGCCTCGGCTATTTCTTCGGGTTCGGCAGGGCGTCCCATCGGCATGCCGGGTAATTTGCGCTGCAAGCGGTCAGGCTGGCCGCCCGCGGCGTGGATCGTGGTGTTGGTAAAGCCCGGCGCCACACCGCACACGCGGATGCCTTCCGGCGCCAGTTCCTTGCCCAGCCCCATGGTGAAGGTATCGACGGCGGCCTTGCTGGCGGCGTAGCCGATATAGTCATTCGGGCTGCCCGACGTGGCCGCCGTCGACGACACGTTGACGATGACGCCGCCCTGGTCCGCACGGCGGAAGGCGTCCACCGCGTGGCGTGAGCACTGCATCAGGCCAAGGACGTTGATGTCGAACACGCTGGCCAGTACGGCCGGATCGCAGTCCATGAATTTGCCCAGGCCACCCGTAATGCCGGCGTTATTGACGAGTCCACCCAGCGGGCCAAGTTCACGCTCAACGACGGCAAAGAGGCGCGCGATCTGGTCGGGCGCCGCGACATCGGCCTGCACCGGCAAGGCCTGGCCGCCTTGTGCGCGGATGGCCTCCACGACCCCATTGGCAGAAGCTTCGTCGCGCTGGTAGTTCACGGCCACGGCCCAGCCGTCGCGGGCGGCGCGCAGGGCGGTGGCGGCGCCGATGCCGCGTCCGGCGCCTGTCACGATCAATACTTTACCCATCAAATCTCCAATCCATCTGTTTTCACGATGCTTAACATCGAAATATATAGGCTTACGCAATAGTTCGGACCAGACTAATATTCACTCATCGCTTCTCCGGAAGCAAACCTCACAAAACAAGGAGTCTGCCATGAACCAAACTAACAACACCACCGCCCTGCCCCTGGTTGCCCGCCTGCTGCTGGCCGCCATCTTCATCGTCAGCGGTATCGGCAAGATCGCCGCCCCGGCCGGCGTCATCGGCTACATCAGCGCCATGGGCCTGCCCTTCCCTGTCGTTGGACTGGGCATCGCGATCGGCGTCGAAGTGGTGGGCGGTCTGATGCTGGCAACCGGCCTGTACACCCGTGCGGTGGCCGTGATCCTGGCCATCTTCTCGGTGGTGACCGCGGTGATCTTCCACGGCAATATCGCTGATCAGAACCAGTTCATCCACTTCATGAAGAACTTCGCCATGGCTGGCGGCCTGCTGCAAGTGGCTGCCTTCGGTGCCGGCACCCTGAGCCTGGATGCACTGCGCAACAAAGGCCGCCGTATCGCAGCCGCCTGAACGGCCTAGTTCCGGGGGGCACGCAAATCGTCGATGATGGGCACGATGGCCAGCCCGACGAGAATCGCCGCCAGCGGCAGCGTCGCCCCGAAACCCACACTGCTGAATCCCAGCGCTCCGGCGACACCGCCGGCAAAGAAAGCGCCAACCAGTGCAGCCAGCACAGCGACCCGCTTCCAGTCCGCAGCTACATGCGGCACTGCTTGCGGGTCGCGGTTCCAGTAAAGCGCTTTCCCCGCCTCGATACCCAGATCCGTCACAATCCCGGTGACGTGGGTGGTACGGATTTCGGCGCGCGAAAGTTTGGTGATGACGGCGTTCTGCAGCCCCATCATGAAGCACAGCAGCATCACGGTCGCCGCCAGCGCGAAGGACGCTCCCATCACGCCGAAAGCCAATAGCAGCAAGGCTTCCAGCATCAGCGGCAAAGCGAACTCACTGTGCAGTTGGCGGCGCCGCGCGAAGTTGACCATCAAGGCGCAACAGGCCGCCCCTGCAAGAAAACTGAATAGCGCGCCGGCACAACTGGCGGCGGCTTCGAAAGCGCCGAGGGCGATATTGTCCGCAGCAGCGGACACGATGCCCGTCATGTGCGAGGTGTATTGTTTGACAGCGAGGAAGCCGCCCGCGTTTGCGGCCCCGGCCACGAAGGCCAGGGCGAAACCGAGATGACGGTTAGCTTGCGCAGCGCGCTGGCGCCCCGTCAGGCGCCGGACATAGTTGATCGGCATGCTTCCTCATTTGGCTGGGTCCTTTACAGCAGGCCGCTCAGGTCCGGACGGGTCGCCAGTGCTTGCTGGACGATCGTGGTCACGGCCTCACGCTCGGCGCCGCGCAGTGGCTGGCGCGGACGGCGTACGATCTCATTACCCACGCCCGCCAGCGCCTCCACCAGTTTCAGATTTTGCACCAGCTTGGTCGATACGTCGAGGTGCAGCAGCGGCATGAACCACTGGTACAGCTTCAGCGCTTCGTCGTAGCGCTTGGCTTTCATCAGGGTGTACAGCGCCACCGTCTCTTTCGGGAAGGCGACCACCAGGCCGGCCAACAGGCCGTCCGCGCCAACAGCCAGACCTTCGAAGGACAGGTCGTCCACGCCCATGAACAGCTGGTAACGGGTGCCGACGGCGTTGCGCAGGTCGGTGATGCGGCGCACGTTGTCGGTCGACTCCTTGATCGCCACCAGTTCCTCGCAGTCCGACAGTTCCTTGAAGTCGGCCGGGGTCAGGTCGACTTTGTACGATACCGGGTTGTTGTAGACCATGATCGGCAGCTTGGCTGCGGCGGCGATGGTACGCAGATTGTCCTTGGCTTCACGCGCATCGGCGGCGTACAGCACGGATGGCATGACCATGAAGCCGTCCACCCCGGCATCTTTCGCTTCCTGCACGAAGCGGCAGGCGGTCCTGGTGCGGGTGTCGCTGACGTTGGCCAGTACCGGCACGCGGCCGCTGGATACCTTGATCGCGGTTTTGGCGACTTCCAGGCGTTCTTCCACGGTCAGCGTGCTGGCTTCGCCCAGCGAGCCGCCGGTCACGAGGCCGTGGCAACCGCTGTCGATCATGAAGCCAAAGTGTTTCTCCATTTCGGCGTGGTCGAGCTCCTCGTCAGCCGTGAACTTGGTGGTTACTGCGGGGAATACGCCTGCCCATTTTGCTGCTGCCATTTTGATGCCTCCTCAGGTTTCAGTTGTCGTTGCGATGATGCTGCCGGCACGCGCCGGCGAAATTGGTGTTCTTACGGTGTCCGGCTGCCAGCCGTACAGCACCGCAGTTGCGGCGCCGCAGATGCGTCCCTGGCAAGGGCCCATGCCGCAGCGCGTGTGCAGCTTGGCGGCACGCCAGGTGGCGTGCACCGCCAAGTCGCTGTGCGGCACGTCTTCGCAGCGGCAGACGATGGTGTCCGGCGCCGCCAGCTTTGAGATTTCCTCGCGCAGCCTGAACGCCTCCGCCAGGCGACCCGCGAACCGCCGCCAGCGCGCACGCTCCGCCAGCGCGGACGCCGCGCCACCCGCGCCCGCTAGCCGGCTTGCGTGCAGGCCGGCGATGCGGCCTTCCGCCAGCGCGAGGTCAACGCCACCGACGCCGGTGCCTTCGCCTGCACAGTAGATCGCGGGCATGCTGGTGCGCTGCCACTCGTCCACCTGCACTGCGCCCTGCCCGACCGCGCAGCCCAGCGAGCGCGCAAGTTCAGTATTCGGCAGCAAGCCATAGCCCACCGCCAGGTAATCGCATTCAATCAGCTCGCCGTTGTCCAGCTCAACGCGCTGTAGCTGTCCCTCGCCAAACGCGGCGCGGACGTAGCGTCCGCTGCGATAAGGCACTCCGCGCAAGCGGCTGCCCAGTTGCAGGGCCTGTGAAATTTTGGACGGCGTTGCCAGCAAGCCAAGCGCAAAGCGCACCAGGGCTGCGCGCGGCGCCTGTTCGATGATGGCCAGCACTTGCGCACCACGTGAGCGCAAGGTATCCGCCACCGCCAGCAGCAATGGTCCCGTGCCCGCCACCACAACGCGTTTGCCGTCCACTGGATAGGCGCCTTTGCTCAACGCCTGCAGACCGCCGGCGCCGGTCACGCCAGGCAGCGTCCAGCCGGGGAAAGGCAGCAGCAGCTCGCGCGCGCCAGTGGCGAGGATCAGGCGCTGGTAGCGCAGCACGCTCGCACTCTCTTCCAGCTGCACCAGCAGCTCACCGGGCGCCGGTGCGTACAGAACGCGGGCGCTATGCAGGACGCTGATATTGGGCGCCTGCTGCACTTGCTGCCACAGCTCGCGCGCCCGGCTGTCTTTCTGCTGCTGCGGACCGCCGCGCCAGATTTGTCCGCCGGCGAATGGGTTGTCGTCGATGATGCAAATACTCGCGCCGCTGGCTGCCGCGGCCTGCGCGGCCGCCAGCCCGGCCGGACCGGCGCCGACAATGATGATGTCGTACAGCGCCTTCATGCAAAGGCCTCCGCCGTCACGACCTGCATGCCGTCGCGGCACAGCGTCTGGCAGGACAGCACATGCGCACGGCCGTCGACCGTCACGCGGCACTCCTGGCACACGCCCATTCCGCACAACGGCGCCCGCAGCGTGCCGGTAACCGAGCGGCGCGTTACGCCGGCGGACGCCGTGGCAATTGCGGCGGCGACGGTCGTGCCGGGGGCGACGGCGAGGGCACGGCCGTTGATCGTGAGCTGGATGGTGTCAGGCACGGGCGCGCTCCTTGGTCGTGAACCGGCCTGGGAGGTAGGCTTCGTGCGCGATCGGTGCTGCTTCGCCCGCAATCTGCGCGGCAAGCAATTCGGCGGTCGCCAGCGAGGTCGTGATGCCAAGGCCTTCGTGCCCCGTCGCCAGCCACAAGCCGCGGCGCGCGCTGTGCGGGCCGATCAAAGGCAAGCCGTCCGGCGTCGCCGCGCGCAAGCCCGTCCAGCAGCGCAGGATATTCAAATCCGCCAGGCCAGGCGTAAAGCTGCAGGCATGGCTCAGCATGCGCGCCATCATCTGCGGTTCCGCCGTCAAATCCGTCGTATCAAACTGGCGCGAAGATCCAATAAGCACCTGTCCCGTTGGACGCGGCTGCAGATTGAATGCCACCGAATCGCCGCTGGCCGCATGGGCGCTTTTGATATAGCCCAGCTCCACCAGTTGATGCCGCACGAAGCCCGGATAGCGGTCGGTAATCATCACATGGCCCTTTTTCGGCTGCACCGGCAATTCAGGCACCAGCGCCGTGGAACGCGAGCCCGCAGCCAGCACCACAGCATCCGCGCTGAGGCGCGTACCGTCGCCCAGGACCACGCAGCCATCGCCGATCTGCCGCACGTTGCTGACGATCAGGCGCGCACCACGCGAATGGGCGCGATCCATCAGAATGCGCGCACTCTTGGGCGGATACACCAGTCCATCGTCATGCACCAGCAGTCCGCCCGCCAAACCGGAACGCAGCTGCGGTTCCATCTCATACAGCAGCGACGAATCGAGCATGGCGCAAGCCAGACCATAGTCCGACATGGTCGCCGCCTTGGCGCGCGCCGCCGCCAGCTCCTCATCGTCAGCCGCCACCCAGATCGTGCCGCAGCGGCTGTATTCATGCCGCGCTGGCTGCTCGGCCACAAAATCGCGCCACAAGGACAGCGAATAAGCCGTCAGCGCCAGCTCGGCCGGATTGTCGTCCATGACCACCAAGTGGCCCATGCCCGCCGCGGTCGCGCCGCTGCCGACCGTGTCCTGCTCGATCACCAGCACTTGCAGGCCGCGTGCGGACAAGGCATCGGCACACGCCGCGCCCACGATGCCCGCACCAACGACCAGCACATCAGCGCTATTGCTCACCGAATGCCCCACATGAAAGGATCGTCCGCATCCATGATCAGCTGCGCCGTCGCGTTGACCCAGGCCTTGCCGCGAATGATAGGAATCAGGCGTTCGCCGTCCATGCGGAAGGAACCTTCGAACACGCTGCCGACAATGCTCTCCTGCCGCCACTGCACTCCTTCGGCCAGTTTGCCGTCCGCAGCCAGGCAGGCCAGCTTGGCGCTGGTGCCGGTGCCGCAAGGCGAACGGTCGTAGGCATTGCCGGGGCAAAGCACGAAATTCTGGCTGTCCGCGCCGCTGCGCGATGCTGCGAACAATTCGATATGGTCGATCTCCGCGCCGCCCGCGCCGGTAATGCCCGCCGCAGCCAAGGCATTCTTCAGCGCGGTCGTGTAGGCCGTCAGTGCGCCAGCCCGTGCGACCGTCAGCTCCTGACCATGATCCGACACCAGGAAGAACCAGTTGCCGCCCCAGGCCACATCCCCGTGAACGGTTCCGTGGCCTGGCACGTCAACGGCCACGCCAGTGGCCAATCGATACGCCGGTACGTTTTCCAACGTGACGCTGCCATCTTCGTGCAGCTCAGCTTCCACCACTCCGACTGGTGTATCGATACGATGCCGTCCCGGCGACAAGCGCCCCATGAAAGCGAGCGAAGTCACGAGCCCGATGGTGCCGTGCCCGCACATGCCGAGATAGCCAACGTTGTTGAAAAAGATGACGCCCGCTGCGCAATCCGGCGCATGGGGCTCGCACAGCAGCGCACCGACCAGCACATCGGAACCGCGCGGCTCGCAGACCACGGCAGAACGGAATCCGTCATGCTCGCGGCGGAAGCGCTCAAGGCGCTCATTCAGAGGGCCGGCCCCGAGATCCGGGCCGCCGTCGATCACCAGGCGGGTAGGTTCGCCGCCGGTGTGGGAATCGATAATGGAGATCGTTTTCATAGACTCCATCATAGGCGCAAGATGGCCCGCCGTCTTGCATCAGCCAAGGGTCATTGATGACGAAATCTGCACAATCGTGGCAGAATACCGCCATGGACAAGCATGCACGCACTGCGCTCGGCGCCAGTATCGCCGACGTATTCTTCACCGAACCACTGTTCGACTCCCTGCCGGACGTGGTTTTCTTCATCAAGGATACTGAGGGCCGCTACGCCGTCGTGAACCAGACACTGGCCAAGCGCTGCGGCGTGAAGGACAAGGCTGCCCTGCTCGGCCGAACCGCGGTGGAAGTTTTTGCACAACCGTTCGGATCGCGCTTCCTGGCGCAGGACCGCGCCGTGCTGGATGATGGCGCCGAGATTGAAGATCAGCTGGAGCTGCATCTGTATCCCAACCGTGCGCCCGGCTGGTGCCTGACGCAGAAGCGTCCCTTGCGCGATAAGGCGGGCCACATCGTCGGCTTGTGCGGGATTTCACGTGACCTCGCCATGGCCGACCACAAGAATCCGGCTTATCATAAGGTGGCGGAGGCGGTGCGGGTCATTCATGAGCAGTTCGACGGGCCGCTCGCCCTTCCCGAATTGGCGCGCACGGCGAACATGTCGGTGGCGCAGATCGAACGCTACTTCCTGCGCATCTTCCACCTGACGCCGCGCCAGCTGATCATCAAGACGCGTATCGATGCGGCCTCGCGCATGCTCGCCGGCGATGCCAGCGTGGCGGAAATCGCCCTCGCCTGCGGCTACGCGGACCATAGCGCCTTCACTCGCCAGTTCCGCGCCACCACGGGCGTCACGCCCAGCGAGTACCGCCAGGTGCTGCGCGACGCTTAGACCGAACCCGCGGCAGGGGCTGCGCGTCGCTTAAACCGAAACCCACGGCAGGAGCTGGTGGCAGGCACGGCGTGCCTGCCACCTGGGTTACGCTGCTGGTTTAGACCATGCCGTTGCGGCAGTGGTCGCGGAAGCCGGGACGGTCGGCCATGCGATCCAGCCAGGCTTCAATCGCGGGCGCGGGCTGGCGCTCGATCGGCGCCATCAGCCAGCGTGTCGCCGAAAGGCCCAGCACTATGTCCGCCAGCGTGAACTGCTCGCCGGTGACGAAGGTGTCGCCGCCCTCCAGATGTTTTTCGAGAATGCCGATATTGCGGTTCCACGCTGCCACGCTGGCCGCCAGCTGCGCCGGGTCCTGGAAGGCCGGGTTCTTGCGCACCACCGACATGAAGGCATAACGCCAGGCGTTATTCAAATCCGTGGCCTGCCAGTCCATCCACTTTTCAACCATGGCACGCGCTTGCGGATCGCGCGGCAGCAGGTCGTCGCGGCCATGCACACCGCACAGGTAGCGGCAGATCGTGTTCGACTCCCACAGTACGAAATCGCCTTCGACCAGCACCGGCACCATGGCGTTCGGATTCAGCGCCGTGAATTCCGGCGTCTGGGTGGAGCGGAAACCGTCGCCCCAGTCTTCGCGCTCGTAGGCAACGCCAATTTCGGAAAGCGTCCACAAAACCTTGCGGACATTGATGGAAGTAGGTTTTCCAAGAATTTTCAGCATGATCAGAGTCCCAGTTGAGAGAGTATGTCTTCTTTCAGTTGCTGCAATTCGGGGCAGGACAGCTTGCGCGGATGCGGCTGCTCGACGCGGAAGCTGGCCTGGATTTTCGTCGGCCGCGGCGACAGCACCATGATGCGGTCCGCCAGATACAGCGCTTCTTCCACGTCGTGCGTGATCAGCAGCACGGTGTGTCGTTCCTCAGCCAGAACGCGCAGCAGCTCATTGCGCATCTTGAGGTTCATCAGCGCATCGAGCGCGGAAAACGGCTCGTCCATGTAGAGAATTTCAGGCTTGACCACCAGTGCCCGTGCAATCTCGGCGCGCTTCAGCATGCCGCCGGACAGCTCGTGCGGATATGACTTCTCGAAGCCTTTCAAGCCGACCATCGCCGCATAATGGTCGGCCAGCGCTGCCTTGTCGCCATGGTCGTCGCCATTCAGGCCGAACATCAGATTCTCCTGTACCGTCATCCAGGGAAAAACGGAACCATGCTGCGAAATCACGATGCCTTTCGGACTAGGCCGTGTGACGCGCTCGCCGTCGATAGCCACCTCGCCGGAATCGGCCTGCTCGAAGCCGGCGATGATTTTCATGAGAGTCGACTTGCCGCAGCCGGATGGACCGACGATGGCCACGAATTCGCCGTCGGCGATGGCGATGTCCACGCCGCCCACCACCGGCAGCGCATTGAAGTTCTTGCGGATATTGCTGACGACGACCTTAGCGTCCATAACGCCACCTTACCAGTTTGAGTCTTTCGAGCAGACGCATGATGCCGTCCAGTGCGAGGCCAATCATGCCGATGATGATCATGGCTGCCACCACCAGGTCGTAGCGGTTGCCTGCATTACGCGAATCCATGATCAGATAGCCCAGGCCGGAGCGCAGCGCGATCATTTCCGCCGCCACCACCACCAGCCAGGCCACGCCAAGGCTGATGCGCATGCCGACGATAATTTCCGGCAGCACGGCCGGAACAATCACCTGGCGGAACAGCTTCGCGCGTGAGACGCCGAAGTTTTCCGCGGCACGCAGATAGCGCTTTTCGATGGTGTGCACGCCGGCTGCGGTCTGCACAATCATCGGGAACACGGCAGCAATAAAGATCAGGAACACCGGCGAGGCATTGCCCACGCCGAACCAGAGAATCGCGATAGGAATCCAGGCGATCGGCGAAATCGGACGCAGAATCTGGAATACGGGATTCAGCGTGCGGAAAGCGCCCTCCACACGGCCCATCCACAAGCCCATTGGTATCGCTACCGCGACTGCCAGCAAAAATCCGCTGGCTACCCGGCCGAGCGAGGCGCCGATATGCTCCCACAGCGTGCCGTCTTCCACCAGTTCCATCGTGCCTGTCACCACTTGTGCGGGTGTCGGGAATATCAGGCTGTCGGTGGCGATCACGGTGACCCACCAGACCGCGACGATGGCCAACAGCACCAGCGCCGGCGGCCAGATCTTGTTCAGTTTCTCCATTGGATAAAGGTAGTCAGGGTTTGCAGGCGCCAGAGCAGCCGCTGCCAGCCAGCTTGCGGCGTGGGCAAAACCACAACCGTCATCTGGCCGCTGGCGTGAGCCGTGCAGGCGAAGGGATAATCGGCCGCCTGCTCGAATGGCAAGCGGAAGTCCTGGCCGGGCATGATCAGCACCGGACCAAAAATTTGCGGCACCGTGTCGCTGTTGCGCAGCAGGAGCACATCGTTGGCGCCCAGCGTGAGCGTGATGCGCTCGGGCAGAATCTCGGTCTTTTCACCAGCCATGCGCCGTGCCCAGGTGCCTTTGGGAATTTCAAACAATTCATCGCGGCTCGCCACATGAATTGGCGCGAAAGCAGCCCATGCCGTCACGCCTGCCACGGCCAGCGCGGCGGCGATGCCCAGTCCCGCCAGCCAGCGGCGGGCCTTGATGCGACCGTCCTCGTTCATTCGGCCTTCGCCAGCAGGTTCACGTCGTGCACGATATCGTCGGCGGGGCGGCCAAACGGCATCAGCGCGCGCAGTCTGCCCTGCGGATCAATAAAATAGAGGTAGGAGGAATGGCCCATCGTGTAATCGGTCTTGCTGCCCTCAACCATTTTCCTGGTGGCCGTAATCCCGTAGGCCTGGCGGATGGCGGCCATCTGCTGCGGCGTGCCGGTCAGGCCGATGAAGCTCTTATCGAACTGCGCCAGGTATTTCCGCAGTTTCTGCGGGGTGTCGCGCTCAGGATCGACGCTGACAAAGACCACCTGCAGCTTGTCGCCTAGTTTGGCGCGGGCCTGGGTCAGCAAGGCCAGCGACACGGGACACACGTCCTGGCAGCTGGTATAGCCAAATTCCAGCACCACGACTTTTCCGCGCAAGGCGGACAGCTTGAAGTTGCTGCCGTCGGCGGCGGCCTGCATAATCTCAGGCGCCTGGCGCGGCGGCTCAAATACACCGGACTTGAGTTTGTCGGCGGCACTGGCGGATGCTGCGAGCAAGGCGGCGGCGATGGCGATGCGGAGCTTCATAGCGCAATCGTGGCCGGCTTGATGGCCTTGACGAAGCTCTCGTCCACATACTGCTCGTAGGCCACCGGGCGTTTCAGCGTGCCGGCTTCCAGGGACAGCTTCATCAGCTCATCGAATTCGGCGCGGATCATGCGCAAGTCGCCGTACGTTACGCGGTCGCTGGGATTCTCCATCACAAACTTGATGATGTTCGGGTCCTGGTTGAAGAATTTGCGGCCGGATGCGATCCTGGCGGCCTTATCGCGGTTGACGGGATTGGCATCCAGCCAGTTGCCCGCCGCCTGAACGTAGTTGACCAGCTCCTGCACCATTGGGCGGTCTTCCTTGATCAATTCCTCGCGCACGGTCAGCACGCAGCAAATGTAGTTGCGCCATTCGTCGCGGGTCATGGCCAGCGGACGGGCATAACCTGCTTTCTGCGCAGCGGCGCCGAAAGGCTCGCCGGTGCAGTAAGCGTCGACGGCTTTCGCGTACAACGCTGCCGGCATGTCCGGCGGCGCCATTTCCATGATCTCGATATCTTTTGGCGTCATCTTCTCGCGCGCCAGCATCTTGCGCAGGAAGAGAAAGTCCACGGCAAAACGGCTTGGAATCGCAATGCGCTTGCCTTTCAGATCGGCGAAGCGCTTGTAAGGCGAATCGGTGCGCACCATGATCACGGCGCCCGAACGATGGCCGAGCGATACGATCTTCATCGGAATGCGTTTGTCCGCCAGATCCATCACCAGCGGCGCCAGCATGTAGGCCGCCTGGATACGGCCCGTCATCAGCGATTCCTTGATCTCCGGCCAGCCACTGTATTTGCTATACTCGAATTGAGGCCCTTTGGCGCTACAGGCAATCGGCAAGGTCAGATTGCAGGTAACGGGAAGTCCACCGACGACCAGGGTTTTGCTGGCAGCACTGGCGGTACTTAATCCCGCCAGGGGCAGTGCCAGCGCGCTCCCCAAGATCTGGCGGCGGCGCAGGAAATGTGACGTTTCGAATTCGGACATTGCTCAGCAGTGTACTTATGACAAACCATTGTAGCATTGGAAAAACGTCATGGATCACGCCAATTCGCCGCCGTGGGCAACCACGCCATTCGAGCGCCTCGCCAGCGCCTGGCAAGGAATGATGGAATCCCAGGCCGCGCCTTATGACAACGCGCGCTGGGACTTGCTGCTCAATGCCTGGCTAGGCCGCTCCACCGGTTTCATTTCCCCCGCCGCGGTCGGCCTGGCATTCGCCGACTGGCTGGCGCATCTCACTTTCTCGCCCTCCAAACGGGAGGAATTGCTGCAAAAGGCCCTGCACAAGCTGGCGCGCTGGCAGACTTACGCCGCGCAGGCCGTTTTGCGGCCGGAAGGTCCGGTGCGCGAATGTATTGCGCCCCTGCCGCAGGACCGGCGTTTCACTGACCCCGCCTGGCAGCACTGGCCCTACAACGTGCTGGCGCAGGGCTTCCTCCTGCAGCAGCAGTGGTGGCACAGCGCCACGACCGGCGTGCGCGGCACCTCCAGGCACCATGAGGAAGTGGTGACCTTCATCGTGCGCCAGTGGCTGGATATGCTGGCGCCGTCCAATTTCATCGCCACCAATCCGGTCGTGATGGATGAAACACTGCGGCGTGGCGGCGCCAATCTGGTGCACGGCACGGCCAGCGCCTTCGCCGACTGGCAGCGCACGCAGCGTACACCGGACTATGCCGAACACCATTTCCAGCCCGGACGCAATGTCGCCGTCACGCCGGGCCGCGTGGTGTTCCGCAACCGGCTGATCGAGCTGATTCAGTACGACGCCGCCACACCACAAGTGCACGCGCGCCCGCTGCTGATCGTCCCTGCCTGGATCATGAAGTATTACATCCTCGACCTATCGCCTCACAATTCGCTGGTGCGCTACCTGGTCGACAAGGGGCACACCGTGTTCATGATCTCCTGGAAGAATCCGGGCGAAGCGGAACGCGAGCTGTCAATGGAAGACTATCGCCGCGAAGGCGTGATGGCGGCACTGGATGCGGTGGGCGACATCACCGGCGCGGCCGACGTGAATGCGGCCGGCTACTGCCTTGGCGGCACTTTGCTGTCGATCGCCGCGGCCGCCATGGCGCGCGATGGCGACAAACGGCTGGCCAGCATGACGCTGCTGGCAGCGCAGACCGACTTCACGGAACCCGGCGAGCTGTCGCTGTTCATCGACGATAGCCAGATCAGTTTCCTGGAAGCGGCGATGTGGGAGCGCGGCTATCTCGACACCAGCCAGATGGCCGGCGCCTTCCAGCTGCTGCGCACCAATGACCTGATCTGGTCGCGCCGCCTGAAGCACTATCTGCTCGATTTGCCGGACACCGAAACGGATCTGATGTCCTGGAATGCGGACGCAACGCGCATGCCCTACCGCATGCACTCCCAGTATCTGCGCCAGCTTTTCCTCAACAACGAACTGGCGCGCGGCCGCTATCACTGCGACGGACGGCCGGTAGCGCTGGGCGATCTGCGCTTGCCGCTGTTTGCGGTGGGCACCGTGTCGGATCATGTGGCGCCATGGCGCTCCGTCTACAAACTGCTACAGCTGACGCGCTGCGAGGCGCATTTCCTGCTGACGACGGGCGGCCATAACGCGGGGGTGATTTCGCCACCCGGAAATGGCCAGCGCAGCTATCAGCTGGCGCGCCGCGCAGCCCGTGCCAGCTATATGGACCCGGATGAATGGCAAGCCTCCGCCCCGCACTTCGAAGGTTCGTGGTGGCCCGCCTGGGAAGGATGGCTGGCCCGCCACGCGGGCGTGTACGGGCCGCCGCCCCAGCCCGGTCCGCAACTCGGGCCGGCGCCGGGAAGCTATGTGCTGGTTCAGTAGGAGTAGACGTTCACCACATTGAAGGTGGTATCCGGCACGTACAGCCGGCCGCCGCGCGCGTAGATGAAGAACGGCATCCACACGCCGCCTACGTCGGGATGGCGCTTGAACGCCAGCTCGCCGCTGACGAATTCCAGCGTCTTCTCCTTGATGTCGAAGACTTTGAAGGCGCGGTTCACCAGATCGTTGACGATCAGACGGTTGTTCTCGTCCACGCACAGGCTGGCGGGCAGGAAGAAGTTTTCGTAGTCCTGTTCCAGCACGTCGCAATAGCCTGATTTACCGAAGCTCCACAGGCTGTTGCCGTCACGGTCGAACACGCGGATGCAGTTATTGAACTGGTCGCAGACGAAGACGCGGTCCTGCTTATCGATGGCCACATCGCAAGGCGCGAAGGTAGCGAGCTCCTTGCCCTTCTCCTTCCAGCGGAAATTCTTCACGAAGCTGACCAGGCCACTCGGCTGCAACTGCCATTTCGAGATGCGGTTGTTCAGCGAGTCCGCAATGAAGATCTCGCCGTAGCGATTCACCTCAAGACCCTGCGGAGCGCTCAGCGCGCCATCACCATCGCCTTCGCGGCCAAAGGGTATGCCGTAATTAAGCAGGTGACCGTTCGGACCATACTGGTACATGCTGACCGTACAGGTGCTGAAGTTGGTGATGAAGACAACCGGCGTACCGGGACAAACCTGGCCAAGCAGCGGCTGCGATGGATAGTAGACCGCCATCGCCAGGTCGCCTGCTGCGAAAAAGCCCCGCACCATGTTCTGCATTTGCGTCATGGGGTCGACGGCCGTGTCGAAACTCTTCAGGCACCAGTTACCGGAATCGAGGTTGTACGAGGTTTTGCCGACACTGGCCAGCGGGTCGAAGCCACTGTGGGTTTTGACCTGGTCGTACCAGTATTGATAGACGTTGGCGGCGGCGGACGCCCAGCCATCCAGCCAGTTCGAAATCGGCAGCATGGCGCCGGCGCCTTTGCGGTGCGGGTCGACGCCAATCACGGCGGACATGCAATTGAACTGCGAGGTCTTGCGTTCGCGCGAGGCGGAGTCGCGGCGGTGGCCGACGGCATCCAGCAGGATCGCATCCTCATCACCGCCATTCAGCACGGCAGGAATGCGCACCTTCAGCACGGTCGATGCGAACGGCTCGGTAATGTAATAGACGTTCGGCTCCCTGGCGCCCGCCAGCTGGTAAGGACCGACGAAGACCGCATCCTCCAGCGCGTTGTAGACGAAATCGGACAGCGAATGCGCTGCCTGCGGTTTGTGATTCCAAAGCGGCAGCATGCCTTCGATGGTGGCCAGGTGCTTGCCGCTGATGGTGCTGTAGACCGTGATGGCATTGTCCATCTGGCCCGGCACAAAGACCTTGTCGCCAATGACGCACACGGAACGCATCACGTTGTACTTGCCGATGCCGGCCGGGTTGCCAAAGCTATGCAACAGCGCCGATTCGTCCGGCGCCTGCACCACTTCGTCCTTCACCGGCCAGGCAGTATCGATGCGCAGCACTTCGTAGTCGCCGGTGTTGGCGAGGTAAAGGCGCCCCTGCGCATCGGAGGCGATGCCCTGTGGCCAGAGCAGGTCGTGTTTGTGGCGGGGGTCCTGCACGGTGCGGAATTGCAGGACGAATTTACCGTCCGGGGTGAATTTCACGCAGCGGCTGCGGTCATCGTTTTTTGTGTGGAAGAACTCATCGCACACATACAGATAATTCTTGCCGTCCTTCTCGCGCACAATGGTCAGTCCATTCGGATCGCTGAGCGGCAGAAAGTCCTCGCCGTTGATGCCGTCCACGGCATCACCGAATGCGAAGCTGAAGTCCACCTGCTTCTCGTCGTAGCTGTAGACCACCACGCGGCCGTTGCCCATGTCGGTGAAGTACATCAGGTTTTCTTCCGGATGCGGGCAAAGGTGGAAAGGCATCAACAGGCGTTTGTCGGTGTCGGCGCCGGGTGTCGCATAAATCTCGTGCAGCAGCGAATCGAGATCGGCAGTGAAAACCAGCACACGGCTATTGCCCGTGTCGCAGACCCACACGTGACCGAAGTTGTCGCGCGCAATGCCGACCGGGGAATTCATCGTGAAGTCCGCAGGCAGTTCGCCGCGCGGAACGGCGCCTTGCTGGGCAAGCTCGCCGTAATAGGTGATATGTTCGAAGCGGTTCATGGCAATCCTGAAGATGATGAAAGTGTCTCACGAGGGCTTGCTGCGTTGCCGCATCAGTATCCCGGATTCCCGACTTGTCGACAATAAACTAGCCATCGGCAAGCCTGCGGCATAAACACCACAACGCCGTATGACATCTGCGTGACGCAAGTGTTCATTTTTCTGCGCCCCTGTCTCAAATGAGACAAACGCCGCACTGAATTTTCAAAATTGGACAAATCCAACCGGTTTATAAGCCTGGCGTCTTAATACAAAAGGATTTGCGTATTTGTAGCCCTCAACTAGCTATTGCATAGTGGCGCCACCTTAAACCGCCACTGGGGGAATCCAATGATCCGACGCCGCACATGCAGTCTGCTTGTCCTCGCCGCATTGAGCACTTCGCTCGCCGCCCACGCATCGCCCGCCGACCACATGGAGTTTGAAGCAAGCCTGCACGCACCGTGGCAGGCCGCCGTTGCCGGCACGGACGCGCGCAGCTTCACCATGGAGTTCTCGTATCCGCACGTGCGCCGCGCGCAGAACGTGCGCTGGACGCTGGATCTGGTGGCACCCGGCGGTAAAGTCGCAGCGCAGTGGAAAGGCACCGAGACGCTGTTCCGCGAGCCGGTCAGCGTGAAGGTGGATTGGGCGGGCCGCGATCCTGCAGCGGGTCTGGCGGACGGTATCTATACAGTGCGCCTTCATGCGCTCACTATCGATGCAACCGGCCCGCGCGACGCGGCTGATGAGGTGCTCGATCAGGAATGGGAAATTGCGGTAGGCGGCACGCCAAGCGCGGCCACGCCGCCGTTTCGCGCGCTGCGCACTACCGCCGGCGCGAGCGCTGACGCAGCAGCCGCCGAAGCCGTCGCCAGCACACGCACCGGCGCCGCTGCAGCGGCAAGCACCAATGCCAGCGCCAGCGCCGCGCCGGCCGAGGCGGCAGCGGGCGTGCGTATGGCGGCCGCACCGGCCACCGCATCCCTGCCCTACACCGTCTACTACGGCAATCTGCACAGCCAGACCAATCACAGCGACGGCGGCGGCGAGCTGTCGTCCTGCGTGGGCGCGCAGAATCCGCAGTCCGGCGCCTACAGCCCGACGGATGCCTTCAACTACGCCAAGGCGCGCGGCCTCGATTTCCTGATGGCGTCCGAACACAATCATATGTACGACGGTTCGGACTCCACCAATACTTCGGCAAATCCGGCGACGGCCAAGGCGCTGTATCAGTCCGGCCTGTCCGCTGCCGCAAGCTTCAACAGCGCGAACCCGAACTTCCTGGCCATCTACGGCATGGAATGGGGCGTGATCAGCAACGGTGGCCACATGAACATCTTCAACTCCAGCGAGTTGCTGGGTTGGGAGAAGAATGCCAGCGGCCAGCTGCTGGCCGACACCGAAACCGCAAAGAGCGATTACGCCAGCCTGTACACGCTGATGCGCCAGCGCGGCTGGATCGGCCAGTTCAATCACCCTGAAACCTCCGGCCAGTTCCTGGTCAACGGCGTGCCGCTCGGTTACACGGCCGACGGCGATCAGGCCATGGCGATGTGCGAAGTGATGAACACCTCGGCCTTCTCCACCAATACCACCGAAACGGAAACGAGCCGCAGCAATTACGAAGGCGCCTGCAAGAAAGCGCTGGAAGCCGGTTTCCACGTCGCCTTCAGCACCGACCAGGACAACCACTGCGCAAACTGGGGCGCTTCCTACACCAATCGTACGGCAGTGCTGATCCCCAACGGCACGCCGCTCAGCACGACTTCGATGCTGGACGCGATCCGCGCACGCCGCGTGTTCGCAACCATGGACAAGACCTCGCAGCTGGTGCTGACGGCCAATGGCCACCTGATGGGCGAGCGCTTCACCAACAGCGGTTCACTGCAGCTGACCGCCAACTTCGCCAATAGCAGCGGGCGCAGCGCGTCGACCGTGCAGATCTGGGAAGGTGTACCGGGACGTAACGGCACCGTGACGCAGCTGTCGTCCACCGCCGTCACCACCATCACGCCTGCCAACGGCGAGCACTTCTACTACGCCAAGATCACCCAGGACAATGGCGACATCCTGTGGTCGGCGCCGGTGTGGGTTACCCAGCAGGCGGGCGGCGGTTCGGATACCACCCCGCCAACCGTCAGCGCCAGCGAAACCGGCAGCAGCGGCACCATCACGTTCAACGCCACGGCCAGCGACAATGTGGGCGTGAGCAAGATCGAGTTCTACGTGGACGGCGCACTGAAAGGCAGCGCCACTGCCGCACCGTGGACCCTGAGCTTCAACTCCACTGGCTTGAGCAATGGCTCGCACACGCTGACCGCCAAGGCTTACGACGCGGCCAACAACAGCAGCACCTCCACTGGCGTGAACTTCAGCGTCAACAACGCCACCTCGCAGCAGCTGATCGTGAATGGCGGATTTGAATCAGGTTCGGCTTCGTGGACTGCCACCAGCGGCGTCATTAGCAATGACAGCGGCATGGCGGCGCACGGCGGCAGTTACAAGGCGTGGCTGAACGGCTATGGCTCGGCGCATACGGATTCGGTCTACCAGCAGCTGACCATTCCTTCGACCGCCACCACGGCCACGCTGAATTTCTGGCTGAAGATCGTGTCGGATGAAACCACCACCACCCAGGCTTATGACACGCTGGAAGTGCAGGTGCGCAGCAGCAGCGGCGCAGTGCTGTCGACGCTGGCCACCTACTCTAACCTGAACAAGGGAACGAGCTATGTGCAGCGCAGCTTCGACGTCAGCGCGTACAAGGGCCAGACCATCCGCATTTACTTTGAAGGCATTGAGGGCTCGACGGTCGCTACCTCCTTCGTCGTCGACGACGTGAGCCTCACAGCGCAGTAATGTGCGCAGGAACCGGATGGTTCCTTTGCCGCCTCAGCCCCGTGCTGCGGCGGCTTTTTTTTCGCGCTTGCGGAGCGTAATCAGTGCACCCAGGCCAATCGCCATCAACGGCAAGCCGCCGGGAACCGGCACAACGCGAGTGACGCCTTCGATGACGTCGTTCTGGCAGGTTTCACCCCAGTGCATCGCGAAGCTGGTGTAGCTCATGAGGTCCATGTTCTTCGAGATGTCGATGGTGAAGGTCAGGGACTTATCGGCGAGCACGGTCCATTTGCCCGACAAGCCGGTGTCCTTGGCAGTCGTCGAGCTGAGGTTCACGCCGACCGCCTGGTCATCGCGGTAGTCGCAGCTGGTGCAGGTGATGTAGGAATCGGAGGTCTTGATGTCCTTGGCGTTGCTGTTGCCTTTCAGCTGATACAGCTCGAAGCTGCCGCCGGTGTTGCTCCAGCGGTCGCCCAGGCTGAAAGCGTACTTCCAGGTCGTGCCGTTGGTCGAGTCATCGCTGAGGTGGTGCGAATCGGTGCCGTACGGGTTCCAGAGCTGGGACAGGAACACGTCGCCATAGCCGATGCCCTTGGGAGCGGCCCAGGTGTCCATGCCCGCGTGACCGGCAAAACTGGTCTGGATGGTGATGGTCAGGATGCTGCCGACCCGGGTGATGTTCGCACCCTGAATGTCGTAGGTGCTGGCGCCGATCACATCGCCCTTGCCATGGTCGTCCGCGCCCCAATAGCCGTTCACACCCACATCACTGATACCGCCGGCGTACGCACTTTGCGCAGCAAACAGCGCCCCCAGCAGGCCCCCAGCGCCAATTAGCTTATTCATTTTGAATGACTCCCCAACTTTTATTGACAGCGGTCAAGCACTTTCCATGCCTGCAATTTTGTTTGCCAATAAAATCAATAAGTTGCGATTAAGTACCAAGATGGTAGTAGCTCAGCTGTAATAATTTCCGACAGTCTACGAAACCTTGTTGCCAATAATACACAATAATTGTTTGCATTACAAAGAATTGCGTGCCAACATGAAAGGATTCCAGAATTCATAGGTGCCTCATGTTTAGTTCACGCAACAGTCTTCCAGCCTGCGCGCTGCTGCTCGCCCTGGCGGGCTGCGACGCGTGGACTTCGCAATCGACCCTGCTGTCGCAAGCCAGGGAGTATCAGGCCAAGCACGACCTGAACGCTGCCACCATCGTCCTGAAGAACGCCGCGGAGAAAACGCCGAACGACGCCGACGTGCGCTACATGCTGGCAACCGTCTACAACGAGGCCGGCGACGGCCCGTCCGCTGAAAAGGAAATCCGCAAGGCCATCGAGCAAGGACTCCCCCCGGTAAAAGCCATGCCGGTCTTGGCGCGCGCCCTGCTGATTCAGGGCCAGTTCCAGAAGTCGCTGGACGAAACCGAGAAAGCCGCCAAAGGTAACGAACCGGAACTGGCGTCCGTACGTGGAGATGCCTTGCTGGCCATGGAGCAGACCGATGCGGCGCGCCAGCAGTACCAGGCGATTTTGCAATCGAATCCAAAATACGTGGCAGCGCTGATCGGCATGGGCCGCATTGCGCTGGCAACGCAGGATCAAGCGGCGGCGCATGGCTACGCCGACCAGGCCATCGCCGCCGAGCCGCAGAACACGGACGCCCTGCTCTTCAAAGGCGACCTGCTGCGCGCCGAGAACAAGGCTGCGCAAGCGATGGCGCTGTACGACAAGGTCCTGCAAGTCAATCCGAACCATCGCATGGCCTATGTCGACAAGGCTTTCGTCGCGCTCGGCGAAGGCAAGTTCGACCAAGCCCAGAAGTTCCTCGATGCGGGACGCGAAATCACGCCGGGCAGCCTGCTGGTGGTGTACACGCAAGCCCTGCTGGACTTCTCGCGTCAAAAACCGGCGGATGCACTGGAGTCGCTGCACCTGGTCCTCAGCGTGGCGCCGGAACATATGCCCAGTCTGCTGCTGGCAGGCGCTGTCAACCTGCGTCTCGGTTCCCTGCATCAGGCGGAAAACTATTTGCGCCAATACCTGGACAAGAATCCGAACAATGTCGCGGCGCGCAAGATGCTGGCTGCCACGCTGCTGCAAAGCGGGCATTCGCCGGATGCGTTGAGCGTCCTGTCCCCGGCCCTGAAAAGCGAGCAGCAGGACGTACAGCTGCTGGCACTGGCGGGCGAATCCTATATGCAGGTGCAGGACTTCGGCCGCGCCACCTCGTTCTTCCAGCAAGCGGCCACGCTCGATCCCAAGGCCGCCGGTCTGCGCACTTCGCTGGGTTTGAGCAAGCTGGGTAAGGGTGAACAGGAACAGGCCATCAGCGATCTGCAAATGGCGATCAAGCTGGATGCCAAATCGTCCCAGGCCGGCATCACGCTGGTGCGTACCGAACTGGCACTGAAACACTACGACAAGGCGCTGGCCGCCGCGCTGGAAATGGAAAAGGCGCAGCCGGACAACGCCACCGTGCAGGAACTGAAAGGCCTGGTCCATCTCGCGCAAAACGAGGCTGCCCAGGCGCGCAAGGATTTCGAACGGGCGCTGGTGCTTCAGCCATCGCACTTCCCTGCCGCGTCGAACCTGGTGCGCATGGACCTGGCCGAGAAGAAGATGGACGCCGCGCGTGTGCGCCTGAACGCATTCCTTGAAAAGAACAAGAACGACACCGACGCCATGACCATGATGGCGGCGCTGGCGGCCAACGAGAACAAGCCTGCCGACGCCACTGCCTGGCTGGAAAAAGCCGTTGCGGCGAATCCGGACGGCGTGGACCCTACGGTGCGCTTGCTGACCCAGTACCTGGTGACAGGCGACAATCAGAAAGCGCTGAACCTCGCGCGCAAGATCCAATTGGCGCACCCCGACAATCCCGATCTGCTGGACTTGCTCGGCAAGAGCCAGTTGGCCAATGGCGAACGTTCGGGCGCGCTGGAAACCTACCGCAAGCTGGCGCTCGCCCTGCCCCGTTCCGCACAGGCGCAGATGCAGGTGGCGGCGCTGCAAGTCCTGATGGGTAAGGACATCGCAGCGGAGGATTCGCTGAAAACCGCTCTCGCCATGCAGCCGGATTTCCCGGCCGCTCAGCTGGCGCAGGCGGAACTCTTTGTGCGCAAGGGTTCCTACGAACTGGCGCTGATGACGGCGTCCCAGCTGCAACGCAAATATCCGGAAGCATCCGCTGGCTATCAGCTGGAAGGCGATATTCTGATGGCGCAGAAGAAGCCTGCACCGGCGCTGGCTGCTTACGAAAAAGCCTATGCGCTGACGAAATCGAATGAGCTGATGATCAAATCCGTCAACGCCCTGCGCGCGAACGGCAAGGCGCAGGACGGCGCGAAACGTCTGGTGCAGTGGATCGCCGCACATCCGGACGATCTGCGCGTACAGCTCTATAAAGCGGAAACCATGCTGGCGGATAAGCAGTACAAGGAAGCGGCCGAATATCTTGAAACGGTGCTGAAGCGCGATCCGAAAAACGTGGCGGGCCTGAATAACCTGGCCTGGGCCTACCAGCAGGCGGGCGATAAACGCGCCCTGTCCGCAGCGGAGGAGGCCTACCGCGCTGCCGGCGACCGTCCGAACGTGATGGATACGCTGGGCTGGATTCTGGTCGAACAAGGCGACATCGCGCGCGGCCTGCAAATCCTGCAGAAAGCCAGCATACAGGCGCCGAAGGCCCGCGATATCCGCTATCACAAGGCCGTGGCGCTGTATAAGACCGGCGACAAGGCCGGCGCACGCAAGGAACTGGAACAGCTGATGGCGGGCGACACGCGATTTGCACAGGCGGACGATGCGCGCGCCCTGCTCCGGCAACTCGATTAATACGTCTCATTTTTAACAAAGCCGGACGGTTTTGTCCCGTTCTGAACAGAACCGTTGCGCGCACGTAGAACGCCGCGCATGGCAAACGAATTCCGGTTTACGCCCGCCGCCGAAAGTGTGAGGATGGACTTCCATCCCCCATTTTCTGGAGACGACAATGCGCTGGACTCTGAACACTGGCTTGACGATTTTCGCAGCAGCTCTCTCCCTCTCCGCAAGCGCAGCACCCGGCGGCCTGTCGGCCACCATCAGCATGGACAAGCGCACGCTCGGCCCGCAAGACGACGTCGTAGTGCGCGTCACGATGATCAATACCACATCGGCGCCAATCAGCGTCCTCAAATGGCAAACGCCGTTCGGCGAAATCGAGCAGCAGCTGTTCGACGTCACGCGCGACGGCGTGAAAGTGCCGTATGAAGGCATGATCGCCAAGCGCGGCGCGCCCACGTCGGACGACTATTACCTGCTGCAGCCAGGTAAATCCTATACCGCGACAGTCGAACTGTCCTCCATGTACAACATGAGCGTAACGGGCGACTATTCCGTGCGCTTCCACAGCAAGGCGCACGGCAAATCGCAGCAGCTGCTGCGCGGCGACGATAAACAGTCCGACGATCTGCAATCGGAAGCGCTGTCCGTGTGGGTGGACGGGAACAAGCCGCGCGGCAGCGTGCCCCTGATGCAGCTGGGCCAGGAATCGGCGGCTGCCGCGGCGGGCCTCTCCTTCAGCAAGTGCACGACGTCGCAGCAGACGTCGATCACCTCGGCGGTCAGCGCCGCGCAATCGATGGCGAACGATGGCGATGCCTATCTCGCCGCAGGCAAGACCGGCCCGCGCTATACCAAATGGTTCGGCACATACAACGCGGGGCGCTATGCCACCATGAAGCAGCACTTTGCCGCCATCAAGGACGCTTTCGCCACCAAGCCGGTGACGGTGGATTGTGGCTGCAAGAAAACCTATTACGCCTACGTCTATCCGACCCAGCCTTACAAGATCTATGTGTGCAAGGCTTTCTGGAGCGCGCCAATGACCGGCACGGACTCCAAAGGCGGCACGCTGGTGCATGAAATGAGCCACTTCAATGTTGTAGCCAGCACGGACGATTGGGTCTATGGACAGTCCGGCGCGGCCAGCCTGGCAATCAGCGATCCGGCCAAGGCGATCGACAACGCCGACTCGCACGAATATTTCGGCGAGAACACCCCGGCGCAGCAGTAAGCCTACTTGCCCTCGTGGCTGAAGGTCACGGGGGCGCCGCCTTCATAGCTGAGCAGGTAGCGATGCTTGCCCGGCTTGAAGGCGTAACTGGGGGTGATGTCGATGGTGTTGCGCCGTTTGGCGCCGGGTTTCAGGGTCAGATAATCGGCAGCCGTCAGCGGGCCGCGCTTGACCATGATGCCCTGATATTCGATGGTATCGCCGCTGTCCGCATCGCGGATGTCGAATAAGCGGCCGGTGAGTTCCTTCTCACTGGCCAGTGCGCGCGGCACCTGCGCGGGAGCCGGACCGCGGTTCTCGAACTGCGCGGTCACCAGCACCCGGCCTGCGGAAGATTTTGCTGTGAGGGTGAGCATGAGCTCAAGCGCCTGCGCCGGCGTGGCGGCAAGGGCCGCCAGCAGACAGGCAATGCGGACCGGATTAGCGGTAGAAAGCCTCAACTTTGCCCTTCAGCTGAATCAGCATCGGACGTCCTTTGCGGTCCAGCGACTTGCCGGCGGCAACCTTGATCCAGCCTTCGCTGATGCAGTATTCCTCGACGTCGCCGCGCTCTTTGTCATTGAACTTGATGCCAATGTCGCGCTTCAACACGTCTTCGTTAAAGTATTTGCTGCTTGGGTCGACCGACAGGCGGTCGGGCAGCGCTGGGGAAGTAGTCGTATCAGTCATAGTGGGCGGATTATCGCCCAGAACCCGGATTTGGGCAATCCGGACGCCACTCCAGGACGCGCGCCATCTGCGGCGGCGCGCCGCTTACCCGCTCGCCGTCGCCCTGGGTGACGTTCAGCAGGAACAGATCCAGTTCGCCCGCCATGCGCCACAATTCGGTGTCGTAGCTGGGTTCCCAGTCGCCGACCGATGCCGCCGTCAGATCGCGCAACTGCCATGCATCTGCGCCGCTGCAGCGCACGGCAACGGTGGCCCGGCTGCCGCGCTCCTCGTCGCGGAACACCAGCAACTGCTGTCCTTCGCTGCCGATCAGGATCTGCGGCCGCGCAATCGGGATCTTTTTCGTACCGCCGCCGCCCAGCGTGAAGGGCGTCGTACGTACGCCAACCGGCGCGCTTACCCAGCCGCTGTCGCCCAGATAGACGATGCGGTATTGCGGGACCTTGCTCCCCTCTTCCCTCCAGTACGTTGCAATATAAGGCCGGCCCTGCGCGTCGGCGGACATGGAGGTCTGGTTGATCAGCTCATGCTTCTGCGGCACGCGCGCCGCATATTCGGCGCTGGCAGCGGTGATCGGCAAGGCATAGGGCTTGCCGTCCGAGCGTTCCCAGGTCTTGCCGCCATCGCGTGATCGGGCGTAGGCGATATCGTGGTTGCTGGCCACGTCCGGCGATTCGCGCCAGACCCAGGACAGGTGAATGGTGCCGCGCCCGTCCACGAAGGCCTGCCAGTAGGCGTTGCGCTTGCCCTCGCCGTCGATCAGGTTGGAATGCACGCGATGCCAGATGCCGCCTGCATAACGGTTGACGACCAGGTTGCCGTTGCCGGACCCGCCATCGCGGTACAGGAACAGCAGGCCGCCATCGGGCAGCCTGTGGAATTCGGGATAGGTGACGCGGGTTTCGTTTTGCCCTGTCATTGGCTGCGGCGTGTCCAGCTCCAGCGAGCCTGGAGCGACGCCACGTGCGTAGCGCAGGGGCGAATTGTGGTGGTCCCAGGCGACGTGCAGGAAACCTTCAGCGTCGGCCATGATGCTGATCGCATTGTGCGCATCGCTTGAGCTGCCGCGATAAGGTGTGCGCCTTATTTCCCATTCGCTGGCGCCGGACTTGCGCCTGGCCAGCACGAGAAAGTGCTCCTGGTCGTAGAAGGCGGCGTACTGCCAGCCGTCCGCAGTGGCCAGGGAATTCTTGCGGAAGACTACGGCGTTGACGGAGTTGGCCGCCCACGCGGGGGCGATGTCCACAATGCGCGGCGGAGCGCCTGCGGCGGGCGCGCTCATTCCGCCCACTGCGGCGTCGGGGCGCGCAGCACCCGCGTGCCCCGCACCCGTATAACCCGCACCGGCATGGCCGGCACCCGCACTGGCCGCGGCGGCCTGGCCCGCGCCGGCGACGAGCGACAGGCCGCACGCCACGCACGCCACACACGCAACACGGGCCAGCGTGCGGCGCGCTGTGCCCATCACTTCACGTACCTCGCCATCTCGCTGGCCGCCAGCAGGAAGGCCCCCACGCCAAACGGCGCCGTCGAGTTCTGGTCCACGATCTGGCCCGGAATCGCGCGCTCGCCGATCGGCTGCACGTAGCCGAACTTGCCGTCCGCCTGGAGCGCTACCTTGCTCAGGAAGTGCCAGCTGCGCGCCACCACGGGAGCATATTCGGCCTTGTCCAGATAGCCGTTATTCATGCCCCACAGATAACCGTAAGTGAAGAACGCGGTGCCGCTGCTTTCCGGACCAGGCGCCTGCTGCGGATCGAGAATGCTGCGGGTCCAGTAACCGTCCGGATGCTGCACAGGCTTCAGCACCGCCGCCATGCGCTTGTAGCGCTCCACGAAGACCGGATAAGACGGATGATCCTTCGGCAGATCGGCCAGCACCCGTGCAAAGGCTGCGAACACCCAGCCATCGCCGCGCGCCCAGAAGTCCTTGCCGCCGTTGTTCGCCTTATGCTTCGGGTAGATGTACTTGGCGTCGCGGTAGTACATGCCCGCTTCACTGTCGTACATCAGCTTATCGGCGTAGGTGAAATACTCCTGCAGCTTGTCCAGGTAGCGCCGCTCGCCGGTCACGGTGTACAGGCGCGTCATCACCGGCATCACCATGTAGAGGCCATCGACCCACCACCAGTAATCGCTATTGGGAGTGCTCATCTCGTACTGCATCACCTCCAGTGCGCGGGCGATCTTGCGCGGATCTTTGGCCGGATCGCGCTTGTACAAATCGATGTAGGTCTGGAAGCACACCTGCCAGTCGCCGAACATCACATTGTCGTCCGTTTCGCCGTACTGGTACTTCCAGTTCGCCTTCACGTCCGACTTCGCGCCCATCCAGCGATTATGCTCCGCCCACGCCGTCGAATAGCTGCGCCAGGCCTCGTTGCCGGTCAGCGCATACGCCGCCATATTACCCGTGTGGTAGGCCGCTACATCCCAGAAGGCCCACTTCTCCGGAGCGTTGTTGCGCTGCCAGTAGGCATTGGCCCGGTTCAGTGCCCCCAGCACTTCCTCTTGCGAGGCGGCGCCGGGAGCGCCTGTCGTTGTCGCGCAGCCCGTGGCCAGCGCTGCGATGCCAGCCACGGCGAGTTTCAGACAGAGTCGTCTCTTCATGCGCCCATCCATTACAGCTTGCCGCGAATGCCGAACTTGATGGTACGGCCGTCGTACTTGGCGTAGTCCATGCGCGTGCTCTTGCCGTCGCCGTACTTGCCGGTGGCGTCTTCGAAGTAGTCATAGGACAGCGTGTTGGAGAGGTTCATCGCATCCACACGGAACTCCAGGTTCTCGTTGATCTTGTAGGTAAAGTTGGCGTCCAGGTAGCCGCGGGCAGCGCGCCAGCGGATCAGGTCATCGCCATTGTTCTTCGGATTATCCGGATGCAGCGAACGGCCCTTGTAGTTGTACGAGAGACGCATCGCAATCTTGTTGTTTTCGTAGTAGGTGGTCAGGCTGTACGCGAACTTCGGCACCGAGTTGACTTCGATCTGCTTACCGGCATTGGTAATCCACGGCATGCTGTTGAACGGATCGATGTGGGTATAGCTGGCCAGCCCGCCCAGGCCCTTGAACGGCTCCGGCAGGAAGGTGAAGGACTGCTGGTAAGCCAGCTCATAGCCTTTCAGCGTCTGCTCGCCCGCATTGCTGTAGGTACGCAGCGTCATCGGCAGGTTTGGATCGACTTTGCCGTTCTGGGTGTAGAAGATGGCGCCCAGTGCGGTATCCGGCAAGCCCAGTGCGCCGAAGGTGGTCTGCGTCGTGGTCGACACCGTGGCGTCGGTCAGCTTCTTGTTGAAGTAACCGGCGGACAGCAGGCCGCCCGGCTGGAAGTACCATTCCAGGCTCGTATCCAGATTCTTCGACTGTTGCGGACGCAGGTTCGGGTTACCGGCCGTAGCACTGTTGTCGAACGGGTTGGGAATCACGGTCTGCGCAGCGATGATAGACAGCGATGCACGGCTGATGGTCTTGCCGTAGGAAGCACGCCACATCAGATCATCCGTGATATCGAAGGCGGCGCTGACAGCTGGCAGCACATTGCTGTAGGAGCCGTGTTCTTCGTTTGGCTGATAGGTGTTGTTGCTGCCGGTCTTCTTGAAGTTGTCGATGTCGGTTTCAGTCTTCGAGTAACGCACACCGGCGTTGACGCGCAGTTCGTGGCCCGCAAACAGCTCACCTTTGAAGTCGGACTGGATAAAGGCGGTCTTGACCTTTTCGTCGGCCGTGAAACTCTGCGCCGGCGTGAAGGTGGCCGAGGTGTTGAAGGCCAGCGGGTCGAAGGTGCCGTAGGTATAGTCCTTCGTGAAGGTACCGAATTGGTGCGGCCAGCCGGCGCCCATATCCAGATTGCTGATCGGGAGCGTGGAAGTCATGCCCTTGCGCAGGCTCGCATCGCCCAGCTGATTCAGCTTGGCAGTCATGTCGGTGGTGGCGTTGCGCTTGTCGACGCCCTTCTTGGTGTCGACATAGACCAGACCCGCCTTCAGGTGACCCTTCCAGTCGCCTGGCAGGCCGTAATCCCAGTCCGCCACCAGGCGGCCCTGACGGCCTTTGTCGGTTTCACGAGTCCAGCCGGTGCCGATGCCGAAGCCGGTGAAATTGGCCGGGTTGGTGTAATCGACCGGCGAAGACAGCGAAGGATAGACGTGGTCCGAACCGTAATCGATGGTGGAGTCGACGCCGAAAATCTGGCCGGACAAGGTGTCCTGATAGCTGATTGCATCGCTGTTATTGGCGCTCAACTGGCCGGTCACGGCGAAGCCTTTGCTTGGGGTCCACTTGCCGTTGGCCGCGATGTAGCCGAACTTGGTTTCGTCTTCGGTGTAAGTGACGCCGCTGCTGTAAGAGGTATTGCCGAAAGTGCCGGTCAGCAGATTGGAATCCGGATCGATGTGCACGTTCAATGGAACGAAGCCGCTGTGGCCCGCCTGCCCTGCCGGTGCATTGCGGTCGGTAGTCTTGCTGTTGCGGACCAGGATGCCGTAGTACAGCTCATCGCGCTTGTTCTTCAGGCGCGAATACATGCCATCCAGGCTGAAGTCGAATTCCGCGGTCTTGAACTGCACCGAGGACACCAGGCCATCACGCGTGCGCTCGTTGGATGAACCGTAGAAGCGGTAGATACGCGGCAGGAAGGCGTTGTCGATCTGGTCCTTGGTGTAGCCGGACAGATTGGCGCGCGGATCGTTGTAGTCCAGCGCCACGGCGAAGTTACCCTGCACCGGGCTCTTGCTGCCATTGAAGGAGCTGTTGTAGCCGCCGGTCGCTTCAAAACCGGACCGGTTATTCACGGCCTTCGAATGCGAACCGCCGATCAGGAAGCCCCAGTTGCCCCAGGTGTTCGAATACAGCGCGAAGCCGGAAGGATCGGTTTTCTCCGAAGTAGTGTTGTAGGAACCGTTCAGCGCATAGCGCACGGTGCGCTTCGGATTGTCGAATGGACGCGGCGATTGCAGGTCCACCACGCCACCCAAACCGCCCTCAGTCAATTCGGCCAGTGGCGATTTGTAGAAGTCGACGCGGCCAAACAGTTCGGACGCGAACACGTCGTAGTTGAAGCCGCGCGCTGCGCTGCCGATGGTGGCGGTGGATGTGGTGTTGACCGGAGCGCCGTTCAGCGTGGTGACCGAATATTCGGTCGGCAGACCGCGGATCGAAATACGCTGGCCTTCGGCCGAGCTTTCGTCGCGGTTCAGGATCACACCCGGCACGCGCTGCAGCGATTCGGCCACGTTCGATTCAGGGAATTTGCCAATGTCTTCCGCCACGATCGAGTCGCGCACGCCGATGGCCTGCTGTTTCAGGTTCAGAGCCTTCTGCAGGCTGGAACGGAAGCCCGTCACCACCACGGTTTCGACCGGGGCGGTTGGCGCATCCGGTGCAGCGGCCGGCGTTGCGGCATCGGCTGCATCGGCAGGAGCGGCCGACTGCGCCGCTGCATTGTTACCATAAGCCGCTGCCAAAGCCAGGGGCAAAACGGTGGCAAGAATCGTCTTTCTCATTTGGTCTCCGTGACTGTTTTTCTGTGTTTGTTGGCATGCCCAAGTCGTCTGACAACAGGCATATGACCACGTTACCATACACTTGCCTTGCACACAAAATGATCACTACCATGAGCGAAAACCGGCAGTAAGTGTCTGATTTTGCTGACAAATCCATTAGAATTGATGAAAAATATGTGGTATCGTGACCACATGCTCTTCTGCAAATAATCGAAAAAATGATCAGTTATGCGAAAAACCAGCAAACTCAGTGAAGTGGCGAAGATCGCCGGGGTGGCCCCGATCACCGCTTCGCGTGCCATTCGCGGGGTTGGCTATGTATCCGAAGAAGCGCGCGCCCGCATCATGGCGGCGGCGGCGCAGCTGAACTACACGCCGGATATGCTGGCGCGGCGCATGCGCGGCGATAAGAGCAAGCTGATTGGCGTGTTCGTGAACAGCTATGGTCCGGTAGTGCTGCACGAGATCATCCGCGCGGTGGGCGACGAGGCGCGCAGCCAGGGCTACGATATGTTGATGTTCAATGCCGAACGCTTCGACAATCCGGGCCGCATGGCCACCAGCGAAATGCTTACCAAGCTGTGCGACGGCCTGGTGGTGGTGATGCCAACCGCGCAGGACACCTTCCTGAAAGTGCTGGAACAGCAGAAGCTCAGCTCCGTGCTGGTCTGCTTCGACGCCAGGCAATTCGAGATGCCGTCCGTGGTGCCGGAAAACCGCATCGGTGCGCGAATCGCGGTGGAGCATCTGGTGTCGCTGGGCCACCGCCGCATCGGTTTCATCGGCGGCAATCCCGGCACCGGCCAGAGCGCGGAGCGTGAGCGGGGTTATCTCGACGGATTGCAGGAGGCGGGACTGCCGCATGATCCGGCGCTGATGGTCAACGGCGCCTTTGCGCAATCGGGCGGCTTCTCCGCAACGGAAAAATTGCTGGCACTGGAGCCGCGCCCGACCGCCATCTTTGCCGCCAACGATGAAATGGCGTTCGGCGCCATGGACGCCATCAACAGCAAGGGCCTGAAGGTGCCGGCCGATATTTCGGTGATCGGCTTCGACGACATTCCAACTTCCAGCTACGTCTTCCCTACCCTGACCACCATGCGCCAGCCGTTCAAGGACATGGCCGTGCGCGCAGTCAGCGAGGTGGTTGCGTTGATCGAAGGCCGCGAGCCCGCCGCCGCAAGGATTGCCTTCCCGGTCGAGCTGGTGGTCCGCAATTCAACCGGACCGGCTCCGGCCTGACGCCCATGCAGCGCGCCGGCTCCCTTCTGCGCTATACCCTGTGGGGGCTGGTTGCGGTCGTGTGCGGGTTGCTGGTCGGCGAACTGGGCATCGCCATGCGCGACCGCTGGGCGATTCCGACCGGCCTCGTGGTGCTGCGGCGCTACGGCGCCACTGACACCACGATCTCACTGCTGATGTCCGCCCTGCCTGCGGTGATCAGCGTCTTTGTCGTGCCGCGCATTGGCTATTACTCGGATCATTTCCGCAGCCGCTGGGGAAGGCGGCGGCCATTTCTGCTGGCCACCGGCCTGCTCGGCGCGCTGGCCATGGTGTGCGTAGCCTTTGCACCGGCTTTCGCGCATCTCACGCATGCAGTGCTGGGCTCCTGGTCGCCGGGATTGCCGGTACTGGGCATCGCATACTTCTGCCTGTTCTGGACTGCCTTCGATTGCGCGGCCATCACCACCACGGCGCTGTACAGCGGCCTGGTGAACGACGTGATTCCGCGCGGCTTTGTGGGCCGCTTCTATGCAGTGTTCCGCATCGTCGGCCTGGGGGTGGCAATCGGCTTTAACACTTCCGTGTTCGCGCTGACGGATGCTTATCTGTTCGAGATCCTGCTGGCGATTGCACTGGTGTTCGGGGCTGCGATTCCGCTCATGTGCGTGCTGACGCGCGAGCAACCATTGCCCGAGGCGCCCTCACCCAAGCCGAACGCCTCATGGCCCCGGCTGGAGGGCAGCTATTTGTGGAAGTGTGCGATGTTCATGTTCGCCGGCGTGACGTTCGGACCGTTCAACACTTTCTCGCAGAGCTATGCGCAGAGCCTGGGTATTTCGCTGGCCGATCTGGGATCGATGACGGCGAGCGCTTATGCCGTGTCAATCGCGACGGCATTCGGCGTAGGCTGGCTGGTGGACCGCTTCGGCGCCATGCGCGTGTCGGGGACACTGATGGCCGCTTACTTTGCGATCGCGGTGTGCGGCTATCTGCTGGTGCACGATGCGGCAAGCTTCCGCGGATTCTATCTCGCCCATGTACTGATGTCCGGCGCTTACTTCACCGCCGCCTCGTCGATGCCGATCGAACTGTTCGCCAGCCGCGACTTCGTGCGCTTCAATTCGAGCAAGGACATCATGGTCGCCTTCGCGGTCATTCTCGTCAGCACGGTGCAAGGCCCCATGCTCGATTTCACCGGCCACAATTACGCTCTCACCATCGCCAGCGCCGCCCTGTTCTCCCTGCTCTGCCTCGGCTGCATGGCGCAGCTCACCCTGAACTTTTCCTCCACCAGCCTGTCCAACCTCAAAACCGCAAGCCCCGAACTACCTCACGGTTGAGCTATCAGCGTTAAGTTGAAACGTCCGTGGAAATCCTCAAGGACGAACTGGAACGATACTGCACCGACCAGGGCCTGATGCAGCTGCGCGAGCATACCGACCGGGGTTTCGAAGCGTTGCGGAAGAAGCTGCACACATCGATGCGCAGGGTCGTCGGGACTATTCCAGGCCGCGGCCCGTGGCGGCCCAGTAGATGCCGCCGAAGAGGTGGTGCCGAAACAGCGGGTCGCTGTAGGTTGCTGGCAGATGGCCAAGGGCGGTGTAGAAGGAGCGGCCGCCGTCATAAGACTGGTACCAGCTGATCGGATGGAATTTGCCCATGCCCTTCCCTTCCTTGCCCGGCCACTTCGTCTCCGGCTTATAAGTGGATTCGTCAACCGTCAGCAGGTACTTAAGCTTGTTCGAAGTCGGGGGCATGAATTCATACCATTCCTCCGTCCACAGATTGCGCGCCGCCCAACGCTCCATGCCGGGGAAATGACGGTCCTCAACCTTCAGCACCGCGGTCTGGATCGCGGGATGCACATAAAACATATGCCCCACCAGCTGCGTGTACCACGGCCATCCATATTCCGTATCCGACGCGCTGTGCACGCCGACATAGCCGCCGCCCGCCTTGATGTAGCGCTCGAACGCCGCCTTCTGGTCGGCGTTCAGGATATCGCCCGTAGTCAGCAGAAATACGACCGCCTGGTATTTGCCAAGCTCCTTGTCGTTGAAGACGCGGTTGGGATCTTCTGTCCAGAACACGGTAAAGTCGTGCAGCTTGCCCAGATCCTTGATCGCGTCCACGCCGGCCGGGATCGAATCGTGATGCCATCCGCCCGTCTTTGAAAATACCAGTACGTTGAACTGTGCGGCCTGGGCGCAAGTCGCGGCCAGAGCCAGGGTGGCGGCAATCAGAATTTTCATGGAGTTGTACGATGAGTGTTCGAACGGACTCCAATGTAATTCAGCGTGAATTATTTTTCAACCGGCGCACCAAGGCTGGACATATAAGCCACGCGCAGCTTGACCGGTCCCGTAGCAGGAGTGCTCTTGCCGTCCCGGGCGCGCAGCTGCACGCCGGTCACGCTCACTTCCACCATGGCCTTGCGTGCATCGATCCCGCTGAACATCACCAGACCGTTCGGGCCAAGCGGCACACCCATGGTGGCCGCATTGGGACGCCAGTTCAGTTTGCGGAAGTATTCCGCCAGCTGCATGCCGGCCATCGACATCCGCGCGCGGTCCGCATCGCCCGGCTTATCATTGGTACTCCACAGCACATTGACCTGCACCAGCTTGTGCTCTTTGGCAGTGAAGATATAGGTGACGCCCGCCGCGCCGGGTCCCGGTTCCAGCGAAGGCAGCGGCAGCACCAGCATGCTGTAGCGGGCATCAGGATGCCGGGCGGTCTGCAGCAGTGTCGCGTTGTCCTTGAAATCGAGTGCCACAGCGGCGCGTACCTCATCCTCGTTCATGCCGAAGCGCGCGCTGCGGAAGCCGTTGATTTCGTGTAGCGGCTTTTCCGCCGGCGCGGGTTGCACGCTTCCGGCATGGGCTGCCGTCAGGCCGAGGGCAAACAGCATGGACATGGCAAAACTCGTATTGCGTAACATGGAAAACATGGTGGTATCCGATCTCAGAAAGCGCCGGGTGGAATGCTGTAAATATCCGGATGGTCGATATTCGCGACCAGGGATTTGCGCAGGTGCGCTGGTCCGGCAGGTGCGGCACGGTGTTCCTGCTTGCGTGTAGCGCCAGGCAGTTCGACATCCAGCGCTACGCCGCCGACGCGGATCTCGACACCGCCGCCATTGAAGTCGCGGCCCGAGAACAGGATCAGTTCTCCCGGCGCCGTCACGCGGCCGCGCGTGGTCGCGAAGTCCGGCCACTGGTAACCCACCAGTTCACTGGCCAGCGTGGTGGCGCTGCGCATCAGTCCCGCGCGCAGCACTGCGCCCGGATTGCCGGGAATCGTCCAGGTCTGATGCACTGCAATCAGGCGTTTGCTGCTGGCGCCGAATACATAGCTGATTTCCGCAGGCCCCGGTCCTGGCGCCAAAGCAGGCACGCTGATGGCCAGCGCAGTCGTGCGTGCTGCATCGTCGAACTGTACTTTGGCGGAGGCCAGCGCGTCCGGCCACGAGGCCGCGATGACGGCCTTCACTTCGTCCACGCTCATGCCCCAGCGTGCACCGTTGAAGCCCTTGCTTTCGAAGGGCACGCCTTGCACATCCCAGGAGCGCGGCTGGCCGGTCAGCGAAATCTCATAAGCACTGTCGTCGGCACGCACCGCGGCCCCAGGCAACGCCAGCGCGCACGCCAGCAAGCCACTCATTACTACTGTCTTCATCCTGCTCTCCATCCCGGAATATTCGCGTAATTCAGCTGGCCATCGTCCACCCGCAATTTCACGCCCAGCCTTGCCGCCTCCGACTGCACGTTGTAATACTGGCTGCGGAAGTCCGGCTTGTTGCGCGAAAACTCGACCGCCTTGGCAGGGTCCGTTTGCAGCAGGTTGACGAATTGCTTTTGCCAGTTCTGCTGGTCCGTCACCATCTGCGTGGTGGCGTTGAGCATGTCCTTATACTTCTGCAGGAAGACCGCGTTATCGCGGCTGCCGTCGTTGTCGTGGTTCCAGTCCGAATTGCCGTTCAGGTAAGCAAAGCGTGCCGCTGGATCGTTCTTCATGCTCAGAGCCTGGCCGTCCGCATCCCTCTGACGCTGGTAGATATCCGGACCGCCGCCATGGAACATATCCGACAACAGATCACCGACCTTGCCCACATCAACGCCGAAGTTCAGCTTCAGTTCCAGGCCGCCAATGCCGATCTGCGCTCCGAGGTCGAGATTGACACTGATGACTCCATTGGAATATCCCGCGCCAATGGTGAAGTTGCCACCCACGACGCCGGGCGAGTACACCGTTGCGCCACCTGCGATACTGGCGCCCTCACCCGAGAATCCGCCGCTCACGCCAGTCGACGCGCCGACACCGGCATGTGCGCCCGTGGTCATGGTCAGCACGCCGTTGGTGATACCGTACTGGTAGCTCGTGGTCGCATAAGCGAAAGTGCCGGTGGTCAGGTTCACATTGCCATCCAGGCCGGCACCCAGGCCACCACTTGCCCCGCCGCTGGCATAGGCGCCGACGGTCGCATCGGCCGTAATCTTGACACCGGTCCTGCCAATCTTCATTTCGGCGCCGGCTTCGCCCTGCGCACCGACGCTTGCATCCACCGGACCACTGCTGATCGAGATGTCGACATGTCCTTCAGCGCTCGCACTGACGGTAACGCCGGTCACGCCGTACGAAGCGAGTGCCGTGACGACGCCGCTGGCCTGCGTATCCACCGAGACTGCCCCGCTTACCAGGTCCGCCCCGGTTGCACCGCCAACCGTCGCATTCGCACCCGTCGGGCCGACGTTGGTCTCGATCACGGTTCCATTGCCGGTGACCGTACGCTCGAAATCAGGCGTCGGTTTGTTTTCTTCGCCCGTAGTCCGGGTAACGCCAAAGCCGCTGCGCTGATCCGCCAGTTGGGCGCCGCCGGTCTGCTCGGTTTGCGAATTGAGTTGAACGTCCACGAAAGGCGTGTAGGCGCCTGCCACCGGCGGCAGATCCTTGGCAGGGACGAACGGTAAGCCGAAGCGGGTGTCTTTGTACACATCGAGGACGCCGATATCATTCAGGCTGACGGGGATGTTGTTCCTGCCGCCATTTTGAACAGGCAGCAGGCGGTAATTGCCCGCATACTGGCCGGTCAGCTGGATCACTTCGTAGTAGTAGCGGCCTTCGCCCATTTGCGTGCCCAGCGGCGCATAGCCATTCGCCGGATATGGCACGTAGATGGCAGTAACCGCTTCCGGCATTGTCTCGCCGTTTGGCAGGGCCACACCACCAATCGTCTGCAGCGTCGCCTTGCCTTGATCGCCAATCTGGCCCTGGCCTTCGATGTACACGCTGCTGGTGGTCGAATAGCGCAGGTAGAGCGGATTGATGGTCAGCGTGCCCGGCAAGTTGCCACTGGTCGCCAGCGTATAGTTTTTCGCTTGCGCGCCGGTCAGGCCGGTCACGACTTCAAAGTATTTGCCAACAGGCGTTTTGGCATCGACCGTCATGGGCGCGCCCTTCAGGTCAAGGACGGCCACGTTGCCGCTCACATCGTCGCCGGCAATCACGCCGTTGTAGACCGGCTTGCCGATGTCGACGCCGGACACCAGCGAGGTGCAGCTGAAGCCATCGCAATCCTTGTAATTGCCATACTGGCCGCTGCCCGGCGCGACCGTCCAGGTCAGGGTTTTAGGCTTGATGATCCAGGTGCCGCTGGTTCCTCCGGTCAGCACGTAGTTGCCTGCCTTCGCTCCCGCCAGCTGGATGTTGTAGGTGTATTCGCCCACATCCACCAGCTGATCCATCAGCAGGTTGCGCGTGAATCCATTTTTGATCGCCGGAACCTCCTCCGCCAATGCCTTGCTCGGCAAGCCTACGCCGGAAATCACGTAGCTCACGTCGTCCTTCATGTAATTTCGCGCGATGGCAAATACCGGAGAACTGCCGTAGATCGACGTCTGCGTCGCGGGCAGGAACAGATTCAGCGGTATAGGTTTGACGACGACATCGGCCGTCTTGAGCAATGCCGGGTCCAGATAGTAATTGCTGGCGGTGGCGCCACTCAGCTCCGTTACGCGTGCCTGGTAGGTGCCGGCATCGGTATAGAGATTCGGCTGGACCTGACTACCTTTGCTATCGAAATAGGCCTGCTTCGCTGTCAGGGATTCACCAGGAAGCGTGCCGCTAACCGTGCCCGCCAGTGCCGACCAGGCATTGACGCCATTGGTATCCGTGTATTCGAACGAAGTACCAAGCGCCGTTGCCCCAACTGCGCGCTGCGCAATCCTCACCGTAGCCAGCTTTGCGGGTACTTCGTAGTTCTTCGCATTCTCGTCGCTGAGCTGGATGTTGTAATTGTAAGTGCCGGCGGGCGTGTAGTTCTTTGACCCAAGGTTGAAGGACTTGCCCACATCGCCGGGCACGGGCGAGCTGGTCGTGAACAGCATATCAGCCCACTCCGCGGCATCGCCTGCCACGAAGCCGAGCACTGTAGCCCTGGTGGGGTTGCTGCCATAGACCATATCGGTAGGGCCGCCATAGCTGACGGTCAGCACCTTCTTGTCCACCTGGACCTTGGCAACATTCGATGCCGGTACGCTGAGTGTCATACCACTGGCCGAGTCAAGCCAGCTAGTCGCCTCCCGTACCAGCGTGTAGTTGCGTGCTGCGCTGCCGCTCAGGCCCGTCGCCTGATAGCTATAGCTGCCGGCGGGCGTGCGGCTGGTGACGTCGACCGCATTGCCGGCGCTATCCAGCAGCTCGCCCGTCACCTGCACGCTTTGTCCCGGCAATACGCCGTTCAGCGTTGTGCTCACCTGAGGCGAATTGCCGTAGATGTCGTGCCAGTCCTTATAAGTCGCGCTCAGCGGACGCGGCATGATGTCGATACGTCCCACTTCGCCATGCAGGCCAGCGTCACGCACATAGTAATTACCAGCATCCTGGCCGCTCAGGGTCGCGGTCACAAGATAGCTGCCCACCGCTTGCTGGCCGTCCAGCGAAGTAGCGGCGCCGCCCGGCAACTGGATCAGGCCTGCCAAGCTGGCCTTGTCGCCCGCCATGGGCGCAAAGCCGGCCATGCTGACATGCGCGCCGCCGGTGCTGCCATAGACCAGGCTATCGATCTGGCTATTGCCCATGACGATGCCGCCAAGGGACAGCAGCGACCAGGCCGGCGATATCGCGCGCGGGATCACCGTCAGCGTAGCGATTTCGTTGCCGCTGTCAGCGATACGGTAGTTGCGGGCGTCTGCGCCAGTCAAGCCACCGAATAAGGTCGTCCCATAGGTGCCCGCATTCAGGTAGCCGCCGCTCGACAGGCTACCGCCGGTCAGGATGACCTTGGGCAGCGCCACCTGGTCATCGCCAAAACCACGCGGCGTGGTGAACTCCGCGCTCATGGCGACACTATTGCGGATATCGCCGTACTGGCGGGTGGTTCCGTCCACCAGCGTCGTCCGGTAAGTCATCGTCTTGGGAACGATGGTGATAACGCCTCCCGTTCCGCCGCCTACCGTGTAATTCGCGGCATCGGCACCGGTCAGACCCAGCACGAATACCGGGAATCCATAGATGCCGACATTCACCTTGGCGCCGACATTGGCCCACATGCCGCTCAGGACAATCGGCAGCGAAACGCTGTCGCCGCCCAATACACCGTACAGCGTGTTGCTCAGCGTAGTGCCTGTGATGCGCGTGCCATACTCGAACGTAGCCGTAGGGCCGGAATAACTCAGCTGCCGCGGCTGGATTGTCAGGGTTGCGGAGCCGGAGGTCGCCCCCACGGTGTAGTTCGGATTTTGCACCTGGGCAGAAGCCTGGATGGTGTAAGTGCCCGCCGGCGTGCGGTCGGTCAATGCCACCGCATGTCCGCTTTGCAGCACCGTGACATCGGTCTGCGCGCTCAAGGTATCGCCCGGCAGCAGGCCATTCAGTGTCACTGCCGGCGTCGCAAGCGTGCCATACACCGACTGCGTATTGCTGACCACGAGGTCCAACGGCCTCGCGCTAACCGTCAGCTGGCCGGTCGTATTGCCCGTCGCCGCGGATACATAATTGCTTCCGGCAGCACCGCCCAGCGCCGTCACCCCGACCGCATAAGAGCCGACGCCGGGCCGGCCGATGCCCATGCCGTTATTGTCCAGTGCCTGCAACTGCGGCGTTACTTCGTCGCCTGCCAGCACATTCGTCAGCGTGGCCGAATTGGTGAGCGCGTTGCCGTAGATCGCGCTGCCGCTGCCGACGCTCCAGGTGATCGGGCGCTTGCCGATCGTCAGAACACCGTTCGTATTGCCGCTGGTGGCCAGCATATAGTTGGTGGAGCCGCCTTGCAGGGAAGCGTCCACGGAATACGTACCGGCCGGGGTGCGCGCATCGACGCTGCTGCCCGGTGTGCCCGATCCGGCATGAATCCACGGAACCACCGTGACAGAATCACCCGCCAGCAGACCGCTCAGGGTCGGGGTCGATAGCGTGCCGCCGTCGCCGTAAGTCAGGTTCAAGGAAGCGGTGGAATAGCTCAGCGGTTTCGGCGTTACGAAGACAGTATTGCTGGTGCTGCCGGTGCGGATCAAAAGATAATTGTTTGCTGCCGATCCGGTCAGGCTGTCGATACCGACTTCATACGTGCCCACCGGCGCCTTGCCGGTGCTGGTCGCGGAACCCGTTACGGATACCGACACGATTTTCGGAACGACCGTCACGTCGTCGCCGCTGACAATGCCGAGGACTGGCACCGGCAAGTCCTGGCCATATTCCCGGTAAATGGTGGCGCCGGTCCATTGCAGCGCCTTGCGATTCACCTGGATACCGCCACTGGTGATGGCGCCCGCCAGCGTGTAATTTGCCGCGTCGGCGCCGGAAATGCTGGTGATGTTCGGCGTATAGACGCCTGCAGGCGTATTGCTGCGAATCTCCGTCTGCCGCACACCATTGAGGTCGAAGCCGACACCACTCGCTGTCACCTGATCGCCCGGCAGCACATTGTTGAACGTGACCGGGCCGAGTGCTGCTGCGGTGCCATACGTCGTATTCTGGAAACCGATCGAGTAGTCGAGCACCCGCGGCGATACCGTGAAGGTCGAGTCCTGGTTGCCACTGCCCGCAATGCGGTAATTGGAAGCGTCCGCGCCTGTCAGCCCAGCCACGGCGTAGGTATAGCTGCCGACCTTGAGGGGACCGGCTGGAGCGGCCACGCCGTTCGACAGCGCGACCGGCACCGCGTACACATTGTCGATACCGACAATGCCGCTCAGATGCGCAAAGGCGACTGCCGCATCCCCGTATGCCTGGTCATTGTAGCCCGTCGTGTACGTCAGCAGCTTCGGCGCCACGGTGAGGCTGCCGGTCCAGGTGCCGGGCGCCAGCACGTAATTGCCTGCCGCCGCGCCACTCAGGCCGGTAATGGCATAGCTCCACGTGCCGGCTTTGGCCGTATCGCCGAAGCCGTAGCCGCCACCAGTCGCGTTCAAGGTCTGCGTCGCACCGCCATTCAATGTGCCGCTGAGGGTCAGCGCGTCGTTGTTGACCACATTGGCCAGCGTTACCACGGAAGCAGCCGTGCCATACGTGGATTGCGCGCTGCCGGTGGTGGGCGTTACGGTGCGGCGCGTGACGGTCAGCGGCATCGACACCGGCGTCATGTCGATGAAGTAGCCACCGGACAGGCCGCTGTTGAAAGCAGGATTACTGCTGCCAGCCAGGTTGGCACTGTAGCTGCCTACGCCGGCGGTGGCGCCAGGGCCATTGATGACCAGCGCGCCCGGCGCAAGGATATCGTTCAGCGCATCGGCAGCGGTGCCCGAGGTGACGCGCAGCAGCGGCGTACCGAGAGATTCCGCTGTCGGCTCCGCGTCGCCGTACACACGTGTCGTGCCGGCATTGACCCCGTCGCCCAGCGCCAGGCGTGTGGCCTGGCCCCCGTTCAGGTGAGCGAGGCGCGTGATCGTGCCGTTTTCGACGAATTTGAATGCGCCCTCGCCGCGCAGTGAGTCCGTAGCCTCAGTGGTCCAGTCAACGCGATTGCCGCTCAGGGTGGCCGACGCCGCGGACACGCTCAGGTTGCCGGTCAGCGTAATGCCGTTGGCGACCGTAATGTCGTTGGTCAGCGTGATGTACGGCGCCATGCCGCCGCTGGCGGCGCCGGGTACGATGACGGCCGACAGGCCATTGCCGTTGTACCCGCCCAGGAAAATGCCGCCCGCATCGCGCTCGGTATTGCCCGCGCCGTCGGACAGCGTCAGCGACAGTTTGCCGTTGCTGTTGATGAAGTTCGCGCCGCCCATATTGATCTGGGCCACGCCTGCGCCTCGTTCGCTGTTCACCACGCCATTGGCGGCGGTGTCGTTGGCGACGATGGACCAGTCGGCGTCGGCGGTACCAAACACGCCGTTCAGCGTAACGGAGCGGCCAGCCGCCAGCGACAGCGATCCCGCCGCGCTGTTGAAGGGACGCGTAACAACGGCGTTGAAGGTGTTCCAGTTGATGTCCTGGCTGGCCTTCAGGCTCACGCTGGTGCCGCCGCCGAGCAGCGACACCAGGTCGGCGGAATTAAGGTGGCTGACGCCGCCCGGATTATCGCCATAGCCGATATTGCCGGCGGAGTCGCTACCGCTTGCGTCGTCGATTTCGATATCCTGGGGATCGAGCAGCAGCTTGCCGCCTTTGCCCAGCGCGATGCGGTTCAGCGCGACCGACTGCACGGTCGATCCGGAAGAAACCTCGACCGCGCCCGCCGATTTCGCACCTCCCGCTGCGATACTGCCTTGCATGGCGGTGGATTTGTCGCTCCACACGATGACGCTGCCGCCCTCGCCCGCCGCGCCGCGCGCGGATACGTCGATATGGCTGCCGGTATCAACCGCGGTGGTGACCGCATTGCCCGGCGCGGCAACGCCAGCAACGCCAAAGCGGCCAACGTAGCGCTGCGCCTCTTCGGAACCCTCGGGCTGGACTTTGCCGCCCTGGAAGCTGCCACCGATTCGCACCAGGCCACCGCGGTCGGCGCCGCTGGCGTCCAGCGTGGCGCCAGTCAGGGCGACCTTCTGGCCACTGATATCAATGCGCCCCGCTTCGCCTTGTGCCGCGGACGCGTCAAGCGTGCCGGACACCTGGACCGCACCTCCGTCGCCGCCATCCAGCACAATCGCTCCATCGCGGCCGGACACGCTGCGTGCGCGAATCGTGCCTGGCATGTTCACCGCTTCGCGCAGCGCATCGCGCACGGTGGACGCCTTCAGCATCACCATGCCGCCTTCGGCGTCGATGACACCCTTATTGCTGACCAGCGCCTGTCCTTCCGCTGTCTTCGCATCAGCAGGAAGCAGCACCTGCAGATAGCCATCGCCGGAAAGGTCCAGCGTGGCCGCCTCTGCGGCGCCCAGCGCGACCTTGCCCAGCGGCGCGCTGATCACGCCTTCGTTGCTGACGCTCGATCCCAGCAGGGCGACATTGCCGCCCGGTCCCGTGACGATTTGCCCGCGATTGACCACGGCCCCGCCCTTGCCGCTGAAGACATTACGGCCCGCCATGAAGTCGTCTTCCGACATGCCGAGCGTCGACGCGACAAAACCGGCGCGGGTGTCCACCACGCCGGTCGAAGAAATCGCAATGCCATTCTGATTGATCAGGAACACCGCGCCATTGGCCTTCAGCGTGCCCGAGATATCGGTCGGCGTCGCCCCCTTCACGACGTTCAGCGTCGCGGAAGCGGCGTTCGGCTGGGCGAAATTGACCGTGTTGCCCTGCCCGATATTGAAAGACGACCAGTTGACGACAGCGCGCTGCGTATCCTGGTGCACCACCATGGTGTTCGCATTCGGTGTGCTGATATTGACTTTGCCGGCCGTGACCACCGCGCCGGATGGCAGCGTCTGGGCATAGGTTGGCAGCGGCGCTGCCATTGGCAGGCTGGCAGCGACCAGCATTGGCCACGCCATGTCGCGCCGTACGCGCGAGCTACGCAGGATGGTGTTCTTTCTCAAAATTGCACCTGTGCTTTAAAGAACGCCTGGCTGGTACGCCGGCCGCTCGGTGAAATAAGTGCGCGTCCCCATTCGGCGGACAAGCTGACGGTGCGCCAGCCGGCGCGCAGGCCAAGCCCCCAGGCCGTGGCATGGCTTTGCGCGGTAGCGTTGGGCAGGCGTGTGGACGGACGGGCATACGCCCCGTAGGCATAAGGCGAAAGGCCTATCGCTCCCGGCAATTGCCAGGGGCGCGCCATTTCCTGGCGCAGCACCCAGCCGCCATCATCGGAAAGACCGCCTGCGGTCAGCGCCGACAAGCCATCCTCGCCGTCCATGCTGAAGATTTCCGCGCCTGGCATCACGCCGCGGATCGGCTTCTGCCCGCGTAATACGCTATGGCTCTGCAAGCCCCATTCCAGCGCATGGTCGTAGCTCAGGGTCGCCTCCAGCTTGGTGAAGGCCGCGCTGGCGCCAGGGCGCGACATGGGAATGCCGGTGCTCCCGATCTCTTCGCTGCTGCGTCCACCAAAGCGGCTGGTGCCTTGCGACAGCGTCGCGCTCGCGCGCGCCTGCCCCTCGGCGACGGCGCCGCTCCAGTCGGCGGTGAAGCGCGCCACACGCAAGCGGTCAAGGTCTTGCGTGAACTGGAAGAATGGCAGCGAGTCGCTCTGGTGGCTGGCTTCCACCACGCCGGTCAGGGTCAGCTCCTGCGATCGGGTGACAATGGCCGGATAAATCAGGCGCAGCGACCAGCGCTTCAACTGGCTGCGGGATGCCAATTCCACGACCGGCGAGCGTGGACGCGTGTCAGATATGGTGAATTCCGGATTGATGCTCAGCCCATTGGCCAGCAAAGGGAAAATCAGACCGCCGCCCGCCACGCGGCGCGGCGATTCGGCGTGGAAGGCTTTGCCCAGCGGGTAGCCGCCGGAGACGTACATATACGCCTGCTCGCCCATGCCAAGCGGCTGGTTGGCGCGCACCTGCGCCGTGAAGGACCAGGGACCGATGGCGTCGGTCTGGCGATTGTCTGAAGACATGCTGGCCGCCAGCGGGGCCAACGTCCCCTGCAGCACCAGCAAAGTGCCGCCTACTTCCTGGCCCGCGCCGAGCGCGCTGCGCAGACTCAGGCCCGGACCGCGGCCGGCCAGTGTAAGCGCGCGTTCCAGCTCCTCGTCACGCAGATGGCGGCGCCCCACGAGCGGCTGCAGCGTCTTGCTGACAGCCTTGCGCGCCTTGACCGGCAACGCGTCCAGATTCAGACCCTCAATGAAGCCGTCGAGCACCGTGATCTGCAGCGTGGCGTCGTCCACCACCGACTGCGGCGGGATCACCACGCGCACCAGCGGGTAGCCAGCCTCGCGGTACAGCGCCTCGATGGCATCGCCCAGCGCGTAGAGATCGGCGACGGAAATGCGCTGGCCGCGCAGCGGCGCGATCAGGCTTGCCGTCTGATCGGCAAAACCGTCGAATCCGCCCTGCACGCGCACATCGCCCAGGCGCAGGAAGAGTTTGTCCGCATTGGGCGGCGGGGCCGAGCGCAGCGGCTGGGGCGGCAAGGCCACCGGCGGCTGAACCGGCGTTTCCGGACGCAGGTCGCGTGGCGTGACCTGCGGGGCTTGCGGAACTTGCTGCTGAGCAACCACGCCATGCGACAGCCCCATCAGGGCCAGGCATAGCAGGGATGAGAGGGGCCGACGGCGCAATTGGCCGGGAATTTGGTCGACTGGCATACGGTGGCTGAGGGCTGAACGATCATGCAGTAGTAAAACAGGCAATATCGTAAGTGCAATGAGTGTTGCTGTATGTAGCACAAACGTGCTACATCGCATCACCAGCGGTTTTCAGGCTCATCCGTCGTCGTACAATACGGCCATGACGCAACAAGACCTCCAGCCAACCCCGCCCCAATCGCTAATCCACGTGGCCATCGTCGAGGATGACCCCGACTTCAGCCGCGCCCTGAGCCGGGTGGTCGAGAGCGCCCCGGACATGCGCCTGACCGGCCAGGCGGGCAGCCAGGCGGAAGGCCTGGCCATGCTGTCCGGACCGCCGGCCGACGTACTGCTGGTCGATCTCGGCCTGCCGGATGGTTCGGGCATTGAAGTGATCCGCGCTGCCGCCCGCCAGTGGCCCAGCTGCAGCATCATGGTCAGCACCAATTTCGGCGACGAGACGCACGTCATGCGTTCGATCGAAGCTGGCGCCGCAGGCTATCTGCTGAAGGACAGCTCACCGGCGCGCATGGGCGACGAAATCCGCAGCCTGGCCAACGGCGGCAGCCCGATCAGCCCGATCATCGCGCGCCAGGTGCTGGCCCGCTTCCGCAATGCGCCGCCCGCGCCGGTGCCCGATCCCGCCACGCCGGAAGAGGAAGCGCCGCAGCTTTCGCAGCGCGAGAAGGAAGTGCTGGACTACATCACCAAGGGTTTCACCGTGCAGGAAATTGCGGGGCTGATGCAGCTGTCGCACTTCACGGTGAAGACCTTCGTGCGCCGCATCTACAGCAAACTCAAAGTCAGCTCCAAGGCCGAGGCGATTTTCGAGGCACGCAACCACGGCCTGCTGCCCTGACCAACCATGAATGTCCGCTCCCAGCGCCTGATCGGCGGTTTCCTGCTGTTCTTTTCCTGTGCCGTGCTGGTGGCGGCGGCCATCCTGAGCGTGGACAAGGGCCACAGCGAAACTGCCGGCCTGCACCTGACACAGGCGCAGTGGCTGCAGCAGCAGGTCCCGGGTTACACCGCGCCGCCCGCCACACTGGACAGCCGCACTTTGCAGGGCACATGGCAAACCACCACTCTGCCCTTCAAACCTTCGATCGCCCTGCTGCGCCAGGCAAAGTCGGGAACCAGCGGCGAATATGAAAACGCGGCGCGCATCACCTGGCTGAAAGTGGACGTCAACCGTCAGCCCATGCGCAATGGCACGCTGGCCCTGTATGGGGCACGCATCAAGACCGACGGCACGGTCGCGGTCTATATCAATGGCCGCCTGGCGCACCGCGCGCAGCAGAACGGCCCGCTCTACAACAGCACACGCACGCCACTCTGGCTAACGGTGGAGAATGGCCCGGACCAGGAGCCGATACGAGAAATCCTGCTGCGGCTTGAACACACGCCTAAGTCGCAGGTCGCCTTGTCGTCACTGTGGCTGGGACCAGCCGATGCGCTGCATGCGGGCTACCAGGTCCGGCAGTGGCTGCAGGAGGAACTGCCAGCCTTGCTGAGTGCAGCCTTCATGGCGGTGGGCCTGTTCGCGCTGTTCGTGTGGTTCCGCCGTCCACACGAAATGGCTTATCTGCTGTTCTTCAACCTGTCCGCCAGTGCCTTCATGCGCGGACTGCACTTCTACGCCGGTCTGCCGATCGAGAATGACTGGTTTGCCTGGCTGACCGTCAATTCCCTGTTCTGGCTTGTGCTGTCGGTGCACTTCTTCCTGCGCCAGCTCCATGGCCAGCCTTTAACCTGGCTGACCCGCTGCATGGTGGCGATTACGTCTTTGGTTGCAGTGCTGACCCTGCCCGTGCTGGCTGTGCTGCCCAATATGCCGACCGTAACGCCGCTGATCTATCTGGTCGCTGCGTCCATGAGCCTGGTGGCCTGTGTCATGTCGGGCATTTGCGCCTGGCGCCATTCCAGCGAAGGCCGCATGGTAGTGTGCGGCGTGTTTGGCTGCACCGCGCTGGGCATGACGGACTGGATGTTGCAGAACAATGTGATCAGCCCGGAAGGCTTTTATTTCGGCGCCTACATGCCCGCGCTGTGCTTCATCGTGTTCGGCACGCTGATGTACCGCCGCTATGTGGCGGCGATCGCGGAAGTGGAACTGGTCAACGCCAGCCTGGCCGAGCGCCTGAAAGTGCGCGAGGCGGAACTGGAAGCCAGCCACCGCCGTCTGCGCGAAATCGAGATGCGTCAGACCATCAGCGACGAACGCCAGCGGCTGATGCAGGATATGCACGATGGTCTGGGCTCTTCGCTGATCAGCGCTATCCGCTCGGTGGAGCGTGGCGATCTGAGTGACGCGCGCGTATCGCAGATCCTCAAGGACTGCCTGGATGATCTGAAGCTGACCATCGATTCCATGGAGCCGGTGGAAGCCGATCTGCTGCTCCTGCTGGCCACCCTGCGCTTCCGTCTGGAGCCACGGCTGGAAGGTACGGGTGTGAACCTGCGCTGGGATGTGCGCGAGATGCCGACGCTGTCCTGGCTGAATCCATCCAGTGCACTGCACATCCTGCGCATCGTACAGGAGAGTATTGCCAACATCCTGCGGCATACCCATGCCACCGAGATTCACGTCAGCACGGCGATGCACGACAATGGCGTGTGCATCCGCATCGGCGACAACGGCCAGGGCTTCGATCCGGAGACAGCGTTCACCCAGGGCTCCGGTCGTGGACTGCAGAATCAACGCCGCCGTGCGGCAGCGCTGGAAGGCAAGGTCCAGTGGCAGTCCGGTCCCAAAGGCACGATATTCATCCTCTGGCTGCCACTGGAACTTAGCACACAGGCGGCTTAGCGCATGGTCTTCAGCTCGTCGTAGCGGGCGTGCCAGGACAATGCCTTCTCCAGCACGTGCGGCGTTTGCCCGCCACGCAGCAAGGCTTCTTCAAAGTAGGCCCGCAGTTGCGGGCGGTAGTCCGGATGCGCGCAGCGTTCGATGATCAGCGGTGCGCGTTCGCGTGGCGCCAGACCGCGCAGGTCGGCCAGCCCCCATTCGGTGACCAGCACATCCGCATCGTGCTCGGTATGGTCCACGTGAGCGACCATGGGCACTACGCTGGAGATGTCGCCATCCTTGGCCACCGATTTGCTGACAAAGATCGACAAGGCGCCGTTGCGGGCGAAGTCACCCGATCCGCCAATGCCATTCATCATGCGCGTGCCGCCGACGTGGGTGGAGTTCACGTTGCCGTATAAATCGAATTCCAGCGCCGTGTTCAGCGCAATGATGCCCAGGCGGCGTACGACTTCAGGATGATTGCTGATTTCCTGCGGACGCAATACGATCTTGTCGCGGTACTGCTCAATTTTGCTGAGGAAGCGCTCATGCATCTGCGCCGACAGCGTGATCGATGATGCAGAGGCCAGGGCCAGCTGACCGGAATCGAGCAGCTCGATGGCGCTATCCTGCAGCACTTCCGAGTACATGGTCAGGTTGCGGAAAGAGGATTTCGTCAGGCCGTGCAGCACGGCGTTGGCGACGGTGCCGATACCGGCTTGCAGCGGCAGCAGTTCTTCGGTCAAGCGGCCCGCTTTCACCTCCGCTTCCAGGAAGGCGATCACGTGGCTGGCGATGGCGTCCGTTTCCGCATCGGCTGGCTGCGCGTTGGATGGGCTGTCCGGGTGATCGGTGATGACGATGGCGGCGATGCGCGACGGATCGACCTGAATCGCGGCACTGCCAATGCGGTCGCCGGGATTAATCAAGGGGATCGGTTCGCGGCGCGGACGTGCTTTGGGCAAGTAGACGTCGTGTAGTCCTTCCAGCGCGAGTGGCGCGCTCAGATTCAGCTCGATGATGATCTGTTTGGCCTGGCTGGCAAAACTGGCGCTGTTCCCGACCGACATGGTGGGCACGATGCCCCCGGTTTCGGTGATGGCAACGGCTTCGATCACCGCCACATCAACAGGAGCCAGATCGCCGCTGCGCAGCTGTTCGGCTGTTTCGGAAAGATGCTGGTCAATGAACATTACCTCGCCGGCGTTGATCTTGCGGCGCAGGGCGGCATCCGACTGGAATGGCATGCGGCGTGCCAGCAGGCCGGCGTTGGCCATCAACGCATCGCTGTCGTTGCCGAGGGATGCCCCAGTGATCAGGGTCAGGTGCAGGGGCTCGGTTCGGGCACGTTCAGCCAGCGCCTGCGGCAGGGCCTTAGCGTCACCGGCGCGGGTGAAACCGCTCATGCCGACGGTCATGCCGTTCTTGATCAGTAGCGCGGCCTGCTGCGCAGTCATTACTTTCGCCATCAGCGCGCTGTGGCGGATGCGGTCTCCGTACATCGTATTGCCTCGTCATTTTTATGTCCTGAGTCCAGTATAGAATTCGTATATATTCTATTTATGACTTATATTCCACATGATCAGTCGAAAAATTCATGGACCTGAGATCCCTGCGCTACTTCGTTGAAACCGCGCGCCTGAGCAGCTTCACCCAGGCGGCCGAACGCCTGCATGTGACGCAATCCACCATCAGCAAGATGGTGCGTCAGTTGGAAGAAGAACTGGGAGCGCCGCTCCTGCTACGCGATGGCCGCAACCTGGTGCTGACTGACATCGGCCGCGTCGTATTCGAGCGTGGCGAGGAAATGCTGGCGACGCAGCGCCGGCTGCTGCTGGAAGTGAAGGATATGCAGTCACTGCGCCATGGCACGCTGACCCTGGGCATGCCACCCATGATCAATGTACTGTTCACGCCCGTGCTGAAGGCATTTCGCGAGCGGCATCCGGATATCACGGTGCGCCTGGTCGAAGCCCCCGGCCCGGCCATCGAGCGCCAGGTGGCCGCCAATGAGCTCGATCTCGGCCTGACGGTACTGCCCGCAGATTCTTCACTGGACCTGGCGACTGTCCCCGTCGCGCGCTATCCAGTGTGGGCGATGGCCGTAAAGGGCGTGTTCCGCACCAATGCGCGCACCGTGCACCTGCATCATTTACAGGATTTGCCTCTGGTGATGCTGAACGACGACTTCGCCCTCACCCGTGCTTTGCAGGCAGCCTTTGCACAGGCAGGCATTCAGCCGCAGATCGCAGCGCAAAGCGCGCAGTGGGACTGGCTGGTTGAAATGGCGTCAGCGGGGATTGGCGTCGCGCTGCTGCCCGAACCGTTCGTGCATCGCCTGTCCGACGAGCGCCTGCAGGCAGTGCGCATCGTCGAACCGGAAGTGCAGTGGGAAGTGGCGCATGTGTGGAACGGGCGCTACCTGTCGCACGCTGCGCGCGCCTGGCTTGCCATTACCAACCCATCTTCTGCTTGATGAATGCTGTCAGCCGCGCTGCGTTGGCCTGATGCTGGGCGACGCGCGGGTGGCCACGGAAGCCCGTGAAATCGAAGAACACGGTATCGATGCGACGATCGTCCTGCTCGCGCTGGATCTGCTCCACCGCGCTGCGTACATAGCCCGGCCACCTGGAGTCCGTAGCCGTGGCGTCCATGCTGCCCAGCGCGCAGACGATATAGGCCTTCGGGTATAGCGCGCGGATGCGCTGCACAAAGCGCTTGTACGCTTGCACGCGCTGGGCGTCATCCGGCATCGGCTGCAAGCGCTTTTCGTTTTCGATCAGCCATTTATCGTTCTGCATCAGGTTGATCACTACCACGTCCGGCGTCCAGCTGCTGAAGTCCCATTTGCTGTCGTTGTTGCCGACAGCGTTCAGCTGGTCGTAGAAATCCGGCATCGTGAAGGGGAACCAGCTGATCATGATGCCGATGCCGCTTTGCGAGGTCACGTGCACTTCTGCATCCAGATTGCGCGCCGTGATCGACGCATAGGACATGAAGTTGTTCTTCTCGCTCGCCAGATTGTCCGGGCCATTGTCGGGCGCCTCGTTGCCCATGCCACTCGTAATCGAATCGCCGAAGAATTCGATGTGGCGCTGATGACGCGGAGGCGGTGGCAGCAGTTTGCCGCCGTCGGCCAGTTCCAGCCCCTGAAAGGTGGTCGCGCCCTCCTCGCCCTCGGTACGCTTGGTCACCAGGAAGCGATGCGCCCCCGGCGTCAGGCCCGCCGCAACCACATAAGTGCCGCTGCCTTGCGCAGCATGGACGACTGTAGGATGGGCGAGATCGCCATCAATGAAAACGTTGAAGTAATTCTTGCCCTGCTGGTCATCCAGCTTCAGCGACAGGCTGCCGCCGGTGAAATTGCCTTCGATGCTGCTGCCCGGCCAGGACAGCACAGGACCATCCGGATTGGCGAAATCGATGCGGCCAGTGTATTGAAGGCGCTCGTCGCCCGACTTGACAACAACCCCAGCCAGCACCTGGCCGGCGATCAGCATGGCCGCAAGGCCGTAAACCCAGTTCCGGATTTTCATTCGTATAGTTAGCAAAGGAAAGGTCGACCATATTAACCGGAACTGAGCATGTCCATGCCCTGACAATAGGGATAGCCCAGGCCGGCGTGGATACGATGCCTCACATTTGCCGAGAGTCCGCCCGGCACGGCTGGTCAACGGCTATCCTCCCCGCGCCAGCCGCCACTTTCGGGCGGCGGCAACAAGCCCCAGCCCAGCTGGCGGCGGATTTCAGGAATAGATGGTGGCGGACATTGTTGGGTCTGCCGAGTTGCCATATAGTGCCGAACTTGCTCTTTGGTCGGCTGGTTCTGCTGTTTCATCTCTGCGATGCCTCCTTGCTGGAGAACATCTTAGGAGGCGCGGCAGCACACTACCAATACAATATTCAGGGCAAACGATATCTTTTTTGATATAGCTCAGTGCGCCGGCAGCGCCAGTTGCAGCTCAGGCTCAGGCAATTCGGCCCTCGGTTCGATCGAAACCGGGCCGGCGGCGCCGAGCTTGAAATAGCTCACCAGCTGGGTCAGCTTGTTCGCTTCTTCGTGCACCGATTCGGCCATGGCAGCCGCTTCTTCCACCAGTGCAGCGTTCTGCTGGGTGACGGTATCCATGTCGCCGATGGCATTATTGATTTCGTGGATGCCGGATTCCTGCTCCGAGCTGGCAGAGCTGATTTCGCCCATGATGTTGGTCACGCGTCCGATGCTGGCCACGATCTCGCTCATGGTGTCGCCGGCCGCATGCGCCAGCGTGGTGCCGACTTCGATACGCTCGGCGGAGTCGTTAATCAGGGTCTTGATTTCACGTGCCGCCGTGGCGGAGCGCTGCGCCAGATTGCGCACTTCGGTTGCCACCACCGCGAAGCCGCGGCCCTGCTCACCGGCGCGCGCTGCTTCGACCGCAGCATTCAGCGCCAGAATATTGGTCTGGAAGGCGATGCCATCGATGACCGAGATGATGTCCACGATCTTCTTGGCGGACTCGCTGATTTCGTCCATGGTCTGCACCACTTCATCCACCACCTTGCCGCCCTTGCCCGCCACCGACGATGCCGACACCGCCAGCTCGTTGGCAGTGCGGGCGCTGGTCGTATTCTGGCGCACGGCGGAAGTCAGTTCTTCCATCGACGATGCGGTTTCCTGTAGCGCACCGGCCTGGTGTTCGGTGCGGCTCGACAGATCCAGATTGCCGGACGCCAGTTCCTTGGATGCGTCGTCAATCGTATGAGCGCCATCGCGCACTTGTTCAACGATGCCGCCCAGACGCACCGTCATATTGTGCAAGGCGTCGAACAGCAGACCGAATTCATCGTAGCGGTGCTGCTCGCGGGTGGGACGCAGATCCCCCTCGGCGACACGGGTTGCCAGATCCACCGCGTGATTCAGGGGCACCACCACGCTGCGGGTGATGATCCAAGCGAAGGCGCCGCCAAGTCCCAGCGCCAGTAAGCCGAATGCAATCAGCACTGCGCGGCTGCTTTGATATTCCGATGCTGATTCATCGGCCAGTGCCTGCGCTTCCTTGGTCTGGTGCGCCAGCAGCTGCTCCAGCGCCGTGGTGAACTGCGCGAAAGTGGACTTCAGCGTGGAATCGGCAAGCTGCTCGACTTCCTGGGTTCGGCCCATGTCTTTGAAGCTGAAAACCTGCTTGCGCACCGCCATGTACGCCTGTTTCTTTTCCTCGGCAGCTTTCAGCAGCGCCAGTTCGTCGGTATCGCGCGTTTTCGCGGTCAGCTTTTGCTCGATGGCGTTAGCAACTTTATCACCCTCGCCAAGCTGCGCCTGGAAGAATTCGCCCACTTCCAGGCTGTCGCTCTTGGCAATGGTCAGCGTGCGCACGCCATTCAGTTTTTCAGCGCCCAGCCAGTCGGACGCCAGCTGCTGCTTGGCCAGTTTGTCGTTCACCAGATACTCCGTCGTCAGATGCGCGGAGTGCAGGCGCCACAGCGCGAGGCCGGTGATACAGGCCAGCACGAACAATACGAGGGCGAACGAGGAGAGAACCTTGGGGCCCGTCTTAAGTTTCAAAGAAGTCATGAGGTATGAGTAAGCAGGAATTTGGTGCCGGTATATTTCCCGACCGCCGGCGCCGGTAGAGCATCCTTGATGGTGCTGGTTTGGTGCTCTTCTACAGAGACTCAGCGATCTTAACCACCAAATATGACAGGCGTTTTAACTGGAGCGATAACTCCAAAATATTTGTGTTAGTTAAAAGACATGCAGTGTTTATAAGGGCTCCTGCAATTTTGTTCAATACTTTGAGCACGGCTTCCTCCACACTGCCTTCCTATCAATCCAGGACAGGAGGCAGGCATGAACGGCGTCGTGATCGCCATGGCAATATTCGGTCTGGTCGGCGCGATAACACCCGGGCCAGTCAACGTATTAGCACTTCGATATGGACTGCATGGCGGCTTCGCGCGCCCACTAGGCTACGTACTGGGTGCCAGCGGCAGTTATGGCGCGCTGGTCTGGCTGACAGGCGTTGGCGCCGCACCACTGCTTGGCTACCCTGCTCTTACGCAGCTGGTGCGCTGGATCGGCGCCGCATATCTCGCTTACCTTGCCTGGCGCATTGCAACCGCGCCAGTGACGGCTTCCGATGAAGCGCTCCGCCATCACACTGCAAGCACATGGCGCGCTGTGGTGGATGGCATGCTGGTTCAGAGTCTGAATCCGAAAGCGTGGCTGGTCGCCTTGTCCGGCGTGGTGCTGTTCAGCGAGCACTCCTCGCTCCAGCGGTTCTGCACGATCTCGGTGATTGCATGCATCGCCGGTGTCGGCTGCTGGGCGGTCGCGGGTCGATTGCTGAAAGCCTGGCTGGCGCCGCCGCACCGGCAGCGCCTTTGCAATCGCCTGCTGGGTGGCGTGCTCGGATTCACGGTGCTGCTTATGCTAAGCTGATTCGTATGCCTTCTGCCCACAATATCCTGCGCGACGCTAACGCCCCCCTGGTGGGAACTGCGCATCAGCGTCGATTCCAGCGACTGCTATCGGCCGCATACGCACGACGAGTATTCGATCGGCCTTGTCGATTCCGGCAGCGCGGTTTTTCAGCATCCGTCCGGACCAGCTGATATCGGCGCGGGAACGGTGGTGCTGATCGAGCCGCATGTCGTCCACGCCTGCAATACTGTGACGCCTGCGCGCTGGTCCTATCGGATGCTGTATATCGATGCCGCGTGGCTGCACGATGCCATGGGAAGCCAGTCCGAATTCGTCACGCACTGCGCGAGGGATGCCGACCTGTGGGCAGCGCTTGATGGCTTACTCAACTCCCCGCAGCACCTTGCCGAGCTACTACCGAAAGTGCTGACTCGCTGGATGCGGCCGGCGGTCGCCGGCGCTGCGACAGCGAAACAACTCGCACCTGCCGAAGCGCTGATGCGGTCGGAAGGCGGCTTGCATCTGAGCGTGGCGACATTGGCCGAGGCTTGCGGCATGACGCCGTCCACTTTCATCCGCCAGTTCAGCAAACGCTATGGCATGACGCCAGGCGACTATCTGCAGGATAAGCGTGTGAACGAAGCGCGCAGCTTGATTGGCAAAGGCATGTCGATCAGCGAGGCCGCGTTCGCGATGGGCTTCGCCGACCAGGCCCATTTGCAGCGCTCATTCAAGCAGCATCACGCCATGACACCCGGACGCTATTCCCAATCCATATAGCTAACTCGCTACGTACCATAGCTCCGGTATCCCGACTGGATTTAACATGCAATAAAACAAACAAAGCATGTTCCAGGGAGACGCCATGTGTATCGTTCGACGCCTGTTCGCGGGCTTGAGTAGCATCCTGTTGATGTACGGCGCTCAGGCAGCGCCTGCCGGTACGGCCGCGCGCATCGATATGCCGCAAGCCCGCTTCACTACCGGCGACGACCCGCAGCGCGCGCAACCCGGGTTTGACGACAGCAGCTGGGCAAACATCGACACCACCCATAACTACGAGAAGCAGGGTTTTGACGGCTACGATGGCTATTCCTGGTATCGCATTCACGTAACGATTCCCTCGTCGCTGAAAGCCGGCAGCGACTGGCCGCAGCGCTTGCGCGTGTACCTGGCCGCCATTGACGATACCGACGAAACTTACCTGAACGGCGTATTGATCGGAAAAACGGGCCACATGCCGGAAGACGCCGGCGGCTTCGACGGACGCGCACAGGCGCTGCGAAACTATCAGGTCGATCTGGCGAAAGTACCGGTGCACTGGGATCAGGACAATGTCATCGCGATCCGCGTGTATGACGGCGTTGGCGGTGGCGGATTCTATAAGGACGTGCCCTTTCTCACCATTCCCAACCGCGCCGACGGTCTGCGCCTGAGCGCCGACCGCGCCCATTTCGAATTCCGTCCCGATGGCAAGGTCGCGCTTACCCTATCCGTCGCCAACGAATTCGCGACGCGCCAGCGCGGCAAGCTTGAACTGGAATTGTTCGACCAGCGCAGCGGCAAGGCACTGCAACGCCGCAGCACCGCGCTGGCCGTCGCGCCCAGCCAGTCGCAAACCTTGCACTGGACGTTGCAGACCGGCCCCGGTGTTGAGGCAAAGCTGCGTTTCGTCGATGCGCAATCGGGACGCAGCGTCACGTCCACCCTGCCGCTGCCCTATCTGCTGACGCCCGCCGACGGCCCTGCGCCGGCGATCCATGGCGCGCGCGTGCTGGGCGCCCGGCCGGGCACACCGCTGGTATTCCGCATCCCGGCAACCGGCTCGACTCCACTGCATTTCGCGGCCGACGATTTGCCCGCCGGGCTGACGCTCGATGCGGACACCGGCATCATCCGCGGCACCGTGCCGGCGGCAGGCGAGTATGCCATCACCCTGCGCACAAAAAATACCATCGGCGCGACGAGCCGAATCTGGACGCTGCAAGCCGGCGACCAGCTTGCGCTCACGCCGCCGCTGGGCTGGAACAGCTGGAATGCCTTCGGCGTCAATGTCAGCGATGAGAAAGTGCGTGCCAGCGCGCGCATCATTGTAGATTCCGGCCTGGCCGCCAAAGGCTGGAGTTCCGTGAACATCGACGACGGCTGGCAGGCGGAGGCACGCGCCGCCGACGGCGAACTGCCCGGCAACGAGCGCTTCCCGGACATGGCTTCCTTGGGCAATTACCTGCACGGCCTTGGCCTGCGCTTCGGCATTTACTCCTCACCTGGCCCTACCACCTGCGGAAAATTCCAGGGCGCTTACCAGCACGAAGCGCAGGATGCCGCGACCTACGCGCGCTGGGGTGTGGACTTCCTCAAATACGATCTATGCAGCTATGGTGACCTGATCGCCAAAACGCCAACGCTGGAAGCGCATATGAAACCCTTCCAGCTAATGGGCGACGCCCTGCGCACGCAGCCGCGCAGCATCGTGTTCAGTCTTTGCCAGTACGGCGAACAGCAAGTCTGGACCTGGGGGCCAAAGGTCAACGGCCAGGCATGGCGCATGACCGGCGACATTGTCGACAGCTGGCACAGCGTGCTCGAAACCGGCTTCAGCATCGCGCCCTACAGCCAGTATGTTGCGCCAGGACGCTGGAACGATCCCGATATGCTCGTCGTCGGCCACGTCGGCTGGGGCGATCCACGCCCATCGCGCCTGACGCCGGACGAGCAATATAGCCACATCAGCCTTTGGAGCATGCTCGCCGCTCCGCTGCTGCTCGGGAATGACCTCAGCAAGCTCGATGCCTTTACCCTCAACCTGCTGACCAACTCCGAAGTCCTGGCCATCAATCAGGACGCGCTGGGCAAAGCCGCCGCACGCGTACATGATCAGGACAATTGGCAGATCTGGGTTAAACCGCTGGAAGACGGCAGCAAAGCGGTCGGCATCTTCAATATGGGCGATACCTTCCGCCGCCTGCGCCTCGACCCGGCGCAATACGCCAAAGACAAGGCAGGCCAGTCCTACCAGGCCCGCGATGCCTGGCGCCAGCGCGTTCTTGCCCAAACTTCCGGCGAGTTTGATGCCGAAGTACCGGCACACGGCGTGCTGCTGCTGACCGTGCGCTGATGCTAGCTTTCAAATGGCGCGTCGTTAATCAGATCGCATATATCGGGGCACTGGAAGCCATGGACATGGCGATGGCCAATATCGACCAGCGCCGTACCCAACGCGGTGTGCGGCTTCTTTCGGACCACGCCGGCAATCGCTTCGGTAAAGGCGGCCTTCATTCCAATACGCGGATAGCGCTCCAGCGTCTCGTCGACCAAAGCCGGCGTGATTTCATCCAGGCGCAGACCGAAGACGTCAACGTGCGCACCAAAATGCAGGAGCGCCACTTCAGGCTGGCGCCGGTCGGCCAGGCCTGCACTGGAGTGAAGCGCGATCGCGTCCCACACCAGCTCCGCCTTGGATTCCGGATAGGCATTGTCCCGCAGGAAACGGCTGGCGGCATCGGCACCATCCACCTCGAAACGCTGGTCGGCGGAGAATTCATCGGTCAGGCCCAGGTCATGCAGCATCGACGCCAGGTATAAAAGCTCCCGGTCATAGTTCATTCCCCGGCGCCTGCCGATAAATTCCGAGAACCACCAGGTCCGGTGCAAGTGGTGCAACATTGGCTTGCTATGCACGCGTTCGATGAGCGCGCCCGCTTTTCGGGTCAAGGCCGAATCCGGCGCAGCAATCCCGCCGATCGTAACGACTGTATTCATATTTCCTCCGCAATTGAAAATGCTCTGACGTCATTCTAGGAAAGCGCGCCTCGGCACAAATGACTGTCTTCAGATGATTTGTGCCAAAATACTGGCATCGACATCAGCAGGAGGCTCCGATGACAAAGTGGGTCCTGAACAGAAAACGCGTTGTCATTCTTGGTTTGCCGCCCGTCGACACACTCGACGTAACCGGTCCGGCGGAGGTATTCGCCTACGCAAATAAACTCCATGGCGGCGAGCCTTATCAACTGGAACTGATTTGCGCAGGCCCATCGCTCGACCTCGAGAGCGAAACAGGCATCGGACTCAAGGCGCACAAAACGCTGGACGAGGAGCGCCGTGACCGCACGCCGATCGACACCCTGATCATCGCTACCGGCTTCAGCGCCATCGACAGACTGGATCTGGCAGCCGTCGACTGGATTCGCACCCGCTCGTCAAAAATCCGCCGAATTTGCTCCATCTGCGTGGGTGCTTTCGCATTGGCCGAAGCCGGACTTCTGAATGGACGGAGAGCGACGACGCACTGGGGCATGGCGCAGCGCATGGCTGAACGCTTCCCGTCGATTGAGGTTGATCCCGCGCCTATCTGGATCAAAGACGGGAATATTTATACCTCCGCCGGCATATCTTCCGGTATCGATCTGGCCCTTGCACTGGTGCGCGAAGACCTGGGCGATGCGACTTCGCTGGACATTGCCAAAAGCCTTGTACTGTTCTTGCGCCGTCCTGGTGGACAGGCACAGTTCAGCGCTTCCCTGCGCTCGGAACAAACAAGTAATCCCAACCTGGATGAATTACGCGTCTGGATCAGCGAGCATCTTGCCAGCGAACTCACATCCGCCATTCTGGCCGAGCGCCTGTCCACCAGCGTCAGAACCCTGATACGCACCTTTCAGCGCGAGCTGAATATGACGCCGGCCAAATATGTTGAAGAAGTGCGGCTCGAAGCTGCTTGCCGCGCTCTTGAGCTGGGGGCGCGCTCAGTGGAAGACATCGCGCGCCGTTGCGGCTACCATAGCGTCGATGTATTGAGGAAGGCGTTTGCGCGGCGCTTCGGCGTAACGCCAAAAGAATATGCAGAGCGTTTTGCAGCTTAAGGACTGACATCAGATGAACATGTTATTCGCAATTGTGGCCGCCGCTGGAATCGGGGGCGGCGTCAACGCCGATGTGGCGCCGGCCGCGTGGCAGCAGCCGCTGGACAATCTTGCGCAGGTGGCCTGCCACAATTGCTATGAGCCGCAGTACAGTCATGGGCTGCCGTACACTGCGGCGCTTGTCCACGTCAAAACCGTCGAAATCGATATCTGGGATGAGCGCGACACGGCGGCAGGTGGCGCGCTGCCTGAGCACTGGTTCGTGCGCCACAACGGCAGTCCGGATCACGCCAGCGGCAATGACAATAGCTGCGTCGGCGAAAGCAATGACTTGCGCGCTTGCCTTGGTAATATCCGCGACTGGAGCCGCGCCAATCCGGACCACTTCCCTTTGATCGTCATTCTCGATAAGAAACAGGATTGGTCGGCGGGCCGCATGCCGCAGGACCTCGACCATCTCGCGCATGAGGTCCTGGGCAGTTCACTGTACACCCCGGCCCAGCTGGATCAGTTTCACGCGCAGCGCAGCGGCAGCCTGCGCGACAAGGTGCGCATCGGCGGCTGGCCGAAGGCGCAAGACCTGCGCGGGCGCATACTGCTGGTCCTGAACGGGAATGGCCTGCAGCGCTATCTGCAGGATCAGGGCTTGCGCGGACTCGTGTTCGTATCGCCGCCGACTGAATCGGCTGCCGAGGCTGACGGGCTTCCGCGTGGCTTCGATCCCGCCAGTGCAGGCCTGATCGTGATGCACAATATGAAGTCCGATTTCCGCGCTGCGTCGGCCGCGGTGGCGCGCAATCACTTCATTGGCCGGGTCTGGGGCGATGACAAGGAAACCTTCACGCAGCAAATGGGCAATCGCACGCAGCTCTCTGCCTACTACGACTATATGTCGCAGCAGGCGAATGGCTATCGCATCGTGCAAATGCCTACTGCAGCGGGCGCGGCTTCCAGTCAGCAGCCCACTTCGACGGCGCCGGCCCCATAACAAATTCCAGCTTGCCGCCGGCGACGATCTGCGCGTGAGAAATGACCGGCACGCTGAGCGGCTTGCCGTTCAAGGTGACCGACTGCACGTAGACGTTCTTCTCGCTGTTATTGGCCGCGCTGATCGCAAAGCTATTCCCTTTCGGCAGCTGCAAGGTGACATTGCCGAACAGCGGGCTGCCGATCACATACTCCGCCGAAGCGGGATTTAGCGGATAGAAGCCCATGGCGGTGAACAGATACCAGGCCGACATCTGACCGCAGTCTTCGTTGCCGAGAATGCCCTCGACGGTATTGCTGTAGGCCTCGGCAGCGAGCGCGCGCACACGGGCCTGGGTCTTCCATGGCTCGCCGACGTAGTTGTACAGATAGCCGTAGTGGTGGCTTGGCTCGTTGTCGTGGCGATTGTGGCCGCCATTGAAATGCTGGTCCAGCTTTGCGCCGGCTGCTTTGGCCCCGCCCAGCAGCTGCACTACGCCCGGCACGTCATGCAGAGGCGAGAACAGATAGACCCATTGGTCGCCTTCGGTCCATCCCTCGCTCAGCTTCGCCCAGCTGCCGTCGCTGTTACGCGCCTGCAGGAATTGCGTCTGCGGGTTGAACAGTTTTTTGTAGTCCTGCGAACGCTTCATGAAGTAGCGATAGTCTTGCTGCTTGCCGACCGCCTTGGCAACTTGCGCCACTGCGTAATCGTCATAAGACTCTTCCAGCGTACTGGATGCCGATTCGGACACTTTATCCGCAGGGATGTATCCCAGCTTGAGGGCGTAGCTTAGGCCTGCCCTGCTTTCATAGGGCGTTTCCGGTTCGCGGTCCAGCCAGCGGCGCGTGATGTCACCATCCGGTGGGCTCATGGCGTCCTTATAGACCGCCTGATAGGCGAGTTGATAATCGAAACCTTTGAAGCCTTTATTGATTGCTTCAGCCACCAGCGAATCGGCGTGAGTACCGATCATGATGTTGGTGTAGGAGGGATTCGGCCACTTCGGCATCCAGCCGCCTTCCTGGTAGTTCTGCAACAACGAACGGACCATGCCGTCGATGCGCTCGGGCGCCACGAGGGTCAGCAGGCTGTTTTCGGCGCGGTAGGTGTCCCAGATGGAGAAGGCGGTGTAAGACTCGCCCTCGTGCACCTTATCGTCAAAGGCGCTGTAATATTGGCCGTGTTCGGAAAACTGCTTCGGATACAGCAAGGCGTGATACAGAGCGCTGTAGAAGATCTTCTTCTGATCGTCGCTGGCGCCTTGCACGGTGAGCAGGCCAAGCTTGCGGTTCCAGGTATCTTTCAGCGCGTCGCGCACGCCTTCGAAATCCCATGCCGGCATTTCTGCGTCGAGATTGCTGCGCGCCTGCTCAATGCTGATGAACGACTTTCCGACCTGGACTTCGATCTGCTGGCCTTCAACGCTGATATAGGCGCCGACGTTGTCCGCCGTGAGTTCCATCTCGCCGGGACGCGAGAAAGTACGGGAATAGGTATTCTGCGTTTTGAACGGCTGGCGGAAGCGCGCCACGAAGTAGCCCTTGAAGTTGGGCAGTTTCATCGGACCCAGATGCGCGTCCATGCGATCCGGATTGTAGCCGACGATTTCGCGGTGTTGCGCGTCGATCTTCACATAGCCCGTAATGCCGGGGCGCGTGACTTCAAGCAGCACATTGGCGCTGCGTCCCTGAGGATAGGTAAAACGCAGATAGCCAGCGTGGTCGCTGGCGGTCATCTCGGCCTTGATGCGATGCGCGGCATCTGCGCCCATCGTCACCGCGTAATAATAAGGCGTGCTTGTTTCATCTTCATGACGAAACGGCAGGCGGCGGTTTTCCGGCGCGAAGTCGACACCGCCCGCTTGCGGCATCAGCGTGATGTAGCCGTAGTCCCCCATCCAGATTGCCGGTTGATGGGTGCCGATGAAGCCTTCAATGAACTGATCGTGGTATTCGTAGGAGCTGACGCTGATGCGGTTCTGCCGCGTTTGCGGGGTCCAGTTGGTCATGCCGAAAGGTGTCGTCACCAACGGCATGGTGCCGCCGTAATCGGCGCCTTGCCCGCCGGTGCCGATGTAGGTGTTGACCCAATCGACCGGCGTTGCAGGTGCTGCGCCGGCCATGATTGGGACAGCAAAGCAAATGACCGTCGCCCATTGTTTCGAGGTCCGCAGCATTGCGCGGGAGATTTCAAACATAGCCATTCCTCATGTCAGCACATGGGGCAGCACTGTAGCATATGGGGACAGTCTTTTCTTTAGCTGAATTGTCGATTTACCAGCGGTGATGCACGAACGGGGCGACGCGCTTTTCGTAGATGCTGCGCAGCGCCTCCATCTTTGCTTTGCTCAAAGCGGGTAGTTCACTCGCGCCACTATTGGACCGGGCCTGCATGGCATTTCTTGCGCCCGGAATGACCGTGCTGACGGCGTCGTTCATCAAAATCCAGCGCAAGGCAAACTGCGCCATCGGAATGCCATCCGGTACAAGATCGCGGATTTCTTCGACAACCGACAGCGCGACGTCATAAGGCACGCCGGCGAAGGTCTCGCCGACGTCAAAGGCCTCGCCGTTGCGATTGAATGCACGATGATCATCGGCGGCGAACACGGTGCCGGCGCTCATCTTCCCGGTCAGCAGCCCGGAGGCGAGCGGTACGCGGGCGATGATTCCCACACCGCGTTTTTTGGCTTCGGCAAAGAAGAGCGACGCTGGCCGCTGCCTGAGAATGTTATAAATAATTTGTACCGATTGGACGTTGGGGTACTCGATCGCTTTCAAGCCCTCTTCCACTTTTTCGACAGAAACGCCGTAGTGGCGGATTTTTCCAGCGGCGGCCAGATCGTCCATGTAGCCAAACACTTCAGCCAGGTAATACACTTCCGTTGGCGGGCAGTGAAGCTGCACGAGATCGAGGCAGTCCGTCTGCAGGTTGGCGAGCGAGCGCTCAACGAAAGCCCTGAGGTTTTCCCGGTTGTAGCCCTGTGCAACGTGCGGAGACAGCCGGCGACCGAGTTTGGTAGCCACCAGTGGCTTATCTCCACCGCGCTCCTGGAGCACTTCCGCGATCAGTTGCTCCGAGCGGCCGTCCCCGTACACATCGGCGGTGTCGATAAAGTTCGTCCCCTGGTCCAGCGCCGCGTGCAGCGCGGCCTTGGCGTCGGACTTCGACACATCGCCCCAAGCGCCGCCAATGGCCCAGGCGCCAAATCCGATTTCGGAAACGCTGGTTCCGGTATGTCCAAATAATCTCTGCTTCACTCTATGCACGCTCCTATGGCATCAGTTGTCCACCATTGATTTCAATTATCTGGCCGGTGATGTATCCAGATAAAGCCTCTGATGCGAGGAAAAGAAAAGCGCCAACGCATTCGTCCGGAAGACCCGCCCGCTGCATTGGAATTGCCGCGCACTGCGCCTCGAACAGGTGGTCGGGCGTATCGCGGTCGTGGAAAGCGGTCTGAATCAGCCCCGGCGAAACCGCGTTGACGCGGATTTTGTCCGCCACAAATTCCTTGGCCTGCCCCCCTGGTGAGGTTGCTCACAAAACTCTTGGCCGCGCCGTATAAGGCCGCACCATTCCCTCCGCCATTGCGGGCCGCAATCGACGTGGTGTTGATAATGAAACCGCCACCCGCGGCCTTCAAATGGCGATGTGCCGAAATGGAGGCTTGCCAGACCGATCTGGCATTCAGGCTGACGACGCGGTCAAAATGGTCCATCGATGCCTCGGTTGTCGGGATGCGCCCAAGCATGGCGCCGGCATTGTTGATGAGCCCATCCAGCCCGCCCAGGATCTCGGCTGCCTGGTTCACAATAAACGCCGCGGCATCCGGCAATTCCAGATCGCCTTGTACGAGCTGAATCCTGTCGGGCGACATTGCCCGCAGCTGCTCTGCATCCTGTTTGCTGGCGTTGTAGTGCACGACGACCCGTGCGCCCTGCTGCGCCAGGCCAAGCGCGACTTCAGCGCCTATGCCGGTGGAGCCGCCAGTCACCAGCACGCGCTTACCGGCCAAATCCCCTATTTTGATCCCCGCGAGTTTCATATGCCCTCTACACAAAGATAATAGTTATATTCGGGTTCGCGTGCGCGATGCTAAGATTTGAGTTGAAATACATTCATCGCAACGCTGAATCAAAATCAACCATGTCTATTTTTGACCGCATCGACCTTCCCGACCTCCGGGTCTTTCTCACCATCATGCGCACGCGCAGTTTCAAGGGAGCGGCAATCCAGCTTGGACTGACGCCATCTGCCGTGAGTCATGCCATGCGCAGGCTGGAGGAACGGCTGGGTACCAAGTTACTGAATCGTTCAAGCAGAGCGATCGCGCCTACCGATATCGGCCGGGACCTTGCACAAAAGCTGGAGGATGGCTTTGAAAAAATCGGACTGGCTCTCGCCGAACTGGATGCCCCAGGCGCCGGGCGCTATGGCGAACTGCGTCTGAACGTTTTCTCGGATGCCGCTTACTTGCTGATTGCTCCAGCTATTCCGGAGTTTGCGAAGTTGTGCCCAGAGGTCAGATTAACAGTCGTGGTAGAAGACCGTCCCATCGACATCGTCGCGGAAGGCTATGACGCCGGCATCCGCTACGGCCACTATGTTCCGGAAGATATGGTGGCCGTGCCCCTGAGCGGGCCACAGCGCTGGATTGTGGTCGCGGCTCCCTCTTATTTGGCGAGCCACGGCGCACCGCTGCATCCCGACGATCTGGCCAATCACAACTGCCTGCAGCTTCTGCTTGGCGACAATTCGAGCTACCGGTGGGAACTGGGGCGCGGCAAGGGGAAAACGCGCATCCGGGTTCCCGGCGCGATAACGATCAATGACACCGCGACCACCATCACCGCTGCGCAGTCCGGCGTAGGCCTGGCTTATGTGCTAGAACAGCGGATCGCACGCGAGCTGGAGGATGGCAGTTTGCAGCCCGTTCTGGCCGATTACGCGTGTAAAGGCGAGCCCTTCCACATGTACTACAGCGGCCGCAGGCACACCCATCCGGCGCTGCGGAAGTTGATCAACATCATACGGATTCAGCAGGGATTGAGCCCTCTCAGTGGTTCGGTGAAGACGGCAAAATCGAATACGCTCTGAGCCCGCATTGGCCGAACGCTAAACTTTATAGTTCGGCAACATGGCGCCCCTCCCCTATTGGTTCGGACCTGGCTCCGGTATCATTCGGGTATGAATGAGATTTCTTTCCAACCTTTTGTTATTGGTGTCGCCGGCGGAAGCGGTAGCGGCAAGTCTACGGTTTCCCAACAGGTGCTGGCTTCGTTCGGCGCCGATATGGTTTCGGTGGTGATGCAGGATGACTACTACCGCGATCAATCCGATCTGACACCTGAAGTTCGCCGCCAGCAGAATTACGACCATCCACAGGCTTTCGACTGGCCACTTCTGGTGCAGCATGTCCAGGCCCTGCGCAGCGGTCAAACGATCGAGATGCCGGAGTACGATTTCACCATCGATAATCGCTCCAACAGAACCATTCCCGTTAAGCCAGCGCCGGTCATCGTGATCGAAGGGCTCTTTGCGCTGTATAACGAGGACTTGCGCAAATTGATGTCGCTGAAGATCTTTGTCGACACCGCGTCCGACGTTCGTTTCATCCGCCGCATGCAAAGGGATATCGCCGAGCGCGGCCGCTCGCTGGAAAGCATCGTCGAACAGTATCTGGGAACGGTGCGCCCCATGCACAAGCAATTTATCGAGCCAACCAAGCGCTACGCCGATGTCATCCTGCCCCACGGCGCTAACGGGCCGGCCGTCGATGTCATTACCACCAAAGTGGCGAGCATCGTTGGCCAATTGAAGCACTCCTGATCTAGTCGAAGGTCTGCACCAGGTACGACGCCTTGGTGGCAATGAGCCATGCGCCGTCTACCTTATGCATGACAAAGTGGTCGTTGAACAGTTTCTTTCCGATGCGGACTCTCGCGGTTGCTACCGCAAGGCAGTCCGAGACGTTCTCCAGGGAGAGAATCGCCTCATCTCTCGGTTCGCCGGTGGATTGAGGACTCGGCCGCCCCTTGATAAGCGCCGCATAGTCCGGCGCGGACATGGTCTGCAACTGTCCTTCTTGCAGCCACTGCACCAGGCAGCGTGGGTGGAAGATCTTGTCGAAGTCACGGCTCTCAGGCTCATAGGCCAAATTGAAATAGTCATCAATCAAAGCGACGATGGCTTGGGTCTGGGTCATTGTCAATTCTCCTCAATAGCGGTTGAACGGCTCGTATAATGAACGCCCCTTTCGCCCTCGGATACTGCGAATCGCTTATCGCTGCCATTACCGGAACACATAGATCATGGAAGAACTCGATGGAGGACTTATCGGTGGTTTGCTTGTCCTTGCAGCCGTGGCGGAAGCCGGGAGCTTTGGCCGCGCAGCGTCGCGACTGGGCAAGACCCAACCTGCGGTGAGCCGCGCGATCCAGCGCCTGGAGGATCGCCTGCGTTCAAAGCTCGTGCATCGAACCAGCCGCCACGTTGAAGTGACGGATGCCGGACATGAGCTGATACAGCGGGTGCTACCGCTACTGCAGGGGATTGAAGAGGCGACTGCCGGCGCGGCGGGCCAAACCTCGGTCGTCAGCGGCACACTTCGGGTGGCGTGTGATGCCGCGTTCTCACGCATTGTGTTAGCACCGGAACTGGCGCAGTTCATGAAGGATCACCCAGCGCTTCAAGTAAAGCTGGAAACCAGGAACGATCTCTCTGATCTGGTAAGCGACGGTTTCGATCTCGCCATCCGGTTTGGACCACCATCCATTTCCGCCCTGGTTTGCCGCAGGCTATATAGTCCGCACGTCCTGACTGTGGCCGCGCCATCCTACCTGGAGCAGCGTGGCCGACCGAAGTCTCCCCAGGACCTGATCGACCACGGCCATGAATGCATCCTGGCCATCGACCCTGCGACCGGCAAGCCCTTCGAATGGGAGTTCTGGCGTGGTGATGAGAAGATAAAGGTTGCCGTTCGCGGCAACCTGACAGTCACGGATGCCGGCACCAAGATCGGCGCCTGTTTTGCGGGCTACGGGATAGCCCAGCTAATCGATCTTGGAGTCGAAGCCCACCTGCGCTCGGGCGCGCTGGTGCCGGTTTTAACGGACTGGCCTGACGAAACATTCCCGCTATACGTCTATTACCCCAGCCGTAATCACGTTCCCGCCAAGGTCAGAGCGTTCATCGACTTTGTCGTCGGCATGATGCCTGGGCCGCAATCGGAGCTTGTCAGAACTTTGTAATGCCGCTGTCATGCCGCCGTTTGTGCCTGCCTCCTACACTGGACTCATCATCCAACCAAACAGGAGAAACATCATGAACGCTTCCAAATTTGTTATCGCTGCAGTTCTGGCCGCAACCTCCTTCGCCAGCATGGCCGCAACCGTCGACAAGACCATGCCGCAAGTCGTCGTCTCCGCGCCAGATCAGGGCGTGAACAGCGGCGAAGGATATATGGGCTATACCGGCTTCGTCTCCACCAAAACCCGCGCTGAAGTGATTCAGGAACTGCACGACGCACAACGCCGCGGCGAAATTTATTCCGGTGAAGCATATCCTGGCCCGCTGCTTACCCAAACGAACAAGACTCGGGCTGAAGTGCTTGCGGAGCTTGATACTTTCCGCATGACTCACGCGCAAGTCTCCGACGATGGAGCGTTTGCCTTCTGAGACTCAATCAGGCTGGCGGCCGTAATGACGTGCCGCCAGGGCAGCCCTGTCAGTCACGCGAATTGATCAGTGAAGTCAGCACAAAATCCTGCCATCTGCCGGCAATGCACAAGTAGGAGCGTGCAATGCCTTCGCGTTCGAAGCCAAGCCGGGCCAGCAGGCGTTCGCTGCGCGTATTGTTGAGCAGATGATTGGCCATGACGCGGTGAAGACCGGCCTCGTTGAACATATAGCCAACTCCTGCCGTCGCCACTTCGTGCATCAGGCCTTTTCCCTGCCATGCCGCGTCCACCGAATAGCCGAGGTGGCAAGCCTGAAACGCGCCGCGCACAATGTTGTTGAAATTGCACACCACGACCATTTTTCCGCTTGCACGATCCAGTGCAGCCATCTGCACCGCGGCGCCTGATTCGAAGCTGGCCAGCGAGGCTTTCACCCGCTCCAGCGCCGCCTCCTCGCCGAAGAAGGCTTCATCACGCTGCGGCTCCCATTCGGCCAGATGATCCCGGTTCTCGTTGACATAGCGGTGCAGCAGCATACTTTGCTCCGGCTGCAGAACCGTCAGAAGAGTCCGTTCAGTGATGATGGTGGGGAGAGGTGCCATGTCGAAGGATGCGTAAAGTGCTCTTGCAGTGATCTTGGGCAGATTATGCCCGCTTCTGTTAAAGCAATGCGACGGAACTTTTCCCCAAGGATTCTGTCCAAGCTCAATATCTCCCGTCCGCTCATGCCTCACAGTTGAGAAATCTGTGCGGAGGGCATATGGACCTGAAGGAACGTATTGCGAAAGTCGAGGCAGAGGTGGAATCGCATCACGAACAACTAGATCGCATCGAGCAAGAGATCATCCGGCTGCGCGAACGCATCGACCAGGGGCTGGCCGAGCTGCGTGGGCATACCGATCAAGGACTCGCCGAACTACGCGAGCACACCGATCAAGGGCTGGCAGAACTGCGTGAACACACCGATCAAGGGCTGGCTGAACTACGCGAGCATACTGATCGTGGCTTTGATGAGCTGCGCAAGGAGCTCGCAAAGGTCGTGCGATGGCAGATTGGGACGACAATCACCCTGATCATCGCGATGCTTGGAATTGCGGTGAAAGTGACGGGAATTGCCTAGATGACGCTTGCCTTGAATTAACGTTCCTTTAACGACCCCGCCCCTAGAATTTCGTTCCATCGACGCGGGATTTAGCGTGGCCCCGCCCCACCGCAGCCTGGCAGGCCAGACATGAACGAACTCGAATCGCTAAATCGCGCCCTCTTCCTGAAGATCAATGGCGGTCCGGATACACCTACATGGGTGATCGACGTCGCAGCCGTGCTTGCCGACGCCCTGATCTATCTCGTTCCGCTACTGCTGATTGGCATGTGGATGACTGGGCAGCAACGGCATCGCGCGCTGGCATTGAAGGCGCTACTGGTCGCTTGTGTAAGCCTCGCCATCAACCAGATCATCGGCTTGCTCTGGATGCATCCAAGGCCATTCATGCTTCACCTCGGAAGCGCCTGGACCACCCATGTTGCCGACTCGTCCTTTCCAAGCGACCACATGACAGTCTTCGCGAGCGTCGGCATTCCCCTGCTTCTGGACGGCGCCTTTGGTCTCGGACTGGCCGTGCTGCTTTGCGGTCTTGTTGTGGCCTGGGCGCGGGTGTTCCTGGGAGTGCACTTCCCTCTGGATATGGTGGGCGCCGTCATCGTCGTCTCCGCCTGCTATGGCATTCTGACGCCTCCTTGGAACAGGATGGCATCCCGGTGCACGCAACTCGCGGAACGTTGCTACCGCATGCTGCTGGCATGGCCGATCGCGGCAGGATGGCTGCCACGTTAGCGAGTCAAGTTCGCCGGATTCGCCCGTCAGGATCAGTAAGCGATACCAAGCCGTTTGGCGGCAGACATGCGCTGCTATTCTTCCGGCGGACTAAAGGAAGATTGGACGGCTGCGTCGGTGCGTTGGCGCTTGTTCCGTGACCCAGCCAGGTCCAGCAGCAATTGCAGGTTGCGGGTGGACGTTGAACGTTCAGGGTCGTTCGCGCGTCCCAGTTCCGCACGGCTGGCGCGCTGCAATTACTTCAGATAGGACTTAAGCACCTGGAACACGACTTCCGCCTCTTCCCGCCGGTGTTCTTCTTTCGCTTCCTTGACAATGTGATCCATCATGTGCCCCTCGATGATGGTCGACATCAGGCCATTTGCCGCCCCGCGGATCGCCGCGATCTGCTGCAGAATCGCGATGCAGTCGCCTTCCTGATCAAGCTGGGTTTCCAGGGCACGCAACTGCCCCTGCATGCGGCGCACGCGTGCCAGCAACTTGGATTTGTCATGGATGGTATGCATTTCTCTTTCGCGTAATATACTGAGGGGGAGTATAATCTCCCAGACCTCTCTTCGACCGGGAAATATACACCATGACTGAATTTTCCACCTTGCTCCAGCAAGGCAACGCCTGGCTCTTCGTGCCAAGCGCCATTCTACTCGGAGCCCTGCACGGCCTTGAACCCGGCCATTCCAAAACCATGATGGCGGCATTCATCGTGGCGATCCGCGGCACGGTGACACAAGCGATACTCCTGGGGGTATCGGCCACCATCTCCCATACCGCCGTCGTGTGGGCAGTGGCGATGGCTGGGCTGTACTTCGGGCGCAATTGGAATGCCGAGGCCACCGAACCCTATTTCCAGGTCGCCTCCGCTGTCCTGATCGTGGGCGTCGCGGCCTGGATGTTATGGCGTATCTGGCGCGAACAACAACTGGCACTCCACCATGACCATGACCACCATCACGACGAAGCGAAGCTGATCGACACCGGTCACGGGGTGGTCAGGCTGGAAGTCTTCGAGGACGGCGTTCCTCCACGCTTCCGCCTGCGCCGGGAGGGCCGCCATGGCCACGTGTGGCCGGCCGCACAAGTGGCGATCGAAACCGGGCGCCCGATGGCAGCCGCCAGACGTTCTCCTTTGTGCAGCGTGATGGGTTCGTCGAATCGGAGCAAGAGATCCCTGAGCCACACGAATTCATGGCGCGTCTGCGGCTTGGACACGATCATCACAGCCATGACTACGATGTGGCGTTCACCGAACACGATCATCAACATCATGAGGGTCTGGATCTGGCCTCTTCCGGCTACCAGGATGCGCACGAACTCGCGCATGCCAACGATATCCGACGCCGCTTCGCCAACCGCAACGTGACCACTGGCCAGATCATCGTCTTCGGCCTTACGGGCGGACTGATTCCCTGCCCCGCTTCCATCACGGTGCTGCTGCTTTGTCTCCAGCTGAAACAGATCACGCTGGGAGCGGCTCTGGTACTGTGCTTCAGCATCGGGCTGGCGATAACGATGGTGGCTTCCGGCGCACTGGCGGCGCTCAGCGTAAAGCACGTCTCCAGGCGCTGGAGCGGGTTCGGCGACTTTGCGCGCAAAGCGCCCTACTTTTCCAGCGCGCTGATCATGCTGGTCGGCCTGTACATCGGATTCCAGGGCTGGCGCGGCCTGGCCTGATCAGGACATCGAGGGCGGCTGCTGGGCAACAAGTACAGCGGCCGCCAGCATCGCACCAGCCAGGACGAAGGATTCAATTTGCAGCACCGTGCGCGCCCGCCCCAGGGCCGTAAGACTGCCGGCCTCCGCCTGCGGGAAAGCCTCAAGCTTGTTATAGGCGCCCATGGCAGCCGCCAGCAAAACCAGCACCACCTTGGTAACCAGTGCCTCGCCATATGGATTGCCGAATGCCTGCGACGGTGAACCAAGTCCATGCCAGGCATTGAAGATACCGGTTGCGAATATGCCGGCGATGGCCAGTGTCGCAGCGCCGGAGAGACGCCGCATATAAGGTACCGGCGCCGTTTGGGCGCTGGACATGACGAGCCAGGCGGCGACGGCAACGCCGCCGAGCCAAAGACTCACTAGAACGAAATGTGTCCACTCGATCAGCAGGCCAATGGACAGCAGGCCTTCCTCGGCGGCGTGACTGTTGGCTGCGCGTGCCGCTGCGAAGACCGCGAGAATAAACAACGCCGCAAGCAGACCGCCCGCTCGGCGCAGCAGTGCCGGACCGGCCACCGCCAATACGGCGGCACAAGCAAGGCCAAGCAAGCCCGCTTTACCGAAGCCCGTCGCACTCAGCATCGTCCACAATGCGGGCGCAGCATCGGTGGGGGACACGCCTGCCATGGTGGCCGCTGCCGACCATAGCGCTGCGAATTCCCCTGCCAGGCAGGCCACTGCAGCGGGACGCCAGACTGCAAGCAGCCGCTGATGCACAGAATCCGCCCAGGCGCCGTTCGCATCGGATAACCAGTGCCGCGCCGACGCAAGCCCCAGCAACACCGAGAATGCAATATTCAGTAGCCAGGTGCTGCCGAACTGCAGGGCCTGAGCGGCATCCAACTCACTTCACCGTGAAGGAAAAACTGCCCTTGCGGCGGTGGCCATCCGGTCCCACGGCAATCCAGCTGACCTGATACGCGCCGGAGCCCAGCGCAGGCAAGTCGAACTTCAGCAGCACGGGATCGGCTGCATCGGTATGCGAGCTGCCGCTGATTGCCTTGCCTGAGAAATCCTTTACTTCAATATTGCTGAATGCCGGTTCAACCTTTTCGTTGAAGGTCAGCACAATCTGCGGAGGGGCCTTGTCCAGCGTGGCACCCGCAGCCGGGACGGACTCCTTGACGGTTGCGTGGGCAAATACCAGTGGCGTGACCACGGCCACCGCCAAACCAACTAAAAATCGTTTCATCGCAATTCCAGAAAGTTGAAGAACACGGCATATCTAACCTGTTGCAACCCTATGCGGTCAAGCGCTTTTCAGACCGAAAACCATACTTGATAGGGAAGCCAAATGCAGGCGCCATTTTCAGCACTTTGTGCCGAATCGGCCAGCACGCTTGGGACGACATTGCGTTCTTCAAAACGCGCTGGCGCAGCGGATAAAACGTGGAGTAGCATGGTCGCACGCCGCTGACCGGATGGCGTCTCTGATCGGAGGAATCGTGACACAGCAAATCAATGGCATGGTCTTGTGCTACCGCCGCATGACCGAAGCCGACGTGCCCGCCGCGCACCAGCTTTCCCTGGCAGTCCGCTGGCCGCACCGGCTGGAAGACTGGCAGTTCGTACAACGCCTGGGCGCAGGCTATGTGGCGGAAGCGGAAGGTCCGGACGGCCCGGTGGTCGCAGGCACGGCCCTTTGCTGGAGCCACGGGACCGAGTTCGCCTCCATCGGCATGGTCATCGTGTCGCCCGACTTTCAGGGTCAGGGCATCGGCAAGAAGCTGATGTCCATGGTGCTGGGGGAACTTGGCAAGCGCACCGTGCTGCTGCATGCCACCGAAGCCGGCAAGGCACTGTATGAGTCATACGGTTTCAAGGCCATCGGCGCGGTGCACCAGCACCAGGGCACGGTGTTCAAGGCGCCGTTGATGGAACTGTCCGTTGGCGAACGCATTCGTCCGCTTGGCGCGCGCGATGCGGCCAAAATCGCGGCCCTAGGCGCACGCGCCGCCGGCATGCCGCGCGCCACCGTCTTCTCCGCATTGCAGAACGTCGCCGAAGGCGTGGTAATCGACCGCTATGACGAGATGATCGGCTTCGCGCTGCTACGCCGCTTCGGTCACGGCTACGCCATCGGTCCCGTGGTGGCACCGGACATCGAACGCGCAAAGGCCCTGATCGCACATTGGACCGGCACCTACGGCGGCGCCTTCCTGCGCATCGACGTCAGCGCTCAGTGCGGCCTGAGTCCCTGGCTGACGGAGCTTGGTCTGGTGCAGGTGGACAGCGTGCTGGCCATGGCACGCGGCGAACCGCCACTGCACGATTCCGGTATGAAGGTATTCGGTTTGATCAGCCAGGCGCTGGGCTGAAAACAGTACAGCACAAAATGCCGAGGCGGACATAAATCCGCAATTTCCGCCCGGCCCGGGGGACGCCATCGCAAGCATCCACTGGCATTCTCCCCCTAAGATGGTTCCAGGATCAATCCACGGAAACCATCATGCAAAACACCTCCCTGAATGACCTTGACCGTCAACACCTGATTCACCCCGTAACAAATTTCCGCGCCCATGAAAAGCGTGGCCCCACGATTCTGACCTCCGGCAAGGGCGCATGGCTGCGCGACGCCGATGGCCGCGATCTGCTGGATGCCTTTGCCGGCTTGTGGTGCGTGAACACCGGCTACGGCCAGCAAAGCATCGTCGACGTGGCGATGGAACAGATGCAGCGGCTGCCTTATGCCACCGGCTATTTCAGCTACGGCTCCGAGCCTGCCATCCGGCTCGCCGCGCGCCTGGTCGAACTGGCGCCGCAATCGCTGAAGCGCGTCTACTTCACGCTGGGTGGTTCGGATGCGGTGGATGCGGCCATCCGCTACATCAGCTATTACTACCGCGCGCTGGGCAAACCGGAACGCGACCAGTTCATCTCGCTGCAACGGGGCTATCACGGTTCGTCGTCAACTGGCGCGGGCCTGACGGCGCTGCCGGTCTTCCATCGCAACTTCGGCCTGCCCCTGCCAAGCCAGCACTACATTTCTTCGCCCTATCCGTATCGCCATCCGCAGGGCAGCGATCCACAGGCACTGATCGCCGCATCGGTTGCCGAACTGCGTGCCAAAGTCGCGGAACTGGGCGCAGAGCGCGTCGCCGCCTTCTTCTGCGAGCCGATTCAAGGTTCGGGCGGCGTGATCGTTCCGCCAAAGGGCTGGCTGAAAGCCATGTCCGATACCTGCCGCGAACTGGGCATTCTGTTCGTAGTCGATGAAGTCATTACCGGCTTTGGCCGCACCGGTCCGCTCTTCGCATGCGAAGCGGAAGATGTGCAACCCGACATGATGACGATGGCGAAAGGCCTGACAGCGGGCTACGCGCCGATGGGCGCCTTGATGATGTCGGAAACCCTGTACCAGGCTATCGCGGAAGGCGCCGGCCCCGAGACGCCAATCGGCCACGGCCAAACCTATTCCGCACACCCCGTCAGTGCCGCCATCGGCCTGGAAGTGCTGCGCCTGTATCTTGAAGGCGGCCTGCTGGCAAACGGGCAGGCGCTTGCACCGCGCTTTGAGCAGGGACTGCAGGACCTGCTGGACCATCCGCTGGTCGGCGACGCCCGTAGCCGCGGCCTGCTTGGCGCACTGGAACTGGTGTCCGACAAAGCCACGCGCAAACTCTTCGATCCCTCGCTGCGCATTTACGAACGCGTTGCGCAGGCGGCCAATGAACAGGGAGTTATCTTCCGCGCCTTCACAGACGGTAACCTTGGCTTTGCGCCAGCCCTCTGCTACACCGAGGCCGAATTCGACCTGCTGTTCACGCGTCTGCGCGCCACGCTGGACAAGGTGCTGGAACAGAAAGAAGTGCGCAACGCCTTGAGCTGATCAGTCTTCCGCCCCGGCTTTTTCACTGCTACAATCAATGAGGAGCACCGGCTTCCAGTGCTCCGATTGCCAAGGGATTCTATGCTAGAAGGTGCGTTCAAACTGGACAGGATCGACATTCGAATCCTGGCCCATCTGCAGCAGAGCGGGCGGATTGCCAACGTGGATCTGGCCGATGCCGTCGGTCTTTCTCCCAGCCCCTGCCTGATTCGCGTCAAACGCCTGGAAAAGGCCGGCTATGTGACGGGCTATGGCGCGCATATCGAGCTGGAAAAGATCGGCAACGTGCAGCTGGTGTTCACGCAGGTGACGCTATCCGACCACCGCCGCGAAGACTTCGCCAAGTTCGAGGCGGCCATCCGCAAGATCGATGAAATCGTTGAATGCCATCTGGTGAGCGGCGGCTTTGACTACCTGCTCAAATTCGTCACCACCGGCGTGGTGCACTATCAGACCATCATCGAAGGCCTGCTGGACCAGCATATCGGCATCGAGAAATACTTCAGCTACATCGTGATCAAATCGCCTTTCACCAAGGGCTATTACCCGGTCGAGAAACTGTTTAGCCAGAATACCTGAAGGCCCGGCGGCGCAGATAATTGCCGCCGCCACGCCAAATTCGCAATTTCCGCCGTTTAGCGCCCGCCAGAACGGCCGCCTCCTCTCCCCACTCAGCTTTACCATGGTCCTTACATTCACTGACCAGGGTAATCATGACTACGTCAAACTACATCAATGGCGCGTGGCGGCATGCATGCGATGGCGCCAGCTACGACGTCACCAATCCTGCCGACGGCAGCTATATCGCTTCAGTCCCTGACAGTACCGCCGACGATGCGCGGGCGGCAACCGATGCCGCAGCAGCAGCGCTGACCGCATGGAAAGCGCGCAGTGCCCGCGAACGCGCACAGCTGATCAAGCGCTGGCATGCGCTGATCGTCGCCAATGCCGACGACCTGGCGCAGACCATCTCCAGCGAACAGGGCAAGCCGCTGGCTGAGGCTCGCGGCGAAGTCGCCTACGGCGCATCCTATGTCGAGTGGTTTGCCGAAGAAGCTGTGCGCGCGTATGGCGACATCATTCCGGAACCGGCACGCGGCAAGAAGATGCTGGTGCTGAAGGAAGCCGTCGGGGTGGTGGCGGCCATCACGCCATGGAACTTCCCGCTGGCCATGATCGCCCGCAAGATCGCGCCGGCGCTGGCCGCCGGCTGCACGGTCGTCGCCAAGCCGGCCGAGGACACGCCGCTGACCGCGCTCGCGCTGGCCGCGCTGGCCGGTGAAGCGGGCCTGCCGCCGGGTGTGCTGAATATCGTCACCGCGTCGCGCGAGCGCACGCCGGCCATTGCGGCAGCCTGGCAGGAAGATGGCCGGGTACGCAAGATCACCTTCACCGGCTCCACCGCCGTCGGCAAGCTGCTGGCGCGCGGCGCGGCGGACACGCTAAAGAAACTCTCCCTGGAACTGGGCGGCAATGCGCCCTTCCTCGTCTTCGACGATGCCGACCTGGATGCCGCCGTAACCGGTCTGATGGCAGCCAAGTTCCGCAACGGCGGCCAGACCTGCGTGTCGCCAAACCGCGTCTACGTGCATGACGCGGTCTATGAACGCTTTGCAGAAAAGCTGACGTCCCGCGTCAGCGCATTGAAGGTAGGCCCAGCCAGCGAAGAAGCATCGCAGATCGGTCCGATGATCAACCAGCGCGCGGTGGAAAAGATCGTCGCCCACGTCGCGGACGCCCAGCATAAGGGCGCGGTCGTCATGTGCGGCGGTGAGCGGCTGCGTAACCTCGGCGAAAACTATTACGCTCCCACCGTGCTGGGCGAGGCAAGCCACGACATGCAGCTGGCGCACGAAGAAACCTTCGGCCCTGTAGTGCCGCTGTTCCGCTTCCGCGATGAAGAGCACGTGGCAGCAATGGCCAACGACACGCCCTTTGGACTTGCCGCCTATTTCTACACCCAGGACATCGCCCGCGTATGGCGCCTGGCCGATCGGCTGGAGACAGGCATTGTCGGCATCAATGAAGGCGCGCTGGCCGCCGAAGCCGCGCCGTTTGGCGGCGTCAAGGAATCCGGCTATGGCCGCGAGGGCTCGCGCTACGGCCTGGAAGACTATATGCACACCAAATATCTCTGCATGGGAGGAGTGAAGTAATGAGCTTTGAACGCTATCCGATCGAAGTCGATTTCCCTGACCTCGATGCTTACGCTGAAGGCAATACCGGCGTGCCTTATGTGTACAGCTTCGACAGCGGCGTACCGGGCAGCCACACCATGATCAACGCCCTGACCCATGGCAACGAAGTATGCGGAGCCATTGCGGTGAAGGCGATGCTGGACGGCGCCTGGCGCCCGCGCCGCGGCCGCGTCACCTTCGCCTTCGCCAATGTGGAAGCCTATCGGCGCTGGGACCCTGAGAATCCCGACGCTTCACGCTTCGTGGACCAGGACTTCAACCGGGTGTGGAAGCCCGAAGTTCTCGACGATCTGTCGCGCGACTCGGCCGAGCTGCGGCGAGCCCGCGCCATGCGCCCTATCGTCGATACCGTGGACTTCCTGCTGGATCTGCACTCCATGCATGAACGCTGCGCGCCGCTGAACGTCTGCGGACCGCTGGAGAAAGGCATCGCCATGGCGCAGCGGCTTGGCGTACCTGCCCATATCGTCAGCGACGAGGGACATTCGGAGGGACGCCGCCTGCGCGATTACGGCGACTTCGGCCAGCCTGAAACTTCCCGCAACGCTCTGCTGATCGAATGCGGCCAGCACTGGCAGGCCAGCGCCGTCGAAGTGGCTCGCAATTGCTGCGCGCGTTTCCTGCTCCTGTGCGGTAATATCGATGTCAGCGATATCCCCGCGGGCTGGCTGAAGCCGCAACCGGACCAGCGCCACGTTGTGCGCGTGACCGATGCGGTGGTGGCAGAAAGCATGGACTTCCGCTTCGCCGGCACCTATACCGGCCTGGAGACCTTCCCCGACAAGGGCACGCTCATTGGCTGGAACGCAGGCCGCGAAGTACGTACGCCTTATCCGAACTGCGTGCTGGTCATGCCGTCCCTGCGCCAGCTGCGCCCCGGCGTCACCGTTGTGCGCCTGGGCCAGTTGCTGAATTAAGAGTTGGAGGTGGCGGCTGGAGCCGCCACCTATCAGCGCAGAAACTGCAGTCCCAGATACATCACCAGGCCGCGACGGCCTTCAATGGCGCCGCCAATATCCCTTCCGGCGCTGACATTCAGAATCAATCCCTCGCTCAGCTTCCATTTTCCGCCCGCGCTCACCGTCGTCTGGCCACCGTCGCGCGGTACGCGACTGTGTTCCAGCTCCAGCCGGCATTCCAGCTCAGGCAGGCACTGATGCAGAATCTTGAAGCCAGCCTGCCATTCATGCGATCCGTCCTGCACGAAGTTGCGGCCAATCTCCGCGTACCAGCCCGTATCGCCGTGGCGATAGCCCGCCACCAGCGGCAGCAGAAAGGCGTAGCCGGGAGTCTCCAGGCCACGCGTCGCGGTGCTTGACTTCGCGTTCCAGGAAAGCTGGGGAAATATCGCGAGTGCCGTGCCGCGCTCCTCGTTTTCGTAGAAGCGCCATTTGGCCCCTGTCGTGATGTTGCCGAAGCCGCTGGACCAGTTACCCTGTTCATCCCGCACCCGCACATAAGGCAGGCCAAGCAGCAACTGGACCCGCTCGCCGTAGCCGTAATTCAGCTCCGCTTCCGGCAAGCCGGCACGCCAGCTGCCATGAGCCCTTTCAGCACTGATGCCAAGATTGTTTTCCCAATGGCCGGCACCGGGAGTGTCGGTATCTTCGGTGGCGGCGGCCGGCGCGGCCAGCGCCGCCATCATGATGCAGGAAGCGCAGTGTTTCAGAAATAACGTACCCATGCCTGCTTCGATGTCCGCTTGAAGTTGGCAAAAGCACGGCAAGGCACGTACAGGATGGGCATGAGCAAAGGGGCAATGACCCAGATCGGCCATACCTCGCTCACTCCCCAGCGTTCGCCGTGGTTTGCCCCGAACATGGCAACCAGCACATGTTGCAGGATCAGCAGGACATACAGATGCAGCAGGTAATAGAACATCGGTGCGCCGCCAAACGTGGCGCAGGCACGTGTGAACCAGTTCTCGACCGGTTCAAGCCAGGCCGCCACCAGCGCTCCCACGCCCAGTGTCAGCAGCAGGAAGTCCAGCGATGGCGGATATTTGGTGAAGTTAAAGAAGGACATCACCGTGCGGACAGCCGTCTCGCCATGCACCCACGGCAGTTCTTCGCCGTAAATGTTAAAGCCGCGCAGTACGGCCAGGATCAGCAAGGCGCCAGCGCCGAGGGCACGCAACAGGGAGCGGCGGCGCTCCGGCGCCATCGCACGTGCATACAGCGGCCCGGCGGCATAGCCAACCAGAATCACGCCAATCCATGGCAGCAACGGATACGTTACCTTCAGTTTCACCGCACCCTCTGCGACCAGATAGCCGCGGTGTAGCAGAACGGTCCAAACATAATAGGCGAAGGTGCCCGGTTCAAAGCTCATCCACGTCAGCGCATTGTGGCCGAAGACAATCAGCAGCCCCACTGCTCCGATCAGTTTAAGCGGCAGCTTGTGCACCAGGCCGAGGAAAATCATGGCCAGCCCGATCACCCAGATCACCTGCAAGTACAAGGTCGCAGGAGGGAATTTTCCGGCCCACGCAAAATTCACCGCTGTCAGTTCCAGTACCACCAGCAGCAGGCCGCGTTTAATAAGGAAACCTGTGGCATCACGCGGGCCGGCAGCCGGATGCGCGTAGAGCCAGGCCGAAAGCCCGGTCAGGAAAACGAACATCGGTGCGCAGAAGTGCGCCGCAAGCCGGGTGAAGAACAGGGACGGTTCGGTCTCGGCCACGGTCATCGGATCGGTGACCTGCATATGGAGATAAATCGTTTCCCGCACATGGTCGAACAGCATGATCAGCATTACCAGGCCGCGCAGGACGTCAATAATGGCGATCCTGTTGCGGACTGCCTGTTCTGTATGTGTGGTGGTAGCGGTCGGCCCCGCCGGTGGTTGGGCCCATACGGCCGGATTATGAATGCTGGTCTGGTCCATCATGCACTTTCTCTTAGCTCTTCATGGTTAATGGGTGCGCGCAAAATCCATTGTAAGGACGAGCAATGGTTTTTTCTGCTTAGTTAGCCCATTTCCACGGTGCTGGGAGCCCAAAGTTCATTCCCGCTCAGCATATTCTACGGCGGCGCAAACTATGCTGGCCAGCCGCCGGAAAACCGCCATTTCTGCGCTGGCAGGCGCGATAAACGCTACAAAGGCGGCGCAAAGCTGTGATGTAATGAGTTTATCAACGAATCGAATAAGGGATGCTGATGAAAGACGGCTGTCACGTATCGCGGCGCGAGGCGCTGCGCCGCATTGGAGCGGGAAGCCTGCTGCTGACGGCTGGCGGTCTGCTGCATGCGCAGGAGCCGCGCCGCGGCGGCACGCTGACCATTGCAACGCAATCCAGTTCTACAGCCGACACCCTGGACCCGGCCAAAGGCGCCCTGTCGACCGACTATCTGCGCACGCATATGTTCTACAGCTGCCTGACGGGCCTGGACGCGCATCTGGCGCCGCAGATGATGCTGGCGGAAGAAATCCTGACCGATGATGCCACCACCTGGACGGTGCGCTTGCGTGCAGGGGTGCACTTTCACGACGGGAAACCGCTCACCTCAGCCGATGTCGTGTATTCGCTGAACCGTCATAACGATCCGGCGCTCGGTTCCAAGGCCCGTTCCGTTACCCAGCAATTCGAATCCGTGCGCGCGACCGGCCCGCTGACGGTGGAAATCGTGCTCAAAGGCGCCAATGCCGACCTGCCGGTGATGCTCGGCACTTCACACTTCGCCATCGTGGCCGATGGCACCACCAGCTTCGCGACCGCCAACGGCACCGGCGCATTCCGCTGCAAGGAGTTTACGGCCGGTGTGCGAACGGTTGGCGTGCGCAATCCGAATTACTGGCGCTCGGGCTTCCCCTATCTCGATGAAGTCCAGTTGATCGGCATTCCGGATGAATCGGCGCGCATGAACGCCCTGCTGTCGGGCGACGTCCACTGGGTGAACGAAGTCAATCCGCGTTCGACCCGCCGCATCCGCAGCGAACCCGGTTTCACCGTGCTGGAAAGCCAGTCGGGTCTGTACACGGACCTGATCATCCGCCAGACCATAGGCCTGGGCCGCAATCCCGATTTCACGCTGGGCATGAAATACCTGATCGACCGCGAGCAGATGAAGCGCGCCGCCTTCCGCGGCTACGCGCTGGTCGCCAACGACCAGCCGATTGCGCCCACCAACCGCTACTTCTTCACCGGCCTGCCGCAGCGTCCTTACGACCCGGAACGAGCGCGCTTCCACTTGCGCCGCGCCGGCGCCCTGGGAATGACGCTGCCGGTGGTGGCGTCGGTGGCCGCCACGGGTTCGGTCGATATGGCCATGCTGCTGCAGCAGTCCGCGCAAAAGGCCGGCGTCAACCTGGCCCTGAAGCGCGTGTCGGCAGACGGCTACTGGTCGAATCACTGGATGAAGTCGCCCATCGGTTTCGGCAACGTCAATGCGCGCCCAACGGCCGACATGGTCTTTACTCAGTTCTTCAAATCGGACGCGCAATGGAACGAGTCCGGCTGGAAGAACGAGCAGTTCGATCAGTTGCTGTTGCTGGCGCGCGGTGAAACCGATGAGGCCAAGCGCAAGCAGTTCTACGCCGACATGCAGGTGCTCGTGCACGACAAGTGTGGCGTCGGCATCCCGTTGTTCATTACCAATCTGGAAGCCTTCAGTAGCCGGATCAAGGGCGCGAGCTCGCATCCGCTGGGCGCCTTCATGGGCTTTACCTGCGCTGAACAGGTATGGCTTGAAAGCTGAGGTCACAATGCGTTTAACCCGACTGCTGCTCCTTGCCTTGCTGGCTTTTGCTGCTGGCGCCTGTCTCGCCCACGGCGTTGCCGAAGACGACAAAGCCTATTTCGAACAGGTCAATGGCGTCCAGCTGCTGCCTTTCATTTATCTGGGCGCCAAGCATATGGTGACCGGTTACGATCACTTGCTGTTCCTGGTCGGCGTGATTTTCTTCCTGTACCGGCTGAAGGATGTCGGCGCCTACGTCACGCTGTTTGCGCTCGGCCACAGCATCACGCTGCTGACCGGCGTGCTGACCGAAACGCGCGTCAATCCCTATATCGTGGACGCGATTATAGGCTTCTCCGTGGTCTACAAGGCGCTCGATAACATCGGCGCATTGGAAAAGATCCTCGGATTCCAGCCCAATACGCGTGCCGCGGTGCTGGTGTTTGGCCTCTTCCATGGTTTCGGCCTGGCGGCCAAGCTGCAGGAGCTGTCGCTGTCGCGCGATGGCCTGGTGCCGAACATCATTTCCTTCAACGTCGGCGTCGAGATCGGGCAGATGCTCGCGCTGAGCAGCATCCTGATTGCGATGGGCTTCTGGCGCCGCAGCGCCCTCTTTGCCCGCCAGGCCTTCGGCGCCAACGTTCTGTTGATGGTCGCAGGCTTTGTGCTGATGGGCTATCAAATGACCGGCTATATCACTCAACAAGGAATCTGACATGGCAACCACGTTCGACAACCAGCCACTGCCCTCCACCGTACAGCTCACCAAGGCGACGGCAATCGCAGTCGCTGTCGCAGGCCTGATCCTGACGACGACCGTACTGCCAGCCGAATATGGCATCGATCCGTTTGGCGCGGGCCGCGCACTGGGCTTGCTGAAAATGACCAACGGCGCCAAGCCGGTGCCGAGCGTTATTCCCGCCGCAGTGGGTGCCGCCGCAACGGGCGCGCCGGTCGCCCGCAGCAATGTTCCGATGCGTTCCGATGAGATGACGGTCACCCTGGCGCCAGGCGAAGGCGCCGAGATCAAGGCGCTGATCCGCAAGGGCGAGCATTTCGTGTTCCACTGGTCCACCGACGGTGCGCCGGTGAAGGCCGATATGCACGGCGAACCGCTGAACGCCAAGCCGAACGAGTTCACCACCTACTGGAAAGAGCCGCAGCAAACGAGTGGCAGCGGCGACTTTACCGCAGGCTTCGACGGCATCCACGGCTGGTTCTGGCGCAATAAGGGCGCACAGTCCGTGACCATCAAGGTGCAGGTCACCGGCTTCCACGAAAAACTCTATCGTCCGTCCTGATGACAGTACGCCGCATTGCGCAGCAGTTGCATCGCTGGTGCGGCCTTACCGCAGGGCTGCTGCTGATCGTTGTTGCGCTGACTGGCGCGGGCATGGTCTTTCGCAGCCAGCTCGAACCGCTGACAAGCCCACAGCTTTTGCGCGTTCCGTCCTGTGCCGCTCCGCTGCCACCGTCACAGCTGGTGGCTGGAGCGCGCGTCAATGCCGCGGGTACCGGAGCGCTCACGGCAATCCGTTTTTACGCCGATCCGGCAGCAAGTACGCGCATTCGTTTTGACAATACGAACTGGATCTATGTAGATCCCTGCTCCGGCCGCGTGCTGGGTGTGCAGGAAGCTTATGGCGGCCCATTCGGCACGCTGGCGTGGCTGCATATCTTTGGTTATGCAACGTTTGGCGCCACGATCGCCGGCTCGATTGCGCTGGCAGTGATCGTGCTGGGAACGGCGGGGCTGGTGCTGTGGTGGCCGCAGCGGCGGCGCGCGCGGCGCGCAATCGTGTCGCTGGCGCCTGCCGCGCGCCGGATGAAGCATCACCGCACCATCGCGCCGTGGGCGGCCCCCGTTCTGCTGACGCTCGCACTGACAGGCATCCCGCAGGCATTCCCGTCTATTGCAACCGCACTGGCGCCGCCCATGCAGGGCCGGGCCGCGCCACCCTCGGCTCAGGAGGGCGGTCCCAGCACCGGCCAAGCAGCGGCCGCGCAAGCGCAGTTGAACGCCGGCAGAGGCGCCCTCTCCTACCGCGCGCTGGATCTGACGTGGCGCGGGGCCACCGCCACGCCCTGGATGCAGATGCAATGGCGCCCTCCCCGCACTGGCGGCGAGCCAATCGTCGTCGAGTTCACCAGCGCCGACGCGCCGCATGCTTATGCGGCGGGCACCATGCATTTCGATGCCCGCACCGGCGCATTGCTTCAGCAGCAGCGCTACGAGCAGAGCACCTTTGGCCGCAAGCTCTATCTGTGGGGACTGGCTTTGCATTATGGCGCGGTTGGCAACGCCGCCTGGCAATTGATCCTGTTCCTGACAGCGCTTTCCGTGCCTGTCCTAACCTGGACAGGCACCGCAAGCTGGCTCGCCCGCAGGCGCAGCGCTCGCCCACCGCCGCTGCTGACACTGGAGCTGCGGCGTAAATGGGTCGTGGCGGAGGACATCTGCGCTTTCGAATTCGCCGACCCGCGCGGGCACAAGCTCCCACCCTGGACCGCGGGCGCCCATGTCGACGTTCATGTAGCACCAGGCGTCATTCGTCAATACTCGCTGTGCGGAGATCCGGCCGACCGCGGCCGCTATCTCATCGCCGTCCACCGCTGCAAACCATCGCGCGGCGGATCGCGCGCCATGCACGAAGCCCTGCGCGCCGGCGACCGAATACAAATTGGCCTCCCGCGCAATCATTTCCCGCTCGTGCCAGATGCCAGCTACACGGTGCTGCTGGCAGGCGGCATCGGCATCACGCCAATCCTCGCGATGGCTGAGGCGCTGGCTGCCAGCGGGTCCAGTTTCGAACTGCACTACTGTGCACGATCCCGTGGGCATGTGGCGTTCACCGAACGGCTCGCCGAGCCGCAATTTACCGGGCGTGTCTATTTCCACCTCAGTGCCGAAGGAGGCCGCGCGGACATGGACCGCCTGCTCGCCGCCACGCCAGCTGGTGCGCACCTTTATATCTGCGGACCTGCCGACTTCACCGATGCAGCGGTGGCAACCGCCGCCAAACTAGGCTGGCCAGACGATGCCGTACACACCGAACGCTTTACCGGCGCTGTGACCAGCCAGCCGGGAGACCGCGCCTTTGACCTGATCCTGTCCGGTTCCGGCAAGGTTATTCACGTTGCGCCCGATCAGACTGCGCTGGACGCTCTGGAAGCTGCCGGCGTCGATATCGCTTCGTCGTGCAGACACGGCATCTGCGGCAGTTGCGCCACCGGCGTGCTGGAAGGCGATCCTGATCACCGCGACCAATGCCTGGCTCCCGAATCGCGGGCAGCCAATGACTGCTTCACGCCCTGCTGCTCCCGCGCACGCGGCGAGCGCCTCGTTCTGGACCTGTAAACGACGACGGCGGCGCAGGCTCCGAAGAACTTGCGCCGCCGTTCAGCCGTGCCGAATTACAGTCCGACCAGACCCGCGAGACCGCCGATGTCCTTGATCTCGGTGTAGCCGTAGTAAGGGGTGCCCGGTTCATGGCCACGGTTGACGAAAGCCTTGTTCTGAATACCCATATCGTGCGCCGACATCAGGTCGTAGCGCATGCTTGAAGACACGTGCAGGAAGTCTTCTGGTTTAGCGCCGAGCTGGTCGATCATGTATTCAAAGGCCTGCAGGCGTGGCTTGTAGGCTTTGGCCTGCTGCGCGGTGAACACGCGATGGAACGGCACTTCGAGCTTCTTCACGTTGTGCACCAGTTGGTGATCCATGGCGTTCGACAGGATTACCAGCGGGATCTTGTCGGCAATCTTGGCCAGGCCGGCGACGGTGTCCGGATGCGGCCCCCAGGTCGGCACCGCTTCGTAAATCGCACTGACGTCGGATTCGCGGAAAGGCACCCGCCACTTGTTCGCAGTACGCAGCACGGCGTTGTAGATCACCTCGTAGTAAGGCTTCCAGTCGCCCAGCACTTCATCGAAGCGGTAAGCCGAAAAGTCCTTGCAGAACTGGTCCATATCCTCAGCAGCGACACGGTCCGCAAACAGCTGGCGCGCCACCGGCGACATCTGGAAGTAAATCAGGGTGCCGTAACAGTCAAAGCTGATGTATTTCGGCCGGAAGACGATGCTCATGGAAGCCCTTTCTTAGGTTAATCAGAGTATAGACATCATAACCATCACCCGGTAGCCAATGGTGCCGCAGTTGACCTGCGTAACGCACACATTGCGGCGTTTGCATCGACATGGGCAGCATAATTTGCTGCACTCGCAGCCCTATACTGGCAGTACCGATTTTAACGCCGAAGGCTTGCCAATGACCGTCCTGCTGAAGACCGATCCCGCACGTGCAGCGCGCTGGGCTGCTTACTTTGCCGAGCATGCGCCGGATGTCGATTTCCGCATCTGGCCAAACGGGGGAAAGCTGAGCGATGTCCGTTATTTCATCGGCTGGCAGGCGGACCGGGAGCTGATTGCCGCGATGCCGAATCTGGAAGTCTTCTTCGCGTCGGGTGCGGGCGTGGACCACCTGGATTTCAGCGCCCTGCCTTCCCATGTGCCGCTGGTACGCATGGTGGAACCCGGTATCGTCGACTCGATGGCCGAATATGCCTGCATGAGCATCCTGGCCCTGCACCGGGATCTGCTGCATTACGCCCGCGCCGAACCAGGCACCTGGCAAGCGTTGCTGGTACGGCCGGCCTCACAGCGCACAGTGGGCGTGATGGGGCTTGGCGTTCTGGGGCTGGCCTTGCTTGAAAGGCTGGCGCCCTTCGGCTTCGAACGCATTGGCTGGAACCGTTCAGCGCGCGAACTGCCAGGCGTGAAGTGCTATGCAGGTGCCGCAGAACGCGACGAATTTCTCGCTCGCTGCGATATCCTGGTCTGCCTCCTGCCGCTCACCTCCGGAACGCGCGGCATGCTGGGACGCGACCTGTTCGCCGCACTGCCGCGCGGTGCAGCGATTCTGAACGTGGGACGCGGCGCCCACCTCGACCAGGACGCCCTGCTCGACGCGTTGGCGGAAGGCCATCTGCGCGCTGCGGTCCTGGACGTAACCGACCCCGAGCCCCTGCCGGCCAATCATCCGCTGTGGCGCGATCCGCGCGTTTTGATTACACCACACATCGCCGCAATGACCCAACCTGAAACGGCCGCGCCGGTGCTGCTGGCAAACCTGCGCCGCCACATGGCCGGCCAGCCGCTGCATGATGTGGTGGACCGCCAGCGCGGATATTAACGAAAAAAGGCGGGCCCGAAAGCCCGCCAATAAGACACACCCTGTTTACTTGATGTCGAACGTGGCGCTGACCTTGGTCTTCTTGTCGGCCAGCGTCAGGACCGTCAACACCTTGCTGCCTTTGGCCACACCTGCTGCCTTGCCCGTCAGTTTGTTCTCGCCCGCCGGAGCCAGACCAAACTCTTTTTTAGCGGAGCTGTTGACGATGGTGAAATGGCCAGTCATGCCGGCGCTCGGCAGGTCATCGCCATCATCCTGCACATACAAGTCAAGCGCATCGCCGCGTACCACCAGCTCCAGCCAGGTTTCCCCCACCGCCTGCACGATGCCGCCGTGATTCGGTTGCGGCGCACCGTGGGCGCGCGCCAGGGTTCCGGTCAGGCCTGCGGTCAATGCAGCAGCGCCCAGCAGCAGCGCAGTAAGGATTCGTTTCATCATCATGTTCTCCCTTTATTCAGGTGCGTGGGCCAGCACGAAGGACAGCGATGCCAGGTGCTCCACGCGGTTGTACTTGGCCGGCTGATCGGACTCGCCTTCGTAAATCGCCACGATCACGTTCAAGCCCTGGTTGCGTACTTTCAGCGTCACGTAGCCATCCTTGTCGCTCAATACCGGCGCGCCGTCCGGATCGTTGATCCAGTCGTGCAGCACCTTAGCACCGGCAACCGGCTTGCCCTTGTACAGAACACGCAGGCGGATCGGATCGTTGATCATCTTCGGCAGTTCAGCATCCACCGGGCTGACCTGCAGGATCTGTCCCGGCAGCGGCGCCAGCGGTGCGCTCAGCGGCGCGCGCAGGTGCACGGCGTACTTCCACGTGTGTTCGCTGACGATTGCGGTCGGCACTTCGTCCTTGCCCTTCTTGTGCCATTTTCCGTCAGGTGTTTTGCTCCAGGTGCCGTTGTCGAGCACCGCCGCCAGCACGGCAGGCTGGTTTTCCAGATTGACCAGGACCAGGCGGCCATCCGGTTCCAGCTTGGTAGCCACCGGTTTGCCCGCCGCGTCGTAGCCGGCCATGCTGGTCACCAGCGGCAGGCGTTTCAGCGAATCGAGATCGTCGGCACCCACGCCGTACAGGAAAGCCAGCTGGGTTGCGCGCTGCGCGAACCAGATGCCGTGCGCCTGCACGCTGCCGGCAACCATACCAGCGGCCAGCACGGCGGCGATTGCGATTTTTCTCATCATTGCTCCTCTCAGAATTTGTAATTGAGGTTCAGGGTGATCGTGCGTTCCTGGCCGGGCGCCACCCAGACCTGGCTGTACGAGCTTGCGTAGTAAGCCTTGTTGAACAGGTTATCGACATTCAGTGCCAGACGCAGGTTCTTGGTCGGCGACCAGGACGAGATCAGCTTGAACGTCGTATAGGCCGGCAGCCTGAAATTGCTGGTGAAGGCCACGTCGCCCAGACGGTCACCGACGTAGGTCAGGCCACCACCGAGCGATGCATGGCCGGTTCCGACCGCGAAGCCCTGGGTCAGCACCAGGCTGCCGCTCTGACGCGGCACGTTCGGGAAACGGCTGCCGGTGATAATGGTGACGTCGCCCTGGGTGACCTTGGCATCCGTGTAGGCGTAGGCGGCCGCCAGGCGCAGGTCCTTTGCGATCTCGCCGGATATGTCCAGCTCAATACCTTTGCTGGCCACCTCGCCTGCCGGAATCGAGTAGTCGGTGTTGAGCGGATTCGTGGTCAGCACATTCTTCTTGGTGATCTTGTAGAAGGCCAGCGTGCTGGTGATTTTGCCATCTGCAGCTTCCCACTTGGCCCCCACCTCATAAGACCGGCTGTCCTCTGCCGGGAATCCCTTGTTGTCGATGCTGATACCGCTGTTGGGACGGAAGCCCTTGGCTGCGGTGGCGTACAGCGAAATGGTTGGAATCGGCTGGTACACCAGGCCGCCGCGCGGGCTGGTGGCGCTCAGCGACTGGTCGTTCACGGCGCTGGTGCGGAAGTTGCGCACGGTCTGATCGTATTTATCGTAGCGCACACCGAGCAGCGCCTTCCACTGTTCGGTAATATCGATCTGGTCCTGTGCATAGAAGGCATGCGAACGCTGCTTCTCGTCCGTATCGATAGACAGCGTCAGCGGATCGGAAGTGCCGCCGTAGACCGGGTTGTAAATGTCGATCGCGTACGGATTCGTCGCATTGGGATTGCGGCGCAACTGGATGCGGCGGTCCCCGAAGCGGTAAGCATCCACACCCACCAGCACATTGTGCGTGAACGCGCCGGTATCAAATTTACCCACCAGTTCCAGACGCCCGGAGCGGTCCAGCGCGGAGAAGTCGCGGTAGCGGCGCTGGCGGCGCAGGGTGCGGCCATCCGCCAGCAGATTGTTTGCCTCGGTGGAGAAGCCTTTCAGCGAGCTGTCGCGATAGGACAGACCACCCTGCATTTTCCACTTGTCGTTGAATTCGTGTTCGACAAAAAGCTGGTGACCCAGCGTTTTCACCGTGGTCGGCCCGTCGTTCGGCTCACCGAGGAAGCGCGAATTCGGGATCAGCCCCAGCACACCATTCACGGCCACCACGCCGCGGTCGAACGGCACGTCCTGGTTACTGTATTCCAGCTCATAGGAGACCTTGGTGCTGTCGCCAAGCAGCCAGATGAAGGAAGGCGACAGGAACTGGCGCTTGGTCTTGATGGTGTCGCGGAAGCTGTCGCCCTTTTCGTAGGCGGCATTCAGGCGGTAAGCCACATCATCGGTAACGCCACCGGTGAGATCGACAGCCGTGCGCCAGGTATGGAAGCTGCCGACGGAAAGATCGATTGCGTAAGCGGGATCGAAGCGCGGCTTCTTGGTTGTGATGTTGACTGTGCCGCCAGGTTCGCCGCGGCCATACAATGCCGATGCCGGGCCTTTCAGCACTTCCACGCTGGCGGTGCTGGCCGAATCGCGCAGGCCGTTGTAGCCGCGGCTGGAACTGAAGCCATTCACCAGATAGTCGGAACCGAAGTTCGGGTCGCCGGTGAAGCCGCGCATCGAGTAGCTGTCCCACAAGCCGCCCAGGTTACTCTGGCGGGTGATGCCGCTCGACAGGTCCAGCGCGCTGGCCAGGCTGGTGACACCCACATCTTTCAGCAGATCCGCCGTCAGCACCCGCACGCTTTGCGGCAGGTCCTTCAGCAGCGTATCCGTTTTGGTTGCGCCGGTGGCGGACAAAGCGCGATAGTTCTGGCGCGCGCCGACCACGTGTACAACCGATTTCGCCTTGCCGTCGTCGCTCTCTGCGGCGCCGTCCGCAGGGGCCGCCGCAACGGCGGCAGGCGCTTCAGCTGCGGCAACGATGACAGGTGCCGGCGCGGCCGCTTCCGGCGCGCTGCCGGCATCGGCCTGAGGCTCGGCAGCCATTGCCGCCAGAGGATAGGTCGCGGCCAGGAACAGGGCCAGTGTGCGGTGACGGGTGGGATACATAACAAAACTCCTGGTTGGGTTAGTTGTATGTTGCTGTCTCTGCTGATAAGGATTACAACATGCGGTTGTTGCCATTTATCCTGTAATTGCCCGGTCACAAAACAGGATTATGTGTTTTTCCGCCCCCTCGTCAGCACAGCTTGCTGCCTTGTACACGCTTGCACTATGAAAGCACCTATCTTGCCGTTTCGCACCAATTCAGTGCAATTTTTATCACTCAAATATCGATCAACACGCTCTTGAAACGCAGATTTGCCTCGTAAGCCTGGCGTCCCAGGTCCTTGCCGATGCCGGAACGCTTGTAACCGCCGGTCGGAATCACATAGTCGTCGCTGCGGCCGTAGCGATTTACCCACACAGTCCCCGCTTCCAGGCTGCGCGCGCAGCGCAAGGCGCGGCTGATGTCCGAGGTGTGAATACCGGCAGCGAGGCCGTAGGAGGGGTGATCCCCCAGCGCCAGGGCCTCTTCGTCATCGTCAAAGACCTGCACGGTGAGCACCGGGCCGAAGATCTCGTCGCGCACCACCTCCATCGAAGGGTCCACGCCGGTCAGGATGGTCGGTTCGTAATAGGCGCCCTCGCCTGCGCTGGCGCCGGCTTTGCCGCCTGCCGCCAACCGGGCGCCCGCTTCGAGCCCGCGCTGCACCATGCCGTCGATGCGCTGCGCGTCTTTCGGCGAAATGATCGGAGACAGCGTGGTGTCCGCGCTCCAGGTCGGGCCGGGACGCATTGCTGCGAAGTTGCTGGCGATGCCGTCGATCAGTTGCTCGGCGACCGCGCGCTGCACGATCAAGCGCGAACCGGCAACGCAGACCTGACCGGCATTGCCCGCAATGGAGCCCGCCACCATGCGCGCCACCTTATCCAGATCCGGCGCGTCGGCAAACACGATCTGCGGGCTCTTGCCGCCCAGTTCCAGCGTGACGGGCTTGGTGCCGTGCTGCGCGCAGGCCTGCATGATGGCGCTGCCGGTGCGCGTCGAGCCGGTAAAGGTCACCTTGGAAATCAGCGGGTGCCTTACCAGCGCGTCACCCGTAGTGTGGCCGAGGCCTTGCACTATATTGAAGATCCCCGGCGGCATGCCCGCTTCAATGGCCAGTTCGGCCAGGCGCAGCACGGAAAACGGCGTCAGCTCGGAAGGCTTCAGGACCACGGCATTGCCTGCTGCCAGCGCCGGTGCGATCTTCCAGGAAGCCATCACCAGCGGGAAGTTCCAGGGAGCGATGGCACCGATCACGCCATATGGTTCAGCGATAGTCATGCCCAGCGATTCCTGGCGTGTGGCAGCGACGTCGCCGCCGATCTTGTCTGCGAATTCGGCGAAAAAGCGGATGCCTTCCGCGGTAAATGGAATGTCCCACGATATCGCATTGGCGATCGGACGCGTGGAGCCCAGCGCTTCAAGCTGCGCCAGATACTGCACATCGGCCTCGATCAATTCCGCCCATCGGCGCATCACACGGGCGCGCTGGCGTGGCGCCTGCTTTGCCCAATTGCTTTTCTTGTAAGCCTGCCAGGCATCCTGCACAGCATGGTCCACCACATCCGCTTCGGCCACCGGCAACGATGCGTAGGCGCGGTGATCGGATGGACGCCGCACATCCAGCACATTGCCGCTGCAGGAAACATAGGCGCCGCCAATGAAATGAGCGCTGGTGATGGAGAGCTGATCTGGATCGAAGCTGTGCATTGCGGTGTCCCTTGGAGTGAAAGTGCGTTGAACTGATGCTAAGGCCGAATGGTCAGCATTAAATGCGGTCGTAAGGGCACGCCAAGGCGCAAGCTTGTGAAGTTGAGCCGCTTTTCGCACATCCTGCTACTGGGGAAACTGCTTATAGCCGCCCGGCGCCGGCCCACAGCAAAGTGTGCTGTCAGCGGATGAAAAAACCGTTCATTCTGTTTCGCGGATCAGGCAATATGGAATAAAGCGCATCGGTGAACATGATGTAATGGTTATGCGAACAACCCATACAGGAACATGCATGAAGCTTGAATCGTATTGGCTCGATACAGCCCCGCCATTCAGGGCTGCCGCCCAGGGCGCCGTGCCTGGCCGTGCAGACGTGGTGGTGGTGGGCGGCGGCTTCACCGGCCTTTCCGCGGCACTGGCGCTGGCTCAGCGCGGCGCGTCCGTCGTGCTGCTGGAAGCTGGCCGCATCGCAGGCGAAGCCTCCGGCCGCAACGGAGGCCAATGTAACACCGGGTTGGCGCACGACTACGCGGACCTGTCTTCCCGCCTCGGCGAAGACCGGGCACGCGCGTATTACGATGCCTATAACGATGCCGTGCGCACGGTGGACAGCATCATCGCGCGCGAAGGCATCGATTGCGATTTCCGCCGCTGCGGCAAGCTGAAACTGGCAGCGAAGCCGGAACACTACGACAAACTGGTACGCGCCCATGAATATCTGCGCCAGGTCGAGACGGACGTGAAGCTGATTCCTCCGGCCGACATGGCCAGTGAAATCGGCTCCGACCAGTTCTACGGCGGCATCCTGCAGCCGCAAGGCGCCCAGATGCATATGGGGAAATTCGGCGTCGGCCTGGCCGAAGCGGCATCGCGTGCCGGCGCGCAGTTGTTCCAGGATGCCGCCGTGCGGGATATTGAACGCATTGGCGGCGCCTTCCGCGTGAAGTCCGCACGGGGCGACGTGACGGCCAGCCAGGTCTTCCTCGCTACCGGCAATTCCAGCCTCGGCCCCTTCGGTCATTTCCGCCGGCGCCTGGTATCCGTGGGCAGTTTCATCATTGCGACCGAGCCGCTGCCGCACGAAGTGCTGGATCGCATCACGCCAACGCGCCGCAACTACGTGACGACCAAGAACATCGGCAACTACTTCCGCATCACACCGGACAACCGCCTGCTGTTCGGTGGCCGCGCGCGCTTCGCGCTGTCCAATCCGAAGTCCGACGCGAAGAGCGGCCGCATTCTGCGCGATACGATGGTGCGCGTGTTCCCCGAGCTGGCACAGGCGCGCATCGATTATTGCTGGGGCGGCCTGGTGGATATGACTGCCGACCGTCTGCCGCGCGCAGGCCAGCACGAAGGCATGTTCTACTCGCTGGGCTACAGCGGCCATGGCGTCCAGATGTCGGTCCACATGGGCCAGAAAATGGCGGACGTGATGGCGGGCAGCGCCGAGAGCAATCCCTGGCGCGACCTGGACTGGCCCGCCATCCCCGGCTATCACGGCAAGGCCTGGTTCCTGCCATTTGTAGGCGCGTATTACCGCCTGCAGGACATTCTGCACTGAGGCGGCGATGAATAAGACCATGGCAAAACTGCTGGTGAGCCGCATTGCGATGGCCGTGCTCACCTTGTTCATCGTATCGATCGTCGTCTTCGCCATCACCAATCTGCTGCCCGGCGACGCCGCGGAAGAATCGCTGGGGCAGGCTGCGACGCCGGAAACCGTTGCTGCACTGCGGGCGCAGTTCGGACTGGACCAGCCAGCGCCCGTGCGCTACGCCCGCTGGCTGACGCATATCGTGCAAGGCGATGCGGGTGTCTCACTGGTCAGCGGTCAGGCCATCACAGAGCTGATCGGCAAGCGCCTGCCCAACTCCCTGGTGCTGGCCGGCGCCACGGCACTGGTATCGGTGCCGCTGGCGCTGACACTGGGCATCCTTTCAGCCATGTATCGCGGCTCGCTGTTTGACCGCGGCATGAATATGCTGGCGGTGTCCCTGGTGTCCGTGCCGGAATTCCTGATCGCTACGCTGGCCGTGCTGCTGTTTGCGGTCAAGCTGCGCTGGCTCTCCGCCTTGTCGCACACGGCGGATATCGCCACGCTTGGCCAGTTCCTGCGGGCCTACGCCATGCCGGTGTTCACGCTGTGCTGCGTGATCGTAGCGCAGATGGCGCGCATGACCCGCGCTGCAGTGATCGACCAGCTGCGCGCACCCTATGTGGAAATGGCGCGGCTGAAAGGCGCAGGACCGGTGCGCATCGTGCTGTCGCATGCGCTGCCGAACGCTGTCGGCCCCATCGCCAACGCCGTGGCGCTGAGCCTTTCCTATCTGCTGGGTGGCGTGCTGATCGTCGAAAGCATTTTCAACTATCCCGGCATCGCCAACCTGATGATCGACGCAGTTACTACCCGCGATATCCCGCTGGTGCAGGCCTGCTCGCTGATTTTCTGCAGCGCCTATCTGCTGCTCGTCATGCTGGCGGATATCTGCGCCATCGCATCCAACCCGAGGTTACGCAATCCATGAACATGCCCGCTTCCCTGCGCATGCGCCGCCCGCTGTTCCCCGCCACGCCGCTGGCCCTGATTGGCGCCGCCATCGTCGGCTTCTGGATCATCGTCACGCTGGCCGGTCCGTCGATTGCGCCTTACGATCCGGGCGCCATTGTCGATCCCGACGTCTTCGGCAGTATCAGCGCCCAGTTCCCGCTTGGGACGGATTATCTGGGCCGCGACATGCTGAGCCGCGTCCTCGTCGGTGCCCGCTACACCGTGGCCCTGGCGCTGGCGGCAGCCGTGCTGGCCAGTACCACCGGCACCCTGCTTGGCCTTTTCGCCGCCGTACGCGGCGGCTGGGTGGACGCCAGCATGAGCCGCGCGCTGGATGCGCTGATCTCCATTCCCAGCAAGATGTTTGCGCTGATGATGGTGGCCTCTTTCGGTTCGTCCGTGCCGCTGCTGGTGCTGACTGCGGCCCTCAGTTTCATGCCGGGCGCGTACCGCATCGCCCGTGCGCTGGCGGTGAATGTGCAGGCGCTGGACTTCGTGCAGGCTGCGCGCTCGCGCGGTGAAGGCTTACGCTACATCGCCTGCGTGGAAGTGCTGCCGAATATCATCCGGCCGGTATTGGCGGACTTCGGCCTGCGCTTCGTGTTCACCGTGCTGCTGTTGAGCGGTCTGTCCTTCCTCAGCCTGGGCGTGCAGCCGCCGGACGCGGACTGGGGCTCGCTGGTGCGCGAAAACATCGGCGGACTGGCCGAAGGCGCGCCCGCCGTGCTGATGCCGGCGTTGGCGATCGCCACGCTGACCATCGGTGTGAATCTGCTGATCGACAACCTGCGCGGCCGCCGCGGAAAGGGCATGTAATGACGCCATTAGTACAAGTAAGCGGCCTGCGTGTCTGTGCCCGCAACGATGAAGGCGTCGATATGCCCATCGTCAAAGGCGTGGATTTCAGCATCGCGCCCGGCGAAGTGCTGGCATTGATCGGCGAATCCGGCTCCGGCAAAACGACGATTGCCCTCTCCCTGATGGGTTATGCACGCCAGGGCTGCAGCATCGCCGGCGGCAAGGTAAAGGTCGCGGGACAGGATGTGCTGTCGCTGGATGCGCGCGGCCTGGCCGCCCTGCGCGGCCGCACAGTAGCCTATATCGCGCAGAGCGCTTCTTCCGCTTTCAATCCATCCCGCACCTTGATGGACCAGGTGGTCGAAGGCGCCGCTATCCACAAGACGATGGACCGCGCTGCGGCGGAAGCCAAAGCAATTGGCCTGTTCCGCGCGCTGGCCCTGCCCGACCCGGACAATATCGGCAAACGCTATCCGCACCAGGTGTCCGGCGGCCAGCTGCAGCGCGTGATGGCAGCCATGGCCTTCATCACCGACCCGTCTCTGGTCATTCTGGACGAACCGACTACCGCGCTGGACGTGACCACGCAGATTGAAGTGCTGCGCGCCTTCAAGGATGTCGTGCGCCAGCTGGGCATCAGCGCCGTGTATGTCTCGCACGATCTGGCGGTGGTGGCGCAGATGGCTGACCGCATCGTCGTGCTGCGCGATGGCGAGGTGCGCGAGAACGGGACTACGCCGCAGGTCTTGAACGCCCCTGCGCACGCTTACACGCAAAGCCTGCTCGCCGCCGCCGCACCAGCCACCCGCGACCTGGGCAGCGAACCGGCCAATCTCACGCGCCTGACCCCACCATTGCTGGAAGTGCGCGGACTGGTTGCAGGCTATGGCGCCATCGGCAAGGATGGCCTGCCCGCGAAACGCATCCTGAACGGCATCGACCTCGCCATCGAACGTGGCGCAACGCTGGGAGTAATCGGCGAATCAGGCTGCGGCAAGACCACGCTGGCGCGTGTGGTGGCAGGCATGGTGCCCAGCGCACGTGGCGAGGTGCTGCTGGATGGCGCCGAGCTGCCCTCCTGCGAGCATGGACGCACACGTGAGCAGCACCAGCGCGTGCAGTTCGTCTTCCAGAATGCCGACACGGCACTGAACCCGGCCCATACGATCGGGGGTATCCTGGCGCGTCCGCTGGCGTTCTATCATGGCTTGAAGGGCGAAGCGCGCCGCAAGCGCGTGCTGCAGCTGCTGGATCTCGTCAAACTGCCAACCACTGTAGCAGACCGACTGCCCGGCGAGCTGTCCGGCGGCCAGAAACAGCGCATCAACCTGGCCCGCGCGCTGGCGGCCGAACCTGAACTGATTCTGTGCGACGAAATCACGTCCGCGCTCGATACCGTGGTGGCGTCGGCCATCCTCGATCTGCTGGCCGAATTGCGGCGCGAGTTGAAGGTGTCGTATATGTTCATCAGCCACGACATCAACACCGTGCGCGCAATCTGCGACGAGATTGTGGTGCTCTATGCGGGCAACAAGGTTGAAGCGCGTCCGCGCGAGGCTGTCGCCGTGCCGCCCTTCCACCCCTACGCCCACCTGCTCATTAGCTCCGTGCCGCGCCTGCAGCAGGGCTGGCTGGACAGCGCCTGCGCGCGCGGCGCTGACGGCCTGCCGCCACTCAGCCAGCAGCCAGCCGATAACCCCGATCTGTGTTCCTTCCTGAACCGCTGCAGCCAGCGCATCGATGGCGTATGCAATCGCCTGCCGCCGCCACGCCAGCCGCTGCCGGGCGGCGGCGACATGCTGTGTCACCAGCCGACTGCCGTCCTGATGGCGAAGCAGTCGTCGTTAAACTGTTTTGAGGAAGTTGCATGAACCATCGCTTTGTCCGCCTGGCGGAAACCGACCGCCAGACCGTCTCCTTCACCATCGACGGCCAGCCCGCCACGGCGCTGCAGGGCGACACCCTGCTGGTTGCCATGATGGGCGCCACGCGCTCGCTGCGCAGTTCCGAATTCGGCGATGGCCGCCGCGCGGGCTTCTGTCTGATGGGCGCATGCCAGGATTGCTGGGTGTGGACGGCGCAAGGGGACCGTCTGCGCGCATGCTCGGTTGTGGTGGAAGAAGGCATGGCGCTCGTCACCCGCGATACGGAGGCGGCATGGCTGAACCAGGCGTAATCATCATCGGCGCCGGTCCCGCCGGCGTGCGTGCGGCCGAGGAACTGGTTGCAGCAGGACTGCAGCCAACACTGATCGAAGAAGGCCGCCGCGACGGCGGGCAGATTTACCGCCGTCAGCCGGACCACTTCAAGCGCGAATACACGACGCTGTATGGCAGCGAGGCCGCGCGTGCAGCCGATCTGCATCAAAGCTTCGACAAGCTGCGCGCCCGCATCGACTATCGTCCGGAGACGCTGGCCTGGAATATCTCGGAAGGGCACGTCCATCTCGTGAGCGAGCAACGCAGCAGCCGGCTGCCCTACAGCGCGCTGATTATCTGCTCCGGGGCCACCGACCGTCTGATGCCGGTGCCGGGCTGGGAATTGGCAGGCACTTACAGCCTGGGCGCCGCGCAGATTGCACTGAAGTCGCAGGCTTGCGCAATCGGTAAGCGCGTGGTCTTCATGGGCAGCGGTCCCCTGCTCTATCTGGTCGCTTACCAGTACATGAAGGCCGGTGCGGGTGTTGCGGCCGTGCTGGACACGTCCCGGCTGCGCCATCGCATCGCGGCGCTGCCCAAGCTGCTGGCGCGGCCTGCAGTGCTGCGGCTGGGCATGGGCTATGTGTCGGCCCTGCGCCGCGCTGGAGTGCCGGTGCTGAACGGTATACAGCCGGTAGCCATTGACGGCGACCGCGAAGATGGTGTGCGCAAGATCGTCTTCCACGAATCCTCCGGCGCCGTGCGCGAAATAGAATGCGATGCTGTCGCCATGGGCTATCACCTGCGTCCCGAAACACAGCTCGCGGACCTCGCGCGCTGTGCATTCCGCTTCGATGCCGGCACGCGCCAGTGGTTCCCTGATGTGAGCATGGAAGGACGCAGTTCAGTCGCCGGCGTGTATCTGGCCGGCGATGGCGCGCGCATCCTCGGTGCGGAAGGCGCCGAAAATGCCGGCCGCCTGGCCGCGCTGGCCCTGCTGAAGGACACCGGCCGCAGCGTGGACGCGAACCGCGTGGCTTCTCTGCTGGCAGCGCAGGAGAAGATGGATCGCTTCCGCCAAGGACTGGTGCAAGCCTTCCCGTGGCCAGCCGATCAAGCCGCCGCACTGACCGACGACACCATTGTCTGCCGCTGCGAATGTATCACTGCAGGAGAGCTGCGCCGGGTCGTACGCGACATGGGCGCGCAGGAAGCCAACCGCGCCAAGGCCTTCAGCCGCGTGGGCATGGGCCGCTGCCAGGGACGCTACTGCGGCCAGGCCGGCGCCGAGGTGATTGCCCATGCCTGCGGCGTACCGCTCGAACAGGTCGGACGCCTGCGCGGACAAGGTCCCGTCAAACCACTTTCCATCCATACCATCGAGGAGCAGGCATGAGTGCATCACCGCAGGCCGACGTTCTGATCATCGGCGGCGGCATCATGGGCGCCTCCACCGCTTTTTTCCTGCGCAAGCGGGGCCTTTCCGTGATCCTGCTTGAGCGCGGTCTGGTGGGGCAGCAGGCCAGCGGCGTCAATTTCGGCAATGTGCGACGCCAGGGCCGCATTCTGTCGCAACTGCCCTTGTCCAACCGGGCGAACGAGATCTGGTACAAGCTGAAGGAACTGCTCGGCGAAGATGCGGAATTCCTGCCGTCCGGCCACCTGCGCTGCGCTTACGACAGCGAGCGCGAAGCCGTGCTGGAAAAATACGCCAGTGAATGCCGCGAGTGGGGACTGGACCTGGAAATGATCGGCAAGGCCGAGATTCGCAAGCGCTACCCCTGGCTGGGTCCCGAAGTCATCGCCGGTTCCCTGTCGCCGCTGGATGGCCATGCGAATCCGCGCCTTGCGGCACCTGCATTTGGCCGCGCGGCTGCACGGCTGGGCGCGCGCATTATCGAGAACTGCGAGGTGCTGTCGCTGGAGCGCGATGGACTGGATTTTCGCGCGATCTGCGCCGATGGCCGCGAGTTCCGCGCGCCGGCCATGCTGGTGTCCAGCGGCGCCTGGGGCGACCGCATGAGCGCACAGATGGGCGAGCCGGTGACGATGGCCGTACGCGGCCCGCAAATGGCGGTGACGGAACCGATGCCGTACAAGATCGGTCCGGCGATTGGCGTGGCGGTCAAGGTACCGGAAGAGTCGCTGTACTTCCGCCAGGTCAAGCGCGGCAATATCGTATTTGGCGGCTGCGGACGCGGGCCGGCCAGTGCCGACACGCGCCGCGCCTATGTACTGCCGCAGATTACGCTGGCCCAGTTCCGCCAGATGGCGCGCCTGGCGCCGCCAGTGGCTAAGCTGAACATCATCCGCGTCTGGAGTGGCATCGAAGGCTATATGCCGGATGATTTGCCGGTGATGGGTCCCAGCGCGAAAGTGCCGGGGCTGCACTATGCCTTCGGTTTCTGCGGGCACGGCTTCCAGATCGGCCCAGGCGTGGGCGATGTGATGGCCGAACTGATCGCGACCGGCGCCACCTCGACGCCGATTGAACCGTTCAGCATCCGCCGTTTCTCTGCCTGAGCCAGACTGGCGTCCCCGGTGGACGCCACGCTTGTGGCCTGTTTAAGCGGGCCGATAGATGGCGTACACCTTTGCCACCTTCTCACGGCTCTCCCAGCTGCATTGTGCGTTCTGCTCGACGAGGAAGATGTCACCTCGCACGAAGGTACCCTCGCGTCCCGTTTCATCCACAAAGGTGACGCTGCCCTCCAGGAGGTACATCAGCTCATAGTGGCGATAAGACATGGCGCGGCGTTGGTAAGGCGTTGAATCCCAGGTACCGCACATGAATTCTCCGTCAGCAGAGCGGTAGTCGGTGTAGTTGCGGCAGGCGGGAGTGGGTGTCAGCAGCAGTTCGGCCAGCGGAGCGCCAGATGGCTCCAACGGCGGATTGGCCATGATGGGAATCAGCTCCCGCGCAGCCTGCTGGCTGCCGGAATAGCGCATGAAGATAATGGACACCGGTGCGTCGGCCGACCAGGCGAATGCCGCGCCACGCTGAAGCACCATGCTGCTGCCCTCCTCCAGGATCAGCGGGCCGTCCCGCTGCGACAGTTTCAGGCGCCCGCCTGCAACGATGATGAACTCGTCGGCCGGCATAGCAGCCACCTCGCCGCTGCCCGCTTCAAGCTCGATGACGCCAACCGTTACAGGCCCCGCCGGTAGATCAAGCTGACGGCGGCTGGACAGGAAGTCCGTCCCTGTACTACCAGGCTTGGTATCCTGCGCAAACACGCGGAGGTCAATAAAGGACGGCGGCAAATTCGGCATGGTTCGGCTCTTCTGAGTGAGTGATGGGTGTTTAGCATTACAGCATGGGATCTCAGACAGCTATGAGCATTCGCGTACAAGCAGAACGCAGAATAAACCTTTCGCGGCCACGCATGCGGCATGAACTGTGGGGCAGCATTCGTAAAGCAGCCTTGCCCGTAAGTAGCACCGTTTGCACCTGCGCCCTGGCAGGAGCGCGAACAGCTTTACAGCTAGATCAAGCGCGCGGTTCGCGCTCAGGTGCCAACCGATCCGTCGGAAAAAGGGTGACAAACCCGGTCGTTCCATCCAGGCGGATGCGTTGGCCGTCCTGAATCCGTAGCGTCGCGTCCCGAACCGCAACGATTGCAGGCAGCCCATATTCGCGGGCGATAACCGCGCCATGGCTCATTTGCCCTCCCACTTCGGTGACGAGCCCCGCTACCGTCAGGAACAGCGGTGTCCAGCTGGGGTCTGTATACGTGGTAACGAGAATATCGCCCGGCTCGATAGCAGCTGCCGCCATATCATGGACGATCCTGGCGCGGCCTTCGACAATTCCCACGGAGACAGCCACGCCGGGAATCGCGTTGGCCGGAAGATCGTCGCGTTTGAAATCTCCAAACAGGCCTTCGCCATCCGACGTCAACACGCGTGGCGGGGCAAGCCTTTCGTAAGCTGCAAACTCGGCGCGGCGGGCAAGAATGGTGTCCTGATCGGCCTGTTGGGTTCTGACGACTTCTCGAAGCTCCTCGAAGCGCAGGAAGAAAATATCGTCCGCCCTGACAATGACGCCATCTCTGACAAGTTGAGCTGCTTCTCTGAGCATCGCCTGTTTATGGAGGTCCATGCGGCTAACCCAACCGTACTTGGGATATTCACGATAACCGATGAACGCCCGCAGACGATCGATCGCGTCTTTGGTTTGTGCGGCCTTGATGGCGCCATCAGGCAGCAAACGCAGACGCATCAACACATCCTGTTCAGCAGCTTCGGCCCGGGCCAGCCCACGGTTGAAACGCCGCTCCGCTTCACCCGGTTCAAATCGATCGACATTCGCAATAATCATCGGAACGAGAATGGCCGGCTGCTCTCGCCAGCGCGTGCGGGTCACGTCAATCTCGCCGGCACAGCGCATGCCGTATTTTTCGAGATTGCCGGTGATGGCATCCAGAGCTTCACTGCCACCCTCGACCTGCGCAAGCTCAGAGAGCGAGCCGTCTGCGTCAAATTGCCGCAAGAATGACACCGCGGCGGGATGAGGACGGATTGCATCGGCGACGTCCAGCAGATCCAGGCCCATTCTCGAAGTGACGTTATTGTCGACCGATTGCGAAAGGATGTCGGCGATGCCGTTTTCGCCCAGCCATTCCGTGAGGTGGTCATTAAGCCACCACATCGCCTCGAAGCCGGTCATGAGGGCCAGCGTACTTTGTGGCGCAGTCAGCAGGCGCTTGAGTGCAGCGAGATCGTCGGCGATGAAGTCAAACAGCACATTTCCCGATTTCTGTGCCAGGCTGCGCCGTGCCTCAGCGACAGCCATTTCATGCTCGCCGATCAGTTGCCCGACAATTGCAGGGTCAGGCGATTGGGCTGACGAGGCATTGTCCGTCTTCCGGCCAAGCGATCGCGCCGAGGCACTGCAAGCCGATTCCTGCGCAGGGAGCGTCGCGATAAACCTGCGCTCCAATAGTGTATTGACCGCACTGCTGATCAGAGGTTCCCGGCTCAACATATGAAGAAGTGCGCTGCGACTGGCGGGTGACGCAAGCTGGCCAGTGATGTCGACAAACAGCCGGCCGCCTGCTTCATACATCGGCCGCGCCGCGAGCATTTGCCAGAATGACAGCCCAAGTGGCTTCATCGCATCCGTCATCATTTGCTGATGGCCGACCGAGAGGTAGACATACCGCTCATTGACATTCTCCCGTCGCGGGATCGGGAACAATGTGGTGATCGGCCTGCTTTGGACAATCTGGAACGCGCCGTTGAGAAGACACCACTCTATGTCTTGCGGAGAGGCGAAGTGCGCCTCTATACGCCGGCCGATTTCAGCCAGCGCCCGGACCTGTTCGTCATTCAACAAGGGGCTAACGCGCCCTGCCCCTTCAAAAATCTCTCCGTACCGTAGCTTGAATGCTTCGGCATCGATCGCGCCTGATACCAGCGCCTCACCGCTACCTGCGCAAGCTTCTATCGCGACCACTGTTCTGTCGCCGCTTACTGGATCGGCGGTGAACATCACCCCCGCCGATTGAGCCGGCACCATGCGCTGCACGATGACGGCCATGCTGGTGCTGCGCTGACCAATATCATTCCGCTGCCGGTAAGCGACAGCGCGTTCGGTAAACAGCGAAGCCCAGCAACGGCGCACCGCATCCACGACGGCGTCAACACCAATCAGGTTGAGATACGACGCATGCTGACCTGCAAATGAAGCCGTCGGCATATCTTCCGCGGTTGCGCTTGAGCGAACAGCCCAAGCCGCCCCTCTCCCCTCTGCCACAACGCGTTCTTCAATCGCAGCACGGAGCGCTTCCGAAATCGTCATTTGCTCGATGAGGGAGCGAATTTCGGCGCACAGCGCGGCATCGGTGCTTCCTGCGCCGTTTGTTTCGCGTTCGAGCAAGTCCAATGCAGCACGAATTCGTGGCGAACATTCAATGTGAGCCGCATAGGCTCCGGTCGTAACGCAGAATCCGGGCGGGACGAGAATGCCTGCGATTTGTGCGAGTTCGCCGAGATTCGCAGCCTTACCGCCAACCAGCGCAGTGTGCTTGCGATCCACTTCGCTGAGGGCCAGGGTGAGTTTCATGACGTTCTCTTTCACCAAAACTTGACAAGAATAAGCGGAGGAATATACTCCGTTTATGAACTGTGTCAAGAAAGAGGAAAGATTGAAAGCAATGCGGGTTGATGGACTAAAGAATCGGCAGAAGCTTGTCGAGGTCACGATTGAATTAGTTCTCGAAGTGGGCGGCGCTCCGCCACGCGATGCCATTGCGGAACGCGCTGGAGTGGGTATCGGGACCTTATACCGCCACTTCCCGGATCAGCAGTCTCTCCTGCACGCTACTGCCCGCTACGCGCTGGAACGCAGCATCGAAGCCGGCGAGACGCTTCTGATGAACGTCAATGACGGGAGCGATGTCCTCCGCCAGTACATGCACACCGCACTCGATCATGGCATTGGCGTGGTCAACATCATCCACCCTCTTCTCGAAAAGCGTGATTGGGCTGATCTCACCATCCGGGCCGGAACGTTGCTGAAGACGATCGTGCAGCGCGCGAAGCAAGACAGCCGGTGCCGTGCTGATCTCTCGGAGCATGACATTGTCTTCGCCATGATCCGCTTTGCGCGACCACTCGCAATTGGCGTGGCAGCGAGCGAGGAGCGCACGCTCGCCCATCGCCATCTGGACATCTACATCGATGGGTTATTTTCCCTTCAAAACCAACAGCGCGGCTGAAAGCGGCCCGGCCCAGCAAGCGACGTAAGGAGTTGCGCACAGCTTTTGTGGACAAGCCTGTTAACAACGACCAGGTCACAACCGTAAATGACTGATTTCACGGCAAAAAGCCTTGCTGATGAAATGACGTGCAGCAAGGCAAACCACCATCGGCGGCGAATTCAATCAGCGTCCCAGCCAGTGACGCTCGTGTACCTAAATAGTGCATTTCCGCTGGCACACTTCTTGATAGGAAGCTAAGTGTCCTCAATTGGGAGTGTCCGACATGACGAACTTCTTCAATGAAATGACCGCTGACGGGTTGACGCTCACTGCCAGCACAAAAATACGCGAACATTACCGCGAGTTTTGCGGCTGGCTGCAGCGCCAGTCAGCCGAAATCATCGAACGCAAGCAGGCGGAAGCCGATCTGACCTTTCGCCGGGTTGGCATCACCTTCGCAGTCTACGGTGACGAAGCAGGAACCGAACGCCTGATTCCTTTCGATACCATCCCGCGCATCATCCCGGCTGCCGAATGGAAGCAGCTGCAGACCGGGCTGGCACAGCGCGTGCAGGCGCTGAACATGTTCATCCACGACATTTACCACGATCAGAACATTGTCAAAGCGGGCGTCATTCCGGCTGAGCAGATCTACCGGAACGCGCAGTATCGGCCGGAAATGCAGGGCATCAATGTCGCGTCCAATATCTACGCGCACATCGCCGGTGTCGATATCGTGCGTGCCGGCCAGGGCGAATTCTACGTGCTGGAGGATAATCTGCGCGTACCTTCCGGCGTGTCCTACATGCTGGAAGACCGCAAGATGATGATGCGGCTGTTCCCCGAACTGTTTGCCCGCAACAAGATCGCGCCGGTGGATCACTACCCTGACCTGCTGCTGGATAATCTGCGCTCCGTCGCTCCCATGGGAGTGAATGATCCCACCGTCGTGGTGATGACCCCGGGGATGTACAACTCCGCCTACTTCGAGCATGCCTTCCTGGCGCAGCAAATGGGCGTTGAACTGGTCGAGGGCAAGGACCTGTTCGTCAACGACAACACGGTATTCATGCGCACCACGCGCGGGCCACGGCGCGTGGACGTGATCTACCGCCGGCTGGATGATGACTTCCTCGATCCGCTGGCCTTCCGCGCAGATTCCTCGCTGGGTGTGCCGGGTCTGCTGTCGGTGTACCGCGCCGGCAGGGTGACCCTGGCCAATGCCATCGGCACCGGCGTGGCCGATGACAAGTCAATTTACCCCTTCGTGCCGGACATGATCCGCTTCTACCTCTCCGAGGAACCGGTTCTAAACAATGTGCCGACCTATCAGTGCCGCCGCAAGGAAGACCTGGCCTACACGCTGGCGCACTTGCCGGAACTGGTGGTCAAGGAAGTCCATGGCGCAGGCGGCTACGGCATGCTGGTCGGTCCAGCCTCGACCAAGGCGCAGATCGAGGACTTCCGCCAGCGCCTGCTGGCCCGGCCGGACGGCTATATCGCGCAGCCAACGCTGGCCCTTTCCGCCTGCCCCACATATGTGCAAAGCGGTATCGCACCGCGCCATATCGATCTGCGGCCATTCGTCTTGTCCGGAAAAACAATCTCCATGGTGCCGGGAGGCCTGACCCGCGTGGCGCTGCAGGAAGGGTCGCTGGTGGTCAACTCCTCGCAAGGCGGGGGCACCAAGGATACCTGGGTATTGGAGCGATAAGGAGACATCATGCTAAGCCGTACCGCCGATCACCTGTTCTGGATGGCCCGCTACACCGAGCGCGCCGAAAATACCGCACGCATGCTGGATGTGAACGTGCAGACTTCGATGCTGCCGCAATCCGACGAAGAAACTGCCCAGGGCTGGCGGGCCTTGCTGGGCATCTCGGAATTGCAGTACGCCTTCAATCAGAAGTACCAGTCGCTGGAAGCGCGCGAGGTCATCGACTTCATGGTGCGCGACCCGGACAACCCTTCGTCCATCGTGGCCTGCCTGACGCAGGCACGCGAAAATGCGCGGGCGGTGCGCGGCACGCTGACCACCGAAGTCTGGGAAATCCAGAACCAGACCTGGCTGGACATGCAGAAGCGCCTGGACAGCGATTTTCTGGAAAGCGATCCCAGCAAGTTCTTCGAGTGGGTGAAGTACCGCTCGCATTTATCGCGGGGCGTCACGCTGGGCACCATGCTGCGCGACGAAGCGGTGCAATTCATCCGCCTGGGCACCTTCCTGGAGCGGGCCGACAACACGGCGCGCATCCTGGACGTCAAATACCATGGCGGCGCGACCGAACACAGTGGGGCCGAAGGCATGAGCCAGCGCGATTTCTACTATTGGGGTGCGCTGCTGCGGTCAGTATCGGGCTTCGAAATTTACCGCAAGGTTTACCGCGATGTCATCACACCCGCACGCATTGCCGAACTCCTGATGCTGAGAGCAGACATGCCGCGATCGCTGCTGGCCTGCATGGATGAGGTAGTGCAAAACCTGCACGAAGTGCGCAACGACGTCTCGGCCGATACCGAACGCTTCGCAGGCAGGCTGCGTGCGGAGCTGCAGTTCGGCAAAATCGAAGACATCCTGGCTGCCGGCCTTCACGATACCTTGACCCGCTTCCTGGCTGATATCTATGAACTGGGCAACCGCGTCAGCCGTGATTTCCTGGTGCCCTTGGCGGCGTAAGCGGAAGACCTACCATGCGATTAACGATACGCCACGAAACCCGCTACACCTACAGCTCGCCGCTGGCCTATACCATCCAGCAGCTGCACCTGACGCCGCGCGTCGAGCCGCAGCAGCACGTGCTGTCCTGGCAAATTGCCCTGCCCGGCCACGTGCATGCCTACACCGACGCCTTCGGCAACCTGTCGCACATGATGACGCTGGATAGCGCGCACAAGGACCTGTCCATTGTCGCCTATGGCGCGGTCGAAACCACGGTACCCGATCGCGGCCGCGTAGTGAACGGCGACACCCTGTCTCCCCTGATCTTCACCGTGCCGACACGGCTGACGGCAGCCACGCCCGCCATCCTGGAACTGGCGGCTGCCTGCCTGCCGGACGGCAAAGCAAGTACGCGCCATTTGATGGCTCTGGCGGAGCACATCTTTGGTGCGGTCTCGTACCAAAGCGGTGCAACGGCCGTCGACTCAACCGCCAGCGATGCACTGGCCCTCGGCCAAGGCGTGTGCCAGGACCATGCTCATCTGTTCCTGGCCTGCTGCCACGCGCATGGCATCCCGGCACGCTATGTCTCAGGCTACATCGATCCGGAAAACAGCGATCATGCCGCCAGCCACGCCTGGGTCGATGCCTGGGCGGAGGACCGGGACTACAGCGGATGGGTCAGCATCGATGTCACCCATGCGCGCCTGATGAGCGATGCCTACTGCCGTCTGGCGATTGGCCGCGACTACGACGGCGCCGCGCCCGTACGCGGGGTGCGGCGCGGCGGCGGCACCGAATCGCTGAGCGTCAACGTCCAGATTATCCCGCAATGAGCGGGTGTAGAATGGCCCATCCCCTTTTTAGAATTTGATGCGATGACATATTGTGTGGGCATGCGCCTGGATGCCGGACTGGTCTTTCTGTCCGATTCGCGTACCAACGCCGGCGTGGACCAGGTCGGCACTTTCCGCAAGATGAGCGTATTCGAACTGCCCGGCGACCGCATGATGGTGATGATGACGGCGGGGAATTTGTCGATCTCGCAGTCGATCCGCCAACTGGTGACCGAATTGCAGTCGGAGGAAGGACATAGCATCTGGAATGCGCCTACGATGTACGAGGCGGCGCGCATACTCGGCCAGGCAGTGCGGCAAGTGCATGACCGCGATGCCAAGGCCCTGTCGGAATTCGGTATCGAATTCAACGTCAACATCATCTTCGGCGGTCAGATCAAGGGCGAGCGCTGCCGCCTGTTCCAGATTTACTCGGCAGGCAATTTCATCGAGTCGCACGATGAGAATACCTATTTCCAGATCGGCGAAGCCAAGTACGGCAAGCCCATTATCGATCGGGTAGTGACGCCATCCACCACCCTTGATGATGCCGCCAAGTGCGCGCTGATTTCCATGGACTCCACACTGCGCTCGAACGTCTCGGTTGGATTACCGCTGGACCTTCTGGTGTACGAAGCCGACAAGCTGGCCGTTACCCGTTTCGTCACGATCGACGAGCGCAACCAGTATTTCCAGATGATCCGCAGCACCTGGGGCCAGCAGCTGAAACGGGTATTTGAGGATCTGGACGCCCCCGCATGGAACGCCGGACCGGGCGCCGGCGCCAATGTCCTGCATTCGGCAAACGCGAACAGCAAGCCGGTGCGGGTCGCGCCGCCGGCGGGCGTGACGGCACCCGCGCCAGTCAGCCCGGCGTTGCAGACCCTGGTCCAGCAATTCCACGATGGCCAGCAGTAGGCAGCTTTACTTCAAGTAGGATTGGAGCACCTGGAGTACGGCTTCCGCCTCTTCCCTGCGATGGTCTTCTTACGCTTCCTTGACCACATGGTCCATCAGGTGCGTTTCCCCGCCTGAATCAGGCTGACCACCAAGGTTCGTGGCAATGCCCCACGTCCAATCCGAATAAAGAAAAAGCCCGCTCAGGGAGCGGGCAAATCTATTTCCCTTGGAGGAGATAGAGGAGACGATTTCAGTATGCTGCAGCCCATCCAGCCGGTCTACTTTCTTTTATGAATGCTTGTTATCAGTATTGCTTATAACCAATTTCTGCGTGACGGATTTCAGCTGTGCGGCCAAGGCGTGCCGGTAGTGCGCTCATTTCGCTTTCCTCAAATTCTTCTAGTTGGATGAGCGCATTAGCAAATACTGCCGCGCCACATATTGTTATCTGAATTGCTTCGTTCCCGGCGCGACAAGCTTGCACCTAAGATGCAACCTCCAACCATCACACAGGAGCACACCATGATCGCCGCCACCGCAGCAGCCTTTTCCTCACCACTGCACCGTAGCCTTGCGGCCTGCATGATGATGGCGATGGCCTGCAGCGCCACGGCAGCGCCCAGTGTCTTCCCTACCGGCGTCACGCGCTACGACCCTGAACGCGCCTGGAACGGCTATGTGCTGTTCAGCGGGCAGGACAAGAAGACCCACCTGATCGACATGAACGGGAACGAAGTGCGCCAGTGGCCGCACGAGGGATTCCCGCCGGTGCTGGTCGATCCCGCGCTAGCCGGCGGCGCACGCGGCAACATCCTGCTGCAACTGTCGAACGCCAAAGGCGCCCAGGCGGGCAATGGGCTCGGTAACAAGAGCATCGGAGAGCTGGACTGGAGCGGCAAGGTGCTCTGGCAATGGGGTGCTGCCGGCGACGCTTACGCTTCGGCCTCGGTGCAGACCGGCGGCGCGCCAGGCGGCGCAGCGAAACAGCATCACGATTGGCGCCGGCTCGCCAACGGCAATACGCTGGTGCTGGCGAACCTGGTGCACCCGGTGCAGGGCTTCACCGCGCCGCAAGTGCTGGACGATGTGATTTACGAGGTCACCCCTTCCGGCAGCATCGCCTGGCAATGGGTCGCTTCGGAGCACTTGAACGAACTGGGGTTCTCGCCGGAGTCGCTGAAGCTGGTGCTTGCCGCGAAACCGCGCAACGGTGCGCAGGCGGTGGACTACCTGCATATCAATAATATGGCAGTGCTGGGCGCGAACAAATGGCATGCGCAAGGCGATGCGCGCTTCCATCCGAATAACATCATCATTTCTTCGCGCGAATCCAACATCATCGCCATAATCGATCGCAAGACGGGCAAAGTGGCATGGACGCTGGGTCCGGATTTCCCTGCCATCGCGGGCGCCCAGGTGCCGCGGGCCGTGGACCAGATCATCGGCCCGCATGACGCCCACCTGATTGCCGAAGGCTTGCCCGGCGCAGGCAACCTGCTGGTGTTCGATAACCAGGGCGAAGCGGGCTATCCACGCGTCTCGCCGGGCATCTTCCCCCACTCGCGGGTGCTGGAGATCGATCCTGTTCGCAAGCAGATCGTGTGGCAGTACACGGCCGCCAACTCGGCACAGACGCTGTGGAGCTTTTACAGTGCCTTCATCAGCAGCGCGCGCCGCCTGCCGAACGGGAATACCCTGATCGATGAAGGCATGAACGGGCGCTTCTTCCAGGTGACGCAGCAAGGCGACATCGTGTGGGAATACGTCAGTCCTTATTTCGGCTCCTCGCCCGTTGGCGGGGAAGGCGGCCCGGTGCTGACCAACTGGGTCTATCGTGCGCTGCCGGTACCTTACAACTGGGTGCCGCCTGAAACACCTCGCTCGGAAAAACCTGTGGCGGCCCACAATGCGGCCACGGAGCACCTCGTCGCCAGACCCTGAGACGATCCACATCCATGCATATCGCGCAGCGCCCGGCCACAGGGCAGGCGCTGCTTCGCCAAAAAAACAGTAGGGGAAAACTTTGTTCAAGCAAACCGCCATTGCCCTGGCAGTGCTGGTGCTGGCCGCTGACGCGCGTGCCGCAGGCGCTGCCAACGACACATCAGCAGCCAGCGCCGATGCACCTGCCGCCACTGCCGGCGCCACCGATGCCGTCGCCCCGGGCGCAGCGCCCGATGCCGGCGATCCCGCTTTCGCGGGCGCCGTACAGACCGTCCTTGTGACCACGCGCCGCCGCGTGGAAAGTTCGCAGAACGTGCCCACGCCGATGACGGTCCTCGGCGACGATTTACTGGAGGGCAGCCGCACCTACCGCGTGCAGGACTTGCAGCAGCTGCTGCCCAGCACCACCATCAACTACGTCCACGCCCGCCAGATGAGCTTTGCCGTGCGAGGGCTGGGGAATAATCCCGCCAGCGATGGCCTGGAGGGCAGCGTCGGCGTCTATCTCGACAACGTCTACCTGGCGCGTCCCGGTATGGCCGCTTTCGACGCGCTGGACATCCAGCAGCTGGAGCTGCTGCGCGGGCCGCAGGGCACGCTGTTCGGCAAGAACACCACGGCCGGCGTGTTGAATATCTCGACCCGCAAGCCGACGTTCAGCCCGGAACGCAGCATCGAACTGTCGGGCGGCCAGTTCGGCTACAAGCAGGCCAAGGCCATCCTGAATGGCGCCGTCAGCGAGACTGTCGCCGCGCGCCTCTCGGTCTACAAAACCAATGACGACGGTTACATCACCAATCGCTATAACGGCCGCAAGGTGCAGGGTGGCGACCGCCAGGGCGTGCGTGCGCAGGCCCTGTATGAGGCCGGCCGCGATTTCAGCCTGCGCCTGATCGCCGACTATAACCAGGAAGACTCCAACAACGGCACGCTGATCTTCTACAGCGCGGGGCCGAGCGGCAAGGTGCTCACGCAGGCCAGGCTGGTGGGCGCTTCGCCGGTACTGGATCCCAACGAGCGCGCCGTCAATCTGGACACCGGTTCGCGCGTCAATGTGCACCAGGGCGGCGTATCGGCCGAGGCAAACTGGACGTTCGCCAACGACGCAAAGCTGACCTCCGTCACGGCCTGGCGGCGCTGGAACTTCATCCCGCGCAACGACGATGGCCTGAATGTGCCGGTCACACTGACGGCCGGCGCCTCCGCCAACCATAAGCAGTTCTCGCAGGAGCTGCGCTGGGCCACGCCATCCGGCAAAGCGGTGGAATCGGTGTTCGGGGCCTATTACTACTACCAGGACCTGTCCAATAACTCCTTTACCGTCAACGGGCCACTGGCCGACATCTACAACGGTACGCCGGCTGGTGCCTGGGCCAATGTCTCGAGCGAAGCACCGTCGACGCTGCGCGTGAACAGTTACGCCCTGTTTGCGCAGTCCACCTGGCATGCCGGCAGCCGCTTCGACGTCACCGGCGGTCTGCGCGCCAGCTACGAAGACAAGGCCGCCCGCGTCACGCGCAATGCGCCGACGGGCGGCGCTGCCGTCACCGGCGCCGCACTGGCTTCACGCAGTGGGCGTTACGGGGTCTACGATTCCGGTCCGCTCGGGCTTAACCAGTTCAGCCCCACTGCCCTGATCAGCGTGGGCTACAAGGCCGCGCAGGATGTGCTGCTGTATTCCAGCCTGTCGCATGGCGAGAAGTCCGGCGGCATCAATCTGTCGGTGCCAGGGGCCGGCGGCGCTGCCTCGCTGCTGGTGGGTACCGAGCGCTCCAATGCCTTTGAACTGGGCGTGAAGAGCACCGTGCTGGACAACCGTCTGCAATTGAACGGCAACCTGTTTGCCACCGTCGTGCACGGCTACCAGAGCAACGCCTATGATCCCGTCAGCCGTACCTCCTACCTCACCAACGCGGGCAACGTCCGTACCCGCGGCGTGGAGCTGGAGGCGATCGCCACGCCGGTACGCGGCCTGACGCTGCGCGCGAATGGTTCGTTCAACGACGTCAGCTATCTGAAGTACACCAACGCGCCGTGCCCGCCGGAGATCAATGCCACGTTCTGCGATTTGTCCGGCCGTCATGCACTGGTCAACGCGCCGCGCTGGATCGGTAACCTTGGCGCGCAATATCAGCACGCGGTCGCCGACGGCTTGCAGGCTTACTACAACGCCAACTATGCCTACCGCGGCGAGACTTATGGCACGCTGGATGCATCGGCCTATTCGAAGATTCCGGCTTACAGCGTGACCAATGCATCCATCGGCCTGCGCGGCACGCGCGGCGCAGCGTGGGACGTGTCGCTGTGGGTGAAGAACGCCTTCGACCGCCAGTACTACACCAGTCTGTGGAACGCCAATTTTGGCTCATATAACGCCGTCATCGGCACACCGCGTACCGTGGGCGTCACGGGCCGCTACGAATTCTGAACGGGGATAGCATGAATCCATTACGACGCGCCGTCCTTGGCGCACTTTCCACCTTTGCCCTGGCGCCGCGTGCGGCACTGTCCACCACCCATGCCCGGCCCAATATTCTGTTCATCCTGGCAGACGATCTGGGCTGGGGCGATCTAAGCGTGTACGGTCAGACCGATTTCCGCACCCCCAACCTGGACAAGCTTGCGGCGCAGGGCCTGCGGCTGACGCAGGCGTATTCCAATTCGGCGGTTTGCTCGGCCACGCGCTTCGGCCTGATCACGGGGCGCTATCAGTACCGCCTGCGCGGCGGGCTGGAAGAACCGATCGCCGGCGCTTCCGACACCATCGGCCTGCCGCCGGACCACCCCACCCTGCCATCGCTGCTGAAAAAAGTGGGCTATCGTACGGCGCTGATCGGCAAGTGGCATCTCGGGTATCTGCCCACCTTCGGTCCGCTCAAGAGCGGCTACGACAGCTTCTTCGGCAATTACGGCGGGGCGATCGACTACTTCACGCACAAGCCGGGCGTTGGACCCGATGTGAAGGAAGACCTGTTTGAAGGCGAGGTGCCGGTGCACCAGGTCGGCTACTACACCGACCTTCTTGGCGAACGCGCGGCGGAATTCGTGCGCAAGCAGGACAAGGCGCAGCCCTTCTTCCTGTCGCTGCATTACACCGCGCCGCACTGGCCGTGGGAAGGCCCGCAGGACGAAGCAGTGTCGAAGGATATCAATAATATCTTCCACTACGACGGCGGCAATCTGCGCACCTACGCCAAAATGGTCACGGCCCTCGATGCCTCCATCGGCCGCGTGCTGCAGACGCTGGAGCAGCGGGGCCTGGCGGAGAACACCATCGTTGTCTTCACCAGCGATAACGGTGGCGAACGCTTCTCCCGCACCTGGCCTTTCAGCGGCCAGAAAACGGAACTGCTGGAAGGCGGCATTCGCGTGCCGGGTATCGTGCGCTGGCCGCGCCGCATCAAGCCGGGGCAGGTCAGCGAGCAGGTGGCGATCAGCATGGACTGGCTCCCGACCCTGCTGTCCGCAGCCGGCACGGCGCCCGATCCCGCCTACGCGCCGGATGGACAAAATCTGCTGCCGGTACTGACCGGCACGGGGCAAAAGATTGAGCGTACCCTGTTCTGGCGCTACAAGGCCAATGCGCAGCGCGCCGTGCGTGCGGGTGACTGGAAGTACTTGAAACTGAACGGCCAGGAATTCCTGTTCAATGTGACGGACGATCAGCGCGAGCGTGCCAATCTCGCACGCCGCCATCCGGAAAAGCTGGCGGAACTCAAGCGCCAATGGGAAAGCTGGAACGAAGGCATGCTGCCCATCACGCCCGATGTGCGCACCCACGGCGTGACCGGCAAGGTGCAGGCCGACAAGTACAGCCCGGAAGGCAACGACTAGCCTTTAAGGCTCGTTGTGGCGCGTGCGGGACGTCCGACGGAGGATCTTCCGTGACAGACGCTGATTTTCACGTGCGCGATGAGTGGAGAATAAAACAAAAAACCGCCGCTCCAGAGGAAACGGCGGTTTCTTTGATGTCCATCTAGCGTACTGGACAGTGTTCTGGCGGAGACGGTGTCCTCAGCATTAAGAGGGGAAAAACGCCCCTTTAGCGCTCCATCCACCTTTCTACCCACCTAAAAAAATTTCCCAGATATAAAGAAAAACGCCCTCCGTGTCTAAGAAAATAATACAGGAATTTTTCCGTAGGTGGAGCGCGCCAGGAATCGCTCCGAGGCCAAGAGCTTGTCTGGAATCGCCCCCGTTGCAGACGGTCGCAAAAGTCTCAATTGGATGTTTGCGTTAGTGTGTTCAGCAGAACAGTAATTCGTTCCGCCTCGCCGCGATAACTGGCTGGCTCGATGCATTAATGCGCCTTTAATGAAGTCCCGTATAGGCTGACCAGCCGGCTGTGTCAGCACAGCGCACTTCTTGGAGGCCCGATGAGAAGATCCCTTTGGACCACGCTGGCGTTGATAATTGCCGCTGGCGTGCAGGTGGCAAGCGCCGCCGATTACGCTGTACGTCAGAAGTGGCCTCTCGACGGCGCAGGACGTTGGGACTACTTGGACATTGACACTACCCGCCAGCGCTTGTTCGTTACCCGTGGCGACCGAGTGCAAATATTGGATCTAGCGTCCGGCAAGGTAGAAGGGGAAATCGGCGGCTTGCGACGTGCCCATGGTGTCGCATTTGCCCCCAAGCTGGGCTTGGGCTTTGTCAGTAGCGGCGAGGCCAATAGCATCGTTGTCTTCGACTTGAGCAGTCTGCAAGTGAAGCACGAGGTGCCGGTATCTGGCAAGAATCCCGACTCTATTCTGTACGAGGAAGGCAGCGGCAAGTTGTACACCTTTAACGGCAACACCGCCAACGTATCAGTGTTCGATGCCGCGACGATGACGCCAAGGGCCACAATCGCTGTGGCGGGCAAGCCGGAATTTGCTGTTAGCGATGGCGTCCACGTGTATGTCAACGTCGAGGATAAAAATCTGATCGATGTGATCGACGTCGCCAGCGACGGCCTGGTCGCTGGCTGGCCGCTACCAGGCTGCAAAGAACCCACCGGCCTGGCTCTGGACGCGGCCCACAACCGCCTGTTCTCAGTTTGCGGTAATGGGGGGTTAGCTGTCACCGATACGCGCGATGGCCACCAAGTGGCCCGCAGCCTAATTGGAAAGGGTGCTGATGGAGTCGTCATTGACTCTGTGCGATCAATCGTCTTTTCATCGAATGGTGAAGGCACGTTGACAGTGATCCACCAGGACGATGCCGACCATTACGCGGCGCCGATCACGGTAGCCACAGCCAAAGGCGCGCGCACAATGGCGATGGACCATGAGAGCGGACGCATTTACTTGCCGACGGTGGTAGACCAACACTTTACTATTATCGTCACGGCACCTTGATTCAGCTCCATCACCTGACAGGAGCAGCGCTATCGGGGTCGCCTCGCTCAGGTCTAGCGCTTCAACGACTATGCTTTTGGACCGGTCACCGGTCCGTCAGGCTTGACGACATTCTTCAGCCTGTTCCGGTAGCGACAGCGCAGTCAAAGGAAATAGCAGCCGAAGTGGTCAATCGCAGGCTCGCATTCGGAATACTTCGAGTTGGCAGTACAGCGTTTGCAGGTCCATATGAGTACACCTCACTGGTTCATGGAACGGAGCTGATCAGCGGCACGAACACCAGTTTCCAGCGCTGCTGCTACCGCCATGGATTGCGATTCGAACGGCATATCCAGGATCTGCGTGTGCAGAACGCGAGACCCCTTGAGGACTTTGAAAATTGCTCGCCACTTGCCCGAATTTTCCGGATCATGGCCTGCGTAACGGACCAGATAACCATCCTCAAGCAATGCTTCTTGGAATGGACCCAGGTACTCAGATGGAATATTGGCGTCCATACATCCTCCTTCAAAAGGGCATCGTAGCATGAGTCGCTCCAACAGCGAATTGAGGTCCTGAAGAGTTGAATCGAACGGCGCTGATAGTCAGAGCGAGTACGATCAAACCATGAATAGGCGCACAGACCATGTAACTGCAGAAAAGGTGTCGATCGCGCTGCTCATCCGGACTGCATTGGGTGGCGAAGCAGGGTTGAGTGTAGCCCTACGCTCTGGTGTCCCCTTTGAGCTAATTCAGGCAGTCTTCGGAAGAGCGGTTGCTAGTGTGCGCGTATCAAAGCCGGGGATAGATTTAACGCGCGACCGCCGGCAACAGCCTAGGAAATGACTAGCGGGCGGTGGTGCACCTGCTATCATCCTGCTTCCAAACATGCACAAGTCCATCACGCCGCGTTGCAAACATTTACGGTTGTGACGAAGCGACAGCTGCGGCGTTGGTTCCTGCAGAGGGCAACGCCGCCGCTCCGTTCTTTTTCCTCGTCTTCCGGGACGGAGCAAGCTACAAGATTTATGGTGAAGGACTTGGGGATAAGGTTTCGACCGAGGCGGCAATGGAGGACCTCAAATCTTTACCGGGCGAAGCATTAGCGGAGCTCATGCTCGAGGCGCAAGCGCCGAAACGCTGAGCAAGGTACATCGCTTTCGGCCACAAGCAGACCAGCCGAAGTACTGGCGAACAATACTTAATGCATAGGAAGTGTTGAGCAACTCAGAACGCGGAGGCTCCTCTAGGGATATCTCAGGGAGGTGTCCATTATTTCGATGCGGCGCCGCTCTACACAGAGTGCCGCATTTTTGGGGGGGGGAATGACACGAGCCGTGTTTTGCGGTCCACGTTCGTTTGCCTATCATCATGACTATCACGCCGCCGAATCGATCCATATATATGCTTAGGAGGTGGCGTGTCCTCATGCTATGGTCAGTGGCTGCCCTGACTTTATCTATTCCAGTCCGCAGCAGTGCAATCACTGAAGCGGAGGCTATATGAAAGATTTCACCCGACCCGACGAAGGCATGGCCTTGGCCGTCGATGCCGCCATCGAAATGGAAGCATCTTCCGGATGCGCACTCGCATGGCAATACCTGCAAATGCATGCCGTTCCACAAGGCGTCACGATGAGGGTGCTCTCCCCAAATGGCCCACGGCGCGCTTCGAATTCCAATGGCCAGGGCGCATTCTTGGAGTCCCCCTCAGCTAACCGCGAGCAAGTTGCCGAACATTCGACAGAATTAGCTGCGGCAGGATTGGGAATCGTCTTAAAGTTCCGCGTACCGAGGACAAACAATACTCTCTCCGAAACGATCGATCAGGCTATCGAGATGTTGGGGGTCCACAATCGGTTCTACGCTGAAGCGCTTCTGCGAATCCATGCCGTCAAAACACCAGTCATCATGCGAGTTTTATTCGACGTAGAACGCCGAAGGAGCATTACCCATCCAACCACTCCTCTTGCGCCGGCACGTGCCATTCGATTGTTGTACTTAGTCTGAGGAAGACTCGCAAACACCTCGCTGGCTCGACGGAAAGAACAAGGATCAATTCTTAATCAAATGAGCTTTTGTCTTTAGCCGGACAAGACCCGCCGCTGCTCGTGTGCAACGGATGGCATTATTGATAGCTCAATTTCGGTAGGGATCGCCACGATGGTCGTCTCGATCATGATCGCCATGGTAGCGATATTCGTCGCGGTCACTGTGTTCATGGCGACCACGTCCGTCGGGGCCATAAAGAGGAGAGACGACGCAACCACTCAGAACTATGGAAGCTAAGAATAAAATTATGAAGGTCTTCATGATGGGCTCCGTCCGAGTAAATAATTTGCTTATAGCGCGATTCTTCGCGGCGGTCTGTTCGGTAAGGGACACAATCGAAACAACGCGAATGATCTGTCAACAGTGCGAAAATTAATAACTGGGAGATCGAGAGTCCAGGTCGCCGCGCTCCCCAAATTGTTGCGTCGACCGGTTGAATCCGCAGCCAGTAGCGATCAGTCCAGTGGTCATGACCGCCATCTTTTGAGCGCACAACAAATAGCGCTACGTGTAGTACTAACCGCCCAGTCCGCGCTCTCGCATCAGGTCCACCATCCAGTCCACAAACACACGTACTCGGGTGCTCAAGTGGCGAATCGGGGCATAAACGATCGACAGCGGAACGCTATCGGCCTTCCAATCGGGTAGCAGTGGAACCAGTTGGCCCGAGGCGATATGCTGCTCTGCAATAAATGCAGGTGAATGCATCACTCCTAGCCCTGCCAACCCCGCTGCCAACATTGCATTGGTGTCGTTGACGCTGACAAAATGGGGGCCGTTAACACTGAAGCGCTCGTTGCCACTCACCAGTTCGATTGGATGTTTCCGGCCAGTGCCCGCAAAGAAATAACGGATTTAGTCATCTTCGTCCTTGTTGTCGTCTCGATTTGAGCATGACCAGCATACAGCAGAACCAAACTTCCAGTTTTCTGAGTTTGGGTACAACAAATTCATATCGAACGGCGCCGAATTTCAGGACGCGTACTATCAACGCATGACTAGGCGCACAGACCATGTAACTGCAGAAAAAGTGTCGATCGCGCTACTAACTAAAGCAGCGCTCGGCGAGGATGCTGGTATGCACATAGCTCGCAACGCGGGCGTACCCTTTGACCTGATACGCGAGGTCTTCCGAAGAACAGTAGCCGGCATTCGCATATCTAAGCCAGGAATAAAATCTGTGCCTGAGCGGCGCCGACACCCTCGCAGTGTCTAATCCTTTGGCTTACCTTGGGTGTCACTTATCCGGAATTTCTGGCGACGGTCACCTAACAGGTAGGCATCTCCAGAAACACTGTCCGGCGCTATCTACGTTCCGAAATGACGGAACCATCCTACACAGAACGGCGATCGCCTAGTGCGATCGACAAGTATGCCTTCCAACTATCGGCATTTTGCAGGCCGAAGCAGCGAAAGTCCCGCAAACAGCGACGCAGCCTCAAACAAATTCACGAAGAGCTTAAGGGACCGGGATTCGAAGGATCTTACGATCGCGTGGCAGCGTTCGCGAGAGTTTGGCGGGCGGGTCAAACGGACCGGGTCACTTCAGCGAGCAAACGAACAATCAGTTTTCAGTGAGAATCAACGCCGCCATCATTGCTCTACATCAAACCCTCGCAGGACTCTTGAGTAAGGTAAATACGGCTGCTGGACAGTTGTAGTGGTTGCATGAACTTTGGCCCGCTTCGGCGAGCTTCGTTTATTGGTCGTTTCCAGATTTGCGTCTATGGAGGGAGACAAACAGTTCCCGCATCTTCTCGTCGTCGCGCCATGCGGAGGATAGTCGCGTGTGGGGCGGTTCGGGATGCAACATTGGCCGCCGGCGATGCCCAGCGCCAGCAAACATGAGGCGCTGGATAATTTCTGGTGAAATGTGCTCGCTGACGAGGTAAGTGAGCGCATAACGCCAACCACACCCGTGAGCGAGAACAATAGCCTCATCAACGATTGCCGCCAGTTTCCCCGATTTGCGGCGTTCTATGGTATCGGGTGACATGATGGCCTCCTCTCGGCAACTGCTAAGGTGCACAGTCTTCGGAGTGGCTGGCAAATGCTAAGTCGTCAGTGCCACCTTACCACTTTGAGAACCCGGGCGCGCACATGAATTCCTATCGGAGTCTCAGACCGATATACGAAGCAGTACTTGATTGAACGTGTGGAGTGGTTGGGGCCAATTGCCGTGATGCCCCGCCAGCCGTCAACCGTTCAAGCTGAGTCTATCCTGAACCATGTCATCCAGGCTGATCTCTTCTACGCTATTAATCTGAATGCCCAGCACGAAGTTTCGGGAGGCGCCATGTAGAGTTCCATCAGCACAGTTCGATAGCTGCATGTGGATGATCTCTAATGCCTCAGTATCCGTGGGTTTGGTGTCTTGTTCTTGGTAAAGTGAATGCACTCGGCCATTCCGATCCGAGTAGCGAATACGCCAGATCTTCATTCCTCCCTCCGTGCAAGTCTTCCGGCTACTAACTATTCAGTGTAGGAATAGGTTAATTAATTTTCGATGAAAAGACTTGCACTTTTAGCGCTGGCGGATAGTCAAAGTGTATCAGTGTCGCTTCCAAGCGACTACACTTTAAATTGCAACTGCTACACTAACTATCGGAATGGCAGTTAAAGTTCTGCATTTGCCTCACGGGCTCCTCCCGTTGCCATTCCGGTGTGTCATTGAAGACTTGCCCGCTTTGGCGGGCATTTTTTTATGCGCGAGGCAATACCTGGCCGTCGCTCCATCGTGTCAGCGACCGCCGACGGCGGCGCAAGCCGCTTGGAAAATCGCGTGCTAAGCGTCCCGACAGCTCAATGGTGGCACGCCCGTCGCGCTTACAGACGCCGCACCAGGTGGATATTGACCGCACGCGTGCCATACGCGGACTCCTCGATCTCATAGGAGACCAGCTTCTCATCGAGGCTCCCAGCTTTCTGTTCGACGACGAAGTCCCCTATCTCGGCACTGACATCATATCCTCCTGCATCCGGCCTTATTCGCCCGATACCCTTTAGCCGGCTAAACCAATGGATGGTTCCTGTATGCGTACTCATGTAAATGCTCCTTGCTGTAGACGAACGGATCCAGTTCTCAAGTAGAGCCAGTGGTCGAGGATCGGACAGGAATGGCGCGAAGGCCGAACAGGAAGGAAACAGGACGGTGACAAAGAACCGAAGTAGGAACGGCAGTCTATAGGAAAATACAGAATTCGCCTAATCGTGTGTGCTCTGGGGAGCTGCGACAGAGCTTCCGCCGGGGTGCATCGACACCATTGCATTTGGGGGCGGGCAATGGGCTCGGAAGCTCAGTGGCCTGCAAATGTTCGATTGCGCGCTGTATTGCCCCACTCCGTTTGCCTACATATTTCGGGTGTTCATGGACACTAAGAGACGATGACGCCAAGGGCCATAATCGCTGTGGCGGGCACGCCGGAATTTGCTGTTAGCGATGGCGGCCACATGTATGTCAATGTTGAGGATAAGAGTCTGATCGATGTGATCGATGTCGCCAGCGACCGCCTGGTCGCGCACTGGCCGCTACCAGACTGCAACGAACCCACCGCCTAGCCCTGGACGTGGCCCACGGCCGTCTGTTCTCGGTTTGCGGCAATGGGGTGTTAGCTGTCACCGATACGCGCGATGGGCACCAGGTGGCCCGTAGCTCTATAGGAAAGGGCGCTGATGCAATCGCCTTTGACTCCGCGTGATCTATGATCTTTTCATCGAACGGTGAAGGCACGTTGACAGTGATCCACCAACGCAGCGTCCATCACGGTAGCCAGAGCCAAACGTGCATTCACCATGGCGATGGGCCATGCGCGCGGACGCATTTACTTGCCGACAGTGTTAGACCAACGCTTTACTATATTCGTGATGGCACCTTGATTTAGCTCCATCAGCTTACGCGTGCTGCGCCTGAGAGCGCCCTCGCGCAGGCCTAGAAGTGCAACGACTATGCCCTGGAACCAGCCAACCGGTTTATAACGTCGAGAATCTTTTGTAGTGCAACCGGCTTCGAGAGCCGCGCGGAAAACCTTGCCATATCAATTGAATCCTGGCTGCCTACTCCTTCCCATCCTGTCAGCGCGATAATGGGTAGATTCTCGCACCCCGGAAGTGCATGCATAGCAGCTGCAGTTTCAAATCCGTCCATGATTGGCATCTGAATATCCAGGAACACAAGGTCGGCCGGCCATTCTTTAAGCAATTCTACGGCGGAGTGGCCATTGTATGCGACCTTGTTTTCGACATCGAAACAATCAAGCAATTGCGAGAGCATATCAACTGCATCCCTGTTGTCGTCAACAAGGAGAACGCGACGACTCGAATTGCGCATTGGCCGGGTCCTGTAAGTCATGACGACTCCATTGTGACAGGCTTAAGAAAGAGAGATGGGCCACGTCACACGTCTAAGCAAGCTACCATGAATCCTTTCTCGTGGTGATCCCGTTCAGCTTCGGTCTTGGTCGGCAATCTTTGCATTTACCGTACACCTTATGGCGATGAGGGGCGCACGTTTGGCGAGGTCACCTTCGGCAATAAAAAGCCCGCCGGAGCGGGCAGGTACACAGGAACGCAAGAAATGGCCATTGGAGGTGCCTTCGGGCGAATGCGACTCCAGTGCAGACATTCCAGAAACCAGTCTAGCAGATGGAACGCACTACAGGTGTCACGATCTAGTGGTGTAGGGGTGCTAAGTCGATAACTGGCAATCACCGACGGCCATCAGAAATTTGATTTTTTGCGGTCTTGCAGGCCACTTCATCGCAAGGCAACTAAGGAATTAACTTCCTATACTGATGACATGGACGAAGACTCTCGTGGAGGGAAGATCATGACGATCCACAGCGCTATTCGTTATAAGGGTTTCATCCTCGATTGCGAGCCTTCCAGGAAAAGTGACACTTGCTACGTTGCCCAAGTCGTTATCTCGCGTGTAGCCGGGCAAGCACTGGACGAACATGCGTTTCTGGACCTCTGCTTCAAAAGTTCAGCACCAGATGCAGTGTCATTCGCTAAAGCGTGGGGGCGGCACTGGATTGATGAGCATTCTCACTGAGCCCCCGTGGAAGCCAATTAGGGGGTAGGCTCGGGATGCCCCCCTACCAGGAGAAGCGTCCTGAAGGACACAGGGCCAGAATGCTCCTTCCGCGGCATCCCCCTGACAGCGGAGCAGGAATCGGAGATTCAACACAATATCCACCAACGGCAGCGACGATGGCCTCCTGCGATTCAGAAGAATTGATGGCCATGTTGACCGACATGGTAGAGCCGCCTATCAACGCCTATGCAGAAAGTTCTGGTGCTGAAGGTGCGCAAGCTGACGCGGAGTGCGCTGCTGCTTCAGTCAATGATTCCAACGGTCCTACTTCCGCATGCGAAGAACGCACATCCGCCCGTGAGTCGGAAGCCATGAAGCGCCCTGAACACTACGTTGCGTTGCTTCGATGTCGCTGGTGACAGCAGCAAGAGGTGTCGAATGCCTCTACATCCTGCGAACGAATATAGTGAATTCAAACCTGCTTCTGACCATAAGATAGTAGCGAAAATTTGAGCAGAGACACGCCCGCTGATGGCAAGCCGCTTCCCTGGCGCTTCTGAAACCATTAGGTCAATGCGGATTGTAGGCGTATATTGGGCGGCAGGTACCTCACCAACATTGCCTGTTTGTGCCGGTCTTCCTCTGCGTTGCTACGTAACCTGCAATCGCGTTTAAGCCCCCAATCGCCACTTAGCGGTGCTGCACCAAACAGCGGCACGCGCATTAATTGCCGCACCGGGAAGTAAGTTTGCTCGAAGCCGCCTCCTTTCCGCGTTCATCCTAGACTCGGGCAGAGGAGCGCGAAATGAACCGACAAGCAACATCCTGGTTTCAAGGATGGAAGATAACTTTGAGGTGCGCAGAATTCAGATGCTACGATGGCACTCGGAAATTTGCGTCAACTACCATACTGCGGCACATGCCACCACCATCGGATCGCACCAGCCTGCACTGGCCAGACACGATTAAGCGTTCTATTGTTTTTCCTGAGGACGCATTTGGGACCCGTGAAGAAGCCGACACCGATGCCGTTACGAGAGCCAAGCTTCATATAGCCGAATTGAATGGAACCAGTGCCTTCAGCGCGAAGGGCAATCATGGACAGCACACCTAAAAGCGCATCGGGCCGGGAGTCGGACGCCAGCCTTGTTGCTCGCTTTTAGATATCTTTTGATGGGAAGCGGTATGCATTTCGGCAGTATCGCTACGATCTGTTCCAAGATGCTTTACGCTATGCTGCTGCGGAGCATGGCACAGAAGGCTTCTTGCGCGACGAGACGTTTCGGCCAAACTGGTAGGCTGCGTTTCATTCGAGCGAAGATGAGGCAGACGTGATGAAAAAATACGGCATAGCTGGGCCGCATATCTTCACGGCCGGGCTGCCATTGTTCCCAGCACAAGCACTGCCCTTTTTATTTGACTGACCTGCCAACGTCGTTCAAAGCAAGATTGGACCAGCCGATGTCGCCGTAGGAAACACGGCTATTCGTAACGCGCAACCTCCCGGCGGGAGCTGACTATCGAACGGCGCTGAATTTCTGGACGCGTACTATCAACGCATGACCAGGCGCACAGACCATGTAACTGCAGAAAAAATGTCGATCGCGCTACTGACTAAAGCAGCGCTCGGTGAGGATGCTGCAATGCACGTAGCTCGCAACGCGGGCGTGCCTTTTGACGTAATACTCGAGGTCTTCCGAAGAACAGTAGCCGGCATTCGCATATCTAAGCCAGGAATAAAATCGACGCCTGAGCGGAGCCGTCACCCTCGCAAGTATGACCGTGAGAAGCGGGAATGGCTGCTGCGGTTGAGTGAGCCACTAGCGTTGCTTACGCGCGATTGCAGCGTCAAACGACTGCTGTAAAGTGTTAAACAATCACCGTAACCTGCAGTATATTGGTCACTGCAATTACGCTATGGACACTCCCCGCTGAGAAGGGTTAGACATGAACGACAATACCGCTGTCAGAACAGGCTTGGACAATGTCGTTCAATTCGACGTGTTGGACGGTCAGGTTGAAGGGCGCACTGCAGAACTAAGGCAGGCACTGCTCGCCATTGAGTCGCAAAAGCGTGAACACGAAGAAGCATTGCGCAAGCGGGACGCAATTCAGGCGCAGTTGGAGGCTGAACTGGAGGATACGCGTTTGCTCCATAGCATCGGCATGATGCTTGCGGACGAGAATTCCGATGGGCTGTATCAGAAAATTTTGGGCATAGCGACTGAGGTATTGCATTCTGACTTTGGCAGCATGCAGCGCTATGACGAGGATCGAAACGAACTGGAACTCATTGCGCAGCAAGGCCTCGCTGACGAGGCGGTAGCGTTTTGGAAATGGGTTAACCCAGGACGGGCTACGACGTGTGGTAAGGCGCTGCAAGCAGGTGAGCGCGTGGTTGTTCCTGACATCGAAGACTGCGCCTTCGTTGCCGGTAGTGAGGATCTCGCCGCCTTTCGTGCCGGCGGTGTCCGGGCGGCCCAATCCACGCCACTGCTAACCAGGAGTGGGCGCTTGGTGGGGATGATTTCGACGCACTGGACGCACGTTCATCAACCGCAGGAGCGGGAACTTCGATTACTCGATATTGTGGCGCGGCAGGCCGCCGATTTGCTGGAGCGTAATGCCTCGGCCGATGCGTTGCGTCGCCACGCGGACAACCTGCTTGAAGCGGATCGCTATAAGAACGAATTCCTGGCGACTCTGGCCCACGAATTGCGCAATCCCTTGGCGCCAATCCAGACTGGATTAACCGTGCTGAGGATCGGCAAGCCGGACCAGGCGCCGCGTGTGCTAGCGATGATGGAGCGGCAGGTGGGGCATATGGTCCGTATGATTGAAGACCTGCTGGATGTGTCACGTATCAGCCGCGGCAAGCTAACGCTCCGCCGCAGCCGCGTGGAGCTCAGTACGGTAATCGACACTGCGGTGGAAACCAGTCGGCCGCTAATTAGTGCGGCCAATCATACCTTCACGTTGACCGTGCCAGGTAACCTCGTTTGGCTGGATGTTGATGCCACACGCGTGGCGCAGATCATCAGTAACCTGGTCAATAATGCTGCGAAATATACGCCGCCCGGTGGCAGGATCGACCTCGTCGCAGAGTTGGTGGACCAGGCAGTAGAGATCCGTGTCATCGATACCGGCATTGGTATCGCTGCCGCGATGTTACCTAGAATCTTCGAGCTGTTCATACAAGTCGACAGCGCTACGGAACGCGCTCAGAGTGGGCTCGGCGTCGGTTTGGCGCTGGCTAAACAGCTGGCGGAAATGCACGGTGGGAGCATTAGCGCCGCTAGCGCCGGCGACTTGGGCGGCTCGGTGTTCACCTTGCGTCTGCCCATCGCTGAATACGTGTCGAGCCCACATTCAGGCGCTCATTCGGATGAGCATATACAGCGAGCGTGCAGGCCATGCCGCATTCTGGTGGTTGATGACAATGCTGACGCTGCCGAGATGCTGGCCATGCTCCTGGAGCAGCTGGGACACACAATTAGGATTGTGCTGGAGTCGCGACAAGCGCTTGCCGCGGCACTCGATTTCAAGCCGGACGTGGTCTTCCTTGACATCGGGATGCCGCATCTGAATGGCTTTGACCTCGCGCGTGCAATGCGTGAACAACCCTCGCTTCAAAATATCTATTTTGTTGCGCTGAGTGGTTGGGGGACGGAAGAAGATCGTGCAAAGAGCCACTGTGCGGGCATCGACGCCCACCTCACCAAGCCGGTCATGTTGAAAGAGGTTGAAGATGTGCTGTTGCGGTCAATCCGCAAGTAGTAGCGGTTGAGCCGGTCTATTTTCGATTACTCTTCTTTATCAACCGTGCGCCGGTCCATAGCGTCCCCCTGCATACTGGGCTCAGAAATTACCGACAGTCCGGTTAAGAACGGGGCATTCTACGAAGCGGTAGATCCGTCCTGCAGGGCCAATCTCAATTGCCTGCGCGCGGGCAATTCCTCGGTGATAGCAATGTCTGCTTCACCGGTATTAACACCATCGCAAGATTGGGCGGTGTCTAATTTGGCACGGCGATTGTGTGCCCGACGCAAAGGCGCGCGCCGTTGATCATGACGCTGCAAAAGTCAGACAGGCTCATGTAGTTTTTTGTTTCTGCCTTTACTGGCGCCGGTTGGTCGGCGGCGGCAATTCGGACACAGGCAGTTCCTCGACCCAGGCTTCGAACTCCCTAAGTAACCAACCCACCCTGCGGCCGGATAATTGGCGCGGCCGCCTTGCCTGCCAACTCTAATCGCTCTTCGGCTAACTTCCACCCTGGCTGCTCGGCGCGACTGAGGGGGGCGGTCAGCTAGCTTCGCGCGGCGTTGGCCTGAGCCTGATCGCTTGCAGCGCTTCGATTGCGCTGCGTGCACGCTCTGCGCCGATGTGGAGCTCGGCCAGCTGCACACCTGCCGCCTTGAGCGAACCTTCCATGCTGGCGGCCAGAGTGTGCAGTGCGACGCCCTTTTCCAGGCGTGCGACTAAGCGCCCTTCCCACTCGGCGGCGCTGGCAAGCGCCTGCGCCACCGTCGCCTTCGTGGCCGACTCACTTTCTTGCGCAGCATTCAGCCGTATGTCGGCGACGGCCTGCGCGTGCTCGTACACCAGCCGCGCAGCGTCGTCATGGACAAATGGCGATGACCGTGATGAAAGAGTATCGACACCTTTTCTGCAGTTGCATGGTCTGAGCGGCTGGTAATGGCATCGATAATACCCACCTTGAATTACAACCGCGCGGCAGTCGCTTTAGCGAACAAGAACACGCGCATGATTCATGTGCTGCTTAGCCATCCAGGCCAGGCATCACAATGTCGAGGACGAGAATAATTGCGCGCCATTCTGCAATGGTGCGTGTTGGCGGATTCGCCGTCGTAAGCCTCCCGGCTCTCGACATCTAGTCCGAGCGGTTCTGAAAACATATCGACAGCGTCGTGGTTGTCACTTGTCGACGCGGATTTATTGCAATCGTTCTGGACGCTAGTCGTGGGGTGAACACACCAAATGCAAGACGGCGCAGTGCTGTTTGTCTAGCTATCTTATGGAATGTGACTATGATGGATAGGCACCCCTTCAATTAGGCCATCATGAAAAACGAACGGCGAATTGACGCCGGCCTTGCTGTAATCGTCGACACGGGTTTTGAGCTCAACTTTAGTAAGGGCTTTCGGATCGCAGGGGCATACCTTCGGACGCACAGCGTTCCATCCCGAGTCGTTGCGCGCGTGATCAACTATGGCATGCGGCGTCCGTACGCGGAGCCGTTGCAGGTAATCGGTGCGTTATTGCCAACCTCGGCGCGGCTGCAAGCGGCCGAGAGCAGCGGGCATGTTCAATCGATTGCAGGGCCGGAGGCCACAATACTCCCATTGGATGTGGTTGAGAGAGCGGAGTCGTAGGGGGACTTCACTCGCTAATTCACAACAACGTTGAATCAACTCGCGTGGAAAGCAGCATGATCAGGAGAACGGATAGTTCGACGAGGCAAAAGGTGTCGGTAGTATTGGCGGCGCGTGACGCGTTTGGTGAGAGGTTTGCTCGGCGCCTGGCCCTGAATGCCGGCATGCCGACGGGGTTGATTATCTCTATCGTTGGTCGTCCAATTCACAAGACCGGAGAAGCTGTAGTGAGCCATCTTTCAGACCGCAGGAAAGAACAGCGGTAGTGCTGGCCGCGAGATGCATCCGTTGCCGAGCAGTGTTCCTTTATGCGGATCCGCTTCACGTCAATGCACACACACACATTGCCCATGGCGTGTAGTACCAACTAACCATGCTGTTCGTTTGCTCGATGAATTGATCCACTCGGTTTGACCCGCCTTCCACTGCCTGGCAAACGCTGCCACGCGGTCGCACGTTCCTTCATATCCTAGCTCTTTCAGGTCCGCGTGGATCTGCTTCAAACTACGGCGCTGCTTACGCGGCTTGCTCGTCTTGGCCTTGAGCCATCCTGATAACAGCACGGAATATTTATCCATCCCACTCGCTATACGGCGCTTCGCCTAAGTGGGCTCCTTGTTTCCGAACGCAGATATAAATCTGCCATGGCGATGCGTTCTCTCCCTGGGTTTGCCGATCTTCCCATCGTGGCCTGGTCTGGATGGGATGGGCCTCATAATAATGAGGCTTTCTCTCGCACCGGTATGGTTTGTCGGCTAACAAAGCCGGTAGTCCTGCAAGACGTACTGGATTTGACTCACCTGTGCGAAGCCAAGCGATAGATGGTGATTCACGGTAGGAACACAATCACGCCATGCCAGAACAGTCTGTGGCAGCGCGTCGGCGTCATGGCGTCATTGCACCACCAGCGTTCTCCGGAAGCGTCAGCGAGCAGATTGCGCCCAGCCGCCATCGCGTGCGCGTGCGGTCTAGAAGTCCTATCCATAGCTCGCCAGACGCCATGCAAAGCGCCGCAAAGGATGCTGTCCAGAACGCCCAGCGTCGACGCACCACCCCTTTAGGCCGGTCAGTAACTGCTCTTGCGTCGCGGGCGATCGCTGCCACAATTTCTCCAGCGCCTGCCGCGCCACATGCATCTCGCGTAGCGCCACACTATGTGCCATCACTTGCTCCAGATCGACTCGCTCCGCTCCAGTGAGGTGGCAAGGTGCCCGATGCAACAGGCGCTTAGTCCGTAATAGCGCCGCGCGCGGAACCTGTTGCGCTAACGTCGCGCGTTCCGAGTGAAAGACCGCTAATGTCAAAATCGTCATTTCACGCATCAAAATGGCCCGGTTCCCTAGCACCTGCTTCAACGTGGCCAATGTTGGCGCGAACTGTCCAACCCTGCGCTTCAATGGTTCGCGCGCGTGCCGAACCGAGGCGAGGCGCAGCCGCCGCAGCAGGCTGATATATGCCCATCCGATATCCAGCTCAAACCAGCGAACGGAGAATTTTGCCGATGTCGGAAAGGTGTGGTGATTGTTATGCAGCTCCTCTCCGCCGATTAACAAGCCAAACGGCACAATATTTGTGGCGGCCTCCTTGCAGTCGTAATTGCGATAACCGGCGTAATGTCCAACCCCATTGATCACGCCAGCGGCCAGGAAAGGAATCCACATCATCTGGCAGGCCCACAAGGTCAGACCCCACGCGCCGAATAGGACCAACTCAATCACCAGTAGCAAACCGACGCCTTGCCAGGCATATCGGCGATAAATGCGACGCTCCATCCAATCATCCGGCCCGCCACCGCCAAAGCGCTCGACCAGCGCGGGGTCCTTGATAGCATTTCTGTACAACTCCGTTCCGCGCCACAAAACCTCGTTCAGGCCGGCTACCTGAGGACTATGCGGATCATGCGCGGTTTCGCAATGTGCGTGATGGGAACGATGGACAGCCACCCACTCCCGCGTCACCATGCCGGTGGTTAGCCACAGCCAGAAGCGAAAGCAATGCGCCACCACCGGTCGCAAGGTGAGTGATCGATGAGTCTGGCACCGATGCAAATAGACCGTCACCGCAACAATGGTCGCATGTGTTGTCGCCAGCCCGATCAGGAGTATCTGCCACCAGGTAAACGCCAGGAGCCCTTCCGCCGCCAATTGCAATTGCATCGTCATATGGACCTTCCTTCAATGCCAAGAGCCTACAAATTCGGATGTGCAGCGGCAAATGCGACTGCATCGCACAGCTTCTCGTATCGATAGCCTCCATAAAGAAAGCGGCAAGCGACATATACGACGCCATGCAGCTTCATCAACCGCTCTTCCTGGCCAGAAGGGCAATAAGGTACTTCCCAGTGCGCCTGGAATGCTTCATCAGGTAGAAAGCCGTCTTTGAAGTGCTCCGAGACCGCATAACGCAACGCATCGTCAAATTGGTCATAGCGGTGCTGCCGGAACGCATACCGTTTTCCATCGAAGGATATTTCAAAGCGCGCCCCAAGACTTTCGTCCATCTGCTGGGGCCCGCAAATTTCATGCGTGCTGACCATGTGGTACTCCGATCAAGGTCTTTTTGAATTGCATTCAAAAATTCAAAATCTGTCTGCGCGCATGTGCCACCGCATCCATATCGGCATCTTCCCGCGTACCGAAAGCATCCTCGGGGAACACGATAAGCTGTTTGATCTTGTCCGGCCAATGCAAGCTAGTAGCGTCGGTTGGCGGGGGCATGTATTTGAGTATTGCCGTTGACGCGAATCTCACGGTGCCATCCTGGCATCTGAATTCTGCGCATCTCAGCATGATCTTCCAACCATGGAACCACGATGGTGTGCGTCGATGCATTGCATACTCCTCCGCTCGCCGTCAGGAACATTTTCGGGAAGGAGGTAGTGACGAGCAATTCCTACATTCCGGGTAATTCGACATCGGCCGACCCGTTGCAGCCGCGGAGCACATGAAGGCGACACTTGATGCAGTGGCCATTTCTGTACTCTTCGGTGCAGAGGAGGATAGGTACAAAACGCCCTATTGGCCAAGTACCTGTGACCCACTATACGCGCACAGATCGCTATAACCTAACGAATTCTCAGAAAGGCTTAAGATACCCGTCGTCGACCCGAGCGTCAGATGCCGAACCTCACATTGCGCCAGCTTGGCTAGTGGGCGCAGCGACAACCCGGAATCGCAATGCCGGCATGACTTGTGCTCAGCCCGGCGAACGCTTCATTGCTTGTGCCTCGCTGGCTGCAATGTGTTCTTCGCGGGCAGTAATCGAATCTACGTTACCGTCCACCAGACCCGCGGCGCGCTCGGCGTCGCGCTGTGCCCCTGCAGCCTCAGTGTGCTCGACCAGGCTTTCATCAATCGGAGGATTCAGCATGTCCTCCAGCATGGCACGTAATTCGACATCGTCAGGCACCTGTCCGCGCCGTAATCTTAGACGGATATAGTGCTGAATCTCCGACTCCTGTTCGGCACTAAGAGGCAAGCCACGAAAGGAGTGCTCCGGTCCAGGGTCATTCATGTCGGCTCTCCTATTAGATGACTTTCCTCAGTGTACGCTTAAATCTCTCTACTGGTTCGTTTGCTGGGTTTGCTGAGGTTCGATGCCTGCAGCCATTATTGGCAAATGGCATGGCCCCATACCGGTCCTGCTGGCGCCGCATTGAAGGCCCTGTACGTCCATCAGAGCCCCAAGGAGCAGGCGACACGTGCAGCGACACAGCGAGGCGTCAGGTTATTCCAGCAGCCTTATCCATGAGACCAACAATGGAAACGCACAGCTGACTATGCCATGGATTCGGTACCTTTGTGATGAGGACACCTGCATCGGAAGAGCTCTGCTCGCGAAATTACGCTTGGCGAACGTTGTGCCCTGCGGGGCATCGCCATCCAGTCAAGCGGATCGGATAGACTAAGCACCTATCGAGCTGACAATGCTCTAATCCGCGTTGGAATCAGAGCGACAAGCTCGCACACCCGAGCGCGCTGCCGAACACGAGCACCCCCATCGACGTTTCACCGTCCCGCGAACCTACGTACTCGCTATCGCGAGGACACTGGAATTCTTCCGCCCGTCGCGGCCGCACCCCTGTCACGTAAAGTGTCGGCTCGTCGAAGCCGCCTGAAGGGCTTTCGACCAGAAGCTCAAGGTCATCAGGATAGGTTGATAGAAGGCGAAGAAGGTCTAGTTTTGTCATTACCGAAGATTCACGCTTGAATGTTTAGGCCAGCGAAGGCATGTAGACTCCAGATCACAGCCCATTGCTGCTCTCTGGGGCCTCCGAGAAAGTTTGACTTTAACTCACCTAAATTCAACTGTCAGGTCAACAGCACTCGCCCGGTTATGCACCTTCTCCAGTCAAGTGAGTCCTTCGAGCCAAGCGAACGTATCCTGTCAACCGTTGCACGCGCTCGGCCTCTTGCTGGCTTTCGTCCCGCAGACTTTTTGCTTCAGCAGGAGAATGGACCGCAGATATTGATAATCATGGTGTCCAACTGCTGCTAGACTGGTTTGCGGAATGTGGACTCTGAATCCACACAAGCCCGTGAGATAATTCAGAAAGCCATTTCTTTGTATCTCTGACGACTGGCTCGTTTCTACGGGCCCTTTTTTATGCTCGCTGCTATCACCAAACGGTCTTCGCCACCAACGACAGCTTGGGCAGAATTACCCGACGTCGGGCACATTTGGCTTGGCTTCGTGAAACGGCAGACCCGAGCGCAGTCCGGGCGGCAGAATTTGTTCTGCGCGTTGGCCTCCACAGGCCCGTAGCCATGGGCGTGGTTTCGTTCGAGCCTATACCGCAAGCGCAAACCCGCGTTGCGGCGAACAAAACGTGTTGGTGTATGGTCAATGCAGAGTTGAACCATGGGCAAATAGAGGCGCGAATACCGCATCTACTACTGCCATGCATCCGCCTCACGGCCTCATGTTCATGACTCGCCCAAGCACGTCTTCCCCTGCAAAGTGCAAGCACGTTCCACTCCGCCTGCGCGTCAACCGGCCGTGTCTTCAGCCTTTTATTGCTTCGTCGAGAGGGTGAAACTGGCGACACCTGCGTGCAAACCACTGGCAGCACGCTGCAGCTGTTGAACTGCTTGGCTCGCTACCTGTAACGATTCCACGGACTGTTGCGACGCATCGTTGAGTTGGGACATTGTGTCGGAAATTTGCGTCGCACCTACCGATTGCGACTGCATGCCCTGTAACACCATATCGAATTGCGGCACCAGCTTCTGCACTTCTTCCATGACACGGGACAGCTGCAGCGACACGCGACGCACTTCGGTAACACTGCGGCGTACTTCTTCAGAAAACTTGTCCATGCCCATGACACTGGCCGACACGGCCGACTGCATCTCCTTGAGCATCTGCTCGATGTCCCAAGTTGAGACCGACGTTTGATCTGCCAATCGTCGGATCTCCGACGCGACAACCGAGAAGCCTCGCCCCGCTTCGCCAGCCTTTTCCGCCTCGATCGCTGCATTTAGCGAAAGGAGATTGGTCTGATCCGCCACTTTAGTGATAGTGACCAACACGCTGTTGATGTTGCTCGCCTTTTCCGATAACGCCGCCAGCTTCGAGTTGATAGTATCAGTGGCCGCAACAATGTCCTGCATGGTGCCGTCCATGCGCGTAAGATCGACCTTCGCCTGCGCTGTAGCATTGGTGGTGAAGTCGGCGACGGCCGCTGCATCCTCCATTGTGTTCAAAAGGTGGGTTGTGTTGGCCGATATTTCCTTGGTGGTGCTCAATACTTCGAGCGAGGTTTGGGCGTGCTCCACCCCGGTCGCCTGCAGCTGTCTGGCCGATGCTGCGATCTCCGTCGCTGACGTAGTCACCTGAATTCCAGCCTTTTGCACATTGTCGATGAGCGCACGCAGATTGGCGAGCATCTTTGCCAGGCCATCGCCCAATTGGCCGATGGCGTCGCTCCCCGTCACGCTGACTTGACCGGTAAGATCCCCTACTGTCGCCCGCGACACGACGACCAACAGGGCATCAACTTTCGACTTCAGGAGAGATGCTGCCGCCACCTCCTTGCCAAGACTTTCCTGGATCGCTTGCGCCATCCGATTAAACGCTGCGGCGACCTGCCCCATTTCATCGCTGGAGATCACTTCGGCCCGTGCCGACTGGTCGCCCTGGCTGATCCGAGTCACGGCATTCGTAAGAATATTTAGCGGTGCCAATAACGATCGTGCCAACCAAGCCGAAACCACCAACGCCAGCCCGATGCACAAGGCCCCACCGACCGTCAGAACCAGCAGCATCGCTCTTTGCAATGCTGAAGAAGTCTGAGAGCGCGCTACGAGCAGGCGCTCCTCTTCTTCACTTGCAGCTTCATTGAGCTGGGCAATCTGAACCGAAGTCTGCAGCGCCCTTTTCAGATCCGGGGAAACAGCAGCTTGTTCAGCTCCGCCTGGTTGTTTCCCCGACATTCCGCGCTGCTCGACTAATCCCCGTATTTGGTTCTTTACCCAGTCGTCAGACAGTACAGCAATGCGCTTAAAGCGCTTCTGCCGTTCTGGGCTATCTGCAGTCAATTCAGTGGCTTTGACGATATGCTTGTGCATCGCCGACTCGAGTTCGGGCAACGTCACCAGGTCGCCCGGCGTTCCGGTGAGTAGATAGCCCCGCACGACGGCTTGAATGGCGAAAACACTGCTGGAAATGCGCTCTGCTTCAAGCATCACTTCCATGGTGTGCTTGTCCCATTCGTTGGCCTTGGACATCCGGACAAAATTGTTGTACGCGAGAGCAAGCAAGCACAGGATGATGGTGATAATGGCACCAAAACCCATACCCAATTTTGCCCTGATAGGGAGATTCTTGAGCATGCGGTCTCCTGAAATGCTTAAGGGGTGTGCCAATGTAACATTCAATCAGCAAACATTGTTTGATAACGTCTTAGCAGGAACACTTTCACACCGGACTTCAGATGTAGAAATTGCGGATCAACGCTAGGATGGCTGCGCCATGCTTGCCAACCCTTTGTGCAACGCACCGCGAGCTTCACTGCCAATGGTCGATACACGAGGAATTCGAGGCGCCCGTTACTTGGTCGGCGTTGCCAGCGTAATGATCAACGTCGTTCAGCACGACTGGCTTGGTGACGCCAACCAACAAGGCATTGCAATGGTTGGCGCAAATCTCGCACTAGACGCTTGTTATACCGGCTCCGCGGAAGGCAGTCTGCAAGAGCGCTCGAGTTCATACAGCGGTTTACCTGGACAGCATGGACCGGACTTGTATTTGACGTGGAAGGGTGGTCGTCTCCACGACACGATAGTGCAGGCGGCGAATGCAATGCCCGCCGCGAAGTATTTTTCCTTCGGAGTCCGGCCCAGCGGTACGTCTGGCGGCAAAACTTGTCCGTCATTGTTCATGAGTTATTGGTAGCCCCGCTGTTTGATTCAACGGAAGCGCCACTCGGAACAGTCTGGGTTGTACGCACCTACCTCCCCGCACCGCCGACATCAGCTGCTGCAGCAATGGTGCGGGGTATCAAGCTACGCCGACAATAATCAGGCGCCGGCAAGTTGCAGCACAAATTCGGCATGCGTGCTAATACCGTGCGCCCGTGCCAGTCGAATATGGAACGTTGAAGCCAACAATTAGCGCCGTGCGGCGAAGAGTCGGCCTTAGGTATCGGCGCTCCACGCCTCAGCGGGAACGCCCCACCTCGCATACGTTTTTCAAATAATACGAATGTTGCTCGCTTTCTCACCTTTGGGGCCGTTCGAGCGTTCGAATGAAACGCGTTGGTTCTCGGACAGACTCTTGAAGCCATCCGATTGGATATCCTGGAAGTGCGCAAATAGATCAGCACCGCCTGCATCCGGGGTGATAAAGCCAAAACCTTTGGCGTCATTGAACCATTTTACGGTTCCGGTTTGGGTAGTCATTTTTAGTCCTTTTAAATGCATGGGCAAGACGCCCGGGCGCACATCTGACCAAGAGGGATAACGGAGGACATCAAACAGGACCGCGCGACGGCGAGACAGGAGAGAGGGACCAACAATAAGACGACTTGATGCAGTGCCAGTTTCACCATACAGGATAACCGCCGGTTTTCCTAATCATTTCGCATTTATTTTAAAGCGGGCAGATTTCCCAAACGGCACCGGCCGTTGGAGAGTTTCGAACGCTGCCGTGACGTTCACCGCTCATGCCCATTCTCCCGACTGGACAACCCGGCGCAGCGACCTGCATGCACTATCAATGTGCGGGAAGGTACCGTCAGTCCTACTACTTCAGCAAAGCTCCCGGGCCGGCTCCCGATGAAACCAATTAAATATTTAATCGCATCCAGCGCGCGCCCTTCACAAGCGCGTATAGTAGATGTATCGCACCCTCGCGCCTGTTCTCAATATGGGTTCGGCCTTGTCTGGCCTCGTCGCACAGGCAATTCCGTAATACCTGTCATTCCTTGCTCCGCTCGCGTGCAACACTTTCAGTTCGACGGAGATCGCCATGCCCAATTCATCCCGCTCACTACGCGGCCAGCGTTCGTCGCCGCAATTGCGACATCGGTATCGCTACGATGCCGACTATATGGAAAGCGTGCTTGACTGCGACGCCGTGACCGCTATCGCCTCTGCGGTGGAGTGCGCCGTCTCGTTGATCGATGACGGGCAAAATGACATTGAAGCGAGCGAAGAAAGACATGCTGCGTACGAAGCGCAGGCAATGAGGTAACTCCGATGACACCAAACACATCAACAAGCATGAACGATGACCGGCGCGTGGACAGCAACGCGGCCAAGCTCGTCACGTCGGCGCTTCGGCTCAACCGCGCAAAGGGGCGAGTGCCAGCTTGGCAGTATTTACGCAAGCGTGCAATTTCCGCACAAATTCTGATGCGCGTGCTGTCCCTGCACGGTCCACGTCGAAGTAGTGATGCACGCCCTATTCACCGCGCCCCCGCTGTGCCAGGTGCCACGGCAGTAGGAACCGAACAGTGCAGCGCGCAGGCAGGTGGACGTGAATGCGACCACCTCGCCCCCACGCGTCGCGTTAATGTGATACCGGACCTGATTTGCGAACGTGCCGTGTACGCACTCGAAATAGTAAGCCGCGAATACGCCGAGAGCTTAGTGGGGATATATTGCGTGAAGAAGGTGGCCACGGTAACGCGTGTGACCGTTCAACCAAAGTAAGGGTAAAAAAGAGGTCAGCGCCCACACCGACAATTTCTAATTCAGCCCACACACATGCGGTTCGAACGATGTTTTCGCATGATATAGCGAGCGGCAACGCCTGGGCTTTGTTGTACGACACTTTGGAACAGATGTTCTGCCCTTGAGTATGGGGTTTATATGGAAAACATGTTGCAGTGGAAAGCCTCCTATTACCGCTCTGATGGCAGCCCCGGGCTGGTCTACATGGCCTTCCCTCAGGAACCAATGATGGCCGATCTCATGGATTCAATTCTTAGGTCGGACGTAGACAGCCAGTACCAGATAGTGAACGCTGAACCCGGCGCAGACCGTACGGCGCAAGCGATAGCGTTCTTTGAGGTCAATCACATTACGAGGCTTTATGTGCGATCGTTGGACGACCTCCTTGATTCGTCCTCGGACGCGTAGCATTTTACCGGCTCGCGCCGCACGCGACATTTTGGAATACGTCGACAGCACTGCGGACGCTGATGGACGGTTTCGGTATCTGGAGGGGTGCACCGTAAATGACTGTGTATGGTACGAAGTTCAATGCATGCGCAGATACAAGAATGCATCATCATCAGTGGAGGTTGTATGGAGCTGATTGGAGCGGAAGAGCTCGCCGAACTCGAGCATATCCTGCGTAGGAATCGATTGCCGCCAAATGAATTTTCCCTAAAGGCCACCGACACAACGGATCCCAAAACCGACGAGGTTCAGGCATTGCAGGGTGAATTGACCATCTGCCGTGAATCGACCGGCCAAACAAGGCAGTACGTCATCTGCGACGGCAGCCCCTGGCTGATGTTGTTTCGCAATGACGTCAGGGGCGGCGCCTTCCTGGACAAGAACTCACGGAAAACACGTCCCTTATCCAGACGACCAAGCGCGGCATAACCTCCAGCATGGCTATGCCGACGCTGTGGCTAAAGAACCTGAAGATCACATTGCCGGCGGCCCCCGTGCCACGTCAGTCCTTCGTTGAGGCCACATGCATGCCCCCCTTTTATTGGGCAATACTTGTGTTACTAGAGGCGCATCACAATGAGCAACCTGATCAAAATAATCCGGCGCGAAGATATTTGGACCGCTGAGCTTGTGCAATACGGCGTCGCCCTGCGCAGCATCATTGGGCTTGCCGAGGCACGACGATATTTACTCTCCCGATGCGTTCCGTTAAAGGTCGTTGAACGGGTGCTGTCGCTCCGAGGATTCCCTCGTCGTCTGAAATTGCGGAAAGAGTAGATACCAGTGCATGCGAACCTGCGGGCATCAGGCACTGCTCGCGGGCCTGTCGCTATCACCTCCCAACATTGCTCGCGATATTTTTCTGAGATCAGGCTGAAGCCTTCACTGCACGGCGGACTCATCATCATGTTGCGCACCCAGTATCAAGGCCATTAGAGGCAACGTCAGGTGCGCGATGCCTTGCCGCCGACACCCCACCCACAATGCCCAGTCCTGAAAGCGCTCGCGCCGACGGATGTCAAGCGCAGATCACAGTGATCGAATAACTTGCTGCGCTCGAACTGACTGCACACACGAGAACAATCGGCTCCGGGTGCAGAGCAGGCTACGCCTCGACGCAGCGCGTGTCAGCGCAATACGCATTCATGGCTGGTTGCGCACTCTCCCACCGGTCCAGTGACCGTTCCAGCGCGGGGTGTCCTGATCACAGACCAAGTGCAGGGCGTCCAGCTGATGAACACCGTTGCCAAGCCAGTGTGCGATCGCAATGCGCGCAGCGTCATCACATTTGGCTGACTCGCTCATTTCTTTGTGCCAAAGACTTCCGGGAAATTCCAAGGAATACTTGAACTCACCGAACAGGGAGTGGTCGGCCCAAATCGATATCTGCGCCATCGTCTTTAATACAGAAACGTGGAGATGGGCCTCGACACAAGGTCGGACCACAAAATTCAACTTCATGAGAGCTCCCTAATTGAGCACGGATAAGCGTAAGACTTCCGAGCAGACTACAAGTTCGGATGACCTGCGGCGAGGGCGATGGCATCGCACAATTGGTCGTGTCGATGACCACCATACAGATAGTTCTCCTCGACATAAACGATGCCATGTCGTTTCATGATGGTTTCATCATCAGACGGATGAATTGCCACCTTCCTGGTTGGCAGAAACGACGAGTCGCGCAAGAAGCCCTCCTTGCCATGGTCCACAACCGCATAGCGCAGCGCATCCAGGAACAATTCGCATTGGTACTGATGGAACACGTACCGCTTCCATCGAAAGAGATTTCAAAGCTCGCAGTCAGGTTTTCATCCGAATCCTGGTGTGCCAACACATCGCGCGTGCTGCCCTAGCCATGGCTCTCGCAGCAGTCTGGAGCCTCATTCAGTGCTAAAGCGAGGCGCTGACCTCTTGCAGCTGCATCATCATTGGCTTCCTCTCGCGTGTCAAAGGGGTCTCTGGAAAAATGATGGAACGCCTGATCTTGTCTGGCCAGTACGGACCGCTCCCTTCCGACGGTCGCGACAGGTGTTTAAGCAAAACGGTGGAGCAAACCTGCCCCTTCTATCGTGACAATTGAATTGGTCGCATCTTAGTGTAATTTTCCATCCTTGAAACCGCGATGTCGTCTAGCGGCGCATAACGCTCTCCATCACTCAATTTCGGGCTCATCCTAGGAAACGAGGCGACGACGAGCAAGCGCTCCTGCCCGGTGCAGTACCGAAGGTGCGCACCGTGTGCCTGTGAGGTATCCGCGGCGTCCTCCGGCCTTGGGGCGACTGTCGCGCGCCTAGGAAGACCGGGACAAAATAGCGATGGCAGCGGAGTGCCGATTACCCACTATACGCTCACAAGCTGCAATGACCTAACGAATTCAGCATCCAAAGCGCCTTACGATTAGCCGCAAATGCTTCTCATCGGGAACCTCGAAACACCATTACCTTTTGAGGTTCCACACTCTTCTCTTGTCGGGAGCTCAGGTGGGGCCGGCACTCGCCCCCATTCTCCGGGCCAGTCAACGAAGCCATCCGCGCCGCAGAGCACACTGTGCTCGCAGGGACTGCGTAATGCACCAGCGTTTAATGCCTCCACTCGCCAACACCGGATTACATGCGCAACAAGCCTGCGCGATTCACGTCCGGCATTCAGCTCGCCTACTTCGCAGTCTGAAATCCCGCTCGCCCGCCATCGATATGCCATAGCCGACGGGCGTATCAAACTGATATCCAGACTGTGGTGTGGGATTGGCTTGTTCGATCTTCCAGCAGGCGCATTCCAGCGTCTTTGTTTTCGATTAGAGAGCATAATGCATTCATCAAGAGAACTTCGTGTAACGGCGCCACCTATCAATTGATTGAACACGAGTTTCCCTTCAATCTGGAGGTAACCTTATGCGAAAGAATGTAGATCGACGGAAGAAGAACGGCCGCGCGGCCGATATTGAGCATGCTGTGCTATTGATGCAGACGCATGGACAGTCCTACGCATCCAGGTACCTTAAGAATAAGAAATTTCCCGACGAGACCATCGCGCGTGTGCTATCGGTGAATCCTAATGAGCGTCGAAGTTTGCCGCCTTGCGCTGGACCACGTAGCACCTGGTCCGAAGGGGAAAGCGATACGCAGGAGCGCTCTACTCGTCCGCTCAGTTACACGTTCCGCAATAAACTTATTCACGACCGCTAACGTCCTGCACAGCCTCGGCTGCCTCGTGTTTGACTTAACGGCCGGATGGCGGGCTGGCTTCCGAAGAAGACTTGATTTCCGTTGCGTTATCGCGATTCCAGCAGTCCCTTCGCAACCGCCAACTGTTCGGATCTTTCAGTGTGCACCGAAATCAGCACATAGCCTTTGGGGACCTTGACGGCCATTGGGCGCCGGGAATTTGAAACGGGCCACGGCCCCAAATGCCATCGTCCGTGCGAAAGCTGAAGTGGGGGATGACGCCCCTCCCACGCTGCCACCTGCCTTCAATTCGGCGCCTTCAGCTGTGGGGCTTTCGCGTCTACGGCAAGTAAGACTACGCGCTATGCTTGGCGAGGAGCGCAAACGCGCCGACGCAGCTCCCAATTTGGTGTTGGTTGGAGCGCGCAGCGCCTATAGCTATGCAGTAGCGCTCGACCTGGCGCAAAGGTCGAAAATTGCCGCATAACAGAATCATGTGCTATTCAGCGTCCGTTTCACTGTACGGCAATCTGGTTCACCGCACGCGTGCTGCACTCGCTGCATCGAATGGCGAGAAACCTTGCTTCCAATACGTCCGCATCTCAAGGGTAGGCCAACCTCGAAATGGTGCATAGCACTTCTTCGTCAGTTCCCGCCATTCGCGCCATTCCAACGGCTGTTGGTCCACTGAGCTTAACCTTTAAAATTATTTATATCGTTTTCGTTTACAACACTATCAGAGGCTGCACAATCAAGAAGACCATCGAAACATCGACCGTCATCCAGCATGCAGATTAGCCTTGTCCAACACGTCTATAGTATCACTGCGAAGTCTTCGTGCCCCGAAGTTCGTATCCAAAACCATGTGCTGAGCGATCATGCCAGTCCTGTCGTCGCATTAGACGGATTCTCGCCACGATATTCCGACGGGAATGCCCTCTTCTCTTCTGGCGCGACGACCAAACACTGTCGCCGCGCAGCACAGGATGGAAGCCGAGAATGCCCGTATTGGCGTTGCTCGTTCCGCCATGGTCCCAGCACTTACACTAAACGTCGCTGCGGGTGACCTTGACGTAGGGCCGCCAGCATCGAAAGCCAATGCTATAGAGCAGGAACATCGCACTTCGGCAATAGCAAAGCAAGCCGAGGGTTCAGCCCTACGTAGGCGATAAGATGCTGTCCACTATAAATGATGTTGGCGGTTATACAGCTCATAATCTGAACTAACTTTGATTGAATGAGACACGCCGTCGATTTGTTAGCGCTAAGTTCAGTACCACGGATGGAGGAGCCCTGATTGTTAATTTGGGGTTCCTGATATCCAGGAATGGTAACTGAAGAATATGCAGGTCGCGACTGATTGTTCTGCAGCGATCTAATCCATCGATGTTTGGCCAGAACGCAGTCCTGGCATCTGAGTGTGTGTGGAAGATGTTTGCATCAGGTTTAGAGCGGTTGCGCTTGCTTCGATGCATAGTTATCGACTGGCATTTTTGCAAGAAGGTGCAATACTGATCTGGGTATTTCCAATGCACAAAAAGGAGAAATATCGTGGATGATTCTCAGCTCGAATCGCGCCGTAAGCTCCTGCAGTTCCTAGCGGCCAGTCCGCTCCTCGGTGGCGGAGCAGCGCCCAGGCTTGTAGCGGCGCTCGCGGCGCTGTCGAATGTTGATGCTATTGCCCAAAGTTACGACGTCTTACGCGCCCAGACGCGTAAAGTCGGCGACATCATCGAACACCCCGAAGATGCCTTGAACGTCATGGACTTCGAGCCCGCCGCGCGCAAGGCGATGGCCGCCATGCCAGCGCACTGGGGTTACCTGGCAACTGGCGTGGATGACGATGTCACGCTGCACCTCAATCACGAGGACTATTCAAAGATCCGCATCAACGTCCATCGCCTGGTCGACGCCCGTAAGGTCGACACTCGTATCAAGCTGTTCGGCACCGAGTACGCTAGCCCGATCTTCTTGTCACCGGTAAGCAGCCAGGGCGCCTTCTATGGCGAGGCTGAACTGCCCGTGGCACGTGCTTGCGGTGCCAGCAAGCAGATGATGGTGCTTTCCACCTCCGCCAATACCTCGCCTGCCGATGTGGTCAAGGCACGCGGTGGCCCCATCTGGTTCCAGCTTTATCCAACGGACGACTGGAACGTAACGACGAAACTGGTCAAGCGCGCCGAAGACGCCGGCGTTGACGCGATCGTGCTGACCGTCGACCGCCAGGGCGGCCGCAATACGGAAACCCTGTTCCGCATCCGTCGCCAGGATGATCGTACTTGTGTGGCTTGCCATGCCGGCGGCTTTACCAACGAAGTCTCGCGCAAGCCCGTATTCCAAGGCGTCGACGTCTCGCACGTCACCAACCTGTATGGAACAGGCATGACCTGGGACTTCGTGGCGAAGTTGAAAATGCTAACAAAGGCCAAAGTGGTCCTAAAGGGCATCATGACTGCGCCAGACGCTGAGCGGGCTGTCAAAGCCGGCGTGGACGGAATCCTGGTCTCCAACCATGGCGGCCGGGCGGAAGAAAGCTTCCAGTCCACGATCACAGCCCTCCCTGCCGTCGTTCAAGCGGTACATGGCAAGATTCCTGTGCTGGTCGACGGCGGCGTGCGGCGCGGCACCGACGTGTACAAGGCGCTGGCCCTGGGGGCGACGGCTGTCGGCATTGGCAGGCCTTATTGCTGGGGACTGGCTGCGTTTGGCGAACCTGGCGTGGCAACCGTACTCGGCATATTGCAACGCGAGTTCGAGACCATCATGCGCCAGGTTGGCGCGGTCAACCTCGCGGCCGTCAAGCGCGACTCCGTGTCGCTCTTGCCAGGCTTTGCATCTAGTTGATTCGCATCACTCCCCGGTAGCACGAAGTCGGTATTTTTGAGCGAAGAACGCGGCGTAGTTCCGCCACAGGCCATGCTAGACGACCGTTAATACGGGTAGGACTAAGAGGGCCCAAAGACGGATAGCCGTCACGTTTATCCCATGCCAAGGCGCTAGACCGACCTGTAGGTTCTTCTGACGCCATTTAACTTGTAGCGGGTCGGCAGACATTTCAGCTCAGTTCTTCAATCAGCATCGTGATCGACGCTGGCCTTTGAATGTGCGCGCAGCCTTCGGTGAAGATGCGTTCGCGTATCTCGGCATGATTCCAGATCGTGAGCGCAATGAACCGAGCTTCTGCTATGCCAGGGAGTTTTTTTCAATTCCTTTAATAATGCGAGTCCATCCCAGACTTCGATATGGTATTTTCCTTAACGCGCTCCAGCACTTCGAAGACAGCCATGCCGATTAGCATTGCAGTGCCGAACAGTGCGGGTTTAGCTCCTCCGAACGCAAACGAAGCCAGGACGGGGCCCGGACAGAATCCGGCTAAGCCCCAGCCCACACCGAATGTCAGGCCGCCGATTACCAGGCGGCGGTCAATCTTCGTGGAAGTCGCAAGCGAAATGGTGTTGCCCAAGACTGATTTTGATCGCTGGAGGGCGAAGGGAAAGGCTATTGCGCCGACTAACAATGCTCCGCCCATCACGAAGGCGAGCGATGGGTCCCACTGTCCCGTCAGGTCTAAAAATCCGAGAACCTTAGAAGGGTTCGTCATTCCCGAGTAGGTCAATCCTAAGCCGAACAACAGACCGGCCAACAGAGCGCTTGCTGATTTCATTTCTTGCTCCTTATCCGATTGAATGGCGAATGACGTAGACAGTAACGAAGCCAGCGAGCGTGAACGCGACGGTCGCCACCGCGGAGCGAGGAGACCGACGGGAAAGTCCGCAAACCCCATGTCCGCTTGTGCACCCAGACCCATACCGTGTGCCGATACCGACGAGCAAACCGGCAACGATGAGCGTGGGGTAGCTTGCGTCGACTTGTAGTGGCGGCAAACGCGCTGCAAGCGAGAACAACACAGGAGCAATCACCACGCCGGCTACGAAAGCAGCGCGCCAGGCTACATCCCCTTTCTGAGGCCGGAGAAGGCCGCCGACGATACCGCTAATACCGGCGATTCGTCCGTTGAGTATCAGCAGCAGCGCGCTAGCCAGGCCTATCAGCAAGCCTCCCGTGAGCGACGCCCAAGGTGTAAAGTGATTCCAGTCGATTGTCATTTCGTCTTTCCATCCTTCGGGCAATACAGTTGATAGAGCACTTGCAACACGGCCTGCGCTTCGACGCTAGCGATGCTGTAGAAGATTTGCTTACCCTCCCGACGGGTAGTTACCAACTGCTTCTCCCGGAGGATAGTTAATTGTTGCGAAAGCGTGGGCTGGCGTATGCCAGTGAGTGCGTCGAGTTCGCTCACTGCGTACTCGCCTTGTGTCAGTTGACAAAGCAAGAGCAAGCGGTCCGAGTTCGACAGCACTCGCAAAAGGTTGCATGCGGCGCCTGCGGCGGCTTGCAGCTGGCCTAGGTCAATCGTTGGTGTGGTCATGAGAACCCATTAAAGCGAATCAATCAGAAGTACATTATGCAAGTATATAATATATTATTATATATATCGTTGCCTAGCCGTTCTGATGCCGCTCAACATCGACCAACAAGGGACTTGGCATAATTCTCAGGCAACTATATGCCCTCTAACGCGATCAACTTCGGTGAACTGCATGACCGACTCATTCCGCATGATGCGGTTGTGTGCCTTGGCGGGAGTCGGAAAGAAGATCAGGGTAGGCGGATTGGCAGTTGAAATGGCTGCTTGGGGGAGGATGCCGACGGTCAGGGTAAATTGACAAAACTATTGGTTCGGGGATCAATGAACTTCCCGAGACGCAGTTGGTCGAATATGTCGATACTCGTAAGCTCATGCGGCGTCGCCGGCCCCTGTGCGATGGGTTCGTCATGACGAAGTGAAGCCAGGGGACGCGGCTGCTTTGAATGCGCCAGGATTTTGTCATGACATAGCGAGCTCAAGCGACTCAGCCTATCTAAATGCTCGAGCATTTAGCCATGACGAAGCGAGCTCATGGAATATCACGATTCGTACCTCATAAAAATTTCGTCATGACGAAGCGAACCCAAGAGATGGCAATGGCCCAAATCCGCGCGGATTATGTCATGACATAGCGAGCTCAAGTGATGAGTCCCGGGGGCGAACGTACGAGGCCTTCATCATGACGAAGCGAGCCCACTCGACATCACTGTTCTTACCCCGTCAAAATTTCGTCATGACGAAGCGAGCTGATGTCATGCGACAGGCCCAATGCACAACGATTTAGTCATGACATAGCAAGCCCAAGCAGTAGCATCCGCGATCTCAGACGAGATGACGTTCAACCCCAAGAAAACAAGCCGCAGCTTTTTCGCAAACGTGATTGTCCAAATCATCGTGGAGGCTTGGCGCATGCCGTGAAAGCGCCTCTATTTGAATTGGTTTGCTCCGAACATCGAGCAAATTGGTACGACGGACGGTCGCGTTGGAGGAGATCATGGAAGGACTCGGGTTCGCTGTCATGGTTGCCATTGCCAAGTGTTTGTTCGGTGTCTTCCGCTTCATCCTTTTCATCTTGCTTTTGCTGCTTGTGGTCATACTGCGTCCGATCCTCGGGTTGGCGATGATGGGCGGGCTCCTTCTCTTCCTGTTCTGCCTCATCGTCCGACCGGAACCGATAACCCCAATGTGGGCGGGCGCCGGTCTCGCTTTCGCGGCGACCGCATTGCAAGTGCTGTACGACGTCGCGCTGGTCCTGGTGTCGCCCCTCGACATCGAAATCTACACAGAGATTTGAACAGCCCGCAGCCCCGAAGGGGCGAGGACCGCATCCTTGATCTCGCAGAGATTAAGGATTTATGACGCGCAGTCTATCCTGCCTCTCGATTTCTCAATTCATTTTCAGTCTCGCGCGAGGACCGCACGTCTGTCTTGTCCGTGATGTAGCACGCGCCATCTACGCAAGTGAAAACGCCGATGTCGAATTGGTCAAAGGCCCCGTAGGTACAAGGCATACACTTGATTAGGGAGGTGAGTATGAATACGAACACGACGTCGGCGCGACAGTACATCATCCGCACTGGCGTGGAAAGGCGCTGTGACGCCAAGGCGCCTGCCCTGATCTTACTGCGCCTTCCCGAAGTCATGGCGTTGTGCGGGCTATCGCGCAGCAGCATCTATCAGGCGATTCAACGTGATGCCTTTCCTCGCCCCGTCAAGCTGAATGCCCGACGTGCCAGTGCCTGGATCAAAAGTGAAGTCGTGGCATGGATGGAGCAATGCATCCGCGACAGCCGTGTAGACGCGAAGCGCAACGCTAGTGGCCATCCAGGTAGTTAGCCCAGGCCTCCATCAAGTAGCGGCGCTTCTCCAGCAGGTCGCCGCGCCGATACGCCGCTTCCACTTTATCGGGCACGTGATGCGCCAGCGCGTACTCGCAGACTTCGCGTGCAAAGGTATTGGCCGCATACTCGGCGCACCAGTCTCGGAACGTCGAACGAAAGCCGTGCACCGTGATGTCGGTGCGCTCCATGCGTCGCAGCACCGCCGTCAGGGTCATGTCCGACAAGGGCTGAAGGCCGGTACTGGAAAAGACGATGCCTGTTCCGCCAGGCTGCATCCGCAACAGCGCGATCGCTCGCGACGACAAGGGCACACGATGCGCACGCCCTGCTTTCATGCGCTCCGCCGGCAGCGACCAGATGGCGCGTTCCAGATCGATTTCGTCCCAGGTGGCGCCACGGGCCTCCGCCGAACGCGCTGCGGTGAGGATCAGGAATTCCAGTGCCCGCGGGCTGACGCCTTCGCGCTGGCGCAGCTGCGCCATGAACGCCGGGGCATCCTGCCACGGCAAGGCGGCCCGGTTGGCCACACGTGCCACCTTGCGCGGTGGCGCCAGCAGCTGCGCCAGATGGCCACGCCAGCGCGCGGGATTCTCGCCCTGGCGGTAGCCTTTCACCATGGCCCAATCCAGCACCGTTTCGATGCGCCCGCGCAGGCGCGTGGCGGTCTCTGTGCGGGTATGCCAAATCGGTTCAAGGACGTCCAGCACCAGCTGCGTGTCGACCGCCGCCACCGGCAGATCACCGATCACCGGCGTGGCATAGGTAGCGAGGGTGGTTTCCCACTGCTTGGCGTGCTTGGCATTGCGCCAGCCCGCGCGATGCGCAACGATGTACTTGGCGGCGCATTGGTCGAAGGTGATAGCATGCGCCGCTTCGACGCGTCGCGCTGCCGCCTGCTGGCGCCGCACGCTCAACGGATCGTCGCCTGCCTGCAGCAGCAGACGCTGCGCCCGCGCCGCTTCACGGGCGGCAGCCAGCGATACCACGCTAGCCGATCCGAGCCCGAGTTCATGGCGCACACCGTCGTGGTCGTAACGGAACACCCAGCTCTTGGTGCCGGACAACGATACCTGCAGCCACAAGCCGTTGCCATCGCTGTACCGGCCCGGCCGGCTGAGGTGTGCCACCACCAAGGCGCTCAATTTGTGGATGGGTCTGGCCATTTTTGGCCTCCTGTCCCGTTACCCCTGCAGGTTATCCACCTTCCTATCCACCCTGCTCTATCAACCTTTCTACCTACCTATCGAGGTCAGATAGTAGTAGATTGCTGTAGACGTAGCTGGACATTAATCAAATCTCCCCTATAGGGAAGCGCAAAAAAAAACAGCCCAGTTACCTGGGCTGTTTCAGTGTTCTGGCGGAGACGGTGGGATTCGAACCCACGATACAGGTTTTGCCCGTATGCTTCCTTAGCAGGGAAGTGCCTTCGGCCACTCGGCCACGTCTCCTCGCTGATTGCTCAACGATCGTCTGTTCTTTGCATTGCTGCGTCAGATCAGACGACCGCCATATTAATGACCGAACCCGCTTTGGTCAAGGCAATCCAACGGTTTTTTTTGGAAATATTTACGCTTTGTCCAGTTCGAACGCTTTGTGCAGCGCGCGCACGGCCAGCTCCATGTATTTCTCGTCGATCAGCACGGAAATCTTGATCTCGGAAGTGGAGATCATCATGATGTTGATGCCCTCTTCCGCCAGGGTCTGGAACATCTTCGAGGCCACGCCCACGTGCGAGCGCATGCCCACGCCGACCACGGAGATCTTGGACACTTTCGCATCGCCCACCAGGGTGTGGTGGCCGATCTCGCCCTTCTCGTTGTGCAGCACGTCCATGGCCTTCTGGTAGTCGTTGCGCGACACGGTGAAGGTGAAGTCGGTCTTGCCGTCAACGGCCTGGTTCTGGATGATCATGTCGACTTCGACATTGGCGTCGGCGACCGGGCCCAGGATGTGGAAGGCGACGCCCGGACGATCCGGCACGCCCAGCACAGTGATTTTGGCTTCGTCACGGTTGAAGGCGATGCCGGAGATAACTGCTTGTTCCATATTCTTGTCTTCCTCAAACGAAATCAGGGTGCCCGAGCTGGCTTCTTCGGCGAGATCCATCAGCGGATCGGTCAGCGAGGACAGCACGCGGGTCGGTACGCGGTAGTTGCCGGCGAATTCCACCGAGCGGGTCTGCAGGACCTTGGAGCCCAGGGAAGCCAGTTCCAGCATCTCTTCGAAGGTGATCGCCTTCAGGCGGCGCGCTTCGGAGACCACACGCGGGTCGGTGGTGTAGACGCCGTCGACATCGGTATAGATCAGGCATTCGTCGGCCTTCAGTGCGGCGGCAATCGCCACTGCGGAGGTGTCCGAACCGCCGCGGCCCAGCGTGGCGATGTTGTCGTTCTCGTCCACGCCCTGGAAGCCGGTAATAATGACGATCTTGTTCTCTTCCAGGTCCTTGCGCACGCGGGCATCGTCAATCGACTGGATGCGCGCTTTAGTGAAGGCGGAGTCGGTTTTAATTGCCACTTGCCAGCCGGTGTAGGAAACCGCGTCCTTGCCAATGGCTTGCAGCGCCATCGACAGCAGGCCCACGGAGACTTGCTCGCCGGTGGAGGCGATCATGTCCAGCTCACGCGGGTCGGGCGGGTTTTGCACTTCCTTGGCCAGGGCAATCAGACGGTTGGTTTCGCCGGACATTGCCGACGGCACCACCACGATCTGATGTCCCGCATCGTGCCATTTGGCGACGCGACGCGCGACGTTTTTGATGCGTTCCGTCGAGCCCATCGACGTACCGCCGTATTTGTGGACAATTAAAGCCATGCTTGTATTTCCGCACTGATGTGATAAAGGAGCCCTTTACTCTACATGCTGCGTTGCAAAATCTCAAGTCAAAAAGGTACTAAACTCATACCAATTTGGCATAAGTACATACGTATAGACAACTGTAGACGAAGATTATTCTGCTTCCCAGCGGAAAACTATGCGCGGGGCCTGACCAGTGGTCAGTTTATGGCAGTCCATGCCGATTCCCTTCGCATATAAAAGTTGGCCAGGAATGGATATCAGAATGGCTCTTTCGCGCTCCCAGGCAGGGACGCCCAGGGACTGGTAGTGGTGCTTGAGGTCGCGCGTCGGGCGATTGTGGGCAGGCTTGAGGCGTTCGCCGCCGTGCCGCTTGCCGATGGTCAGCAGCTGTTGGCCCAGCCAGTCCGGGTCCATGCCCTCTGCAGCCAGCTCAATGTGCAGGGTGCCACCGTATGCTGGGAACGCCAGCGCCGTTTCGCCATTCCAGCGGAAGTGGTGGTCGTCGTCCGGCAACGCCGGGCGGCGCGGGACGAGGTAGAGCGTGTCGCGGTGGCGGCGCACTTCGCAGTCGGGATGGGTGACGCGCAGATTGGCGTCGTCGCGCGCGGTCAGCGCCTGCTCGCGCATTTCGGCGAGCCAGCTGGTCGATGGCAGACGGATCTGGCGCTGCGCGAACCAGTGGCGCAGCAGGTTGTTGCAGCGGTCTTCGGACATGGCGCGCAAGCGCGACAGGTCCAGCCCTGCATGCGGGTCGACGCCCTCGCCTGCTGCGGCATGGATCACCCGGCCATGCAACGCGGCGGCGCTGCTCGGCGGCTCAGCGGCCGCACCGGAAGACGCATCGGCGGCGCGGCGATTCACAGCGGCGGGCGAAGCAGGATCGCGCAGGCAGGCGTGGAGGTCGTCGGCGGCGAGCTCGTCGAGGAGGCGCTGCGCGGATTGGGCGTGCCTGGCGCTGCGGGCGAAGCGGTCCTGGTAGCCGGGGAAGGCGCGCTCCAGTTGCGGCATCACACTATGCCTCAACGCGTTGCGCGCGTAGCGCTGATCGGTGTTGGATTCGTCTTCGATATGGGCGATGCCGTGCTCGCGCACGTAGTCTTCGAGTTCGGCGCGGCTGGCAGTCAACAGCGGACGTGCGAGCAGGATGTCTTCGGAGCCCAGCAGGCCAGGCGCGCGATTGGCGGTGTCCATGCCGGACAGGCCTGCGGGACCGGAGCCGCGCACCAGTTGAAGCAGGATGGTTTCGGCCTGGTCGTCCTGATGATGGGCGGTCAGCAGCAGCTTGATGCCATGCTCGCGACACATTTCGCCCAGTGCTGCATAGCGCTGCTTGCGCGCGGCGGCTTCGGTACCGGAGCGCTTGTCGTCCAGCGTGATGTAGCGCGCAGCGAAGGTGACGCCCAGCGCGGCGCACTCGCGTTCGCAATGGGCGAGCCAGGCATCGGCGTTGGCGCTGAGGCCATGATGTACGTGGAAAGCAAACAGGCGTGGCGAGTGCGCAGCGGTGGACGCGGCGGCGCGGGACAAGGCGTGGGCCAGGTGCAGGAGTGCTGAGGAGTCCAGGCCGCCGCTGAGAGCGATGGCGACGCCCTCCCCGGCCGCGCGCGGGAGCGCGGCGAGGGATGCTGCGAAAAGGGAGTCGAGTGAGGCGGGCTGCTGGTTCATGCTGTCAGCCCGCCGGGCATCGGACGGGCTGGCGAACGCGCGGAATTATTCCGGCGCGTTGGTTTCCTTGAACTTACCGTAGCTCATCAGCTTCTCGTGACGGGCCGTCAGCAGGTCCTTGGTCTTGACGCCCTGGAACTGGCGCAGGGAATCGGCCAGTGCGCGCTTGAGCAGCTTGGCCATTTCTTTCGGATCGCGGTGAGCGCCGCCCAGCGGTTCGCTGACGATCTTGTCGACCAGGCCCATGGCCTTCAGGCGGTGCGCGGTCAGGCCCAGTGCCTCAGCAGCGTCGGAAGCGCGCTCGGAGGTCTTCCACAGGATGGAAGCACAGCCTTCCGGCGAGATCACGGAGTAAGTCGCGTATTGCAGCATCAGCACCTGGTCGCCCACGGCGATTGCCAGCGCACCGCCGGAACCGCCTTCACCGATGATGGTAGCGATCAGCGGCACTTTCAGCTCGGCCATCACGTACAGGTTGTGGCCGATCGCTTCGGACTGGCCGCGCTCTTCAGCGTCGATGCCAGGGAAAGCGCCAGGGGTATCCACAAAGGTGAAGATCGGCAGGTTGAACTTCTCAGCAACCTTCATCAGGCGCATCGCCTTGCGATAGCCTTCAGGCTTCGGCATACCGAAGTTGCGCATTGCGCGTTCCTTGGTGTCGCGGCCCTTCTGGTGACCGATCACCATGCAAGGCTGGCCATTGAAGCGCGCCAGGCCGCCAACGATGGACTGGTCGTCCGCATAGGTGCGGTCGCCGTGCAGTTCGTGGAAGTCGGTAAAGATCTCGTTCACGTAGTCCATGGTGTATGGACGCTGTGGGTGACGGGCGATCTGAGAAACCTGCCAAGGCGTGAGCTTGGCGTAAATATCCTTGGTCAGCTGTTGGCTCTTTTTAGCCAGACGGTCGATTTCTTCCGAAATATCGACGGCCGAATCGTCTTGCACGAAACGCAGCTCTTCAATTTTGGAATCCAGTTCCGCAATCGGTTGTTCAAAATTGAGGAAAGTCGTTTTAATCATTGTACCTCCGAGTGTTTCACCGCCAGGGCTACCCGCTTTTGGCAGGCGGCACGGCGTCCATTTTCGCTATTTTACCGGAACCGGGTCCAGACTACGCCATAAATACCAGGTGGCTACCGTTTTGAAAGGTTCCCAATTGGCGGCAACTTCCCGCGCATCGCTACGGGAAACCGGCTCTCCGGAGAAGTAATTCTGGCTGATGCCGTCGATCAAACGGGGATCGTCCAGCGGCAGCACATTGGGACGGAGCAGATTAAATATCAAAAACATCTCTGCTGTCCAGCGCGTAATGCCGCGGATTTGAACCAGTTCAGCAATGACCGCTTCATCGTCCATCTGGCCCCATTCAGCGGCATGCACCTTCTTCGTCTTGAAGTGGTCAGCCAGGTCCAGGATGTATTCGGTCTTGCGTTTAGACAGGCCGCAAGCGGCCAGTTGTACCGCGCCAGCCTTTTGCACGGCGGCGGGAGAAAACTTGGGGCAGGCATCCAGCAGTTTGGCCCAGGCCACATTGGCGGCCTTGGGCGTGACTTGCTGATTGACGATGGAACGCGCCAGGGTGGTAAACGGATCGTCGTGGCCGACCAGGTGCAGGTCACCGAACTGGGGAATCAGGCGGTTCATGATGCGGTCCCGCTTCATGAGCTCTGCCTTGGCTTCCTCCCAATACGGCGGCACCGGGGCCGCTTTCTCCCTGGCCTGGACCATTATGCGCGGCGCCAGTTCGTGGTGCCGTCAGGCTTGTCTTCGAGGACGATGCCGGCTGCCAGCAAGTCAGCGCGGATCTTGTCCGACCTCGCGAAGTCGCGCGCCTTCTTGGCCGCGGCACGCTCGACGATGGCGGCGCCGATCGCTGCTTCGTCCATGCCCTCGCCTGCCGCACCGGCCGGTGTGGCCTTGCGGAACTCGTCCGGGCTGCGCTCCAGCAGGCCAATCACGGCCGCAAGGCCTTTCAGCTGGCGCACGGCGGCTGGCGACTTGGTCTTGTTGACTTCCGACGCCAGGTCGAACAGCACGGACACTGCCACCGGCGTATTGAAGTCGTCGTTCATCGCTTCGGCGAAGCGCTTGGCGTTGTCTTCGTTCCAGTCCAGCGGCTGGCCATCGCCTTCCACGCCATCCAGCGCGGTGTAGAGGCGGGTCAGCGCACCGCGGGCGTCGTCCAGGTGGGCGTCCGAATAGTTCAGCGGGCTGCGGTAGTGGGCACGGAGGATGAAGAAGCGCACCACTTCGGCATCGTATTTTTCCAGCACTTCGCGGATGGTGAAGAAATTGCCCAGCGATTTGGACATCTTCTCGTTATCCACGCGCACGAAGCCGTTGTGCACCCAGTAGTTCACCATATCGTGGCCGAATGCGCCTTCCGACTGGGCGATCTCGTTCTCGTGGTGCGGGAACTGCAGGTCGGCGCCGCCGCCGTGGATGTCGAACTGTTCGCCCAGCAGCGCGCAGGACATCGCGGAGCACTCGATGTGCCAGCCCGGACGGCCCTTGCCCCATTTGGAGTCCCACTTCACTTCTTCCGGCTCGGATTCCTTGGCGGACTTCCACAGCACGAAATCGAGCGGATCGCGCTTGCCGGTGTTGACGTCCACGCGCTCGCCGGCGCGCAGATCGTCCAGCGACTTGCCGGACAGCTTGCCGTAGCCGGCGAAATTGCGCACGGCATAGTTCACGTCGCCATCGTCGCCCTGGTAAGCCAGGTCTTTGTCTTCCAGCTTCTGGATGATGTCCAGCATCTGCGGCACGTACTGCGTCGCGCGCGGCACATTGGTCGGCTCCAGAATACCCAGCGCCTCGCAGTCCTCATTCATGTACTGAATGAAGCGGCCGGTCAGTTGGCCGATGGTTTCGCCGTTTTCCACGGCGCGCTTGATGATCTTGTCGTCGATGTCCGTGATATTGCGGACATACTGGACGGCATAACCCGATGTCTTCAGCCAGCGGTAGATCACGTCAAACGCCATCAGCATGCGGCCGTGGCCGACGTGGCAGTAGTCATAGACGGTCATGCCGCACACGTACATGCGGACTTTGCCCTCTTCGATCGGTTTGAACGTCTGCTTCTCGCGCGCCAGCGTGTTGTAAATCTTTAAATTACTCATCGGGTCCTGGTAAAACGGGCTGGCCTCGCCATAGCAGAACGACAAGAGGGCGCAGACACGAGAAGTGCCGCGCCAGTCGTCTGTGCAGTGGAATCCGACCGCCCTTTGTTATAGTTCTTCTTTGTTAGAATGGAACGTCAGCGGAAGTATAGCATTGATAAAAACGCCCGAGCGAGATTCGGACTTATAAAGGAAACAAGCATGCAGAAGTTGAAAAGCCTGGCCTTCGCGGCCATGCTGCTGACCGGCGCCGTGCACGCGGCCGAGAATCCCCAGGTCTCCATGAAGACGACGATGGGCGAAATCATCGTCGAACTGGACCAGGAAAAGGCGCCGATCTCGACCGCCAATTTCATGGCTTACGTAAAGAGCGGCTTCTACAAGGACACCATTTTCCACCGCGTGATCAATGGCTTCATGATTCAGGGCGGCGGCTACACCTCGGACCTGAAGAGCAAGCAGGGTCTGCGCCCCACCATCAAGAGCGAAGCAAAGAACGGCCTGCACAACGACGCTTATACGATCGCGATGGCGCGCCATGACGATCCGAATTCCGGCCAGTCGCAGTGGTTCATCAACGTGGTCGACAACCCCGGCCTCGACTATCCAGCGCCGGACGGCAATGGCTACGCGGTGTTCGGCCGTGTGATCCAGGGCAAAGAGACGGTCGACAAGATCAAGACCGTGCTGGTGGACGACAAGCCGAATTTCCAGAACATTCCTGTGGTGCCGATCGTGGTGAAGTCGGTGACGGTGCTCAAGCATCGCATCGTGCCACCTCCGCCTCCCGCGCCAACACCTGAACCCGCGCCTGAGCAGCAGCAACCGGCCGCCGAACCAGCGCCAGTTCCGACGCCAACTCCGGTCCCGGCACCGGCCGAACCAGCGCAGCAGCCCGTGCCAACGCCTGAAGCGTTAAAATAGCGTTTTGCCATTGGCTGCGGTACACTCCCGGCCCTCGTATTAAAGGAAAAAGAACATGACCACCATCACCATCACCACCAACAAAGGCAAGATCGTCGCTGAACTGGATGCTGAAAAAGCACCGAAGACCGTCGAGAACTTCCTGCACTATGTGAACGCAGGCCACTACGACAACACCATCTTCCACCGCGTGATTGACGGTTTCATGATCCAGGGCGGCGGGTTCGAGCCAGGCATGAAGCAGAAGCCGACCGACCAGACCGTGGAAAACGAAGCCAAGAACGGCCTGAAGAACGAGCCTTACACCCTGGCCATGGCCCGTACCTCGGCGCCCCACTCCGCCTCCGCACAGTTCTTCATCAACGTGAAGAATAACTCCTTCCTGGACTACCCAGGCCAGGACGGCTGGGGCTACGCTGTATTCGGCAAAGTGACCGAAGGCACCGACGTGGTCGATGAAATCCGCAAAGTGCGCACCACCCGCTCCGGCATGTTCGCCGACGTGCCGGTGGAAGACATCATCATCGAAAAAGTCGAAGCCGCTTAATCTTGATTCTCCTCATCTCCGACCTGCACCTGCAGCCGGAGCGCACCGCGTTGACGGAAGCGTTCCTGCGCTTCCTCGACGAACGCGCGCTGCAGGCCAAGCAGCTATACCTGCTGGGTGATCTGTTCGAATATTGGGCGGGCGACGACGATCTGTCCGAGCCTTTCCATCAGCAGATCGTGTCTGCCCTGCGCCGCGTGAGCGACGCGGGCGTGCAGCTGTTCTGGATCGCGGGCAATCGCGATTTCCTGGTCGGCTCCGCCTTTGCCGACGCCTGCGGCCTGACTCTGTTGCCCGAAACCTGGGTGATCGAGGCTGGCGGCCAGCGCATCGCGCTGCTGCATGGCGATGCCCAGTGCACGGACGATGTGAAGTACATGGCATTCCGCGCCCAAGTGCGCCAGCCAGCGTGGCAGCAGCAATTCCTGTCCATGCCGCTGGAGCAGCGCAAGCAGATCATTGTCGGCCTGCGCGAGAAGAGCAAGGAAGGCCACGCCGAGAAGTCCTACGAAATCATGGACGTGACGCCACAGGCGATCGCGGACGTGTTCGGGCAAACCGGCACCTCGGTCATGATCCACGGTCACACGCACCGCCCTGCCCTGCACGTGGTGGATGGCAAGCGCCGTTATGTACTGTCTGACTGGGAACCTGAACTCTCGCCCCCACGGGGCGGCTGGATCGCCATCACCGACGACGGCACCATCACGCGCCACGCGCTCGATGGCTCGGTGATTCAGTAGACCACACTTCCTCTTCGGTCCATCCAAGTTCAGCGAAGTCCTGCCTGCGCAGGTGGGCTTCGCTCGCGCAAAAAAACTCATCGAGCTGGGGCGGCGCGACAGGCGTCGAGGACAGCATCACGTGCACCTGGCCGCGGTGGTGGATCTGGTGCTCGAACACGTGCGCCAGCAGGCGCTCGCGCGTGTCGCGCTGTTCATGGTCGATGCGGGCGATGACCACGATATCGTCGAGCGCGTCGTCGCTTAGCTGGCTGGTGTAGTCGATCAGGCGCTGATCGGAGGCGCGCTGGGCGGCCCATAGTTCGCCGCAAATGGCGAATGGTTCTGCCGGGCGAAAGAAGCTTTGGTAATCGGAATGCGGTGGTTCGCCGCGCAGGTTGCGTTCCAGCGCGTCGATGTAGAACCAGTCCACGGTGAGGATGTGGTTCAGCGTCGCTTTGATCGACGGGAAGAAGCCGGTGCGCGGCGCTTCGAAATCGGCTTGCGTGAGCTGAGCACAAGCGCGCAGCAGGCGATGGTTGGCCCAGGCGTTGTTGTAGGCGCAGGCACGCAGATGGTGCGACAGGCGATTCGAAGGCATCACGCGGCTCTCGCTGCCACCGGCGCCGCAGCATGTTCGGCGGCGCCACCGGCAGCTTGCATAGCGGCTCGCGCGGCACCGCTCCATACGCCGATGGAGGCGCGGTAGCCGGCTGGCAGATTCTCTGGCAGCGCGCCCGGTGCGAACAGGCCGAGGCGCTTGTGTTCGTGGCTGATGGCGGCGTCGAAGGCGCCTTGCAGCGTGCAGGCATAAGTCGCGATGAACACGTGTTTGCCCGGGATGACTTCAAACAGATAACTGTCCAAGGGAGCGCCGACTGCGACATCAAGATTCAGCTCTTCACGGATTTCGCGCGCCAGGCATTCGGTCGCGGATTCGCCAGGCTCGATACGGCCACCCGGCAGCTCCCATTCTTCGCGTTCGTTCATCAGCAGCACAACTTCGCCGGATGGCGCGGCCAGCACGCCCTTGATGGAAACTGGGTACATTCAATCTTCCTCGTGCAAGCCATCGATGCCGTCGGCGTCCTGCAGGATGGCGTGCAGCGCGGTGTAGAGCGCCGCAACTGCCGGTGGACGGGGATCTTTGCCGAGCAGGCGGGCCATCAGGCCGCTTTCGGCGAAGACAAAGGCTTGCCAGCCCTGTTCAGCATTGGCGCAGGCGATATACAAATCGCAGTCGGACGCCGCCACCGGCACGCACCAGCCGAAATCTTCAGGAATCGCAGGACCGGCGGGCTCGAAGCCTTGCGGCGGCAACTCGGCAGCCAGCCACTCAGCAAGCTGGCGGCCAAAGATGCCCGGATTGGTCAGTTCGTCCTCGCCGGGAATCGCTTCGAAGCGGGAGGACTGGAACATCAAGACAGGACTGTGCATGCCGATGCTCCTTCCCGGCGGCGCTCAGCTGCGCGGCAGCGTGGCGAAAGCCGCGTTAAGGCGGCGGATCAGGGGCTGGTTCATGGAATGCGTGTGGCGGTTCCAGTGATCCATGGTCTTCTGCAGTTCATTCTGCAAACGCTGGGCCAGTTGATACTCGCGCATATTGGCAGCCCAGATGGCGAATTCGGCGCGCGCTTCGAAACTGCCGAAGCGGTCCACGGCCGACTCGAATTCCGCGCGTGCTTCGTCATTACGGCCAGCGGCAGCCAGGGCTTGCGCCAGCAGCACACTGGTTTGCTCGGGACGGAAGTTGCGGTCGGTGCGGCGAATAAATTCCAGATGCGTGATCGCCTCGGCGGGACGCGCGCAGGCGATATTGGCTCGTGCGGCGCCGAGGCGGATGTCCATGTCGCTGGCAAAGGCGCCTTGCAGGCAGGCTTCGTACGTCTTGGCGGCTTCCTGTGCCTCCCCTGCTTCCAACAGGGCTGCGGCCAGGCGCATCTGATTCTGCGCGGTAGGCGTGAAATCGAATGCGGCACGCGCATCGCGCAGTTCGCGCGTCGGGTCCAGCGCTTTCGCGGTAGCCGCCACAACCTTGCGCGCGCCATGTTCGATACGCGAATTCGGCAGGTAGATGCCAAAGAAGTACACGACACTACCCAGCAGCGGGAAGCTGAACAGGATCAGCAGCCAGTACATTTGCTGGCGGCTGCGGATGGCGTGGATAGCGAAGAAGATCGCGACCAGGATGTGAAGGCCGACTCCGATAAACGGCATTGCTGAGACTCCGAATTATTTGATGGAGTTCATTATAAGCAATGTCCGCTTATTTCTGGCTTAGCGCCCTTCACGAACCGGTTCAAGATGAATTGTGAGGCCGTCCGCTGTTGCACGAATGCTGGTTGGCTGGAACTGGACGCCTGCATATCGCAAGTCTTCCGGCTTGAATGTGTACAAAGGCACATCACGCACCAGCGAATCGGCCAGCACATTGCCGATGGCGCCCAGCTTGGCCTGGGTGTGCTCGTCCATGCCGTTGATGATGAAATTGTCCATGCGCGCATCGGCGAGATAGACGGCGTTGCGCACGTTGTCGACTTTGAGGTAACCCGACAATGTCAGGCTGCCCTGCCAGCCGCTGCGCGCCAGCAGCGAATTGACGGAAAGGTCGGTGCTCAGCGCGAGACGATCGGCGCCGCCGTCCGTGCTCAATTGGGGACGTACCAGTTCAATGTCGAACAGGCCAAGCGCACGGTGATGCCCGGGGAATCGTTTGTCCAGGCCGTGCTGCAGGCGGGCCATCGGGACGTCGATGTCACGCGGGCCGATGATGGACGCGCAACCTGCCAGCGTGGCGGCGGCAATGCAAGCGGCAACGATGAATGTGCGGCGGATGACGGTCATGCAAGATCCTTTGTTTTAGAGTTGACCGCATCTTAACGGGGATTAGCGATGAATGGTTTACGCCTGGGTGTTGCCGGCTGGTCGATTCCGCGTGCGGACGTGGGCTCTTTTCCCGCCGATGGCAGTACGCTGCAGCGTTATGCAGCCGTGTTCAATGCGGTTGAAATCAATTCATCGTTCTATCGTCCGCACAAGCCGGAGACTTATGCGCGCTGGGCCGACAGCGTGCCTGACCAATTCCGTTTTGCCGTCAAACTGCCAAAGACCATCACGCACGAGGCGCGGCTGGCCGGCGGCGAGACACTGATGGACCGTTTCGCCGGCGAGACAGGTGCATTGGGCGCGAAGCTGGGATGCGTGCTGGTGCAGTTGCCGCCGTCGCTGGCCTTTGATGCCACGACTGCGCAGGCGGCGTTGGCCGCGCTGCGGGCGCGTTTCGATTGCCTGCTCGCTTGCGAAGCGCGGCACGGGACGTGGTTCGCCGATCCCGCGACCGCGCTGCTGCGCGAATTCGGCGTAACACGCGTGATCGCGGACCCGCCGGCCGGCGAGCCGGGGCCGTATGTCGCGACGTCGGCGACGGCCTACGTGCGCTTGCACGGCAGCCCGCGCATCTATTTTTCGTCCTACGAGCCGGAGCGCCTGGCGCGTGTGCGCGAGTGGCTGGCCACCCAGCAGGACGCCTGGTGCATCTTCGACAACACAGCTTCCGGCGCAGCGGTGCCGGATGCGTTGGCGTTGATGCGTGCTTAGTAAGCAAAGCAGATATTCCCTTCCGCCTCGTCATATTGCAAAATAAACACTTGCGCGGCGAAGATTTAGTGTTATAGTTCACTACAACACCAGTCCATTAACACACCACTGGAGGAGCCGCAGTATGTGGAATGAAAACACGCCGATCTATCGCCAGCTCAAGGAGCGGGTCATCGGCATGATGCTGGACGGCTTGCTGAAGCCGGGAGACGCCCTGCCCTCTGTACGGCAGGTCGCCGCCGATTATCAGTTGAATCCGATCACCGTCTCCCGAGCCTATCAGGAGCTGGTTGATGAAACCTTGGTAGAAAAACGGAGGGGATTAGGTATGTACGTCACAGAAGGCGCTGTCGATAAGCTGCTGTCCACCGAACGCGATCGCTTCGTGCGCGAAGAATGGCCTGCGATGGTCGAGCGCATTCGCCGCCTGGGCCTGGACATCGAACAACTGCTGCGCGCCGCCGCCGTACCGCCGGCGCCGAACGGAGGCCGGGCATGAGTGCGCTGATTACGGCGAAAAACCTCAGCAAGCGTTACGGCAAGACGGCTGCGCTGGATGCCGCCAGCTTTGAAGTGCAGCCCGGCCGCATCGTCGGCCTGATTGGCCCCAACGGTTCCGGCAAGACCACCACGCTGAAAGCCATCCTCGGCCTCACGCAATTCGAGGGCGAGCTGACTGTGCTGGGCATGGACCCGCGCCAGCACCGCGATGAGCTGATGAAGGATGTCTGCTTCATCGCCGACGTGGCAATCCTGCCGCGCTGGCTGAAAGTCAAGGACGCCATCAATTTCGTGGAAGGCGTGCATCCGCGCTTCAACCGCGCCAAGGCCGAGAAATATCTGGCCGCGACCAAATTGAAGCCGGACACCAAGGTCAAGGCCATGTCCAAGGGCATGATCGTGCAGCTGCACCTGGCGCTGGTGATGGCCATCGACGCCAAGCTGCTGATCCTGGACGAACCGACGCTGGGCCTGGATATCCTGTACCGCAAGCAGTTCTACCAGAACCTGCTGGAAGACTACTTCGACGAGAACAAGACCATCGTCATCACCACCCACCAGATCGAGGAAGTGGAGCACATCCTGTCCGACCTGATGTTCATCCGCGAAGGCAAGATCACGCTCGCGGCTTCGATGGACGAAATCGGAGACCGCTACACCGAAGTCATGGTGCAGCCGGAATTCCTCACTGCCGCCAGCGCGCTGCAGCCGCTGTCGCAGCGCACCGTGTTCGGCAAGGCTGTGATGCTGTTTGACGGAGTCTCGCGCCACCAGCTGGAGCGCTTCGGCGAGATGCGGACGCCCAGCGTGGCGGATCTCTTCGTGGCCAGCATGAAAGGAACCTACGAATGAAAACGATGAAATGGCTGCTCCAGCGCGAATACTGGGAGCACAAGGGCATGCTGGTGTGGGCGCCGCTGGCGGTAGGTGTGGCGCTGGTGCTGATCAGCGCCGTGATGCTGATGGCCGGGCACAACGTCGGCTTCGAGGTCAATGGCCACGCCTTCAACAGCATGACCACGGTCGATATCGCCCCCGAAGAACGGGCGCAGATTGCCCAGGTGGCGGCGGCTGCCTTCCCGATGGTGGCGATTCCGGTCTACGCCATGCTCGGCTTCCTGGTGTTCTTCTACTGCCTGGGCGCACTGCATGACGAGCGCCGCGACCGCAGTATCCTGTTCTGGAAATCGCTGCCGGTGTCGGATGCGCAAACCGTGCTGTCGAAAGCCGTGATCGCGCTGCTGGTGGTGCCGCTGATTGTGCTCGGCGTCGCCTTTGCCGCCTCGCTGCTGATCATGCTGATGGCGGGCCTGGTGCTGGCGTCGCACGGCGCCAATCTGTTCGGCGCCCTGTTCAGCTCCGGCCAGTTCTGGCTCACGCCCTTGCGCATGCTGTCGCTGGTGCCGATCTATATGCTGTGGGCGCTGCCCTCGGTTGGCTGGCTGCTGCTGGTATCGAGCTGGGCGCGCAGCAAGACCTTCCTGTGGGCCGTGGCCGGCCCGATGCTGGCCGGCGGCCTGCTGATCTGGATCGAGCGCGTGTTCCATCTGCCGCTGTTCGCCAAATGGTTCTGGGACAACGTGGTGATGCGCCTGCTGCTGAGCGTGGTGCCGGGCCAGTGGATCATCTTCAGCGACCATGCCCGCGAAGCCATGGAGCAGACCAGCCCGCACGACCAGCCGATCCGCGTCGCGATGGAATTCTTCCAGCAAGCCTGGACATCGCTGGGTTCCGGCACCTTGTGGAGCGGTGTGATTGCCGGCGTGGCGATGATCATTGCGGCGGTGTGGGTCCGCCGCTGGAGCGAAGCAAGCTAAATCAGAAATGGTACTCGGCGCGGACCATCGGGGTCTGCGCCAGGCTGCCCGTCACGTTCGAAGGATTACCAAACTTGTTGCGCCAGTATTGGTACTCGAAGCCCGCCTTCAGCTTGCCCGCCTTCAGGCCCACCGCCGAACTGCAATCGTACATAATCTGCATGTCCAGATTCGTTTCAGCGCCGGTGGGACCACCGAATTCATCGCGGCCCTTGCTGCCGATGTAGTTCACATAGCCTTCGAACGACCAGCCGCTGCCGCCCAGCGGAATACCCCAGGAAGCATTCAGCATCGCATGCGTGTCATAGTGATAGCGGCTGGCGACGCCGATCGGCGCATTGCTCTCCCAGATCGCCAGCAAGCTCACGTTCAGGAAGCCCGGCACATCCACCATCAGGGTCGGTCCCGCCACCAGCATGCGCTTGCGCGAAGCGTAGCTCTTGTCGTTCTTGTGGTTGATGTCGAAGCCTGCCGTCAGCCCCAGGCCGCGCAGGCCGAAGCCCTTGAATTCGTGGTCGGTGACCTTGCCGATGTCCAGCGTGTGGCGGTACAGCAGATAGGCCTCGGTCGCGTTGTCGTCGCGGTCATCGGACTTCAGCACGTCCAGGTTCATGTAATTGCCGCCATACTGATAGCCGTCGGCGTGCGTCAGGAAAACGATATGTTTGTGGATGTCGTTCGGGTTGTACGGCTCGGCGAACTTTGTGCCATAGCGGTAGCCCACGGAGGTATCGCTCCAGTCAAACGCCGCCGCCGGCTGGGCCGCGCCCAGTGCCAGGGCCACCACACCAGCCGCCTTGAAGAATCGATTCATGTGTTCTCTCGTTTAACGTAGTCTCGGGGTGGCATCCAGTTTGAACAGGCCAACCACCTGCTCCAGCTGGGCCGCCTGCTCGCTCAGCGACTGCGCCGCTGCTGCCGCCTGCTCCACCAGCGCGGCGTTGCGCTGGGTGGTGTCGTCCATCTGGCCCACGGCCTCGTTCACCTGATCGATGCCCAGGCTTTGCTCCTGGCTGGCGCCCGCAATCTGCGCCATCAGTCCTGTTACTTCGTGCACCGAACGCACGATATCGTGCATGGCGACGCCCGCCGAATCGGCCAGCTTGCCGCCATCCGCCACGTGCTGCACCGAGGCCGTGATCAGCTCCTTGATTTCCTTGGCCGCTGCCGCACTGCGCTGCGCCAGGTTGCGCACCTCGCTGGCCACCACCGCAAAACCGCGTCCCTGCTCGCCGGCGCGCGCTGCCTCCACCGCTGCATTCAGAGCCAGGATATTGGTCTGGAAGGCGATGCCGTCAATCACGCCGATGATGTCGGCAATCTTGTTCGAGCTGGCGGTGATGGACGCCATCTTCTCCACCACCTGTCCCACCACCTCGCCACCGCGTTTGGCGGAATCGGAGGTGCTGGCCACCAGCTTGTTCGCTTCTTCCGCGTGCGCCGCGTTGTTATGCACGGTGGACGTCAGCTCTTCCATTGCCGCTGCCGTTTGTTCCAGATTGGAGGCCTGCGCCTCGGTGCGCGCCGAGAGATCCATATTGCCGCTGGCGATGTCGCCCGTGGCGTCGGCAATGGCGCGGCTGCTTTCGCGCACGCGCAGGATGGTGTTGTTCAGCGATTCGACGAAGCGGTTGAATGCTGCCGCCAGCGCGCCGATTTCGTCCTGCGATTCGACCGGCATGCGGCGCGTCAGATCGCCGCCGCCGCTGGCAATATCTTCCAGCAGTTGCGCCGCCTGCGCCACCGGCGCTGCAATCGCGCGGCTGATCACGAAGATGGCCAGCATGCCCACACCGCCGCCAATCACGGCCGCAATCAGCGAAGTCATGGCCGCGCCGCGCACGATCCCGGACAGCACTTCGGCTTCCGGCACTTGCGCGATCAGATAGGCATTCACCTCCGGGATGAAGGACGACGCCACCAATTGCTCGCCGCCGTCAGCCTTGTAGTGGTCCGCCGTGTAAGCCGCGCCGCCCAGCAGGCGCCTGGCCAGATCGGCCGACATGCCCGGCATATCTTTCAGCTGGTGCTTGCCGTCCACCAGTTTGGGATCGCGGTGAATCAGGATGGTGCCGTCGGCGCGCACCAGGTACACATAGCCGGATTGTCCCAGCTTGTAGTTGCGCACCGTCTGCGCCAGCGTGTTGACCGCCAGGCCCAGGCCGGCGACCGCAAGCTTGCCGCCCGGCGTTTGCGCGCGCGAGTTAATGAACAACATATAGGAATCGGCACTGACATCCTTGTCGATCACCATCTCGTACGGCGCATTACTGTTCAGGAAGCCGTAGAACCAGGCGTCGCGCGCCTCGCCTTCTTTCAAGGTGCGGTCATAGCCCTTGTCGGTGTAATACTTGCCGGTCGCCTTCGACACCCAGAACACGGTCGCCGCATTGTTCTTCGCCTTCAGGTTGCGTGCCAGCGCCACCCAGTTGTCGACACCTTCGTCGCCCAGCCCCGCATCTTCCCAGGCATACAGGAAGGTATTGTTGGCGACCGTTTGAGATACCGCCAGTGGCGTCGCGATCTGGTGCAGGATGTCGTTGCGGATGGCCGCCACCTGGGCCGGCAGCTCATGCTGGCCGACGCGTTCGCGCGCCGCCCGGCTGGTCTGCATGATACTAAGAGTCGATGAGATAGCGATGAACAGCAGCAGGCACAGGCCCATGCTGAGCAGAAGCTTGTGCCGGATGGACAAGCGGCGAAGCAATTCCATGTTCCCCTCCCAGAGTCGTCGATATTGTTATGGACTCAGCATATCAACGTCGCCCGGGAGGCCACAATCACTAGTGATGCGCTTGCGCAACAATAGCTACTATAGGGATTGGAACATACTAATTACTCAAACGAGCGTTTGAAGGCGATGAAAGCCGCCGTCAGCGCGGACATCTCGGCACGCAGCGCATGCACTTCGCGCTCCAGGGCTGCGACGCGTTCGCTGTCGGCGCCGCCACTGCGCCCGCCGCCCGCAGTGCCGCCACCTGCGCCGGCTGGCGCGTGCGCCGAGCCGCCGTATGCACCAGCCGTCGCATCGCGCGCCAGCGATTCCTCGCCGCCCAGCAGCTGGCCGTAGCGCGGTTCGCGCGTGCCAGGCGCCTGCACCGAGGCCACCAGCGGCGGATATTTATCCATCAAAAACTGCAGGCCGGTTTCCACCTCGGCCACCGACTTGAATTCATACAGCCTGCCGCTGCGGGTGCGGATCTCGCCCGCGGTCTGCAAGCCGCGCAGCATCAGGATCGCCATGATGGCTACCTTGTCCTGCTCCAGCGACCACTTGATGCGCATGCGGTGCTCGTACTTGGTCACGCGCGAGCCGGACTGGTTGACGGAATTGACCAGCTTCTTCTCGGTCAGTCGCGCCAGCACATCGGCTACCGTGTCTTCCGACAGCTGCATCACCGGATCGCGGCTCGACAGCTGATTGCAGCCATTGGTCAGCGCGTTCAGGGACAGCGGATAGTTATCCGGCGTGAGGCCTTCTTTCTCGGCCAGTACGGCCAGTACGCGGATTTCAAAGGGGTCCAGAATATCGTCCAAAGCAGTCTCCTTAATCCACGAGTTTATTCAGCTGTGCGGGATCGAATTTATCGCACGCCTCGATGCTTTCGCAATGCAGCCCGGCCGCCTTCATGGTGGCCACGATACGCTCGATTTGCTGCTCTTGTGTGACAGCGTGATTGATCAGGCCATGCAGCGCCTTCGACAGCGGATCGTCGCCGTTCGGCGTCACGCCATACGCGGCAAACAGGCGTTCGGTCGGGCTAATGCGCTGCTGGTCCTTTTGCACGATGTGCGCGGGATTGCCAACCGCCGTACCGCCCGGCGGCACAGGCTTCAGCAGCACGGCGTTGGAACCAACCTTGGCATATTCGCCCACCGTAAAGCCGCCCAGCACTTTGGCGCCCGCACCCACGATCACGCCGCGCGCCAGCGTCGGATGGCGCTTGGTGCCCGTGTGCAGCGTGGTGCCGCCCAGCGTCACGCCCTGGTAAATAGTGCAGTCGTCGCCTACCTCGGCCGTTTCGCCGATCACCACGCCGAAGCCATGGTCGATGAAGACGCGGCGGCCGATTTTCGCTCCGGGGTGGATTTCAATGCCCGTGACAATCCGCGCCAGATAGGACAGGAAACGGCCCAGCCATTTCATGTGATGATGCCAGCACCAGTGCGCCCAGCGGTGCACCACGATCGCGTGCAGGCCCGGATAACAGGTCAGCACCTCCCAGCCATTGCGCGCGGCAGGGTCGCGCTCGATGATGCTGTTGATGTCGTCGCGGAGGTGGGAAAACATAGGGGGCGTGCGTGATTGTTCAGAAATCCATCATAACGCATCCGCAACGCCCTTGCAGATGGCCAAACCCGAGGCAAAGGCAGGTGGCAGGCACATCGTGCCTGCCACCCGGTTTTGGGTCAGGTTTCAGACGCGATGCGCTGGCGGCGCGCTTCGTACAGGCAGACGCCCGAGGCCACCGACACGTTCAGCGACTCAACGGAACCGAACATCGGAATCGACACCAGCACATCGCAGGTCTCGCGCGTCAGGCGGCGCATGCCCTCGCCTTCCGAGCCCATCACGATCGCGGTCGGGCCGCGGTAGTCGCCTTCGTACAGGCCCTTCTCGCCATCATCGGACGTGCCGATCAGCCAGATATCGCGTTCCTTCAGCTCGCGCAGGGTGCGCGCCAGATTGGTCACGGTAATGTACGGCACCGTCTCCGCCGCACCGGAAGCCACCTTGGCGGCGGTCGCGTTCAGGCCCACCGAGCGGTCCTTCGGTGCGATCACCGCGTGCGCGCCGGCGCCATCGGCCACGCGCAGGCAGGCGCCCAGGTTGTGCGGATCGGTGATGCCGTCCAGGACCAGCAGCAGCGGCGGGCCGTCGATGGCGTCCAGCAGCTCGTCCAGGTTGCGCGCCAGCGCCAGCTGGGACGCGAAGGCGATCACGCCCTGGTGGCGGCGGGTGCCGACGATCTTGTCCAGGCGGGCCGATTCAACCGGCATCACGCGCACGCCAGCCGCTTTCGCGTTGGCGATCAGGTCTTTCATGCGGCGGTCGTCGCGCGTGGCGTCCACGAAAATCTCTTCAACGCTGGACGCTTCGTGGCGCAGGCGCGAGGTGACGGCGTGGAAGCCGAAAATCATTTTGTTCTTGCTCATGGTGCTCTCGGGTGCGTTAGCGGCGCGGGATGGGACGCAATGGCGGATCGATGATCCGCCCTACGCCGCAGCGCGGCCCCAATATCGGCGCCGCGCCGGCGCCGCCGGGGTGGTTATCGTTTCTTCTTGCTCTTCGCGGACTTGGTCACGCGTGGTGCAGCCTTCGGGTTGGTCTTGGGCTTGCTGCGCTTGGACGCTGGCGCCGCCGGTGCGGCCTGCGTACGGCCTTTGGCGCGTGCGGCCGGCGCCTTGGTCGGCGCCGCGCCACGCGGGCTGATGCTTGGCGCCGGTTTGGCCTTAGGCTTGCGGCCACGCGGCACCATGCCCTCTTCGTCCTCGAAGGTATCGAAATCGCCGAAGGAGCCTACCAGGCCACCGCCTTTGCCGCGGCCGGATTTTTTCGGCGATGGCATCGACATCACTTCGCTGTCGGCCAGGCGCAGGTCGATCTTGCGCGATTCCAGGTCCACGCGCACCACTTGCACGTTCACGCGGCCGGTCAGCTGATAGCGCTTGCCGGTGCGTTCGCCGCGCAGTTCATGGCGTGCTTCGTCGTACTGGAAGTAGTCCGCGCCCAGGTCGGTGATGTGCACCAGGCCTTCCACGAACAGCTGGTCCAGCTGCACGAACACGCCAAAGGTGGTCACGCCGGTGATGATGCCGCTGAACTCTTCGCCCAGCTTGTCCTGCATGAAGTAGCACTTCAGCCAGGCTTCCACGTCGCGCGACGCTTCGTCGGCACGGCGTTCGTTGGCCGAGCAATGCACCCCCAGCGCATCCCACACGGTCAGGTCGCCGGAGGCCTTCTTCGGCTCCCGGCCTTCCTGCTTGTCCTTCAGCTGCTGGCGGCGCTGCGCGTTCGAGATCGTGGTATTCAGCACGCTCTTGTCGGCGATCTTCGGCTCGTACTTCTTGCCCTGCAAAATCGCCTTGATGGCGCGGTGCGTCAGCAAGTCCGGATAGCGGCGGATCGGGCTGGTGAAGTGGGCATACGCCTCATACGCCAGGCCGAAGTGGCCGATATTGTCCGGGCTGTAGACCGCCTGCTGCATGGAGCGCAGCAGCATGGTTTGCAGCAGGTTCGCGTCGGGACGCTCCTTGACCTTCTTCATCAGCTCCGCGTAATCGCGTGCCACTGGCGTATCGCCACCGCCCAGGGACAGGCCAACCTGCTTCAGGAAGTCGCGCACCTGGGTGAGCTTTTCCTTGGTCGGGCTGGCGTGAATGCGGTAAGTGCCGGGGTGTTTGTGGCGCAGCAGCAGATCCGCCGCGCACACGTTCGCCGCCAGCATGCATTCCTCGATCAGCTTGTGCGCATCGTTACGGGTGCGCGGGATGATCTTCTCGATCTTGCCGGACGGGTTGCAGACGATGTAGGTTTCAGTCGTCTCGAAGTCGATCGCGCCGCGCTCCAGGCGGGCCTTGAGCAGCGCGTGATAGACGTCGTACAGATTCTGCAGGTGCGGCACCAGCTCGGTACGGCGCGCGGCTTCCGGTCCCTTGGTGTTGCCCAGGATGGCCGCCACTTCGGTATAGGTGAAGCGCGCGGCGGAGTGGATCACGGCCGGATAGAACTGGTAAGCCTTGATGTCGCCTTGCGCCGTAATCACGGCATCGCACACCAGGGTCAGACGGTCCACACGCGGATTCAGCGAGCACAGGCCGTTGGACAGCTTCTCCGGCAGCATTGGAATCACGCGGCGCGGGAAATAGACCGAGGTGCTGCGCTCCAGCGCATCGGTATCCAGCGCATCGTTCGGCTTGACGTAATTCGAGACGTCGGCAATTGCCACGATCAGGCGGTAGCCCTTGCTGCGGCCGATCTTCACCGGCTCGCAATACACGGCATCGTCGAAGTCGCGCGCGTCTTCGCCGTCGATGGTCACCAGCGGCACGTCGCGCAGATCGACACGCTCGCCCCAGTCGGATTCGCGTACCGAATCCGGCAGCTTGGCGGCCTGCTTCAGCGCGGCGTCCGAGAACACATGCGGCACGCCGAACTTGCGCACGGCGATTTCGATTTCCATGCCCGGGTCGTCCATATCGCCCAGCACTTCCACGATCTTGCCAACCGGCTGCTTGAAGCGCGCCGGCTGCTCGGTCAGTTCAACGCTGACGATCTGGCCACTCTTGGCCTTGCCGACGCCGCCTTCCACCAGAATGTCCTGGCTGATGCGCTTGTCTTCCGGCGCCACGATCCAGACGCCGTTATCTTTCAGCAGGCGGCCGATGATGTGGGTGGTGCCGCGCTCGACCACTTCCACGATCGTGCCTTCCGGACGGCCGCGGCGGTCGTAGCCGGTGACGCGGGCCAGCACCTTGTCGCTGTGCAGGACTTTCTGCATCTCGCGCTCGTTGAGGAAGATGTCCTCGCCCGGCTCGTCGGGGATCACGAAGCCATAGCCATCGCGGTGGCTGCTCACGCGCCCGGCGACAAATTCGGAATGATCGGCCAATACATAGAAGCCATTCACGTCGGACATGATCTGTCCGTCGCGCTCCATGGCGTTCAGGCGGCGCGTCAGCACCGCATGGGAATCGGGTTTCACCTTGAGCTGCAGCGCCAATGCGCGCAGGTCGAGCGGCGCTTTCGCGCTGCGGAAGATGCCGAGGATATCCTCTCGGCTCGGAATGGTGTGTGTAGACTGGTTCAAAAGAGATTCGGTCGTTTTATTATTGCTCGTAGTGTACCGGAGGTCGGCCTGAATTCCTAACGAGTGAAATATGCTCGCTGGCCTTTGACATCTGAAAATATTCCTCTATAATCACGCTCTCTCGCAGCAATGCGGGGGCGCAGTAAAGGGTTGATGTGCAGTGTGGAACGAAAGTTCATCTGGCGCAAAACTCTCCAGGGCGTTATAATAGCAGAAGTTGCAATGCCCACGTGGCGGAATTGGTAGACGCGCATGGTTCAGGTCCATGTGCCGCGAGGTGTGGGGGTTCGAGTCCCTCCGTGGGCACCAAAAATTCCGTAAAAAAGCCGCAAGCTCTTTCGAGTCTTGCGGCTTTTTTCATTTCCAGCCCGCTCAGGCTTGCGGCGCCATCCAGACCAGGTTCCACAGGTGGCCGTCGATGTCCTCAAAGCCCTGGTCATACATGAAGCCGTGATCTTCGGGCGGATGCGGAATGCGGGCGCCGGCGGCTGTGGCCTTGGCGATCAGACTGTCCACCTCTTCCCTGCTCTCGCAATTCAGGCAGATCACCACCTCATTCGCTTCGGTCGCCCGGACCACCGGCTTGTTGATGAGCGACTTGAAGAAGCTTTCGGTCGTCAACATGACGTTGATCGCGTCTTCGACGACAACCATCATCGCCGCGTTCTCATTGCTGAATTGCCCGTTGAAGCTGAAGCCGAGTGCGGAAAAGAAAGCCTTGGACTTGCCCAGATCCCTGACCGGCAGGTTAAAGATGACCAGCTTGTTCATGATGTCGCCTCTCTAAAAAGTGGATCGAATTGTGTACTTCCATCCCGACGACGAACCATGCCGCAGGAAATCGACAAGCACAAGAAAAAACTTTGCCACCCTCATTCCGCTGGCGCCGCCACCTCATCATGTTCCGAACCTTTAATTGTCATCGATGAGTCGAGCTAGCAGAGAAAATCCGAGGGCCAAAGCCATCAAGACCGAACAGGCCACTATCAGACCGGGCCAGCCTGCCTGTAGCCATCGCACTGCAAACGAAATGACATACCAGGGGAATATGAATAGCGCAGTTCCCGCGGCAAGATAGACGTGGCGCCGGCGAGTTCTCGCGATAGTGGCATGCGCAACGAAAAGAACCGCGAATGGGCTGGCCAACAGCGCCGAGCCAATGGCGTAGGAGATTGGAGCGCGGCGCCAGTCCAAAGTCAAAAAATTTGCGACTGTAGCTGCCACGAAGATTGCCGCCGTGAACGCAGCGAGGGGATGAAAGCGAAGCGGTTTCATTTGGCCGCAATGAATTATTGATTCTCCTAGTCTACAGATCAGCAATCGGACAAGGTGCACACAATGTCACCTGGAAGAGCTCGGGACGTAGCCTCATGGCGCGCACGCTATGTCCGTTTCCGCACCGAACAGGTTTGCGGCGAGTCGTATGCTCAGCATATAGCCATTTTGCAATTTACTGACGATGAGCACGCGCACTTCAGCCACCAACGAAGCACCAGCCGATGAGACTGCGGCAAAGCCGAAAAAACGCCGCCGGGTTCCCTTGCTGTCGCTCGCCGCATGGAAGCAGTTCGTCAATGTCGCGAAGCCTTACTGGCTGGAGGACGAAAAGGCGAAGGCCTGGAGCCTGCTCCTGCTACTGATCGTCCTGATGCTGATCGACACCAAGCTGGCCGTCATGCTGAACAATCAGACCGGAGAGATGACCTCTGCGCTGGCGGCCAGAAACAGCGGCAGATTCTGGAATTCAGTGCGGGCCTGCCTGTTTATTCTGGCGGTTGCCGTGCCCGTCTACGCCTTCTATTACTACATGCGCGACCTCTTCGCCAACCACTGGCGGCGCTGGCTCACCAGCCGTTTTCTTGATGGCTACCTTAAGGGGCGCAAATATTATGAGCTGGGTGCGGACGGCGAAATTGACAATCCCGACCAGCGTATCAGCGAAGACATCAACACCTTCACCGGCAGGTCCATCAACTTCCTGCTGATTTTTTTAGGCTCAATCATGCAGCTGGTGGCCTTCAGTGCCGTGCTGTGGTCGATCTCGCACATGCTGGTGGCAGTGCTGACCGTGTACGCGCTGCTGGGCACGGTCGTTGCCATCTATATTTTCGGCACGCCGCTGATTCAGCTGAACTTCTGGCAGTTGCGGCGCGAGGCGGACTTCCGCTTCAGTCTGATGCGCTTGCGCGAGAATGCGGAATCCATTGCCTTCTATCGCGGCGAAGCGCAGGAGCGCGCGCACATCGACAGCAAGTTCGACAAGGTCTTTCATAATTTTGCGAGACTGATCAAGAAGCAGCGTGCGCTGAACTTATTCCAGCGCTCCTTCAGCCAGCTCACGCTGGTGCTGCCGGGCGTTATTCTGGCCGGAGGCGTTCTGTCCGGCGAGCTGGAAGTGGGACGGGCAGTACAGGCAACCGGTGCGTTTACCGCGGTGCTCGCGGCCGTGGGCGTCATTGTCGAAAACTTCGAAAGCCTGAGCCGCTTCGTGGCAGGCATTGGGCGCTTGCAGGCATTGTCCAACCTCGTGGTGCCGAGCCCGGCAAGCAAGACCGACGACAAGCAGCATCCGCGCATTCAGACGCGCCCAGGCGAGCATCTCTCGCTGGAAGCTTTGACGCTGCATCCCCCGCAATCCGAACGCGTGCTCATCAAGGAACTGAGCCTGATCCTGAAGCCAGGCGATGCCCTGCTCATTACCGGCGACAGCGGCTGCGGCAAAAGCTCGCTGTTGCGTGCGATAGCGGGCTTGTGGAATACGGGCAGCGGCGTGATTCATCAACCGCCCATCGAGGACTTCTTCTTCCTGCCGCAGCAACCGTATCTGCAATCGGGCACGCTACGCAGCCAGCTCATCTACCCCAGCGTCGAGTCAGACCTGAGCGACGAGCAGTTGCTGGAAATACTGGAACAGGTTCATCTGCCGAGACTGGTCGAGCGCGTGGGCGGCCTGGATGCGGTCAATGACTGGGAAAAGCTGCTGTCGGTCGGCGAGCAGCAGCGCCTGGCGTTCGGACGCGTGCTGGTGCACAAGCCAAACATCGTCATCCTCGACGAAGCCACCAGCGCGCTCGACAGCGGCAACGAGGCCTCGCTCTACGCGCGCCTGCGCGACAGCGGCGCCACGCTGATCAGCGTCGCACATCGCGCCGCCGTGCTGCGCCACCACACCCACGTGCTGCGACTGATGGGCGACGGCGAATGGGAAGTGCACGAAGCGAGCGCTTATGAATTTGATGCGCCAGTTGCTATTGACGCCAGCCTCGCCGTCGGTCACAATGCGCCCCGCTGTTGCAACACACAGTAATGCCCACGTGGCGGAATTGGTAGACGCGCATGGTTCAGGTCCATGTGCCGCGAGGTGTGGGGGTTCGAGTCCCTCCGTGGGCACCAGGAATTCCGCGAAAAACGCCGCAAGCTTTCACGAGTTTGCGGCGTTTTTCTTTTCTAGCACCGGCGTGCCTGACGCCGCTTCATGGGCCGCCCGGCCGGCGGTCTGGTGCTCCTGATCCTGCACCAGAAGCAGTGCTCGCGTGATGATAAGATCGACAACCATCGCGATCTGCCCGGAGTCCTCGCTTGAACCGTGAACATCCCTGCGCCGCCGTGCCGGTACCCGCCACTATTGCGGCACACATCGAAGGCTATACCTGGTCGCGCAACACCATCGGCGAATCCGGCGGCGCCGTCTACCATCTTCGCGGCCAGCCGGACCTTTATCTGAAGCATGGCCGGGGAACTGTCGCCGGCGACCTGCTTGCCGAAACCACCCGCCTGCGCTGGCTCGCGTCCCACATCCCCGTTCCCGCCATCCGCCAATTCAGCTGCGACGCCAGCGAAGCCTGGCTGCTGATGGACGCCCTGCCCGGCCGGACCGCCTACGAACTGCTCGCCGCAGCACCGGAACGTGGCCCCGTCATCGTCGACGCCATCAGCCGATTCCTGCAACGCCTGCATGGCATCCCCGTCACCGATTGCCCATTCACCAGCAGCCACGAATTCCGCCTCGCCCGTGCCCACGCGCGCATGGTCGCCGGGCTGGTTGATGAAGACGATTTCGACGACGAGCGCGCCGGCCAAACCGCAGCCCAGGTCTGGCAAGAAATGACCGACCTGCTGCCTATGGCCGCCGACCCCGTCGTCACCCACGGCGACTTCTCGCTGGATAACCTATTTGTGCAGGATGGCGAAGTGGCCGGCTGCATCGATGTTGGCCGCGCCGGCATCGCCGACCGCTATCAGGACCTGGCCATCCTGCACAACTGCCTGGGCGAATTCGGGCCGGACCTGCAAAGGCAGATGTTCGAAAGCTATGGCATCCACCAGCCGGATCAGCGCAAATTGCGCTTCCACCTGATGCTGGACGAGTTTTTCTGACAAGGCGTGGTAAATAATTTCACAAAAGCACAAATTGCACTTGACCGAAACCGCTTCGACCTTTAAGATGCGTGCCTTCTGTTGCTGAACACCGCAACGGAGACAAAGAAAACAGCGCCCACGTGGCGGAATTGGTAGACGCGCATGGTTCAGGTCCATGTGCCGCGAGGTGTGGGGGTTCGAGTCCCTCCGTGGGCACCAAACGCTGTTTTCAAAGTCACTGCAGTACCAGTGCCCACGTGGCGGAATTGGTAGACGCGCATGGTTCAGGTCCATGTGCCGCGAGGTGTGGGGGTTCGAGTCCCTCCGTGGGCACCACAGAATTCCGCTAAAACGCCGCAAGCTTTCACGAGCTTGCGGCGTTTTGCATTACAGCGCTGCTTTTACCGCATCCGCCAGGGTGCGCGGCGCGCGGCCAATCAGGCGCTCCAGGGTGCGCGTGTTGTCATCCAGCGCACCGCCCGCCGCGGCAGCGTCGGAATCCGAAATCAGCTCGGCATACACTTCCGGCACACCCAGGCCAAGCAGCACTTTCTTGAACTCCGCCTGCGGCAGATCCTGATACGCGACCTCGCGGCCGGACTGGCGCGCCACTTCGGCAGCCAGCTCGGCCAGCGTGAACGGCGCACTGCCGCCAAGCTCGTACACCGGCTCCGGCGCCGCCGCCGTCAGCACCGCCACTGCTGCCGCCGCATAGTCGGCGCGTGCCGCTGCCGCGATACGGCCATTGCCCGAACTGCCCACCACTGTGCCATGCGCAGCACCGGCCTGGATGCGCGAGCTGAAGTTCTCGTAGTACCAGCCGTTGCGCAGTAAGGAGAATGGCAGGCCGCTGGCGCGGATCGCCTGCTCGGTGGCCACGTGTTCCGCCGCCAGGCCGAGGCGCGAAGTGTCCGCACGCAGCACGCTGGTGTAGGCCAGCAGCTTCACCTGCGCGCGTTTGGCCGCATCGACCACATTGCGATGCTGGGCGTCGCGCTGGCCAATCTCGCTGGACGAAATCAGCAGCACTTTCTGCGCGCCGTCGAAGGCCGCATCCAGCGACGCTGGATCGTTATAGTCGGCACGGCGCACCACCACGCCGCGCGCAGCGAGGGCTGACGCCTTGGCCGGATCGCGCACCGCCGCCACGATCTGCCCGGCCGGCACTTTCTCCAGCAGTCCTTCAATTACCAGTTGGCCCAGTTGGCCCGATGCGCCCGTAATCACGATCATGATGTTTCCTTTCAAAGTCAGTTAATCGATGGGCGTATAATAGGACCGATACTAACGAATTGTAAGTACGTACCTTTTGGTAAGTGCCATGAAAACATCCAAATCCCTGCGCGCGGCTCTGGCCGTCAATAACGCGGCCCGCCGGGGCGAAGTGCTGGCGGCCGATTGTCCCTCGCGGATCGTGCTGTCCCACGTCACCAGCCGCTGGGGCGTGCTGATCCTTGTCGTTCTGCTGGGCGGCATGCACCGTTTCAGCCAGTTGCGGCGTGAAATCGGCGGCGTCAGCGAGAAAATGCTGGCCCAGACGCTGGATGCCCTTGTGGCGGACGGTTTTGTCGACCGGGTGTCGCTGCCCGTGATCCCGCCCCATGTCGAATACACGCTCACGCCAATGGGCACCGAAATCGCCGGGCGGCTGGAAGTGCTGGTGGACTGGATTGAGGATAATTTCCCACGCATTGCCGCCGCCCGCGCCGAGCGTGCCGCCGCGAATTCATCTGAGGACGCCGTCTTGTAATACACTTGGGGACAGGCAGGCCAACGGAAAGGCGCGGCATACTTGGACCCCACGCAAACCATCCTGATTGTGACAGGCACGGACTTCGATCTGGCCGGGTTGGAGCTTGCGCTCGCGCGCCACGCTTTTCGTGTGCAAGTCGTCAACAAGGGCGACAGCGCACTGGAAGCGGTCGAGGCCGGCCACATCGCGCTCGCGCTGCTGGACGTGGCCATCGCCGGCAGCGCCAGCTTCGAGCTGTGCCAGCGCCTGTCGTCCCATCACAACGGGCGCCGTTTGCCGGTGCTGCTGATGTCCGCTCGCCCCTGCGACGAAGAACAGCAGCGCGCGGCACTGGCCGGCGCCGATGGCTATATCCGCATGCCCTTCTCGTCCAGCGCCGTGGTCGAAAAAATTCTGTTGCTGACGGGCTCCCACTCCGGTCCGCCCCTGCTGGGCACCCTCGAAGTGAACTACCACATGATGATGGCCGGCTCGCCGGACGCCATCATTCTGCTGGATGCCGACAGCGGCCATCCAATCGACGTCAACCTGAACGCCGAGCGCCTGTTCGGCCGTAGCGCCGAAGAGTTGATTGCGCTCCCGCTGCTGTCGCTTTGCCCGCCGCTGCAGCCCGATAGCCGGACCTCGGCCGCCGTGCTGATGGAGCTGGTCGAGCGCGTGGCGGCGGGCGAAATCCGCGTCTACCAGCTCTCCCTGCTGCATTCGAGCGGGCACCAGATCGATTGCGAAGTCCGCATGATCCTGATCGACAAGGACGGCCGCCGCCTGCTGCATATGCGCCTGGTCGACGTCACCGGACAGCTGCTGGCCGAGGCGCTGCGCGAAGGCCAGAACCGCCTGCTGGAAATGGTCGCCCGCGGCGCGCCCCTGCAAGCCACGCTGGACGCGCTGGTGCAGCTGATCGAGGCGCAAACCGAAGGCGTGATCTGCTCGGTGATGCTGCTCGACGAATCAGGCACCCGTATGCGCTGCGGCAGCGCGCCCAATCTGCCGCGCGATTATCTGGTTCTGCTGGAAGGGCGCGAGATCGGTCCCATGGTCGGTTCCTGCGGCACCGCCATGTTCCGGCGCGAGGCGGTGATCGTGTCCGACATTGAAAGCGATCCGCTGTGGGAACCCTATCGCGCACTGGTGGCGCCGTTTGGCCTGAAAGCCTGCTGGTCCATGCCGATCCTGATGGACGAAAACACCGTACTCGGCTCCTTCGCCATGTACTACCGCGCCGTGCGCCATCCGACGGCCGCGGACCAGCGCCTGATTGGCGTCGCCAGCCATCTTGCCGGCATCGCGATCGAGCGCACGCGCGCGGAAGCGGAATTGCATCGCCACCGCGCCAAGCTGGAAGAACTGGTGCGCGAACGCACCGCCGAACTGACCCAGGCCCAGCAAGCCCTGGTCCAGCGCGACAAGCTGGCCGCGCTGGGTACGCTGGTCGCGGGTGTCGCGCATGAATTGAATACGCCCATCGGCAACAGCATGATGGTGGTCAGCACCATGAGCGATCACACGGCGGAAATGGTGGCGCGCCTGGAACAGGGCCTGCGCCGCTCCGAGCTGGTCGAATACGTGAAACAGGCGGGCGAAGCGGACGCCGTCCTGCTGCGCAATCTGAGCCGCGCGGCAAACCTGATCAGCAGCTTCAAGGAAATCGCGGTCGACGTGCCGGATGCGCAGCGCCGCGAATTCGTGCTGGATGAATTTGTCGCCCAGCTGATGCTGCCGCTGTACGCCGCCGTCAAGCAGCCGCGCCCGCAGCTGGTGCAGGATATCCCGCCGGATTTGCGCATGCGCAGCTACCCCGGCCAATTGGGGCAGGCCATCACCAATCTGTTCGCTAACTGCCTGCTGCACGCCTTTCCCACGCACAGCGATGGCGTGATCACGATCGCCGCCCGCGTCGGCGAACCGGATCAGGTGCTGCTGACGGTGTCCGACAACGGGGTTGGCATCCCGCCCGAAAATCTGCGGCGGGTGTTCGATCCTTTCTTCACCACCCGGCTTGGTGCGGGCAGCTCCGGCCTCGGCCTGCATATCGTGCACAACATCGTGACGGGCGTGCTGGGCGGCCAGATCGACGTCGAGAGCAAGCCCGGCCAAGGCAGCCGGTTTACAATGCGGCTTCCCATGAATGCACCGCTATGAAACGTCTCGCCCTACTCCTCGCCATGCTGGCCGCGCCCGTGCTTGCGGAGCCAGCGCCATGGTATTGGTGGATCAGCAAAATCGATGGCCACCGCAGCTGTTCGCAATACCCCCTGGGCCCCGGATGGGAAAAAGGCCAGGGTCCATATCGCGATCCCCGTTGCACAAAGCCATGGCGTGGGAAATAATGAAGTAAAAGCAAGAAGCAAACGAAGTATCCAACCAGAGAGGAGAAAGTATGTTTCAAAATCCCGAGCAGTTCGCCGCCGCCACCAAAGCGCTGTTCCAGTTTCAGCTCGAAACCTTCAATACTCTGACCGAAAAGGCCGTGCATGGCCTGGAGCAGGTGGTGGACCTGAATATGACAACCGCCAAAACCGGTGTCGAACAAAGCATGGCCACCAGCCAGCAGATGGCCCAGGCCACCGATCCGAAAGCGGCAATCGCCGTAATGTCGGCCCGCCTGCAGCCCGGCATGGCCGCCACCAACGCCTATAACCGCCAGCTGACGGAAATCATTACCGAGATCCACAACGAATTCACCAAAGCTGCCGACGCCCACCTGGCGGAAGCCAAAAACAACCTGAGCGCCCTGATCGAAGACGTCACCAAAAACGTGAAACCAGGCTCGGAAAACGCCGTCCAGATCGTCAAAGCGGCCATCGAAAACGCCTTCAGCGGCTACGAGCAGGTTACGAACGCTACCCGACAAGCGGTAAGCGCCTTCGAACAGCAAATCGCCAAGGTTTCCGAACAGGCGGAGCACCTGGTCAAAAAATAGTGCTTAACTAGTGCAATAGCGGGGCGGTCGCGGTACACTGTATATAAATACAGTTTTTCCCGCTTCCGCCCCGATGCTCAGAGTTCTCGACAACCCGTTTTATTACCTGGACAACTTTCACCAGGTCTTGCAGTGGATCGGCGACCGCTACAGCGATCTGCTCAATGAAGAAGAGAACGCCTTCCTCAGCCGCTTTCCCACCCTGCCCCAGCCTTCGCGCGCCCTGTTCGTGCGCATGGTCATGCGCAAGGGCGAGCTGTTTCGCGCCTCGAAGCTGAGTTATCCGGAAATCGGCTGCACCATAACCGCCGCTGCGCCGCTGAGCGCCGAAGGCTGGATCGAGGATGATCCCGTGGTTTCGCTGGACGAGCTGTTCGAGCTGCTGCAAAAGCCCGAAATCATTGGCATCTTTGGCCTGACGGGCGGTGAACGGGCGGCCCGCAAGGCGGATCAGCTGGAAGCCCTGCGCGAACAGCACGATGCCGGGCATCGCTTTTCCGCCTGGTGCGGCGAGGCGGCGCCGGACCGCGCCTGGCGCATTCTGTCCAAACCCCTGTGCGACCGCCTGCGCCTGATCTTCTTCGGCAATTACCACCAGGACTGGTCGGAATTCGTGCTGTCCGATCTCGGCATCTACCGCTACGAAAAGGTGGAGTTTTCGCCATCGGCGCGCGGCTTCCGCTCGCGCCGCGATATCGACGAATACCTGGCCCTGCACGCCTGCCGCGAACGGTTTGCGGAGGGTGAAGATCCACTGGCCGTGCTGGCCGATATGCCGCCGCCATCGCCGGACAATGAATGGCTGCACAGCCGCCGCCAGAAGCTGCAATTCCAGATCGGCCAGCAGCTGGAAAAGCTCGCCGACTGGCCGGGCGCCTTCAGCGTGTACGAACAGTGCGCCTATCCCGGCGCGCGTGCCCGCGCCATCCGCGTGCTGGAGAAGGATGAGCGCTTCGGCCTCGCCTACGAATGGCTGCAACGCGCACAAGCTGCGCCGGAGAGCGAAGCGGAGCGCCAGTCCCTGCTGCGCATGGCGCCGCGCCTGCGCCGCAAGCTGGGTCACATGCGCGAGCCGGCGCGCAAGGCGACGCCGGTCGAGCGTCTCGATCTGAGCCTGCCGATGCCAAGCGAGGAATGGTGGGTCGAGGGCGTGGTGCGCGATCACCTGTGGCGCGATGATGTGCCCTGCTATTACGTGGAAAACGCCCTGGCCAATTCGCTGTTTGGCCTGCTGTGCTGGGACGCGATCTTTGCCGCCATTCCCGGCGCCTTCTTCCATCCCTTCCATCACGCGCCGGCCGATCTGCATAGCGCCGACTTCCATCTGCGCCGCTCCGCCTTGTTTGCCGCCTGCTTCGCGCAGCTGGAAGATGGCCGCTACCGCGACACGATTCTCGCCAACCGCGAGGCCAAGTACGGCATCCAGTCGCCGTTCGTGTATTGGGATGCGCTGGATGACGAGCTGGTCGCGCATGCGCTGGACTGCATTCCGGCGCTGCATCTGCGCCACTGGTTCGAGCGCATCCTGCAGGATGTAAAGGCCAATCGCAGCGGCTTCCCTGACCTGATCCAGTTCTGGCCCGCGGAGCGGCGCTACAACATGATTGAAGTGAAGGGTCCCGGCGACCGCTTGCAGGATAATCAGCTGCGCTGGATCGATTACTGCGCCGAGCATCAGATGCCGGTGTCCGTTTGCTATTTGCAGTGGGCGGCATGAGCTATACCGTTGCGGTCCGCGCGCTGTGCGAGTTCACGGCCAAGCAGGGCGATCTCGATTTACGCTTTACGCCAACGCCGACGGCGCAGGAGGGTATCGCAGGTCACGCCGCGGTCACCTCTCGCCGCGCCGACGACTACGAACGCGAGATTTCGCTGTCCGGCGACTTTGGTCCGCTTCACGTGCGAGGACGGGCGGATGGCTACTGCCCCCGCCAGAATCAGCTGGAAGAAATCAAAACCCATCGCGGCGATTTGTCGCGCCAGCCCGCCAACCATCGCCATCTGCACTGGGCGCAGCTCAAGGTCTACGGCCATCTGCTCTGCGCCTCGCGCGGCCTGCCGTCCGTGCGACTTGCCCTGGTCTACTTCGACATCGCCTCGCAAAAAGAAACGCTGCTGACCGAAGACGCCGAAGCCACGTCGCTGCAGGCCTTCTTCGAGCAGCAATGCAGCGCCTTCGTCGCCTGGGCCGAGCAGGAACTCGCGCATCGCCAGGCGCGCGACGCGGCTTTGCGCGGCTTGCGTTTCCCGCATGCCGACTTCCGGCCGGGCCAGCGGCAACTGGCCGAAGCCATGTTCAAGGCCAGCGCCCGTGGCTGCTCGCTGCTGGCACAGGCGCCTACAGGAATCGGCAAGAGTATCGGCTCGCTGTTCCCGCTGCTGAAGGCGTCCGCCGAACATGGGCTGGACAAGATCTACTTCCTCGCCGCCAAAACCAGCGGACGCGCGATGGCGCTCGGCGCCGTCGAAACCATCCAGCGCAGCGCGCCGCTGCTGCCTCTGCGCGCGCTGGAACTCGCCGCCAAGGCGACCGCCTGCGAGCACCCCGACAAAGCCTGCCACGGCGAATCCTGCCCCCTCGCCGCCGGCTTCTACGACCGCCTCCCCGCCGCCCGCAGCGCCGCCCTCACCCGCGCCGCGCCGCCCCGAGCCGCTTCACACCGCACCGTCGCAGCCGCCCTCGTTGCCGGCTCCGCGCTGGACACTGCGGATACTGTGCGCGCCGATCCGGCCGCGTCGGATGCTGGCGCGCTGGCGTCGCCTGATGCGCTGCGAGTGCCGGCCGCCGACGGCGCCGCATTTGGTTCCACGGCGCCGGGTCGCGCGCTGGATCGCGCGACGGTGCGCGAGGTCGCGCTGGCGCACAATGTCTGCCCCTACTATCTGCAATCCGAACTCGTACGCTGGGCCGATGTGATCATTGGCGATTACAACTACTACTTCGACCTGAGCGCGATGCTGTACAGCCTCGCGCAAATGAACGACTGGAAGGTGGCCGTGCTGGCCGACGAAGCGCACAATATGGTCAACCGTGCGCGCCAGATGTACTCGGCCGACATGGACCACACCGGCCTGCGCATCCTGCGCAAGTCCGCGCCCGAAGCGCTGCGCAAGGCGCTCGACCGCGTGCACCGTCAATGGTCCGCGCTGGAAAAGGAGCAGGAAAAAGAATACGCCAGCTACTCCGCCCTGCCGGACAAATTCATGAACGCCCTGCAGACCGCAACCACGGAAATCGGCGACTACATGGCCGAGAATCCGTCCTGGTTCGACGCCGACGTTCTGAACTTCTACTTCAACGGCCTGCTGTTCGCGCGTCTCGCAGAAACCTTCGGCGAGCACTCCCTGTTCGACATCACCAGATCCGGCAGCGGCACCAAGACCAACTCCACGCTGTGCATCCGTAACATCCTGCCCGCGCCCTTCCTGAAGCCGCGCTTCGACGCCGCGCATGCAACGGCCCTGTTCTCGGCCACGCTCAGCCCCTGGAACTACTACGCCGACACGCTCGGCATGCCGCAAGACACTGCATGGATCGACGTCGAATCCCCCTTCGCCGCCGAGCAGCTGGCAGTGAACGTGGCCGGCCACATCTCCACGCGCTACCAGCACCGCGAGCGCTCGCTGGCGCCGATCGCCGCGCTGATGGGCGAACAATACGGGCAGCAGCCCGGCAACTACCTGGCCTTCTTCAGCAGTTTCGATTACATGGAAAAAGTGGCCGACCTGTTCGCGCAACAATTCCCGCAGGTGCCGGCCTTCCGCCAGTCGCGCCGCATGGGCGAATCCGAACGCGCCGCCTTCCTCGATCGCTTCGGCGACGACAGCGCAGGCATCGGCTTTGCAGTGCTGGGCGGCGCTTTCGGCGAAGGCATCGACCTGCCCGGTTCGCGCCTGATCGGCGCCTTCGTCGCCACCCTCGGCCTGCCGCAAGTCAATCCGATCAACGAGCAAATCCGCGAGCGCATGGAGTCCATCTTCGGCGCGGGATACGGCTACACCTACCTCTACCCCGGCCTGCAAAAAGTCGTGCAGGCCGCCGGCCGCGTGATCCGCACCACCACCGACCGCGGCACCGTGCACCTGATCGACGACCGCTTCCTCAAGCCCGAAATTCAGGCCCTCTTCCCGGCCTGGTGGAAAGTCGGCGGCGCCACGTAGGCAGCCAAGCCTTCGCCCAGCGCCGCAAAGGCCGCAGCGCAGCGCGGGTTGTCGCGCAAGTCCTCGTGCATGACCAGCCAGGTTTCCATGGGAATCGACAAGGCCCGCGGCAGCACGCGCACCAGGCCACTGCGCGCCGCCAGCGGCGCCTGGCAGATACCGATGCCCACGCCCGCGCGTATCGCGGAAATCAGCGCCGGATCGCTGTCCGACTTGAAACTGAAGTGCAGGCCTTCCAGCACCGGATACTGCTTGCGCATCTTGCGGATGTAATCGTTCTCGCTTTCGTAGCCGATCAAGGTGTGCTTGTGCAGATCGCGTGCCGAGACGGGCATGCCGTGCCGTTCCAGATAATCGCTGCGTGCGAAAAACCCTAACTCGATCGTGCCAAGATTGCGCGCCACCAGCGCTTCCTGCGTCGGGCGGAACATGCGCACGGCGATATCCGCCTCGCGCTGCAGCAGATTACCGGCGCGGTTGGACAGCACCAGCTCGACCGACAGCGCCGGATGCAGCGCGCGCATGTCCGCAATAATCGGCGGCAGCACTTCCGCGCCCACCATCTCGCTGGCCGTAATGCGCACCGTGCCGCGTACCTCGCCCTCGCGGCCATGGCTGCTCGCCATGCGCCGCAGGGCCGCCGCGCTGGACGCCAGCGAGGCCGCATACGGCCGCAAATGCTGAGCGGCGTCGGTTGGCGTGTAGCCGTCGTGCGCGCGCGTGAACAAGGCCAGTCCCAGCGCCTGCTCCAGCGATTCGATATGGCGCCCCACGGTCGGCTGCGTCAGCCCCAGCGTGCGCGCAGCAGCGGACAGCGAGCCCTCATCCAGCACGCCGAGGAAGCTGCGATACCAGTCCCAGTTCGGTTCCGTCATGGCCTATTCATTTATGTATAGCGACCATGCTATTTTAACCAATTTTCTTTAACTTGCCGTCGGCGCACAATGCAGTTCAAGGAGGATTCACCCATGAACAAGACTGCATTGATTCTCGGCGCAACCGGCGGTGTAGGCGGCGCATTGGCCCAGCGTCTGCTGGCAGGCGGCTGGAAAGTGAAAGCACTGCACCGCAACGCGGCGGCGCAGCAGCCGAATGGACTGGAGTGGCTGCAAGGCGACGCCATGCGGCGTGAAGACGTAGTCGCCGCAGCCAAAGGCGTGGCGCTGATCGTCCATGCCGTGAACCCGCCCGGCTACAAGAACTGGGCCGGCCTGGTGCTGCCGATGATCGACAACACCATCGCTGCGGCACGCGCCAGCGGCGCACGTATCCTGCTGCCCGGCACCCTCTACAACTTCTCGCCGGAGTTGAAAGGTCCGATCGCGGAAGACGCGCCCCAGCAACCGCACACCCGCAAAGGCGCGATTCGCGTCGAGCTGGAGCGCCGCCTGGAACGCGCTGCCGCCGAGGGCGTGCCCAGTCTGATCGTGCGTGCCGGCGACTTCTTCGGCCCCGGCGCCGCCAACAGCTGGATGACGCAAGGCCTGGTCAAGCCTCATCAGCCCGTGCGCGCCATCCACAATCCGGCCGAACCGGGCGTAGGCCACCACTGGGCCTATCTGCCGGACGTTGCCGAAACCATGTTCCGCCTGATTGAGCGCTCCGACGCCCTGCCCATCTTCGCCCGCTACCACATGGAAGGCCAGTGGGACGCCGACGGCACGCAGATCGCGTCGTCCATCGCCCGCGTCGTCCATGCCCGCACCGGCAAGGCGCCTGCGCTGCGCAGCACGCCGTGGTGGCTGTTCAAGCTGATGTCGCCGTTCGTGACGGTATTGCGCGAGCTGCAGGAAATGCGCTATCTGTGGCAACGCGAAGTCCATCAGGACAACGCAACCTTGCGCGCGGCACTGGGCGGCGCCGAACCGCGCACGCCGCTGGATACCGCTGTCGCCGCCACGCTGCAATCCTTCGGCTGTCTGGACGACGCGCGGCCGGTGCAAGCTACTGCATGACGGTGCGGACGCGCTGGTAGCCGCTGCGGCTGATTGCCAGGCGCGTGCCGTCCTGCAGCACGGCCTGGTGGCTGTCCTTGCTGGCCTGCTCGATGCGGGCCACGCATTCGATGTTGACCAGATAGGAGCGGTGGATGCGGATGAATTTATCCGGGTCCAGCTGCTCCTCCAGCTCCGCCATGCGCTGGTTCTTCAGATATGCCTTGCCTTCGGAGTGGATCTGCACATAGTCATCCTGCGCTTCGACGTAATCGATTTTCTCGCTGGGGATCACGTGCACGCGGGCGCCATCGCGGATCAGCACCCGCTCGGCCGGACGCGCGCGCGAGGCCGCGACATCGCGCGCCGCGGCAACCACCGCCGCGTGCTGGCCGCCCGCCGCCGCGCCGAGGTTCGCGCGCGCATGCGCCAGCGCCTGGTCCAGCCGCTCCTGGCTGAAAGGCTTCAGCAAGTAGTCCAGCGCGTGCACCTCGAAGGCCTTCAGTGCGTACTGGTCGAACGCCGTGGCGAAAATGAAGCGCGTCTTGCCGCTCACCAGTTCGGCCACTTCGAAGCCATCCAGCTTGGGCATCTGGATATCGAGGAACACCAGCTCCGGCTCCAGTTCGGTGATGGCTTTCACAGCCTCGAAACCGTTGGCGCATTCGGCCACGATCTCCACGTCCGCATGGGCCGACAGATATTCGCGCATGACGCCACGCGCCAGCATTTCGTCGTCAACAATGATGATCCGCATTCAATCCTCTTTTGTCTCGGCAGGCATCGCTATCTCCACGATGAACTTGCCCTCTTCTTTTTTCCAGTGAACGCTGGCCTCGTGGCCGTAAGCGCAGCTCAGGCGCTCGCGGACATTTTTCAGGCCGATACCATTACCGCGCCGCTCCGGCGCGCTTTCGTCCATGGCATTGGTCACGGTGATCTTCAGCACCGATCCCGCGCGCCAGGCCGCGACCAGCACCAGCCCACCTTCCGGCAGCTGGCCGATGCCATGCTTGACGGCGTTTTCCACCAGCGGCTGCACGATCATTGGCGGTACCAGGCAGGCCAGCGCGCTTTTCTCGATCGCCTCCTCATGCACCAGCCGCTCGCCGAAGCGCACTTTTTCGATGGCGAGAAAATGCCGGTTCAGCGCCATTTCCTGCTCCAGCGTGACCTTTTTGTGCGCATCCATGCCCAGGCTCTGACGGAAGAAATCCGACAAGCGCAGGGTCATTTCGCGCGCGCCCTTCGGGTCCATCGAAGTCAGGGCGCTGATCGAATTCAGGCTGTTAAACAGGAAGTGCGGATCGATCTGGGTGCGCAGCATGCGCAGCTCCGCATCGCGCGCCATCAGCTTCAGTTCCAGCTCGCGGCGCTCGGCGTTGCGGGCCCGCGTGAATTCCACCACCAGGTAGTTCGCCGCCGCCAGCAAGCCATACAGCAGCACGCCCAGCATGAACAGCAAGGCCACCAGCGCCGGACGCAGCGTCACGCCCCAGCCGAATGCCCCCAGCAGCGCATTCCATGCCTGCAGAATGCCCACCCACAGGAAGCCCGCTACGACCGCTGCCGTGGACAGCGCCAGCAAAATCGCAGCCGGCGTGCGTTCACCGAGTGGGTTGGCGCGGCACAGGTAGTAAGTCGAGAAGCCGGCCCCCACTGCAAACAGCAGCGTGGCCGGCATCATGAACAGCATGGCGTAGCCCCAGGGACCGGGCGTCATGACGGTGACGACACCGCCCAGCCCTGCCCCCAGCAACAGCCAGACCAGCAGGTAGAGCGCGGCGCCGCGGCTTGTCAGCGCGCCCTGCATCAGTTACGGATTTCCACGCCGCCCATGATGGCGTAGCCGCGGATGATCAGTCGTTTGGTGTGCTCTTTCGGCACCACGGTCTTTTCGTCGAAGCCGCCCATCAGGGGCGTGCCTTCCATTTCCACGGTCCAGTCGATCGGCACCTTGATGGTGATGCCGCCACACAGGGCGAAGGTCGTAATCACAGCCTCGCTCACGATGTCGGATTCGCGCAGGTCCAGGTCGCAGCCGCCGAACATGGCGGTGATTTCGCCGCCGCGGAAGTCCTTGCTGATCACGCGGCGCTTGAAACCGCCCAGAATCGCGGTCGCATTCAGCAGCGGCTCCGAGCCTTCGATGTCGGCCAGTCCTTCCGGATTGACGGCCGGCTTGCGGGTCGATTTGAACACCACCATCAAGCCCGCCGCGATGATCAGCATCGGCGCCAGCACGCGCCAGCTGATATAGAACCAGCCGAAGCCCTGCAGCATGAACACCGTACCAATCAGCAGCAGGATGCCGCCTACCACCGAGCCGCGCTCGGAGCGCGCCTGAGAAATTTTGAGCAGACCGGCTACGATCAGGATCACGGGCCAGAATTGCAGGTTGTATTCGATGTCGATCCAGCCCAGGTTATCGAGCAGGAAGACAAAGCCCATGCAAATCACGGCAAAGCCAATCAGCATCTGTGCAGCGGTGCTGCGTTGACGTTGGGTCCTCATTTACATCTCCTTCTTGTTGTCGAAGTATTTAATCACAATCGGCTGCAAGACCAAACTGATGCCCGCCATGATGACGAGGATTGGCCAGCTATTGCCGAAGGTCAGTCCGTACATGTGCTCGAATGCGCAGAAGAACCACACTGCGAACAGCACTTCCCATACGCCGTCCATAAAAAGTTTTCCCGTAGTAGGTGGAATCATATTGTTGATGCCGAAAGCGAGGACCACGGCCGGCCAGTAGCGCCAGAACTGGCCCACGTGGACGACGTCGGTGCGGTCCATCAGGAACACCACGCCAACGCAAACGATCAGGATGCCCCAGATCAGCTGACGGCGCATTTGTTGTGATTCTTTGCTCATTGCTGCCTCCCCGTTGATGTCATGGCGCTAATGTACCGGCGCTCAAGGGACGGCGAAACGGCTTTTCGGTGAATGGCGGAGGGGGATCGGTGAATGACGCGCTTTTCAGCGAACGGCGAAAAAAAGCCCGCTGTTGGCGCAGCGGGCTCTCGGGAGACAGGTAATGCGGGGGGTACGGACGCTAGGACCTGCCGGTTTCCATCTTCTGGTCAAACATCATCAGTCCCCATCCTAGCTGGCGACGGATTTCCTCCGGCGTGGGAGGAGGTTTGACTTCTTGTGAGCGCCGCTCGAGGTATTCGCGCACAACGTACTTGGATGGATGATTAGCCTGAGTCATGATGGCCTCCAATATTTTGTTGGTCTTGAGCCTGAATTCTGTGGTGCCGGTACTTCAGGCGACCGGCTTGCCTCGGATGAGCGTTCGTGCTTCGTTTTGATTCGAATTGCACGCGCATCGATCACGGTTCTATCTTAGTTTTGGAGCGTTGACGCCACTGTGCGCCGTCGAACATTGGCCCCCTCAGTTCATCCCGCCTTTGCGTAGGCGCTTGCCTACGCCGGACATCTTCTGTTACAGCTTCTGCTGCAGGAAGTCGAGGAAGCAGCTGATGCGCTGGGCCAGCTGCGTATTGCGGTAATAGACGGCGTGGATCTGCTGGCGGAAGCCGGTATTGAAAGGCTCCAGCACGCTCACCAGCCGCCCCGCGGCGATATCGTCGCGTGTCATAAAGTCCGCCAGGCACACAATGCCCTGCCCTGCAATCGCCAACTGGCGCAGGGTTTCACCGCTGGAAGCGGAAAGCACCGGCGCCACCGGCCAGGTATTGCCGCCGTCATGCCGCAGCGGCCATTGATTGCCCAATTCGTATTGCGCGAACCCAAGCAAGGCATGCTGCGCCAGGTCTTCCGGCGTTTGCGGCACGCCGTTCTGCGCCAGATAGGCGGGGCTGGCCAGCACATGCAGGGGACTGGAACTGAGCGGCCGTGCATGCAGGGTGGAATCGCTCAAGCTGCCGATGCGGATGGCAATATCGGTGCGGTGTTCGATCAGGTCGGCAATCTGATCGTTGCTGGTGAGTTCCAGCCGGATCTCGGGGAACAGTTTGCGGAACTCGGCCACATGCGGCACCACACAGTGCAGCATGAAAGGCGACGCCGCATCCACCACAAGGCGCCCGGCCGGGCGCTGGCGGCGCATGCGGATGGTTTCCTCCGCCTCTTCCATTGCCTCAAGGATGGCGCGCGCTTTCGCCAGGAACAGCTGGCCCTCTTCGGTGAGTTCCATGCGCCGCGTGGTGCGCGTCAGCAGCGAGGTTTGCAGTTTTTCTTCCAGGCGCCCAAGCGCCCTGCTCACGCCGGAACTCGTCTGTCCAAGGTGCACGGCAGCGGCGCTCAGCGAGCCGCTGTCGATCACGGTAACAAAGGTCCTGAGCTCATCGGAGTGAATATCCATCTGCGGATTATACGGGCTCATGCACGCAAAAATATTCCCCTTGACCTTTTCCCGGCTTTAGGCGTCCCCCTTACGCGACTCTTCTATATGTCCGCAGGCGAACATACACACTTCATTAATGAATTATTCTTTTGATACCGTGGGATATATTTGCAGCGTTAGCAGAAGGGAAAAATTGATATTTTCTACAGGCCATAGAAAGTAAAAATTTGCAATATCTCGACTGTTGACATGTAACAAACCGCTACTACGTATCACAACAACACGATTTTCAAGGGGTATTAACATGAAGAAAGCGTTATTTAGCAAGGTAGCCGGAACTCTCCTGTGCACTGCCGGGCTGCTCGCCAGCACTGCTGCCAGCGCAGATACCACGTTGACCTTCGATGCTGCAGGCAATGCCGTCTTCGGCTCTCTGCATGCTTCGCCTGGCGATTTCGTCGACACCTATCTGTTCAGTGTCGACACCAACGCCAGTTATGCCAGCGGTACTGCGGTGGTGGGCAAAACCTGGATCGACTCCGCTCGTTTGGCAAACTACGGCATTACCGACATCCAGTTCTTCCAGGTGAATGCTGACAGCAGCCATTCCAACCTGGGCACGAACTTCTCTACCTCATCCGGTATTGAGTTCTATCCTCTGGACGCACTGATGACCGGTAACTATGGCTTCACCGTCACTGGCAGCACCGCTATCGCAAATATGGGCGGTTCCTATGCCGGTAACCTGAACCTGGCTGCACCTGTCCCGGAGCCGGCAACTTATGCGATGCTGCTGGTAGGCGTTGGCCTGCTGGGCTTCACCGCACGCCGCAAATCCAACGACAAGCTGGGTTAACCCGCAACCACTCCCCCGTGGAAACCCGCTGCGGCGGGTTTTTTCAGGCGTAGCGCAGCACGTCCGCCCGCAGTTCCAATAACTCCGGCTGGAAAATGAGGCGCTCTTTGCCGGTTAACAAGAGGAAGTGCTTGCCCGTGCAGCGGGCCAATAGGGTCATCCCGACTTGTTCGGCGACCATATGCCCCATCTGCGTCGTCCCCGAGCGGGACAGCAGGAAAGGAATGCCCATCTGCGCGCCTTTGATCACCATCTCAGAGGTCAGGCGGCCCGTGGTGTAGAACACCTTGTCGCCGCCTTCCATCCCTTCCAGCCACATCATGCCCGCAATCGCGTCGACCGCATTGTGGCGGCCCACATCTTCCACGAACCACAGCAAATCACCCGCTGAGTTGAACAGCGCGCAGCCGTGCACCGAGCCGGCCTGTTTGTAGATCGACTGCTGGGTGCGAATGGTATCGACAATGCGGTACAGCGTGCCCTGGTGCAGACGCGCGTCCTGCGGCAGGTGGATTTTTTCGATTTCGTCCATCAGGCCGCCGAATACCGAGCCCTGGCCGCAGCCGGTGGTCACCACCTTCCTGGAGGTACGGGCTTCAACGTCGGCGATGCCATGGCGCGTTTTAACGGCCACCGCATCCACTTCCCAGTCCACCGTGATGGAGACGATGTCTTCCAGACTGCTCACCAGGCGCTGGTTGCGCAGGTAGCCCAGCGTCAGCAATTCGGGCGCGCCGCCCAGCGTCATCAAGGTGACCAGTTCGCGCTTGTCGACGTAGACCGTCAACGGCCGTTCGGCGGGAATGGAGATCAGCGAGCTGCGCCCTTTTTCATCCAGCACCTCGACCTCGCGGGTCAACGCGGCGCTGGCCTGCGTCATTTGCGGACGGTAGCTCATTTCTTTTGCGGCGGTGGCTGTTTGGAACCGGCTTCGGGAACCGGCTTCGAGTCGGCCACGCCTACCTCAGCGACCTGGGCGACGTACGGCCCCGGGTCGGCGCAAGGCGGCGTCGGCATGGACGCCTTCTTGCCTGCGCCCTTGTGCTTGAAGTAGTCGGCGGCAACCTTGTCCTGCACCAGGCAAAGCTTGTAGGCCGCGACCTTGTCGCTCCATGCAGTCTTGGCCTTGGTTTCATCGGCCTTGGCTTTCGCTTCCGGACTTGGCGCGGGCAGCTTGGCCTGCGCGAACGGAGCCAGTGCAACCAATCCTGCCAGCGCCAGCGCGGCGCTCAGTGCTTTGTTCATCGCTGTCTCCTCAAACGGTCTTGGGTGCCGTGCCTACCGTCGCTGCGCCTTCCTGCGTGCGCACACGCGGCACTTCGCCTTTCTGGATCTGGTCGTACCAGATGTCGTGGTGCTCGATCGCCCATTCATCGTCCACATAGCCGTCGCGCATGGCGCGGTAGGCACCTTCCATGCCGATCGTTCCCATGTAAATGTGGCCCAGCGCGAAGGCGGACATCAGCACGGCCGCGCACAGGTGGATCAGGTTCGCATCCTGCATCAGAGAGCGCGTGTAATCCAGATTGGGCACGATGCGGTCCAGCACGAAGCCGGATGCCGCCACCGTCAGGCCAAGCACGGTGACACCGCCCCAGAACCACAGCTTCTCGCCCGCATTGAAGCGGCCGGAACTCGCATGGCCGTGGCTCAAGGCGCCGCCCAGCGTGAATATCCACTTGAAGTCCGCCGCAATCGGGAAGTTGTCCTTGACGAAGATGATGAAGGTCAGAATCAGCGCCACCGTGAACAGCGGGCCGACGAAGTTGTGCAGGGTCTTCAGCAGATAGGTCAGGTAGCCGAACAGGGTATGCCCCATAATCGGCATCAGCACGAACTTCCCGAACAGCATGGTCAGCCCCGACACCATCAGGATCACGAAGCAGATTGCCGTGGTCCAGTGCGTGATGCGTTCAACGGAAGTGAAGCGCTCGATCAGGCGGCCGGTACGCGGACGCTTCAGCTTGAGCTCCCCCACTGTGAAATAGAATCCAGCCAGCGCGGCGATGGTCACGAGCAGCAGCCAGCCGCCGACGACCATCATCGGGCCGTTGCGGAAGCGGCGCCATGCCTCGCCTGCCGTGGTTGGCACACTCTGGCCGGGATACTGGGCCTTGGCCTGAATCAGAATGCCCGCCTCGCGGTAAGGCAGACTGGCGTAATTCTCCACGCCGGATTTCACCAGACGCCAGGTCGGCGCGTTATTGCCAGGCTGGGTTTGCGTGCGTTCGGCCTGATTCTGTTTCAGGATGTCCACCGATTCCACATACGGCGCGCCAGGCGCACGCGCATCCGGCACCGGACCTTTCAGCGCCACGCCGGGAGCGGTCGGGCCGGGCGTCTCGGCGCCGGGGCCAGTCGCGTTCTCGGCCTTGCGCCTGGACGGATCAGCGGCCTCGGTGGCCTTGGCGCTGGCCGGCGCCGTGGTGCTGACGGTTGCCGGCATGGCCGGCGTACCGGCTGCCGCCGATGCCGCAGGCTGCGCGGCGGTGCGCGGCGGCGCGTCGGCATGTGCATGCGGCATCGCGAGCGAGGCACCAGCCAGCGCGAGGATTGCAAGCCATCGTTGCATGATGCGCCCTCCCCTTAGCGGTTGGTCCGCGGGTACTCGTTCTGCAGCTGGCCGCGTTCGCGGATCTGCTTGTCCCAGGCGTCCTGCTTGCCGGGTTCCCAGCCCTTGGCCATGTACTGGTCATGCGCACCTTTGTAGGCAGGTTCGTCGCCGCGGCTTACCTTGGTGCCGGTCATGGACTGGTCCACATCGCCGCAGGCGCTCAGCGCCAGCGCGGCCAGGATCACGAAAGCTTTCATGATTTCGCTCCTTCCGGCTTTTTGCCATAGGCCGTGCCCCAGCCCCAGACTTCGCTGCCCTTGCCGCGCGTGATCACGCGGGTGCGGAAGATATCCGCCACCACATCGCCATCACCGCCCAGCAGCGCCTTGGTGGAGCACATCTCCGCGCAGGCTGGCAGCTTGCCTTCGGACAGGCGGTTGCGGCCATATTTTTCGAACTCGGCCTGCGAACCGTTTTCTTCCGGACCGCCGGCGCAGAAGGTGCATTTGTCCATCTTGCCGCGGAGGCCGAAGGTGCCGTTGGACGGGAACTGCGGGGCGCCGAACGGGCAGGCGTAGGAGCAGTAGCCACAGCCGATGCAGGCGTCCTTGTTGTGCAGGACCACACCCTCGTCGGTGCGGTAGAAGCAGTCCACCGGACAGACCGCCATGCAGGGCGCATCCGAGCAGTGCATGCAGGCCACGGAGACGGATTTCTCCTGGCCGACAATGCCGTCGTTGATGGTCACGACACGGCGGCGGTTCACGCCCCACGGGACTTCGTGCTCGTTCTTGCACGCGGTAGCGCAGGCATTACACTCGATACAGCGTTCGGTATCGCAGATGAATTTCATTCGTGCCATGGCTGTCCCCTCACGCCGTGAAGCGTTCGATATTGCAGATTGTGGTTTTAGTTTCCTGCATCATGGTCACCGAGTCGTAACCGTAGGTGGTGGCGGTGTTGACCGCCTCGCCGCGCACGATCGGCGCCGCGCCCTCCGGATACCACTCCAGCATGTCTTTGCCCTGCCACCAGCCGGAGAAGTGGAACGGGATGAAGGCCGTATCCGGTCCCACGCGCTGCGTGACCAGCGCCCGCACCTTGATGCGCGCGCCGGTCGGCGTGGACACGATCACGTAATCGCCGTTGCGAATGCCGCGCTCGGACGCCGCCTGCGGATTGATCTCCACGAAGTTCTCCTGCTGCAGCTCGGCCAGCCAGGGATTCGAACGGGTTTCCTCGCCGCCGCCTTCGTATTCGACCAGACGTCCCGACGTCAGAATGATCGGGAATTTCTTGGCCAGTCCCTCCTGCACATTCTTCTGCTGCAGGGTCTTGTACAGCGTGGGCATGCGCCAGAAGGCTTTCTTGTCGTCGTGGGTCGGGTACTTCTCGACCAGGTCCGGCCGCGTGCCGTAGATCGGCTCGCGGTGCAGCGGTACCGGATCGGGGAAGTTCCACACCACCGCGCGCGCCTTGGCATTGCCGAACGGATGAACGCCGTGCACCTTCAGGCACACCCGCTGGATGCCGCCGGACAGGTCGGTCTTCCAGTTCTTGCCTTCGGCCGCTTTCTGCTCGGCCTCGGTCAGATCTTCCCACCAGCCCAGCTTTTTCAGCAGCACGTGGTCGAATTCCGGATAGCCGGTAGTGATGTCGGAACCCAGCGAGAACGAGCCATCTTCGGCCAGCAGGTTGACGCCATCCTTCTCCACGCCGAAGTTGGCGCGGAAATTACCGCCGCCATCCATCACGTGCTTACTAGTGTCGTACAGATTGGCCGAGCCGGGATGCTTGAGTTCCGGCGTGCCGTAGCAGGGCCACGGCAGGCCAAAATAGTCGCCGGTGAGGTCGTAGCCGGTGATCGGGTCCTTGCCGCCTTTGCAGCGCAGGGTCTTCACGTCGAACATATGCATATTGCGCATGTGCGACTTCAGGCGCTCCGGCGACTGGCCCGTGTAGCCGATGGTCCAGCTGCCGCGGTTGATCTCGACCAGCATGGATTCCGGTTCCGGCTCCATCATGCCGCCCTTGCCCGGCACCAGTTTCAGTTTGGCCACCAGCTGCTTGCCGAAGCCCAGCTTTTCCGCCAGCTGATACATGATCATGTGGTCGGTGCGCGATTCGAACAGCGGTTCGATCACTTTTTCACGCCACTGGAGCGAGCGGTTGGATGCGGTCACCGAGCCGGAAGTTTCGAACTGGGTTGCAGCCGGCAGCAGGTAGACGGCGCGGTTCGGATTGACTTCCTGGCCTTCCACTTTCATGGCGGCCATGGCGGCAGTCGCCGATGGGTAAGGGTCGATCACGACCAGCAGATCCAGCTTGTCGAAAGCCTTCTTCATTTCCAGGCCGCGCGTCTGCGAGTTCGGCGCATGGCCCCAGAACACCATCGCCTTCACATTGCTGTCCTGATCGATCAGCTCATTCTTTTCCAGCACCGCGTCGACCCAGCGCGACACCGTGGTGCCGGATTTCTCCATCATGGCCTGCGATGCAAACTGGGCTTTCACCCATTCGTAATCGACGCCCCACACATTGCACCAGTGCTTCCAGGCGCCGGTGGCCAGGCCGTAGTAGGCCGGCAGCGAATCCGGATTCGGCCCCACGTCGGTCGCACCCTGCACATTGTCGTGGCCGCGGAAGATATTGGTGCCGCCGCCGCTCACGCCCACATTGCCCAGCGCCAGCTGCAGGATGCAGGATGCGCGCACGATGGCGTTGCCGATGCTGTGCTGGGTCTGGCCCATGCACCACACGACCGTGGAGGGACGGTTCTTGGCCATGGTCTCGGCCGCGTACAGCACCTCGGCTTCGGGCACGCCGCAGGCTTCCTCGACTTTGTCCGGCGTCCACTTGGCGACTTCCTCGCGCACCTTGTCCATGCCGAATACGCGGGCCTTGATGTATTCCTTGTCTTCCCAGCCGTTCTTGAAGATATGCCACAGCATCCCGTACAGGAAGGGAATGTCCGAGCCGGAACGGATGCGGATGTAATGGTCCGCCTTAGCCGCCGTGCGCGTGAAGCGCGGATCGACCACGATCATCTTGCAGCCGGTTTCCTTCGAATGCAGCATGTGCAGCATCGACACAGGGTGCGCCTCCGCAGCATTCGAACCGATATACATGGCAGCTTTCGAGTTCTGCATATCGTTGTAGCTGTTGGTCATGGCGCCGTAGCCCCAGGTATTCGCCACACCCGCCACCGTGGTCGAGTGGCAGATGCGCGCCTGGTGATCGCAGTTATTGGTGCCGAAGAAGGACACGAATTTGCGCAGCAGCGCCGACTGCTCGTTATTGTGCTTGGACGAGCCGACGAAGAACACCGAATCCGGGCCATTCGCCTTCTTCATGGCCAGCAGCTTTTCCGATACTTCCTTCAGCGCCTGGTCCCAGCTGATGCGCTGGTATTTGCCATCCACCAGCTTCATCGGGTATTTCAGGCGATGCTCGCCATGTCCGTGCTCGCGCAGCGCCGCGCCTTTTGCGCAGTGCGAGCCGAGATTGATGGGCGAATCGAATACCGGCTCCTGGCGCACCCACACTCCATTCTCCACGATCGCATCGACCGAGCAGCCCACCGAACAGTGCGAGCATACGGTACGCCGCACCACGGGTTTGGAAGCGGCTGCAGCTTCATCCTTGGCCTGCGCCTTGCGCACCAGCTGGAATTGCGTGGCTGCCAGGCCGACGCCGACGCCAATGCCGGAGCGCTTCAGAAATGCGCGGCGGTCCATGGTCGGCAGCGCGCGCGACAGGCTGTCGCCCAGGCTGGCCGCAAATCGTCCGGACGAACGCTGGCCCGCAGGCCCCTTACGCGTCAAGAGCATGATGTTCCCTCCCCACTTTATATTTTGGTGGTGCGGTAATACTTCTTGATATGTTCGGTCACTCGGTAGCCCGGACCCGGCGGATCTGCGGGTTCCGGTGCGGCTTCCGTTTCAGCGGGGCGGGAAGCCAGTTTTGCCGCGACGCCGGCGGCGGCGACTGCGCCCAATCCGGCAAAAAAGGTCCTGCGGCCAGTCTTCGATTGCGTGGACATCACGGTCTCCTTGTCAGGGAAGATGCCTTGCTTCTAAAGATAACTAATTTACATTAGCACACTTTTATAAGTGACGCGCTTACTGCTCAACTCATATCAAACGCCTGCGCTTCCACGGCGATGAATGCCTGGGCTAACGCCGCCACGGCGCGGTAAAAGCGCGCCTGCGGATGATGGCGGATCGCGTCGCACATGCGGTCTGCCCAGGGCTGGATATGGGTCGTAAAGAATTCCTTCTGCGTTGCTATGCTGCCATGCAGCACTTCCTCCGAGGTGATCAGGAAGCGCATGACGTCGCACAGGGCAGCGAAGTGGTCTTCGCTCTCAGGCATATCGTCCACCCGTTCTACGCCGAGTTGCGCCAGGTCGGCGCGCAGATTGGCCAGCGGCTTTTCCATCATGAAGCCGGACAGGTAGTAGGAACCGTACAGGAAGAGCTCCGGCTTGCCGACGCCGATGAACAGTGTTTCGTATTCGTCGCGCGCCTGGTCTGCGCTGGTGTCGCGGCAGGCTTGCTGCAGGCCGCGCCAGGCTTCCACCAGGATGCCGTCGCCTTCCACCGGCGTCGGCCCGATTTCGTCCAGCAGGTCCTGCATCGGCGGGGCGTAGAACAGCATGGCCAGCACCGCGTACAGTTCGGCGCGCGCGGCTTCCTCCCCCTCATCCTTGCGTTCGAAATGCAGGCTCATTTCATTCATTGACGCTTGACCTCCAGGATGGACACTTCTTTCGCCGGCTGCATCATGTCGATCACGCGGCAGTCGGAACACATGCGCAGGCGATCCAGATTGCCGGCAAAGGCGCCGTGCGCGGACAGCTTGGCCACCATGTTCTCGACCATTTGCAGCGTGCCAAACGGCTTGTCGCAGCGGATGCAGTGATAGGGCTGGGCCTCATTCATCACGCGTGGCTGTTTTGCTTCCGGCGTGAGCAGCAGGCGTGGCGTGAGCGTGATGGCGTTTTCCGGACAGGTTTTTTCGCACAAGCCGCATTGCACGCAATTGGTTTCGGTGAAGCGCAGCTGCGGCAGATTGGGATTGTCCGCCAGTGCCGATTCGGGACAGGCGCCGACGCAGGCCATGCACAGCGTGCAGCTATCCTTGTTCACGGCCAGCGTGCCGAATGGCGCGCCGTGCGGCAGCGCGATTTCCTGCTGCGGTTGCGGCGCCTGCGCCAGCAGATGGGTCAGCGCGTAGTCCAGCGTGTTGCGCTTGAGTGCTGCCAGGTTGAAGGTCGCGGGCTGTTCGGGCGTGAGCCCTGCCTCGACACGGCGCAGAGCGGTATCGAGTTCCATCGCATTGTTCGCGCGCAGCAGCTGCAGGTGCAGGCCGGAGTAGCCAAGCGCCCTCAGGATGGTTTGCGCAATGTCCATTTGCTGTTCCAGCGCTTCGCAATATTGCGGGGCTTCCTCGCCCGTAGCCAGCACCAGGATGTTGGATGCGCCATAGGCCACGGCGGACAGCCAGACGTCGATGCCCGTCGAGGCGATGTGATGCAGCGCCAGCGGGATCACGCGCGCGGGCAGGCCTTGCGCGGCGCCCGCACCCGCCAGCTGGCCAAGCTGCAATATCAGCTCCACACCCTGCCCTTCGCCATGCAGCAGCAGCGCGGGACGCTTGCCGCCTGCCCTGGCGTAAGTCGCCAGCACGGTCTTGATGGTCGCGCCGAGATCCGAGGCGCGCGGGTACACATAACTCAGTGCGCCGGACGGGCACACCGTGGTACAGGCGCCGCAGCCAGAGCACAGGTTCGGGTTGACCTTGATATGGTCGCCGTTTGCGCTGATCGCTTCCGCCGAACAGATGTCGATGCAGGCATTGCAGCCCGGCTGCTTGCTGCGGCTGTGGGCGCAGATGCTGTCCTTATATTGGAAGAAGCGCGGTTTGCTGAAGGTGCCGACTAATTCCGTCAACTGGAGCGCTTGTTCGGCGGCTTTGGTTTCGTCGGCGCCGGGCGCGAAGTAGCCTTGCGGAAGCTGGTGCATGCGCAGCAGCGGGGTTTCGTGCAGGTCGAAGATCAGGTCGAATTCGGCTTCGCGCTCGGTGTCGCGGCGGTCGAAATTGATGGCGCCGATGGCGCCGCAGGCGGATACGCAGTCTCGATGGTCTTTGCAGGCATTCAGATTGACCTGGTACATCAGATCGATCGCGTTTTCCGGACAGGCTTTGATGCAGGCATTGCAGCGGGTGCAAAGATCGAGGTCGATCGGGTTGGCTTGCTGCCAGCTGGCTTTGAAGGCGCCCAGCCAGCCTTCGACGCGCGGCTGCGCACCGGTCCAGGTGGGCCATTGGCGGCCGGTGAGCGCGGCGTCGCCGCTGGTCAGCAGCACGCTCACTTGCAGTTCGCGCTCCAGCCGTTTGGCCCAGCGCAGCACGCGCTCAGCGGGTCCCATCAGCAGGACGCGGCCTTCGGACTGGTATTCGACTTCGGGCACCGGCTCGGGATCAGGCAGGCGTGCTGCGGCCAGCAGGGCTGCCATCTTTGGCGTGACATGCGCCGACTCGCTGCTCCATCCGCCGGTTTCGCGGATGTTCACGAAGCGCAGCGGCGCGACGGTCTGCTTCATCTCCGCCAGTTCTTCGAACAGCGGCTGCTCCTGCGTGCAGGCGACCACGATGCGCTCGCCGCCTTCCAGCGTATTGATGTAGTTGTCCACCTCGCGGCGGCACAGCTGCGAAGCCACCGGCAGCGCGCCCTCCCCCAGCGCCGCGCCAAGCGCCTGGCCATCCACCGGCATGGTGTGGTTGCAGTTACAGACTTTGATCCGTGTGTTCATCGGCATCCTGGCTTTCGGCTGGGAAGATTGTGACGCGCGCGCCCTGCGGCGCGACGGTGCCAGCATCGGTAGGGGAGCCACCCGCCGCGCGGCCGGCGGCGCCGGCTGCGGAGGCGACATCGGCGGCGGCCGCAGCGCCGGCAGCGGGGGCGGCATCGGCAGCTTGCGCGGCATCGGCACCGGCAGCAGCGGAGGCGGCTGCACGCGCGGCTTGTGCGTTGGCGGCGGTGTTCCCAGCGACGGGCGCCATGGCGGCGCGTGATGGCGGCAGCCTGCCAGCATTGGCCGCCTCCTCGCGCGCAATCGTCGCCAGCGGATCGAGCAAATCCTTCGCGTGATTCAGCGCCGCGATCATGGTGGCCGTCATGGGCACGAACTTGTGGTAGTCCTCGATATAAGTATCCAATCCATCCATCACATTAAAGTGTGGATCGGAGAATATCTTTTTCATGGCCGCGCGGCGCACGGTTTCGTCCACGCCGCGGGCGACAAAGGGAGTGAAATCGTCATGCACGCCGAGAGCGGCGACCTGCTCCAGGGTGGGAGCGTCTTCGGTGGGAGCATCTGCTTCAGGTACAACAGGGACCGCGGCGACTTCCTGGTTCGCCTCACTCTTGCGGCGCGACCAGCGCGCGAAGAAGGTTTCAGCGGCCACGGCGCATCACCTCCTGTTCCGCCATTTCCTGAACTGCCGCCCCGCCTTCGAACGAAGGCTTGCGGCGCTTTCGCTTCGGCTCAGGGCGGTAAAACTCCTGAACGAAGGACTCCAACTGACGCACGATATACGGCGGCGCGGGCAAGGTATCGACCTGCTCCCCGCCATCCATCATGCGTGCAGCTTCATTATAGGAAAGGGTAACGACCTGCGGAACGGCCAGCTCGGCATCGTTCAGGCGCCACATGACAAACCAGCAAGGCGCGCGCGAATCGAGATTCAGAAAATACCCCTCCGCCTCATCGGAATACAGGCGAAGTTCGAAGCCGGTATATAACCAGCGCGTGTCGGACGGATCGTCGTGCAGACAGCGCGGCGCGCCATCGCGCACCCACGGCGATACCACCACCTCACAAGGCTGCCACTGATACGGTTGCCAGCGGCTTTTCAGCGGGCGTCTTTGCATGACAACCGCCAGGCTGAGTGCATCTGTCTCCAACGTTCCCCCGTCATACGCTATTGCGTTGCAGCAAAAATCATTTTGAAACCGACTACGACATACTGCACCAGAATTCAGACAAATGCCATATATAAAACGTTTCCGAAACGGCTCCACTACTATAAGATGCGTCCCATTCCCGTTTCCCCAGGAGATTTCATGCTTCGTCAACAGACCATGCGATTCATTGTCGCGCTCTTTTCCTTACTGCTCGCTTTCAGCGTCCACGCTGAGAAACTTCCTAACGTGATGATCCTGGCGACCGGCGGCACGATTGCCGGCAGCGGCGCCACCTCCACCACGACCGTCGGCTACACCGCTGCCACCGTCGGCGTGCAGCAGCTGATCAATGCCGTGCCGGAACTGAGCAAGGTCGCCAACGTGACCGGCGAACAAGTGTTCCAGATCGCCAGCGAGAGCATGACCAACGAGCACTGGCTGACCCTGGCCAAGCGCGTGAACACGCTGCTGGCCCAGCCGAACGTGGATGGCATCGTGATTACCCACGGCACTGACACGCTGGAGGAAACCGCCTACTTCCTGAACCTCGTGGTGAAGAGCCGCAAGCCGGTGGTGGTGGTTGGCGCCATGCGTCCAGGCACCGCTTTGTCCGCTGACGGTCCGCTGAATCTTTATAACGCCGTTATTCTGGCCGGCAGCCAGGAGGCAATTGGCAAAGGCGTTCTGGTTTCCCTGAACGATCAAATCCAGGGCGCGCGCGACGTGACCAAGACCAATACCTCGACGCCGGATTCGTTTAAAACGCCGGAACTGGGCATGCTGGGTTATATGCAAGGTAATAAGCCTTACTTCTACCATGTTTCCACCCGCCGCCATACCGTAGAAACCGAATTCGATATTTCGAATCTGCAGTCCCTGCCGCAAGTCGATATCGTGTATGGCTATGCGAATATGAGCCCGGTTGCGCTGAATGCATTTATTTCGGCAGGCGCCAAAGGCATTATTCACGCCGGCACCGGTGATGGCAGTCTGGCTGCCAAAGTTAAGCCTGCGCTGATCGCTGCCCGCAAGAATGGTACGATTATTGTCCGCGCCAGCCGCGTTGGTCAGGGTATTGTGGCCCGTAATGGCGAAGCAAATGACGATGAACTGGACTTCGTGGCATCCGATACGCTGAATGCCCAAAAAGCCCGTATTCTGTTGATGCTGGCACTCACCAAAACGAATAACACCAAAGAAATCCAGCGTATGTTCTGGATGTATTAATTCAAAGCCCGCCTCGGCGGGCTTTTTTATTTTTGATCGCGCCAACTCCTGGCGCGATTCAGCTAGTTTTCAGCATGTGGCCCCAATGCCCGCGTTGCGGCGGCGATCACCTGCTCCGTCAGCTTTTCCAGCTTCGGCGACTGCACGCGCCAGGAATGCCAGTAGAGCTCAACGTCCTTATATTTTCCTGGCGCCAGGTCCAGCAATTCTCCGGTTTCAAGCATGTCTTTATATTGCTGGACCGGCAGCATGCCATAACCCAAGCCCAGCCCGATCGCGTGCACAAATGGATCGCTGGCGGGCACATAAATGACCGGATAAGCGCCCGGCATTAATCCCAGCTCTTTCTTGACGAAATTCGATTGCAGCAAATCCTTGCGGTCGAATGTGGCAAGCGGCGCCTTTTTGGCGGATTCGCGAGTAAAGCCATTGGGAAACCAACGTCGCACGAAATCCGGCGTCGCCAGCATTCGGTAGCGCATCGTCCCCAGAAATTGCGCCGTGCATCCGCGCATGGGTTTCGGCTCGCTGGAAACGCCGGCCAGCGCCAACCCTTTTTCCAGCAGCGTACAAGTGTGATCCTGATCGTCCAGAATAATATCGAGCAGGATATTTTCGCGAATCAGGAATTCGCTCAATTCAGGCAGAAACCAGGTTCCCAGCGTGTCGTTATTTACCGCGACAGCAATTGCCGTGGGCTGTGCGTCGTCCGCCGCCAATTCGGCCAGGAATTCCTGCTCCAATAACCGGCTGCGGCGCAGATATTGCACCAGCTTCTGACCGGCCGATGTGGGACGGCATGGCCGGCTACGAATCAGCAGCGGCGTGCCGACCGCGGCTTCCAATGCGCCCAAGCGCTGGGAAACAGCCGACGGCGTCAGATGCAGCTGAGCCGCCGCCTGCTCAAAACTGCCGGTGTCGACGATGGCAAGCAGGGCCTCGCTCTGGCGGGAATCGGGAAGCATAAGTTTAGAGAAATTAATGAATACTGAAAAATATTAAATCAGCTTCATTCCAAGCGCCAGCCGCGCGACAATTCCGCCATCAAAATCGGAGGAAGAAATGCAAAGCTACGTCAACGGATTGGGCCTGGGAGCCAGCCTCATCATGGCCATCGGCGCTCAGAATGCGCATGTGTTAAGGATGGGAATCCGCCGACAGCACGTCGTCTTGACGGTGATTGCCTGCGTCATCATCGACATCGTCCTGATCTCCCTGGGCGTAGCCGGAGCTGGCGCCGTCATTCAGAATTCTCCTACCCTGCTGATCATCGCTCGCTGGGGTGGCGCCGCTTTCCTGCTCTGGTACGGTTTGCGCAGCTGGCGTTCCCTGCTGACGCCAAAATCGCTGAACCTCGGCGCCGAAGCTGCCGCGCCGGATGCCCGCCAGGCCTTGACCACGGTGGTCGCGCTATCCCTGCTGAATCCGCACGTCTATCTCGACACCGTCGTGCTGCTCGGCTCCGTCGGCGGCAGCTATCCGGAAAGCCAGCAGCGGCTGGGCTTCTCCTTCGGTGCGATGACGGCGTCCGTGCTCTGGTTCACCGCCCTCGGTTTTGGCGCGGCGCAATTGTCCGGCGTGTTCCAGCGCCCCATGGTCTGGAAAGGCATCGAAGCACTGACCGGCGCCACGATGGTCGCGCTGGCAGCCGGCCTGGTCCTGCGTGCTTGAGATTTTTGCTGCATCTGTTGGCTTCAACCAACACCTGTTGTGCATGAATGGCCCTAATATAGATAAATGGTCATTATTTATGCCGCAACAATCTTTCTGAGCGCTTTTCTGCTGTTCCAGGTGCAGCCTGTAGCGGGGAAGATGATTCTGCCGTGGTTCGGCGGATCGGCGGCCGTCTGGACCACCTGCATGCTGCTGTTCCAGGTGCTGCTCCTGCTGGGATATTTTTATGCGCACCTGACCACCCGCTATCTGAAGCCGCGCCGCCAGGCCGCGCTGCACATCGCACTGCTGGTCGCCGCGGTACTGACTTTGCCGCTAGCACCAAGCGTCTACTGGAAGCCTGATCCGGCCAGCGATCCCGCCATGCTCCTGCTCGGGATGCTCGCAACGACCATCGGCCTGCCTTACTTCGTGCTGTCCTCTACCGGGCCGCTGCTGCAGCACTGGTTTGCAGGCGAGCGGCCGGGCAGCGTGCCTTACCGGCTGTTCGCGCTGTCCAATTTCGGTTCGATGCTTGGTTTGCTCAGCTTCCCGCTGCTCTTCGAGCCCGAATTCACCATGCCGCAGATCGCGGGAGGATGGTCGATCGGCTTCATCGCCTTCGCCGCCTGCAGCGCGAGCCTGGCCTTGCGCTCGTCGAAGCACGTTCATCACGCCAGCCCCGAAGCCCATTTCGCCACGGCGGGCGGCGGCACCATCGGCGCGCTGTCGGCGCTGTCCATCGGCGCGGGCGCGCAGGGCAGCGGTCCCTCGACGCGCGACATGCTGCTATGGTGCATACTGGCCGCCGTGCCGACGGTCTTCCTGATGGCGGCCACCAGTCACCTGACCGCGAACATCGCTCCCATGCCCCTGCTCTGGGTACTGCCGCTGGCGATCTATCTGCTGACCTTCATTCTCTGCTTCGAAAACCCGCGCTGGTATCAGCGCCGTATCTTCCTGCCACTGCTGATGATCCTGACGCCGCTACTCATCGGCGGCATTGACCATCCCAGCCTGCTCCCGCGCGGCATCTTCTGGCCGATCGCTTTGTACTGCGCCGGCGTGTTCGCCTTCTGCATGAGCTGCCACGGCGAGCTGGCGCGCCTCAAGCCGGCGCCGAAGCACCTGACATCTTTCTACCTGATGATCGCCTGCGGTGGTGCGCTTGGCGGCATTTTCACCGCCCTGCTCGCGCCGCGGATCTTCAATGACGACTACGAACTCCCACTCGCCTGCATCGCCACGCTGATTGTGGTCGCCGCCGCAATCTGGAAGCATGAAATCGGCCGTGGCTGGGCCAAGGTGATGCTGGTATCCGCCTCACTGGTGACCATGATGTGGGGCGGCACCGTGTTCGGCCCCGGCAGCCAGGAAGTCAAAGACCGCAACTTCTACGGCACCATCAAAGTGCAGGAAGCCATGCGCGGGCACGATCACGTGCGCCAGCTGGAACATGGCGCCATCATGCATGGCTACCAGTACCTCGACCAGGCACGCCGCCGCTGGCCCACCGCCTATTTTGGTACCGATAGTGGCGCCGGCATCGCCGTGCAGGCCGCGCGTGATGGCGCCGGAGAGCGCGTCGGCATCATCGGTCTCGGCGCCGGCACCATGGCCGCCTACTGCCAGGCCGGTGACGTCTTCCGCTTCTACGAAATCAACCCGCTGGTCAGCCGGTTCGCCAGCTCGCATTTCACCTATCTGCGTGATTGCCCCGGCAAGGTCGAACTGGCGCTGGGCGACGGCCGCCTCACCCTCGAATCCGAAGCGCCCCAGCACTTCGACTTGCTGATGCTGGACGCCTTCTCCGGCGACGCCGTGCCCACCCACCTGCTCACGCGCGAGGCTTTTGCCATCTGGTTCCGTCATTTGAAGCCGGACGGCGTGCTGGCGGTGCAGATCTCAAACCTTTACCTGAATCTGGCGCCGGTGGTGAGCAAAATGGCCGCCTACTATGGCCGCCATGCCTACATCGTCAGCTCGCACAGCAATCCGGCGCGCGGCACCAATGCGGCGAAGTGGGTTCTGATCGGCCCGCCCGAGCGCCTGGCCCGTTTCAGCGCCGCGCAGTCGCTGGCGCCATCACCAAACCAGCGCCTCTGGACCGACGACTACAGCAGTCTCGCAGGCATTCTTCGATAGGCATAGTTAAACTTAATTATATTTATGATATTCTGGCGCGCGACGCTGTAATAAACGGTTACCCCCCGCTGTGCAACGCAGTTCTGAAGGGTTCGCGCCATGAATACAATCGCAGCACGCATTGTCTCTGTCTCAGTCGTCGTCCTCCTCGCCGCATGCGGCGCCAAGGAAGATCCATCCAAGCAGCAGGGCCAGCCGCCCGCCGTTGCAGTCGCTCCCGTCGTCAAGCGCACGGTCCAGGAGTTCGACGAATTCACTGGCAGGCTCGAAGCACCGGACACCGTCGACGTGCGCGCGCGCGTGGCAGGCAATCTGGTGAAGGTCCACTTCAAGGAAGGCCAGATCGTCAAGAAAGGCGACCCGCTGTTCACGATTGATCCGCGCCCCTATGCGGCTGAAGTAGCGCGCGCGGATGCTCAGCTGCAGGCGGCGCGCACGCAGATGGCGCTGAATAAATCCGAACTGGCGCGCGCCGAAAAGCTGGTGGCGGTACGCGGCGTCAGCCAGCAGGAGCTGGATCAGCTGAAGGCGGCAGTGGACAATTCACAGTCCTCGATCCGCGCCGGCGAAGCAGCCCTGACCCAGGCCAAGCTCAATCTCGAATTCACCAACGTCACTTCGCCCATCGCGGGGCGTACTTCGCGCTTCAATGTCACCGAAGGCAATCTGGTGAATGTGGGCGATCCTGTGCTGACCACCGTCGTCTCCACCGACAAGGTATACGCTTACTTCGACGCCAGCGAAGCGATCTACCTGAAATACATGCGGGCCGCCCGCGAAGGAACGCGCGTCTCTTCGCGCGATACGCCGAACATCATCTTCCTCGGCCTGGCCAATGAGGAAGGCTACCCGCATGAAGGCAAGATGAACTTCGTGGACAACCGCCTGAATCCCGCCACCGCTTCCCTGCGCGGCCGCGCGGTGTTCGACAACAAGGATGGCCAGTTCACACCTGGCCTGTTCGCCCGTCTGAAACTAGTCGGGAGCGGCAATTACACGGCAACCGTGGTGCCCGACCGCGCCGTCACCACTGACCAGACGCGCAAAGTCGTTCTGGTCGTCGGCAAGAACAATATCGTCGAACAGCGCGATGTGAAACCTGGCGCCCTGATCGACGGCATGCGCGTGGTGGAAGGCGTGAAGGAAGGAGAGCTGATCATCGTGGACGGCCTGCTGCGCGCCTTCCCCGGCGCGCCCGTCACACCCCAGGTGCTGAAGGTGGATGAGAAGGGCATGCCGATTCCCGCCCCGCCGCCCGCTGCACACGCCCCAGCAGCCAAGAGCTAAGGAGGCGCCATGGATATCTCAAAGTATTTTATTGAGCACCCGCGCCTCGCCAGCGTCCTTTCGATCTTCATCTTCCTGGTCGGCCTGCTGGCAATCTTCCAGCTGCCTATTTCCGAGTACCCGGAAGTGGCGCCGCCGCAAATCGTGGTGCGCGCGCAGTACCCCGGCGCCAACCCGCGCGTGATTTCGGAAACGGTCGCAACGCCGCTGGAAGAGCAGATCAACGGCCTGGAAAATGTGCTGTACTACCAGAGCCAGGCCACTGCCGACGGCAGCGTCACCATCACCGTCACCTTCAAGATCGGCACCGTGCCGGAACAGGCCGAGACGGCGGTGCAAAACCGCATCAACCGCGCCCTGCCGCGCGTGCCCGACATCGTGCGCCAGATTGGCGTGACGACTGAAAAGCAATCGCCCAACCTGACCATGGTGGTTCACCTGATCAGCAAGGACAATAGCCACGATGCGCTTTATCTGCGCAACTACGCCAACCTGAATGTACGCGACGACTTGCTGCGCATCCCCGGCATGGGTTCGGTGCTGTTCTTCGGCTCCGGCGACTATGCCATGCGCGTCTGGCTCGATCCGCAGAAACTGGCCTCGCGCAATATGACCGCCAGCGATGTGGTGGGCGCCATCCGCGAACAGAATGCCCAGGTGGCGGCGGGCGTGGTGGGTTCTCCGCCTGCGGTGGACAACACCGACTTCCAGCTGGCCGTCAATGCCCAGGGCCGGCTGATTACGGAAGAAGACTTCTCCAATATCATCGTACGCAGCGATCCCAAGACCGGCGCCCTGGTGCGCGTCAAGGATGTGGGCCGTGCCGAGATGAGCTCCAATTCCTATGCCCTGCGCAGCCTGTTGAATAACAAGGAAGCGGCGGCAATCGGTATCTTCCAGGCGCCTGGCTCCAACGCACTGGCGCTGTCGGAAAACGTGCGCTCCACCATGCAGCGCCTGAAGGCATCCTTCCCGGCTGGCGTCGATTACGACATCGTGTACGACCCCACGCGCTTCGTGCAGACCTCGATCGAGAAAGTCGTGCACACGCTGATCGAGGCCGTGCTGCTGGTGGTGCTGGTAGTGATCATCTTCCTGCAAACCTGGCGCGCATCGGTGATCCCGCTGTTGGCAGTGCCAGTGTCGATCGTCGGTACCTTCGGCGTACTGCTCCTGCTGGGCTACTCGATCAATACCCTGACCCTGTTTGGCCTGGTGCTGGCCATCGGTATCGTGGTGGACGACGCCATCGTGGTGGTGGAAAACGTGGAACGCAACATCGCCGACGGCCTGGCGCCGCACGAAGCCACGCACAAGGCGATGAGCGAAGTGAGCGGACCAATTATCGCGATTGCGCTGGTGCTGTGCGCAGTGTTCATTCCGCTGACCTTTGTGCCCGGCCTGTCCGGCCAGTTCTATCGCCAGTTCGCAGTCACCATCGCGATTTCGACCGTGATCTCGGCCATCAACTCGCTGACCTTGTCGCCCGCCATGGCGGCCTTGCTGCTGCGTCCCCACGACGCGCCCAAGGACAAGATCATGGTGGTCATGGACAAGCTCTTTGGCCGCTTCTTCCACTGGTTTAACTGCTTCTTCCAGCGCCGCAGCAAGGCTTACAGCCGCGGCGTGGAAGGCATCCTGAAGCGCAAGACCGCCGCCCTGATTGTGTACGGCGTGCTGCTGGCCCTGACAGCCGTCATGTTCGGCGCGGTGCCCAGCGGCTTCGTCCCGTCGCCGGATAAGCAGTATCTGATCGGCGTGGCCCAGCTGCCGGCCGGCTCCACGCTGACGCGCACTGAAAAAGTCATCCGCGATATGAGCGATATCGCGCTCAAGGTGCCCGGCATCGTGAACTCGGTGGGATTCCCTGGCCTGTCCATCGCAGGCTTCTCGGCCGCGCCGAACGAGGGCATCGTGTTCTTCGGCCTGTCACCGTTTGAGGAGCGAACATCCTCATCGCTGTCGAAGGACGCCATTCTGGGCAAGGTGAACGGCGCCATGCAGCAGATCAAGGACGCCCGCATCTTCGTGGTGCCGCCGCCGGCCGTTGAAGGCCTGGGCGCCGCCGGTGGTTTCAAACTGCAGATCCAGGACCGCAGCAGCCAGGGCGAACAAGCCCTGTATGGCAGTGTGTGGGGCATCCTCGGACCGATTTACGGCAATCCCAAGTCCGGCATCGCTACGCCCTACTCCACCTACGACATCAACGTGCCGCAGCTGTTTGCCGACGTGAACCGTACCAAGGCCAAGCAAATGGGCGTGCCGCTGCAAGCGATTTACGACACGCTGCAGATCAATCTCGGTTCGCTCTACGTCAACGACTTCACGCGCTTCGGCAAGACCTACCAGGTCGTGGTGCAGGCCGATGCGCCTTACCGCGCCAGCGCCGACAACATCACGCGCCTCGAAACGCGCAACGATGCGGGACAAATGGTGCCGCTGGGCTCCGTGATGCAGGTGAGCCCGACGTTTGGGCCGACACGTGTAACGCGCTACAACGGCTTCCCATCGGCGGACATCAACGGCGCGCCCAAGCCCGGCTTCTCCAGCGGGCAGGCGGAAGCGGAAATCGAGAAGATGGTGAAGGCTCTGCCGCGCGGCATGGGCTACGAGTGGACTGACCTGACATACCAGGACCGGCTCACGCGCGACATTACCCTGCCCGGCGTCGGCATCAAGATCCCTACGCTGGCGGCCGTGCTGCTGGTGTCCGTGGTGCTGGTGGTGCTGGTGCTGACGGCGCAGTACGAGAGTTGGAGCCTGCCGCTCGCCATCATCCTGATTGTTCCGATGTGTATTCTGTGCGCGCTGTTCGGGGTCTGGCTATCGCACTTCCCGCCCTTCATGCAGACAGGTGACCTGAATATATTCACACAGGTGGCACTGGTTGTGCTGGTGGGCCTGGCCTGCAAGAACGCGATTCTGATTGTGGAATTCGCCAAGGAGCTGGAAGAAAAAGGCCGCACGATGATGGAAGCGATTCTGGAAGCTTGCCACCTGCGTCTGCGCCCGATTCTGATGACATCCATTGCCTTCTGCGCTGGCGTGATCCCGCTGATCCTCGGCAGCGGCGCGGGCAGCGAAATGCGCCGGGCCATGGGGATTGCGGTGTTCGCCGGCATGGTCGGCGTGACCGTGTTCGGTATCTTCCTCACGCCGGTGTTCTATAGCCTGGTCCGCAAAGGCACTGAGAAAGGCCGCCAACATGCCGCTGATGTCCGGCGCCAGGTTGATGCCGCGGCCCATCCCTTCCATGCCGGCATCGACGATGCCGATAAGCCAAAGGGGAAACACTAATGCGCGCCCCAATCCTTCTCATAGCGGCTGCAACATTAACGGCCTGCTCGCACGCGCCACAGCTGCCGCACTATCAGCCACCAGCGCAAGCCGGCTTCGTCAACGCGCCAGCGCAGGCGGATGCCGCAGCGCCCGTGGCCGATTTCTGGCAGCGCTTCCAGGATGACGAGCTGTCGTCCCTGGTGCAACGCGCGCTGAAAGCCAATTCCGATGTGCGCACTGCCGCCGCCCGGCTGGCCGAAGCACGCGCCATTGGCCGTGAAGCGGATGCCAATCTGTGGCCCTCCGTGAACGTGGACCTGGGCGCAGCGCGCATCCGCGCCAAGAATGACCAGGGCGTACCAACCACCAACAAGGTTTATTCGGCCGGCCTGGACGTGCTGTGGGAAGTCGACCTGTTCGGCCGCCTGAGCGATGCCCGCCGCGCCGCGCAGGCTGGCGTGCTGGTTGGCGAAGCGGGCTACCGCGCCGCCCAGTTAAGCATCGCGGCCGAAGTGGCGCGCAATTACTTCACCCTGCGCGGCCTGCAGGAACAGCTGCGCGTGGCCGTGGCATCGCTGGAAACCCAGCGCGCCGCCTTGCAGCTGGTGGAAGCACGCGAAGGAGCGGGCCGCGGCACGGCGCTCGACACCGAACGCGCCCGCGCCCTGGTGCAATCGACTGCCGCCACCGTGCCCGCCTTCGAATCGCAGCTGGCGCGCACCCGTTATCGCCTGGCCGTGCTGTGCGGCCTGACGCCGACGGGATTGGACGGCGAACTGCAGCCGGTGCGTCCCCTGCCCGGCTTGAAGTCCGTGGACCTGGGCGGCATCGGTACGCCGGAAAACCTGCTGCGCCGCCGTCCCGACGTGCAGCTGGCCGAAGCGCAACTGGCCGCAGCCGCCGCCAATGCAGGCGTCGCGCGCAGCGCGTGGTTCCCGACCGTGACGCTGGGCGGAACGCTGGGACAGAACTCGTCCAGCATCGGCGACCTGACCAAGGGCGCATCCTATGCTTACAATCTGGGCGCGCAGCTGACCTGGAACCTGCTGGACTTTGGCCGCATCCGCGCCCAGATCGCAGCGGCTGATGCGCGCGGTGAAGCGGCGGCGGTGAATTATGAAGCCGCCGTACTGGCCGCGCTGGAGGAAACGGAAGGCGCTTTCGTCAACTACACGCGCTCACAGGAGCAGGCGGCCCTGCTGTATGACGCGGTCGTATCGTCCGAGCAGGCGGCCAATATCGCACGCGAACGCTTCTCGGTCGGTTCCACCGATTTCCTGGTGGTGCTGGACGCAGAGCGCGAGCTGCTGTCGGCCCGCGACCGGCTGGCGCAAGCGCAGACCGGCGCAGCGACTTCGCTGGTGACGGTCTACAAGGCGCTCGCAGGCGGCTGGGACGTACGCTGAACAGTGTGCACCTTTACACGCGATTTTCACGGGCGGGCTACAATGAAACGCAAAGCCTACCCGTATTGAAAGGAGCAAGACGATGGATGCAATAAAGATCGATATCGGCATGACCGACGAAAGCCGCCACAAGATCGCCAATGGCCTTTCCCGCCTGCTGGCCGACAGCTACACGCTGTACCTGATGACCCACAACTTCCACTGGAACGTGAAGGGTCCGATGTTCAATTCCCTGCACCTGATGTTCATGACCCAGTACAGCGAACAGTGGACTGCGCTGGACCTGGTTGCTGAGCGCATCCGCGCGCTGGGCTATCCGGCGCCCGGCACTTACGCCGAATTCGTGAAGCTGGCGTCGATCAAGGAAGTGGAAGGCGTGCCGAAGGCGATGGAGATGGTGCGCCACCTCGTCAGCGCTCAGGAAGCTACCGCACGCACCGCACGCGAGCTGCTGCCGCTGGCGGATGAAGCGAACGACCAGCCGACGCTGGACCTTCTGACCCAGCGCCTGGACGTGCACGAAAAGACTGCGTGGATGCTGCGCAGCCTCCTCGAAGAGTAAAACGACCGGCGGGTCAAAACGACCCGCCCTACGCTTGACGCGTCCAACGTAGGGCGGATCATCGATCCGCCATCCCGCTCACTCGCCCTTTGCAGCGATATTCATGGCCGCCTTCTCAATCAGTGCCGCCACCGCTTTCGGCTGCGAGATGTAGACCGAGTGGCTGCCGGGCACCTCCACCACTTCCGCCTTGATCCGCTGCGACATCGCGCGCTGCGCTGCGGGTGGGATCATCTTGTCGTCCTTGGCAATCAGGTAATAGCTCGGCTTCACCTTCCACGAAGCTTCAGTCACAGCGCCTGTAGCAGCGGCCAGGCCCCATGGCAACTGGGATGCGGCCATGAAGCTGGCCTTCGTCGGTTCCACGTCGCCGGCGAAAGACGCCGCAAACTTGGCCTGATCCAGCAGCAGGAAGCCATCCTTCGGCGGCAGGATCGGTGGCACAGGTGCGCCCGGTACAGGGTTCTTGATCAGGGAATCGACCGACTCGCCCTGCTCCGGCGCAAACGCCGCCACATACACCAGACCTTTCACTTTCGGATCGTTGCCCGCTTCGGTAATCACCACGCCGCCATAGGAATGGCCAACCAGCAGCACCGGGCCTTGCTGGGAGTTGATCACACGCTTGGTATAGGCCACATCGTCGGTCAGCGAAGTGGTTGGGTGCTGCACAACGCTGACGTTATAGCCATCTTTTTGCAGGATATTGCGTACGTCTTCCCAGCCGGAGCCGTCAACAAAGCCGCCATGTACCAGTACGATAGAGAGAGCAAGTGCGTTCATGATAAGTTCCTTCTCAATAGTTTTCACGTTAATAAATAGCGCGCTAAGCGCTTGATGGAACTCATATTAGTTAGCGCGCTAATCAAATGCAAGAACTATTTACATGACGGTCATGCTCAAAACTTACTCACCCAGCGTATTTGCCAGTCCGAAGTTGAGGGAGTTCAGGTCGGTCATCAGGCGCTGCACTTCCTCCAGCGAGACGCCGGCCGATTCGGCGATGTGCTTCTGCACCAGGCAGCCGTCCTTGCGCAGGGCCTTGCCTGCTTCGGTCAGCGTGAGCACGCGGTTGCGTTCATCGTTGGGATCGCGGTCGCGGTTGACATAGCCGACCGCTTCGAGGCGTTTGACCAGCGGCGTGATCGAGCCGGGGTCCTGGCCCAGCCGCTCGGCCAGATCCTTGATGCCCAGGCCCTCCTCTTCCCACAGCACCACCATCACCAGGTACTGGGGATAGGTCAGGTTCAGCGCCGCCAGCAGAGGCTTGTAAATCTGCGTCATCTTCAGCGACGCCGAATACAGTTTGAAGCAGAGGTGCTGGTCGAGGGTGTTGGGAATGTGCTTGGCCATAGGCGGCATTTTACACGTCCAGCGCTTCGCCGATGGCGTAGAAGTGGCCACCGCCAATGTAGTGCAGGCTGCGCCAGTGCGGATCGGCGTTTTCGAATTCCCAGTGGCCGTTGCGGAATACGCGCGTGTCGGCCCAGGCGCCAACGATCTCACCGATAAACAGGTCGTAGGTCTGCTGGTTGTGCGGCTCGGGAATCAGCTTGCAGGCCAACCAGGCGGAGCTACCCGCAACAAAAGGCAGTTCATAGCCATCGATGCTGAACAGATCAACGCCTACCTGCTTCAGTTTGTCCGGCTCATTGAGCAGGCTGCGGTTGCCGACTTCGTAGGTGAGTTTGACCTGCGCCGCGTTCGGCACCTGGATCACGAACTGGCCGCTTTGCTCGACCAGCGCGCGTGTTGCGGCGCTCTTGTCCAGCACGACAGTCAACTTCGGCGGCATGAAATCCAGCGCGCAGGCCCAGGCTGCGGCCATGACGTTGGCGACGCCGCCATGACTGGCCGAAACCAGCACAGTCGGTCCGTGATTGATAAGGCGGCTGGCTTTGTTCAGCTCCACCGGGGCGATATGGCTATCCATGCTTGTTCCTTAAGACGATGCGCCAAATGCGCGCAGCAGCCATGGTACCAGCCAAGGCGCCAACAGTGCAGTGGCTACCCCATTCAGGCCCATGCCCAGTCCCGCGAACGCGCCCGCCTGCGCACTGACCTGGAAGGCGCGCGCCGTGCCGATGCCGTGGGCCGCTACGCCCAGTGCAAAGCCGCGCGTTTCCATCGACGCGATGCGCATGCCGTTGAAGAGGAAGCGCGCCGTGATGGCGCCAAAGATGCCGGTGCTGATCACCAGGACCGCCGTCAGCGACGGCAATCCGCCAAGCTGCTCGGACACCGCCATCGCAATTGGGGTCGTGGCGGATTTGGGGCCGATCGAGCGCAGGAGCTGCCCGCTGCCGCCCATCAGGGCCGTAATGCCGACGGCCGACGCAATGGCCGTCGCCGAACCGCAGACCAGGGCCACCAGCAAAGGCAGCAAGTTACGCCTCAAGCGCGGCCACTGGCGCACCAGCGGCACCGCCAGCGCCACTGTAGCGGGTCCCAGCAGAAAGTGCACAAACTGCGCGCCGGCGAAATAGCGCTGGTAGCTCATGCCGCTCGCCACCAGCACCAGGCTGATGATGGCAATTGCAATGGCCACGGGATTCGCCAGCGGCGACATCTTGCAGCGCATGTAGATGGCCTGTGCAATCGCGTAGGCGCACAGCGTGAGCGTGAGTCCCAGCAGCGGCGAGGCAGACAGGTAGACCCAGAACGGTCCCAGCTCGTTCAGCTTAAACATCGCCTTCTCCCGGCGAGCCCAAGGCGCGCAGCACCAGGGCGGTGACGGCCATCGTCAGCAGCGTGCTGCCAATCAGCCCCGCCAGCAATGCCAGCCAGTGGCCGGAACCGCTGGATGCAGCAACCAGGATGCCCACGCCAGCCGGCACGAACAGCAGCGACAAATGGCGCAGCAGCTCATTCGCCGTGTTCTCGATCCGTTCCAGCAGCGCCGGAAACGCCAGCAAGGCTGCAAACAGCAGCAGCATGCCCGCCACGGGGCCGGGCACCGGCAAGCCGAAGACATAGACCAGCCCTTCGCCAAGGCATTGAAACACCAGCAAAACGGCAAACGACAGGAGCATGGGCACCTCCACATTAACGAAATTTAATATTACGCAAATCGGGGCTTTAGGGACAGAGGAGCAAAGTAGCAGACATGCCAACACGAAGGATTGCACCATGTATTCGCTCAAGACATCATGTACCGCAGCCGCACTAGCCGCACTGGCGCTGGCAGGTTGCGGCGCTGAGAAGAAAAACGCCCCCGCCGCCCAGACGCCCGAAGTCTCTGTCGTTACCGTGCACCGCGAAAGCGTGCCCGTCTCCATCGAGCTCCCCGGCCGCACTTCTCCTTACCTGATCGCCCAGGTGCACGCCCGCGTGGACGGTATCGTGCTGCAGCGGGCCTTCCAGGAAGGCGCCGATGTGAAGGCCGGTCAGCTGCTCTACCAGATCGACCCCGCGCCTTACCGCGCCACGTTCAACAGCGCACAGGCCGCGCAGCAAAAAGCGGAGGCCAATCTCGCCAACGCCAGCGCGCAACTGGAGCGCTACAAAGTCCTCGTCGGCAGCAATGCAGTCAGCAAGCAGGTGTACGACAATGCGGTCGCCGCGCAGCAGCAGGCCGCCGCCGATGTCGCCGTCGCCAAAGCGGCTGTCGATACCGCGCGCATTAACCTCGGCTACACCAGCGTGACCTCCCCTATCGCGGGCCGCAGCAGCATTTCGCAGGTGACGCAGGGCGCTTACGTGCAGGGCGGCGCTGCGACCTTGATGACGAGCGTGCAGCAGATCGATCCCATTTACGTCGACCTCCAGCAATCCAGTCTGGCAGGGCTGCAATTGCGCCAGGCCATGGCGAGCGGCCAGATCAAGCGCAGCGGCGAGTCGAAAGTCAGCTTGACGTTGGAAGATGGCACGCAATATCCGCTGGCAGGCGCGCTCGAATTCAGCAACACAACGGTCGATCCGTCCACCGGGTCGGTCACCGTGCGCGCCCGCTTCCCGAATCCGGACCACGTGCTGCTGCCTGGGATGTTCGTGCGCGCCCGTGTCGCGCAAGGCACCAACGACAAAGCGGTGCCCGTCCCCGTCGCCGCCGTTTCGCACGACCAGCAGGGCAATGCCACTGTGCTGGTGGTGGGCGCCGACCACAAAATCGTCCAGCGCACGATCGAAGCGAAGACCCTGACTGATGGCCGCTGGCTGGCCGAAGCGGGCCTGCAGGATGGCGATCAGGTCGTGCTGTCCGGCGCACAGAAAGCGCCACCCGGCACTGTTGTGCGTACCGTCAATGCGCAGCCGCAGCGCCTGGCGTCCATCGCAGGACCGGGAGCGCAATAATGGCGAAGTTCTTTATCGAGCGGCCGATCTTCGCGATCGTCATCGCCATTCTGATCATGCTCGGCGGCGTACTGGCTATCTTCGCACTGCCGATTGAGCAGTATCCACCCGTCGCGCCGCCCACGGTGCAGATCTCGACGACCTATCCCGGCGCCTCTGCAACCACGGTACAGGATACCGTGGTGCAGGTGATCGAGCAGCAAATGAGCGGGCTGGATAACCTGCTCTACATGTCGTCCAGCAGCGACGACACCGGCCAGTCCACCACCACCCTGACCTTCGCGACCGGCACCAATCCGGACATCGCCCAGGTGCAGGTGCAAAACAAGCTCCAGCTGGCCGTGCCGCTTCTGCCCGCCCAGGTGCAGCAATCCGGCGTGCGCGTCACGAAATCGACCAATTCCTTTCTGATAGTGCTGGGTTTTGTTTCGACCGACAACAGCATGAGCAAGTTCGACATCGCCAACTATGTCGTCTCGCACGTGCAGGACCCGCTCAGCCGCGTCAACGGCGTGGGCAATATGAACGTGTTCGGCACGCAGTATGCGATGCGCATCTGGCTCGATCCGGCAAAATTGAACAGCTATTCGCTGACACCGACCGACGTCACCGCAGCCATTCAGGCGCAGAACGTGCAGATCTCCGGCGGCCAACTGGGCGCCGCGCCGGCCGTGAAGAACCAGCAATTGAATGCAACCATCACGGAATCGACCTTGCTGCGCACGCCGGAGGACTTCGGCAATATCTTCCTCAAGGTGCAGGCCGACGGCTCGCAAGTGCGCTTGCGCGATGTGGCACGCATCAATCTCGGCGCAGAGAACTTCAACGTCGATAACAAATACAGCGGCCAGGCCGCTTCCGGCATCGGCATTCAGCTGGCGCCCGGCGCCAACGCGCTGGATACCGGCAATGCGGTGCGCGCCCGCATCGCCGAGCTGGAGCCCTACTTCCCTCACGGGCTGAAAGTCGTTTATCCAAACGACGTGACGCCCTTTGTGAAGATTTCGATCGAGGAAGTGGTGAAGACCCTGATCGAGGGTATTGTGCTGGTCTTCTTCGTCATGTACCTGTTCCTGCAAAGCTTCCGCGCCACGCTGATCCCGTCGATTACTGTGCCCGTGGTCCTGCTGGGTACTTTCGGCGTGATGTCGGCGCTCGGATTCACCATCAATACGCTCTCGATGTTCGGCATGGTGCTGGCGATTGGCCTGCTGGTCGATGACGCCATCGTCGTTGTCGAAAACGTGGAGCGTGTGATGCACGACGACGGCCTGCCGCCGCTGGAAGCGACCCGCAAGGCCATGGGACAGATCGGCAGCGCGCTGGTTGGCGTGGCTGTCGTGCTGTCGGCCGTGTTCGTGCCGATGGCATTCTCGGCTGGCACGGTCGGCGCAATTTACCGCCAGTTTTCACTGACGATCATTTCTTCGATGGTACTGTCGGTGTTCGTGGCGCTATCGCTCACGCCTGCACTGTGCGCGACGCTGCTCAAGCCTTCCAGCGGCGACCACTATGAGAAGAAAGGCTTCTTCGGCTGGTTCAATCGCTATTTCGACAAGGGCCGCGACCAGTACCAGTCAGGCGTGGGCCATGTGATCGCCCGCGCGGGCCGCTGGGCAATCATCTACGCGGCGGTGATTGGCGCGGTGGTGCTGATGTTCATGCGTCTGCCGACTTCCTTCCTGCCGGATGAAGACCAGGGCTTTATCTACGTTCAGGTGCAAACGCCGCCAGGCGCCACGCAGGCGCGTACCGGCGCGGCGCTCGACGACGTATCGGATTATCTGCTGCACGAGGAAGCGGCCATTGTGGACGCGACCTTTGTCGTCAACGGCAATAATGCTTTCGGCCGCGGCCAGAATCAGGGCCAAATCTTTGTGCGCCTGAAGGACTGGAGCGAACGCACGGCGCCCGGCACCTCGGCGGCTGAACTGTCTGCGCGCATCTCGAAGCATTTCGCGGGCTATAAAGACGCGCTCATCACGCCGACCAGCCCACCGCCAATCCGCGGTCTGGGCACGGCGGCCGGTTTCGACTTCGAGCTGGAAGACCGCGGTGGCCTGGGTCACGCGGCGCTGGCCAAGGCCCGCGACCAGCTCCTGGCGATGGCAAAGAAAGACCCGATGATTGCCGGTGTGCGTTTCGCGGGCCAGCAGGATAATCCGGCCTTCAAGATCAATATCGACCGCGAGAAGGCGGCGGCGCTGGGCGTCAATGCGTCCGATGTCGATCAGGCGTTTTCGGTGCTGTGGGGCTCGCGTTACGTGAACAATTTCCTCGATACGGATAACCGCATCAAGAAGGTCTATGTGCAGGCGGATGCGCAGTACCGCATGAACCCGGAGGACCTGAGCCAGCTTTACGTGCGCAATGCCAGCGGTACGATGGTGCCCTTCTCTTCCTTCGCTACGACGCAATGGACATACGGCCCGCCGCAGCTCCAGCGCTACAACGGTGTCGAAGCCATGGAGATCCAGGGCCAGGCAACGGCGGGACACAGCTCGGGCGAGGCCATGCTGGCCATGGAAGCGCTGGCGAAGCAGCTGCCGTCGGGTATCGGCTTTGAGTGGACGGGCGTGTCGCTGCAACAGCAGCAGTCCGGCTCGCAGGCGCCGCTGCTGTACGCGCTGTCGATACTGGTGGTGTTCCTGAGCCTTGCGGCACTGTATGAGAGCTGGTCGATTCCGCTGTCGGTCATTCTGGTGGTGCCGATTGGCGTGCTCGGTGCGCTGGCGGCCACCGGCTTGCGCGGGCTGCCGAACGATGTGTTCTTCCAGGTTGGCTTGCTGACGACCATCGGTCTGTCGGCCAAGAATGCGATTCTGATTGTGGAATTTGCACGCGAACTGCAGGCGAAAGGCATGGCGGCCAAGGACGCGGCGATCGAAGCGGCACGCATGCGCATGCGGCCCATTGTGATGACGTCGATGGCCTTCGTGCTCGGCGTGCTGCCGCTTGCGCTGGCGCATGGCGCCGGGTCCGCGAGCCAGATTGCAATTGGCACGGGCGTGATAGGCGGCATGCTGACCGCGACCTTCCTGGCGACGTTCATGATTCCGATGTTCTTTGTGGTGGTCAGCGACAAGCTGGCTCGCAGCAGGCCGGCAGCGCCAGCTGCACTGGCAGGAGGTCCGCAACATGGCTAATCGCATGCTCATCGCCGCCCTCAGCGCCGCGCTCCTCGGCGGCTGCGCGCTGCAGCCAGCCTACCAGCGCCCCGCGTCACCGGTTCCGGTCACTTATCCCGCCGGCGAAGCCTACGCAGGCAGCCAGGCCCACCCGGCGCGCGGCCCCAGCACGGGCGCCGCATCGACAACGCCGCCCGCCCGCGGCGCGGCATCCGTGGCGGCGGACATCGGCTGGCGCAATTTTTTCGTCGATCCGCGCCTGCAGCGGCTCGTGGAGCTTTCTCTGCAAAACAACCGCGACCTGCGCGTCGCCGTGCTGAATGCGGAAAAGGTGCGGGCGCAGTACCAGATCCAGCGTTCCGCCCTGTTCCCGCAACTGGGCGCGGCCGCCAGCTCCACCGCCAGGAACGGCGTACCCCGCAACGATCTCGCACAATTTACCGCCGCGTGGGAGATCGACTTATTCGGCCGTCTGCGCAGCCTGTCCGACGTCGCGCAGGAGCAATACTTCGCCAGCGCCTACGGACGCCAGGCCGCGCAAACGCTGCTGGTATCGCAGGTCGCCGACCAGTACCTGACCGTGCTGGCCTACGACGAAGAGCTGGCCGTCACCCAGCGCACGCTGGACACCGCGCAAGCCTCCTACAAGCTGGTGAAGCTGCAATTCGACACCGGTACGGCGTCGGAACTCGACCTGCGCCAGTCGCAGATCGTGGTGGACCGCGCGCAATCCAGCCACGCCGCCCAGGTACGCCAGCGCGCGCAAGCCGAGAATGCGCTGGTCCTGCTGTTAGGCCAGTCCCTGCCAGCCGATTTGCCGCCGCAAGCGCCGCTTGGCGCGCAAACGCTGACCGGCATTCCCGCTGGCCTGCCGTCGGACCTGCTCGCGCGCAGGCCGGACATCCTGCAAGCGGAAGCCCTGCTGCGTTCGGAAAACGCCAACATCGGCGCCGCGCGCGCCGCGTTCTTCCCGCAGATCACGCTGACGGGCGCCATCGGTTCCGGCGCCTGGTCCTTCGTGCCCGCACTGGTCGAACCGATCTTCGACGCTGGCCGCAACAAGGCCAATCTCGATGTGGCCACGCTGGAAAAGGACATCGGCATCGCCCAATACGAAAAGGCCATCCAGACCGCCTTCCGCGAAGTGTCCGACGGCCTCGCCGCGCGCGGCACCTACGACGACCAGCTGGCGGCGCTCCAGCGCGAAACGGACGCCCAGCAGCGCCGCCTCGACCTGGCCAACAGCCTGTATGAGAACGGCGTAAACAGCTACCTCGACGTGCTGACCGCACAGACAGACCTCTACAACGACCAGATCTCGCTGAGCTCCGCCCGCCTCGACCAGCTCACCAGCCGCGTGAACCTGTACCGCGCCCTGGGCGGCGGCTGGCTTGAGCGTACAATGGACGCTCATCCGACTACGGGGGCGCCGTGAAACTGCTGATCGTCGAAGACAATGCGCGTGTCGCACAGTTCCTGAAAAAGGGACTGACCGAAGCCGGGCATACGGTCGATCATGCCGACAATGGCCGCGATGGCATGTACATGTCCGTTAGCGAACCGTATGACGCCATCATCATGGACCGCATGCTGCCCGGCGGCGTCGATGGCCTGGGCATCATCGAAGCGCTGCGCAAGACGGGCAACAAGACGCCCATCCTGATACTCAGCGCGCTCGATAACGTCGATGAACGCATCAAAGGCCTGAAAAGCGGCGGCGACGACTACCTGGTCAAGCCCTTTGCCTTCGGCGAACTGCTGGCGCGGCTGGATGCCCTGCTGCGCCGCGCCCAGGTGCAGCCGGTCGATACCACACTGAATGTGGACGACCTCTCCATGGACCTGCTGTCGCACAAGGTCACGCGCGGTGGCAAACCCGTCTCGCTGCAGCCGCGCGAATTCAAGCTGCTGGAATACCTGATGCGCCATGCAGACCAGGTTGTCACGCGCACCATGCTGCTTGAAAACGTGTGGGACTATCACTTCGACCCGCAAACCAATGTGATCGACGTCCACATCAGCAAGCTGCGGCAGAAGATTGATGGCGGCGAACGGCGCCCGCTGCTGCGCACTATCCGCAACTCGGGCTATATGCTGACTGCCGATGTTTAAGTCCCGGCTCCTGCGTTTCTCCGCACTGAACGCGGCACTGGCCTACGTGCTGGTGACCTTCGCCGTGCTTGGCCTGTTCGCCATGCCGCTGTGGCTGGCCTGGCGCAAATCGGTGGACGAATACCGTATCGAAGTGCTGGAAGCCGAAGCCCACCGCATGCGCAACCTGCTGAACAGCCAGGGTATCGACGCGCTGGCGCGGGCCATCGACGTGCAGGTACGCGGCGACCTCGCCAAACAAGGCCAGTACATGCTGCTCGCCACGCCGTCGCTGGAAAAGCGCGCGGGCAACCTGGCGGACTGGCCGCATGGCGCCACCGACGCTGCGGGCGCGCAGTTCCTGACCATTGATGTCGAAGGACGCCAGACGCGCGCCGCGCTGTGGCATGAAGCCCTGCCCGGCGGCTACCACGTGCTGGTGGGCCGCGATGTCAGCCGCTTCGAAGCGATGGAGACGCTGTTCTGGTATGGCCTGGTGGGCTCAGGCACGCTGGTGCTGACAGTGGCGATTGTCGGCGGCCTGATGATCCGGCGCGCCCTGCTCGCACGCGTGCAGCACATCAACGAAACCGCATCGCTTATCGTCGAAGGCGACCTGTCGCGCCGCCTTCCGACCACCGACGGCGGCGACGAACTGGAGATGCTGTCGCACACAGTCAACCGCATGCTGGATCAGATCGAGCACCTGGTGCACGGCGTACGCAATACCTCCAACGCGATTGCACACGACTTGCGCACGCCGCTGGCGGAGCTGCGCGCGCGGCTGGAGGAGCTGACCGTCACGCGCCCCTCATCCGAAACAGCCTTCGCTGAAGTGGAAGCGGCGATTACCGATGTGGACCGCGTCATCGACATCTTCAACGCCTTGCTGCGGCTAGCGGAAATCGACAGCGGCATGCGGCGTTCCGGCTTCGTGGAAGTCGATGTGACGGCGCTGGCGGCCGAAGTGGTCGAGCTGTACCAGCCCGTCGCCGAGCTGCATGACATCACATTGAGCTATCGCGCCTTCGGCCGCCTGTCCGCATCGGGCGATCCGGTGCTGCTGGCGCAGGCCATCGGCAACCTGATCGACAACGCACTGAAATATGGCCATCGCTCCGTCACCGTTGAAGCGCGGCGCGGCGCCCGTGTGGAGGTGGTGGTGAGCGATGATGGTCCCGGTGTCCCCGATGAAGAAAAGCCGAAAGTGATAGAGCGCTTTTACCGCAGCGACGCCAGCCGCGCCACGCCCGGCGTGGGTCTGGGACTCAGTCTCGTTGCGGCCGTCGCGCGTCTTCACGGCGGCGCGTTGGAACTCGGCGACAACCACCCCGGCCTGCGAGCAGCCCTGACATTTTGATGGTAGTCTCTTGACTACTCTCAACTTTTTGCCAGGAGGAATGGCCATGAATTCTGCTGTACGCTCTGCCGCAGTGCTTGCCCTGATGTTCGGCCTGTCGAGTGCGATTGCTCAGGAAGAGCAAAAGCCTTTGCCTGCGGCACTAGTTGATGCATTAAACAAACTATCTGGCGGTCCGCATACCGGCTTCCGCGCCAACCATGCCAAGGGCGTGATGGTCACCGGCACCTTCGCCCCATCGGCACAGGCCAAAGCCTGGAGCAAGGCGCCCCACTTCATGAAGCCGGTGCCGGTCACCGTGCGCTTCTCCAACGCCACCGGCGTGCCTACCTTGCCCGACGCCGACGGCAATGCCAGCCCGCATGGTATGGCGATTCGCTTCCAGCTGGCCGGTGGCGTGACGACCGACATCGTCTCGATCTCCGCCAACGCCTTCCCGGTCGCCACGCCTGAAGATTTCCTCGCGCTGCTGACCGCCATCGGCAACAGCGGCCCGGACACCGCCAAGCCGACGCCCGTCGAACAATTCCTGGGTTCGCACCCGGCTGCGCTGAAGTTCGTGACCACGCCGCGCCCCGCGCCGAAAAGCTTCGGCACCCTGGCCTTCTATGGCGTGAACGCCTTCAAGTTTACCAACGCGAAAGGCAAGAGCAGCTATATCCGCTACCAGATCCTGCCGGTCGCCGGCGAACACGCGCTGCCGGAAGGTGCGAAGCCCGAGCCGAACTATCTGATGGAAGAACTGCCGGCGCGCGTCGCCAAAGGCCCGGTGAAATTCAAGCTGATGGCCCAGATCGCAAATGAAGGCGATAACGTCAATGATCCGACTGCCGTCTGGCCCGCCGCCAACAAGGTGGTTGAACTGGGCACCATCACGCTGAACAAGATGGTGACGGACCAGGTGGCTGAACAGAAGAAGATCCTTTACAACCCGGTCGCCCTGCCCGCCGGTATTGAGCCTTCGGCCGATCCTGTGCTGGCGATGCGCTTCCCGGCTTACGCGGTGAGCTACGGCCAGCGCGGTCAGTAAGCCGTCGCTTCGGAAATCAGCCACTCCTTAAACGCGATCACCGGAGCTGCGTTCTCGCTTTCCTTACGATGCACCAGGTAGTAAGCGAGTTCGCAGCTCTGCGATTCTTCAAACGGCCGCACCAGGCGGCCTTCCGCCAGATCACGCTCCACCAGGCTGCTGCGGCCTAGCGCCACGCCATTGCCTGAAATGACCGTCTGCAGCGCGGCGGCGGAATCGTTGATCTGGATGCCGCGGCTGCAATCGACCTCACTGCGGCAGCCTGCCTTTTGCAGCCAGGAGCGCCAGGTCGGAAAAGACGGAAACGCCAGCATCGAGACGTCGTGTATCAGCAGGTGGTACTGCAGATCGGCGGACTGCTTGAGCGGGTGTTCGCCTTCCAGCAGCGCCGGGCTGCAGACCGGGAAAAACTCATCACGCATCAGAAACGTCGACACCAGGCCTGGCCACGCGCCTGCCCCATAGCGGATGCCGACATCCACGCGGTCCGCCGTCAGGTCGACCACGCGGTTGCTGGTGTCGATGCGCAGGTCGTAATAAGGGTGCTTCCGCTGGAAACGCTCTACCCTGCGCAGCAGCCATTTGTCGGCGAAGGCGCCTGGCACCGTCACGGTAAAGGGAATACGCGATTTGCTGGCTTTCAGTTCTTCCACCACTTCCGACAGCAGATCGAAGCCGGATTGCAGTGAAGGCAGCACCGCGCGTGCCGCATCCGTCAGCACCAGCCGCGAAGGACCGGACGTGGAACGATGGAACAACTCCACGTCGAGCGTATCCTCCAGGCCGCGTATAAGATGGCCCACCGCTGCCGGCGTGACGTTCAGCTCCTCCGCCGCGGCCGCATAGCTCAGGTGCCGTGCGACCGCTTCGAAGGCGCGAAGTGCATTCAGATGATTCGGTGCTCGCATGAATCGATCTTAGCAGCTCCCTCAGAACTGCGACAGGCCGCCATCCACCACCAGCTCCGCGCCGGTGGTAAAGGAGGAATCATCGCTCGCCAGGAACAGCGCGGCTTTCGCGATTTCGGCCGCTTCGCCGAAGCGTTGCAGCGGAATTTGCGACTGGATGGCGTCCGCCGTTTCCGACAGTTGAGACTCGGACAGCCCCAGTTTGCCGTGGAATGGCGTAGCAGTTGGCCCCGGGCTGACGGCGTTCACGCGGATGCCGCGCGGCGCCAGTTCAGCGCCAATCGAGCGCACCAGAGAGCGCACCGCCGCCTTGCTCGCCGACAGAATCGACAGCCCCGGCGCGCCCACCGCATTCAGGAAGGACGTAGTCACCACAATGCTGCCGCCCTTTGGCACAATCGGCGCCGCCTTCTGGATCGTAAAGAACAAGCCCGAGAAATTCAGCGAAAACTGCTCATCGATTTGCTCCGGCGTGATAGCTTCCAGCGGCGCGGCGGTGGCTGCACCGGCATTGGCGTACACGATATCGATGCGGCCGAATCTGGCGCGGATCTGCTCCACGGCTGCTTCGATCTCAGCGGGCTTGCGCAGGTCAACAGACAGCACCATCGCGTCGCTACCCAAGGCCTTCGCCGTGGATGCGAGACGCTCCGGATTGGTGCCGGTCACGATCACTTGCGCGCCTTCAGCGCGGAACAGTTTCGCAGCTTCAAGGCCGATGCCCGAGGTACCGCCGGTGATCAGTGCGATTTTGTTTTGCAGTTTCATGTTGAAGTTCCTTCAAGGATTGGTTGGCGATGAACCCAGTATGGACACCGGGAAGCCTGCAAACAAACGAGATGATTTCGCCGAGCGGAATAGAAAAACTAGTCGGCTACTGGGAGGCCGCCGGCAGCACCCTTTTCAGGGAGGCCAGGGCCACGGGCCGCTCCAGCTGGTGGTCGAAGCCCGCGTCGCGGGCGATCACCTTGTCGTGCGACTGGCCGGAGTCATTCAGTGCGATATAGGTGGCATGTTCATCCGGGTGCAGGGCTCGCAGCTGGCGCGCCAGGGCGTAGCCTTCGACCTCCGGCAGGTCGGTGCGAATCAGCACTGCGTCCGGATGCAGCTCCTCGGCTCGTGCCAGGGCGCTCGCTTCATCGGGACACAGCGCCACCATATGGCCCTCGGCCCGCAACGCCGCCGGCAGCGCTGCATCGCTCTCATCTGCCCGGCCGACCATGAGAATATGCAGCGGCCGCGCGATTGATGGATTGTCCTGGCGTAGCAAGGGCAGCGTGACGGTGAAGGTACTTCCCTTGCCGCGTCCCTCGCTGGTGGCAATGATATGGCCATTGTGCAGGGAGACTACGCTCTTCACCAGCGCCAGGCCCAGGCCAAGCCCGCCCTCGCTGCGGTCGGGCGTACGCTCGGCTTGCGTGAACAACTCAAAAACATGCGGCAGCAGGTTAGCATCCATGCCGATGCCGTTGTCGCTGACGCTGATTTCGACCTGGCCGTCATGCACCACGACCTTCAGCACGATACGGCCGCCCTGCGGAGTGTACTTGGCCGAGTTGTTCAGCAAATTGACCACTACCTGCACCAGCCGCGAGTCATAGCCCAGTACGATGCCGCCGTCTTCGCGCATGTCCACGGCCAGCTCGTGCTTGCGGCCGTCGATCAGCGGGCGCGATTGCTCGACCGCGTTGCTCACCACGGCGCTTATGCTCACTTCTTCCTTGTCGATCGACACCAGCCCGCGTGTGACGCGCGAAACGTCCATCAGATCGTTCACCAGGCTGGACATGTGCTTGACCTGCCGGTCGATGATTTCGCTCGAGCGCCGGATGTACTCCGGCTTGTGCGCCGCCATCTTGAGCAATTGCGCCGCCGCGCTGATCGGCGCCAGCGGATTGCGCAGCTCGTGCGCCAGCATGGCCAGGAAGTCGTCCTTGCGCTGATTGGTTTGCTGCAGCGCCTCTTCCGCCTCGCGCTGCAACGTCACGTCGGTATTGGTACCCAGCCAGCGGATCACCTTTCCGTGCTGGTCGCGGATCGGCAAGGCGCGCGACAGGAACCAGCGGTACTCTCCATCCGCGCCGCGCAAGGGGAAAGTATCTTCCCACACCGTTTGATCCTCGACGATCTTCCTGCGATACAGCGCGACCACCCGCTCGACATGATCGGGATCGTGCACCTTGGCCCAGCCCCAGCCCTGCATCTCTTCCAGCGTGGTGCCGGTATAGTCGAACCAGCGGCTGTTGTACCAGTAGATATAGCCGTCGCCATCGGCCATCCACGCCAGCTGCGGAATATTGTCTGCCAGCGTGCGGAAAGTCAGTTCGCTGGATTTGAGTTCCGCTTCAGACTTCTTCACTTCACTGATATCGAGGATATAGGCGATGCCTTCGTTGCGCGTCCCCGCGAAGTTGGCCGCACCAACATAGACAGGAACACGGCTGCCATCACTGCGGAAATACTCTTTTTCGATTGGTCCCATCCGGCCGGTTTCCTGCAGACTGGCCCAGGCGCGGTCCGACACTTCCGTCCATTCCGGCGGCGTGAGCGAACGCCAGGACAGCCCTTCGCGCTCGAAACGCTCACGCGAGTAGCCAAGCATGTGCAGGAAGGCGTCATTGGCCTCGCTCAGCGAGCCATCGAAACGGTATTGAATGATGCCGATGACCGCCGATTCCACAATGGCGCGGAATTTCGACTCGCTGATCAGGCGCGCTTCCTCCGCCAGCTGCTGGCGCGTAACGTCAACCACCGCGCCCGACATATGCTGCGGCTTGCCCTGCGCATCGCTGAAGACAGTGCCGCGGCCATGCAGGTAGTGCATGCGCCCGTCCCTGTCGCGTACGCGGTAGCGCTCATAGTAAGGCTGGCCGGATGCCAGCGATTTGTCGATGCCGGCGATCACGGCGGCGGCATCTTCCGGATGCACGGCATTGAAATAAGCGGAGATTGGCGCGCTGTCCGCGGCACCCGGCGCGATGCCGAACATCGCTGCCAGATAGCGGTCCGCATGGACGCGGTCCGCCTGGATGTCCCAGGTCCAGGTGCCGATATCGGCAGCGGTCAGCGCAGCTTCCAGGCGCTCCTGGGTATTGCGCAGCGCGGCGCGCATCACGATGCTTTCGTGGATATCGGTGGACGTGCCCATCCAGCGCACGATCTCGCCTTGTTCGTTCCGCACCGGCAGCGCACGCGCAAGGCGCCAGCGGTACTCGCCCGAGCGATGCCGCAGGCGAAACTCCGTTTCGTAAGGCTCCCCCGTCGCCAGGCTATGCTGCCAGCGCTCCTGCATGGGCTGCACGTCATCCGGATGGAATAAGCCTACCCAGGCATCGCCCGTGGCCGAATTTTCCGGCACGCCGGTGAAGTCGTACCATTGGCGGTTGAAGTAGTCGTGAAAACCGTCAGCCCGCGTGGACCAGACGATTTGCGGCATGGCGTCGGCCATGGTGCGGAAGGTGGCCTCGCTTTCCCGCAGCGCACGCTCCGCCTGCTTGCGCTCCGTGATGTCCCGGTAGAACACGGCCAGGCCATCGGCCACCGGGAAGGCGCGCGCTTCGATCCACATATCCTGCCCGTTATGGCTGTAGACCTGTTCGGCATCGATCTGCACCCGTTCACGCATCGCTTTGCGGTAGGCGTCCGCCAGCGGCAGCTGTTCGGAGCCCGGCCAGACTTCCCAGTGCGTCCGTCCCAGCATTTCCGAGCGGGAACGCCCATCGATGCGCAGCGCTTCGTCGTTGATTTGCAGGATGCGGAATTCGCGATCGAGCAGCACGAAACCTTCGTTGATGGCATGCAGAATCAGCTCATCGTCGCCACGTGGCCTCTCCGGCTCAGGGCGGACCAGCGCCAGGTGCCGGCCAGCTTCGTCGATGCGCTTGCGCGTCACTTCGCACCGGATCACATCACCGCTTCTTGCGATAAATAGAGCACGCGCGGCGCCGTCGCGCGGACGATCCTGGCTTGTAATCAGGTCGGCAACGCGCCGGTGCGCCAGCTCAGCCTCGGAATAGCCGAGCAATTCGCAGAACATGCTGTTCGCGGCAAGGATCGTTTCCTCGCCAGAGTACAACAGCGCCGCGCAGGGTATGAGGTCCACCAGGCGCGATGAGTCGATTGACATCACCATGGGTCGGGGAACGGTCTTGTATAGGAGCTGAATTCATCATACAAGAATCGCCGTTCAGGGCTCGCCACTTACGATTGCCGGGATTGCGGCGACAATTCCGCGCGCGGGTCCCCGCCGCGCGCGTAGGCTGCACCTCGTCAGTGGAGGACCGCGAGCAGTTCGTCCAGGCGCGCCAGCGTCGAGGTCAGGCCTTCCTTCATGCCCATATTGATGACTTGCTGCAGCGCTTCAGGCGACGAGTAGTGAACCACGGTTTCCACCACGGTATGTGCAGCGCGGTCCGTGAAGGTGACGTTCCATTTGGAGCGCGGCAAATCCGGATTCAGCGCGCCGGTGCTGTCGCAGAAGCCATCGAGCGAAGTGTAATGATCGATCGGCTGGATGGATTGGTAGTCCATGCGGCCCCAGTATTCCGTGCCATTGGGCTCGACCATCGCGTAGAGCCAGTGCCCGCCCTCGTTGAAATCCATGAAGCTGGTCTTGGTGGTCAGCGGCTTCGGCGCGAACCAGCGGTCGAGCAGCTCGCTCTTCGTGTAGCAGTCCCAGACCAGCTTGCGCTTGGCAGCAAACTCGCGCTTGACGGTGATGGTGCTCTTCGCTTCGTCGACAATAAAATCAAATTGCAGTTCAGCTTTCATCTTCTTTGCCTTTCAGAGTGGACAACAGGTTATCGAGATTCTCGTATCGGTTTTCCCAAAGTGCGCGCTGCTCGTCGAACCACTGTTGTGCCGCGGTCAAGTTGTCGCGCTGAAGTTTGCAGGTTCTCACCCGCCCTACTTTTTCCGATGCTATGAGGCCGCTGCTTTCGAGCACCTTGATGTGCTTGAGGAAGGTCGGCAGCCCCAGGCCGAATGGTTCCGCCAGCTCCGTGATCGTTGCATCTCCGCTGCCAAGCCTGGCGATGACGGATCGCCGGGTCGGATCGGACAGCGCGTGGAACATGTCGTTTAGTGATGCAGAATAGTTTCCCATGTGGCGAACTATAGCAGAACACTTCGCCACTTAGCAAACTATTTGTTCAAAAAAAATGCCTTTGATTTTGTTTAATTTGTGCTAACCTTCTCAACCATTACATAATTACATAACGACAAGGCCGGAGACATGGCAAGAACAGGGATTTCCAAATCCAGGGTTCAAGAGGCACGCGATCAACTGATCGCCGAAGGCCGTTACCCCTCTGCGGACGCGGTGCGTGCCGCGTTGGGCAACACTGGTTCCAAGTCGACCATCCACAGATACCTCAAGGAGATGGAGTTTGAGAGCGCTGAGGCCCGCGCCAGCCGCCAGGACACGGAGCATTCACTGCAGACGCTGATCGGGCAGATCGCGGACAAGCTCCACAGCGACGCCGAGAAGCGCATGCGCGCCATTACAGCCTCTTTCGAGGAAGCGCTGCGCCAGAAGGACGCGGAAATCGCAGAACTGCACGAGGCCATTGCGATGCTTTCCGTGCGTCTGCACGCGCCCGTGCCGGCGCATGGCAAGCAGGAGGAAGCGCCCGCCTCGCGTGCCGGCTTCGGCCACTTCGACAGCCTGGCCTCCGCCAGCCGCAGCGGACAGCAAGGCAACTCAGCCTTCAGCATCATGCTGCACAACGACCGCGCCACCCTACCCGACATCAACCGAATTCGCCCGACCGGCGTGAAGATTCAGTAAGTACCGGCAGCATTTTTTTTGCCGCATTTTTTTTGCAGTATTTGGAAACGTTACCAAACAATTAGAAAGAGGAGCAGAATGCATACCGCAATGGGTACTACCGAGATCTTCCTCCTGGCGATGGTGATCATCTTTCTCATCCCCTATGTCATCTGGCGCCTGGGGAATACCAACTACTATGCGCCGCTGGTGGTGGTGCAGATCATTGCAGGCATCCTGCTTGGTCCCGGCGTGCTGGGCGCCGCTTATCCCGACTACTACCAGTTTGTGTTCAACCCCGCCGTCATTCAGTCGCTGAACAGCATTGCATGGTGGGCCGTCATGATCTTTGTGATGATTGCGGGGATTGAACTGGATCTCGCCAAAGCCTGGGAGCACCGGCGCGAAAGCCTGATCACGGCAGGGATGGCGCTGGGCACGCCGCTGGTGTTCGGATGCGTCGCCGCGGTGGGCATGTTGATGTACAGCGGCTGGATCGGGCCGAACGGCCACGAGTGGCAATTCGTGGTCGGCGTGGGTATGGCGTGCGCCGTCACCGCCCTCCCCATCCTGATTCTCCTGATGGAAAATCTCGATATCCTGCGCCAGCCTATTGGCCAGCGCATTCTGCGCTATGCCAGTGTGGACGATGTCGCGATCTGGGGTGTGCTGGCACTGATTCTTCTGGACTGGACGCGAGTGGGCCGCCAACTGGGCTTCCTGTTCCTCTTCGCGGTTGCCGCCTGGGGTTACCGCAAACTGATGGTGCGCATTCCCGAACGGGACCGCTGGTATGTGGCAATGGTGTGGCTGGCGATTTGCGGATTTGCGGCCGATTGGGCCGGCCTGCACTTCATGGTCGGCGCCTTCCTCGCCGGCGCAGTGATGGACGCGCACTGGTTCGATCAAAAGCAGATGGACATGATGCGCCATCACGTGCTGCTCGCCTTCATGCCGGTCTTCTTCCTCAGCACCGGGTTGCGTACCAACTGGGGCGTCGGCGGTTCTGCCGTGTTCATCGCTGCCGCGGTGCTGTTGTTCGCGTCGGTGTCCGGCAAACTGATCGGCGTGCAGATCGCAGGCCGCATCCTGAAATGGGCGCCAGGCGAGGCGTCGATTATCGGCTGGCTGCTGCAGACCAAGGCGCTGATCATGATCATCTTCGTCAACATCCTGCTGGACAAAGGCATCATCACGAACGAGACCTTTACCGCACTGCTGCTGATGGCAGTCGGCAGCACCATGCTGACTGTGCCTGTGGTGTATCCACGCCTGCAGCAAGTGCGCGAATTGATCTTCCGGGCGGCCTGAAACGCGGGATGTTTGACTGGTTAGCATTCTGATATGCTAACCTCAACGCATCTCACGGAATAATGTGGCCCGACAATGGATATTCTCAGTGCGGTGGAAAATATCCGGCGACGGGCCGAATCCGTCGCGCTTGCCCATCCAGAGCGGCATGACGAAGCGCTGGACCTCGCCGACCTGGCCGAGCTTACCTTTCAGGAGAAGCACAGCGCCTTGCTGTCGGGCCGCGAGACAGCGATCGCAGAGATCGCGGCGCTCAACGCCGAACTCACAGACATGCAAAACGGAAGCTTCTTCGCGCGCCTGTTCCAGCGCGGCGCGGAACGGCAACTTCGTCTGGAACTGGAGAGCGCCCTGCAGAAACGCAATCGTTACGACGCAGAGATCGAGCGCGCAAGGGACAGCCAGTTTAATAACGAACAGTCGAGGCGGCGGCTGCTGGATATGTTCGAGTCCTTACGCCGCAACAAGATCGTGCGCAAGGACGCACTGGGCGTATGCCAGGCCGCCGAGGCACTGATGGAAGATCTGAGGAAGAACATTCAGCGCCGTCCCGATTTTGCCAGGAAGTTTGGCGCGAAGAAGCTGCTGGTGCCGATGCGCGAGGCTTTCGATCTGAACGACGCAAACACCTTCCTGTTGCTGGTGCGGCGCGAAATGCAAGCGGTGATGGATGAGCTGTGACCCACGAACATGGCCTGCCCAGCAGGAATCGAGCCCATATATGGGGTTTGCGTTAGCGTATAAGATATCTCTATGATTTCGAAGGCAGTATTGACGGGGACATAGGGGGTTTCTAATGCGCAGTCAACTGCACATTAGCTTACTAAGTTCAGTCTGCCAAGATGAAGGACCGATGACGTTTCACCAAAATTGCCACCCACAAAGGGATCGTTTAATTCAAAGCGCTACGGCGTTCCAGATACCAAGCGTAAGGCTAACGATGCTTGAGTTGAAGAAATGCGGCGCCTGAAGGCTGAGCTTAAGCTCGTCACTGAGGAGCGCCATATTTTGCGAAAGGCCGCGGCGTACTTTGCCAAGACGTCCTGGTAAGGTAAGCCTTCATTCGCTAACACGAGGCTGTGTATTCAATTCGACGCCTGTGCAAAATGGTCGGAGTTCACATCAGCGGTTACTATGCTTGGTGCATTAGCCCGGAAAGCCCGCGCACAAAGGAGAACAAGCGGCTGCTTGGCCGTATTAGGTAATCATGGCTGGAAAGTGGACCTGTCTATGGCTACAGCAAGGTCTATGACGATTTGCAAGAGCTTGGAGAACATTGTGGGATTAACCGGGTTCATCGGCTGATGCGCGCCGAAGGGTTTCGTTCCCAGACGGGTTATGTCAAGCGGAAGTGGAAGCGTGGTGGCGCGCCATCAGCGATTGCACCCAACCGTCTGCAGCGCAAATTCGATGTGGTCGAGCCAAACAAGGTGTGGGTCACTGACATCACGTATCTGCGCACGTATGAAGACTGGCTCTATCTTGCCGTCGTTTTAGCTCTGTTCTCGCGGTAGGTGATCGGTTGGTCGATGTGTTCCAGGATTGATCGTGACCTGGCAATGAACGCTTTGCTGATGGCAGTGAGGCGCCGGCAGCCAATTGACGAAGTCATGGTTCATTCAGATCAGGGCAGTCAGTTCAGCAGCTATTATTGGCGCGACTTCCTTGCTGCACATGGGCTCGTTCAAAGTATGAGCCGGCGCGGGACTGCCACGACAATGCTGTGATCGAGAGCTCCTTCCAGTTTCTGAAGCGGGAGCGCATACGACGCAAAATCTATTCAACCATGGACGAGGCCAGGCAGGATGTCTTCGACTATATCGAGATGTTCCACAATCCGAAGCGTCTTCACCGCGTCAACGAGAGGCTGTCGCCAATCGAGTTCGAAAGGCGACATTCTTTAAGGCTGCGAGTGTCTAGGAGGACGGTTGCGATTCATGTTGATCCCGCCACTTAGCCAATTGGATCACTCTGCACAAATCGGCGTAGAGGTGGGGAGTAAAATCGCGCACGGTAATAGTACAGTCCAGTGTCGTCATTTTCACGTCCGGTGAACTGGAAAGGATTGTTGTCCGCGGCGCTTGCCTGAACATTGCCGTACTCGTCATATGAATAGGCCACGGTAGTAACGCCATTCATGTCTTTCAAGGCCAAAATCGAACCACCGTGATCGGACTGGTAGGTGTCAATTCGTGGAGTCGCGTCACTTAACGCTATCCTTTGTAACGGTTCATCCAAGGCCCCTGTGATATACACGGCCTGGATTTGCGAACTGACATCTTTCTCTTGCACGATATCGAAGTTGTCATACACAAAACTGGTGATCACGCCATTTACGGTCTTTTGACGACGCCGTCCAATGCGTCATACCTAAACTGGGTTTTTGAGTGTGGATCTTTGCTGCCAGTTATCGATGATGAGTTTCATACAGTAACCTCATTGTCGCACGCGTATGGGCCAGAGCACCTGTAACGGCGGGCGGCGGGCGGTGTCATACGCTCTCGGCATCGGTGTAATACTCCCGCCCATACGCCGCGTCTGACGCGGGTTGTGGCGATTTCAACGCAGATGTGTGGTGTGTGACCCCTTTGCAGGGGGCAGGGATTGACCGCTTAGGGTGGCTGTTGTCGGAGGCTGAGGGAATTTGCGCAGGCATTGAACGAGAACTCTGCCGCCCACACGGGGGCATAAAGCCACCAGGCCAGCGGCGTTTGCTCGGCGACACGCACTCGATTTGCACCAAATCGTGCAGTTTCAAGGCCTTGGAAACTTAAAACGCATAGCGACCAGCCAAACCGCAACAGCCTGAAGCCCGCCGAGCCCAGTCATTAATGAGAGTATGCCAAGTGGACTACTTAGAACCCACGGCACCAGTTCAACTATCCACTCCGTTAAGAGTGAGGACGGCATTGTTATGAACTGCAAAACAACGCCGGGAAGGAGGTGCTCGCCTACGGTACCTTCGTAATGAAAGTATACAACCCAAGCCCACAGTGCAACTCCACCTAACACAAGTGAATATATTGCCGCAATCACCTTCATGATCAGTAACCTTTTCGCATGTATCACTACGGAAGTCGAGTTCCAATCCCAGGGGTCGATTGCAGTCCATTTGCAAAAAACCCCGGCATAAGTGTTCCAGTCGTGATGGTATTTAGTCCAACCCCACCAGCCCTCAATGCCCTTGAAGCCGCAATTGAGCACTGCGTAGAGCTATTCGAAGGGCTCGCTGTCCAGAGCTTCAGATTACGCTCCCGCGCTGCTGCCGCATCAAATGTTGCGTCATTAGGAACGTGAATTCGCCAAACCTCAGACGCGGACCGCCCCTCTGCGGCCATGGTTTCTGCAAAGGATTTTGTCTCGTTAGGCCCTATTGGCAATCCATTACGTGGAAATTGGCTGAGTATTACCTGCGTGGAACCCGCCTCTGTAACCATCACATGCCCGACACTTGAGCCTTCAGCACGCCATATATAAACATCAACGTCACGCAACCCGTAAGGATCAATCCTTGAGATCGGATTCCCACCCACATATGCGTACACATTAACGCCCCCTCCTAATCCGGTGGGATCACTTTGAATGAATCGTCGCATACTTACGGAGTAATATCGAGCGCGATAATAGTACAATCCAGTGCCATCATTTTCCCGACCAGTAAACTGGTACGGGTTACCATCTGCCGCGTTCGCCTGACTGTTGCCGTATTCGTCATATGAATAGGCCACGGTAGTAACGCCGCTCATGTCTTTCAAGGCCAAAATCGAACCAAGGTGATCAGACTGGTACGTGTCAATTCGTGGAGTCTCGCCACCTAGCGCTATCCTTTGTAACGGCTCGTCCACGGCCCCTGTTACATACACGGCCTTTATTTGCGAACTGACATCTTTTTCTTGCACGACATCCAAGTTGTCGTACACGTAGCTGGTGGTCATTCCATTCACTGTCTTTTGACGACGCCGTCCCAATGCGTCATAGCTGAACTGGGCAATAAGTGCCCCTTGGAAAGTACGCATTTCAGCCAATTGATTTCTAGCGTTCCAAACGTAAGAAGTTGAGCCATCCGCCGTCAAATTGCCGTTCGCATCGTACGCCAGCGCTGCACCGTTGACGCTCAACATCTTTGCCGCTTCATCGAATGCCGCGTCTGTTAGCTCTGCAGATTGTGAGGATTGCGCCAGGCTACCATTCTTCTCCACGATACGACCGTCGGCATCGTACAGATAGTTCAGGTCACCGACTGCACTTCCGTCCGCCGCTTTGTAGTCTATCGCCGTCAACTGACCTGCCACGTCGAAACTGTCTTGACGACTCATACCGTTAAAGTACGTCGTCGACGTACGTCGACCAACTGCATCATATCCAAAGCTTACTGTACGCGTCTGATTCCCGTTCATCGAATCCGCGGCTTGCGAAATTCCAGACACGAGATTTCGGGCGGTGTATGCGTAGGTTAAAGTCGGTTGACCTGTAACAGACATCGTCTGACGTCGGCCGTCAGGGTAATAGGTATAGCTCACACTACCACTTGGCGTAGTTTCGTTCGTGATGTTGTTCAGCCCATCATACGCACGCGTAATGGTGCCGTTCGCAGAATCCACGATTTGAGTAACCCGGTTCCCCTGATCGTAGGTGTAAGCGATTGTGCTTTGATCAGCGTAGGTAACCGACTTCAGACGATTCAACGCATCGTATCCGAACTGCGTCGCTTGGCCGTTACGGTCAGTCGACTTCGTGACATTGTGGGACTGGTCATACTCATTGGTATCGACTTGGCTAATAGGGTTAGTTTGCTGGGTGACGGCATTGCGCTTGTCGAAAGCGAAACTATGCACATTGCCCTTCGCATCTCGTACAACGGTTGGATTACCATTCCCATCATATTCCGTCGTGGTAGCGTTGCCGAGGCCGTCACGAGCTGTAATCGCTCGATTAAGCGCATCCAGGTCCGTCGAACCGCGAATACCTGACGCAGTAATGACCTCAGATACCCGTCCCACGGCATCTGTGACGACGCTCGAGACACGGCCAAGCGGATCGGTTACCTGCGACAGGTCAAAACCGTCGTATTGGTAAGACGTAGCGTTACCCAATGCATCTTCAGATCGGACCAGTTGGCCGGAACCGTTATAGCTTCCTTTAAACAGGACGCCCGTCGCGTCGGCAAGCTGTACAACGTTGCCCGCACTATCGTAGGTTCGCGTGATGACGCGCCCCATCAAGTCTTTGAAGGTCAGGACCTTGTTGTAGTCCACCGTATAGGTCGTCTCCGTCGAAACGGCATTGGCGGTACCTGCCAGAAGCGTCTGGCGAGTCATGTTGCCGCCAGCGTCGTACTCATACGCAGTCTTGCGACCAAGCGCATCGGTGACAGAAAGCAGCAGATTAGTCGTAGCGTCGTACTCGTACGATGTTACTTGCTGTTCTGGCAGCCCCAGGGCCTCGGTGACGGTAGTGATATAACCCTTCGCATTGAATACCATGCGCCGCACAACGCCACGTTCATTGGTAATGTCGGTCTGCGTGACATGGTTGCTGGCGTCCAGCGTGTATGCGAACAGGTTCGTTGTGCCATCGGCATAGGTCTGCTTCGAGACGCGATTATTGCCGTCATACTCATTCGTCACCATCAAATTGCCACGCTTATCCTGCACGGTCAGCATATTGTGCGCGGCATCGTAAGCAAAGACTTCAAAGTTGCCGAGCGGATCAGTTACCTTAATCAAATGACCCTGTGCGTCGTACTCATACTTCACGGTGCGGTTCAGGTTGTCCGTTGCCTGCGTGATGCGATTTGCCGCGTCATATTGCAGGTCCACTGTGCGACCGGAAGGCGAGGTAATCCGCGTCAGGTTGTCGTTCGTACGCGTGAAGGTGAGCGTATTTCCAAATCGGTCCGACATCGAAACAGCCGCCGCCTGACGTGCGGAAGTGGAATTCATCGACTCCGGGAAGCAGATGTGACTGCCATCTTTTAGGGAAAGATCCCAGTAGCAGGAGCCAGCGCCCCGCCTCATCGTCGACCCGTAGTACTTCGTAGTCGACGACTTGTGCTCATAGACCGCATCAGTATAGTTAGTACCAGGCGAGATGCGATTGTAACGAATCCTTCCCCCATCCGGCAGAATCAACTCCTGGTACGTCCATGGGTTGGTATCGCCAACCAAGAACATATCGTACGAAAGATTGGTACCAATGCCAAAGGAGCGCGACGCAGCATCGCGCGGGCGGTAGGTGCGGGAAATTTGGATTGGCATGATGTCGGCAATGGCGAGATCCGTCGCCGAATTTAGGAACAGGCCTGTGGCGCAATCGACTGGGTCGCCGCCGCAGCCGCTTGGGCGCGAAGGCTGGTTCGGATCACAAGAGCCACCAACGCCACCACCTCCCGCACCGCCACTTCCGCAGCCTCCAGGCGGGGGACCATCGGAAGGCGCATTGCTCGGCAGCGAAATCATTGCGCCGGTAAATTCATAGATTTTCACGTCCGCATCGGGAATCGCCTGCTTGCCGTCCTTGCTGATGGTGCCTTGACCATACACATACCATCCCTTGCCACGTGCGTCGTAGTTCCAGAAATCAACGCGGCTGCCTGGCGCCAGCCCATTAAAGTTCGGGTAAATTAAGCGTGCGCCCTGTAAAGCCTGGCCGTTTGTACTGGTGAGCGTCGCGCCACCTGGTTGAATCGTGAAGTACACCGGCACGCCTACGTTTGGCAACGGGAATGGTGGACGGTCAATCGGGATGGCCGTCATATTCAATTCCGTCACAATCTTGCCGTTGTGGTCCCGAATGATTGTGCCCGCTGGAATGCGGAGTTCCAGACCTGGGATGCGTGGTGAGGTCAACACGACTTCGCCAGCCGTAGGAGATGCTAGCGCCACGTTACCAGCCGGGTCCAGACGAGTGCTCCAAATCGTATAGCCCAACACATTGGTCTGTTTTGCCTTCACATCCACGCGCACTTGATAGAATCCATACTGCCCTTTACCCTCACCTCCACCTTCAATAACAAGCGGTTGCGTACCAGGCGTGAGGTTCGACAGCAGGAAGCGGCCAGTCTCGTCTGTCAACACTGACTGGTTCCCTATTTGTACTTTCGCGCCACGCAAAGCGCGGCCATGCATGGTCAGAATTTGCCCCGCCAGCGCTGTCACGCCAGGCGCTGCCTGCAAAGGTGGCAGCTTCTGCAGCGGACTGGCGCCGCGCTTGGCATTCCAGTCGCCTTTGAAATGCCGAGCGTCGGGCAGCCAGAATTCATTATCTGAATTCTTCTCCGCCGCTGCCAATGCCTGTCGCTCAAGTGATGGCGCTGCACTGACCGCTGCCAACGGCGGCACTGTCCCACTGGAAGTGGCCAACACATTGGAATCCGGCTCCGCCTGTGCCAAGGCATTTGCGCCGCCGCCCACACTGCCTAGATTATTACCAGCACTAACGCCCAAGCGAGCAGTCGTAAACCCAAATGATGTAAATGCCAGGCTTTTTCCCGTCCAGGATTTAACGCCATCGAGGAACACGTTGTACCGGCTGTCGGGCAGCAGGTCCGTTGACGGCTTTAAAAACGCGAGCATGCCCTGCTCCACCGGAATGACGTTCAGTGGAACGGCGCCGTGTGGGCCCATCAACGTGACGGTTGAGGCGTTGAGCGACGACACCGCCATCGGCTGGTTAAAGCGAATGGCAACAGGCTTATCGACTGGCGCGGCGGGCTCATTGGCATCTGGACGCGTCGCCATGATTGCGCCGACTTCGGGAGCCTTCGCCGCCAGAATTGCGTCTGCCGTTGCCGCTTTCGACAATGTACTAAACCGCTGCGATGTAAACTCGTACAGGTCGCCATCTTCGCGAGCCCGATTTTCCACATCGACACCTTGCGAAAGAAGGACGTCAGCGGAAGGAAGAAGCGTCGCAATGTGATTGAGGCGCGGCGCATCAAGCTTCGGATTAAAACGCTCAATATCCTTACTCAAAGGGTCATAAATCTCCGCTTCGTAGACTGCATTACCGCGTGCGTCCGCACCACCAACAATCAAAAGGCGGCCATCCATCAAGACCGTCGCAGTATGGCCCCGTCGCGGGAGCAATGCAGATTCCTCTTGTGCGCTGAAACGACCATTGGCAACGTCAAATCGTTGGACTGTCGAAATCACCGCACCAGAGCTGTCCATGCCACCAATGACCAGTACCGAGCCATCTGAGAGAAGTGTGGCCGAGTGCGATGTGCGGCCAGTAGCCAGCAGTACCTGCAATACTTGTGCCTTGCCATCGGACGAGACCAAGGTTGCCGTCGCGGAGGCCTGCCCATTTCCGTCCTCTCCACCCAGTAACAGCCAGCGGCCATCCGGCAGCAGCGTCGCGGTCTGCCAGCGCTTTGTAATGGGGGCCGTCGGATAACCCAGAACTTGCAAGTCCGATGCAACGGGCGAAGCCGCCTGTGCGGGCAGCTGACCGAGGGTATAAGTACCAAGAACTACAGGCAGCAGTCCGGCCAGTACCCTTTTCAACACGCGCGACCTGTCGGAATTCATTGGCGATGCAGAAGCTCTGTAATCTTGATTTACCACGGCGATTTTTCCTAGTGGAGTCATAACTGTTTGTCGCATTCGATTGCTGATGGCTTACTGCAATTGCACGTTGACCTGACCAGTCGTCGCGCCAGCCGGACCAATAAAGACGGTGTACGTGCCTGTCGTCGCCAAGGCAGACAGGCTTAAGGTCGCACTTGATGTCACCGACGTCGAAGAAAGTGTGGTGCCGTCCGGCTTGAGTACCGTGACGGTGGCCGAAGACGGGAATGTCCCACCGGTAAAGCTCAAGGTGTATGCCTGTCCAGCAGTACCATTGAATGTGAGACGCGCGTTCTGTCCTACGCGGCTGATTTGCACCGTGGTGGAAGGATTGTTTTGAATCAGCGTGCCTGATATATCAGCCGAAAGCCATACATTCGTCGTCACACTGGCAAAGGCGTTGGTCGCCTGCACAACAACGGTATAGGTTCCGTTGACTGGCAAAGCGGGCACGTCATTACTGTTGGCGTTGCTCCACCAGTCCGAGAAGAGCTGCGTTCCGTCAGGCTTATTGACGTAGTAGTACACGTTCGTTGATACAGGCACTGTGCTCACTCCTGTGTATCCCAGGCCCAAACGCTGCCCAGCGGTACCAGTAAAACTAAGTACCGCCCGCTGCTTCACGGCGAGATTAAGAGAGACGGCATTACCATCGATCGCGATTGGAGAAGTAAAGTCTGCAGGAATAGTCACGAACTCGACATCCACCTTCCCCGTGGCGGTCACCGTAGGATCAATCCATAGCGTATACGTGCCCGATACCGGAAGGACGCCAGTATCGAGGTCCTGCGATGTCGTGACCGCGGTGCTAGTCAAGGTCGAGCCGTCTGGTTTATAGATATACAACGTCGCCGGGCCAGCAAACGTACCGGCACGAAGCTTCAGCCAATATCTTTGACCAGCGGCTGCATCGAACGTGAGACGCCCATTTTGTCCAATGCGGGTGATATTCATGGTGACGGGCCCAGCGTCTGGCACGATGGCTCCGGTCAATTCACTTGACACAAGCAACGATAGGTTCGTAGTTGCGTAAGTCCCGGACGCGGACTGAATCTGAATTGTGTACGTCCCGCTTAATGGCAGAACCGGCAGGTTATTGCTGTTGCTGTTGCCCCAGTAATCAGAGAACAGTTGACTACCGTCCGGTTTGAATACCGTGTAGTAGGTAATCTGCGACGCTGGATTAGTCACCACATTGGCATATCCCAAGCCCAGGCGTTGGCCCGCAGTGCCATTGAATGTGATCATGGCACGTTGACGTACCTGCAGGGAAATCGGCAACGCGGCGCCATCTACGTCTACCGATCCTGTCAGATCCGGCACCATGGTATTAAGCTGCACATCGACTTTGCCAACATTCGCCGTATTCGGATCAATGAAGATCGTGTACGTTCCCGTTACGGGCAGTGCCGGTACGTCAGCTTTCGTGGAGGTAGAAACACTTGTGCTAACAAGCGAAGTCCCATCCGGTTTCAGAATCGTGACAATGGCCGGGTTCGGGAAAGTGCCATTCGCCAGGTTCAGCCAGAACTTCTGGCCCGCAGTACCGTCGAAGGTAAGCCGAGCATTTTGGCCCACGCGAGCGGTATTGAACGTCGTCGGCGCACCGTCAGGAATTACGGTTCCTGGCATATCGGTTGACAACGTGATGAGCTCCGACACGGTAGCTAAGGTCGTCTGCTCTACTTGAAGCGTGTATTGTCCACTGACTGGAAGCGCCGGGAGGTTATTGCTGTTGTTGTTGCTCCAGAAGTCACTGAACAGCTGAGTACCGTCTGGTTTGAATATCGTATAAGTAATGCTTTGTCCGGCAGGCGATACGCTCACATTTGAGTAGCCAAGACCAAGACGTTGACCGGCCGTGCCAGTAAAGGTGAGCAGCGCTCGCTGGCGCACGGTTAATGCAACAGGTACGCTGGCACCATCAACGGCAATGTTACCGATGATGTCCGGATCAACCAAGTTAAGCTGCACGTCGACCTTACCGATGACGGTAGTAGTCGGATCGATGAGAATCGTGTACGTGCCATTCGTGGGCAATGCAGGAATTTCGACTTTGACGGTCGATGATGCCACCGAAGTAGTCGTCAAGTTGGTCCCGTCAGGCTTAAGCACCAAGACGTTTGCGGCGGACGAGAAAGTGCCGTTACTGAGCATCAGCCAGTAACGCTGCCCGGCTGTACCGTTGAAAGTTTGACGGAAGTTTTGGCCAACTCGCGTGGAGGTGACCGTAGCTGTCTGACCGGGCGTAAGTTGTCCCGAAATATCCTCCGACACCCAAAGGCTCAGACTTGCAGTCGAAATCGATGACGGATCTACAAGCAACGTGTAAGTCCCCGCCACAGGCAACATCGGCAGATTATTGCTGTTGCTATTGCTCCAATAATCGCTGAACAGCAGTGTTCCGTCCGGCTTGAGCACCTTGTAGGTAATAGATAAGGACGGGTTGACGACAACATTGGTGTATCCCAATCCGAGATACTGACCAGCCTTTCCGACGAAGGTGTAGCGACCGTTCTGTCCAGCGCTAAGGCTTATTGCCTTCGCAGGCCCATCTACCACCAGCGTGCCAGTGTCTTCAGCCTTCAATTGCAGCGCAACATTGCCCGCAGCGGACGATGACAGTACCATCGTATATGTGCCGGACGTTGGCAAGGCGGTGAAGTCAAGGGTACCGCTGTTGCTAATGCCGCCGGTTGTGAATGTCTTGCCATCTGGCGTATAGATGGTCGCGCCGGGGGAACTGGAGAACGTTCCTGCAGTAGACAACAGCGAAAGCATCTGTTTCGCACTTCCATCAAAGAGCACGATCGCCTTCTTCCCCGCGGTGCCGATCTGCACGGTCAGTGCACTTCCTCCGACAACCAATCGGCCGGTGAAGACTACGTCAGCAGAATTGACACCCGGAGGCAACGCATAAAAATCATTTGTGCTGATTGCTTTGCCGTTGATGGTCGCGACTCCGATCTTGCCGGACGCTGCGATCGATGGCGCCGCGATACCAAGTTGCGTAGTGCTGGCGCTACTCACAGTCGTAGCAAACGTGCCAATCGTTACCTTGTTGGCGACGGGCTGCGCGCCGAAGTTTGTACCCGAAATGGTGATTGCGGTTCCCGCCGGCCCCATCGCCGGGCTGAAGGACGTGATGTTGGGAGCGCTAGCAGTCGCAATCACGAAATCGGACACGCTGGTTGCCGTTCCGTTCGAGTTGGTTACAGTGATCTTCCCGGTTGTCGCGTTCGCGGGCACATTGACACTCAGGATGGTCTTCGTTGCGCTCACTACAGTGGCAGGCGCGCCGTTGACGGTCACCGTGTTGTTGGTAGCGACTTCGTCAAAGCCACTCCCGTATACCGTAACCTGGGCTCCTGGCTGGCCCGAGTTGGGGGAAAACTCGGAAATAAAGACGCCGCCTGGCGTAATCCTTTTTACAGAAAGAATATTTCCGATTGCATCGTACTGGTAGGCTGTGCCACTCCCGTCAGGAGAAGTGACTTGAACCAGCCTTCCTGCCTCGTCATAGACGTAGCGAATCTGATCGGCCAACGCCGGGATGCTAACTAGCCCTAGCAAAACGATAAGAGAAGCGGCTGGTAACTTCCGCACCTGCCAGAGTAAAGAGTTAATACTGACTCTATTCCACAACTGCCTTGCAGCCAGACCGAGCAACATGCGCAACCCCTTCAATCGTTTTTGGCGTGTACAATTTCTTCATAGAAATTTGCGGTATGGAGTTTTGCATAATAAGAAGCTGAAATCAACAAATTTAATAATGTGACAATTCGATAGAATTAACTTTTTATACTTGAAGATGAAATATTTGCACGACCCTCAACCGCATTTCATAACTTGCCGTTTCGGCGCCAAGCTTCTTATTGGCATTGTCATTTTCATCACCGTTTCAACTGGTGTAGCATTGGCTGAAATACGGGGGCTACCTCGTAATCAGACTGAGACGGAACAAGCTTCGTCTAACTTGATTTCACTAGGCCGACAGCTATTCTTCGACAAACGGCTCAGTGCTGATGGGACCGTCAGTTGTGCCTCCTGCCACGTTCCCGAAAAGGCGTTTACCGATGGACGGCGGTTGGCGGTCGGCTTCAAGCAGCAAGTCGGGACGCGCAATACTCCCTCACTGCTTAACGTCAGGTTCAACTCGTCGTTCTTCTGGGATGGACGGCAGGATAGTCTTGAAAATCAAGCTCTGGACCCGCTGTTAAATCCACGCGAGCATGGACTAACAGATATAAATAGTATGCTTAGTACTATTAGCAAGGACGCCACATACAAAAAGCAGTTTGCGTCTGCTTTTCCCCATAAAGACTCAAAGATAAGTGCAAACCAAATAGCAAGTGCCATTGCCAGTTTTGAGCGAATCCTTGTCGCAGCGGACTCCCCTTTTGATCGATTTTATTACGGTGGAGACCAATCGGCGCTGAGCGCGCCCGCGAAGCGCGGAATGCAGTTATTTCAGGGGAGTGCCAGGTGTGTGAGCTGCCATACATTTGATAGACAAAGTGCCTTATTCACCGATAATGAGTTTCATCAACTCGGCATCGGAATCTCAAGGATTTCTAACGAGCTGCCTGAGCTGACACAGCAGGTCGTGAGGTTGCGTGAAAAAAATCTGAGCCTGGATTCGTCCATATTGAACGACGCGAAGCTCGCAGAGCTTGGACGCTTTGCGATAACCATGAAGCCACTGGATATTGGCCGCTTCCGTACGCCTTCGCTGCGCAATGTCGCACTGACGGCTCCGTACATGCACGACGGCAGCATCGCGACATTACCTGAGGCCGTGGAACTTGAGCTCTACTACCGCAGCACGGAGATAGGATATCCTTTGATTTTGACGCCTGCCGAAAAGAATGATCTTGTGCAGTTCCTGGAAAGCCTAAGCAGCCCTACTGCTCTTTCTCCCCCTCCCGAATGGCACGAACCTCGAGCATCCCGGTAATCGCGAAAATCACGCTTCATTGGCACTGAACTACAACTTAGGAGCGAATGGTATTACGCTCATCAGTGCTAGTGGTCCTATCGAATAGGATAGGCTTCACTTTTGGCAGTGAAGCCGCGGCTGACAGCTGAATAATTCCCGGTAGGTTCCCTCGGTGGGACAGACAGTTGCGCACCTCAAGCAGGAATTCCCATTCACTCGACTTACTCAACTCTTCGACTTTCACGGCGAGGCCTACAGCACCTACATGCGGCTTCAGCCATTCATACAGCTTGCTCGGATTACAGGCCCGCTGCGCCTTCTCCGAGAAATCAAAGGACGGCACAACGCTCGTGTACGCAGCAATCGCGTAGAGGGTTGCCTCGATACACGATACTCCCGCCGTGAAAAACCCAAATAGCGATTTCTCACGCTGGTAATGGTCCTCATGATCGACCGGCGCATTCTTCTGACTGTAATGCCCCCTCAAGAAGCTCAGTTCCTCGAACGCGTTACGGTATCGCCATGCGATGGCGTTCAATGCAAGACCAAATTCCTTACACTGAGGAGTTTGTATGCCATCATTGACCAACACAGTCTGTTGCAGCTTCCGTAATCAGGTGTGCGGCACAGTTGGAAATGCCGGAGGCATGTTGATGCAAAGGTTCTCGACGTAAGGCATGACAGGATATGTGCGTTGACGCGTTGAGATAGTAGCCGATTGATGGGCTGCAAATCCTCAAACAGTCAGGTTACATATGGCTTACATGGCAGGAGCCGAAGCAGAAACCGAAACAGGCCAATTTTGTATATCGCCCGTGGCTATTGGCCTGCCCAGCAGGAATCGAACCTGCGACCCTCGGCTTAGAAGGCCGATGCTCTATCCAACTGAGCTATGGGCAGTGCGGTGGGGATTCTCGTAAACGACGAACGGGTTGTCAAGAGACAACCCGCCAGGTGATATGGTCGGAGTACAAGGATTCGAACCTTGGACCCCCTGCTCCCAAAGCAGGTGCGCTACCGGGCTGCGCTACACTCCGATAACGTCATAATACCCCTTGGGAGCAGTTGCCGTCAATGTCAGGACAGCAACTTAGCTTACGCCGCAAGCTGAGTATCGACCTTGTCGGCAATGCGGCGTGCCATGCTTTCCGCTTTGGCAGCATCGCGCGCTTCAACCATCACGCGAATCAGCGGCTCAGTACCGGAAGCGCGAATCAGCACACGGCCCGCATCGCCCAGTTCTTTTTCGACCTTTTCTTTTTCCGCGACCATCGCTGGATTCTTCTGCCAGTCAAAGCCTGCAGGCACGCGCACATTGATCAGGGTCTGCGGGAACAGCTGCAGTTCGCCTGCAATCTCGGACAGCTTCTTGCCCGAGCGCTTCAGCGCGCACAGCACCTGCAGCGCGGAGATGATGCCATCGCCGGTGGTGTGTTTGTCCAGCGCCAGCAAGTGGCCGCTGCCTTCGCCGCCGAGAATCCAGCCCTTCTCCTGCATCACTTCCAGCACGTAGCGGTCGCCCACCTTGGCGCGCGCAAACCCGATGCCCTTTTCCTTGAAGGCCACTTCCAGCGCCATATTGGTCATCAGCGTGCCGACCGCGCCCTGCACGTCGCCGCGTGCCACGCGATCCATCACCATCACATACAGCAGCTCATCGCCGTTGTACAGGCGACCGTTGGCGTCGCACATGATCAATCGGTCTGCGTCGCCATCGAGCGCGATGCCCAGGTCGGCGTTGTGCTGCAGGACAGCTGCCGCCATAGCCTTCGGCGCGGTCGCACCGTGGCCTGCGTTGATGTTGAAGCCGTCCGGCTTATTGCCGATCGCGACCACTTCCGCGCCCAGTTCGTGGAACACGTGCGGGGCGATATTGTAGGCAGCACCGTGGGCGCAGTCGACCACGATCTTCAAGCCGCGCAGGTCTTGCTCGTTGGGGAAGGTGCTCTTGCAGAATTCGATGTAGCGGCCCTGCGCGTCTTCCAGGCGCTTGGCGCGGCCCAGCTTCTCGGAATGCACGCAGCCCATCGGCTGGTCGATCAGGGCTTCAATGTCCAGCTCCACCGCGTCCGGCAGCTTGGTGCCTTGGGCGGAGAAAAACTTGATGCCATTGTCCTGGAAAGGATTGTGCGAGGCGGAGATCACCACGCCGGCCGACAGGCGCAACGCGCGCGTCAGATAAGCGATAGCGGGCGTCGGCATTGGGCCGGCCAGCATCACGTCCACGCCGGCGGCAGCGAAGCCTGCCTCCAGCGCCGCTTCCAGCATATAGCCGGAGATGCGCGTGTCCTTGCCGATCAATACGGTCGGGCGCGCCATGCCGGGCGTGGCCGTCTTGGCCAGCACCTTGCCTGCGGCATAGCCGAGGCGCATCACGAAGTCTGGCGTGATCGGCGCTTCGCCGACCAGGCCGCGGACACCATCGGTGCCGAAATATTTGCGTGCCATTCTTTATCTCATCCTTTTTATTGAGCTGCGTGCCACACTTTTAATGCGTCGACAGTCTCGGCCACATCGTGCACCCTGACGATTTGAGCGCCATGGGCCACCGCGGCCAGCGCGCCACCAAGGCTGCCGGCCAGGCGCTGCTCCACTGGTTTGCCGGTCACGGCGCCAATCATCGATTTGCGCGACAGGCCCGCCAGCAGCGGCACACCCAGCTCGACCACCATGCGGCGCCCAGCCTTGAGCAATGCGTAATTATGCTCGACCGTTTTGCCGAAACCAAAGCCGGGATCGATCCAGATGCGATCCCGCTCAATCCCGGCGGCGGTCAGGGCCGCAATGCGTTCGCGCAGAAAGTCCACCACCTCCTGCACGACGTCATTGTACTCGGGCTTGTCTTGCATTGTTGTAGGATCGTTAAGCATGTGCATAATGCACAACGCACAATCGCTGTCTTTGACGGCTTCAATGGCGCCGGGGGCGCGGAAACCGTTTATATCGTTGATCATGTCCGCGCCGGCCAGTATCGCCTCGCGCATGACTTCCGGTTTATAGGTGTCGACCGAAATCGCCTTGCCGCTGTCGCGCAACGCGAACAGCACCGGTAGCACACGCCGCAGTTCTTCATCCAGCGACACAGCAGGCGCGCCGGGACGCGAGGATTCGCCGCCCACGTCGATGATGTCGACGCCGTCGCGTATCATCTGCTCGGCGTGATTAATGGCGTAGTCCAGCGTGGCGAATTCACCGCCGTCGCTGAAAGAGTCGGGAGTAACGTTGAGGATGCCCATCACCAGCGCACGGCTGGCGGGGAAATTGAAGCGGCCGAATTTGATTGGGGGCATGCTGAAAACCCGGGGCATAAACCCGGTGGCTGCCACATCGTGGCAGCCACCAGCTTCACGCTGGTGGTTCTAAAAAATAAGGGTGAGGATTGCTCCTCACCCTTCGGTAGTGTCTTGCGTCGGTACGATCAGGCCGGTGCAGCGACGTTGGAGTTCGGGTTGGCGCCCGGACCGTCACCGCTCGGCTGCTTGCGGATGGTCACGCCGGCTTTCGGCGGACGCGGCTCCTGGCCGGACATGATGTCGTTGATCTGGTCCGCATCGATGGTTTCCCATTCCAGCAGGGCCTTGGTCATCACTTCGACCTTTTCACGGTTCTCTTCCAACAGCTTACGGGCCAGCGCGTACTGGCTGTCCAGGATATTGCGGATTTCCGCATCCACCTTCTGCTGGGTCGCTTCTGAGATGGTCTTGTTGGTGCCGCCCAGGAAACCGTCGTTCTGGGTATCTTCATACACCATCACGCCCAGCGCATCGGACATACCGAACTTGGTGACCATCGAACGTGCCAGCTTGGTGGCGCGGGCGAAGTCGTTGGAAGCGCCGGTGGACATCTGGCCCACGAAGATCTCTTCCGCGATACGGCCGCCGAACAGGATAGAAATCTCTTCCAGCATCTTGTCCTTGTAGCCCGAGATATTGTCGTGCTCAGGCAGCTGCCAGGTCAGGCCCAGCGCCCAGCCGCGCGGCATGATGGTGACCTTGTGCACCGGGTCCGCTTTCGGCAGCAGCTTCGCAACCACGGCGTGGCCGGACTCGTGGTACGCCGTGTTGCGGCGTTCCTCTTCGCGGATGATCATGGACTTGCGTTCCGGGCCCATGAAGATCTTGTCCTTCGCATCTTCGAAGTCCTGCATGTCGACCAGACGCTTGGAACGGCGGGCGGCAAACAGTGCAGCTTCGTTGACCAGGTTGGCCAGGTCGGCGCCTGAGAAGCCAGGCGTACCGCGGGCAATGATGTCCGCTTTCACGTCGGTACCGATCGGCACCTTGCGCATGTGGACGTTCAGGATCTGTTCGCGGCCGCGGATATCCGGCAGGCCAACGGAAACCTGACGGTCGAAACGGCCCGGACGCAGCAGCGCCTTATCCAGCACATCGGCACGGTTGGTCGCGGCAATCACGATTACGCCGGAGGAAGCCTCGAAGCCGTCCATCTCCACCAGCAGCTGGTTCAGGGTCTGCTCGCGTTCGTCGTTACCGCCGCCCATGCCGGCGCCACGATGGCGGCCAACAGCGTCGATCTCGTCGATGAAGATGATGCAAGGCGAATGCTTCTTGGCGTTCTCGAACATGTCGCGCACGCGGGATGCACCCACGCCAACGAACATTTCAACGAAGTCCGAGCCAGAAATCGAGAAGAACGGCACCTTGGCTTCGCCTGCGATGGCGCGCGCCAGCAGGGTCTTACCAGTACCCGGAGGACCAACCATCAGCACGCCGCGTGGAATACGGCCGCCCAGTTTCTGGAACTTGGTCGGGTCTTTCAGGAAGTCGACGATCTCCGACACTTCCTCTTTCGCTTCGTCGCAACCTGCCACATCGGCGAAGGTCACGGTGTTATTCGTTTCATCGAGCATGCGCGCCTTCGACTTACCGAAGGAGAACGCGCCGCCCTTCCCTCCGCCCTGCATCTGGCGCATGAAGAACACCCATACACCGATCAGGAGCAGCATCGGGAACCAGGACACGAACACCTGTTGCAGGAAACCAGGCTCTTCAGGCGGCTTCACGTCGAAGCGCACGCCGTTGTCGCGCAGGTCGCCAATCAGACCGCGGTCCAGGAAGGTGGAGGTCGTGCGGACCTTGGAATCGTCAATGCGGGTCGCGGTGATGCTGGTGCCTTCAATCAGCACTTCCTTCACGCGCTTGGCTTTGACTTCATCCAGCAGGTCGGAATAGGCAATTGGCTTGCTGCCGCTCGAAATGCTGTGGCTGTCAAATTGCTTGAACAGCATAAATAACAGCAAGGCAACGATGACCCAAATAGCCGATTTAGAAAACATGTTATTCACGAAAACTCCTTGGATGCGGGGCCGCACCAGTTACCTGTAGCACGAAGACCGATTTTACTCGCAATAAGCAGGCCGTGCTACAAACCTGCCCAAAGGTGCGCAGAACAGCCACGCTCCTTGGCTGAATATGCGGCATTTTCGCGTAAAGACAAGGGCAAAATAGCAATCTATTCGGCCGGATTCTTCAAACCGCGGCCTAATAAGAAGATTTCTGAGGATTTATCCCGGCTGGCCTTCGGTTTTTTCTGAATGACTGTCTTGAATTCCGACCTGAATTTCTCCACGATCTGGCTGAATCCCAGATCCTTGAAACATTTGACCAAAAGCGCCCCACCCGGTTTCAGGTGGTGCCGAGAGAAATCAATTGCCAGGTCAATAAGATCTTCCATGCGGGCCGCGTCCGCGACCGAGATACCGGACAGGTTTGGGGCCATGTCGGACAAAACAAGGTCCGCCTTGCGGCCCTGCAGCACTTCGGCCAGTTGGTCCAGGATTTCCTGCTCGCGGAAGTCGCCCTGGATGAAGTGCATGTCGGCGATCGGCTCCATCGGCAGGATGTCCAGGCCAATGATGGTGCCGTGGATGCCGCCGCCTTCCTTGCCCGCCAGCTTGCGGCGGGTGTACTGGCCCCAGGAGCCAGGGGTGCAGCCGAGGTCGACGATGACCTGGCCCGGCTTGATCAACTTCTCGTCTTCGTCGATCTCTTTCAGCTTGTACGCGGCGCGTGCGCGGAAGCCATCCTTCTGGGCGGCGCGCACGTAAGGGTCGTTGATATGGTCGTGTAACCAGTTTTTGTTTATTTTGTTCTTAGCCATTAGCGTAGAATACTGCCTTTAAGAGAACCACTAGAGAACTAGCAAAAAAATTATGTTGAACCTGACTCCTGTCGAGCGCAGCGCTCTGCGCGCAGAAGCCCACGGCCTGAAGCCCATCGTGATGGTCGGCGAAGCCGGCCTGACCCCTGCCGTCATGAAGGAAATCGAGCTGGGCCTCGATTCCCACGGCCTGATCAAAGTCCGCGTTTTCGGCGACGACCGCGAAGCGCGCATCGAAATGTACGAAACCATTTGCGCGGAGCTGGATGCGGCGCCTGTGCAGCACATCGGCAAGCTGCTGGTGCTGTACCGTCCGAAGAAGGATGCCGAGAAGACTGCCACCAAGTCCGGCAAGGGCATGCGCATGGTCACCGTCGTCAAGCCCAGCCCTAGCGGCCGCAGCAAGCCAACCGTGACGAAGGTGCTGCTGAAAGGGAATGAACGCGTGACTTCCGGCGGCAACATCAAGCGCGCCAAGAAGCGCCAGACCAGCACCAAGAAAACGGTTCTGGGTTAAAGAAGCGGGTCGCACGACCCGCTTTTTTTTATGCCTGCTTCCAGACCAGCCAGCCGGCCAGCAGGCTTTGCACCAGGAAGATCACACTGGAAATTCCGTGCAGCATGCCGAAGCGGTTCTTCACTGCTTCATCGGCCAGGCCGGTGGAACGCAGCTCGGCCATCATCGGCTGCAGGCCAAAATGGCTGACCACGGTGCACATCACCATCGCCACGATCAGCAGCAGCACGGTGCGGCGGCGGCGCGGCGTCCAGTCCGGCGTTGCCAGCCACAGCAGCAGCCCCATCGCCACGCCGCAGCCCAGCGACAGCATTGCCTCCGCATGGAACAGGCTGCCGGCAATGGTGCCGGCCAGGATGCGGTCGTTCAGTGTCGCAAACAGGGTCGGCGCCACCAGGTAGCCGACCGCCCACAGGCTGCCGGCCCACAAGGCAGCGACCAGCAGGCGTACTTTAGGCAGCAGCATCAAATGTAGCGCACTTCCAGGATTTCGTATTCGCGCGGACCGCTTGGGGCCTGCACTTCCACCACGTCGCCGGCGTATTTGCCGATCAGGGCGCGGGCGATTGGCGAGGTTACGGAAACCTTGTTCAGTTTCAGGTCGGCTTCGTCGATGCCCACGATCTGGTAGCTCACTTTCGCGCCGGAATCCAGGTCTTCCAGATCCACGGTGGAGGCGAACACCACGCGGCCTTCCGCGTCCAGGGTGGACGGGTCCACGATCTGGGCCGAGCTCAGCTTGCCTTCCAGTTCCGCGATGCGGCCTTCCACGAACGCCTGGCGCTCTTTGGCGGCATCGTATTCGGCGTTTTCGGACAGGTCGCCGTGCGAACGCGCTTCTGCGATCGCGTCGATAACAATACGGCGCTCCTTGGTCTTCAGCTGGTGCAGCTCTTCCTTCAGCAGCTCGGCGCCAAATTTAGTCAGTGGAACTGTGTTCATGTTCTGTCTCTTGTTAAATTGCTAAAAAGCACAGAGCCCGCGCCATGCTTCAGCGCGGGCTCTGTAATTAGGTTGTTACTGCGTACTGCTTACATTACCTTAGTTTAAAGACTTATGCAGGCCTTGTAAATCGTACACGCGCAACTCGTCCAGATGGCGGATGCCGGCAACGGCCGCCTCGGCGCCAGCGATCGTGGTGTAGGTGGTCACACGGGCCGCCAGCGACGAAGTACGGATATTACGCGAATCGTTGATGGCAGTACGTTTCTCTTCAACCGTGTTGATCACCAGGGCGATCTCGTGGTTCTTGATCATGTCGACCACGTGCGGACGGCCTTCGGACATCTTGTTGACCGCGGTGACCGGAATACCGGCCGCCGAGATCACGGCCGCAGTGCCCTTGGTCGCCACCAGGGTGAAGCCGGCATCGACCAGGTCCTTCGCCACTTTCACGGCGCGCGGCTTGTCGGAGGCTTTCACGGACAGGAAGACCTTGCCCGACTTCGGCAGCTTCACGCCCGCGCCCAGCTGCGACTTCACGAACGCTTCCGCGAAGGTCATGCCGACGCCCATTACTTCACCGGTCGATTTCATTTCCGGGCCGAGGATGGTGTCCACGCCAGGGAACTTCACGAACGGGAACACCGCTTCCTTCACGCTGTAGTAAGGCGGCACCACTTCCTTGGTGATGCCCTGCTCCGCCAGCTTCTGGCCGACCATGCAGCGCGCAGCGATCTTGGCCAGCTGCAGGCCGGTCGCCTTGGACACGTAAGGCACGGTACGCGAGGCGCGCGGGTTCACTTCCAGCACGTACACGACATCCTTGCCGTCCTGCTTCTGGATCGCGAACTGCACGTTCATCAGGCCGACCACGTTCAGTCCCTTGGCCATCAGCGAAGTCTGGCGCTTCAGTTCATCGATGGTTTCCTGCGACAGCGAGTAAGGCGGCAGCGAGCAGGCGGAGTCGCCCGAGTGCACGCCGGCCTGTTCGATGTGTTCCATGACGCCGCCGATGAAGGTGGTGTCGCCGTCGGAGATGCAGTCCACGTCGCACTCGATGGCGTCGTTCAGGAAGCGGTCCAGCAGCACCGGAGAGTCGTTCGACACCTTCACCGCTTCGCGCATATAGCGCTCCAGGTCGCGCTGCTCGTGCACGATTTCCATCGCACGGCCGCCCAGCACGTAGGAAGGACGCACCACCAGCGGGTAGCCGATTTCCTGCGCCAGCTTCAGCGCTTCTTCTTCGGTACGCGCGGTACGGTTAGGCGGCTGGCGCAGTTCCAGGTCCTGCAGCAGCTTCTGGAAACGCTCGCGGTCTTCGGCGGCGTCGATCATGTCCGGCGAGGTGCCGACGATCGGCACGCCGTTGGCTTCCAGGTCCAGCGCCAGTTTCAGCGGGGTCTGGCCGCCGTACTGCACGATCACGCCGACCGGCTTTTCCAGGTCCACGATTTCCAGCACGTCTTCCAGCGTCAGCGGCTCGAAGTACAGGCGGTCGGAGGTATCGTAGTCGGTCGACACGGTCTCAGGATTGCAGTTGACCATGATGGTCTCGTAGCCGTCTTCGCGCATGGCCAGCGCAGCGTGCACGCAGCAGTAGTCGAATTCGATACCCTGGCCGATACGGTTCGGGCCACCGCCCAGCACCATGATCTTTTTCTTGTCGGTCGGGTTGGACTCGCACTCTTCCTCGTAGGTCGAGTACATGTACGCGGTGTTGGTCGAGAACTCTGCGGCGCAGGTATCGACGCGCTTGTACACCGGACGGATGCCCAGTTCGCGGCGCTTGTTGCGGATTTCGGTATCGGTGGTCTGCAGCAGGTAAGCCAGGCGGCGGTCCGAGAAGCCCTTCTGTTTCAGCTTGAACAGCGTGGTCTTGTCGATGTTTTCCAGCTTCTGGGTGTCCATCCACAGTTCCAGGTCCACGATCTCCTTGATCTGGATCAGGAACCACATGTCGATCTTGGTCAGGTTGTGCACTTCTTCCAGGGTGAAGCCCTGCGCAAATGCATCGCCCACGTACCAGATACGCTCAGGACCGGGCTCGCCCAGTTCCTCTTCCAGCGTTTCGCGGTCGGTGGTTTTCTGGTTCAGGCCATCCACGCCCACTTCCAGGCCGCGCAGGGCTTTCTGGAACGATTCCTGGAAGGTGCGGCCAATCGCCATGACTTCACCCACGGACTTCATCTGGGTGGTCAGGCGGTCGTCGGCGACCGGGAATTTCTCGAAGGCGAAGCGCGGCACCTTGGTCACGACGTAGTCGATCGAAGGCTCGAACGACGCCGGGGTAGCGCCGCCGGTGATTTCGTTGCGCAGTTCGTCCAGGGTGAAGCCCACGGCCAGTTTCGCTGCCACTTTGGCGATCGGGAAGCCGGTGGCTTTCGATGCCAGTGCCGAGGAACGGGACACGCGCGGGTTCATCTCGATGACGATCATGCGGCCGTCTTTCGGATTGATCGAGAACTGCACGTT